>Ga0308172_1000002_pt1 | contig 1257931 bp, 1195 predicted proteins | sample PhyGR2_FD_202134 | JGI IMG/M metagenome (GOLD analysis project Ga0308172, IMG submission 202134) | Phyllosphere microbial communities from UC Gill Tract Community Farm, Albany, California, United States - DLSLSG.R2 | ecosystem: Host-associated > Plants > Phyllosphere > Unclassified | place... | reverse complement strand
GCTTCAGCCTCGCGGAGAATACTGATGATCTGTTCGTCGGAAAAACGCTTCTTCATGGGGGTGTCCTCATGTGGCTTATGAAGACATTACTAACATCGCGGTGTATTAATCAACGGGGAGCAGGTCAGACTATCAACTTCTGTCTTTCCAATCACTAAGATGTTACCTCCTCTACCCTGTAGAGGAAGTTCATTCATCAGGCGAATCTCGCCTAGTTATAGGGCCTGCATCACACCATCGACACTTTATATGCTCAGTGGCGTCGGCCACCAAGTGCACAATTTTATCCCCAAGCTTATAAGGCGAGGGCGGCGCTTTTCATCCCTCGATTACCTACCTATCGATGAGCGCCAAGCGTTGAGCGTTGCTACCTGGCCAGCGCATATTTGCAGTGCGGTTTGAAGCGACAGTGTATAGCTGAATGCATCACCCCATGTATCACCCAACAGCTGCGGTTGCTCGCAAAGCGTGAATATTGACTCAGGGGGCAACAGGATGATTTGCTTTGGTACTAGCGCCGGCGTTTTGCTGCAGGAGGTCAATAACAGCGGCAGGCATAGGACTATTGCCACATTTATCGCTTTTAAGTGCATCGCGTAATTTCCTCTGGTACGTTTCCCCCTGCTGGCGTAGTTGCTGATTTTTCTTTTGTTGTTCTGCTACCAGCATGCGGTTACGGGCGTCCTGCTCCTGCATGGTGGCAATCAGTCCTGACTGCTGCGCCAGAGCCTTTTCCTGTTCGTCCATCAGCTTCCGTGCCAGCTCCAACCGGTGGGACAGCAGCGAGCTATACCCACCGAGGCAGATTGATACCACCAGCAGGAGCAACATGCCCGCGCCTGATAATTTAGCCAGCCAACCACTCATGATAGAAAAAGCTCACGCTCTGCCGCACGGCGTTTTACAAGACCAGCCAGCTTCACTCCACCAGCATTTACCCATTTTCCGAACTCAGCAGCAGCCCCCTGCTTATCTCCAGCGTTCAGTTTCCGCAACAAGGTTGATGTGCTCAGTGAGCGAAAGCCGAGGTTATAAGCAAAACTCACCAGCGCATCGAACTGGCCCTGCGTGATTTTCACCTTCACTATTTGATTAACGCCCTGCTCATACTGAACAACGCCGCATTTCAACAACCGATCTGCAGTTTCCAGGTCAATCACCATACCGCGGCCGATCTTCTTGCCGTCTACCGGCTGAGTCCAGCCATAGCCGATGGTCCAGACACCTACCGAGTCCTGATAAGCTTTAAGCTCTAAACCTTCGAAGCGCTTAATCAACTCAATGCCTGTTTTACTTATCTGCATCACTCACTCCTTTCCTGCTCAAGCCGCTGATGCGCTGCAATAGTGATATCGCGGCCTCGCGAATTACCCTGGCCCCAATGACGCCAAGTACAGAGAACACGAACAGCTCAATTTTCATCGTCTCGGTTTTGGATAGCACGTCACCCATGCCCGGTAGCATCTCAATGGACCGAACAAGCAGTGGGGAAAGGACTGGGACCGTAGTTACTGCAATTAAGCCGGTAAGTAATGCATCCACCAAGGCTGTGCGGATTTTGCCGCCGTAGAAAAGGACGCGACCAAATGCCAAGGCTGATGTAATCACCATGCCGTTTATCCAGTTGGCATTGTTCGAATAGAGATTTGCCAACCAGCTAAGGAAGGCATTGTCATTGTGGGGCATTTTCATACCTCCCCCTTCCGGGGTTCTGTCCCGGTACCGGGTGATGAAAAAAATCCCGACATAAGCCGGGATTGATTTATTTGGTTATGCCGGTTGCGCAACCGGAATATGTTGAGTAATTACTTGGTCGGCGTAACTTTCGAGCAAGTAAAATGGATACTTGAATTCCCAAGAGTCTCCTGCTGCTGATACCGTCGGAGCACCTACACCAGAAAAACAACGCCCTTCGACAGAGATGGCCAGCGAATATGCAGGTACGGTGTTCAGTACCTCATCGAATTCAGTACCTGGTTCCATTGGAACAGACATACGGCCAAGGTATTTGTTCAGCAGTACAGCATTTTCAAACTGCCCTGCGACTTCAACTTTAGTAAGAGCCTTTGCTTGCTCCGGGGTCAGCGTAATGTCGTTGTTTTCGCTAATAATCAGATTTGCCATGTGAGGCTCCTTATCGTTGATACTGTATCCATATACAGCACATGAACATTATCAATTAAGAGGCTAAGCATCACATGGTGACCGTTGTCTCAAAGGCCGCACAACGCAGGGTAATCACTATAAAAATGGGGTTCAGCCACCAGCCGTAAACGAGTAGGCGATACGGGGTGTGCCAAGTGTGTGTCGGATATTGGCTGGGGCTGAAATGCAAAAAGGCTACACCGAGGTGCAGCCTTGTTATTACGCGATATGTAATCAGTTTTTAGTGGTCAATGCCGCTGTATGGCATTACTCGCTGGATTACAGATTGGTACACTGACCAGTGATATCACTGCGCCAAGATTTACCCTTGTCCTTGACCTTGCAGTTATGTGCATCTCGATGGCTTAAAACTTTTCCGGAGCAGTTCTTCGCGCTGTAGCACTTGCCGGACGCCGCCGACGCGGTTAGAGGAAGTAAGAGGCATGAAGATAGAACAACTAAAATCGACAAATTTTTCATAGCATGTGTCCTTATGCGTGAATTCATAAATTGGTCTTTTCGTTGCGCGCACAACAACTTTAAAATAGCCTCCTCACGCATCCTGTCACGCTTTTATGCCACTTCGTATACTGATTGTTTAGGTAAAATTCCGACAAAAATAGACATTTTGGAGTTTTCATCCACGAGCTCATTGCCAAAAATCACTGTATCCCTGCCACTTATGGCTCCCTTCCCCCCGAAGTCACTCAGTGACAGGATGTGTTTGCGTTGTGGTTGGTTGTTTTGGCAAAGAGGCTAAATATGAAAATCCTAAGCGTTTAGACCTAGGAGTTGTTTACTCTTCAGCGCGACTTTTTCAAACAAACATCAAGCAATTATTCTCAACAATTTGAGAATGTGATTAAATAACTTACTTTTAACTTTTTTAAGGTTTTTTTCATGCCTGATACGGATACCTCAGGAAAACTGATCTGGCACGTAGCCTGTGATGAATCAGGTATCGATGGACAGCGTTTTTATGGTTTTGGTAGCCTCTGGATGAAGTACCAACGTCGTGGAGATTTTGCCAGAATCATGCGTGAACTTAGGGAAAAGCATAATTTTTATGAAGAAATCAAATGGCAAAAAGCAAGTTCAAAAAGATATGCCGCTTTTTACCATGATTTAGTAGACCTTTTTTTCAAAGTTCCTTGGTTGGATTTCCATTGTATCGTTGTAGAGAAATCAATGGTTAACAAAAAATTCCACAATGGCGATTTTGACCTTGCAAGAAGGAAGCACTTTACTTCACTGATCACTGCAAAAATCTCTAACGTCATATCTGCCCATCCGGAACGAGACAGTGTTTTTAGGATAGAGGTAGACCCGATCGCCTCTCGATACAAGAAAGCTGATGAGGAATTTCATGTAATTGCGAACAATACTTTAAAACGCAGATTCGGTCGGCCTGAAATTATTAGCAAGGTTGTTACTAAAGATTCAAAATCCTCGGAAAACATTCAGTTATCCGATTTTTTCCTTGGCTCCGTTATGTGTGCATACCAAGGGAGAGCTTCTTCAGAGGCTAAGATTACAGTTTCAAATATGGTAGCTTCATATCTTGGATGGGAGCATCTTCAGCATGATACATGGCATACCGAAAGAAAGTTTAACATCTGGTATTTTTACGATAAGACTAAAGGGGTCAGAGATATAGAAACAAAAGCTGTAAAATTAAAATTCCCCTTGCCTGCAAAATAAGAGAGCCGACCTCTCAGCCGGCGTGGTTGGAGTCCCAGTCGATGCGACGAAGTTACCAACTTGGCGGTTTACTTTTGGGAGCCGCCTCTTCATTCCCAAAATTTAATGCATACACAATATCTAAATACGTATCGTATTGCAATCTAATGGTTATCCTAATAGAAAGATTTCACCCTGTGATAAGATGATTCAGTTGCAATCTGGTTGATGCTGTCATCAGGCCGGATTATGATGTATTCGAGTATGCCATCGTTGACAAAACTGGTACTAGATATCATAAGCGCCCTTATTTGATATGCTCGTTCTGCTGTTCATAGCGGCACGGGTAAAGGTTGCTTGTGACCATTAACTGAGCATCTGGCGTTGAGTGTGCGATAACACTTTTACCGCCGCCCAATCCACAAACACTATTATTTATCTTTGGATGGAAAGCTAATCATAGACTCCCACTCCGTGTTAATAATATTATAAAACCTCGCCTCTAACTCAGCCAACTTCGTGTTTATTTTATACGTTTCATCTGCTGGCCTTTCTACGGACGCTAAAGTCACAATTTCTTTTGAAATACTAGCCATTTCAGGGTGAACGCCATCATCAAAATATAGCATTATCTTTTTAGAAAGAGACCTTAAGTTCTTTTGCTCTTCGGAAAGAGCGTTGTAAACAGAAATCCTATTTTCATGAAAGCTCCCATCATTAGAGTCAATTAAACCAATGTCATTATGATGCTTCATTAAAGACACAATTGAGTTCAGCCTAAAACTAAGGTTTATTATTAGATCTACAGATGTAGAAAATTGTGATGATAAATTTCTAATGGAATTAATCCATTCATACTTTAGCTTGGTCGCCACCTCCATTTCCGCCTGAAGCAATGCTGTACTCCTGGCAGTAGACGTGCTTGCTTTCGTAGATTTGTAAGAAAGCCATAATGCCGCAAGACCTATAAGCATAGGTGATATCATTGAGACTATATCCACCAAGTCTTTATCTGAATTTACATTAATAGTTAAAGCATTTGAATTATTATTCAATAGATCAAGAAGTTCCAACATATAAACTTACCCTCCATTTTGATTGGAGGATTTTAACAAAAAACCCCGCTAATGCGAGGTTTTTAAAGTTGATAAGCTACGTGACTGCGTAACCACTCTTATCAGACTAAAACACAATTTGCGGACCGCGTTAGAGGTTTTTCATAAATATTTTCGCGCTCTGTCTCCGGGTCCATCTCAAGTCGAATGTCCAGCATCGACAAACACCCTTCAATGAAATTTTCCCCCAACTGCAGCCCTATCCTGATCAGCTTTTCATCCTTCTTGAATGACCTGGCTATAGCTCGCTTCTGCATGTTGAAGATGTAGTGCAGCACGACCAGTTGATACTCATCAGGCCGCCGACGTTTCAACTGAGCCATGCAACCCTCAATGACCAGTCCGTCATCATCACAACATGACAACCGCGACTTACCCGTTTTCGGGATAAGCCCCTTAAACCCTGCAGCGATTGGAGAGTAATCCACTCCGCTGTTACCCCCTGACGCCCAACCTCCCCAGCGCTCTAAAACATTTTGCATATCTCTCATGATAGTCTCCACACATTCAACATAGACCCGCATGTCCATGTAATTTTAAGATTAAGGTTTATTTAGCCAGTTTTTCTTTTTGTACCACAACACTTTCCACTTTGCTAAACCCACTTAAACCATTAAAAATGACTTTAGGAATTGCAAGGCAGAAAATTATTGCAATAGCAATCACAATAAAATGTTCAAACAACAACTTACCAGTAAATGATTCCATTCCATTTTTTAATGCATTCATGAATACATAAAGGAAACTCATTAGACAGATCCACAAAACTAAAACAATGGAAATAGCAGTTGGTACATCAAGAGATTTTGAGAAAATATTAATAGATACAGATATAAATGAAAAAAATGAAGCAAACAATGCAATCATACCTAGTATTGAATTTCTTGAATCCCTTATTTCATCCTTAAACACAGTCACTTCCCGATCAAAATTTCTTTCCGTTTCTTCTAAAACGCTTTTAATACCACCAACCTCACCGATTGCAGTTTCATATTGTTCATTTGATTTTTCAACTTGCCTTTGTATTCTAGCACTCTGGGCTTTTGATTCTGAAATCCATTCCCTTACTTCATTCATTGTCTCATATAATTCAGATTGTTTGCTTTCCAATTCCTTCATTTGCTTCTTCATGATAACTGAAGAGTTTCGCTCCCAATCGTCCATTTCATTTTTTTTATTATTTGTTCTTAGAAAAAGACTATCTCCTGTAGTACTTACTGGATTTGGAATGTTTAATGCAGATGAGCGGTATGGACCAGCGTTCTTCGGCAGGGCAGGATTATAATTGAGTAGTACCTCTCTTATCTTCTTCCTGATTTCGTCAACTGATTGTTTTTTATCCCCACCTGCCTTCAAATCAAAAAAGTTAAGATTGTTTATTTCGCCAGTGTTTTCTCCTGAATCATTTTTATTATCCTTGTTATCCTTGTTATCCTTGTTATCCTTGTTATCCTTGTTATCCTTGTTATCCTTGTTATTCATTGATGAGTTATCGGCCATTTTCTCACTCCATTTCAATGACTTCTTTTAATGATTCTTCTGAAAATTGGTCTAATCCAATTTCAATAAAGTCTACATAACTAACCTTCGGATTCGGAGAGCCAGTAGGGAAGTTATTAATTTCTCTCGAAACATGAACATAGGTATCAAAGCCTCCTTCTGGATCCATTTTAAATGCGTCACTAATTTGCGTTATTCTTAATAACCCTATGTTATTACCAACTCTAATAGCGTCAGTTACCGATATTGAAGCCCTTGCAATTAAATCCCCGCGAAGGAATGAGTTACTTTCATTGAATATATGTTTCTTTATATATTCACTAGGAGATTCCATAGGGAAAACCACAGCAGCAGAGACACCGTGCTTACTTGGCTCCACCCCTCGATCTACAAGTACACTTCTTATATCCTGAGCTAGAACGGAGAATCTTTTATAATCCATATCGAATGAACTACTATCAATTCTAAATTCAACACTTTTCATTGAAACTGATATCGAATAATATCCAAGCTCATCATTTAACTGGATACGTGGCAACTCTGGAGGAATGCCTTCATTACCACCAAACGAAAAATTACTAATCAAAAAAACATTGTGTTTTTTTAGACGCTCCTTCAGCATAAAAGATAATGCGTCAAACTCAAAGCTTGATGGAAAATCATGAAGCAATGTTTGACTAAATGATATTGTTTGCATAAAAACTCCTATGTAAAGAAGCTATTGTACAATGTAATATTGTCATTTCAAAGCACCTATAGATAAAGAATAATCAATAAATCTAAACCATAATTCAATTTGGTTTCCGTGTTCCGCTTCCCATCGTGACGGGTCACGGTGTAATGCATCGTGTTCTTCTCTGCATAATGGGATAGTGAAAAGGTCATGCGCCTTGGTACCCATCCCTCCCTGACCATGACCGATGATGTGATGTGCATCGTCGGCCTGGACACCATGAACTACACACAACTGCGACTTAACCCATTGCAGGTATGTTTTGCTTTCCCACCGCTCGCGCTTCGGGAACTTGAAGAATGACTTCGGCGGGGCCGGATCAATAACAAGCGTCTTGGCTGTTTTCTTTGCCTTTTCTGCCATAATTTGGCGTGCTGCCGGTGTGTGGGTGATATCGGCTTCTCTCTTCACTCCTGCTGGCATGGTGTAAGGCTTCATGCGCAGCGATGCCGCAGCCACCTCCTCAGGTAACAGATCCGTCAGCTCCATAACCCATGCCCACCAGCACAGTTCCGGCAAGGTTAGTTGGTGGCTCTCATCAAACATGAAGTGAATTCTGGCCCGGTAGACCACGAAGTCAGCAATATTTTGATCTGCTATGGCTGATAGCACATCCATGGTCTTATCGCGGTACAAGTTCGCATGGTGCCAGCACAAACGAATAGCACCGGCGCCATAACGCATTGTATCCATGTTCTTGTCGTGATAATCGTCCTCGGCGCACTTCCACTGGCATTCGTTACGGCGACCTAGCCAACTCTCCAGGCTGTTGATGCCACCAGCGGCAGCAAGAACACGCTCATGCTGAAAGAATGGGCGGAAACGCGGATCACTAGCCAACTGCTGCTTAACTGCCGGCAGCGCACCAGAGGGCATATCGCGAAACTCTGTAGGAACCGTGGCCACCAGTACACGATCACCAAACATAGGCAGTAGTTCAGCATCAGGCTTCAGGATTACTTGCCCCAGCTCACGGACAACTACACCTTTTATCAGCCCACGCATGCCTGCACCTCGCTGATCCGTAGTTCTACCTTACCGCCCTTGATTACCGGCCCCCACTTGGCATCGATGTGTTTAATTTGGCTATCATCGAGCCACACGCCAGCCTGCGTCATAGCGTCAAACAATGCCTTGAAGAAGTTATCCAGGTCACGACGGGCTTTAGTTGGCGGGTAGAACACCACGGTTACAGATATGTCTGCGCTGATTGGCTTCGGGCGGCGGCGCAGTTGTTCCATCACCTGAGCGATAGCCTCGGTCTGAAATGCCCTGCCGCGCTCACTGACCAAAGTACGACCACATGATGATCCCTTGTTCGGCGAACGCCAGTAGCCGTTAACGCTTGGGGGGAATGGCAAAGTTAATTTCATGCTGGCTGCTCCTCTACGGCTACCAGGCGGTAGAAATAAACCAGTTTGCCCGAGTCCGGATCCTTCAGCGTGCGCTTTTCCTTCACCAGCCCATGCAGTTTGGGGTCAACTTCACGCAGCCGGGCACTGATTGCCGCCTGTGTGTCGGCCACGAAAAACATCATGAATACGGTTCGTTCAAGGTCGCGGAGTGTCATCCACGTAGGGCCAGCAGCGGCCTGAATTACTCGGCCCATTTGGTTTTCTGGGTTGTCCTTCAGCATGCCAGCGAGGATTAACCGACGGATGCCGCTGTTTACGCGCTCGCTTTCGAATACGTCCACTGGAATCGTTAATTTTTTCATGATGCCAACCTCGCTAAGTCGTTCTCGCTTGCCTTGGTGACCGCTTGAGCCCAAATGCCTACGAATGCCCGACGTGCGTCGTAATCACTCATGCGGCCCAATGACCCAGCCATTTCTTTAGCCAGACGTTCCACCTCGTTTTGTGGCTTACGACGCTGTGAGATCAGGCGGGTGTAAGCCTCGTCTCGCGCAGCGTTGTCAAACTTCTGAACTTTTGGCAGATCATTAGCCCGCTCCTCTTTCACACTCAGGTAGCACGTTTCGGTGATCAGGTAGTCGAAGTCCTTTTTGCGCCAGGTCTTGCCAGTGTTGGTGTCTGCTCGGTCTTCCAGCATCCAACGGCATTTTTTAGCGATGTAGCGGAGGTAAGCGCCCCACTTCTCTTCGGTCAGGTCGTATTCTTTCCAGAGCTTGCGCAGCACCTTGCGGCGGCTATCAGTGATTTTGATAACCTTGGGCAATTCCGGCAGCGTGGTGTGGAATGTTTCGAGAACAACCTGATAATCGATTTTCAACGAACCGGCGGGTTGCGGGTCGGCTGGCGTAGCCGGTTGACCAACAGGTTTTATTACTGATGGATCTTGTTTTGAATTTACTGACGGATCCCCCCCAGATTCTGGCGGGTGAGAACTACCTTTTTTCATGTTTTCTGAACGGTCGGATTCTGAACGTTCAGATCCTGACATGTCAGATTGTGAATGGTCAGATTCTGACGTGTCAGAAACTGGACGGTGAGACTCGACGCTTATCGCCGCTGCTTTCAGCTTTGGCACATTCAGGGTGTAAATATTACTGTCGTTGCGCTGCCCTCTACGGCGTTCCTTGCGTGTCAGCCATCCATCACTTTCTAATTCGCCGATCGCAGTCGTGACCGTACTACGGCCAGCACCGATCTCACGGGCGATTTTCTCAATCCCCGGATAGCAGATCCCCTCATCATTAGAGAAGTCAGCCAGACGAAGCATTACAAGCAGCTTGGTACCCTTTACACCGTGCGCAGCGCAGCCGTCCCATACATAGCTGGAGACTTTTACGCTCATGCAATAACCCTCGGTGCTGGCAGTGCCAAATATTTGCAACGATCCACAACTTCCTGCAACGCGCTGTGGGTGACAGGCAACCAGCCGCCCGGTATTCTCATCACATAACGCAACGGCACTGGCGGTTTAGCGCAGCTCGCTGCTACACAACGAAATTGCCCACGCAAACGAGATTCTGTTACTCTGTTCATGCGTTAATTACTCCACACGTTTAATTGATGCACTCGACGCCCGGGACCGCATATCCTGGGCGTCACCCTCTCCAAACATCATCACCGTCACGGCGTATATCTCCGCTACCAGCGATTGGATCCGGTAACCCTTAGCTTTCAGTTTTTTACTCTCGTTATTGTCCAGTACCCCATCAGCTGTGAACTCGTTATGTGCTTTGGCGAACAGGCCCAGCGCTGACATCAATTCGTTGAACTTGATAAGCAACTCTTCGTTATCCGCCTGCTCAATTTCCGGCAACTTCACGAATACGCCACCAGCGTGTTTACACATCGCCTCGGTGATATCGCTACGGCCTGAGATAGACTCCATTTCTACTGCCATACCCAGCGGCACCACCTGCCCTGATACTTGGCGAACGCGGTTACGTAGTGCGTTTTCAGTGCCGGCTACGGGATCCAACTCTTTCGCCATCGCGCTGTACTTGCCTGGGAACTGAGTGATCAGCTTGTGTATCGCGTCGCTGATGTCGTCCTGGGTAGGAAAGTCTTTGTTGTCCACAATGTTTCTCCGCTTCTGTGGTTTTTGTTAAGCCGCTGGGGCGGTAGACTTTTTGTATAGCGCTGGCTGGTACTTAAGCTCTCCACCGGTCAAGCGCTCAATTCTCATGGCTTGTTTTTCTGGAATAATGGCTCCCCACCGACACACTGCGGGGTGTTTTATTCCCAAAGCGATGGCGGTATTAACGACACCTCCAAAATGGGAAATTACTGTTTCTTTGTTCATAGAAACTCCTTGTTGGTTTATACGAGAAAGGTAACAAAAGGTACATTACGAAGCAAACATCTTTTACATCCTTATCGCGTAACATTGGTTACATGAAAACAGCAATGAACGAACGAATTCGCATGCGAAGACTGCAATTAGACATGACCCAGTTGCAGTTAGCTAAAGCCGTTGGTGTTAGTCGGGTGTCTGTTACCAAATGGGAGACAGGCGTTACGCAGCCAGATGGTGAGAATCTACATGTTTTAGCTCGGGTTTTGTCATCAAAACCTGAGTGGCTTCTCTATGGAAAAGGAGAACCACAAATCCATGACGACAGTAAACTAAAGCCAATTACAGCGACGCCATTTAATGTCCCGGTAATCTCTTCAGTGCAAGCAGGGTCATGGACTGACTCCTACAGCTCAGCACGTATTTCAGATGTCCTTAGATGGTGCAGCACAACAGTGAATGTTTCTGACGATGCTTTTGGCCTCGATGTCCGCGGTGAGTCGATGACTAACCCTAATGGAAGCCCTACTATTCCTGAAGGATCAACGGTTATCGTCGAGCCTCATTATGGTTCTGTGGAAGAACTTTCAGGGAAAATCGTCGTTGCCATGATTAATGGAAGCTCTGAAGCGACAATCAAAAAATTAGTAATTGATGGGCCAAACAAGTATTTAATGCCCCTGAATCCTAATTTCAAACCGATAGAAATAGATGGTAGTTGCCGAATAATTGGACGAGTGGTCCAAGTTACTCAAGACCTGTAACATCCATCTCCAGCCCCATCCGGGGCTTTTTTTACTCTTCAATGTAACTTTAAGTACATTCATCTATTGACGTTAAATGTAACCATGGTTACATTAACCCCATAACCACACATTATGCGCCGCGCCGGCGGCACTGCAGCGAAAGCAAGCGCAGATATCCGGCAAGAATTTTGCTGTGAGTAGTGAAGCCTTTGCGGCTGCTCTGATTTGGGTTGGTGTCAGCCGCATTTTTTTCACATATCAGGTGGCGTACTGTTCCGGGTTCCCCTTATCCCTTTACACAGTATAAAGCCCCGGCGCGGTGCGCCACCTGATGTGTGAGTAATTAACCGGGAGCCAGCGCTATGCGGGTGTCTGGCCTCCATTCTTAAAACCCGATTTTCTCTCTGCGAAAAGTTGCCAATTCTGGCAGGGCTTCGCTTTGCCGAAAATCAGTGTGGGGTAATAAACGATGATCAACACAATCACGATAGACACGGAAACAATGGACGTTCAGGCATCAGCGGTGATCTTATCTATCGGTGGTTTTGCATTTGATATCGAAGATGTCGATGGTGTGCAGGACTCAATCATGGAGGTGATTCGGAATCCTGAGTTAGCCGACTATTCCAAGTCTGCATTTTACGGGTTGGTTGATACCTTTGGTCAGCTAATGCAAGGCCGAACTGTCAGCGCCGAAACGCAACAGTGGTGGATAAAACAAGATGAAGATGCTCATGAGGCGCTGGCTGGAAATCGAGAGCCACTAAGTCAAACACTCGTAAATCTGACTTCTTGGATTCAACAACACCCAGGCGCACGAATCTTTTTCCGTGGCACCGATTTTGATGGATCTATCCTCGAAAGTGCATACCGTTCTTGCGGTCTAACATGCCCGTGGCATTTTGCTGGCAAGCGCGATGTTCGTACCTACATTGATGCAATGGTCAAAGGCACCAAAGGTTATCTGCCTAAAACCCATCAACCATGCTTTGCTACGGTTAAACATCACTCTCTTCATGATGCCATGAATGATGCTGAACAGATGGCCATCGCCTACCATCTGAATAGCCGACAGGTAGGTGCCTAATGCTGCAGATGCTGACGTTAGAAGAATGGGCTGCGGAGCGATATCGCAGCAAACCGCCCTCTCTAAATACCTTACGACGGTGTGCTAAAGAGGGCCACTTCGCCCCACCTGCGCGTAAGGAAGGCAAGTTATGGCGTGTGCGAGAAGATGCTGAGCTAGTTGGACCACTCACTTCTCCGGTCATTAAGCACAATGACAATCCGAAGCTCCAAAGGATATTGAACGATGGCAGCCCGTCCACGTAAGAACAATGTTGATATTCCTAACCTGTATCCCCTATTTAGCCGTAAGGCCAATAAAGTGTACTGGCGGTACCGGCATCCAGTTACAGGGAAGTACCATGCTCTTGGCGATAATGAGCAGGAAGCCCGTGAGATTGCGATCGAAGCCAATAGCCGACTAGCGGAGCAGCGTAGCCGGCAGATCCTGGCACTTAGCGATCGTGTGGCTCAAATTAAGGGTAAAAATATAACTGTCAGTACCTGGCTCGACCGGTATTGGAAAATACAGGGGGAACGACTGAGCACCGGTGATATCAAGCCCAACACGTTTAAACAAAAACGTAAGCCTGTGGACCTACTACGCCAAAAATTTGCAATGAAATCCTTGCCCTAGGTAGATGCCAGAGATATCGCTTCGTTGTTGGATGAGTACACAGACGCCGGACAGCCACGTATGGGCCAGGTTGTTGGCTCAGTGCTGATCGATGTATTCAAAGAGGCTCAGCATGTTGGTGAGGTTCCTCCGGGCTACAATCCCGCACTCGCAACAAAGCAACCGCGCAGGAAGGTTACCAGGCAGCGTTTGAATTTAGAGGAATGGCAGAAGATCTTCGACATTGCTGATAAACAGCATCAGTACATGGGCAATGCGATGCTATTGGCCGTAGTTACGGGACAGCGCTTAGGTGATATCTCAGCAATGAAATTCAGTGATATCTGGGATGACCACTTACATGTTTTGCAGGAGAAAACCGGGGCAAAGTTGGCATTACCTTTATCTCTTCGATGTGATGCTTTGAACACAAGTTTACGTGAGGTTATCTCGCGCTGCCGAGATTATGCTGTCAGTCAGTATCTTGTACATTACTTCCGTGCGACATCAATGGCCCAACGTGGTGCCAAAGTTCCTGGAAATACGCTGACAACTAACTTTAGCAAAGCCCGGGATAAAACTGATATTAACTGGGGTGATGGCAGACCAGCTACGTTTCATGAACAGCGTTCGCTCGCTGAAAGGCTGTATAAGTCCCAAGGAGTAAACACGCAGATACTTCTGGGACACAAAACGCAGTCTCAGACTGACCGTTATCACGATGACAGGGGGAAGGAATGGATAAAAGTTAGTTGCTAGCCTGATGAAATACTCTAAATTATTTATTATTATTAGTTATTTTAGATTTTATTTAATTTGGAGCATTTAATAATCTAGGTTAAATAAAATCTGACCGCCAGATTAACGCCAGAAACGGACATATTTGAAAATATACGCCATGGAAAAGCATTTTGATAATCTCTTGGAGAAAAAGGGGGCTAATTTAATTATGAAAATAACTCTCACCCATGATTCTTGTAATATAGGCTAAAACTTCACAGGGAGATTTAAAGGTGAGCAAGCTGCGGGTGACCTTGCTCACCAATAGCGGGTAAGAGTATCCTAACCCTTTGCACCGTATACACAAAACCCAACGCAGAGACAAAAATCTCAAGCGTTGGGAATCACTCATAAATGCAATGTTAAATCGATTTTTTCAGGTCTTCTGTCAACCTATTCAGTTCAAACTCAGCAAGATGCAACATATGGCCCAATGAAATTAGTCGAGCCTCAGGAGTCCCTGGCCCCATGAATGGTGAAGACCCAACTCGTGTTTTTTCGTAAAGTTTATGAGACATGTTTCTCCATGCCGAGCTCAGAAGTGAATAGAACTGCACCTCTATTGCTAATCCATCGTTAAAATGAACTAGAACATGATACGCAAAATATCCACTAGCAGGCTTAGCCTCTTGGTCAACATCAACTCTATTTATTGATGAAAAATGTTCTTCAATATCTTCTGCGGGCAAGAAATCTCGCCATGCACTTAAACGCTCAGTAAACATTCCTGCGTGCTGTAATGTTGGGCAAACTACCGAGGTTCTGATTAAGTCAGTAAGCTCATATGGTAGCGAATGGATCGATACATACTCAGATTTACGTTTAGCATTCTTTCTCCAGCACTTTTCTATAATAGAATCAGTAGTTTTAAACAACAAATCATAACCCTCTACAGAGGAATTTTCCGAAAATGACTTTGTAGGAAGTTGAAATTCACCAACTAATAGCCCTTTAGACTGTATGCGACATTCAGGTTCAGTTCTTTCCTTAATTTGCATTAAGAGCTGAGCTAAGGCATTTAGTTTTTCGTGGCTATTTTCTTTTAAATTTTCTCTTAGCTGTAAAACTTCAGCTTCAAAATCTATTGCTTCTACATTCTCTTTATGCCAGTTAATATAATTATCTTTATCGTATTGGCTAAAAATATCTGACATATTCTATTCCTCATTAAGGTAGTAGCTTTTAGCTACATCTTCGGCTAATCCCTTAACTTCAATACTACAATAACTCATTAAGAATGCTTTATAAACACGTATTGCTTTTTCTTTATTCTCACCAAAACCATTACTTATCGTGTAGAATTGAGTAATGCCTGTAACAACCATTATCTCTTGCCCAAGCCAACGCCCACCACAATCATGCTCAAAGCTAAGCTGCTGGAAAGTCAACTCTTTTGAGAGATCACTTGGATTAACATCAGGGAATTTATTCATAATCTCTCGCCACATATCTCGAGCAACGCTGTAATGGTTGACGATCTGTTCATCACCTGACATCAATTTCGCTATCGTATTGTGCATAAATACCTCTCTATAAATTTAAAAGCTATTAGACTAACTGTTCCTATCCACGTAATGTAGACATGTACACTCACCCTAATATGTCACAGATATTATATATGTAAGTGGTGACAGTATCTAACCTGCGGAAATACCCCGACTAAATAGACAATTCACTCTAGCGAAAGGTTCCATTTAGAGAAAAACCCCCGCGCCTTGCAGTCATGATGCCTCTTCGTGACCAAACGAAGTACTAATCAGTTGAGTGCCATTCAACCACTAATTCCTTAGTTATAAAATAAGTGTAGCGGTAATGTGATAGAACAGACTCCTGAATTTGAAGTTGGATAAAGTTATAAAAATATTCTAAAGCTGGAGATGAATTCGTAAGTGATCATACCAGAAAAAAGCATGCCACAGATGAAAACAAGCCAGAAGGCACACTTTCCCAAGAACTGTACACCGGGTGGAGTTCCCCATGGTTTTGAGAATATCGTTGTTAGTCCCCAGATAAATACGGCTATATAACAACAAAATAGTGCAAGTCCTATCAAAGATAATATTGTCACTCCTACTAGGTTACCCACATCCAGTTTTTCTGTACTAGCTGCAAGAGTTAACATGCTACCTGTGATAGTCACTAAAGACACTCCCGCAATACTTATGATGTCAGCAATAACTGCAAGTTTCTCTTTGGCATTCCCGCTCATTAAAGATTCAAATATTGTTTTCATTGTCTACATAAACCTAAATTCAAGTAAGGCAAGAGTTATACTTCTGACACCTCACTAATCATACTCAAAAAAGACATCATAATGATATGAATTATAATGTTTATCCCAAGCCATATATAGTCATTCTGCGAGCAAAGTGTCTACTATTGGGTAAAACTTGACTTGCTTGTTCAGCTTCTGGCTTTGCTTAAAGCAAGTAATTTGCGAGCGGGGCGAATCCATTCCTTTGGTTAGGACTGAACTCACTCTTTAGATTGATACACTCAAAAGCCCTAAAATGGCCGAGTTTTGATAACTAATTTTGATAATGTTTTGATAACCGTTGCAGTTTGAATAATAAAAAACGGGAACCATCAGGCTCCCGTTATCATTTAACGCTTAAACATCATTACATGTGTTTAACGATAGCGTCGCCAAACTCTGAACATTTCAGCAGTTTAGCGCCTTCCATCAGGCGTTCGAAGTCATAGGTCACGGTCTTGGCAGCGATGGCACCTTCCATGCCCTTAACAATCAGGTCAGCCGCTTCGAACCAGCCCATGTGACGCAGCATCATTTCTGCAGACAGGATGATGGAACCTGGGTTCACTTTGTCCTGGCCGGCATACTTAGGTGCAGTACCGTGGGTGGCTTCGAACAGCGCGCAATCGGAACCGATGTTGGCGCCAGGTGCGATACCGATACCGCCAACCTGCGCGGCCAGGGCGTCGGAGATGTAGTCACCGTTCAGGTTCATACAGGCGATCACGTCGTATTCAGCCGGACGCAGCAGGATTTGCTGCAGGAAGGCGTCGGCGATCACGTCTTTTACCACGATCTCTTTACCGGTGTTCGGGTTCTTGATTTTCAGCCATGGACCGCCGTCGATCAGTTCGCCACCAAACTCTTCGCGCGCCAGTTCGTAGCCCCAATCCTTGAAGGCACCTTCGGTGAACTTCATGATGTTGCCTTTGTGAACCAGGGTCACAGAGTCGCGGTCGTTGGTGATCGCGTATTCGATCGCCGCACGTACCAGACGTTTAGTCCCTTCTTCAGAACATGGCTTCACGCCGATACCACATTGCTCTGGGAAGCGGATTTTTTTCACGCCCATTTCGTCGCGCAGGAACTTGATCACTTTGTCTGCTTCTGCAGAACCGGCTTTCCACTCGATACCTGCGTAGATGTCTTCGGCGTTTTCGCGGAAGATCACCATGTCGGTCAGCTCTGGCTGTTTAACCGGGCTTGGAGTGCCCTGGTAGTAACGCACCGGACGCAGACACACGTACAGGTCCAGTTGCTGGCGCAGGGCCACGTTCAGGGAGCGAATACCGCCACCGACTGGGGTAGTCAGCGGGCCTTTGATGGCAACGCGGTAGTCACGGATCAGATCCAGGGTTTCTTCCGGCAGCCACACGTCTTTCCCGTAAACGTGAGTGGATTTTTCGCCGGTATAGATTTCCATCCAGGAGATTTTACGTTCGCCGTGGTAGGCCTTTTTCACTGCTGCATCAACCACGTGAATCATAGCAGGGGTAACGTCAACGCCAATGCCGTCGCCTTCGATAAACGGAATGATCGGGTTATTCGGAACAACCAGTTTACCCTGGGCATCGACCGTAATCTTTTTACCTTCTGCCGGAACAACTACTTTGCTTTCCATCAACCTCTCCTTCAAGCGCAATTTTTGTTAATGCTTTGTAAGATGCGTGTAGATACTACTGGAATTTTCAGTCCGCGCCAATCCGAAACGGATTCGGTTATAATGCGCCTATCATCCGTAATCTCAACTGTTATGAAAAAATTCTCTGTTAAAAATCACAAAGTTAAACGATTCAGCAAGCCTGCTCCCGCCAAACCCGCAGTCGCACAGGGGCCGCGTCGCGTGGTGTTATTCAATAAGCCGTTCGATGTGCTGCCGCAATTTACCGATGAAGCCGGCCGCACCACCCTGAAAGAATTCATTCCATTTCCCGATGTTTACGCCGCTGGGCGTTTGGATCGCGACAGCGAAGGTTTATTGGTGCTAACCAATGACGGCAAGCTGCAGGCGCAACTCACCCAGCCGGGCAAACGTACCGGAAAAGTCTATTACGTGCAGGTCGAAGGCGCCCCGCAGGAAAGCGATCTGGCCCCCTTGCGCAATGGCGTCACGCTCAAAGACGGCCCAACGTTGCCGGCAGGCGTTGAGCTGGTCGCAGAACCGCAATGGCTGTGGCCGCGCAATCCGCCCATTCGCGAACGCAAATCAATCCCCACCGCCTGGCTGAAAATCACCCTTTATGAAGGCCGAAATCGCCAGGTGCGTCGCATGACTGCACACATCGGCTTTCCTACCCTGCGGCTGATTCGCTACAGTATGGGTAATCTTTCATTGGGCGAATTGCAGCCCGGTGAATGGAAAACCCTGGACTCACTGTAACCAGCCCGAGGAGCAGCAACGATGAAAACATTAACCGCGCTACTGTTCACCGCCCTGCTTTCGGTTCCTGCCGTTCAGGCCGCCAGTTTTGACTGCGCCAAAGCCGTCAGCGCCGACGAAAAGGCCATCTGCGCCAGCCGTACGCTGAGTGACAAAGACGTGGAAATGGCGACCAAGTACCAGTTTTTACATGGCCTGTTCGCCATGGGAGTGCGCGGTGAGATGCAAGACCAGCAACAGCGCTGGCTGGCGCAGCGGAAATTGTGCGGCAGCGACGTCAGTTGTCTCTCAGGCAGCTATCAGGCCCGTATTACCGAACTGGATGATATCTATCAGCATATCAATAAGCCGCTGTAAGGGACCTTTATGTTTAAACCGCACGTCACCGTTGCCTGCGTGGTTCACGCCGCCGGCAAGTTTTTGATCGTCGAGGAGACGATTAATAACAAGGCGCTTTGGAATCAGCCGGCCGGGCACCTTGAAGCCGACGAAACGCTGGTGCAGGCCGCCGAGCGCGAGCTGTGGGAAGAAACCGGCATCCGCGCCACGCCACAGTCATTCCTCAAGCTGCACCAGTGGATCGCACCGGACAATACGCCGTTTCTGCGCTTCTGCTTTGTCATCGAGCTCGAACAGCAGTTGCCGACCGAACCGCACGACAGCGATATCGACCGCTGTCTGTGGCTGAGCGCCGACGAGATTTTGCAGGCCCCTAACCTGCGATCCGCACTGGTCGCGGAAAGCCTTCGTTGTTACCAACAGCCGGAACGTTACCCGCTATCGCTGGTCAGCAGCTATAACTGGCCGTTCTGAGATGAATAAGTGCCGTGCGCCGGCGCAGGCAACGTGGTAAAATCCTGCGCTTGTTTTTTATCAGCACGGTTCGTGTTCAAGTTCGTGAGATCCCCATGTCAGACAACAGCCAGAAAAAAGTAATCGTCGGTATGTCCGGCGGCGTCGACTCTTCCGTTACTGCCTATCTGTTACAGCAACAGGGCTATCAGGTCGCTGGGCTGTTTATGAAGAACTGGGAAGAAGACGATGATGAAGAGTACTGCTCTGCAGCGACCGATTTGGCCGATGCACAGGCGGTATGCGACAAACTCGGCATCGAACTGCACACGGTGAACTTCGCGGCAGAGTACTGGGACAACGTCTTTGAACTGTTCCTGGAAGAGTACAAGGCCGGCCGTACGCCGAACCCGGACATCCTGTGCAATAAAGAAATCAAATTCAAAGCCTTCCTGGAATTCGCCGCCGAAGATCTGGGGGCCGATTTTATCGCCACAGGCCACTACGTGCGCCGCCAGGACGTTGACGGCAAAAGTCGCCTGCTGCGCGGCGTCGACGGCAATAAAGACCAAAGCTATTTCCTCTACACCCTGAGCCACGAGCAGGTTGCGCAAAGCCTGTTCCCGGTCGGTGAACTGGAAAAACCGGAGGTGCGCCGCATCGCCGAACAGCTGGATCTGGTCACCGCCAAGAAAAAAGACTCCACTGGCATCTGCTTTATCGGCGAACGCAAGTTCCGCGACTTCCTTGGCCGCTACCTGCCTGCACAGCCGGGTCCGATTGTCAGCGTTGACGGCCAGACCGTCGGTGAACATCAGGGCCTGATGTACCACACCCTGGGCCAGCGTAAAGGGCTCGGCATTGGTGGTATGAAGGACAGCAGTGAAGATCCGTGGTACGTGGTGGACAAAGACGTCGCCAACAACGTGCTGGTGGTTGCCCAGGGGCATGAGCATCCACGCCTGATGTCCGTCGGTCTGGTAGCGCAGCAGCTGCATTGGGTCGATCGCCTGCCGCTGAGCGGCCCCTTCCGCTGTACGGTGAAAACCCGTTATCGCCAGCAGGACATTCCGTGCACCGTTACCCCGCTTGACCAAGAGCGTATTGAAGTGCGTTTCGACGAGCCGGTCGCTGCAGTGACACCAGGCCAGTCTGCCGTGTTCTATCAGGATGAAATCTGCCTCGGTGGCGGCATTATCGAACAGCGTTTACAGGAGTAATCGTGGCGAAGAATTATTATGACATTACGCTGGCCATGGCTGGAATCAGCCAGGCGGCGCTTATGGTTCAGCAGTTGGCGCACGAAGGCCAATGCGATCGTGAAGCTTTCCATACTTCGCTGAACAGCCTGCTGCAGATGGACCCCTCTTCCACGCTGGCGGTGTTCGGCGGAGAAGAGCGCAATTTGAAAGTCGGCCTCGAGACGCTGATGAGCGTGCTCAACGCCAACAATAAAGGATTGGGTGCCGAACTGACCCGCTACACCATCAGCCTGATGGTGCTGGAGCGCAAGCTCAACGCCAATAAGCAGGCGATGAACCAGCTTGGCGAACGTCTCGGCCAGCTTGAGCGCCAACTGGCGCATTTTGATCTGGAATCAGACACCATTATCAGCGCGCTGGCCGGCATTTATGTCGACGTGGTCAGCCCGCTCGGGCCGCGCATCCAGGTGACCGGCTCGCCGGCTATTCTGCAGAATCCGCAGGTGCAGGCCAAGGTTCGTGCCACGCTACTGGCCGGCATCCGTGCCGCCGTACTGTGGCAACAGGTTGGCGGCAGCCGCCTGCAGTTAATGTTTTCCCGTAATCGTCTGTTTAAACAGGCGCAAAATATCGTTGCTCATTGTTAATCGATCCCAGGAGTTGCTACCGATGGAATTATCCTCACTGACCGCCGTCTCACCCGTTGATGGACGCTACGGTGATAAAGTCAGCGCACTGCGCGCCATTTTCAGCGAATACGGTCTGCTGAAATTCCGCGTGCAGGTTGAAGTACGTTGGCTGCAAAAACTGGCCACCTGTGCAGAAATCAAAGAAGTTCCGGCTTTTGACGCCGACGCAAACGCTTTCCTCGACAAGATCGTCGCGGAATTCAGCGAAGAAGACGCGCAGCGCATCAAGACCATCGAACGCACCACCAACCACGACGTCAAAGCGGTTGAGTATTTCCTGAAAGAAAAAGTGGACGCGATCCCTGCGCTGCAGGCGGTGTCCGAGTTTATCCACTTTGCCTGTACCTCAGAAGACATCAACAACCTGTCACATGCGCTGATGCTGCAAACTGCGCGTCAGGACGTGGTGCTGCCGTACTGGCGCAAAATCATCGATTCAATCAAGGGCCTGGCGCTGGAATACCGCGATATTCCGCTGCTGTCCCGTACCCACGGTCAGCCGGCAACCCCGTCAACCGTCGGTAAAGAATTCGCCAACGTGGCCTACCGTATGGAACGTCAGTTCCGTCAGCTGGAGCGCGTGGAGATCATGGGTAAAATCAACGGTGCAGTCGGCAACTATAACGCCCACATCGTGGCTTATCCGGAAGTGGACTGGCATGCGTTCAGCGAAGACTTCGTGACTTCACTGGGCATTACCTGGAACCCGTACACCACCCAAATCGAACCGCACGACTACATTGCCGAGCTGTTTGACTGCGTGGCGCGTTTCAACACCATTCTGATCGACTTCGACCGTGATATCTGGGGTTATATCGCCCTGAATCACTTTAAGCAGAAGACCATCGCCGGTGAAATCGGCTCTTCAACCATGCCACACAAGGTCAACCCGATCGACTTCGAGAACTCCGAAGGCAACCTGGGCCTGTCTAACGCGGTGCTGGGCCACCTGGCCAGCAAACTGCCGGTATCTCGCTGGCAGCGCGACCTGACCGACTCCACCGTGCTGCGTAACCTGGGCGTGGGTCTGGGCTATGCGTTGATCGCCTATCAGGCGACCATGAAAGGCATCAGCAAGCTCGAAGTCAATCAGGCACATCTGCTGGACGAGCTGGATCACAACTGGGAAGTCTTGGCCGAGCCGATCCAGACCGTGATGCGTCGTTACGGCATCGAAAAGCCGTATGAAAAGCTGAAAGAGCTGACCCGCGGCAAACGCGTGGATGCCGCCGGTATGCAGGAATTTATCGATGGTCTGGCGCTGCCGGAAGAAGAAAAAACCCGCCTGAAAGCCATGACCCCGGCGAACTACATTGGCCGCGCGGCGACCATGGTCGATGAGCTGAAGTAAGCGTTTTGTTCCGATAGCAAAGAGGCGGCCTTTTGGCCGCCTCTTTTATTTCTGTGGCATAAAATCCTGCAGGCGTTTTATCTGCTGCCCTTGCGCATTGAAATTATCGGGACTCAACCACTGCTCGAATCCCGCCTTGATTGCCGGCCAACGGTCAGCGGTTATGGCAAACCAGTCGGTATCCCGAGTGCGGCCCTTGGTGACCACCGCAAAGCGGAAAGTGCCCTCATGCAGAAAACCAAATCTCGCCGCCGCCTGTTTGGAGGGCGCGTTGTGACTGTCGCACTTCCATTCGCAACGGCGATAGCCCAAATCCTCAAACAGGTGCCGCAGCATCAGATAAATCGCCTCGGTGGCACTGGAGCGCTGTTTCATCGCCGGTGACCAGCTGACATGTCCAATCTCAGCCACGCCATTACCTTCGTCGATGCGCATATAAGCTACCGTCCCGACCGGTGCCTGGCTGGCACCGTCGAACACCGTCAGATTCACCAGCGTAGCGTTCGCCTGCAAGGTGGTCAGGTGTTGCAACATCGCCGCAGAGCTTTCTGGTCGTTCTATCGATAAATAAGTCCAGTCCCGGCCATCAACCGCCTGCTGGAAAGCGCTGAACAACGCCGCATAATCCCGCTGCGGATCGAGTTGCTTCAGACAGCAAAAACGGCCGTTAAGCGTCTCGCCACCAGGGCGCTTCGCCGCCCGCCAATCGGATAATGGCTCGCCCACCGGCTGCCCAAACTGATTGATCACCATACACTTCCTCGCAGCCTGTCGTTAACGGGTATAGACGATAAACGAACTTCTCTTGCCTATCTTGTCGTACAGCGACCGCGCCGGGGCGTTATATTCCTGCGTCATCCAATAAACTCTGTCGCTGCCCTTCTCATCCGCCAACTGATAGGCCTGTTCGAAGAGTTTTTCGGACACTTTCTTGCCGCGGCCCGCCGGTGAAACGTAAAGATCTTCAATATAACAATAGCCAGCCGAGCTCCAGGTTGAAGGATGGAAAATGAGATGCATGAACCCCAGCAGGTTGCCGTTTCTATCTTCCGCCACCAGGCCGTAGACCTGTTGATCTTCGCATAAACGCTCGAAGGTATGATCGGTAACCTGCGCCGAGACGTCCGCACGGTAAAAATGGAGGTACCCCTGCCACAGTTCCAACCACTGCGGCTTATCGGCGTTTTGTATTTTACGTACTGCTGCTTCATGAATTATTGGGAGCATGGTGCCTCTCTGGTATTAAGTAAGTGATCCCGCAGCCTTTAAGCCACCCTGAGGGTGATGGCGATCAAAGCGTCATCGGGGCTTTTCTGAGAAAAAATAACGTAATACCAGTAGGATACCTGCGCCATTGCGAACTGAATACAGACCAATTAATAACAGTGAACAGACCAATTTTGATGTGCAACCGCAGTCAGATCTCAGCCGGCAACTCGCTGAAAATAGCAGCTAACTTTTTGATGAATCTTACAATCTCGTCTGGGGAATAAGCGGCAAAACCCAATACCAGCGCCCCTTCCGTGGGTTGCCCGGTATAAAAATCTATCAGGCCATAGACCTTTATCCCCTGCGCGGCGGCGGCCTGAATCAGGCGCCGTTCAGTTGCCGCGTCCGCCAACGGACAAACCAGTTGCAACCCGCCCTGCGGCAAACGTGGCTGAGTCCAGGTGCCAAGATGCTGATGAACCGCTGCATGCAAAATCTCCAGCCGCGCCTGATAGGTTTTGCGCATGTTCCTTAAATGTTCGGTATGGAAATCTTCATGGATAAATTTGAATAACGTCATTTGCGGCAATGCGGAAGTATAACCATCCTGGAATTGCTTGGCGGCGACCATGGGTTTAATCAGCTGCGGCGGAACGATAATAAAACCGATGCGTAACCCCGGGAATAACGTCTTGCTAAAGGTGCCGATATACAAGGTTCGCTGGTACTGATCCAGCCCCTGCAGCGATGCCCTGGTCAGACCGTCGTAATTGAACTCGGAATCGTAATCGTCTTCAATAATCCAGGCTTTTTCACGTTGCGCCCAGGCCAACAGCTTTAACCTCCGGTCGATGCTGAGCGAATGCCCCAACGGATAATGATGTGAGGGCGTGATGTAAACGCCCCGCCCGCCCCCGTCTGCCCGTATCAATGCATCGATATCCAAACCGGATTGATCTACCCCAATCGGTTGGGCGAGTATCCCTGCCGACTGAACCAATTTTTTGGCCCCCTGGTAGCCCGGCTCTTCCACGAACACCCGGTCGCCAGGATTAAACAACACCTGCGTACACAGCGATAGCGCCTGCTGTGAACTGGTCACCACGATCACCTGCTCCGCGCTGGCCTTCACGCCCCTTTCGCGCCGCAAATAGTCAATGATCTCCTCCCGCAGTTCCACCAGCCCCTGAGGATCGGCATACCCCAGCAGGCGCTCAGCACCTTGTCGCACCGCCTGCCTTTCCAGCTGCAACCAGCTATCGATGGGAAACAGCCGCAAATCGGGCACGGAAGGGGTCAGCGAGTCGCTTCGACTGGTGTGCGGAGTGTGGGCTGCCAGCAGCAAGGAGCGGCCATGCACACTCAGTTCCGACTCCGCCAGTTGAGCGCTTTCGGCAGAGTTGTCAGTCAGCAGCTCGCGGCCAATCAGGGTATTTTGCTGGTAGCTGACAAAACTGCCGCGCCCCACCGCGCGGGCAATATAGCCTTCGGCCTCCAGTTGGGCATAAGTCAGTTCAACCGTATCGCGCGAAACCACCAGCCGCGCAGCCAGTACGCGGCTGGGCGGCAGTTTTGCCAGATAGTCCAGCTCCCCCGCCGTCACCAGTTGCTTGATGGTCAGATGCAGAGCGGCTTTGCGCGTCATGCCTTGACGTAGATGCCGACCAAAGGTGGCCTGGATGATATCCGGCCGGCTGTCACTACTGCTGTGCTTCATGCTGCTCCGGGTCGAAGGCCTGCCGAAGACAAACCCGCGGTATGTATGTTGATAAGTTGATCTAAATCAACTTAGTTGTGAACAAAATGTTTTGAAACAGATCATCGATTGTTTCATTCAGTTCGCCAGTCCTACACTAAAACAACCATACCAGTAGCTTGCTATTTATATGGTTGTTTACTATTCGTTTACCCATCCCCGCCTGTTTACCGCTGCTGGAGAGCCGCGGCGTAGGCCGCTATTGCCTGCGCAGGCATTAATTGTGAAGCATATTCAAGGTGGAATTATGTCACAACAGCACGACGCTACGCCGCCCAGGCGTAACTTTCTAAAAAAGACATTGGCGTTAATCCCGCTGGCCGCCGCAGGCAGCAGCATTATGGCACTGGAAGCCAAGGCGGCACCCGCCCCCGGCGTATCGAGCCACTATGTCCCGGTCTATTTCAACGGTGACGAATGGCGTTTTCTACTTGCCGCCTGCGACCGGCTGATCCCGACGGACGCTAACGGCCCCGGCGCGGTGGATCAGGGCGTACCGATATTTATCGACCGACAAATGGAAACGCCTTACGGCCACGGCGGACTGTGGTACATGCATCCGCCCTTCGTTCCCTCTCCGCCGGAACTGGGCTATCAGTCCAAGCTGACGCCGCGCGAGACTTACCGTATCGGTATCCGTGAAGTGAATGCGCACTGCCGTCGGCAGTTTCAAAAGGTGTTTGCCGAACTGGGCCACGCCGAGCAGGAACAGCTGCTGACGGCGCTGGAACATGGCCAATTGGACTCGGAAGCCCTGCCCGGCAAGGCTTTTTTCGACCAGTTGCTGACCAATACCAAAGAAGGCTATCTGGCCGATCCGCTGCATGGCGGTAACCAGACGTTAGCGTCCTGGAAACTGATTGGTTTCCCCGGCGCGCGCGCGGATTACACCGATTGGGTCAATCGCCCCAATCAGCCTTATCCCCTCGGCCCGGTCAGTATTTCAAGCAAAAGGAATGCCTAAATGAGCACAATTAAAAAACCACCGGTAGACGTGGTTATCGTCGGGTTTGGCTGGACCGGCGCCATAATGGGGATGGAATTGACCGAAAGCGGCCTGAGCGTGCTGGCGCTGGAACGCGGTGAGCAGCGTGAAACCTACCCGGACTTTGCCTATCCGCGCATTGCCGACGAACTGACCTACGGCATTCGCCTGAAACTGGCACAGGAAATGGCGCATGAGACGGTCACGGTGCGCCACACCCCGGCAGATTTTGCCGTGCCTTACCGCCAGCTCGGGTCTTTTCTGCCCGGTAACGGCGTCGGCGGTGCCGGCGTGCACTGGAACGGCATGCACTGGCGTGCCTTGCCATCCGACTTAAAGTTGCACACCACCCTCAATGAAAAGTACGGGGCCAAATGGATCCCGGAGGGCATGACGCTACAGGATTATCCGCTGAGTTATCAGGAACTGGAGCCTTACTTCGACAAGTTCGAAAAAGTGTGCGGCACTTCCGGTCGAGCCGGCAATCTGCAGGGAAATATCATCAAGGGAGGCAATCCGTTTGAAGGGCCACGAGCCAGCGAATACCCGACGCCGGCGCTGAAACAGCTCTATTCCGGCTCGCTGTTCGGCAAGGCCGCGGAATCACTGGGCTATCACCCGTTCGCCATCCCCGCCGCCAACTGCTCCGAGCCCTATACCAATCCCTACGGCGTGCAGCTGGGTCCCTGTAATTTTTGCGGCTACTGCGAGCGCTTCGGCTGCTTTATGTACTCCAAGGCTTCGCCGCAAACCACCATTTTGCCGGTACTGACCCAGCGCAAAAACTTTGAGCTGCGCACCCAGTCGCAGGTAATCAAAGTGAATCTGGACAGCACCGGCAAGAAAGCCACCGGCGTCACCTACATCAACGCCCAGGGGCAAGAGGTGGAACAACCGGCCGATCTGGTGATCCTCAGTGCTTTCCAACTGCATAACGTTCGCCTGCTGCTGTTGTCCGGCATTGGCAAACCTTACGATCCGGTGACCGGTGAAGGCGTGGTCGGCAAGAACTACGCCTATCAGATGAACAGCGGTATATCGCTGTTTTATGACCAGAATACCCACTTCAATCCGTTTATCGGCGCAGGCGCGGCCGGCACAGTGATCGACGATCTGAACGGCGAGAACTTCGATCATGCCGATTTGGGTTTTATCGGCGGTGCCTACATCTCGGCCACCCGCACCGGTGGCCGACCTATCCAGCAAATGATGCTGCCGCCGGGTACGCCTGCCTGGGGCGGCGGCTGGAAACAGGGCATCAAGGATAACTACCCGCACTCAATGAGCATCGGCTCCGAAGGCTCGGTGATGCCGTACCGCGACTGCTATCTGGATCTCGACCCAACCTATAAGGACGGCTACGGCCTGCCGCTGTTACGCATGACGTTTGACTGGAAAGACAATGAAATCAAAATGACACAGCATATCACCAGCAAAATGGTGAATATCGCCAATGCCATGAAGCCCAAACAGATAGCGGTTTCGGTGAAAAAAACCGGCGATCATTACGATGTGCGCCCCTACCAGTCGACTCACACCACCGGCGGAGCCATTACCGGTGACAACCCTGCCACCAGCGTGGTGAATAAATACCTGCAGTGTTGGGATGTACCTAATGTGTTCGTCACCGGCGCCTGCGCCTTTCCGCAGAATCTGGCCTACAACCCCACCGGCATCGTCGGGGCGCTGGCCTATTATTCGGCCGAGGCGATCCGCACGCAGTATTTAAAAAACCCCGGTCCGCTGGTTCAGGCCTGAAAGCATAAGGAGCTTCATATGAAAGGATTTACTCCCTCGCTGCTGGCGCTGTTGATGCTGGGCACCGCGACGGTACAGGCGGCCGATGACCCGAAATTGGCCGCCCGGCTCCTGCACGGCGAATATCTGGCGCGTGCCGGTGACTGCGCCGCCTGCCATACTGCCCCTGGCGGTGCACCCTTTGCCGGCGGCCTGAAAATGACCACGCCGGTGGGGGCCATCTATTCCACTAACATCACCCCGGACAAACAGACTGGTATCGGCGAATACAGCCTGCAGGAGTTCAGCGACGCATTGCGCAAAGGTGTCGCCCGCGACGGCACCAGACTCTATCCGGCGATGCCCTATCCCTCTTTTGCCAAAATCAGCGATGAGGATGTGCGCGATCTGTACCTGTATTTCACCCATCAGGTTCACCCCGTGGCACAACAGAATGAAGACAGCGATATTCCCTGGCCGCTGAATATGCGTTGGCCTCTGGCAATGTGGGATCTGGTGTTCCGAGAGGACGGAACTTATCAGCCGGATGCCACCCAAAGCGCCGAATGGAATCGTGGAGCCTATCTGGTGCAGGGGCTGGGCCATTGCGGGAGTTGTCATACGCCACGCGGTATTGGCTTCCAGGAGAAAGCGCTCAACCAAAGCGACAGCGCCTATCTGAGCGGCGGTACGCTTGAAGGCTGGCATGCCGCCAACCTGCGGGCGGATGCGGTAAGCGGTTTGGGTGGTTGGAACGCGGAAGATATCACCCGCTTTCTGAAAACCGGCCACAACAACCGATTTGCCGCTTTTGGCTCGATGGTTGACGTGGTTCAGGACAGCACGCAATACCTGAGTGATGAGGACTTACGCGCTATCGCCGGCTATCTGCAATCATTACAGGCAGATAATCAGGAGAAGCCATTGCTGCAAGACGGCAGCACGGCGGCTCTGCTGGCAAAAGGGGATGTCAGTCGCCCGGGCGCTCAAGCCTATCTGGATAATTGCGCCGCCTGCCACCGCAGTGACGGTAAGGGCTACCGTGATACCTTCCCGCAGTTGGCACACAATCCGGCGCTGTTAAGCGATGATCCTTCCTCACTGATCAGCATTGTTATCAATGGTTCCCGTACCCCCATAACCGTTGGTGCCCCTACCGGGTTGACCATGCCGGACTTTGGTTGGCGGTTGAACGACCAGCAAATTGCCGAACTCGCGACCTTTGTACGCAGCAGTTGGGGCAACCATGCGCCGCGAGTTACCGCCGCCGAAGTGCAGAAGATCCGTAAAAACAGCGTCAGCAAACCGACCCATCCTTAACATTTGCGGGCCCGGCATCCGGGTCCGGTTCTCTCATCGCAGCCTCTTCCGTTTAAGTTTGGTTTAACTTTCCCTCGCCATTGTTTATCCAACGTTTATTTGACCTTGTCGATAATGACAGCGAACTAAATATCGATAGCGCTTATTTCCTGCCAAGGTTCTGCGTCCCTTGCGGTAAGAGCCGGTTATACCTACCATAACGTCAAGATCACGATCGGATGGCTTAGGTTGTCGCACGCTATCCCTCACACGCTGCTGAGCGTGTTACCTTTACTGCGTGGGTGACAGGATGTTCACCCGCCGATCCACAGGAGTTCGCCATGCGAGTACTGGTTGTTGAAGATAACGGTTTATTACGCCACCACCTCTCCGTCCAGATGCGTGAAATGGGCCATCAGGTTGATGCGGCAGAGGATGCCAAAGAAGCCGATTATTTCCTGCAAGAGCATGCGCCTGACATCGCCATTGTCGATCTCGGCCTGCCGGGTGAAGACGGCCTGAGCCTGATCCGCCGCTGGCGCGCCCACCAGATGAAGCTGCCAATCCTGGTGCTCACCGCGCGTGAAAGCTGGCAGGACAAAGTGGCGGTGCTGGAAGCCGGTGCCGACGACTATGTGACCAAGCCGTTCCATCTGGAAGAAGTGATTGCCCGTATGCAGGCGCTGATGCGCCGTAACAGCGGTTTGGCCTCTCAGGTGATCGTATTGCCCCCGTTCCAAATCGACCTTTCGCGTCGCGAACTGAGCGTCAACGAACAGCAGATCAAACTGACTGCGTTCGAATACACCATCATCGAAACCTTAATCCGCAACGCCGGCAAGGTGGTCAGCAAAGACTCGCTGATGCTGCAGCTGTACCCGGATGCCGAACTGCGCGAAAGCCATACCATCGACGTACTGATGGGCCGTTTACGCAAAAAATTGCAGGCCGAATACCCTCAGGAAGTGATCACCACGGTTCGTGGTCAGGGCTATCGTTTTGATGCGAAATGATCGCCATGTTCAACAAGGGTAAAAAACCTTTCTCACTGCGCGCCCGCTTTTTGATGGCCACCGCTGGGGTGATCCTGGCGTTGTCCCTGTCCTATGGTCTGGTGGCGGTAGTCGGTTATATTGTCAGCTTCGACAAAACTGCCTTCCGCCTACTGCGCGGTGAAAGTAATCTGTTTTTCAGCCTGGCCCAGTGGAAAGATAACAAACTCACCATTGCCATTCCGCCCGATATCGATCTCAACTTCCCTACCCTGGTGTTTATTTACGACGATAAAGGCAATCTGCTGTGGAGCCAGCGCAAAGTACCGGAGCTGGAAAAACGCATCAATAAAGAGTGGCTGGAAGAGTCCGGCTTCTACGAAATCGATACCGATACCCGTATCAGTAGTGAAGTGTTGGGCAACAACCCCAAGGCACAGGATCAGCTTAAAGACTATGACGACAACGACCAGAACGCCCTGACCCACTCCGTCGCGGTCAACACCTACGCAGCCACCGCGCGGCTGCCGGCTTTGAGTATCGTGGTAGTCGATACCATTCCGCAGGAATTACAGCGCTCCGACGTGGTATGGGAATGGTTCAGCTACGTGTTGCTGGCCAACCTGCTGCTGGTGGTCCCCTTGCTGTGGCTGGCGGCCTACTGGAGCTTGCGTCCCATCAAGGCGCTGGTGAATCAGGTTGGTGAGTTGGAAAACGGCGAGCGAGAACAACTCGACGAAAATCCCCCCAGCGAGCTGCGTGGGCTGGTACGTAACCTGAATATTCTGGTGCGCAACGAGCGCCAGCGTTACACCAAATACCGCACCACGCTTTCCGATCTGACCCACAGCCTGAAGACGCCGTTGGCGGTGTTGCAAACGACGCTGCGTTCATTACGTACTGGTAAGCAGACCACCATCGAGGAAGTCGAGCCGATCATGTTGGACCAGATCAGCCGTATTTCTCAGCAAATCGGTTACTACCTGCACCGGGCCAGCATCAATTCGGGGCAAACGGTGCTGACGCGCGAGATCCACTCGGTCCCGGCGCTGCTCGACAGCCTGAACGTGGCACTGAACAAGGTGTATCAGCGCAAAGGTGTGGTGATCACGCTGGATATTTCGCCGGAAGTGACCTTTATGGGGGAAAAAAACGACTTTATGGAAGTGATGGGCAACGTGTTGGAAAATGCCTGTAAATACTGCCTGGAGTTCGTTGAAATCACCTCCCTGCACTCCGACAAATACCTTACTATCGTCATCGATGACGACGGGCCAGGCATTCCGGAAAGCAAGCGTGAATTGATCTTCCAGCGCGGCCAGCGGGTAGATACGCTGCGCCCTGGTCAAGGATTGGGATTGTCGGTGGCGGCAGAGATTATCGAACAGTACGACGGTTCCATTACCATCAGCGACAGCCCGCTTGGCGGCGCTCGCATGCAGGTCACTTTCGCCCGTCAGCACGATTCCCATCATCACGAGTAAATTCTGTCGCTCTGGCCCCGATCCACGGGGCCAAACTTCCGTTATAATCGCACTCAGGCTCACTCCTCTATCCTGGAATAGAACATGGATTATCAATTAGATCTGGACTGGAACGACTTTTTGCAGCGCTATTGGCAAAAGCGTCCGGTTATTCTGAAGCGCGGCTTCAAAAACTTTATCGATCCGATCTCCCCGGATGAGCTGGCCGGACTAGCGATGGAGAACGAAGTGGACAGCCGTCTGGTCAGCCACCAGGACGGTCGCTGGCAGGTTGCGCACGGCCCTTTCGAGAGCTTTGATCACCTGAGCGAAAACAACTGGTCGCTGCTGGTGCAGGCTGTGGATCACTGGCATGAACCTTCCAGTGCGCTGATGCTCCCGTTCCGTAAACTGCCTGACTGGCGAATGGACGATCTGATGATCTCGTTCTCGGTCCCGGGTGGCGGCGTTGGCCCGCACCTCGATCAGTATGACGTCTTTATCATTCAGGGTACCGGCCGCCGTCGCTGGCGCGTGGGTGAAAAAGTGCCGATGAAACAGCACTGCCCGCACCCGGACCTGCTGCAGGTTGAGCCTTTCGACGCCATCATCGATGAAGAAATGGAACCGGGCGATATTCTGTATATCCCACCGGGCTTCCCGCATGAAGGCTACGCGCTGGAAAATGCGCTGAATTACTCGGTAGGTTTCCGCGCCCCGAACGGCCGCGAGTTGGTCAGTGGCTTTGCCGACTACGTGCTGGCCCGCGAACTGGGCAGTAAGCGCTACAGCGATCCGGATATTCAGTTGCGTGAACATCCGGCAGAAGTGCTGCCGCAGGAAGTCGATGCGCTGCGCCAGATGATGGTGGATTTGGTTCAGCAACCTGAACACTTCCAGCAGTGGTTCGGCGAGTTTATCTCCCAGACCCGTCATGAGCTGGATGCTGCGCCGCCAGAGCCGCCTTATCAGGCCGGTGAAATCTACGAACTGCTGCAACAGGGCGAGCCTTTGCAACGCCTGGGTGGCCTGCGCGTACTGCGCATTGGCGACCAGTGCTTTGCTAACGGTGAACTGATGGATACCGAACATCAGCAGGCTGCCGATGCGATGTGCCAGAATTTCTGCGTGGATGCCGCCATGCTGGGCGACGCGATCGAAGATCCTTCGTTCCTGGCACTGCTGACCTCGTTGGTCAACAGCGGTTACTGGTACTTCAAAGACTGAGGCATGGCCTTTAGCGACCAGAGCCACCCGCGTTTCGGCGGGTGGCTTTTTTTATGCCCGCAACGCCCTGGTCTGATAACCGTCCAATTCGGCGTCCGGCATGCCCGCCTGGGTTGCCGCAGCACAGATCTGCCGCCAGGTGTTGTCGTCTATCGGGATCCCCTGCCGCAACCGCGCTTCACGGTTGGCATCTTCCCACTCACCCGGCACTTCAATCGGTTGGCCGTCACTTGGCGGTGAAGCCTTCACCCAATCGATAAAGGCCTCGGCCTCGGTTTGCATCTCTGGCGCGTCGAAGGCTTCCGGATTGAGGATGATGGTGGTCATGCAGTTGAAAATAGCATCGCTGTTGGATTTCACCGTCGCCGCATGAGTAGTGCGGCCACCGGACAGCGCACCGCCGAGGATTTCGCATAACGTGGCTAACGCATAACCCTTATGGGCACCGAAAGGCAGCAACGAGCCAAACGGCTGTTCGTGCATCACCTTGGGTTCCGTCGTTGGCTGGCCGTGTTCGTCAATCAGGTAACCCGGCGCGACGCTCAAACCTTTGTTGTAGGCCACGCGGGTTTTACCAAACGCGATGCCGCTGGTGGCAAAATCCAGCAGTAACGGTTTTTTATCTTTACGGGGAAAAATAACGCAGAAGGGGTTGGTGCCGAAACGACGGTCACTGCCGCCGAACGGTGCCACCATAGGATCGCCCACCACATTGACGAAATGGATAGAGATAAAACCGGCTCGCGCACACTGCTCGGCCCAGTGGCCAATGCGGCCAATGTGATGTGAGTTGTGCAACGCCACCGCAGCCAGCCCCAGCTGCCGGGCGCGCTCTATGCCTTTTTCCATCGCCTCACAGGCGACGACCTGACCAAAACCCTGTCCGCCGTCCACCGTCAGCACCGCTCCGGCATCGCGCACCACTTTGGCATGAACGTTAAGCTGCAAATGCCCCTGTGCCAATGACGACATATAGCTGGGGATCATGCCTACGCCGTGGGAATCGTGCCCGGCCAGATTCGCCTGAACCAGGTGATCCGCCACCCGCGCGGCCTCCTGCTCGGTACTGCCGGCGTGGCGCCAAATAGCCTGCACAAACTGCTCAAGACACTGGCGATCGATACGGTGCTCGGTACTGCTCATGATACGGCTCCTTGTGCTGGAAATATATCCTACACTAGGAGCAAATCATTGTTACGGCAAGCAATTATACTCAATCTCATCGAGGTTATTTGGCGCGTTCGGCGGTCAGCGCAGCGATGCGCATAATAACCGAAACCGCCTGTTCCATCCCTTCCAGCGACACAAACTCATGCTTGCAGTGGTAGTTATATCCGCCGGTGAACAGATTTGGGCAAGGCAAGCCGCGAAACGACAGCTGAGCACCGTCGGTACCGCCGCGAATCGGTTTCATGATCGGTTCGATATCACAATCACGCATTGCCTGCTGTGCCAATGCAATCACATGCGGATGCTCTGCCACCTGTTCCCGCATGTTGTAATAGCTGTCTTCAATCGTGACTTCAATATAACAATCGCGCGGCAGACCTTTGCCCACCTGTTGAGCGACCTCTATCATCCGGCGTTTACGTGCCTCAAAGCCCTCACGCTCAAAATCACGCAGGATGTACTGCATCTCGGCGCGTTCAACGCTCCCCTTAAAGCTGCTGAGGTGGTAGAACCCCTGATAGCCGCTGGTGGTTTCCGGGGTTTCATCCGCCGGTAACGCCTGCTGAATACGCGTCGCCAACGACAAGGCATTCACCATCACCCCTTTGGCGCTGCCCGGGTGGACATTGTTACCGACAATTTTCACCGTCACCGATGCTGCGTTGAAGTTTTCGCACTCCAACTCACCCACGCCGCCACCGTCCACGGTATAGGCCCATTCGGCATCGAACTGCGCCACGTCAAACAACCGCGCCCCTTTCCCCACCTCTTCATCCGGTGTAAAGGCTACGCGGATATCGCCGTGTGGAATGTTGCGCTGCTGCAGTCGCACTATGGCGGTCAGGATTTCGGCGATGCCCGCCTTGTCATCGGCACCGAGCAGCGTTTTACCGTCGGTGGTGATCAGCGTCTGCCCCAACATCTGGTGCAGGATCGGGAACATCACTGGCGACAGCACTTCATCACCAATGCCCAAGGCAATATCGCCGCCGCGGTAATTTTCGACGATCTGCGGGTTGACGTGCTTACCGGTAAAATCCGGTGAAGTATCCAGGTGGGCAATAAAGCCTATCGCCGGCACGGGCCAGGTAACGTTCCCCGGCAAGGTGCCCATCACACAGCCATGCTCACTGAGCGACACCCGTTCAAACCCCAGTTCAATCATTTCCTGCTGCAACGCACGCGCCAGCTTCAATTGCCCGTCGGTGCTCGGCACATGTTTGACGTTCGCTTTAGATTGCGTGTCGAATGAGACGTAGTTAAAAAAGCGATCAAGTAGTTTATCCATGGTATCCGCCCTCAGAATTTCGCGTTTCATTATGCGGAACCGATCGAGATCAAATATTGAGACAGGTCATTTTTAACCAGATTTAACGGAAATCATTAATTCTTGTGGTGTTTGATATTTCGCCTCCTCCCTTGGTGTCCGTCCATCTTACCTTTCACTACCCCCCTTATGTATGTGATCCTCTTCACGCCTGGTACCGGTTGTCAGTCATTGACCACCGGTACCTTTTTCCGGCGGCTGATTGCATCGCTAAATCATTCCACCTATAACTGGTTTAAGGCAGGGGTTGCCGCATTCAAAATCATTTTTATTTCGCCATACCAGGGAGTATTACCAGCAACGTCGTTATCCACTAAAATATAAAAAAGGAACTGCCATGAAAGATATTATTGATAATATCTTAAGCAAGCTGCAGATTTTCTCCAAAGCCATGATGGGGCCAATATTCTTTCTGCCGGTAATTGGTCTGATTCTGGCATTAAGTTCTATTCTCACCAATGCCACGCTGGTGAATGAAAACTCCGGCGTATTTCATATCGGCAAAATGATCGGTGATACCTTTTGGCCGCTGTTTGGTAATCTCGGGCTGATTTTTTGCATCGGTATTACCTACGGCCTGGCGAAGGATAAAAAAAGCGAAGCGGCGCTGGTTGCCGTGATGTGCTTTATTATGTTCCTGGGCGCCAACTCATCCTATCTGCAATTAAGCGGTCACATAGCGCAGAAAATCAATGGGGAATATTACGGCACCGGACAAACCGAACTGCTGGGCTTTACCGTGGTGGATATGGGCATTTTCCTCGGCCTGATCCTCGGTGTCACTATCGCCTGGGTGCACAACAGATTGTGTAACGTGGAGCTGAACGGCGTACTTTCCGTCTATGGCGGTTCCAAGCTGGTGCTAATCGCCATGACGCCGGTGATCATGCTGTATGCCGTCGGTTTCAGCTACCTTTGGCCGGCCATTTCACACGGGCTGATTTCCCTGACCGGCTTTATGAAAAGCTCAGGCTCGCTCGGGGTCTTCGTCTATGGCTTTTTCGAAAAATTCCTGATCCCCACCGGTCTGCATCATTTTATCTGGTCGCCGTTTCAGTTGACCAGCATCGGCGGTTCAATTGTACAAGACGGCCATACGGTGTCGGGCTCGCAGGCCATTTTCCTCGCTTATATGCGCGACCCGAGCATCTCCCCGCTGATGAACGAGGCACTGCGCTTTTCGCAACAGGGCATGGTGACCATTTTCGGCCTGTCAGGCGCTGCGTTGGCGTTCTATCACACCGCCAAACCGGAGAAAAAAGTGCTGGCCAAGGCGATATTGATCCCGGCCATCACCACTTCCATTCTGGTAGGCATAACCGAACCGATAGAGTTCACCTTCCTGTTTATCTCACCGTTGCTGTGGGTGATACACGCAGTGCTGACCGCGCTTTCGCAAGTTGCGTGTAACCTGTTCGACGTTCGACCCTGGGGTGCCAGCGGCCTGATCGAATTCCTGGTTTACAACCTGCCGTTACCGGTCGCCCTCACCCGCTGGCCGCTGTACGTGGTGATTGGTCTGGTGCAGTTCGCGGTGTATTACCTGGTGTTCAAAACCCTGGTGCTGAAGCTTAATTTAAAAACGCCGGGCCGTGAGGATGACGACGCAGTCAAGCTCTATTCCAAACAGGATTATCAGAACAGCAAAAATACACCCAATGAGTTAAGCGGGATTATTATTCATGCCCTGGGTGGCAAAGAAAACATTATTTCCGTCGACAACTGCTTCACCCGATTACGCGTCGAACTAAAAGACATGCAATTAATTGATGAGGCCGCATTAAAAAGTACCGGAGCAAAAGGCGTGGTGAAAAGCCGGCGTGAAGTCCAGGTGATTTATGGTGTCACCGTCGGAAAAGTGAAGAGTCAGGTCGAAAAATATTTAGCAGCATTATAACTTTATTTATTGGGAGAAAATTCATGAAATTAACCGTTCTGGGCGGCGGTGGCGTACGCTCACCGTTCCTGGCCAAGTCCATTGCCTATAACGCCCACCGCATCGGCGTCACCGAAGTGGTGTTTATGGATACCGATCGGGAGAAATTGGCGGTCTACGGCGCCATCGCACAGGGTGTCTTCGAGCGTATCCGCAGCGACATCAGGTTCAGCCTGAGCAGCGACGCCCATCAGGCGCTGAGCGGAGCCGATTATATCATCACCACCCTGCGTATCGGCGGTGAAGAAGGCCGCATTCATGACGAACGTATCGCACTCAATCATCAGGTCCTGGGGCAAGAAACCACCGGTGCCGGCGGTTTTGCCATGGCGATGCGTTCTATTCCGGCCATAGTGGAATATTGTCGGCTCATAGAGCAGGTGTCATCACCGGACGCGGTACTGTTCAACTTTACCAACCCTTCCGGCATGGTGACCGAAGCCATCATCAAATCCGGCTTCAAACGCAAGGTGTACGGCATATGCGACGCCCCCAGCGAGTTTATCCGTGAGTTGGCGGAACTGCTGGGCTGTCGTGAGTCCGAGCTTAGCGTCGACTGCTTTGGGCTAAATCACCTGTCATGGTTCCGCAATGTGCGGGTCAACGGTCTGGAGGTGAGCGAGCAACTGCTGGCCGATCCACGCCTATACCGTGATACCTGCATGAAATATTTCTCGCCAGAGCTGGTCGCGCTGTCCGATAACCTGATGCTCAATGAGTATCTGTATTACTACTATTACCGGGAACAGGCGATCGCCGCCATCGTCGATGCCGGAGAAACCCGTGGCGAACAGATTGCGCTGATAAACCAGCAAATGCTGGCCGACCTTGCCAGGCTGGATATTGCCACGCAGCTGGATCAGGCTTTCAGCGTCTATTTCGCTCACTATCTGACGCGGGAAAACTCCTACATGCAGCGCGAATCCAGCCAGGGTAAAGTCAAAGAGCGTGAGATGCTGACGCTCCAGCAGTTTATCGAACAGCCTGACAGCGGCGGTTATGCCGGGGTGGCGATAGACATTTTGGAAGCGGTAAATAACGGCCAGCAAAAACGCGTGGTGGTGTCGATGCAGAACAACGGGACGCTCGACTTCCTGCACCCGGAAGACGTGATTGAAATCAGCTGCGAACTCAGCAACGCGGGCATTCACCCGGTAAAAATGAATGATATTCCCGACACCCAGAAAAACCTGATCTCCCAGGTCAAAGAGTACGAACGCCTGGCGGTTGCCGCCATTCTGGAAGGGGACCGTCAGAAGGCCATCAAGGCACTGATGGTGCATCCGCTGGTCAACTCTTACTCGCTGGCAAAAACGCTGGTTGAAGAGTACCTGCAGGCTCATCACCAGTATGCCAAGCATTGGCATTAAGCAGGGCTGAAACGGCGCAGGCCTCAACGGCTGCGCCGTTCAAACCAGGCTTTGATCAGGTTCTCAAATCCCAGCAGGCAGTGGCCGAAAAACGGGTTGGGATAGTAAATATCGTGGTCGTACTTTTGCCGGTCCTCATAAATAAAGGTCATATCGGCCTGCTGCGCCAGCGGGCTGTTTCCGTCGCCGCAAAACGCCGCCAGCCGGATATTATTGCGTTTCACCGCGTCGCTCCAACTCAGCGCCGAGCTGCTGTTGCCCGATTTTGAAATCACAATCACCATATCAAACCGGAAACGCATCTCTCGATCGAGGATCTCGAAATCCGGCCACAGCGACAGGTAGCTGTCGATGCCCAGCGTCATAAATTTGTTGTACATGTACTGCGCCACCAGCTGCGAGAAACCGCTGCCGTGGATCAGGATTTTGCCGCTGTCGAGCAGATCAAGGAATTGGGTCTGCTGTTTTAAGCTGGCCGGTGCCGTCGGCTGCGGCTGCTCCTGAAAAGCCGGAGCCATCACCAGGTTGAACTTGATGAAATACACCAGTTCCAGATAGCCGCGAAAGCCCAGCTTTTTCGCCAACCGCACCAGGGTCGAGGGTGAACTGTGGCAACGAACGGAAACCGCACGGATACCCTCGTCAATGCAGGCGTCCGGGTTGTCGAAGATAGCGTTGAGGATGGTGAGATCCGTTTTGCTCAGATCCGCCTGGCTGAATACCTGCTTGAAATTCACCGTCGCCCCTGCTCATTTAACCAAAGAAAGGCCGGCGTCAAACGGCCGGCCAGTTACCCGAGTCAGACAGCGCATTGACCTGGGCTTAAGGCCTATCAGCCCTTTCAACTTTCCCTACCAGGAATTTGTGCACAAAACGTGGTACCACCGCGCTGGCCTGGCCGTAGTGTTTTTCATCAAACTGACTTTCCACCTGGCTGGGCTCCAGGTTGAGCTCCATGGTATGCGCCCCACCCAGCCGCGCTTCATGCACAAAGCCCGCCGCCGGATAAACGTGGCCCGAGGTGCCGATAGCGACAAAGAAGTCGGCCTTGGCCAGCGCCTGATAAATTTCATCCATGCCCAGCGGCATTTCGCCGAACCACACCACGTGTGGGCGCAACGGGGCCGGGAATTGGCAACAATGGCAGCGGTCGTCCACGCTAAGGTCTTCGGGCCAGTCAAAGACCTGCCCGGAGCTGGTGCAGCGTACTTTCAACAGCTCACCGTGCATATGCAACACCCGCGAGCTGCCTGCGCGCTCATGCAGGTTATCGATATTTTGCGTTACCAGCAGGAAGTTATCCCCCAACCAGGCTTCCAGATCCGCCAGGGCACGATGCGCAGCGTTAGGCGCAATGTCCGGCGATTGCAGCTGACGACGGCGTTCATTGTAAAACGCCTGTACCAGCTGTGGATCGCGCTGATAACCTTCCGGCGTAGCAACATCCTCCACGCTATGCTCTTCCCACAACCCGTCCGCCGCCCGGAAGGTACGAATACCCGACTCAGCCGAGATCCCGGCGCCGGTCAACACCACGACAAACGGCTTTTTCAGCTCGGCCGCCGCCATGGTATCGCGATGAAAAATCCGCGAACGAAAGCGCTGATGCAGCACATGCTTACTCTTGCGAAACTGACACAGCCGATGACGAGTGTGCATTAACTCTCTCCTTACTTTTCCCTGTTAACCAAATTGAGGAACGCCGCCCCGCGTACGCCACCGGCGTCCCCGTAACGGGCTTTTTCAATTCGTGGCAGCTTGGCCACGCGCAACACATGCGCCGGCAAACGCTGCGGTAACGCCTGGTAAATAGCGTCAAAATTCGACAAGCCGCCGCCAATCACCACCAGATGCGGATCGATGATAGTCAGCAGATTGCCCAGGCATATCGCCAGGACGTCCATAAAACGTTCGACATGAGCCACCGCCTGCGGCTCACCTGCCTGATAATGCGCAATGATCTGCTGCGCAGGCAAGTGCTGCTGGTAAAAGTGGGCATACATCCACTCAAAACCGCGGCCAGAAATGTAATTTTCGATGCAACCCTGATGACCGCACCCACAAGGAACGCGAGGTATATCACGTCCCAACACCTCCAGCGCATCCACCGGCAGACGGAAATGACCAAATTCACCGGCGATATAGTTACGCCCGGAGAGCACCTTACCGTCGACGATTAGCCCGCCGCCTACCCCGGTACCGAGGATAATGCCCAGCACCGTCGGATAGCGACGAAACTCCTCGTCCCAGGCCTCCGACAGCGCAAAGCAGTTGGCATCGTTATCGATACGTACGTCACGGCCAATCAACTCGGCCAGGTCATGCGGCAAGCGCTGGCCCATCGCCGCCGGGACGTTGGCGGTGAAAACCGTACCGTCATCGTCGTTGGGCAGGCCGGGAATACCGATACCTACCATGCCTTTCTGGCCACAAAACGCATCCGCTTCTAACGTCAGATCGCGCAGCGTCGTCAGCAGTTGTCGATAATCCTCGCGTGGCGTCGGCACCCTTTTTTGCCAGATACGCTGCAGATCTGCATCGAACACGCCCAGCTCAATCTTGGTGCCGCCCATATCGAAACCGTAGTACATAACCCACCCTCAGGCTAAAAAAAGGGGCGGCATCTCTGCCTCCCCTGATTTTCATTATTGTCCGCTCAACACTCGCGCCGGATCGATACGGCTGGCGCGCCTGGCCGGATACCAGCTGGCCAACAGGCTGAGCACCAGCGCGGTCACCAGTACAATCACCACGTCCAGCCAGTGCAGCTCGGAAGGCAGGAAGTCGATGAAGTAGATATCTCCCGACAGGAACGAATGCCCCATCAGCTTTTCCAAGCCTTTGATGATATTGGTCAACTGCAGTGAGGCGATAACCCCGACCACCACGCCGCTGAGGCTACCCACCAGCCCGGCCAGCAGGCCGTACCAGATAAATATGGCGCGGATAAAACCGTCTTTGGCCCCCAAGGTGCGCAGTACGGCGATATCACCACTCTTGTCCTTCACCGCCATCACCAGCGTGGAGACAATGTTAAAACAGGCCACGCCGATCACCAGCACCATCGCCAAATACATAATCGCGCGGATCATCTGGATATCGCGGTACATATAGCCGTAGGTGCCGATCCAACTCTTGATATACACGTAGGAATTGGTGACTTCACCAGCGTCACGCACCAGCTTGTTGGCGGCAAACACGTCGTTAACCTTGATGGCAATACCTGTGACGCTGTCACCCATGTCCAGATACTGTTGGGCATCGGCCAGTGGCACCATAGCCAGACTGTGATCGAGCTGACCGCTGAGCTGCAAAATCCCGGTGACGTGTAAACGAATGCGCTTCGGTTGCAACAGCTTCATCTGCGGGTCGCTGTTGGGGATCATCACCGTCACATAGCTGCCCTGCTTGACGCCCAAAGCGTCGGCGACGCCCTTGCCGAGGATCACCTGTTGCTCACCGCTTTTGAAATTGTCCCAGGCGTCGCCCTGCACATATTTCGGCAGTGCGCTAAGCTGGTTTTCCTGCTGAGGATCCACCCCTTTCACCCCGACCGCCCGCAGCTGTGCGCCGTTTTCCATCAGGCCGGTAAAGTTGATATAGGGAGCGGCGGCCAAAATGCCGGGTACTTTCTCCAGCCGTTGCAAAATTGACGGCCAGTCTTTGAACGGCTGCTTAACCGGCTCTATTTCACCGTGCGGCACCACCGCCAAAATGCGATTTTTCAGCTCGCGCTCAAAACCGTTCATGGCGCTCAGGCCGACGATCAGCACCGCCACGCCCAGCGCGATACCTATGGTGGAAATCACCGAGATCAGCGACACCATGCCGCCGCGCTTGCGCCCACGGCTGAAGCGCAGGGCCGTCAGAAACGAAAGTGACGCTCCCGCCATTACTCAGCCCCCAACAGCGTCAACTGGGCCTGCAGATGGCCATCGGCCATTTCCAGCTGGCGGCTGAGGCGCTTGGCCAACTGCAAGTCATGAGTGACCACCAGAAACGCCGTGCCCTGGCGCACGTTCAATTCGCCGAGCAGATCGAAAATGCTGTCGGCAGTGCGTTTATCGAGGTTACCGGTAGGTTCGTCCGCCAATACCAGCGACGGGTTATTGACCAGCGCACGGGCAATCGCCACGCGCTGACGCTCACCGCCGGAGAGTTCTGACGGCCGGTGCTTGCTGCGCTTTGCCAGCCCGACCGCCGTCAGCATTTCCAGCGCCTTTTCCTGCGCCTGCGCCGGTTTCATCCCGCCGATCAGCAAAGGCATCGCGGCGTTTTCCAGCGCGGTAAAGTCAGGCAACAGATGATGGAACTGGTAGATAAAGCCCAACTGGCGGTTACGCAGCTCCGCCTTGGCGGCCGATGACAGGGTATTCAGAGACTGCCCTTTGTAAATCACCTCGCCGGAGGTCGGTGAGTCCAGCCCACCCAGCAGATGCAGCAAGGTACTTTTACCGGAACCCGAGCTGCCGACAATCGCCATCATCTCGCCCGGCTGCATGGCAAAGCTGACATTGCGCAGTACGTCGGTATGCAGGTTGCCTTCCTGATAGGTCTTGCACAGGTTGTCGCACTGCAACAAAAGATGGTTACTCATAACGTAAAGCCTCAGCGGGTTGTACGGCGGCAGCGCGCCATGAAGGGTAAAGCGTGGACAACAGAGACACCGCCATCGCCGCTACGGCGATAATCGTCACCTGTAGCGGATCCACCGCCACCGGCAGCGATGCGCCGTCAATCAAAGCGCCGAGGATCGGCATCAGGTTATTCAGGTTGCTGGCCAGCAACACGCCCAACAGCGTACCGAGCAGCGAGCCGATAATGCCGGCGCTGGCGCCTTGCACCATAAATACCGACATGATCTGTCGACGCGTCAGGCCCTGGGTCTGCAGAATGGCAACTTCGCCCTGCTTCTCCATCACCAGCAGGCCGAGTGAAGTGATGATGTTAAAGGCCGCGACGGCCACGATCAGGCTAAGCAACAGCCCCATCATGTTTTTCTCCATACGCACTGCCTGGAACAGCTCGCCCTTGCGCTCGCGCCAGTCTTTCCACTCGGTGCCCTGCGGCAATTTCTGTTGGCTGAGAGTATCGACCGTCAGCGGCTGCTGCAGGAACAGGCGCCATCCGGTGATATTGCCCGCCGGGTAGCGTAGCAGACGTGAGGCATCCTGCTGATTGACCAGCATTTGGGTGCCGTCCACTTCGCTGTTGGCATGGAAAGTGCCGACCACGGTAAACAGGCGTTGAATAGGGATGCGGCCCATCGGCGTGAACTGGCTGGCGCTGGGCACCATCACCCGCAGCGGATCGCCGCGTTTAACGCCAAGTTGCCCGGCCAACTGCTCGCCGATAATGATGTTGTACTGGCCCGGCTGCAACAGCTGCTGCTTGACGTTGACCAGGAACGGCGTCAAAGGATCGGCTTCGTCCGGATTGACCCCCAACATCACGCCGACCGCCACGCTGCGAGCGCTTTGCAGCACTACGTCACCGGTGGTCAGTGGCGCTACGCGGCTAACGCCCTGCAGGCTTTGTACCGCCGATGCCGGGATCTGCTGAGGGTTGATCGAGCCCTGTGGGCTGGTGATCAACGCCTGCGGCATCAGACCGAGTATGTTGTTTTCCAGATCCTTTTCAAAACCGTTCATCACCGACAAGACGGTGACCAACGCCATCACCCCCAGCGTAATGCCGATGGTGGAAAGCCAGGAAACAAACCGTCCGAAGCGGTCTGAAGCCCGCCCGCGCATGTAGCGCAGGCCAATGAATAACGCGACAGGTTGATACATGAAATCCGTTTTGTTGCCGTAGCTTAAGCAAAGTGATCAAGGATAATAAAGGCTATACCCCGTTTAGGGAACCACCCTGACGCCTTTTATTCCGTCGATCGCGCCAGCGGCAGCACGTCACCCGGCATCGCGCTTTAACAGGTTGTAAACCGACACCCGGGAAATCCCCAGCGCCTCCGCCGCCATGGTGGCTGCCCCCCGCAGTTGCAGATAGCCCTGCTGCTTTAGTTGCTGGATCACCTGAACACGCTGCTCAGACGTAAGCGCGCGCGGTGCAGTGGCATGCGAAGCGGCAAAGTTGTTGATCACTGAAGCAATGTCGGACAGTGAGCGAGCCCCTTCATCCGCCGCCTGCGGCGTGCTCTGTACCACCGCGGTCAGTTGTTGCAGGATGGCGTTGACGCTGTTGAAGATTGAAACGTCCAGGTTAAGGCAGATTGCCGCCACGTAGACCCCCTGGCTGTTGCGCAGACCAATGGAGGTGCTCTTGGCCGGACGCCCATCCGGGAACGCATTGGCATAGTTTTGCACCACGTCCGGAAAATCCGGCGAGGCAATACGCTCAAGCCCCATTTCACTGGCGGCATCGCCGATACTGCGGTTCGACAGGTTATTGGCGATGCTGACGATGGCATGATTCGGTTGCGTCAGATCGTGCAATACCACTTCACAGCTGGGCGCAAACATCGCGCCCAGTGCCTGAACAATTTTTTCCGCTTCGCGCAACAGCAGCGCATTTTCCTGCCTGAGATCGCTCATAAACTTAACCATTTGACAATAACTTTACAAAGAGTAAATTAAAATAATCGGGTAATCAATCAACCTTTCACCAGACGAGGTCGCCATGAGTTCAACGCCCCACTGCATCACCGCCGCCGATATCTCTACCGCCGCCGAAATCCTGGCAGGACATGCCCTGCGCACACCGGTCATGACCTCGCAGCAGGCCGACAGCATCGCCGGGGCGCAGCTGTTCTTCAAGTGCGAAAACTTCCAGCGTGTAGGCGCCTTCAAGTTTCGTGGCGCGTACAATTCTATTGCTCAATTGAGCCCGGCGCAGCGCCAGGCTGGCGTGATTGCCTTCTCTTCCGGCAACCATGCGCAGGCAATGGCATTGGCGGCACGGGAACTGGGGGTCAAGGTGACCATCGTGATGCCGCACGACGCACCGGCAACCAAGCTGGCAGCAACGCGCGGCTACGGCGCCAACGTCGTGATTTATCAGCGTCACAGTGAAGACCGTGCTGCCATAACTCAACGGCTGGCAGCAGAACAGGGGCTGACGATAGTGCCGCCTTATGATTACCCGCAGGTCATCGCCGGCCAAGGCACCGCTACCAAAGAGTTGATTGAGGAAGTCGGGCCGCTGGACGTTTTGTTGGTGTGCACCGGCGGCGGTGGTTTGCTGGCGGGCAGCGCGGTGGCGGCACACCACTGGTCGCCCGGGTGCCGCGTTTTCGGCGTTGAACCACAGGCCGGTAACGACGTTCAGCTGGCGTTCCGTAGCGGCCAGCCGGTCCAGATCCCGGTGCCAAAAACCATCGCCGACGGTGCGCAAACGCAGCAGGTGGGCACGTTGACGTTCCCGATCATTCAACAGTATGTAGAAGATATTTTAACGGTCAGCGACCAGCAGCTGTGCCGACAGATGCGTTTCTTTATGGAGCGGATGAAAATGGTGGTCGAGCCCACAGGCTGCCTGGCCGCGGCGGCGGCGATGAATTCACTGCTCGACCTGCGGGGCAAAAAGGTCGGGGTGATCGTCAGCGGCGGCAACGTCGACGTTGATAAAATCGCCGACTATCTTGCCATGGGCGCGCAGGAATAACGCCACATTACGGGCACCACAACCTTCAATCTCTGGTCTATGGCTGAGTCATCGGGGCGAATTTATTCGCCCGCTAACGTTACTGGAGCGACTAATCTGCCTGCAGTACATTTGAAAGTCGCCGCTTGAAAGGCGACGGGTTTCGCGCTTTTACCTATGTCAGTTTATGGCTCAGTGGGCTAGTATTACCGGGTAAAGGCGCGTTGTAATCTGTGCCGGGCGAAATTTAACACATTGATTAAAGATACCTTAATGAGCACCTCCGATAACCCTAACCGTTCTTCATCGTCATCCTCCCGTTATTCCCTGCCTGAACGCGCGGGCGATTTGCGCCAGTTGGGGCAGCTGACCGGCTCGGCCTGCGCCGTGGAGTGCGCCGAGATCGTCGAACGTCATAACGGGCCGGTGATGCTGATCGCCCCGGACATGCAAAATGCCCTGCGGCTGCGCGATGAAATTCAGCAGTTTACCGACCAGATGGTAACCACCCTGTCCGACTGGGAAACCCTGCCTTACGACAGCTTCTCGCCGCATCAGGAAATCATCTCTGCCCGTCTGTCGAGCCTGTACCATCTGCCGACCATGGCCCGTGGCGTAATTATTCTGCCGGTCAATACCTTAATGCAGCGCGTTTGCCCGCACGAATTTCTGCACGGCCACGCGCTGGTGATGAAAAAAGGCCAGCGTCTGTCTCGCGACAAACTGCGCGCCCAACTGGAACAGGCCGGCTACCGCAGCGTCGATCAGGTAATGGAGCACGGTGAGTTTGCCACCCGCGGCGCGCTGCTCGACCTGTTCCCCATGGGCAGCGAAGAACCTTACCGCATCGATTTCTTCGACGATGAAATCGACAGCCTGCGCACCTTTGATGTCGACAACCAGCGTACGCTGAACGAAGTCGAGGCCATCAATCTGCTGCCGGCCCATGAATTCCCTACCGACAAAAACGCCATCGAACTGTTCCGCAGCCAGTGGCGCGAGCAGTTTGAGGTGCGCCGCGACGCCGAACATATTTATCAGCAGGTCAGCAAAGGCACCTGGCCGGCCGGTATCGAATACTGGCAACCGCTGTTCTTCAGCCAACCGCTGCCGTCACTGTTCAGCTACCTGCCGGAGAACACGCTGATCGTCAATACCGGCAATCTGGAAAACGCAGCCGATCGTTTCTGGCTGGACGTTAACCAACGCTACGAGAGCCGCCGGGTCGATCCTATGCGCCCACTGCTGGCGCCGCCAAGCCTATGGCTGCGGGTTGACGAGCTGTTTAGCGAATTGAAAGCCTGGCCACGTATGGCGCTGAAAACCGAAGAGCTGCCCGCCAAAGCCGGCAACACCAATCTGGATTATCGCACCCTGCCTGATCTGGCGGTGCAAGCCCAACAGAAAGCGCCGCTGGACAACCTGCGTCGTTTTACCGAAAGCTTCGACGGCAGCATCATTTTCTCGGTGGAAAGCGAAGGCCGCCGTGAAACGCTGCAGGATTTGCTCGGCCGCATCAAGCTCAGCACCGCCTTGATCCAGCATCTCGATCAGGCCGAGCCGGCGGGTCGCTACATGATGGTCGGCGCCTCCGAACGCGGCTTCCTCGACGGCATGCGCAACCGGGCGCTGATCTGCGAAAGCGATCTGCTCGGCGAACGCGTTAGCCGCCGTCGCCAGGACAACCGTCGCACCATTAATACCGATGTGCTGATCCGCAACCTGGCGGAGCTGCACCCTGGCCAGCCTGTGGTGCACCTGGAGCACGGCGTCGGGCGTTACGTTGGCCTGACCACGCTGGAAGCCGGCGGCATCAAGGCCGAATACCTGATCCTGGCCTACGCCGGCGAAGACAAACTCTACGTGCCGGTCTCTTCATTGCATCTGATCAGCCGCTACGCCGGCGGTGCGGACGAAAACGCCCCGCTGCACAAGTTGGGTGGAGACGCCTGGACGCGCGCACGGCAAAAAGCCGCCGAACGGGTGCGGGACGTTGCGGCGGAACTGCTGGATATTTACGCACAGCGCGCGGCCAAAACCGGCTTCGCCTTTAAACATAACCGTGAGCAGTATCAGCTGTTCTGCCAAAGTTTCCCGTTTGAAACCACCCCAGATCAGGAGCAGGCAATCAACGCCGTGCTGAGCGACATGTGCCAACCCCTGGCCATGGATCGTCTGGTCTGTGGCGACGTCGGCTTCGGCAAAACCGAAGTGGCGATGCGTGCCGCCTTCCTGGCGGTAGAAAACGGCAAGCAGGTGGCGGTGTTGGTGCCAACCACCCTGCTGGCGCAGCAGCATTTTGACAACTTCCGCGACCGCTTCGCCACCTGGCCGATCCGCATCGAGATGATGTCGCGTTTCCGTAGCGCCAAAGAGCAGCAACAGGTGATGGACGATGCCGTCGACGGTAAGGTAGACATCATCATCGGTACCCACAAACTGCTGCAGAGCGATCTGCGCTGGAAAGATTTGGGGCTGCTGATCGTCGATGAAGAACACCGCTTCGGCGTTCGCCACAAAGAGCGCATCAAGGCGATGCGTGCCGATGTGGATATTCTGACGCTCACCGCGACGCCAATCCCGCGTACGTTGAATATGGCGATGAGCGGCATGCGTGACCTGTCGATTATCGCTACCCCACCGGCGCGTCGTTTGGCGGTGAAAACCTTCGTGCGCGAATACGACAGCCTGGTGGTGCGCGAGGCTATCCTGCGTGAAGTGCTGCGCGGCGGTCAGGTTTATTATCTGTATAACGACGTGGAAAATATCGAGAAGGCGGCGGAAAAACTGGCTGAGCTGGTGCCAGAAGCGCGTATAGCAATTGGCCACGGCCAGATGCGCGAACGCGATTTGGAACGGGTGATGAACGATTTCCACCACCAGCGCTTTAACGTACTGGTCTGTACCACCATTATCGAAACCGGTATCGATATTCCCAGCGCCAATACCATTATCATCGAACGCGCCGATCGTTTCGGGCTGGCGCAACTGCATCAGTTGCGCGGTCGCGTCGGACGTTCTCACCATCAGGCCTATGCTTATTTGCTGACGCCAAATCCGAAAGCCATGAGCACCGACGCGCATAAGCGGCTGGAGGCCATCGCGTCACTGGAAGATCTGGGCGCCGGTTTTGCCCTGGCTACCCACGATCTGGAGATCCGCGGCGCGGGCGAATTGCTGGGTGAAGATCAGAGCGGCCAGATGACCACCGTCGGCTTTTCGCTGTACATGGAACTGTTGGAAAGCGCGGTGGATGCACTCAAACACGGGCGCGAACCTTCGCTGGAAGATCTTACCAGCAACCAGACCGAGGTGGAGCTGCGCATGCCGGCCCTGCTGCCAGATGACTATATCCCAGACGTCAACACGCGCCTGTCGTTCTACAAACGCATCGCCAGCGCGAAAAACGACGCCGAGCTGGAAGAGTTGAAAGTGGAGCTGATCGACCGTTTCGGCCTGCTGCCTGATGCGGCGCGCAACCTGCTGCAAAGTGCGGCGCTGCGTCAACATGCACAGAAGCTGGGGATCAAGCGCATCGAAGGTAATGAGCGAGGTGGTTTTATCGAGTTTGGTGAGAAGAATCGGGTCGATCCGGGCTATTTGATTGGCCTGTTGCAAAGCAACCCGCAGATCTATCGCCTGGATGGGCCGACCAAGCTGAAGTTTATGCTGGACCTGACCGACCGCCAGAAACGCCTTAAGTTTACCGAGGAACTGCTGACCGCATTCCGCGAACATACTCTGGCGGCCTGACCTATCCCCCTCCTGAACCTTCAGGAGGGGTTATTCCTGCCGAAAACCAGCACCCAGCGGGGCAAGCTGCATCAGCCTGCTGCAGACCACCCGATTTTTCCCCTGCCGCTTGGCGTCATACAGCGCCTCATCCGTGACCTCTATTGCCTTGTCCAACGCCATGCCGGGCAGGTATAACGACGCACCGATAGAAACCGTGATACGTGCCTCGACGTCTTCATCCAGCAAAAATAACGTCGTTTCCACGCTGCGTCGTATGCGCTCCGCCACACCGCCAATCACCGTCGGATCATAACTGGCGGTGATCACGATAAATTCCTCACCGCCATAACGACCGACGAAATCCTCACTGCGCACGCTGCTTTGCAACAGTTGTCCGACGCGAGCCAGCAGCAGGTCGCCGGCCAAATGGCCGTAGGTGTCGTTGATTCGTTTGAAATTATCCAGATCGAGGATCATCAACCCGCAGGGGCTGCGCTCCGCCTGCTGCTGGATGAGTCGATAGTCTACACTAGCGCGATTATTGATATGGGTGAGACTGTCGGTGGTGGCTTTATCACGCATAGAGAAATAAGCGTGGATATGGCGCTCTTTGAAATTCAGCCCGTGGAAGCATATTGCCAGACACAGGGCCGAGACCGCCTGATACAACAACACATCTCCCCATAGCGCGCGTATATCTGCCAATAACCAGACCACTCCGATACGGTACAGCGCAATGATGCCAATGGTGAGATAAAACACCCGATTCGACTTTCTCAACCACACACGCGACAACAGCAATGGAATGATGATCGAGCCGATAAACAGATTATCGACGGTCAAGCCTCCCGTAAATACCAGCGACATCAGGTAGCAGACCAGTCCACTGACCGCCCCGCCATAAAAGGTCACCAGTATCATCGGGATCATGGCAAAGCTGAAATGCAGGTTACCGCTCAACTCCAGCCGGTCCTGATTGAGAAACAGCACCGCCAGCCCGGCAAGCAGGCCAAAGACTATACGCCTCCATCCTTCGGACTGATAAGAAAAAGGCGCATTTTTACTGAGGGCAAAATAGCTGACGGACAGCGTGGCATAGGTAATGCAGGCGTCACTATACAGGGTGGGTATTGACGCGACGTAAGTCATAAATATTCGATAGGCTCCACGGAATCGACAGGGGGATTTAGCGACGAATTTTGAGCATTCCCTGTCTCATCCATTTCGGCATCGTACATATTATTACTCAGGTTAATAATAGATTAGCAGTTCTATGTTATTTCCAAGGTATCTATCCCATAAATTCTGTTCAGGATAATCTGTTGGCAACCAATAAAGGGGGCGACCATGAATATCGATGATGACTTGCATGTGCTTAGCGAACAAGAAACCGCGTTGACCTTCAGCCATTTTGACCATAACACCGCCTGGGAGCTGGGCTCTGCATTGAAATCAGCGGCCGAACAGCGCCGCCTGTCGATCGCCATTGAGATCCAGCTCGCGGGGCAAACGCTGTTTTATTACGCCATGCCCGGCACTACCCCCGATATCGCCGATTGGGTACGGCGCAAACGCAATGTGGTGAAGCACTTCCACAAGAGCTCTTACGCGATTGGCCTGCGCCTGCAGCAACGACAATCGACCCTGGAAGAACGCTATGGCCTGAGCGTCAGCGATTACTCGGCACACGGTGGCGCCTTCCCGATCAATCTTGGTGGCGTGGGCTGCATCGGCACCATCAGCATTTCCGGCTCACCCCAGTTGGAAGATCACAATCTGTTGGTCGGCACCCTGGCACATTTTCTCGGATTATCCCTACCGGCGGTTCACTAAGCGGTATAACCTGGCCTATTCTTTCTGCGCAGGCCGCCTGACCCGCGGCCTGTCTGTAACTTGTCATTTATCCCGTCCCTGAAAGAGTATAAGTCTGATTTTCCGAAGTGCATTGATGTATATCTAGGAATCGCCGTCACAACAGGCGTATGGTGTCTATCAGCTATTCGAGACGGACCGCATCCGGCCCGCCATTCCGTTCTCTTTTATAGACTTGGTTTACACCTCAGATGAAAACGCATGAAATTAACGGCATCAGGCCGTTCAGCGCGCTGATTGATGCCTGTTGGCGAGATCCTTATTCCCTGCAACGCCTGCTAAAAGATGCCATCGCCGGCGTCACCGTCGGTATTATCGCCATCCCGTTGGCAATGGCACTGGCAATTGCCAGCGGCGTTCCCCCCCAATATGGACTCTATACGTCGGCGGTTGCCGGGATTGTCATTGCCATCAGCGGCGGCTCGCGCTACAGCGTCTCCGGGCCTACCGCCGCGTTTGTGGTGATCCTCTATCCGGTGTCGCAGCAGTTCGGCCTCTCGGGCCTGCTGATCGCCACCCTGCTTTCCGGACTGTTTCTGGTCATCATGGGACTGGCGCGTTTCGGCCGCCTGATTGAGTACATTCCCCTGTCGGTGACGCTGGGCTTTACCTCCGGTATCGCCATCACCATTGCTACCATGCAGGTGAAGGATTTCTTTGGCCTGCAAATGGCGGTGGTGCCGGAACACTATGTGGGTAAGGTTTACGCCCTGCTGCAGGCGCTGCCGACGCTGGACTTCGGCGACACCCTGATCGGCGCAGTGACCCTATTGATCCTTATCTTCTGGCCCAAGCTCGGCCTGCGGGTACCGGGCCATTTACCCGCACTGCTGGCGGGTACCGCGGTTATGGGTATTCTGGCGCTGTTTGACCACCCGGTTGCGACCATCGGCTCGCGCTTCAGCTATCTGCTGGCCGACGGCACCCACGGCCAGGGCATACCGCCCATTCTGCCGCAGCTGATGCTGCCGTGGGATTTACCGGCCGGTGACGGCAAGCCGATGGCGCTGAGCTGGCAAACGCTTTCCGCCCTGCTGCCGGCTGCCTTCTCCATGGCGATGCTCGGGGCCATAGAATCCCTGCTGTGCGCGGTAGTACTGGACGGGATGACCGGCAAGAAGCACAACTCCAATACCGAACTTATCGGCCAGGGTGCGGGCAACATCATTGCGCCTTTCTTCGGCGGCATTACCGCCACCGCGGCCATTGCGCGCTCTGCCGCCAACGTACGCGCCGGTGCCACCTCCCCGGTCTCGGCCATCATCCATGCGTTGTTGGTACTGCTGGCGTTACTGGTGCTGGCGCCGTGGTTGTCCTGGCTGCCGCTGGCTGCAATGGCGTCGCTGTTGCTGATGGTGGCCTGGAATATGAGCGAGGCGCACAAAGTGGTTTATCTGCTGCGGCGAGCGCCGAAAGACGACATTCTGGTGATGCTGCTGTGCATGTCGCTGACGGTGCTGTTCGATATGGTGATCGCCATTACCGTAGGCATTGTGCTGGCCTCGCTACTGTTTATGCGCCGCATTGCGCGCATGACGCGCCTGAGCGAACTGAGTGCCGACAACGGCCGATTGGTGCTGAGGGTGAATGGCCCGCTGTTCTTCGCCGCCGCCGAGCGTATTTTTAACGAGCTACTGGTGCGCAGCGAAAGTTATGACGTGATCGTCTTGCAGTGGGATGCGGTGCCGGTATTGGATGCCGGGGGACTGGATGCCTTGCAACGCTTTATCGAAGCCCTGCCGGCCGGCAAACAGTTGGCAATCACCGACATGCCTTTCCAGCCGTTGAAAACGCTGGCAAGGGCACGGATACAGCCGATTGAGGGGAAACTGCATTTCTACGCGACGCTGCCTGAAGCGCTTGCAGCGCTCGATGCCTGAAAAACAAAAAGCCCGACGAATCGGGCTTTAAACCATAGCGGGCGCAGTATGCTGCGCCCCTACAAATAACAGCTGTGAAAATGTTTAGTTGCTGGTGTCCAGCTCTGGGAAGCTCTTCACCAGGTCGTCGATGGCTTTCATCTGCACCAGGAACGGCTCCAGCTTGTCCAGCGGCAGCGCGGACGGGCCGTCGCATTTGGCGCTGTTTGGCTCTGGGTGTGCTTCGATGAACAGACCTGCCAGGCCAACCGCCATACCGGCACGCGCCAGTTCGGCAACCTGCGCCCGACGGCCGCCAGAAGCTGCGCCGAAGGGATCGCGAGTCTGCAGAGCATGGGTCACGTCAAAGATCACCGGATGGCCACCCGTCACGTTTTTCATAACGTTGATGCCAAGCATGTCGACCACCAGGTTATCGTAACCAAAGTTACTGCCGCGATCGCACAGGATCACCTGATCGTTACCGCCTTCCTTGAATTTGTCGACGATATTGCCCATTTGGCCCGGGCTGACGAACTGTGGCTTCTTGACGTTGATCACCGCACCGGTTTTCGCCATCGCTTCCACCAGGTCAGTCTGACGCGCCAGGAATGCCGGCAGTTGGATCACGTCAACCACATCGGACACCGGCTGAGCTTGTGACGCTTCGTGAACGTCGGTAATGATTTTCACGCCGAAGGTTTTTTTGATTTCTTCGAAGATCTTCATCCCCTCTTCCAGGCCTGGGCCGCGGTAGGAGTGGATAGAAGAACGGTTGGCTTTGTCAAAGGAGGCTTTGAAAACGTAAGGGATGCCCAGTTTTTGCGTCACGGTGACGTAGTGTTCACAGATGCGCATCGCCAGATCGCGCGATTCCAGCACGTTCATACCGCCAAACAGCACAAACGGCAGATCGTTCGCTACGTCGATGTCACCAATGCTAACCACTTTCTGTTTCATGCTTTCGCCTTTATTGAAGTTACCCGTCGTGCCGCAAGCCTTGGCCTGTCGCGTTCAGGGCATAGTAAATGAATTAATGCAGCGTGACCTGTTTCGGTTCAATCGAGTGGATCTGTACCTTGATCACTTCGCTGACTGGGTCTTCAGGACACTGTTCGACAAAATAGTTAAGATCGGAAATCGCGATATGGTTGCATTCCAACTGGGCGTAAATCAGTCCGCGGTCACGGATTTCGTAAGGGTCTTCCGGATCGAAGCACAACACCGTTTCGCTGGCGCGCAGCGCCATTTCCATCTGTTTTTCTTCCATCAGGGCGGCTTTGAGCGTATCCAACATCTTACGCACCACCATGACGTTTTCTGACTCATCGAGATCGTCGTCTTCAAGTTCGGCGCCCAGACCCAGGTTGCCCTTGATCCACACTTCCAACTGGTGTTCGTTCAGCGTCTCGCCGTTCAATGGATTGATCAACCACATCTCTTCATCCAGCCAGTCTGCCCGCAGGATCAGTTGAGTGGGGAAAATAACCGGCAGCAGCGGTAAATCCAGATGAGCGGCGATATGAAGGAAAATGGTGCCGAGCGAAACCGGCGTGCCCTGACGACCTTCCAGCACCTTGTCGAGCCAAATAGCGTCGGACAGGCGATACACGCCGCTGGCGCCGCCAAAACCCCAGGTTTTGAAGAACAATTCAATGAGTGCGTCCAGTTGCTGTTCCTGGCTGAGATCCTGCGGCACGGCCGCACGCGCTTCGTCGACCAGCTGTTGCAGCTTGCGTTCGACCTCAGCGGCGGGGAAATCACGCCGCACGGACTGCGATACCAGGATCACGCCCTCGCTCAGCAGCGAGGTGTTAAATTCAAAATCAGCAATACTACTCATAAGTATCCCATCAGAAAGGGTATTTTCGTCGTGGCAAGTTTAATTATCAGGTACAAACAGCCCAATGCCAGCACAAACGCCAGAGTGCGCAGGTTCTGGTTTTTGGTCTTCTTGCCCAATGCGACGTAGCCAAGCAGGATATAGATAATAACGCCAAACAGCTTCTCGGTCAGCCACGAGTCCATACCCAACAGCGGATATAACTTGAACATCACCACCAGCGCGATGCCGCTGACGAACAACACCGTATCATTTATATGCGGGGTTATCTTCACCCAACGTTTGTTCATCATAGCCGAATTGCGCCATTTCCAGAAGAAACGCAATACAAACAAGACAATACTGATGGTGACCGTCAACAAATGCAGATGTTTTAACGCCGAGTAGACTGCCATATCGCTTCCTTATTTAATCGCTGTGTGCTTCGTTATTGTTGGTTTTCAGTGATTGCTGCGGCCATTGGCCAAAGGTGACGCGATCGTTACCGCCATAATCGCGTCGGGTATCGATCGAAATAAAACCGGCGGCCTGCAGCAGTGCGCGTACGCTTTCTCCCTGCTGCCAGCCATGTTCAAGCAGCAGCCAGCCCTGTGATTGCAGGTGGTACGGCGCCTGCTGCACGATAGCGGACAAATCCGCCAGCCCCTGCTGTGGCGCCACCAGCGCGCTACTTGGCTCAAAACGTACGTCGCCCTGTGCCAAATGCGGGTCGGCGGCGTCGATATAAGGAGGGTTGCTGGCGATCAGAGCAAAAGTTTCTCCGACCAGTGGGGCAAACCAACTGCCCTGAAGGAACTGCGCGTTGCCGATCGACAGCTTCTGCGCATTGTGCTGGGCCAACGCCACCGCTTCCGGCTGTAAATCCACGCCGGTCACTTTGCAGTCTGGGCGTTCGCTGGCTAACGCCAGGGCGATGGCGCCGGTACCGGTACCGAGATCGAGAATGGCGCAAGGGGACGAGGGCAAAAGCTCCAGCGCCAACTCCACCAGGCATTCAGTGTCCGGACGCGGGATCAGGGTGGCGGGCGATACCGACAGCGGCAACGACCAAAATTCGCGCTCGCCAATCAGATAAGCTACCGGCTCACCGCTTTCACGGCGCGCCAACAATCTCTCCAACTGATCTTGCTCTTGCGGCGTCAGCACGGTTTCGCCAAACGCCATCAGGAAAGTTCTGGCCCGGCCGGTCACGAAACCCAGCAGGATTTCCGCATCGCGTCGGGCGCTTTCACTCTGCGTCAGGCGGGCAACCGCCGCCTTCAGCCAGGATTGATAGTCCATTACTCCTGCTCGGCGGACAGCGCAGCGAGCTGGTCGGCCTGGTATTCCTGCACAATCGGCTGGATCAGCATGTCGAGTTTGCCTTCCATCACCTCGTCCAGACGGTACAGCGTCAGGTTGATGCGGTGGTCAGTGACACGCCCCTGCGGGAAGTTATAGGTGCGGTTGCGGTCTGAACGATCGCCACTGCCCAGCAGGTTACGACGGGTTGAAGCTTCCGCCTGCTGGCGCTTGGCCATTTCTGCTGCACGGATACGCGCCCCCAACACCGCCATCGCTTTGGCTTTGTTCTTGTGCTGTGAGCGCTCGTCCTGACACTCCACCACAATGCCGGTCGGCAAGTGGGTAATACGGATCGCCGAGTCGGTGGTGTTAACGTGCTGACCACCTGCGCCTGAGGAACGGAAGGTGTCAATTTTCAGATCGCCCGCGTTGATCTCCGGCAGTTCAGCCTCCGGTATTTCCGGCATCACTGCCACGGTGCACGCGGAGGTATGAATACGCCCCTGCGACTCGGTTTCCGGCACGCGCTGTACGCGGTGACCACCGGATTCAAATTTGAGCTGGCCGTAAACACCGTCGCCAGAAACCTTGGCAATCACTTCTTTATAACCACCATGCTCGCCTTCGTTGGCGCTCATGATCTCAACGCGCCAGCGGCGCATTTCGGCATAGCGGCTGTACATGCGGAACAGGTCGCCGGCGAAAATCGCCGCTTCGTCGCCGCCGGTTCCGGCGCGCACTTCCAGGAAACAACCGCGCTCGTCATCCGGATCTTTCGGCAACAGCAGCAGTTGCAGCTGCTGTTCCAGCTCTTCCGTCGCGGCCTTGGCCTGTTTCAACTCTTCCTGCGCCATTTCACGCATTTCCGGATCGTCCAGCATCATTTCCGCCGTAGCCAGATCGTCCTGCACCTGACGCCATTCCAGGAAACAGCGGCTGACATCGGTCAACTGTGCATATTCGCGCGACAGCGCACGGAACCGATCCTGCTCGGCAATAACGCCGGCATCGCCGAGCAGCGCCTGCACTTCTTCATGGCGCTCTTGTAACGCTTCCAGTTTGGCAACAATAGAAGGCTTCATGCGTGGTATTAAACCCTGTTAAAAGAGAAAACTAATGCTGATCCAGCCCGAGGCTGTCGCGTAATAATTGCAACCGCTCCACGTCGCCATCGCCGGCGGCCTGCTGGAGGGATTTGGTAGGGGCATGAATAAGACGATTGGTCAGCCGATGGGCCAGCTCGTGGATAACCTGCTCCACGTCGGCGCCCTGCGCAATCGCGGCCAGGGCTTTGGCTTCCATTTCCGCACGGATCTGATCGGCCTGCGAGCGGTAGTCGCGGATGGTTTCCACTGCGCCCTGTGAGCGCAGCCAGGCCATAAAGTTGGTGCTTTCCTGCTGAACGATCGATTCCGCCTGCACCGCCGCGGCTTTGCGCTGCGCCAGGTTGCTTTGAATGATGGCGTGCAGATCGTCCACGCTGTACAGATAGGCGTTGGCCAGCTTGCCCACTTCCGGTTCGATATCACGCGGTACGGCGATATCCACCAGCAGCATCGGCTGGTTGCGACGCGCTTTCAACGCGCGCTCCACCATCCCTTTACCGATGATCGGCAGCGGGCTGGCGGTAGAACTGATGATGATATCGGCGTCCGCCAGGCGTTCGTCGATTTCCGGTAATGTGATCACTTCCGCGCCAACTTCGTCCGCCAGCAGTTGCGCACGTTCGCGGGTACGGTTGGCAATAATCATATGCCGTACCTTGTGCTCGCGCAGATGGCGCGCCACCAGTTCAATGGTTTCACCGGCGCCCACTAACAGCACGTTCAATTCGGCAAGTGATTCGAAGATTTGACGCGCCAACGTACAGGCTGCAAAGGCCACAGAGACCGCGCTGGCACCGATTTCTGTTTCGGTACGTACGCGTTTGGCGACAGAGAAGGATTTTTGGAACAGCCGTTCAAGCTCACCGGAAAGCGACTGGCCGCGTTGCGATTCGGCAAAGGCTTTTTTCACCTGGCCGAGGATCTGCGGTTCACCCAACACCAGCGAATCCAGCCCGCTGGCTACGCGCATCAGATGGCTGACGGCGTCGTTGCCATGGTGCCAATACAGGCTTTTGCTCACTTCTTCCGGGCGCAGATGGTGGTATTCACACAGCCAGGCAACCAGCTGTTCATGAATATGTTCCTGTTGTTCCACGCTAAGATAAAGTTCGGTGCGGTTACAGGTAGACAACACGACACCGCCCTGCACCAACGGTTGTTGGAGCAAGCTGGTTAGCGCCTGTTCGATCGACTCTGGGGAGAAGGTCACCCTTTCACGCAGAGAAACCGGAGCGGTTTTGTGATTTATACCTAACGCCAGCAGGGTCATTGCTTCGAGTAATACTTCTTTTGGTACGGGTTCTCGTTGAACGGCATTCTACTTGATGCGCGGGCTCAATAAAAGTAACAACCGCATCTTCCGTTCAATCGCTGAAATAGTCAGCATCAATCGATAAATCGCTAATAAATACAGCGGGATGACTATTAATTCGACGACATAACATACTGAATTTTAGTGCAGTATGCGATATTCCGCACAGTATTCAGCAATAACGACAACCCCTAAGCCGCCAGGCGGCGATCAAATATCCGGCGTTTACCAACCTAAAGTGCCGCAACGAAAGGTGGGATCCAAAAGAAAAGAGACCTGTTGGCAAAAAACATGCTTTGCCTGAAGATAAAAAAATGCCGCACCCGCGAAGCATAACAGCGAAATAACAATGCGTACTGACAGCTTCATGACCTTGTATTCTCCTCCGGCGATAAACTATTGCAGCATACCGCTAGCAACCTCAACTAAACGCCAACGGCCTCCGCCCGACCAGAGAGATATTCTTGTGCCCACAGCGGCAGGGTTGGGTGATTGTGTTAATCTTATGTGCAAACGCAGCGCATACCCCCGAGGCTAACAGCGGTGACAAAGCCGGGCAGATTCAAAGCGATGCAGCAAAAAATTGACGCGCCGGCGCTGCCCCGCTAGCGTAAACGCTGATACCAAGGTCTCGCTGTGCGTGCCCGTAAGGACAAAAGGACAAGAGAAAGTTATGCCAATCCGCAAAGTTAGTTTGCTACGCCTGATCCCGCTGGCCAGCCTGGTGCTGGCTGCCTGTACCACCACCAAACCCAGCGGCCCGGCCACCAGCCCGACATCACCGCAATGGCGCGCCCATGAGCAAGCGGTGCAACAGCTTGAGCAGTATCAGACCCGGGGCTCTTTCGCCTACCTGTCCGATCAGAAAAAAGTCTACGCGCGCTTCTTCTGGCAGCAGTATTCGTCTGATCGTTACCGCCTGCTGCTGACCAACCCACTTGGCAGCACCGAGCTTGATCTCAACGTGCAGAAAAATGTGGTGCAGTTGACCGACAATCAGGGCAAGCGCTATGTCAGCGACAATGCCGAAGAGATGATCCGCAAACTGACCGGTATGGCAATCCCGCTGGATAACCTGCGCCAATGGATGCTCGGCCTGCCGGGTGAAGCCAACGACTTCAAGCTGGATGACCAGTATCGCCTGAACTCGCTGACCTACCAGCAAGGCGGACAGACCTGGACCGTTGACTACCAGGACTACAACAACAGCCTGCAACCGCAGTTACCAAGCCGACTGGAGCTGAAACAGGGTGACCAGCGCATCAAACTGAAAATGGATAATTGGACGCTCAAATGATCCGTCAGTGGCCATCGCCAGCTAAACTTAATTTGTTTTTATACATTACCGGCCAACGTGAAGACGGCTATCACCTGTTGCAGACGCTGTTTCAGTTTCTGGATTACGGCGACACGCTGACCATCGATGTGCGACAGGATGACCGTATTCACCTGCTGACCCCGGTGGCGGGCGTGCCGGATGAAGAAAACCTGATTGTCCGCGCCGCACGTCTGCTGCAACAGTATTGCGATCGCCATGGGCTGGATACCGCGCCACGGGGTGCCGACATCAGCATCGAAAAGCGGCTGCCGATGGGCGGCGGGCTGGGCGGTGGCTCCTCCAACGCCGCTACGGTGCTGGTTGCGCTGAATGAACTGTGGCGCTGCGGTTTGAGCGACGACCAGCTTGCAGAACTGGGGCTGGCGCTCGGTGCCGACGTCCCTGTCTTCGTGCGTGGCCATGCAGCGTTCGCCGAAGGCATCGGTGAGCGTTTGCAGCCGGCCAACCCGCAGGAAAAATGGTATCTGGTGGCGCATCCGGGGGTCAGCATCCCTACCCCGGCAATTTTTGGCGATGCGGAATTAAAAAGAGACACCCCGGTTCGTCCGTTAAGTGTGCTGTTACAGGCAACTTACGCAAATGATTGCGAACCTATAGCAAGAAAACGTTTTCGCGAGGTTGAACAGCTTGTTTCTTGGCTGTTAGAATACGCGCCGTCACGCCTGACTGGCACAGGTGCTTGTGTGTTTGCTGAATTCGACACAGAAACCGCCGCCCGTCAGGTGTTAAATCAAGCCCCGGAGTGGATACGTGGTTTTGTAGCGCGTGGCGTTAACGTCTCTCCACTACATCGCATCCGTTCCGGGCAGATGAAACCGTAGTTCTCGTTTCGCTGCGCAGGGTCATTCACACCTGGCCCTGTAATCCCTGCGCCGCTTCGGTTTCACGTTGTTTTTTTACACACCCGTATGATATTGCGCCGGCGTCGCTAACTGCCCCTTAGCGAAGGCCGAATGACAATATCTTCTCTGGACGCATGCCTGAGGTTCTTCTCGTGCCTGATATGAAGCTTTTTGCTGGTAACGCCACCCCGGAACTAGCACAACGTATTGCCAACCGTTTGTACACCAGCCTTGGTGACGCCGCAGTAGGTCGTTTTAGCGACGGCGAAGTGAGCGTGCAAATCAACGAAAATGTACGCGGCGGTGATATTTTCATCATCCAGTCCACCTGTGCCCCTACCAACGACAACCTGATGGAACTGGTCGTTATGGTAGATGCCCTGCGTCGCGCCTCCGCAGGTCGTATTACTGCTGTTATCCCTTACTTCGGTTATGCCCGCCAGGATCGCCGCGTGCGTTCTGCTCGTGTGCCAATCACGGCCAAAGTTGTAGCCGATTTCCTCTCCAGTGTAGGGGTTGACCGCGTTTTGACGGTGGATCTGCACGCTGAACAGATCCAAGGCTTCTTCGATGTTCCTGTAGATAACGTGTTCGGTAGCCCGATCCTGCTGGAAGACATGCTGCAACAGAATCTGGAGAACCCAATCGTGGTTTCCCCAGACATCGGCGGCGTAGTGCGCGCCCGCGCAATCGCCAAACTGCTGAACGACACCGATATGGCTATCATCGATAAACGCCGCCCGCGCGCGAACGTTTCTCAGGTGATGCACATCATTGGTGACGTAGCTGGCCGTGACTGTGTACTGGTTGACGATATGATCGATACCGGCGGTACCTTATGTAAAGCGGCTGAAGCGTTGAAAGAACGCGGTGCCAAGCGCGTATTTGCCTACGCGACGCACCCGATCTTCTCCGGTAACGCCGTGGAAAACATCCGCAACTCGGTAATTGATGAAGTGATTGTCTGCGACACCATTCCGCTGTCTCCAGAAATCAAGGCCCTGAAAAACGTACGCACTCTGACGCTGTCTGGCATGCTGGCTGAAGCCATCCGCCGTATCAGCAACGAAGAGTCAATTTCTGCGATGTTCGAGCATTAATCAGTTCTCTTTTCGGTGCGGCGCCCTGCCGTACCGAAGGGATTGATGGCCCGAAAGCAGAAAAAGAAAAACCCGTTGGTGCATAGCAGCAACGGGTTTTCTACGGGTAGTCAAACATGACCTTAAGCCTTAATGCGCGGCAGATTTCCTTTGCCGTAACGCCTGTTCCCTTCTCTCTTTCTAATCAATGTGACGAACGATGATGATCGTTGCGGCAACGTTTATCAAAGTGTTTTACCCACCAGTAACGATCCGCTACCTGCTCACGACCGCCAATACGCGCACCTACCAGCCACAACAACGCACCCACGAAGATACTCATGATTGCGCCATGGGCGAAAAACTGCGGCAGGTTGAATTGCGAAACTTCAGCAACAATGGAGTATCCGACACCGCCGATCATCACGACCAGGCCCAGCCCCATAAAAAAGTTGCCCATTCTGTCCGCGTTTCTACGTTTCATATGCCACCTCCATAGTGCCATGTGCCAACCGGGATAACTCTCTAACTGGTTAACCCACTTTGATAAGTTAAGTATAGACCCTGGTTGGACAAGGTGATTGCGGAGAGGATCACAAATGGTAAAGAAAACATGACAAAACTTTACCGGAATGAGTCCATTAGCGATCAAATTGAATGATTCCGCTAATGAATTATTCTCTTTTCTGACTATAGTTTCGTCAATGCGCGACCGGGCATATCAGGATTTTGTCATTCGTGGCGTCGACAGGTAGACTATTGCCCTTTCCATTATATCGATCATAGCGAATCTCCCAGTGAGCAGTATTAAATTGATAGTCGGCCTGGCGAATCCGGGCGCTGAATACGCGCAGACGCGGCACAACGCCGGCGCCTGGTACGTCGATTTACTGGCCCAGCGCCATAACCAGCAGCTCAAAGAAGAGAGCAAGTTCTTCGGCTACACCGCCCGGCTGAACCTGGCCGGCAACGACGTGCGGCTGTTGGTGCCTACCACCTTTATGAATCTCAGCGGCAAAGCGGTATTGGCAATGGCCAATTTCTACCGCATCGAGCCGGACGAAATCCTGGTGGCGCATGACGAGCTGGATATTCCCCCCGGCGTTGCCAAGATCAAACTGGGCGGCGGCAACGGTGGCCACAACGGGCTGAAGGATATTCAGAACAAATTTGGCAATAACCCGAATTTCTATCGCTTGCGCATCGGCATCGGCCACCCGGGCGATAAAAACAAAGTGGTAGGTTTCGTGCTCGGCAAGCCGCCGGCCAGCGAACAAAAAATGATTGATGAAGCGATCGATGAAGCAGCACGCTGTACGGAAGTGCTGCTGACTGACGGGTTGGAAAAAACCGTTCGTCGCCTGCACAGCTTCAAGGCGCAGGCCTGATCATCATTGCAGCGGGCATCGCGCCCGCTGCAATCTGCCTTAGGTGCGCAGTTTAAAGGTTTCTTCGCCGACGTTAGCGTCATCGGTTTGGTAGCCCTCTTCCGCCACGTAATATTGCGGATCGTCCAGTTCATGGCTGCAAAACGGGCCGGCCTGTTTCAACAGGCGTACACAGTCACCGCTCAGATGACGTAACCGAATGGTTTTCCCCGCCGCCAGATAGCGTGCCGTCAGCTTATCAATCGCCTCCACGCCGCTGGAATCCATCACCCGGGTACCGGCAAAATCCAGCACCACATTTTGCGGATCGTTTTTCGGTTCGAACAGTTCGGCAAAGGCCGTGGTAGAGCCGAAGAACAGCGGCCCGTCCAACTGATATACCGCCACCTCACCTTCCACCCGATGCTGACGCACGCGAATACGTGCCTGCTGCCAGGCAAATACCAGCGCCGAGATGATCACCCCGCTGATCACCGCCATCGCCAGATCGGTAAAGATAGTAATCAGGGTCACCAGCAGCATCACCAACGCATCCGCCTTCGGCATCCGGCGCAGACGGCGCAGCGAGCTCCACTCAAAGGTGTTGTAACACACCACCAGCATCACCCCGGCCAGCGCCGCCACCGGCAACAGGCCGATATAGCCCGACAGGCTGACCACAAACAAGATCAGTAGTATTGCGCCTACCGCGCCGGAAATGCGCCCACGCCCGCCTGAAGTAAAGTTGATGATCGACTGGCCAATCATTGCGCAACCGGCGAAACAACCAAACAGGCCACAAACCGCGTTGCCAGCCCCCTGGGCGATGCTCTCGCGGTTGCCGTTGCCTTTCTTGCCGCCCATTTCATCCAGCACCGTCATGGTAAGCAGCGATTCGATCAGCCCCACCAGCGCGATTACCACTGCGTACGGCAACACCACTTTCAGCATGTCCAGGGTAAAAGGCGCCATCGGCAGGCTGAAGTGCGGTAATGCACCGGAAATGTCCGCCAAATCGCCGACCCGCAGCGTTTGCAGGTTAAACCCGATTGCCAGAGCAGACACCACGATAAGCGCCGCCAGTGACGCGGGGATGACGCGCGTCAACCGTGGGAAGAACACCACCACCAGGATCGCCAGAGCCACCAACCCATACATCAGCGGCCCCTGCCCGGCAATCATATGCAGTTGCGCCAGCATAATGACAATCGCCAGCCCGTTCACGAAGCCGTGAACCGCGGGCAGCGGCACCAGCCGGATAAACTTACCCAGGCGGAAAATGCCGATCAGGATTTGGATAACCCCGGCAAAAATCGTCGCCCACAGTACGTACCCCATGCCGTACTGCGCCGCCAGGCTCATCAGCACCACCACGATTGAACCGGCTGCACCCGACACCATGCCCGGCTTGCCGCCAAACAGCGCGGTGACCAGCCCGATAATAAAGGCGGTGTGCAACCCGACGATCGGAGAAAGCCCGGCGACCAGCGAAAAGCCGACCGCTTCCGGGATCATTGAAACCGCCACCACAAAGCCCGCCAGCACCTCGTTCTTGACGGCCGACAGCCTGAAATTGTTCAGGTTAAACATGGATTATTCACTTCTGACAGATAAAACACATTCCCGCAGCACGGGAACCAAGGCCGCAGGGCGCGGCAAACCTCAGGAGGGAGAGAGCTTAGGGTGGACTGGGCAAGAAGGACATCCGGCACGTTTCCTGTAGGTTAATCAGAAGTGTCAGTATGTGTAAATGTGATCCAAATCTCAATCAAAAACCGGCACTGCCTCGGCATTTACCCATCACACACAGCCAGATCGAGAAAAACGGCCATTACGTGTATAATGGCGCCATTATTTCGTCCTTTATGCAGTGGGTTAAACCTAACCGGCTGATAGTTAAGATATTTAAGGTGATAACAACATGGGATTCAAATGCGGTATCGTCGGCCTGCCTAACGTAGGCAAATCCACCCTGTTCAACGCGTTGACCAAAGCGGGTATCGAAGCAGCCAACTTCCCGTTCTGCACCATTGAACCTAACACCGGTGTGGTGCCGATGCCCGATCCGCGTCTGGACCAGCTGGCCGAGATCGTCAAGCCACAGCGTATCCTGCCAACCACCATGGAATTCGTCGACATCGCCGGCCTGGTCAAGGGCGCGTCCAAAGGTGAAGGTCTGGGTAACCAGTTCCTGACCAACATCCGCGAAACCGAAGCGATTGGCCACGTGGTTCGATGCTTCGAAAACGACAACATCATCCACGTTAACAACAAAGTTGACCCGGCTGACGACATCGACGTCATCAACACCGAACTGGCCTTGTCGGATCTCGACACCTGCGAACGCGCGATCCACCGCGTGCAGAAGAAAGCCAAAGGCGGCGACAAAGACGCGAAAGCGGAACTGGCAGCTCTGGAAAAATGCCTGCCACAGCTGGAAAACGCCGGCATGCTGCGTGCGCTGGATCTGTCCGAAGAAGACAAGGCGGCCATCCGCTACCTGAGCTTCCTGACGCTGAAACCAACCATGTACATCGCCAACGTCAACGAAGACGGTTTCGAAAACAACCCGTACCTGGACAAAGTGCGTGAAATCGCTGCGGGCGAAGGCTCGGTTGTGGTTGCCGTGTGCGCCGCGGTAGAATCCGACATCGCCGAGCTGGAAGACGAAGACCGCGAAGAATTCATGGCCGAACTGGGCCTGGAAGAGCCGGGCCTGAACCGCGTGATCCGCGCCGGTTACGAACTGCTGAACCTGCAGACCTACTTCACCGCCGGTGTGAAAGAAGTCCGCGCCTGGACCATCCCGGTTGGCGCTACCGCCCCGCAGGCAGCCGGCAAGATCCACACCGACTTCGAAAAAGGCTTTATCCGCGCCCAGACCATCGCTTTTGAAGACTTCATCACCTACAAGGGTGAGCAAGGTGCCAAAGAAGCCGGCAAGATGCGTTCAGAAGGTAAAGACTACATCGTTAAAGACGGCGACGTGATGAACTTCTTGTTTAACGTCTAACACCCGCCTCTGCATCAAACTCCAAAATCCACGCCCCGGCGTGGATTTTTTGTTTTAACCGGTGACGTTGATTTTGGGCCATACCAACGCAATAATATACAGCGTATAAATATGGAGCATTCAATGGTCACTACACACGTTTTCATCGCCACCAGCCTGGATGGTTTTATCGCTCGGCAAGATGGCGACATCGACTGGTTATTGCAACGCGACACCTCGGCCGAAGATCATGGCTTCGATACCTTTATCGCTGACAAAGACATGATCCTTATGGGGAGAGGGACTTATGAAAAGGTACTCACCTTCGATAGCTGGCCTTATGACCTCCCGGTACTCGTACTGTCCAAACAACTGGCCAATGAGCCGGTCCCTCCAGCCCTGACAGGTAAAGTCCGGTTCGCCAACCTCACGCCAAAGTATGCGCTTGAGCAGTTAGCCGCGCAGAATGTGCACCGTGTCTATGTGGATGGCGGGCAATTAATACAGTCCTTTCTGCGCGAGGGGTTGATTAGCGATATGGTGATCACCAAGGTTCCCGTACTGCTTGGCTCGGGCAGGCCTCTGTTCGGCTCGCTGCAACAGAACATTGATTTAAAATTACTGTCGAACCGGAGCTTTCCTTCGGGCCTGGTGCAATCCCACTATCAGGTATTGCCCCAATGACTCGTCCACGCGGGCGCCCAACCAACGGAAAAGGAGTAACGCGGGATGACATTCTGGATTCCGCTCTTGGCCTGCTGGATGAAAGTGGCGGACAAGGGCTGACGATGCGTACCCTCGCCACTCGGCTGGGCGTCACGCCGATGAGCCTCTATCACCATATTGGTGATCTGGCCGGACTGTTGCGCGCTTTATCCGATCGCGTCTATGCCGAAGCCATGGAGGGGTTGAACGGATTGGCTGATCCGCGGACAGAAATTCGAACATTGCTCACGCGCTATCATCGCGCAGTCGGCTATCACCCCCAGCTCACGCTGGCAATCTTTGCCACGCCAGAGGCCTTTGCCGGGGTCACCCGGGAGATTACCGATCGCCTTACGGCCTTGCTGGCTGAGATGACGACAGAGCCCCTACAGTGGCGCGATATTTTGGTTGATCATGCCCATGGCAGCGGTTTGGCCCTTGTCGCGGTGCGGGGAGACTCTCTACAGGCGCAGAGCCTGCAAGAACAGTATCTACAGGCCCTTGATCGTCTGCTGGACAGCGTATCATCGCGCCCGTAGCACCTTATCCACCAGCCCCCACTCTACCGCTTGGTCGGCGCTCATAAAGCGGTCGCGATCGAGCGCGCGCTCAACCTCTTCGTAGCTACGACCGCAGTGTTCGGCGTACAGCCGGATCACGGTGTGCTTGGTGCGTTTCATCTCTTCGGCGTGGATAAGGATATCTGACGCTTGCCCCTGAAAACCGCCCAGTGGCTGGTGCACGTGCAGGCTGGCATTGGGCAGCGCCATCCGGTGGCCGGCTTCTCCCGCCATCAGCAGGAATGACCCCATCGAGCGAGCTGTGCCCATACACAGCGTATGCACCGGTGCGTTGATGTACTGCATAGTGTCGTAGATGGCAAAGCCACTGGTGATCACCCCGCCCGGTGAATTGATATATAAATTTATGGGTTTCTCCGGGTTCTCCGCTTCGAGAAACAGCAGTTGAGCACAGAGCATTTCTGCCACCTGATCGTTGACCTCGCCGTTCAGGAAAACGATGCGGTCGCGCAGCAGCCGCGAATAAATATCGAACGAACGTTCTCCCTGGCTGGTCTGTTCTACCACCGTCGGGACGAGCAGCATCGATTCACGCATCGGTGAACTCCTGTTTTCAGATTGGAATAATGAGTTGAGCGTCAGGCAGCGCGCATCAGCTGCAATCCACCGTCGTTCGCTGCCGTCAACCTATCGTCGTCGAGTCGGTGAATGACGCGTAACAGGCTTCCGCCGTCGGCGGCGGGCAGAATTTGCAAGGTCACGGTACTTTCGAGGTACGGCGGTCGATCATCACGCATCCGGTAGCTGATTGCTTCGCCCGGCGTTATCACTACCGGTTCGGTATCGGCCAGTTCGGCATTCGGTAACCATTGTTCGCGCAATGCCGGGATCCCGATAGCCCGCCAGACTTTCTCTGGCGGCGCATCGAGTTGATACTCCAGCACCAGCGGCGGCTGCGTGGCGTCGGTTGGGGTCATTGATCCATGTCCTTTAGCAACACATTCAGCCTGTCGATGCGTGCCGGCCAGAAGGCACGGTATTTGTCCAGCCATTGCGCGATGACCGCCAACCCTTGCGGGTCAACCTGATAATTGACGAAACGGCCCTGGCGCGCCTCGCACACCAGCCCCGCCTGCCGCAACACGGCCAGGTGTTGAGACATCGCAGATTGGCTGATCGTCATGCCTTCACGCAGTGCGCTGGCATTCATGCCGCCAGCGGCCAGTTTTTCGAAGATGCTGCGCCGGGTGGGATCCGCCAGCGCTTTGAAGAGGTCATTTTCATTCATGACTACACATTAGTAGTCACTTATCTAATGCGCAAGTTTAGCGCGGAAAATAATCACGCTCACGCCAAAGAAAGGGCGTGATCATAATGCCACGCTCAAAGCACCGAGACCGATAAACAGCCCGGCGATGGTGGCGCTCATCAGATTCGACAAGGTAGCGGCCAGCAGCGCGCGCAAGCCCAGGCTGGCAATATCCGAAGCGCGTTCCGGTGCTACCGCGCTGAACGCCCCCACCACCACGGCTATCGAGCCGAAGTTGGCGAACCCGCACAGTGCGAAAGAGATGACGGCGATGGTTTTAGGATCGAGCACCGCGACGCTGTCTTTGAGATAGGCTGAAAAATTCACGTATGCGACAAATTCGTTTATCGCCAGCTTCTGGCCAATCAGCCCACCTACTACCCCAGCGTTATCCCAGCTAACCCCCATGATATAAGCCAAAGGCGAGAACACATATCCGAACAACCTTTCCAGGCTAAGCTGTTGCCAGCCAAACAGGCTGCCGACGCCGCCAATCAGGCCATTAATCAGCGCAATTAACGCCACAAAGGCCATTACCACGGTAGCGACGCCCACGGCTATTTTCAGCCCGAGCATCGCTCCACTGGCCGCGGCTTCGATAATGCTCGCCGGGCGTTTTTCACTGAACGCCATCTGGCTGAACTCGACCTGCGACGCCTCGGTTGCCGGGCTCAGCATACGTGCGAACAGAATGCCGCCGGGGATCGCCATCAACGATGCCGCCAGCAGATATTCAATCGGTACGCCAAGGCCGGCATACCCCACCAACATCGAGCCGGCGATCGACGCCATTCCGCTGCAAATGACGGTAAACAGCTCATTGCGGCTCATCTTGTTAATAAAAGGCTTAAGCACCGCAGGCAGCTCGTTTTGCCCTAAAAAGATGGTGGTCACCGCGGCAAAAGCCTCAACCTTGCTGATGCTCAGCATCTTTTGGAATACGTAGCCCAACAGATTAATCACCCACCCCATCACGCCGAGGTAATAGAGAATCGAAATCAGTGCGGTAATAAAAATAATGGCCGGCAGAACATGAAAAGCGAAAACAAAACCTGCGCCGTCAAACAAGACATTCATTTTAGGGCCGACCAGTCCGCCAAAAATAAATGAGCTACCGGCATCGCTGTACGAAATGACTTTATTGACGCCACCGGCAATAGCATTAACCACCCACTTACCGGCGGGCACATATAACATAATTGCGCCCAACAGCACTTGCAGTATTAATGCGCTGAAAACGGTTCTCAGGCTGATTCGTTTACGGTTGTTGGAAAAAATAAAAGCAATAAGGAGAAGAATACAGATACCTGACAGGCTGCGTAGTAAGTCCATAAATCCGTCCCTTAATACCCGTCGTATTTCAGCCGTAGCGGAAAAGTCATTGGGTATGTAAATGTACCTGTCCTGAAAGGTGAAAAGGGCAAAGCACTCCCCTCCACCTTTCAGGCTGGCATTTTTATTTAATGTTGTTTATAGGGTAAAACTTAAGGAATAACGCGTCGTCTTAGGCGGCGGCCTCCTGATAACAACAGGCAATTTGCGCGGCCAGCTTGGCGTTGTTGAACACCAATTGAATATTGGCGGTCAGGCTGTCGCCCCCGGTCAATTCAGCCACTCTGGCCAGCAAAAATGGCGTGCTGTCCTTGCCCTGAACGCCTTGTTCAACCGATTCCCGCACGGCACGCTCAATGGCGGCATTAATTTTTTCCTCCGGCACCGCATACTGCGCCGGGATCGGGTTGGCAATCACCATGCCGCCCTCCAGCCCGGTCTGCCACTTGGTGGCCATGGCGCGTGCGATCTCCGCCGGGGCATCCAATTGAATGCTGACCCTGAAGGGGCTGGTACGGCAAAAGAATGCCGGCAGCGTTTGGGTCTGGTAGCCGATCAGTGGTACGCCGTGGGTTTCGAGGTATTCGGTGGTCAGCCCCAAATCCAAAATAGACTTGGCACCGGCGCAGATCACCGCGACATTGGTGCGTGCCAGCTCCTGCAGATCCGCCGAGATATCAAACGTGTGCTCTGCGCCGCGGTGCACGCCGCCGATGCCACCGGTGGCAAAGACGTGAATGCCCGCCATCTCGGCAATAATCATGGTTGAGGCCACGGTGGTCGCCCCGTGTTTACCGGCGGCGACGATGAACGGCAGATCGCGACGGCTCACTTTCGCCACCTTATGTCCCTCCTTGCCCAGCAGTTCTATTTCCTCACGGCTTAATCCCGCCTTCATGCGGCCGTTGATGATGGCGATGGTCGCGGGCACCGCGCCGTGATCGCGGATTTTTTGTTCCACTTGCAGCGCCGTCTGCGCGTTCTGCGGGTACGGCATGCCGTGAGAAATGATGGTGGATTCCAGAGCCACAACCGGGCGTTTGTGGGCCAAAGCCTCGGCAACCTCCGGCGAAATGTCCAGATAGTCATGGGAAATCATGTTATTTTTCATGCTTGTAGCTCCAACAGTTTTTGTACGCTGCCATTCGACAGGTTCGGGTTATTGGTAAATTCGGATGCCAGCGTCAATGCCGAGCAGCCCTGCGCAAAACGAATGCTGTCCGCCAGCGTCATATCTTCCAGCCAGCAATGGGCCAGGCCCGCCATCATGGCGTCGCCGGCCCCAGTCACATTGACGATGTCGACGACCAGTGGCTGCGACCAGCCGTTTTGCCCATCAATTTCGCTGTAATAAACCCCGGCTGGCCCCATGCTGAGCGCCAGGCGTTGTACCCCTTGTTGATGGAACCACCGGGCCACCCCTGGCGCATCCTGCGGCCCGTGGATCGCCATGCCGCTGAGGATCTCGGCTTCGAGGCGATTGGGCTTGAGAGTATGGATATGCGAGAGCCAACGGCGGATTTTGGGCGCTTTAAATGCCGATACGGTGTCAACAAACACCGGCACGCTGCCGGAGTGTCCGAATAGCCAGGCCAGTGCGTCCTCGGTCAGGTTGCAGTCAACCACCAGCACGCCCGCATGCAGGATCAACTCTTTAGACGTGGCCAATAACGCCGGTGTGAGTTTCTCGAGAATGCGCATGTCGTTAATCGCTACCAGCATTTCGCCGTTGTTATCGAGTAAGGAGACATAGGTCGAAGTATTTTCACCGTGCAATTTATGGAAGCTGTCGACATGTACCCCCGCCAGCTTTGCCTGTTCGAATAAGGTTTCACCATAGAAGTCGTCACCGACGACGGAAATAAGGTGACATTCCCGGCCTAACAAGGCGACATTCTGCGCAATATTTCTGCCCACCCCACCTGGCGTGCATTTTATTTTTCCCGGGTTGGAATCTTCATACACTAATTTAGAGGAAGCATAACCGCAGACATCCATATTGGTGGAACCTACGGTTACCACATAGCTGTGCTCCGACAATATATAACCCTTACCCTTTATATATCCTTTATTCATTAAATTCATAATGTGTCCGGCGACACCAGAGCGGCTAATACCTAAAACATCGGCAATTTCCTGCTGTGGGATCAAAGGATCACGTCTCAGAAGATGCAATATCTGTTTTTCTCTGCTGGTCATATTGGACACTTGTTTGTTTTTAAACATACGTTTGTTTTATATCGGGCATGAAAAACAGTAAAGTGGGATTAAAGGCTTTAGCGAAGATTTGGGAAGAGGATCGTAAGATGAATGAACCGGGTTTCAGCGTTAATTCTGTGATACCCATCAAATAATAAAGTCGGTTTTATCCTTCAAAAAGAGTCAAAAATAATCATTAGCCGAGACACAGCATTTTATTCTTATAATAATCTCAACAAAACAACCGGATAGAGTTTTCCGTGACGCAACCTAACATTTGTTGGGTTTACCGAACCTTACCCTTTTCTGATGGAGCTTGGGCAAGCCGTGTTGTCCCCGAAAAGAGATACCTTTCACATTTGTATTGAAATGAAGTCGCGTTCTGGAAACTTGGTGCCCCTCAGCGGATGCCGAGGGGGCGTGGATAAATCACTAATGCGCTTACAAAGGGGTACAGCCCAGATCGCCACTTGGGGTCTTTTTACCCTCCTGCGACTCCAGCGCAATCCTTGCTAATGGCGTGTCCTCATCATAGCGGGCTTGGGCGCCCAGGCTCTTCGAATAGCGGTTGTATTTCCACCAGGCGTAGCCGAGGAACACCACCAGGCCCCCTACGTTATAAAACACAATGGTCATGATACTGGCGCCGGTCGGGAAGGTTGACGCGATAAAGCCTACGGTGAAAATGACAATCAGCGTGCTGACAATCGCAATCCCCTGCAGCCGGGAGCCCATTTTAAAATCACGCTCCACGCGGTCGTACTTCAAACGCAGGTTCAGATAGGCCAGCATGATGAACAACGGCGGCAACATCGAAGCGGCGGCGGTCATGTTTATCAGCGTATTCATTAACTCCTGCACGCTGTCCGAACCCAACGTCGGGATCAGCATCAGCGGGATCACGATAAAGAACTGCAGCCAGGCGGCGCGGGTTGGCACGCCATGCTTATTCAACCGAATGGTCTTCTCGCCAAAGATGCCTTTGGGGATCTCGGTGAAGAAGATTTTGACCGGTGCGGCGGTCCACATCAGCAATGAGCCAAACATCGCGGTAAAGGAAACCAGCCCGACGAAACGGTTCATCAGCACCGCAGGCAGGCCAAAGTGCGCCGACAGGCCTTCGAATACCTGCACCGTGCCACCGGTAAAGTGCAAATCGGCACGGCTAACGAACACGTTAAGCAGCAAGGACGCTACCGAATACAGCACGCCAATCACCAGCCCGGAAATGACAATCACCTTAACAAAAGAGCGGCTGCCGCCCTTGACGTCGTTGACGTACACCGCAACCGACTCTGCCCCGCCCGCGGCCTGAAAAATCCAGGCGGTAATGCCGAGGAAGGCCCAGCTAAAGCTTGGGGTCATGGCTTCTACGGTAATCGGGTTAGCCGGCTCTATACCGCCAATTACCGCCGCACCGGCCAGAATGATGTAGGAAAACGTCAGCAACAGCATCAACGATGAGGTCACAGAGGTCATCGGGCCCAGCAGTTTGGCACCGCTGTTTGAGATATAGGTCGAAAATGCGAACAGGAAAATACTGATGATCGCGGTAGTTAATGGCGTAAAGACGTAGTCATACCCCAAAAACGCGTAGGAGGCGTAAGCGATGACCCTCGGCAGCAGCGCGGTGAAGAAGAATAAATTCACGAACCAGTAGGTATAGGCGGTCATAAATGCCCAGCGTCCGCCTAACGCGCTTTTTACCCAAGCGTATACGCCCGCCTCGGAGTTTTTATTCAACGAGACGAACTCGGCAATGATCAGGCAGAAAGGAATAAAATAGATAATGGTCGCCACCAAAAATACCGGGGCGGATGCGATGCCAAGCTGGATATTATTATTTATCACATTATTGAAGCTGAACACTGCCGCGAACGTCATCGCCAGCAGGCCAAACTTGCCGATAGTATTTCTATTCGACACAGCCATAGACACTCTCCGAAATTTGTAGGGTACTTATACCCGTCATACTTCAAGCTACTTGGGTGTTGGCTGCACTATTCGGCCCATCCTTGGGCCTCACCCCTTACGGGGCCGCTGCAAGCAACGTTCAAATCTGCTCCCGGCAGATTTGCCACTCACCCCAGGATCGATCTTGAGTAAGCTCCTGGGGCTTCGCTCAGTTGCCGCCTACAAGCAACTCGAATTATTTGGGGTATATATTGGAATAAGAGATTGCCGCTATTTATTCATAAAATAGCTGTCTTCGACGGTCACTTTTAAAATGACTTTTTTTACCTGGTGGCTCTCTTTGAATCGGTGCGCCTGATGGTTCTCAAAAATAACCACGTTGCCCTCGCCTACGCGGTGTATTTCCCCCTGCCCGTTGAAAATTTCGCGGTCGGTTTCATCCTGATAGGCCACTACCGAAGTCAGTTCGCTTTTATCAGCAACCTCAATGTTCTCCTGGCCGGCCAGGTAATAGTGCAGATCAAAATAGCGGCGATTCCCCTCCAATCCACCATGCTGCTGCCCAGGGCCGGACGCCAGTCGGTAGACCAGCGAGTCGCCGACAGAATGAAAGACATTCGGCTCGATATTATTAATATTATTGATGGCCTCCATGCAGCGTAGCCATTTTTTCCCTGAGCGGTAAATGCGCTGAAACTCCGCTAATGATTCGACAATAATCATGAGTTCGCCTTTTCTGACTGAGCGTTATTATTGACCGGCGCGTAATTAAACTCGGCCAGCTTCTCTGCCTGGGTTTCTTGCCGATTGAAAGGCACCAGCGTAAAGCCGTAGCTGAACGGCGACAGATAAACCCGATACGAATCCAGCACCTCCGATCCCCAGGAGTTGGAACCAAGGCCCAGAATTTGATCGTCAAGGTTTAGCGTCAGGTAATCACTTTCTTGCAGCTCGTTAATGTGCTGAGCCTGATGCAGCATATCGGCGCTATAAGGCCACAGGCTGAAGTTGATCGGCCGTCGCGGCTGAATAAATATCCCTTTGCCTTCGCCATCCTGCAGGCTCAGCCAACGGACCTCTTGGCGGTTGCCGTTATCCTGCGGGAACGGGTAGTGTTCAAACAGCTCGCCCACCCGCTGCTGATAATGGCCGATCAGGTTGGCCTGGCAGCTGTCCTGATAGTTTTCACCCGGCCCACGGCCATAGTATTCCACCTGTTCAAAGCGGCGGCTGAGGCCGAAATCCAGCCCAATCTTCGGAATGACCTGTTGGAAGTCGCCATAAGGCGCGCCCGACAGATCCAGGCTGACATGCCCCTGCGGCGATATCTGCCAGCGGTAACGGCAGCGCATGCCGAAATCGAACACCGGCGGTGCAATCAGGGTGCAAACCTCAATCACCAGGTCGTCACCCTGATGCTCCCAGCGCAGACTGCGGAAGTGATGCTGCATAATCTGCAGGTGATGCGGATGCCAAATCCCTTCGTACTCTTGCTTATGGTTGTCGATCACCGGTTTGAAGAAGGAAAGGTGTGGCGCACGCCCCACCACTTCGTCCCCCGCCACCTGCCAAGAGAGCAGTTCACCGCTCAGACGTGAGAAGGCCAGGCTGAAATTGTCGCCGCTGACCACCAACCGGTGGTTTTCTTCATGGCATTGCAGCGGCGAAGCGCGTTTATCCCCCGGCGGCGCAATGAGTAGCGGCGCAGCGGGTTGCAACAGATGCTGATACTGTCCAAGCAAATCACCACTTTCGCTGTAACGGGTGGCGCTGTCCTTATACACGGCAACGTCAATAAAGGTTTCTTGCGTGCCTAGCGCCAACTCAGGAAAATGCAGTTCTTCAGACTCGCCCGGCTGCAGGTGCGGCAGTTTGATGTCATAGCTGGCCAGTTGACGCCCCCCGGCCTTCACGCTGACGACCAGCGTAATATCGGCCAGCGAACTGAACCAATAGCGGTTTTTAACTCGCAGCACCGGCGTCCTCTCGCCTGCGCCGTTGACCTCTACCGGACACAGCACCTGCTTATATTCACGCAGGCCAGGACCGGGGCGCTGATCCGGGTAGATCAGGCCATCCATGCAGAAGTTATAGTTATTCGGGTAATCGCCGTAATCACCACCGTACTGATAGCGTTCGCGTCCCTGCGCGTCATGACTGAGCAAACCGTGATCGCACCACTCCCAGATGTAATGCCCCTGAAGGCTGGCATGGCGGTTAAACACCGACTGATATTCGAACAGGCCTCCCGGCCCATTGCCCATGGCATGGGCGTATTCACACAAAATTCGCGGCTTGGCATGGGGATACTCGCCAAAGGCATTCATCATCGCCACGCGCGAATACATGGTGCTGATCACATCGACCACTTCCGCATCGCGGTCTTCTTCGTAATGCACCAGGCGAGTGGGATCCAGCGCCTTGCAGCGTTTAGCCATGGCGCGGATGTTACAGCCATAACCGGACTCGTTGCCCAGGGACCAGATAATGATTGAGGGATGGTTTTTCTGCGCCATCACATGGCGCTCAATGCGCTCGACGTAGGCATTTTCCCAGCGAGGATCGTCGGTGATGCGGCTAATATCGCCAACGTTAGCGAATCCGTGGCTTTCCAGGTCGGTTTCCGCCATCACAAACAGGCCGTAGATATCACACAACTCGTAAAAGCGCGGATCGTTCGGGTAGTGGGCGGTTCGCACCGAGTTGATGTTGTGTTGCTTCATCAACACGATGTCGCGCTCAACCCGCGCCATGTCCACCGCGCGCCCTTTGCGATGATCGTGATCGTGGCGGTTCACGCCATGCAGCTTTAAATAGCGTCCGTTGACATAAAATAGCCCCTCACGCACGCCGATCTCACGGAACCCGACGCGCTGCGGCACCACCGACACCAGATTACCGGCGTGGTCATACAGGCTAAGCAGCAATTGATACAGATAAGGGTTTTCTGCATTCCATTGCTGCGGCTGGCTGACCGGGATCTCGAATCGGCAGCGGGCACTGGCCCCGATACTGAGCTCATTTTCCCAGCGTTCGGCGACGCAGGCTTCACCGTCAAAAAGCTGAGCCTGCAGGCGATAACCGCTTGCCACGGACGGGTTCAGGTTGCCAAGCTCGACATCCAGTGCCAGCACTGCGTCGCAATACTGTTCATCGAAACGCGTGACCAGCGTGAGATCATGAATATGGGTGCGTTGTTGACCGATCAGGTAAACGTCGCGGAAGATGCCGGCCATCCACCACATGTCCTGATCTTCAATATACGTCGAGTCAGCCCACTGCATGACGCGAACGGACAGCAGGTTTTCGCCCGCTTTCACATAGTCGCTAAGATCAAACTCGGCGGACAAACGGCTGCCTTTGCTGAAACCGACGTAGCGGCCGTTGAGATACACCTCAAAGTAGGTTTCCACGCCGTCAAACTTGATGATGACCTGCTGGTTTTCCCAGTCGCCGTCCAGCGTAAACTGGCGTTGATAGGCACCGGTCGGATTGTTGGTCGGCACGTAAGGCACGTCGATCGGGAAGGGATAGCCCTCATCGGTATACTGCAATTGGCCGTGACCTTCCATCTGCCACATGCCCGGCACGGTGATGTCGCCCCAGTCCGCCATCAGTTGGCTATAGAACGCCGCCGGCACCCGATCAGGGTGTTCGAAGTAACGAAACTGCCAACGACCGCTCAGCAGTTGAAATGCCGCACTGGCGTTGCGATCGAAGCTTAATGCCTGCGTGGCATTACGATAGCTGAAGAAGCTCGCTCGCGGCGGTAAGCGATTCTCTGACTGTTTTTCTATGTTTTCCCAATGATTCACGTCACGTCTCCCGACAACTTTCAATGGGAGAACGATAGTAAATATTTAGTAAAAACTACAGATCATATTTACCTAATGACGACGGGATCACAATAAATATGAAATGTCTTTTTTAATCATGACGTTAATTTTTGGCCGTTCGGCCTCCCTGTGCTGCCGCAATCGGCATAGGGCACAGGGGACCTTTTCAGGCAACGGTGGTATCGCGCAACTGAAGCGAGCTGGGAACAAAGATCGATAATGGAATGGTCCGTTCGTCACGAATACGCTCAGTCAACAGATTAACGGCCTGAGCGCCCATGGTTTCGGAGGGTATGCGAACGGTTGATAATGCGGGGAAAATAAAGCGTGCCGTGGGGATATCGTTCACGCTGATCAGCGCAATCTGGCCAGGAACCTGAACCGAATGCTCGTGCAAGGCACGCAGTACCCCGATGGCGATAGAGTCGGTCGCGACCAACAGAGCTGGCGGATAACCGCCCTTCTTCTCCAGCATTTGCCTGGCACACTGGTAGCCCGCCTGGCTGCTGAAGTCGCCGGTGTAAATATCCTGCGGCCGCACCACGTTTTTCAAGCGGCCGTATTCCACAAAGGCTTGCTCACGCTGATCGGCCAGCGCCGGATCGTCACGTCCGCCGATAAACCCAATGCGCGAATAACCGCATTCGATGAAATAGTCGATCACCTTCTGGCTGATCTTGGTCAGATCGACATTGACACAGTCGAACTGCGGATCGTCGATGACACCGTCCACGAACACCACCGGCACTCGCTGCTGGCTTAGCTGTTCGTAAAGCGCAGGCTGCGGCCGGCCAATGACCAGCAGCGCGTCAGCCGCAGGCAAGGGTTTTTCACCGTTGAAGTCGTAGCAGGCCACCAGCGAAACATCCAACTTTTCGCATTGAGTTTCAATGCCATAGCGCATCGCCAAATAGTAGGGATCGTTAATCTCTATGGCTTGTTTATAGGTGAAAAGCGCGGCGAAAGTCAGCCGATGCCCGCTGTGACGTTTTGAGGGCTGGACTTTGTATTCGAGACGCTCCGCCGCTTCCAGGATTTTTTGCCGGGTTTGCGCCTTCACGCTCAGCGTGGGGTCGTCATTCAGCACCCGCGAAACGGTAGCGACAGACACGTTTGCAGCTTCTGCGATTTCTTTCAGTGTGGCCATAGAGTCTCAACGAATAGACAAAAACGCTAGCTTACCGGGACAGCTCAACGAGGTATACGCCTCGATACTCTCCCCCCTTTAAACCGCCAGAAACGTCCTTTTACCTCCAGCGCGGCGGTAGCTGGTGCTATGCGTAGCTCTGCGGTTCGCAACGCCCGTAGCGAAGATACCCATTTCACCCTTTGTGATCAAGTTAACGATTTACTGATTTTGCGGTATTTTTTACTAAATTATTTACTAATATATTCTCCGTTTACCGCCGCTATGCGACGGTATTTTTATCTCCTCCCAGGGAAAGGGGCCGGCCCACATGGCGTTAACGGTTCGAGTTGGCGGGTCCCCCCGCAGGCTCGCCATTGACCCAAACCCAATGCGTGTCCAGATGAAAATTAAATCCAATAATAAAATATTGCCCACGTTACTGCTGATGTTGCCGCTGCCGCTGTTAGCTCAGGAATCCGTGGTGCCGGCGGAACATAACGTTCTGCCGCCCCCCGAACTGACAAATACCGGCCCGACCGCTCTGCGCTTTTACGGCGAGTTGGGTATCGGCGGCAGCGTCTATTTAAACGGGGAGCACCAACACAAATACAGCGATGGCACCTATATCGAAGGCGGACTGGAGATCAAGCACGGCCACTGGTTCGGCCTGCTCTACGGCGAAGGCTGGACGGTACAGGCCGACCATCAGGGTAATGCCTGGACGCCGGACCACAGTTGGGGCGGGTTTGAGGGCGGCATCAACCGCTTTTACGCTGGATACCGCACCGATGACGGCACCGAAATGATGCTTAGCCTGCGTAATGATTCTTCGCTGGACGATTTGCAATGGTGGGCAGACTTTACCCCGGAATACGGTTATGTGATCCCCAATACCCGCGATCTCACCTATGCAGCCAAGCTGCAGAACCTGACCGGTAAATTCCGCTACAGCCTGACTGCCGCGCCAGAAAGCCGCATCGACGAGAGCAAGGCGCTGTTGCACTTTGGCAAATATGACCGCTATTCGGATAAGTACCGCTACCGGGCTATGGTCAACGGCTATACGCAATACGATCTGCAGGAAGGCCTGACGTTGTTAAACGGTCTGGAAATCACCGACGGCATGGGGCAACTCTATTTGCTGGGGCTGAAAGGGAAAAATCTGGCCGGCCGGATCTGGCAGCACACCGGCAAGGGGGAAGGCAATCACCCGGGCTCGGAGTCGGGCCTGATGCTGAGCGCCATGGTTGAGGCCGCCAAGGGACTGTATTTCTCGACGGCCTACAGCTACGCCCGCCACCGGCTGGACAATGCGCCGGACACCGCGACCTCTTACGCGCAGGCCGGAATCTGGTACGAATATGCCGGCGGCAAGCTGGCCACCGCGTTGGACAGCAAATTTTATATGACCAACGACAGCACCGACGCCAGCAACTCGGTGTTTCTGATGCAGTATTTTTATTGGTAACGCATAAAGGCAAACATAATGAAGATGATTAATAAACTGCCGCCTCTGGCCCTGGTTATCTCCGCGGCCCTGATGATACCAGGCTGCATCTCTCACCCGGGTAACGAAAGCCCCCTGCGGGCGGAAGCCTATAAAAACGTGATTAATCGCAGCGGTGCCCCACACTACATGCTCGATTACGATTTCGATGAACACCAACGCTTTAATCCGTTTTTTGATCTTGGCGCCTGGCATGGTCATTTGCTGCCAAACGGCCCGGAAGGCATGGGCGGCTTCCCGGGTCCGGCGTTGCTCACCGAAGAATACATTAACTTTATGGCCAATAACTTCGACCGGCTCAGCCTGTATAAAAACGGGGAGAAAGTCCGCTTTAGCATGACCGCCTACAGTATCCCCGGCGCGCTGATCCAGCGGCTTACCGCCCCAGGGATCACGGTTAAACTGACGCTGCGATTCGCTACTGCCCGCACTTCACTGCTCGAAACCCAAATCACTAGCGATACGCCGCTGGAACTGGTGTGGGATGGCGAACTGTTGGAAAAATACTATGCCAAACAACAAAAACCGCAGTCCCCGCCAACCATCGAGCAGGCATTCCCCGACTATACGCGGCAGCTGTTGCCGACCAGGGACGGCCTGCGGGTTACCTTCGGCAAGGTGCGCGCGGCTTCACAACTGATGACCTCCGGCGAGTCCGAATACCAAATTCATAAATCGCTGCCGCAGCAAACGACGGTCAATGGCCATAGGTTTATCGCCAAAGCCACGATTTCCGGCTCCACCACCTTCTATACCACCTACTCTCACCTGCTCACCGCCGCAGAAGTCCAGCAGGAACAAAGCAAGATTGCTTCGATCCTCGCCGATCCCCAGCGCTACATGAGCGCATCGGCGCAGCGTTGGGAAAATTATCTCGACCAGGGGCTGTCGAATCCGCATGCCACCCAGGCACAGGAACGCGTGGCGGTCAAAGCGATAGAAACCTTAAACGCCAACTGGCGCGGGGCCGCCGGTGCGATGAAATTTGATTCGGTGACGCCTTCTGTCACCGGGCGTTGGTTCTCCGGCAACCAGACCTGGCCCTGGGATACCTGGAAGCAGGCGTACGCAATGGCGCATTTTAATCCCAACGTCGCCAAGGATAATATCCGTGCGGTGTTCGCTTTCCAGATCCAGCCTGACGACCCGCTGCGCCCGTGGGATGCCGGCTTTATTCCCGATTTGATCGCCTATAACCCCAGCCCGGAACGCGGCGGCGATGGCAGCAACTGGAATGAACGCAACACCAAACCCAGCCTGGCGGCCTGGGCGGTGATGGAGGTGTACAACACCACCGGCAATAAACAGTGGCTGGCCGAGATGTATCCGAAGCTGGTCGCCTATCACGACTGGTGGTTGCGCAACCGGGACCATAACGGCAACGGGGTGCCAGAGTATGGCGCCACGCGCGACAAGGCACACAACACGCCGGACGGTCAGATGCTGTTTACCGTTAAACGCGGGCAGCATCAGCAAAAGCTTGCCGGGTTGAACAACTATAATCGGGTGGTACGTTCCGGGCGTTTCGACAGTATTGAAATCCCGGCTCAGGTCGCCGCGTCCTGGGAGTCGGGCCGTGACGACGCCGCCGCCTTTGGCTTTATCGACCCGGATCAGTTGGCCCGTTACCTGGCGCAGGGCGGTAAACGGCAGGACTGGCAGGTGAAGTTTGCTGAAAATCGTGCGGCGGACGGTACTCTGCTCGGCTATTCGTTGCTGCAGGAATCTGTCGATCAGGCCAGCTACATGTACAGCGACAACAGATACCTGGCCGAGATGGCCGATATTCTGGGCCACAATGCCGAGGCCGCTACCTTCCGCAGCAAGGCCGATAAACTGGCGAATTACATTAATAACTGCATGTTCGATAGCACCAGCGGTTTCTTCTACGACATCCGCATCGAGGATAAACCGCTGCCCAATGGCTGCGCCGGTTACCCCATCGTAGAGCGAGGTAAAGGGCCTGAAGGTTGGTCTCCACTATTTAATGGCGCCGCCAGCCAACAACATGCCGACGCAGTGGTTAAAGTGATGAAGGATCCGCGTGAATTCAACACCTACGTCCCTCTCGGTACGGCAGCGCTGACCAATCCGGCGTTCGGTGCCGATATTTACTGGCGGGGGCGGGTCTGGGTAGATCAGTTGTATTTCGGGCTTAAAGGCATGGAGAGCTACGGCTATCGCGCCGACGCTGTCGCCACGGCCCAGGCTTTCTTCAACCATGCCGACGGGCTGATGACCGACGGTCCCATCCGCGAGAACTACAACCCGCTGACCGGCATGCAACAGGGCGCGCCGAATTTCTCCTGGAGCGCGGCGCACCTCTACATGTTGTATAACGACTTTTTCACCCGGTAATCTGTCCGTCACCCTGCCAGAGTGAATACTGGCAGGGTTAATCAACTGGCTACTGTTTGATCGGGATGACCAGTACGTCGACATTCAATTGGTTGATGGCATGCTGGGTTGATGAAAACAGCTTGTTCCACAGATCATGGTGATGGCCAAAAACCACCAGGTCGACACTTTTATCCACCACGGCATTCTTCAACTCTTCGATAAAATCACCGTGTCCGATGATCACCTCGTTGATCGGGTAATTCACATTCTGGGTCAGCGGCTCCAGCTCTTTCTTGATCTTCTCTTCAAAAGGTACGCCGTCGTAGCTTCGCTCAGAAAAACCAATCGCCGCATGGTAGGTATCGTAGTGGATATCCACGTAGATCAGAGAGAGCCTGGCCTGCAGCGCCGCGGCCAATCTCGCGCTTTTTTCCACCAGCCGTTTTCCGTCATCACTCAGGTCGGTGGCAATCATAATATGTTGATAGCACATAGCGCCTCCTGTCATTGATTCATAGAGACCCCGGTTTGCACGGCAACATTTCTGTTGTCCCGTTATGGATAATTTTAGTTCAGAAACCGGAGGGACGAACGGGCATCTTGCCGTTGGAACAGCCCCGTTACCGGGGCTGGAGATACCATGATGACGCGGGCCGTCAGCCCGTTATTTCTGGCTTTGGGTGTAAGGGGTATATACGCCCGTCAGGCTTTCGAGGAAGGCAACAATATCATCGACATCCTGCTGCGGCAGTTCGGTACCCACCTGATAGCGCAGCATCAGTTTGACCGCCTCATCCAGCGTGGCGACATCCCCGCGATGGAAGTAAGGCGCCGTCAGTGCCACATTGCGTAGGCCGGGCACCTTCTGCCGTAGCCTGTCGCGCGCTTCGCTGGTGACGTTCATGCGCCCGATATCCGCGGCGGTAATTTCCCCAAAATTGAAGTCGCGTTTCAGCCCCAAAGGCTCGAAGGAACGCCCACCAAGAATGGTTCCCCCGTGACAAGTGGCGCATTTGTTGTCCTTAAACAGTTGATAACCGTGTTTCTGCTGCATCGTCATGGCATTGTCATCGCCGCGCAGCCAGTTATCGAAAGGTGAGTCCGGCGTGATTAAGGTTTTTTCAAATTCGGCGATGGCATCCGTAATGGTCTCGCCGCTAAGGCCCTGCGGGTAGGCGGCGACAAAATCACGGGTTAGTACCGGATCCTTGTCCAGCTTGCCGATGATCTCCTCCCAGGATTTGGAAGCCATTTCGATAGGGTTGAGCGGCGGTCCACCGGCCTGTACCTGCAGCGTTGGCGCACGGCCATCCCAGAACTGCTCGCTGTTGAACACGGAGTTGAATACCGTTGGCGCATTTATCGGCCCTACCGCGCCGCCAACGCCAATCGACGTTTTTCTGCGGTCTACGCCTCCGGTATTGAGCGAATGGCAGTGGGCACAAGAGAGAGTGCTGTCTCCGGAAAGGCGCGGGTCGTGATACAGTCGGAAACCCAGCGCCACTTTCTGTGCGTCGACAGGCAATGCCTTGGGGATCGGCTGAATCGGCTCATTACGGTGTTCCGCGGCAGCCTCGTTACTGGCGTAGTAACGCGCGCGCTGCTGCGCTATCCAGCCAAGCAAGGTCTCGCGCTCTTGCTCATCCACCTGCCCCGCCCAGTGCAAGGCGACATACCGTGTCGGCGGCATGGTCTTATGCTGCATTACCCATTCAATCTTGTTCAGATCGCTTTGTGATACCGCTTTATCTTCGATCAGGCTGGCACGTAGAGGTTCCAGGTTAAAAGACTGATACCCAAGGCGGATATCGTATTCCATCAGCTGTTTGGCAATGGGAAATGAGGCATAGAAGGGAAGATCGGCAGAAGGTGTATGGCAATAATCGCAGCCCTTTTCTCTCAGCAATCCGAGAATCTGGTTATTCTTCTCCAGCGCAGATCGCGGTGCCTGACTGTACACCGTACGCTGAGTATCGTGATACCAAACATAGCCCGAAAGCCCCAGATAACATAAGACAATGCCGGTAAGGGACATCGCCGCAATACGGGTGACCTTTTTCATTTTCAATCCTTATAAGGTATTGCCCATCCAATAGACAGTCGCCCGGTAATAGTAGAGAGGAAGATGCGCTGCATAATTGATAACAATCAATGAATAACCCAGCCTGCGCCTATAGCTGTAATAGTGTTTGCCTATCAGCGTGCCGATATAAAATCGGCGGCTAATTTCTTGAAGCATCCCGGCATTGAAATATCCCCAGGATTTCAAACGCCCCTTTATTTTCCAAACCCGGATAGTGCTTTGATTTTATAAAAAATTAATTCGGTAAACGTGACGACAGAAATAAATCACCGGCTCTGCCCGCTCATTTTCATATTGAAACGCTTCTTTAGGGTTTATGCCCCTTCCCTTGTGCTCTGCTCTCAACCGGTCATTTGGCTAAAAGCGCCGTTGACAGGATTTTCATCAAATGCGAGGATTATGGTATCGAATCGACACCAATATCACATTCAGATAAACAAGCAAAAGGATAAATAACTATGTATATCAATGTTTTTGACACTCATGTACATACCAGGGATGGTCGCTATCTGCATTTCGACGTGTTCACCGACAGCAACGATCTGGCTCAGGCAAGACACTATGCGCAACAGTTCCTCAAACAGAACAACATTGAGGAGGACAATATCAGCCAAAGCAGCTGTGCATTCTGCCACAGCGAGTCCTCCAGCCCTGAGGTGGAGCAGGCTATTGGCCAAACGGGCTATTACATTTTTAAAATGCAGGGTTGCCAGGGGATGTCATGACAGCTTACCGGCCGATAGACTGCGAATTGCATGATTATTTGGAAATTGCCTGCCTCTACGGTTACCGGCTGAACGTTGAATTGGTTAACGGGCAGTGTTTCCAGGCGACGGCGTTAACTACCCAGACGCTGGAGAATGAGGGAGAGTTTATTTATTTCGATAATCAACGGGTTTGCCGCCTGGATCAGCTTTCGGCCATTACCCCGCAAGGGAGTCATGCCCTCTTCGGTCGCATCGCGCTGACGCAATAAGGGCAGGACAAGATAAGCCGATGGCAGGGGTCACCGCACGCGCTGGGCTTCGAACCACACGTTGCACACCGACAGGATCAGCGTGTTGGCATCTTTTACCAGCACGTTATCCCCCGGTACGCCGTCGGTACCCTGATCGGTAATGCCTTTGATTGTGGTATCGGCATGCTGGATCATCACCCGTTCAACCGCTGGCGTGCTGATGCCCAGCATCGGGAAGTCGATATAAGAACTGCTGCCGGAGTTGTCCTCAACAAACTCCTGTGCTTCCACCGTGCTGAGGGTTGCCCCCTCGCTTTTCAACTCGGTACCGTTCCAGGTGAAACTCCCTGCTTTATAACCGATCTTGCCGCCGATCAGGCCTTTCGCCTGCTGTTCATCCCAGCAACCCACGGTTTGGGTCGGCAGGATCTTGCTGATATGCCAGTTGCCCAATAACGTTTTCGGGATCGGTTCCGCCACGCTCTCCGCCGCCTGAACCTGAGCTGCTGATACGCAAGTCAAAACCACCAATGGCAGCAACGCCTTGCGCCACATGTTAAATCGCATTGTCTTTTCCTTTGGCTATTCGCGCCCCGGTTGGGCTTTCCGTCATCATAATAAGCAGGCGGATCCCCCGTCAAAACAAACTGTATACCAGGGCACAAACAGGATACGCCAGGCCGATTACCCCAGTGGCCACCCCCGGCGCCCCTCTTCCCCTTCAACCCACTGCGCTTCTCGCGCTAACGGTAAGCGCCGATCGTCCAGATAACGGTAGTGGCTGCGAGCCTGCTCTAGCAGGGTAAAATCCAATGTGGCCGACAGCGCCCCTGCTTCGCGGCCCAATCCGGCGACTTCGCGCCCCAGCGGATCGACAATCAGGCTTTCGCCGGCAAACTGCAATCCATCACCCTCACCGCAGCGGTTGGTCATGGCGACAAACATCTGGTTATCCTGCGCGCGGGCCAGCGCGGCATTGCGGTGCACCGGGCCATAGGGATCCATATTGCCATTCGTCACCAGCAGCAATTGGCAGCCCATAACGGCTAACGCCCGGGCATTTTCCGCGAACTCAAGATCGTAGCAAATCAGCAGCCCGATACGCGTTCCACGCCAAACGCCGCATACCAACGTATCGCCGCGAAGAACGGTATTACGCTCATCCGGCCACAAATGGGTCTTACGATAGTGCAGATAAATCCCCTGCTCCGGCGTGATCAGCACCGTACTGTTGAACACCCCCTCATCGGTGCGTTCAAGAAAGCCAATCACCAGCGCGACATCGTATTGGCGGCTGGCCTGAACCAGTTGCAGCAACTCCGCGCCGTCGCTTTGCAGGGCATAATCGATGTCACCCTGCGCCGCAGCGAAACCGGTGAGCTGGGTTTCCGGGAACAGGATAAGGTTGCCGCCCTTGGCGTAACGCTCAATGAATGCCAGGGCCTGTGCCAGGTTGTCGGCAACGCAGCCTTCCCGGCAGGGCAATTGGGCCAGGGTTATTTCCATTTTATCCTCCACGCGGAACACAGTAATAATAATGGTAGTATGCCCGAAACAGCCGTTCTGGCTATTCCATAACAGGGGTAACATCAGTGGGTAACAGCAGCCTTATTTCTCCCGAGACGCTGGCCTGGCATCGGGCATTCGGCCAACTGGTCGATAACCTCGACGGGGCGGATTTCTGGCTGAGCTGTGCGCGCCTGTTGAAGGGGCATATCCCGTTCGAAAACTGGGTGGTGCTGCTGTTTTCTCCCCAGCATCCGCCACAGATCCTGGCTGCCAGCGACGAAAGCGACGGCAGTGACGAAGCGCTGTTTCACGATTACCAGAAAGGCCTCTATCTGCTCGATCCTTTCTACCTGGACGCCTGGGCGCGCCAACGCATCGGGCTGTTGCGCCTGGATGACGTCGCACCCGCCAATTTTGCGGCGACGGAATACTATCAACACTATTTCAACCATAACGTCGGTGGCGATGAGGTGCATTTCAACCTGCTGGTGGAGCCGCAGCGCATGCTTTGCCTGTCGTTGGGCGCCTCGCAGCGCTACAGCGATCGTCACCTCGGCATTCTGGCTCTGGTCGAAAGTTGGCTACTGCCATTGATGCGCCAGCGGATGCGTTTCGAAAACGCCAGCGATGATGGCGACAGCAACTTCTCACTGTCGTCGTTGCCCGGCGGCGCGCAATTGACGGAACGGGAAAACCAGGTCAGCCAACTGATGCTGGCAGGCTGTTCTACCAAGGAGATCGCCCGCCGCCTGCAGATTTCAATCGAGACGGTACGAGCGCATAAAAAGCACCTGTATTCGAAACTGGGCATCAACACGCAGTCCGAACTGTTTGCGCTATTTTGGCGCAGCCGCGGAGCCTGAAATCCCTCATAGCAAATCGCTATTAATCATAGAGAATCAGTATTTTATTTTAGCCAGCCGATTATCTAGAGTCAGTGCCACTCTTCAGCCTGCAATAACCAGCAGGCTATTTTGACAAGGACTCTGGGAAATGACATTTACGCTGAAAAAACTCGCCGCAGCGCTGGCGGTAACAAGCAGCCTGCTGCTGACTGCCTGTGGACCGACCGAACAAGATAACCACCACATCAAAGTCGGCATCAGCTCCGGCATCGATCAGGCCATGTGGGCAACCGTACAGAAAATCGCCAAACAGAAATACGATCTGGATGTGGAAGTGGTGACCTTTAATGATTACGTGTTACCCAACGAAGCGCTGAATAATGGCGATCTCGACATCAACTCCTTCCAGCACAAGCCTTATCTGGAAAAACAGATCCAGGAGCGCGGCTACAAACTGGTGGCGGTAGGCAATACTTTCGTTTATCCCATCGCCGGTTATTCCAAAAAAATCACGTCGCTCAGCCAACTGCCTGACGGTGCCCAGGTTGCGGTGCCCAATGACCCGACCAACCTCGGCCGTTCGCTGCTGCTGTTGCAAAAACAGGGGCTGATTGTGCTGAAAGAGGGCGTCGGGCTGCTGCCTACCTCATTGGATATCGTCAGTAATCCGAAGAAATTGAAAATCGTCGAGATTGAAGCGCCTCAGTTGCCGCGTGCGTTAGACGACAAACAGATCGCCCTGGCGATCATCAACACCAACTACTCCAGCCAAATTGGTCTGTCGCCCGCCAAGAACGGGCTGTTTGTCGAAGACAAAGATTCGCCTTACGTCAATGTTTTCGCCACTCGGGTGGATAACCAAAACAACGAAAACGTGAAGGATCTGATCAAGGCCTATCAGACCGATGAAGTTGCCGCCAGCGCCGCCGAAATCTACAAGGGCGATGCCGTTAAAGGTTGGTAATCTGCATTTCCCCCGTGGCAACCGTCACGGGGTTATCCCATCCTCCCTCACATTTCCCGCCATTTTTTGAACGCTTTTCACCCACTTTGATCACAAATCAAACAATGCTTGTTAGGTGATAAAAGCTGCAATGTTGTATACAAGTTTGCGTAAATGTTTTCTATTTGTTTCAAAAACCTCGGGTGAAAATAATGAAAAATAGAAAAATCAAGCTGTTGCTGGCTGCGGGTGCTCTGGCTGCCGTCGCGGCGCTGGCGGTCGCCGGCAAGGTGGAGAATGCCGACAAAACCTTCCTTTCCGTAGCCACCGCCTCCACCGGCGGCACCTATTACCCGATGGGCGTCGGGCTGGCCAATGTCTGGAGCAACCGCCTGAAGCAGAACGGCATCCAGGTCAGCGGGCAATCCTCTGCGGGATCGATAGAGAATATCGATCTGCTGCAGAAAAACGAGGCGCAGCTGGCGATCCTGCAAAGCCTGATCGCCGTCGAAGCCTACCAGGGCGTACGCAACTTTGAAGGCCGCGCCTACGGCCATCTGCGTTCCATCTCGATGCTGTGGCCGAACGTAGAACACTTTGTGATGCTGGAAAACAAAGTCAAGGACGGCACCTTGAATGACATCGCCGGCAGCCGTTTCTCAGTTGGCCCACAGGCCAGCGGCACCGAGCAGTCCACGCTGATCATTTTGCAAGGGGTTAACCTGAGCAAGAAATCGCTGACGCCGGAATATCTGGGTTACGGCGACACCGTTTCAGCCATGCGCGACGGGCGACTCGACGGCGGCGCCCTGCCTGCCGGGGTACCGGCGGCAGCGGTAACCGACATGTTCGCCAGCGGCGTGCCCTCACGCATCCTCAACGTCACCGATGAACAGTTGGCCAACATCAACGCCATCGCCAATTCCTGGTTCCGTTTTGATATTAAAGCCGATACCTACCCACGGCAGAGTAAGGCGGTTTCCACTATCGCCCAGCCCAATATTTTGGTCGCGCTCAATGGCCTTGATGAAAAGCTGGTGTATGACCTGACCAAAACCCTGTTTGAAAACCTGCCGGAAGTGCATCAGGTCCACAGCGCCGCCAAATACATTTCGCTGGAGAATGCGCTGAAAGGCGTCTCTGTGCCGCTGCATATCGGCGCTTATAAATATTATCTCGAGGCCGGGGTCAGCGTGCCCGACTATCTGATCCCACCGGAAGCGGCAGCGCTTGCCGTCAATCGATAAGGAGGTCGTATGAGCACTAACAACCTGTCGCCGCAAAATGCCGTCGATCTGGACAAAGAAGCCGGGGCCGGTAGTCGCCCGCTGAGCGGTATCTATTTGCAGTTGGCCACGGTGCTGGCCATTGCGATTTCCGCTTACGCCATTTATGCCAATGCACTGTCGAATACCCAGGAGTTTTATCGCAATACCACGTTTCTCAGCGGTATCTTAATCCTGGGCTTCATACTGTTTCCGGTATCACGCCGCCACTCCACCAGCAAATTCAACCGCTGGGACTACCTGTTCATTATCCTGACGCTGGTCAGCTACGGCTATTTCTACGCCAGCTATCTGGACTTGCACGTGGTGCGCAAAAGCATTCCCAATACCACCGACTACGTGATGGCGGTGATCGGCATCGGCGTGCTGTTTGAAGCCGCACGCCGCACCACGGGGTATTTCATTCCCGGGCTGGCGACCTTCGCTATCGTCTATGCACTGTTCGGCCAGTACTTTATGGGCATTTTCGGCCACGGCGGCTTCTCGTTCGAACGCCTGCTGTACCGGCTGTTTATGACCAGCGAAGGGATCTTCGGCATCACCCTGTCCACCGCCTCCACCGCTATCGTGGTATTTATCCTGTTTGGCGCGTTCCTCAGCGTCAGTGGGGCCACGGCATTGTTCAACGATTTGGCGCTGGCGATGGCCGGTCGGCGTCGCGGCGGCCCGGCGCAGGTCGCGGTGATCTCCTCGGCGCTGACCGGCTCCCTGAGCGGCAGCGCGGTGGCTAACGTCGCCACCACCGGCACCTTCACCATCCCGCTGATGAAAAGCATCGGCCTGTCGTCCCGCTTTGCCGGTGCGGTTGAAGCCACCGCCTCCACCGGCGGAATGATCATGCCGCCGATCATGGGTGCCGCCGCCTTTATCATGGCCGGCTTCCTCGGCATTTCGTATACCACCATCGTGGTCGCCGCCATTATTCCCGCATTGCTCTATTACGCGGCGCTGATTATTGCCATCGATCTGGAGGCTAAAAAGCAGGGTCTGAAAGGCATCAGCAAAGAAAATATTCCCAAAGTGAAAGCGGTACTGAAGGCGCGCGGCCTGCTGTTGCTGCCGTTGATCATCGTTATCGGCACCCTGTTGTTGGGCAAAACGCCGATCTATGCCGGGTTCCTCGGCATTATTTCGATCATCGTCGCCAGTTGGATCACCCCCGATACCACCGTACGCATGACGCCGAAAAAAATCGCCGAGGCGCTGAACGAAGCGGCTCGCGGTTCTATTCAGGTGACGATAGCCTGCGCCGCCATCGGGGTAATCATCTGCGTAGTCACCATGACCGGTATCGGCTCCACGCTGGCGTTTAATATCGTCGCGATGACCAACAATACCCTGTGGATGATCCTGCTGGTGGTGATGCTGGTGTGTATCGTACTGAGTATGGGCCTGCCCTCTACCGCACTGTACATCGTGGTGGCGGTCACCGTTTCGCCGATCCTGATCAAAGCCGGCGTGATGCCGTTGGCGGCGCACTTCTTTGTGTTCTGGTTTGGCGCCTTGTCCAACATCACGCCGCCGGTGGCGCTGGCCAGTTACACCGCCGCCAGCATCGCTCGCGCCGACCCGATGCAGACCTCGTGGGATGCCGTGCGCCTGGCGTTACCGGGCTTTATCATCCCATTCATTCTGGTCTATAACCCGATGTTGCTGATGCAGGGCGACGACCTTAATGCGCTGTCAGTGATCCATATGGTGATCAGCGCATTGGTAGGGATTTATGCGCTGTCGATCGCCAGCGCCAATTTCTGGATGATGAAAACCCACTGGCTGGAGCGGATATTGTTTACCTTTGCGGCTATCCTGCTGATTAAACCGGGGCTGCTGACCGACTTGGGCGGCGCGGCGCTGATTGTTACTGCGGCGTCCATGCATCTGTTGCGTTTCAGGCGGAGTCATCCGCAGAGGTCTGTAAATGATCAATAAGGTTACGCGCCAGAAAGCTTCTCATCAGGTACTGGCGCAGTTGAAGGAAGGCATCAGTAACGGCACCTTCCCCGTCGGGGAAAAACTGCCGTCAGAGAACCTGCTGGCGGAGGCCTTTGGCGTCAGCCGGGTGCCCGTGCGTGAGGCGCTCGGCATTCTGGAGGTCAGCGGCATCATCTCCTCGCGGCAGGGGGGCGGCCATCGGGTGGAACAACATTCCCTGCTGAGCAAATACCAGCCGCTGGTGTTGGAAATAGCCGATCCGGGTGAAGTGGAAGCACTGCTGGAAATGCGTGAGGTGATTGAGCAACAGGCGGCGAGTATGGCCGCCGAACGCCATACCGAGCAGGAACTGCGGGCGATTGAATTGGCCCTTAACGACTTTAAACGCTGCACCCTCGACGAAGGTTTGATTGGTCATCGAGAGGATTACCTGTTCCACCGCGCCATTATGCAGGCCTCGCACAACCCGTTTTTCGTGCAGATCCTGGATAACATGCACGAATTGTATCTCGGCGTGCTGGTGTATTCACTCAGCAAGAACCTGGGCCGTCAGGCCGAACGCCAACGGGTGATCGACGAGCACCAACGGGTATTTATGGCAATCAAGGCTCGCGATCCGGCGGCAGCCACTGCCGCTATGCAAAACCATCTCAGCAACGTACGCGGCAAATTGCGCCGCCTGGACCATGAGGAGTTAGGATAACCATGCATGACGTGATCATTATCGGCGCAGGTCTGGTGGGGTTGGGCGTCGCCAACGCGCTGCAGGAAACGAACCCCATGCTGCGCATCCTGATCCTGGAAAAAGAAAATGGCCCGGCGGCCCACCAAAGTGGCCATAACAGCAACGTAGTGCATTCCGGCATTTACTACACTCCCGGCAGCCTGAAGGCACGGCTGGCAAAACTGGGCAACCAAAGCATGTTCGCCTTCTGCCGCGAGCATGACCTCTATCAGGAGCAATGTGGCAAAGTGATTGTGGCCACCCAATTGAAGGAGCTGGCTTTACTGGAGAATATCTACCAGCGCGGGCGACAGAACGGGCTGGCGGTCAGCCGATTGTCGCAGGCGCAGTTAAAGGAGCGTGAGCCGCACGTCAACGGTATTGAGGCACTGCTGGTGCCCGATGCCGGTATCGTCAACTACAGCCAGGTGGCGGCAAAGCTGGCGGAAGTGATCCAGCAACGCGGCGGCGAGATCCACTATGGACAACAGGTTGAGGGCATCGTTGAAAGCAGTGACGGCGTCAGCGTGCGTACCCCTCGCGCAGAATATAAGGGCAAGTGGCTGGTTAACTGCGCCGGTCTTTTCAGTGACCGCATCGCCGCCCTGGCCGGCTATCAGACCGGGATGAAGATCGTGCCGTTCCGGGGTGAATACTTTGTGCTGAACGACGAAAAAAACTATCTGGTGAACCACCTGATTTACCCGGTACCGAACCCGGATTTCCCTTTCCTCGGCGTGCATTTTACCCGTATGTACAACGGCAAGCGCGACGTTGGCCCGAATGCGGTGCTGGCATTCAAACGTGAAGGTTACCGCAAATGCGATTTCAGCCTGCGGGATCTGAGCGAGGTACTTGGCTATCGAGGATTCTGGAAAATCGCCGGCAATTATCTTGGCGAAGGGCTGGCAGAAGTTCGACGCTCCCTGTCACGCAAACTGTTTACCGAAAACGCACGCCAGCTTATCCCCGAGCTGCAACCGGAAGATATCCGGCCCGGCCCGGCCGGGGTTCGTGCCCAGGCGCTGACCGCCGACGGCAAACTGGTGGATGATTTTCATTTTGTGAAGGGCCGCCGCTCGCTGCACGTCTGCAATGCGCCCTCCCCGGCGGCGACCGCCTCACTGGAGATCGGCCGCGAGATCGTGCGACAACATCTTGCTGCGCTTTGATAGACCAAACCCCTTGCGACAGACGAATATAGCCAGCAGCAACTAATACGCTGCTGGCTATATGATGACGCGGCAAACAGCGCCTAAAGGTTTAGACTGCGTTATTGCAGCGTGTAGTCAATATCAAGCCCGGGAGGGTTACCACAGTAGCCGTCGGATTGATCAACGTAAAAGTCACCGTACCTGCCTCACTGACACATACCGTACTTTTCACTCGTTTTGGATTCTGGTTGAACTTCACGCCATTAGCGACAAAGGTTGGCAGTACCGCCGCCAGTTGCGCATCAATATCCATGCTCGCCCCCGGTGCCAATGTCACATCCTGAGACGTCGACGAGACAACAATATCGACAAAATCCCCCGCTACCCAAGCCGAACTCTCCCCCACCGTAACGTAACTGTATTTACGCGCCAGCCCCGGCACGGCTCTAAAGTTATACACTTCGTCTCCAGCTCGAGCGTCAATATCCGTCGGGGTTTGACCATCATAACGAAATTCGCGACGTCCATAAGCAGATGAGTCCATCTGAATACGACGAATGCTGGCGGCACCAATTTCGAATTTGGTTACCGGAACAAAAGCGGTATCAAACACGTTTTTACCGATCAGGGTGTTGGGTCCAAAATCAGTCCCCATGAAATACAACCCGGCAAAAGAAGAGTTAAGTTGCACAATATTATCCGCAAACACGAAGCTGCCAGGATTAGACAGGCGGATGTGCCCCTGGTTGGTGTCGGTTACCCGGTTTCCAACAAAACTACCACCCGACCCTAATTTAATGTAATTGCTGCCAGAACCGGCATTGGTGAACGTCGATCCTTCAAAGATGTTACCGCTGGTCACGCACCCATTGGCAGAAAGCCCCACCTTGCAGTTGAGTACTCGATTACCGCTAATTGTAGCGTTGGTCGCGGAAATACCAGGAAACTCGGCCGTTGGACTGGTGCCACAAGTGTCCACCTGATTGTTGGCGATAAGCGCATACTGAACTTTAATGTCATTCAGCGTAGTGAAGCTGATGCCATTCTGAACCGTGTTTCGCACCGTGTTTCCAATACATTTACTGCGTTGGATCGGGTTCTTTTGCGGGTTATTACTGAGCTCACTGTCGACGATAATGCCGAAACGATCGATAACATCGACAAAGTTATCCGCCACCTCCCAATCTTCAATATTTGTGAATGCGATACCGTATGAGAGGTTGGTAAGCGAATTGCCCTGAACCAGCAAATTCTGGAAGAAAGTCGTTGAACCGCCATTCTCATCATTGAGGGTGATCCCACCGCCACGGTGCCCTTGGGCAGTATCCGGCGCACCAATAGCGTCGTACAGCCGATTATTGAGGATCTTGCCGTCAAAACTCGGGGTCGAAGAGGTCTTCAGCAAAATGCCATCGCCGTTATGGTGATAAATTTCGTTATCTCTCAATACCCAGCGGCGACTGCCACGCACCGCAATGCCTTCCTCACCCAGTTCATGGCACTTATTGCGATAAACCTCAAAACTTTCCGACTGCCTGATGCTGATGGCATCGGTGTGCATAAACAGATCGAGTTCGGACAATCGGAAACGCTGGCCGCCATCAATAAATAACGCAGTGGCCTGTTTTGACCACAGGCGAGTCGGATCACTGCCTTTACGGGTTAACGTCAGACCGTTGACTACGAAATCGCTCTTATTAACAAACTGCACCATGGTTAAGTTGGTTTTATCACTATCCAGATAAAGCTGCCCACCGCCGACAAGAGTGCTAAAACCCGGAGCATCTAGTGTCACAAAGGGGGTATTAGCATCGACATCAGCCAAACGGTAACGTCCCTCGAGGATCATTTTTTGCGGCGTCTGCGCGCTGGCAACGCTAGCGGCGTAACTGAACATGCGTTTTACCGCCAGGTAATCATTGTTGGTTCCATCTCCCACTGCGCCGAACATTTCCGGATTTAATACTGAATCTGCGTCAAGCTTCCGCATCCAACAATAGGGTGAACTTGCAGGTTGAGTAACGTAGATACAGCCATCAAGGGTAATTCCACTGGCCGGGATCGAAACAAATATGCCGCCCCCGAGGGTACTACGGATTTGTTTATTCAATCGCGCGGCATCGAAGGCAGCAACCTCCATCAAGGTGCCAGTCGGTGCCGTTTTTTGGGCCAGAGCAACGATATCTATGCAGGTGTCAGTCATGGTACATCTCCAGGTGACGGCATGATTGCCGCCAATTAACTGTATATAAATCCAGTTAATTGCAAAATCTGCCAAGCGCTGACACAACCGAACGGCAAAAAAAACACTGCCTAAGCAGTGTCCTTTCAATGTGGGTACAGTCTGTTACTTTGCCGCGTATTTTTGCATATTGGCCGGCGTCACCAGTTCAAACGGGATCCAATAATAGGGTTCCAGCTTTTCGCCCTTGATCATCCGCTGAGCCACGTCGACCGAGGCCTTGCCCTGGCCGACGGCGTCCTGGAAGACCGTGACCTGCATCTTGCCGGAAGATAATGCTTTCAGGCCGTCCGGGGTGGCGTCGATTCCGCCGATCAGCACTTTGTTGTCCTTTTTACCGGCCTGTTGCAATGCCATGATCGCGCCAATCGCCATCTCGTCGTTGTTGGCCGCGACGATATCAATGGACTCGCCGTTGGTTACCCAGTTCAGCATCAGATCCATACCCTCGCTGCGTGAGTAGTTGGCACTTTGCTTCTGCACCACTTTCATTTTCGGGTACTTCGCCACCACCTGCTCCACGTCTTTGGTGCGTTGCAGTGCACCGGCATCGGTCAGGTTACCGATCATGATGGCCACGTTGCCCTGATAATTCGCCAGGCGCGCCAGCTCTTCCATCTGCAAGGTGCCGGACTGCTTCTCGTCGGAGCCGACAAACACCACGCCGGACGGCAGCGTGCTGTCGCCCGGTGTACGATTCACATACACCAGCGGAATACCCGCCCTGGTCACCAACTTGGTGATCGCAGGCGTGCCCGCCGAGTTGACCGGGTCGACGATAATCGCGTCCACCCCGGCGCTGATAAAGCTCTGCACCTGATCGGTCTGGCGACCAACGTCACCACGGGCATCTTCGAACTGCACGGTAATACCGCGCGCCTTGGCCTCTTTGTCGATCGAATGGCGGATGATGGTGAGGAAATTCTGGTCAAAATAGGCCATCGACACGCCGATAGTTTCCGCCAGTGCCGAGGTGGAACAGCTAAGCGCCGCCACCAGCACGATTCTTTTTAGGTATTTCATGGTGATTCCCCTGAGGTAAAAAAAACCGCCGGGCAAGCCGCACCGGCGGAGATTTACGGCAATCAGTGTTTTTTGCGGTTACGGTGCATGTCGATAGACACCGCGGCGACGATAATCACGCCTTTGATAATGTCCTGAATATAGGAGTCCACGCCGATAAAGGTGAATCCGCTTTTAATCAGCCCGAGGATCACTGCACCGATCAGCGTGCCGGTAATGCGCCCAACGCCACCCATCAGGCTGCTACCGCCAATGACCGCGGCAGCAATCGCATCCAGCTCGTAGGACATCCCCATGCTCGACTGACCGCTGCTGACGCGCGCCGCCAGGACCACGCCCGCCAGTCCGGCCAGGCCGCCGGCGATGGTATAGACCGTCACCAGGTATTTATTGACGTTGATACCGGAAACTCTGGCGGAGGTCATGTTGCCGCCGATGGCGTAGATGTATTTGCCGTAGCGGGTATGCTTCAACGCGATGTGGAAGATCACCGCAATCACCAGGAAGATGATCACCGGCATCGCGCCCTGGCCGATTGAGGTGAAGCCGTCGGACAAGAAGCTGACCGGGTTGCCCTGGGTGTAGTACTGCGCCAGGCCACGCGCCGACACCATCATGCCCAGAGTGGCGATAAACGGTGGAATGCCGGTACGGGTGATCAGGAAGCCGTTGATAAACCCACAAACAATACCTACCCCGATCCCCGCGCCGATCGGGATCGCCGCCGGCAGGTCGAGGAGCGCCGGGTACATCGGCGAAATGCTGTCTGAGGTTTGCGCCAGGCTGGCCGCCACCACCGCCGTCAACGCAATCAGCGAGCCGGAAGAGAGATCGATACCGGTGGTGATAATGACCTGGGTCACGCCCACCGCGATGATGCCGATAATCGCTACCTGCAACACGATCAGCAGCAGCCGGTTAGGGTTCATCAGGAATGACTGGTCGCGGATGTACCAGCCGAGGATTTCAAAGACCAGCGCTATGCCGATCATCACGATAAAGATGCCGGTATCTTTCGGCATTTTGCCGCTCAGGCCAGAGAACAGGGGCGCTTTACCCGCAAGCGGCTTCTCAATTTTTACATTACTCATGGTGGTTCACCTTTGCGTTATTCAGAGGCCAGCGCCAGGATTTTTTCCTGATCCGCTTCTTCTTTATCCAAAATGCCGGTAATACGGCCGCCGTGCATCACCATCACCCGGTCGCTCATGCCGAGAATTTCCGGTAATTCCGATGACACCAAAATAATGGCGACGCCGCGGTTCGCCAGCTCGCTGATCAGGCGATAGATCTCCGCCTTGGCCCCGACGTCGATGCCACGCGTTGGCTCATCGAGGATCAATATTTTGGGCTGGGCCAGCAGCCAGCGGGCAATAAGCACCTTCTGCTGATTACCGCCGCTGAGGTTATTGATGATTTGGTCCATGGTCGGGGTTTTGATGTTGAGCTTTTTGATCTGCTCCATGCAGTCTTTGGCCATTTGCACATGGCTGACAAACCCGTTCTTGCCGATGTACTCCGACAGGTTGACGATGCTCATGTTCTCAACCACCGACAGCACCAAAAACAGCCCGGATTTTTTGCGATCTTCGGTGAGAAACGCCAGGCCGAGTTCAATAGCTTTTGAGGGCGAATCGACCTTTGCCGCTTTGCCTTCGATAAAAATGCTGCCACCGTCCGCCGGGTGCATTCCGAACAGGCTTTCCATTACTTCGCTGCGGCCGGCCCCCACCAGCCCGGCAACACCGAGGATCTCGCCGCGTTTCACGCTGAACGAGACATCGTGGAACCAGTCCGAACGCCTCAGTCCTTCCACCCGCAGCACTTCCTCGCCGATATTGTTGTTGAATTTAGGGAACATCTGGGTCAGTTCGCGCCCTACCATCATGGTGATCAGCGACTGTTTGGTCAGGTTTTCGGTTTTATCGCTGGCAATAAAGGTGCCGTCGCGGAAGATGCTCACCTCGTCGGTGATGGCAAAAATCTCGTCCATCTTGTGGCTGATGTAGATAATGCCTTTGCCCTGCTCACGCAGCTCACGAATGATGGCAAACAGATGCACCACCTCGCCTTCGGTCAGGGCCGAGGTGGGTTCGTCCATGATCAGGACGTCCGCGTTGTAGGACACCGCCTTGGCGATCTCCACCATTTGTTGGCTGGCGATACTCAGTTCACCCACCAGCGTTTCCGGCTTGAGTTTGATGTTCAGCCGCGCCAGCAGCTCGCGGGTTTTCTTGTTCAGTTGGTCATGGTTTACGAAGCCCAGCTTCGCCGGCTCACGCCCCAGCCAGATATTTTCCGCCACCGTCATATAAGGCACCAGGTTGAGTTCCTGGTGAATCATGGAAATGCCCGAATGCAGCGCCTGCAGCGTGTCGCTGAAGGTCACCGGTTGGCCTTTTATTTTAATGGTGCCTTCATCGGGGTGATAAATACCGATTAAACATTTCATCAGCGTGGATTTTCCCGCGCCGTTTTCACCCATTAAAGCGTGCACGCTGCCTGGTTTGATTTTAATTGAGACCTTATCCAGCGCCTTCACGCCGGGAAACTGCTTACTGATGCCTTCAGCCTCAAGAACATAAGGATACATACTGATAACCTCCGCCGTTCGTCAATGCATCCCTGCCGTATTTACCGTCGAGTGTCGGATAAATACGGCAATGGATATAACCGCGCTGCTTTAACGCTTATTTTCTGTTCTTGTCGGCAAACTCCTGATAATTGGCCTTGGTGATCAGCTGATAAGGGATCAGGACGTTGCTTTCCACCTTCTCGCCTTTAACCAGCTGAATGGCAGTTTGCACCGCGCCTTCGCCCTGGCCTTTAGCATCCTGGAATACGCTCAATGCCAGATCGCCCTTCTTGATGAATTCCAGCGCATCCGGAGTCCCATCCACGCCGGCCACCAGCACGCCGCTCTTCTTCGCCTGTTTCAGCGCCAGGATCGCACCAATGGCCATTTCGTCATTGTTGGAGGCGATGGCATCAATCTGCTGACCGGTCAGCACCCAGTCGGTGGTAATGTCGACGGCTTCTTTGCGGCCCCACTTGGCGGTTTGCTTGTCGAGAATTTTGATGCCGGGATACTTGGCCGCCACCTCTTCCACGCCGCGGGTGCGGTCGCGGGTCGCTTCATTGGACAGTTCGCCCATCAGGATCATCACGTTGCCCTTGCCGTTCATCAGCTTGGCCAACTCTTCCATCTGCAGCTTACCGGCCAGTTTGGAATCTGAGCCTACGTAGGCCATGCCCGCAGGCAGCGTCACTTCCGGACGGCGGTTAACGAACACCAGCGGGATCTTGGCGCTTTCCGCCAGTTTGATCATCGGCTTCACGCCCTGGGTATCGACCGGGTTGAGGATAATGGCGTCGACGCCCTGGCTGACGAAGTTCTCAATCTGTTGGATCTGCTGGGCGATGTCCCCTTTGGCATCTTCAAATTGACCGCTGACGTTGCCGTCCTGTTTCATTTTGCTCTGCATGGACTGGCGTAGGATGGTGAGGAAATTGTCATCGAAATAAGCCATTGAAACGCCGATTTTGATGTCTTTTGCCAATACGCTGGCCGGCAGCATGCACATCAATACCGAGGTGACGATCAGTTTCTTCAGCTTCATGTTCTGTACCCTTTAATCGTTAGAGTGAAGAGGCCTGTTGATTTGACAGCTAATGAAAAATATTTTTTACATTCAAACAACAATCCGGTCGGTGATATCCCTTTGATACGGCAGATTTACCGCTTTTCTTCCGTCTTCTGGCAGTGTGTGAAATTTTGATCAATGTCTCAAAATAGATTAAAAACAATCAATTGAAATAAAACCCTTGCCTAACTCGTTACGTCATATCGTAACTTTCAAATGTTTATTTCAAAATTGAGATTATTGAAACTTTTTAACCCAAACAAGCGAAACATGCGTTTTGGAATAACCAAGTAACAAAAACATGACACGGATCTAACAAATGGCGCAAAAGCCATCAGCGTACGCGTTCCTTTAGTGCGTTCAGCGACGAGAAACGATCTGCCGTGATGAAAAAACGCGAGGAGTTCTCTCAGTAAATATGCGAGCGAGCGCGCAGTTTGTGGATCCACGGTTTCATCCCGCGGTTTACTCGACAATACTGAATGGACATGTGTTTTCAGGAGGATCTGACATGCAGCTCAGCAGTAAGGTACGGATGAACCGGCTATTCAATAACGGCAAGTGCCTCGACGTGGCGATTGATCACGGCATTGCCAATGAACCGGATTTTTTAATCGGTCTGGAAGATATTGAACGGGTCATGAATAGCCTGATCGTCGCCCGCCCCGACGCCATTCAGGTGAACTACGGCCAGGCGGATTTGCTGCAATGCTCGACGCAACGCGATAAACCGGCCCTGGTGATGCGTACCGACGTCGGCAACGCTTATAACGCTGCGCGTCACCGTGAAATGTGGGCGGTGTTACATAATCCGGAAGCGCCGATCCTCGCCGCGCTGCAGATGGATGCCGCGGCCGTGGTGGTGAATCTGTACCTGATCCCCGATGAACCGGGCATTTTCCGCCAGTGCGTGGAAAACATCGGCCGCCTGCGCCATGCCTGCGATCGCTATGGCATGCCGCTGATGGTCGAACCACTGGTTATGGCGCCGGCCGGTCAAGGGTCGGCTTACGGCTCATTGGGCGACGTCGAAAAAATGGTGCCGCTGGTGCGCTTGGCGCGTGAACTGGGCGCCGACATCATCAAAGCCGACCCTACCGAACGGGTGGAAGACTTCCACCGCGTCGTTGAAGCGGCGCGTTGCCCAACGCTGGTCCGCGGCGGCGGTAAAGGTGAACTGGGCGCGGTGCTGGAGAAATCTGCGGCGCTGATGGCACAGGGCGCATCCGGCATGGTGTACGGCCGCAATGTGTATCAACACGATAATCCGTCAAAAGTGGTGCGCGCGCTGATGGCGATCATCCATCAGGGGGCCAGCGGCCAACAAGGGCTGGAAATCTATCATCAACCCTGATCCCGGCTTTTGTAATTAAAATAATCCCTCCCCCGGCGGCAGCATGTTATAACCTGCTGCCGGTCGCTGCCCCGCGCCCCATTCCCCGCTAAAATCCTGATACGCCCATTCGGAGAACCGCCATGCCCAAACAACGGATACCGCTGAAACTCAGCACCACCCTCACGCTGATGGTGTCTGCCATTATTGCTTCGGTGCTGCTGGTGGTGTACGCGCTGTTTTTTGTGCAGATGAGTCACGAGGGGCAAGATCAGCAGCGTCAGAAGGCGATGGCAATTGCCGAAACGGTGGCGCTTTCCGGTAACGTCGTTGACGGCCTGCAGCGGGAAGATCACAGTGGTGCGATCCAGCGCTTCGCCGAGCAGGTGAGACATCAAAACGAGCTGCTGTTCGTCACCGTGGTGGACATGAAAGGCATCCGCTACTCGCACCCTAAACCCTGGCTGATCGGCAAGCATTTTATCGGCGACGATTTAGAACCGGCCCTGCACGGGAAAACCAACAGCGCCATCAACCGTGGCGCGCTGGCGCCTTCACTGCGCGTCTTTGCACCGGTCTACGACAGCGAGCGCCGACAGATAGGGGTAGTGGCGCTGGGCATCGCTCTCGATACCGTCCACCGGGTGGTGGCCGAAAGCCGCTGGATTATCTATTTAACCCTCGCGTTCGCCGCGCTGGTCGGCACGCTGGGTACCTTCTTCCTGGTGAAAGCGCTTAAGCGCATCATGCTCGGTTTTGAACCCTACGAAATCTCCAACCTGTTTGAACAGCGCAACGCCATGCTGCAATCGATTAAAGAAGGCGTCATCGCGGTCGATAACCAGTCACGTATCACCATTGTTAACGACGAGGCGAAACGCCTGCTGCGCCAAAGTGGCCCCTTCGAAAATCTGCTGCTGGAGTCCGCCAGTAAGTACTGGCCGGCCCAACTGCATCTGGCGGAAGTTTTGGCCAGCGGCAAACCGTTACGCGACCAGCAGATCAGTTTTAACGGCAGCGAGCTTTTGACCAATACCGTGCCGGTGATCGTCAAGGGCCAGGTGATTGGCGCCATCGCCACCTTCCGCGATAAAACCGAAATCAGCCAGTTGGTGCAGCGCCTGAGCGGTATGGCCCACTACGCCGACGCATTGCGCGTACAGTCGCACGAGTTTATGAACAAACTGCACGTAATCCTCGGCATGCTGCATATGAAGGCTTACCAGCAGTTGGAAAACTACATCATCAACACTGCCAGTAACTACCAGGAAGAGATCGGCGCGCTGCTACGCAAAATACAGTCGCCAGAGGTCGCCGGCTTCTTTATCGGCAAAATCAGCCGCGCCCATGAGGCCGGCATTGAGCTGACCATCGATGAGACCAGCCTGCTGCCGGAAACCGACGACGCGGAAACCACCCATGTGCTGATCAGCGTGCTGGGCAACCTGATTGAAAACGCCATTGACGCCATCGACGGCGTTGAGGGACACGAGATCAACCTGAGCTTTCATCACAATGAGAATCACTTACACTGTATAATCAGCGACGACGGCCCCGGCATCGATCCGGCTCTCGGCGCCCGTATCTTTGAGCAGGGTGTGTCCACCAAAGGGCCGGGGCGCGGTATCGGCCTGGCGTTGATCCGCAGCAGCCTGGAAAAACTGGGCGGCAGCATTGATTTTGAATCTGAACCGGGTGTACTGACCCAGTTCTTTGTCCATATTCCCTATCAGGCCAAGGGCTGACCCATGATTAACGTATTGATTATTGATGACGACCCGATGGTAGCGGAGTTGAACAAATACTACCTCAGCCAGGTAAGCGGCTTTCACTGTCAGGCCACCGTCGCTACGCTGGCGCAGGCACGCGAGTTGCTGGCCGATACCGATGTCAGTATCGATCTGGTCCTGCTCGATATCTATATGCAGCAGGAGAATGGTCTGGATCTGCTGCCTGGCCTGCGCGAATTGGGTGAAAAAACCGACGTCATTATCATTTCCTCCGCCAGCGACGTGGACACGGTGCAACGCGCCTTGCACTACGGCGTGGTGGATTATCTGATTAAACCCTTCCAGTTCGGCCGTTTCAAAGAGGCGCTGAGCAACTACCAGCAGCAGTCACAGATCCTGGCACAGCGCGAATTCTCACAGGCCGATGTCGACAGCCTGCTGCGGCGTCAGCCCAACAGCAGCGAAGGCAAGAAACTGCCGAAAGGGTTAACCAGCATTACGCTGAGTACGGTATGCGAATGGATCGAACAGCAGCACGATGGGGAGTTTTCGACCGACAACCTGGCCAACGCTATCGGCATTTCGCGCGTATCCTGCCGTAAATACCTTATCTATCTGGCGGAAAGTGGCATTCTGGGCACCCGCATCCTGTACGGCACCACCGGCAGACCGGTCTATCTTTACCAGTTAAAGCCGGACGCGGTCGCCATGCTGAAAGAGTATTGCCGCTAGACGATGCCCCCTGGGGGCTCATCACGCATCATTGCGTCCAGGGGCCACTCTTTTAATCTCACTACCTTTGCAGAAAGGTGCGCAGCGCGGCGACAAAATCCTCTTGGCGCGCCACGTTGGACAGATGCACCACCGGTAACACCAGCAATTCGCCTGCTGCCAGTGAAATCCACGCCGTCTGGCCTCACAGCCGTTATTTACCGGCCAAAACGCGGGCGGCGATCGACATCCTGCTGGCGCAGATGCCAAGCCAGTTGCCAGGGAACTAAGGGTGGCGTTTGTGCCCGGGAAAATCCGTCATCCCGCGCGGCAGGTTGCACAGTTTGCGGTATTCTTGTTTCCGCTTGCCGCAAGGGTAGTGGTACTCGCCATACAGCGTTTTAAGCTGCTGCCGGTTGGCCTGCTCGGCGGCGGCGCGTTGCCGTTCCAATTCAAGCGCCTTCTCATTGGCCAACGCCACGCCCTCGGCACTCCATACTTTATGTTTTAACCCGCTGCGCTTTTGCTGGTACTCCTCAGAGATTTTGTTATCCACCGGCTGTGCGGCATGGTATTGCCAGTCAACCGACGCCTGCAATGAGAAGCAAGACCACTGCGCCACGCAGGCAAGAAAAATCCGTTTCACTGATAGACTCCCGATATTAAATTCACCTGTTGACTCACAAAACTATCTTCTGGCTATGGCGCTCTTACCGACTAAAAACAGCGGCACAGGCGTTGCACGACATACACGCGGCAACATCGCGGACTCCAGCGTTTTGCGCTCAAGGCGTATCACGGCAAGACGCGCCTGTTCCGAACGTATTTGCTCTACGTACCACAGATGTTGCAACAGCCCGTTAAACCGTAATCGGTAATCCACACTGCTTTCCCCCGTCTCGAAACCGGCGCGCTGAGCGTGCTTGTCGACAAACGAATAACAACAAGAAGACGCCAACAGGGCGAGTGCCGCTGTCATCAAAGAGGTCAATTTCAAAAGCAAAAACTCCATTAGTGCATGAGGCTAGCAACCGTTGATAAGCAGCAGTTGTTCTTCGCGCGGCAATGCCGATGGATGCGGTTCACTCGCGGCGGCAGCCTTGCCCCTCTGCCCTTTGCAGGCTTTACGCTGAGCCAGCGTATTGTCTTCACTTTGCGTCGATATCAGAGGTCGCTGTTTATCGTTGCCCATCTCGTCCCAGAAGTCATGAGCCACCTCTTTGAGTTTCTTGCGAAACAGCACCGAAGAGACGCCTTCATGCTCCCGCTCATAACGCGCGGCGGCAGCCTGCTGGCACCAGGGCAATAATAGACATATGAAAATAACGGGGATGCCTTTTTCCACAATAAACTCCTGTAATAAGGCCCATAATGGCGCTCATTCCCATTAAATAATGAAAAGTACTTATTGCTGTTAAAATAAACAACGCGAGAAGAACAACATATTACCCGGCAAAGCGTAAACCTTAATTAAATGAGTGCCATTGGGTTTTTAATTCGCAGGATAAATATATTTAGTGAATTAGCGATCCCACAATGTTGACCAATCGATGGTTCCACCGATACTCGGCCCTCTCTCGTTAAGCACCGCAGAAGCCGACTCTCCCGCGCTGATGCGCTGCCGTTGCTCACGTGTCGCCGGCTTTGGCTGTTCCCAGCCAGGGCTTGAAGACGAAAAACCGGGTTGAATATTGCTGCAACCGCTTAGCATGATTAACAATACCGGGATCCCTTGGTAAAATTTCATATATCCTCCTTTAAAATAAACGCTATCATTAGCAACGGTAAATAAAAAAATGACTTTTTTTAGTTTAATAACCCCCCTTCAAACGCGAGCAACGTCAAAACGACCTTATTAATTTTAAATAAGGTGACTAATGATTTAATTGACAATAAAAAGGCTTACAGTACCGACGATAATAATTAATCAATATATTGACGATATGGCGCGCAAAGCACGCCACCGCGCTAGTCTTGGTTATCCGGTTGCCAGGCCAGGAGATCGCCAGGCTGGCAGTCGAGGATCCGGCAGATTTTATCTAACGTCTCCAGCCTCACGCCCTTCACCTTGCCGTTCTTCAGCAGGGACAGGTTTTGTTCGGTGATGCCCACCTGTTCCGCCAGTTCCTTCGAACGCATCTTCCTTTTGGCCAACATGACATCAAGACTTACTATTATCGCCACTCTATTCTCACACGAAAGAAAGCTGTTCTTCATTCAGCCGCAACGCTTCCAGGAACACCCGGCTAAACACCAGGATTGCGCAGCCTACGATCAGCGAGCGTACCGATTCGCTGTTGATACCATAATAAATTATTAGCAGCATTTTTTCATTGGCCGTCAGTATCATCACCTGCAACATCCCGGCCAGCGAGGGGAAAAGCACATCGACAATCAGCAGGATACCGATGATCTGTAACAGCAGCATATTGTTGCGGTGCCAAACGTTGCCGCGATAGAACTGGTAAAACAGCCCAGCGCCGCACAGTAATGCGCTGTAATAAGGCACGTAGGCGAACATGTCCAACAACAGGGTGGCCACTAAAGCCCAGCGTTGCTGCGGAACGGCATAGGCGTTCAGTTCTGGGTAATAGTCACGGTAGGACGCCACGATGCTGTTGAACGCCTCGCCCTGCACCCAACCCTGGACAATCATAAACATCTCCACGCCGGTGCTGACAATCAGCATCGTCATGATCAACAAACACAAGCAACGTACATAAAGCGGAAGGTGGATCCGTGGCGCAGCGCCCATAGCGATTTCATCCTTAAAAACAGCAATAAGTTATCGTAAAACGATAACTTATTGCTGTCAACGATCAACTGGACTGATGAGCGGCTGGGTGACAGGCGTAAAAAAGGCCGGAAACCCGGCCTTTTCTCAATGCTCGATGGATTTAGACCAGCTCAATCACATCAAACTTAACTTCACCGCTGAGATCGGCTTCGTAATCAACGCCTTGCAGACCAAAACCGAACAGACGCAGGAACTCGGCCTTGTAGCCCAGGTAATCGGTCAGTTCGTTGATGTTGCTGTCGTCGATTTGTGCCCAGATTTCACGACAGGTGTTCTGCACGTCGTCGCGCAGTTCCCAGTCGTCCAGACGCAGACGGTGCTTCTCATCGGTATCCGGTGCGGTGCCGCTGTACAGCTTGGTGGCGAACAGACGTTGGATCTGCTCGATACAGCCTTCGTGGCTCCCCTGCGCTTTCATGATTTTGAAAACGATAGAGATATACAGTGGCATGACCGGGATAGCGGAGGAAGCCTGAGTCACTACCGACTTCAGTACGGCAACGTAAGCCGCGCCGCCTTTGGCCTTCAGTTTCTGATCGATGGCCTGCGCCGCGCGATCCAGGTCTTCTTTGGCTTTGCCCAGCGTACCGTGCCAGTAGATTGGCCAGGTCAGATCGGTACCGATGTAGGAGTAAGCGACTGCCTGCACGTTGTCTGCCAGCACGCCGGCTTCTTCCAGTGCGTCCATCCACAGCTGCCAGTCCTGGCCGCCCATCACTTTGACGGTATCGGCAATTTCCTGCTCGTTGGCCGGTTCAACCACGGCTTCAACCAGCACGTCTTTGTTGGTGTCGAGCGCCACGGATTTGTACGGTTCGCCGATAGGTTTCAGCGCAGAGCGCACCACTTCACCGGTTTCCGGCATTTTACGCACCGGCGAAGCCAGCGAGTAAACCACCATGTCGATCTGGCCCAGATCCTGTTTGATCAGGTCAATGACCGTTTGGCGGCATTCGTTGGAGAACGCATCGCCGTTAACGCTTTTCGCGTACAGGCCTTCTTCTTTAGCTGCCTTGTCAAAACCGGCAGAGTTATACCAACCGGCAGAACCGGTTTTGCCTTCGCTGCCCGGCTTTTCAAAAAATACGCCGATAGTGGCCGCACCGCTGCCGAAAGCGGCATTGATACGTGACGCCAGGCCGTAACCGGTGGAAGCACCGATCACCAGCACTTTTTTCGGCCCGTTTTTCAGTTCGCCACGTGATTTAACGTAGGCGATTTGCTCACGGACATTGGCTTCACAACCTGCCGGGTGAGCGGTAGTGCAGATAAAACCACGAATTTTAGGTTTGATAATCATAGTAATTTTTTCTTGGTAGCTAAAAACCGAAGGACAATATACCTGATTTTATCAATATACTTAAGCTGGGTGCATGGCAGATTTGCAACAAGCCCAGTGAGCAGACCAGTCTCACTCGTTAAATCTCAGCCTTGAAGGAAGTGCGCACGTGAGTGTTATCGCCAAATTACACGCCGAAGAAGTGGATATTGATCTCAACCTGGTGACTTCCATGCTCACCGACCAGTTTCCGCAATGGGCGGCGCTGGCGATAGCCCCGGTCGCTATCGCCGGTACCGATAACGTGATGCTGCGGCTGGGCGACGAGCTCTATATTCGTCTGCCGCGCACGCGGTCTGCAGCGGCGGCGCTTGAGCGGGAAAACCGTTACCCGGCGTTGCTATCCCGCTATCTGCCCGTCCCGGTTCCCGTTCCGCTGGCGCAAGGTCAGCCGCAAGCAGGCTACCCTTTCAACTGGTGCGTAGGCCGTTGGATCCAGGGGCAAATGCCGGTTTGCGGCGAAGGCAGCCATGGGCTGGCGCAACAGCTGGGGGAATTTGTCCACGCACTGCATACCATCCCTGTTACCGAGCCTGAGCTGCAAAAGAGCCTGACCTCCTATCGTGGCGGCCCGCTTGGCGCCAGAGACGCCCTCACCCGCAACGCGATAGCGCAATGTGGTGACTATCTCGATACGGACATTCTGCTGCACGTATGGGAAACCGTTAGCCAGATACAGGAGCACAACGCTGCCCCATGCTGGATCCACACCGATATCCAGCCGGGCAACCTGCTGGTCAACGAAGGTAAGTTAGCGGCGGTGATCGACTGGGGCGGTATGGCGATTGGCGATCCGGCGGTGGATTTGATTGTCGCGTGGAATTTATTGAGTCAGGACAACCGCGAGGATTTTAAACGCGCCGTGGATACCGATAAAGCCACCTGGCTGCGTGGCCGTGCCTGGGCATTGTCGATTGGCGTGATTGCGTATGCGTATTACGTTGAAAAAGAGCCTGCGCTTGCGTGGACTTCACGCTATCAGATTGAGCAGGTAGCGGCGGACGTTGGGTTATCGCTTTGAGGTTATCAGGTCAGGACATTCGGCCCTGACCTGCATACGGCTATCAGACCTTGTTCTTTTCCAACTGCTCAACCAGCGTATAGCGCAGTGAAGAAGCGTCAGCCGGGACGTTTTCCAGTTCGGTCACTTTAACCTTCAGGCGGTAGCGGTAGCCGGGCTCGAAGGTAAAACCTTCGATCTGGCTGTAAAACATTTCCCACTGCCCCTGTACAGAGTGGCGAACCTGCATGCATTTCATTGGGGCAACGCCCATGCAATCTACCAGCGCGCTGTTAACCAGCAACACTTCCGTATGATCTCCGTCTTTATTCACGGGTTGGCTCACTTTCGCTCCCTCCTGGCTGCAGCCGGCGAGGCCGACTAAGGCGATAAATAACAACGCTTTGATTTTCAACGTAATGCACCATTGAGACTTTAGGTGGGCCGATAGTAACAAAGCCACTGCCACCGCGGCCAGCAGCATGTTCTTAATTTTCAGTGAACGAGCCGAAACTCCGGCGTATCGCTACAGGTTTGGGTATCCGCGACCTGAATCCCCTGATGGCACATCCCTACGGAACAAAAATACGCCCGCTATTTCTGGCGCGGCCACTACGGGTTTTTCTAGTTCATACGGTACACACAACCCGCCCCTGCCAACCAGATTTGCCAAGCTCACCTTATGGGGCTAAGTTTATGAAACTAATAATCCTACAGGGGTTTTCTATGCGTTCGCTTTCTTGCCTTTTGCTCGCAAGTTCCTTGGCTTTATTGTCGGGCTGCGCCAACCAGCCGCAGGTGACCAGCGACTATGACCACAGCACCAATTTTGGCCAATACCATACCTACGGCTTTGCTACAGAGGCCGAGGGGCAGTACTTAACGCTGACGGGTAAATATATTCATAGCGCCATAGCGCAACAGATGGAGCAGCGCGGCTATAAGCTGAGCGCATCCCCAGACCTGTTGGTTTACAGCAGCGCAATGAAACAAAACAAAGTGCAGGTGAATGACTCCCCCGCGCCAATTGGCCGCTGGGGCTACGCCGGCTGGGGCGGATACAATCAAACGCTGTGGACCTACACCGAAGGCACTCTGACGGTGGATCTGGTGGACAGCAAGAAGAAACAGCTGGTCTGGCGCGGAACCGCCAGCGACACGCTCAACTCCGACGCGCAACCTGCCAGCCAGGCGCAGCTTCAACAGGCGGTAGCCGCGCTGTTTGCCGCTTATCCCTTCCGGGCGGGAGCTGCAAACCGCTGATGGTTTTGAGTCATTAACAGGAAAGTTTAGCCACCCGCGCAAGCCCTATTTCAGCCAATAGGGCTTGATGTATCTGTTGCACTGTTAAGCTGACAGATCACCACGTTATCCCCCCAACACCTCACGTCCCCCTCGTAGCAATCATGCAAAAAAACGATCTTCCTCTGTAGCGCGTTTTGTTACCGGAATTTGAGTCTGGGGAAAGCAGGGGTTGCAGCTTATTTTTTCAAATTGCAGAAAATTAACTGATAAATCAAACACAAAAAAAGACCGAATACGATTCCTATATTCGGTCTAGGGAAATGGCTCTTGGGAGAGAGCCGTGCGCTAAAAGTTGGCATTTTGTGCAAGGCTTGTTCAGCCGTGCACTTTAAGAGTAGCTTACCGCGCTATTTTTGCCAGCCAGCCGCACGGCTGGTGATAGTTTCATTGCGGAATTAATTTCGTGCAATTATCCATCACCGGTTAACCTCGCACTAAGCCATTGGGGGATAAGCGATTAGTTCGCGCAGAGCTTCTCGGCGCGTTCGCGGTACGGCTCAACACTCATCTTATGGCCCGGATTGGCGGCGTCATCGAGCAGGATCACGTCCAGCGGTTGAGCGCGTTGCTGCCCTGCTTTCACCTGCGCTTCTGCGGCCGCGTTAAGCGGGTACTGCATCAGCGTGCTGTTGTTGAGCACGAACAACGCACCGCCGCTGCGGCACTGCAGCGTCACTTCTTCTTTGGTGAACGCCCACTGCTTGCCGTATTCCAGCTTGGTGATGTTCACCAGTTGGTCTGCTGCCAAAGCACCGGTCGCGGTTGCCAGCAGCGTCATGCCAAGTAATACCGATTTCATGTTATGGCCTTAGGGTTGCTATTTGATTCAATTTTCCCGCAGTTTGGGGGCATCCGGCAAGCCGGAATGTTATACCGGCGCATAGGTTGCAAATATACTGACCAACAGCAGCACCACCGCCCCTAACCCCAACTCCGCCCAGCAGGCAAGCACCAGCCCGCGCTGCGCCAGCCGTGGCATGCTGCTCATCGCCGGGACGACGGCGTAGCGGTTGGCTAATGCCACCATAACCATCAGCGCCACCAGCGCGGTTTTAAACAGCAGCAGGCGTTGGTACGGAGAATCTACGTCCAACGGCCAACTGCCGAGAATGATCAAACTGTTGATTACGCCGGTCAGCAGCACCAGCGCTACCGCCAGGTGTCCCCAGCGCGAGAAGCGTATCAATGTGGTCACCGCGTCGCTGCGCCACTGCGTTTGGGCCAGATAGCGCAAACAGACCAGCAGCGGCAACAGGCTGCCAAACCAGTACCCTGCCGCCAGCAGGTGCAGCGCGTGATTGAAACGATGCAGTGCGCCAAGCCCCCCGCCATGCATCGCCGCATGGCCGATAAACGCCATGCTGACCAACAGCAATGTGGAAAGCAGCGCCAGCAGTTGTGTACGACGTGGCTCGGCGAGCCACAGGCTCAGCAACGCCAGCATTGAAATGCCCAGGTGCCAGCGCCAAACCTCGCCAAAGGTGGTGCCCAGTACCGCCCACCACACGTCCAGCCGCCAGATATCTGCCCAGCCGTCCCCCATCTGCCCGGCCTGAATAGCCAGCAACGCAATAGCGGAAAGCCCGGCAAGCCAGGTGCAAGAGACCAACAAAGGACGCACATCACGGGTGAGATACGGAGAAAGGCGCTGCGGCGACAATAAGGCGGTGAATAAGCTGGAGCCAAACATCAGCATCACCGCCGCAAAGTGCACAAAGCGACACAGGACAAACAGGGTCGCCAGACTCATGGGTCAGTTTACGGTGAAGCTGTATTGGCCCTTGGTTTTATGACCGTCGACCGACACCACATGCCAGCTGACGTTATATTTGCCTGCCGCCAGATCGCCTTCGATAGGCAGATTGACCTGGGTATTGTTGTTCGCATCGAGCTGCAGCTTGCCGGTTTTCACTTCGGCGTTGTCTGGGCCGGTGATTTTAATGCCGCTGAAGTTGGGCTCAATGCCCTCGGAGAAATTGAGCGTCAGCACCTTGGGTGCCGGACTCACGCTGGCATCTGCCGCCGGCGTTTCAACTTTTAAATGGGCATGCGCCAGTGCCTGCTGCGAGGACAGCCCGACAAACAGCACGAAAATGGTAGAAAGCAGGCGATAAGAAGTCCGAATTTTACCGATCACAGTGATATCCCTTAAAGCAATAATCGAGGGTGATAAGGAGCCAGGCTAACCGCCAGGGCGATGTATCAGCAGCCCAACCCACCGCAGATGATTGCGCCACGGGTAAACAGAATTATGGGAGTAACCCCCTGTTTTGACTCTCAACCTTCCCTGTAGCGTATCGCGTCAAATGATAACGAGTGTCATTATGCAAGTCGAGCAGAACGCTGGCATTTTGCGATCCAGTAGCACATATCGCTGTAAAACCGCGATAAATGCAGGGCATAAAAAAACCGCGCACCGGCCAACGCCGACACGCGGTTTTCTACAAAAGGATTAGGCCTGGCCGTTACCGTTTTCGCCGGCCGCACCCATTTTCTTCAGATCTTTATCAATGAAGAACAGGGCATTGCCGCTGTTGCCCACCAGCGCCAGTTTATCCAGTACGGACTTGAACAGCTTCTCTTCTTCGTGCTGCTCGGCAACATACCACTGCAGGAAGTTGAAGGTTGAATAGTCATGAGCGGTCATTGCCGCGTGCGCCAGTTCATTAATCTGGCGGGTGATCAGTTGCTCATGTTCGTACGTCTGTTGGAACACCTCTGCCAGGGAACCAAACTCAACCGGCGGCGCGGCGATGGTGCCCAGCAGCGGCAGTGCACCGGTATCACTGAGGTATTCGAACAGGCGCTGCATGTGCTGCATCTCTTCCTGAGAGTGTTCTTTAAGGAATGCCGCGGCACCTTCAAAGCCTTTATCGCTGCACCAGGCACTCATTTGCAGATACAGGTTGGCAGAGTAGAACTCCAGGTTCAGTTGCTCATTCAGCTTTTTGGTCATTTCAGGCGTCAGCATAATCATTCCTTTATTTTGCAGGTATCAACTTAATTTTTCCGCATTATGCCCTGACGAAAACAAAATAAACACACCTGATTTACATCATCGATGATTTAATTTTAAATTAAAACAAAATCAAATAGTTATAAAAAACACCTATTATTCATTTAAATAATTATGATAACTATTTCCATCTGTAAATTTAATCAAAAAGCGAATCATTCTTATTTAAAATAATAAATGAATTGCATTGCTGAACGAATAATAAATAACCTTTTCCGTTACCGATTATTGGTGACCGTCCCCCCCTGCGCGCTTCAGGCTTGCCAAGCGCCGCCGGGTGGATTACCTTCTGCGCTGATCCAATGCGGTAACAGTAAGGAGAATACGGTGGGTTACAATTTGGCAGAGCTTTCCAAAGAAGAGATGGACAAAGTGAACGTTGATCTCGCAGCTTCCGGCGTGGCGTTCAAAGAGCGCTACAACATGCCGGTGATCCCCGAAATGGTTGAGCGTGAACAGCCCGAACACCTGCGTGATTATTTCCGCGAACGCGTGGCGCACTACCGTGCCGAATCGCACAAGTATTCGCGCCTGCCGTACGAACCGAAATCCAAATAATAAAAGCCCGCCGTAGTGGCGGGCTCGGTGTCATTTGCCGGCAAATTTGTCGGTCGCCAGCATTAACTGGTGCAGGATGCCGGGCTCATCGAATGAGTGTCCGGCCCCCTCGACAATATGCAGCTCCGCCTCCGGCCAAGCCTTCGCCAGATCCCAGGCGTTTTGTACCTGACAAGCCATATCGTAACGACCATGGATGATCACCGCCGGAATATGCCGGATCAGCGGAACGTTGCGCAGCAGTTGATCGTCGCTGTCCAGGAAGCCCAGATGAGTAAAGTAGTGGTTTTCGATACGGGCGAACGCCAGCGCGAAATCGTCCTCGCCAAAAGAAGCCGACTCGCTGCTGGGCAGCAAGGTCACCGTCTCCCCTTCCCACACGCTCCACAGTTTGGCCGCTTCCAGCTGCACATGCGGATCCGTTGAGGTCAGGCGCTGGCGGTAAGAAGCAATCACGTCCTTGCGTTCTTCCTCTGAAAGAATCGACAGCACACGTTCCCACTTCTCCGGGAAGAAGCGCGAAGCGCCGTCCTGATAGTACCAATGCAGCTCCTGCTTGCGCAGGGTAAAGATGCCGCGCAGCACCATTTCACTGACGCGCTGCGGATGAGTCTGTGCGTAGGCCAACGCCAACGTTGAGCCCCAGGAGCCGCCAAACACCAGCCACTGATCGACACCGGCCATTTCGCGCAGCCGTTCGATGTCCTGCACCAGGTGCCAGGTGGTGTTGTTGTCCAGGCTGGCATGCGGCTTGGAACGGCCACAGCCACGCTGATCGAACAGCAATACCTTGTAACGCTGCGGATCGAACAGTTGGCGGTGATAAGGAGAAATGCCGCCCCCCGGTCCACCGTGAATAAAGACTGCCGGTTTACCGTTCGGGTTACCGCTCAGTTCCCAGTAGATCCGGTGGCCATCCCCGGTGTCCAGCCAACCGCTGTCATATGCTGCTAACGGCGGGTACAAACCTCGTAATTGTTCCATGGCGCTTCCGTCTCTCTGTGGGTCATACCCTCATCAAAGCCGAAGCCACTCATTTGGTCAACGGTAAATCCTGAAAACTCCTACGCTCCCCAACAAGTTAAGGTTCGTTTGCTTAAAATGAATACGACTAGCCGGCAAAATACCGGCTGGCCGTTGGGAGCCAGCCGTAGAATCAACCTCGCTTACGCAGATGCGGTTCGCGCATTTCCTGCGCGGTTTTGGCCTCAATACTCAGTTCCGCCGTTGGCCGCAACAGCAAGCGCGCCAGGCCAATAGGCTCTCCGCTTTCACGGCAATAACCATAGTCGCCATTATACAAACGCGTCAGCGCCGCGCTGATTTTCGGCAGCAAACGGCTTTCGCGATCCAACTGGCGAAACAGCAATCGCAAGTCTTCTTCACGCGCGGCCTTGTCCGCTTCGTCACCTGAAACTTCACCGCTGTCGATATCCCGCTTCAACGCATCGATGTGCTGCAGCAGTTTTTGCTGCTCCTCCAGCAAGCGCTGGTGAAAAAAAGCCCGCTGCGCCGGGTTCATGTAGTCAGACTCCGGCATGGCCAGGAGCTGTTGCTGGTTTAACATGGAAACGACTGTCATGGCGCTCTCCGGTTAGGATTTAATTGTTATATTATAACATATCAAATATTTTCAGCAGCCTTTCCTGAAAAACAAAATTCAACCTATAAACAATCGATTAACTAAAACACCTGCTTTCATGCTTGCATCCGACAGGCGTAAGGGGGTTAATGGCTGAGCAACCCACCCAACCATAGGTAACTGAGAGGCCATCATGAGTAAGGGAATGGATAGCAAAAAAAATGCGAAGAAGAAGCCGTTGAAAACCCCTGCTGAAAAACGCGCAGGCAAACGCGCCAAGAAAGGGCAAACGTCCGGCGAGTAAGCGAACTTCTAACCGTAGAGTTAAACCCGCCAAGGCGGGTTTTTTGTTGCCTGAAATAACGTCCCCGCTTTCAACGGTTGGCATTGCCGTAACGGCCCGTTAAGCTAAACCTGTACAGCCATCCTGAGGAAACCATGAATTTACGCGTAATAGACACTGAAACCTGCGGGCTGGAAGGCGGCGTGGTCGAAGTGGCCTCTGTCGATCTGATTGACGGGAAAATCACCAATCCCATGAGCGATTTGATCAGCCCTGACCGGCCAATTGGCATTGAAGCCATGGCCATTCACCACATTACCGAGCAGATGGTCGAAGGGAAACCGCGGATCGCGGTGGCGATCGGGCGTTATCTCGGCAGCCCCTACTATGTCGCTCACAATGCGGCTTTCGATCGCGGCGTACTGCCTGAAATGAACGGCGCCTGGATCTGCACCATGAAGCTGGCCCGTAACCTGTACCCGGACATCAAATACGGCAACCAATATCTGCGCTACGCGCTCAATCTGGATGTGCAATTGCCGCAGGACACGACGCTGTATCCGCACCGCGCATTGTATGACTGCTACGTGACCGCCGCGCTGCTGCAACGCATCATCAAGGATTCAGGCTGGACGCCGGAGCAAATGGCGCAAATCACCGAGCAGCCGGTGCTGTTGAAGAAGTTTAAGTTCGGAAAATACCGTGGGCAGGAAATTGATCGCATTGCGCAGGAAGATCCCGGCTATTTGCGCTGGATGCTGAAATCCATTGAAGATCTCAGCCCGGACATGAAACACACGCTGAAATACTATCTGATCGGCTGAATAAAGCGGGCAGCGCCAGCCGCCCGCCAGAAGGTTACTCCGCCAGCGCCAAAATAAAGGCGTACTCCAGCGCGATATCCTCGTAGGCCTTGAAACGCCCGGACTTGCCGCCGTGGCCGGAATCCATATCGGTATACAGCAGCAGTTGGCGGTCGTCAGTTTTCAACTCACGCAATTTTGCTACCCACTTGGCCGGTTCCCAATACTGTACCTGCGAGTCGTGCAGGCCGGTAGTGACCAGCATATGCGGGTAATCCTGCGCCTTGACCTGATCGTACGGGCTGTACTGCAAAATGTAGTCGTAATAAGCTCGTTCGTTCGGGTTGCCCCACTCGTCATATTCACCGGTGGTCAGTGGAATGGACTCGTCAAGCATGGTGGTGACAACGTCGACAAACGGCACTTGCGCCACGATGCCGTTGAACAGCTGAGGTGCCTGGTTAATCACCGCGCCCATCAGCAAGCCGCCGGCGCTGCCACCCATGGCGAATACCCGTTTGGCATCGCCGTAGCCTTGAGCAATCAAGGTTTCCGTCACGTCGATAAAGTCGTTGAAGGTATTTTGCTTGTTGAACAGCTTGCCGTCTTCGTACCACAGCTGCCCCAATTCGCCGCCGCCGCGAATGTGCGCCAGCGCAAAGACAAAACCACGATCCAACAGGCTCAAGCGGCTGGCGCTAAAGGCCGGATCCATGCTGCTGCCGTAAGAGCCGTAGCCATACACCATCAGCGGGTTGCTGCCGTGCACGAAGCTATCCGGGCGATAAACCAGCGAAACCGGCACCTCGACACCGTCGCGCGCCTTCACCCAGACTCGCTCGCTGCGGTAATTTTCCGGGGTAAAGTTTTTCACTTCCTGCTGTTTAAGCATCACACGTTCGCCGCTGTCGAGATTCAACTCATACAGCGTAGTGGGTGTGGTCATCGAGGAGTAACCATAGCGCAGCAGCTCGGTTTCCGGCTCCGGATTGTATGCCAGCCAGGTGGTGTAGGTCGGATCGTCGAAGGCAATGCGCTTCACTTCACCGCTCTGCCAGTGAATTTGTCGCAGTTGGGTCAACCCCTCGCTGCGTTCCTCTACCACCAGCCAATCGCGGAACAGGCTAAAGCCTTCCAGCATCACTTCCACGCGGGGAGCAATCAACGTCTGCCACTGCGCTTCGTCCGCCTGCTCGCTCTGATACAGGCCGAAGTTTTTGCCGTCCTTGTTGGAACGAATGTAGAAATGCTGGTGATAGTGATCGATACCGTATTCATGATCCTTGCGGCGCGGCACAAACATCTGCGGCGTGCTGTCGGCGCGATCGGCGTCCAGCAGCAGAATTTCCGAGGTGGTGGTGCTGCTCAGGTGGATCAGAATGAAACGTTCGGAGGTGGTTTTTTCCAACCCGACATAGAAGGTGTCATCCAGCTCTTCGTAGATCAATTCATCAAGCTGCGGATCGGTACCTACCACATGGCGATAAACCTGATACGGCAACAGCGTTTTAGCGTGTTTACGCACGTAATACACGGTGGCTGAATCATTGGCCCACTCGAAGTTGCCGGAGGTGTTTTCCAGCACTTCGTCGGTCCAGCTGTCGTCGCTGAGGTTTTTGAAACGAATGTCGTATTGGCGACGGGAGAGGAAATCCTCCGCTACCGCCAGCCGCTGGTTGTCGGGGCTGACTTCCAGCCCGCCAAGGGTATAAAACTCTCGCTGCTCGGCGCGCTGGTTTCCGTCGATCAGGGTGTCCCAATGTTCGCTTTCCGCCTGCGGCTGACGCACATAAATCGCGTATTCATTGCCCGGTTCGAAGCGCGTCTGATAGCGGTAGCCGTTTCTGACATAGGGGACTGAATGTTCCTGCTGAGGAATGCGCGCCACCATTTCTTCATACAGCGTTTCGCGCAGGGCCTGCTGTGGTTTCAGCGCCGCATCGGTGAAGGCGTTTTCCGCCTGCAGGTAGTCCAACACCTGCGGGTCTGCGCGATCGTCGTCGCGCAGCCAATAGTAGTCGTCCACACGCGTGTCGCCGTGAACCGTAATGGGATAAGGACGTTTTTCTGCCTTAGGGGGGGTCATCATTGTTAAATCATCCGCTTACCTTGATTAAGGCAAGAGTGACACGATTCCCCCCGGCTTGCCAAGCGGCGCTATGCCAGCTCGCGTTTTTTCTCGTTCACGTCGTTTTCTATGCCCTGCTTGACGTCCGCCGGGATCTTCAACGACTGCGCCAGGGCATCAAGATAGCCACGCTCCATAAAGTGATCCACGTCGATCACCATGCAGCTCAGGTAATATACCTCCAGCGCTTCGTCTTCATTCTTGACGCTCTGGGCGATCAAATCCGGGTTAAGCGGCTGGTCGATCGCCTCTTGCACCCATTTTTGCGCTTCTTCACCCACCTGCAGCTGTTCCAGGCTGTGGTCGATGGCGAGCTTTTCTTCCGCATCGATATGCCCGTCGCTTTTGGCGGCAAACACCAGCGCCTGCACCAGACGTTTGGCACGCAAGTCCACCGGCGTGGTCTGCAGGCCAAACTGCGGTTCGTTCTGGTGGGTTTCTTTCACCCGTTGTTTGTACTTATTCCACAGCACTGCACCAACCGCTGCGCTGCCGCCGATAATCAACGCATTCTTGCCGAATTTGCCGACCAGCTTGCGCGAAGACTTATTCGCCAGCAAAACGCCCACCAGGCCACCCAGCGCAGTCGGGGCCAGCAGCTTGCCGATACCTTCCGAACCGCCGATTGAACCGGCCTTTTGCCCAATCATCGATTGGATCTGCTGCATCCAGTTATTTTTCATGCTTTACCCTTTGCGTGAGGAAACAAGGCGTGCAGGCACAAAAAGGCCAGGCCGCCGGTAAAGCGTCAGATTAGGGGATTTTTTGTCAGTTTACGTATGGGGGATGAAAACCTGTGTAGCGGGGAACATTGATGGTGGGAAAAGGCCGACTTCGCCATCAGGCGCTAGCCGGCCACTAACGGATTAAGGCTGTTCGCCCTCTTCGCCCGGCTGGTCTTCTTCCTGTTCGTATTCCGCCAGTTCGTCACGCATTGCCTGAATCGACTCGCGAGCCAACAGCGCCAAAGTGCGGTAAAAACCGGTGGTGGCGTGAGCTTCTACTTTGCCGAGGAAACGGCCGCACCATGGCAGCAGATAGTCGTCAAACAGCGTGATTTGCGCCTGCGCTTCGTCTTCCTGAGACTGGTCTTCCAGCCAGGAGGCCGCCAGCAACAAAGAACCGAAATGATCGGCCGGCGCTTCTCCGAGCGGCATGCCGCGCTGCTGCAGGAAAGTACGCACTTCCGCTTCGGTTGCCCCTTCAACATAGGCCGAACGGAAAGGTGACACGCTGCATTCGCTGCCGACGAACATGGCGTTGAAGTCGCTGGACAGCAGGTTCACATCACAACCCTGCTGCAGGCGTACCAAGAGTTCGTCCTGTTCCAGCGGCCAGTGCTGTTGCAGCTTGCCTTCTTTGATCAGCGTAAACAGCGGCACCAGCAACGGATCCTGCGGCTGGCGATAAAACAGCGTACCCAGCACGCGGCAAACAACGGAAAACTCATTCATGATAATGCCTTATACAATACGGAAAAATTTGCCGGGACGATGTCACAAATCGGCCAATTCCGCAATCGCCGGCTTGCCGCGACGCTCGAGAAAATCGAGCAGGCGTCGTGGGCTCACGTTGAGAATACGCTCCTGCGGGAACTCCACCTCGGCAATGATGCGTTCGCAGTGCTCGAAACCGCCGAGCGAGAAAGCAATGTGTGAATCCGAGCCCAGCGCTAACCAGCCACCGGCATCACGCACCGCGGCGGCGATGGCCCGGCAGTTATCCTCGCTGCCCTTGCGCGAATGGGTGAACGACGAATTGTTCAGTTCCAATGCCACGTCGTATTTGGCCGCGGCGGCAGCAACCGCCGCAATATCGATCGGATATCTTGGGTTGCCAGGGTGGCTGATTATGTGCACGTCACCTTGCGCCATCGCGGCGATCATCGCTTCGGTATTGGCCGCTTTATCCTGCGGTGCAAATACCGGCTCGTGGAAACCGGCAATAATTACGTCGATTTTATCCAGCATCGGGCCGGTGCAGTCGATATCGCCCTGCAGGTTTTTGATGTTGGCCTCGATGCCGCGCAATATGCCCACGCCGTCCACCAGACGTGGCCACACGTGCATGTTCATAAAATGCCAATAATGCGGCGCATCGGCCATATCCGGGCCATGGTCGGTGATGGCGAACAGTTTGATGCCCTTTTGCTGGGCTTCGACGATGTAGTCATGCAGCGTACTGTAGGCGTGGGTGCTGGCGACGGTGTGCATATGTAAATCAACGGGGTACATTACTTCTCCTTCTTGGCGGCCTGCCGTAAATACGGCGGCAGGCGCGGTTTATTATTCAATTAGCTTAGCAGGTGCATCACCGAAAGATCAGTAACCCAGTTGCACATCCACCACGCCGGCCGGTGTTTGGCCGGATTCAAGCGCACGGATGTTTGCCGCTATCTGATCCATCGCCGCTTCCGGCAAGGTGATGGCAGCAATATGCGGGGTAATGGTGACACGCGGATGACGCCAGAACGGATGCGCCTGTGGCAGCGGTTCCTCAACGAACACATCCAGCGTAGCGGCGGCGATTTGCCCCTGCTCCAGCGCCTGCAGTAAATCGTCCTCAACCAGATGCGCGCCACGCGCCAGATTGATCAGATAAGCGCCAGGCGCCAGGTGCGTAAACAGTTGCTGATTGAGGATACCGGCGGTTTCCGGCGTATTGGGCAGCAGGTTGATCAGCAATTGCACGCCATCGAGAAATGCGGCGCGTTGCTCTACACCGGCAAAACTCTGCACGCCGGCAATCTGTTTAGGGCTGCGGCTCCAGCAACGCACGTTGAAACCAAACTCCGCCAGTTTCAGCGCCACGCTTTTCCCCAACACCCCCGCCCCCAAAATGCCAATGGTGAAATTCTCCTGCTGATGGGGATCGAGCGGTTGCCACTTCTGCTGCTGTTGCAGTAACTGATATTCATCAAAACGGCGGAAATAACGCAGCACATAGCTAAGCGCATATTCCTGCATCTGTTGCGCCATGCCGGTGTCCTCAAGGCGCACCAGCGGAACGCCTGCCGGCAGAGTGCCGGGATGCTGGCGCTCTTGTTCCAGGATGGCGTCAACGCCCGCACCGAGGGCAAAAACCCCTTTTAATTTGCCGCGATTCGCCAGCATCTCATAGGGCGGCCGCCACACCAGCGCATAATCCGCCGGACGATCGTCGCCAGGTTGCCAGGCACGTACCGTCGCCTGCGGCAGACGCTGCGACAGGCCTGTCAGCCAGTCCTGGGCGTTAAAGAAAGGGTGATAAAAAATGATGTTCATCTGTGCGGCTCCCGTCTGTTTTTATGCATTTGCATCCAGACTTCCGCGATTCGCCAGCAGATGCAAGCGCTAAAGCTCAAAATGAAAACAGCCCCGACCAGTGGGGCTGTTTTTAGACCGAGGGATCTCAGGCTGCGGCAGGAGCGTCATGCCGGATAAGCCTGCGCAACAGCGGGATCAAAATCAGCATCACCACGCCAACGCCCGCAGCGCCCCAGCCCAGTACGCTGAACACCTCGCTGTAGCCAGGGTTAGTTTGCAACGGGGTACTGCCGCTGTTTTCCGGCATCAGGCCGGATACATAGCCCGCCAGCACCGAAGCAACGCCGGTGACCATCATCCAGCAGCCCATCATGACGCCCTGATAACGCGGTGGCGCCAGTTTGCCGATCATCGCGTAACCGATAGGGGAAATCATCAGTTCGCCGATGCTCTGCAACACGTAACTGATCGCGATCCATTTGAACGCCACCAGCCCGTCGCCGCCGGCCAGGCTAATGCCCAACGGCAACACCAGCATGCCCAGCCCGATGCAAAACAGCGAACCGGAGAACTGCATCGGAATATCGATATTGCAGCCGCGAGCGCGCAGGCGATTGAACCACCAGGCCATCAGCGGGCCACCCACCACGATCACCAGCGTATTGATGTTCTGGATCCACTGCGGCGCCACCTGAATGCCATAAACGTTCAGATTGATATTGTGCTCGGAGAACAGCATCAGCCCCATTGGGGCCAGCTGATACAGCGCCCAAAACACCAGAGAGCCTAACGCCAGGATCAGGTAAGCCGTCATCCGGCGACGTTCGTCACGCGGGTGGTGGCGCAACGTCACCACGCATAACATCAGGAAAATCAGTATTCCGAGGCCAATCACGAAGTGGCCGCTGAATTCGGCATGGGTCAGCATCACGCGGATAATGGGCACCAGTGCCACCAATACCGCCAGCCCGACCAGCATGCGCCAGCGGTATTGCGAACGGCTGGCATCGTGCAGCGGGGTGTTGAGATCGGCCAGAATGCGCCAGCGGCTGACGGCGACGATGATCGCCGCGGCATTGCCCAACGTGGCGAACAGGAACAGAGCGCGGTAGTTTTCGGTCAGTTGGAAATAGCCGGCCACGGTGAATCCGACAAAGAACCCCAGGTTCATCCCGGCGTAGTTCCACAAAAAGGCCGATTCGCGCCGATCGTCATCCGGTTTAAAGCGCTGGGTCAGCATCATATTAATGCAGGTGACGTTCAGCCCGCTGCCGGTCAGGAACATCGCCAGCCCCCAATAAAGCCCCCAAACGCCCGCCACGGCGATCAATGCACAACCGATCACCTGCAGCACCATGCCCAGCACGAATAGGTTGCGGTTGCTGAGGAAGCGCCCGCCCAGGTAACCGCCAAACATATGCAAACCGTAGTTGAACGCACCAAATACGCCCATCATGGCGTTGGCGCTGCCTTCGCTGAAGCCCAGGCGCTTGGTGGCGTAGAGCACCAGCGTGGAATACAGCACGGCAAAACCCAGGGTGGCAAAGATTTGGATAAAGAACAGTGCCCCGGCGCCCGGGGGGATGGCATGGCGCTGCGGCGCTGCCGTTGTGGAGTCCGATGGAGTCAAAATGAACCTCTACTGCATTATTATTTAATAGGTCAGTCCCTGTCTGCGTTATCGCCGGCGTCTTGCCCGGCAACCTGCGCGGCGGTGTGATATTCCTTGCCAAAACCGCCGTGCCTGCACCAATCTATTTAGCGACACATATGACTAATAATCCAGTATTAATGCATATAACTGCACCATGGATAATCCCACTGCTGATATATTGAGCTAACCAACATCAAAATGTACAAATATTAACCTCCTAGGCAATTTAGCCCCATGAGGGTCCAGCGGATGTGTGTAGCGCGGTGGTCGATTGCTCGGGAAATCAGCAAATTGCTGCAAGTTTAGCTAAACAGTCATGGTTATGTCACAAGAGGGTTGACGCTGGGATCAGATTCTCCTACATTAGCGCCCGTCGACAGCGCAACGCGTTGGCGATGAAGTAAAACGGTGAGGTGTCTGAGTGGCTGAAGGAGCACGCCTGGAAAGTGTGTATACGCGAAAGTGTATCGAGGGTTCGAACCCCTCTCTCACCGCCATATTTTAAAGAGAAAGCCTGGATTCTCGTCCAGGCTTTTTTGCTTTTATAAAGCAGGATCCGAGAGGGTAAGTACCCTCGACAGGGTTTGACAAAACGCTACGTGTTTTGGACCGCCAAAGGCGGCCCGCAGGGTGAGCGCAGCGAATCAACCCCTCTCTCACCGCCATATTTTAATGAGAAAGCCTGAACGCAAGTTCAGGCTTTTTTGTTGCCTGCGGCGCAGGAAACGCCCTGGCGAAACTGCCTGTGCGTGCGGTTCGCCGTAGTTTTCGGCAAAGCGAACACAGGTTAACCGGACGCGTCGAAACCAAGAAATTCTGCTTGACCGGATCGCCCTCTCTCCCTATAGTAGCGCCCCGTTGCACCAGTGAGTACGCAACAACAAAATACGGTGAGGTGTCTGAGTGGCTGAAGGAGCACGCCTGGAAAGTGTGTATACGCGAAAGTGTATCGAGGGTTCGAACCCCTCCCTCACCGCCATATTTTAAAGAGAAAGCCTGAACGCGAGTTCAGGCTTTTTTGCTGTCTGCAATCCGCCTCAGTGCGGTCGGTTGGCCGTCATGTGCGGCTGCATTCCACCTCGGCGCCAGTCACCCGGGGTTTGGCCGTAATGGCGTTTAAAACTGCGATTGAAGGACTGTTGCGAATCGAAGCCGAGTGAGATCGCCACGCTGACGATCGGCTCGCCGCTGTTGGCCAGGCGCTCGGCTGAAAGCCTCAGCTTCTGCATACGAATATACTCCCCCAGCGCGTAGCCGGTCTGGCGCTTGAACATACGCTGCAGGTGCCATTTGGAATACCCCGCGCGCCCCGCCACGGTGTTGATATCCAGCTTCTCTTCCAGATTGTTGTCAATCCACTCAATCAAATCAGTAATAAAGCCCGTGCTATTCATGCTGACGCTCCCATGACGTTGGCAGGTAAATCCGCTGCCCGATGTCATTACGTTGCAGCAGTTTCGCACTAAATGCAATTTTTATTATTGCATTTAACGGAGGGGCACTTCTATAATCCACCCAATTAATGTAACCGATATTGATACATTAATGTGACAACAATGTGTTTCAAAACCTAACCGTTGCGCCGATGACGGTGCAACCGCACTGCCGTCGGCCCCAGGCCAGAGTCGTTACCCGGATAACAGGGCCGGGTGTATGGCCTGATCGTGCTTACCCACTGGAAATAAAAAGAATGCCAAGCCAGCCAAACTCATTGTTCCCCTCTCCAGGCCGTCATAACGCCATCGGTTTCGGCGCACGCCTCTCGGCGATTGCGCTGCTGGTCACGTTGCTGGCCGGGTGTGATAACAGCGCCGCCAAGAATGCGGCCCCCCCGCCGCCTGCCGTCAGCGCCGCCGACGTGGTAATCAAACCCATCAGCCAATGGGATACCTTTAATGGCCGAATCGAAGCGGTGCAAAGCGTGCAGTTGCGTCCGCGAGTTTCCGGCTATATCGACAAGGTGAATTACACCGAAGGCGATGAAGTCAAGAAAGGTCAGGTGCTGTTTACCATAGACGATCGTACCTACCGCGCCGCGCGCGAACAGGCTCAGGCCGAACTGGTGCGGGCGCGCAACCAGGCCGCGCTGGCGCGCAGCGAATCCAGCCGTACCGAGAAGCTGATTGGCAGCCAGGCGATTTCGACCGAGGTATGGGAACAACGTCGCTCCTCCGCCGCACAGGCACAGAGCAACGTTTTAGCGGCCCAGGCCCAGTTCGACATGGCACAGCTGAATCTCGACTTTACCCGAGTGATCGCCCCGATCGACGGTCGCGCCAGCCGCGCCATGATCACTGCCGGTAATCTGGTCACCGCCGGCGACAGCGCCAGCGTGCTCACCACGCTGGTCTCGCTCGATAAGGTGTATGTCTATTTCGACGTCGATGAAGCCACCTTCCTGCGGTACCAAAACGATGGCCGACGCACGGCAAAACTGCCGGTGAAGGTCGGGCTGGTGGGCGAAGACGGCTATCCGCATCAGGGCGTGGTGGATTTCACCGATAACCAACTGAACGCCGGCACCGGCACCATTCGTATGCGAGCCCTGCTGGAAAACGCCGAGCGCCGCTTTACGCCAGGGCTGTTTGCACGGGTGCAGATGCCCGGCAGCGCCGTGTTCAACGCCATGCTGATTGACGACAAGTCGGTAATGACCGATCAGGACCGCAAGTTTGTTTATATCGTCGATAAAGACGGCAAGGCGCAGCGCCGAGACATCGAGGTCGGCCGCGTGGCTGACGGACTGCGCATTGTCCGCAAAGGCCTGTCTGCGGGCGATCGGGTGATCGTCGACGGTATGCAAAAAGTGTTTATGCCGGGCATGCCGGTTGCAGCAAAAACCGTGGCGATCAACGCCGATGCTTCCGCGCTTAACTAAGCCCCAGCAGGAATTCTGAGCCATGGACTTTTCCCGTTTTTTCATCGACCGACCGATTTTTGCCGCGGTGCTGTCGATCCTGATTTTTGTCGGCGGCGTGATTGCCATCCCGCTGTTGCCGATCAGCGAGTACCCTGACGTCGTGCCGCCCAGCGTGCAGGTGCGCGCAGAATACCCGGGCGCCAACCCTAAAGAGATTGCCGAAACGGTAGCAACGCCGCTGGAAGAAGCGATCAACGGCGTCGAAAATATGATGTACATGAAATCGGTAGCCGGTTCCGACGGTGTCCTGGTAACCACCGTCACCTTCCGCCCGGGAACCGATCCTGACCAGGCACAGGTGCAGGTACAAAACCGCGTTGCGCAGGCCGAAGCGCGCCTGCCGGAGGATGTGCGTCGCCAGGGGGTAACCACCCAGAAGCAATCGCCGGCCCTGACGCTGGTGGTGCATCTGGTCTCCCCTTCCGGCAAATACGATTCACTGTACCTGCGCAACTACGCCACCCTGAAGGTCAAGGATGAACTGGCCCGTCTGCCGGGGATCGGTCAGGTACAGATCTTCGGTGCGGGCGAATATGCGATGCGCATCTGGTTGGATCCGAACAAGGTCGCTTCACGCGGGCTGACGGCCTCTGACGTGGTTACCGCCATGCAGGAGCAAAACGTGCAGGTTTCCGCCGGCCAGTTGGGGGCGGAACCTATGCCGACCCGCAGCGATTACCTGCTGTCGATCAACGCGCAGGGCCGCCTGCAGACCGAGGAAGAGTTCGGTAATATCATTCTCAAAAGCGGCGACAACGGCGAGATCGTCCGCCTGCGTGACGTAGCACGTATTGAAATGGGTTCCGGCAGCTATGCGTTGCGTGCCCAGCTCAATAATAAAGACGCGGTCGGGATTGGTATCTTCCAGGCACCGGGTGCCAATGCCATCGAACTGTCCAATGCGGTGCGGGCCAAAATGGCCGAGCTGTCGACCCGCTTTCCGGACGGCATGAGCTGGGAATCGCCGTACGACCCTACGGTGTTCGTGCGCGATTCTATCCGCTCGGTAATAGATACCCTGCTTGAAGCGGTGCTGCTGGTGGTTCTGGTGGTCATCCTGTTCCTGCAGACCTGGCGCGCGTCGATCATCCCGCTGCTGGCGGTTCCGATCTCCATCGTCGGCACCTTTGCTGCGCTCTATCTGTTGGGTTTCTCGCTCAATACGTTGAGTTTGTTCGGGCTGGTGCTGGCCATCGGTATCGTGGTCGACGATGCCATCGTGGTGGTGGAAAACGTCGAGCGTAATATTGAAGAAGGTCTGTCGCCGCTGGCGGCAGCGCATCAGGCAATGCGCGAAGTCTCCGGCCCGATTATCGCCATCGCCGTGGTGCTGTGCGCCGTGTTCGTCCCGATGGCGTTTCTTTCGGGCGTTACCGGCCAGTTTTATAAGCAGTTTGCCGTCACTATCGCCATTTCGACCGTGATTTCCGCCATCAACTCGCTAACCCTGTCACCGGCATTGGCCGCGCTGCTGCTCAAACCGCACGGTGCGCCGAAGGACATGCCGTCACGCCTGATTGATCGGTTATTCGGTTGGCTGTTCCGCCCGTTCAACCGCTTCTTTGCCAACAGTTCGCAACGTTATCAGCGTGGGGTTTCACGTGCGTTAGGCAAGCGTGGCGCAGTATTTGTGGTGTACGTGCTGTTGCTGTGTGCCGCCGGGGCGATGTTTAAAACCGTGCCGGGCGGATTTATCCCGACTCAGGACAAACTTTACCTGATTGGCGGGGTGAAAATGCCGGAAGGTTCGTCACTGGAGCGTACCGATGCGGTGATCCGCAAGATGAGCGCTATCGGCCTGAGCGTCGACGGCGTAACCGATGCAGTCTCCTTCCCCGGTTTGAATGCGTTGCAGTTCACCAATACGCCCAACACCGGCACCGTGTTCTTTGCGCTTGAATCGTTAAGCACCCGCACCCGCAGTGCGGCGCAGATTAACGCCGAAATTAACGCCAAAATTTCACAGATCCAGGAAGGCTTCGCCTTCTCGATCATGCCACCGCCCATTCTCGGCATCGGTCAGGGCTCCGGGTATTCACTGTATATTCAGGATCGTGCCGGTCTGGGGTATGGCGCGCTGCAGACTGCGATCAATACGATGTCGGGTGCCATCATGCAAACGCCGGGCATGGGCTTCCCTATTTCGTCTTATCAGGCCAACGTGCCGCAGTTGGACGCAAAAATTGACCGCGACAAGGCCAAGGCGCAAGGCGTACCGCTTAACGCATTGTTCAGCACGCTGCAGACCTACCTTGGTTCGTCATACATCAATGACTTCAACCGCTACGGCCGCACCTGGAAAGTGATGGCCCAAGCTGATGGTCAGTTCCGCGACAGCGTGGAGGATATCGCCAACCTGCGCACCCGTAACGATAAGGGTGAAATGGTGCCGATTGGCAGCATGGTCAGCATCAGCACCACCTACGGCCCGGACCCGGTGATCCGCTACAACGGTTTCCCGGCGGCGGACCTGATTGGCGATGCCGATCCACGGGTGTTGTCATCGTCACAGGCAATGAGTGAACTGACCAGCATGGCCAATAAGCTGTTACCGAACGGTATGAACATCCAATGGACCGACCTGAGCTACCAACAGTCAACCCAGGGCAATGCGGCGATTATTGTGTTCCCGGTGGCGGTACTGCTGGCCTTCCTGGCATTGGCGGCGCTGTACGAAAGCTGGACGCTGCCGCTGGCGGTGATCCTGATCGTCCCGATGACCATGCTGTCGGCGCTGTTCGGCGTCTGGCTGACCGGCGGCGACAACAACGTGTTCGTCCAGGTAGGGTTAGTGGTATTGATGGGGCTGGCCTGTAAAAACGCCATTTTGATCGTCGAGTTCGCCCGCGAACTTGAGCTGCAGGGCAGAAGCATCATGGAAGCGGCGCTGGAAGCCTGCCGTCTGCGACTGCGGCCGATCGTGATGACCTCTATCGCCTTTATCGCCGGAACCATTCCCCTGATCCTGGGGCACGGCGCCGGGGCCGAAGTGCGCGGCGTCACCGGTATTACGGTGTTTGCCGGCATGCTGGGCGTCACGCTGTTCGGGTTGTTCCTGACCCCGGTGTTCTACGTGACCCTGCGTCGTATGGTCACACGTAAGGCACGTCAGCAAACGGCATAATCTTCCGTTTGTATCAGCCATAAAAAAGCCCGGTGTTTAAACCGGGCTTAGTCTGATGACAAACACCCGAAAAATGGGATTTTCGGATGTTTGAGGTAGTTCAGAAGACATAATTCTTTGTTTTTATTCGTCCCAAGATCAGATTTTTTAACGGCAAAGGACTTTGTCAGCCATAAAAAAGCCCGGTTTAAACACCGGGCTTTTTCTTTGTTTTAACGTTTAACGTGATTTATTTTTCCGCTGTCTCTGCATCCTGACCGGCACGCGCCATATATTCCGCACAGGCACGCTTGTCGCCCCGCTCCAGCTCGGCCAACGCGTCGGCTACCGTATGGCGCGCCAGTACTTCCAGCGACGCTTCTTCCGCTTCGTTTACCACCGACTTGAAATACCAACAGGCATTGGCGCTGACCAGGCAGCGGGCCGGCACTTCCGGACGGGCGGCCCAGATGCGCTTATCGTCAATCACGGACAGGTAAATATCTCGCAGGGTGATCTGCTCCACCGGGCGCCCCAGGTGAATCGAACCATTACGGCCGAGGGTAGAAACGATGATGCCATTTTTGGTCAAGGGCACCATCAGCTTGCGGATAAAACTGGGATTGGCTTCCAGACCGGCGGCAAGGACCGCGCTGGTCGAACGCACGCCCAGCTTTTCAGCCACGGCTACGCTAAGTACCATTTGCAACGCTGTCGGAAAGCGAAAATCTAACATGTTTTTATCTCTGTCTCCGGGAGACCCAATTCTCAGGTTTGGCCGGGGTGGCATCACGCCACAACACCCGCTCAATTGCACAATAATATAACAAACACTGTTGCACTATTGAAGTTATGCCCGGATAAATCGCACGGATACATTAGTGCGGGAAATAGCGTCAGTACTGGCCTGACGGCAAAACGGCGGGGAGTAAATAGACAGAAACCCGCGCCAATATTAATGCCGCTCGCTTAACTGAGTTAAACGATCAGAACTAACACTGTTCGCGGGTTTAATTCTTATCGGGCGATCAGGCTTTGTTCAGCACCAACTGGCCGCTTTTATCCAGCGGGATCTGGGTGCCGGGATCGTGATCCATGCGGATCTTGCCCTGCTGATTACCAATCTTGTAGGTCACGTCGTAACCCAGCATTTTCTGTGATTTGTCGTAGACCGTTTTACAACGCTGCTGCGTGCTGGTGGTGGTGTCGTTATTTTGCATCGCCCCCTGCACCTGGTTACCGGCATAGCCGCCGCCCAATGCGCCGACGACCGTCGCGACGTCACGTCCACGACCCCCACCGAACTGATGACCGATGACGCCACCGGCGACCGCACCCAGCACGGAGCCGGCAAGACGATTCTCGTCCTGTACTGGCGCACGGTGAGTGACGGTCACATTGCGACATTCCTGACGCGGGGTCTTGATGGTTTCTTTGATCGGCGTGGCAGCGAGTACCTGCGCGTATTGCGGACCGGAAGAGAAAACGTCAAGACTGGCAACCGCAGCAATACCCAGAGCGGCTGCAATACCAATACCCACACCGGCTAACATTGACTTGTTCACAGGAAATCCTCCTGAAAGTGTTACCACGCATTTGTACCGGGGACTTTACCGACATTGCACCGCGCTTATTATTTTGCGCATTGGCGGCACGTGGTATTCCGGTTTACGGCGTGCGCGACGCGCCGTCTGTAAACGAGAGAAAGTCTGCACAATGTTCCAGAACCTCGCAATAAGACAATGTGACCAAAAATGCCGGAAATCCCACTTACCCCCAGTGTTTAGGAGGATTCTTAAGACTTTTACCCATAACGACGGGACATTGTGCTGAATAATCAGCTGCTGCCTCCCCGTTCTTGCGGCTGTAGGCATAAAAAAACCCACGCGGGCGAACCGGCGTGGGTGGTCGATAACGGGGCGGTTAGTGCATTTTCAAACGCGGGCGGATCACCCGGTTAATGCCGCCAACCAGCATCATCAGGCCGGTTTTGATGTAGCCGTGCAAAGCGACCTGGTGCATACGGTACAGCGAGATGTAAACAAAGCGCGCAATGCGGCCTTCCACCATCATCGAGCCGCGCATCAGGTTGCCCATCAGGCTGCCCACGGTGCTGAAGCGGGACAGAGACACCAACGAACCGTGGTCTTTATACACGTACGGCTTCAGCGTCTGGCCGTTCATCAGCGCCAGAATGTTGGTAAAGCAGCGTGATGCCATCTGGTGCGCCGACTGGGCGCGCGGCGGTACAAAACCACCGCCTTCTTTCGGGCAGGAAGCGCAGTCGCCGATGGCGAAAATGTTCGGATCGCGCGTAGTTTGCAACGTTGGCTCTACCACCAGCTGGTTGATGCGGTTGGTTTCCAGCCCGCCGATGTCCTTCATAAAGTCCGGCGCCTTGATACCGGCCGCCCACACCATCAGATCGGCATCGATAAATTCGCCGCCTTTGGTATTCAGACCGTTGGCATCCGCGCTGGTGACCATGGTGTTGGTCAGCACGCGCACGCCCAATTTGTTCAGTTCCTGATGTGCAGCAGCCGAAATACGCGGCGGCAGCGCAGGCAGAATACGCTCGCCCGCTTCGACCAGCGTCACGTTCAGTGCACTGTTGTCCAGGCCTTCAAAACCATAGCTGTGCAGCTGTTTCACCGCATTATGCAGTTCGGCGGACAGCTCAACGCCAGTGGCACCGCCCCCAACGATAGCGATATTCACCCGCTCTTTTTGCCCCGGCTGCGCCGAGAACTTGAGGAACAGGTTCAGCATCTCGTTGTGGAAACGTCGCGCCTGGTGCGGGTTATCCAGGAAGATACAGTGATCTTTTACGCCAGGAGTGCCAAAGTCGTTCGAGGTACTACCCAGCGCCATGACCAGAATGTCGTAAGACAACTCGCGCTCAGGCACCAATTCGCCACCCTGCTCGTCGCAGATTTGCGCCAGGTGCAGCGTTTTGGTTTCACGATTGATGTTGGTCAGCGAACCCAGTTGGAAACTGAAAGAGTGATTGCGCGCATGCGCCAGGTAGCTCAGCGCGTCAACGCCATCATCAAGGGAACCGGTTGCGACTTCATGCAGCAAAGGTTTCCACAGATGGCTGTGGTTACGGTCCACCAGCGTGATTTCAGCTTTATGCTTACGACCGAGTTTATGGCCCAGGCTGGTCGCCAGTTCCAGACCACCGGCGCCACCACCCACGATGACGATTTTTTTCTTTGGCGTTGTCAAAATAACCCCCTAAATGTGAACCAATTGTTGCCCAAGGGTAAAGAAATAATATCCTTAGAATACATAGGGTTCGCGTAAATTAAACCTGCTATCTAAAGCCAGAATAGCATGGGGGGTTATTTGGTAATACCAAAATTGATGTACATCAAACTTTTTTGGTTAAAGGCTGGACGAAGGGAAATTTTGAGGATTGTGATTCAAATAGTTAGCGCTGGGTCACAGTTTCAAATTTTACCGTCCAACGGGCCAAACGGCGCTTTTTGACCGCGAAATACCGCAATGTCTGCCTGTAAAAAGCAAGCATTGCGGCGACATCGCGCGTTATAAAACTGTTAAAGCAGGGTCTTGAATGCCTTGATACGTTGCAGGTGAGGCGAGATATTTTTGAACTTGTGCGTCTGCTGTTCATCCCAGACGATTTCATAGTATTTGTGCAGCAGTTCCGCACTGCGCTGGCTGTCCAACACCTCGTCGTGGCGGGAAAGCACCGCCAGGCAGCGATCGCGATTTTTCTCGCGGAAGTCTTCGACACACTTGGTGGCGATGTCACGGTACTCTTCCGGCCGGTCGATTTTGCCCTGCATATGTTCTTCAGGATACAGATTGGGGTTGAAGATCACCTGTCGGATGCCGCACAGAAAGCCAATACGTTCGGCCCAAAAGCCCCCCAAACCCACCCCACAGATCAGCGGATGTTTATCCCCTTCCTGCTGAACCGCCTTGTCCACCTCTTTCAACAAATGCTGCATGTCATGGCGTGGATGCAAGGTGCTGTAGCTGATAAAGCGCACGTCCGGATCGATAAACTGGAGCTGTAACACCTTTTCATGATTGCCGGGACTGGTTGAATCGAAGCCATGTAGATAGATAATCATGTGGATCCTCGCAACAAGCTGAGGGCCGCGCCGCAGCCCTCATCGTTTACGCCGTATTACGACGCCCTGGGTTCACCCCGCATTACGCTGTTTGTGCTCCTCCCAGCGTTCGCTGAGCGCATTCAGTTCCTTATGCGCCTGCTGCCAGCGCGCAGAATCACGCAGCGCCTGACGGGTGAACTGACCGCGATGATATAACTGCTTCACCCTGTCTGCTTTGACCGGGAACAGGTTATCCAGCACGCTGACCGCCCCTGCGCGGTTATTGCACACCAGGATCATGTCACAGCCGGCATCCAGCGCCGCCTGGCCACGTTCGGCATAACTGCCCATGATCGCCGCCCCTTCCATTGACAGGTCGTCCGAGAAAATGACGCCGTCAAAGCCCAACTCCTGACGCAGGATCTGCTTTAACCAATAAGGGGAGCCGCTGGCCGGACGCGGGTCGGCTTCAGTATAGATGACGTGCGCCGGCATTACGGCGTCCAGCAGTTGACGGTTAATCAATTCGCGGAAGATCGCCATATCATGTTCGCGGATCTGCGCCAGTGGACGTGGATCGCGCGGCGTTTCTTTGTGCGAATCCGCGCTGACGGCACCGTGCCCCGGGAAATGCTTGCCGGTGGTTTTCATACCGGCACTGTGCATGCCCAAAATGAACTGCTCAGCCATCACCAACGCCTGCGTTGGATCGCTGTGGAACGAGCGTTCACCAATCGCGGCGCTGACATGGCCAATATCCAGCACCGGCGCGAAGCTGATGTCGATATCCTGCGCGATCATTTCCGCTGCCATCAGCCAACCGGCCTCCTGCGCCAGACGCTTGCCCTCATGGGCAGAATTCAGGGCGGCAAATGACTGTGCCGCCGGCAGGCGGGTAAAACCTTCGCGGAAACGCTGAACGCGGCCGCCTTCCTGATCCACCGCCACCACCAGCCGATCGTGGGAAGCCTCGCGGATTTGCCGCACCAGCTCACGCAGCTGCTGTGCATCGTGGAAATTGCGGGTGAAGAGGATCAGGCCGCCCACCAGCGGGTGTTTTAAGATCTCACGTTCTTCTGCGTCCAGCTCATAGCTGGCGACATCTAACATTACTGGGCCCACGGCCACCTCACTTCATTATTCATTTATACCTGTCTACTTGAAGCTGCCTCTTTGTTGGCTGCGCCTGCACGCCCCAGTCACATAGTTATCTATGCTCCTGGGGACTTACAGACTGGCCGCCTCAATGCAACTCCAATTATTTTAGGTATAGAACATGGGATGTTAAACAAAAACGCCGGTGCAACACTGCGCCCCAGCGCAAAAATTCAGGATCGCCGGTCTGTTGCCAGCGCACTTCAAACCAGAGCAGCATCAGGTAATCTACCCACGGGAGCCAGCGCTGAACCTGCCTGCGCAGCAAGGGCAAATCAAGGTAACCGATGCGAGCATAATGCTGCAAAAATTGCTGTCGGCGCGCGGGTGACCAGGCGTTACTGCAAAACAGCGCGGCGATGTCTAACGCAATATCGCCGTCTGCCGCATACTCCCAGTCAATCAGCCGCAGATTTTCGCCCTGAACGATCAGATTACCCGGATGAACATCCATATGCAGCGGCGCCAGTTTCAACGGCGTTGGTGTGCGGCGGTGCTGAAAGTGTTGATGCAACCGCAGCCAGGCCGGCGTCAAACGCCGACCATCCAATTGCTGCCAATAACGGGCAAATTGCCAAGGCAGGTTCAACGGGTAGCCGCTGGGAGGTTGCCGATGCAAACCGGCCAGCAACGCCGCCAAATCGCCCTGCTCATTGAAGCGAGAAAAATCCGCACCTGTGACAACGTCACCATCAAGCCACTGCAGGATAATCCACTGATTATTTTGCACTAAAACCTGTGGCCCAATGTCCTTCCCACGGCGATGCAGCACCCGCGCCTCGCGCCGACGGCTGACGCCCAGCGCACTTTTCTCTGGGCTTTGCTGACGCGCCAACAGTTGCACGCCTTCGCCTTCAATACGCCAACTTTCGCCGGTCAGGCCCTGCACCGGGCTGAAACGACAACCGGCGGTTTTCACCGCCGGCAGTTCGTTCTCAATCAGTGCTCGCAACGTGGCTTCAGTGTTTAACGGTGCCATTGCCTGACCAGACGATTTCACCAGTTTGCACCAGCATCAGTTGCATATCCAACGTTGGGGACTTCACGTCGCCACTGACGTCGCTGTACAACACGTACTGTGCACTGACGATCCGCGCCAGACCAATGGCTTTGCTGCGTGAACCCAGGCTGTCATCCGCCGACAGGCCCAGCGTCTGTTTGGCGCTGACCAACTGCGCTTCCGGCACGATGGAGAAGGTTTGATTGGATGCCAACGCCTTGTGCAGTGCCGAGGTCGCTTTCGCCGTCTGCAATGCGCCGTTGGTGTTGTTCTTCACGCTGTCGAGCAACAGCACGCTGCCTGGATTGACGCCATCGGCTTTCAGCATCTGGTTCACCAGCGGCTGTACGCTGCCAAGCCAATCGAGCTGCTGAATTTTCGGCGGTTGCGGTACCGGCTCGCTAACCGGCGGTTGTGGCTGCTCGATCGGCGGCGTTACCGGCTCAACCGTCACCGGCGGCTGCGGTTGCTCCGGTTCCGGCGGACGCGATAAACAGCCGGTTAACGTCAACGCGGCCAGCGCCACAAATAGATACTTTTTCATTAATCCCTCTCCCACTGAACCAAGAGTTTACAAGAATAGATACAGACGCACGCGTTTGGCATCGAGGTTGCCGTTAAGCGAGTAAATAGTGGCGTCTGAATTTGGCGCAATAGTGATGGTGCGCGGCGCCTCAAAAGGCCGGATATCCAACCCCTGATCGTCATACCAGTAAAAACGATAGTGTACCGTTACCGGTGTGGATTGGCTGTTACTGAGTTCCGAGGTAGCCATCACGCGCCCGGAAGCGTCCGAAATAGACGGATTGTCGGCCAGAATGCCCGCGGTCAGCACCGGCGAATCCATCACTACCGTCTGTCGGTCGTTGACCGCGATGCCTTTCGGGCTGCTGCAGCCCATTAAAATAACGGCGGGTAACGCCAGCGCCATCAGACAACGCAGGGATTTGCTATAGCGCATGATTGACCTCGGTTAGCGTGACAGCAGCGGCCCCAATGAACGGCCACCGACCAGATGCATATGAATATGATAGACCTCTTGGCCGGCATGGCGATTGCAATTGACTATCAGACGGTAGCCATCTTCGGCAATGCCTTCCTGCTCGGCAATTTTTGCCGCGGCGGTGATCATGCGGCCGAGAGCCGCTTCGTGCTCGACAGTCACGTCGTTAATCGTGGGGATCAGCACATTCGGGACGATCAAAATATGGGTCGGAGCCTGAGGTGAAATGTCGCGAAAAGCGGTGACCAGTTCATCCTGGTAGACCACATCAGCAGGGATTTCGCGGCGGATAATTTTACTGAAAATCGTTTCTTCGGCCATCTGGCGTTCCTTGTAGAGGGAAAAAAGCTGTACGCAGTATGAGTGACAAATTCTACTGCTTTCAACCTGATTGCGCACTTTCCGCGTTGAGTGATGCAGAATCAGGCAACCAGCCAGAATAATTACGCCGTTCCGGGCAGCGCATATCCGATTTTTTCACTTTGGTTATTCACTATTGTTGCTTTACTTGGCCGCGGCCGCCGCCAATAGTAACCCTATGATTAGCAACGGATAGAAATAACATGCAATTCAAAACACTGGCGCTGGGGGCGCTGTTGCTGTGCGGCCATGCCGTGGCTGAACCCCAAAGCATTATCGATCTGCAAGCCAACCAACAACATGTGCGAGCGGCGAAGAACCCGGCTGCCATCGCCTTGATCCCAGCCAATTACCCTTTTGCCGTGCCGGGCAAGTTAACCGTCGCAGTGGCGTCTGAAAATTCCCCGCCGCTGGCGCTGTTTGCCGAAGACAATAAAACGCTGATTGGCAGCGACCCGGATATTGCACAACTGGTGGCAGACAGCTTGGGGCTGGAATTAAATCTGGTGCCCACTTCCTGGGAGGATTGGCCACTCGGGATCAGTTCCGGCAAGTATGACGCCGCAATTTTCAATATTGCCGTGACCAAACTGCGCAAAACCAAGTTTGATTTCGCTACCTATCGGGTGGATACGCTGGGCTTTTACGTAAAATCCACCAGTAAAATCAATTCAATCAATCAACCCGCAGACGTTGCCGGGCTGCGAATCATTGTCGGTTCCGGCACCAATCAGGAAAACATCCTGCTCGGCTGGGACAAGCAGAACCGCGCCAACGGCCTGCCGCCGGTGCAACCGATTTATGTCACCGACGATGCTGCCGCCAACCTGAGCATTCAGTCCGGGCGCGTCGATGCCTACTTCGGCCCCCATTCCACCGGAGCCTACAAGGCGGCGCTGACCGGCAAAACCAAAATGGTTGGCATCGGCCCGAACGTGGCCTATGTGGCGGTCACCACTAAAAAAGACAACGGCCTGGTGGCGGCCATCAACGCCGCCATCAATGGGGTGATCGTCAGCGGCGAATACGCCCAGGTGCTGGATCGCTGGGGTGAGCACGATGAAAAGGTCCCGCGCTCAGCCATCAATCCGCCGGGTATCGGCGACTAATCCTCAATTAACTGGGGTGCGTGTGTCCGCATCCAGTTAGCCAAAGAGTCGAGCGTCGGGCGCAGCGTTTTGCCCAGCGACGTAATTTGATATTCAACACGCGGCGGGACCTCCGGAAACACCTGCCGCGTGACCAGACCGCGCTGCTCAAACTGTCGCAGTTGCCGCGTCAACTCTTTCTGAGCAATCGGCGCTACCGCACGTTGCAGTTCACTGAAACGCACCGGGCTGTCGATCAAGATCAATCGGTAAAGGATGGGAATCGCCCACTTCCCTGCAACCAGATTCACGAAGTCCACCATCGGACAAGGTTCGCCCGCTGTCGGCAACCCGGCTAAATTTTTTTCCGTAGCAGAAAGCCCAGCTTTGCTCATTTCATCCCTCTTCGCCCGTTAGTATCCAAAAGGTGCCTACTATGCAAAGGATACTATAGCGCAAATAATGGCCGTATCGACAATAAACAGGAGTGGGCTATGTCACGACTACAAGGCAAATACGCGTTGATCACCGGCGGTACCAGCGGCATTGGTTTGGAAACGGCGCGTCAGTTTATCGCCGAGGGGGCCACCGTGGCGATCACCGGCCGCAGCCAAAGCGGCCTCGAGGCAGCGGGAAAAGAACTGGGTGACGTGTTGCTGTTACGCAGCGACGCCGGAGATATCGCTGAACAACGTACATTGGCGCAGCAGTTGGCCAACCACTGGCCGCGCCTCGACGTGCTGTATATCAACGCCGGTGACGTCACGCACCATCCTTTGCAGGAGTGGGATGAACAAAGTTATCAGCGACTGATGGACATCAACCTGAAGGGGCCGTTCTTCCTGATCCAGGCGCTGCTGCCACAGCTGGCTAATCCGGCGTCGATTATTTTGTGCGGCTCGGTCAGTGCACATATCGGGCTGCCGTTAAGCAACGTTTACGCCGCCAGCAAGGCCGGGCTGTTGTCGCTGGCCCGAACGCTTTCCGGCGAACTGCATCCGCGCGGCATCCGGGTTAACGGCCTCAGCCCCGGCCCGACAGAAACCCCGGCGCTGGGCAAGCTGGGTTTAAATGATGCCGATGAACAGGCCCTGCGCGACGAGATCCGCGCTCTGGTGCCTATCGGCCGCATGGGTACGGCATGGGAGCTGGCAAAGGCGGCAGTCTTCCTGGCATCGGATGAGTCCGCCTTTATGGTGGGCAGTGAGTTGCTGATCGACGGTGGCGTAGGGAATCTTTAGTCGTGTTGATAATCTGAAAATAAAGACCGCTCTCGCGGTCTTTATTTAATAATTACTCAGCCCACTCCCTGAATAGGGTTGGTGTTAAATGTATAAACTACAATTTTCCAATGCCCCTGCTGTTTTTCTAAAATAAAGACTTCCCGATTTAAATCAATTAGCGTTGCGCCATCGCTAATTCGACTAACCGTCGCCCCACGGTGATGATGAGTACGCACATAAGCCATATTGCCGTTAACGCGAACGCTGTCATAGGCGAATTCTGTTTCAAACTTCTCTTTCTTAAATAAGTCGTCATATTGCTGACGACGTTTTTCGCTAGTGTCCGCGGTTGGCTTTTCATTCCATTGTGAGTAACTCTCACTCGCGAACAACGATAAAATAGTGTTGGTATCACCCGCATTAAGCGCAGTCTGGTAGCGATTTATCGTATCGTAAACGGCTTTTTGTTCCGCCGCTATACCAGCATCAGCGGAAACCTTATAACTTTGATGCGCCAGATTATTTTCAGCCGCGTAGGCTTGAGTGAGCAAACCTGGCCCCACCAGCAATAAAGCAGCGATTATTTTTTTCATTGAATATCCTTAACACATTATATTTAACCATGCGGTAAATTACGTCATCATTAAACGACAGATGATGAAAATAATTTAATCAACTTCGCACCTGATTGACAGTGGGCAAATTTAAAAATATTCTTTTAAAAATTTAAATAATGGACGTAGCCAAAATGAATGAATTACACGCCCTGCGCGTTTTCTGTCAGGTAGTGGAAATGGAAGGGTTCAGCCAGGCTGCAACTAAACTGGGTTTATCACCCGCCAGCATCACTTACAGCATTAACCAGCTCGAGAAGCAGTTTCAACAGCCGCTTTTTAAACGCTCAACCCGCCGTTTTTCGCTGACTGCGGCCGGTGAGCGCTGCTATCGTTCGGCGCAAGAGATATTGCAGCAGTTTGATCGACTGAAGAACGATATGTCGGATGAATTTGAACAACCCCGCGGCCCCTTGCGCGTTGAGATTGCCTCGATGCTCAGCAGTATGCATATCGCCCCTGCACTGCCGGCATTTCTGGCACAGTATCCGGAAATACAGCTCAGCGTGTCGGTAAACGATCGGCTGGTCAATCCGGTAGAGGATCGTGCAGACGTGTTTATTCGAATCGGCGCCAACGATGTTCCGGATATGGTCAGCCGCAAACTATTCCAACCGCACTACCTGTGTTGCGGTTCAAGTGTCTATTTTGACCATTATGGCCGGCCGGAACACCCGCAACAGTTGCAACAACATGTGCGGCTTGGTTTTATCCGCTCAGGTGAAGCAATGGCAGATCCGTGGCAATTTATTCGTAACGAGCAAGTCTATCAACTGTCCCCCAGCCCACTGCTGAGTTTTAATCATTCGCAGTCTTTATGCGAAGTGGCCAAAAACCATCTCGGACTGGTCTATTTGCTGGATTGCACGTTAGAAAGTTACCTGCTGGCGGGGACACTGGAGCCGGTCTTACAGGAATGGGCTCCCGTTGGCGCCCCCGTCAATATCCTTTACCCAAGGTTGCGCGACCGCAGCCATAAAATACGCGTATTCGTCGACTTTATCAGCACGCTTTTTTCCGGGAAGCAAGAAAAGGGATCGGCGTAATCTGAGGTGAAAAACTCAATGAGATGAGACGGATAACTACGCCAACCCTGCCTTTTCTACCTTAAATGAAAGGTTAGGCCATAAAACTGTTTGCAGGACCCCGAATATTATAAATATGCGAATTACTTCTCATGAAACAGTTTTACATGTCCGCTTAGAAATGAATGATTCCGTTTACATCAACGCCACCGCAGCCGCTGGAAGCCAGGCCTAAACTGTATGAACAGGGCGTATTGCGGATCCCAAACCGCCAGCCGTTAGTAGACTGACTTAAGGCTATCCCTCCCCCCTCAATTGTTTATCACTGATAACGCTATGGCCAAACCACCGTATGCCATACGCATTAAAGGACATTGAGATCATGAAAATGAAAGTCGTTACTCATGCCACACTGGTCATCCTGCCTCTGTTGTTAAGCGGGCTCGCGCGGGCCAACGATCAAACCATTCCCTGGGCGGAAAATACCGGCGGTGTGGAGTCTAATCATATTGCTGCCGTTGGCCAAAACCTGAATGCCGCTCACCAACAGGTCACCAAGACTCAGGAAGGCGTATGGGCGGCAAATACCGGCAGCATCTCCGACGATGAGAAGGCTCTGACCCAGGGACAAAACCCAACGCCAAAAACGACGCCTTAACGGGAGCTCGCCGTTGCCAGGCCGTGACACTGGGTTGCACGGCTTGGTATCAGCCCAGACCGGGAATGGCGACACCGAAGGTTTGCAGCAGCAGCACCATGTTGAGCAGAATAATAATCACCGTACCGATGATCGACACCAGGCTGGTCAGGCGGCTATTCACGAACTCGCCCATGATGTCGCGGCGACGCGTGAACATCACCAGGGCAATCATCGGCGCCGGCAGCGCCAGGCTCAATACGACCTGGCTGTAAACCAGTGCGTCGGTGGCGTTAACCCCCAGCGCTACCACGATGAACGCCGGCACCATGGTGACCATGCGGCGTACCCATACCGGGATACGGAAACCGACAAAGCCCTGCATGATCATCTGGCCTGCCATCGTCCCCACTACCGAGCTGGAAATGCCGGAAGCAATCAGCGACATCAGGAAGATACCCGCCGCCGCAGCGCCAAACAGCGGCGTCAGCGTATGGTAGGCGGTGCCAATCTCCGCCACGTCGCTGTTACCGGCATGGAAGGCGCTGGAGGCCATAATCACCATGGCAATATTCACCAGCCCGGCGACAGATAAGGCAATCACCACCTCAATATTGGAAAAGCGCAGCAGTTTACGCCTTTCACCACTGTCACTGGCTGGCGCACGGTGCTGAGTCAGCCCTGAGTGCAGGAAGATGGCATGCGGCATCACCGTGGCGCCGATAATCCCCACCGCGATGGTCAACGCCTGTGCATCCGGCAACTGCGGTGTAACCATGCCCATGCCCGCCGCAGCCCAGTCCACCGGTACAATGAACATCTCGACCAGGTAACACAGGGCAATAATCGCGACCAGGCCGCCGATCATCAGCTCTACCGGGCGGAACCCCTTTTTCTCCACCATCAGCAAAGCGTAGGTAATGACCGCGGTCACCCCCATTCCCGGCAACAGCGGCATATGGAACAGCAAGGCAAGCGCTATAGCCCCGCCGAGGAACTCCGCCAGATCGGTTGCCATCGCCGCCACTTCACTGAGCAGCCACATGCCGATCACCACCGGGCGCGAAAATTGATCGCGGCACATCTCTGCCAGATTGCGTTGAGTGACGATACCCAACTTGGCCGACAGCGCCTGGAACAGCATGGCGATCAGGTTGGCCATCACCACCACCCATAGCAGGCTATAGCCGTATTTCGAGCCGGCCTGAATATTGGTGGCGAAGTTACCGGGGTCCATATAAGCAATGGAGGCAATCACCGCAGGCCCGGCGAACAGCAGCGGCGTGAATGCGCCACGCTTGCGCCCGGCAAGCGCGTTACCTATCGCCGTATTGGTTCGTTCGGTTAACGATGTGGTGGTTGCCGCATCACGCATGGTTTACCCTCAATCTTTTTCTGGTTATTTTTCACCCAACACTCTCAGCAATGTAGCATCGGCTACACTTTATGCAAAATGGAAGATACTCTACCTTTGTGTACAAATATTTCTAATTTCCACCCAATGCGTCTGGCGAATTGATAATGCGTCGCCTTTGGACTAACGTATGGCGGAACTGCATTAATCTGCAACTCACTGGATTTACGTTTAAAGGACGTCTCAGAATATGGCAACAAGCGCACCAGATGACGCCGACCGCCCCGTCGTGGCCGAAATGCCAGACGAGGCTGAACATGCCCTGCGCTTCACCCGCGCTCGAGAGGCGCAGTCCAATGCGCTGATTGAAGATTATGTCGAGCTGATAGCCGACCTGCTGGTCACCACCCGCGAAGCAAGAACCACCGATATCGCCAAACGTTTCGGTGTGTCGCACCCGACCGCGATCAAGAACATTGCCCGGCTGAAGAGTGCAGGTCTGGTGGAGTCACGGCCTTATCGAGGGGTTTTCCTGACGGAGGAAGGTGAACAACTGGCGCAGAAGGTACGCCGTCGTCATCGGATAGTGGTCGACCTGCTGGTGTGCCTTGGGGTACCGAACGAAACGGCGGAGTTGGACAGCGAAGGGATCGAGCACCACATTTCCAGCGACACTCTGGCGGTGTTTGAACAGTTCCTGCAAAAACACGCGGAAAAATAGCGCCTCCCGGCTCTTGCTTTCTCTTCAGTCTTAAGGACCCCTGGCTGCGCCGGCGGCTTGAGATACAATAGCTCTTTCACCCAGTGAGAAACGCTGGGTGAAATGCAGAGGCTGGAATACTCAACTTCTACATTTGACCAGCAGTGCTAAGGGGAAGTCATTGCATACATGACTACCGAACCAAGGGCATTGTTTCTCTTCTCTACAAAGATCTCGTTATCGAACGCATAGTTACCCGCTGGATGACATATTCTTATGTTCGTCCCCAGGTCCGGATCGTCAACATCGGCGCCAGAACAACTTTTCCTGCTGCCTTCAGCATAAGAGTAAGTCGCCGTGTAGGTCACGACCGGCCCTGGCAGCAGGTAGGTCATGGTGATTAATGCCATAGCAAAGACAAAGAACAAAACAATGCAGGCCCCGCCATAAAACTTGAGATAATCAATGTGCTTATTGCTTTTTACGGCGCCACGGCCAATAGCGTAAATTGAAATAAACAAAGCCAGTATCATCGCTGCAACGATCATATAGCGCGTTGTCGAGACACTGAGAAAAGTAATGCGGTAAACCTCTCTATGCCACCACATCACTCCATACACCAACCCTAAAAAAGCGATGGTCGCAGAAAAGAGAAAAGGATAAGAATACTTTTTCACGCTCCAAAATCCTTCTGGCAGATCACCTACTCATTGAAGTAAAACCATTATCTTTGTTGGCACTGCCACATGCAATCATCCCGACGGGTTGCACCACGTTGGTAGAAAATGGCCTTCAGAGATTCATTTAAAAGCCGACAAAAAACCAACAAAAAAGGGAGGCTTTCGCCTCCCTTAAAACTCCCCTGCCTGACCTGAATTAATGGTTACGGATGTACTCGTCCATATCCGTTTTCAGGTTGTCAGATTTGGTGCCAAAGATAGCCTGAACACCCGAGCCTGCGACGACAACGCCGGCAGCACCCAGTTTTTTCAAGCCAGCCTGGTCAACCTTGCTCACGTCCGCCACGCTAACGCGCAGTCGAGTGATACAGGCATCCAGGTTGGTGATGTTCTCTTTACCACCGAAAGCCTGAACCAGTGCTGCAGACATTTCAGAACCGCCCTGGGCAACCTGCTCAGAAGCCGTGTCTTCGCGACCTGGTGTTTTCAGATCCAGTTTGGCAATCAGCACGCGGAAGATGGTGTAGTACACCAGACCGTAGATGATACCGACCACTGGGAACAGCCAGATTTTGCTGCTGTTACCGCTCAGTACGATAAAGTCGATCAGACCGTGCGAGAAGCTGGTGCCGTCACGCATCCCCAACAGGATACAGATCGGGAACGCCAGGCCAGCCAGAATGGCGTGGATTGCGTACAGGATCGGCGCAACGAACATGAAGGAGAACTCGATCGGTTCGGTGATACCGGTCAGGAACGAGGTCAGCGCAGCGGAGATCATGATACCGCCGACTTTTGCGCGGTTTTCCGGCTTGGCCGAGTGCCAGATGGCAATCGCAGCAGCAGGCAGACCGTACATTTTGAACAGGAAGCCACCGGACAGTTTACCCGCAGTCGGGTCACCCGCCATATAACGTGGGATGTCGCCGTGGAATACCTGGCCCGCCGCGTTGGTGTATTCACCAATCTGCATCTGGAAAGGTACGTTCCAGATGTGGTGCAGACCAAACGGCACCAGCGCACGTTCAACCACGCCGTAGATACCAAATGCCACTACCGGGTTCTGATACGCAGCCCACTGTGAGAAGGTCTGGATAGCCGTACCGATAGGAGGCCAGATGAAGGACAGCACTACGCCCAGAACGATTGCCGCCAGGCCGGAGATAATCGGCACAAAGCGCTTACCGGCAAAGAAGCCCAGGTATTCCGGCAATTGAATGCGGAAGAAGCGGTTAAACATATAGGCCGCGATGGAGCCGGAGATAATCCCCCCGAGCACACCGGTATCCGCCAGGTGTTTGGCCGCGATCTCTTCAGCCGGCAGGTGCAGCACCAAAGGCGCTACTACTGCCATGGTTTTCACCATGATGCCGTAAGCCACTACTGCGGCTAACGCGGAGACACCGTCGTTATTGGTGAAGCCCAGGGCAACACCGATGGCGAAGATCAGCGGCATGTTGGCGAAAACGGAACCGCCGGCTTCCGCCATCACGTGGGAGACTACCGCAGGTAGCCAGCTAAAGTTGGCGGAACCGACGCCCAGCAGGATACCTGCGATAGGCAATACGGACACCGGCAGCATTAGCGACTTACCTACTTTTTGCAGGTTTGCAAATGCGTTCTTGAACATAGTTGAGTGTGCTCCTGAGTAATAGTGCTTTGCTACTTTCCGCGATTCTTCGCGTTGCAAGGGGGGGAGAAAAAACCCCTGCAATTCAGGGTGTCTGAGCACCCCTTGAATTTTTACGCAGAGTAAAATAAATAGGCTGCGCAATGTTTGATGGCAGTCACGTTTCAATGAACAAAACCGGGTATTTTTCTTAAATCGCCTATTTTTTGTCAAAAAAGAGGAAAAAATGCCCGCGCCTCGCCCTAAAACGGGTGGGAACATTACCCGTTTCGGCGATTAATTACGAGCTTAAAAAAAATTCCAGAATCGATGACTACAGCTATAGCCTAGGCCAAAGATCAGAGTTCGATGTGAAATAAGCGTGAAAAGTTGGCGGTGGTGGCTTCGGCCAGCGTTTCCAGGCTCACGCCCTTCAATACTGCCATGTATTCAGCTACATCGCGCACGTAGGCAGGTTGGTTTTCTTTGCCGCGGTGCGGCACCGGAGCCAGATACGGCGAGTCGGTTTCCACCAGAATGCGGTCCAGCGGCACATAGCGCGCCACATCACGCAGCTGCTCGGCGTTGCGGAAGGTCAGGATGCCGGAAAAGGAAATGTAGAACCCCAAGTCCAACAGGGCTTCGGCCGTGGCGCGATCTTCGGTGAAGCAATGCAGTACGCCGCCACAGTCCTGGGCATTTTCTTCCCGCAGGATCGCCAGCGTGTCTTCACGCGCATCACGGGTATGCACGATCACCGGTTTGTTCAGATCGCGACCGATGCGGATATGCTCACGAAACGAGGCTTGCTGCAGTTCAAGATTGTCTTTTTGATAGAAATAATCCAGACCGGTTTCCCCCAGTGCCACCACCTGCTCTGCCGCCGCTAAACGGCGCAGTTCGGCATAGTCGTAGCCGCCTTCCAGATTGAGCGGATGCACACCGCAGGAGAAAGCCACGTCGTCGCGTTGGCCAATCAACTGCGTCATGGCCTGATAGCCCGGCAAGGTGGTAGCGACCGCCAGCACGTAACCGACATCGCGCGCCTTGGCTTTGGCCAGTGCGTCATCCACGTTTTGGTGCAGGGTTTGGTAATCCAGGCCATCGAGGTGGCAATGAGAATCTACTAACAACATAATATTTAACTCTTTTACAGCGAATGAGGGTGAGAATAGCCGGTAGCGCCGAGCATCTGCTCCCAGCCAAGTAACTGTTCTGTCAGCAGCAGTTCACGGTTAACGCCGACCACGCTGAGCAACTGGTGGCGGCAATTAAGCCATTGTTGCACCACTTGCTGCAGCGAGCTGCTGCTCAAACGGCTGGCCAGTTGGTGCACCAAGGGTTGCTGATCCTGGTTGAGGGCAAAACTCGCCGCCCCCTGCTGCCATTTCATGGCGTCGACCAGCAATGCGCATAACCAGTGTAGCCGCTCGGCGACGTCTTCGTGATTCAACACCGGCAGCAAGGACAGCATGTCATGCTGCGGCAAAGCAGCGCTCAGGGCGGCACACAGCGCGCTACGCTGCTGCCAACGTTCCGGCTGCAACAACTGCTCGGCGGCCAGAGGAGCGCCATCATGCAGACGCAATGCGGTCAGCAGATCGACCTGATTACCCGACGTCTGTCGGTTTAACCACTGCAGGCTGAGCTGTTCGTCCGGGCTGGCGAGGTGCCAGTACAAACAGCGGCTGCGCAACGTCGCCAACAGGCGGGAAGGCTCACGGCAGCTCAGCAGGAAATAGGTTTTTTCCGGCGGCTCTTCCAATGTTTTCAACAACGCATTGGCGGCCGCCTCGGTCAGCAGCTCCGCCTGCGGCAACCAAATCACCTTGGCTCCGCCCTGCTGGGCATGGGAGTAAAGGATCTCAATCACCTGACGAATGGGCTCCACGCCCAGACTGCTTTTGCCCTTTTCCGGCGTCAGCACATGATAATCCGGGTGATTGCCCGCCAGCATTAACCGGCAGCTATGGCATTCACCGCAGCTTTTCTCTCCGTTACGGCGCTGGCAAATCAGCCAACGGCTCAGCCCATAGGCCAGCGCTTCTTCGCCATTGCCCGCCGCTGCGTGCAGCAGCAAGGCATGATGACCGCGATCGGCAGCATATTGCCCGACCAACTGCCGGTAAGGGGTATTCAGCCACGGGTACCAGTTCATTACGCGCCTTCCTGCTGCAGCCATTGGCTGACGCTGTGACGAATCGCTGCCGTCACCTGCTCCAGCGATTGGGCCGCGTCAACGGTGACAATGGACTCGTCCTGCGCCGCCAGTTCCAGGTAGCGCGCGCGGGTGCGTTCAAAGAACGGCAGCGCCTCTTGTTCGATGCGATCCAATTCGCCGCGTGCGCGGGCACGTTGCAACCCCACTAACGGCGGCAAATCCAGATACAGCGTCAGGTCCGGGTGAAAATCGCCCAGCACGGTGTCACGCAGCGAGGCCATCAGTTGCTGATCGACTCCGCGACCGCCGCCCTGATAGGCCTGCGAAGACAAATCGTGACGATCGCCAACCACCCAGGCACCACGCGCCAACGCCGGTTTGATCACCGTTTCCACCAATTGCACGCGGGCTGCGTACAGCATCAGCACCTCGGCTTTGATGGTCGGCAGCTCACCGTCCACGCCGCGCTTGAACAGGTCGCGCAGCTTTTCTGCCAACGGCGTACCACCAGGTTCACGGGTAAAGACAATATCGTTGATGCCGTGCTGGCGCAGTACGTCGACCACGGTATCGCGAGCGGTAGTTTTGCCCGCGCCCTCAAGCCCTTCGATAACCACAAATTTACTTTTCATTCTTTTCCTTCAACGCCTGGCGATAGGCGCGCACCGCCTGATTATGGCTAGCCAGGTTAGTGGTAAATTGATGCCCGCCTTTGCCGTCGGCAACAAAGTACAGATAAGGGGTTTTCGCCGGATTGGCGGCGGCGGCCAGCGAAGCCTTGCCAGGCATGGCAATCGGCGTTGGCGGCAGGCCGTTGATCACATAGGTGTTGTACGCCGTCGGCGTTTCCAAATCTTTGCGGGTGATATCGCCATTATAGCTATCGCCCATGCCGTAAATCACCGTTGGGTCGGTCTGCAAACGCATACCAATGCGCAGGCGGTTAATAAAGACGGAAGCCACCTTGGTGCGTTCTTCCGGCACTGCGGTCTCTTTCTCAATGATCGAGGCCATGGTCAGCAGCTCTTCGGGCGTTTTGTATGGCAGGCTGGTGTCGCGACCTTGCCAGGCATCTTCCAGCGCCTTGGTCATTCGCAAATGAGCTCGCTTTAACAACGCAATATCGCTCATGCCCGCCGTGTACAGGTAGGTATCGGGGTACAGGCGTCCTTCAGGATTAGTCCCCTCCGGCAAGCCCAACGCCACGGCAATTTCCGTTTCGCTTTTGCCCGCCAGCGTATGTTTGAGGTATTTGGACTGTTGCAGCACCGCCAGCCAGTCACGCAGGCGAGAGCCTTCGATAAAGCGCGCGCTGAACTGGGCTTCTTTGCCGCTGGCCAGCAGTTTGAGCATCTCGCGCACCGTCATGCCAGGCGTAAAGCGGTAGGTACCGGCCTTAAACTCCGCCAGTTGCGGCTCCACACGCAGCAGCCACGGGAACCACATGCCGTTGCGGATCAGCTTGTCACGAACCAGCAGCCCTTCCAGCGCTACCCGCCCGGTACCCGCCGGCAGTTTAAAAATGGCTTCCTGCTGGATCGCCAGAGGCGTATCCGCGAAGCGTTCAACCTTCTGATATCCCCACAACAGCAGGCCCAATACCAGAACAACAATAATAGAAACGAACTTCAGCTTTCTTTTCTTCATCAATCAGCCATCGTTAACAGTGTGGGCGCAAAAAATCATAGAGTTGGCGCGAAGAGTAATGCCAGGATTGCGCGATGTTCACCGGCAGCAATGGCATTAGCGCATTGCTCACCAGCACTTCTTCGGCGTCGGCCAGCGTCTCCAGTGGCTCACTGACGTAATGTAATGAGTACCGGCTGCCCGCGAGCAGCTCAATCACCCGGCGCCGCATCAGTCCAGCCACGCCCGCCTGGCTCAGATCCGGCGTGAAGACCGCTTTTCCCTTTCGCCAGAACAAATTAGCCGCACAGCATTCCACCAGCATACCGGCAGTGTCAAGCACCAGCGCCTCGTCGGCGGCCGTCTGGTCAAGATGCGCGCGGATCAACACCTGCTCCAAACGATTCAGGTGTTTCAATCCCGCCAGCAGCGGATGACGAGCCAGCGTTACCGGGCTAAGCGCCAGGCTGATGCCCTGCTCGCGCCATTGCAAATAGTGCATCGGATAGGCGCTGCGAGAAACAACCCGCGTGGGATGCTCACATCCTTTTGGACTGTAACCACGCCCACCGCTGCCGCGCGTCAGTATCGCTTTGACCACGCCCTGCGGGATAGATTCTGCCGCGCGCACCATTTCATATTCCAACGCATCCCAGTCACAGGCAGGCAGCATCAGCCGCTGTGCCGACTGCTGCAGACGTTCGATATGCCAGGGCAGCAGATCAATCTTGCCCTCAACCACTCGTGCGGTAGTGAAACAGCCGTCGCCAAACTGCAAGCCGCGATCGCTTGGCGCCAGCGCATCGTGTTGCTGCCCGTTTATCCAGTACATAGACTTCCCCTGACCGCTTTGGTTTCCACTACAGAATAACAGGCGCTGACGCCATTAGCAGCAGTTGGCCGCTCGACAAAAGCATCGCCTAGCCGGGCCCCGGCGGGTCAGCGCCATAAAAAAAGCCCGGTTTAAAAAACCGGGCTTTTTACCGTCCGCCAGCAGAGGTTATTACACCTTGCGGAAGATCAGAGAACCGTTGGTGCCGCCGAAACCGAAGGAGTTACACAGCGTGTACTGCATATCGCTTACCTGGCGTGCTTCGTGCGGAACGAAGTCCAGATCGCAACCTTCATCCGGGTTATCCAGGTTGATGGTTGGCGGAACGGCCTGGTCACGCAATGCCAATACGGTGAAGATCGACTCAATCGCACCCGCCGCACCTAACAGGTGGCCGGTCATCGATTTGGTCGAGCTGACCATAACGCGCTGCGCATCGCTGCCAAATACCGACTTCACTGCCTGCGTTTCGGCTTTGTCGCCGGCCGGCGTTGAGGTGCCGTGCGCATTGATATAGCCGATTTGTGACGTGGTCACACCGGCATCTAGCAACGCATTTTCCATCGCCAGCGCAGCGCCCGCACCGTTTTCCGGTGGAGACGTCATGTGATAAGCATCACTGCTCATCCCAAAGCCAACAACTTCAGCATAAATCTTGGCGCCGCGTTTTTTGGCGTGCTCGTACTCTTCCAGCACCATCATGCCGGCACCGTCACCCAGAACAAAACCATCACGGTCCTTGTCCCAAGGGCGGCTGGCTGCCTGCGGATCTTCGTTGCGGGTCGACAACGCGCGTGCTGCGCCAAAGCCGCCGACGCCCAACGGGGTACTGGCTTTTTCTGCCCCACCGGCCAGCATGACGTCAGCATCATTGTAAGCAATGATACGCGCGGCGTGGCCGATGTTGTGCACACCTGAGGTACAGGCGGTGGCGATCGAAATGCTCGGGCCACGCATGCCGTACATGATAGTCAGGTGGCCTGCAATCATGTTTACAATGGTTGACGGCACAAAGAACGGACTGATTTTCCGTGGGCCACCGTTAACCAGTGAACTGTGGTTCTCTTCAATCAAACCCAGGCCGCCAATACCGGAGCCGATAGCGGCACCAATGCGGCTGGCGTTAGCCTCGGTGATATCCAGTTGTGCGTCCTGCATGGCTTGCATGCCGGCTGCGATACCGTACTGGATGAAGGCGTCCATCTTGCGCGCATCTTTGCGGGAGATGAAATCTTCTGAATTAAAATTCTTTACCAGGCCTGCAAACTTGGTCGCATAGGCAGAGGTATCGAAATGGTCGATCAGGCTGATGCCACTCTGACCGGCAAGAAGAGCGTTCCATGTGGACTCTACCGTATTGCCGACAGGAGACAACATGCCCAGTCCGGTCACAACTACTCGACGCTTAGACACGTTTGTCCTCCAAGGAGGGAAAAATATGACACTAGGGATAGAAAAAACTTAGGCGGTCGAGTGACCGCCTAGATATGTTCTCTTACTGCTGGCTGGCGTTGATGAAATCAATAGCTGCCTGAACAGTAGTGATTTTCTCAGCTTCTTCGTCTGGAATCTCGGTGTCGAACTCTTCTTCCAGAGCCATTACCAGCTCAACGGTGTCAAGAGAATCAGCACCCAGATCTTCAACGAAAGAAGCGTTATTTAAAACTTCTTCCTGTTTAACACCCAACTGCTCAACAATGATTTTCTTAACGCGTTCTTCGATAGTGCTCATACTCTTAAATTTCCTATCAAAACTCGCTTTCGCGATGGTTTTCGTAGTGTATAAAATGTTGAAAAAGATGCAACTAAATCCCGGCTGGTCAAACCACGATTTTACGCTATTTTGCGGTTTTTACCCCAAATAACGCAAATAGTTTTCGCATTTTTTAAATCATGTACATGCCGCCATTGACATGTAACGTTTCACCGGTGATGTAGCCAGCCTCATCAGAGGCTAAAAATGCAACAGCGCTGGCGATTTCTTTAGCATCCCCCAGCCGATTGGCTGGAACTGATGACAAAATGCCTGCGCGTTGATCATCTGTCAACGCCCGTGTCATGTCCGTCTCAATAAAGCCAGGTGCCACGACGTTGACCGTAATGCCACGCGAAGCAACTTCACGTGCCAAAGACTTACTAAAGCCAATCAGACCGGCTTTAGCCGCCGCGTAATTAGCCTGCCCCGCGTTCCCCATGGTACCGACAACGGAACCGATGGTGATGATCCGGCCAAACCGCTTTTTCATCATAGCTCGCATTACCGCTTTTGACAGACGGAATACGGAAGTCAGATTGGTGTTCAGGATATCCTGCCACTCGTCGTCCTTCATACGCATCAGGAGGTTATCACGCGTAATGCCGGCATTATTCACTAAAATGTCGATTTCGCCAAATTCAGCACGAATAGATGCCAGAACGCTGTCGATAGATTGAGCATCGACCACGTTCAATGCAAACCCTTTGCCGTTCGCGCCCAGGTAGCTGCTGATAGCCTCAGCGCCGCTTTCACTGGTGGCGGTGCCGATCACTTTAGCGCCGCGTGCCACAAACGTTTCTGCAATAGCCCGGCCAATACCCCGGCTCGCGCCGGTGACCAGAACAACTTTACCTTCGAAGCTCATTGTTTTCCTCTTTATTGTTCAAGCGCCGCTGTCAGGCTGGCAGCGTCATTCACCGCCGCTGCCGTCAGGGTATCAACAATACGTTTAGTCAGACCGGTCAGAACCTTGCCCGGACCAACCTCTAGCAGCGACGTAACGCCCTGTGCTGCCATAAACTCAACGCTCTCGGTCCAACGTACCGGGCTGTACAACTGACGCACCAGCGCGCTGCGGATCGCTTCTGGATCGCTTTCAGCACGCACGTCGACGTTATTTACCACCGGCACCTGCGGAGCGCTGAAGGTGATGTCCTGCAACGCCACGGCCAGTTTGTCTGCAGCCGGCTTCATCAGTGCACAGTGCGAAGGCACGCTCACCGGCAACGGCAGCGCACGCTTGGCGCCAGCCGCTTTACAGGCTGCGCCTGCACGTTCAACCGCTTCTTTATTGCCGGCGATCACCACCTGGCCCGGGGAATTGAAGTTCACCGGGGAAACAACCTGCCCTTGGGCAGACTCTTCACAAGCCTTGGCGATAGCCGCGTTGTCCAGACCAATGATGGCGGACATCGCGCCAGTGCCTTCCGGCACCGCTTCCTGCATCAGTTTGCCGCGCAGCTCAACCAGGCGGATTGCCGCCTGGAAATCCAGCACGCCCGCACAAACCAGCGCCGAGTACTCGCCCAGGCTGTGGCCGGCCATGATGGCCGGCATTTTGCCGCCCTGCTGCTGCCAAACGCGGAAAATCGCCACTGAGGCGGCCAGCAATGCCGGCTGCGTTTGCCAGGTTTTGTTCAGTTCTTCCGCCGGCCCTTGCTGCACCAGTTGCCACAGGTCGTAACCCAGAACGGAAGAGGCTTCGCTGAAAGTCGCTTCAACGATCGGATATTGAGCGGCCAAATCGGCCAGCATGCCCAGGGACTGTGAGCCCTGGCCTGGGAAAACAAAAGCAAATTGCGTCATTTTTTCTTCCTGTTAATCAGAAACGAACCAGCGCCGAGCCCCAGGTAAAGCCGCCGCCGAAGGCTTCCAGCAGCACCAGTTGGCCGCGCTGGATCCGCCCATCGCGCACCGCTTCATCGAGCGCTGCGGGGACCGAGGCGGCAGAGGTGTTACCGTGACGATCAAGCGTCACCACCACTTTATCCATCCCCATACCCAGTTTTTTTGCCGTTGCGCTGATAATGCGCAGGTTAGCCTGGTGCGGCACCAGCCAATCCAGCTGGCTGCGGTCCAGATCATTGGCCTGCAGCGTTTCGTCAACGATGTGAGCCAGTTCGGTAACCGCAACCTTGAAGACTTCATTGCCTGCCATGGTGACATAGGCCGGCTTTTCCTGATCCTGACGATCCTTGAATGGCAACGTCAGCAGGCCGCCGTAGGTGCCGTCCGCATGCAGGTGAGTAGACAGAATGCCCGGCTCTTCAGAAGCGCCCAGCACCACTGCGCCAGCGCCATCACCAAACAGGATGATGGTACCGCGATCGTCAGGATCCAGCGTGCGAGAAAGCACGTCTGCACCAATCACCAGTGCACGCTTCACCGCGCCGTTCTTAACGTACTGATCGGCAACGCTCAACGCGTAGGTGAAACCGGCGCAGGCTGCAGCCAGATCGAAAGCCGCACAATCTTTAATCCCGAGCATCTGCTGCACCTGGCAGGCAGAACTTGGGAATGCGTGGCTCGAAGTGGTGGTCGCCACAACGATCAGCCCGATATCTTCTTTAGCCACACCTGCCATTTCCAGCGCTTTTTCAGCAGCATGGAAGCCCATCGTCGCCACGGTTTCATCAGCGGCGGCAATGCGGCGTTCACGGATACCGGTGCGAGTGACGATCCACTCGTCAGAGGTATCCACCATTTTTTCAAGGTCAGCGTTGGTGCGCACTTGTACGGGTAAATAACTCCCCGTACCGAGAATCTTTGTATACATGTACGATCAGTCACTCTTAGGTAATACAGCTTCAAGGCGCGCAGCAATCCTGTCAGGGACTTGCCGCTGCACCGCCTGCACAGCCTGTTCGATTGCAACTGCAAACGCGTGCGGGTTCGCAGCGCCGTGGCTCTTGATTACGGTGCTGCGCAATCCTAACAGACATGCGCCATTATACTGGTCGGGGTTCAGGTGGCCGAACCGCTTTACCACCCGTTTTTGCAACCAACGGCCCAACAATTTTAACCACCACGCCTGCTTGCCACCGTCTCCGGATGATTTCAGCAGCGATAAAAATACTCTTACCACCCCTTCCATGGTTTTCAGGGTGACGTTACCCACAAAGCCGTCGCAGACCATCACATCGGTTTTCCCGGTGAGAAGATCGTTGCCTTCCAGGTAACCAATATAGTTGATTGCCGGAGTATTTTTTAGCACGGCGGCCGCTTCGCGGATATTATCCAGACCTTTGGTTTCTTCTTCACCAATATTCAGCAGCGCCACGCGTGGTTGCGCAATCCCCACCACCTCTTCGGCCATCACCGCGCCCATCACCGCAAACTGCACCAGCATGGTGCTGTCGCATTCGACGTTGGCGCCCAGATCCAGCACCACGGTTTTACCGCCCAGCTGATTCGGGATCACCGTCATCAGCGCCGGACGTTCAATACCGTCCAACGGCTTAATCAGCATCTTCGCCAACCCCATCAGCGCACCGGTATTACCCGCGCTGACACAGCCCTGTGCATCACCGTTTTTGGTCAGTTCCAGCGCAATGCGCATGGAAGTGCCACGGCTGGCACGAATCGCTTGTGAGGGTTTGGCGTCGCCGGCAATCACAGATTCAGCGGGCACGACTTGCAAACGTTCCAGAAGAACCGGATCGGCTTTGGCAAGTAAAGGAGAGAGGGTGTCGGGATTGCCGACCAGCAGAAGATGAAGCTGTAAATTAGAGGCCAGTGCCTGCAATGAAGCAGGCACTGTGACGCAGGGACCGAAGTCCCCGCCCATTGCATCTAACGCCAGGGTTAGACGAGTCAAGGTACCGCTACTTAGCCGATAACCTTGCGACCGCGGTAGAAACCGTCGGCAGTGATGTGGTGACGACGATGAGTTTCACCAGAAGTCGCATCAACAGACAAAGTGGTGGTGGTCAGAGCATCGTGTGAACGACGCATGCCACGTTTGGAACGGGTTGGTTTATTTTGTTGTACGGCCATGGACCTTACTCCTTAATTACTTACGCTTTAAACTGGCTAATACGGCAAATGGGTTTGGTTTCTCCGCCTCTGGAGGCAGTTTGCCAAAGACCATGTCCGCTTCGGACACTTCACAGTGTTCAGATTCATGTACCGGGACGACAGGCAGTGAAAGAATAATTTCGTCTTCAATCATTGCCAGCAGATCAACTTCGCCAAACTCATCGACTTCGATCGGCTCGTACGCCCCCGGTAATGCCTCAGCCTGCTCATCATTGACGACCGGGCTAAAACAATATGTTGTGTGAACATGGTGTTCGAACGGGACTCCGCAGCGTTGGCACATCAGCATTACCTGGACGTCCGCATGCCCTGTTATCACCGCGAGGCGCTGGTTATCAATATCGAAAGATAACGAGACCTCAACATCACTGTCCACACTGACCACAGAGGCAGCAACACGTGTAACCTGCTCAGGCGCATAGGAACCAACATAGTCCAGGCGTTTCTGAGCGGTACGTACCGCATCAATGGTCAAGGGTAATTTTACCTTTTGCATAGGGCGCGCATATTAACTTTGTAACGACTTAGAGTCAAAGAAAAAGGCCGTAAAACGGCACCTTTCACCAATATTCGCTTCCTCAGCGGCGGACAGTTTAAAATGACCTCTCCATTTACGCTATGGTTTACGAAAAAAATTATGCAGAGACTACTCCTCGCCTCCACCTCGACCTACCGCAAGATGCTGTTGGAAAAACTGCATCTGCCTTTTACCTGTGACGCGCCGCAGGTCGATGAAACCCCATTGGCCGGGGAAACCGCCGAAGCGCTGGTCTTACGGCTGGCGACGGCGAAAGCCCAGGCATTGGCCATCGCCTATCCTGACCATTTGATTATCGGTTCCGACCAGGTCTGCGTGATCGACGGTAAAATAACCGGGAAACCGCATACCGAAGAGAACGCCTGCGCGCAATTGCGCCAGGCCAGCGGCCAAAGGGTGACGTTTTATACCGGTCTGGCGCTGTACAACAGCCGCAGCCATCACCTGCAGGCGCTTTGCGAGCCCTTCCATGTGCATTTCCGTGCGCTGAGCGACGCAGAAATCAGCGCTTATGTGCGCCTTGAACAGCCGCTCAACTGTGCGGGCAGTTTTAAAAGTGAAGGTCTGGGTATTGCGTTGTTCGATAAACTGGAGGGGCGAGATCCGAATGGGTTGATCGGTCTGCCGCTGATAGCCCTGCTGGAGATGCTGCGGGCTGAAGGCATCAACCCGCTGATATAAAATACTTTTACTTACTGGCCTTTGGCCTGCTTGCGCAATACCTGCAGGCAGTGGCGCAACTCCTGGTCCATCGGCGCTTCGATACGCATCGTTTCGCCAGTGCCCGGATGTTCGAACCGCAGTGCCGCAGCATGCAAGAACAGTCGTTTGAGCCCGGTACCGGCCAACTGGCGATCGAATTCACGATCGCCATAGCGGTCATCGAAGGCTATCGGGTGCCCTGCGTGCAAGGTGTGAACGCGGATCTGGTGGGTGCGCCCGGTAATCGGGCTCGCCTTGACCAGCGTGGCATGCTCAAAACGTTCCTCTACCTTGAAGCGGGTTTCCGACGGTTTGCCTTCGCTATTGACGCGCACGATACGTTCGCCGCTTTGCAGAATGTTTTTCAGCAACGGTGCCTGCACGGCTTTACAATGCGACTGCCATTGGCCGCGCACCAGCGCCAGATAATCCTTCTGCATGCCTTTCAGCCGCAATTGCTCATGCAGCGAACGCAGTGCAGAACGTTTTTTCGCCACCAGCAACACGCCGGAAGTATCGCGATCCAGCCGGTGCACCAGCTCCAGGAAACGGGCTTCCGGGCGCAGCGCGCGCAGGCCCTCAATCACGCCAAAGCTCAGGCCGCTGCCACCGTGCACCGCGGTACCCGAAGGCTTGTTCAGCAGCAGCAAATGATCGTCTTCATACAAAATGCAATCGGCCAGTGCCGCCACTTTGTCCAGCTTGGCGGAAACCGGCGCGTCTTCACGTTCGGCAACGCGGACCGGCGGTACTCGCACCACGTCACCAGCCGCCAGCTTGTATTCAGCCTTGATGCGTCCTTTATTAACCCGTACCTCGCCTTTGCGTACGATGCGGTAAATCATGCTCTTCGGCACGCCTTTCAGGCGAGCAAGCAGAAAGTTGTCGATTCGTTGACCGGCTTCGTCGTCAGAAATCGTGATTAATTGTACTGCAGGAATGTTCGTTTTCATGGAGCGGGATTCTAAATAGAGCGCGTAAATAGCGCCACTTCTTTTTCTGTGCTTAACTGTCTCTCTGACTGCAGGAGAAACCCTGACGGACAATAAGGCAGCAAGCCGGTTTGAACGTTTGCGATTTCTTCCGCAGTTAAGGAAAAGTCACCTTGCTATAACAGTATCAGCAGTGGAATAATGCATTTACTTTCCACGTTGATTCTCGTTAAACAGGGAAAACGGTGGAATTATAAAATTTGTCTGATGGCGCAAAAACGCAGCAATGGCGTAAGACGTAATGTGAAATCAAACAATTAGCGGGCTGCGGGTTGCAGCTTGGCCGGCAAATGGAATCAGATCTGTCGACGTAAATCAGAGGCTATTCCCCTAGTAAAAGTGCTGTTTTTCACAAAGAAATACAGGCTTACCGAGATAATGCGCCCCTATGCAGGCGACAACCGTGAGGTTGACGGCTTTGCGAGAAGACACGGGGTTTTCGGTTTTAATCCGGCCATGAGGTTATTTTGCCCGCAGCTTTGTCGATAATGTAAAAATAACGAGTAAGTTAAGATGAAAAGAATGTTGATTAACGCAACTCAGCAGGAAGAGTTGCGTGTTGCCCTCGTAGATGGACAGCGGCTGTATGATTTGGATATTGAAAGTCCGGGTCATGAACAGAAAAAAGCGAATATTTACAAAGGCAAAATCACTCGTATAGAACCAAGTCTTGAAGCAGCGTTCGTAGATTACGGCGCCGAACGACATGGTTTCCTCCCTCTTAAAGAAATCGCTCGCGAATACTTCCCAAGTAACTACTCCTCCCATGGTCGCCCGAACATCAAAGATGTGCTGCGCGAAGGCCAGGAAGTGATCGTTCAGGTTGATAAAGAAGAACGTGGCAACAAAGGCGCCGCCTTGACCACCTTCATCAGCCTGGCCGGCAGTTATTTGGTTCTGATGCCGAACAACCCACGTGCCGGTGGTATTTCACGCCGCATCGAAGGTGACGACCGCACTGAATTGAAAGAAGCGCTTTCTTCTCTGCAACTCCCGGATGGCATGGGCCTGATTGTTCGTACCGCAGGCGTTGGCAAATCGGCCGATGCATTGCAGTGGGATCTCTCTTTCCGCCTGAAGCACTGGGAAGCGATTAAAAAAGCCGCTGAAGGCCGCGCTGCGCCCTTCCTGATCCATCAGGAAAGCAACGTCATCGTACGTGCATTCCGCGACTATCTGCGCCCGGACATCGGCGAAATCCTGATCGACAATCCAAAAGTTCTCGATCTGGCCAAAGAGCACATCGCTGCCCTGGGCCGTCCGGATTTCAGCAGCAAAATCAAACTGTACAGCGGTGAAATCCCTCTGTTCAGCCACTACCAAATCGAATCTCAAATCGAATCCGCCTTCCAGCGTGAAGTTCGCCTGCCTTCCGGCGGTTCGATCGTTATCGACTCTACCGAAGCGCTGACCGCTATCGACATCAACTCCGCGCGTGCAACCCGCGGCGGCGATATCGAAGAAACCGCGTTCAACACCAACCTGGAAGCGGCAGACGAGATCGCTCGCCAGCTGCGCCTGCGTGACCTCGGCGGTCTGATCGTTATCGACTTTATCGATATGACCCCGGTTCGCCACCAACGTGAAGTTGAAAACCGCCTGCGCGATGCCGTGCGTCAAGACCGTGCGCGTATCCAGATCGGCCGCATTTCCCGTTTCGGTCTGCTTGAGATGTCGCGTCAGCGCCTCAGCCCGTCACTGGGTGAATCCAGCCATCACGTTTGCCCACGCTGTAACGGCACCGGCACCATCCGTGATAACGAATCTCTGGCGCTGTCCATTCTTCGTTTGATCGAAGAAGAAGCGCTGAAAGAAAACACCAAAGAAGTTCACGCTATCGTGCCAGTTCAGGTGGCTTCTTACCTGTTGAACGAAAAACGTGAATCGGTGAGCGCGATCGAGAAACGTCAGGGTGGCGTGAAAGCGATCATCGTGCCGAACGATCAGATGCAAACCCCACACTACTCTGTGCTGCGCGTACGTAAGGGTGAAGAAACACCAACCCTGAGCTACCTGTTGCCGAAACTGCACGAAGAAGAGATGGCTCAGCCGTTGGAAGATGCGCCGATGGAGCGCAAACGCCCGGAACAGCCGGCTCTGGCCTCGTTCTCGCTGGCCGCCGATGCACCACCACCGGCTGAAGAAGCCGTTGCTACTCAGCCCGCCGTTGCGGCAACAGCAACCAAACAAGCTGCACCAGCCGCTGCCAAATCTGGTCTGTTGGGCCGTCTGTTTGGTGGTCTGAAAGCGCTGTTTGCCGGTGAAGAACAGCCGGTTGTCGAAGCCAAACCTGTGGTTGAAGCGCCTAAGACCGAAAGCAACGGTGAAAACCGTCGCCAGGATCGTCGCGGTCAACGTCGCCAGGGTACCGGTCGTAAAGACCGTGGTGAGCGCGGTGAACGTAGCGATCGTCCAGAACGTGGTGAACGCAAAGAGCGCGGTGAAGGCCGTGATAACCGCGATCGTGATAATCGTGAGCCGCGTGAAAATCGCGAACCGCGCGATAACCGCGAAGGCCGTGAAACACGTGAAGTGCGTGACGAGCAGCGCCGCAACCGTCGCAATGCGCAGCAAACCACTGCCACGGTTACCGATGAGCCGCAGTCTGAAGAAGCCGCCAAGGCACAGCGCGAAGAGCAGCAACAGCGCCGTGAGCAGCGTGCCGAGCGTCAACGCCGTCGTCAGGAAGAAAAGCGTCAGGCTCAGCAAGAAGTGGCCGCACTGGAAAGCACAGAAGCTGCCACAGCCAACACCGCCAGCGATGAAGATCACGAAGAACGTCAGATGCAGAATATGCAGCGTCGTCAACGTCGTCCTCTGTCGCAGAAGGTTCGTGTGCTGTCCGCGGAAGAAGAGCTGCATCGCGCAGCGGAAGAGCTGCTGGCACCTAAAACGCCGGTAGCAAAAGCTCAGGACGCGAAACCTGCTCAGGCCGAAGACAGCGTTAAACTGCTGCCGGAAACCGTTGAAGCGCAGGCCGAAGACGATGCACAGGGTGACAACCGCGCTAATGGCGAAAACGGCATGCCACGCCGCTCACGTCGTTCACCGCGCCACCTGCGCGTTAGCGGTCAGCGTCGTCGTCGTTACCGTGACGAGCGCTACCCAACTCAGTCGCCAATGCCACTGGCGGGGGCTTTTGCCTCACCAGAAATGGCGTCAGGCAAGGTCTGGGTGAGTTACCCTGTCACACAAGCTGCGCAAGTAGTTGAAGAAGCTGAAGTTCAGGCTGAAGCTAGCCAAATCGCTGCCGACAACGTCATGGCACCAGAAGCCGTCAGCGTGGCCGCTCCGGTGGTTGCCGCGGTCGCAGAGCAGGAAACCGCACCGGTTAACCAGCCGGAAGCTGTGGCAGTCGCGGTTGAAGCAGTTGAAGAAGCCCAACCGGTTGTTGAAACCGCCGAGCCAATCATTACTGCTCAGGCTGAAGACACTCCGGTAGCAGCTGAAACACCAGCGGTTGAAAAAACCGCAGTGGTTGAAGCAGCCGCTGTGGTCGAAGAAGCCCCAGCCGTTGAGGCTGCACCAGCGGTTGAAACTGCTCCTGAGGTTGAAGAAACCCCAGTAGCAGAGGCAACACCAGTCTTGGTGGTGGAAGAAACGGCAACCGTGGCAGAAGCCGTCACCGAGCCGGCTGCACCTGTCGTTGAAACTGCCCCGGTTCAGGAAACTGTAGCTCCGGCCGTTGTTGAAAAACCAGCGCCGGCAGTGCAACAGCAACCCGCACCGGTACAGGCTGGTACGCTGTACAAGCATATCGCTACGGCACCAATGACCAAGGCCCCTGCTCCGGACTATGTGCCTGAGCAGCAGCAACACAGCGATTGGCAGCGTCCTTCCTTCGCCTTCGAAGGTAAAGGCTCAGCCGGTGGCCATGCGGCGGTAAATCAAGCTACCGCACCGGCAACCAAACCGCAGCCGGTTAACGAATAAGTTAATCTGCTTCGATAAAAAAACCCGCCATCAGGCGGGTTTTTTATTGCCGAAATAAACTCAGGCAATTTTTTTCAATTGTTTGATATCCAGCAAATCCAGCTTGCCGTCAATGCTGGCGACAAACCGCTTAAAATGCTCGGTGGCGTTGTGTTTCTCCAGCGCCTCCGCGCTTGCCCAGCGTTCAAAGAACACGAAAGTTCCTGGCTTCTCGAGATCGCGGTGCAGGTCATATTGCAGGTTGCCCAACTCCTGACGGCTTGGATCGATAATCTCATGCACCGCATCGCTGACGGCCGAAACAAACTCGGGTTTAGCCTGCAGGGTGGCAATAACTCGCACTTCCATTTTATTCTCCCATTCCAATGTGATTTATGTTGATAACCCGAGAGTTTTGACTCGGGGATCATTAGAATCCTTGTCACTATGCACCCGATAACCAATTGATTTCAACTTGCCGTGAACAAAGAGATGCATCGCAGGCACTTTCCGCTTATCCTTATGCCCCGGCGTGAATAAGCCCCATTATTCGCTTTTACTTAGACCCGAATCTAACCGCCGGAGCCTTGTAACATGACCGCACAGCCTCAAGCCCTGAAAATCCGCCGCCCTGACGACTGGCATATCCATTTGCGTGACGACGATATGCTGAAAACGGTTTTGCCCTATACCAGTCAGGTATTTGGCCGGGCGATTGTGATGCCCAACCTGGCTCCGCCAATTACTACCGTAGAAGCCGCCCGAGCGTATCGCGATCGCATTCTGGCAGCCGTCCCTCAGGGGCACAACTTTACCCCGCTGATGACCTGCTACCTGACCAATTCACTGGCCGCGGCAGAACTGGTTAATGGGTTTGAGCAAGGCGTTTTCACTGCGGCTAAGCTCTACCCTGCCAATGCCACGACCAACTCCAGCCATGGCGTCAGCGATGTGAAGGCCATCTACCCGCTGTTTGAGCAAATGCAAAAAATCGGCATGCCGCTGCTGATTCACGGTGAAGTGACCGATGCCGCCGTCGACATTTTCGATCGCGAGGCTCGCTTTATTGAACAGGTTATGGAACCGATTCGTCGTCAGTTCCCGGAGTTGAAAATTGTCTTCGAGCACATCACTACTAAAGAAGCGGCGCAGTACGTGCAAGAAGGCAATCGATTCCTTGGCGCGACTATCACCCCGCAGCATCTGATGTTTAACCGTAACCACATGCTGGTGGGTGGCATTCGTCCGCACCTGTTCTGCCTGCCGATCCTCAAGCGTAATATTCACCAGGATGCGCTGCGCAAAGCCGTTGCCAGCGGTTCGGATCGTTTCTTCCTCGGTACCGACTCCGCCCCTCATGCCAAACACCGTAAGGAATCGAGCTGCGGTTGTGCAGGCGTATTCAACGCGCCTAACGCTATTCCGGCCTATGCCAGCGTGTTCGAAGAACTGGGCGCATTAGAGCACCTGGAAGCTTTCTGTTCCCTGAACGGGCCAGGTTTCTATGGTCTGCCGGTCAATGCCGACTTCATCGAACTGCAGCGCGTGCCAACCACTCAAGCAGAAGAGATCGCCATGGGCAGCGAAACGGTGGTGCCCTTCCTGGCCGGAGAGACGCTGAAGTGGTCAGTGAAAGCATAATCTTCTTTTTTTAACGCAGCCTATTGCCCCCACGCACGGTTAACTGTATAAATATCCAGTAAATCGCTTCGGGGGCAATTATGCGTGTTGAAGTCACTATAGATAAAACCAAACCGCTACCGGCAGGCGCCATTGAAGCGCTGACCGGCGAGCTGGGCAAACGGGTAAACCGCCAATTTCCAGATGCCGTGGTTCAGGTGCGTTATGCCGGTTCCAACGGGCTCTCAGTACTGGGCGGCCTGAAAACAGATAAAGACCTGATCGAGGAAATTCTCCAGGAAACCTGGGAAAGTGCCGACGATTGGTTTAGCGCAGAATAATACTGCAAGGTAGTTTTTGCCGGGGGTCGCTCTCCGGCTTTTTTGTATTTGAAGCCTGGCAACGCACGGTTAAATTTCTGCTGGAAGAAAAGCCTTATCTGGTCTGTACTGAATGCTTTAACAGGAGATCTTTGACATGGCCCCGGACAAGGTTAAAACCGAAGAAACGATGACCTTTGGCGAACTGCTGGCGCTGATTGCCGATCAAAAACGCCGGCTGAGCGTACTTGAAGTGGCATTTTCCTACCTGGCCTTTGGTTTGGATGACAAAGCCAATCAACTATTGATTCACAGCCTGAAGCTGGAATCGCAGAATCAAAATCGTGATGCGGAAACGCAGAATCACTTTGCCCATCTGGCCGCAGAACTGGAAAAACGGTTACATGCCGCCCCGCCCCCTCCTACTATTGAATGACGGCGACGTCCCCATGCTGTATGTATTCTCATGGCGTGCTGCAGAATAATCACTCAAATAAATATTTATTTTACAAAATAAGCAGGGAAAAGCTCCACCCGCGAAATCAGATGCGTATACTGTAAAGGCCCACATGATGATGGGCCGCATTGATCCTCGTTAGTCACTCACGGTAGTTACTACTCAATAAGGGGTCTTTATGGACAGAAATGATGAAGTAATTCAGACGCACCCGCTTGTTGGTTGGGATATCAGTACTGTCGACGTTTATGACGCCATGATGATACGCCTTCATTACCTGTCTTCACTAGACCAGACGCCCGAAGACGCCCAAGTAGACAGAACGCTTTGGCTCACCACAGATGTCGCACGTCAATTAATCAATATCTTAGAAGCCGGCATCGCCAAGATTGAAGCAACGGATTACCAGGACCTTGATCGTAGAAAACACTAATTCACCGCACCAAAAAACCTAAGGCGCCAGCGATTTTCTCTGGCGCCTTTTTCTTTGCCGACAGGCAGCGCAACGGGTGCATTGCGGCGCTCAACCTTTTATCATAACGAAATAAGAAACGTATAACAGAGAGGTTACGGCACGTGGAATATGACTTAATTGTTGTGGGCAGCGGTTCGGTAGGTGCGGCGGCAGGCTACTATGCGACTCGAGCCAGCTTGAAAGTGTTAATGATAGACAGCGCCATGCCTCCACACCGTAACGGCAGCCACCACGGTGACACCCGCATCATCCGCCATGCCTATGGCGAAGGCGAAAAATATGTCCCGCTCATTCTCCGCGCCCAGGCCTTATGGAATGCGTTGATAAAACAAACCGGCGAAGAACTGTTTCAGGACTGCGGCGTGCTGAATATGGGTCCGGAGCCGTCTGAATTCATCCACAATGCGCAAAACAGCGCGAAGAAATTCCGACTTAACACACAATTTCTGAGCGCAGAACAGATTAACCAACGCTGGCCGGAATTCAATGCACCGGAAGGTTACGTCGGCGTGTTTGAACCTGATGCCGGGTTCCTGCGTTCTGAAAAGGCGGTTGCCAGCCTGATCAAGCTTGCCAAAGAAGCCGGTTGCAGCCAGCTGTTCAATTGTCCGGTCACGGGGGTGCAACCTGTCGAGGGCGGTGTCGAAGTGGTCACCTCCGAAGGTCGCTTTCAGGGCCGTAAGGCCGTGGTCACCACCGGTACCTGGGTCAAGGCTTTGCTGCCGCAATTGCCGATTTCGCCGCTGCGCAAAGTATTTTCCTGGCATCAGGCCGACGGCCGCTACAGCATAAACAACCGTTTCCCGGCGTTCACCGTCGAAGCGCAAGACGGCAGCCATTATTACGGCTTCCCTGCCGATAACGACGGGCTGAAAATCGGCAAGCACGATGGCGGGCAACCGATGGAAACGCCGGATCAGCGCAAGCCCTTTGGCAGTTTCAACAGTGACGGAACCGAGGTTTTCCACTTCCTTCGTCAATTCTTGCCGGGTGTAGGGGTATGTTTACACGGTGAAGCATGCAGCTATGATATGAGTCCGGATGAAGATTTCATTATTGATACCCTGCCGGACTGCGATCGCTTGATGGTTATCAGCGGCCTGAGCGGCCACGGCTTCAAATTTGCCAGCGTGCTAGGCGAGATTGCCGCCCTGTTTGCCGAGGACAAAACCTTACCGATAGATATCTCTGCCTTTACGCTCAAACGCTTTAAATAACCCTCCTCTTTTGACATAACCGCCCCCGTCAACACGTTCGGAGGCGGTTATGCCCCGCAGTTACACACTGAATTTAGCGTATCAATTTGAAATATAGTGGGAATAATATTTCAACGGAAATTTCTGGCGCAAGTATCCGGATTTCCGAATTGATCCCCCGTGGTGTAAGTTCTATTTTACAGCTGATATGCCCCTGGTAATTTCTCGCTCAACAAGGACGTCACCATGAAACTGCTTGTCGTGGACGAATGCTGCTTCACCCGGGTCGGTATCGATAACTATTTTACGGACAATGTTTTCAGCCAGGTAAAATGTTGCCACAGCCTGGAACAAGCAACTCCGCTGCTGGATCACTACCGCCCAAGCCATATCCTGGTCAACCTTACCAAACACTGTCGTTACAGTGAGGATGATGCTCAATTGCAGGCTTTTATCGAGGCCACCCCATCCGCGCTGTTGTTTATTTATCTGGACACGCCGTACCCATACAGCGAAACACCGATGCGCATCGCTGACCACGCTTTCCTGTTCAACAAAGCCACATTACCCGTCACCCTGCGCATGATGCGGGAAAAGCCGGTCTCACTGATGGATTGCAGCGTGGAACACTCTCTGTTCAGCCCGCAGGAGCTGACGGTGATGAAACACTGGATGGCGGAAATGCCCAATTACCGCATCGCAAAAAAGCTGCAAATCAGCTCGCACACCGTTTATGTGCACAAACGCCACATCACAGAGAAAATCAACGCCCGTAATCGGCTAGAATTTTATTCGCTGTATAACGTGCTGCGCTATTTTTATCCGCCGAGCGTTCCCGTCAGCGCTATGTCACCTTCGTTGATCGCGGTATAACCGAAGCCTGCTGCAAAGCAGGCTGTTTTCACACGAAGATTCACCCCGATACCCGACTTTACCTTCTCGGCAGTATTAACGCTGGCTGCAAAAATACTATAATCAGCCCGTCCTTATCTTTTGGCTGCTGAGAATGCTAAACAAAATACTGTCGGCGATCGTCAACAACGTCCGCGAACATCTGGTGCTGTATATCTGCCTGTGGCTGGTGCTGTTGGCGCTGGATGTCTATTTCTTCTTTATGCCTTAACCCCATGCCGCAGACTTTTCCCCGTTTGCGCTTTAGCCGATTCGGTTCACCGGACCAGGTGATTGCCCTTGAAGATGCCGTCATTCCGGCACTGCAGCCCAATCAACTGCTAGTGCAGATGCGCTACGCACCAATAAATCCATCCGATTTGATTCCCATCTATGGGCAGTATGCACACCGTACTCCCCTGCCTCAGGTTCCTGGCTACGAAGGGGTTGGGGTCGCGGTTGATCCTCGCGGTCAATCTACCAACAGGCGCGCGCTCACCGTCATGGGCAATGGCAGTTGGCAAAGCTTTGTCACGATCGATAGCGCCAAAGCCATTTGGGTACCGGACGACATCGACGACGCCACTGCGGCACAAATCTACATTAATCCACTGACCTGCTGGGTATTACTGACACAATGGTTGCAGCTAAACGCGGGGGACATCCTGATGATTAACGGCGGCGGTTCGGCGATCGGCCTGCTGTTTTGCCAGTTGGCGGCTTTGCGCGGTATCAGATTGGTGGTTGTGGTGCGTAATCCCACCCATCGCCAGGCGCTGCTGAATGCCGGTGCCTGGCGGGTTGTAGAAGGACAATTACTGCAACAATATCGTTTGCAACAGCTCACGGGCCATGCGGCGCGTGCCGCGATCGACTGCGTCGGCGGTGAAGATGGCTTGCATCTGGCACTTTCGGTCAGCGTGACCGGCGATTTTGTCGCCCTGGGGTTGCTCGGCAACCGGCAGGTGGACTGGCAGTATATTTCTCGCCAACTCCGGCTTCGCACTTCCCTGTTTCACCTGCGCAAATGGAACACACAGGCAACTGCGGTGCAGTGGCAGGCGGCATTCCAACAGCTGTTCAATCTGGTGAGACGCGGCCAATTGGTGTTGCAAAGTCCGGCGGCTATTTATCCGTTGCGGCATTATAAACTGGCACTGCAACACGCCGCCGACAGCAAAACCCAGGGGAAAGTCTTCTTTACTCCGGAGTAACCGGTTTGCCTGGCTGACCATCGCCGAGAATAACCGCCAATTTATGTCCCCCTTCGGTGGTCTCCAGGGCAATGCGGGTAATAATGGTCAGCGGCACCGACAGTAACATCCCTACCGGCCCCATCAGCCAGCCCCAGAAGATCAACGACAGGAAAACCACCAGCGTCGATAACCCAAGTCCTCGCCCCATGACGCGCGGCTCCAGCATATTGCCAATCACCAGATTGATCGCGATAAAACCTGCGGCTACCACCAGCGCATCACCAAAGCCGTTAAACAGCAACGCCTGGATCAGTGGCGGAACCGCGGCGATCACCGAGCCGATGTTGGGAATATAATTCAGCAAAAACGCCAGCAGCCCCCAAATAAAGGCAAAGCGCACGTCGACCGCAGCCAAAAATCCCCAGACGATGACGCCGGTTGCCAGACTGATCGCCGTTTTGATCACCAGATAACGCGTGACGCCGTCTAACGCACGCCGAATATTGGCGATGCCTTCGCTAGGTTTATCCAGCGCCTGCTGCAGTTTGTAAGGCAACAGCTGCACTTCAAACAGCATAAATACCACGGTCATCAGCAGCAGGAAAATATTGGTCATGGCCCCCGAGAAACGGCTTAACAGGCGGGTGATCAAATTCATCGCCGAGCTGGGGTCAACATACTGCAGCATCGCTTCGGGGGATATGGTGATGTTGAGGCGATCGGCGTAATGCTGCAGCTCACTCAGTTTTTCCATCATCATGCCGCGGTACTGGGGGAGCGAACGGGCAAATTCGTTCAGCGATGCACCCAATATACCGATGAACAACATCAACGCCACCACGACCAGCACCACCAGTAAAGTCACACCGAGCACGCGCGGTATACGCCAGCGTTCTAGCTGCGTTACCAGCGGATTCAGTACCATAGCGAGAAACACCGCCAGTAAGAATGGCACCACGATATCCGCAGCCGCTTTGACGCCGGCGAGAATAATGACCAACATTGCCAGCAAGATAGCCAGACGCAGGCTTCGATCGGTCAACAGGGTTCGGCCCATGACATTTCCTTTGTGTTAATAGTGTGACCCTGCGGGCCATCCGATGTGTCTTATGTTAGCAAACTCTGTTGTCCTGCCGCAGAGGTATTGCTGTATGAATAAACATCCCACTTTTGCAGAACATTGACTGGAAATAATCAACAAACTTGACTAGCGATTTATTCGCCAGAACAATCCACGCTATTTACGTAAAATGACAAAAGCTGACAATAATAAATAAAACCATTATTTTTCAATCAATAACAATCCAACAATACACAATCACAATTATTACCTTCAACGATTTCATTGATTAACCTGACGCTATCTCAGCCAAATTCACTGATTAATATTTTAAAGAAGTAACATAGTTAAATTTATTATTGATTTTATGTTTCTTAAAGTTTAATTATTGCAGCCAGAAAATGTTGAAAGTAGGGAAACACCATGCTTTGGAAAAATACCGCCAACCGCTTTGGTCATATTTCAGTGTTGATCCACTGGTTGGTTGCGCTGACGGTGTACGGCATGTTCGCCCTGGGCCTATGGATGGTCACGTTGGGCTATTACGATGTCTGGTATCACCAGGCACCGGAAATTCATAAAAGTATCGGCACGCTGCTGTTCATCGTGATGGTGGTCCGGGTGATCTGGCGTTTTGTTTCGCCGCCGCCCAAACCGCTGGCCAGCTACGGTCGTTTTACGCGCGTCAGTGCGATTCTGGCCCATCTGGCGCTGTATGTGGTGCTGTTCAGTATCCTGATTAGCGGCTACCTGATTTCGACCGCCGACGGTCAACCAATCAGCGTATTCGGCTGGTTCGATATCCCTGCGACCGCCACAGGCATGGCGGAGCAGGCCGATACCGCCGGTACCATTCATCTTTACCTGGCTTGGGCCGTCGTGGTGCTGTCAGTACTGCACGCTCTGGCTGCGCTTAAACATCACTTCGTTGATCGTGATGTTACTTTGAAACGGATGCTGGGTAGCAGCGCCGATTAACCTTTGGACTTATGGAGATTGCTATGTTGAAGAAAACCGTACTGGGCTTGACCGCAGGTGCCCTGCTGCTGAGCGCCGGTTCCGCGCTGGCTGCCGACTACAAAATTGACAAACAGGGCCAGCACGCCTTTATCGAATTCCGCATCCAGCACCTGGGCTACAGCTGGCTGTACGGCACCTTTAAGGACTTTGACGGCGGCTTCACCTTCGACGAAAAAGATCCGTCCAAGGACAAGGTTAGCGTCACCATCAACACCGCCAGCGTCGACACCAACCACGCTGAGCGCGACAAACACCTGCGCAGCGCAGAATTCCTGAACGTCGAAAAGAATAAACAAGCCAAGTTTGAATCCACCGAAGTGAAAAAGAACGGCGAAGGTTATGCGGTTGTCGGTAACCTGACGCTGAACGGCGTGACCAAACCGGTAACGCTGGACGCTAAACTGATCGGTCAAGGCAATGACCCTTGGGGCGGTTACCGTGCCGGCTTTGAAGCCAACGGTAAAATCAAGCTGAAAGACTTCGGCATTACTACCGATCTCGGCCCGGCGTCTCAGGACGTAGAGCTGATTATTTCCGTGGAAGGCGTTCGCGCGAAGTAATGCAAAAGCGCGGCAAAACTGCCGCGCTTCTTTCAGGCTCAGTTGGCTGAGCCTTTATCTTCTTCCGGTGCCGGAATATGCATCGTGGTCTGCAATAACCCTTTCGACTTATTGAAAATCTTGATGCCATTCTCACGGCCAGCTCGGCGCGCACGCTGCTCTTCACGCGGCAGCTTCAGCTCTTCGCGGCAGATCTCGCTGCAGCAACCTTCAAATTTGGCGGCACAGCTCGGGCACTGAATAAACAGCAGGTGACAGCCGTCATTCTTGCAGTTGGTATGGGTATCGCAGGGTGCACCACACTGGTGACAATTGGCGATCACATCGTCAGAAATCCGCTCGCCCATGCGCTCGTCGAACACAAAGTTTTTGCCGACGAACTTCAGCGGCAGCCCCTGCTCTTTCGCCTTGCGCGCGTACTCAATAATGCCGCCTTCCACGTGATAGACGTTTTTGAAGCCGTTATGCAGCATATACGCACTGGCTTTTTCACAGCGAATACCGCCGGTGCAATACATGACAATATTTTTGTCTTTATTGTCCTGCAGCATCTCGACCGCCATCGGCAACTGGTCGCGGAAAGTATCTGAAGGCACTTCGATGGCGTTCTCGAAGTGGCCGACTTCATATTCGTAGTGGTTACGCATATCGACAAACAGCGTATCCGGATCGTCAATCATCTGGTTTACGCGATCGGCCTGTAAATACTCACCGACATTCGCTGGGTTGAAGCTTTCATCATCGATGCCATCGGCGACGATGCGATCGCGCACCTTCAGGCGAAGTACCCAGAAGGATTTGCCGTCGTCTTCCAGTGCGATATTCAGACGCACCTGATCCAGAGCCGGATGCGAGGCAAACAACGCGGCTTTAAACGCCTCGAACTTGTTCTGCGGTACGCTGATTTGCGCGTTGATGCCCTCTTTCGCCACATAAATGCGGCCAAACACCTTCAGCTTGTCGAACTGAACGTAGAGGCTGTCGCGAAACGCTTTGGGATCGTCGAGGGTGAAGTATTTATAAAAAGAAACTGTGGTGCGCGGCTCGGTTTCCGCCAGCATGCGCGCCTTCAGTTCCTCGTTAGAAATTCGGTTATGTAACACTGGCATGGTGTACTTTCCTGTCTTTCGGAGGTGACTGATTTTGATGCGCGCCGGCCGCCGGCCCACGCGCGGCGCACATAATACCCGAAAATGTAGCTCAAAACAGCATTAACGCACCGGTGATAACAAAGGCTGGAAGCTTGACGTCGCTCACAAATCTCGATAAGCCTTAAGGGAGCTTATCCCATTTTTACCACGGACCTGGAGGACGTCATGAGTCAGCTATTTACCCCGATTACGCTGGGGAAACTGAGTTTGCCCAACCGTATAGTTATCGCACCGATGTGCCAATACTCCGCCGATAACGGCAAGGCCACCGAATGGCACACGATGCATCTCGGTCATCTGGCATTGTCCGGCGCAGGCCTGTTGATTGTCGAGGCCACGTCGGTCGCCCCCGAAGGACGCATCACCCCCAACGATCTCGGCCTGTGGGACGACGCGACGGAACAGGCGCTTGCAGAAGTGATACAAGCGGTAAGAAAACACGCCACCTTGCCGCTGGGCATTCAGCTCGGCCACGCCGGGCGCAAAGCCTCCTGTGCCGTTCCCTGGGCCGGCGGGGGCCAACTGAACAGGGCAGACGGCGGCTGGCAGACGCTGTCCGCCTCGGATATCCCCTTCGCCCAGCATGATGCCTCTCCGGCAGCAATGAGCCTGGAACAAATTGAACAATTGAAAGCGCAGTTCGTTACTGCGGCGAAACGCGCCGATCGGCTAGGTTTTGAACTGATTGAACTGCATGGCGCACACGGTTATCTGCTACACCAGTTCCTGTCACCGCTGTCTAACCAACGTAACGACCAGTACGGCGGTTCATTGCAAAACCGCATGCGTCTGCTGCTGGAGATTTACAATGAAGTGCGCGCCGTATTCCCGGCACCAAAAGCGGTTGGCGTGCGTATTTCCGCTAGCGACTGGGTCGAGGGCGGCTGGGATGAACAGCAGTCGGTAGCCTTGGCAAAAGCACTGAAGGAGCTGGGTTGCGACTACATCCATGTTTCCAGCGGTGGCCTTTCGCCATTGCAGAAAATCCCGGTGGGGCCGAATTACCAGGTGCCGTTCGCCGAGACCATCAAGCGGGAAAGTGGGCTGCCGACCATTGCCGTGGGGTTAATCACCGAGCCGGAACAGGCGGAAGCGATTGTCGCCACCGGGCAGGCGGATATGGTGGCGCTGGCGCGGGGTATCCTTTACAACCCACGTTGGCCATGGCACGCCGCCGCCAAATTGGGCGAGAAGGTCAGCGCGCCACCGCAATATTGGCGTTCTGAACCGCACGTATTGAAAGGGTTGTTCAAAAACGACTGATGATTCTGGGGTAGATGCTCAGCCTCTGCCCCGACATTCGGTAAAACCGGAAATCACGATACCTGCCAGCAATGCGACACCTGCCACCAGCAGTAACGGATTTAACTGCAGGTGTGCGCCAACGCTGCCCAACAGTGCTCCTGAGACTAATAAACCCGCACTTAACCATGAAGCCAACATACATCCCCCTAAAAATTTGGGCAAAATTATACGCCGCCCACGACTGCCAACCTTATCCTTTTGAGCGCATCAGCCCAATTAATCGCCAAATCATGTCCATTCATCACTAAAAATTATGTTTTAATGCGGTGTTTTTTCACGTTGCGTGATAAAAGTGCCACAATACTCGGTTATAAACGGCAGAAAATGGATAGACGGCCAAATCTCTTCTGGATGTCAGCCATACTATCACTCTGTTATTATCATTAAATGACTGCTTCTAAGCTGAGAACACATGACTCAAGTTCCCTCTTTTAATCGTTCTTTACTGCATCCGCGTTATTGGCTTACCTGGTTCGGTATCGGTTTGCTCTACTTATTGGTCTTGCTGCCTTACCCGATTATTTATCGTCTTGGCACTCGACTTGGCCGTTTTTCCATGCGTTTTCTCAAGCGCCGCGTGGCGATTGCCCAACGTAACCTGGTGTTGTGCTTCCCGGATATGCCACAGGCCGAGCGCGATGCGCTGGTGGTACAGAATTTTGAATCCGTCGGCATGGGGCTGTTTGAAACCGGCATGGCGTGGTTTTGGCCGAACTGGCGTATCGAGCGTTGGTTCAAAGTCAGCGGACTGGAGCATATCCAAAAAGCGCGCGACAACCATCAGGGCGTTTTGTTGATCGGTCTGCACTTTCTGACGCTGGAACTGGGCGCCCGCATCTTTGGCATTCACAATCCGGGCATCGGCGTTTATCGGCCGCACGACAACAAGCTGATGGACTGGCTGCAAACCTGGGGCCGCATGCGCTCCAACAAATCCATGCTGGACCGCAAAGACGTGAAAGGCATGATCCGGGCTCTGAAACAGGGTGATATTATCTGGTACGCTCCGGACCACGACTACGGCCCGCGCAGCAGCGTGTTCGCCCCGTTGTTCGCCGTTGAAAAAGCCGCCACCACCACCGGCAGCTACGTGCTGGTACGAATGGGCAAACCGGCCATTATTCCCTTTACCCCACGCCGCTTGCCGGACGCTAAAGGGTATGAGTTGATTATGCAGCCGGCGGTGGAAAACTTCCCGCTGGATAATGAGCTCGAGGCCGCTGCGTTTATGAATAAAGTGGTCGAAAAAGAGATCCTGATGGCACCGGATCAATACATGTGGCTACACCGTCGCTTCAAGACCCGCCCAGAAGGCGAGCCTTCACTCTACTGACTTCTGACCCGCCGTTTGGCGGGTTAGTTTTTTATGCCGCAGATCTTGAGAAACGACGGCAACGGTGGGATGGTAAAGCCTTCGTCGTTCATCCTGGAGCCGTTATGTACATCGTTAGCCTGACCTACCATCGCCCGATAGAAGAAGTCGATAGCCACCTCGAGGGGCACATTGCCTGGTTGAAAAAATACTTCCAGGACGGCACCTTTATCGCCTCCGGTCGCAAAAACCCGCGCACTGGCGGTGTGATCCTGGTGAAAGGGATAGATCGTTCACAGCTGGATACCATCGTGGCGCAAGATCCCTTCAATGCCGTGGCTCACTATGAGATAACCGACGTAGCCCTCTCGACAACCTCCAGCGGTTTTGAACTGCTCGCCGGGCTTTAAGTAAGCTTTTTTCCGCGCGCACAGCGCGGAATACTGTCTATATTCAATTTTTAAAACTTTATTTCATTTTCAGAATATCCCCTGCCACATCGATTGATGCCGCCTATAATTAAGCGCATACTTACCAGGCTAACTTTTTTGCTTTGCCCCATTGCCTGTGCACACGCGCAAAGCGCTCCTCCTTTTGCAGCAGGAATTTATGGCTTCGGCACCAGAACCCATCAACTGGAAACGCAACCTTTTCGTCACCTGGCTGGGGTGCTTCCTGACCGGTGCCGCGTTCAGCCTGATCATGCCCTTCCTGCCACTCTATGTAGAAACCCTCGGTGTTACCGGTCACGAAGCCTTGAACATGTGGTCCGGTCTGGTATTCAGCATCACCTTCCTGTTTTCAGCAATTGCTTCCCCTTTCTGGGGCGGGCTGGCCGACCGCCGCGGGCGTAAGTTGATGCTGTTGCGATCGGCGCTGGGCATGTCGATTGTGATGCTTTTAATGGGTATGGCGCAGAATATCTGGCAGTTCTTGGCGTTGCGCGCGGTGTTGGGCCTGCTCGGTGGCTTTATTCCCAACGCCAACGCGCTGATTGCCACCCAGGTACCGCGCAATCGCAGCGGCTGGGCGCTGGGCACCCTGTCCACCGGCGGCGTCAGCGGGGCATTGATTGGCCCGTTGATCGGCGGTTTACTGGCCGACCAGTACGGCCTGCGACCGGTGTTCTACATCACCGCCGGCGTGCTGTTGGCCTGCTTTGTTTTAACGCTGCTGTACGTTAAAGAACAATTCACCCCGGTACAGAAGAAAGACATGCTGCATGCTCGCCAGGTTTTCGCAGCACTGAAAAGCCCTAAGCTTATCCTCAGCCTGTTTGTGACCACCATGATTATTCAGATTGCCACAGGATCCATTGCGCCGATTCTGACGCTGTACGTGCGCGATTTGGCCGGCAATATCCATAACCTAGCCTTTGTCAGCGGCCTGATCGCTTCTGTCCCCGGCGTCGCCGCGCTGATGAGCGCACCGCGGTTAGGCAAGCTGGGCGACCGGATAGGTCCGGAGCGCATTCTGGTGTTTATGCTAATCGTATCGGTGCTGTTGCTAATCCCCATGGCCTTTGTGCAAACCCCATGGCAGCTCGGCGTGTTGCGCTTCCTGCTTGGCGCCGCCGATGGCGCACTGCTGCCGGCCGTACAAACACTGTTGATTTATAACTGCACCAATCAGGTGGCCGGCCGGATCTTTAGCTATAACCAGTCATTCCGGGATATAGGCAACGTCAGCGGCCCGCTGATGGGCGCAGCGGTTTCTGCCAGTTACGGCTTCCGGGCGGTGTTCTGCGTGACCGCAATGGTGGTGCTGTTCAATGCAATTTATTCCTGGTGGTGTTTGCAACGACGCCCGACGCGAATGCGAGAAGACACCCTGCAAGAAGAGCAATAGCCGTATTTATCACCAGCTCTGTGCTCAAACAGAGCCGAGTCCCTGTTTACCTTACTTTTAGTATTGATACCCTCTGCGCCTCTCCACCCTATTCCCATAAGAACAATCACAATGTAATTCCATGTTTTTAAACAGATAATTAACTTTTAGCGCAATAAACCAGCTGTCAATAACAATCCCGCCTTAACCAACATAAAAACCAGGAAAGGAGATGTTTGTCGACTTTTCATCTAAAAAATGGGATACAGGGACTAGACAAAACCATCATCCAGTTATCAAATGGTTAAATAATATCACGCCAGTTGTAAATCATTGGCCAAGTGAAAAAAGGCTAACGCGCTTTCCACGGTTAACGGGCGCTGCAGCAACGGTTTTGTCGGGTAATCCACATTGGGTGGATCACCTTCCTTAAATACACATACATACCACTGTATAAGCTGCATCATTGCAGCGCATTTTATTGGGAAGACGTTATGCAATCCTCTGTTAATAAACAAGAAAGCCGGACCTTCTTCGGCCATCCTTATCCGCTCGGATCCCTGTTCTTTACCGAAATGTGGGAGCGGTTCTCGTTTTACGGCATTCGCCCATTACTGATCCTGTTCATGGCCGCCACCGTTTACGACGGCGGTATGGGGTTGGCACGTGAAAACGCCTCGGCGATTGTCGGCATTTTCGCCGGCAGCATGTACCTGGCTGCCCTGCCGGGCGGCTGGTTGGCGGATAACTGGCTTGGCCAGCAAAAAGCGGTGTGGTACGGCTCGATTCTGATCGCGCTGGGCCACCTGTCGATCGCCCTGTCTGCAGTCATGGGCAATAACCTGTTCTTCATCGGCCTGATGTTTATCGTGCTGGGATCTGGCCTGTTCAAGACCTGTATCTCGGTGATGGTCGGCACGCTGTATAAGAAAGGCGACAACCGCCGCGACGGTGGCTTCTCGCTGTTTTATATGGGTATCAACATGGGCTCGTTCATCGCCCCACTGATCTCCGGTTGGTTGATCCGTTCCCACGGTTGGCACTGGGGCTTCGGCATCGGCGGGATCGGGATGTTGGTGGCACTGGTGATCTTCCGCGTCTTTGCGGTACCGGCGATGAAACGCTATGACAGCGAAGTCGGCCTGGACTCCACCTGGAACAGCCCGGTCGCCAAGAAAAACGGTGTCGGTCGCTGGCTGCTGGCGTTAGCCGTCGGCGTGGCGGTGATTATCACCCTGATTGCCCAAGGCATCATCGTGATTAACCCGGTAGCGGTAGCCAGCATGCTGGTTTACGTGATTGCCGCCTCGGTGACCCTGTACTTTATTTATCTGTTCGTGTTTGCCGGCCTGAGCCGCAAAGAGCGTGCCCGCCTGCTGGTCTGCTTTATCCTGCTGGTGTCAGCCGCCTTCTTCTGGTCCGCATTCGAACAGAAACCGACCTCGTTCAACCTGTTCGCTAACGACTACACCAACCGTATGATCGGCGATTTCGAGATCCCGGCGGTGTGGTTCCAGTCAATCAACGCCCTGTTTATTATCCTGCTGGCACCGGTATTTAGCTGGGCATGGCCTGCACTGGCACGTAACAAGGTACGCCTGAGCAGCATCACCAAGTTCGTTATCGGTATTCTGTTCGCCGCAGCAGGCTTTGGCCTGATGATGCTGGCCGCGCAGAACGTGCTGAGCAACGGCGGTGCCGGTGTGTCGCCGATGTGGCTGGTGGGCAGTATCCTGATGCTGACGCTGGGCGAACTCTGCCTTAGCCCAATCGGGTTGGCGACCATGACTCTGCTGGCCCCGGAAAGAATGCGCGGCCAGATGATGGGCCTGTGGTTCTGTGCCAGCGCGCTGGGTAACCTAGCTGCCGGCCTGATCGGTGGCCATGTTAAGGCCGACCAACTGGAAATGCTGCCTAACCTGTTCGCACGCTGCTCGATTGCGCTGCTGATTTGTGCCGCGGTATTGACCCTGTTGATCGTCCCTATCCGTCGCATGATGGAAAATACTCAGGGTAAAAGCGCGCAGAAACCGGCGACCAACGCCTGATAGCCTTTTCGCTTGACCCTTTCAGCCAGCGCCCGGTGCGCTGGCTTTTTTATTGCCCCCACACCTGCTGTTGCAACACTACCCGGTAACCGTCCGGATCTTCAAACGTCTGCCCATGGGAATCCCAGTAGGGATTGTAGGCCGCAACGCGCCGAAAACCGGCGGTCAGCATGCGTTTGCATCCTGTAACCCACTCCTGTTCATCCGGCAGATAAAACACCAGCAGATGATCCTGCGTCGGCGCCTGCCCCACCTCCACTCCCCGATGATGAGTAAACTCAAGGTGATAACCCCGTTGCGGGTGCCCGACCATTACGCCATCAAAACCCTGATGATCGCGGAACTCACCCAGCCGTTCGAAGCCCAAGCCCTGGCAGTACAGGGTCGCAATCTCCTGTAACCTGTCGGTCGGGCGGGCAATGCGCAACACCGCGTTAGCTATCGGCATTATTTTCTCCAAAACAGAATAACTTCATACAACGCCATTCCTGCCAGCATTGCCGCAACGAACTGCCAGCTGGCTGACGAGCCCGCACCAGCCAGCACCCAGGCCGGGCCGGGACAGATGCCCGCCATTCCCCACCCGATGCCAAACAGCGCGCTGCCTGCCAATAAGCGGCGGTCGATGCGGCGGGAAGATGGGAGTTGTACTGTTTCACCCAACAAGGTACGTGGTCGGCGGCGAACCCAAAAGAACGCCGGTGCCGCCACCGCAATCGCTCCCACCATCACCAGGGCCAGTGACGGATCCCAGTGGCCGGTGACATCGAGAAAAGCCAGCACCTTGGCGGGATTGGCCATTCCGGCGACGATCAGACCAAGGCCAAAGATGGCGCCACTCAGTAAGGCAAACACGGATCGGTACATCACGTTAAACTCCCCCCCACTGGCGGACGGCCCATACCGTAATAAACCCCAACAGCATAAATACCGCCGTGGCCACTAACGAACGCGGAGACAATCTCGCCACGCCGCAAACACCGTGACCGCTGGTACAACCGCCGCCCAGGCGAGTACCCAGCCCGACCAATATCCCGGCGGCGATCAGCCATAAACTGCTGCCGTTAACCGGCATGTCCGGTAAAGGCCTGGCGATACGATACAGCCAGGGCGAAATCAGCAACCCGACAAGAAATGCGGCCCGCCAGCCTTTCTCTTTACCCTGCGGCGTCAGCAAGCCACCGGTAATGCCACTGATGCCGGCGACGCGGCCGTTAAACAGCAACAACAGCGCCACCGCACTGCCGATTATCCCCCCGCCGACCAGCGCGGACAGCGGGGTAAAATGCAACCAGTCGACGGTCATGGCCTCTCCTCCCGTGCCGGGCAAAAGAGTTGATATAAAGTATTAAGCAGCGCCAACGCCTTCCGATCGCAAACGGCATAGTAGATTTGTTTACCGTCGCGCCGCGTTGATACCAGCCCTTCCTGACGCAATACCCCAAGCTGTTGCGAAAGCGTCGGCTGGCGGATCTCCAGCGCCTGTGACAACTCCCCCACCGACATCTCGCCCTGGCTGAGTTGGCACAGCAGCAGTAAACGATCTTCATTGCCCAGCGCCCGCAGCAATGCCCCGGCCTGCGTTGCCGCCTGCCGCATACTGTCGATATCCATCTTCCCTCCAAACAATTTACTAAATTATATATTGTTTATTTATAGACTATAACGCCTCACCGTACCAGAGGCTGGTATGAAAGGTATCGGCGTGGCATGCTGCCATTATGATTTTCCGTGGACCGGGGATGCCCCAAGAAATGCTGCTTTTTCATGATGCTGTGCCCGCGAACCGCTCGATTGTGCCGGTCGCCAAAGATTATCAGCACGGCGAGTTCGAACCGCTCCATTACCACGACTGTGCACAGTTGATTCATAGCCTGAGCGGCGTAGTGCAGGTGAATACTCGTCTGGGCAGTTGGGTGGTCCCCCCTGGGCGTGGCGTTTGGCTGCCTGCGCGCGTAGAACACAGTCTGCAGATCACCGGCAAAGTGGCGGCAAGAGCGCTGTTAGTCGATCCGCTGGCACGAGCCGACCTGCCGGCAAGCTGCGAAGTGGTGCAAATATCCCCGTTGCTGCGTGAGCTGATTATCTGTGCGATGGACATTACGGCGGATTATCCGGCGGGAGGTCGTGAAGAGCGAATTATGGAGCTGATCCTGGATGAATTGCGTGTGCTGCCAATCCTGCCGCTGAATTTGCCCGAACCGCGCAGCGATGCCCTATTAAGATTGTGCCGGCATATTCAGCAATCGCTGGCACACCCCTGGGAGTTAGAACAGGCCGCCGGTTACATCAACGTCAGCGGCCGCACGCTGTCACGACGTTTTCAACGAGAAACCGGGCTGCGTTTTGGCGACTGGGTGCGCCGCGCCCGTTTGCTGGCGGCATTGAATGCCCTGGCCGCCGGGCATTCGGTGCTGGAAGTGGCGCTGGACTTGGGCTATGACAGCCCCAGTGCTTTCAGCGCCATGTTCCGCCGCCAGCTGGGCGTTGCGCCCAGCACTTATTTCGCTAAATAACGCGCAGCCACGTTGAACAACGCCTGCAGGGAAGCGCTGGCAGAATCGACGTCGATGCCGACCCCGTAAGCCGCCTCACCGTGCGCCAGCGTACAGCGAATATAGGCCACGGCACGGCTTTGGCTCTGATGCCCCAGCGTGTGTTCATGGTAGTCCTCTATCGCCAAATTCAAGCCAAAGCGCTGGCGCAGCGCATCCACCGCGCTGGACAACAAACCGTTCCCTACCCCCAGCAGCCGTTGCTGTTGCCCTTCGAACAACACCCTGGCACTGAAACTATAAGCCTCGATGCTGTGGCTTTCGGTCTGATAGCTCAGCAACTGCAGTCGCGGTTGTTCCACCAAACCATAGCTGATTCTAAACAGCCGCCACAGCTCGGCGGTGGTCATCTCTTTGCCGCTGCCGTCGGTCGCCTGCTGCACCACCTTGCTGAAATCAATTTGCAATCCACGCGGCAACGACAGCCCATGGTTCTGCTCCAGCAACCAGGCAGCGCCGCTTTTGCCCGACTGGCTGTTAACCCGGATCACCGCCTCATAGCTGCAGCCGACGTCCGCCGGATCGAGCGGTAAATAAGGCACCTGCCACAGACCGTCCTGCCTCTGCTGTTGGGCGGCAAAGCCTTTTTTAATCGCATCCTGATGAGAGCCGGAAAAGGCGGTGAACACCAACTCACCGGCGTAAGGATGGCGCGGATGAACCGGCAGTTGGTTACACTGCTCAACCACCTCCACCACCTGCTTCAGTTGGCTGAAATCCAGCCCCGGCGCAACGCCCTGGGTATACAGGTTGAGCGCCAGCGTCACCAGATCGACATTGCCGGTGCGTTCACCGTTGCCGAACAGACAACCTTCGACCCGATCGGCACCGGCCAGCATTGCCAGCTCGGCGCAGGCCACTCCGGTACCACGATCGTTATGCGGATGCACGCTGATGGTCACCCGGTTGCGCTGACTGAAACGCCGGCAGAACCACTCAATCTGGTCGGCATAGACGTTCGGCGTACTGACCTCCACCGTGGCCGGCAGGTTGATGATCATCGGCCGCCCCGGCCCAGGCTGCCAGACATCGGCAACGGCCTCACAGATCTCCAGCGCAAACTCCAACTCGGTAAAGCAGAAAGTCTCCGGTGAATATTCGAAGGTCCATGCCGTTTCCGGCTGCTGCTCGCACTGCTGTCGAATACGCAGCGCGCCATTAACCGCCAGCGCTACCGTTGCCGCCTTGTCCTGTTTGAAGACGATTTCACGAAACATCGGTGCGGTAGCGTTATACAGGTGCACGATGGCACGTGGTGCACCACGCAACGCGTCGAAGGTACGGTCGATCAAATCGTCTCGCGATTGGGTCAGCACCTGAATACTGACGTCATCCGGGATCAACTGCTCATCAATCAGCGAGCGGACAAAATCGAAGTCCGTTTGCGAGGCAGAAGGAAACGCCACCTCAATCTCTTTGAACCCGCACGCCAGAAGCATCTGGTAGAACTGGTGTTTGCGGGCGTTATCCATAGGTTCCGCCAGCGCCTGATTGCCGTCACGCAGATCGCTGGAGCACCAGCGCGGTGCCTGCTGCAAAGTGCGGCCCGGCCACTGGCGATCCGGCAAGGTCACGGGCGGGAACGGACGGTATTTGATTGAAGGGTCGGTTAACATGGCACTCTCCTGGCGGTAATAAGCAATGCCCTATTATTTCCTGCCGTGATCCCTCCTGCTCCCGCTTAGCGGACAACTATCGTCGCGAAACGGACAACAAAAAAATTTGCATCCTGCGCCAGTGCGGCAACAATTACTTCTGACGTTTGTCATGGCGCTTCGGCGCACCCAGCCCTGAGCAATGCTTACCCTGACTGGAGAAAAATATGAGCCTGTATGCAACCCTGGAAGAAGCCGTTGAAGCGGCGCGCGAGGAGTTTATCGAGTCTGCCGAAGGCGGTAACGACGACGAACCGCCGGTGCCGCAACAGTTCAATCTGCAAAAATACGTGATGCTGGATGGTGATATCATGTGGCAGGCCGAATTCTTTGAACAAGAAGGCGAATCGGTCGAATGCCTTACGTTACGCAGCGGCGCTGCCGCTCAGGCTATTTTCGACGGGGATTATGACGAAGTCGAAATCAGCGCCGAATGGATTGAGGAAAATACGCTGCACGAGTGGGAAGAAGGAGACTTCCAGCTCGATCCGCCGTTGGATACCGAAGAGGGCCAAACAGCCGCCGACGAGTGGGATGAGCGTTGAATGATCACGGGCGGGAGCAGACAATCCCCCGCCCTTCACCCTATGATTTTCTGAGAGGCTGCATGATTATCCGCCAGGCGCGTCCCGAAGATTTCCCCGCGATTTTGCAACTGCAAACACAAAACACCCCGGCAAACTTGAGCGACAGCCAAAAACGCCAGGGATTTATCGTCTCGCGCATGAATGAAGCGCAGCTCACAAGCATTAACCAGGGGCTGGGTATTCTGGTGGCGGTCGAAGGTGAAGCCCTGGCCGGATTTGTCTGCCTGATGCCGACGAATGCGCAACCGCACCCGCCGGTGGTGGATGCGATGCTGGACACGCTGGCCGGCCAATCATTCAAGGGACGGCCACTGAGTGAGCAGCGGGTGTTTCTGTATGGTCCGGTGTGCCTTGACAGCGCCTGGCGTGGCAAAGGCGTGCTGAAGCAGCTCTACGCCGCCGTCAAGGCGCGTACCCGCAAGGAGTTCGACGTTGGCGCGCTCTTTATTGACGACAGTAACCCGCATTCGTTGGCGGCCCATGTACAGGGCTTGCAGATGACGGCGCTGGCTCCGTTCCGCTGTGGTGATCAGGGTTACCAACTGGTGGTATTTGCCACCGGGGATTAGCTTATTCGTAGGGGCCGTGTTGGGCGTCAAACGGCAGCATAAAGGTATCTACCACCATCGACAGCGGCACATCAATGACCGTGATATACCGCCAGGGGCTATCGCGCAGATCCCACTGCACGCCCGGATAATATTGATGGCCGTGCCCGGCCCCCGGCACTGTGCGACTGATAATACTGCCGCAGCCGGTTAACGCCGTGACTCCTGCCACCAGCAATACCAGACGAAGAAGAGAAGAGAGATTCACCAAAATGATTTTTGCCCCGGGTTTGTTTTGTGGGGCCACAACGCCCGGCGCGAATTTTAACACAGTTTTTCACGCGAGTTTGTCGGCGTTGCGTAAGCCAAATACCAAAAAAAACGGGGAACACGCTATGCGTATTCCCCGTACAGGTCACCCGATCAGCCTTTAACGCTGCCCCACCGGATGAGCCCGCTCATTGTGCGGCAGTTGCTGATAAAACTCGCGCCAGGCGGCGCCCTGCGGCAGTAGCCAAACCCGCTGATGCAAACGCGACAGCGCGACAGGATCGCTCAGCAGCTCAAGACGTTTGCCTTTCACCAGCTTCTCCGGCCCCAGCTCCAACGCCTCGTTCACTCGCTCTTCACGATTACGCTCGATGGCACCGCGCAGATGGTGACGCGCAGTAGCCAGCGCCGTCGCCAATGCGTTGAATGACGGATTGACCACAGCGTGCATAAAGCCATTGCTCAGTGCGCGTTCACGGTTAAGCTGCAGATATTCTTCCGTTGCCACCAGTTCGCGAGGAGGAGAGTACTCTTCCGGGATCAGGAACAGCTTGGCGCGCTTGCTCTTGATACCTAACGTCGCACGGCTCGACAAGACCGAAACGAACGGCGACAGGATCAGCGAAAAGACGATTGGCGACAGCCACCACAGGAAGCGCAGATCCAGCCAGGCCATACCGCCAGCCCAGACCAGACCGAGCAGCATCTGTGAACCGTGGCGTTTAAAGGCTTCGCCCCAAGGGGTGTCATCGTCGTCACGCTGTGGCGAGTTCCATACCACTTCCCAACCCAAGAAGGCACTGACCACGAACACCGTGTGGAACAACATGCGCACCGGGGCCAGCAGCACCGAGAACAGCATTTCCATCAGCATCGACAGGAACAGGCGTATACCGCCGCCGTACTCCTTGGCACCCTTCGCCCAGATCAGCACAATGCTCAACAGTTTAGGCAAGAACAGCAGCACCAGCGTGGTAGAGAACAGCGCTATCGCCAGTTCAGGACGCCACTGCGGCCACACCGGGAACAGCTGGCGCGGTTGCAGGAAGTACTGCGGCTCCATCAGGGTATGCACCACCTGCAGCGCGGTAGACAGCGCCAGGAACATAAACCACAGCGGTGCCGACAGGTAGGACATCACACCGGTCAGGAACACCGCACGGTGTACCGGGTGCATGCCCTTGACCAGGAACAGGCGGAAGTTCATCAGGTTACCGTGGCACCAGCGACGGTCACGCTTCAACTCATCCAGCAGGTTCGGCGGCAGTTCTTCATAGCTGCCCGGCAGATCGTAAGCAATCCACACGCCCCAACCGGCACGGCGCATCAACGCGGCTTCCACAAAGTCATGCGACAAGATGGAGCCGGCAAAAGAGCCTTCGCCAGGCAATGGTGCCAGCGCACAGTGTTCGATAAACGGCTTCACGCGGATAATGGCGTTATGGCCCCAATAGTGCGATTCACCCAACTGCCAGAAATGCAGACCGGCAGTAAACAGCGGCCCGTAAACCCGGGTGGCAAACTGCTGCACGCGGGCATACAGCGTATCCATGCCTGATGCTTTCGGCGCAGACTGAATAATACCGGCGTTCGGGTTGGCTTCCATCAGGCGCACCAGACCGGTGAGACACTCACCGCTCATCACGCTGTCGGCATCCAGGATCACCATGTAGCTGTATTCGCCACCCCAGCGACGACAGAAGTCGTCGATGTTGCCGCTTTTGCGTTTCACGCGGCGACGGCGACGGCGATAGAAGATACGGCCATGGCCATCTACGTCGCGGCACAGTTCCATCCAGGCTTTCTGTTCCGCCATGCAGATATCCGGGTCGTAGCTGTCGCTCAGCACGTAGATATCGAAATGCTCGAGCTGGCCGGTGGCCGCGACGGACTCATAGGTCGCGCGCAGGCCAGCGAACACGCGTTCGACGTCTTCGTTACAGATTGGCATGATCAACGCGGTGCGATGCGCCGGGTCGATCGGCTCATCGCCTTTGATGGTGGAAGAAATACTGTATTTGTCTTTGCCGATCAGTAACTGCAGGAAGCCCATCAGCGCAGTCCAGAAACCGGCCGAGACCCAACAGAACAGGATCGCGAACAGGATCAAAATGCCGGTTTGCAACACATAAGGCAGCAGTTGCAGCACCGACTGCATCAGATCCTGATCCCACATGGCCATCGGGTCGATCAGCGCCCAGCCCTGATACGGCAGAATCGTTTTCATGTACCAGGTGGCGATGCCGGTCTGCACCAGCATCAGCACCAACAGCACATAACGACGCATCGAGCCGACCACGCGCCAGCGGTTTTCCGCCGCGGCTTCCTCTTTGGAGGCGTGACGGTTGTGTGGCGTGCGTCCCAGCAGAGAATCCCAGAAGCGCGCTACCGGGTTGGTTCGCCAGGCTTCCGGAAACATGCTGGTGCGTTTGATTGGCGGCGTAGCCTTGAGAATGCTGCGCCCTTCCACGTCGGTATCGAAATCTTTGTCGCTAACCGCATCCGGCCAGGCGTCTTCGATTCGTGTTTTGACCGAGGCCAGCGTGACGTCATCGGCAGACAGCGTATTGACGTTGGCATCATCAGCGCCCATCTTGCGATGCAGCGCCTCAAAAGCCTGGGCGTCATCCGCCCCCGGCTGTGGTTTAAGCGCCTCTGACCGCTCAGCGGTCAGAGGCATTGCCGCAAGATAATCCTGGGCAAGTTGAGTAGGCTTATTCATTGGCAGGTAGCTGATAGCTCCAGGTTTCCGACAGGGTCTTATCACCATTGACCAGCGCTGCGCGCATTTCTACCGGCTTCTTGTCGTCTTTCACTTTCAGACGCAGCGTCAGGCGCCAGCCTTTGGTCACTGGATTATAGCGGACATTGTTTTCTACCATTTCACCGTTGTCGCCGATGCTCACCTGAGAGGCAACCGGCGTAGCGCCGTCCAAGCCTTTCAGTACCGGGCCAACGAAGTCAACCAGGAATGCCACGCTGCCGTCTGGCTCGCGGATCAGGTTGGACTGCTTCACGTCACCGGTTGAACGCATGGTCTGGCTGACGTAGGCAATGTCCTGCGAATGCAGTTTGTCTTCGTCACGGGTGAAATGCAGGCGATAGCTCAACGCCAGCGGAGTTTTGGCGTCCGGCAGAACGTCTGGCGTCCAGAAAGCAACGATGTTGTCATTGGTTTCATCCGCTGTCGGGATCTCCACCAGCTCAACCTTGCCCTTGCCCCAGTCGCCGCGTGGCTCGATCCAGGCGCTTGGGCGCAGATCGTAGCGATCGTCCAGATCTTCGTAATCCTTGAAGTTACGGCCGCGCTGCAGCAGACCGAAACCTTTCGGGTTTTCGACCTGGTAAGTGCTGACGGACAGATGCTTCGGATTATTCAACGGACGCCAGATCCACTCGCCGTTACCGGCATGGATAGACAGACCGTTGGAGTCATGCAGCGCCGGACGGTAGTTCAGAGTTGGCGATGGCTGGCTCGGCCCGAACAGGTACATGCTGGTCAGCGGTGCCATACCCAGTTTGCCGACTTTGTCGCGCAGGAACACTTTGGACTCAACGTCCACGGTGGTGTCGCGGCCCGGATAAACCACAAAACGGTAAGCCCCGGTAGCACGCGGTGAATCCAGCAGCGCGTAAATCACCAGATGCTTGTCGCCCTGCTTCGGACGTTCAACCCAGAATTCGCGGAAACGCGGGAATTCTTCGCCGGACGGCAACGCAGTATCAATCGCCAGGCCACGTGCGGAAAGCCCGTAAACCTGCCCTTTACCTACCACGCGGAAGTAGCTCGCGCCCAGCAGGCTCATAATTTCGTCGTTCTTATCCGCACTGTTGATCGGATAAATCACCTTGAAACCGGCAAAACCGAGGTTTTTTACCGACTCCGGATCGTGTTTTACCGAACCGAAGTTAAAGTAGTCCGGGCTGTACTTGATCTGTTTTACGCTGGTCGCGGTGACTTCATTGATTTTCACCGGCGTATCGAAGTACATCCCCTGATGATAAAACTCAAGCTTGAAAGGGGTTTTCAGTTTGCTCCAATAGGCTTTATCGTGATTGAACTGAATCTGTTGGTAATCCGCGAATTTCATCTCACGGAATTGAGAAGGAAGGTTGCTCTTCGGGGCTTCGAAGCCTTTTCCTGCCAGATCCTGCGCCTGCTTGGCCACATCATCTATAGAAAAAGCCCATGCCGGCGAAGTAAACAGCGTGAACAATACGGTCGCACCTAACCAACGTACGCTCGCGGCGCGTGGTTTTTTGGATAATATATTAACTAGCACATCCCCCCCTATTCGTGTGCTCAAATCATTTAAATCCATATTAATGGATTATTCAGCTTTCCGACAACATGATAAATGGATGGTTCATGTTTATGGCTCATAGTTTAAGCAGCTGACTAAACACCAGCGTAGCAAGCCGCGCATCAAGACGCTATGGAAAAATGTGAAACGGTATAGTAGGGTTTGTGATTCGATTTAACCATTGCCGACTTATTAAGCGTGTTAATGACCACTCGATAAAATCACCAGCGGTAACCTATGACTAAAGGCAGCAACCAACGCGAGTTTTTCCTCGATTCGATCCGGGCTTATTTGATGTTGCTCGGCATCCCTTTTCATCTTTCTCTGATTTATTCCAGCCATAGCTGGGCGGTAAACAGCGCCAGCCCCTCCTTCTCGCTGACGGTGCTGAACGACTTCATCCATGCTTTCCGCATGCAGGTGTTCTTCGTGATTTCCGGCTACTTCTCTTACATGCTCTATGAGCGCTACGAACGCCACCAGTGGCTGAAGGTCAGGCTTGAGCGAGTGGCGATCCCCCTGCTGAGTTCGATTCCGTTAATAACGGTGCCGCAGTTTTTCATGCTGAAATACTTCACGGACAAATTAAACGGTTGGGAAAATTTTTCGCTCTATCAGAAAATAAATGTAACAGTTTGGGAACTGGTTTCTCACCTGTGGTTTTTATTAACCCTGTCATTGCTGACCACCCTATGTTTTTATCTGTTCAAAAAAATCAAGGCACTTAAAAATAATACCGTTCCCTACCCGATAAATAAAATGACCGGATTAGGAAACATCTCACTGCTCTTTCTTATTTATGCTTTATGCTATTCGGCCGCGCACCGTATTATTTTAATTTTTGCGCCAGCTTTACTCTCCAATGGTCTGTTCAATTTTGTGGTGATGGAGACGATGTTCTACCTGCCGTTCTTCATCCTGGGCGCCTATGCCTTTAAGTACGTGTGGCTGAAAGAGATTTTCCTCAAACCGTCCCTCGGCGCGCTGCTCGGTTCGCTGTTGCTGTTCATTGCCTATATGCTGAATCAGAAGTTTCTGGCTCACAGCAGCTATATGTTTGAGCTGGAAGTGCTGATCAAAACCCTGTTGGGGATCCTGATGGCCAACGTGATTTTCTCATTCGGACATAATCTGCTGAACTATCACTCACCGCGTATCACTTATCTGGTGAATGCATCGCTATTTATATATCTGGTGCACCATCCGTTGACCCTGATATATGGCGCTTTTGTGACTCCGCATATCAACAATAACCTGCTGGGTTTTCTGGCTGGCTTGGTGTTTGTCTTCTCTTGCGCCTTCCTGTTATATGAACTGCACAAGCGTATCCCGCTGTTCCGTTTTCTGTTCTCTGGTAAACCGCAATAATCCTACTGCCCGGCAGCCGTTTCGGCTTGCCGGGTAGCTCACTGTCATCGCTTCGTCTACCAGTACCTTTATCATTTACCTTCGCACCGGCAACGCGCCTGGTGATTCAAGCACTGAGCACAGATTGCTCACCCCTATGGCGAAAGTTAAGGCAAAGTTATGCTGGAGCATATTGCCGCGAGTTGTTATAACGGCAATGCATAAGTGGAAATCCACATCCCTGCCTTACGGTAGCGATTGGGCTCAATGAACCCTAAGGGACGGCCTTGTCACCATCGCGACAAGGCTTGCAGCATCTCCCTTCCGTCACGACAGAGAGGATTTTTAATGACTGATAAAGACACTTCGGCTCAGGAAGCCGTACCAGAGAACGCCACCCTACTGAAAATTCTTGGCCGGTTGCTTTCCGCACTGGATTCGTCGATCAGCGGCAAGGATCGCAGCATTCTGGTCGCCGAACTTTCCAGCCTTAACCTTGACGGTATTTCAGAGTCAGAAAGAAAACTGGCTGCCGAGCTGATCAGACGGGCCCTGCAGTCACTCGACCATTTATAACGCCTCGCCTGCAAACCATTAAGCCTCCTGGAGGGGGTTTAATGGTTTTTCCTTCTCCAGGCACGGCAACACCCACCATTTATTGCCTAAGCACGATCACAGCAAGCTGATAAATATAGATAAAAGAAAGAAGTTCACCGGTTTCTCCCCGCTTCCATATGGTTCTCCGCTTAAATGACAATAAAGGTCAAACTGTTTTATGAATCAGGCTTGGCGTTTTACCTGAAAAACAGGCTATCATCAGGGAGTATCTGCGCTAGCGCGCAACGCCCTTCCCCCCAGCCTGCAGGAGAACGTCATTTTGGATGCCAGCACCATTAACAGTTTGTTCATCATCGGTGCCGTGTTGGTGGGAGCAAGTATTCTTCTCAGTTCATTTTCGTCACGCCTGGGTATTCCTATTCTGGTGATCTTCCTGGCCATTGGCATGTTGGCGGGGGTCGATGGTCCGGGCGGTATCGTTTTCAGCAACTATCCGGTGGCCTATCTGGTCAGTAACCTGGCGCTGGCGGTGATCCTGCTGGACGGCGGGATGCGTACCCGAGTCAGCTCATTCCGCGTCGCGCTATGGCCGGCACTTTCGCTGGCAACTATCGGCGTGGTGATCACCGCCGGGCTGACCGGGCTGGCCGCCGCCTGGCTGTTCAACCTCGATCTGCTGCAGGGCATGCTGATTGGCGCCATTATCGGCTCCACCGACGCCGCGGCAGTCTTCTCGTTATTAGGCGGCAAAGGACTGAACGAACGCGTCAGCGCCACGCTGGAAATCGAATCCGGCAGCAACGATCCCATGGCGGTGTTCCTTACCATTACGCTGATTGCGATGATCTCCGCAGGCGAAACCACGCTGAGCTGGATGTTCCCTCTCCATCTGCTGCAGCAGTTCGGCATGGGGGTTGTCTTTGGTCTTGGCGGCGGTTGGCTGCTGCTGACGTTAATCAACCACATTAAACTGGCAGAAGGGCTGTATCCACTGCTGGCCGTCAGCGGCGGCATTCTGATTTTTGCCCTGACCACCGCACTGGACGGCAGCGGCATTCTGGCGGTATACCTGTGCGGCCTGATGCTGGGTAATCGCCCGATCCGCAACCGGCACGGCATCGTGCAAACCTTCGACGGCCTGGCATGGCTGAGCCAGATCGGCATGTTCTTGGTGCTGGGATTATTGCTGAATCCGCATGAGCTGCTGCCGATCGCCATCCCTGCCCTACTGCTTTCGCTGTGGATGATCTTATTTGCCCGACCGCTGTCGGTATTTATCGGGCTGTTGCCGTTCCGCAGTTTTACCTTACGCGAACGCAGCTTTATCTCCTGGGTCGGCCTGCGCGGGGCCGTACCGGTGATTCTGGCCGTCTTCCCGATGATGGCCGGCCTGCCCAATGCTCAGTTGTTCTTCAACGTGGCTTTCTTTGTGGTGTTGGTTTCCCTGTTGCTGCAGGGCACCACCCTGTCGTTCGCCGCGAAGAAAGCCAAGGTGATCGTTCCGCCGGCGCTGGCGCCGATTTCACGGGTTGGGCTGGATGTTCATCCTGAAAACCAGTGGGAGCAGTTTGTTTATCAGCTGTCGTCCGAAAACTGGTGCGTCGGTGCCGCGCTGCGTGAGCTGAAAATGCCACCGGGTACGCGCATTGCGGCATTGTTCCGAGGCAAAGAGCTGTTGCACCCCAGCGGCAGCACACGACTACGCGAAGATGACATTCTGTGCGTTATCGGTCACGAGCACGACCTGCCGGTACTGGGTAAGTTATTTAGCCAGGCGCCGGTGGTTACGCTGGATGAACGCTTCTTCGGTGATTTTATCCTGCAGTCGGACGCGCGCCTGAGCGATATTTCACAGGTTTATGGCCTGAATCTGCACGAAGGCGTGGATGAACAGCAAACGCTCGGCCAATTCGTCATTCAACTGATTGGCGGCGAACCGGTAGTGGGCGATCAGATCGAATGGGATGGCCTGACCTGGACCATCGCCGAAATGGATGGCAATGCGATCAGTAAAGTCGGCGTAAGAATTGTTACTGACTGATCCCTCCGCATAACCGGTCTGCTGCGCGGCCATGCCCGCAGCGGACCTTTCAAACAGACGGAACTTATAAGCCTGGGAAGGTTCTTAACCTCTGGAATAACCCAAACCGGGCATTCAGCTCCGGCGTTTTAACCTTTACTCTGGGAACATCGCATCGCGGTGATGGGTATCGATTTGAACAGTAAAATTCGATTTCTATCGGCCATGTTGGGGCTCGCACTGACTGTTATAGTGCTGGACCTGGGCGTCGCCGATTTGGTCCATAGACTCTTAATTGGATAACGTTAACGTGGCACAGCAGCAAGAAAAAGACATTCTGGGAAAGATACTGGTTACCGTCTCCGCACTCTGCGTGATTATTGTGGCGGTATTGCTGATATGGGGATTTGTACTGGATTAATCCCCAGCCAGGCGCAGTAACATAGCAACACTACAACTACCGTTTTGTTACAAAACACCGAAATCACTTACCGGCCATTGCGCGTAAGCTAGACGCAGAGAGTTATAAAAATAATCCCTCATACGACTTAAGTGTTGGCCCGCCTGAAACGGGCTTTTTTTTGCCCGCAACCCCAAATTTGGAGCATAAAAAAACCGCCGAAGCGGTTCTTTAAAGGCGATGGCGATCATATTTTACAGCCTTCGCAGTCCGCCTCGTCCTCAAGGATCTCGGGGAGTTCTTTCACTTTCTGCGCCGCTTTTTCTTCTGCTTGCGCCAATTCGGCATCGATATCAAAATCGAAAATATCATCACTCATCGTAAATTCCTCAGGCTTATCTGACTTCAATGCGTGAGTATAATCGACAACCGCGCGAGCGGAAACCCTCAGTTAAGCACGGCCACCTGCGGCTGTTCATCCTGCGGCTTCTTTGAGTACGCCAGATCGTAGACGTCGTAGAAATCGATCTCGCCTTTATTGGCGATAATTTCCTGCATGCGATTTTTCGTCGCGGCACCGATCGTCGGTTCATCCAGCAATGCCTTCACCGACTGCGGCGACAGCGCCCGGGTGAAATACCACTCGCCGTTATAACAAACGCGCAGATCCAGCACGCCAATATCTTCAAAGCGATAGACCGGTTTGATTTCAATCAACAGCATGGCGAACATGAACAGAACGAAGGCGGTGAAAGCCAAAAACGCGATGAAGCCCATGTAAGGAACCTGATACATCACGGCGATCACGGCAAAATAACCGGCAAACATGGCGAGACACAGATAGCGGTGATCGCGCGCAAATTCGCTATTGAAGCGCAACTTGCCGTCACGTCCTTCCTGTCGATTGATCCGTTCGATTTCTTTTACCAAGATGCTTTTAATCGCGTCCATAGCTACAACCTTATGCCTTGGGGGGACATTATTGCTATCAATAATCATTCCTCAAACTAACACAGGTACAGTTTGCCCAGGTAGATCAGTTATGCAATTTAATATCGGTAACTGTTATACCCTCTGCGGCTAGCGCTGCAGCGAGTTTTTGCCTTGCGCAAACATAAACATCCGCTGGGCGATATCGTCGGCCTGTTTGATTTTTTGCTTTTGCGGTTCGTTACAGCGCTGAATAGCGCGCGCATAAGCCAGTTCATGCGCCTGATCGATCATCGCAATAATCTTGTCGCGCTCCTGTTGAGCCAGGTTGCCCAGCATGGTGGTGATAATTGCCTGATAGGCGTTGGAGGCGGCGGTAAGCGACTTCTCTCTGGCTTCGAGCGCCACCACACGTTGCAATAACTCCTGCAGTTGATCGGACTCAGACATGGCGATCTCCTGTTGCCGGGCAGCGAACCTGCCTGATTAGAGTCTAGCAAAGATCGATTGCAACAGAGGAAGATTAAGAAAAGAACCGGTTAGGGTAAAGCACACCCGAAAATCCCAACAAGGAGCCGATAGTGCAAATCAACCCGGGTGCGCTTTATGATAACGGGTCCGTAAAGGAAGCTGGCGCGCTATGCAGGACTCGAACCCGCGTCTATCAATTTTGTAGCCAAAAAAGCATCATAAAACCAACCACTCTGCCAACTGAGTTAATAGCGCATTCCTTTGCTTCGGGGCGTTATTATCCATATTAATGCTATGGATTCAACACAAGTAACTATGAACAACTGAATTTTAAGAGAAATCTTGTTTTTTTCGCCTATTCCTCCCTCAGCCGCCAATTACTTTCATTCCGCGATAGTTAATCAGTGGCACTTTTCCCTCGCCGTCTGCGGCATGTTTATTGTTAGTTAAAGCGCTGGATGCCACTATAGCGGCTTCTGGGATCAACGTTGCTGTTACGGATAACATTATGAAAGTCACTCCGCGCCGTTTGGCGTTTACTCTGGTCGGCGTCCTGCTGGTCATTACTGCCGTCGTTACACTGATCTCACTGCGAAGCCCCTCACCGGCCCCCTATGTCACGGCGCCGGTTCGGCTTGGCGATATCGAAAACGCGGTATTGGCCACCGGTAAGCTGGATGCTTTCGAACGGGTCAACGTCGGCGCTCAAGTTTCAGGCCAGGTGAAGTCCCTGAAGGTCAAACTTGGCGACCGGGTGACCAAAGGCCAGCCGATTGCCGACATCGACGACCTGCCACAACGTAACGATCTGCGTAATGCCGAAGCGGCGCTGAACGTGGCAAAAGCGGATTTACAGGCCAAACAGGCGCTGTTGAAGCAGGCGGAGTCCCGTTTTAAACGCCAGAAACGCATGTTGAAAGACGAAGCCGGCTCGCGCGAGGATTTTGAAGCGGCCGAGGCCACGCTTGCCGCTACCCGCGCCGAACTGATTGCGCTGAATGCACGTATTGTGCAGGCGCAAATTGAGGTGGACAAGAAGAAGGTCGATCTGAGCTACACCCGCATCCTGGCACCGATGGACGGCATTGTCATTGCCGTCATTACCCAGCAAGGCCAAACGGTAAACGCCAATCAGAGCGCCCCTACCATCGTCAAACTGGCGCAGTTGGATGTGATGACCATCAAGGCGCAGATTTCCGAAGCCGACATTACCCGCGTTACCCAAGGGCAAAAAGCCTACTTCACCATTTTCTCCGAACCGGACAAAAAGTACGATGCCACGCTGCGCACCGTCGAATTGGCGCCTGAGTCCATCATGAAAGACGATTCGCTCAGCGGCGGCGGTTCCGCCTCAGGCTCCGGCAGCGCCAACGCTTCGGTGTATTACAACGCGCTGCTCGACGTGCCCAATCCGCAAAACCGGCTGCGCATTGCCATGACGGCTCAGGTTTCATTGCTACTGGGTGAGGCAAAAAACACGCTGTTGGTTCCGATTCAGGCAGTGCATAAAAACGCGGACAAAAAACAGCAGGTACAAGTGCTGACCGGGGATAACCGGGTGGAAATACGTGAGGTGACAACCGGTATTACCAATAACGTCGATATACAAATCCTCTCTGGATTAAAGGTGGGTGAACACGTAGTGCTGGTGCAAGAAAGCGCCAAGCCGGGCGAAGAAGGCCTGTTACTGTGAACACCATTATTGAACTGAAAGGGATTGGCCGCACCTATACCAACAGCAGCGAGCCGTTAACCGTACTGAAAAACATCAACCTCAAGATCGCCGCCGGTGAGTTGGTTGCCATTATCGGTGCCTCAGGCTCGGGCAAATCAACGCTGATGAACATCATCGGTTGTCTGGACGTGCCTGATCAGGGGAATTATCACATCGGCGGGCATAACGCCGCGCACCTGTCGCCGGACGAGTTGGCCAGGCTTCGTCGGGAACACATAGGTTTTATCTTCCAGCGTTATCATCTGATGCCGGACATCAGCGCGTTGGGCAATGTCGAGATCCCGGCGATCTACGCCAACAGTAAACGCGACCAACGTCGCCTGCGCGCGGCACAATTGTTGGCGCGCCTGGGGTTGGAGGGCCGTGAGCATCACAAGCCCGGTCAACTGTCCGGCGGCCAACAGCAACGCGTCAGCATTGCTCGTTCGTTAATCAACGGCGGTGAAATCATCCTTGCGGACGAACCGACCGGCGCGTTGGACTCCAAATCCGGGCAGGAAGTGCTGGAGATCCTCAGCGAACTGAACCAGCGTGGTCACACGGTGGTGATCGTCACCCACGACATGAAAGTCGCCCAGCACGCGCAGCGTATTATCGAACTGCAGGATGGCGAGATCGTCGCCGACAGCGGGTGTCAATCGCCGGTGCCTCCCCCGGTGATGAAAAAGAGCCCGCCAGTTGCACAAGGCTATTGGCAAAGCTTGCTCGACCGCACCCGGGAGTCACTGCAGATGGCGCTGAAAGCGATGAACGCCCACCGCTTGCGCACAGCGCTGACTATGACCGGCATCATTTTCGGCATCGCCGCCGTGGTTACGGTGGTCGCCCTGGGCGAAGGTGCAAAACAGCGCACGCTGGAGAGCATTAAAGATCTGGGCACTAACGTCGTCAGCATTTATCCCGGGCGTGATTTCTTTGACGACAGCATCGACAGCATCCGCACCCTGGTACCGGCGGACGCCGACGCGCTGGCCAGCCAGAGCTTTGTCGACAGCGTCAGCCCTGAAGTCAGCGCCTCAGAGAACATTCGCTTTCGCAGCAAATCGGCCAACGCATCGATCAGCGGCGTGGGCCGCGATAACCTGCGCGTTAGCGGCCTCAAGCTGATACAGGGTCGAAACTTCCTCGATGACCGCAATGCGCTGCAGGAAGTGATCATTGACGAAAACGCGCGGCAGGCTTTGTTCGGCGATTTCGGCGTTGAGCCTCTGGGCCAGATCGTGTTCCTCGGTGCGGTACCGGCCCGGGTGGTCGGCATAGTCCAAAGTAACCAGGATTCGGCCCCCAACCGCATCAGAGTATGGATGCCCTACTCCACCGTGATGTATCGCATGGTGGGCAAATCGACGCTGAGCAGCATTAATGTCCGGTTGAAAGAGGACGTCTCCAACGAAGCCGCCGTCGCCGCGATTAAACAGTTGCTGACTCAACGTCATGGCGTGAAGGATTTTATGCTGTTCAATCTCGACAAATACCGAAAATCGATTGAACACACCTCGATGACGCTGACCTTGCTGATCCTGATGGTCGCCTCGATCTCCCTGATTATTGGCAGCCTGGGCGTGATGAATATCATGCTGGTGTCAGTGACCGAACGCACGCACGAAATCGGCGTGCGCATGGCCGTCGGTGCCCGGCGTAGCGATATCATGCAGCAATTTATGATAGAAGCCGTGCTGGTTTGCCTGATCGGCGGTGTATTGGGCATATTGCTGTCATTCGCCGCTGGTTCGCTGTTTACCCTGTTAGCGGGGGGCATGCTCACCGCCATCTATTCCTGGCAGGCCGCCGCCGTGGCCTTCTGCTGCTCCACCCTGATTGGCATGATCTTCGGTTATCTCCCTGCCCGCAAAGCGGCGCGGATGGATCCGGTCATTTCTCTGGCCAGCGAGTAACTTATGAAAACCTTATCCCCTCTCGCGTTATGCCTCGCGGCCTTGCTCAGTACCGGCTGCGGGAATGCGCTGAAAAGCGAGTATCAGTCTCCAAAGGTGCAGTATCCGGCCGACTGGCAGCAAAACGCCGAAGCCGACACGTCAGAACCATTCAACTGGCGTGATTTCCGCGATCCCCAGTTGGACCGATGGCTGCAGCAGGTGATGGCGGCCAATAACGATTTGGCCGCCGCCGCACTGCGCGTCTACCGTGCCCAACTGGCGGCGCAGCGGGCTGATATCGGCACCGCGCCAAGTGTGAACGCAACGCTCAGCAGCGGAGCCAATACCGCCCTTTCCGACTCCTCGCCTTGGAACAAAAGCAGCAGCGCCAATCTCGGCGTCAGCTATGAGGTCGATCTATGGGGCAAACTGGCGCGGCAACGTGACGCCGCGGAATGGGCCAGCCAGGCCACGCAACAGGATTTGCAAAGTGCGCGTCTGGCTTTGCTCGCCAGCGCCAGCAAGAATTACTGGCGTATCGGCTTTATCAATCAGCGAATCCGCGTCAGTCAGCAAAGCATCGACTATTCCCAACAAACCCTGGGGCTGGTCAAGGCACGCTACCGCGCGGGCAGCGTCTCTTCATTGGACGTGGTGGATGCCGAACAGAACCTGATTAATCAGCAAAGCAGCCATCTGGCACTGCTGCGTGAGCGTCAACAGGCGCTGAACGAACAGACGGTACTGCTGGGTGCGCCGCCGGGAAACACGGTGGTTGAGCCCGAGAGCCTGCCGACCGGTCCATTGCCGCAAATCAATGCCGGCATCCCGGCCAGCGTGCTGCGCCATCGCCCGGATATCAGTGCCAAAGAGTGGCGACTGCGTGAAACTCTGGCTAACGTGGACATCAAACGCACCCAGTACTACCCGGCCTTCAGCCTGACGGGCTCATTAGGTGCCAGCAGCACCGCATTGCTGGAGTTTTTGCGTAATCCGCTGGCAACGGTAGGTGCCGGACTGTCGCTGCCGTTCCTCGAATGGCGGCAAATGGACGTCGATATCAAAATCGCCCGCAGCGATTATGAACTGCAGGTGCTGGAATTCAAGCAGGCGCTGTATAAAGCCATGGCCGACATTGATGATGCCCTATCGTTACGTACGCAACTGATGGCACAGGAGAAACACCTGCAGGCGGCATTGGCGCTGGCGCGTAAATCTGAACGATTGAATGAAAGCCGCTACCGGCAAGGCTCGGTGCCGATTAATTTCTGGCTGGATGCGCAAAATCGCCGTCGGTTGGCGGAGCTGGCCGTGGATGAAAACCGGTTCGCTCAATACCAAAACCTGGCGCAACTCTATCTGGAGTTTGGTGGATCTGCGCAGTAAGGCTGAGCCTGGCGATCGCGCCAGGCTTTTTCATCTGGAATGCATTAATTTTGCCCGTTTTTACTGCAGTTCTTTCTATACTTGTTTCATCCCTTCCCAGACAAAAAACCACCATTATGAACAATAATTAATCTATTTATGCGCTAAATCGGTGCAAATTGATAAGATAAACTGCTAAATTTGATCGCCGCAAGATATAACGCTAAGCTATAGATGCAAAATAATTAGTCACCTAAATGACATATTCCCGGTGAAAATTGACTTATTACGTGACTCGCATCACACAAAAAAGGCAGTGGCGAATCTGGCAACATCGCAATAAGATTAGCCACGCTGATAACTGGGCAGAAGAAGTGAACGAGGATTGCGAATTCACGTACGACTAAAATTGATTAAGGGATGATTATATGAAGTTAAGAAAAAAACGACATAAACCGATGCATATTAATGACATCACCATCATCGATGACAGCAAGCTGAAAAAAGCCATTACCGCGGCCGCATTAGGTAACGCAATGGAATGGTTCGACTTCGGTGTATATGGCTTTGTGGCCTACGCCCTTGGGCAAGTCTTTTTCCCTGGCGCCACCCCTGGCGTACAGATGATTGCCGCACTGGCGACCTTTTCCGTTCCCTTCCTGGTACGTCCATTAGGCGGTATCTTCTTTGGCGCGATGGGCGATAAATTCGGTCGCCAGAAAGTACTCTCCATCACCATTATTATCATGGCGGTCAGTACCTTCTGTATCGGCCTGATCCCTTCCTATGCCTCTATCGGCATCTGGGCACCGGTTCTGCTGTTGCTGGCCAAATTGGCACAGGGCTTCTCGGTAGGTGGCGAATACTCCGGCGCGGCTATCTTCGTAGCCGAATACTCACCGGACAGAAAACGCGGCTTTATGGGCAGCTGGCTTGATTTTGGCTCCATTGCCGGTTTCGTGCTGGGTGCTGGCGTGGTGGTACTGATCTCCAGCATCGTCGGTGAAACCAACTTCCTCGACTGGGGCTGGCGTATTCCGTTCTTTATCGCAGCGCCATTGGGTCTGATCGGTTTGTACCTGCGCCATGCGCTGGAAGAAACACCGGCCTTCCAGCAGCACGTGGAAAAGATGGAGAAAGACGACCGCAACGCCATCGAAAACCCGCCGAAGACCTCTTTCAAAGAGATCGCGGCCAAGCACTGGAGAAGCCTGCTGGTCTGCGTCGGTATCGTGATTTCAACCAACGTGACCTATTACATGTTGCTGACTTACATGCCGAGCTACCTGTCGCATAACCTGCACTACTCGGAAGATCACGGCGTACTGATCATTATCGCCATCATGATCGGTATGTTGTTCGTGCAGCCGGTCATAGGCCTGGCCAGTGACCGCATCGGCCGTAAGCCGTTTATTATCGGCGGCAGCGTCGGTCTGTTGGCTCTGTCTATCCCCTGCTTTATTCTGATCAACAGTAACGTGATTGGTCTGATCTTCGTCGGTCTGTTGGTGCTGGCGGTGCTGCTGAACTCCTTCACCGGTGTGATGGCCTCCACCCTGCCGGCGATGTTCCCGACGCATATTCGTTACAGCGCATTGGCGATTTCATTCAACATCTCGGTACTGGTTGCCGGTGCGACGCCGACGGTTGCCGCCTGGCTGGTCGAAGCGACCGGGAACCTGTATATGCCGGCTTATTATCTGATGGTCGTCGCCGTCATCGGTCTGATCACCGGCCTGTACATGAAAGAAACCGCCAATAAACCGCTGCGCGGTGCCACCCCGGCGGCTTCGGATCGTTCGGAAGCCAAAGAGCTGCTGCAAGAAAACTACGACAACATCGAACAGAAAGTCGAAGACATCAATGAGCAGATTGCCGAGTTGGAAAAGAAAAAACAGACGTTGATCGACCAGCATCCAAAACTGGACTAAACAGCGTTCTAACGACAAGCCACCTTCGGGTGGCTTTTTTATTGCCGTAATCCGGTCAACGTCCGAACGTAAATTTGCACAACCTTCCTTCTGCGCCCCATGCGCGACCGCCGTTTTTCACCGGCAGTAATCATCGGGGTATAAGCGGCCACAGTGCGATTTCGGCAAACCGGATTTTGGCACTATTAGCCTGATATTTTATCCCGGCGAGGTTTGATGCTAGGCTTGAAATCAAGTTAACCCATTGAAGAAGATAGCCAATGAGTAGAATGGATATGCCGATCGTTATTGCCGTAGCCATCATGATTGCGATATGGATAGGCGCGTTATTTAACATTGGCGATATCACGCACGCCCTGGCGCGGATCTTCCACTGGATTGAGAGTCTTCGTTAAGGGAGCTTTCCGCCAGCTTAATGCATAAAAAAACCGCCTTTCGGCGGTTAGTCATACGGCTGACAACTCAGTTGACCTGGCACCAGTTACGCTGCTTCACAATCCCGCCGTCCGGCGAAGTATAGCCGATACAACCCAGCACGCTGTCGAACAGCTTTTCATGAAACACCGGCGTTTTTGCCTTTTGCAGCGCCTTTAACTGATTAAATGCCGCCTGGTGATCGGGCTGACTGAGAAACTTGTCGGATGCCCAGACCATAATTGGCACAGTACGCTGTTCTTTCGGCGCGTGATCGCGCGGCGTGCCGTGGAAATGCATATTTTCCGAGATCGACTCACCGTGATCAGAGGCGTAAAACACGATAGCGTTACGGTTGCGCAACTGATTGAACACCTGCTCAAGAACATAGTCGGTGTACAACAGGCTGTTGTCGTAAGAGTTGATCATCGATTCCGTTGAACACGTATCGTCAATACCTTGGCATTCCGGCTGATAGCGAGCAAAAGCCCGCGGATAGCGTTCGGTGTACATATAGTGTGAGCCTTTGGTATGCAAAATCACCAAGTGTTTGCCCTGAGGATGGCGGTCCAGCGAATCCTGCAGTTCATCGATCAACGCAATATCATCCACGGGTTTACCGGCATTGCGTTTTTCCGCCTGAATGCTTTCTCGAAGAGCATAGCTGTCCGCCTGAGTCTTATTATAAAACCAGGCTTCGCTTTGCATAGAGAATAGCTCGGAGGAAAACCCCTGCTTCTTCAACACCGAAAAGACGTTCATTTCCTTCAGTGTGCGCTGTGGCTCTTCCGATGCCCCGCCTTCTCTGACGAACATGCAACGCAGAGAGAGCTTGGTTGACGTATCGCAAGAATAGCCTTGCAGCACCGCCAGGTTGGCTTCCTTATCCAGATTCGGCGTATTGTCGCGCTGGTAACCGTAAACCCCCATATGATCGCGTCTGGCACTTTCACCAATCACGAATACCACATAAAGATCATTCACGTCTTTTGGCGGCTGGTAGGTGAAATGCGCCGCCGGATCAAACAGATTCCGGCTGTCCTCCGCCTGGCTGTAGGAACTGTAAGTCAGCAGCCCCAGGGCCGAAAGCCAGTTAGACGGTGAATAGCTGCCGGCAACGACCCCGCCATAGCTGGCCATCATCTGATTATTTTCACGGTCGTGTTGATCCTGCACCTGGCCCATCAACTGAAGCGGTAGCCAGCAGAACAGGCCAGCGGCCAACATAATCCCGCCTTTTTTGACCAATGCCAGCTGATTGCCGCGTTTGAATGCGGCTTCGTGCATCGGGGCCAGCCAAATCAACAGCAGCGGCAACAGGCTCACCAGCACCATCCATACGCCAAAATGCCAGCCTACCGACTCTTTGGATAAATCAACGTCGGTGGTCATCACCGCCGCCAGAATGCCGTAGCCGATATCGACGTGGAACAACACCATGTAATAGCTGGCAGCAACCGAGCTCAGGACCAGCAGCGTGGTCAAAACACGAAACAACCGGCGCCCCAAAAAGGAGATAAGCAGCGTGATAAAGCATACGAGGCAAAAGGCCGCGACAATTTCAATGCCAATCGACAACAGGTTATCGTTATGAAGCTGTTGATAACGACGATAAAAAATAGGGATATTGAGTAATACACCGAGATAGAAAGCGATAAAAAAGGAGACCTGCAACTGGGTCCAACGTCGGAACTTCTGCATTATTGATACCATTCCTGCCAATGTGAGTTCATAGCCATCTGCCAGATACAGGTTGTTGTGAGAGTTTCTCTCCCCCTGCTACTGGGTGGTTATCTGACAGGTAATTTAGGCGGGCGTTGCCAGCGCGGAGAAAAATAACGTTGTTATGATGTAACAATTCGTGTGCAAAACGGCTTTTATCCTTCCTGCGGTAGCGGTTAGGTGCGCTGCCGCAGGAAGATGGTTTATCCCGCTATGGCGTCAGGGATTGTTCACCAACCGCAGCGCTAGGTGCCGATGCCGCGGCCTGATTTTCTTCGCGGTACTTCTGCTTATCCCAGGCACGGAAGAACGGGTAGTAAATTGCCATTGAAATCAGCAGATTGACCACCTGGATCACCGTTCCTGAAATATGGCCTCCGGTTGCCAGATAGCCGCTAATGAAAATCGGCGTGGTAAACGGTAAGGCTATACCAACCGGCGGCGTCACCAAACCGGTTGTCATCGCACTGTAGGTCACGATCACCAGCACCACTGGTGTCAGGATAAACGGCAGGAAGAAGTACGGGTTCATCACCAACGGGATGCCAAACACCATGGGCTCACTGATATTAAACAGGCAACCCGGCGCGGCGATTTTCCCCAGCTGCTTCATCTGCGCGCTACGGCTGCGCACCAGCATGAAGATCACCAACCCCAACAGGGCACCGGTTCCGCCGGGCGCTATCCATAAATCGTAAAATTGCTGGGTAATAATGTGCGGGATAGGCTGGTTGTTCTGAAACGCCACCAGGTTTTCCGACATATTCGCCAACCACACCGGCTGAATGAACACCAATACGATGGCATCACCGTGCAGCCCCAACGTCCATAACAGGCCAATCAGGATCACTGAGAAAATCATTCCCGGCAGCGTTCCGCCCACGTGATGCATCGGGATACCGATCAGCGTAGCGATCATGGTGTTGATATCGCCAAACGGCGTGGCTTCGACGATCAGGCGCAGCAGAAGGATCACTGCCAGTACGCAAAATCCCGGAATCAACGCCAGGAAGGATTTCGCCACCGCTGGCGGCACGCCTTCAGGCATATTGATCACCAGATTGCGGTTATGCACGAACCGGTAGATTTCCGTCGACAACAGCGCCACCACGATTGCCACGAACAATCCCTGGCTGCCGATAAAGTTCATCGGCAGCACGCCTTTGACAATCTGCTCCGCGGCACCTTTCACCGGGGCAAAAAGGGTGTGTTGAGGAATGGTCATGATAAACGCTACTAACGAAACCGCACCGGTACTGAGCGGGTCCATACCACGGTATTTTTCCGCCAGCCGGTAGGCAATGCCAAAGCTGGAGATAATCGCCATGATGTCGTAGGTCGCTTTGACCGGATACAACAGCTTGTCGCGCCAGGCCGCACCGAATACCTCCCCCATCAGGTTGGCATAGCTCGGGATCGGCAAGTAGGCGAAGATCAGGAAAAATGACCCGATCAACATAAACGGCATATTGAGAATTATGCCGTCTCGTACCGATAAAATGTGTTTTTGCCCGGCGATTTTTAACGCCGCCGGCAATACGTAACGTTCCAGAATGCTATTTAAACCCGCCATCATTCCCCCTGCCCGGCCCAGCCGGCATCGTGATTATTATTATGGAATATCGACTTAGTTGAACTGCGGCAAATAGGCTTGATTCAGGTTCAGCACCTCATCCAGCAAAGGTTCTGCGATACCGACGCCGCCAATCAGCGGATTCACCACCAGCGCCAACAGTGCACTGTGACGATCGCCATGCACTGCGGCCTCAATGGTCAAACGTTCGAAATCTTTCACCTGCTGAGTCAGCCCGTTCATGGCCAGCGGCAGCGGCCCGAAGCTCAGCGGGTGAGCGCCCTGTGCGTCGATCACGCAGTTGGTTTCAATCACTGCGTCATCCGGCAGGCCCTGAATCGCACCATTATTGCGGGTGTTCACCACCAGCACCTTGCCGCTGTTATTGTGAATGGCACGGATCAGCTCGACCGCCACTTCTGAATAGAAGGCACCGCCACGGAAGCTCAACTGTTCCGGTTTTTTATCCAGCGTGGGGTCGGCGTACAGTGCAAATAGCTCTGCCTCTACCTTCATCACCTGTTCAGCACGGGTTCCCTGGGCCGCAGCGGCTTCAAGCTCTTCTTCCAGCATGCCGGCGGTTTGGTAGAAATAGCGATGATATGGGCAAGGGATCGCACCCAGCGCCTGCAAAAACGCCGGCGGCCAAGGCAGATCCTTGATGTTGTTCATCGACAGCGTTTCGCCATTGCTCAGCATCTCCAACACCTGGGCGGTCACATCCCTGCCGCTTTGCGTTACCTGATGTACCCACACCATATGGTTCAGTCCAGCAAAACGGAGATCGACCTGATCATGAGGTGCCTTCAGCATGTCGGCGATCATGTGGTGCATGGTGATCGGTACGTTGCACAAGCCGATAATCTTCGCCTTGCTGTAACGGGAGACCGCTTCGGTGACAATACCGGCCGGATTGGTAAAATTGATGATCCAGGCGTCCGGCGCTACCGCTTCTACGGTACGCGCCACTTCCAGCATGACAGGAATGGTGCGCAATGCCTTGGCGAAACCACCGACACCGGTGGTCTCTTGACCCAGGCGCTGGTATTTCAAACCCAGGCGTTCATCGGCAGCACGGGCGGCCAGTTGCCCGACCCGCAGTTGAGTCAGTACAAAGCTGGCACCGCGAATGGCCGGTTCCAGCTCGAAATGTACCGACACCACCACCTGCTCCAGCCCGTTGCGCTTGAGCATTCTTTTGGTCAGTTCGGCAATGATGCCCACTTTCTCGCGGCCGGACTCTACATCTACCAACGCCAGTTCGGTTAACGGGACGTCCTGATAGTGGGCGATCAGCCCCTCGACCAACTCCGGCGTGTAGCTGCTGCCCCCGCCAATTACGGTTATCTTAGTCATTGCTTTGCCCCTGCGGTAAACGGCGATAAAGCTCGATCATGTCGGTGGCCAGATCTTGAATCAGCATGGCATTCATCAAATGATCCTGCGCATGCACCAGAATCAGACTGACCGGTATTTTCCCAACTCCCTCATCCATGCCAATCAGCTCCGTCTGCATGCCGTGCGCCCTCCCGATGCCGGCCTTCGCCTCTTCCAACTTAACCTCTGCGGCTGCGAACTGACCGCGACGTGCCAGTTGCAGCGCCGAAAGCAGCGAACTGCGAGCGCTGCCGGCATGAACCAGCAACTCCATAACGCTAGTTTCCAAATCCACCATCACCTCCCCGGCCTTATTTCAGGCGCAGCGATCCCGCCGAGAGTCATGAAATAACCCGCGGTCGATGAATAAATAAAGGATAAATGGGGCCAAGCCCCTCAGAGTGTTATCAGGCTAACAAGCCCAGCGCCTTATCCAGCACCTTGTCTCCACGCATAGTGCCGTAATCCATCATGTCGATCACCGCAACAGTTTTCCCCAAGGGCGCAGCAAGTTCGGAAAGACGTGCGTGTTCATATTTCACCTGCGGCCCCAGCAGTACAATGTCCGCACGCTCGACGATGCGCTCGAAATCCGCCACCGGCACGGCTTCAATCACGATATCCAGCGCCCGTTTTTGCGCCTCAGCTTTCATTTTTTGTACCAGCATGCTGGTCGACATGCCTGCTGCGCAGCATAAGACGATGGTTTGCATTTTCAGTATCCCGGTTGTTAGCCACTTGGCGATGCAAATATAAAACAGTTCCGTAACACGCTTGTAAATACCTTGATTCCATACGATTTGATTATGACTTTTGGCTAATCCTTTAAAAACAATGCATTAAAGAATTTTTGTCGTGAAAATTTTTTTCAACACTGTGATCGGCGATCTGATTTTTCATAACCACAAAATTTAAAACCTGTCTTTAACGTTTAAAAACAAAGTGATAAATCACTACCTGATAAACAATGCGAAGAGCATCTCGTTTCAAATCTGTCCTGATTGAAAATTATTTTCATTAGCTTATTCTTCTGGTTATCGCTTTATGCCGTGTGAAAAACAGGCTAATTTGAAGCACAGATCGCCGGTTGGCATTACAGAAGGGACACTGCAGTCATGGATCTCGTTTACCACATTCAGTTTCGCCAGGATCCGTTCAGCCGCCAGGAAGCAAAAGTTGCCCGAGCCATACTGGACAACCCGGGGTTTACATCAACAGCAACCATTGAGCAATTGGCAGAGCGAGCAGGTGTCAGCACTGAGATCGTCGCTCATTTTGCCCAATCCCTTGGCTGTCAGGATCTTAACGACTTTATCGCGCTAATGCGCTCCCCGTCGACGGCAACACCTCCTCCTACTGAGGTAGCCCAACCCGTGCTCGGCGGCATGGATATCGCCTTTGCCTCCGCGGCCGGCATCGGCAAACTGCCTGGCGTCAGCTCCACCACCCTCAGCCGTTTTGCTAAATCCATCGGTTGTGAAGATATTGGCGACATCGTCTATCAGATCCGCGCACGACAAAATCAGTTCAGTCAGCAGGAGGCCAAAGTCGCACAGACCATTTTGGACGATATTGCCTTCGCCTCCTCCGCCACCATCGAATTGCTGGCCAGCCAAGCGGGGGTCAGCCCGGCCACCATCACCCGATTTGCCAAAACCATTGGCTGCGACGATATTCGCGATCTGCGCATGAAACTGGCTCAGGCCAGCGTGAGCGGCTCACGCTATTTGACCGCCCAAGCCACGCCTAATGGCCCACCGCGGCTGTGGCTACAGCGCGTCAACGACGTGGAAACCACCTTGCATCAACAGCTGCAGCAAGTAGAACATGCAGCGCTGATCGATGCTTGCCAGCAGCTGAGCCAATCCAAGAGCGTGCATATTTTTGGCGTAAACAGCATGGCGCTTTATGCCAATGAGCTGCAACAGCGCCTGGTGGGCCTGGGTTACCCTGCATTTATCTGCCAGGACGCGGCGCTGATGCGCATGACGGCCTCCACGCTCAGCACACAACAGTGCGTGATCCTGCTGTCTATGAGTGGGGAAAACAGCGATTTGCTGAACGCGGCCAAACTGGCCGGCGCGACCGGTGCCTATCGCATCGCCCTAACCCCTGCGGGCACTACGCTGGCCGGGCTGGCGGATAAGGTGTTGCCGCTCAGCGGCGGCAGTACGGCACGCTATGGACTGATGCTGACTCTCGACCTGCTGCTGGCGCAGTTATTGCCCGAAAGCCTGGGGTCACAGACAGAAGATTGAGTCTCTGCCACAGCGCCGTTTGCCGGGCCTTCAACGGTAAATATCACCGCTGCGGCGCTGGCCTGAGGTTTTTCCTAATTAGCGGTTTGGGTTACAACTGCCTATTGATGGGAATATTCTTACTACGTTATCGTTAACATTCCACTTAGATATCACCCTAAGTGAAATTTGCACGACTTTATTTTTTTAATGGCTTCTCTGCCAGCTTCGGCTGGCACTTTAAATTTCACCAGCGGTAAAATTCTATGATCGATTACTCCCTTTACGGTCTCCACGATAGAGATATTGAGACATACCGTGAACAAATATACAGCCTGCTCGGCAAAGGCGTTATTCAGGTGCTTTCCGCGAACAAACCCATCAGCAAGCAAAACATTCTCGCCTATCTCATCGCTGAAATCGAAAGACAACCCGACGAGTACTGTCAGAAACTGCACAGAGCAGCAATTGAGGTTATTGGGATCAACGCTCGCTAAGGAGAAACATGCGCAAATCGGATCTGTGCGCGATCATTTCCATCGCCGTCGTCGTGGCCGTGATGTGGGTGGCAAACTGCAGTGCGGATAGGCTTCCGCTACTGGGAAGTGGAGGCTAGGTTCTAACGCCCGTAACAGGCAGTATCCGGCGATCGGCACAGCGATCAAACAGCCGGATATGGCTTGATTAGCTTGCCAGCCATAGTTTCAGGCTGGCCGCAGGGTTTAGGCCGACAAAAAGCCGATAATGCGAGCTAACGGCATTCGCCGGTAATCGCATTTTTCCCTTGTGGGCAAACATCGGAGCTTTGCGGGATCACGCCCAGAATCGATCCAAAAGACGCTGAACAGCCAGATAGCATGACAATCGCCAATAAAAATAATCCCCCTTTCATCCAACACTCCTTATCTATTGCACTCTCTGGTTATAGATCACTTCTTACCAAGCGTCTTGAAAAATGGTCCTTGCCCGACAACAAGATAACAGTGATAGCAGAAGAATATTATGATGTGATATGACGAAATGGAATTTCAGGCACAAAAAAACCGCCTTCCGGCGGTCACGACATTACTACTTATTGCTTTGATTATTCTGGAATTTATTTTCCTGGTACCCGGGGCGGGACTTGAACCCGCACAGCCATAAGCCGAGGGATTTTAAATCCCTTGTGTCTACCGATTTCACCACCCGGGCTCGGGAAAATTGGAGGCGCGTTCCGGAGTCGAACCGGACTAGACGGATTTGCAATCCGCTACATAACCGCTTTGTTAACGCGCCTAAATTCTTGTTTGCCTTTATCAGGCTAAAGCTCGTGAAACACCAGCTTCATCAAATTTGGAGCGGGAAACGAGACTCGAACTCGCGACCCCGACCTTGGCAAGGTCGTGCTCTACCAACTGAGCTATTCCCGCATTAATCAGAACTTACTGATTTTTTTGCTATCTTTCGGCAAATCACCGCTGCCGTCTGATGCGATGCATTCTACTTACCTGACGTAATGAGTCAATAAAATTGTTGTCTCATTATGTTCGTTTGACGATTTTTGCATCGCTTTGATCAGGGTTCCAGCAAATCTTTCCGCGCAGCGTTCAAATATTGGAACATTGACCAGAAAGTCAGCACCGCCGCGATGTACAGCAAACCAAAAGACACATACTCGACGGTACGATCGGGACGCCACAGCAACCCGACCAGCGACATCATTTGCGCCATGGTTTTGACTTTGCCAATCCAGGACACCGCCACGCTGCTGCGTTTACCGATCTCCGCCATCCACTCACGCAGCGACGAGATGATAATTTCACGGGCAATCATGGTTGCCGCAGGCAAGGTAATCCACCAGGTGTGATAGTGTTCCGCCACCAGCACCAGCGCTACCGCCACCATCACTTTGTCCGCCACCGGGTCAAGGAACGCCCCGAAACGGGTAGTCTGCTTCCAGCGACGGGCCAGGAAGCCGTCAAACCAGTCGGTTATGGCAGCAAACACAAAGATGACGGCGCAAACCATCGGAGCCCAGGTGAACGGCAGGTAAAATGCCAGAACAAAGAATGGGATCAGAACTACGCGAAACAGAGTAAGCCAAGTCGGTATATTCAATTGCATAATGCTAGGGTAACTATCTGGCTGGAGTGGGAATTAAGAGTATGTTGCTACATTGCCCTCAGTGTTTCAATGCATTGTAGATCTTTTCTGCCAATGCTTGTGAAATACCCGGCACTTTTGCAATTTCCTCAACGCTGGCGTTCAATAATGGTTGAAGTCCGCCCATATACTTCAACAGCACCTGTCGCCGTTTTGGTCCAACGCCGTCGATCAATTCCAACGCGCTGGTGTTTCTTACTTTTGCCCTTCTCTGCCGATGCCCGGTGATCGCATGGTTATGCGAATCATCGCGGATATGCTGGATCACATGCAGCGCCGGTGAATCCGACGGCAAGGCAATGCCCTCGCCTTCCGGTACAAAGAACAGCGTTTCCAACCCGGCTTTGCGGTCGGCCCCTTTGGCAATACCAATCAGCAAGGGTTTGTTTTTATCCCAGGTCACGTTCAGCGAGTTAAATACATCAATCGCCATACCGAGCTGCCCCTTGCCGCCGTCGATAAAAATAACGTCGGGGATTTTTTTCTCTTCCAGGTCTTTGCCATAGCGACGCTTCAACACCTGCGCCATCGCGGCATAATCATCCCCTGGCGTTATGCCGGTGATATTATAGCGCCGATATTCCGAACGTAGCGGACCATTCGAGTCAAATACCACACAGGAAGCCACGGTTTGCTCCCCCATGGTGTGGCTGATGTCGAAACATTCCATGCGGTTAATTTCGGCAAGGTTGAGCACCTTCGCCAATTCGGCCAACCGCTGATGGATAGTCGACTGCTGTGAAAGCTTGGTGGTTAGCGCCGTCGCCGCGTTGGTACGAGCCAGTTTAAGGTAGCGTGCGCGATCCCCTCGCGGTTTGCTCTGAATCTGAATTTTCCGGCCGGCAAGTTCTGAAAGCGACTCGGCCAGCAGGTCTTTCTCCGGCAGAGTAAAGTCCAATAGAATTTCCGCCGGCAAGGTGCGCATCTGGCTGCCCTGTAAATAAAACTGGCCGACAAAGGTTTGCACCACTTCGCTCATGTCGGTGCCGCCCGGTACTTTCGGGAAGTAACTGCGGCTACCCAATACCTTACCCTGACGGATAAACAGCACGTGCAGGCAAGCCATACCGGATTCGAAAGCCACGCCAATCACATCCAGATCGTCGCTGTTGCCGGAAACGAACTGACGTTCGGTCACCCTGCGTACCGCCTGGATCTGGTCGCGGATGCGTGCCGCTTCTTCGAAGTTCAGTGTCTTGCTGGCGTTTTCCATCCTTTCGATCAACTGGTGTAGCACCTGCTGATCTTTACCGGACAGGAACAGGCGCACGTAATCCACCTGCTGCCGGTACTCTTCCTCACTCACCAATCCGGCGACGCAAGGCCCCAGGCAACGCCCAATCTGATATTGCAGGCAGGGACGCGAGCGGTTGCGATACACGCTGTTCTCGCACTGGCGTATCGGGAACAATTTCTGCAGCAGCGCCAGCGTTTCACGCACGGCATAAGAATTGGGGAACGGCCCGAAATATTCCCCTTTGGCGTGTTTAGCGCCGCGATGAACCGCCAGGCGTGGGTGGCTGTCCGCGCTGAGGAAGATCAACGGGTAAGATTTATCGTCTCGCAAAAGAACATTATATCGCGGTTGGTATAACTTTATGTAGTTATGTTCCAGTAGTAGCGCTTCTGTTTCGGTATGAGTAACAGTTACGTCTATTTGAGCGATATTTTTAACCAACGTCTCCGTTTTCCTGCTGCCAACCTGTTGGCGGAAGTAACTGGCGAGGCGTTTTTTCAGGTCTTTGGCTTTACCGACGTAGATAACCGTGCCAGTAGCGTCATACATACGGTAGACGCCAGGCTGGCTGGTTACGGTGCTGAGAAATGCTTTGGCATCAAAACGGTCACTCACTGCTTAACAACGTCTCCGCATTGAACAATCCGTGTCGGATAGCCAGGTGTGTCAGTTCGACATCACCGCTGATATTCAGCTTGCTGAACATACGGTAACGGTAACTGTTCACCGTTTTCGGGCTGAGACTCAACTGTTCCGAGATCTCATTAACTTTTTTGCCTTTGGTGATCATCAGCATAATCTGCAGCTCGCGCTCAGACAGGCAGCTGAACGGGGTTTCCGTCTGCGGCTCCAACTGGCTCAATGCCATCTGTTGTGCGATATCGGACGCGATATAACGCTGCCCGGCCTGCACCGTACGAATGGCATTCACCACATCCTGCGGTGCCGCACCTTTGCTCAGATAACCCGCGGCTCCGGCCTGCATCACTTTTGCCGGCAAGGGATTTTCAGTGTGAATAGTCAGCATGATGACTTTAACGTCGGGCGCATAGCGTACAATTTTGCGCGTGGCTTCCAGCCCGCCAATACCCGGCATGTTCATATCCATAAGAACGATATCTACAGCATTGCCACGGCACCATTTCACGGCGTCTTCACCGCACTGGGCCTCCCCGACAACTTTTATACCTTTGATATCTTCAAGAATGCGTCGTATCCCTGCGCGCACCAGTTCGTGGTCATCAACAAGAAGAACGCTAATCAAGGAAAAATCTCCAAAAAGAAGGGAGTAACGCAATCAGCCTCTGTTATAGCCTGAGATATTACTTGTTTTTTAGCCAAGAATGAACACAGATTAATACTTACTTCCGATTAACTTTGCGCAGTGGGCCTGATTTTCGAATTTTAGTCACTCAGGCTGCCCGATAAAACCCTTGTCTGCAGATAAAAAGCCATCGATGTAAATATTACCCTGAGTGAACCGGGCCCCATGATACTGCGATAATCCAGAAGCGAAGGTAAAATCAGTGTAAGAAATCGCAACACGGATAATATTAACACCAATGCAACAAGATTGTAATCCATTGAAATAAAACAATATGACAGATTGCTTTTTATCTTCCCTCGCAAGAGTCATTGCGTAAGGAAATTACTCACCCCAGACGTCAGCTCGCAGCCAGGGTTGATGATTTAAATAACCCTAACAAGTTAACAATAACCCGACGGACAAATACTTATTAACTCGAAAAAAATAACTTGGCTATTATTCCCCGGTGGCTCCGCTACCAAACTACCAACACTCCATTCAATAATCACTAGTGACTATGCACTATAAAGTGGAAGTTGATAAAACCACGATCGATGCCGCATTAGCCGCACCGACACGGATATCGCGCTATCGGTGCAGATGGATATCTGCATGCTATGCTATACTCCGCGCCCAGTTAAATACGCATCTGCATGTCTGATTGAATGAAATCGGTGCAGGTGTGCGCCACAAAGCACATTGTTTCAGGCTTCGGCCTCAAAAATCAGGAGAGAAAATGAGCAACGTTGACTTCACTACGTCTGCAAACCCGGAAACGCTGGCAACGGAAGTCGCCTGCCTTAAAGCCACGCTAACGCTGATCCTGAAATCGATCGGCCAGGCCGACGCCGGGAAAGTCATTATCAACATGGAACGCTTTATCGCACAGATTGAAGATCCCACACAGGCCGAGATCTTTAAAAACAGCATTCAGCAGATTAAGCACGCCTACCGCCAATAAGCTATCCCCTTCCGGCCTGCCGTAACCGCGGGCCCGTTTTCCCCCTGCCCCTGTGATTGATCACCCTGACACTTTCAGGCAATGTGTTTTTATTTACGTCAGAGAAACCTATGGGCATCGTGGTAAAAGCACTGATTGGCGCACTGGTGGTGGTACTCATTGGCCTGCTTGCCAAAAGTCGCAGCTACTATATCGCCGGTCTGGTACCGTTGTTCCCTACCTTCGCACTGATTGCCCATTACATCGTCGGCAGCGAACGCTCAATCGAAGCGTTGAGAACCACGCTGATATTCGGCATGTGGGCCGTTTTACCCTATCTGGTGTATCTGATCTCGCTGTATTTCTTTATCAACAGCATGAGATTGTCTTGGGCGCTGGCCGCTGCGGTATTATGTTGGATCGCGGCGGCCTGGCTTTTGATTACCCTGTGGGGATGGTGGCAGGGGCGTTGACTGCCCCGCCAGAATTACGGCCTGCCGGCCTGCAGAACAAATCCGCGTTGCATATCTCCTGCCACGCGGAAATAGCGACTTTCACCGGCACGCAACGTCATCGGTAGCCGGCCGCTGGTATCGCGCCAGATACACAGACTGTTTTCGATCATATCCTGCCCAATGCTGATTTCATTATTGCCGACCGGAACCCGGAACTCAGCCTTTTCTTTCGCCGCCAGCGACGCAGCAAACTCCCCGTTGATATAAACCCCGGTTCGGCAACTGCCTGCCAACATTCCGCTGTCACGTACTACCACCAGGGTCGCATAAGGCGTCTGCGGCATATTTTGATAAAGCAACAGTCGGCTAGGAGGCGGTAATTCGGCCTGCTGCAGCGGAACGGACTGCGTAGCGCAGCCAGACAACAGCAAGGTAGTAACAAATAACGCGGCGTAATGCTTCATCCTGAGCTCCTGGGAAAAACCAGTCTTTATAGTAGCAACAGAATAGGCTGCGGCTGTAGCGCTGGGGTAACATCAATACAAAAATAAGATAATTTCCAGTGATCTGAAGAACATCGGGAGCACAACGGATTGGTCCTCGCCAAGCGCGATGTTTGTTAGACAACGCGGTCGATAGCATAAGAAAATTCCGTAGTTAGTATATTGAAATGAATAAGATTTTTATAATTCCCTTAAAGCTTGACCATACGTTTTTGAATGTCTTCGCGAAAGGCGTCACCCACAAAATTAAAACCATCCTCAGTCACATAAACGCGTGAGTAACCATTATCTGATAACATCGTCACCATGTAACCCGCGCTTATCATCTCTGCTGAAGGCGCATTCATCAGCGTGAGAAAACCGCGTCCCCGGCACCATTGATAAAAACGAGTACGACCGTAACCCAATGAATCCCCAACATCGGAAAGGTTTCTTAACCTGTCACAATCTTCTGATAATGAAGGTAAATAAGCACTGTCTTTAGGTACTTCAGATTTATTCGCCAAAATAAAACTCCCTTTAACGTCTTCATCATCATGACAATCACTTCTCGATCCTGAATCTAAAAAATTTGCGCATGAATTGCAATCGTATTACCGGCAAATTTAATAATAGTTTTAATTTCGATAATTTATAAAAAGCAATAAAAAAGTCCCTATTCTAATTCACGGTTCTTCAAATACCTTTATGTAACCAATAATAAGAATTAATCTTTAGGTAAATATCTTAAAAAATCACTCCCCATATATATCCAATGAAAGTTAGCAGGTACATTATAACAAGCGGGACTATTTCATGATTGGGAGTAACGTTCTTAGCCCTGCACTGTCGGTATTACATCAACCTCGCCTAAACAATAACTATTATCATTTCCAATTTTAACATCAGTTTATTACACTCATGCCCTATCTCGCTTAGGAAGATTCTTAGCGTGTGAATACAGGACGAAAGGAAGAGTTAGGGATACCATGAAGACGTTTAGCTTTTTGATTATTTTGCCATTAATGACATTAACCGCCTGCACCCAGTGGGAGAAACCCGGTGCCGGCAATGCCACCCGCGACATGGAATATGCTGAATGCAAAGCTCGCGGTTACGAACGTTTCCCTCCCGATGTGGTGAGAGATTTTGAGTTTAGCTACGAAAACCAATACCAAAGCTGTAAGAAAGACAAAAAAGACTGCCCGGCAGGTTACCGCTACGAAAAACAGCCCTCGTTCAAGACAGTGCAGAACGATCGTAACGAAGATGCTCGCTCGGCGACCATAGAAGCCTGCATGTATGGTAAAGGCTGGCATGAGAAAACCTATTACTGGCCACAGTGATGGTAATACCAACGGCGCGGTCGGCGCACGGCCCCACGCGCCCGTAAGGATCACTCATCATCGCCATGCGGCATGCCGGTCCTGGGTTTAGGTTTGCCCCCTTGCGGCTTTTTATCTTTTGCGGCCGATAGCGCCCGGCTAATCAACCACAACAAAAGCGGTATTAACAGCAGGCACAGCCCCAGCGTAATCAGTGCATTCGTCATCCGTTTTCCGCCCGATTTGTCCGGTCATCTGCCTGAGTGTAGCAGGCTTATTCGTCAGCCTCGATGTCGTTCAATCGGGCCAAGGTTTCGACCCTTACCGGCGTCAATGGTATCCGCGGTGCCGGTAGCGGCCAGCCAAGCAAATGACGCGCCGCCGTCGCGCAAATCTTCCCCTGACAAGCCCCCATGCCACAGCGGCTGCTCAGCTTGGCCGCCGTCCAGTCAGGAAAGCCGTTTAGCTGGCCTAAGGAAACATCTTCACAACGGCACACCAAAGTTTGCGGTTCTGCCAACGCTTTCAGCGCGGGATTCAAGGCAAAAGTCTGTGCCACAGCATCGGCGAATCGCCTCCATTTATCACGTTGCCGCATCAATCCCTTCGCCCGTTGTTGATTGCCGGTGGCGACATACCCGGCAATGGCTCCTTCCGTCAGCGCCAGTTCGCTGCCCCCTATTCCGGTACATTCACCGGCGGCATAAATTTTCGGCTGGCTGGTTTGCTGGTTCTCGTCCACGGCAACGGCGTCATCACGAAGGCGGCAGCCCAGCAGCATCGCCAATTCGACGTTCGCCACCAGGCCAAAACCGCAGGCCAAGCGTTCGCAGGCCAGCGTCGTCACGCGAGTGCCCGTCTGCAGCCGTATCGCCGTCAGCCGTTGCTCACCTATTGCCTCCAGCACAAAGCTGTCAGGACGATAATGGCGGTTGAACAGGGTAAATGACTGGCGTAATTTGACTGGCCAACGCCACAACCCGCCAGCAAATGCCGTCAGGCGCATGGCTGACGCCTGTTCTGCCACCCTCACCACTTCTCCCCCTGCTTTGATCACGCTGTCGGCCACCGCCATCAGTAACGGGCCACTGCCGGCAATCGCCACCCGCTCCCCTTTGATCGGCATTCCCTGTTTAATCTGCGCCTGCAACCCACCGGCACCGGTGACGCCAGGCAACGTCCAACCGGGAAACGGCAATAGCAACTCACGTGCGCCACAGCACAAGATCAATGTTTGATAGTCCACCACTCCGCTGCCAGTCGCAGCTTCGTAGAGGATTTTCTGCGGCCCACAACAAGCGATGATTTTCACCCCGTTCAGCAGGGTCACGTTGCTCAGCGCTTCCACCGCCCGCCGATACTGCTGCGCCAGCGCCGGTAGCGCCACGTTGGGTCCGTCACGCCAGATCTGCCCGCCCGGGCGCAGGTTATCATCAAGCACCAGCACCGACTGGTCACTTTCTGCCGCCGCCCGGGCCGCCGCAAGCCCGGCCGGGCCCGCACCGATAACCAACACATCGCACACGAGGTCACTCATTCTCCGTCCTCTCAATCTGCATTCCCGGCTGGCAGAGGGTCTGACACGCCAGCCGCCGCAGGCCATTTACGGTCACGCGGCACTCCTGGCAAACCCCCATGCCACAAAACGGCGTGCGCACTTGCCCGCTGACCGAAACGCGACAACTGTCCTCGCCACTCAGACTGAACGCCGTCGCCACGCTAACCCCTTCCGGAACCCAGAGGCTTTCACCGTTAAGGATCACATTCAGTTGATTCTGTTTTTGACTCATATCGCTAACACCTCCGTACTGAACATCCGCGCAGCCAGATAAGGCGTGTCGTCAATCGCCGGGCGATGATGATGGATCTGGGCGGAAATCAGCTCAGCACTGCCCAAAGCGGTGGTGACGCCTAACCCTTCGTGCCCCAGCGCCAGCCACAGCCAACGGTGTTGCGGATGCGGGCCCAACAGCGGCAAACCGTCGGCGGAGGCGGCACGCTGGCCGGTCCAACAGCGAATGACGTTCATCTGTGCCAGCGTAGGCAGAAAAGCGTTGGCGCGCGCCAACATTGCGGCCAGCAACGGAAAATCGATGTCATTGCCTGGGGCGTCAAACTGGCGAGATGAGCCGATCAACAACTGGCCCGTTGGGCGCGCCTGAACGTTAAACGCCACCGAAGTCCCGCCGCTGGCATGGGCGCTGGCGCCATACCCCAATTCAACCAACTGATGATGGATCCTGTGCGGATAGCGATCGGTAATCGCCAACTGCCCTTTTTTGGCCCGCAGCATGGGCTGTTCCAGCAGCCTGTTGGCCTGCAGACCGCAGGCCAGCACCACTGCCGGTGCCGTCAGACGCTCACCACTCGCCAGCACGATGGTCCGATCTTCCAACGCGCAAGCCTCCCCGGTAATGACTCTGATTGCCGACCCGGCGTCGTTCACAAGCCAGCGGGCCACGTTAGGTGCATAGACGATGCCATCGCCCGGCACTCGCAGCCCACCCGCCAAACCGGGGCGTAGCATAGGTTCCAGAGCTGCCACCTGTGCGGCACTTTGCATTTCGCTGGTCACGCCATACTCCGCCATACGTTGGCGCTTGGCTTCGGCAATCGCCATTTCATCGTCCCGCTCTGCCAGCCACATCGTACCGCAGCCACGCCAGGCGCAGTTTTCCGGCAGTCGTTCCACCAGGCTGCGCCACAGCTGCAGTGAGTAGGCGCTTAAGGCCAGCTCGGCAGGGTTGTCGTCCATACACACCAGGTGCCCCATGCCTGCGGCGGTCGCACCGGCGCGCTGATTATCCACCAGCAGCACCTGCAGCCCTTGTTGCGCCAGGCGCCAGGCGCAGGCGGCACCAATAATGCCGGCCCCCACCACGATCGCTTCAGCACGCCTGTCGGCAGCCATCAGCGGATACCCCAAACGAAAGGATCGCGCTCATCCAACAGCAGTTGGCTGTCAGCGCACACATAGGCTTGCCCACGGATAAACGGCGTTACGCGATCGCCGTTACGTTGGTAATAACCGCTGAACTGGCTGCCGATCACGCTCGCCTGGCGCCAGATCTCACCCGGTTGCAGTTTGCCGTCGGCCGCCAGACAGGCCAGTTTGGCGCTGGTGCCGGTCCCGCAGGGTGAGCGGTCATAGGCTTTACCCGGGCAAAGCACGAAGTTACGGCTGTCCGCCTGCGGGTCGGCGGCAAACAGTTCGATATGATCGATAACCCCGCCGTCTTCGCCATAAATCCCCGCAGACTCCAGTGCCACCCGCACCGCCCAACAAAAAGCGGTGAGCGCGTCCAGGTTTTGCGTATCGATCGCCAGGTGATGTTCACCGATAAGGAAAAACCAATTCCCGCCCCAGGCAATGTCACCCACCACCGGGCCATAGCCGCTCACCTCCACCCTTACCTGGCGGCGGTAGCGATAGGCCGGTACGTTTTCCACCGTCACGCTGCCATCCTCATGCAGCCTGGCATTTACCGTGCCGACAGGCGTTTCAATCAGGTGATCTCCCACGCCAATTCGCCCCAAATAGGCCAATGAGGCCACCAGACCAATGGTGCCGTGGCCGCACATGCCCAAATAGCCGGCGTTGTTGAAGAAAATCACCCCGGCAGCGGCCTGCGGCGAACAGGGCTGGCAGAGCAAAGCCCCGACCAGGACATCATTGCCGCGCGGCTCCAGAATGATGGCGCTGCGCCAATCATCATAATCTTGGGCAAATCGGGCTTTGCGCTCCGCCATACTGCCGCTACCCAAATCGGGAAACCCTTCGATGATCAAACGGGTAGGTTCACCGGCAGTATGGGAATCGATCGCCCGCAGCGCGGTGAAATGCGAAGAATGTGCCATCGGAGCCTCCTGAGTTAATGAAATGTTACCGTTGGCGTTAGACTGACCGAATATGTCAGCGGCGGCTTGATACATTTCGGCTCGGCACATGCAGAAATCAGCACAATCCTTAATTGGATATCCGGTTAACACCGAACAGAGAAAAGCGATGAGCCATAAGAATGAGTTATTTATCAAATCGTTACTTTTATGTTATTTCCAGGATTGTGCGAAGGAGGCCATTTTTTTCTGCGTGGAATGTGTCACGGAGGGAAAAAGTTTGCGGTGATCCGCATAATTGACGGCTGCGCTTGAAAAGTTACAAGAAAGTTAATATTGATGAGGCGCGTCAACATGGCCGGCCCGGCCACTCCAGATTCTGTGCCATTCAGCGGGAAAAGGTATTGCCATGCGATTAACTCAACACCACCAGGTTATCACTGACACCAGGCCCGCTTTCGATGAACAGGAAGATGACGTTTTCGCCGTTGAGCAACTGTCCCGCTGGTGCGACGGCCTGGCACAGCAACGGCCGAATACTCTGCGCGACCTGCTTAATTCCCTGGCGTTGATCGCCCCGCTGTTCAATGCCATGCCCAACGTGGTGTTCTTCATCAAAGACGTGCAAGCCCGTTATCTGTTCGCCAATCTGACGCTGGCCAAACGCTGTGGGTTTAAAACCGTCGCGCCGCTGCTGGGCAAAACCTCGGCGGACGTTTTCCCCGCCCAGCTCGGATCGGGGTATACCGAGCAGGATCTCCGCGTGCTGCGTCATGGGGAGCTGATCCAGGATCAGCTGGAAATGCACTTGTATAACGGACGTGAGACCGGTTGGTGCCTGACGCAAAAGCTGGCGCTGTACGATGCGCAGGGCAAAATCATCGGCATGGCCGGCATTTCGCACGATCTGCAGGAAGCCAAGGCCAATCACCCAGCCTATCAGCGGCTGGCGGCCATCGATGTCTACATTCGCCAGCATTACGCCCGGCCGATCGCACTTGAGGAACTGACGACGCTCACTGCACTTTCCGTGGCGCAGATTGAACGTTACTGCAAACGCATTTTTCATCTCACGCCGCGCCAGATGATCCATAAGGTGCGGCTGGAAAAAGCCACCGAACTGCTGGCCGGCGATATGCCGATTACCGACATCGCCTTGCAGTGCGGCTACACCGATCACAGCGCATTCAGCCGTCAATTCAAAGCCATGACCGGTTCAACGCCGCGCGACTTCCGCACCACCATAACCCTTTAATACACTGATTTATATTAGTAAAAAAATCGCTATGGTGCCTTGTGCATCAGGTTCCTTCTCGTCTGAAACCCCGCCTCACTGTGCCAATTTCGTCATGGCATTCGGCGAAAACCGTCAAGCCCCTGCGAACAATACAGGTCAATCTGTGATTGGATTTTACCAATAATTCACCATTGATTAACAAACTTGGACGACAGGAAAAACACTATGAGCCATAAAGCCATTAGCTGGAGCGGCGTATTCCCGGCGGTCAGCACCCAGTTCCGCAGCGATTTTTCTCTGGATCTCGACGCCACCCACACGGTGATCAAAAACCTGGTCAAAGACGGCGTTTCGGGCCTGGTGGTGTGCGGCACCGTGGGTGAGAACACCTCGCTGACCGTTCAGGAAAAACTGTCGGTGATTGAAGTGGCACGCGACGCAGCTCAGGGTCAGGTCCCGGTGATTGCCGGTATCGCCGAGTTCACCACCGCCTTTGCGCGCAATATGGCGCGCGAAGCCCAGAAGGTCGGCGTCGACGGCATTATGGTAATGCCGGCGTTAGTCTATTCAGCCAAACCCCATGAAACCGCAACGCATTTTCGCAGCGTCGCTACCGCCACCGATCTGCCGATCATGGTCTACAACAACCCGCCGATTTATAAAAACGACGTGACGCCGGATATCCTGACGTCACTGGTCGATTGCGAGAATATCGTCTGCTTCAAGGATTCCTCTGGCGACACCCGTCGCTTTATCGATCTGCGCAACGAAGTGGGCGATCGCTTTGTGCTGTTCGCCGGGTTGGATGACGTGGTGCTGGAAAGCATCGCCGTCGGCGCCGAAGGCTGGATCTCCGGCATGTCCAACGCCTTCCCGCGTGAAGGCGAAACCTTGTTCCGTCTGGCGAAGCAAAAACGCTTCGAGGAAGCGCTGGCGCTGTACAGCTGGTTTATGCCGCTGCTGCATTTGGATGCGCGTCCCGATCTGGTGCAGTGCATCAAGCTGTGTGAAGAGTTGGTGGGTCGCGGCAGCGCCATTACCCGTCCGCCACGTCTGGCATTGCAGGGCGATACCCTGGCCGAGGTCACCGCAGTGGTCAAAAAAGCGCTGGCCAACCGCCCTGCGCTGCCGGATGTCGGCCTCTGATCGCCTCCCACGCCCGGCGGCCTGCCGGGCTCTGTCACTGACCCAACGGGGGAACCCATGTCCAACGCCCATACCATCAGCGGCCAACAGTTTATCGGCGGTCAACGCCGTGCCAGCGGTGAGGCCCAGCTTGTCAGCCTGCGCGCCGACAACGGCCTGCCGACCGGCCACGTTTTTTTCTCGGCCAGTCACGAAGAAGCCGCCGCCGCCGCCGATGCCGCCGCACAAGCATTCACGGCCTATTCTCAGCTCAGCGCTGAGCGTCGAGCCGACTTTCTTGAGGCCATTGCCGACCAATTAGACGCTCTGGATGAGGATTTCTTCGGCTTCGCCATGCAGGAAACCGCCCTGCCGTTAGCCCGACTGGGCGGTGAACGGGCCAGAACCAGCGGCCAAATGCGACTGTTTGCCACCCTGCTGCGCCGTGGGGATGTGCATGGCGTGCGCATAGACAGCGCATTGCCTCAACGAACGCCGGTGCCCCGCCCGGATCTGCGGCAGTATCGCACCGCCCTCGGGCCAGTGGCGGTGTTTGGTGCCAGCAATTTCCCATTGGCATTCTCCACCGCAGGCGGAGACACCGCGGCCGCGTTGGCCGCAGGCTGTCCGGTGGTGTTCAAGGCGCACAGCGGCCATATGATCACCGCAGAACTGACCGCGCTGGCCATCGAACGGGCAAGAGAACAACAGCAGATCCCTGCCGGGGTTTTCAACATGATTTACGGGGACCACATTGGCGCGGAACTGGTGCAGCATCCGGCCATTCAGGCGGTGGGTTTCACCGGATCGCTTCGGGGCGGCCGGGCCTTGTTCGATTTGGCCCAGCGGCGCGCCCAACCGATCCCGGTATTTGCCGAGATGTCGAGCATCAACCCGCTGATCGTTATGCCGCAGGCTTTAGCCCGCCGTGGGCAGCAGATCGCCCGCGAGCTGGTCGCATCCTTCACCCTCGGCTGCGGCCAGTTCTGCACCAAGCCTGGGCTGATCATCGGGCAACGCGGCGAAGCATTCAGCGAATTTGTGCGCGAACTGTCCGCGCAGGTCAACGCCGCGCCTGCACAAGCCATGCTCAATGCCGGCACGCTGGCCAATTACCGCCGCGGATTGGCTGATCTTGATGAGCAAAACGGCATCCGTCACCTGGCCGGTCATCGCGAAGAGCGCCCGCATTTAGCAACGGCACAGCTCTATCAGGCCGATTTCGATTTGCTGCTCAGCGGAAACCCGCTGCTGCAAGAGGAAGCGTTTGGCCCGGCAGCCATTCTGGTGGAAGTGGAAGATCGTCGACAGCTGACCGCCGCACTGGACAGCCTGCAGGGGCAACTGACCGCCACGCTGCTGACAGAAAACGAGGATCTGGCCGACGCAGAACCGCTGGCTCAACGGCTGGCCCAAAAAGCGGGGCGGGTATTGTTTAACGGTTATCCGACCGGGGTAGAAGTCTGCGATGCCATGGTGCACGGCGGCCCTTATCCGGCCACCAGCGACGCACGCGGTACTTCGGTGGGTACGCTGGCTATTGAACGTTTTCTGCGCCCGGTCTGCCTGCAGAATTACCCCCCGGCGTTGCTGCCCCCGCAGCTTCAGGACAGCAATCCACTGGGCCTGCTGCGGCTGGTTAACGGGATTTACACCCGTGAACCTCTCCGCTCACCAGCCAACGACTAACCAAATCGCATCTGTCTGCCACCTAATAACAAAAGGGTCATTCCATGACAACCCAAGGCAAATTCAAGAAGCAGCTTACGCTCACCGATCTGACGTTTATCGGCCTGGGCGCAATCTTTGGTTCCGGCTGGCTGTTCGCCGCCAGCCACGTCTCTTCCATTGCCGGCCCGGCCGGTATTTACTCCTGGCTGATCGGCGGCCTGGCGGTGTTGCTGCTCGGCATTGTCTATTGTGAGCTGGGCGCAGCGCTGCCGCGCGCCGGCGGTATTATCCGCTATCCGGTGTTTTCCCACGGTGAACTGATGGGCTATCTGCTGGGCTTTATCACCCTGATCGCGTTCTCCAGCCTGATCTCCATTGAGATCGTGGCCGCCCGTCAGTACGCCGCCGCCTGGTTTCCTTTTTTGAGCCAACCGGGCTCCGGCGATCCAACGCTGATCGGCTGGCTGGTCCAACTGTTGCTGCTGTGTTTTTTCTTCGCGCTGAACTACTACAGCGTCAAGACCTTTGCCAAATCCAACAACCTGATCAGCGTGATTAAATTTGTGGTGCCGCTGTTGGTGATCGTCGTGTTGTTCAGTTTCTTCAAACCCGAAAACCTGCACAGCCAGGGGTTTGCCCCCTTTGGCTCCGCCGGCGTCGAAGCCGGCATATCCGCCGGGGGGATTATTTTCGCCTACCTGGGCCTGACGCCGATTATCTCGGTTGCCAGCGAGGTGCAAAACCCGCAGCGCACCATTCCTATCGCGCTGATCCTGTCGGTGGTGTTGTCCACGCTCATTTACGTGCTGCTGCAGGTGGCTTTCCTCGGCAGTATTCCCAGCGAGATGCTGAGCGGCGGCTGGGCCGGGATCAGCCAGCAATTTTCGCTGCCCTACCGTGATATCGCCATCACCCTGGGCATGGGCTGGCTGGCTTTTCTGGTGGTGAGCGATGCGATTATCTCGCCGAGCGGCACCGGTAACATTTATATGAACGCCACACCACGCGTGGTATACGGTTGGGCGCGCGCCGGCACCTTCTTTAAAATATTCACTCGCGTCGACAGCGAGTCCGGCATTCCGCGTCCTGCTCTCTGGCTGACTTTCGCCTTGTCGATTTTCTGGACGCTGCCCTTCCCTTCATGGGAGAAGCTGATCGGCGTGGTTTCCGCCGCGCTGGTCCTGAGTTACGCGATTGCGCCCGTCACCGCCGCCGGCCTGCGCCGCAATGCCCCTGAGCTGCCGCGACCATTTTTCGTGCGCGGCTTCTGCGTGCTCGGTCCGGTGTCATTTATCATCTCGGCGCTGATCGTCTACTGGTCCGGTTGGAATACCGTCTCCTGGCTGCTCGGCCTGCAAATCCTGATGTTTGTGGTCTATATCCTGTTCAAAAATAAGGTGCCGACCCACGCCGTCAGCCTCAAGCAGCAGATTTGGTCCTCGCTGTGGCTGATCGCCTTCTATGCGCTGATTATCATCGCTTCTTATCTCGGCAGTTTTGGCGGCATCAACGCTATCGGTCACCCATGGGACACCATCACCGTCGCAGTCATTGCGCTGGCGATCTACTACTGGGGCGCCTATACCTGTTTACCTCGGGCGAATTTTGCCGGTGATGAAGAAGAGTAAATCCAGAGGAGATATCTGATGACGCAAACCCAGAGGCTGACGTTGGAGCAAGCCTATGAGCTGGCGCTGAAGGCATTGCGCAGTAACGGATTCAGCGCCGAACACGCCGATGCCGTCGCCCAAAATGTAACGGCCGGTGAACGCGACGGCTGCGCTTCGCACGGTTTGTACCGAGTGCTTGGCTGCGTGCGTTCGCTATTGGCGGGCAAAGTTTCCGCCGATGCCCGTCCGACGCTGCTTGATCAGGCCCCGGGGATCTTGCGGGTCGACGCCCACGATGCTTTTTCGCTGCTGGCCTATCGCACGGCGCTGCCGGTTTTTGTCGAAAAGGTACGCACCAACGGCATTGCCGCGCTGGCTATTAACCACTGTGTGCATTACTCGGCACTATGGGCCGATATCGAACCTTTAACCGATCAAGGCCTGGTGGCGTTGGCCTGCACGCCCAGCCATGCCTGGGTCACGCCAGCAGGGGGAAGCCGGCCGTTGTTCGGTACCAACCCTATCGCCTTCGGCTGGCCGCGGCCGCAGCGGCCCCCCTTTATTTTTGATATGGCCACCAGCGCCGCCGCACGCGGCGAGATTGAACTGCATCGTCGTGCCGGTACCCCGTTGCCGCCAGGCTGGGGCATAGATCAACAGGGGAAACCCTCTACCGATGCCCAAAGCGTGTTGCAAGGTGCGATGCTGACCTTTGGCGGTCATAAAGGCTCGGCGCTGGCGGCGATGGTTGAACTGCTTGCCGGGCCGTTGATTGGCGATATGACCAGTAAGGAATCGCTGGCCTACGATCGGCAGACCGGCTCCTCCCCTTACGGCGGCGAGCTGATCATCGCCATGGATCCCGATCGTTTTCTGGGGCCGGATAAAGTGGCGCATTTGGCCAGGGCGGAAGCCTTGTTTGCTGATATGAGCGAGCAAGGGGCGCGCATTCCGGGAGAACGGCGCTTTCAACAACGGCAATACAGCGAACAGCACGGCGTCACCATCCCGCAGGCGTTGTATGAGGAGATTGCGGCTCTCTGTCGCTAACGTTTAATAATGAGGCAGGCCCACAGCGTTAAACTGCGGGCCTGATTTGAAAGGATTACCGGACAACCATCACCGAAATATTGGCATGGCGAACAATGGCCGCCGCATTGGAACCCAGCAGATAGGTTTTCACGCTCGGTCGGCGCGAGCCGATGATGATCAGATCGGCTTCGATTTCCTCCGCCAGTTCCAGTACCTGATCGCGTGGCGAACCAAAGCTGACGGTGTAATCCAGCCGCTCCAGCGGAAGGTCGATTTCCGCCATGATCTGCTTAAGCTTATCCACCGCCTTCACTTCCGCCTTGTTCTCAAACTCTTTGATGCCGAACGAGTAAGCGGTAACGAATGCCGACGCGTCCGGCAGCGCATGGAAAAAGTGCACTTTGGCACCGGACATTTTCGCCAGGTACACCACATGCTCCAGCGCATGCTCGGTCAACAGGTCTTCTTCAATATCGATCGGCACTAATATGGTCTTATACATATCACATCCCTTCTATGTAACCGTGGTGCCCACAGGGTACTGCCGGGGAGGATAAGGGTGAACCGCTTTGTCGCGCTTTTGTGATCGGCGGTAAATACTGAGTGGGATATTTCCTTATTTAACAAAATATAAACACAACCCGTCTAACGGCTAGCCGAATAATTATTTCAAAGGCGGCTAAATCAGCTGTAAATACACCGCTTTTGCGGTAGCGGCGGTTTTATTGGCCACCGACAGCTTTTTAATCGAGTTACCGATGTGGAAATTTACGGTGCGCTCACTCAAGCCCATTAACAGCGCCGTTTCTTCCGAGGTTTTGCCTTCGCTGCACCAGCGTAAAATATCTTTCTCACGCAGCGTCAGCACATCCTTTATTGCCTCGTCGTTTACCGATATTAATGCTTCGCGCAGCGTCTTGTGGGCGGTCTGCGCCAGCCACAGAAAGAAAGTTTCGTTACGTGCCCCGGCCTGCGGGGACTGAGTGGGGATACTCTTACCGGCAAAAGTGAGGATGCCCAACCGGCCGTAGCAATCCTTGACGGACTGCGACCAGCCTTCACGAATGCCGTACTGCGCCATGCGCCACCACAGCTCCGGTTTATCCCGGTAGAACGGCTCGTCCCAATAGAATTGCAGCGTAGAGTGATGGGCCTGCTCGATCATCGGATCCTGCAGGTAGATCCGCAATTTGCGATAGTCCTCAAGATATTGCGCAGGATAATTACCCTCTATCAGCATTTTGGGCCGGCTGGCCGGGTAGCAGGAAAAGACCGTATAAGAGAAGTACTCGAAGCCCAGCGCCTGAGCGCAAGGTGCCAGACGGTTTAAAAAAAGGTCGCGGTCAGACAGGCTGCCAAGCAGATCATCCATCAAAGGCTGAAAGTGAGTGTCCATAACACGGGTTCTCCAGAGCACAGCGCCGCAATCATTAAGTGAGGTTAACTATAGTGGAGGGCTCAGGGCGACAACAGCCGTTTCATATAATAAAAAATACCATGGCTATAACAAAAACAGCTATTCCCCTGCCATTATTAATAAATAACGACTTTATATTGCACCGGCGCTAAGAATTTCGCGAATAACATAAAGCCTATTTATTGTAAACCTGTCACTTCTACCGTTAGACAGTCACTCCGCTGCCAATTACCTTCGCCATAGGCACCTGGTGCTTTTTAAATTCAAATAAAATATAAGCATTTGCGAATTTTGCAAAGCAGAAGAATACTCACGGGGATTTTTATGGCAGAGAATAATACGGCAATAAATTCGGTCGCCGTGATTGGCGCCGGAACCATGGGCAGAGGTATTGCCTATCTATTGGCACTGAACGGCATACGAACCCTGCTTTATAATCGCAGCGCTCATTCTTTGAATCAGGCACGTGATTATATTGTCGGTGACCTGAATAAAAAAATCGATAACGGAAAAATAAGCCAACAGAAAAAAGGCGAAATCTTGGCCAACCTGGTTTTCTCGCCTGTTTTCGACGCTATCGCCGACAGTGACCTGGTGATTGAAACCATTGCGGAACATGAACCCACCAAGCATGAGATCCTCGCGGCCATTGCCGCCACGGTAAAAAAAGAGGCGATTATCGCCACCAATACCTCTTCGCTGTCGCTGAATAAACTGGCCGCGGGCATAGAAAATAACTCGCGCTTTATCGGCCTGCATTTCTTCAACCCGGCACCGCTGATGAAGCTGATCGAAATTATCCCGTCCTATTTTACCGCCCGGGTCACAACCTTACGCTGCCAGCAGTTGGTCACGGCGATAGGCAAACAGTTTGTGGTCTGCAAAGCCACGCCGGGCTTTATCGTCAATCGCATGGCGCGGCCTTTTTATCTGGAAGGTTTTCGCCTGCTGGAAGAAAACGTGGCGCTGGCACCGCAAATCGACCGTGCGCTCAAGGCCGGAGGCCACTTTCGCATGGGGCCTTTGGAACTGACTGATTTTATCGGTCAGGACATTAATTATCAGGTCAGCAGCCAGATTTGGCAGGACATGCAGTATGACCCCCGCTACACCCCCGGCCATTTGCAACGTTCGCTGGTGGATGCCGGGCTGTTGGGGAAGAAAAACGGCCGCTCCTTTTTTTCTCCCTCGGCTGACACAGCCCCCCCACCGGCTGCCGGCGGCGGTACGCTGAGCTCGCTGCATTTTTTTGGCGAACATCCGCTGTTCGATCTGCTGCAACAGCATGCCCTCGCGACCTGGGCGCCCCTCCCAATAACACGTCAGCCGGAACACCCGGTTCTGGGACGGTTTATCCAGGTGAATGACCGTCTGGCAGTCAAAATCACCGATGGGCGAACGGCCAATCAGCTTGCCGACTTAGCGGGCCTCGATACCTTCGTGATCGACGTTGCACTGAACTACGCCAACACCGCTTTTCTGGTGGCGGCCCACAGCCAACAAGCTACCGAGACGAATAAAGCGCTGTTCCTCACGCTGCTGCAAGCGGTGATCCCGCAGGTGGAGTTTGTTAAAGATTCCCCAGGCCTGATCGTCGCGCGGGTTCTGAGCAGCCTGATCAATGAGTCGGTGATCATGGTGGAGAGCGGGGTTTGTAGCCGAGAAGACATCGATATCGCCGCCGTGGCCGGCGTCAACTATGCCGACGGCATTTTTGCCTGGCTGGCTCAGCTCGGGCAGAAAAACGTGAAATCGACGCTGGATAATATGGCGCAACTGCTGCATTCCGCCCGCTATTACCCGCATTACTCGTTGCTGCACACCACAAGGCCCGAGCTGGCCGTCGCGCCCTAAGGAAAAATGATGACGATTAAAGACGATGGGGTCTATCTGATCGACGGTACGCGCACGGCGATCGGCGCCTACGGCGGTAGTCTGGCATTAACCCGCCCGGACGATATGGCGGCCTCGATTATTCGGGCGTTGCTGCAACGACACCCGGAAAGCGAGGCGGATGTCGATGAGGTGGTGCTGGGCTGTGCCAATCAGGCCGGTGAAGACAACCGTAACGTTGCGCGCATGGCGGCGTTGTTGTCCGGTCTGGATCAGGGAGTACCGGCGATTACCCTTAACCGGCTGTGCGCCTCCGGGCTGGACGCCGTGATTTATGCCGGCGCAAAAATCAAAAGCGGCCTTAGCGATCTGGTGTTGGCCGGCGGTGTCGAAAGCATGAGCCGCGCGCCCTATGTGATGAGCAAAGGCGAAACGCCATTCGATAAGGGGATCAAACTGTTCGACACCACGCTGGGCTGGCGCTTTGTCAACCCGCAGCTGGCGCAACGCTATGGCAGCGATCCGTTGGGTATCACGGCCGAAAACGTTGCGCAGCAATACCGCATATCCCGCGAGGATCAGGATAATTTTGCCCTGGCGTCGCAGCAAAAGGCCTGGCGGGCTATCGAAAATGGCCGGTTGGCCAGGGAGATCACCGCGCTGGATGTTCAGGTCGATCGCAAAACCCGCCAATCCTTCGCGCAGGATGAGTTCCCGCGCCAGACCACGCTGCAAAAACTGCAGGCGCTGAAGCCGGCCTTCAGCCCCGAAGGCTCGGTCACCGCCGGGAATGCCTCCGGTATCAATGACGGTGCCGCCGTGCTGTTGTTGGCCAGCGGTCGCTATGTCAAGCGCAAGTCACTCCAGCCGCTGGCGGAAATTGGCGACAGTGCCAGCGCCGGCGTTGTCCCCGCGTTGATGGGCATTGGGCCGATCGCCGCGACCGAGCGTCTGTTAGCACGTACCGGTTTTACGCTGAATGATTTCGACGTCATTGAAATTAATGAGGCATTTGCCGCGCAGGTGTTGGCGACGCTGCAAAGTTGGCGCATCGACTTCGACGATACGCGAGTCAATCCGAACGGTGGTGCCATCGCCCTCGGGCATCCGCTGGGCATGTCCGGCGCGCGTCTGGTGCTTTCCAGCGCGCTGGAGCTGCATACCCGGCAATTAAGCAATGCGCTGGTGACGATGTGTGTCGGTGTCGGCCAGGGTGTTTCATTGGTGATTAAAGCCCTCTAATGTAAGGAATTCCGTATGAGCGTATTGAACATTCTTGAAGAAAAACTGGCCGAAACCAAAAAACAGGGCCGGTTCCGCGAGTTCCTCAACCTGGAACGCAGCGTGCTGGATAAACCCTGGGCCACCAGCCACGGGCAACAGGGTGAGCGCCGTCTGAACGTCTGGTGCTCCAATGACTATCTGGCGATGAGCCATCACCCCAAGGTGATTCTGGCCACCACCGAGGCGGTAAACCGTGTCGGGCTGGGTACCTGCGGGGCACGCAGTATTTCCGGCACTTCGATCTACCACAGCGAGTTGGAAAGCTTGCTGGCCAAAGCCTACGGCAAGGAGTCCGCGCTGTTGTTCACCACCGGCTTTGGGGCCAATGACGCCACGCTCTCGACGCTGTGCGACGCCATTCCCAATCTGATCGTCTTTTCTGATGAGCTGAACCATGCTTCGATGATTTACGGCATTCGCTACAGCAAGGCGGAGAAGAAAATCTTTCGCCACAATGACGTTGCGCACCTGGCCGAGCTGCTGCAGGAAGCCGATCCGCAGCGTCCCAAGCTGATCGCCTTCGAGTCGCTCTATTCGATGGACGGCGACTTTGCCCCGCTGGCACAGATTGTCGCGCTGGCGGAGAAACATCAGGCGCTGACCTATCTGGACGAAATCCACTCCGCCGGCGTTTACGGCCAGCGGGGCTTGGGTTATGCCGAGCAATTGGGCCTGCTGGACAAGATCACCATTATTCAGGGGGGCTTTGGTAAGTCCTACGGCGCTGCCGGTGGCTATATCGCCGCACCGCGCGCGGTGGTAGAAGCCGTACGCAGCTGGGCACCGGCGTTCGTCTTCAGCACCTCCTCCCCCGCGCCGGTGGTGGCGGCGGCGCTGGCCAGCTTCAAATACAACCTGGAACATGACAACCAACGCAAACATCTGCTGGCGATAATCGATCACCTGAAATCCGGCCTGCGCGCCGCCGGTATTCCTCTGGTCTCGGAGGACAGCCATATTCTGCCGGTGCTGGTCGGCGATCCACACCGCAACAAGCACATCAGCAAACAACTGCTCGATGAGTACGATATTTACGTGCAACCGGTCAATGCCCCGACGGTGCCGGCCGGCAGCGAACGTTTGCGGGTTACGCCGACCTCGGCCCATACTCATGAGGACGTGGAATATTTCCTGGCGGCGCTAAGCAAAATCTGGGCCGCCAATGCGTTACGGAGAGCGGGATGAAGTTGACGGACTACAACGGCCATTTTCTTACGCTGTGTCTGATGGCGACCGGCACCTTTGCCATCGGTACCGATGCGTTTATCGTCGCCGGCATTCTTGACGAGATTTCCGGCACCTTTGCCGTCAGCCCTGCGCAAGCGGGGCAGTTAATCTCGGTCTTCGCCCTGGCCTATATGGTGTTCGCTCCGCTGACCGCCTGGCTGCTGGGCAACCTCAACCGCAAACATATCTTGCAGCTGGCTCTGGTGTTGTTTATCGCCGGTAATCTGGTTTGCGCCTATGCCGACAGCTTTTTGCAAATCTCTGCGGGGCGCGTACTGGCGGCGCTGGGGGCGGCTTGCTACACGCCGCAGGCCGCCGCCGCCGCAGTCGGGCTGGTGGCGGAAAAACGCCGCGGGCTGGCGATATCGATTGTGTATGGCGGCATGACGCTGGCTATCGCGCTGGGCATTCCCTTTGGCACCTTCCTCGCCAAGCTGATCGGCTGGCGGGAGATCTTCCTGCTGATCGCCCTGTTAGGTGCCGTTGCGCTGCTGGGGCTTTCGCTGGCGCTGAACGCCATCGCCGCGCCGGGGAAACATTCGCTGAAAGAACGGTTGGCCCCACTGCGACAAAAGGCAGTGCTGACCACGCTGCTGATCACCTTCTTCGCCGTCTGCTCCGAACACATTGTTTACAGCTATGTGAGCGTATTGCTGAAGAATACTCAGTTGGGCCCGGAGGCGATTTTGCCCATCGCGTTACTGGTGTTCGGCATCGGGGCCGTCATCGGCAATTTCGTTTCCGGTTTATTGACCGATACCTTCGGCAGTAAATTTGTCCTGCTGTTTTCCGTGTCGATTCAAACCCTTTCATTGTTCCTGCTGGCCTTTTACGTCACCTCACCCTGGTGGGTGCTGGCAATATTTCTGGTATGGGGGATTACTGGCTGGATGTATCTGGTACCCATTCAGCACCACTTGCTGTCGCTGTCCAAACGTTTTGGCGCGCTGACCGTGTCGCTGAACAGCTCGGTACTGTATGCCGGCATTGCGGCAGGCGGCATGCTCGGCGGCCTGACGCTGTATACCTTGCCTGCTTATTACCTGCCGCTGTTTTCGTTGCCGTTGGGCGCCATCGCCCTGCTGCTGACGCTGGTGTTCTTCCAGGGAGAAAAAAGCCATGACTGATCTGCCGCCACCGGTGCTGTATGAACAACAGGACGGCATCGCCGTGATTACCCTGAACCGGCCGGAAAAAAAGAACGCCATCAATTTGGCGATGGCTCGCCTGATCCAACGCTACCTGCAACAGGCCGAGCAGGATGAAAAGGTTCGGGTGATCCTGTTGACCGGTCAGCCTCAGGTGTTCTCGGCCGGGATGGACGTCAAAGCCTTTCAGCAGGGCGAACTTCCGGTGGTCGATCCGAATGGCTTTGCCGGCCTGGTGCATGCGCGACTCACCAAGGTGATTATCGCCGCCGTGGACGGTATCGCCTTCGGCGGAGGGTTTGAGATAGCGCTGGCCTGTGACCTGATCGTCGCCGGGCGAGATGCCCAATTCAGTTTCCCGGAGACCGGGCTGGGGCTGATTGCGGCACAAGGCGGATGTTCGCGCCTGCCGGCGCGCATCTCCCCCTATATCGCCCTCGACTGGTTACTGACCGGTCGCGTCATAGGCGTGGAGGAAGCCTGGCGGCACGGTGTTATTTCACGGATCAGCGAGGGAAGCGCTCTGGAAGAGGCACGGCTGATCGCCGTGCAAATCGCCCAGAAGCACCCGCTGGCTACCCAGGCGGTAAAAGCCATCGTTCGTCATGGGATGACGCAACATGAGGCCCCCAGCTTTGATTACCAACAAAGCTGGGTAGATCAGGTGCGGTTGGCAGCAAAAGTCTTTTAAGAGCATTCTGAGGGAATGGCAATCATTCGCAGTCTAATTTTTAATCACTACAAGACCGCAATTGAGAAGCCATTGACCCCGCTCTGCGGGGATTTTTTTGCCTGGTTAACCCTCGTCTGAGGGAAAAGGCTGCATAAACAAAAAGGTACAAGGCTTGCTCTGGTGCTGATTGATTAAAGGCACCAGGCGCTTGAAATGCTCGGTTTGGCAATGCGTGTCCAACGCTGCCCGATCGGGCCACTCCTCGACGAAAATAAAATGCCCCGGATCCTGATGGTCAATCAACAACTCATAGGAGAGGCACAGCGCCTCCTGACGGGTTTTCTCTACCAATTCGCGATACAGTGGCAACACCGTTTCAATACGGTCGTGCTTGATAAAATCTTCAGCAATCACCTTTAGCATGGCGTCTTTTCTCTTTCAGTTTATCTGTCATGGGTGGCCACTCTACCCTCGAAGACCAGACTTTGCCTTCATTAATCGCGGTGATAATTCAAAGCTTGTCATTCAGTGATTACGCGCACAGATATTCATCAGCAGGCTTGAATCACGACCGGCCATGTGTGAATTTCAGGTTAACCAATTGTCAATTTTTGGTTTCTATTAACAGATTTTCCGTGGCTGCACAGGACAGGATAGCGTTCATTGCTGATTTTTTTTGCCCACAAAGGCCCGACCATTAGTCCTTTAGACCTTTGGGTGAAAACTGAAAACCGACGGTGAATGTTCCGCAGTGGCAATAGGTGCAGGCAAGCTGCCGGCGTTACACCGCCGGCCCCAGTCGTTCAACCTGTTTGAGAGGGTAGCCCCGTGAGTAATACGACCAACACCAGTTCCGCGCTCAATTCAGCGATTAAAAAAACGTGGCGCAGATTGATCCCCCTGATGTTCTCTCTGTATTTCGTCGCCTTTATCGATCGGGTAAACGTAGGCTTTGCCAAGGAGGCAATGTCGGTGGATATTGGCCTGTCGCAAACCGCCTTCGCATTGGGTGCAGGGATTTTCTTCGCGGCTTACGCCATCTTCGGCATTCCAGCCAACCTGATGATGAACAAACTAGGGGCAAAAGTCTGGCTTAGCGCCACCACGGCAGTGTGGGGGGCCTTGTCCGCCTGCACCGGTTTCGTCAGCAACGAATATCAATTTATCGCCTTGCGCTTCCTGTTGGGGTTGGCCGAGGCTGGCTTCTACCCGGGTATCCTGTTGCTGGCTTCCCTTTATTTTCCCAATAAGGTTCGAGCCTCCGTGATAGGTATCTTTGTCCTCGGGGTTCCCGCGGCCTTGACCCTTGGCTCGCCCATTTCTGGCGCGTTGCTCGAAATGCACGGCGTGCTGGGGCAGCCAGGTTGGTTCTGGATGTTTGTTCTGGAAGGTTTACCGGCCGTCGTGTTGGGGATCTTCGCCTATTTCTATCTTGACGACAGCCCGGCCAAGGCGCGATTTCTTAACCCGGAAGAGAAGCAGGCGTTGGTGGCACAGTTGGCCCTGGAGCAAACAAATACCGAGGCCAGCAGCGTGAAAGAGGCGTTGAAAAATTCCAAGGTTTGGCACCTGGCTTTTATTTACGGCACCATTCAGGTCGGCGTGTATGGCCTGTTGTTTTTCCTGCCCTCGCAGGTGGCCTCGCTGATGGGCACCAATATCGGGTTTAAGGCATCGCTGGTAGCGGCAATTCCCTGGGCCGTTTCTGCATTTGGGGTCTATTACATCCCGCGTTATGCCGACCGCAAAACCGCCCGCCGCTTGCCCATCGCCATCGGCTGCATGGTGATTGCCGCACTGGGATTGGTTGTTTCGTCCTATGCCGGGCCGACTGTTGCCATTATTGCGTTGTGCTTTTGCGCCGTCAGCTTCCTGGCGGTGCAGCCGATATTCTGGACCTTACCGGCGCAGATACTTTCAGGCCCGGCGCTGGCGGCCGGCATCGGTTTTTGCACCACGCTGGGCGCACTGTTCAGTTTCCTGGCGCCGCTAATCCGCACCGAGGCAGAACTGCGCTTCGATAGCCCGCATGCCGGCCTGATCGTACTGGCAATTTTCTCTTTGCTGTGCGCCGCGCTGATTTTTGCACTCAAAGGGTGGGCTACGCAGAGCACCGAGCGTCAGGCTCAGGTGAGTGGGTAAGCCTGGGCTGAAGCCCATTCGATTTAGCTTATATTGAAGCGGTGAATGAGACACTGACCCTACATTTTCTGGGGGTCATCCATGGAGACATTAACCGCTATTATCACCAAATACGGCCCGGAGCCCGGTCTCCTGTTGCTGCTTATTTTTCTGTTTGCATTGGGCAAGTCGGTCATTTTCATTTCTTCGGTTCTGCCGCCCGCATCGGTGACGTTGATGTTAGGCATTGTCGCCGGCAAGCCGGTGCTGGCCGATGCTCATGTCTGGGCGGCGATAACCCTGGGTGCCCTGCTCGGCTCCGTTTTGTCTTTCCATTGCGGCGCATGGCTTCAAAAGCGCCAAAGCGGGAACTGGCTGCCGGTCAGATACCGTGGCGCATTGAACAAGGCGCAATCCGCGTTACAGAACAACGGGATCCCGCTGCTGTTTGTATCGCGCTTTCTGGCCGTGATGCGCTATACCGTGCCATTGGTTGCCGGCATGATTGCCCTGCCGCGCAAGCAGGTCTATTGCGCCAGTGCGCTGTCTGCCGGGGTGTGGGCCGTGGCTCTGATGTCTGTCGGTCAGCTGTTTTAATGGCCGCTCTCGATTATTGAGGACGGAATTCCAACGCGGCATTCTTAACCACAGCGTAAACCGCCGGTGTCGGGGGTTTGGGAAAGCTGGCATTTGCGGTTGCCACTACAGCCGCACGGCAAAGTGCGGGATCACCGCCTTCAGCCCGGACATCTAACAGCATGCCATCCGGAGCCAACTTGAGTCGTAATGAGCATTCCTTGCCGGCGTAGACGCTGTCATATTGAAAATGACTTTGAATAGCCGCTGCGATCTGCGAGATATATCGGTTGATCTCTTGCCCAGGTGCTGGCGCCGTTTTACCTTCCAATCCAGCGAAAAGGTCATCGACTTCGCCTCCTGACACCACAGGTTTAGCCGCAGTGCCCGTCCCCGAGCAGCCCGCTAACAACAGCGTTGCGATAACGAGCAATACTGCCGACAGGCGAGTTTCCGATCCTGAATTAACTTTTCTCATGATTCCCTTCCTTTTAAAACCGCCCTATCCGCTGTTGACGGGGGCCTGTTCAGAATGCAAAAAGCCCACGCAAGTGGGCTTTATCGTAAATCAGTTCTGCCGGGTTACGCGCTTCATTTCTCGCTCGCCCGGCGATTGTGTTTTGACGGATAAAGGCGCGACGAACGCTTTCCACTCTTTGCCACCGGCCTGGTCTGCAGAGGCCTTGTTACGCGACTCGTCGTCGTCCTGTTGCCCCGCACAGCCTAACAGTACCATCACACCCAGAGCCATTATTAGCGCTTTACGCATCTCTATCTCCCTATAGAAAAAATTTTCGCAAATGATAACAAATCTCAACTCTTAGCGTTAGCTGAAAGCCGGCTGTGAATTATAATAAGAAAATATTATCATTGGCGTGATGCCCCACTTCCCTATAAGCAGTGAGTTTCTGATAGCCCATGTATCAATACCCTGAACATCTGACCGGTGAGGTCGCCAACCTGCCGCAGAGATGCGGGGTTTATTTTTTTCACGGCGACAACGGCACCTATCCCCTCTACATAGGCAAGAGCGTCAACATCCGCCGCCGCGTTCAGTCTCATCTACGCAATCCGCGCGAAGCTCGGTTGCTTGCCGCCACCCGCCGCATAACCTGCATCGAAACCGTGGGGGAGATTGGTGCGCTGCTGCTTGAATCCTCCCTGGTGAAACAGCAAAGCCCGCTCTACAACAAGCGGCTGCGTAAAATCCGCCGGCTATGCGCGCTGCAGGTACAGGACTCCCAAACGCGAATCGTATACAGCGATGCGCTAGACTTTTCCCGGACGCCTAACTTGTACGGCCTGTTTCTGCGGCGTGCGGCGGCCGTCGATTTTCTGATCGATATTGCCGATCGGGAGCAGCTCTGTCTGACGTACCTGGATATTGAAAAAGGACGCCCCGGACAACCCTGCTTTCGCCATCAATTAGGCAAATGCGCGGGAGTATGCTGCGGCAAAGAGACCCCGCAAGCGCACCAGAGCAGGCTGCTTGGTGCCCTGGAGCAGGCCCAGGTGCGGCACTGGCCATTCCCCGGCAGGATCGCCATTGAGGAACGACAAGGGCCACTTAAAGCTTTTCATGTCATCAGCAACTGGTTCTACCTCGGTACGGCACCGTCGCTGGATGCAGCCGAAAAACTCAGTTTCCCGGCCGATGAGTTCGATCGAGACTGTTACCGTATTCTTTGTCGGCGGTTATTCCATGAAAGCCGTGAGCACATTCACTTGATTGATACGCCCTGACCCCTGCGTAAGCAGATTTATCCCTTTAAAAGTTCCATTATCAATTTTGCAGAAAATAAGCGCCGTGATGTCTCGATAAATGGATAGAGTCAGGCCTAACTTGCGCCAGATCACTCAACTGAACATTCAGGCTGAATTGATGTGATTTCTGCGAAGCGCGTCCCAAATCTGCCCTCACCGGAAAAGTCAGAAGATAAAAATCCTCGCTAACCGCATGATTTGTTGGCAGGTCGTACAGGCTTCGAACCTGTGCCCCATTGCTTAAGAGTCAACTGCTCTACCGACGGAGCTCACCCCCCAACGGCGTAAATTATTGTCTTCAGCCCCCAAGACGTCAAACGCTTACACCCATTAGTTTTTCTCATGCGATATTTCCAAGGCCCTGTTATATCAACAAGATAAGTCAGATCAGGGCTGTTAATCTGCTACGACGAGGAGTAATCTTCCGCCCCCAAGACGTCCGATTTGCCTCCTCGGTGTAAAGAACAATCGACTTTTATCCCTCGCATAAATGTTGTAAACATGTTGCACAAAGGTGGCGTTATTGCACTACCTTACTAAAGCCGGGCCAACCGGATAATCGTATAAAAAAGAGCCACTTCAGAGCTCGCTATTTCACTCATGACAGGTAAAACAGGACATCATCAGATGGTAGATCACTCTAAAATAGCCACAGACGCCGCGCCTGCGTCAGAAGATCATCTACGGCGAAACCTAACTAACCGACATATTCAACTGATCGCCATCGGTGGCGCCATCGGTACGGGTCTGTTTATGGGTTCCGGCAAAACCATCAGTCTGGCCGGCCCCTCCATCATCTTCGTGTACATGATCATCGGCTTTATGCTGTTCTTCGTGATGCGCGCGATGGGCGAGCTGCTGCTTTCCAATCTGGAATACAAATCTTTCAGCGATTTCGCCGCCGACCTGCTCGGCCCCTGGGCCGGTTTCTTTACCGGCTGGACCTACTGGTTTTGCTGGGTGGTCACAGGCATTGCCGACGTGGTGGCGATCACCGCCTATGCCCAGTTCTGGTTCCCGGGATTGTCGCAATGGATCGCCTCGTTGCTGTGCGTCTTGCTGTTGCTGGGCCTTAACCTGGCGACGGTGAAGATGTTTGGCGAAATGGAGTTCTGGTTTGCGATGATCAAAATCGTTGCCATTGTCGGGCTGATCGTCGCCGGGCTGGTCATGATCTCCATGCAGTTCCAGTCGCCTACCGGTACCGTCGCGTCGTTCTCACACCTGTGGAATGACGGTGGCATGTTCCCGAAAGGCATCAGCGGTTTCTTCGCCGGTTTCCAGATTGCGGTGTTCGCCTTTGTCGGTATCGAACTGGTTGGTACCACCGCGGCTGAAACCAAAGATCCGGAAAAAGTGCTGCCCCGCGCCATCAACTCCATTCCGATCCGCATCATCATGTTCTACGTGTTCGCCCTGATCGTTATCATGTCGGTCACGCCATGGAGTTCTGTGGTTGCCGACAAGAGCCCGTTCGTGGAACTGTTCGTGCTGATTGGCCTGCCGGCGGCAGCCAGCGTGATTAACTTTGTGGTGCTGACCTCCGCCGCCTCTTCCGCCAACAGCGGGGTGTTTTCCACCAGCCGCATGCTGTTCGGTCTGGCGCAGGAGGGCGATGCGCCCAAGTCGTTCGCCAATCTGTCCAAGCGGGCAGTGCCGGCTAACGGGCTGACCTTCTCCTGTATCTGCCTGCTGGGCGGTGTGGTGTTGATTTACCTGATCCCGAACGTCATGACCGTGTTCACGCTGGTGACCACCGTCTCGGCGATCCTGTTCATGTTTGTCTGGACCATCATCCTGTGTTCGTACCTGGTTTATCGCAAGAAGCGTCCGGCGCTGCACCAGAAATCGATTTACAAGATGCCGGCCGGCAAACTGATGTGCTGGGTCTGTATGGCGTTCTTCGTGTTTGTGTTGGTGCTGTTGACGCTGCGCGATGACACCCGCCAGGCGCTGATCGTCACGCCGTTGTGGTTTGTGATCCTGGGTCTGTCTTACGTATTCCTGCGTAAGAAGAAAGCCGCCTAACGCCACAGGGGGATAGTTCGCTATCCCCCTGAATATCCCCTCTTTTGGCGCCTAGCGCGGCCGTATTCCGGCGATAATCACCCTCTGCACGTTCTCTACCGTCTGCTGAAAAAACGCCTCATCTTCTAACGTTTTACCGGTTACCGCTTCTATCTGGACCCAAAAATCGGCGTAGTGCTGAGTGGTCGCCCACAGCATAAAAATCAGGTGATGCGGCTCTGTCGGCGCGATATGACCTTCGTCAATCCAACGCTCGATCATGGCGGACTTCTCGTCCACCAGCATCTTCAACCCACCCTGCAACTCCTGTTTCAGCAACGGCGCACCCTGGATCATCTCCAGGCAAAACAGCCGTGAAGCCTGCGGATGATGGCGCGAGACCTCAAGCTTCAGCCGTATATATTCACGAATGGCCTGCAACGGCTCCTGATCGGCGCGCAGCGCTTTCAGCGGCGCCAGCCAGACATCGAGAATGCCTTTCAGCACCGCTACGTAGAGTTCTTCTTTGGAGGGGAAGTAGTACAACAGGTTGGTTTTGGAAACGTCGGCGCGCTCCGCCACCTGATCCAGACTGGTGCCGTGAATACCGTACAGCGAGAAGAACTCCAGCGCCGCATCCATGATGGTACTGCGTTTTGCAGCTACCGCACGCGAGCGGCGCGTGGGCGGTTTAACGGCTTGTGGCTTCACTGCGGCTCCTTGGCACAATCTGACTCCGGCCAGCATAGCAAAGCCCTGGTATGAAACCCACGCTTTTACCTACCCCTTCCGGGGGATCTTTTGCACCTTTAATGAGCATGCGCGCCTGTTTTTTGTGCAGATAATTTTGACCAAATGGTCTGTTTTGGACCATCCACTCAATAACTGGGCGCCAAATAAACCATAAAAATTTGATAAATAAACAATTTTAAAACATGGCATCGGGTTTGCTTTGGTTCAGGCAAGCAGCCTGTGATTGTCCCCTTCACTGACCCGAGGTATTCAAATGAAAATTGGCGTATTTATTCCGATCGGCAACAACGGCTGGCTGATTTCCAGCAATGCCCCACAGTACAAACCAACGTTTGAACTCAATAAAACCATCGTGCAGAAGGCCGAGCACTACAACTTTGATTTCGCCCTGTCGATGATCAAACTGCGCGGCTTCGGCGGCAAAACCGAATTCTGGGATCATAACCTGGAGTCCTTCACCCTGATGGCCGGGCTGGCTGCCGTAACCTCACGCATCAAGATCTACGCCACCGCCGCCACCCTTACCATGCCGCCGGCCATCGTCGCGCGTATGGCTTCCACCATTGATTCTATTTCCGGTGGGCGCTTTGGCCTGAACGTGGTGACCGGCTGGCAGAAACCGGAGTACGAGCAGATGGGCATGTGGCCGGGTGACGAGTACTTTGGTCGTCGCTACGACTATCTGGCGGAATACGTCAGGGTGCTGCGCGATCTGTGGGGCACCGGAAAATCCGATTTCAAGGGCGAGTTTTTCCAGATGGACGACTGTCGCGTCAGCCCGCAACCCCAAGCGGACATCAAGGTGATTTGCGCTGGTCAAAGCGATGCGGGCATGGCTTTCTCGGCCAAATACGCCGACTACAACTTCTGCTTCGGCAAAGGCGTCAACACCCCCACCGCTTTCGCACCGACGGCTGCCCGGTTGAAAACTGCCGCCGACGCCGAAGGCCGCAGCGTGGCCTGCTACGTGCTGTTTATGATCATTGCGGATGAAACCGACGAGGCTGCCCGCGCCAAATGGGAAAGCTATAAAGCCGGGGCCGATACCGAAGCCCTGGCCTGGCTCACCGAGCAGAGCGGCAAAGACACTAAATCCGGCGCCGACACCAATGTGCGCCAAATGGCCGACCCCACTTCCGCCGTCAACATCAACATGGGCACGCTGGTCGGCTCCTACGCCAACGTGGCGCGCATGATGGATGAAATCGCCACCGTGCCCGGCACCGAAGGCGTGCTGCTGACTTTCGACGACTTCGTGCAAGGCGTAGAAGACTTCGGCGAACGCATTCAACCCCTGATGAAAAGCCGGGCAGCCGTTTGCCCACAAACTGCAGCAAGCCGTGAGGTGGCATGATGAAAATTGTTGAAACCCAACCGGTGGTACGCCGCCAGTCACCGCAAGGCGGAGCGACGGTCACCCTGCCCGCCCGTCCTGAGGCCATCGCCTTTGCGCCGCAGGAAACCGCATTAATCGTGGTCGATATGCAAAATGCCTACGCCTCGCAGGGGGGATATTTGGATCTGGCCGGGTTCGACGTTTCGACCACCGCCCCGGTGATCGCCAACATCAAGCGTGCCATCACTGCCGCGCGCGCCGCGGGCATTAAGGTGATTTTTTTCCAGAACGGCTGGGACAATCAGTACGTCGAAGCCGGCGGCGAAGGCTCGCCTAACTGGCACAAGTCCAACGCGCTGAAAACCATGCGCCAGCGCCCGGAATTGATGGGCAAGCTGCTGGCCAAAGGCGATTGGGACTACGACCTGGTGGATGAACTGCAACCACAGCCTGGCGATATCGTGCTGCCGAAACCGCGCTACAGCGGCTTTTTCAACACCCAGCTCGACAGCCTGCTGCGCTCTTACGGCATTCACCATCTGGTGTTTACCGGCATCGCCACCAACGTTTGTGTGGAATCCACGCTGCGCGACGGCTTTTTCCTCGAGTATTTCGGCATTGTGCTGGCCGACGCCACCCACCAGGCCGGCCCGGCGTTCGCCCAACAGGCGGCGCTGTACAACATCGAAACCTTTTTCGGCTGGGTGTCGGACGTCGACAGTTTCTGTGACGTTCTCGCCGCTCCGCTTAGCCAGACGGCATGAGTTTTGCCTGTTTAAACCCAAAACAACCTTCACCAGGAGCGCGACAATGCCAAAAACAGTGATCACTCCACCGGGCAGCGGCAAACCGCTGGCTCCCTTTGTTCCGGGCACCCTGGCCGACGGCGTGGTGTATGTCTCGGGTACGCTGGCCTTCGATAAAGACAATAACGTCGTTCACGTCGGTGACGCCGCGGCACAAACACGCCACGTGCTGGAGACCATCAAAAGCGTGATCGAAACCGCCGGTGGAAGCATGGACGACGTGACCTTTAACTCGATCTTTCTCACCGACTGGCAAAACTATGCTGCCATCAATCAGGTATATGCCGAGTATTTTCCCGGCGATAAACCGGCCCGCTACTGCATTCAGTGCGGGCTGGTGAAGCCGGACGCATTGATTGAAATCGCCACAGTGGCCCATATCGGCCGCTGAGCCATTGAGGATCGAGCATGTACTTTGAGATTTTGGGAAAAGATACGCCACTGGCGCCGACGCTGGTGCTGTCCGCAGGCCTCGGTGGCTCGGGTAGCTTCTGGCAACCGCAGATTGACGCGCTAACCCGGCATTTCCGGGTGGTCATTTACGATCACTATGGCACCGGCCGCAGCAAAGGCGTGGTACCGGACGGCTATAGCATGGCCGATATGGCGGATGAAGTAGCGCAACTGCTGCGTTCGTTCAGTATCGAACGCTGTTATTTCGTCGGCCACGCACTGGGCGGCATGATTGGCCTGCAACTGGCGCTCACCCAGCCGCAGTTGCTGGAAAAACTGGTGGTGGTCAACGGCTGGCCGGCGCTGGACAGCCAGACCCGGCGCTGCTTCCACGTCCGACAGGATCTGCTGCTTAACAGCGGCGTTGAAGCCTATGTGCGCGCCCAGCCGCTGTTTCTGTTCCCCGCCGACTGGCTATCGCAGCACGAAGCCTTGCTAGGTGAAGAGTTGCAGCACCAAACCGCGCATTTTCAGGGCACAGAAAACCTGCTGCGCCGCCTGAATGCATTGATTAATACCGATTTCCGCCCTCACCTGGCGGACATCACTACACCAACCCTGGCCTTGTGCGCTCGCGACGATCTGCTGGTGCCCTATCTCTGTTCGCATCAGCTGGCGGAAAGCCTGCCCAACGGCGAGCTGGCGCAGATGACCTACGGCGGCCACGCGATGAGCGTGACCGACAGCGAAACTTTCAACCGCACCCTGCTGGACTGGCTATTGAAAACGCCGAACGCCAGCAGCAGCCTCGCCCTCTAGCCCGGAGACACCTTATGCAAAGCCAAACAGGGTTTGCCGATGCACCGCTGCAACCAGCGTACGTAGAAAAACAAGACTTCCGCGATGCCATGGCCCGCCTGGGATCGGCGGTGAATATCATTACCACCGACGGCCCCGCAGGCCGCGCCGGTTTTACAGCCTCTGCGGTATGCAGCGTCACCGACACGCCCCCCACGTTGCTGGTGTGCCTGAACCGCTCGGCGTCGGTGTATGCGGTGTTCAAGCAAAACCAAACGCTGTGCGTCAATACGCTGGCGGCAGAGCACGAATCGCTGTCGAATCTGTTCGGCGGCAAAACGCCGATGGACATGCGATTCTCCGCCGCTCGCTGGTCTACGCTGGTGACCGGCGCCCCGATTTTGCACGGCGCGCTGGCTTCTTTCGATTGCCAAATCAGCCAGATTGTCAGCGTCGGCACCCACGACATTCTGTTCTGTCAGGCGGTGGCATTGGCGCGTAATGACCACAGCCACGGCCTGGCCTATTTTGACCGGCGTTATCACTCGCTGTTGAAACAATGATCGGCGCGTAGCCGCAACGCTCGCATCTGTAACCCTAACCTGCACCTCAATATTTTGGAGATGACGATGGCGAATACCTGGTTTCCCCAATGGCGGATGAAGCAAGGCAATCTGGACGGTGCGGTTGTTGCGCCCGATGAACGGCTGCCAGTGACCCAGACGTTGGTGATGGGTTTGCAGCATGCGGTGGCGATGTTTGGTGCTACGGTGCTGATGCCTTTGCTGATGGGCTTTGACGCCAATCTGGCCATTCTGATGTCCGGTATCGGCACGCTGCTGTTTTTTCTGGTGGTCGGCGGTCGGGTACCGAGCTATCTCGGCTCGAGCGCGGCATTTGTCGGGCTGGTCATCACCCTGACCGGTTACAGCGGCCAGGGCGCCAACCCCAATATTGCCCTGGCGCTCGGTGGCATCATCGCCTGCGGGCTGGTGTATCTGCTGATCGGTTTTGTGGTGATGAGCGTTGGCACCCGTTGGATAGAGCGGCTGATGCCGCCGGTAGTGACAGGGGCGGTGGTCATGGCTATCGGCCTCAACCTGGCGCCCATTGCGGTGCGCAGCGTTTCAGCCTCCCATTTTGACAGTTGGATGGCGGTGGTCACTATCTTGTGTATCGGTTCGGTGGCGGTTTTTACCCGCGGGCTTATGCAGCGGTTGCTGATCCTGGTTGGCCTGATCGCCGCCTATTTGATTTACGTCGTGGCAACCAACGGTTTCGGCCTCGGCAAACCGGTAGATTACAGCGCACTGAGCCAGGCCCCTTGGTTCGGTCTGCCGCAATTCACCGCCCCGGTATTTAACCTGCATGCCATGCTGCTGATTGCCCCGGTGGCGATCATTTTGGTGGCGGAAAACCTCGGGCATGTGAAAGCGGTAGCGGGCATGACCGGCCGGGATCTTGACCCTTATATCGGTCGCGCCTTCGTCGGCGACGGGTTGGCGACAATGCTTTCCGGCTCGGTCGGGGGCACCGGAGTGACGACCTATGCCGAAAATATCGGGGTGATGGCGGTCACCAAAATCTACTCCACGCTGGTGTTTGTCGCCGCCGCAGCGGTAGCGATTGTGCTGGGGTTTTCACCCAAGTTCGGTGCATTGATCCACACTATTCCCGGGCCGGTGCTGGGTGGTGCTTCGATCGTGGTGTTCGGCTTGATTGCCGTCGCCGGCGCGCGCATCTGGGTGCAGAACAAGGTTGATCTGGGGGATAACGGCAACCTGATTATGGTGGCGGTAACGCTGGTGTTGGGTGCAGGGGACTTTGCGTTAACCCTCGGCAACTTCACCATGGGGGGCATTGGCACCGCCACTTTCGGTGCCATTATCCTCAATGCGCTATTGCGCAACCGTAAAATCTTGCCACTGGCGGACAGCGCTACCCGTTAGCACCGCGGCCCGGCTTGCCGGGCCTTATTCAACCAACGCCGCCTTTGCTTTACGTCGAATACGCATTTCGCTGACCAGCACGCCCAATACGATCAGCGCACAGCCCAATAGCGCTACGCCCGGCAAACGCTCGCCTGCAATGCGCCCCACCAGCCCGGCCCACACCGGCTCGCCGGCATAAATGACCGTGGCACGGGTCGGCGAAACGCTTCGTTGCGCCCAGTTCATCGTCACTTGAATGATGGCGCTGGCCAGCCCCAGACCGACTACGCTGTAGAGCAGGTAATTGCTGTAAGGCGGTACCGACTCGCCGGTCGGTACCATCATCAGAAACGCAGCCAGCGAGGCCGTTGCCAATTGCACCACCGTCACCCGCTTAACGTTAACCTTGCCCGCATAGGCACCAATCAAAATGATCTCGGCAGCCATGCCCAGCGTGCCAATCAACGTCAGGATCTCGCCGATGCTAAGCGCCATATCGGCACTGCTTGGCGCGGCCAAGAGCATCAGGCCACTGAAGGCCAATAACACGCCGACCCAGGCCATAACGCCGGGGAAACGCCCGAGCACCAACCACTGCAATAACGGCACCATCGGCACATACATGGCGGTGATGAACGCCGACTGACTGCTGCTGATGGTTTGCAGCCCCACGGTTTGCAGGCCGTAACCGAACATGATGGCGATACCGATAAACACGCCCGCTTTCAGCTCATACCAGGTCAATCCGCGTAAGCTGCGCAGGGAGAACAATGTCAGCACCAGCGTAGCTGCAGCGAAGCGCAAACCCACGAAGAAGAACGGCCCGCTGACCTGCATCGCAAGATGGACCGCCAGAAAGGTTCCGCCCCAGATCATGGTGATGAAAATCAGCACCGCTTCCTGCCGCTTTATCGTGGGAATGAAAGTGAAAATAGAGGATTTTTTTACTGCAGACACCGGCTTGCCCTTCCTGCTGGGTGCAATATAATGCACAGATCCTGCCAGTATGAGGTAAAGCCCTGGGATGAGCAATACGGTGAACAGCGGTAAACATGAAGCGCCCAAGGTGTTGCAATACCTGAGCAGCAACCTGCGTGGCTATCGCCAGCAGGCGGGGCTAAGCCAGGTGATGCTGGCGGAAAAATCCGGCGTCAGCCGCCGCATGCTGGCCGGCATCGAGGCCGGTGACCGCAACGTCAGCCTGGCGGTGTTGGACAAATTGGCCGAAGCATTAAATATCGCCTTCACCGATCTGATCCAGGCTCCCGAAGCGCGCGGCAGCCATTTGGTCGGCGAATTGGCATGGCAAGGCGTACAGCCGGCAAGTCAGGCTTTGTTTGCCGCCAGCGTGCCTGCTCGTCAGCGGGTTGAGCTTTGGGAATGGACGCTGATGCCCGGCGAGCACTACGATTCTGTGCCGGATGCCGAAGGCTGGAGTGAAATAATCTACGTGATTACCGGCAGCCTGACGCTGGTGCTGGAACAGCAAACCCTGACGCTGGACGCCGGCCAAACCCAGGTGTTCAACAGCGATCAGCACTATGCCTACGCCAACCGCACCGATTTTCCGCTGCGCTTTATCCGTAACGTCACCTTCTAACCCGCATACTCAGCGGGTTGTCACCTGGCTGTCGTACAGATGTCATGCGCCTGTCGTGGCGGTCAACGGCCTCAACTCCTACACTTGGCCTCAATGAAGGTTCATTTTTGGAGCGTGCAATGCAAACTTACCGCATCCGGCAATTACGGCTGGAAAAAGGCTGGTCTCAGGAACAATTGGCCAGCATTGCCGGGCTTAGCACCCGTACCGTTCAGCGCCTTGAAAATGGCGAGCAGGCCAGCCTGGAAACCCTGACCGCGATAGCTGCGGCGCTGGAGTTACAGATTGGCGATCTCAACCAGCCGCCGCAACAGGAAAACAGCGACAGCAGCCAGGCCGAGCAGGCGATTCGCCGACAGGTGGAGGAAGAAGGCAGGCTGCTGCGCATGATAGTGAGGTTCGCATTTATCGCAGTGCTGTTGTTCGCCATTAACTGGTTTACTCATCCGCAATATCTGTGGTCGCTTTGGGCCATGGCCGGCATGAGTATCGCGGTGATTATGCGCGCGACGCGCACCCTGCTGTTACGCGACTTCTTCAGCCGTTGGCAACGCCAGCGCCTGGAGCAAAAGCTCAAGCGTCTGCACTGAGTTTCAGCCAGTCAGCTAGCCGGGCCAGCGCGCTGCCCGGCCTGATTTCTTGCGGTGTCAGCAGACAATAACCGCTACCGTCCGACGTAAAACCAAAGGGGGCGCTCAGTAGCCCACCGGCCACATCATCCCGCACCTGCTGCCAAGGGCCAATAGCGACGCCTATCCCCGCCACCGCCGCCTGCAAGCTGAAGTAAAAGTGATCGAAACGCTGCTCTGGACAGCCTTCCAGCGACACACTCTGCTGCTGAGCCCAATGCCGCCAGGCATCAGGCCGGGTGGCCGAATGTAACAGCACCGCATCGCGGCTCAACTGCGGCTGACCGGCGTGGAGAGCGATAAAACGCGGCAGCATTTCAGGCTTGCATACCGGCCCGACTTGCTCGTTGAACAGCCACTGGCTGTGCAGCTTATCGCCCCAGTCAAAATCGTTGCGCCGTAGGGCGGCGCTGATGCCGTCGTGAAACGAAAATGGCCCGCCGCCCGCGACCAACTGCAGATGGATGTCCGGATGCGCCAACTGAAACGCAGGCAGGCGGGGTATCAGCCAACGCATCAATAGCGTCGGCTCACAGGACAATACCAGCGGTGCGTCCTGTGCCTGCTGCCGCAGTTGTTGCGCAGTCTGCTCCAGGATGCCGAATGCCTGCTGCGACGCCTGAAACAACGTCCGCCCGGCGGCCGTCAGATACACCCGCCGATGACGACGTTCAAACAACGCAATACCCAGCTCATCCTCCAGCGCCCTGACCGCACGACTCACCGCCCCGTGCGTCAGGTTTAAACTGTTCGCCGCCTGGGTGAAACTTTCCAGCCTGGCCGCCGCTTCAAAGCATCGCAATCCGCCCAATGACAGTGGCCGGCTTATTTTGCGTGAGTTTTTCTCACCGAAATCGTCAGTTTTCATCGTTTGTCACCGTTGGCTATTCCCTTTATAAATCAGCCACTCTTTTCTGATTCATCTACAGGATTACTATGACCGAACTCATCGCTGTCGTCACCATCACTTTACTTGCCGTCATTAGCCCAGGGCCTGATTTCGCCATGGTGTCGCGCAACAGCCTGTTGCTTTCCCGTCGTGCCGGCGTGGTGACCGCTTGCGGCATTGGCGCCGGGGTGTTGATCCACGTGAGCTACACCCTGATCGGCGTCGGCGTGGTGATCCAGCAATCGCTGTGGCTATTCACCCTGTTGAAGATGATTGGCGCTGCCTACCTGATTTACCTGGGTGTCAGCATGCTGCGTAATGCCGGTGCTGCCAGGGTTTCTGGCGGCACGCCCCCCACCGCTGCCAACGATTTCGCCGCGCTGAAAACCGGCTTTTTAACCAATGCGCTGAACCCGAAAACCACCATTTTTGTCGTCAGCCTGTTTATGCAGGTGGTTAATCCACAGACGTCGTTGGCGGTGCAAATCGGCTACGGCTTGTTTATCGCCCTGGCCCATATCCTGTGGTTCAGCGCCGTTGCGCTGCTGTTTTCCGCGCCGGGCATCAATGCGCGACTGCTGCGCCTGCGCAAAGGCATAGACAGGGTATTCGGTGGCCTGCTGATTGCCTTCGGGGCGCTGCTGGCGATAGCCGGGATGAGATAAGGCCACAAGGCCAAGTTCCGCATTCACTCCTATGCTTAGGAAGCATCTCTTTCATCCACCACAGCGGAGAACGGAACATGGCGAAAATTTTGGTACTGTATTACTCAATGTACGGACATATTGAAACCCTGGCGAACGCGGTAGCGGAAGGCGCACGCAAGGTCAGTGGCGTAGAAGTCACCCTGAAACGCGTGCCAGAAACCATGCCGGCAGAAGCCTTTGCCAAAGCCGGCGGCAAGCAAGATCAACAGGCTCCTGTCGCCAGCCCGCAGGAACTGGCCGATTACGACGGCATCATCTTCGGTACCCCAACCCGCTTTGGCAACATGGCGGGCCAAATGCGGACCTTCCTCGATCAAACCGGCGGGCTCTGGGCTTCCGGCGCCCTGTACGGCAAGGTAGGCAGCGTATTCTCTTCCACCGGTACCGGCGGTGGTCAGGAGCACACCATCAGCTCAACCTGGACCACGCTGGCGCACCACGGTTTCATTATTGTGCCTATCGGTTACGGAGCACCCGAGCTGTTTGACGTTTCACAAACCCGCGGCGGCACCCCTTACGGAGCAACCACCATTGCCGGTGGCGACGGTTCGCGCCAGCCCAGTGCGGAAGAGCTGGCCATTGCCCGCTTCCAGGGTGAACACGTAGCGAAAATCACCGCCAAGCTGAAAAGTTAAGCTATCACCTGACCGATGGGGCCGCGGATTCCTGCGGCCCCATCTTGTTGCCAACCCCCGGCAAGGTTAAAATGCCGCTCAGCCTGCCATTCACTACCTGAACGTCACGGTCGAAATTCGTTCTGCCCGCCAATCACCGGCCTTTGCCCTGATGACGGGCGTTCTGTTTTTGCGCATAGCGAAGGGAAATAAGTCAGTGTCTAAAGATTTTGATGAACTAATAAGAGACATGGATCTTATTATTGAAAATGTAGACAGTTTCAAGGCTATGGCCCCGCGCGCACCCGAGCCCCCCGCAGCACCGCCTGCGGTTCATCACTACGATTCGTTCTGCGAGAATGTGGCGCTGAAAGTGGTGTTGAAGGTGCTGCTCTCGTCGGTGGATAAGATCGTCAAGGTACAGATTGCCAATAAGGTCGAGCAGGAAATTGCTCAAATAGAACAGCAGGTGGTACGTGCCGGCGGTGGGCCGGTGTCCCCCGAGGATCTGGCGCAAATGACGCAATACGTGCGTCGCACCGTAAACACCCTGTTGGAATAATCGCCATTGCGATTAAAAAACGTGCCAACCCTTTCAGGCGATATGAATTTTTACGTTATTTTTATATCGCCTGCCTTATTCTTTCAGGCTTAAAGAATAAATTGACTCATTGCCGTCAGGCAACTCGGGCGCAAGTATTATGGTCAAGAATAAGCAGATATTGGTCGTTATTCATCTTTGCAGTTTTTTAGTTTTCCTTTACAGCCTGTCAATGATTCCACCTCTGCTGGTGGCGCTGCTCTATAAAGAAAAAAGCGTTTTCTCCTTTTTCTATACCCTGGTGATTGCCGGATCGCTCGGTGGGTTAGGCTGGTTCAGCACCCGTCAGGCCAAAGTACAATTGCGTACCCAGGACGGTTTTCTGATTATCGTCATGTTCTGGCTGCTGTTTTCGATGATCAGCGCCCTGCCGCTGTGGCTCGATGACACGCTGAACGTCAGCCTGACGGACGCGATGTTCGAAGGCGTGTCCGGCATTACCACCACCGGCGCTTCGGTACTTAACGATGTCTCGGGCATACCTAAATCCTTTCTCTACTACCGTTCCCAGCTCAACTTTATCGGCGGTCTCGGCGTCATTGTGTTAGCCGTGGCCGTGCTGCCGCTGCTGGGTATTGGTGGCGCCAAGCTTTATCAGTCGGAAATGCCCGGACCATTCAAAGAAGAACGACTGACGCCACGGCTGGCTGATACCTCGAAAAACCTGTGGCTGATCTATCTCGGTCTGGGGCTGGCCTGTACGGTGGCTTTCCGCATTGCCGGCATGCCGTGGTTCGATGCCCTTTGCCATGGGATTTCCACCGTATCGCTCGGGGGATTTTCCACCCGCAACGAGAGTCTGGGCTATTACGACAGCTCGGCGGTCGAAATGGTCGGCGGTATTTTCTCCATTCTGGCGGCGGTAAACTTCACCCTGTATTTCGTTGCCGTAGGCCGCCGCAGCCTGAAACCATTGTATAAAAACCCGGAGCTGCGCTTCTTCCTGCTGGTGCTGTCGATTATCGTGGCGATTGTTTGCCTCGAGCTTTACCGTTCCGGCATGTACGGCGCCAAGGACTCCTTCGTGCATGGCTTCTTTCTCACCAGTTCGATGATGACCGATAACGGCTTGGCCACCGCCGACTATGCCAAAATGCCTTCTCACACCATTATGTTGTTATTGGCGGCGAGCTTTTTCGGTGGCTGCGTGGGCTCCACCTGCGGCGGCATCAAGGCGCTGCGTTTTCTGATCATGTACAAACAAAGCCGGCATGAGATCAACCAGTTGGTGCATCCCAATGCCGTTTACACCATCAAGGTCGGCAACGCGCCGATTCACGATCGGGTGTTACGGTCGGTCTGGAGCTTTTTCTTTCTGTACGTTTTTTTCAGCTGCTTCTTCATCTGGCTGCTGAACCTGATGGGCTATGATCTGGTGACCTCTTTCGCCACCGTGGCCGCCTGCATCAATAACATGGGGTTGGGCTTCGGCGAAACTGCCGCGGGGTTTGGCACGCTCAGCGATGCGGCGAAATGGTTGATGTGCGCGGCGATGCTGCTCGGCCGCCTTGAGATTTACCCCATGCTGATATTGTGCTCGCGTGCCTTTTGGCGTTTTTAAGGCTTTGTAACCCGCCATTTACAGGCTGTTTTAATCCACCTTGCTGTACCAATGCTGACACATTCGTAACATGAATGTGTTGCATTGTTGTATTCGTTTCACTGCGATAAGTTACAAAAACTGTAAATATATACAGTATTATTATAACTTATTGAGGATATGAATATGCGTTTTAACAAGATGTTAGCTCTGGTAACCGTCCTGTTTACCGCCCAGGCTTCCGCCGAGCCATTGGAATCTATCGACAACTGCGCGGTCGGTTGCCCCACCGGCGGCAGCAGTAACGTGTCCATCGTCCGCCATGCTTATACGCTGAACAACAACAGCACCACCAAGTTCGCCAACTGGGTGGCTTATCACATCACCAAAGACACGCCGGCCAGCGGGAAAACCCGTAACTGGAAGGCCGATCCGGCACTGAACCCGGCAGATACATTGGTACCGGCAGATTACACCGGTGCCAACGCGGCACTGAAAGTTGACCGCGGGCATCAAGCGCCGCTGGCCTCACTGGCGGGCGTCTCTGACTGGGAATCACTGAACTACCTTTCCAATATCACCCCGCAGATGGCCGATCTTAACCAGGGCTCCTGGGCACGGCTGGAAGATCAGGAACGCAAGCTGATTGACCGGGCGGACATCAGTTCGGTGTATACCGTGACCGGCCCACTGTACGAACGCAATATGGGAAAATTGCCGGGCACCCAGAAAGCGCACACCATTCCCAGCGCTTACTGGAAGGTCATCTTTATCAATAACAGCCCGGAAGTGAACCACTATGCGGCGTTTCTGTTTGACCAAAACACCCCGAAAAATGCCGATTTCTGCCAATATCGCGTCACGGTGAATGAAATCGAGAAACGCACCGGGCTGATTATTTGGGCTGGTCTGCCCGACGACGTACAGGCTTCGCTGAAAGCCAAACCGGGCGTGCTGCCAGAACTGATGGGTTGCAAGAGCTAAAATAATGACCAATAACCCGCTACGGCGGGTTTTTATTGGTCAATATAATGACGGCGTCTGTGATTTAAATATAAACATTACTTATTAATACCCCGTTTTAAATCCGTCCTAATAGCGGAAATAATGTTATTTACCGTCATTAATTACCTTTAAATACCCGCCACGGCACCGTTCACTCTCCCGCCAAGCGGCCACACCTCCGGTCTTTTTTATTCTTTCTGTGCTTTTTTATCAGGGCGTTTGAGCAAGTTTATTGCCGAAAAGTTATCGGCAAGTTAATATCCCGCCAAATTATTAGATACAGAACCGTAAACAATGCATTTATCCCATTGTTGATTATTTTTTATCTCTCTTTACCCCTTCTCTTTTGCCTGCTTTGGCAATAACACCTGTTTTGTGAGAAAAACACATGGAAAATTTGTTATCAGACGATGGTGAGTTACCGACCAAAAATGGAACCGGTTTCAGTCGACGGGAAGTGCTGCTGGGGCTGGCCTCAACCCTGCTGGCAACGTCATTGCTCAGTTACCCGTTCCTCAGCCTGGCAGAACAACATACCGCGGCGGCCAACCCGCTGCAGTTTGCTCGTTTCTTCAAAATATCCCAGACATTGAGCGAACATGAGGACATCGATCAGGGAATGTCGGCGCGTATTTTTACAGCCTTACATAATCAGAATGATCAGTTCGCCACGCAGGTTGAGCAGCTTGGTGGGCTGTTACAGTCGGGTCAAAGCGCAAAACAGCTGCAACAACTGGCCATTCAGGCCGGCTTGCAGGCCCTGGTGACCGCCATTATCACCGCCTGGTATACCGGCACCGTCGGCCACGGCCAAACGGCTGAGCTGATTGCCTATAAAGACGCGTTGATGTACCGCCCCGCCAGCGACGCACTGATCGTTCCCACCTACTGCGGCAATGGCCCGTTGTGGTGGACCGCTCCCCCTCCAGCGGTCAACGCTTCCCTGTGATCTGAGAGTCTTCTGATGAAAAAACCTGAATTTACTGCCGATGGCAACGCCTCGGCCGATATCGTGATCGTGGGCTCCGGCATTGTGGGCGGCATGATGGCCGATCAATTAGTCAGCCAGGGTTATTCTGTGCTGGTGCTGGAAGCAGGCCTGCGTATTGAACGCGCCCAGGCCGTAGAAAACTGGCGCAATATGCCTTTTGATAACCGCGCCGGCTCCGATTATCAAGGGTTGTACCCGCAATCAGAGTTTGCCACCGCTCCGCTCTATTTTCCTGAAAACAACTATGTCGCCCTGAGCGGCCCGAGCGCAGGCAGCTTCAAGCAAGGGTATCTGCGTACCGTCGGCGGCACCACCTGGCACTGGGCCGCGTCCTGCTGGCGCCACCTGCCCAGCGATTTCCAAATGAAAACCCTGTACGGCGTTGGCCGCGACTGGCCGATTTCCTATGATGACCTTGAGCCGTACTATTGCCGGGCCGAAGAGGAAATTGGCGTGGCGGGCCCTAACGATCCGCAGCAGCAGTCGCCGGTTGAACGCAGCAAACCCTACCCGATGGATATGGTGCCCTGGGCGCATGGCGATATTCGTTTTGCCGAAGTGGTTAACCCGCACGGCTACCGTTCAGTCCCGATCCCACAGGGGCGCAGTACCCACCCGTGGAAGGGCCGTCCAACCTGCTGCGGCAACAACAACTGTCAGCCCATTTGCCCCATCGGCGCCATGTACAACGGCATTCATCATGTTGAACGTGCTGAAATGAAAGGTGCGGTGGTGCTGGCGGAAGCGGTGGTCTACAAGATAGATACCGATGAACAAAATCGGGTCACTGCGGTGCATTGGCTTGACAACAAAAAGCAGTCTCACCAGGCCACGGCCAAGGCTTTCGCACTGGCCTGTAACGGCATAGAAACGCCGCGCCTGCTGCTGATGGCGGCCAACGATCGCAACCCGAACGGCATCGCCAACGCTTCCGACCAGGTCGGTCGCAACATGATGGATCACTCCGGTTTTCACTGTACTTTCCTGGCGAAAGAGCCGCTGTGGCTCGGGCGTGGCCCGGCGCAGAGCAGTTGCCTGGTCGGCCCACGTGACGGTGAGTTCCGCAAAGACTACTCGGCCAATAAGATGATCCTCAACAACATCAACCGGGTCGTGCCTGCCACCCAGAAGGCGCTGGAACAAGGCTTGGTCGGTAAAGAATTGGATGCCGAAATACGCCGCCGCGCCGCTTACGGCGTCGATTTATCCATCAGCCTGGAACCGTTACCAGACCCCAATAACCGCCTGACGCTGAGTAAAACCCGCAAGGATGCCCACGGTTTGCCTTGCCCGGACATCCACTACGATGTCGGCGATTACGTGCGTAAAGGCGCAGAGGCCGCACATAAGCAATTGGAACATATCGGCCAACTGTTCGACGCCGAAGAGTTCAACATCACCACCAGCCTGAATGCCAATAACCACATCATGGGCGGCACCATCATGGGCGATAACCCAGCAGACTCGGTGGTCGATGGCAACTGCCGCACCCATGACCATGCCAACCTTTGGTTGCCGGGCGGCGGCGCAATTCCTTCCGCCAGCGTGGTGAACAGTACCTTGACCATGGCGGCTCTGGGCATCAAGGCCGCCGATGACATTGCGCGGGCACTGGCGGTGAAACCATGAAAAAACAGGCGAAATTGACGCTATTATCCCTGCTGTTGCTCGGCGGCAGCGCCGTGCAGGCGGCGGATAACGGAGAGTTAAGCGGTGCGGCGTTGATTAAAAAAGGCGAACAGATTGCTATCTCCTCGGACTGCCAGGCCTGCCATACCAAACCCGAAGGCGGTACCCCCTTTGCCGGCGGCTATGGTATCAGTTCCCCTATGGGCGTGATTTACGCAACCAACATCACCCCATCAAACGCGGAGGGCATTGGCAGTTATAGCGAAGAGCAGTTTGCTCGTGCCGTCAGGGACGGGATCCGTGCCGATGGCACCCACCTCTATCCCGCCATGCCCTATACCTCTTATACCAGGTTGAGCGATGAGGACATCAAGGCGCTGTATGCCTACTTTATGCACGGCGTGAAGCCGGTCGATCAGAAAAATACGCTGACCGACCTGCCCTTCCCGTTCAACCTGCGCTTTAGCATGGCCGCCTGGAATCTGCTGTTTCTCAAAGACGGCCGATTTGCACCCGATGCGGCCAAAAGCGAGCAATGGAACCGGGGGGCTTATCTGGTTAACGGGCCTGGGCACTGCGACACCTGCCATACCCCGCGCAACCTGCTGATGGCTGAAGACAGCAGTCAGGCTCTTGCGGGTGGCATGGTCGGCAGCTGGTACGCTCCCAATATCACGTCAGACCCGATCAGCGGTATCGGCGGCTGGAGCAACCAGCAACTGGTGCAGTACCTGAAAACCGGTCGGGTGGTCGGCAAAAATCAGGCTGCGGGCGGCATGGCGGAAGCCATCGAAAACAGCCTGCAATATTTTTCCGATGACGATCTGGCGGCTATCGCCGTTTACCTGAAAAGCACCGCGCCTGTCAGAGATGCCAAGGATAGCCAGCCGGCCGACAGTTACGGCAAGCCGTTGAACGTTGAGCCTCAGCTGCGCGGGTTGCAGCCTGCCAATGCCAATAACACCGTTACCGACGGCGCAGCGTTATTCAGCGGCAACTGCGCCAGTTGCCACCAACCGGACGGCAGCGGCAGCAAAAACCAGGCTTATCCTTCGCTGTTCAATAATACCGCCACCGGTTCAAGCAATCCGGCCAACCTGATCTCGGCCATACTGTTCGGGGTCGAGCGAAAGGTGGGCGATCAGCACGTGCTGATGCCGAACTTTGGCCCGCTGTCGTACGTCAATCCGTTGAACGACCAGCAGATCGCCGCTATCAGCAATTATGTGCTGCAGCAGTACGGCAATCCCGCAGTGAAGGTCAGCGCTGCGGACGTGACCGTATTGCGCCTGGGTGGCCCGGTGCCACTGCTGGCGATGCTGCAGCCTTATATGGCCCCGGCAATCGGCATTGCGGTGGTGGCGTTGATCTTTATGGCATGGCTGTTGGGGAGAAAACGGCGCTGAATTGATGGCTGCAGGCTGGGGAGCTATCCCCGGCTTGCAGGCATTGCCGCATTTCCACAGGGATAGTTCGCAGACCGAATCTGAAAAGAACGGGGGTTATTGCGTTTGATTTTCCACACGGGTAATACCGTGTTTCTTCATCACTTCTTCCATGGTCAGATTGTCATCATCCGGCGTTTCGTCAATCACAACATCCTGCGGGCGGACATAAGGCTTGGTTGCGCGTTTGAACATCCACCACCAAACGAACACCAGAAAGGCACCGGACTTCAGAAAGATCATGGTCCATAACGCTATTTGATACCAGCTCATCTTTATCTCCATGAAAACGTTAAACGCGAGCGAATGGATCTATTTTAACCCTTGGCTTGATCGGATCAATAGTAAACGGCAGATCCCTCCGGGTTCAGGCCACTGTTATAGGGATTTCTATCATGATCTGCTCTACCTGCCGCTAAAACCCCCTTGAACTACCTCAGAAACCCTGCCCGCAGCCTGATCCTGTTTTTGCCCGCATTTTGTCATAGTGAAAGCCATGCAAGATCCTCTGCACCGGTTTTTCCCTGCAAAAAGAGTGAATTACCCTTTCTCATCGCAATGTTTTTATATAGCTAAAACATCTAACCAAACCACTTAAAACAGCCTTTTTGACCATAAAAATGTAAATTGCCCCGATTTTTCTATATACTCGCGGAGTTTAATTTCTTGGGCAGCCTGTTTGCCCCTCTTTTTATGGAGTTGTTTTAACGGACTATCCCATTCCCTAACGGACTAGCAAGAAGGTATTCTATGAGCCAAAACGACACTGAAATTGTGGCACGTCGTAGCCATATCAATCCTCCGGTATTTTTTATATCTGCCGCTTTAATCATCGTCCTGGTGGCCTTTGCCGCCTTCTATCCTGAGTTAGCCGATCGTAAGTTCAAGGCGCTGCAACAGGGTATTTTCACTAACGCCAGCTGGTTTTACATTCTGGCGGTCGCCCTGATCCTGCTGAGCGTGACCTATCTGGGTTTATCGCGTTACGGCAATATCAAGCTCGGGCCGGACCACGCCCAGCCAGACTTCAGCTATGTTTCCTGGTTTGCCATGCTGTTTTCTGCCGGTATGGGCATTGGTCTGATGTTCTTTGGCGTCGCCGAACCGGTGATGCACTACCTTTCTCCCCCGACCGGGACACCGGAAACAGTGGAAGCGGCTAAACAGGCCATGCGCCTAACCTTCTTCCACTGGGGCCTGCATGCCTGGGCGATTTATGCCATCGTGGCGCTGATCCTGGCGTTCTTCAGCTACCGTCATGGCCTGCCCTTGACGCTGCGTTCCGCGCTTTATCCCATCATCGGCGATCGCATATACGGGCCGATTGGCCACGCAGTCGATATTTTTGCGGTAATAGGTACCGTATTCGGCGTCGCGACCTCCCTGGGCTACGGCGTGTTGCAGGTTAACGCCGGGCTTAATCACCTGTTCGGCTTGCCGATCAATGCAACGGTGCAGGTGGTGCTGATCGTGGTGATCACCGGGCTGGCAACGCTGTCGGTGGTTTCCGGGTTGGATAAGGGCATCCGTATTCTGTCCGAACTGAACCTCGGCCTGGCGGTGCTGCTGCTGGTCCTGGTGGGTACGCTCGGCCCGACCGTGCTGTTGTTGAAATCCTTTGTTGAAAACACCGGCGGCTATCTTTCCGATATCGTCAATAAAACCTTTAACCTGTATGCCTACGAGCCGAAGTCCAGCAACTGGCTGGGAGGCTGGACACTGCTGTATTGGGGCTGGTGGCTATCCTGGTCGCCGTTCGTCGGCATGTTTATCGCCCGCGTTTCACGCGGACGTACCATCCGTGAATTCGTTACCGGCGTGTTGTTCGTTCCGGCGGGCTTTACGCTGCTGTGGATGACCGTTTTCGGCAACAGCGCCATTAATTTGATCATGAACGAAGGGGCGCGCGATCTGGCCAATACGGTGCAAAACGACGTAGCCCTGGCGTTGTTCAACTTCCTGGAGCACTTCCCGTTCTCTAATATTCTGTCGTTTATCGCCATGGCGATGGTCGTGGTGTTCTTCGTCACGTCGGCAGACTCTGGGGCGATGGTGGTTGATACGCTGGCTTCGGGCGGTTCGGATCAAACACCCATATGGCAGCGGATCTTTTGGGCTTCCCTGATGGGTCTGGTGGCGATTGCGTTGTTGATTGCCGGCGGTTTAAGCGCATTGCAAACCGTGACTATCGCCAGCGCCCTGCCGTTCTCGATGATCCTGCTGGTCTCAATCTACGGGTTGTTAAAAGCCTTACGTATCGACGCCTACAAACGCGACAGCCAGATGATGACCACGATTGCGCCGACCGCCGCGCGCAACCCGATCTCATGGCAGCGGCGTTTGCGTAATATTGCCTATTTCCCGAAACGTTCTCAGGTAAAACGCTTTGTCGGTGAAGTGGTTCAACCGGCGATGGCGCTGGTGGAAGCCGAACTGGCCAAGCAAAATACCACCTCCTCGATTGACGATTCGCAAGACGATCGCATCCGTTTCGAAGTTGATTTAGGGGAAGATCTGAACTTTGTCTATGAAGTGCGCCTGCGCGCTTACATTCAACCGGCCTTTGCTCTGGCGGGGTTGAAAGATGAGGAACGCGACGAGGAACATAAATACTATCGCGGTGAGGTTCATCTGAAGGAAGGGGGCCAGGATTACGATGTGATGGGCTGGACGCAAGAACAGATCATTCACGATATTCTCGACCAGTACGAGAAGCACCTGCACTTCCTGCATTTGGTGCGTTAGTGGTTGCTTTGCCAGACAAACCGTCCCAGCCGGGGCGGTTTTTTTATGGGTCCACGACGGCGATTGCCGTTTTTTAAACCCAATAAAAAAACCCCGCGCTCAGAGAGCACGGGGTCATAATTTATGGCGGAGGAGCAGAGATTCGAACTCTGGAACGGTTTCCCGTCGACGGTTTTCAAGACCGTTGCCTTCAGCCACTCGGCCACCCCTCCGCAACGAGGCGAACTATAAACAGAGCTGATCCGCTTGTAAAGCCCAAGGCCGTTCAACCGAACGAAAAACCAGCACCTCACGCTTGAGCGTTGAAGAAACCGCCAACTCCGGCTCAAGGTTGCAGCAATGATAACTAAGGGTAAAGATTGGTAAACAAACTTTAATCAAACGCTTGCGCTGCCTATCATCGTCACTAATTTTGTGATGACCTGACTAAGAGAGATCATTATGGACCGTATTGTCGTCTCATCCTCCTCGCGCGACTCTTTGCTGAGTACGCATAAGGTTCTGCGTAACACCTATTTTCTGCTTTCACTGACGCTGGCCTTCTCGGCGCTCACCGCAACCGCCAGCACCATGCTGGGGCTGCCGGCACCGGGCCTGCTGCTGATGCTGGTCGGCTTCTACGGGCTGATGTTCCTGACCCACAAGCTGGCTAACAGCCCTGCAGGCATCCTGGCGGCATTCGCCCTGACCGGTTTTATGGGTTATGCCCTGGGCCCCATCCTCAGTTCATTTATTAATACCGGAGCCGGCGATCTGATCATGCTGGCGCTGGGAGGCACCGCAGTGGTGTTCTTCTGCTGTTCAGCCTACGTGCTGACCACCCGCAAGGATATGTCGTTCCTGTCCGGAATGATGATGGCCGGTTTTGTAGTACTGCTGGTGGCGGTGATCGCCAATCTGTTCCTGCAGATCCCGGCCCTGCACCTGGCGATTAGCGCACTGTTTATCCTGTTCTCCGCCGGCGCCATCCTGTGGGAAACCAGCAACATTATTCACGGCGGCGAGACTAACTACATCCGCGCCACCGTCAGCCTGTACGTATCGTTGTACAACATGTTCATCAGCCTGTTGAGCATTCTGGGCTTCGCGCGCAGCAACTGATTCGGCGTCTGAGTCATACCCAAAGCCCCGCTCCGGCGGGGCTTTATTTTTTGCGGCGGTAAAAGTTTGCTAAACTGGCGGCCGTTCTGAATTACCCGTTACCGAGGCAGTATGTTGGAGTATCAAGGTCAGGTTATTGAAACTGACGCACAGGGTTACCTGAAAAACAGCGCCGACTGGCACGAGGCCCTGGCGCCGCTGCTGGCCGAGCAGGAAGAAATCACGCTAACCGAAGCGCATTGGGAAGTGGTGCGCTTCGTGCGCGGCTTTTACCTGGAATTTAATACCTCACCGGCGATCCGCATGCTGGTCAAAGCTATGGCGCAGAAGTACGGGGAGGAGAAAGGCAACAGCCGCTACCTCTATCGCCTGTTCCCCAAAGGCCCGGCCAAACAGGCAACAAAAATCGCCGGTTTGCCGAAGCCGGTAAAATGCATCTGAGACGCTAATAGCGAATGCTGAAGCCTTGATAATCTGCCGTACCGCGCGGTTCCACCAGCACGCGATCGACACGTGCGCTACGCGGACCGCCGCTTTTCAGCCATTCCACCAGCTTATCCACCTGCGGTTGCTCGCCGCAGGCCACCACCTCGACGCTGCCGTCATCAAGATTGCGCGCATATCCGCTTAACCCCAACGCCGTCGCCTGATGCTGGGTGTTGTAGCGAAACCCTACCCCTTGCACCACGCCATAGACATACGCAGCAATACAAACTTGTGTCATAATCGGCCCCTTATCGAATTTCGTTTATGGCATTTTCTGTGCGTACGCACGGCAATGTCACTCTTTTTACCTAGCTGGCAGCATTCTTAATTATGACCGTACGCCTGTTTCTCGCCAAAGGACGTGAAAAGTCCTTACTCCGTCGCCACCCATGGGTCTTCTCCGGTGCCGTTCAACGTATTGAAGGTAAAGCCCTGTCCGGCGAAACCATCGATATTCACGACGCGCAGGGAAAATGGCTGGCGCGCGGCGCCTACTCGCCTGAATCGCAAATCCGTGCCCGTGTCTGGACTTTCCAGCAGGATGAAGACGTTAACATCGAATTCTTCATCCGCCGTTTACAGCAGGCACAAAGCTGGCGTGATTGGGTTGCGAAGCGCGACGGGTTGGACGGATACCGTCTGATCGCCGGTGAATCCGACGGCATGCCGGGCATCACCATCGATCGCTTCCAGAATTTCCTGGTGTTGCAATTGCTGTCTGCCGGCGCCGAGTATCAACGTGCTGCGCTGATTACCGCCTTGCAGCATTGCTACCCGGAATGCGCCATTTACGATCGCTCAGACGTCGCGGTGCGTAAGAAAGAAGGCCTGCCGTTGGCGCAAGGCCTGGTATTGGGTGACCTGCCCCCTGCTCTGTTGCCAATCACCGAGCATGGCATGAAGCTGCTGGTGGACATTCAGCAGGGCCATAAGACCGGTTTTTACCTCGACCAGCGCGACAGCCGCCTGGCTGCCCGTAACTATTCCGCCGGCCGCCGCGTGCTTAACTGCTTCTCTTATACCGGCGCATTCGCGGTATCTGCATTGATGGGCGGTTGCTCACAGGTGATCAGCGTAGATACATCGCAAGCGGCGTTGGATATCGCCAAACAGAACGTTGAACTGAACCGGTTGGATCTGAGCAAGGCCGAGTTTGTGCGCGATGACGTGTTCCAACTGCTGCGCAACTACCGCACGCAGGGTGAAAAATTCGATCTGATCATTATGGATCCGCCGAAGTTCGTCGAGAATAAAAACCAGCTGGCCAGTGCCTGCCGCGGCTATAAAGATATCAACATGTTAGCGCTTCAGTTGTTGAATCCAGGCGGTATTTTGCTGAGCTTCTCCTGCTCCGGTCTGATGCCTACCGATTTGTTCCAGAAAATTTTGGCCGATGCCGCTGTAGATGCCGGGCGTGATGTACAATTTATAGAGCAGTATCGTCAGGCTGCCGATCACCCGGTAATTGCGACTTACCCTGAAGGGCTGTATTTGAAAGGGTTTGCGTGTCGGGTGATGTAACTTGAAATACGCTGTTTTGCCCTCATATAGAGAGCAAGGCACTGTTTCTCAGGAGGTCATCATGATTGCCAGCAAATTCGGTATCGGACAACAGGTTCGGCATAAGCTGCTGGGGTACTTGGGGGTGGTAATTGATATCGACCCTGAATACTCTATGGAACAGCCTAAAGCTGATGAAATAGCGGCGAATACCGATCTACGTTTTGCCCCTTGGTACCACGTGGTGATGGAGGACGAAGAAGGCCAACCGGTGCATACCTATCTGGCGGAAGCACAGCTGGATGGCGAAGCCCAGGATGCCCATCCTGAACAACCTTCACTGGACGAGTTGGCGGAATCTATCCGTCACCAGCTCCAAGCCCCGCGCCTGCGCAACTGATTAGCCAGGCCTGAGAAACACCCAATAAGGGCCTGGCATTTGTCAGGCCTTTTCTTTTACCGGCTTTCAGCGCTCCAGACCCAGGCGAGGAAGCTCGATTTTAGGACAACGGTCCATTACCACCTTCAATCCTGCCTCACGCGCCAACGCCTCGGCCTGTTCATTAATAACGCCAATTTGCAGCCATAACGCTTTGGCACCAATCGCAATCGCCTCTTGCGCTACGCCATACGCCGCCTCCGAATTACGGAACACATCAACCATGTCCACCGGGTGCGGAATATCTTTCAGCGTGGCATAGGCCTGCTGGCCAAGCAACGTTTGCCCTGACAGCTTGGGGCTGACCGGCGTTACCTGATATCCCTGTGACAGCAAATAAGCCATGACACCAAAGCTGGGCCGGGATGGATTATCACTGGCACCCACCAGCGCAATGGTTTTCACCTGCTTGAGCAGGTCGGCAATCTCGTGGTCTTGCATCTTCAGCTCCAATCATCAACGGGCGACTTCCCTATTTCGAGTGTACTCTATCGGCTTTAAATCGGCTAAACGCAACCATGCGGAAACTCCCGGCCACTTTTGCGGTCTGATGCTGTCACTGCCAGCATATCCGGTTCAAATAAATGTCCAAATGAAAATAAATGTGTACATTTGTAAACTAAACCGTAATGTTGAAAAACTTTGACACAATCTATGGCGTATTCAACACTAATAGCGATGCCACTTATAAGGAGATAACCATGAAATTTGGTCTGATGGTTGCGGGGCTGCTCAGCATCAGTATCAGCATGCCTGCCGTGGCTACGACCCTGAAACTCTCCCCGGACATCGATCTGCTGGTGGTCGACGGCAAGAAAATGACAGGAGCGTTGTTAAAAGGTGCCGACAGCCTGGAGCTGGATGGCGGGCAACATCAGTTGCTGTTTAAAGTGGCCAAGTCTGTACGTTCAGGACAGCACGAACAAACTGCCTATACCTCCCCTCCGCTGATCGCGACCTTCAGTACGCAGAATGTCAGCTCCGTTGCCATTGAGCTGCCGCGTATTGAAAATGTACGTGATGGCCAAAGATTCGATAAAACGCTCAACTATCAAGTGATTGATAAGAACGGTAACGCGCTGGCGATGAAACACGACGTGCTGCATGCCGATGGCGCCACGCTCAGCGTCGATTTGGAAAAAGTCATGGCGGACTACAACAGTCAAAACCGCCCGGCCTCGGTGCCGGCTTTCACCCAGGTGCGCGCGACTACGCCTTCCTCTCCGCTCGCCAGTGCCGCGCTGAACTCCCCCACGGTCACTTTGAAGGGTGAAAACGTTTCCGAACAGATGCTGCAATACTGGTTCCAGCAGGCGGACAAAGAGACGCAAAAGCGTTTCCTCCATTGGGCGAATAAACAGCCCGTGCGTTAAGATTACCGGCGCCTTTATTTAAAGGCGCGCTTTCTTCGCATTTTCAGGTGTAAACGCTAGGCAGTGAAAAACAGTTTCAGTAATCTGTCGCACATCCCCTGATTAGCGAAGGACATCGAGATGGAATTTACTACCCGCACTATCGCCGCGCGTAAACACATTGCGCTGGTGGCACACGATCACCGCAAACAAGCCCTGCTTGCCTGGGTTGAAGAAAACAAATCCGTCCTTGAGCATCATCAACTGTACGCAACCGGCACTACCGGTAACCTGATCCAGCGTGCCAGCGGCATTCCGGTGCAAAGCATGTTAAGCGGCCCGATGGGAGGCGATCAGCAGGTCGGCGCGCTGATTGCCGAAGGCAAAATAGATATGCTGATCTTCTTCTGGGATCCCCTCAATGCGGTTCCCCACGATCCGGATGTGAAAGCGCTGCTGCGTCTGGCGACGGTATGGAACATTCCCGTCGCCACCAACCGCTCAACGGCGGATTTCCTGATCGATTCTTCACTCTTCAAACGTGAAGTGGAAATTGCCATTCCTGATTATCAGCGCTATTTGCAGGATCGCCTGAAGTAACGCTCGCGGCCTGGTTTCCGCCAGGCCTTAATTTTAAGGCTTCTTCTGAGCAGGAACGCCGAGATCCTGCAGTTGTTCAACGAAGACCGACGGACGTTCACGATCCTGCAGTAACCAGACCTGGTGCTTGGCGCGAGTCAGCGCTACATACAGCAGTCGCCGCTCTTCGGCATCCGGGAAATCTTCCGGCTGCGGCAACAAAACATCCTCCAATACCGACTCACGCGCGACCGCCGGAAAACCGTCGCTGCCTTGGTGCAAACCGGCGATGATCACGTACTCCGCCTGCTGCCCTTTACTGGCGTGAATGGTCATAAACTCGAGGGTCAGTTTTGGCCAACGGGTCGCCGCTTTTGCCAGCGCCTGCGGTTTCAAATGGTGATAACGTGCCAGCACCAGAATTCGCTCATCCGGCTTGGCATAACCGCTCAGCTTGTCCAACAGATTTTCAAGCTGCTCATTCGGTAATAAAATCACCGATTTCTTATTGCCCTTGCTCAGGCTGTTCAACGGTTTTTTCAGCTGATGCGGGTTCTGTTGCACAAAACGGTTCGCGATCTCGCCGATACGATCATTGAAACGGTAAGTGGTATCGAGCGCACACTGGGCACCTTCGCCAAAGTTCTCGGCAAAGGCGGTGGTCAACGTCAGCTCGGCCCCGCTGAAGCGGTAAATGGCCTGCCAGTCGTCACCTACCGCAAACAGGCAGGTTTGTTTATTTTGTTTACGCAACGCTGCCAGTAATTGCGCACGCTGGGGTGAAATGTCCTGGAACTCGTCCACCAGGATGTGTTTCCACGGGCTGACGAACCGACCTTTCTCCAAGATATTGACCGCCTGGTGGATCAGGCCTGAGAAGTCCACCGCCCCTTCCTCTTTCAACGCCCCTTTCCAGGCCTTGAGCAAAGGAGCCATTAAGCGAATGCGTTTTGAGAACAGGTCACGGATCTCTTCATCCGCCTGTTCGATCATTTCTGCCTGGCTACCGCCGTGCATGCGCATCAGGCCCAACCAGCGTTCGAGTCTGCCGGCTAACCGCTCCGCCAGGCGCTTGTCCTGCCAAAAATCGCCTTCGGGCACTTCCCATTCCAACTCTTCAATCAACCATTGGCGCCAGCCTTTAGCCTGGGCTTTTTTCTCTGCGCACTGCTGCTGCCAATGGGTAATCAGCAAAGCCCGGCGAGCCTTGCTGTCGGTTTCCAGCTTACTGATCGCCGGCACCTTGCGGTTGCCCTGTTGGATAATCTGTAGTGCCAGTGCATGGAAGGTTTTGGCCTGGATAGCCACGCCGCCCAGCCGTTCCTGAATGCGTTCGTTCATCTCTTCCGCCGCCTGGCGACCGAATGCCAGCAGCAGTATTTGCCCGGGTTCGGCCTCCTGACGGCGCAATAGCCAGCCCGCGCGCGCCACCAATACCGAGGTTTTTCCGCTGCCTGCTCCGGCCAATACCAATACCGAGTCTTCACCGTTAACTACGGCGCGACTTTGCGAGTCGTTCAGCGGTGAGCTTTCTATGCTCTGGAAGAAATCCTGGTGCGTCTCCAGCATCCGTTCGGTCCACTGCCGGTTACGCTGCTCCACGCTGTGCAACCCGTGCTGCAGCCATTGGCGGCAGATTTGATAATCTTCCCGACAGTTGTCAAATTCCTCCAGCCGTGCAACCGGCATGGGCAAAGCACCGAAAGACTGGCGAATCTGTTGCTGCAACTTGCCCAGTTCGGATTTCTTAAACCACTTATCCTGCTGCTCAATTCGCTGAATATGTTCGACCTGTTGCTGCAAAACGCCGGCGCTGACCTCGCTCATCTCAGCGCTCCACTGCTGCCAGGCCTGCTGGAGGTAATGATAGAAACGCTGAGTTTCCTGCCATTCAGTCCCGTGCAGGCGCACCACTTTTTCATCCGGCAGCTCAAACTCCAGCTCGCCCCAGACGATGCCGCGCTTGCATCTAACCTGAATCAACTGATTGAAAGGAATAAGGTATTCATGCTTTTCACCGCTCACCTCGACCCCGGCGTGCAGCAACCGCACGCGGTTATAAGGATGCTGAGCCAGGTGTTTCCCCAGCGATGTCGCTTTAAGTTCCATATCTTCGCGCCATGACTATGTTGAGATTAAATAACGGATATCTGCCAGTTTACCTGCGATAAGCAGTGGCACTCTAGCGCTAAAAAAAGGGTAGAATAGATTTTGCGTTTTGATAGCAAACGCAACCGCATCGCGGTTTGGCCATCATTAGAGCAGAATGACGACTATGCGTACTGTACTGAATATTCTTAATTTTGTGTTGGGCGGTTTTGTCACTACCCTGGGCTGGCTGATCGCCACGGTATTTAGCGTGCTGTTGATCATCACCCTGCCACTGACTCGCTCCTGCTGGGAGATCACCAAGCTGTCGTTACTGCCGTTCGGTAATGAAGCTATTCACGTTAATGAGCTTTACCCGGAAAAAAGTAATGCGCTGCTTTCCGCTAGCGGCTCGCTGCTGAATATTGTCTGGCTGATCCTGTTCGGCTGGTGGCTCTGCCTGTCGCATATCGCCGCCGGTATTGTGCAGTGCGTAACTATTATTGGCATTCCGGTGGGCATTGCCAATTTCAAAATCGCCGCCATTGCCCTGTGGCCGGTTGGGCGTCGCGTGGTCTCAGTAGAAATGGCGCAACAGGCCAGAACTGAAAATGCCCGTCGTCAGTATCAGCAGCGTTAATTTTTTCTCCGCCCGAGGAGTTTTTTGTGCTCTCTTTTGCACCAGCAATACGCCGTTATGCTTACAACAGCAACCTGCTTTATGACCTGCGTATTTTTATTGCGCTGGCCGGCGCAGCCGCCGTCCCCTGGTGGCTCGGTATTCCGAAACTCACTATTCCCCTGACTCTGGGGGTGGTGGCGGCGGCGTTGACCGATTTGGACGACCGCCTGACCGGCAGACTACGCAACTTGCTGATTACGCTGGTGTGTTTCTTTGTTGCCTCCGCCTCCATTGAACTGCTGTTTCCCTACCCCTGGCTGTTCGCGCTTGGCCTGACGACCTCCACCTGCGGCTTTATTCTGTTAGGTGCTCTGGGGCAACGTTACGCCACCATTGCATTTGGTGCCTTGTTGATTGCGGTTTACACCATGCTCGGCACTTCGATGTATGACGCTTGGTATCAACAGCCTATGCTGCTGATCATTGGTGCTCTGTGGTACAACCTGCTGACGCTGATAGGTCATCTGATCTTCCCTATCCGTCCTCTACAGGAAAATCTGGCGCGTTGTTACGACCAGTTGGCGAATTATCTGGACGCCAAAGCCAACCTGTTTGATCCCGACGCCGAACAGGATGCAGACCTGCCCTGGATGGACGTTGCCATGGCCAACAGCACGCTGGTGACTATCCTCAACCAAACCAAGGCTTCATTGCTGACGCGGTTAAAAGGCGATCGCGGCCAACGAGGCACCCGCCGCACACTGCATTACTACTTCGTTGCGCAGGACATCCATGAACGCGCCAGCTCCGCGCACGTTCAATACCAGGCGCTAAGCCGACAATTCCGTCATAGCGATATCCTGTTCCGCTTTCAGCGCTTGCTCAGCATGCAGGCTCGTGCCTGCCAGCAGTTGGCCCAGTCGATTTTGATGCGGCAAAAGTATCAGCATAACGTTCGCTTCGAACCGGCCTTTGCCCGCATTGATGAAGCTTTGGCTCGCGTTACCCTTACCCCGGAAAATCGCGAGTTGACCAAGGCGCTGTCGCACCTGTTGAAAAATTTGCGCGCGATTGACGCACAGCTGGCAAATATTGAATCCGAACAGGCATTGGCCAACGGCCAGGTGGAAGAGAACAGCCTGTCGGATGACCGGCTCACCGGCTGGAGCGATATTCGCTTGCGCATCAGCCGCCATCTGACGCCGCAATCGGCCTTGTTCCGCCATGCCATTCGCATGTCTGTGGTGCTGTGTATTGGTTATGCCTTTATTCAATTTACTGGGATGCAGCATGGCTATTGGATCCTGTTAACCAGCCTGTTTGTCTGCCAACCCAACTACAACGCCACTCGTCGCAGGCTGGCATTGAGGATAATCGGCACACTGGCAGGTATTCTTGTCGGGCTGCCAATCCTCTATTTTGTGCCCTCGGTGGAAGGCCAACTCGTGCTGATTGTGATTAGCGGCGTTTTGTTTTTTGCTTTTCGCACCGTGCAGTACGCACATGCCACCATGTTTATCACCCTGTTGGTATTGCTGTGCTTTAACCTGCTGGGCGAAGGTTTCGAAGTCGCCGCGCCGCGCGTTTACGACACGCTGCTGGGTTGCGCCATCGCTTGGGCCGCAGTCAGCTTTATCTGGCCTGACTGGAAGTTCCGGCAATTACCCACGGTGGTCAGTAAGACGCTGAACGCCAACTGCCGTTATCTGGATGCCATTTTGGTGCAATACCATCAGGGAAAAGACAACGGCCTGTCCTACCGTATCGCTCGGCGGGATGCGCACAACAGTGACGCGGAGCTGGCATCGGTGATTTCAAATATGTCTGCCGATCCCAAAGCCAATAAAGACGTTCAGGATGCGGCCTTCCGTCTGCTGTGTTTGAACCACACCTTATTGAGTTATATCTCGGCGTTGGGGGCACACCGTGAACGCCTGAATAATCCTGCGACCCTGGATCTGCTGAATGATGCTGTCTGTTATGTCGATGGCGCCCTGCATCAAGAAGAGCAGGACAGTGGGCGCATCACTCAGGCGTTGGAAAGCCTGGCTGAACGAATTCAACACGCGGCGCCGGAACCGGAAAGCAAAGATCAATTGGTGTTGCAGCAGATTGGGCTGGTGATTGAGCTCTTGCCGGAACTCACGATGCTGAATGCGCAAATAGGTAAATCGGCATAATCATTCAGGGCCTTTCATAAGGCCCTGGACTCTTGGGTTATGGCCGTGGCTAAGCAACATCATGGTGCGGTCAAACCAGTGCGTCAGCTCGCTGCGTAATTCCGAAGGCAAAGCGGCGTGATGATAGCCGGCGATGGCCCCGCCTAATGAAAGCAGCACCCGCAACCCCAAATTTTTTTGCTGCTGCAGTAGCCGAAGATAACTGCGCTTGGCCCCGTTTAACCGCAAATCATAAACATTACGAATACCGGCTCGCCACAGCAAACGTTCCATATTGATGTCGATATTCGGTAAGGTTTTTAACCGACTCTGGTTGTCCGCTTTAATCTCTTGCTCCCGACGCGCTTCGCGAATGGCCTGCCAGGCTAACCCAACCAGTTCATCCCTATCACGCCACAAGGTCTCATCTACCCAGTAATAGCGCATAGTGATAGGCACACCGCGTTTGGAGTAAACCATATTGACCATACCGCGTGAGCGAAAGACCGATTCCAGCCCCTCCGTAGCGCGAAGATAAAGCTCTCCTTCAGCGATAACCGCGAACATGATGCCGTCGGCCAGTACCCCGTAGCCCCCGAACTGCGAGCGAGTAGTGATAGTGCCCAATGCGCAAAAACAGGCCTTGGCCTGTGCGATCCTTCCCGTTGATTTCCCTTTCATAACGTCCTCCTGGTGTGGGTTAGCGTTCTATCATTTCCCGTATCAATGAAATAAAACTAACGTGAACAAGTAATTAGAAAAATACGCACTATCCATGGGCATGCCAATCACAAAACTCTGCCGTATAAAAAATGATCGCAATTATGCGAGGTGCTACGAAGATTTGGGTTGATCTTACTGACAACTGGATGTACTGTATAAACATACAGTGACACTACGGGCGGGATACTTTATGCGTACTCAATCACTCTACAAAACCCATTTCAGCCACACCTCTTTTGCGGTGAACAATGCTGCAGAAAACACAGATGCCGGCAACAAAAATGGCCTTATCAGTGAACTTGTTTACAACGAGCATCAGCCCGCAGTGGCGCAATTGTTGCTGCCTTTGCTACAGCAGTTGGGCATGCAGTCGCGCTGGTTGTTATGGCTGACTCCACAGCAAAAGCTGAGTAAAAGGTGGCTACAGCAGTCCGGCCTGCCGGTTGGGAAAGTGGTGCAGCTGAGCCAAATCAGTCCGCTGGACACGGTCGAAGCGATGGAAAAAGCGTTACTGACGGGAAATTACAGTGTCGTACTCGGCTGGTTACCCGATCTTACGGAAGAAGATCGTCTAAAATTAAGACGCGCGGCAGAATTAGGTAACGCTTATGGGTTCATTATGCGTCCTCAACGTGACATAAACCCGATTCACGGACAGTGTTCCACCCTAAAAATTCACTCTTCTTTGTATCATTAAGTAAATTTAGGATTTTTCCCATCATTTTCATCGTTCTTCAAGGGAACCTTTATGGGATCAGGGGAAAAGCGAGTGCGGCTGCGGTTCCGCGGCCCAAAACGAAGGCTGAATTGCTCGTTTTTTTGCCGGTTAATGTTAGTAAATATGTACGATTCCGCGTTTTTTTTTAGAGCTTTATCACATCACACTTGTAACTTTCGCGCCACGTTGTAGACTTTACATCGCCAAGGTTGCTCTATAACGCCAGATAAACTGGCCGAGTAACAAACGAGGGCTCAAACCTTGGCGAAGGAATTTAACCAAGGGCTTAAAACAGCTTTAAAGCTCATTGCCTATTTGGATGATAACGAGGCGCAAAATGAAAAAGACAGCTATCGCATTAGCAGTGGCACTGGCTGGTTTCGCTACCGTAGCGCAAGCCGCCCCAAAAGATAATACCTGGTACACCGGTGCTAAACTGGGCTGGTCCCAGTACCATGACACTGGTTTCTACGGCAACGGTTACCAGAATGGTATCGGCAATGGTCCGACCCATAAAGATCAACTGGGTGCTGGCGCGTTCCTGGGTTACCAGGCGAACCAATACCTGGGCTTCGAGCTGGGCTATGACTGGCTTGGCCGTATGCCTTACAAAGGCAGCGTGAACAACGGTGCTTTCAAAGCACAGGGCGTTCAACTGGCAGCTAAACTGAGCTACCCAATCATCGACGATCTGGACATCTACACTCGTCTGGGTGGTATGGTATGGCGTGCTGATTCCAAAGCTAACTACGGCAATGGCACTCGTCTGAGCGACCACGACACTGGCGTTTCTCCGCTGGCTGCAGTGGGTGTTGAGTACGCACTGACCAAAAACTGGGCTACTCGCCTGGACTACCAATTCGTTAGCAACATCGGTGATGCAGGTACTGTCGGCGCACGTCCAGACAACACCATGCTGAGCCTGGGTGTTTCTTACCGTTTCGGTCAGGATGATGTTGTTGCTCCAGCACCAGCTCCGGCTCCAGCTCCAGTTGTTGAAACCAAGCGTTTCACTCTGAAGTCTGACGTGCTGTTCAACTTCAACAAATCCACTCTGAAAGCAGAAGGCCAACAGGCTCTGGACCAGCTGTACACTCAGCTGAGCTCCATGGATCCTAAAGATGGTTCTGTTGTAGTTCTGGGTTACACCGACGCCGTTGGTTCTGACCAGTACAACCAGAAACTGTCTGAAAAACGCGCTCAAAGCGTTGTTGACTACCTGGTATCTAAAGGTATTCCTTCAGACAAAATCTCTGCACGTGGTATGGGCGAAGCTGATTCCGTCACTGGTAACACCTGTGGCTACAAAGCTGGCCGTGCTACCAAAGCACAGATCGATTGCCTGGCACCAGATCGTCGCGTAGAGATCGAAGTTAAAGGTATCAAAGACGTTGTAACTCAGCCACAAGGCTAAGCTACCACTCTTACTAAAAAACCCCGCTATGCGGGGTTTTTTTTCGCTCAAAATCAGCGGAACTGGCTACGTGCACCCTTTCACGGAATCACGGAACGGGACTTACTGTTCGTCTTTACCGAGAATGGCTTTTAAATCCTGTTTCAGCGATGACATCTGACTGGCATACTTCTCTTTACGTTCCGCATCTTCAATCAGCTGGACCACGGTTTCTGACAAAGTCACGCCGCGGCGACGAGCCAGGCCGGCCAAACGCTGCCAAACCAAAAACTCCAGATCGATAGATTTTTTACGCGTATGTTGGTGTTCTGCGTTAAAATGACGTTTACGCCGTGCGCGGATCGTCTGCTTCATCCGGTTATCCAGTTCCGGATTCATATGGTGGCTAATCCACGTCAGCACTTTTACCGGCTCATTTTCCAGCTTCAGCAGCTCTTCAATGGCTTCCTGAGCAAGGCTGTTTTCAATGTGGCGGGTAATAGCTTCCCCTTCCCGATGCTTCTTCACCAGGTACTTCCATTTCCAACCGCTCTCCAGATTTTCCAGTTGCTGATATTTCATCATGAGCTCTTCAGTGACCGCGTAACTTTAATTAAGCATAACAGCTTTACGCCGAATTTCCCCGGCAATTACCCCTCTTTTAGACTGTTTTTTGCACAGTCATCGCGCGATGTCAAACTCCCTGACACCAACTACGACTCTGCATGTATCAAGCTGTCGTTATTCTTGTATAATCGCCCTTTCCCTTTTTGACGATTGCATCTAACACTTTGACCAATAACCGACTTGAATGGCAATCACTGTTGCCGGACGTTACGCCTTATCAAGCGATATTTGATACCGCCGCGCAGTTGGCGCCCGTGTCCTTTGCTTCCATTCAGCCTCGGCTGGAAAATGCACTGACGCTGTTTTGCCATCCACAGTCGCCACCGCGTTTCATGCTGTTGAAAGCGCAGGAAACGCGTGAGTATCTGGCATTGATAGCCCAGGCAGTTGAGCAACTGCAACCGCAGAATACCGCGTTTAAGGGCAGTCACTATGTGATCCAAGGCAGCAAAGTCAGCGTTGAACCCGCAAGCCAGGGTGATGAAGCCTTTGCGGCCGGTGGCGCCTGTGTGTTTCAGGAGTGGATTGAGCCGGAGCAGCTGTTTGGCTGCGTCAGGATCCACAACAATGAAATCAGCTTGCAACCCGGTCTGGTGCATAAAGCCAACGGTGGCGTGCTGATCCTGTCGGCACGTTCCCTGCTGGCTCAGCCGTTACTGTGGCTGCGCTTGAAGCAAATGATCACCCAGCGCCAATTCCATTGGGTTTCCCCGGATGAAACGCGACCGCTGCCGATTGCCATTCCCCCGATGCCGTTGGAATTACGGCTAATCGTTGTGGGCGATCGCCACGGCCTGGCCGATTTCCATGATATCGAGCCGGAGCTGAGCGAGCAGGCGGTCTACGGCGAATACGAAGAAGATCTGCAACTCACCGAAATCGATGACATGGTGCAATGGTGTGGCTACGTCAATGCCCTTATCGACGAGAAGCAATTACCACCGCTGGCCGCCGATGCCTGGTATCCGTTAATGGTTCAAGCCGTGCGTCACAGCGGCGATCAGGGCAATCTGCCGCTCTCCCCGCTGTGGATTAGCCAACAACTTTCTGAAGCGGCGCTGTATGCCGAGGAAGAGAGCATCACCGCCAAAGCATTCGAAGCCGCATTGAATGCCCGCGAGTGGCGTGAAAGCTACCTCGCAGAGCGGATGCAGGATGAAATTGAGCTGGGCCAAATCCTGATTGAAACCGAGGGGGAAGTCGTCGGCCAGATCAACGGCCTGTCGGTGTTGGAATATCCTGGCCACCCACGCAGCTTTGGCGAACCATCTCGCATCAGCTGTGTGGTGCATCTTGGCGATGGTGAATTTACCGACGTCGAGCGCAAGGCCGAACTTGGCGGTAATCTGCATGCTAAAGGCATGATGATTATGCAGGCGTTCCTGATTTCCGAACTGGAACTGGACCAGCCGCTGCCCTTCTCGGCTTCAATCGTGTTTGAGCAATCTTACGGCGAAGTGGATGGCGACAGCGCCTCACTGGCCGAGTTATGTGCGCTTATCAGTGCACTCTCGTCGCAGCCAATTACCCAGCAGATTGCGGTAACCGGCTCCGTCGACCAATTCGGCAATGTTCAGCCTATTGGCGGCGTCAACGAGAAGATCGAAGGCTTTTTCGAAGTTTGCCAACGTCGCGGTTTGACAGGCAAACAGGGCATCATCATGCCCGCTACCAACGTGCGCCACCTGTGTCTACGCCAGGACGTAGTCGATGCGGTGCGCGAGGGGCAATTCCATCTGTGGGCCGTCGACAGCGCCGCAGAGGCCTTGCCATTACTCACCGGTTATCCTTACTCTGATGAACAGCAACCTAATCTGTTGGCTGCGATTCAGGAACGGATTGCACAGGTGAATCCGCAGGAACGCCGGCGCTGGCCGTGGCCACTTCGTTGGCTCAACTGGTTCAACCACGGCTGATCGGACTTGTTCAGCGTACACGTGTAAGCTAATCTGCGCCCTTCATTAAAATAAGGTTTACTGAGAACATGGTAGAAAAACGCGACTCCTATACGAAAGAAGACCTCGAAGCATCCGGCCGTGGCGAGCTGTTTGGCGCCGGCGGCCCGCCGTTGCCGGCAGGTAACATGTTGATGATGGACCGCGTGGTCAAGATGACCGAAGACGGTGGTACCCACAACAAAGGCTATGTGGAAGCGGAACTGGATATCAATCCTGACCTATGGTTCTTCGGTTGCCACTTTATCGGCGATCCAGTGATGCCAGGCTGCCTGGGTCTGGATGCCATGTGGCAGTTGGTAGGCTTCTACCTCGGCTGGCTGGGTGGCGAAGGCAAAGGTCGTGCGCTGGGCGTGGGTGAAGTTAAATTCACCGGCCAGGTATTGCCGACTGCGAAGAAAGTCACCTACCGCATCAACTTCAAACGCGTGATCATCCGTAAGCTGATTATGGGTGTGGCAGATGGTGAAGTTCTGGTCGACGGCCAGGTGATTTACACCGCCAGCGATCTTAAAGTGGGCCTGTTCAAGGACACTGCTGCGTTCTAATCGCAGTCACGGCGGCCCTTCCCGGTCGCCGTTTTATTTCCCCGCCGCTATTATGCCCTGTGCTTTAAACCTCAGGTTCATGGCGGCTAAATAGTAACTACAATAATTGTAGTTACCAGGAGGTATGCCATGCAGAAAACCCGTTTTGACAACATGCCATGCCCAGTAGCCCGCTCACTGGACCGCGTGGGAGAATGGTGGAGCATCCTGATACTTCGCGATGCGTTCCATGGCCTATCGCGGTTTGATGAATTCCAGCAAAGCCTGGGGCTTTCGCCCACCATATTGACCCGCCGCCTGAGATACCTGGTGGAAAGCGGTATCCTGCATAAGCAGCGATATCAAACCCGGCCAGTACGGTATGAGTATCTGCTCACCGAACGCGGCAAAGATTTCTTCCCAGTGCTCGCGGCCCTGTTCCATTGGGGAAATACCCATCTGGCCGATGACGGCATTAGCGCGGAACTGGTCGACCGCCGTACCGGGCAGCCAATACGCGTAGAACTGATCGACAGCATTACCCGGCAGCCTATCGCGCTGCATAATATTACCTTAGCGCCAGGGCCGGCAGCGACCGACGGTATGCGCCAACGCGCGGCCCTGATGCAGCAGAACCTTTCTGCATTCCCCCCCGAATCATCCAAGGAGTCACTATGAACAGTCGTCGTATAGTCATTACCGGCATGGGCGCCGTTTCGCCACTGGGATGCGGCGTAGAGGCTATCTGGCAGCGTCTGCTGGATGGCCAGTCCGGTATTCGTCCGCTCCCGGAAGAGATCGTTGCCGACCTGCAGGTTAAAATCGGCGGACAGGTGCCTTCACTGGAGCAGGATGCCGAGGCAGGTTTTGATCCCGACAGCTCCGTAGCGCCAAAAGACCAAAAGAAAATGGACCGCTTTATTCTGCTGGCGATGGCGGCGGCCGATGAGGCCATTCGTCAGGCAGGCTGGACAGCGGATACGGAAGATAAGCAGGAGCGCACCGCAACCGTGATTGCCTCCGGTATCGGTGGCTTTCCGGCGATTGCTCACGCGGTGCGTACCACCGACAGCCGGGGTGCCAAACGCCTTTCGCCATTTACCATTCCTTCGTTCCTGGTCAATCTGGCGGCCGGTCATGTGTCGATTAAACACCAGTTCAAGGGCCCGATCGGCGCCCCCGTTACCGCTTGTGCAGCAGGCGTCCAGGCTATTGGTGACGCGGTACGCATGATTCGTAACGATGAGGCCGATATCGCGCTGTGTGGCGGTACAGAAGCCGCAATCGACACCGTCAGCCTCGGGGGCTTTGCCGCAGCGCGCGCCATGTCCACGACGTCACCTGAAGAGGCAGAAAAAGCCTCCCGGCCATTCGACAGTGCCCGCAACGGTTTTGTCATGGGGGAAGGTGCCGGCATGTTGGTTATTGAAACGCTGGAACATGCGCTGGCGCGTGGTGCCACACCACTGGCAGAAATTGTCGGCTACGGTACCAGTGCCGATGCCTACCACATGACCTCCGGTGCTGAAGACGGTGACGGCGCCTATCGCGCAATGAAAATTGCGCTGAAACAGGCCGGTGTCACACCGGAGCAAATTCAGCACCTGAATGCCCACGCGACCTCAACACCCGTCGGTGATTTGGGTGAGATCAACGCCATTAAACACCTGTTCGGTACCGGGGGCAGCATAGCCATCACTTCGACCAAATCTGCTACGGGACATTTACTCGGGGCTGCAGGCGGGCTGGAAACCATATTTACGGCGCTGGCACTGCGCGATCAGATCGCACCAGCCACGCTGAATCTGGATAATCCAGACCCAGCGGCCGAGGGATTGCATTTGGTGGCCAATAAAGCGCAACCAATGACCATCAACTACGCGCTGTCGAACGGCTTTGGCTTTGGCGGCGTGAATGCGAGTATCTTGCTGAAACGCTGGCAGGAATAAGACGGTTTAAACAAAAACCTCCGCCCGGAGCGGAGGTTATTCCTTTTTTTTGACAGAGAGCCGCTTAAGCGGTCACAGCCCTGTCTTCCATGGCTTCTCGCCAACCTCCCAGCCATTGAGACCGGGCGTCCACAGATGATTGGTAGGGACAATATTCCCTAGAACGCCCTAAGATACCTGCCTGATAACCTCGTGAATGCGCCCTTTCCAGACGATCGCGTTTCTGTCTCTTCATGCCTCGTTTCCCTCATATTTGGTCTGGTGGAAAGAAAACAATGGCTGCTTTTTGTGCAGCCACGTATAAGCAATAGCGCTAAATGAAGGGAAGATCAATGCGCAAAATTCACGCCAATGTCATATTTGTGAGCTACACACGCAGAATTGGCTAAGTGGCTGATATGCCGAGGAAGAGGTTAACTGATTGAAATAAAATAAAAATCCCTCCCGACGAAAAGTTTTAATATTTTTCATCGGAAGGGATTAGACCTTTTTAGTCCAAATTATGACTAAAAACGACCGGCCTGCGAGGCGATGGACTGCGCCTCTTGCTGCCAGCCTTGCGCCAGGGTACGGACTAACGCATCGTAACCATCCTCGCCCTGTTTCAGCTCCAGGCTGAATGGCCGTTTGGTCAGCTTGCCTTGATGACTCAGCACCCATTCGCCACGAATAATCGCCTTGCCATCAAAACGACCATGGAAACCGCTGACCGTCACGTTCAACACATCCTGATCGCTGCTCATCGGCTGGGAGGAGACCACCCAGCCCGGCAATGCGCTGCTCAGGTTAGTGACCAGCGTTTGCTGCAGCTGCTGGTCGAGCGGGCTGGCCCACAGGTTATTCTGAGCAATAACGTACTGCACATCATTGGTTTGATAAACCACGCCGTTCTGCGCCAGATAATCCGCCACGGTGACGTGTTCCAACCACAGTTGGCGAGAAGTCTCACCGCCGCTCACCTGTGTCGGCACACCCAGCGCCGGCAGTTGGTAGTAGGTTTTCTGTGGTGTGCTGCTACAGGCGCTGAGTACCAGCGCCAGGGCTACAGGAATCCATTTCATCATTTATTGGCCTTCTTCGGCTGAGGATCGTTACTGCCCGCGGCTTCAAATACCAGCGCGTTGCTCTTTTCATTCAGGGTGCGCAGCACTGGCTGCAACTCACGCAGCACCTGATCGAGACGTTGCATATCGCCGACCATCTTGTTGTAGGCCGGTGAACCTGGCTGGAAGCCTTTCATGCTGCGATTCAGCTCCTGCAGCGTTTTCTGCATATCCTGCGGCAGTGCCTTCATCTCTTTACTGGCGATGATGTCGTTCAACGATTTCATGGTCTGTTGCGTCGACTTCATGGTTTTCTGACTTTCCGCCAGGGTCTTGGTCGCTTCGTTGATCATCGGATTCAATGGCATCGCGTTGATCTTATCCAAGGTCTGCATCAGTTTCTGTTGGATCTGCGCCAAACCGCCGCTGGTGGTCGGCATCAACGGATAACCAAACAGCTCACGCGGCCCTTTCCACGGTTTCTCCTGCGGATAGAAATCCAGATCGATATACAGTGAACCGGTTAACAGGTTGGCAGATTTCAGCGCAGCACGCATACCGCGAGATTCAGCATCTTTCAGATGGCCTTCAATATCGAAATTGCCGCCCAACTGTTTTTGGAAACGATCGGGTTCGATGCGGATCAGCACCGGGATCCGGTAGTCGTTATCCAGACGCTGCATCATACCTTCTTTATAGAATGGTACTTGCGCCACGGTCCCCAAACGGATACCGCGGAACTCAACTGGCGCACCCGGCTGCAGGCCACGGATCGAGTCGGAGAAGAACATCAGGTAATCTTTGTGTACGGTGTACAACGAATCCTGGATGCTGCGTTGGTTATCGAACAGCTGATATTCGGTTTTCTCTTTTACCTGCTCACCGCGATCCCAACCGTCCGGCACGTCAAAGCTGACGCCACCGCTGAACAGCGTAGCCAGGGATCCCATTTCTACCCGCATCCCCTGCGCAGACATGTCGAAGGCCACGCCGCTGTCTTTCCAGAAGCGAACGTTGCTGGTCACCAGTTGGTCGTAAGGTGCGGAGATGAACAGCTGATAACGCATGGCGCGCATTTTCGGATCAAAATAGCTGGTCTCTACCGAGCCAACGCGGTAGCCACGGAACAATACCGGATCGCCGGCATTCAACTGACCCGATTTCTCACTGTCCAGTATGATGCGCAAACCTTTGGCGTCCGGAGAAGCCAACGGTGGTGCATCCAGCAGTTGGTAATCGTTTTTCTCTTTACCTTTTTTGCCCGGCTGCAGCTCGATGTAAGCACCAGACAGCAACGTACCCAGACCGGAAATGCCTTCACGGCCAATCTGCGGTTTCACCACCCAGAAGGCGGTATCCTCGCGCAGCAATTTCTCCATGCCGGAGTTTAACCGAGCCTGCACCACCACCTTGCTCAGGTCATCGCTCAGGGTCACGGTTTCCACTACACCGACGTCAACGCTACGGCTGGTGATTTTGGTTTTACCCGCCTCCAAACCTTCAGCGGTTGTGGTGACCAGCGTCACCTGAGGCCCCTGGTGGCTGAAATGGTAAAACAGGATCCAGGCGCCGATCAGCGCAGTGACGATGGGGATAATCCACACCGGCGACCAGCGCTTGATCTTTTCAACGTCCGCGACGCTATGATTATTTTCCGTCACCTTGCGGCTCCTTTTTTATTGTTTCATTTACGCGATCCCAGGTCAGCCGGGGGTCAAACGTCATGGCAGCAAACATAGTGAGGATCACCACCATGGCGAACAGCAGTGCACCAGTAGCAGGATAAATACTCATCAATTGTCCCATCCGTACCAATGCCGAAAGCACGGCAATCACAAACACGTCGATCATTGACCAGCGGCCAACGAATTCAACCACTTCATAAATCAGGTGCATCCGTTCGCTATCAGCCCGGGGTTTATGCCTGCCGTTAGCATCCCAGCACAACCAGCCAATCGCCAACATTTTCAACGACGGCACCATGATGCTGGCGATGAAGATCACCATCGCCACCGGATAAGATCCCTCGCCCCACAGCAGGATCACCCCGGCCATGATGGTAGAGGTGATTTTGTTGCCCAGGGCTTCGGTAACCATAATAGGCAGCAGATTAGCCGGAATATACAGCATGATAGAGGTGACAAGCAGTGCCAATGTCCATTGCAAACTGTGGCGGCGACGGACATAACCTTTGGTGTGGCAGCGTGGGCAACGGGTCATCTCGGCCGGCAGAATCGCCGTACAGCATTGGCAAGAGCGCAGGCCCTGGCGCAACCCGATGTGCCCAACCTGCATTGGACGATCGAGCCGCGGTGCAGGTTCAATGTCATTCCATAACCAGCGGCGATCGACACATTGGAAGGCGCGCACCTGCAGCAGGCAGAACAGGCAATAAGGCACAAAGCTGCTGCCGATACCGATATCGCCATAGGCCATCAGCTTGACGAAACTGACCAACACCCCTGCGAGGAAAATCTCCACCATGCACCAGGTTTTAAACTGGAACAGCATCTTGGCCATCCACTCTTTCAGGCCAAGGGGGATACGCACTCGGGCACACAGCACAATGATCGCCACCATGCAGAATGCAGGGATCAACTGTACGAACACCATAAACAACGTGGCCATGCTGGCGTAGTCTTCCGCCACCATCACCTGCGGGATCTGGATCAGTTTGATTTCGTTACCGAGGCCGGCAACGCGCATATTGATAAACGGGAAAATATTCGCCAGCAGCAGCATGAACAATGCGCTGAGTGCATAGCCGATTGGCCGCTTGCGCGGTTCCTGCCAGCGGGAGCTGAGGGTCGTTTTACAACGCGGGCATACCGCTTTTGAACCATATGCCAGCGGCGGCAAGGCCACCAACATGTCGCATTGTGGACACAGCATCAGATTGTCCTGTTGCTGTTTTGCGTGTGTTGCATGACTGTGCTGCTCGTGATTCTCGTGGGAACACACCATAATCCTCCTTAACAACGTCGCTCACCGGTACGGCAATACCGTCCGCAGCAGCGCGCGGACGGTATTCTCAACGGTTAGCCGTTTTTCATCGCTTCCAACTCTTCCCAACGGGCGAAGGCTTCTTCCAACGCTCCTTCGGCGGCGGCCAGCGCCGTCAACACCTGTTGTGTTTCGCTGTGAGGGCGCGTGAAGAAATCAGCATCGCTCATTTGCGCCTGCAGTGCTTCAATTTCCGCTTCCAGCTGTTCAAGGCGTTGCGGCAACTGTTCCAGTTCGCGTAACAAGTTATAGCTCAGTTTAGCCGCCGGTTTCTTGGGCTGTTCAGCCTTTTTCTCCGCCGCCGGTTTATTCTGTTCAGCCGCGACCTGGCGAATAGGTTTTGCCGTTGCGCGCTGGTGGTGCGCATCGTAATAACCGCCGACAAAGGTGCTGATCTCGCCGTTGCCTTCAAAGATCCAGCACTCGGTCACGGAGTTGTCGACGAATTGACGATCGTGGCTCACCAGCAGCACGGTGCCCTGATAGCCATCGATCAACTCTTCCAGCAGCTCCAGCGTTTCGACGTCAAGATCGTTGGTTGGTTCATCGAGAATCAATAAGTTGCTTGGCTTCAGGAACAGCTTGGCCAGCAACAGACGGTTACGCTCGCCGCCTGACAATGCTTTCACCGGCGTCATGGCGCGTTTCGGATGGAACAGGAAGTCCTGCAGATAGCCCAGTACGTGACGGGAACGGCCATTGACCATCACTTCCTGCTTGCCTTCTGCCAGGTTGTCCATCACCGTACGTTCCGGATCCAGTTCGGCGCGGTGCTGGTCGAAGTAGGCCACTTCAAGCTTGGTGCCGCAATGTACGCGACCGCTGTCGGCCTTCAACTGGCCAAGCATCAGCTTCAGCAAGGTCGTCTTGCCGCAGCCGTTCGGACCGACCAGGGCAATCTTGTCGCCGCGCTGCACCTGAGCGGAGAAATTGCGCACCAGCACTTTGCCGCCGACCTGATAGTTGACGTCTTCCATCTCGAACACGATCTTGCCGGAGCGTACCGCTTCTTCAACCTGCATTTTGGCGGTGCCCATCACTTCACGACGTTCTGAACGCTCGTTACGTAACGCCTTCAGCGCACGTACGCGGCCTTCGTTACGGGTACGACGCGCCTTGATGCCCTGACGGATCCACACTTCTTCCTGCGCCAGCTTGCGGTCGAATTCGGCGTTTTGCAGCTCTTCTACGCGCAGCGCTTCTTCTTTGCTCAGCAGATACAGATCATAATTGCCCGGCCAGGACACCAGCTTGCCACGGTCGAGATCGACAATGCGCGTCGCCATGTTGCGGATAAAGGAACGGTCGTGGGAAATGAACACGATGCTGCCCTGGAACTCTTTCAGGAAGCCTTCCAGCCAGTCGATGGTGGTAATGTCCAGGTGGTTGGTCGGTTCGTCCAGCAGCAATACGCGTGGAGAGCTGACCAGCGCGCGCCCCAGCGCCGCTTTACGCAGCCAACCGCCGGAAAGCGAGGAAAGCTCCGCGTCCCCGTTCAGGCCCAGCTGCAGCAACACTTCGCTGATGCGGCTGTCGAGCTGCCAAAGCCCCTGGTGATCGAGGATTTCCATAATCTGCGCCATACGCGTCAGGTTTTTTTCGCTCGGATCGGTTTCCACCAGGTGCGAAATCGCGTGATAGGCCTTCAGGTGTTCCGCCTGCTCGGCCACGCCTTCGGCCACGAAATCGAATACTGTCCCGCCGATATTGCGCGGGGGATCCTGTTGCAGACGCGCAACGATCAGATCTTGCTCGTAAATAACCCGGCCATCGTCCAGCGGAATTTCTTTACCGAGGATCTTCAACAGCGTGGATTTACCGGCGCCGTTGCGCCCAACCAGACAAACGCGTTCGTTGTCTTCAATATGAATTTCGGTGTTATCTAAAAGCGGCGCATCGCTGAAGGACAGCCAGGCACCGGACATGCTGATTAACGACATAGTAATTATTTTCCTTCGCCGGCGTGGGTAACCAGCCAGCAGTTATGAATTTGACGGTTACGGGCAAAGTCCTGCGACTGCGTCTGGGCGGTAATTTCTTTCGCCTCCAGACCCAGGGCGCTCAGGCCGGCCATATCCATCTGGAAACCGCGCTTGTTGTTCGAGAACATGATGGTCCCGTTACGACGCAGCAACCGTTTCAAATCTTGCATCAGCACCAGGTGATCGCGCTGAACGTCAAAAGTGTTCTCCATCCGCTTGGAGTTGGAGAAGGTCGGCGGATCGATAAAGATCACGTCGAATTGTTCGTCGGCATTTTGCAGCCATGACAGGCAATCCGCATGGATCAATCTGTGCTGTTTGCCGGTCAGACCGTTAACGCGCAGGTTTTTCTCAGCCCATTCGAGATAGGTACGCGACATATCCACCGTGGTGGTACTGCGCGCACCACCCAATCCGGCATGTACGCTGGCGGTGCCGGTATAGGCGAACAGGTTGAGGAAGTCTTTGCCCTTGCTCATCTCACCCAGCATACGGCGAGCAATGCGGTGGTCGAGGAACAGGCCGGTATCGAGATAGTCTGTCAGGTTAACCCACAGCTTGGCGTTAAACTCTTCCACCAGCAGGAACTCGCCCTTCTGTGCCAGTTTTTCATACTGGTTTTTGCCTTTCTGGCGCTCACGGGTTTTCAGGATCAGCTGATTGGACGGCAATTCCAGCACCGCCAGCGTGGCATTGATCACATCGAACAGACGTTGACGCGCTTTCTGCGCATCGATGGTTTTCGGCGGCGCGTACTCTTGTACCACCACCTTGCTGCCGTAGCGGTCTACCGCCACGTTGTATTCCGGCAGGTCAGCATCATACAGGCGATAACATTCAATGCCCTGCTGTTTGGCCCACTTGTCGAGCTTCTTCAGGTTCTTGCGCAGGCGGTTGGCAAAATCTTCCGCGACCTGAATACCGCCGGAGCCCTGTGGGTTCTCCGCCAGTTGGTAATTTTTCTGCACGCAGTCCAGCGGACCATTTTTGGCCTTGAACTGGCGTTCGGCACGCAGCTGCAGGCAGCTCAGCAGTTCCGGCGATGCGCTGAACAATGACAACTGCCAGCCGCCGAATGCGCTCTTCATGATACGGCCCAGCATATTATGCAGGGCGATCAGCGCCGGTTCACTTTCCAGACGCTCGCCGTACGGCGGGTTGCACACTACGGTGCCCGTCGGGCCTTCCGGCAGTGGATTGGTCAGTTTGGCGACGTCGTTGACGTTAAAGGTAATCAGTTCGGCAACGCCTGCACGACGGGCATTGCCGCGCGCCATTTCAATCACCCGACGATCGATATCAGAACCGAAGAAACGTGAGGTGGTTTCTTGCAAGCCACGGCGTGCACGGACCTGCGCTTCGGTGATCACTTCGCGCCACAGATCGACGTTATGGCCATTCCAGGCGGTAAAGCCCCAATGTTGACGGTGCAGACCCGGAGCGCGATCGGAAGCTATCATCGCCGCTTCGATCAATAGCGTCCCCGAGCCACACATAGGATCAAGCATCGGAGTCCCCGGCTGCCAGCCGGAACGTTGCACAATCGCCGCCGCCAGGCTCTCTTTCAGCGGTGCCTGACCGGTCAAATCACGGTAGCCACGTTGATGCAGGCCTTCACCGCTCAGATCGAGCGCTACGCTGGCCATATCGCGCTGCAGGAACACATTGACGCGAATATCCGGCTGCTGCTTCGCAACCGTCGGACGCTGGTCGAGTTTGCGAGTAAAGCTGTCGACGATGGCGTCCTTAACCTTCAGCGCACCATATTGGCTGTTGCGGATCTCTTCGTTCACGCCGCTGAAATGCACGGCGAAGGTTTTATCCACGCCGAAAATGTTGGTCCAGTCGATCGCCTGCACGCCCAGATACAGATCCAGATCGCTGTGCACGCGGAATTCATTCAGCGGCAGCAAAATACGTGAGGCCAGACGGCTCCACAGCAAGCTTTGGTACAGAAGACGATCGTCACCCTGAAAATGTACCCCACCCTGCACTACTTTACAGGCGTGAGCGCCCAGCGCTTCCAGTTCGCTTTTTAACAGTTCTTCCAGTCCACGCGCCGTGCTGGCAAACAGAGAGTTCATATCGTACTTATCACCAAAAAGAAAATTGTTGCGCATTATAGCTAATCCAGACCGCTTGTCATAAAGTTGCTCCCTTCTATTTAATAATCGCACGGGGATAAGGGTGATTACGCTTTCGAAAATTTACGTTCATCCGGTGAAATCGCTTCGTGGTTTGCAGCTTTCGCACGCGCAGGCTTCCAGCAGTGGATTGGCTTTCGACCGTACCTTTATGATCACCGAACCGGATGGCACCTTTATTACCGCGCGCCAATATCCGCAAATGGTGATGTTCACCCCGGCTCTGCTGCCCGATGGGCTATTCCTGACCGCGCCGGACGGAGAAAGCGCCGCCATCCGCTTCAGCGATTTCGCCCCTGAGGCGCAACCGACCGAAGTTTGGGGCAATCATTTCACCGCCCTGATTGCGCCGGCAGCGATTAACAGCTGGCTGAGCGGTTATTTCCAGCGTGAAGTGCAGCTGCGTTGGCTTGGCCCCAAGCTGACCCGCCGCGTGAAAAAACACCCGGAAATCCCCCTTTCTTTCGCCGACGGCTATCCTTATTTGCTGATCAACGAAGCCTCATTCAACGATTTGCAGCAGCGTTGCCCCGGCAGCATCAAGCTTGAGCAGTTCCGCCCCAATCTGGTGGTCACCGGCGCGAATGCCTGGGCCGAGGATGGTTGGCAGGTGATCCGCGTCGGTGACGTGATGTTTGATCTGGTCAAACCCTGTAGCCGCTGCGTGTTGACCACCGTCAGCACCGAACGTGGGCGCAAGCACCCAAGCGGCGAACCACTGAGCACTCTGCAGAAATTCCGCACGGCTGATAACGGCGATATCGATTTTGGCCAGAATATGGTGGCGCGCAGCAGCGGTATTATCCGCGTCGGCGATAGAGTAGAAGTGTTATCCACCAAGCCGCCACGCCCGTATGGCGCTGGAAAAGTGGTTGAGAGCGTGCAGGCACCGCAGGACAGTGAACATAGCGTCACTATCGAATACGCGGGAACGGTGTTTACCGGCAATAATCAGCAGATCTTACTGGAGCAGTTGGAACAGCAAGGGCTCCGCGTGCCTTATTCATGCCGTGCGGGAATTTGCGGAAGTTGTCGCATCACCTTGGTCAGTGGCGAAGTGGCGCCGCTGAAGAAAAGTGCGGTAGCCAACAATGGCACCATCCTTTGCTGCAGCTGTATTCCAAAAAGCGATTTGACGCTGGCGTAATCGCCGTTATACCGCCCTGTCGTAAGCCGGGGCGGAGGTTTCATCTTGCGCGCAGGGTTTAAGGCGATCGTGCATCACTTTGATGGCGTCACCCAGAACCATAGTGCGACCAGCGACGGAGAGTTGGTTTTGCGCCAGCAGGCATAGGCTGGCGTTATCACCGGCTTCCACCACCAGCAGACGCGCTTCAACGCCGCTCTCCATCACCTTCACCGCCGCTAATTCGCCATTTTTCGGCTGCAACGGGTAATGCTGCTGCGAGAAATGCCAGCTTTTCGGCATCAGCGGTTTCAGGAAGCGATAGGCCACCAGGGCATTTAATACCAGTTCGGCGCGTTGTTCATGGCTGAGCTTTATCTGTTTGCACTGCTCTTCATAATTAAAATAAAGCGCCGCGTCATCCACACAGAAAGAACACTCATCAAAGGCATCCGGCGTTAACATTTTGGCAGGAAAACGCGAGCGGAAGATCATCCCATTGGCTAAATCCAGCATTAGCCGATCGTGTTCGGCGTCAAAATACCAACGCCAATTATCGTCAGGTTTTATCTTCATGTCTTATCCTTCTCGCTGCCCATGCCACGCCGTATTTACCCTAAAAGGTGATTTTATCACCACTCAAGTCGCTTAAACATCGGATAATTCCGCGAACGATATTTATGCTAGTGGACAAAATATAGACGAGCCGGGGGAAGAAATAAACCCCCGGCTGAAAATGAAAGGAAAAATATTAGATGTAGTTAACGATATCTTTAATCAGGCGCGGACCTTTGAAGATAAATCCGGAATAAATTTGTACCAGCGAAGCACCGGCCGCCATTTTTTCCCGTGCGGCCATCAGGGAATCAATTCCGCCAACGCCGATAATCGGTAAACGCCCTTGCAGCTCTAGCGACAAACGACGGATCACTTCGGTGCTGCTCGCCTGCAGCGGACGACCACTCAGGCCCCCCATTTGCTCGCAATAATTCAGCCCCTGGATCAATTTACGATCCAGCGTGGTATTGGTCGCGATCACACCATCAATATTATGGCGCACCAAACTGTCGGCTATTTGGATCAATTCTTCTTCTGAAAGATCCGGTGCGATCTTTACCGCCACCGGCACATATTTGTGATGGCGCGCATGCAATTCCTGCTGCTTATTTTTAATGGCGGCCAAAAGATCGTCTAACGCTTCGCCGTACTGTAAGGATCGTAACCCCGGCGTATTGGGTGACGAAATGTTAATCGCGATATAACCGGCATACGGATAAACTTTATCCATACAGATCAGATAATCGTCTTTTCCTTGCTCGACCGGGGTATCTTTATTCTTACCGATATTAATCCCCAGAATACCGCCGAAATGGGATTTCTTAACGTTTTCAACCAGATTATCCACGCCCTGGTTATTAAAGCCCATTCGGTTGATCAGGCCTTCCGCTTCCACGATGCGGAACAGACGCGGTTTATCATTGCCCGACTGCGGGCGTGGCGTCACGGTGCCAACTTCGACAAAGCCAAAGCCCATGGCACCAAATGCGTCGATGCACTCGCCGTCTTTATCCAGGCCGGCGGCCAAACCCAAAGGATTTTTAAAAGAGAGCCCCATGCAGCTTACTGGCTTGGTCGGCACAGACTGGCGAATAACAAATTCTAACGGGGTGCCGGTGACGCGGCGGAGCTGATGAAAAGTCAATTCATGCGCACGCTCGGGATCGAGCTGGAACAACGCTTTTCTGATGAGGGGGTAGTACATGTACTCTCCTGATTTCCCGGTTGCAAACCGGGGGCGTATTATCCGGTATCCCTTGGCCAATTGGAATTGATTAAAAGCAAAAAAAGCGTTTTTAACGCAATCGTTTCCCCTGACGGGGAGCCAATGCCCCGCCAATCCGCATTTACGCATATCAAAATCAAAAAATGAGATTTAAGTAACCCGCCCCTTTGCTGATAGGTTTAAAACACTTCTCGACGATTTTTTAATTAAACCTAACTTTTAGTTATAAGGAGTGGTAATGCGCGTTATATCACTGTCCGGCAGCCCTCGCATCCCATCACGTTCAGCGGCCCTGCTTTCCTTGAGTAAGAATTGGTTGCAGCAGCAAGGCGTAGAAGTGATCTCCTACACCCTGCACGACTTTGACGCAGAAGACTTGCTGTACGCCAATTTCAATAGCCCGGCGATAAAAGCCTTTACCGAGCAACTGGCTTTGGCCGACGGCCTGTTGGTCTCTACGCCGGTGTATAAGGCCTCGTTTTCCGGTGCGCTGAAAACCCTGCTGGATCTGCTGCCTGAGCGAGCGCTTGACCATAAGGTGGTGTTACCCCTGGCTACCGGCGGTTCTATTGGTCATATGTTGGCAGTGGACTATGCCCTCAAACCGGTGTTGGCGGCATTGAAAGCTCAGGAAGTGCTGCACGGGGTGTTCGCCGACGACAGCCAGGTGGTGTTGAGCGGTGAAGATATCACGCTGTCCGACGGGCTGGCATCGCGGTTGGAAGAAGCTCTGGAAAGCTTCTACCTGGCACTCGGTCGCCGTAAACCGCCCCAGGTAAAACTCTCCCCGTCTCTGTTTGCACGTCAAACTGCCTGACAGCACGCTCTATATAAGGAAAGAGAATGACGCGACTTTCATCACTTGGCCGTTGGCTTGGCACTGGCGCTTTGGCCGGCATCATCTCACTGGCGTGGATCAATTCCGCCAGCGCACAGGATCCGGCGCAGTTTCGTATCGGTTATCAAAAAGGATCGGTCAGTCTGGTATTGGCAAAATCCCACCGCCTGCTGGAACAGCGTTTCCCCACTACCAAAATCAGTTGGATCGAATTCCCTGCAGGCCCGCAGATGCTTGAGGCGTTGAACGTCGGCAGTATCGATCTGGGCAGCACCGGCGATATTCCGCCGATCTTTGCCCAGGCCGCCGGGGCGGATCTGCTGTATGTCGGCGTAGAGCCACCTAAACCCAAGGCGGAAGTGATCCTGGTGCCGGAAAATAGCCCGATCAAAACCGTCGCTGATTTGAAAGGCCACAAAGTCGCCTTCCAGAAAGGCTCCAGTTCCCACAACCTGCTGCTGCGTTCGCTGCAAAAAGCCGGACTGAAATTCACCGATATCCAACCGGTATACCTGACGCCGGCAGATGCCCGCGCCGCATTCCAGCAGGGCAACGTCGATGCCTGGACCATCTGGGACCCGTACTATTCCGCAGCCTTGTTGCAGGGCGGCGTGCGGGTGCTGGGTGATGGCACCGATTTGAATCAAACCGGCTCCTTCTATCTGGCGGTGCGCACTTATACCGAAGCTAACGGGCCGTTTATTCAACAGGTGCTCGATGAGTTGACCAAAGCGGATGCGCTGACCCAAAGCGACCGGGCGCAAAGCGTCACGCTGCTGGCGAACGCCATGGGGCTGCCGGAAAAAGTGATCTCGTCTTATTTGGATCACCGCCCACCGACCGCCATCAAACCGCTGGACGCACGCACCATTGCCGCCCAGCAGCAAACCGCCGATCTGTTTTACGCCAACCGTCTGGTGCCCGTGAAGGTCGATATCTCGCAACGCATCTGGCGCCCGAGCGCACAATAATTTTGGAGAATAGACGATGAGCCTGAACGTATTCTGGTTTTTACCAACCCATGGCGACGGCCACTATCTCGGCAGCACCGAAGGCGCGCGCAGCGTCGATTACGGCTATTTGCAGCAAATTGCCCAAGCGGCCGATCGGCTGGGGTTCGGCGGCGTGTTGATCCCCACCGGCCGTTCTTGTGAAGACTCCTGGCTCGTGGCCGCCTCGCTGATCCCGGTCACTCAGCGGCTGAAGTTCCTGGTGGCTTTGCGCCCCGGCATAATTTCGCCCACCCTGGCGGCTCGCCAGGCGGCGACGCTGGATCGTCTTTCCAATGGTCGAGCGTTGTTCAACCTGGTTACCGGCGGCGATCCCGAGGAGCTGGCGGCGGAAGGGCTGCATCTGAATCACGAAGAACGTTACGAGGCTTCGGCAGAGTTCACCCACGTTTGGCGAAAGGTGCTGGAAGGGGAAACCGTCGATTTCGATGGCAAGCATATTCAGGTAAAGGGGGCAAAGCTGCTGTACCCGCCGGTGCAACAACCGCGTCCGCCGCTGTATTTCGGCGGATCCTCTGCCGCTGCGCAGGATCTGGCCGCCGAACAGGTTGAAATGTACCTCACCTGGGGAGAACCCCCGGCGCAGGTGAAAGAAAAAATTGCCGAGGTCCGCGCCAAAGCTGCGGCCAAAGGTCGCAAGGTGCGCTTCGGCATTCGCCTGCACGTGATCGTGCGTGAAACTACCGAAGAAGCCTGGCGTGCAGCAGACCGACTGATTGCCAATCTGGATGAAAAAACCATCGCCGATGCACAAAAGGCATTTGCCCGCTTTGACTCTGTAGGGCAACGACGCATGGCAGCCCTGCACGGCGGCAAAAAAGACAATCTGGAGATCAGCCCCAATCTGTGGGCCGGGGTGGGCTTGGTCCGTGGCGGGGCCGGTACTGCCCTGGTCGGCGACGGCCCGACGGTGGCGGCGCGCATGCAGGAATATGCCGATCTGGGCATCGATACCTTTATCCTGTCCGGCTACCCGCATCTGGAAGAAGCCTATCGCGTCGGCGAACTGCTGTTCCCCCATCTTGACCTGGTGGAAAACCAAATCCCCACGCAGCGCAAACCGGTCAAGGCCCAGGGAGAAGTGGTGGCCAATATCTATATTCCGCAAAAAGCGTCGCAAAGCTGAGGAGCCCCCTTATGGCTAAGGGTACACAACGCATATTGCACCGGCTGGCCCCCTGGGCATTGCCGGTAGCGCTGGTGGTTATCTGGCAAATCTCCGTCGAGGCGGGGTGGCTGTCGAACCGTATTCTGCCGGCACCGAGCGCGGTCGTCACCGCCTTCTGGACGCTAACCAAAAGCGGCGAGTTGTGGCAACACCTGACGATCAGCAGTTGGCGCGCACTGATCGGTTTTAGCATCGGCGGCAGCATTGGGCTGGTGCTGGGCTTTATCACCGGTCTGTCGCGTTGGGGCGAGCGCCTGTTGGACAGCTCCGTGCAGATGATCCGCAACGTGCCGCATCTGGCGCTGATCCCGCTGGTGATCCTGTGGTTCGGCATCGATGAATCCGCCAAGATTTTTCTGGTGGCGTTAGGCACGCTGTTCCCCATTTATTTGAATACCTATCACGGTATCAAGAATATCGATCACGGCCTGCTTGAAATGGCGCGCAGCTACGGCCTGAGCGGTTTCCAGCTCTTTGCTCAGGTGGTTTTGCCGGGCGCTCTGCCGTCGATTATGGTCGGCGTTCGTTTCGCGTTGGGCTTTATGTGGCTGACGCTGATCGTGGCCGAAACCATTTCCGCCAATTCGGGTATCGGTTATCTGGCGATGAACGCACGTGAATTCTTGCAGACCGACGTGGTGGTGGTGGCGATTGTGCTTTATGCCCTGCTCGGCAAGCTGGCGGACGTCAGCGCACAGTTGCTGGAACGCGTCTGGTTGCGCTGGCACCCGGCCTATCAACTGAAACAAGGAGAAGCGCTATGACGACTCCCGCTCGAATTCCCCAAGGGACGCCGGTCACGCTCGAGTCCATTGCCAAGCGCTACGGTAACCGCACCGTGCTGGACAATATTCAATTGCGCATCAGCGCGGGACAGTTTGTCGCCGTGGTCGGCCGCAGTGGCTGCGGTAAAAGCACGCTGCTGCGTCTGATGGCAGGACTGGAAAAAGCCACCAGCGGCGCCTTGCTGAGCGGGAATGCGCCCCTTGCCAGCGCCAGAGACGATACCCGCTTAATGTTTCAGGACGCCCGCCTGCTACCGTGGAAAAAGGTGATCGACAATGTGGGCCTTGGCCTGCGCGGTAACTGGCGTGCCGATGCGTTGCAAGCGCTGGAAGCCGTCGGGCTGGCCGACCGCGCCAACGAGTGGCCAGCGGCCTTGTCCGGAGGACAAAAACAACGAGTGGCTCTGGCACGTGCGCTGATCCACCGTCCACGCCTGTTGCTGTTGGACGAACCTTTGGGGGCGCTCGACGCCTTGACGCGGATTGAAATGCAGGGATTGATTGAAGGGTTGTGGCAACAGCACGGTTTCACCGTATTGCTGGTGACGCATGACGTCAGTGAAGCCATTGCGTTGGCGGATCGCGTCATTTTGATTGAGGAAGGCCGTATCGGCCTGGATCTGACCGTCGACCTGCCGCGCCCACGACGCAAAGGGTCAGTCAAACTGGCAGAGTTGGAGGCCGAGGTGCTGGACAGAGTATTGTCTCCGCCCTCCCCCTTAAGCCAGGCCACACGCCGCGCAGCAAATTAAAAAAGGGACGGCATGCCGTCCCTTCCTAGACTTACGCGTCGAGCGCCTTGGTGATTTTCTCGAACAGGTCGCCGGACAAATTCTCCAGCCCTTTCAACTGTTCAAGCGCTTTGCGCATTAATGCCTGACGTGAAGCATCGTAGCGTTTCAAGCGGATCAAAGGTTCGATCAGGCGAGCAGCAATCTGCGGGTTGCGCTGGTTCAAATCACTGAGGATTTCCACCAGGAACTGATAGCCACTGCCGTCCGCTGCATGAAACGCCGCCGGGTTGGCAGAAGCAAAGCCCCCAATCAATGAGCGTGTGCGGTTTGGATTGCTCAGGCTGAATGAACGGTGTTTCAGCAACCCACGCACTTTGGTCAGCACGTCCGCCGCCGGGCTGGTCGCCTGCAGCACAAACCACTTGTCCATCACCAGACCATCCTGGTGCCAGCGTTCGTCAAAGGCCGCCAACAGCGCGTCGCGGCAAGGCAATTGCGCCGCCACCGCAGCGGCCAGAGCCGCCAGCGAATCGGTCATATTATCCGCCTGGCGATACTGCTCCGTCACCAATCGGTCGGCCAGCGCTTCATCGCCAAAGGCCAGGTAACCCAGGCACACGTTGCGCAGCGCACGTTTCGCGATGTCAGCATGTTCAACCCGGTAGCCGTCGGTCTTGTTAGCGTGATAAACCGCCAGCCACTCATCGGCCATTTCCTTCGCCAGACAGCGGACGATCGCTTCGTGCACCACGGCGATCGCTTCAGGATCGATAGTGGCAAACAGCTCGGCAATTTCACTTTCTGAAGGCAACGTCAGGATCTGTGCAGCCAACGCCGGATCCAACTTCTCGTCCAACAATACGGCGCGGAACGCATCAACAACGTGCAGCGGCAGCGACAACGGCTGTTGTTGCTGATGTTTGGCCACGTTCAGTTTGATGTAGGTCGCCAGCAGGCTCTGTGCCGCATCCCAACGGGCAAACTCATTGCGAGCATGCTGCATCAGGAAGGTCAGTTGCTGATCGCTGTACGGATAATCCAGTTTAACCGGTGCAGAGAACTCACGTAGCAGGGACGGTACCGGCTTGTGCGCCACGCCATCAAACACGAAGGTCTGTTCCGCTTCGGTGACGTTAAGCACGTTATTGATCGGCGAGCCGTTTCTCTGCAGGGCAATCACGTTGCCTTGTGCATCGTACAGTTCAATATCCAGCGGGATGTGCAGCGGCAGTTTTTCCGGCTGATCGGCGGTCGGCGCGGTTTTCTGGCTGACGTGCAGACGGTACTGGTGGTGCTCGGCGTCGTATTCGTCACGAACCGTCAGTAACGGCGTACCAGACTGGCTGTACCAGCGGCGGAACAGCGACAGGTCAACGTTGGACGCATCTTCCATCGCCTGAACGAAATCGTCACAGGTCGCCGCACTGCCATCATGACGCTCGAAATACAGCTGAATCCCCTTCTGGAACTGTTCTTCTCCCAGCAGCGTATGCATCATGCGGATCACTTCAGAACCTTTCTCGTACACCGTCAGGGTGTAGAAGTTGTTCATTTCGATCACTTTGTCCGGACGAATAGCATGCGCCATTGGGCTGGCATCTTCGGCGAACTGCGCACCGCGCATAACGCGCACGTTATCGATACGGTTGACCGGACGCGAGCCCAAATCGGAGCTGAACTCCTGATCGCGGAATACCGTCAGCCCTTCCTTCAGGCTGAGCTGGAACCAGTCACGACAGGTCACGCGGTTGCCGGTCCAGTTGTGGAAATATTCGTGGCCGATCACCGCCTCGATATTCAGGTAATCCTTGTCGGTGGCGGTTTCGGCTTTCGCCAGCACGTATTTGGAGTTAAAAATATTTAACCCTTTGTTCTCCATCGCGCCCATGTTGAAGAAGTCGACCGCGACGATCATATAAATGTCGAGATCGTACTCCAGGCCAAAACGGGTTTCGTCCCATTTCATCGAGTTCTTCAGCGAGGTCATTGCCCAATCGGCGCGATCCAGGTTGCCGCGGTCAACGAACAGCTCCAGCGCCACTTCGCGACCGGAACGGGTGGTAAAGCTGTCGCGCAGCACGTCGAAATCACCCGCCACCAGCGCAAACAGATAACAGGGTTTTGGGAAAGGATCTTGCCACTGCACCCAGTGACGCCCATCTTCCAGTTCGCCCTGCCCCACGCGGTTGCCGTTTGACAACAGGAACGGGTAACGCGCCTTGTCGGCCACGATGCGAGTGGTAAACCGCGCCAGCACGTCCGGGCGGTCGAGATAATAAGTAATGTGGCGGAAGCCTTCAGCTTCACATTGGGTACACAGCGCTTCGCCGGACAGATACAGTCCTTCCAGCGCGGTGTTTTTGGCCGGGTGGATATCATTGACAATAGTCATGGTAAATTGTGCTGGCAATTGCTCGATAACCAGTTTGTTATCCTGCAACTGATAGGCTGTCCACGGCTGACCGTCGATCTCAATACTCACCAGCGTCAGGTCTTCACCGTTCAGCATCAGCGCCGCATCGGCAGCGCCCTGGCGTTTGATTTTGCTGACGGCAGTGACGCGAGTGCTCTCTGCATCCAACTCAAAATTCAGGTCAATATCAGTGATGGTGTAATCTGGCGCGCGATAATCGTGGCGATACTTCGCCTGTGGCTGTTGTGTCATAAAAACCCTTTGACGTCTCAGTGAGTTACAGGTGCCAGGCTTTCATCATTCGCCTATTTCGCCGTCGGAAAAGAGCAGAAATTTCGATGAGCCTGATTGTAAATAAACTGTATCACAGCTACAAAAAAAACCCAGAGAGACCAGGCCACAGGAGCGGAGAAATCGGAGGTGGATCGTAATCCTGTCGAAGAATTGCCCACGCCATCAGGTTCCTTCACCTGATGCGGCATCAAAATCAGCATTAAATGCTAAAGATACCCTGCGAGGCTGCGCGTTTTCCAGATGAGAACATCGGCGTCAAAAGTGCGAACTTACCCTATCTCACGGGGTAGCCTTCCCTGCTAAACGGCACTTTGCAGGCAATCTTCCCTTATTGGGTATAGCCAAGACAGGCCGGGAGACTCAGTGATATAATTAGCGGATCGGGCTCAAGGACGCGTAGTGCATATGAAAGTAAAATATCTGATCTATTTTTTTACCTTTGCCCTGATGTCCTCATTTGCCCTGTTTATTTCCGATGAGTTGTCGGAAGCTGACACCGAGTATCGCGACAACCAACTCAATCTATACAAAATTACCCGAGCCAAAGAGATTTCAGAGGCTTTTCAGGCCACACTATTGGCACATCGCCTTAAACGTTTAAGCCTGATCGACCCACGTATCACTCCACATCAGTGGCAAGACGCCGATCGCGTAGCGCGGGAGAAAATCGCCCACTTTCGACCGCACATCGACAGCGAAATCTCGCAACGGCTCGGCATCAGGCAAAAAATTGCCGCGCTTTCCATGCTCAGTCTGATGGAACAATTGCTCAATAATGACAACCTGCAGCTTTCGCAGGTGACCGAAGCCAATGCCAATCTGTTCAATATCAATAGCGCTTACTATATTTCCCAGGCCAGTAAAAGTTACTACCGCTATAGCTACGATAACCGCATGGTCGATGGCGATTCATTTATGTTTCTTGAGGCAGTGCGATTAAATAACCGGCTGAACATGTCGGTGACCGAACTCATCGATCAGATTATTGACGTCAATACTAATCGACTGGCGCGCAAAGACGCTTATCTGAAAGCAATTCAGCTCACCGGCGTATTGAATGCGTTGAGCACTCGGCTGATTTTTATGAAACTTACCTATAACGACGTGAAAACTACTGCACTGGTGAATGAGATCCTGGGGCAGCTGTCAGCTCAGCAGATCAAGATCATTACCGAGGGATTATATACCGCCGTAAACACGCATACCGCCTACCCTACAGACGCTATTTATCCCTATGTTAAAAACCTGAGTGAGCTGTCACAACGGCTCTATCAGCGCAGTTTCGAAATGGAGACCGCCGCCTCGCAGAGCAAGATTTATGACAGCCAAACCGCCATTGACGGCATGATTTCGCTGGCGGGTCTGATTGCGCTATTTATCTTCCTGCCTACGCTGGTTTACTGTTCAAATATCAGCCGCTGGCTGACGAAAACGCATAATAATATTTTGCGCTTGTCCCACGGCGATATGAATATCGCTCGCAACGAAGTGTTCTACGGCCAGGAGTTGATAGCCATCAGCGACGCTATCAAACAGCTTAAACAGTACCAGTTGGAAAAGGTAACGCTGGAAAATGAGAAACACCTGCTGATTAAAGAGCTGGAAGCCTCCTCCTATCTCGATCCTCTCACCAATATCTATAACCGGCGCAAATTCTTCCTGGAGTGCGAATCGCTGGCTGCCGGCAGCTACCCACTCGCTTTTTGTCTGATCGACATTGATAATTTCAAAAGCCTCAATGACACCTACGGCCATCACGTAGGCGACCTGGTGCTGGTGGCATTTGGCAAGCTGCTGCAAAGCACCTTCCGCTCCAGCGACATTTTCTGTCGCTACGGTGGTGAAGAATTTGCCGTGATCCTCGGTAACTGTACGCTGGAAAATGCGCAGGAAGTGATGTCCAAGCTACGCGAGCGTACGCACCAGTTCAGCCTGACACTAACCGATGGGCAAAACGTCCGCTTCACCACCAGTTGCGGCATTGCCCAGGTTCGCGATATCCGCTTGTTGCCGGCAGCAATCAAACAGGCGGATGAAGCGCTCTATTTTTGCAAGAAAAACGGCAAAGACCGGATAGGCATTCATACCCAGAACGGTTTTATCTGAATTGTTGTTTAAAATAATTAACATTATAATTTTTATGACTAATTAGGCTAAGTCATTCACCTTACAGACTTATCTGACTTTTCTGTCGGTATCCTGATGGCAAGCAGAGATAAAGGCACGTTTAATCCTCGACCGGCTCCGATGAATTGTGGTGTGATGCAGCTTCAATAACAGGATAATCCGGGTATACTCCCCCCACTTTTTTATGATTATCCGGATTTGGACACGCGCCTGACGAGGATGCAGTAACGCGATATGACTCAATACGCCTCCCCGATTTTGACATCACTGCTTGATACTGATGCTTATAAGCTTCATATGCAGCAAGCAGTGTTCCATCGCTATCCTGCTATCAGCGTGGCGGCGGAATTCCGCTGCCGCGGTGACGAGCTGCTTGGCGAATATGCCGACGAGATCCGTGCCCAGATCGCACTGATGAGCCAACTGGCGCTAACAGACGCTGAGTTCAACTATCTTTCCGGGCTGCCTTTCTTCCGCGAGGATTACCTGAACTGGCTGCGCGAGTTTCGTTACGATCCGCAACAGGTTCAGATCGAAGATCATGCGGGCAAATTGCACATCCGCATTGCCGGTCCCTGGCGTGAAGTGATCATGTGGGAAGTCCCACTGCTGGCAGTGATCAGTGAGGTGGTGCACCGTCAGCGCTCCCCGGAAGTCACGCCTGAGATGGCCGTCGCTCATCTGCGCAGCAAACTCGAGCATTTTAAAGCCATGAGCGCTGACGTGGACATTTCTCGCTTCAAACTGATGGACTTCGGCACCCGCCGTCGTTTCTCGCAGAGTGTGCAGCAGGCGATTGTCAGCACCTTGAAAGACGAATTTCCTTATCTGGTCGGCACCAGCAACTACGATCTGGCCCACCAGCTTGCTCTGGCGCCCGTGGGTACTCAGGCTCATGAATGGTTCCAGGCGCACCAGCAAATCAGCCCGGTGTTGGCCAACAGTCAACGTGCAGCTTTGCAAGCCTGGCTGGATGAATATCCGGACCAGCTCGGCATCGCGCTGACCGACTGCATCACCATGGACGCCTTCCTGCGTGATTTCGGTCCGCAGTTCGCCCAGCGTTATCAGGGCCTGCGCCATGATTCGGGAGATCCGTTCGAATGGGGCGAGAAAGCCATTGCGCATTATCAGAAGCTGGGCATCGACCCGATGAGCAAAACGCTGGTGTTCTCCGACAATCTGGATCTGGATAAGGCGATGGCGCTGTATCGCCGTTTCTACCAACGCGTCAATCTGGTGTTCGGCATAGGTACGCGTCTGACCTGCGATATCCCGGGGGTTAAACCGCTGAACATCGTGATCAAGCTGGTCGAATGCAAAGGCAAGCCGGTGGCTAAACTGTCCGACAGCCCGGGCAAGACCATCTGCCAGGATCAGGCCTTTGTGAAAGCGTTACGCAAGGCCTTCGATTTACCGCTGGTGAAGAAAGCCAGCTAAGCCACACCGCCCTGCCAACGCCAAAAAGCCGGCTGAAGGCCTCACGCCGGCTTTTTTCTTCTTTATAAGAGACTTCGCCGTGCTCCCTTTTCGCCCAGAGCCAAGAAATGTTGCACCAATCCGGCGATTTCTGCTTGTGCTCTGCACCGCGGCAAGTAACATAGCAACATCCCCATATTCTTGGGTTGTAAGCTATTTCTAAACCAAATTATTAAGAGAGAAATCTATGAGCGTAGTGCCTGTAGTCGACGTACTGCAAGGCCGTGCTGCGGTTGACAGTGAAGTCACCGTGCGCGGTTGGGTGCGTACCCGGAGAGATTCTAAAGCTGGTATCTCCTTCCTGGCCGTCTATGACGGTTCCTGCTTTGATCCGTTACAGGCCGTCGTTAATAATTCTCTGCCGAATTATCAGGATGAAGTGTTGCATCTGACCACCGGTTGTTCGATTGAAGTGACCGGCAAAGTGGTCGCCTCTCCAGGCGAAGGTCAGAGTTTCGAACTGCAGGCGACCGAGATTAAAGTGGTCGGTTGGGTTGACGATCCGGACACGTACCCGATGGCGGCCAAACGCCACAGCATCGAATACCTGCGCGAAGTGGCGCACCTGCGCCCACGTACCAACCTGATCGGTGCCGTTGCCCGTGTTCGCCATACCCTGGCGCAGGCTATTCACCGCTTCTATCACGAGAATGGTTTCTTCTGGGTTTCCACCCCGCTGATCACCGCTTCCGATACCGAAGGCGCCGGCGAAATGTTCCGCGTTTCCACGCTGGATCTGGAAAACCTGCCGCGCACCGATAAAGGCGCTGTCGATTTCAGTCAGGACTTTTTCGGTAAAGAAGCGTTCCTGACCGTTTCCGGCCAGTTGAACGGCGAAACCTATGCCTGTGCGTTGTCGAAAATTTACACCTTCGGCCCGACTTTCCGCGCCGAAAACTCCAACACCAGCCGTCACCTGGCCGAGTTTTGGATGATCGAACCGGAAGTCGCCTTTGCTGACCTCGAGGATATCGCGGAACTGGCAGAAAAAATGCTGAAGTATGTGTTCCAGGCCGTCTTGAACGAGCGTATGGATGACATGCAGTTCTTCGCAGAACGCGTAGACAAAGATTCGATTGACCGCCTGAAGCGTTTTGTTTCTTCCGACTTCGCTCAGGTTGATTACACCGAAGCGGTGGAAATTCTGATCGCCTCTGGCCAGACTTTCGAGAACCCGGTTTCCTGGGGTATCGATCTGTCTTCCGAGCATGAGCGTTATCTGGCCGAGAAACACTTCAAAGCGCCGGTGGTGGTGAAAAACTATCCGAAAGACATCAAAGCTTTCTATATGCGTATGAACGACGACGGCAAAACCGTTGCGGCGATGGACGTGTTGGCTCCGGGCATCGGCGAGATCATCGGCGGTGCTCAGCGTGAAGAACGTCTGGACGTGCTGGATCAGCGTCTGGATGCCATGGGCCTGAATAAAGAAGATTATTGGTGGTATCGTGACCTGCGTCGTTACGGCACCGTGCCACACGCCGGCTTCGGTTTAGGTTTTGAGCGTTTAATCGCCTATGTCACCGGTGTGCAAAACGTGCGCGACGTAATTCCGTTCCCTCGCACACCACGTAATGCAACCTTTTAATTAATCAGATAATACATTTTCTAATTAATTTAGTTACAAAACCAAGGCCAGCTTAGCTGGCCTTTCGCATTTTTTAATATTGACGAGCGTCACAAAGTTCCGCGAATATTACATTTAGTTACAAATACTTTCTTTTTGAAACCTCATTAGGACATTGGTAGCATTTTCGTTCTAGATTAACCTGCCCGTGAATGGAACACTGCGTGCAGACACAGGACGACACCAATCTATCAACAATAGTTCCAAAAGAATTATTGGCGGCAGTGGCAAAGGTGTCCGAATAACACCAATGAGGGTAATATAATGATGAAGCGCAATATTCTTGCAGTGGTAATCCCAGCTCTGTTAGCCGCTGGTGCAGCTAACGCTGCTGAAATCTACAACAAAGACGGCAACAAACTGGATCTGTACGGTAAAGTTGACGGTCTGCACTACTTCTCAGACGACAAAGGCAATGATGGCGATCAGTCCTATGTTCGTTTCGGCTTCAAAGGTGAAACCCAGATTACTGACCAACTGACCGGTTACGGCCAGTGGGAATACAACGTTCAGGCTAACCACTCTGAATCTCAAGGCACCGAAGGCACCAAGACTCGTCTGGGCTTCGCTGGTCTGAAATTTGCTGACTACGGTTCATTCGACTACGGCCGTAACTACGGCGTACTGTACGACGTAGAAGGCTGGACAGATATGCTGCCAGAGTTCGGTGGCGATACTTACACCATTACCGACAACTACATGACTGGCCGTACCAACGGCGTTGCTACTTACCGTAACAACAACTTCTTCGGTCTGGTTGACGGTCTGAACTTCGCTGTTCAGTACCAAGGTAAAAACCAGAACGACGACCGTGACATCAAGAAACAAAACGGCGACGGCTGGGGCCTGTCTTCTACTTATGACATCGGCGAAGGCATCAGCGTAGGTGCAGCATACGCTTCTTCCAACCGTACCGATGATCAAAAACTGCGTTCTAACGAACGTGGCGACAAAGCTGATGCATGGACCGTTGGCGCGAAATACGACGCTAACAACGTTTACCTGGCAGCTATGTACGCAGAAACTCGTAACATGACTCCATTCGGCGGCGGCAACTTCAGCTCAACCTGTAATGCTTCTACCGATTGCGGCGGCTTCGCCAGCAAAACTCAGAACTTCGAAGTGACTGCACAGTACCAGTTCGACTTCGGTCTGCGTCCAGAAGTGTCTTACCTGCAGTCTAAAGGTAAGAACCTGAACGTCCCTGGCGCAGGTACTGACCAGGATCTGGTTAAATATGTTTCTGTTGGTACCACTTACTACTTCAACAAAAACATGTCTACCTACGTTGATTACAAAATCAACCTGCTAGACGACAACGAGTTCACTAAAGCCACTGGCACCGCTACCGATGATATCGTAGGTGTTGGTCTGGTTTACCAGTTCTAAGTTGTCTCACTTGACGGCGGTTCACCGTCGGCTAAGTTAAAAAACAGGGCTTCGGCCCTGTTTTTGTTTTTGCGCTACGCGTAAATTTTTATCCTGCCAATGTCCCCTTCTTCCTCATTTTTTATGCTGAATCTGCGCCCTTCACAAGATCGCTGTGTTTTTCTCGCAAACGGTTGGCAAAGCGCATAACTGGCGCTACCCTGATGCTTCTGTCTGCTTAACTCCGAGCCATGGAAGCACCTGACATGTTTGAAAAAATCACTGCTGCACCTGCCGATCCGATTCTGGGTCTGACCGACATTTTCCGCGCCGACGCGCGCCCGAACAAAATCAATTTGGGCATTGGCGTCTACAAAGACGAAACCGGCAAAACGCCGGTGCTGACCAGCGTGAAAAAAGCTGAGCAGTATCTGCTGGAAAATGAAGCCACCAAAAACTATCTCGGCATTGAGGGCATCCCCGCTTTCGCCAACTGCACGCAAGAGCTGCTGTTCGGCAAACAAAGCCCAATCATTGCCGACAAGCGTGCGCGCACCGCGCAAACGCCTGGTGGCACCGGCGGCCTGCGTGTGGCAGCTGACTTCATCGCCAACCAGACCAGCGCTAAACGCATCTGGATCAGCAACCCAAGCTGGCCGAACCATAAAAACGTGTTTGGCGCCGTCGGCCTGGAAGTGCTGGAATATGCCTACTACGATGCGGCCAATCATGCGCTGGACTTCGATGGCCTGCTGAACAGCCTCAAACAGGCTCAGGCAGGCGATGTGGTCCTGTTCCATGGTTGCTGCCATAACCCAACCGGCATTGACCCTACGCCTGAGCAGTGGGCTCAGTTAGCCGAACTGTCTGTGGCTAATGGCTGGCTGCCGCTGTTCGACTTTGCTTATCAGGGCTTCGCAAAAGGTCTGGAAGAAGATGCGCAGGGCCTGCGTATTTTCGCCGCCAAGCATCAGGAACTGATCGTAGCCAGCTCGTACTCGAAGAATTTCGGCCTATACAACGAACGCGTCGGCGCCTGTACTCTGGTGGCTGCAGATGCGGATACCGCTGACCGCGCCTTCAGCCAGGTGAAAGCCGCCATTCGCGCCAACTACTCCAACCCGCCGTCCCACGGTGCTGCGGTGGTTGCGACCATCCTGGGTGATAATGCGCTGCGCGCCCTGTGGGAGCAGGAGCTGACCGATATGCGTCAACGCATTCACCGCATGCGTCAGCTGTTCGTGAATACTCTGCAGGAGAAAGGCGCAGAGCAGGACTTCAGCTTTATCATTAATCAGAACGGCATGTTCTCGTTCAGCGGATTGACCAAAGAACAGGTGCTGCGCCTGCGTGACGAATTTGGCGTTTACGCCGTTAACTCCGGCCGGGTTAACGTCGCCGGCATGACGCCAGACAATATGGCGCCTCTGTGTGAAGCCATCGTCGCCGTGCTGTAAAGGTTGCGGTTTCAAATAAGCAAAAGGGGCGCTAAATGCGCCCCTTAGTTATTTCTGCCGGGAAATAACCTTACCAGATGGCCGGTTCTTCTCGCAGGAACGGATTGGTTTCACGCTCTTGACCGAAGGTAGACATCGGTCCGTGCCCCGGGATAAACGCCATGTCATCCCCCTGTGGCAGGAGCTTGGTGCGGATCGAGCTGATTAATGCCTGGTGATCGCCGCGTGGGAAGTCGCTGCGACCCACGCCACCGTTAAACAATACGTCACCCACCAGCGCCAACCGCGCCTGCTCATTAATAAACACGATATGGCCAGGAGTATGACCCGGGCAATGCAGCACCTTGAGCGTCATTTCACCCACCTGCACGCTGTCCCCTTCTTCCAGCCAGCGAGTTGGCGTCAGAGGCGCACACTCTTCCAGACCAAACATCCGGCTCTGTGCAGGCAAACCATCCAACCAGAAAGCATCTTCCTTGTCCGGACCGTAGATCGGTACCTGATAGTGTTCCGCCAGCTCAGCCGCTGCCCCTACGTGATCGAGATGGCCGTGCGTCAACAGGATCTGCGTGACCGTCACGCCCTGCCTGGCAATTTCGGCCTTTAATTTTTCCGCTTCGCCGCCGGGATCGACCAACGCCGCCTGTTGAGTACTCTCACACCAGATCAGGCTGCAATTCTGACTAAAAGCGGTAACGGGAATAATTTGGTATTTCATAAGGCTCCAACGACAACAGCGCCATACCCTGATGGGCTGGCGCTACTCACTTATGGTGCACAGCGATTACCAGGTCCGCACCGGGCCGGTATCGATGTGTACAAAGTTGCTACGTGGGTAATATCCTACACCACCGGCGCTCATTTTTAACGCCGCTTTGCGGATATTGCTCAACTGGATGCCTTCGATATGGAAGTCCATCGCCTGGCCCTTGGTATGATAGCTGTGCTTGGCCACACCGCGGCTGCGCTCACGCAGCTCATTGTTGGTATCCAGGGAACGATAACCTGAAACCAGCTGTACCGGTTTGTTGGTGCCCAACAGACCCTGCAGGCGATAGAGGTGATCAAATAGACGAGGATCGATCGACTTGACTTTATTGGCTCGATAATCACGGAAGAGATGATTAAGACGAACTAATTCGTCTTTATTATATCCCTTGCCATCGAAGAATTCGGCTTTCAAGGATTCGCCCGTATGCATATTATTAACGACAAGAATACGCGGGCGCGAAGTAGAAAGACTGGCAAAGGCTTGCCCAGGGAGCAGCGCTATGCCCACAGCGGCGCTACCTAACGCCAGCCACTTACGGCGATGATGATCAATTTTGTCCATGTTTCTGTTAAACCCGGCAAGAATATCAAAATATATGCACAAAACAGCGCACTGCCTGAACCATAACCGCCCACACTGATTGAGTCAACCCGTGATATCCCGCGGTTTGCAGGCACTCACGGAATGAGTGCCTGCACCATGGCCCGATATTCTGACCGTTATTTATTTATAATTACTGCATTTATTGCATTAATTTTTCGGCCTGAGCCAAAATTTGTGCACCCGATCTCACCGTATCATCGTAATTGTAAATATCTGTACGGAATTGTGGCTTTCCATCATCAGAGACCCAGGCGGTTAAATAATACAATTTAACCGGAATATGCTGGCGGATATTTACGTAGGTGGTATTTCCCTGTTTTAGGGTGGAGGAAACACGGGTATTGTTCCAGCCCGCATCCTGCAACAGCATATTCGCCAAATCCGAAGCCTTGTTGACCCGCACGCAACCCGAGCTCAGGGCACGAATGTCTTTCTGGAACAGGTTATGGTTCGGCGTGTCGTGCAAATAGATGGCGTCCGAACTCGGCATGTTGAATTTAAAACGCCCCAGCGAGTTGGTCGCTCCCGGAGCCTGGCGGATCCGGTACGGGAAGTTACGGGCCGACACCATATTCCAGTCGATCATTGCCGGGTTGATCACCTCAGCATCGTTGCTCCAGCCGGAAAGCACGGTATAACCGTGTTTTTGGAAGTAGCTGCCGTCACGCATCGCCTTCGGCACAATGTCTTCGCGCACCAGCGTGGTCGGCACGTTCCACGGCGGATTAACTACCACATTGTTCAGCGCACTGTTCATCAACGGCGTCTTGCGGCTGGGCCGCCCTACGATCACCCGTGACGAAAGTACCTCATTGCCGTTCAGGTAATAGGTCAACGAGTAGTTAGGAATGTTGACCATAATTCCGGTGTCAACGCGGCCGGGAAGAATGCGTAAACGCTGGATGTTCAGGGCCAGCAGCGAAGCTCGCATTTGTGGCGTTACGTTAAGCCATTCGCGGGTGCGTACGCCAATCACACCATCAGCGCTCAACCCTTGCCATTTCTGGAAGCGTTTAACGCCCTCAACCAAATCGGCAGTATAGCGATTGTCCGTGACCGTGACCGGACTCTCCTGCTGCTGACTGAACGGCGATTGCGGTGACGGCGCCAAGTCTTTTACCGGCGCGGCGGCCGGGCTGACTACCGCACTCTGGACCTCGCGATTTTTCTCTTCATCTACCGATAAGCCACCATCGTCTGGCTCATTGCGCGAACCGGTCAATACCGCAGGCGGCTCCTGCGCCTCTGCCGGCTCGGCAGAAGTGGTCAGCATACCGTTGCGCGCCAGGATCTCGCGCAAGGCAGGAATATCATCGCTCAGTTGATCGGGGCGCAAACTCGGGCCATTGGCCATCTGCGGCCATGGGCGTCCATCAGCCAGCATGTCGCGTAATGCCTGATGCATCTTGGCGTATTGCGGGTGCTGCGGTGCCAGCGAGTTGACATACGGCACCGTTTTACCCTGACGCACCGCCAACTGCCACTGGTTAATCACCGTATTCGGCGGCAAACCGAGCTTGTAGGGAATGTTGCTATACAGCCAGCTGTTGCCATTGGCGCCGATCGATGAAACGAACTGCAAATAGCCCAACATCGCATCAGACAGTACGATATCGCGGGCCACACCGGTAATGGCTGGATTGGTCAGCAATTTCACCCATTGGGTGAACTGCGGCTGAACGCCAGACATCGCCAACTCGGCCAGTTGCTGCTGAAATTGCTGTACCGCTTCGCGATCCTGCCACATCAGTTGCATCCGGTTCGCTGCGTACAAAGGAGCAAGCGTTGAAAGATAATGTGGCGTAATGCCCTTCGGCAACGCTGCGAGCAATTCCGAACGACTTTGCGCAACTGACATGCCGGAAGACGCCACCGGGAATGCAGGAACGGTTGCCCATACGGGTAGCGACGACGCAAGACCACATGCCATTGCACAACTCAACGCCAAACGTCGTACCTTGTTTCCATTTCTAAGCAACATCCATTGCCCCCTGTATGCTCACAAAAAATACAACCAAGACAGCTTATTAGTTTCAGTATACGAACAGAAAAGCCATTTTGCCCTTTGGCACTAATGAATAACTGTAATTCATTAAGCTACCCGTTTAAAAGCGGATAAAAAAGCAGGACTATCATCCATGCGTACAAAAAAATAGCCACCCCAGGGCGGCTATTTTCAGATTATTAGCGGGCTTTTTTGCGCTTACGGCGTTTCAGCCGCGGTGACACCCAGTGCCGCAGGCGGTTCGTTAGCGAAACCGCGCAGCCCCACAACGTGTACGTGTTCATGGTTCTGGAACACCTTACGCACCAGCTTATACGTGGTCCCTTTTTCCGGGCTGATGTTTTCCGGTGCGGCGATGATCAGCTGCATTTCCAGGCGGTCGCACAGCTCAAACAGGGTCGCGATGGATTTGGCATCCAGTCGAGCCGCTTCATCGAGGAACAGCAGACGGCATGGGGAGATATCTTTACCGCGCAGGCGGCGAGATTCTTCTTCCCAACTCTGTACCACCATCACCAGAATCGACATCCCGGTACCGATCGCTTCACCGGTAGACAACGCGCCGCTCTCGGCACGCAACCAGCCGTCGGAGCCACGGAACACTTCCACTTCCAGCTCGAGGTAGTTACGGTAATCGAGCAGCTCTTCACCAATGGTCTGCGGCGTGCGCTGGCCCATATCAATCTGCGGATTCAGGCGCTGGTACAGCTTGGCCAGCGCTTCTGAGAAGGTCAGGCGGTTGCTGTTAAACAGATCCTGATGCTGTTCCTGCTGCTCAGAGAGCACGTCCAACAGGGTCGCATGCGCTTCACGCACGTTGACGTTCAATCGCACGCTTTTCACCTGGCCGAAGGAAACCGCCTGCAAGCCCTGGTTGAGCATACGGATACGGTTCTGTTCGCGCTGGATGGTTTTGCGAATGATGTTCGCCACGCTCTTGGAACTGATCGCCAGCTTCTGCTCACGGGCGGTCAGTTCTTCGGTCAGACGGCCCAGCTCGATTTCCATCTGCTCGATAGCCTCGACCGGGTCATCAGTACGAATGATGTCCTGACGAATACGCTCGCGCAGATGCTGGTACACCGCGATATAGAACTGGATCTTGCGTTCAGGACGCTTAGGATCTTCCGACAGACGCAGCACGTCACGCAGGTGTTCGTTATCCGATACTGCCAGACGCAGCGCACCGAGCGCCTTATCCGACATCGAGCGCAGTTCGTCGCCGTCCATATAAGCCAGTTCGCGACGGTGCAGACGACGCTCAACTCCATTGTCTTTCACCATGCGCATCACAGCGCACCAGCCCGCCTTGGCGGTCACCACCTGCTCACGCAACTGATGGTAATCACGCTCAAGCTTACGCAGTTTCTTCTGCAAGCCGTCCATTTCCGCTTCGCAGAAGGTCAGCTGTTTTTCCAACTGGTTACGGCGCGCGCGGTTGTTGCTCAGGCCGGCGTGCAGTTCATCACGACGTGCACGGGCACGGGCTTCAGCATTGGCATCCGCCTGTACGCCAATGTCGACCAGCTCCTGGCTCAGTTCTTTCAGCATGTCGCGCTTGGCGTCATACGAGCTTTTCAGCGACGCCAACACTTGGCTGTACTGAGTAAACTGGGTCTGATACTGACGTAACTGCTCGCGGGCACGGGTACGTTCCGCTTCCGCGTGTTCAAGACGTTGGCGCAGCTTGTCGTTCAAATCGTTGTTGGCGTTTTGCATACCGGCAGAGTCGGTATAACCGAAGTGCGCGCGGCGCTGCACCACTTCGATCAAGGCAAACGCCTGCTGTTTAGCCTGACGCTGTACGCTTTGCGCCTGGATGTAATCCTGCTGTAACTGCTCATGTTGCTGCGGATCGCTCTGCAGCACCGACAGCAACGGCTCCAGCTTGGTCAGGGAAACGCCGTGCTGCTGAATATGACGCGCGGCATCCTGCGCCTCTTCCAGCTCTTCACGGATTTCTTCTACGCGATCCTGTAGGGTTTCATCGTTTAACAATGAGACCAACGGCATCAGGCGGTTCAGCGCGGAGATGCCTTCTTTCGCCTGCTCATATTGCTGGCGTTGCTGCTGATTCTGCGCTTCATGGTTGTTCAGCGCACGCTCTACTTCACCGCGACGGGATGTGAGGCTGCGGATTTCCGCTTCCGGATCGGCGTCAAACGCCACCGCCAGATGAGAGCCGATGAAGCGGCTGAAGGCCTGATGCGAACGCTGGGTCTTTTGCACGTCGAATGACAGCGTGGCGTAACGCTCGGCCAGCGTTTCACGCTCGGCGTGCAGCACTTCCAGGCGGTTTTCGCGGGCAGCGCGACCAAACAGCGGCACTTCCGGATAACGGGAGTAACGCCATTGACGATCGGCGGTTTTCACCAACACCGCGCGGTCCTGCTCTTCAACGGCGAACACGCTGTCATCGAATGACTGCGGATCCCCTTCGATCAGATAGAGATCTTCCGGGCAATCTTCCAACCCTTCCAGCATTTCGCGAACCAGCGACAGATCCGGCACCACGATCGCGTGACGCGACGGGCCATACAATGCGGAGAAGTAAGGCGCATCGTCGATAGTGACATCGTCGTAAATTTCGGAGAGCAGCACGCCGCCAAAACGTTCGGCCAGCGTAACCAGGCGTTGGTCTTCGGCCCCGCCCGGCTGGCTGAGACGTTCGATCTGCGCTTCAACCGCGCGCTTGCTGGCAGCCACTTCGTCACGCTCAACGGTGGTTTCACGTTCGCGCTCCAGCAGTTGCTGCATGTACTCAGTCACCTGCTGGCTGCTTTCCAGCGGTTCGCCGCTCTGCTCGCTGAGCTGGCTCAGAGCATCCTGCGCCGCTAACCAGACAGGGGCGCGGGTGGTGAGCTCACGAATGCGTTGCTGAATTTGCTCCAGTTCCTGGCGCATTTCCATCCGGCGTTCGCCGGCCTCGCTGACGCTTTGCGACAGCGACTCCAGACGCTCTTCCAGCTCTTGTTGCAGAGCATCGAGTTCATCCGGCTGATACTGCTGACCATGGCGCTTGCAGAATTCCTGCAGCAGGCGCTCGGCATCCTGCTGGGAGCGCAGACGTTGTTCCAGCTCGCTCAGGCGCATGCGCAATGGCTGTACGCGTTCGGCAAGGTGTTGTTGCGATGGCCAGTCGCGCAGCAATTCGCGCGCGCACTGCCAGGCTTCGCTGCGGCTGACCTGACCGGCGATTTTCCCCACCAGCTGATAAGCCTGTTCAAACTGACCATGCGCGGCATCGGCCACGCTCAGTTTCTGCTCGAGCATCAGCAAGGCTTCCGTCGCCTCTTGCTCGCGCGCCTGGAAGGTATCCAGCCACTGTTCGGCATTTTCGGCGGTCAGCTCCGGCAGTTGGCACAGTGCTCGCGCACGTTCCAACGCCTGCAACGCTTGCTGATATTGAATGGCGCGGGTCTGCTGCACGTCCAGCGCCTGCTGGTAGTCGGCGAGTTGGCTTTTCAGCTCATCCACTTCCAGTTCGGCCGCCTCGGCGCGCGCTTCGTTTTCCGCCTGCTGTTCGCTGGCCTCCGCCACCACTTCGTTCTGTTCTTCCAGACGGTAGGTCAGCTCTTCCAGATCGCCTTCATAGCGCTCGATCTTTTCCTGCTGACGCATCGCCGTCTGCACCAGGTTAAGGTGATCGCTGGCGGCCTGATAATCCGTTTCCAGATCGGATTCTGCGCCACTCTGCTCCGCCAGTTCGCGCGCCATTTCCACATGGCGATACTGCTCAGCAGCCAGCTGTTTGCGGCTGCCCAACAGATCGCTGCGCAATGCCAGCGCGCCGTCCAGATGAATACGCCGCTCATTGGCATGGCGCATATAGTCCGCCGCCACGTAGGAGGTGGCTTCTGAAATCAGGTGCTTGAACAGATCGCGATCGCTTTGGGTCACGCGGATCGCTTCCAGCGTCATGCGGTTTTCACGCAGCGCCGCTTCCATGTCCTGGAAGGCCTTGCGCACGCCGCTGTTTTCCGGCAACAGATAGTCGCGCAATGAGCGGGTGATGGCGCTGGAAATACCGCCGTACAGTGAAGCTTCGATCAGGCGATAGAACTTGCTGCGATCGGACGATGAACGCAAGCGTTTCGGGATCACGCCCAGATCGAACATTAATGAGTGGTAGTCGGTGATGGAGTTGAATTGCTTGAACTGCACGCCTTCCATCTCTTCAACGCGCTCTTTCAACTCCTGCAGTGTCAGCACGCGCGCCTGGCGCTCGCCCACCGTTTGGGTCAAAAGTTCTGTCGGCTGTACTGCCGTTGGCAGGCCCTGGATGGTGAATGGCTTGATGTCCACTTTACGGTCACGGCCGGCCACCTGTTGCAGGCGCACGCCCACCACCACACGCTGGTGGCGTGAGTTGATCACGTCGAGAGTGGAATAACACACCCCGGCACGCAGCTTACCGTGCAGACCCTTGTCGCGCGAGCCGCTGGTGGCGCCGGCTTCGGTGGTGTTACGAAAGTGCAACAGCGTCAAGTCGGGGATAAGCGCAGTGACGAAAGCCGCCATGGTGGTGGATTTCCCTGCCCCGTTACCGCCGGACAGCGTGGTCACCAACTCATCGAGATCAAAGGTGCGGGCGAAGAAGCCGTTCCAGTTGACCAGCGTCAGCGAGCGAAATTTACCGCGTTCAATCATTCCTGTTCATCCTCTGCACTGTCCGGTGTGGTATCAAGCTGCGAATCTTCAGCATCGCTTTCATCAGTCAGCGACAGGCTGTTTTCAACCGGCATCGCTTCGCCGTCACGGATCATTCGTAACTGCGCTTCACGCGGATCGTCTCCGCTGCGCACATCGGCGCCAAAGCGGAACACCGCTTCGGTGATGCGGAACTTGCTGCTGTCATTGCCCATGAAGTAGATCATGCCCAGACGACGCAGGCGGTTCAGTGAAGTGCGCACTTTTTCGTGCAGCTTCTGGCGATCGAGATCCGAACCGGTAGAGCGCTGATTAACGAACTTCAGCAATTTGGTTTCGTCCGCCAGGCTCAGCAACTCGTCGTACAGCTCCTGATGGCTGAAGATCCCCTCATGCGCCAGACGCTCCGGGCTGAGGTAGAGATAGCACAGGATTTTCCCCACCATCATGTCCAGTTCGGATAAAACCGAACGCGGGATCAGGGTAGTGGACCGCGGACGCAGATAGAAGAACCCTTCCGGCGCGCGGATCAACTCCACGCTGTAGCGGGCGTAAAACTCTTCCAGTTCATCCTGGAAATCCATTAAGAAGGCGTGGTTGTCCAGCTCATCGATACCGATGTGACGACCTGCGCGCAGATGGCTGTCCAGCGCAGGGAACAGCGCGTTAGACAATGCCTTGGCCAGCTTGACTGGCATTACTTGTTCAATATTTGTCGATGACATGGGCCTGGACCTTGGCTCCGTAATCATTGATTGCCTGCCATTGTGCCGGCAACCCTGAAAAATCTGCTTCAGCCACACCAAGGCGCACTGCCTGGTCGACCACTATACGTGCCACATCGAAATGACGGGCACGCGGATATTGCGCCAGATAATCGCGCATCACCGCCCCTAAATTGAGCGGCATCTGTTGTTCCTGATAAATCTTCAACGCCTGTTCGATCATGGCCGCCAGTTGCTCGCGAATTTCGCTGAACTCCTCGAATTCCAGATCCGGCGGCAATTCCCCGGTCACTTCCTCGCTGCGCAAGGCCAGCTCTTCGTCACGCATATCCAGCAGGCGATCGGCGTTGGCATGGGTCAGTGTCCATGGATTGTCGAAATAGTTCTGCACCGACTGGCGCAAACGCTGGGCGAACACCCGGTTCTTGTCCATGTCGATCGCGGTACGGATAAATTTGTGCACGTGGCGGTCGTAGCCAATCCACAGGTCGATAGCCTGCTGGCCCCAACTGATGATGCGGTCGAGCTTGCTTTGCAAGTCGAACACCAGCTTATCGACGAAGCCCAGCTCCGCGCCACCCAGTGTAGCATCCTGAATGCGCAGCAGGTTGGCCTGCAGCTTGTCGCCTGCCGCTTCCAGAGTATCCTGCAGTTCACGCAGTGTGCCTGAGGTTTCGGACAGCAGCATCTCACAGCTGGAAATGGCCGCCCGCCAGTCCTGGTTCAGCAGCGCGGCGATATCATCTTTTACGCCCTGCTGCTGTTCATCCATCACCCGTTGGGTCATGTCGATGCTGTCGAAGATTTCCGCTACCGAATATTTCAGCGGGGCAAATACGTTGCGGTGCCAGTGGAAATCGTCACCGCCCTCTTCGGCGGCGTCGGCGGCGCGTTTCAGCTCCTGCGCCACGATCGACAGCTGCATCGACAGACGCAGCGTGGAGAATTCGCGCTGACGAATATAGTAATCGGTAATGCCGATCCCCAGCGGCGTCAAACGGTAAATTGCGTTACCGTCCGCCAGTTCGCTGGTGAAGCGGTTTAACAGGCGCTGGCGCACCATGTCGTTAATCGCATTGTTGGCGCGGACCGCCACCGTTTCATGCGTCTGTTCGAAACCCTTGCTGACATGGCGAAATGCATCAACCAGCTCACCTTCGCTCATCTCGCCGTCCAGCCGCTCGCCGTTCAATGTGGCGATAGCAAGCAAAAACGCGAGACGCTCCGTAGGGAGCGAAATAGAGAAATCATTTTTCCGTGCCCAGGCGACCAGTTCGGGTACTGTCTGGGAAAATTCACTCATAGTTCGTCCTTCAGGTTTGGTTTATGCGCCATGACGTGAATATAGCGCCCCAAACTCACGTACGGCTCCTGCCGGCAATAGTGCTGTTCAAGCGCCAGTAACTCTTCAAATTTTTGCGTCTGTAACTGCCTGCTTTGCAGGTAATCGTGGAACACCCGCACGCCGGTTTTCCCGCTGATGCGCATGCCCAATTGTTCCAGCCAGCCGTATACCTGCGGCGGACTATGTGGATATTGCGGTGACAACGAACGCTTTCTGCGTCTTCTGACCTCGGGGTTCACCAGTTGGAAATTACCCAACACCACGTTACGCATCAAGAGGCCATTGGCATTAAAGAACATCAATGACAGTGCGCCACCTGGCAGCAGGCAGTCGAACAACGCCCGCAGTGCCGCTTCAGGTTCGGCAATCCATTCAAGCACAGCATGAAACAATACCAGATCAACCGGCTGTTCCAAATGTTGGCCAATATCCTGTGCTGAACTTTGTATGAATTGCATGTTCTGGCTCACACCTTTCTGCTCAGCCAGTAATGCGGCGCGTTGGATCATCTCACCAGAAAGATCGCACAACAACACCTGATGTCCTAATTCTGCCAATTGGCAGGCCATATGGCCTTCGCCGCCGCCGGCATCCAGAATGCGCAGCGGCCGCTGCGGCAACTGGGCCAACAGCGTGGTCAGATCCTGCCAGACTACCGCCTGACGGATTTTCCCTTTGGTGGTGCCGTAAATATTACGCGCAAACTTTTCAGCAATATCGTCAAAATTGCGATCCTGCATGGACAACGGCTCCGCTGATCTTATTCTGTTGGGGGCAAAGCGCCAGCCCATTCAAACCTGCTATTTTGGCACAGACTGGCTTAGAATGAATCTTCTTGCGGCCTGAATGTGCCCGGATGTCGTTTTTTCGCCCAAAAGGACCTGATTTTTGATGCTGTTTAACCTGAAAAAGTTCATTGGCGCCATTTTAATGCCGTTACCTGCGCTGCTGCTGTTGATGGGACTGGCGCTGTTGCTGCTGTGGTTCACCCGTTGGCAAAAAAGCGGCAGGGTCATTTTGACGTTGAGCTGGCTGTTTTTACTGCTTTTCAGCCTGCAGCCGGTGGCCGACAGGCTGCTACGCCCAATCGAATCGGAGTATGTCACCTATCGCGGCACTGACCCGGTAAAGTATATCGTGGTGCTGGGGGGCGGCTATACCTTTAATCCCGATTGGGCCCCCAGTTCCAACCTGATCGGTAACAGCCTGCCACGCGTCACGGAAGGCGTGCGCCTGTATCTCGTGCATCCCGGCGCAAAAATGGTGTTCACCGGAGCCGGGGGGCCCAATACTCTGAGTAACGCGGCGACGGCGGCGAAGGTAGCGGAAAGCCTGGGAGTGCCAGGCAGCGACATGGTGCTGTTGGATCGCCCGATGGATACCGAGCAAGAGGCGTTGCAGGTGTCGAAGCTGGTCGGGCAACAGCCCTTTATTCTGGTGACCTCGGCTAACCATTTGCCACGGGCGATGCGCTTCTTTGAAGCCAAGGGGCTGCACCCTATCCCGGCACCGGCCAACCAATTGGCCATCAGCTCACGTTTGAATATCTGGGATCGCGTGGTGCCATCGGCTATGTTCCTTGGCCACAGCGAACGCGCCTGGTATGAAACGCTCGGCAGCCTGTGGCAATGGCTTAAAGGGGCCGATGAGGTTTCTGTCGACTAAACAAGCTTAACCGGCAAGCCAGGGCAGCAGCTGTTTGGAAGCATAATCAAACGGTTGCCGATCCAGCTTGCCGGTATGAATCAACCGCCCCACCGCCTCCCACACCACATACAACCAGCGCCGCACCAGGAAAGATTCCGCCACCGGCGCACGTTGCAAATAATAAAACAGCAACTGACTGGGCATTCCTGCCTCACACAGCCTGAAAAGCTCATATTCCCGTGGCGCCCACAGCATCATTCCAGGGTTCAACATCGCCAGTAATTGATCGCTTTTGGGGTCTTTTAACATACTGCGTAGCGACAAGTTGCCGTGCACCAGCACGCAGGGATCGTCGAATCCGACAAAAAAATGGGTCAATGCTTCACGTGTGCGATACAGCAAGCGACGGTCTGCCATCGTCAGCTGCGGCGAATTAAGGTTGCTGACCGTTGACCACAGCACTTCCACCCGCTGTTGATACCAGCAGAACCAGTCGTTTTCCTGAGTGCTGTCGACCGTGCCGACGCAGCCGTGGCTGTCGATACGGTGCCAGGCTAATACGCCGTCGACCACCTGTTCCATCAACGAATTCCAGCGATCCGGTGTGCGCGTCGGCGCTTCTGCGGATACGCCCCGCAAACGTTCTATCAGCAAGATCTCTTTATAGGGTGATTGCTGGGTATAGACCACGCCATACACCGTCGGCAAACGAATATCGCCTTCGCGCGCCAGCATCGACAGCTTATAGGCCTCCTGCTGGGCAATCCCTTGGCAGACAAAGCTTTTCGCCATCAGCGGAATAGCGTGCCCCTGTTGGTCGTACAGTGAATACATGTGTGCATAAGGCTGCTCGCTGACGCGTTCCAGTCGGCTGATAGACTCACCCAGCACAATACTCAGTTCAGCGCGTAACTGCTCCATAAGGAAATAGCCTCAAGAGATAGGAAGAGACGCAGCTATCATCGAACGCTAAGCAGATAAATTCTTCAACGCAGATCAACAAAATGGGGATATAGGAAGGGAAATGATAATACCGCCGGTGCGCCGTGTGGCGCACCGGCGTTCAATGATCAGCTTTTCATGCTGTCACGGACACGCTGCAAGTCTTCCGGCGTATCAACCCCCACGCTCGGCATTGCCTTGGCAACCGCCACGTGGATTTTTTCGCCGTACCACAGCACCCGCAACTGCTCCAGCAACTCAATTTGTTCCAGTTGGCTTGGCGCCCAGGTGACATAACGGCGCACAAAGCCGGCGCGATAGGCGTAAATGCCGATATGCCGCAACAGGCTGTCGCCGATGCTCTCTTTGGATTGGGCGAAACGTTCACGATCCCACGGAATGGTGGCGCGTGAAAAGTAGAGCGCATAGCCCTGCGCATCCATCACCACTTTGACCGCATTGGGGTTGAAAGCTTCTTCCGCACTGTCGATCGGCACTGCCAAGGTAGCCATACCAGCCTGGCTGCCCGCCAGGTTTTCAGCCACCTGCCGCACAATGACCGGAGGGATAAGAGGTTCGTCACCCTGAACGTTAACGATGATTTCGTCATCATTAAAGCCATAATGCTCGATCACTTCAGCCAAACGTTCGGTGCCCGAATTGTGATCGGCCCGGGTCATGCAAACTTCACCACCGGCCGCTTTCACCGCTTCGGCGACGGCTGGGTGGTCGGTCGCCACAATGACGCGGCTGGCACCGGACTCGCGCGCACGTTCCATGACGTGCACCACCATCGGCTTACCGTGAATATCGGCCAGTGGTTTTCCAGGCAAACGGGTTGAAGCATAACGAGCTGGAATAATAGCGACGAAACTCATGCGTGTTTCTCATCCAATGAAAGCGCCCGCGCCTCATTTTCCAGCAGAACCGGAATGCCATCACGCAGCGGGTAGGCTAGGCCATCCACTTTACACACCAGTTCCTGGTTTTCTTTGTTGAAATAGAGCTTGCCGTTGCAGACCGGACAGGCAACGATTTCGAGTAAACGGTGGTCCATGCTTCCTCCAGGGTGGAGATCTTACGTAAGGAAAGTGGATGAGGATAGCACAACGCTATACGTCAGGTTAATCACCGGCTGCCTTGCTGTTGCGTTTTAATCTGCTGCAGGGATTGAACTGGCAATGGCGCAGGCGTAGAATTTTGTGATTCACATCACAAAAAGATATTTCTCATGATCAAACGTATTCATAAGATCATCGCCATGTTTGCCAACTTCAGCAACTGAGGCCACCCCCTTGTAACGAGCGGCGCTGGAATTCGTTTTACCCACGCCGACAACGCCGTTCGTTATTCCACTTCCCAACCCTCGCGCCATTCGGTCGCCAGCGGTGCCGGAATATCACCCAAAATAACCTGATTTGCACCGTGCCATTTTGCACTACGGGTGATGGCTTGCCGAATGTCCTGCATACGCTGTTTACCAAAGCGAACCTTGGTCTGCGGATGGAAACTGATGATTTCAAATATACCCTGCCGACGATGCATTTTTGCATCAATGCGACCAATCAGTTCTCCACGTTGCAACACGGGAAGGGTGAAATAGCCATACTGCCGTTTTTCTTTTGGCGTGTAACACTCCAACCGGTAATCGAAATCGAACAACTCCAGGGCGCGGCGGCGATCCCAAACCACTGGATCGAAGGGAGAAAGCAGAGTGGTTACGCTTGATTTCAGCTTACCTTGCTCCGCCAGGTGCAGTTCTTCGGCCAGCGAATGGTGTACGTAAAACTCCCCGTCCAATCCGTCGATCAACACCGGCAGCACTTCTCCCTGCTGCTGTAACCCGGCCAGGAGTGCCTTCGGCGCCACTCGCTTCAGTCGGTAGTAATCTGCCAGCCATTCAGCCTTGAATATCCCCAGGAAGCGACAGGTACGCGTCAACATCTCATGCCGCGCATGATCGGCCGCCAATACGTGCCTGTTATCATCCCAATGGGGCATTAGCCTTTCCGTAAGATCATAAACGCGGTGGAAGTTGCGTCGCTCAGCCACCATAAGTTTGCCGGCGGTAAACAGGATCTCGAGATGCCGCTTTTCCGGCTTCCAATCCCACCAACCGCTGTTACCTTTCTTCTCGGCGCTAAAATCCGCCGAACGTACGGGGCCAGTGGCTTCAATATGTTGCAGCAGTGCATCAATTGCGGTGCGATGGTCCTGCATCCACTCTTCGGAATACTTCCAGCCCATACCCTGCGGCTGCAGCATACGATGTCGCAGCAGGCCAAAATCTTCAATGGGTAAAAAGCAGGCTTCATGTGCCCAGTACTCGAACACCTGTCTACCGGCCAGCGCCTGTTCCAGCCATTCGGGCTGATAATCACCCAAGCGGCTGAACAGCACCAAATAGGGGCTGCGAGCGACAACGCTGATGGTATCGATTTGCAGGAGGCCCATACGCTGAATGGCGGCAACCACATCGTCGGGCTTGGCTTTACGTTTTATCGGGGTTAACAACCCCTGTGCGGCAAGGTGGAGCGCACGGGCGGCAGTAAGAGAAATAACGGGGGTGTTCATCCTGATATCCGAAGTGATTGAGCAATCGCTTGATAATAGTGGATATCGGGGAATTTATCTTCGCCAGTGCTTGGGGTGGCGGCACCGGCACTGGCGAGGAAGGGGTGGGTCAGAACGCGATAACGTCTGCCGCTGACAGCCCATGAGAGCTGCGATAGATCGAGAACTCAACGTTCTGACCTTCGTTCAATGATTTATTTTTAGTATTGGCGATAGAACGACGGCTTACATAAATTTCGTCGCTACCGTCTACCGGTGAAATAAAACCATAGCCTGCGGCTTGATCAAACCATTTCACACGGCCCATTTGTAACACAGTATTTTTAAACATAACTTATATCCTTTTACTTGAGCATCCATAACAACGTCTTTTTTATTATTGTTGGACGCTACCAGCCCATCCTAAAGTTTTTCGTAACAAACCTCTCGTGAGCAAAAAATAAAAAACCCGCACTATGGCGGGCTTGTTGAACTTAATATCTTCCGCAATGAATCAGCATTAACGCATCATCATGGTTGTATTAAGATCGTTTTACGCTATTCCCTGTTTTCTTACAGAGCAACAACGTTGGCGGCAGCCGGCCCGCGCGGGCTGTCCTGGATGGTATACTCAACACGCTGGCCTTCAGCCAGGGTTTTGAAACCGTCGGTCGCGATTGCAGAGAAATGTACGAATACATCTTTTCCACCGTCGTTCTGTTCAATAAAACCAAAACCTTTGCTTTCGTTGAACCACTTCACCTGACCAGTCTTCTTAGACATTACACATTTACCTTTTAAATATATATACAAAACCTGCCATAAGGCAATTTAGGCCGTTTTTAGAAACATTACTTATGGGAGGTACTTAGAAGGTTCGTCTTTGAAGCGGAATCAGATGATAACGTTTTTGGAGGAACTGCTTAACTCTATACTCGAACATAAATAGGTCTGTATCACAGGCCGACTTGCATTTACTCATAAATCTATTCTTTGCACAAGAGGTTTATTGCCTTATTTTTATCATTACTTCGAATTTGTTTTTATGTCTATGATTGTGCATGAGTTAATTTATCTTTTTTTATGTAAAAATCTTGGCGTTATTGCCTTCTGGACGGCCAATGTTACCGCCCTGTGCTGTTCAAATGAGAGCTAACGCATAAAAATCTAATATGCTTGCCCAAGCTATAACAAAACCCAATCGACATGGCTAAACTTGAGGTGAAAACAAGGCAGATGGCCTTTCAGCCAGCACTTATGCCGTCAAAAATATAATTTTTCAGATTATACTGAATCAAGGAGCTATGCGCATGACCGCCCAGCAGTTCGTCTCACCGAATGAAATCCGCGCCAGATTCTCCCACGCCATGTCAGAGATGTACCAAAAAGAGGTACCTCTGTACGGCGATTTGCTCGAACTGGTAGCGGAAACTAACAGACAGGTCCTGCGCGAAGATGCCGCATTGGCTCATCAATTACAAATTACCGGCGAAATCGAACGGCTGGCCATGGAGCGTCACGGCGCTATCCGGGTGGGAACTGAGCAAGAACTGGCGACCCTGCGACGGCTGTTTAACGTTATGGGCATGTCCCCGGTCGGTTATTACGATCTGGCCGTGGCAGGCGTTCCGGTCCACTCCACCGCATTTCGTGCGGTGCATGAAGACGCGCTGCAAATCAGCCCCTTTCGCGTGTTCACTTCGCTTTTGCGACTAGAGCTGATTGATAATCCGGAACTACGTCAACTGGCGCAACAACTGTTGGCGCGTCGTAGAATATTTACCGAGCGCGCACTGGAGCTGATCGCCTTGCAGGAAGCCCAGGGTGGGTTGGACGAGAACCAGGCCGACGAATTTGTCGAGCAAGCGCTGGAAACCTTCCGTTGGCACAGCAGGGCGACGGTCAGCGCAGCCGAATATCAGCAGTTGCACGACCAACACCGTTTGATTGCTGACGTGGTCGCGTTCAAAGGCCCGCACATTAACCACCTGACGCCGCGCACCCTTAATATCGATCTGGTTCAACAGGCAATGCCTGGCCGGGGCATCACTCCCAAAGCGGTGATTGAAGGGCCACCGCCGCGTCGACGCCCTATCCTGCTGCGCCAAACCAGCTTTAAAGCGCTGGAGGAAAACGTCGATTTCGTTGAGCATGACGGCAGCGCCGTTCACGGGCACCATACTGCCCGCTTCGGTGAAATAGAACAGCGCGGCGTTGCGTTGACGACGAAAGGCCGCGCACTCTACGATCGTCTGCTGCAGGCTACCAACGATGCACTGCAGGCACCGCCCAACGAGAAAAACGCAGACCGCTACAATCAACTGCTGGCGCAAAATTTTCAGGCGTTTCCGGATGATTATGCCACCCTGCGAGAGCAGCAGTTGGCCTGGTTCCGCTATTTCCCGACCGAATGCGGGCTGGCAGCCAAAGACTCATTGGATCAGCACAGCACGCTGGAACAGTTGATTGCCAAGGAATATATCCGCTTCCAGCCATTGGTGTATGAAGATTTCTTGCCGGTCAGCGCCGCGGGTATTTTCCAGTCGAATCTCGGCGATACCAGCCATGCGCAATACAACGCAACGTCCAGCAAAGCGGCGTTTGAAGTGGCTTTGGGAGCCGAGGTGATCGATGAGCTATCGCTGTATCAGCAAACACAGCAACGCTCGATAGATGCCTGCGCGCAAGCCTTGGGGCTGCACGCGCTAGCGGTTTGAATTATTGCTTCAGCAGGGCTTCGATGTTTTGCAGCAGTTGCTCAGCCTGATCGGGGGGAAGTACCGCATCAACCGGTAAATACCACCAGTTAGACTGGGCAAAGGCACGGCATTTGACCGCATCTTTTTCAGTCATCAGCAGCGTTTGTCCAGGGGTTACCAGCGCCGCCAGCGGGTCATGTTGGTATTCCTGATGATCGGCAAACGCCACTTCTCTTTCAACATCCACACCCAGCTTTTCCAGCGTGGCGAAGAAGCGCGGCGGATGGCCAATGCCGGCCATCGCCACCACATGCGGCAATTCAACCGCGGGCCGGCGTTCGCCAGTGGCAACATTCACCGCTTCGCGCGCCTGCAATCGCATGGCAATTTCACCCGGTTGCGCCACGCCACCGTTGGTAATCAATGCATCAACGCTGTTCAAACGCGAAACGCGTTCGCGCATCGGGCCCGCAGGCAACCACCAACCGTTCCCGAAGCGGCGTACACCATCGATCACGACCAATTCAAAATCGCGCTGTAAGGCGTAATGCTGCAAACCGTCATCGGTAATCACAATATCAAGTCGGTGCTGCTTAAGCAGCGCCTGAACCGCTTCGGCACGGTTCGGCGAGATGGCAACCGGCGCGGCGGTACGTTGATATATCAGAACCGGCTCATCCCCGGCCTGCCGGGTAGTAGTACTCGCATTGAGTAACAGCGGATACGCCTCAGCTTTACCGCCATAACCGCGCGAAACGACACCCACCCGGTAACCACGCTGCTGCAACTGCTCAACCAGCCAGATCACCATCGGGGTTTTGCCATTGCCGCCAGCGGTGAGATTTCCCACCACCACTACCGGTACCGGCGCACGCCAGCTTTTACGCAGGCCGCAACGGTAGCTGAGCCGAATCAGTCCGCTGACCAGGCCATACAGCCAGGACAGCGGTAACAACAGCAAATAAACCAGCGAACTGCCTGACCAGATGCGTTCGATCATTATTGACCAAACTGCATACGGTGCAGCTGGGCATAGGCGCCCTGCTTTTCGATCAATACGGCATGCTCGCCACGCTCGACGATACGGCCATCCTCAACCACCAGGATTTCATCGGCTTTCTCAATCGTCGACAGACGGTGCGCAATCACTAATGAAGTACGGTTTTTCTGCAATTCATCCAACGCGGCCTGAATAGCACGCTCTGATTCGGTGTCCAGTGCCGAGGTGGCTTCATCGAGGATCAGAATCGGGCAATCGCGCAGCAAGGCACGGGCGATGGCGATACGCTGGCGCTGACCACCGGAAAGCATTACGCCATTCTCGCCAATTACCGTATCCAGACCATTTTCCATTTTCTCAATGAAATCCATGGCGTAAGCCATGCGCGCGGCCTTCTCTATCTCTTCGCGGGTATAGCGTTCCTCACGCGCGTAAGCGATGTTGTTGGCGATGGTGTCATTGAACAAATGCACATTTTGCGAAACCAGGGCTACCTGATCGCGCAACGACGCAAGCGTGTATTCGCGCAGATCGTGACCATCCATCAGGATCTCGCCTTCCTGAACGTCATAGAACCGGGTCAGCAAATTGGCGATGGTCGACTTGCCCGATCCTGAACGGCCCACCAACGCCACCGTTTTACCTTCTGAAATGCTCAGATTGATATCACGCAGCGCTGGGGTTTCTTTGCCTGGATAGTAGAAAGTAACATTGCGGAATTCGATGTCGCCTTTCGCACGAGTCACTTCGCGGGTACCGGTGTCTTTTTCCTGCTCCATGTCCAGAATCGAGAACAGGGTCTGGCACGCGGCCATCCCACGCTGGAACTGCGCGTTGACGTTAGTCAGTGACTTCAGCGGACGCATCAGAGCGATCATCGAAGAGAACACCACGGTGATGGTACCGGCAGTCAGGGTTTCCATCACGCTTGGGAAGCTGGCGGCATACAGCACAAAGGCCAGAGCCAGTGAAGCGATCAACTGAATGATAGGGTCAGAGATAGAGGAAGCGGAAACTAACTTCATGCCCTGTTGACGCATGCGGTTGCTGACCGAATTGAAGCGATCGGTTTCAACCTGCTGGCCGCCGAAAATCAGAACTTCCTTGTGGCCTTTCAGCATCTGCTCGGCGCTGGTAGTCACCTGCCCCATGGTGTTCTGCATGTTTTTACTGATATTACGGAAGCGCTTGGAAACGATGCGGATCGCAATAGAGACAATCGGGGCCAGGACGATCAGGATCACCGAAAGCTGCCAGCTGTAATAGAACATCATGGTGAACAGCGCGATGATCGACGCCCCTTCACGCACCACGGTCACCAGTGCACTGGACGAGGATGAAGCGACCTGCTCGGAATCATAAGTGATGCGAGACAGTAATGTACCGGTAGATTGCTGGTCGAAGAAGGACACCGGCATTCTCATCATGTGGCCAAACAGACGACGACGCATGTGCATCACCACCATGCCGGAAACCCATGAAATGCAATAGCTGGAAACAAAGCCCGTCGCCCCGCGCACCACCATCAGGCCAATAACGGCCAATGGCATCCACAGCAGGATAGTGCTTTCCGTTTTCCCAAAACCGTCATCCAATAAAGGTTTAAGCAAAGACAGCATAAAGGCGTCGCTGGCTGCGTTCATTACCAACGCAATGGCGGCCACGATCAGCCCGGTCTTAAAAGGTGTGATCATCGGCCAGAGGCGACGGAAAGTCTGCCAGGTGGAGAGATCTTTATCATTCATCATGCAAATACCAGCATCGGAAGAAATAGCGGCCCATTTTACTCATTATCACCCTCTACGCCAAACCGCTGATGGTACCAACGGGGCATTATTTGTTCACGAAAGCCTTTAATTTGCCAATCGTTGTCGAAAAAAAGTACGGATAACTGACCGGAGCGCGATGTATCGCGCCATATGATGCCATTTTCCCGATATCTGGCGACGACTTTAACCGCAGGTAATCGCCATTTATTGTAACGCGATGCGGAAGCTATTGCCGCTTCCGGCGCTACAGCACGTAAAAATGGCGGAGTGGATGACGTTTTACTGCCATGATGGGGAACCTGTAATATCGTCGCGCGCAACAAATGGCGCTGATGCCGTACCAGCTGTGCTTCCGACCTTTTCTCTGCATCACCGGTCAGCAACAGGCTGTATTTGCCATCATCGATACGGATGACGCACGAGTCGTCATTTCCCGCGGTCTTTACTGCTTTCGGTGGCCACAGCACCTGGAATTGCAGCGATTGCCATTGCCAACTTTCCCCCGCGACGCAGGGTAAGTGGCCAGCGCCAAGCCGCGGACTTCTCACCGTCGCCAGCGGGAATGCCTGCTGCAATTCCTCAAGACCACCGATATGGTCCAAATGATCGTGGCTAATGACGATTTGATCCACCGGCAGCCCACGCCAGTTAAGAAAGGGGACGATATTGCGCGTGGCCGCACTGCCCGTCCCCCAACGGGGTCCAGTATCGTACAATATCGCGCGGCCATTCTTTTCAACCACCATGGCCAAGCCATGACCAATATCGAGCATATCTACGCGCCAGCGATATGACGGGGCTTTCTCCCGCCACAGCAGGCAGCACACTGCCAGCGTTACCAGCACCGAGACATAGCGCAGCCACCAATGAAAGCGCCAGAAAATCACCATCAACCAGCCCATAATGCTGACAACCAGCGATGCTGCGCCAATGTCAAACCACCCGTTTTTCAGGTAGTGTAATGGGGTGAAAACCCACGCCAGCGTTAGGTCTGCTGCCCACCACAACCCGGTACTCAACGGAGGGAAAATTCCCAGTACCACGGCGAGAAGAATCAGCGGAACCGTCACCAGGGAAACCAAGGGTACGGCCCAAAGATTAGCCGGTATTGAGGTCATACTTAGGCCAAGAAACAAGCCTGCTTGCATCGGCACCAGCAACAATGTGATACCAAACTGGATATGCAGCCAACGCAGCGGTGCCCAATACCATCCCACGCGAAAACGGGGACTAAGGGGGACCCATTCAAACCAAAATATCAGGCACAACACCGCCGTCGCCGAGAGCCAAAAGCTGTCGGACAACACCGCCAGCGGATCGCAAATCAGTATCAAGCCGATACACCACAACCAAACTTGCCAAGAAGAACAATGAATACCCCGTATGCGCAACAGCATCCAGAGCGTCAACGCCAGGCCGGTTCTTACCGCCGGTGGGTGTGCGCCAGCCAACCAGATATAACCTAGCGCCCCGAGCCAACTGGCAATCAGAGGGAAACGGTAGCCGATTCGGTGGGCAGGTAACCAAAACTGGATTACCCGCAGCAAAGACCAAATCAAAATGGCCACCATCGCCACATGCAGCCCTGAAATGGCCATCAGGTGAGCAATACCGGTTTTTAACATTAGCGAACGCAGTGAAGGCTCTAGTGCCCCGCGTTCACCAAATGCCAAAGCCAGTAAAACGGCCTGATAACGAACCGTACCAATATTGTTTTCGGCATGGCGGATAATACGCTGTCGCCAGCTACAGGCGGGATCCAAAAGTGTGGCGCTCTTTACCTGCGCCGTTAATGGTTGACGCTGCGAGATAGCCCAACGTTGGCTGTCGAAGCCCCCTTCATTTAAATTGCCATGCATCGGTCGCAGGCGCAGTTGCATCTGCCAACGCTGTCCGGCGCACAAAGGTTGCTCTTTGGGTTGCCACAGTGTGGAAAACGCAATGGATGGCACCAACCACCTGCCATTAATCTGTTCTATATGCATTACCGTCTGCTTGCGTGCCGTAGCCGCAAGCGCAATGCTGCTAACTTCGACCACGGCATGCACTACAGGCCCCTGGCTCAGGCGGTTGATTTGGTCGACCAGGTTTCCGGCAGTGAATACCGCCCACAGAAAACCCAACGCCCCCCATGCCATAAATCGGCATAGGGAGCCCCTGCGCCACAGGTAACAACAGATGGGCAGAGTGACGCATAGCATTATTCGTGCGTCAGGCAGATGCGGCATGAAAAGCAGGGGCAGAGTGCCGCAGATAATCGCGATGATCGCCAAATCCAGCGAGGTCTTGATAGGGTTTCTCCCGGTTTGGGGCAGCTATTCAAGCCGCCAACATCACGGGATTGTTCACATCAAGACCAGGTTCCACCAGCCATAATCTAAAGACGTGCGCGAGGCGCCGCACAATAACAATGACCGTTACCTTCAGGGGCAACATGTTGCGACGTGGTAAGCAGAAAAGTGCAGAATCAACCGGTCAATCTCAGCGTTCAGGCCAAAAAAAAACGGCGCCCTGGGGGCGCCGTTTTATATTTCAGTACAAGCAACAACTCTATGGAAGTCAGTGACTAACCATAGATATTGGCGCGGTCACGCAGCTCTTTGCCTGGCTTGAAGTGAGGAACGTACTTGCCGTCCAACTCAACTTTATCACCAGTTTTCGGGTTGCGACCCACACGCGGAGCACGGTAGTGAAGAGAAAAACTGCCGAATCCGCGGATCTCAATGCGTTCACCATCGGCTAACGTAGCAGCCATATGTTCTAGCATCTCTTTCACTGCATCCTCAACGGCTTTCGCCGGTACATGAGATTGCTGGCCAGCAAGTCTTTCAATAAGTTCAGACTTGGTCATAGTTCCTCCAAGCTTTGCAGCTAAACTACCGTATCGGGGCGATTAAAAAACCGCCCCCCGTCATTACTCGCCTTTAGCCGCTTTGAAAGCTTCAGCCATAGCGTTAGAGAAGTTGCTCTCTTCCTGTTTGTTGTTAACAGTAGCGATTGCGTCTTTCTCGTCAGCTTCGTCCTTAGCACGTACGGACAGGCTTACTACGCGGTTCTTACGGTCAACGCCGGTGAATTTAGCTTCAACGTCGTCACCCACATTCAGAACCAGAGTTGCATCTTCAATGCGGTCGCGAGAGGCTTCAGATGCACGCAGGTAACCTTCTACGCCGCCTGCTAATTCAACTGTAGCACCTTTGGCGTCAACTGCAGTGACTTTACCAGTAACAATAGTACCTTTCTTGTTCATAGACAGGTAGTTATTGAACGGGTCTTCAGCCAGTTGCTTCACGCCCAGGGAGATACGCTCGCGCTCTGCATCAACTTGCAGAACAACCGCTGCGATTTCGTCGCCTTTCTTGTATTCACGAACTGCTTCTTCACCTGCAACGTTCCAGGAGATGTCAGACAGGTGAACCAGGCCGTCGATGCCGCCGTCCAGGCCGATGAAGATACCGAAGTCAGTGATAGACTTGATTTTACCTTCAACGCGGTCGCCCTTGTTGTGGGTTTCTGCAAACTGCTGCCATGGGTTGTTTTTGCACTGCTTCAGACCCAGGGAGATACGACGACGCTCTTCATCGATGTCCAGAACCATAACTTCCACTACATCGCCCACGTTAACAACTTTGGACGGATGGATGTTTTTGTTGGTCCAATCCATTTCAGAAACGTGTACCAGGCCTTCAACGCCTTCTTCGATTTCTACGAAGCAGCCGTAATCAGTCAGGTTGGTTACACGACCAGTCAGCTTGGTGCCTTCTGGGTAACGTTTCGCGATAGCGACCCATGGATCTTCGCCCAGTTGCTTCAGGCCCAGGGAAACACGAGTACGCTCGCGGTCGAACTTCAGCACTTTAACAGTGATTTCGTCGCCAACGTTGACGATTTCGCTCGGATGCTTAACGCGTTTCCAAGCCATATCAGTGATGTGCAGCAGGCCGTCTACGCCGCCCAGATCAACGAATGCACCGTAGTCAGTGAGGTTCTTAACGATACCTTTAACTTCCATGCCTTCCTGCAGGTTTTCCAGCAGTTGATCACGTTCTGCGCTGTTCTCTGATTCGATAACCGCACGGCGAGAAACTACAACGTTGTTGCGTTTCTGGTCCAGCTTGATGACTTTGAACTCAAGCTCTTTGCCTTCCAGGTGCAGAGTGTCACGTACTGGACGCACGTCAACCAGGGAACCTGGCAGGAACGCACGAATACCGTTCAGCTCTACAGTGAAGCCACCCTTAACTTTGCCGTTGATAACACCGACGACAGTTTCAGCTTCTTCGTAAGCTTTTTCCAGCGTGATCCAAGCTTCGTGACGCTTAGCTTTCTCACGGGACAGCAGAGTTTCACCGAAGCCATCTTCAACAGCGTCCAGCGCAACATCAACTTCGTCGCCTACCTGGATTTCCAGCTCGCCCTGTGCGTTTTTGAATTGCTCAGCCGGGATGGCAGACTCAGATTTCAGACCGGCGTCAACCAGTACTACGTCTTTGTCGATAGCAACTACAACGCCACGAACGATGGAACCCGGACGGGTTTCGATTGTTTTCAGGGATTCTTCAAAGAGTTGAGCGAAAGATTCAGTCATGTTTAATCTTCAGGGTTCTATAGTTTAACGTCCATTTAGCATCCCGCCGAATGGGGTTGTTTCACATACCCCGCCATTGGCTCCATGCCGACAGGGTTTAGGTTACAGGGGTAAAATTTTACCCGATATAGTTCGATACTGCCATGACAAATATGACAAAAAGCCAATAACGCCGCCGCGCTTACTGCTGCGGCAACGCTAAAACTTCATGTGCATATGTCAGCGCACGCTGGATGACTTCGTCGATCGACATGCTGGTTGAATCCAGCACGAGGGCGTCGGAGGCCGGCACCAGTGGCGCGATAGGCCGATTACGGTCACGGTCGTCCCGTTCCTTTATCTCGGCTAAAAGACGTTCAAAGTTAACATTAAAGCCCTTTTCCTGCAACTGTAGCATGCGGCGGTGCGCACGCTCTTCAGAACTGGCATCCAGGAAAATTTTTACCGGCGCATCGGGGAATACCACGGTGCCCATGTCGCGTCCATCGGCAATCAGGCCCGGGGCCTCGCGGAATGCACGCTGGCGCCGCAACAAGGCTTCACGCACGCGCGGAAAAGCCGCTGCCTGCGAAGCGGTATTGCCGACGGTTTCAGTGCGGATTTCATTGCTGACATCCTCACCTTCCAAAATCACCTGCAGTTTGCCACCTTCGGCAACAAAGCGAACATCGAGATGTGCGGCCAGGGGAACCAGCGCCTCCTCAGAAGTGATATCAACCTGATGATGCAGTGCCGCCAGTGCCAGTACGCGATAGATCGCACCGGAATCCAGCAAACGCCAACCAAGGGATTCGGCCAGCGCCTTACACAAAGTACCTTTGCCTGCGCCACTTGGTCCATCAACGGTTATCACCGGAGCTGTAGCCGTCATTTCTCTCTCCTTCAGGTAGAAAACCTCACAGGGACATAACCTGCCGTCAGCACAATGCGAAAGCATAATTAAAAGCGTCCCTGCCGCCTGCCCAGTCGGGGCAGTCACGGTGGCGCATTATACGCTGCCAAACGACTAACTGTTACCCTGGAACTGTCTGGTTGTTGAAAATAAGCGTACGTCCGCGCAAAAGTATAGTGGACGCCCGTAGCCTGCGGGCGTTAAAAACGATAAAGGCCCAATTAAGGGCCTTAAAAAAAAGCATCTGACTGTGGAGTTATGCCAATTGACTGATGCGCGCCAGCTGTTCGAAGTAATCCGGGAAGGTTTTCGCGGTACATTTCGGATCGAGAATGGTCACTGGGGTGTCCGATAACGCCACCAGCGAGAAGCACATCGCCATACGGTGATCATTATAGGTGCCGATATCGGCAAATTTCAGCTTGGCCGGTGGCACCACGTGAATGTAGTCTTCCCCTTCATCCACCTCAGCCCCCACTTTACGCAGCTCCGTCGCCATCGCCGCCAGGCGATCGGTCTCTTTAACCCGCCAGTTGTAGATATTGCGGATGGTGGTCGGGCCTTCGGCAAACAGGGCTGCGGTTGCGATGGTCATTGCCGCATCAGGAATATGGTTCATGTCCATGTCGATACCGCGCAGTTCACCGCGGCTGCATTCAATATAGTCATCGCCCCAGGTAATACGTGCACCCATTTTTTCCAGCACGTCGGCAAACTTGGTGTCGCCCTGAACGCTTTTTCTACCAATGCCGGTAACGCGGACAGTACCGCCTTTAATCGCCGCCGCCGCCAGGAAATAAGACGCGGAAGAGGCATCCCCTTCCACCAGATAATCACCCGGTGAGCGATAGGTTTGGCTACCGCTAATGTGGAACACGCGATAGTTGTCGTGGCTGACTTCAACGCCGAAAGTGCGCATCAGATGCAGGGTGATATCAATGTACGGCTTGGAAACCAGCTCGCCCTTGATATGGATATGGGTGTCCTGTTTGGCCAGCGGTGCCGTCATCAGCAATGCGGTAAGAAACTGACTGGATACGCTGCCGTCCACGGTCACATCACCGCCCTGGAAGCCACCGCGCAGGCGCAATGGCGGGTAATCGGTCTGCTCCAGATAATCAATCTGCGCGCCACCCTGACGCAGGGCATCCACCAGATGACCGATTGGGCGCTCTTTCATCCGTGGTTCGCCGGTCAACACCACATCATTGCTGCCCAGGCACAGCGCAGCCGCCAAAGGGCGCATCGCGGTGCCGGCATTGCCGAGGAACAGCTCAAGCGGTTGATTAGCCACCAGCGGGCCGGCAACACCTTCGACTGTACAGGTGGTACGATCGTCTGACAGTTGGTAACTCACCCCTAATGCCTGTAGCGCATTCAGCATATGGCGCACGTCATCGCTGTCCAGCAGATTGGTCAGCGTCGTCGTCCCCTCCGCCAGCGCAGCCAGCAGCAGAGCACGGTTGGACACGCTCTTGGAGCCAGGTAAGTTGACGGTGCCATTGACCAAGGCAACCGGTTGTAACGTCAGGGAATCCACCATGTGAACAAAAATCTCCAAAATCTGATAAACGAAACGGCCCCGGGATAATGCCGGAGCCGCTTTAACGCAAAAGGACAACAGCGAAGGCTACCTGCTCACGGCAGGCGCCGGACTTAACCGTGACGACGTTCGAAGTCGACCATAAAGTCGGTTAAGGTCTTCACCCCGGCCAACGGCATTGCATTGTAAATAGAAGCACGCATGCCGCCAACCACCCGGTGACCTTTTAACGCCTGCAGGCCAATGGCTTCTGCTTCGCTGAGGAAGACTTTATCCAGCGCAGAATCCGCCAGTTGGAACGGCACGTTCATCCAGGAACGGTTGGCATGCGCCACCCGGCTACGGTAGAAGTCAGAGCTGTCGATGGTCGCGTACAGCAATTCGGCCTTGGCCTGATTGCGTTTGTGCATCTCTACCAGGCCGCCCTGCTCTTTCAGCCATTTGAACACCAGGCCGGACAGGTACCAGGCAAAGGTCGGCGGCGTGTTGAACATGGAATCGTTTTCGGCCAGCACGGTGTAATCGAGGATGGACGGGACTTCGCGACGCGCTTTGCCCAGCAGATCTTCACGTACGATCACCAGGGTCAGGCCGGCCGGCCCAATGTTTTTCTGCGCACCGGCGTAAATTACGCCGAAACGGCTGACGTCCAGCGGACCCGACAGAATGGTGGAGGAGTAATCGCCAATCACCACTTTATCGCCAAAGTCAGGTAACTCATCGATAGCTACGCCGTCGATGGTTTCATTCGGGCAATAGTGGACATAGGCCGCGTCATCGCTTAACTGCCACTCTTTCATCGGTTTGATGCCGAGCAGGCCGTCGACGTTGGTTTTCACGTCAATGGTGTTTGGCGAGCAGTATTTTTGCGCTTCGGTGATGGCGCTGTGCGCCCAATAACCGCCGTCGATATAGTCCGCGGTGGTTTTGTCACCCAGCAGGTTCAACGGCAACGCAGCAAACTGTGCGCGAGCGCCACCGTGGCAGAACAGCACTTTATAATTGGAGGGGATCTTCAGCAGATCGCGCAGATCCTGCTCGGACTGCTGGGCAACTTCGATAAACTCTTTACTGCGATGGCTAATTTCCATCACCGAGGTACCGAGGCCGTGCCAGTTGCACAGCTCCTGTTCTGCACGACGCAACACTTCAACCGGCAGCATTGCCGGGCCAGAGCTAAAATTATAAACCTGAGTCATTTCCCCTCACCACATTCACTATTCGCCAATGATACTGGCCTACCGAAATACGCCCGAAGTAACCCATCGGTTTTATCACTCACGCCCCCCGCCTGCAATGGTTATTCGCCCGATGCCGGGAAAGCCTTGAACGTGACGATAACAGGCTCTGCCAAATCACCGGTATTTTCTGCAATAAAACGCTGTGAAGGTGGCCAATTCAGTGGGTTAACGCGGTTTTTTATGCTGTATTCAGCCAACATGGCTAGGGGGCTCCAGGGCCCCCGAATGAGGAAAATGCACTCAGTATTGATTGAACATCTGCTGGATCTGTTTGGCGTCCTTGGTCTGCGTCAACGCCAGTTGAAGTAGGATCCGCGCCTTCTGCGGGTTCAGCGTACCGGAGGCGACAAAGCCGAACTTCGCGTCATCCACTTCAGCGTCTTCGGTGGTGGAGCCGGTGGGCACTCTGGAAGAACGCACCACGGCGACACCGTTATGTGCGGCCGTCGCCAGCGTATCGAACACCGTTTTATACAGGTTGCCGTTACCGACCCCGGCACTGACGATGCCTTGATACCCTTCGGCGATCAAAGCCTTCGCAGGGGCATCGGAAGCATTGGCGTAATTGTAGATAATGCCTACCTTCGGCAACGCTGTCAGGTTAGACACGTCAAACGGGGTCTCGGTGGTGTGCTTGCGCTGCGGCGCACGCTGGTAATCAACCTTGCCGTTGTGGATGTAACCAAGCGGGCCGAAGTTAGGCGACTGGAAAGTCTGCACCGACGTAGTATTGGTTTTTGTCACATCGCGTGCATCCAACACGCTGTCGTTCATCGCCACCAACACCCCGCGTTTCGCCGATTGCGGATCTGCCGCCGTCACCACTGCGTTATACAGATTGAACGGACCATCAGCGCTCATCGCCGTTGCCGGGCGCATTGCCCCGACGATCACCACCGGTTTGTCACATTTGACCGTGAGATCCAGAAAATAGGCGGTCTCTTCCAGCGTATCTGTGCCGTGGGTAACGACAAAGCCGTCAGTTTTGGCGCAGTCGGCGTTGATTTTCTTCGCCAGCTTCAGCCACATCTCATCGTTCATGTCCTGCGACCCGATGTTCACCACCTGCTCGCCCTGCACGTTGGCGAGGTTTTTTAGCTCAGGCACAGCACTCACTAAAGCGTCAACGCCCAGTTTCCCCGCCGTATAGTTGGATTTCGTCGCCGATTCGCCACCGCCGGCAATGGTGCCGCCGGTCGCCAACAAGGTAATGGTAGGCAAAGCCAACGCCGAACCGCTCGCCCCCGCCAACAGTAGCGCCACGGCGCTCAGTTTCACTGATTTCATTGCGTTTCTCCATGATAGATAACCCGCTGAATTATGGCCCTTATCCCTAAAAAAACTGTGACTTTGCCACCGCTTTAGGAATACATGGAGCTTGAGCGTAAAACCCCGTATCATTGCGCGTTTTTAGTACGCTCAAAAAGTGAAGACAATGACGCAAACTTTTATCCCTGGCAAAGACGCCGCGCTGGAAGACTCTATCGCCCGTTTCCAACAGAAATTAAGCGACCTGGGTTTTAATATCGAAGAGGCCTCCTGGCTGAATCCGGTACCTCATGTATGGTCGGTTCATATCCGCGATCGCGATTGCCCGCTGTGCTTCACCAACGGCAAAGGCGCCAGCAAAAAAGCTGCTCTGGCCTCCGCTTTGGGCGAATACTTCGAACGCCTTTCCACCAACTACTTCTTTGCCGACTTCTATCTGGGGAAACAGATTGCCGAAGGTGACTTCGTGCATTACCCGAACGAGAAGTGGTTCCCGATCCCAGCCGATGACTCGCTGCCGGCCGGTATTCTCGATGAGCGTCTGCATGCTTTCTACAATCCGGATCAGGAAGTCAACGCAAGCGATCTGATCGATCTGCAGTCCGGTAATGGCGATCGCGGCATTTGCGCCCTGCCGTTCTCTCGCCAGTCTGACCAGCAGACCGTTTACATTCCGATGAACATCATCGGTAACCTGTACGTTTCCAACGGCATGTCCGCGGGTAATACCGCCAACGAAGCGCGCGTACAAGGCCTGTCCGAAGTGTTTGAGCGTTATGTGAAAAATCGCATCATCGCCGAATCCATCAGCCTGCCAGAGATCCCGGCCGAGGTGCTGAACCGCTATCCTGGCGTGGTAGAAGCCATCGCCAAGCTTGAAGAAGAAGGCTTCCCGATCCTGTCTTACGACGCGTCGCTGGGCGGTAATTATCCGGTGATCTGCGTGGTGCTGTTTAACCCGGCTAACGGCACCTGTTTTGCCTCGTTCGGTGCCCATCCTGATTTCGGCGTGGCGCTTGAGCGTACCGTCACTGAGCTGCTGCAGGGCCGTAGCCTGAAAGATCTGGACGTGTTCACCGCACCGACCTTCGACGACGAAGAAGTGGCGGAGCACACTAACCTGGAAACCCACTTTATCGACTCCAGCGGTTTGATCTCCTGGGATATGTTCAAACAGGACGCAGATTACCCGTTTGTCGACTGGAGCTTCAGCGGCAGCACGCAGGAAGAATTCGCGACGCTGATGAGCATCTTCGACAAAGAAGGCGCTGAAGTGTATATCGCCGACTATGAACATTTGGATGTCTACGCCTGCCGCATCATCGTACCGGGCATGTCCGACATCTACCCGGCGGAAGACCTGCTGCTGGCCAACAACAGCATGGGGGCGCACCTGCGCGATACGTTGCTGGCGCTGCCGGGCAGCGAGTGGGAGCCGCAAGAGTATCTGGCGCTGTTAGAGCGCCTGGACGACGAAGGCCTGGACGACTTCACCCGCGTGCGCGAGCTGCTGGGAATTGCTTCCGGCAAAGACAACGCCTGGTCTACCCTGCGTATCGGCGAGTTGAAGTCAATGCTGGCCCTGGCCGGCGGCGATCTGGATCAGGCGCTGATCTGGGCCGAATGGACGCAGGACTTCAACTCTTCCGTGTTGAGCCCGGCGCGCAGCAACTACTACCGTTGTTTGCAAACCCTGCTGCTGCTGACGCAGGAGCCTGAACGCGATCCGGCGCAATACTATTCCGCCTTCGTGAAAATGTACGGCCAGGAAACGGTGGATGCCGCCTCTGCGGCCATCAGCGGTGAAGAACGCTTTAACGGCCTGTTCGCTGTCGATAGCGATCTGAAAGCCTTACCGGCACATCAGGCGCTGCTAGCGGCCTATGAAAAACTGCAGACCGCCAAGCGTCGCCATTGGGCGCAGGCATAATCTCAGTATCTGTGCGCCGGCGGCCTTCTGCCGGCGCAACACCAAGATAGAAAAATAACAAAGAATTATTTGACGGTTAAATAGCCGTTTTTTTGTTTTATTTTTTTTGCCTAATTACGCACTTAACGGTAAACAAGATAAATAAAACAGCAGTTGTTACGGACCGGTAAAATAATAATTAACCGATAATTAAACCTTGCCGCTCTGAAAGTGACAAAATGCGCTAAAATTTAACCTATTCAAGGTTGACACGGTCGCAAATTCAAAATTATTTGCAAACATTAAAAAATTGTTTTTATTTAAAAATCAATAAATTAACCAAATAAACCTTGCGATTTATCTGGTTTTTGGCCGTTTTAGTTTCCCGCCTTATGATCCAAATCAATTTTTACCCTATACTGCTTTGCTAGTATCTCATTGCGTTGTTTTAACCCTTAAAAGCGAGAGTTAGTGTGAAAGCTGACAACCCCTTCGATCTGATATTACCTGCAGCAACGGCGAAAATCGCTGAAGATGCAGGTGTGTATAAAGCCACCAAGCACCCGCTGAAAACGTTTTATTTGGCGATCACTGCCGGCGTCTTTATTTCAATCGCATTCGTATTTTATATCACTGCGACTACCGGCACTGCCGGTGTGCCTTTCGGCCTGGCAAAACTGGTCGGCGGCATCTGCTTCTCTCTGGGGTTAATGCTGGTCGTGGTTTCAGGCGCCGACCTGTTCACTTCTACCGTGCTGATTGTCATCGCCAAAGCCAGCGGCCGCATCAGCTGGTACCAGTTGGCTGCCAACTGGCTAAATGTCTATATCGGCAACCTGATCGGCGCCCTGTTCTTCGTCGCGCTCATCTGGTTCTCCGGCGAACACATGGTGGCCAACGGCCAATGGGGACTGAACGTCCTGCAAACCGCTGACCACAAGCTGCATCACACCTTTGTTGAGGCCGTCTGCCTCGGCATCCTGGCTAACCTGATGGTTTGCCTGGCCGTGTGGATGAGCTACTCAGGCCGCAGCCTGATGGACAAAATGTTCGCCATGATCCTGCCGGTCGGCATGTTCGTCGCCAGCGGTTTCGAACACAGCATCGCCAACATGTTTATGATCCCTATGGGTATCGTGGTTAAAAACTTCGCCACGCCGGAATTCTGGCAAGCCATAGGGGCAGCACCCGAGCAGTTTGCTCATCTGACCGTAAGCAACTTTATCATCGACAATCTGATCCCAGTCACCATTGGCAACATCATTGGCGGCGGTTTACTGGTTGGGTTGACTTACTGGGTAATTTATCTGCGCGGTGGTGAACAACAGCACTAAGCTGTTAGTTATCGCGCGCCGAGTTAGAACTCCACAATTAAAGGTAGGTGTATAATGACCGAACTTAACGAGAAGTTAGCCAAAGCTTGGGAAGGTTTCAGCAAAGGTGACTGGCAGAACGAAGTCAACGTTCGTGACTTCATCCAGAAAAACTACACTCCTTACGAGGGTGATGAATCCTTCCTGGCTGGCGCAACTCAGGCCACCTCCACCCTGTGGGAAAAGGTTATGGAAGGGATCAAACTGGAAAACCGCACCCATGCGCCAGTTGATTTCGACACCAACGTTGCCGCGACCATCACTTCCCATGACGCTGGCTACATCGCTAAAGAGCTGGAAACCATCGTAGGTCTGCAGACTGACGCCCCTCTGAAACGCGCGCTGATCCCATTCGGCGGCATCAAAATGGTCGAAGGTTCTTGTAAGGTCTATGGCCGCGAACTGGATCCACAGCTGAAAAAAGTGTTCACCGAATACCGCAAAACCCACAACCAGGGCGTATTCGATGTTTACACCAAAGACATCCTGAACTGCCGTAAATCTGGCGTGCTGACTGGTCTGCCAGATGCATACGGCCGTGGTCGTATCATCGGTGACTACCGCCGCGTAGCCCTGTACGGCATCGATTTCCTGATGGCCGACAAACTGAACCAGTTCAAGTCACTGCAGACCAAGCTGGAAAACGGCGAAGATCTGGAAATGACCATCCAGCTGCGTGAAGAAATTGCTGAACAGCATCGCGCTCTGGGTCAGATCAAAGAAATGGCTGCCAAATACGGCTGCGATATCTCTGGTCCTGCTACCACCGCACAAGAAGCTGTACAGTGGACTTACTTCGGCTACCTGGCCGCGGTGAAATCTCAGAACGGCGCAGCAATGTCCTTCGGCCGCGTGTCTACCTTCCTTGACGTGTTCATTCAACGCGACATCGATGCAGGCAAACTGACTGAAGAACAAGCGCAGGAACTGATTGACCACCTGGTAATGAAACTGCGTATGGTGCGCTTCCTGCGTACCCCTGAGTATGATGAGCTGTTCTCCGGTGACCCAATCTGGGCGACCGAGTCCCTGGCAGGTATGGGCGTTGACGGCCGTACTCTGGTAACCAAAAACAGCTTCCGCTTCCTGAACACCCTGTACACCATGGGGCCGTCTCCGGAACCGAACATGACCATCCTGTGGTCTGAAAAACTGCCTCTGAACTTCAAAAAATACGCGGCGAAAGTGTCTATCGACACCTCTTCCGTACAGTATGAAAATGACGACCTGATGCGCCCAGACTTCAACAACGATGACTATGCCATCGCCTGTTGCGTCAGCCCGATGATTGTCGGTAAACAAATGCAGTTCTTCGGTGCCCGTGCCAACCTGGCGAAAACCATGTTGTACGCTATCAACGGCGGCGTTGATGAAAAACTGAAAATGCAGGTAGGCCCGAAAGAAGCGCCAATGATGGACACCGTGCTGGACTATGACAAAGTCATGGAACGCATGGACCACTTTATGGATTGGCTGGCCAAACAGTACGTGACCGCGCTGAACATCATTCACTACATGCACGACAAGTACAGCTATGAAGCTGCGCTGATGGCACTGCACGACCGTGACGTTTATCGCACCATGGCCTGCGGCATCGCCGGTCTGTCGGTTGCGGCTGACTCCCTGTCCGCCATCAAGTACGCTAAAGTCTCCACCATCCGTGACGAAGACGGTCTGGCTATCGACTTCAAAATCGAAGGTGAATATCCGCAGTTCGGTAACAACGATGCTCGCGTTGATGACATCGCCTGTGACCTGGTAGAACGTTTCATGAAGAAAATTCAGAAACTGCGTACCTACCGTAATGCGGTACCGACTCAGTCCGTACTGACCATCACTTCTAACGTGGTCTACGGCAAGAAAACCGGTAACACTCCAGACGGTCGCCGCGCTGGCGCGCCATTCGGTCCAGGTGCTAACCCAATGCACGGTCGCGACCAGAAAGGTGCTGTAGCCTCCCTGACCTCCGTAGCCAAACTGCCGTTTGCTTACGCGAAGGACGGGATCTCCTACACCTTCTCCATCGTGCCAAACGCGCTGGGTAAAGACGACGACGTGCGTAAAGCTAACCTGGCGGGTCTGATGGACGGTTACTTCCACCACGAAGCGTCTATCGAAGGTGGTCAACACCTGAACGTTAACGTGATGAACCGTGAAATGCTGCTGGACGCGATGGAAAACCCTGAGAAATACCCTCAGCTGACCATCCGCGTATCTGGTTATGCCGTTCGCTTCAACTCGCTGACCAAAGAACAACAGCAAGACGTCATTACTCGTACTTTCACTCAGTCGATGTAATTGCCCCATCCGGGCGGGGTTTCCCGCCCGGTAGTCAAGCTGAAATTCGGGGCCGGATCTTTCCGGCCTTTTTAGCAAATGCACTACCCTGACTCACTCAGAGTCTGTTTTGCCAGATAGCTATACTGAATGGAATTGGTGGATATCCGGCAAAACAGTTATCCGGCGTAATAACCGGCCAACAGGCATCGTTTCACCCCAGTCGTCGGGCCTTGCCCGGTTGCTGCATCGCTGATCCCTGGCTGGCGGTTATGAGCCTACTTTTAGACTGCGTTTGACAGTCAATATTGGAGAAAACCCCGCAATGTCAGTGAAAGGTCGCATCCACTCCTTCGAATCCTGTGGCACCGTAGACGGTCCGGGGATCCGCTTTATCGTCTTCTTCCAGGGCTGCCTGATGCGCTGCCTGTATTGCCATAACCGTGACACCTGGGATACCCACGGCGGGAAAGAAGTGACCGTTGAAGAGTTGATGAAAGACGCCGTCTCTTATCGTCACTTTATGAATGCCTCCGGCGGTGGCGTAACGGCCTCCGGTGGTGAAGCCATACTGCAGGCAGAATTCGTCCGCGATTGGTTCCGCGCCTGCCATGAAGAAGGGATCAATACCTGTCTGGACACCAACGGCTTTGTGCGCCGCTACGATCCGGTGATCGATGAGCTGCTGGATGCCACCGACTTGGTGATGCTGGATCTCAAACAGATGAACGACGACATTCACCAGAACCTGGTCGGCGTTTCCAACCACCGCACGCTGGATTTCGCCCGCTATCTGGCGAAACGTAATCAACGCACCTGGATCCGTTATGTGGTAGTGCCGGGCTGGTCCGATGATGACAAGTCAACGCATATGCTGGGTGAGTTCACTAAAGACATGACCAACATCGAGAAAATCGAACTGCTGCCCTATCACGAACTGGGTAAGCACAAATGGGTGGCGATGGGTGAAGAGTACAAGCTGGACGGCGTCCATCCGCCGAAAGCGGAAACCATGGATCGCGTGAAAAGCATTCTGGAAAGCTACGGCCACAAAGTCATTTACTGAGCCCGTTAGCTACAACAAAAAAACCCGGCACACGATGGCCGGGTTTTTTATGCTCAGGCGGCAGCCAACGGAGTGTGGTGACGATCCGGCTTTCTCAGCAGCATCATCAGATAGACCAGGGCAACGGCGGCAATCATCACAAACAACAGGCGGTCGGAATAATTTTGCATCAGCAGCGCCGTCATCGACGGGCCAAGCAGACTGCCGATGGTATAGCTCATCAACAATGCCTGGTTCATCGCCACCAGTTCATGCGGCAACGCCTTTTCACAAGCCCAGGACATCGCCACCGGATATAAGGTGAACCCGGCACAACCGAGAATAAACAACGCCGGTGCCATCGCATAGTTACCAAGCATGGCGATGCTGGCAAGGATCACCACAAACACCTGAATGCGCAGCACCAGCAAACGACCATAGCGGTCTGCCAGACGCCCAACCGGCCATTGCCCGACAATGCCTGAGCTGACCAGCAATGCCATCCAGTAACCCACGTTGGCATCACTCATGCCCTGATGGGACAGGTACAGCGGCATCAGGCCGTATAGCGAGCCGAGTACAATGCCGGAAATGACACAGCCATTAATCCCCAACCGCGCGCTACGGCGCTTCAACATTGGCCAAACCGCAGCCTGTTGGGGTTCGTCGTGCCGACTGTTAACCCGGGCAAACAGCATCGGCAGCGTGGCACTGAGCACGATGGCCGTGACCCATGGCACCACATTCAACAGTTCGGTCGATACCATACTTAACAGCAGTTGGCCGACAACCGTACCTAGGTAATAAACCATCATATAAGCCGCCAGCAATTGCCCACGGTTAGACAGATTACCGCTCCGCAGCAAGGCGCTTTCGACGATCACCCAGATCCAGGCGCAGCCGATGCCAGCAAAGAAACGCCAGCCCATCCAACTCCAAAAATCGAGCGACAATGCCATACCGGCAGTCGCCACGGCGAATACCACACAGGCAAGATGATAGCTGCGGGTAAAACCAATGCGCTGGATGAGTTTGCCCGCAATCAGCGTGCCGACCAGATTGCCGGTAAAGTAAGAGGAACTTACCATTCCTACCTGCCAGGTTGACAACTGAGCATGAGTCAACCAAAGAGGGACTAGCGTATTCAATACGGCGATAGAGACCGTGAGCAGCAACAAGCCACAGAGCAGCAGGAGCACTGGGCGGGAGTATGCGGACATAGTGAGATTGAAACCGAACGCGCAATGAGAGTGCGCGCATCATGCCACTGGCGATAAAAAAGTCAATCAGCTCTTATATGTATACCGCACAATTTGTATTACGCGGCCTATTTAACGGCGGAATGGCCGCCGGCGCCTGTGATGTTAGGCACCTGACGACCATTCATTTTTTATCAGAAATACAGTTCTAAAGATTCAACTTCAGCCGTGCATTCCGCACCCCAGGCACCCAGGGTGATTTGCGCCAATTGCGCCAGTCCCTGATAGAAAGGATGCTGCGCATTGGCTTCCAGCAGTTCCAGATAGCGTGGTGCCCATTGCAACAAATGTTTCGTCAGCAGTTGCTCGACCAACCCGCCCTGACGTTCTTCGGCCAGCCACGCCACCATCATCAGCAAAGTGCCAATATGATCTTCCGGCTCATTGCGATCGTGCTGAGCTTCAATGCCGTTGGCCCGTAACCACTTGCGCAACCGCAGGGTCGAATGACCAAACAGCACGTTCTCTTTGTCCAGATACACCGAACCCCATAATGGCGCCGGTAAGGTATCAGGCCCCACAAACAGACGTTGGTAAGCTTCCGCCAGGGATTCATCCTGTTGATCTTCAATACCGGTCGCAATCAGCGCAGCCGCCGTCTGTAACCGATCAGCATCGCCATACGGCCACTCTTTGACCCACTCAGATTCAGACAGGGTTGCCAACAGCTGTTGGCCGTCTTCACTTTCTGGCGGCGCGTACAGCAACACACCCAGCACCCGCCCCGTTAAAGCGATATTTTCAAGCGTCATAAATCAAGGATCCTTTTAAGGGCGCAGTTTATCACTGCGCCTCACTACAATATTAACCGGCCACCGCCATGCCGACGGTCATATGCAGGCCGTAGAACACGCCCCGCCCGACCAGCTCACCGGCGATAACCAGAATCAAACCTAAAGCCATTCCCATCACGCTAGCGTTACCACGGCGCAACAGCGGGCAGATCCAGCAGCCCAACCCCAGCACCACCAGCACCAAACGCCCAACCATTAATTGCCCGTACTGTGGGATAAGCGCTGATGCCTGCTGTACCGAACTGCTGATGCTGGCTAGCTCGTAGCCTTGCATCATAACGGTCCCCAGACTGACCAACAGCGCCACCACGCTCAGAGTAGCCAGTGAATGCCGGGTTGTAACATCCAGCCCCGCAAAACGCAGCAACAAAACGCCCAGCATTGGCCCCCCGATCGGTACCGTCAGGAAAAAGCTCAGCGTAGTGTAACCGTTATGCCAGGTTGGCACCGTATCGATTTGATATACCCGCGTCATCATGTAAACAAAGACCAGGCCCAGTGCCATGGTCACCCACAACCACACGCGCCCCAATAACGGCGGTATTTTGCCCAATACCGCCAACAGCCAATAACAACCGCCGACGGCGAAGAACAAGGCGCCAGCGGCTATTTCGTTACTCAATGCCGAAGCGCCAATGCGGTTCAACGAGTTAAACGCCCGCCACGGCGAACCGAGGTGCAGCGTGGAAGCAATGAAAGCAATGCCCATCAACAACCACAGGAAGAACATCGCGCGGTGAACTGCCCTGCGCTGCTGTTCGTTCAGGTTACCGCCAATTATGGCGAGCCCCATGACGATAACCCCTCCTACCACACATTGTCCCAATACGGTAAACAACATCAGCGGCCATTCTTGCCATCCCATACCCATATCAAACCTCCTTTGGATTGGCCAAATAGCCAGTGGTGTCGCCAGTTGGGCGGCTGTTGGCATTGGGTTTTACCACCAGGCACGGTCGGGTAAAATGCGCCGCCGGCAAGGGGGCCACCTGCGCCAGAGAGCCATGCTGCTGCCGCAGTTGCTCAATCGGGCCAAAATCCAGGGCCCGCAGTGGACAAGATTCCACGCAGATAGGTTTATGGCCTTCGGCTACCCGCTTATAACAGCCATCGCACTTGGTCATGTGGCCCTTGGTCGAATTGTACTGCGGTGCGCCGTATGGGCAGGCCATATGGCAGTAGCGACAGCCGATACACACCTCTTCATTCACCACCACAAAGCCGTCTTCCCGCTTGTGCATCGCGCCGGTCGGACACACTTTGGTGCAGGCGGGATCTTCACAGTGGTTGCAGGCAATCGACAAATAATAAGCGAATACATTTTGTTGCCAGCCGTCGCCATCCTGGAACCAATCTCCTCCGGCATATTCATAGATGCGGCGGAAACTGACGTCCGGCGTCAAATTTTTATAGTCTTTGCAGGCCAGTTCGCAGGTTTTGCAGCCAGTGCAACGACTTGAATCGATAAAGAATCCATATTGCTGAGTCATTTGGTCCTCCCCTACACCCGGGGTAGTTGGAGTTGCATCGCGGCGGCAACTAAGCGCATCCCCAGGATGCGTACAGGTAGTACGTGACTGGGGTAAGCGCAGGCGGCCAACAAAGATGCGGCTTCAAGTACGCAGGGTTATACCTTTTCGATTTGAATCAGGTTGGTATGCTGCGGATTACCCTTGGCCAACGGCGAAGGCCGGTGGGTGGTCAGGGTATTCATACAGGCACCATGGTCGACACGGTCACCGCGCATATCGGCCTGATGCCAGGCTCCCTGCCCCATCGCGACAACGCCAGGCATGATCCGCGGCGTCACTTTGGCTTCGACACGCACTTCGCCACGCCCATTAAATACCCGCACCTTGTCGCCGCCGATAATGCCGCGCGACTGGGCGTCCAGTGGGTTGATCCACACCTCCTGACGACAGGCCGCCTGCAACACATCGATGTTGCCGTAGGTAGAGTGGGTACGGGCCTTGTAATGGAAGCCAAACATTTGCAATGGGTAAGTGTTGCGCAGAGGATCGTCCCAACCTTCAAAAGTAGAGGCGTAAATTGGCAACGGGCTGATGGTTTCATCTTTTTCCAACTGCCAGCTGTCGGCGATCTCAGCCAGCCTGGAGGAATAGATTTCTATCTTGCCGGACGGCGTTTTTAATGGATTCGCTTCGGGATCCTGGCGGAATTTTTTATAGGCGACAAAATGCCCATTGGGATCTTTGCGCTTATAAATCCCCATACTGCGCAACTCTTCATAACCCGGCAGCAGCGGATCCCTGTCCTGCATTTTGGCGTACAAATGTTGCAGCCATTGCGCCTGGGTACGCCCTTCGGTGAACTTCTGATGCACCTCTGGCCCCAGCCGACGCGCCACTTCACTCAGCACCTCATAGATGCCCTTGCGTTCAAATTTGGCGGGGGTTGCAGGCTGGATAAAGATCAGATACCCCATGTTGCCGGCATAGTCGTTGGGAATAATGTCTTCCTGTTCGACGGTCATCAGATCCGGCAGTAAAATGTCGGCATATTTGGCCGACGAGGTCATAAAGTTTTCGAGCACCACGATCATTTCGCACTGGGATTCGTCCTGCAAAATATCGTGGGTTTTGTTGATGTCGGAATGCTGGTTGGTGATGGTGTTACCGGCATAGTTCCAGATGAACTTGATCGGCACATTCAGTTTGTCCTGCCCACGTACCCCGTCGCGTTTGGCGGTCATCTCCGGGCCGCGCACGATGGCATCGGTCCAGCTAAAACAGGAGATTTGCGCTTTGACCGGGTTTGCCAATACCGGCATCCGCTCAATGGTAATGGTGTAGGTTGATTCACGCGCCCCGCTGTTGCCGCCATTGATGCCAACATTGCCGGTCAGGATAGGCAGCATGGCGATTGCACGCGAGGTCAGTTCGCCATTGGCCTGTCGCTGTGGCCCCCAGCCCTGGCAGATGTAGGCTGGTTTCGCCGTGCCTATTTCCCGCGCCAGTTTGATAATACGTTCGGCCGGAATGCCGGTAATTTTCGCCGCCCACTGCGGCGTTTTTTCAACGCCGTCTTCACCTTGCCCAAGAATGTAAGCCTTATAATGCCCATTTACCGGCGCATCGGCTGGCAAGGTTTTTTCGTCATAGCCGATGCAATACCGATCCAGAAACGGTTGGTCGACCAACTGTTCGCTGATCAATACATGCGCCAGCCCGGCAACCAATGCCGCATCCGTGCCGGGACGAATAGGGATCCATTCGTCCTCACGTCCGGCGGCCGTATCGGTGTAACGCGGATCGATAACGATCATGCGCGCATGAGAACGTTCACGCGCCTGCTCCAGATAATAGGTAATGCCGCCGCCGCTCATCCGCGTTTCCGCCGGGTTGTTACCGAACATCACCACCAGCTTGCTGTTTTCGATGTCAGACGTGCTGTTGCCTTCGTTGCTGCCATAGGTATAGGGCATGGCGCAGGCGATTTGCGCTGTGCTGTAGGTGCCATACTGGCTGAGGTAACCGCCATAGCAGTTCATCAGCCGAGCGACCAGCGACGCATTCGGTGACGAACGGGTAATGTTGCCGCCGACGATGCCCGAGGTGTAATTGATATATACTGCTTCGTTACCGTACTGTTCGACGATGCGTTTTAGGTTGTCGGCAATGCTATCAAAAGCTTCTTCCCAACTGATGCGTTTGAACTTGCCTTCACCCCGCTTGCCAACGCGTTTCATCGGGTAATTCAGACGATCGGGATGATTCATGCGGCGGCGAATAGAACGGCCACGCAAACAGGCCCGAACCTGGTGGTCGCCATATGCGTCCAGTCCGGTGTTATCGGTTTCGACCCAATAGACTTCGTTATCACGCACGTGCAAACGCAAGGCGCAGCGGCTGCCGCAGTTGACCGAGCAAGCCCCCCAAACCACTTTATCCTGCGCGGTTTTTTGCACACCTTCGCTGATTGAATCTGCCAATGCGCGGCGACTAAACGGTAAGGCTATACCCCCCACGGCCATAGCCAGCCCGACGATACCGCCGGACTTTACCAAGGTGCGACGGCTAACGCCTGCAGACACTTGGCTGTTTTCTTTGTTTTCCGACATAACTCACTCCACGTTTTACCCTGGTATTGATAAACGTCATGCCTTTGACTCAAGGCGGCGAGCAGAGGAGACAGAACTGATGTCTGCTGATGAGCTTGAGTAAAAACCCTCCTCTATACAGGGATATTACTCAGAAGTGGGTAGTGAACTTTGTCTGCTATCAATAAAGCGGGGGAAGGAGATGAAAGAAAAAGTCCTTTCGAACAAAAGGATAATAATTTTCTTATAAAAAAAGCGCCCGCAGGCGCTTTTCATAGAACAGGCAATAAGTTAGCCGATATATTCCAGGCCGCCCATATACGGACGTAATACTTCCGGCACCTGAACACGGCCATCGGCCAGCTGGTAGTTTTCCAGCACGGCAACCAGCGTACGACCGACTGCCAGACCAGAACCGTTCAGCGTATGCACCAGGCGCGGCTTCTTCTCGGTTTTGCTACGGCAGCGAGCCTGCATGCGGCGTGCCTGGTAATCCCACATGTTGGAACAAGATGAGATTTCACGGTAAGTGTTCTGCGCCGGCAGCCACACTTCCAGATCGTAGGTCTTGCACGAGCCTGCCCCCATGTCGCCGGTACACAGCAACATTTTACGGTACGGCAGGTTCAGCAGCTGCAGCACTTTCTCCGCATGACCGGTCAGCTCTTCCAGCGTAGCCATGGAGTCTTCCGGACGGACGATTTGCACCATCTCGACCTTGTCGAACTGGTGCATGCGGATCAGACCGCGGGTATCGCGACCATAAGAACCGGCTTCGGCACGGAAACATGGCGTATGCGCGGTCATCTTCAGCGGCAGTGATTCTTCTTCCAGGATCTCGTCGCGTACCAGGTTGGTCAACGGCACTTCTGCAGTTGGGATCAGCGCGTAGTTGCTGCTGTCGGATTCCTCTTCCAGCGGTTTGGTGTGGAACAGATCTTCACCAAACTTCGGCAACTGGCCGGTACCGTACAACGTGGCGTGGTTAACCAGGTAAGGCACGTAGGTTTCCTGGTAGCCGTGCTGTTCGGTATGCAGATCCAGCATGAACTGGGATAACGCACGGTGCATGCGGGCGATTTGCCCTTTCATCACCACAAAGCGTGAACCGGTCAGTTTTACGGCAGCGGCGAAGTCCAGACCACCGGCCATTTCGCCCAGATCCACGTGATCGCGTACCTGGAAATCATACTGGCGCGGCTCGCCCCAGCGGCTGACTTCCTGGTTATCGCTGTCGTCTTTGCCATCCGGCACTGCATCATCCGGCAGGTTCGGGATCGCCAACGCATAATCGCGGATTTCAGTCTGCAGCTGATCCAGAGCGGCCTTGGCAATATCCAGCTTGTCACCCAGCTCGTTGACTTCGCGACGCAGCGGCTCAATGTCTTCCCCGCGCGCTTTAGCCGCGCCGATGGATTTCGATCGGGAGTTACGTTCTGCCTGCAGCATTTCAGTTTCTACCTGCAGAACTTTGCGACGCTCTTCTTGAGAACGCAGCAGATCCAGATCGAGTTTAAAGCCTCGGCGAGCCAGTTTGACGGCGACTGCGTCTAGCTCATTACGCAGCAGATTGGGATCGAGCATGCTAATCCTGTGCTTATTGTTATTGAAAGAAAATTTGTTGTTTTATGCGGCTGTTTAAAAGCCGCATAAAGGAAGAGTGGTACCCGCTAACCTTACCGCAACGGCAACGCTAGCGGTAGCGTTTTGTCTGGCTATTTTGATCCTGCTCAGCCAGCCATGCCAGCTTTTCGCCGATTTTACCTTCTAGCCCGCGTGAGGTTGGATGATAGTAACGCGTCCTGGCCATTTCAGCTGGGAAATAGTCCTCGCCGGCGGCATAGGCATTGGGTTCGTCGTGAGCGTAACGGTACTCTGCACCCAGCCCCATTTCCTTCATCAGCTTAGTTGGCGCATTGCGCAGATGTTCGGGCACATCATAATCCGCCCGCTCTTTAGCATCGCGCATCGCCGCTTTGAAGGCGGTATAAACGGCATTACTTTTTGGCGCGCAGGCCAGGTAAACGATCGCTTGAGCAATCGCACGTTCACCTTCGGCCGGACCAACGCGGGTAAAGCAGTCCCAGGCGGCGATCGCCACCTGCATACCGCGCGGATCGGCATTGCCGACATCTTCCGAAGCAATGGCCAGCAGCCGGCGCGCCACATACAGCGGATCGCCTCCGGCGGTAATAATACGCGCATACCAGTACAGCGCAGCATCCGGGGCGGAACCTCGCACCGATTTATGCAGCGCCGAAATAAGATCGTAAAAACGGTCGCCTTTATTGTCGAAGCGCGCGCTGCGTTCGCCGGAGACTTCTTTCAGTAATTCCGGCGTCAGCACGCGAATGCCTTTGGCGTCGATCTCCGCCATGTCCGCCATCATCTCCAGGCTGTTCAACGCCCGGCGCGCATCGCCGCCCACCAGTTCCGACAGCATGCGGCGGGTCTCTTCCGGCAGCTCGATATTCTGGCCGCCAAACCCCCGGCTGTTGTCCTGCATCGCCTGATCAAGCACCTGGCTGATATCTTCTGCCGTCAACGCTTTCAGCAAATACACGCGGGCGCGGGACAACAGCGCCGAGTTAAGCTCAAAGGACGGGTTTTCGGTTGTCGCGCCAATAAAGGTAATGGTGCCGTCTTCAATGTGCGGCAGAAAGGCATCCTGCTGGCTTTTGTTGAAACGGTGTACCTCATCGACAAACAAAATGGTGCGACGACCGGCGTCACGATTCTGTCGTGCCCTCTCAATCGCCTCACGGATTTCTTTGATGCCCGATGTCACGGCGGAAATTCGCTCGACGTCCGCCTGGCCGTAGCGGCCGATCAGCTCCGCCAGCGTCGTTTTCCCGGTGCCGGGCGGCCCCCACAGAATCATCGAATGCAGTTGCCCCGCCTCGATGGCGCGCGGCAAAGGCTTACCGGCAGCCAGCAGGTGTTGCTGGCCGATGTATTGCGCCAGCGTGGTTGGCCGCATCCGCGCGGCCAATGGCTGGAACTCATTCTGGGAAAAATCGAGCGACATGTTACTCACGCAGACCTCACTGGCGCTGGTCGTCCAGCGTCACCCCCTTCGGCGGGGTAAATTTGAATTTGCTGGCATCAGCAGCAACGTTCTGCTGACTTTTCAGCGCGTAAGAACTGCGCTGACCATCCTGCTCAACCGCAGCAAAACTGCGGATGGTGCCGCTGTTGGTCACGGTAATGGCGAACTGCTTCAGGTTGCCGCTGCTGGATTTTGGCGTCAGCTCAAAATCATCACCTTTCTGCTTAACGTTGTACTGTTTCCAGTCGTTGGCGTTATTGCGGGTAATCAGCATAAATGGCGTATTGCCGGTCGCATTTTTCAACCAGGTCGCGGTGACTTGCTCAACAAAAGGATTGTAGAACCATAAGGTTTGGCCATCCGACACCAGCACGCTCTCGTCCGGCGAGGTCATATGCCAATTAAACAGGTTCGGACGTTTCACCCAGAGTTCACCTTCCCCCTGCTGTACCGCAGCACCATCGCTGCTGGTCACGGTCTGGGCGAAGCTGGCGTGGAAACTGTTCACTTTCGCCAGGCGACTTTGCAAATCCTGCGCAGCGTCGGCCAGCACAGAGGTGGAAGCGAATCCCGAAAGCAGACAACAGGCAACTAACAGTTTTTTCATTATTCCAGATACCTTATGAAATGCGTTTACCGCAAGGCGGTGCCGTGCGGGGCAAATTAACCCTTAACACCCTTACTCTACCCGAAGCTATCCGCAGGCAGATAGGCCAATGTTCTGAGAAGCCGAGGGTTTACGCTTCTTTGCACAAGGGCCGCCAAGCGGCCCTTCAGAGTGCTGACAAAGTCCTCTGTACTCAAAAGTTAGGTTTTATGCACTAATAAAACAAAGGATTATGTCTTCAGGTTTATCCCAAACATCCGAAAACCACGTTTTTCGGGTGTTTGTCATCAGTCTAAAGGGCCGCTAAGCGGCCCTTTATTATTAAATAACAACGACTAAAGCTTCATCAGTCATGCCGTGGCGGTGCCAGCACCTCGCGGTTGCCGTTGTGCCCCTGCTCGCTGACAATGCCCTGCGCTTCCATCTGTTCGATGATGCGCGCGGCACGGTTATAGCCGATACGGAACTGACGCTGTACGCCGGAAATGGAGGCGCGGCGTTTATCCACCACAAACTCCACCGCCTGGTCAAACAGCGGATCCAGCTCTTCATCACCTTCCAGACCGCCGCCAGCACCACCCTCACCGTCGTCACCACCGTTGAGGATACCCTCTTTATATTGAGGTCGCTCACGCGCTTTCCAATCCTTAACTACCGCATGCACTTCCTGATCGCGCACAAATGCACCATGTACACGGACCGGAATGGAGGAGTTAGGAGCCAGATACAACATGTCGCCCATCCCCAGCAGCGATTCAGCACCGCCCTGATCGAGGATAGTGCGCGAGTCAATCTTGCTCGACACGGTAAAGGCGATACGGGTCGGGATGTTGGCCTTGATCAGGCCGGTGATCACATCCACCGAAGGACGCTGTGTTGCCAGCACCAGGTGGATACCCGCCGCACGCGCTTTCTGCGCCAGACGAGCAATCAGCTCCTCAACCTTTTTACCAACCGTCATGATCAGGTCAGCGAACTCGTCGACCATCACCACGATGTAAGGCTCTTTCTCCAGAACCGGCGGCGTGATGTCCATGCTGTCGGTCGGTTTCCAGAACGGATCCGGGATTGGACGTCCCATCGCCTCGGCCTGATCGACACGTTCGTTGTAACCTGCCAGGTTACGCACGCCGAGCGCAGACATCAGCTTGTATCGACGCTCCATCTCGGCGACGCACCAACGCAAGGCATTGGCGGCGTCTTTCATGTCGGTAACCACGTCCGTCAGCAGGTGCGGAATACCTTCATAGACCGACAGCTCCAGCATTTTCGGGTCAATCATGATAAAGCGCACTTCTTTCGGCGTGGCCTTATACAGAATGCTCAGGATCATGGCATTGACCCCAACCGATTTACCGGAGCCGGTGGTCCCCGCCACCAGCAGGTGCGGCATTTTCGCCAAGTCGGCCACCACCGGTTCGCCGGAGATGTCTTTACCCAGAACGATCGCCAACGGCGATGGATTATCGCGGAATGCCGGGCAATCCAGCACTTCTCGGAGATAGACCGTCTGACGTTTAACGTTAGGCAATTCCAGGCCGACGTAGGGCTTGCCGGGGATCACTTCAACCACACGCACCGCGGAAGTTGACAGTGAACGCGCCAGGTCACGCGACAGGTTGGAAATACGCGCTGCTTTAACGCCCGGCGCCAGATCCAGTTCGAAACGGGTAATGACCGGGCCTGGCAAAATGTCTACCACATCGGCTTTCACCCGATAATCGGCCAGGCTGGCTTCGACCAAACGCGCCTTCTGTTCCAACGCGAAGGAATCCACCGGCTCAACCTCTTTCGGCGCTTCGGTCAGCAGATCAAGCGTCGGTAGAGGCGTGGTCGGTTTTTGCAACGGCATATCGTTGCGCATCAGGAACGGGTGGATCAGGCTGTCCATTGCCGGCTGCTGCGGGGCCGTCGGCACCGGTTGCGCTACAGGCTGCTGATAGGCCGGTGGTTGCTGTTGCGCTGCCGGTTGCTGATAAGCAGGTTGAGCAGGCTGATATGCTTGTGCCGGCGGAGTCTGAGGTTGCGTTGGCGGCACATAAGCCGGCGCGGCTGGCTCAAACTGGCCGAAAGGCACATCATCCTCGCGTTCGCTTTGTTGCTCAATGCGATCTTCAAGCTGTGGCGACAGGGTGAACAATGGCTCAACCGGGCCATCGTCAACCAAATCATCCATCGGCGAGAAGCCGAACGCATTACGAGTATCTACTGGCGTAGTTGGCTGTACCGAAGGCGCAGCCTCTTGCTGCCCATAGCGCTGATTCTGCTGTTCGGCAAACGCCTGACGCAGTTCGGCCTCTTGCAGAGCAGCCTCATCATCCTGGTTATCCTGCGCGTACTCCTCGCCATAACGTTGGTTTTGCTGCTCGGCAAACGCCTGACGCAGCGCCGCTTCCTGCAAAGCTTCATCGTCTTGATCTGACGGAAGAGCAGTGGCATTCGGCAATGGTTCGTCGTCCCCACGGTTACGCTGTTCCTGTTCGGCCATTCGCTGCGAAGGCAACTTGATGCCGTAAGAAGCCAGTTCACGTCGGGTTGGGATGCGCACCGGATTCGGACGCGGCAACTCAGGCCCCAGGCCTTGTTTGACCTGCGAGTTAGCGTCGCTGGTGGCCGTAAAGGCCGGCATAAAGGTATTGGCGGCAACAGCGCCGGCAACTGCCGTTGCTGCAGCCTGCGCCTGAGGTTTCACGCTGCCGAACGATGGCACTGCAGGCTCACCGGCACTGAAACCGGCCGGAGCAGTGATGTCAGCGCTATCGCGTTGAGCGGCGGAGAAATCAAACGGAGAACGATCGTGCGACGGTGATGCTGCTGGCGCGTCCCAGTTCCCCATACGCGGTTCGTCATCATCCTGGTAAGGATCGACCGGACGCGTTACCTTCGGCGTCGGCGTCTCTTCAGGAATTTCAAATGAATACAGCGGTGGAGCACTGTTTTCCGCTGGCGTACTCATCGGACTCTGGTTCACCGAGGCCGGAGCCGTTGGAGCTACCGTAACCGACGGCGCCTGTGCCACAACCGGGGCTGCGGTAACAGGTTCACGAGCCACCGCTGGCGCGACAGGCGCGACATCGGCATCTTCGTCGTCATTCGCCCGCAGGCCGCTGAGCAACGGATCCTCAGCCTCTTCCGCCGCCATTTTGGCGGTTTCCGTCACCGAAGGCGCTGAGAACAAGACGTCGTCTTCCGCCGCGTTGGCCGCAGCCGCCGTCGAGGCCGCAGCAAGCGCTGCCCCTTTCTCTGCCGATTCTGGCTGATCTTCGACATAACGGTCGTCTTCGTCGTGATAACGATCGTCACGGCGCGAACGGTTGGTCATAAAGGTGGCCGTCCCCAGCACCACGCCGCCGATCCTCTCGGCAATCACCAGCCATGACCAGCCGGTAAACAGCGTAAGGCCCGCCGCCCAAACGCAAAGCAGCGCCAAGGTTGCGCCAATGCCGTTGAACCAGGGGAGCATGGCGTTGCTCAGCAAACTGCCGATAACGCCGCCGGAGGCAAAGTAATAGAGATCGTCGACGTTCAGTGCCGCCAGGCCACACGAAGTGAGCACCAGCGCCAATGTGCCGATCAGGCGCAGTGAAAGCGCAAAGTAATCGATGTATTCGCCGCTGCCGCGCTGACGATAAGCCGCCCAGCACAACACCAGCATGATCGGCGGTATCGCATAGGCGAGTACCCCGAAGGTGAAGAACAGCGTGTCGGCCAACCAGGCCCCGACGCCACCGCCCAGATTATGAATAGGCTCATGCCACGCGGTCTGCGACCAGCTTGGGTCAGAGGGATTGAAACTGACCAAGGCAGCCATGAGGTAAATGGCAAATATGGCTACCACAATCAACACAGCTTCGAGCAAACGGCGACCGCTGCTGAGTTTTCTCAAGGTAACTTCTTTATCTTCTGTATATTCCTGGCTCAAGAAAGGCTCTCCAGGTTCCTGTTAGCTGACATAGCAACAGCGCCGAGAAGCTTCCCCGGCGCTGAAACTGTATGGATAAACAGGAGTGTAACCAATTTAATCAGGTTTTGCACCTGCACCCTACCGTGTTTTGATAACCAGACGGTTGCTCTGTTTCACTTCTTCCATTACCACGTACGTGCGGGTGTCGTTAACCCCCGGCAGACGCAGCAAGGTTTCGCCAAGCAACTTACGGTAAGCGGACATATCCGGCACGCGGGTTTTCAACAGATAGTCGAAATCACCGGACACCAGATGACACTCCTGAATTTCTTCAAGCTTCTGAACTGCTGAGTTGAATTGCTCAAACACATCCGGCGCACCGCGGTTCAGCGTGATTTCCACGAAGACCAACAGGGACGCATCCAGATAATGCGGGTTGAGCAACGCGGTATAACCATGAATAAAACCCTGGCGCTCGAGGCGGCGCACGCGTTCTAAACATGGGGTTGGGGATAACCCCACGCGCTTCGAAAGTTCAACGTTCGAAATACGCCCATCCTTTTGCAGTTCGTTGAGGATGTTGCGGTCGATACGATCGAGATCTTTACCCGGGCGTTTCTTATTGTCTGCCATTATTATTGTCTCTCTTATTTTCTTCCCTGCACTTGCCACACCCTAGCCAACGTCAATGTGTAAGGGCTCGTTCCAAGCGAAGACCCGATGCCTGTCATATGCTTCACTACCATCATTCACCGCTGTGCAGCCTGTCTGTCAAACTCTGCACAAGGTGTTTTAAGCAAGAAGAAAGGTGCCATCCGCTTGCGCGATGTTCCTCCCCTGCCGCACGCAGATCCGGCAGCGGCGCAAAATCCTGCGCCAACGCCGCAAATACGTACGATTTACTGCAGGTGGGAGGATAATTTCTTCTTCCTATGATGTTTTCGCAAATGCGCAGCGGATTGTCAAAGTAAAAGAAGCAAAATCAGAAGAACGTACCGTCATGAAAAGTTAGCACCCCGTTTTTAGTTATGAATCGCTGGCTTAAAAACGCCGTGGGCAAGGCACTTAAACCCGCTTGATGTGCTGTTTCCGGCCGTTTGAGTACCAAACGCCCGCAAGCGGCTTCCATAAGTTAAATTGCTGCGTTTTGCGCTCGCTTAAGCAGCAAAACAATAATTAATAGGCAATGACTATCAAACAAATCGTTAACAACATCCCCTGACGCTTTTTTTAATGCCGCATTTTCCCTACAATCGAATCCATTGTCCGCCATTGTGGGAAAAGAGGTTATTCATGGGCACGGCTAAACACAGCAAATTATTGATTTTGGGCTCCGGCCCGGCTGGCTACACCGCCGCGGTTTACGCAGCGCGCGCCAACCTGAGCCCGGTGCTGATTACCGGTATGGAACAAGGGGGTCAGCTGACCACCACCACCGAAGTGGAAAACTGGCCGGGTGATGCCGAAGACCTGACCGGTCCGGCGCTGATGGAGCGTATGCGTGAGCATGCAGAAAAATTCCAGACCGAGATCGTGTTTGACCATATCACCAGCGTTGATCTGCAGAACCGTCCATTCCGCCTGTTTGGCGACAGTGGCGAATACACCTGTGATGCGCTGATTATCGCCACCGGCGCATCAGCCCGCTATCTTGGCCTGCCGACAGAAGAAGCCTTCAAAGGCAAAGGCGTTTCCGCCTGCGCTACCTGCGACGGTTTCTTCTACCGTAATCAGAAAGTCGCCGTTGTAGGCGGTGGCAATACGGCGGTAGAAGAAGCGCTGTATCTGTCCAACATCGCGGCCGAAGTTCACTTGATCCACCGTCGCGACAGCTTCCGTTCAGAGAAGATCCTGATCAACCGGCTGATGGAGAAAGTGAAAAACGGCAATATCGTGCTGCACACCGACCACACTCTGGACGAAGTGCTGGGTGACGAAATGGGCGTTACCGGCGTACGCATTCGCAGCACTAAAGCGGAAAATGAAACGCGTGAACTGGCGCTGGCCGGCGTGTTTATCGCCATCGGCCACAGCCCGAACACCAGCATTTTCGGTGGCCAGCTGGAGCTGGAAAACGGCTATATCAAGGTGCAGTCCGGCATTCACGGCAATGCCACCCAAACCACCATTCCGGGCGTATTCGCCGCTGGCGACGTGATGGACCATATCTACCGCCAGGCGATCACTTCCGCCGGGACCGGTTGTATGGCTGCGCTGGACGCAGAACGTTATCTGGACGGTATTGCCGACGCAGAAGTTCTGTAACGGCACAGACTGTCATCCTGAAAAGCGGCTATATTAGCCGCTTTTTTTGTATCTCAAACACCATCAGGCGGGTCTTCTATGCAGAATCTTCTCCACTGGCGTCTGTTGGTTGCCGTAGCCGACAGCGGCAAGATCACCCTGGCGGCAAGTCAATGCGGCATGACACAGTCTGGCGCCAGTCAGGCTATCGCTCAGTTGGAAGAGGCGTTGAACACTCCGTTGTTGGTTCGGCTGCCGCACAGCGTTGCGCTAACGCAAAGTGGTGAACAGATTGTCAGCCATGCCCGCACCATGCTGGCCGAACTCAATGCAATCCAACACTGCGCGCAGCAGGCGCAAAGTTCACTCGCCGGCAAAATACGCCTGGCCAGTTTCCCTTCAGCATTTGCGCTGTTGTTACCCCCGTTGCTACGCAAATTTCACCGCCGCTTTCCCGCCATTGAACTGGTGCAGTTGGAAGGTACCGATCTGGAGGTCGAAAACTGGCTGGCATTGGAAGCTGCCGACGTGGGCATAGTGTTGAATCCGAAACCGGAACGGCAAAGCCACCCGCTGGGAAAAGACCTATGGCTTGCCGTGACGGCCACTGCTCATAAGCTTGCCAGAAACCGCCAGCCGATAGATTTCAATGAACTGGTCAAACAGCCGTTTGTCTTGGCTACCGGAGGTTGCCAGCTCAATGCTCAGTTGCTGGCGCAGCAGGCAGGTTTGGCGCTGACGGATGTCCGCGTCACCGTCAGTGACTGGAACACCGCGCTGACGCTGGTACGTGAAGAGATCGGCGTATCGCTGGTGCCCGCATCGGTGATACCGGCCGATACGCCAGGCATTTGCGCCCTGCCGCTGAGCGCGCCACTTTATCGCCATTTTGGCCTGGTTTGTTCATTCGCCGGTGCAAGCTCCGCACCAGTGCAAACTCTGTTGCACTTTCTACAGGATCATTTGCCGTTGCCCGTCAGTAGCTGAGCTGATACCGGGTTTCTGAGATTCTAATTTTTCTGCCGGCGGCGCCGACGGCATTCTGACGGCCAAGCGATGTCGCTTTTTGCCTCAGGAATATGCCGATGAAACTCTATTTTGCGCCCGATACCTGCTCCCTCTCGCCACATATCGTGCTGCGGGAATTGGATTTGCCGTTCGAACTGATCCGCGTCAATAACCGCACCAAGCGCAGCGCCGACGGCGGAGACTTTTATCGGGTTAATCCCAAAGGTTACGTCGCCGCGCTGATGCTGGACGACGGACAGGTGATCACCGAAGGCACTGCCATCGTGCAGTATCTGGCGGATTTGCGCCCTGAGGCCGGGCTGGCCCCACCAAACTGGACCTTCGAACGGGTGCGCTTGCAGGAGTGGCTGAACTTCATTACCTGCGAGATCCACGCGGGATCCAGCCCGCTGTTCAACTCAACCCTGCCGGAAGAGGTCAAAACGCTGTTTCGCGACAAGCTGCGACGCCGCCTCGATTTTGTTGCTCAGACGCTGGACGAACCGGCGTTTCTACTGGGAGAAACTTTCAGCGTCGCGGATGCCTATCTGTTTACCGTACTGCGCTGGATGAATCAGTTTTCCATCGACCTAAAATACTGGCCATCGATAACCCGTTATATGTCGCTGATTAGCCAGCGCAGATCCGTGCAAACCGCCCTGGCGGCGGAAGCAGCCAGTCAAGCGGTGCCCTAATCCTGCTGCCGCGGTCTGTTATAGCGATATTTGACCGCTTTATTATTTTCAGTCTGCCGGGTGAAGAGGTAACATTGGCCTTCACTTGTTCGCTTCAGGTTGGGGCAAACACTTTTTTTAACAGTACGTTAACCTTGCCTGTAACAATAGGCACCGGCGACGCAGACTCATATCTGATGAAAAAAACCAGACAGCAGCAATTAACCCGTTGGCTCAAAACTCAGAGCACCTTGGCGCAGCGTTGGTTGCGCCTTTCCATGTTGTTGGGGCTAATCAGCGGCATGCTTATTGTCGCTCAGGCATGGCTGTTGGCCGCCCTGCTCCACGCCCTGATTATCGAACAGGCGCCACGTGAACAGTTGATTCCGTCGTTTATCTGGTTGGCTGCCACCTTCGCGCTGCGGGCCGTGCTGAGTTGGCTGCGTGAACGCGTCGGCTTTATCTGCGGACAAGTGATCCGCCAGCGCATGCGTCAGCAGGTGCTGGATAAACTGCAACAACTCGGCCCCGCCTGGATCCAGGGAAAACCGGCCGGCAGTTGGGCCAGCATCATCGTCGAACAGATCGAGGATATGCAGGACTACTATTCCCGTTATTTACCGCAGATGTATCTGGCGGTGTTTATCCCGCTGCTGATCCTGATCACCGTATTCCCGATCAACTGGGCCGCCGGTCTGATTCTGTTGACCACCGCGCCGCTGATCCCCATGTTTATGGCGCTGGTCGGCATGGGTGCCGCCGATGCCAACCGACGCAACTTCGTGGCGCTGGCACGCCTGAGTGGTAACTTCCTCGACCGCCTGCGTGGGTTAGACACGCTGCGCTTATTCAATCGGGCGCAGGCGGAAACCGAGCAGATTGCCAAATCGTCTGAAGACTTCCGTAGCCGCACCATGGAGGTGCTCCGTCTGGCTTTCCTGTCATCGGCGGTGCTGGAGTTCTTTGCCTCCATTTCTATCGCCGTGGTGGCGGTCTATTTTGGCTTCTCGTTCCTTGGCGAACTTAATTTCGGCAGTTATGGCACCGGCGTCACGCTGTTTGCCGGCTTCCTGGTGCTGATCCTGTCACCGGAGTTCTTCCAGCCGTTGCGCGATCTGGGGACTTTCTACCACGCCAAGGCGCAAGCCGTGGGTGCCGCCGAAGCGCTGGAAACCTTTCTCAGCGCCGAGGGCGAACAAATGGGCAATGGCACACAAATCCTCGACGCCAATGCGCCGCTGGAGCTGCAAGCGCAGGATCTGGAGATCCTGTCGCCCAATGGCGTGCTGCTGGCCGGGCCGCTGAGCTTCACTCTGCCCGCCAACCAGCGCATTGCCTTGGTCGGGTTAAGTGGTGCCGGGAAAAGTTCGTTGCTGAACCTGCTGCTCGGGTTTTTACCCTATCGCGGTTCTCTGCGGATTAATGGTATCGAACTGCGCGAACTGGCCGCCGAAGGCTGGCGCCAGCAACTCGGCTGGGTAGGACAAAATCCGCACCTACCGGCGCAAACGCTGCGCGCCAACATACTGTTGGGCAATCCGCAGGCCAGCGAAGCCCAACTGCAACAGGCCGTGGAGGACGCCTATGTCGGCGAGATCCTGCCGTATCTGCCGCTGGGTCTGGATACCGAAGTCGGCGATAACGCCGCGCGCCTGTCCGTCGGGCAAGCGCAACGTGTGGCAGTCGCCCGGGCGTTGATCAGCCCGCGCCGTTTGCTGCTGTTGGATGAACCGGCCGCAAGTCTCGACGCCCACAGCGAGCGGCAAGTCATGCAGGCGCTGAATGCGGCTTCGCATCAACAAACCACGCTGCTGGTGACTCACCAGTTGGAAGATACCGAAGATTACGACCAGATTTGGGTAATGGAAGGCGGACACATCGTCCAGCAAGGTGATTACGCCACGCTGAGCGCCCATCCGGGTCTGTTTGCCAACCTGATCGCTCACCGCCGCGGGGATCTATAATCATGCGCGTTTTGCTGCCGTTCCTGGCGCTGTACCGTCGTCACAGCCTGCTGATTTGTCTGGGCATTCTGCTGGCCATCATCACGCTGCTGGCCAGTATCGGCCTGCTGGCTCTGTCCGGTTGGTTCCTCGCCGCCTCCGCCCTGGCCGGGCTGGCGGGCCTGTTTACCTTCAACTACATGCTGCCGGCGGCCGGCGTGCGTGGTGCCGCCATTTTCCGCACCGCCGGGCGCTATGCCGAACGGGTCGTCAGCCACGACGCCACCTTCCGCGTGCTGTCTCATCTGCGGGTCTTCACCTTTAAAAAGATCCTGCCGCTGTCGCCGGGAGGCATTGCCCGCTTTCGACAGGCCGATTTGCTGAATCGACTGGTGGCGGATGTCGATACGCTGGATCATCTGTATCTGCGGGTAATTTCACCGCTGGTCAGCGCCGCCGTGGTGATTGTCGTGGTGACTTACGGCCTGAGCTGGCTGGACGTTTCACTGGCCCTGACGCTGGGCGGCATCCTGCTGTTGCTGTTGCTGCTGGTGCCGCCGGTATTTTACGGTGCCGGCAAGCCGATTGGCGGCCAGTTGACCGCCCTGCGCGGCCAGTACCGTACCGATCTGACTGCCTGGCTTCAGGGCCAGGCTGAGCTGGTGGTATTCGGTGCCGTGGATCAGTTCCGCGCGGCTCTGGATGCCACTGAAAAACAGTGGCAGCGCCGTCAGTGGCAGCAAGCTTCGTTGGGCGGCATGGCACAGGCTTTGATGATCCTGGCCAGCGGCCTGACCGTGACGTTGATGTTGTGGCTCACCGCTGCCGGTATCGGTGGCGACAGCCAACCCGGCGCGCTGATTGCGTTGTTCGTGTTTGCCGCCCTGGCTTCGTTTGAAGCCTTGATGCCGGTAGCCGGCGCCTTCCAGCACCTGGGACAGGTGATAGCTTCCGCCACGCGGGTGAAGCAGGTCATCGATCGACAACCGGAAGTGACCTTCCCTGCCGATGGCCCAACTGCCGAAAACGGTGCCATGCTAAGTCTGCAACAGGTTACCTTTACCTATCCCGGCCAGCCGCAGCCGGTGTTGCAGGACGTCACGCTGGAGATTACCGCCGGTGAACATATTGCATTGCTCGGCCGCACCGGGTGCGGTAAATCGACCCTGCTGCAGTTGCTCACCCGCGCCTGGAACGCCGACAGCGGGCAGATGCTGCTCAACGGCCATCCCTTGGCCGCTTACGATGAAACCACGCTGCGTCAGATGACCACCGTCGTCAGTCAGCGAGTACACATCTTTAGCGATACGCTGCGCGAAAACTTGCGCATCGCCGCCCCAACGGCGACCGACGAACAGTTGCGCGAAGTGTTGCAGCAGGTCGGGTTGGACAAGCTGCTGGAAAACGAGGGGCTCAACGCCTGGCTGGGAGACGGTGGCCGACAGCTTTCCGGCGGCGAGCAGCGCCGTCTGGGCATTGCTCGCGCATTGCTGCATCAGGCGCCGCTGTTGTTGCTCGATGAGCCGACCGAAGGTCTGGATGCCGAAACCGAACAGCAGATCCTGGCGCTGCTGCGCCGACATTGCCAGGGAAAAACGCTGATCCTGGTGACCCACCGCCTGTATGGATTGGAACACCTTGACCGAATTTGCGTGATGGACGGTGGGCGCATCGTTGAGCAAGGCGATCACCTCAGCCTGATGCGTCAGCAGGGGCGTTATGCCCAGTTCCGTCAACGTATCAGCGGTATACCGCTGTAAAAGGGCCTGTAGAGGACGCTGAGACCTTATATGCGCATTGTTAAGCTGTCATCGCAGTCGCTGGTGTTCCCCTCTCCTGAGGGCGCACTGCGCGATCCTAACGGTTTGCTGGCTATCGGCGGTGATTTGACAGCGCCTCGTCTATTGGCTGCCTATGAGCGCGGCATTTTTCCCTGGTTTTCCCCCGGGGAGGCCATTTTGTGGTGGTCGCCCGACCCACGGGCGGTGCTGTTTCCTGCCGAACGCCATATCAGCCGCAGTCTGAAACGCTTTTTGCGCAGCAACCCCTTCCGCGTCACGCTAAATCACGACTTTGCGGCGGTGATCGCCGCCTGTGCCGATCGGCCGGAGGAAGGCACCTGGATTGGCCCGGAGGTGCAGCGCGCTTATCTGCACCTGCACCGCCTCGGTTTCGCTCATTCGATAGAGGTGTGGCAGGATGACAAGCTGGTGGGGGGCATGTACGGCGTGGCCCAGGGCGCCCTGTTCTGCGGCGAATCCATGTTTAGCCGTACCCCCAACGCGTCCAAATGCGCTTTGATGGCTTTTTGCCGTCATTTTGCCGCTTATGGCGGAGAATTGATTGACTGTCAGGTGCTTAACGCTCACACTGCCACGCTGGGAGCGAAAGAGATCCCCCGAAGACAATTTTTGCAGCAGCTCAGCCAACTTCAGCGCAAGCCATTAGCGTCAGAGTGTTGGGCACCGCAAGTGTTACCCCCACAGCAGGTTGAACCACCCTCCCCAACAAACTAATTTTGCGGAAACGGTGCAATGTTCGCCGACACTTCTTTACATAATGTGGGTTTTTCGGCATTATCTTGCCGGTTAAAAACTAAGGTAGTTAGACCTAGAGGATTCGATGGCCAAAGAAGACAATATTGAAATGCAGGGCACCGTTCTTGATACGCTGCCGAACACCATGTTCCGCGTTGAATTGGAAAACGGGCACGTGGTAACCGCACATATCTCCGGTAAAATGCGTAAGAACTACATCCGCATCCTGACGGGCGACAAAGTCACTGTAGAGCTGACCCCGTACGACCTGAGCAAAGGCCGCATTGTCTTCCGTAGCCGTTAATCGGCTCACTCGTCGCCAGCCGATGGCGGCACCGAGGATGTAATGCCTCCGGAGCCCTTTCCGTTTACCCCCGTAGCAACGTTCAACATCGAGTTGCGAGAGCGCAGGTAAACTGAGAGGGCTCAATCATTTCTGTTGTGGTGAAATTCACCCATAAAAAAAGCGATGCCGAAGCATCGCTTTTTCTTTATCTGACCCGGCCTTAGTGCACCGCACCTTCATCCGCTTTACGCATCGACGCGCTGAGGAAGTGGTAAGTCAGTTTCTGATTGTCCTTGTCCAGCTCGACTTTCACCGAACCGCCGTCCACCAGTGAACCAAACAGCAATTCGTTGGCCAGCGGTTTCTTCAGGTTTTCCTGCATCACACGCGCCATCGGACGAGCGCCCATTGCACGGTCATAGCCTTTCACCGACAGCCAGTCACGCGCTTCATCGCTCACTTCCAACGACACGCCCTTCGCATCCAGCTGCGCCTGCAGTTCGACGATAAACTTATCGACAACCTGCTGGATCACCTCGGTCGACAGATGGTTGAACCAAAGAATGTTGTCCAGACGGTTACGGAATTCCGGCGTGAACACTTTCTTGATCTCTTCCATCGCATCGGTGCTGTTGTCCTGCTGCACCAGACCAATCGATTTACGTTCGGTTTCACGTACCCCGGCGTTAGTAGTCATCACCAGGATCACGTTGCGGAAGTCCGCTTTGCGGCCGTTGTTATCGGTCAGGGTACCGTTGTCCATAACCTGCAACAACAGGTTGAACACGTCCGGATGCGCCTTCTCGATTTCATCCAGCAGCACCACCGAGTGCGGATGCTTGAGCACCGCGTCGGTCAGCAGACCGCCCTGATCGTAACCGACGTAGCCCGGAGGCGCGCCAATCAGACGGCTGACGGTATGACGTTCCATATACTCGGACATATCAAAACGCAGCAGCTGAATATCCATCGCCTTCGCCAGCTGCACCGTCACCTCGGTTTTCCCGACGCCGGTTGGCCCGGCAAACAGGAAGGAACCGACCGGCTTGCGATCGTGCCCCAAACCAGCACGGCTCATCTTGATCGCTTCAGTCAGCGCTTCAATCGCCTGATCCTGCCCGAATACCAGCATTTTCAGACGATCGCCCAGACTTCTCAGTACGTCGCGATCGCTCGCCGACACGGTTTTCTCCGGAATACGCGCAATACGCGCCACCACAGATTCGATGTCGGCCACGTTGACGGTTTTCTTGCGTTTGCTTACCGGCATTAACCGGCTGCGGGCGCCCGCCTCGTCAATCACGTCGATAGCCTTGTCCGGCAAATGACGGTCGTTGATGTATTTCACCGACAGCTCGACCGCCGCACGCACCGCTTTGGCGGTATAACGCACGTCGTGGTGCGCTTCGTACTTGGTCTTCAGGCCGTTGATGATCTGAATGGTCTCTTCCGGCGTCGGCTCGGTAATGTCGATTTTCTGGAAGCGACGAGCCAGCGCGCGGTCTTTTTCAAAAATGTTGCTGAATTCCTGGTAAGTAGTGGAACCGATAACCCGGATCTTGCCGCTGGAGAGCAGCGGTTTAATCAGGTTGGCGGCGTCTACCTGCCCACCGGAAGCCGCACCGGCGCCGATGATGGTGTGGATCTCATCGATAAACAGAATGCTGTTCTTATCCTGTTCCAACTGTTTCAGCAGCGCTTTAAAACGTTTTTCGAAGTCGCCACGGTATTTGGTACCGGCCAGCAATGAACCGATATCCAATGAATACAGCGTGCAGTCCGCCATCACTTCCGGAACGTCGCCCTGCACAATGCGCCAGGCCAGGCCTTCGGCAATCGCCGTTTTACCGACGCCGGATTCCCCCACCAGCAGCGGGTTGTTTTTGCGACGACGGCACAGTACCTGAATAGCACGCTCCAGTTCAGGGTCACGGCCAATCAAAGGATCGATGCCGCCTACCCGTGCCAACTGGTTGAGGTTGGTGGTGAAGTTTTCCATACGGTCTTCCCCTCCGGACTGCTCTTCATTCACCGGGTTTTCCGCATTCGGCGCTTGGCCCGGCTCGTCTTTACGTGTGCCATGTGAAATGAAGTTCACTACGTCGAGACGGCTGACGTCGTGTTTGCGCAGCAGGTAAGCCGCCTGCGACTCCTGCTCGCTGAAAATCGCTACCAGTACGTTGGCGCCGCTGACTTCGCTGCGGCCGGAAGATTGCACATGGAATACCGCACGCTGCAGTACGCGCTGGAAGCTGAGCGTCGGCTGAGTGTCGCGCTCTTCTTCGCTGGCGGGCAGCGTCGGCGTGGTTTGTTCAATAAAGGCTTCCAGCTCCTGGCGTAACGCGGCCAGATCCACCGTACATGCCTCTAGCGCTTCTCGCGCGGCAGGGTTGCTGAGTAACGCCAGCAACAGGTGCTCCACGGTCATAAACTCGTGTCTGTGCTCACGCGCTCTGGCGAAAGCCATGTTGAGACTGAGTTCCAGTTCTTGATTGAGCATAAGCACCTCCCCAATAGTTGCCTAAATCTAGGCTTTTTCTAGCGTACAAAGCAACGGATGCTCGTTCTCCCTCGCATAACGGTTCACATGGACGACTTTGGTTTCCGCCACCTCGGCGGTAAAGACACCGCAGATCGCCTTGCCTTGATAGTGGACCGTGAGCATCAGTTGCGTTGCGCGTTCAATATCATAAGAAAAGAACTTTTGCAGAACGTCAATCACAAATTCCATCGGTGTGTAATCGTCGTTGTTAAGTATAACTTTATACATAGACGGCGGTTTTACCGCATCGATTTGTTTTTCCTCGGCCAAATGTTCGAAATTTAGCCAACCGTTGTTATTGCCCATCGCTGCTCATCTTCTCTGCTCTGTCCTTTAATATGGGGACAGGTTCCGGTTATTCAAAGTGGGGTATCATTACTATTTTATCATCTTCGCCATCATCCCGCCGCACTGGAACGTGCGCAAAAATCTCTGACGAATTGTTACCAAACAATGTCAAGATCGTTACCTGCTTCAAACTTTGATGAACTGCTCCCTGCCGACAAAAGCCGATCCCTTGACGTGATGATCATTTGCTCTAGAGTGTAAATTCGTGAGCTGGTGGTGTTTTAACCACTTTCAGGCTCATCTGCTACCTGCTTCTGGCGGGTGCGAATTCAGTTATTCATCTCACCTAAAAATAGCGTTGCGAGGGATGTAAAAGCATGGAGACGGGTACTGTTAAATGGTTCAACAACGCCAAAGGGTTTGGGTTTATCTGTCCTGAAGGCGGCGGCGAAGACATATTCGCCCATTATTCTACGATTAAGATGGATGGGTACCGGACACTCAAAGCCGGCCAGCAGGTCAGTTTTGATGTGCACCAAGGGCCAAAAGGGAACCATGCGAGTCTTATTGTGCCACTGGAAAGCGAGGCCCTGGCCTAACGCGCTTCTACAGAGTCAGTTTGAAACACCCCGCTAAAAAATGCCAGCCGCCGTGTGACTGGCATTTTTTATTCGCTGATTATTCGCGTGCCAGCGCGTCAATCGGGTTAAGCCGCGCCGCGCTGCGGGCCGGAAGATAACCGAACACCACGCCGATAGCGGTGGAACAGACAAACGCACTCAACAGGGCCGCCGGAGGGAAGCTGATTTGCCAACCCGGCAACACCAACTGCACCAACAGGCCGATGGCAAAGGACAGCGTAATTCCCAAAGCACCGCCGACCAGACACACCAGCACCGCTTCAATCAGAAACTGCTGTAGTACGTCGCCGGAGCGTGCCCCCACCGCCATGCGGATGCCGATCTCACGCGTGCGCTCCGTCACCGATACCAGCATGATGTTCATCACGCCGATACCGCCGACCACCAGTGAAATCACCGCCACCAGCGTCAAAAACAGCTGCAGCGTACGCGTGGTTTTCTCTGCGGTCTGCACCAGGCTGTCCATGTTATAGGTGAAGACGTCTTTCTTGCCGTGGAGCAGCGTCAGCAAGCGCGTCAGCTGTTGCTCCGCCTCCTGGCTGTTGTAACCATCACGGATGCGCACGGTAATCGAATCAAAATAGGCGTTCCCCATCAGCCGATTGGCCATGGTGCTGTAGGGCACCCAGACGTTCAGCGTCTTGCTGCTGCCGAACATAGATTGCTTTTCCTTCGCTACCCCCACTACCGTCGCCGGCATATTGCCCACCAGGATCACCCGGCCTACCACCTCTTTCTGATTCGGGAACAGGCGGCGCTGGGTATTGGCGTCGATCACCACCGTCTGCGACTGTGATTGCACCTGCAGTTGATCAATGCCGACGCCCTCAGTAAAGGTCATGCCGTACACGCGGAAAAACTGTTCGCTGACGCCGTTAACGTTGGCTGCAACATCAACGTTACCCAGCCGCAGCCGCATACTGCTGGCGATGCTGGGCGACAATGCGCTGACGTAAGGCTGCTCGCGCAACGCGGCAAGATCGTCGTACTTCAATGCCTGGCGGAAAGTCGGATCGTCGTCACCAAAGTCCTTGCCGGGATAGATATCTACCGTATTGGTGCCGATGGATTTGATATCTGCCAGCACCATCTGTTTGGCTGCATCGCCGATCACCAGGATCGAAACCACCGAGGCGATGCCGATAATAATACCGAGCATGGTCAGCGCAGTGCGCATTTTACTTGCCGCCATTGCCCGCCAGGCCATCACCAAGGCTTCGCGGAAACGACCGATAGTTTGCTGCCAGGACGGCGCCGGCGTAACCATCTCCAACGGTTTGGCGTTCGGATTGCTCTGCCCATCAGGGCGTGAATCGGCAATGATTTCGCCGTCGCGGATTTCAATGATCCGCTCAGCCTGCTGGGCCACGGCCGGATCGTGGGTCACGATAATCACCGTATGCCCCTGCTCGCGCAGCTGCTTGAGGATGGTCATCACCTCTTCACCGGAATGGCTGTCGAGGGCCCCCGTCGGTTCATCCGCCAGGATCACCTGACCGCCATTCATCAGCGCACGAGCGATACTGACCCGCTGCTGCTGGCCGCCGGAAAGCTGGCTCGGTCGGTAACTGACGCGCTCGCTTAGCCCCAGGCGCTGTAACAGCGCCACCGCACGCTCACGTCGTGCCGCCTTGCCCAGCCCGGCATATACCGCAGGCACTTCGACGTTATGCGCCGCGCTCAAATGCGGCAACAAATGATACCGCTGGAAAATAAAGCCGAAATGTTCACGCCGCAGCCGTGCCAACGCGTCGCTATCGAGCGTCGCCACGTCCTGACCGGCCACCCGATACACGCCGGCGCTGGGCTTATCCAGGCAGCCGAGAATATTCATCAGCGTCGATTTACCGGAGCCGGAGGCGCCCATAATGGCCACCATCTCACCGGCCTCGATGCTCAGGCTCACGTTCTTCAGCACTGCCACCGTCTGATCGCCCGACTGATAGCTACGGCTGATGCCTCTCAGTTCCAACAATGCGGCCATTAGAGAGGCTCCGCGCCGCCGCGGCTGACGATCACTTCGTCGCCGATATTCAGTCCGCTGAGGATTTGCACGTCAATATTATTACGCAGGCCAATCGCCACTTCGCGCTTTTCCTCCTTGCCCTGCTTGAGGATCGAAACCTGATAGCGGTTATCCGCGATTTGATCGCCCAGGGCCGCCAAAGGGATAATTTGCGCCTGATTGACCCCCGCCAGTTGAATATGCACCTGCGCCGTCATTTGCAAACGCAGTAACCCCTCGGGGTTCGGCACTTCAAAGCGCGCGTAGTAGAAGATAGCGTTATTGACCTTTTCCGGCGTTGGTTGGATATCTTTCAACACGCCATCAAAGCGTCGATTAGGATCGCCCAGCACGGTAAACCAGGCTTTTTGCCCCGGCTTCAGGCTGATGACGTCTGCTTCCGACACCTGGGCTTTTACCAACATGGTGCTGAGATCTGCCAGCGTCAAAATGTTCGGTGCCTGTTGCGCCGCGATCACCGTCTGGCCTTGCAGCGTGGTGATTTGCACCACGTCGCCATCCATCGGCGCTTCAATGCGGGTAAAAGCCAGATTGATTTTTGCCGTGTCCAGGCTGGCCTGGTTTTTGGCGATTTGCGCATGAATGGTGCCTACCTGCGCCTTCTTCACTGCCAGCTGTGTGGCGGCCTGATCCAGATCCTGACGCGAGACGGCTTGCAGTTTGGCCAAAGCCTGATTGCGCTGCAGCGTAACCGCCGCCAGCTGTTGTTCCGCTTGCGCCTGCTGTAACTGGGCATGCAGCTCACGCAGCGTCGCTTCGCCCTCGCGGATGCTGTTTTTCGCCTGTTGCGGATCAATCACGCCGAGCAACTGGCCTTTCTTCACCCGGTCGCCAATTTCGACGTACAGGCTTTCCAACTGCCCGCTGACCTGCGCACCTACGTCCACCTTGCGAACCGCGTCGAGCTGACCGGTCGCCAGTACGTTTTGCTGCAGACTGCCCAGGGTGACCTTCACCGTTTTAAACTGGGTTGGCGTCGGGTGCCCAAAGTGCCAGACCGCCGGCACAGCGATTACCGCCGCTACGATCAGCGCGATTATCCAGCGTCGTTTGTGTCCTTTAAACCACGTCAAAATAGGTTCCTGCCTGTTGCAATTCATACTGCCAATAGCGGCAGCGGGGCTAAATTATCACGCACGGTGCGGAATAACTAAACCTTAGCTCAACACAATGTGGAGACACGCTTGGTTACAGTTGGGCATTGACCTCTCGTTTAGTGAAGCCTTGATGAAATAGCACCATTCAATACAGTCAAGGATTTCATCATGTCACAGCTCAGCTACCCACTCGTATCTGCACGTCCGCTTAACAGCTGGCAACTGATGACGGCGCTGATCAATGGCGAAAAGACGCCGAGTAAAGCCTGGAAAAAAACGTCATTCCGCTTGAAGTTTATCGGCCGTTCGTTATTTTGCTGGCGCACCACCAGCGGCCTGCTCAGCACGCTGGCGTCCAATCCCCTGCTGGATGAGATCCTGAACGCGCAACCCAATCTGCCGTGCAAACTGCATCGTCCGTATCTGGCAGCCAACATGAGTAAAATCGAGTGCTTATTTGCCCTGCGCGACCACTACGATCTCAGCACCCAACGCATGCCAATGAAAATGCTGCTCGGTCATCTGAAAAAGCCTTTTGTGCTCGCCAGCGCCGAAGGCAAGAGTGGCGCCGCGGTGTCACTCGAACTGGCGGCCATCGACAACCTGAACAAGGAAGGCGAAGCCACCCTGCTGCTGCGTAACGCCAACGGTATTATGTTGGCGGAAATCACTTTTTCGCTGATGCACTATCAGCAGAAACCGACGCTGTTTATCGGCGGGTTACAGGGAGCTAATCATCAGGTACCGCATGCTGAAATCCAGCAGGCCACCAAGGAGTGTCACGGATTGTTCCCCAAACGCCTGGCACTGGAAGGGATTTGCGCTCTGGCCCACCATTTGGGCATTCAGCAAATCGTGGCGGTCGGCAACGCCACCCATATCTACCAGAACTGGCGTTATCACAGTAAAAAGAAAGACAAGCTGCATGCCGATTACGATCAGTTTTGGGTATCCATGGGCGGCCAGATGCTTGAAAGCGGCTATTTTTTATTGCCGAAGAACATCACCCGCAAACCGATCGAAGAAGTGGCCAGCAAGAAACGCGCTGAATACCGCCGTCGCTATCAACTGCTGGACCAGTTGGAACTGGGAATGGCAGAGCACTTTCGTGCCCAGTCCCGTTTTACTTCGGTCTAATCGGCGCGGCCACGCGCCAGCCAGGTCACACGCGAAAACATTTTCTTCAGCAGTGGCGGCACCGAGTCCGTGCCCCACTGGCCGGCTTGCATCGCTACTTCGATCGCCAAATCGGGTTTCGAGGAGTGATGCACCGCCTTGAGGATCACCTTACGCACCGGCATCTGCGTATTCTTCGGCACCGAGGCCACCCGGTAGTAGACCGGGCTGAAGCCTTCGCGGAACATAAAATGCTCCATATCCGGTGCCGGTAACGCGGTCAGTCGGTCACGCTCGTTATCGTCGTGGTTATCCAACATGCTGCGTACGGTATTGGCGTACTTTTTCCCCGCTTCATCACCGTCCACCAAAGCATGCCATTCAATGCCCATGCGACGGGCGAACTTCAGCAAAGGTTTTAATCCGCATTGGGCGAACTCGATCACGCGTACGCCCTCTGCCTCAAAGTGATATCCGCACTGGCGCGCCAGCTCGCTCAACAGCCAGACCTCGGTCTCGCCTTCCACCAGCAACCAGCAGCGGGCAAACAGCGAAGATGGCCGATTAAAACGAATATGAAAAGCAATGCGGCGCCCATCCTCCGGACTCAGCCCACGCGGTCCCAGGCGGTAAGTGGCGACGCGCCCGGACTCACGCACCAACCGACAAACATGCTCTACCGGCACCAGCGACACCAGTTCACTGGAGTTGGTGGTGGTGATCCGTTGCAACGGCAACTGGTTAAGCAGCCCCCAGGCCACCGACAGCATAATCGGATGCAGACGGGTTTCCGGGTCCTCCACCAGCAGCAGTGGCCGGGCGTGCGGATCCAGCTTGATGCTGCCCTTGGCCTGCAGCAGCGTAGAAAACATTCCCAGCAAGATAAGCCGCATGCTACGGCTGTTAGGTTCTGCCACCATACGGTTGATGCTGTCCAGGGAGCGCCATGCCTGCTGATCCTGATCTTGATCCAACCGTTGCCGACGCGGCCGGGAGACCTGCGAACCCTGCTCGGCAAAGTAATGCTCCAGCAGTTGCTGCATTGCTGCCAACCCCTGCCGCAGCTCGGCGTTAGTCAGCTTTTGCGGGTTGCGTACCAACTCTCGCGTCAACTGATCCAACTGCTGGGACAGGGCCTTATTGTCAGCCGGGTTTTCATCGTTCAACGTGCTGGGCCGCAGACGGCGGATGAAACGCGCATCGCGCAGGCGCAATACCGGATGGATGCGAATAATGGCATGTGCCAGTTGCTCAATATGATGCAACTGCATCGCGTTACCTTCGGCATCCAGGAAGCCGCGCCAGGTACAAACCGTGCCGTCATCGGCCAGTTCGCCTTCACAGCGGTAATAAATTCGGTTGAGGTTATCTTCGCCTTTGACCCACAGCGGCGAAAGGTGGCGGTAACGGGGGAGATGAGCATGGCCGATGTCTTTCTCACAGAAGGTAAAGACCACCTGTAAATGCCGTTCTTTGGCCTCTTCCTCGCCAGGAGGGAAATGAAAGTCATGCCCTTCAAAACGGTACAGCTTTTGCTCCGGCGCCAGCAGCAGGGTCAAGGCGTCCAACAAGCTGGATTTACCCCAGGCGTTTTCACCCAGCAGCAGCGTGTTGTCGTCCAACATCAGCGACAGCCGGTTAATGCCGCGAAAACCTGCAATCTCGATACGCTCTAAGAACATCTGTCGCCTCCCGTGCGCGCTGCCACCGTCCTTAATGGGGTGACCTCTCTGAGCATGGTCAAAAAACCCCTTGCAGGTCAAGAGGACGACGTCAAATCTGCCGCTTTACTCCGGTCGCCGTTTTGGTTAGCGTGTGGTGCCTCGCCGGTCATCCTGGCGCCATCTGCCGAACAAAGGACGTAAGCTTCACCATGTATTCAGGACTGCTGATTATTCTCTTACCGCTGATTGCCGGTTACCTGGTTCCATTACGCAGCAGAACGTTACTGCAAACCATTAACCGTCTGCTGAGCTGGATGGTTTACGTGATCCTGTTTTTCATGGGTATCAGCCTGGCGTTTTTGGAGGATCTGAGCAGTAATCTGGTGCTGATTTTCCAGTATGCCTCGGTATTCTTCCTGTGCATTCTCGCTGCCAGCCTGCTGATGCTGGCGCTGCTGGAACATAAAATGCCGTGGCGGAACAGCCATAAACAGGAAAAGCTGCCCTCGCGCCTGCATATGGCGCTGGAATCGCTCAAACTCTGCGGTGTGGTACTCGGCGGCTTCCTGCTCGGCCTGACCCAGTGGCAATGGTTGCAGTTTGCCAATAAAGGCAGCGAATACGCGTTAATTTTCCTGCTGTTGCTGGTCGGCATCCAATTGCGCAACAGCGGCATGACCCTGCGCCAAATCGTACTTAACCGACGCGGCATGATGGTGGCCGTGGTGGTGACGGTCAGTGCACTGGCCGGCGGGGCGCTGGCAGCGCAGCTGCTGGGGTTGCCGATCAAAGCCGGGCTGGCCATGGCCTCCGGTTTTGGCTGGTATTCGCTTTCCGGCATTCTGATCACCGATGCCTACGGTCCGGTATTGGGCAGCGCAGCCTTCTTTAACGATCTGGCACGCGAGCTGGTGGCGATTATGCTGATCCCAAGCCTGGTAAGACGCAGCCGTTCCTCTGCGTTGGGCCTGTGCGGTGCCACCTCCATGGACTTTACCCTGCCGGTATTGCAACGCAGCGGCGGGTTGGAAATGGTGCCACCGGCGATTGTGCATGGCTTCCTGCTAAGCCTGCTGGCACCGGTACTGATCGCCCTGTTCTCCTGACCTCTTTTCCGGGGGCACCGCCCCCGGAAAGCGTAATAATTCCCATCCGCACAGCGAAATTGCGCTAAATCAAACTTCCCTTTGGTTACGCCATAAAAACCTTTTTAAGCCTCGGTTGCCGATCTATGCTCTTAAACAAGCATTTAAAATGCAACTTTAAAAAAGGAAGCGATTATGTTCTGTGTGCAATGTGAACAAACCATTCGTACCCCGGCAGGCAACGGCTGCTCTTATGCCCAGGGCATGTGTGGTAAAACGGCGGAAACTTCGGACCTGCAGGATCTGCTGGTAGCGGCATTACAAGGGCTGTCAGCCTGGGCTCTGCAGGCACGGGCTCTCGGGATCGTCGATCATGATATCGACAGTTTTGCCCCGCGCGCCTTCTTCTCCACCCTGACCAACGTCAACTTCGATTCTGACCGCATCATCGGTTATGCACGCGAAACTATCACCCTGCGCGAATCACTGGCGGCACGTTGCCGCCTGCTGGATGCCGGCGTAAACGTCGATCATCCACTAGCCACGTTGCAGTTGGCCGGTGACGATATGCCTACTCTGCTGCAACAGGCGGCTCAGTTCGCTCTGAATACCGATAAAGCCGAGGTCGGCGACGACGTGCACGGCCTGCGCATGCTCTGCCTGTACGGCCTGAAAGGCGCGGCGGCCTATATGGAGCACGCCCACGTATTGGGTCAATATGACGACCAGATTTACGCCGACTATCACGCCTTTATGGCCTGGCTCGGCACCCAGCCGCGTGATGTGGATACCCTGCTCAACAACGCGATGGGCATCGGCAAGATGAACTTCAACGTGATGGCCATTCTCGACCACGGTGAAACGCAGGCCTATGGCGATCCGCTGCCAAGCGCGGTAAATGTCCGTCCGGTGGCGGGTAAAGCCATTTTGATCTCCGGTCACGATCTGAAAGATCTGCGCATGCTGCTCGAGCAAACCGAGGGGCAGGACGTGAACGTCTATACCCACGGCGAAATGTTGCCGGCACACGGCTACCCGGAGCTGAAAAAATTCAAACATCTGGTGGGGAACTACGGCAGCGGCTGGCAGAACCAGCAGACCGAGTTTGCCAAATTCCCCGGTCCTATCGTGATGACCTCCAACTGCATTATCGATCCTAACGTCGGCAACTACGGCGATCGCATCTGGACGCGCAGCATCGTCGGCTGGCCTGGCGTCAACCATCTGGAAGGAGATGACTTCACCCAAGTGATCGCCCAGGCTCAAGGCATGAAGGGGTTCCCGTATACCGAAATCGAACATATGATCACCGTCGGCTTTGGCCGTCAGACGCTGCTCAACGCTGCCGATACGGTGATCGATTTGGTGGCGCAAAAGAAACTGCGTCACGTCTTCCTGGTGGGAGGCTGTGACGGCAGCCGCGATGAACGCAGCTATTTCACCGATTTTGCCCGCAACGTCCCGCAAGACTGCCTGATCATGACGTTGGCCTGCGGCAAATACCGCTTCAACAAACTGGATTTCGGCACCCTGGAAGGCTTGCCGCGCCTGCTGGATGTCGGCCAGTGCAACGACGCCTATTCTGCCATCATGCTGGCGGTCAAACTTGCCGATACGCTCGGTTGTACCGTCAACGAACTGCCACTCAGCCTGGTCCTGTCTTGGTTTGAACAGAAAGCGATCGTCATCCTGCTGACGCTGCTGTCGTTAGGGGTGAAAAATATTGTCACCGGCCCGACGGCACCGGGTTTCCTGACCGATAACCTGATGGCGATCCTCAACGACAAGTTCGGCATGCGTCCGATTACTACCGTTGAGCAGGACCTGCACGCCCTGCTTGGTTGATACCGTTTTTTGGGGCCGCAGATGCCGGCCCCTTTGCTTTTGAGGTGCCCTATGACCCAACCCAGCCCACTTTGTCCTAACCGTATGCAGGTCCATTCGATCCAACAGGAAACCGCCGACGTCTGGACGTTAAACCTGATCTGCGACGTTTTTTACCCTTATCAAGCCGGCCAGTTTGCGCTGGTCAGCATTCGCAATAGCGAAGAGACGCTGCGCGCCTATACCTTGTCCTCTTCCCCCGGCCAAAGCCGTTTTCTCAACATCAGCGTACGTTGCCTGCCGGACGGCATCGGCTCCCGTTGGCTGACGCGTGAGGTTAAACCCGGCAACACCCTGTGGCTGTCTGACGCCCAAGGCGAGTTCAGCTGTGAACAACACCCGGCCGACAGCTACCTGATGTTGGCTGCCGGCTGTGGCGTCACGCCAATCATCTCCATGTGTCGCTGGCTGGTGGCCAATCGTCCGGCCTGTGATGTCGCCGTAATCTTTAACGTACGCACCCCTGCCGATACCATTTTCGCCGAGCAGTGGCGCGAGCTTTGTGCCGCTCATCGGCAACTGCGGCTGACGCTGATGGCCGAACAAGATATCCAGCCAGGGTATCTCAGCGGGCGGATCAGTGCCGAAGTGCTGCGCCAGGTCGCGCCGGATATCACCGAACGCAGGGTGATGACCTGCGGTCCTGCGCCTTATATGACCCAGGCGGAGCAACTGTGCCTGCAGCTTGGCGTGCCGGCTTCCCGCTTTCACAAAGAACAGTTTCATACCCCGGCGGAAACCGATAGCGGGCAAGGTGCAACTTTAATGCTGCGCTCCGCCCGGCCGTTGGGTGAATACCACGTCCCGGTAGGCAGCACGCTGCTGGCAGCGATGGAAGCCAACGCATTGCCGGTCAATGCGGCCTGTCGCGCCGGGGTATGCGGCTCGTGCAAAACGCGCATTCTCGAAGGCGACTACACAACCACCAGCAGCATGACGCTCACACCGGCTGAAATCGCCCAAGGCTATGTGCTGGCCTGCAGTTGCCAACTGCAGGGCGACGTTACCCTCGCCTGACGCTTACCGCCCCATCGCCAATGATGGGGCATTTATCGGCAAGCAGGCTTGGCACTCCCCTTCTACACTTTCCCGGTTGCGCGCTTTTATTACGTTCATCTGCTCAATAATCAATAAGCCATACCCGAGGAATTCAGACGATTGAAAATCAAGGGTATTTCTATCATGTTTGGGGGAAGTATGAAGCAAACCGTAGCCACGCTGATCGCCAAAACTCTGGAACAGGCCGGTGTGAAACGCATTTGGGGCGTCACCGGCGATTCACTTAACGGCCTCAGCGACAGCCTGCACCGTATGGGCACCATCGAATGGCTGGGTACGCGCCACGAAGAAGTCGCTGCCTTTGCCGCCGGTGCGGAAGCCCAGCTTACCGGCCAACTGGCGGTCTGCGCCGGATCTTGTGGGCCAGGTAACCTGCATCTGATCAACGGTCTGTTCGATTGTCACCGCAACCACGTACCGGTACTGGCCATTGCCGCCCATATTCCCTCCAGCGAGATTGGCAGCGGTTATTTCCAGGAAACTCACCCACAAGAACTGTTCCGCGAATGCAGCCACTACTGCGAGCTGGTTTCCAACCCGGAACAGCTGCCGCGGGTGCTGGAGATTGCCATGCGCAAAGCGATCCTCAATCGTGGGGTGTCGGTGATTGTGCTGCCGGGGGACGTGGCGCTGCGCATGGCACCGGAAGACGCCAGCATGGTGTGGCACACTCCGGCATTGCCGCTGGTGCAGCCGCCCATGAGCGAGTTGAACAAGCTGGCCGCAACCCTTAACAAGGCAAAAAATATTACGCTGATGTGCGGCAGCGGCTGTGCCGGTTCTCATGATGAAGTGGTCAAGCTGGCCGAACTGTTGCAGGCACCGGTGGTGCATGCTTTGCGCGGTAAAGAGCATATCGAGTGGGACAACCCCTATAGCGTCGGCATGACCGGTCTGATCGGTTTCTCTTCCGGCTATCACGCCATGATGAACGCCGATACCCTGGTGCTGCTCGGCACCCAGTTCCCGTACCGCGCCTTCTATCCTACCAACGCCAATATCATTCAGATCGACATCAACCCAGGCAGTATCGGGGCACACTGCCCGGTCAATATGGCGCTGGTGGGCGACATCAACACCACCCTGACCGCCCTGCTGCCGCAGTTGGAACCCAAGAGCGACAGTGCCTTTCTCGACAAGGCCCTGGAGCACTACCGCAACGCGCGCAAAGATCTGGACGGCCTGGCCACCGCCAATGACGATCAGCCTATTCACCCGCAGTATCTGGCGCAACAGCTCAGCCAGTACGCCAGCGACGACGCCATCTTCACCTGCGACGTCGGCACGCCGACGGTATGGGCGGCCCGCTATCTGAAAATGAACGGCAAGCGCCGCCTGCTCGGTTCGTTCAACCACGGTTCGATGGCCAACGCCATGCCGCAGGCGATTGGCGCACAGGCAACCGAACCGAACAAGCAGGTGATCGCCATGTGCGGCGACGGCGGTTTCACTATGCTGATGGGCGACTTCCTGTCGTTGGCCCAGCTAAAACTGCCGGTCAAGATTGTGATCTTCAACAACAGCGTTTTGGGCTTCGTGGCCATGGAAATGAAGGCCGGGGGCTACCTGACTGACGGCACTGACCTGCATAACCCTGACTTTGCGGCGATAGCCAATGCCGCCGGCATTAAGGGCATTCGCGTGGAGAAAGCGTCGGATCTGGACGGCGCACTGCAGGAAATGCTGGCGCACCCCGGCCCGGCATTGCTCGATGTCGTCACCGCCAAGCAGGAACTGGCGATGCCGCCGCAGATCAAATTCGAGCAGGCCAAGGGCTTTAGCCTGTATATGCTGCGGGCGATCATCAACGGCCGCGGCGACGAAGTGGTCGAACTGGCAAAAACCAACTGGTTGCGTTAATGACCCACCCCGGGAACAACGATCGCTGTTCCCGGTATTTTTTCTCTTTTGTCATCAGAAAATCTGGCTATGATGAAAACCGCATTCTCTTTCACATTAGCTATCCCCAATAGATTTCAAGTTGCAACCAACAACGCTGCGGCTTGAAAGATCAAGGGGATAAGGAATTTTTATGCTTATTGATCTACGCAGCGACACAGTAACCCGCCCTAGCGCCGCTATGCGTGAAGCCATGGCCCAGGCCGAAGTCGGTGATGACGTTTATGGCGATGACCCCACGGTCAACGCACTGGAGGCGGAAGCGGTTCGCCTGTCCGGTAAAGAGGCGGCGCTGTTCTTGCCAAGCGGCACCCAGGCAAACCTGGTAGCGCTGCTGAGCCATTGCCAGCGCGGTGACGAATACATCGTCGGCCAGCAGGCACATAACTATAAATACGAAGCCGGCGGTGCCGCGGTACTGGGTAGCATCCAACCACAGCCGATTGAAGCCAACCCGGACGGTACCCTGCAGCTGGACAAGGTTGCGGCGGCAATTAAACCCGATGATATCCACTTTGCCAGAACCCGTCTGCTGAGCCTGGAAAACACCATCAGCGGCCGCGTGTTACCGCTGGCGTACCTACAACAGGCCTGGCAATTCAGCCGTGAACACAAGCTGGCACTGCATATCGACGGGGCGCGCATCTTCAACGCCGCAGTTGCGCTGAATGTGCCGCTGAAAGAGATCGTGCAGTATTGCGACACCTTCACCATTTGCCTGTCGAAAGGGCTGGGCGCACCGGTAGGCTCATTGTTGTGCGGCAGCGAAGCCTTTATTCAGCAGGCGATACGCTGGCGCAAAATGACCGGCGGCGGCCTGCGTCAGGCCGGTATTCTGGCCGCCGCGGGACTCTATGCGCTGGAGCATAATGTCGAACGGTTGCGGGAAGATCACGATAACGCCAAGTGGCTGGAGCAGCAGTTGCAAAACATTGGCGTGGAGATCGCCGAGCCGGGCGCGCAAACCAACGTACTGTACCTGCGTCAGTCCCCTGAATTGGCGGCAAAACTGGGCCCCTGGATGCGCGAGCGCGGCGTGCTGATCAGCAGCGGTCCGCTGACGCGTATTTTGACCCACCTCGACGTCAGCCGTCAGGATTTACAGCACGTGGTCGATTTGTGGCAACAATTCCTCAAGCAGCATGCCTGATGCATGCCTCAACGGGGCGCTAACACGCCCCGTGTTTTAGAGGATCCAGCGGCCGTAAACCCAATACCAGATCGCCAACGTTGCCACGACGTTCAACACCACGCTGAAGATAAACCAACTTTTGAACGGCTGTTTTTGGGTTTTGTGACGGAACAATTGCTGCGCAACGATCGCCCCAATCCAGCCACCCACCAGCCCGAACACCCATAGCGTGATTTCAGGCACCCGACGCCAACCCTTGCGCGCGGCCAGTTTATCGACACCGTACACCAATAACGTCAGCAGGTTAGCCAACAGCCACCACATCCAAATCGGATGCAGGAAAAATAAACTGGCGATCAGCGCCAGACCTAACAGGGCATAACAAACGGCATTGAGTTTCATATTTTTTCGGCTTAGCACAGACAAACGGTGCGTAGTGTGACGCTGCCTTAAGGTGGATGCAATGCCCGCATAACCACACAAAAAGTGCATTTAAACCCTGAGTTTGGCATGCTGTCATCGACTTCCACTGCATAAGGCAGCGCTAATGACACCTCAACGCGTATTGGTTCTTGGAGCCAGCGGCTATATTGGCCAGAACCTGATCCCCCACCTGATCGAACAGGGACACAGCATTACCGCCACCGCGCGCCGCCTTGAATGGCTTCAGGAGCAGCATTGGCCGCAGGTCAACTGCCAGTACGTGGATGTCTACCAACCAGAAACCCTGACCGCCGCGCTGTGGGAGATCGACGCCGTTTATTATCTGATCCACGGTATGGGCGACGGTGATGACTTTATCGAAAAAGAACGCCAGGCGGCGGAGAATCTGCGCGATGCGCTACGCAACGCCAGCGTAAAACAGGTCATTTTTCTCGGTGCACTGCAGCCGGAAGGCGAGAGTTCACCGCACCTGGTGGCACGCAAGCTGACCGGGGAGATCTTGCGCCAGAGCGGCGTACCGGTCACCGAGCTGCGCGCCAGCATCATTGTCGGCCCCGGTTCTGCGGCCTTCGAAATTATGCGCGATATGGTCTACAACCTGCCGGTGCTAACCCCGCCGCGCTGGGTGCGTTCCAAATCTTCGCCGGTCGCGTTGGAAAATCTGCTGGTGTATCTGGCCGATCTGCTGGCGCACCCGGCGGAAGAAAACCGCATTTTTGACGTCGCCGGCCCGGAGTACATCAGTTATCAAACAATGTTTGAACGCTTCATTGCCATCAGCGGCAAAAAACGTTGGCTGATCCCCATCCCCTTGCCCACCCGGTTTATCTCGGTATGGTTCATCAGCATGATCACCTCGGTGCCCACCTCGATCGCCAATGCGTTGATCCAGGGGTTGAACCACGATCTTCCCGCCGACGGTAAACCGCTACAGGCTCTGATTCCACAGACGCTGCAAACCTTTGATCAGGCGGTGGCGGCTACCCTGCGGCGCGAGGAAGAAGTGGTCGACTCCGCCGACTGGGGCTACGATCTGGAAGCGCGAGCCCGCTGGCGACCAGGCTATGGCTTCTACCCGAAACAGGCGGGCTGTTCGCTGGAAACCCAGGCCTCCAGCCAGGCGCTGTGGCATACGGTGCAGCAACTGGGCGGGAAAGAGGGCTATTTTTACGCCAATATCCTGTGGAAAATCCGTGCCCGCATGGACGATATGATCGGCAATCGCGTGGTTTATGGCCGCCCCCAGCGTGAGACGTTGGCCATTAGCGACCTGGTCGATGGCTGGAAGGTCATCACCATTAAACCGCTGCGGCAGTTGGCGTTGCTGTTCGGCATGAAAGCGCCGGGGCTGGGCCGGCTGGTGTTCACCATCAAAGATCATGGCGACCACCGCACCCTGGATGTGCGTGCCTGGTGGCACCCTGCCGGTTTTAGCGGACTGCTGTATTGGTTCGCCATGATGCCCGCTCACCTGTTCATTTTTCGCGGTATGGCGCGCCGTATCGCCAGGCTGGCCGAAGAGAACCCGCGCAATATGTCCTGACCATCGCTTATTTGTCGATCAACCGCACAGTTTACTGCTGCGGTTAGGGCCTTTCCGATTGCATAGCGCACGAAATAACGGAAGAATGGCATCTTATTTGCTGGAACGCCGCTGAAGGCCGTCAGCATTCTGATTTTTGGTGAGAATAGAGTTCGTTATGAAGGTATTGGTCACCGGTGCAACCAGTGGGTTAGGCCGTAACGCCGTTGAATATCTCCGCCGCCAGGGCATTAAAGTGCGTGCCACCGGCCGCAACCAGGCCATGGGCAGTCTGCTGGAAAAAATGGGCGCGGAATTCATTCATGCCGATCTCACCAACCTGATCTCATCGCAGGCCAAAGCCATGCTGGCCGACGTGGACGTGCTGTGGCACTGTTCCAGCTTCACCTCGCCATGGGGCACCGAAGAAGCCTTCGAACTGGCCAACGTGCGCGCTACCCGTCGCTTGGGCGAGTGGGCAGCGGCCTACGGCGTTTCGCAGTTTATCCATATCTCTTCGCCGGCGATCTACTTCGATTACCATCACCATCGCAACATTACCGAAGACTTCCGCCCCGCGCGCTATGCCAACGAGTTTGCGCGCAGCAAAGCCGCCGGTGAACAGGTGATCCAGCAGTTGGCGATGTCCAACCCGCAAACCCACTTCACCATCTTGCGCCCTCAGGGGTTGTTCGGGCCGCATGACAAAGTGATGCTGCCGCGCCTGTTGCAGATGATCAAACGCTACGGCAACCTGCTGCTGCCACGCGGCGGCGCGGCACTGGTGGACATGACCTATCTGGAAAACGCGGTGCACGCCATGTGGCTGGCCACCCAGAAAGAAAATACCCCGTCCGGCCGCGCTTATAACATCACCAATCAGCAGCCACGTCAGTTGCACAGCGTGGTGCAGCAGTTAATTGACGAGTTGGGGATGAAGTGCCGGATCCGCTCTGTGCCCTATCCCATGCTCGATATGATGGCGCGCGGCATGGAGAAACTCGGCAGCAAAAGCGAGAAAGAGCCGGTACTGACCCACTATGGGGTCGCCAAGCTCAATTTTGATCTGACGCTGGACACCACTCGTGCCCAGCAGGAGTTGGATTACCGGCCGATAGTTTCGCTCGATGAAGGCATTTCCCGCACCGCTCGCTGGCTAAAAGAACACGGTAAACTGCACGGCCTTTAATTAGCGAGCTGCCCCGTACTTCAACAGCAAGGCATCAACGATCGCCTCCGTCTCCGCATCCGGCTCACCGCGATAATCGCTGGGCCGGAAATGCATCTGAAACGCCGCCAGCACGTTCTTCTGCTGCCTGACATCCCACCGAGCGTCAATACCATAACCGTAACGCGCCAGCTTTTCGATCAAGGGGGCCAGGGGCACGGCCGCCTGCTTGTCGCGGCCGGCCAGTAGCCTCTGCACCTGCTGCTCGTCCGGCCAGGCGCCAATACCGGCCTGCGCCAGTTGCCGCCAGGGGAATAACGGACCCGGATCCTGTTTGCGTTGGGGCGCTATGTCGCTGTGCCCCACTACGTCCGTCGGCTGAATGCCATAGCGTTGGATGATATCGCGGCTCAGCGGGATCAACAGGGCTATTTGCTGTGGCGTATAGGGCTGCCAATGGGTAAACAACAGGGTCCGGTTGAACCCGCGATTGACTATTTCAATCCCTATCGAGGTATCGTTCAGGTTGGTTCTGCCGCGCCAGGTGCTGGCCCCGGCATGCCATGCGCGCAGGGCTTCAGGCACCAGTTGAAACGCCACCGGTTTGCCCTGAACCAATGGCGGGTGCGCGGGCAGCAGATAGTGCGCGCTGACGTGTTCATCCGTCAGGGTTTTAAGCGAGGAATGGAAATCTTCTGCGGTGTAATGTATCACCAGAAAACGAATGCGCTGGTCTGCTCCCTGCGCCTGATGCAGGGTTTCCAACTGATAGTCGCCCCGGTCTATGGTGGTGCTTTGCGGTGCGCTTTGGCAGCCGGCAAGCAATGCGGCAACAAATATCCCTGGCCAAATTTTCACGAATCCCTCCTGCCGTCGAGCGGCTCAAATTTGTAACTCAAATTGATTAATCTGTATCCAATAATCAAGTTAATCAATAAATGATGACAGAGAGGCCAGATGTGCAAGTGAGTGTTGCGCCGCGCTGGCGGACTCCATGGCAGATGATAGCTTCATAGTATTACCTGCGCTGATAAAAGTGAGTCGCTCATGTTCAAGCTCAACCCTGTCGCCTGGCTGATCTGCATCGCCATGCTGCCGATCAGCGGCTGTGACCAAAAAACGGTAGCCAATACCATGGGGGGAACCGCGCCTGCTGTGGCCACGCCCGCGGCAGCATCAACCTATACGCCACTGAGTGCCGATCAATTGTATCAACTGGTCAGCCCGGTGGCGCTTTTTCCTGACAAACTGTTGGCGCAGGTGCTGGCCGGTGCGGGTTATCCCGATCAAATCAGCGCGGCGGATAACTGGCTGGCGCAAAACCGGGGGGTGCAACCGGCCGCGCTCACCGCAGCCGCTGGCGCTCAACCCTGGGACCCCAGCGTACGCGGTTTGGTACAATTTCCTGACGTGCTGGATCAGATGGCTAAAAATATTCCCTGGACCACCGCGCTGGGCAGCGCTTATCTCAACGACCCTACCGACGTGATGAACGCCATTCAGGTCATGCGCCAACGTGCCGCCGCCAAAGGCACGCTGAAAACGTCGCCGCAGCAAAGGGTGGTCATCACGCCTGCAACCCGTTACGTTGAACCGCAACCCTATCCGCAAAGCGTCGTGGTTGCGCCGGCGCAAACCATTGTCATCGAGCCCAGCCAACCGGATGTGGTTTACGTGCCGCGTTACGATCCCTGGGTGGCCTATGGCGAACCTGTCCCGGCCTACCCGAGCTATCACTATCAGAGTGCCTCAGGCTATAGCAGTGGCGATATGCTGGCGGCAGGCGTGATCAGTTTTGGCGTGGGTGTCGCGGTCGGGGCATTGATCAATCAGCATCATGACAACTGGCATAGCTGGGACGTGCGCTGGAATGATCGGCGTCAACCGGTGGTCTATAACAATGCGCCTTATATCTCGCACTCCACCACGGTGATTAACCGTGTCACCAATATCAACCAATACAATAATGTGAATCGCAGCACCACGGTGAATAACTATCACAATGCGCCAGTCAATCAGGTGCCGCATTTTGCCGCACCAACGCCTTATGCAGCCCCTAAGGTTGCCAACCTGCAACAGCCACATTTTACGCCGCCCGTCGCAGCCAATGAACGCCAGCCGATGACGGCGCCGAACTTTGCCCATGCAGCTACGCCAGCGCCCCATGCGATGACACCGGTCGCCCATGTTCAGCAGCCAATGACCCTGCCGAGTTTCGCTCATTCAGCAACGGCAGCCGTGCGCCCGCACCCAGCGACAGTCACGGCCCCCGTTCATCAGGCCGAGATCCGACCGGCTCGTACGCCTGAACAACATCTACCGACTCCTGTCAGCGTACAGCAAAGGGCGCAGCTGCCGGCCGTTAAACCTGTCGAACACGTCGCGCCCAAGGCTAACGTTGTTCGCCCGCAGCCGGTTCAACCACGGCCAAATGCCATGATGCCGCATAACGCACCAACGCCGTTCCATCAGCCACAGATTCAACAGGCACAGCATCACCCTGCCCCAGCGGCCAAACCGCAGGAACATCGCCCGCTAAAAGTGGAAGAACACAAAGTAGGATAAACGAATGCCCCCGGCCTTGGCCGGGGGCAAAGAAAGGATTAGCGGCTGACTTTCACCGCGGTACCGCTGACGGTCACCATTAACATGCTGCTGTCTTTACCCACGGTTTCGTAATCGATATCAATGCCTACCACCGCATTGGCGCCCAATTCTTTCGCCTGCTCCTCCAACTCCCGGAAGGCAATCAGGCGCGCTTTACGCAGCTCTTTCTCATAAGCGCCCGAACGGCCGCCCACGATGTCGCGCACGCCGGCAAAAAAATCGCGGAAAATATTCGCGCCCAAAATGGCCTCGCCGGTGACAACGCCGCAGTACTCGGTAATAGTAAACCCTTCCAGGGTCGGGGTAGTGGAAAGCTGCATGAAAACTCCTTGCTTGATTGATTCATCGCACTTATCTGACCATTGATTTGGCATTATGTTCTGTATTGAAATGGCACGCAGTACGAATGCAAGGCCAGAAATCGCATTTATACTGTAGGCTAATGGTCTTCATGGTAGAGACTTTCACATAAGGTAATGAGATGAAAACAAAAACGATTGCGGCTGTTTTGCCCTTAGCGCTGTTACTGAGTGCCTGCACCACCGTCGAACCGGCATTCAAGGATATCGGCTCCCGTACCGGCGGTTGTGTGGAAGGCGGCCCGGATACGGTCGCACAGAAATTTTACGATCTGCGCCTGCAACAGGGCGCCGCTACCACCCTGCCCGACAGCAACCGTCTGGCGCAGTTGCAACCTTACCTGAGTAAAGTGCTGTATCAGGATCTGGTGACCGCCAACCAGAACCCGGGCAAACATCAGGTCACTGGCGATCTGTTTACCGGCAACGCGCAGGGACCGACCAGCGCCACCGTCGCCAGCGCTTCTACCATCCCGAATACCGACGCAAAAAATATTCCATTGCGCGTACAGCTCAGCTACCAGAAGGACGGCGGCAGCGCGGTCAACTGGCAGGATGAGGTGCTGATGGTGCGTGAAGGCACCTGTTGGGTGGTGGATGATATCCGCTATCTGAACGTGCCGCCGCATGCCGCCAGCGGGACGCTGCGTCAGGTATTGGAAAACCAGTAAGCTCACACGCCCCACCGTCATCTGCTTGATGCCGGTGGGTAAAAAAATGCCTTGATTCCGCTCAACATTCGTTCACTTTGAGAATTTTCGCTACATACCTCACAGCGTGCACGACAAATCCCCCCTTCGAACCTGACTCGCGGTATCTTGTGCTATTCTTTTACTATCCTGCCGCGCAGTAATAAATTTTAACGCACAAAGATTGCATAAGTATTCTGTGGAAGTTAACATTCGCGGCATCAATATCTATTCAATTCTGGCGCATGAGCATTCAACTTAACGGTATCAACTGCTATTACGGCGCACATCAGGCGCTGTTTGACATCACGCTGGATTGCCCAGCAGGGGAAACTTTAGTGCTGCTGGGTCCAAGCGGCGCGGGGAAAAGTTCATTGCTGCGGGTGTTGAACCTGCTGGAAATGCCGCGCTCGGGTCAGTTGCAGATCGCCGGCAATCAATTCGACTTCAAGCAGGCCCCTGGCGAGAAAGCCATTCGTGAGCTGCGTCAGAACGTCGGCATGGTATTCCAACAATATAATCTCTGGCCTCACCTTACCGTGGTGCAAAACCTGATCGAAGCGCCGTGTCGTGTGCTTGGCCTGACCAAGGCTCAGGCGATGGAGCGTGCCGACAAGTTGCTGAAGCGTTTGCGCCTGACCGATTTTGCCGACCGTTTCCCGCTGCACCTTTCCGGCGGCCAGCAGCAACGCGTGGCCATTGCCCGTGCGCTGATGATGGAGCCGCAGGTGCTGCTGTTCGACGAACCGACCGCCGCGCTGGATCCTGAAATCACCGCCCAAATCGTCAGCATCATTCGCGAGCTGGCCGGCACCGGGATCACCCAGGTGATCGTCACCCACGAAGTGGAAGTGGCGCGCAAAACCGCCAGCCGCGTGGTCTACATGGAAAACGGCCACGTAGTGGAACAAGGCGATGCCAGCCACTTTGCGCAGCCGCAGACCACCGAGTTTGCCAATTACTTATCACACTAACAATTTTACTTGCTGTAATTTGGGGAGTTTGCGATGAAAAAACTAATAATCGCCGCCGTTCTGGCTGGCATCAGCGTTTCCGCCTCTGCAGCCGAAACGATCCGTTTCGCTACCGAAGCTTCTTATCCTCCGTTTGAATTTATTGACGCCGGCAACAAGATCCAGGGGTTTGACGTCGATCTGGCCAATGCCCTGTGTAAAGAGATGCAGGCCGAGTGCAGCTTCACCAATCAGGCTTTTGACAGCCTGATCCCAAGCCTGAAGTTCAAGCGTTTTGACGCGGTCATGGCCGGTATGGACATCACGCCTGAACGTGAAAAACAGGTGCTGTTTACCAAACCGTATTACGACAACTCCGCGCTGTTTGTCGCCCAGAAGGGCAAAGTTGCCGACGTAGCGGCGCTGAAAGGCAAAAAAGTGGGCGTGCAGAACGGTACGACACACCAGAAATACCTGACCGATAAGCACCCTGAAATCACCATCGTGCCTTACGACAGCTATCAGAACGCCATTTTGGATCTGAAGAATGGTCGCGTTGACGCGGTATTTGGTGACACCGCAGTGGTCAACGAATGGCTGAAACAGAATGCCGCTCTGGCCGCGGTAGGCGATAAGGTGACCGACAAAGACTACTTCGGTACCGGGCTGGGCATTGCCGTTCGCCAGAAAAATACCGATCTGCAGGGCAAGTTCAATGCCGCCCTCGACAAGATCAAACAGGATGGGACTTACGAAACCATCTACAAAAAATGGTTCCAGCAGTAATCTATCCCCATGAATGAAATTCAACCTCTAGCAAGCGCCGCCGGGATGACCGTCGGCCTTGCCGTTTGTGCCCTTATCCTCGGGTTGATCCTGGCGATGCTGTTTGCCGTCTGGGAGTCATCGCGCTGGAAAGTGGTCAGCTGGCTAGGCACCGCCTGGGTTACGCTGTTGCGCGGCCTGCCGGAAATTCTGGTGGTGCTGTTCATCTATTTCGGCTCATCGCAGTTGCTGTTGATGCTGTCCGACGGCTTCACCCTGAACTTTGGCCTGTTCCAGCTGCCCGTCCAGTTGGCGATTGATAATTTTGAAGTCAGCCCGTTCCTGTGTGGCGTGATTGCCCTCGCCCTGCTCTATTCCGCCTATGCGTCACAAACATTGCGCGGGGCGCTCAAAGCGGTGCCACAGGGGCAATGGGAATCCGGCCAGGCACTGGGGATGAGCACTGCAGCGATTTTCTTTCGCCTAATCATGCCGCAGATGTGGCGCCACGCCCTGCCAGGGCTGGGCAACCAGTGGCTGGTTTTACTGAAGGATACCGCGCTGGTGTCGCTGATCAGCGTTAACGATCTGATGCTGCAGACCAAGAGCATCGCCACTCGCACCCAGGAGCCTTTTACCTGGTATGTGATCGCGGCGGCCATCTATTTGGTGGTGACCCTGTTTAGCCAGTACATCATCAAACGCATTGAACTGCGCACCACGCGTTTTGAGCGGGGGCCAGCCTGATGTTTGAGTTCTTGCCGGAAATTATCAAAGGGCTGCACACCAGTCTGACGCTGACCGTTACCGCGCTGATCGTGGCACTGCTGCTGTCATTGGTGCTGACGGTGATCCTGACGCTGAAAACGCCGATCCTGACGCCGCTGGTGAAAATCTATATCACCCTGTTCACCGGTACGCCGCTGCTGGTGCAGATCTTCCTGATCTACTACGGCCCCGGCCAGTTCCCGGCGATCCGCGAATATCCGTGGTTGTGGGATCTGCTGTCGCAGCCGTGGCTGTGTGCGATGATCGCATTGGCGTTGAACAGCGCGGCCTACACTACCCAGCTGTTTTACGGTGCGGTGCGGGCGATCCCCGCCGGTCAGTGGCAATCTTGCGAAGCGCTTGGTATGTCGCGTGCCCAGTCGTTGCGTATCCTGCTGCCCTTTGCCTTCAAGCGTGCGCTGTCGTCTTACTCCAACGAAGTGGTGTTGGTGTTCAAGAGCACCTCGCTGGCCTACACCATTACCCTGATGGAAGTGATGGGATACAGCCAGCTGATGTATGGCCGTACCTACGACGTGATGGTGTTTGGCGCTGCCGGGTTGGTCTATCTGTGCGTCAACGGCCTGCTGACGTTGTTGATGCGCATGGTCGAGCGTCGGGCGCTGGCATTCGAGCGCCGCAACTGAGCCCGCTCCCTCAGGTCTCGGAGCCCTGCCATCGTGCAGGGCTTTTTTATTTTCGCTGTAATTTTTTAATCATTTATATTGCATATTAATGCATTAAATGTCAGGGTAAACGTCGATAAACAGCCGCCAAAACCTTTGGGTTATTGTCAGTAAAATCAAGCGGTGAAGAGATAAAAACACGCAGACTTGCAGACAGGAGCTTTACGCATGAAAAAACTATTACTTGCCGCTACGGTATTGGCGGGCATCGCCTTCAACGCCAGTGCAGCTGAGACCATTCGCTTCGCCTCTTCCGCCACCTATCCCCCCTTCGAATCGCTGGATGCCAGCAACAAGATTGTCGGGTTTGATATCGATCTGGCTACCGCGCTGTGCAAGCAAATGAAAGCCGAATGCACCTTTACCAATCAGGCGTTCGACAGCCTGATCGCCGCCCTGAAATTCAAAAAATACGACGCGGTGATTTCCGGTATGGACATCACGCCAGAGCGCAGCAAGCAGGTTTCCTTTACCCAGCCTTACTACGCCAACTCGGCAATCGTCATCGCGCAGAAAGGCAAGTTCAGCTCGCTGGCGGATCTGAAAGGCAAAAAGATCGGTATGGAGAACGGCACCACCCATCAAAAATACATGCAGGATAAGCACCCGGAGATTAACACCGTCTCTTACGACAGCTACCAGAACGCCATTCTCGAACTGAAAAATGGCCGTATTGACGGCGTGTTCGGTGATACCGCGGTGGTCAACGAGTGGCTGAAGAATAGCCCGCAATTGGCGCCGGTCGGCGAGCACGTTACCGATGCCCAATACTTCGGCACCGGCCTGGGCATTGCTGTGCGTCCGGACAACCAGGCACTGCTGGCCAAGCTGAATGCCGCTCTGGACGCCATCAAGGCCGACGGCACCTACAAAGCCATCAACGACAAGTGGTTCCCGCAGTAAGATCTCTCCAGGGCGTGGTATGCACGCCCTATTTCAAACTGTATGCTTATTGCCGAAACGCCTTTAGTGACGTACCAGTAGAGTCAGCACTTCGTAGTGGGCGGTATGAGGAAACATATCGAACAGTTGCACGCGTTCAATGCGGTAATCCGGCAACATTCCAATGTCTTTCGCCATCGTCTCGGCGTTACAACTCGAATAGAGAATATAGCCGGGCGCCATCTGATTCAGATAGTCGCACAAATCCTTGCCGATGCCGCGCCGTGGCGGATTAACCAGCACTAATTGGGGGACGCTACCCTCAGCGGTGGCAAATTTCGTGGAATCCAGCGCCTGGAAGTTAACCTGTTGCAGACCGAGCGTTTTCGCTGACTGACGCGCACAGGCAATCGCCTCGGCGCTGATCTCAATACCGGTCAGGCGGGTATCCGTCTGCGCACAGTGCAGGCCAAATCCTCCCACACCGCAGAACAGGTCCCACATGCTTTCGATGCCCAATGCACGAACCCAGTCACGAGCGGTAGCGTACAGTTCAGCCGCCACCTTTGGGTTGGTCTGGAAAAAACTTTGTGGGCGGATATACAACGGCACCTGATTAAATTGCTCTTCCAGCGCCTGCTGTTCGGTCAGTGGGATCTCCAGCTCTCCTTCCATAATCGCCATATGCACCGGCTGAATATTGGCGGAGATCACCCTGAGTTGTGGCAATTGCTGCTGTAACCACGGCAACGCCGCTCGCAGCTGTGCCAATTTACTCTCCGAGCGCAGTACAAAGCGCAGCATCACGCCGCCGCTGTGGGTGCTTTCGGTCAACAGCAGATACTTCAGTTCCCCGCGCTTACGCGCCACGTTATAGGGCGTCAAACCGGCGCGGGCGATAAAACTTTTCAACACCGCGAACATGGGCGCAAAACTGGCGGGGTACAGTGGACAGCCACTCAGATCAACCGGCGTGCCATCGCGGTGCAGCATGCCGAGCAACGGGCGCTCTACGCTGCCGCTGACCACCATTTTGGCCTTATTGCGAAATGCGCTCTGCTCGCCGGCAATCGGCGCCAGCCAATGCGCGACGTCGCGTTCGGCCAGCAGGGATTGCAGGTGATGCTGTTTGTCTGTCAGCTGCTGCGGGTAAGGCTTTTCCAGCCACTGACAAGAACGGCAGGTGCCCGCCGTATACAAGGCGCAATGCATTAAGTTGACTCTGAGTTCGGGGTGAATAATTAAGGGCGCAGAGTTTATCACTCTACGCCCTTAAAATCTCAATTGCGCGCGGCGAAATAGCGGCGGCTAGTGGCAGGAACGAACAATAAGGCCAGGATGACGACATCGGGGATTTTCTGCAGGATTAACACGTGCAGAATTTGGCCGCTGGTCTCGCCCTCCACGGTAAAGACTTCGGGCAAAAAGCTGCCGATGGTCGCCAACAGCAAATAACCGACCACCGCACACTGACAGGCCACATAGACCCAACGCCCCCAATTGCGACCGCGCATTACCGCAAAACCGCAGCTGATTTGCAGGCACAGCAGCACCAGACCAGCCAAAAATATCAGGGTGGAATCCCAGGCCTGGGCGCTGGTGCTGACAAACTCCTGAGCGCCATCGACGCCCAGTTCACCCAACAGCAACAGCACGCTGATGCATTTGATAGCCACCATCGCCGTACCGGCCACCATCACCGGTACTGGCGCATCTGAAGTCGTTCTCATTCCCTGCCTGCTGTTCAGCATGTCTGCCATGTCCATGTTCCGCAACGAAAACGCCGTCTATACCCTCATCTTTCAAGTTGCAGCGTGGTTACCAGCGCTCACACCCCAGTTACTTACTTAAGTAAGCGCCTGGGGTGAGCGAGCTGGCCGCCTGGCTGTAACTCTAAAGCTGTAGGGTATATTCAAACGAGATATATAAAGTCAGGTAATCAATTGCAATACCAATAATTGCAAAAATAGCAGGTTTAATCAGACTCAGCTACGGGCGGCCTTTTGTAATTCGCGCGATCGCTGTTTTTCCGAGCGAGCCATAAACCACCAGGCGATCAGACCGATAATTCCCACCACCAGCAGGATCAAACTGGCCAGGGCGTTGATTTCCGGATTAACCCCCATACGCACGCTGGAGAACACCAGCATCGGCAAGGTGGTCGCGCCCGGCCCGGCGACGAAGCTGGCAATCACCAGGTCATCCAGCGACAGTGTGAATGCCAGCATCCAGCCGGCAACCAGCGCCGGAGCAATCATTGGCAGCGTGATCACGAAAAACACCTTCAACGGCGTCGCGCCCAAATCCATCGCGGCCTCTTCGATCGAGCGATCCAATTCACGCAGGCGCGAACTGATCACCACTGAAACGTAGGCAGTACAGAAGGTGACGTGCGCCAGCCAGATGGTGAACATGCCGCGTTCCGACGGCCAACCCAACGTATGCCCCATCGCCACAAACAGCAGCAGCAGCGACAGACCGGTAATCACATCCGGCATAACCAGCGGTGCGGTTAACATAAAGGCAAAGCCGGTTGAACCACGAAAACGGCCAAAACGCACCATCACCACCGCAGCAATAGCACCAAGCACTACGGCGGCGGTCGCTGAAGCGGCAGCAATGGTCAGGCTGAGCCCGACGGCGCTGATCATCGCCGAATCATGGAATAACGCGGTATACCAACGTGTCGACCAACCCGCCCACACCGTCACCAGTTTTGAACTGTTGAACGAGTAAATCACCAGCATCAGCATCGGCGCATACAGGAAAGTGAAACCAAGCACCAAAATAGCGATACGCCACGGTGAGCGCACTACCGGCAAGTTGTTCATCCCTGCCCCCCCATTTCCTTGTTCTGGTGCTTGTGGAACCAGATAATCGGCAAAATCAACAGCAACAGCATCACGGTGGCAACCGCCGAAGCTACCGGCCAATCGCGGTTATTAAAGAATTCCTGCCACAGTACCCGGCCAATCATAATACTGTCAGGCCCGCCCAGCAGTTCCGGGATCACGAACTCGCCGACCGCCGGGATAAACACCAGCATCGAGCCGGCAATGATACCGCCGCGGGTCAACGGCACAATCACGCTGAAGAAGGTTTTCAGCGGTTTGGCGCCCAGATCCAGCGAGGCCTCCACCAGCGAATAATCCAGCCGCGTCAAGGCGGTATAAATCGGCAGCACCATAAACGGCAGGTAGGAGTAAACCACGCCGATATAGACCGCCAGATTGGTATGCAGGATCACCAGCGGCTGATCGATAACCCCAAGCCACAGCAAGAAATTGTTAAGGATGCCGTTGTTTTTCAAAATGCCCATCCAGGCATAAACGCGGATCAAAAATGAGGTCCACGATGGCAGGATCACCAACAGCAGCAAAATATTGCGGGTTGATGCTTTGCTGTGCGCCACTGCCCAAGCCAACGGATAACCAATGATCAGGCAACACACCGTTGACACCGCCGCCACCTGCAGCGACTGCAGATAGGCGTCCAGATACAACGGATCGTCGGTCAGTTGCAGGTAATTGGCGAAGTTGAGCGCGATGTCCAACTTGCCGTCAGCCCAACTCATCAGGTCAGTGTAGGGCGGGACCGCCAGCGCCAGCTCCGCCAGGCTGATCTTGAACACAATCAGGAACGGTAGCAGGAACAGCAACGTCAGCCACAGCAGCGGCACCGCAATCACCAGTTTGCGGCCGTGGGCCATTTGCAGGCGCTGGAAAAAAGCTTTCAGCGGGCCGGGCCCGTTGGCCGGCGGTTCCGGCGGCGTGCGTTCAGCAAGCATTGTCATAATGATTATTCCTCACCTTCGCCATTCACACCGTTAACACGACACAGCTGTCGGCTTCCCAACACAGCCGCACTTCGTCGCCCCAGGTCGGCATCCCTTTGCGGAAACGGTGACCGTTTTGCAATTGGGCGCTGAGCATCTGGCCGCTGAGCAGCTTCACGTGGTAGATCGACAAATCGCCAAGGTAGGCAATGTGCACCACCTCCCCCACGGCAAAGTTGCAGCCATCTTCCGGGATCTCTTCGCACAGCATGATTTTTTCCGGTCGCAACGCAACCTGGATCGGCACCCCGTCCACCACCGAGGCGTCGGGGTCTACCTTGATTGCATGACGCAAACCGGGGCTTTGCAGGATCAGGGCATCGTCCTGACGCTCTTGCAGCACGCAGTCAAATACGTTCACCGAACCGATAAACTCGGCGCTGAAACGGCTGTTCGGGTGTTCGTAGATCTCTTCCGGCTCGCCGATCTGCACAAACTTGCCGCGATTCATGATGGCGATACGGCCTGCCATGGTCATCGCCTCTTCCTGATCGTGGGTGACCATCACGCAGGTCACGCCGACGCGCTCAAGAATGTCCGTCACTTCCAGTTGCATACGGTCACGCAGTTTTTTATCCAGCGCGCCCATTGGTTCATCCAGCAGCAGCAGCTTTGGCCGCTTGGCAAGGCTGCGCGCCAGCGCCACACGCTGGCGTTGGCCGCCGGAAAGCTGGTGCGGCTTGCGTTTGGCAAACTCCTGCATATGGACCAGCGACAGCATTTCCGCGACCCGCTCGGTGATTTCCCCACGCGGCATCTTGTCCTGTTTCAGGCCGAAGGCGATGTTTTGCTCCACCGTCATGTGCGGGAACAGGGCGTAGGACTGGAACATCATGTTAATCGGCCGCTGGTATGGCGGCACGTGCGACATGTCTTGCCCATCGAGTACGATTTGCCCTTCCGTCGGCTGTTCAAAACCGGCCAGCATGCGCAACAGCGTCGACTTGCCGCAGCCGGAGGGGCCCAGCAGGGCAAATATTTCGCCTTTGTAGATGGTCAGGCTAACGTCTTCGACCGCATTTTGGCCGTCAAAGGTTTTGGTGAGGTTACGGATTTCCAGCAGAGGGGTGAAGACCTTCTGCGACTTGGCTTGAGGACGAGGGATAGCGTCGTTCAATCGGGGTGCTCTCCGGTGCAAACAGTACAAAAAACCACGGCGATTGCCATGGCCCAAAATGGCAATGCAGGCGGGTAGCCCCGCCTGCTGGTCAAGACAACACTGAAAGCCGGGCCCGGCATTTTGGGCCCTGAGTACTAGCGTCCGCTTTTAACTTTAGTCCAGGCACGGGTAATCACACGATCCAACTTCGGCGATTGCACGTTCAGCGTGAACAGCTTGGCACGCAGATCGGCCGGCGGGTAGACGTTCGGATTATCACGCACTTCCGCTTTCACCAGCGGAGTGGAGTCCTTCACCGCGTTGGCGTAATAGACGTAGTTGCTGATGCCGGCCATCACATCGGGCTTCATCAGGAAGTTCAGGAACTGGTAGGCGGCGTCCTTGTTTTTGGCATCTGCCGGCATGGCAAACATGTCAAAATAGGTCAGCGCCCCTTCTTTAGGAATGGCATAGGCCACGTTCACGCCGTTCTTCGCCTCTTTGGCGCGGTTGGCCGCCTGCATCACATCACCGGACCAGCCTATCGCTACGCAGATATCGCCGTTCGCCAGGTCATTGATGTATTGGGAAGAGTGGAAGTAACGGATGTTCGGCCGCAGCTTAAGCAGCAGATCGTTGGCCGCACCGGTGTAATCCGCTGCGTTGGTGCTGTTGGGATCCTTGCCCAGGTAGTGCAGTACGGTAGCGTAAACCTCGCTCGGCGCATCCAGGAAGGAAACACCACAGCTTTTAAGCTTCTCGAGGTTCTCTGGCTTGAGGATCAGATCCCAGCTGTCGACCGGCGCATCTTTGCCCAGCACCGCCTTCACCTTGTCGACGTTATAGCCGATGCCGGTGGTCACCATCAGGTAAGGGATACCGTACTTGTTGTCCTTGTCATTATGTGCCACCAACTGCAGCATTTCGGGATCAAGGTTTTTGTAGTTCGGCATCTTGCTCTTGTCGAGCGGCTCGAAAATACCGGCCTTCGACTGGCGCTCAAGGAAGTTGGATGAAGGCACTACCAGATCATAACCGGTGCTGCCCGCCATCAGTTTGCCTTCCAACACTTCATTGGAGTCAAAGACGTCGTACACCACTTTAATGCCGGTTTCTTTCTGGAATTTGGCTAAGGTGTCCGGCGCAATATAGTCGGACCAGTTATAGACGTGCAGCGTTTTTTCCTCGGCTGACGCCGTGACGGACGCGGCCATCAGCAGGCCGGCAACAACACCCGATAACCACTTTTTACGTTGGGTGACCATCCGTAACTTCCTCCAAAACAGGGGTGAATCATAGAATTGAACTTGTATCGCAAACTGATACAAAACCTTTCCTGATCGAGCGCAATCGTTGCAACCGCGGATTGAATAGCTATGCAGTTGATTGCAGACACCTTTTTCAACTGCCCAGCCCGCATGGTCACCTGGGGAATCGCAAGCCCTTAGCAGAATCAGCAGCATAACCGCTGTTGCCAAAACGCACCAGCCTCCGGGGGCAAAAACGGCTTTTATCGATTTTTTATGCAGTTTCTCTCTATGTGATACGCCATTAATGGCATAAACGGCGAGAAATATCGGGCAAAAGAGGGTAAAACGCAGAATATATTATCGTGGAAGGGAATAACGGCAGCATGCCGCCAGAAGGGCGACATGCATAATCTACAGCGGGGATCAGTGCAACATTGGCAGGCGTTCGGCGCTAGCCGGGTTCTCTTCTTCGTCACCCATAAACAGCAGATCGTTCGCCCGCGCCTCGAGGATCACCATGGAGATCTGCTCTTCGCCCTGCTGCATAAAGTGCGTGAACTGTTCCAGCGTGACGCCCACGGCGATACTTAGTGACTGACAGACGATCAGCTTCGGCAGGTTATCATCCTGGATATCGACAAAGGCTTTGATGGTCAGCGAACTGGCGTTGATCTGGCTGAGATCGGCCACCAGAGGGATCAGCGCGGTCGGCTTCACCTCGGCCAGGGCGGAAAACAGAATAACGTTGTCCACCAGATCGAGTTTGGCGTCAAATACGCCGTCGAAGTTTTGCATGTGCGGCAGGTGCAGCGCCTGACAGGAATCGCACTCAAAGAATGAAATGCCCGATTGATCCAGCCAGCGTCGCAACAACGCCAAATCAGGGACAATGAGTGAATCCATAATACCAGCCTCACAATATTCAAAACGCGAAAAGGCGCATAGCTTACGGAATATTCCCCCGCGATGCCACGATCAATGCGGCTTAATTCGCTATTTGGGCAAATATCGCCGGGAAAAAACCGCAAAGCTGGCGATTGCAAAGCCGATTTTGGTCGGCGACATCAGCCGCCCGACTTGAGACGAAATCCCGCTCTGGCGCGCGGCTCGATATACTCGATCATCATGCCGGCAATATCCAATCCCGTGGTGGTTTCCACCCCTTCAAGCCCCGGTGAGGCGTTCACTTCCATCACCAGCGGGCCGCGAGTCGCTCGCAAAATATCTACCCCGGCGACGTCCAGTCCCAGCGTGGTGGCCGCCTTAACCGCAACAGCTCGCTCTTTGGCGGTGATGCTCACTTTGCGGGCAGTACCGCCACGGTGCAAATTGGACCGGAACTCCCCGGGCTTGGCCTGACGCTCAATCGCGGCCACTACCTTGCCGCCGACCACCAGACAACGCACGTCACTGCCCTGTGCCTCGCGAATATATTCCTGCACCAGGATATGGGCGTTAAGGCCGCGAAAGGCGTCAATCACGCTTTCCGCCGCCTGGCGGGTTTCCGCCAGCACCACGCCGATACCCTGCGTCCCCTCCACCAGTTTCACCACCAGTGGCGCTCCGCCGACCAGCTCAATCAAATCACCGGTATCGTCCGGCGAATGGGCGAAACCGGTGATTGGCAGATCGATCCCCTGGCGTGCCAGCAACTGCAGCGAACGCAGTTTGTCACGTGCACGGGTGATCGCCACCGACTCATTCAGCGGGTAACTGCCCAGTAGCTCAAACTGGCGCAGTACGGCGGTACCATAAAAGGTGATGGCGGAGCCGATGCGCGGGATCACCGCATCGTAGCGTTCCAACTGACGGCCGCGATAATGAATGGTCGGCGCGGCCGGGTTAATGTTCATATAACAAGAAAGCGGATCGATAATATCCACGCTGTGGCCGCGCTGCTCTGCCGCCTCCACCAAACGCTTGCATGAGTACAGCGTTCCATCGCGCGAAAGAATGGCAATTTTCACTCGTCACCCCAAAAAGGCAATCACCTGCCAGGCAGGCCTGCACCGACGGCCATCACTCAGCCGCGCGGCTCACTGTCGTTTTTATCGACCGGCGAATGAGGCTTATGCCGATCGTTCTGCGGCGGCTGACCGCCGCGCATTAGCGGGCCGAATCCTTGCACCACGCGCCAAACCAAAAAAGCCGCCGCCGGGACCATCAGCGCCACGCCGAGGAAAATCATGCCCACCGCTGCCTGCTGGGAAGCCAACCAGCCCGGCAATTGAACGTGACCGTGAATGCTCAGATAAGCCAGCACTAATGACAGCATGCCCAGGCCTTCCAAAACCAACACCGTACGGGGTAAGTCACCGAATGAACGCATATTTTTCTTCTCCAGAAGCTCTGCCTCCAGTGTAGTGAATTCCCCCCGATGGCGACAGCCCCGGCGGCTTAATCGGTTAGATGAATCAGATTAACAGGTAATTCCTGCTTTTTTTTCGCTGACCCAACGGGCATAGTAGGCGCCATCAATGCGGGTAATGCTCAACCTTAAGTCTTTTTTGACTGACAGAATGTCATTGCAGTTGCGATTAAATTATTGAATATCAATCTAAGGAGTGTTGCATGTTTGCAGTTATCTTCGGGCGCCCTGGCTGTCCTTATTGTGTCCGTGCGAAAGAGTTGGCGGAAAAACTGACTGAAGAACGTGACGATTTCAACTTCCGTTATGTTGATATCCACGCTGAAGGCATCACCAAAGCCGATCTGGAAAAAACCGTTGGCAAACCGGTAGAAACCGTTCCGCAGATCTTCCTCGATGAGAAACACATCGGCGGCTGCACCGATTTCGAAGCTTATGCCAAAGAAAACCTGAACCTGTTCCAGTAAGTTTCAGGCAACAACGACAAAAAGGCGCTCAGAGCGCCTTTTTTTATTGCCGTTCACGGCGGTGACATTGCAGATAAGCCTGCAACAAGCCGCCGATAAACAGCGCCAGCAGCGCGCCAAACATGCACCAGAATACCGCGCTGGTGGCGTAAGCCAATTCCTGCCAGAACGAATAAGAGGGTGTTAACCAAAAGTGGCGGATGATCAGGCACAGCGGCAGTGCATAGAGCGCACCCAGTAACGGGCAGAGAATGCGTTTTTTACTCGACAGATAACTGGCAACCACGCCGGGTATCACGAACAGCAACAGGCCGGTCTCCCCCCGATGCTCATGATCGGTACTGCCAAAGACTCCGCTCTGCTGGCCGAGATACACCAGGCTGAACAGCAGGAAACAGCTCAAAATACCCCACCAATACCGTTCGCTCGCCATACCCTACTCCCCCTTAATCTGTTACCACACCGTAGAAATCAGCCGTGTCACAAAGCCGGTGACGCCTTGCCGTAGAACGGCAACGCTGAACTGAACTTTTTCCTTGGCTACTAAAAGAGAGCTACCCCGCTAAATTTCAGGCTGCATATCCTCGGCACCGGCGGCTATGCCGTTGGGCAGAGCACGTCTCTGACTGCAGACGACGGCGTTGCGGCTTGAAATACAACGAGTAAAAATGCGTTCGGTGGCGCAGGAACTCAGCTTTATGCTGGCTGTCATGCGCCATAGCGACTAGAATAAACGCCGCCGATCGATGGTTCGAATCGCCTTCCGCTGGTTAGTTATTTATGACGTCGATTTTTGACTGAATTTATATCTTATAGTTATCTATATCAAGCACTTACTGGTAAACAATAAGTTATCCTCCGTGAACATAAACGTCGCTAGTTTGTTAAACGGTAACTACATCCTGTTACTGTTCGTGGTACTCGCACTGGGGCTGTGCCTCGGTAAAGTCCGTCTGGGCTCCGTTCAACTCGGTAATTCCATTGGCGTTTTGGTGGTTTCGCTGCTGCTTGGCCAACAACATTTCGCCATTAACACCGAAGCGCTAAATCTCGGCTTTATGCTGTTTATTTTCTGCGTTGGCGTGGAAGCCGGGCCCAACTTTTTCTCGATATTTTTCCGCGACGGTAAAAATTACCTGATGCTGGCGCTGGTAATGGTCGGTTCCGCGATGGTGATCGCCATCGGTCTCGGCAAACTTTTCCATTGGGATATTGGCCTGACCGCCGGCATGCTCGCCGGATCCATGACCTCGACCCCAGTCCTGGTAGGCGCCGGCGATACGCTGCGCAATACCATCACCAACGGCCCGGCGCTGCTGGCGGCACAGGATCATCTGAGCCTCGGCTATGCCCTGACCTACCTGATTGGCCTGGTGAGTCTGATTTTCGGCGCACGTTACCTGCCTAAGCTGCAACACCAGGACCTTTCCACCTCCGCTCAGCAAATTGCCCGCGAACGTGGCCTGGACACGGACAGCCAACGCAAGGTTTATTTGCCGGTTATCCGCGCTTACCGCGTGGGACCGGAGCTGGTGGCCTGGGCCGATGGCAAAAACCTGCGCGAACTGGGCATCTATCGCCAGACCGGCTGCTATATCGAACGCATTCGTCGTAACGGTATTTTGGCGAACCCGGACGGTGACGCGGTGCTACAAGTAGGTGATGAAATCTCGCTGGTTGGCTACCCTGATGCCCATGCACGGCTGGATCCCAGCTTCCGCAACGGCAAAGAGGTCTTCGACCGCGATCTGCTGGACATGCGCATCGTAACCGAAGAGATTGTGGTCAAGAACAGCAATGCGGTGAACAAGCGCCTGAGCCAACTGAAACTGACCGATCACGGCTGCTTCCTCAACCGGGTGATCCGTAGCCAGATTGAAATGCCTATCGACGACAGTATCGTGCTCAACAAAGGCGATGTACTGCAGGTCAGCGGCGACGCTCGCCGGGTGAAAAGCGTGGCGGAGAAGATTGGCTTTATCTCGATCCACAGTCAGGTCACCGATCTGTTGGCATTCTGCGCCTTCTTTATCATCGGGCTTTTGATTGGCCAGATCACCATCCAGTTCAGCAACTTCTCGTTCGGCATCGGTAACGCCGCCGGCTTGCTGATGTCCGGCATCATGCTCGGCTTCCTGCGTGCCAACCACCCGACCTTTGGCTACATTCCGCAGGGCGCGCTCAATATGGTTAAAGAGTTCGGTCTGATGGTGTTTATGGCCGGTGTTGGCCTGAGCGCCGGTGCCGGTATTGGCCACAGCCTGGGTGCCGTTGGCGGCCAGATGCTGATTGCCGGACTGATCGTCAGCCTGGTGCCGGTGGTGATCTGCTTCCTGTTCGGCGCTTACGTGCTGCGCATGAACCGTGCCCTGCTGTTTGGCGCCATTATGGGGGCCCGTACCTGTGCGCCGGCGATGGAGATTATCAGCGACACCGCACGCAGCAATATCCCTGCCCTGGGCTATGCCGGTACCTATGCTATCGCTAACGTATTGTTAACCCTGGCCGGTTCGCTGATTGTGGTGCTGTGGCCGGGGATCCTCGGCTAAACGATAAGCAATGAAGATGAATCCGTGGCAAAAATATTTTGAAATTTTTATCCCCGGTGAGAACTTTCCTTGCCGGGGGTAGTCTGAATTAGTGCCACTGCTTTTCTTTGATGTCCCCATTTTGTGGAGCCCGTTAGTCCCGCCTTTTTAGGTTCAAGACTATCGGGTTTTTTGTTGCCTGAAATAAAGTGAGCCGGTGGTTCGGCCCAACAAAACCATTAAATTCATTGATGCTCAGACGTGACTTATAAGCAGGCGTAACTCATCCGAAAATTGCGGTGAATTCAAAGATTGCGCGAATAACTCACCCATTTCGCCATGTCTTGATGGGATATATTCCCACCGCACACCACCATCCCGATCACCGCATTGGCGGACAGCTTGGGCGCAATGGCCAGCACAGCGGGAATGAGCGTTCCGGAAGCCAATTCAACCCACTGCTTAGCCTCTTCGCCAAAAGCGATCATCCCTTCGATGGCAGCCTTATCTGAAACAACCACTATGTCTTCGACATAAGCTTGAGCATGCGCAAGCATCATTTCGTCAATGACGGGCACCCCCAGCGTGGAAATAATGGACGTGACCTCAATCTCGACAGGTTTCCCGGCGCCAAGCGCCTGATGCATTGAATTGGCGCCCGCAGTTTCAACACCCCAAATCCTGATCTCCGGCTTGATGGTTTTCAGCGCCGTCGCCACACCGGCCAGCATGCCACCGCCACCTACAGCAACGAAAACATCGGTTAAATCAGGACAATCGGCGATAAACTCAAGTGCCAGGGTGCCATGTCCTTCGGCTATCAGCGAATCGTTACAGTCATCGATAACTATATAACCTTCGGCTGCCAAGGCCTTCGCTCGCTCAAACGCCGCATGAACATCCGTTTCTATCATGACGCTACTGCCCAACTGACGGACCCGGTCGATAGCGGTGGAGGGTGCGCTGGGTGGCATAATAATGGTGACGTCAGCGCCAAAGATTTTCGCAGCCTCGGCGATCGCAATACCAAAATTACCGCCGCTCACCGCAACAAACCGGTTATCTTTAAGCTCATCCGCCAGTTTCAAAAATTTGTTAAGCACCCCTCGGGCTTTAAAAGAACCGCCAAGCTGGGTGTTTTCCAGCTTCAGGAAGACGGGCCGCTGGATCTTTTCAGCCAGTTTCGAACCGGGAATGGCCGGCGTGCGAATCACTTTCCCAGATAAACGCTCCGCTGCTTCAATGATGGCGTTAAATTCAATTAATTTTGTCATGTTGGCCCAGTGAGGTAGATTGCGTTGCTGTGTATCGACACCAAACTACATACTTTTACTGCCGTTTTCTATTGCTATACCCCACTGTGCGACACACAAAAAAAGCCCGTTTGGGGGGCTATGGCCATCGGCGCAATGCACTCCCCCAAACGGGCTTTTATTCGGTAATGACTTAGCCGTGCTAATGGTTAGCACGCATCGATATTATTTCTGCTCGGCCTTGCTCACCGTCTCTTCGGCTTTCCACACGCGGTATTTCACTTCCACGTCTTTCGGCACGTAGACCACAATCGGCAAGCGGCTGTTGTAACGCTGCATGGACGCGTCACCCAAATTGGCAGCGATAAATTTCTGCTGTTTGCTATTGTCTGGGCACCCCATCAAGGTGGAGGCCGGATCGGACAGTTTTTCCAACACCAGATAGTCATAGCCCCAGCCGGAAAGGGTTTTGCTTTCCAGCGTGCCGCCGATCATGTGGTGGTTGCAGTCCACTTCCAGCGTTTTGCCGATCAGCAGTTCCACCTTGAAGTTCTCTTCGTGTTCCTGTTTAGGCAGGTAAATCACCTGACGGCTCATGCCTTTTTCCGCTTTAGGGTATGGCGCGACCTTTTCCAGCGGCTGTTTGCTGATATCGGTGTCTTCGGCAGAGGTGGCAGCAATGGCGCTGGCGGAAACGGCCATCAGCAGGCCGGAAAATACGACGGATGCCTTGTTCATGTTTTATCCCTACAATGATTAAATGCTTCGCCCATAAGCTAATACACTCCTGACAAGCTCGCCAGCAGTTTAATCTTCTTTACAATGGACAATGGTCAGCAACAACAACCAGAGTGCCGACCAAAAATCAGGATAAGCAATCAGCGAGATGCGTTTTCAGCGATATAAGCCTTCACCACCTGGTAGACATAATCCTGACACGCAAGCCCGGTCTGCGGATCGTATTTACCCTGGTTGGTAATATTGTTGGACAGGGCGCGAATGCCGACAAAAGGAATATTGAAAGCCGCGGCTATCTGAGCGGCGGAAGCCGTTTCCATCTCTTCTACCGAGGTATGATATTTTTCGCGGAAGTCACGAATGCGATCCAGTTCGCTGTTCCAGACATCGGCGGAGCCAATCACTCCTTCAACGACCTTGCCCTGCGCGTAGCTGCCCTTAACGCTCTCCGCTATCGCTAACAGTTTAGCGTCTGCCGGGAATTGACGGATCGTATGGGGATTTTTATCCTCACCGGCGCTGCCTTTCGAAGCCAGCAAATCCATAGGTTGCCACTGCCGTGAATCGCTGCCTTCGCCCAGTGCTTTTTTCGGCGTTTTAAACGCGCCCAGGCTAACCGAATATTTTCCCAGCACGATGTCATACACTTTCAGCGCAGGATCGTGGCCGCCGGCAGTCCCCTGATTGATGATCGCCACCGGACGGAACTCGGTCGCGGCGATCGCCGTAGCCGCCGCCGCGTTAGACATGCCTTTCAGCGTTTCCGACACCACGACCGGATAACCGTCCACGGTGCCGCGCCAGAAGCGCCAGCCGCCAATTTGTTCTTCACGCGGGTTGTCCAGACGTTGGGCGAAACGTTCCGCCTCCACCGGCATTGCGCCCTGAACCACAATCGGCCCGGGGACAACGCCCTGCTGCGCCACCGTCAGAGGAGAAAACAGCGCGCCACAGACCGCCAACAGCACAAGATTCAATTTTTTTGTCATCGCCACATCTTCCCAATAAAAAGCAAACGATTACCTTAACTGAAAGCCGATAGCTCGCCTATCCCTTTCTCGCAGCAGGCTTGCCCGGGCATTAAGGTTTTCTTAAGACAGAATTATTACAGTGGGGATCTCTATCTCTCTGATTGAATCTGAGCCCTGCGTGAATCCAAAACCTTCACTAAATCAATCCTCAACAACACCCCAAATTCAGACTAACGCCCTTTACTCGCTGCCGGCATCCTTTTACCGTTGGCAGGTTTTTGGGTTGATAGCCAGTGGGTTGCTGTTCCTTTGGCTGTCGCGCAATGAACAGCTGGACTGGGCCATCAGCAATTACTGGTTCGACGCCGCCAGCGGGCATTTTCCGTGGCAGAACAATCACTGGCTGGACTTGATTAACCACCGCCTGCTGAAAATCGGCGTGATTACCGGTGCGGTGCTGGCGCTGTTCTGGGGCATTTATCGCCGTAACCCGCGCATGATTGTCACTATGCTGCTGATCGGCATTGGTCCCTTGGTGGTCGGGATTCTTAAAGCCACCAGCGCACATTCCTGCCCTTGGGATTTAATCGAATACGGCGGTAAAGCGATGTCCTACCCTCTGTTCGGCGCAATACCGGCAGTAACTGGACCAGGGCGCTGCTTCCCCGGCGGTCATGCCTCCAGCGGCTTTGCCGTGATGGCGCTGTTTTTCCTGTTTTATCCGCAACGCCCACGCCTGGCTTACTGGTGTTGGTTCGGCGGCATTGTGCTCGGCATGCTGATGGGTTTTGGTCAGGTCATGCGCGGCGCACATTTTCTTACCCATAACCTGTGGGCGGGTTGGTGGGTCTGGCTCAGCCAACTGGCTGTTTATTGCATGGCGAGCGGGTTTGTCCGCCGCAAGACGAGGTAACTATGATAGAGCAGTTGAATTATCTTCTTTTCGCCTGGATCAACGCGACCCCGGCGTCCCCCGAAGGATCGATCGATGTCGCCACCTTTCTGGCGCGCGATCTGATCGCTATCGTGCCGATGCTGATTATCGGACTATGGCTGTGGGGGCCGCAGAACCAATTGGTGTCGCAACGTGAAGTGGTGGCCAAGACGACAATTGCTCTGCTGTTTGCCATGCTTTCTGCCGCCACTATCGGCATGCTGCTGCCACATGAACGGCCATTCGTCGCCGGTGTGGGGTATACCTTCCTGGCGCATGCGCCGGACAGTTCCTTCCCCAGCGATCACGGTACCGCCATCTTTACTTTCGCACTGGCTTTCCTGTTCTGGCACCGTGTCTGGTCGGGGATTTTATTGTTAATCGTGGCGGCTGGCATCGCCTGGTCCCGTGTCTATCTGGGTGTGCACTGGCCGTTGGACATGGTGGGTGGCTTCCTGCTCGGTCTGGTAGGCTGCCTGTTTGCCCAACTGGTGTGGAACCTGTTCGGCGACATCATTGCCGCCAAACTGACGCGCCTGTACCGTTTCCTGTTCGCCTTCCCGATCCGTAAAGGGTGGGTTAAAGAGTAATCTCTCTTCAGACAGGGGCGGCTCCGCCCCTGTTTCACACCACCCCGGTGGTGACACTGAAGGCTCTCATTTTCCCCGCCTCTATCACCATTGCAGGCAGTTTGTCGCCCTTACCGGTGGCCGGTTGGATAAACCTGAACAAACGCTGGCTGCCCTGTTGTGTGACGGGGCGCAGACCATAGTTAAATTGTGCGGTGGAAAAACGCGTGACGTATCGTCTGCCCTTTGAGGCCAACATAAAAAACTCGGCCTGATCGACATACAACGACAAATCGTCCGAACACAGCACGCCCCGATCGGCGATGCTCCCCGTTGGCATCAAGGCCGGTGCCGGTAAATTCTGCCGGAAAATGGCTGCTGGGATGCAGCCATAATTTAATTGGCAGACATAATTCAGCGGTAAAGGCGCTTCGGCGAGATTAGTGATTTGCATATCAATGGAAAATTGTGCGCTGTCCGCCGTCAAGCTCACCGCCGGGCGCAACCTGCACTGCCGATCGGCAAGTTCGCCACTGCCGTACAGCGTCAGGGTATTCCCCTCTAGCTGCAACGCTACACGCTGCATGTTTAATTCTGATGATGAACCATCCTCATACGGCCAGGGTGAATGGAAAGCAATGCCGCTATGAGGATGGCAACGGGCCGCCTTGACGCTACGACGGCCCGACTTCAGCGAGTAGCCATCAAAATCGGCATCCCAAATCGTCATCCCACTGTAGGGCAATACCCGCAGCGAGCCGCGGCTATTTTCCAACGTCAGCATCGGTCCTGCCTGAGCACAATCAACAGCGGTAACCACAAAATCCGCATTGCGGAAAACTTCATCTGGTTGTGTCCCAAACCGCTGTGGCACCAGATTTATTAGCATATCCATAGTTTTTCCCCTGGGTGTTCTCGCAGGTCAAACCTGCATTCAGCACCAAAATGTTATTTAAATAACATATCATCACTGCCAATGTTATACACCACACAGCCTAAAAACGATGATCTGTGCTTCATTTTTTAAAATCACGCTATCCTAACCGTCAGATGAATGTTATTATTCTAACATTATTCACATTGTGCTTTGATCAAACCTCAACAAGGAATCGAAATGACGACTGAAAACATTGATTACGCCCGCTATGTCGACCACACCCTGCTGGCGATGGATGCCACCGAAGAGCAAATCGCCAAACTCTGTGAAGAAGCGCAGCAGCACAACTTCTACGCCGTTTGCGTTAACTCCGGCTATGTGCCGCTGGCTGCGCATCTGCTGCAGGAAAGCGAAGTGAAAATCTGTTCGGTGATCGGCTTCCCTCTGGGTGCCGGCCTGACCGTAGCCAAAGCTTTCGAAGCCAAAGCGGCGATTGCAGCCGGCGCGCAGGAAATTGACATGGTGATCAACGTAGGCTGGCTGAAAAGCGGCCTGCTGGATGAAGTCAAAGCCGACATCGCCGCCGTGCGCGAGGTTTGCGCGGCGATCCCGTTGAAGGTAATATTGGAAACCTGCCTGCTCAGCGATGCGCAGATCGTTCAGGTTTGTGAAATGTGTCGCGAACTTGATGTGGCCTTCGTTAAAACCTCTACCGGCTTCAGCACCGGCGGTGCTCGTGAAGAGCACGTCAAGCTGATGCGTGCGACGGTAGGCAGTGAGATGGGGGTTAAAGCATCCGGCGCCGTGCGCGATCGCGCAACCGCCGAGAAGATGATCAAAGCAGGCGCTACTCGTATCGGCACCAGCTCTGGCGTAGCAATCGTTTCCGGTGATCAGGCTGCCGCCGGCAGCTACTGATAAACTGAGGCGCCTCAGTACCGGGCGCGCGCCGTGATAATCTGATGCGGGGTAATGTGTCCAGCCTTAGGCTGGTCAACTATTACCCCGCATTTGTGTGTTCGGCCCTGGAGAATGGCTCTTAACCCTGTGGGAAGACAGATGGAAACTCGGCGCGAAGAACGAATCAATCGGTTAGTCCAGGCGTTAAAGCGCTCTGACAAGATCCATTTAAAAGAAGCCGCCGTGCTGTTGGGCGTTTCAGAAATGACCATCCGCCGCGATCTCAGCGCGGAACCGGCCGCCGTGGTGCTGTTGGGTGGCTATGTGGTCGCCGATCCCCGCAGCAATGGCGTCACCAACTATTTTGTCTCCGATCAAAAGGCCAAACAGGTCACGGAAAAGCGTCGTATCGGCCTGCTGGCCGCAGCGTTGATCAACGAAAACGACACCGTATTTTTCGACTGCGGCACTACCACCCCGGCGATCATCGATGCCATTGCCGACGATCTGGTGTTCACCGCAGTATGCCACTCGCTAAATACCTTTCTGGCGCTCCAGGACAAACCGAACTGCAAAGTGATCCTGTGCGGCGGTGAATTCAAGCCGAACAACTACATTTTCACCGCCGTCGGCCAGCACAACGAGCTGGATCATATCTGCCCGAATATCGCCTTTATCTCCGCCGCCGGTCTGAGCCTGCAGCATGGCGCCACCTGCTTTAATTTTGACGAGCTGGAAATGAAGCACCGGGCAATGGCCATGGCACAGCAAAAAATCCTGGTGGCCGATCACAGCAAGTTCGGTAAAACCAAGCCCGCCTGCATTGGTCCGCTGACGCAGTTCGACCGGGTGATTACCGATCGTCAGCCCGAGCCGCAGTTTGCGGACTTTTTCAGTGAAAACGCGATCGCCATTCGTTTTTAAGCTGAATTTTACCGTCGGTTCCAGCCGACGGTGCCCTTCCCTGGTTCCCTTCTCTCTGCAAAAATTGAACAAATAATCTTCAATTGATGCGCAAATCTCTTTATCCACAGCCAATCTCAGGTTAATAAATTGCAACAGTTCTTCCTGCTTATTCCTTTAGCACGGATAAATCCCACACAATATTACTTTCACGCCCGGTATCTACGGGGTTTTATATGATAAATCGCAATAACATCTACAAGATAAATATCAACAATTGCGCAACCAATTCGGTTTAAATATAACCAATTTGGTTTATTTATATGATGAATGGTTAAGCATTTTTATCCGCTATCCAGTTAAGTAGTTTACCTTCGTTATTAGCGGGATATTTTAAATAAAACCATATAAAACAATTAATTAAAAGTTAATTCACTTAAAATCACAATGTGATCTACGTCACTAAAACCGCTTATTCCGGGTTTTTAGCTAGATCCAAACCCACGCTTAAAATATATTGCTCGGCTTGCTGACAACGGCAGCGTTTTATCTGGTTACAGATCGTCCACACCGGATAAATCCTGAAACATCCATGAGAGCGTTTTCAGCATGAAATCTTACACAAGTGCGCAACATATGCATGAAAAACCAATAAAAAAGCAATTAACCGCACATATTACGCATTTGAGAGCATGATCACGGTTGTTTCTACTGTAAATCGTTATCTTGCCGCCAACGAAAATCGGCAGGCCATGACCTTCCGGCAGCAGTATCGATGTGAGGCCCTTCGGGAGCGGAATATCATTTGATTAATTATCCGCCACACTGGCCAACGGTAATTAGCATAATAAACAACCAGGGGGACGCCAATTATCCCCGCAAGCAACACCTGATTCTTACCGATGCCGCCATCTGCTCTTGCGACATTCGGTTTTAACCTTAAGTTTTGCCTTTAATTTTAAATTAACGTGTTCACTTCGGAGATATTTATGGACACTACACAGACCGGCACCATTGCCTCTGCGGCTTCTGGCTCTACCAGTACCTGGCGTAAAACCGACACCATGTGGATGTTGGGCCTGTACGGCACCGCGATCGGCGCAGGCGTTTTGTTCCTGCCAATCAACGCCGGTATCGGTGGTTTGATTCCCCTGATCATCATGGCCATCATCGCTTTCCCGATGACCTTCTTCGCCCACCGTGGCCTGTGCCGTTTCGTGCTCTCCGGTAAAAATGCCGGTGAAGACATCACCGAAGTAGTTGAAGAACACTTTGGTATCGGCGCCGGTAAGCTGATCACTCTGCTCTACTTCTTCGCCATCTACCCAATCCTGCTGGTTTACAGCGTGGCGATCACCAACACCGTCGACAGCTTCATTACTCACCAGTTGGGCATGACGTCGCCACCGCGCGCCATTCTGTCGCTGATCCTGATCGTGGGCCTGATGACCATCGTTCGTTTCGGTGAGCAAGCTATCGTGAAGACCATGAGCATCCTGGTGTTCCCGTTTGTTGGCGTGCTGATGCTGCTGGCTCTGTACCTGATCCCTAACTGGTCCACCGCCATCTTCGACAACGTTTCCCTGTCCGGCGCCGGTACCGGTATGGGCCACGGACTGATCATCACCCTGTGGCTGGCGATCCCGGTCATGGTGTTCTCCTTCAACCATTCGCCGATCATCTCCGCCTTTGCGGTAGCCAAACGTGAAGAATACGGCCAGGAAGAAGCCGAGAAGAAATGTTCTCGCATTCTGGGCTTCGCTCACATCATGATGGTGTTGACCGTTATGTTCTTCGTGTTCAGCTGCGTGCTGAGCCTGTCGCCGGAAAACCTGGCTGAAGCCAAGGCACAGAACATCTCCATTCTGTCCTACCTGGCCAACCACTTTAACAACCCGATGATCGCCTACATCGCGCCGGTTATCGCCTTTATCGCCATCACCAAATCGTTCCTGGGCCACTACCTGGGCGCACGTGAAGGTTTTAACGGTCTGATCGCCAAATCGATGAAGAGCCGCGGTAAAACCATCAGCACCAACAAGCTGAACCGCATCACCGCCATCTTCATGCTGGTGACTACCTGGATTGTTGCGACCCTGAACCCAAGCATCCTCGGCATGATCGAGAACCTGGGTGGTCCAATCATCGCCATGCTGCTGTTCCTGATGCCGATGTACGCTATCCGTAAAGTGCCTGCCATGCGCAAGTACAGCGGCCACATCAGTAACGTGTTCGTGGTAGTGATGGGCCTGATCGCCATCTCCGCAATCCTGTACAGCCTCTAATCCAGCCCGGCCGGCGCCCTGTGCGCCGGCTTCTCTGCACGGCCCCCTTTCCTGCATTAACGCCTAACACCTGAAGAAGGAGGCGAAACCATGGTCAGCGTTTTCGATATTTTTAAAATTGGTATTGGCCCATCCAGCTCCCACACCGTCGGTCCGATGAAAGCCGGCAAGCTGTTCGCCGATGAGTTGATCGCCAGCCAGCAGTTGATGGATACCACCCGCGTCGTGGTGGACGTCTACGGTTCGCTGTCTCTGACCGGCAAAGGACACCACACCGATATCGCCATCATTATGGGCCTGGCGGGTAACCTGCCGCACGACGTGGATATCGACGGTATCGCCGGTTTTATCCGTGACGTTGAGCAACGCGGTCGCCTGCTGATGGCCAAGGGTCATCACGAAGTGGATTTTCCGCTGCAAACCAGCATGAACTTCCACCGCAATAATCTGCCGCTGCATGAAAACGGCATGCGCATCAGCGCCTTCGCCGACGAACGTCTGCTGCACAGCAAAACCTATTACTCTACCGGCGGCGGTTTTATCGTCGATGAGGAACATTTTGGCCTGTCGGAGGCGAATCCGGTTCAGGTGCCCTTCCCGTTCAATTCGGCGCGTGACTTACAACAGCACTGCAAGGACGCCGGTCTTTCGCTGTCCGGTCTGGTGATGCAAAACGAGCTGGCGTTGCACAGCAAGGCCGAGATCGACGCGCACTTCGCCGAAGTCTGGCAAGTGATGCGTGCCGGTATTGAACGCGGCATGAATACCGAAGGCCTGCTGCCCGGCCCAATGAAGGTTCAGCGCCGCGCCGCAGCTCTGCGCCGTATTCTGGTGACCGGCGACAAGAACAACATCGATCCGATGAACGTCGTTGATTGGATTAATATGTTCGCCTTCGCCGTGAATGAAGAAAACGCCGCCGGTGGCCGCGTGGTGACCGCCCCAACCAACGGTGCCTGCGGCATCATCCCGGCGGTACTGGCCTATTACGACCAGTTTATTCGCCCGGTGAACCCTAATTCCTATAGCCGTTACTTCCTGACCTCCGGCGTCATTGGCGCGCTGTACAAAATGAATGCCTCTATTTCGGGTGCAGAAGTGGGCTGTCAGGGGGAAGTGGGCGTCGCCTGCTCCATGGCGGCGGCCGGTCTGGCGGAATTGATGGGCGGCAGCCCAGCTCAGGTTTGCATCGCGGCGGAGATCGCCATGGAGCACCATCTGGGGCTGACCTGCGATCCATTGGCTGGCCAGGTTCAGGTGCCCTGTATCGAACGTAACGCGATTTCCGCAGTGAAAGCGGTCAATGCAGCACGTATGGCGCTGCGTCGTACCAGCGAGCCGCGGGTGTGCCTGGATAAGGTGATTGAAACCATGTATGAGACGGGCAAGGACATGAACGCCAAATACCGTGAGACGTCGCAGGGCGGTCTGGCGATCAAGGTGGTCGCCTGTAACTGATAAAAGCAGAGGGCGCCATCATGCGCCCTCTGTTTGATAACAACGTGGTCTTTGAACCCTCGTGATAACTAGCCGAATACGCTGCCGAACCACTGGGTCAGTTTCATCATCACCATATCCCAGATACGGCTGAAGAAGTTCCCTTCTTTCACCTCTTGCATCGCCACCAGCGGATATTGCTCGATGGTTTTGCCGTCAAGCTGGAAATCGATGGTGCCAACCACCTGATTTTTTGCCAATGGCGCTTCCAACGTCGGCTGGTTCAGCTTGTAACTGGCCTTCAGGTTTTTCATCTGCCCTTTTGGGATAGTGACCGCCGCATCTTTCGCTACGCCCAACGGCACCTCGCCAACATCGCCAAACCACACTTTCTGGGTAACAAACGGCTTGTCGGTTTTGATAGGGGTGGCGGTTTCGTAGAAGCGGAAGCCCCAGGTCAGCAGCTTTTCACTTTCGCTAAAGCGGACGCGATCGCTCGGCGCACCCAGCACTACCGAGATCAAACGCATCGGGCCGTCGGTGGCCGAGGCCACCAGGTTATGACCGGCGCCACCGGTGTAACCGGTTTTAATGCCGTCAACGTTCAGGTTGGAGCTCCACAACAGACGGTTGCGGTTAACCTGGCGGATCTTGTTGAAGGTGAACTCTTTTTCTTTATGCAGCGCATATTCATCCGGCACGTCGCGGATCAGAGCCTGACTCAGCAGCGCCATATCACGCGCAGTGCTGTACTGCCCTTCCGCATCCAGCCCGTGCACCGTCAGGAAGTGGGTATTCTGCAAACCCAGCGATTTGGCGTAGTTGTTCATCAGGCCGACAAACGAATCCTGGCTACCCGCGACATAATCGGCCAGCGCGATGCTGGCGTCGTTACCCGACTGAATGACGATGCCTTTGTTGAGCTCCATCACTGGCACCTGGTCGCCCGGCTTGATAAACATCAGCGAGGAGCCGCGCAACGCCGGGTTACCGGTAGCCCAGGCATCTTTACCTACGGTGACCATGTCTTCCGGCTTGATCTTGCCGGCCTTGATCGCCTGGCCAATCACGTAGCTGGACATGATCTTGGTCAGGCTGGCGGGATCGAGCCGGGTATCGGCATTGCCCTCCGTCAGAATTTTGCCGCTGTTGTAATCCATCAGCACAAAAGCTTTGGCATCGACCTGCGGGGCAGCCGGCGCTTCCGCCGCCTGTACGACAGGCGCAGCCAACAACAGGATGCTGACGCTAAAGGTTAATTTTTTCAGGGTAGTGGAAAAGTTTTTTTTCATCATGACGTCGCCAGAGTATCCATTCAAATCATTGAAATAGCGTTAACTTTCAAACATATTCACGTTTTCAGCCAACCAGCGAGAGTGGCCCGATACGCGTTTTCCAACCGCAAACTCCCTGCGGCCCCATGACGGGTTGAGCGGCGTACCGAAAATGCCCTTTCTGTGAGTTTATTAGATTCATCTTATTTTTGCAGGGTTTAGCGCGAATTTTCAGCATTTTTACATAACTGTACGCTGTTACGCGTAAATTGGATGAAAAGCCGACGGCGCGTCGTTTTTTTAAACGGCCCACGGCCATACGGCTGAACATCTGCACTGCTGAACATCCATGCCTCCATACGTCCAAATTGAATTAATATATTCCAAAAAAGCATATTGAGTGGTTATTTGTTCTTTTTAATGGGCTTATTGACAGCGCTATCATCCAGATAACGGCTTTAAACCGAATTATTCTGGAGATCCTCATGGCAATACCGCATTCCGTCATCGATATGATCGGTAACACCCCGATGCTGGAACTGACTCAGTTTGATACCGGCCCCTGCCGCCTGTTCGTCAAGCTTGAGAATCAAAACCCCGGCGGCTCCATCAAAGACCGCGTAGCGCTGTCGATGATCGAGCAAGCGGAACGCGACGGCAGCCTGCAGCCCGGCGGCACCATCATTGAAGCCACCGCCGGCAACACCGGCTTGGGCCTGGCGCTGGTGGCGGCCCTGAAGGGGTATAAGCTGTTGTTGGTGGTGCCGGACAAGATGAGCCGCGAGAAGATTTTCCATCTGCGCGCCCTGGGAGTAGAAGTGGTGCTGACCCGCTCCGACGTGGGCAAGGGGCACCCGGCTTACTATCAGGATTATGCCAAACGGCTGGCCGACGAAATCCCCGGTGCGTTTTATATCGATCAGTTTAACAACCCGGCCAACCCGGCGGCCCATACCCGCACCACCGCGCCGGAACTGTGGCAGCAGATGGAGCATCAGGTCGATGCCATCGTGGTTGGCGTCGGTTCCGGCGGCACACTCGGCGGCCTGAGCCACTATTTTGCCGAAGTCTCGCCACAAACCGAGTTCGTGTTGGCGGATCCGGCCGGCTCGATCCTGGCGGACTATCTTGATAACGGCCAGATCGGCGAGGCCGGCAGTTGGCTGGTGGAAGGGATCGGCGAAGATTTCATTCCGCCGCTGAGCGACTTTAACCAGGTGCGCAATGCCTATCGTATCGGCGATGCCGAAGCCTTCACCACCGCGCGCGATCTGCTGCGCAAAGAAGGCGTGTTGGCAGGCTCATCCACCGGCACCCTGTTGGCGGCAGCGCTGCGCTATTGCCAGGCACAAACAGAGCCGAAACGCGTGGTCACCTTCGTCTGCGACAGCGGCAACAAATACCTGTCTAAAATGTATAACGACCACTGGATGCTGGAACAAGGCCTGCTGAGCAAGCCGCAGCATCAGGATTTACGCGATTTGATCGCCTACCGTCATGACGAAGGGGCCGCCGTTTCGGTCGCACCGGAAGACACGCTGGCTATCGTTCATGCCCGTATGCGGCTGTATGACATCTCGCAGCTGCCGGTGCTGGAAGGCGATCGGGTTGTCGGCCTGATCGACGAGTGGGATCTGCTCAATGCCGTGCAGGCGGACGCCAGCCACTTCAGTCTGCCGGCCGCCCGCGCCATGACCCATTCGGTCAAGACGCTGCAAAAAGAAGCCAGCTATCAGGATTTACTGGCCACCTTCAATCACGGCCACGTAGCGGTCGTCCTCGACGGTGAGCGTTTCCTCGGTTTGATTACCCGCACAGACGTGCTTAACGCCTGGCGCCAAAAATTACGTTAATAAGGAATGATTGTATGGCCAAGTTTGATACGTTGACGGTTCATGCCGGTTACACGCCAGATGCCACCGGTGCGGTAATGCCGGCCATTTATGCGACCTCCACCTACGCCCAACCGGCGCCGGGGGAGCATACCGGTTATGAATATTCACGCAGCGCCAACCCAACGCGCACCGCATTGGAGAGCGCCATTGCCGAACTGGAAGGCGGCAGCCGTGGGTATGCCTTTGCCTCTGGCCTGGCCGCCTGTTCAACGGTGCTGGAGCTGCTCGATCAGGGTAGCCATCTGGTGGCGGTCGACGATCTGTACGGCGGCACCTATCGCCTGCTGGAGAAGGTCCGCAGCCGTACCGCAGGCCTGCGCGTCACCTATGTTTCCCCGGCGGACCTTGCCGGGCTGGAACAGGCAATCGAACCGGATACCAAAATGATCTGGGTTGAAACGCCGACCAACCCACTGCTGAAATTGGCTGATCTGAGCGCAATCGCCACCATCGCTAAAAAACACGGTTTGATCAGCGTAGCGGACAACACCTTTGCCTCGCCTTATATCCAGCGTCCGCTGGATCTCGGCTTTGATGTGGTAGTGCATTCCGCCACCAAATACCTCAACGGCCATTCCGACGTGGTCGCCGGTGTCGCTGCGGTGGGGAATAACCCAGAGTTGGCCGAGCAGCTCGGCTTCCTGCAAAACGCGGTGGGCGGCATTCTCGATCCGTTCAGCAGCTTCCTGACGCTGCGCGGCATCCGCACCCTGGCATTGCGTATGGAGCGTCACAGCAATAGCGCCTTGCGTATTGCCCAGTGGCTGGAAGGCCAACCTCAGGTAGAAGAAGTCTACTACCCTGGTCTGCCGAGCCACCCGCAGCACGCGTTGGCGGCCAGGCAGATGAGCAGCTTTGGCGGCATGATTTCCGTACGGCTGAAAGGCGATGATGCCTATGCGCGCCGGGTGATCAAACGTTCACAGCTGTTTACCCTGGCAGAGAGCCTCGGCGGCGTGGAAAGCCTGATCAGTCAGCCGTTCAGCATGACTCACGCTTCTATCCCGCTGGAACAGCGGATGAAAACCGGTATTACGCCGCAATTGCTGCGCCTGTCGGTAGGGATTGAGGATGCGGAAGATTTGATCGCCGATCTGCAGCAGGCACTGGCAGAGTAATTCAAAACAATCGGGTCGAACATGTTCGACCCGACTCACCCGGTTGGGCGCGGTATGCGGCCTCCTCCCTTAAGCAACCACATCCTGGTAATAACGCTGCGCCACATCCGGATGGGAACGGATGCGTCCTTTCAGGTAGTTAAAGCCTACGTCGCGCAACAGCGGATTATGCGGATCACTGGCTGGGCCATGGGCTTCCGCGGCCAGATATTCAGGCAGCTGATACACAGGCACCACCGCGTCCAGTCGCGCCCCGAGGAAGAAAGCAATCGACAGTCGATCGCTCCCCGCCGGCGGCGTCTCCACCCGATGTACCGTGGCGCGCAGGTAGCCGTTGGTTGCCAGCTCCAGCAATTCGCCAATGTTGACCACAAAGGTATCCTCAAGCGGTTCGGCGTCAACCCAGCGCCCTTCATCCACTTCAACCTGCAGACCTTTCTGCCGGTCCTGCAGCAGGAAGCTGAGAAAACCGGAGTCTTTATGGGCGCCAACCCCCTGCCCGCTCGCGGTCGCTTCACGCCCTGGATAACGGATCAGTTTGATATGTTCATTGGGTTTGTCGCCGTAGAGCGAATCAAATGCTTGTTCCGGCAGTGAAAGCGACAGGGCAAAGGCGCGCAACAGCCGCAGCGACATGGCGGTCATCGCCTGCTGCCATTGCAATAACAGCGGTTTCAGTTCGGGCAATGCCTCCGGCCATTGGTTCGGCCCTTGCAAACGCGCCCAGCGTGGGGTTGCTTCAGCCAACGGCAGCGCCGCTCGCTCTGCACCGATATCAAACTGTTCGCGCCAGTCCGGCTGGCCGCGGGTCAATTCAGCCGCCGCACGGTTATAGCCGCGAAAATGCGGCGAATGCACCATCTGCACCGCCAGTTTGTCGGCTTCCGGCAGGGCGAAAAACTGTCTCGCCAACCGTTGCAGCTGTGCATTCAGGGCACTATCAACGCCGTGGCCACGCAAATAGAAAAAGCCGACGTCACGCGCCGCAATACGCAAACCGTCAAGAAACGCCTGCCGCTGCCCGGCGTCGCCATCAAGCTGCGAAAGATCCAGCAGCGGCAGCTTCTTCAGCGTCAGTGGGGGTGTCATCATCCTGTTCCTCTTCATCCCCGACAAAAATCGGGCCGGTATAAAGGCGAATTATCAGCATCTTCAACTCCTGGATAGCCAGCGTATTACCCCTATAGTTACCACCGCGGCTCAAGCGTCAGCCAATATTGTTGCGTTCTAAGTTATGCAAACCTTCAACAAAGCGTCGCAAAACTGTCATCAATGCGACTTATGCTCTGCGCAATTTCGTTGTCGCCACTGGCTGGCGACTAACGCTATCCGCTATTCTATAAACAGCCCCATTCCCCCTCCCTGCCTGCCGGAGAAATACTGATGGATTTAGCCTTATTCGACCTGGATGAAACCCTGATTGATGAAGACAGCGCCAGCCTGTGGATGCGTTGGTTGGTCACTGAAGGGTTTGCACCGGCGGAACTGGAACAGCAGGAACAGCAACTGATGCAGCACTATTATCAGGGCAAGCTGTCCATGGAGGACTACATGCAGGCCACGCTGGCGCCGCTGGCCGGCCTGAGTACCGAAACGGTGGCCGGCTGGGTGCAGCGCTATATTCGCCGCGATATCCTGCCGCGAGTCTACCCTGCCGCCCGCGAGCGGCTGCTGTGGCACCGCGAGCGTGGTGATTGCATTCTGGTCATTTCCGCCACGGGCGAGCACCTGGTGGCCCCCATTGCCGCCCAGCTTGGCGCCGACGGCGCGCTGGCCATCGGCGTCGAAGTGCAAGACGGCCGCTTCACCGGCAACACCTACGGCACCATGACCTACCAACAGGGCAAGGTTATCCGCCTGAAAAAGTGGTTGGCTGAACATCCGGAACTGAGCTTCGAGCACAGCCACGGCTACAGCGACTCCCTCAACGACAAGGCGATGCTGGAATACGTCGACAGCGCCACGGTAATCAACCCCGACAGCGAACTCAACGCGTTGGCGCTGGAGCAAGGCTGGGAGATCTGCCGCTGGGAGCGCTGAATGTGTCGCCCACGTCGGCAAAAAATGCCTTCCAGTGTGACAAGCGCTGAATTGTGGAGTAGGAATAATTAGTTAGGTTGATTAACCCACGTAAAAGAGGCGTTCTATGCTGACCATTTGGGGTCGTGAAAATTCGAACAACGTCAGGAAAGTGCTGTGGTGCGCCGCAGAGCTGGAGCTGAGTTACAGCCATATCAACGCCGGAGGCGCTTTCGGCAAGGTGAACGACGAACTCTACCGTTCATTGAACCCGAATGGCCTGGTGCCGCTGCTGCAAGACGATGACTTTGTGCTGTGGGAGTCCAACACCATAGTGCGCTATCTGGCCGCGAAGTTTGGTAGCGAACCTTTCTACCCGCAGGATCTGCAGGCGCGTGCCAGTGCCGAAAAATGGATGGACTGGACCACGGCCACCATTGTCAGTCACTTTAGCGTGGTGTTCTGGGGTTTGGTGCGTACCAAGCCGGAACTGCGCGATATGGCGAAGATCGAAGCGGCGATTGCCACACTGGAAAAGCATTTCGACATTGTGGAAGACACCCTGGGTCGTCAGCCTTACCTGTCCGGTGAAGACTTCGGTATCGGCGATATCCCGCTGGGCAGTTTCGCCTACGCCTGGTTCTCCATGCCGATCAAGCGCCAAGCTCGTCCGAACATGGAGCGCTGGTATAAGCAACTGACCGAGCGGCCAGCCTATCAGCGCGGTGTGATGAGTGAGTTAACCTGAGTTTCCTGCGCCCCGCATCCGCTGGGGCGCAATCCTCTCCTGGAGCCCTACCCGCAGCAGCTTGCCGTTGCTTGCATCGGTTAACAGGTAAAGATAGCCGTCAGGCCCGACCCGCACTTCGCGAATGCGTTCACCGCGATCCTCCAGCAGCCTTTCTTCAGAAACCACGTTGTCTCCCTGCAGCGTCAGGCGGATCAGCGCTTCCTGGGCCAGCGCACCAATAAACAGCGAATGCTTCCAGGCAGGGAAACGCGGCGAATCATAGAATGCCATGCCGCTGATGCCCGGCGACACCGGCCAATAATGCAGGGGTTGTTCGGTGCCCGCGACCTTCTGCCCTTTCGCCTCCGGGATCGCCAGCCCGGAGTAATTGATGCCATAGGTGGCTATCGGCCAGCCGTAGTTTTTCCCTGCCTGCGGAATATTGACCTCATCGCCACCGCGTGGACCGTGTTCGTTCTCCCACATCACCCCGCTCCACGGATTCAACGCCAGCCCCTGAGGATTACGGTGGCCGTAGGACCAAATTTCCGGCCGCTTGCCGGCCTGGCCGACAAAAGGATTATCCGGCGGTACCGCGCCGTCGGCGGTTAAGCGCACCATTTTGCCCTGTAACTTGTCCAGATCCTGCGCCGTCGGCCGCTGATTATTCTCCCCGAGCGCGATAAACAGATTCCCCTGACGATCAAACGCCAGCTTGCCCCCAAAATGATTGCCGACCGACAGCTTGGGTTGCTGGCGGAAAATCACCTTGAAATTCTCCAGCCGTCGGTTGTCGGTGCTAAGTTGCCCGTAGCCTACCGCCGTCCCCGCTTTACCCTCATCGCCCGCTTCGGCGAAGCTGAGGTAAACTCGTCGGCTGGTGGAAAAATCGGGCGCCAGCAACACTTCCAGCAAACCGCCCTGGCCTTCTGCATATACCTGCGGCACACCGGCGATAGGCGCCGAAAGGCCCTGGCCCGGCAGCCAGAGCCGTAAACGCCCCGGCCGTTCGGTGATTAACATTCCCTGTTCGCCGGGCAGAAATGCCAGCGACCACGGGTGTTCCAACTTGTCCTGCAATTGCGTTACCGTCGGCGCGGCGTGCAGCAAGCCGCTGAACAACAGCAAAGCGGCTATCATAGTCAATCGGTGCATAGCGTCCTCCTGGACAAAAAACAACCTACTCAGTGTAGTCCAGCAGGCTGATTTTGACGTTTGTTTTAAATTTCAACGTGTTGCCTTTTAGTCAGACTGTGCTTAAGTTAAGGGTTCACCAAGGAGGAAAGATGAACATCACCGTAACCGAGACGCTCAATGAAGACACCCTCGACGTTATTCGTCAGGGGCTTAGAGCCCACAACAGCCCCTATGTGGATCCCAGCTTGCGTAAGCCGCTTGGCATTTACGCCCGGGACACCGCCGGCCAGGTGGTCGCCGGCCTGACCGGCGAGACCTGGGGCAACTGGCTGAGCGTTGAATGGCTATGGGTAGCGGACTCGCAACGCGGCAGCGGCCTGGGGCGTAAAGTATTGCTGGCGGCGGAACGGGAGGCGAAAGCACGCGGCTGCCGCTATGTTCGTTTGGATACCTTTAGTTTTCAGGCGCGGCCGTTCTACGAAAAACTCGGTTATCAACTGCAGATGACGCTGCAGAATTACCCGGTGGAACATGAATGTTACTTTCTCACCAAAACCCTAATTGAATAGCAGGTGACCTGATGGAAACCGCAACCATGGTTGTGAATTGCGTGGCATACAAGGCCGGTGAACGGCTGGGCGAAGTGACCATTGATGATATCAGCGAGGTGGTCAAACAGCCGGATACCTTCGTCTGGCTCGGGCTGTGGCAGCCGGAAGACGCCTTTATGCGCAAAGTGCAGGAGGAGTTCGGGCTGCACGATCTGGCGATTGAAGATGCGCTGTGCGCCCACCAGCGACCGAAGCTTGAAGCTTACGGTGACTCGCTGTTTATCGTGGTCAAAACCGCGCAATGGGGCAATGACGAAATTGAGTACGGCGAAACACACTTCTTCGTGGGCAAGAACTTCCTGATCACGGTACGCCACGGCGAATCACCGAGCTACGCCCCAATCCGCGCCAAGGCCGAAGAGAACCATAAGCAAATGTGCCGCGGCCCGGGCTTTGCCTTGTATTCGGTGTTGGACTTTGTAGTAGATAACTACCGTAGCGTGGTGGCGAAGTTCGAGGCGACCATTGAAGGAATTGAAGCCAACATGTTCAAATCGGAATTTGATCAGGCCGCCATCGAGAACGTCTACACCCTGCGGCGGCACCTGCTGGCGCTGCGCAATGCCGCGATGCCGATGGACGAAATCTGCAATCAGTTGATCCGCCTGCATGAAGAAGTGATCCCGAAAGAGCTGCGCGCCTACGTACGCGACGTGCAAGACCATTCGCATCAGGTGGTCAGCAATATCGACGATATGCGCGAAATGCTGACCAACGCGATGCACGTCAATCTGGCGCTGGTCACCGTAAAACAGAACGAAGTGGTGAAACGCCTGGCCGGTTGGGGGGCGATCCTGGCGATCCCTACGGTGATTTTCAGCCTGTACGGCATGAACTTCGCCGACATGCCAGAGCTGAAGTTCCCCTGGGCCTACCACGCCACGCTGGGGGTCACCGTCGTCGGCTGCTTCTTCCTCTACCAGAAGCTGAAGCGCTCCGGCTGGCTTTAAACGAGGATGGGGCTGCGCATGGCAGCCCCTGATTACCGGTTACTCGGGCTGTACCTGCGGCTGTGGGCTTGGCCGGGTCAGTAAGCTGCCAATCAAGAAGGCCGCGCCGCCCGCCAGCAAGCCGCCGTAGATAGGGCTGTTGGCTTCAATACCCTGATAATACATCAGCCCCAAAACGCTCAGGCTGCCGGTCAGCATGCTGGCGATAGCGCCGGTGCTGGTGGCCCGTTGCCAGAAAATCGCACCAATCAGCGGGATCAGCATGCCGCCCACCAGCAGGTTATAAGCCAGCGTCAGCGCCGCCATCACGTCCCGCACCACAAACGCCAACCCCAGCATGATGCAGCCCATGATCAGCGTAGTAAATCGCCCGGCGGCCAGTCCGCCCGAGGGGCGCTTGCGAATCGCCGGCAATACGTCCTCCAGCGCGATGGTCGATGACGCCAGCAGGCAGGCGCTGGCGGTCGACATCAGCGCAGCCAGTGCGGCGGCGGCCACCAATCCGCTGACGCCCGGCGGCAGCACCGCCTGCGCAATGGCGGCAAAAGCCCCGTCGGTATTAGCCAACTGCGGCAGCACCAGCTTGCCGGCCATGCCGATCAACGCACCGGCTACGCCATACAGCACGCAATACACGCCGGCCCCTAATCCGGCATAACGAGCAATAGTGTTGCTGCGGGCGGTAAATACCCGCTGCCAGATATCCTGACCAATCAAAATGCCGAAGAAGTAGATCAGGAAGAACACCGCGATAGTATCCAGCCCGATGGATGATAGCCGGTAGTAGCTATCCGGCAGTTGGCTACTGAACGCCGTCCAACCCCCGGCTTTGACGATGCTCATCGGCATCAGCACCAACATCATGCCAACGGTCATGATGATAAACTGGATAATGTCGGTCAGCGTCAGTGACCACATGCCGCCCAACGTTGAATACAGCACCACCAAACCGCCACCGAGCAAAATCGACGTGATAAACGACAGATCGAACATCACCTGCATCACGCTGCCGATGGCAATGATCGACGTCACCGCCACCATCAGATCGTAGGCCAACATAATAGCGCCGCTGGTGACTCTGGCCGCTGGGTGATAACGACGCGACAGCACCTGGCTGACGGTGTAGAGCTTTAGCTTAAGCAACGGCTTTGCCAACACCATGCTCAGCACCACGATGCCCGCCCCCAGCGCACCGCACAGCCACACGCCAGAGATGCCGTAGGTATAACCCAGTTTGACGCTGCCGATGGTTGACGCCCCGCCCAGCACCACCGCAGACAGGGTGCCCAGATACAAACAGGGCCCCAGATTACGTCCGGCAACCAGATAATCCTCTTTGGTCGTCGCCCGGCGAACGCCTAACCAACCCACCGCTCCTATCACCAAAAAGTAAAACACCACTACCAGCAGATCGAGATTCATGAGTCACTCCGCATGTTTATTATTGTTATTGGATCCAGGCGCAACGGCTCCGCCGGTCAGGTATGGCGACGTCTTATCGCCCAGGCAGCACGCATAACATTTCAAACAGCAGGTTGGCCGCCAGCAGCGCGGTATTACCGGAACGATCGTAAGGCGGTGAGACCTCCACCACGTCGGCGCCGATCAGATTCAGCCCCCGGCATCCTCGGACAATTTCCAGGCCCTGCCATACCGACAACCCGCCAACTTCCGGCGTGCCGGTACCCGGAGCAAACGCCGGATCCAGCCCATCGATATCGAAGCTGAGATAAACCGGCCCACTGCCCATCTGCTCGCGCACTTCGGCCATCAGCGGCGCTAAAGAGCGATACCAACACTCTTCCGCCTGCACCACGCGAAACCCCTGCTGGCGCGACCAGTCGAAATCGGCAGCTTCATAGCCGCTGCCCCGCAGCCCAATCTGCACAACCCGCTGGGGTGCCAACAGCCCCTCTTCAAAAGCGCGACGGAAAGTGGTGCCGTGCGCCAGTTGCTCGCCAAACATCTCCTCATTGGTGTCTGAATGCGCATCCACGTGAATTAAACCGACCGGGCCATGACGGCCGGCGGCGGCACGCAGGATCGGCAACGTCAGCGTGTGATCGCCTCCCAGCGTCAGCGGGATGCAGCCATGGGCCAGAATGTCGCTATAGGCCAGTTCGATACGCCGAACGCTGTCCGCCAGACTGTAGGGATTGATGGCGACATCCCCCAGATCGGCAACCTGCAACCGTTCAAAAGGTGCAGCGCCGCTACCCATGTTGTACGGGCGGATCATCACCGACTCCTGACGGATCTGCCGAGGCCCATAGCGCGTGCCGCTGCGGTTTGAAGTGCCAATATCAAGAGGAATGCCAACGAAGGCCGCATCCAGACCGCGCGCATTTTCGGCAACGGGCAGGCGCATCATGGTAGGGATACCGGCAAACCGCGGCATGTCGTTGCCACTTTGGGGTTGATTAAGCATGTGTTTTCCTCGTTCTGGCATGATTTAATTTCAACATTTAGATAACAAATACAGGCTACCCCGATGGCCGACAGGTCTACCATTCCATCTTTGTGATGTAAGCATTGAAAACACCGATGTTTTGTAACGCGTTGAACTGTTGGTTTTATTTGTAATCTGTGACATAAAAAGAGTGATTTTGGCCCGTCAGGGTGACGCCATGGATGTTACCAATCGGTTAACAAGGAAAGTTTTGCGGAGGAAAAGATGCTCACAAATCTAAGCGACATCGATCTGCGCCTGCTGCGGGTGTTCGTCGCCGTCGCAGAAGCCCATGGCGTCAGCGCCGCCCAGGAGCCGCTGTTGATGAATCAGTCGACTATCAGCACCCATCTTGCGACGCTGGAAACCCGGCTGGGGTTTCGTCTGTGCCAGCGAGGGCGCTCCGGTTTTATGCTGACGCCCAAAGGGGAGCGCATATTGATCGCCTGCCGCACGCTGTTTAACGCCGCACGCGACTTCACCCGGGTCAGCCAGTCGCTGAACGGTCTGCTGACCGGCGATCTGCAAATCGGGCTGGTGGATAATCTGGTGTCGCTGCCGGGCAACCCCTTCAGCCGTGCTATCAAACAGTTTCAACGCCGCCATCAGGACGTGCAGTTGCAGTGCCGAATTTGCGCCCCCGGCGAAATTGAACAGGGGCTGCTGAATCAGCAGCTCGATTTGGGCATCGGTTATTTCGGCCAGCAGTTGGAAGCATTGCAGTATCAACCCTGGATAAGCGAAACGCAGGCGGTCTACTGCAGCAGCGATCATCCGCTGTTTACCGCAGAGCAACCGGGTCGCGAACAAATTGAGAATGCGCGTTGGGTCAAGCGCGGTTATCTGTTGGCACAGCAGCTCTGCCCGTTGGCGCCATTAAACCTTGGTGCCGTCGCCCACCATATGGAGGGGGTTGCCCATCTGGTGCTCAGCGGCGAATATCTCGGGTACCTGCCGACCCATTATGCCGCGCGCTGGGTTGAACAGGGAGCACTGCGGCAGTTAGGCGGGCAGGCGCTCTCCTACCAGGCAACCCTGAGCCTGGTGACCCGGCCCGGAGCGCCAAAGGAGGCTTTGTTGGCGCTGATAGAGGATTTGAGCGGATTGGCGCGAGCGCCACAGACAAAAAACCCCGCAGGCGCGGGGTCAGATACTGATATTAATTGACCGGCATGCGCGCCGGATCCGGATACTGATATTCGAACCCCAGCTCATTGCAGATGCGGCTACCGTCCACCAGGCGCCCACCCTGCTCTGCCTCAATGGCGAACTGCGGCGGGGCCAGATGCAGCTGTTCGGCCAGCGCCGGGTAAAATTCACGCTTGGTGGGATGGGCCGGGGCGCAAAGGTTATAAACGTGACCGCCTTTCGGCAGTTTCAGCAACAGTTGAATCGCGGCGATCACATCGTCCTGATGCACCAGATTCACCCCTTGCGAACCGCCTTTGACGTCGACTTTGCCGGCCAGGAAACGACCGGGGTGACGATCCACACCCACCAGTCCCGCCAACCGCAAGATATCCACCGACGTGTTTGGCAGTTCATGCAGCCAACGCTCCAGTTCCACCAGCACTCGCCCCGAAGGCGAAACCGGTTGCAGCGGCGAATCCTCGCGTACCGTGCCGGTAGTTTCACCGTATACCGAAGTCGAACTGGTAAACAGAATACGCGGTACGCCAAAAGCCATCGCGCTGTCCACCAGCATGCGTACCGCATTGAAGTAGTTCTCGCTGCCCTCGACAGTGCGGCGCGCAGGCAATGTCACCACCAGCGCATCAACGCGCAGCAAAGACTCCAGATCCTCGGGTTCGCAAATCAGCTCCGGCGTCATTTCCAACTGATAACATTCAATGCCGCTCATCCGCGCGGCCTCAACGCCATCCGGCGTCGTTTTACTGCCAACGACGTCAAACCCACGGCTCATCAGCGACAGGGCCAACGGCATGCCCAGCCATCCCAGACCAATAATGGCTACCTTTTTCATCACCTTCCTCTCTTGAAGATCGCAGCGCTTTACCCATTAAGGCTACGCCACTGCGTGAAGTGATACAATCCACCCAGTTTAAGCTTAGGTAAAGTCGCGTCCAGCTAATAACTCAACCTGTTTCAATAAATTAAATTTATGACCGTAAAAAAGGGTTGCGTGACAGACGGCGGATAGTTTAGGTTAATTAGCAATTGAGTTTGTAGCGACTTTATACAGAGAAAACACCATGACACGCATTCAGTTCAGCCACCATCATCACCATCATCCTGACTAGTCTTTCAGGCGATGTGTGCTGGAAGACGGTTTTTTAATCTTCCAGTGGCGCGCAGAATGCAAGAGAGAGCCCTCGGAAGATTTCTTCCGAGGGTTTTTTTTTGGCTCCGGACAGACAGAAAAAATAATTTTTAAAATAAATTCAAATATCCCAAATAATTCGAGTTGCTTGTAGGCGGCAACTGAGTGAATCCCCAGGAGCTTACTCAAGTAAGTGACTGGAGTGAATGAAGGCAGCCAACACCCAAGCCACTTGAAGTATGACGGGTATAAAATTACAGATTAAACAGAGGTTACCATGCTGGACAAAACACGTTTACGGATAGCAATGCAGAAGTCAGGCCGCCTGAGTGATGAATCCCAGGAGTTACTGGCGCGCTGCGGCATTAAAATCAACCTGCAGCAACAGCGCCTGATTGCCTTCGCGGAGAATATGCCGATTGATATCCTGCGCGTCCGTGATGACGATATCCCAGGGCTGGTGATGGACGGCGTGGTCGATCTGGGGATTATCGGTGAGAACGTGCTGGAAGAAGAGCTGCTCACCCGCCGCGCTCAGGGCGAAGATCCCCGTTACTTCACCCTGCGTCGCCTGGACTTCGGCGGTTGCCGTCTGTCGTTGGCTACCTCGCTCGACACGGAATACACCGGCCCGCAAAGCCTGCAAGACGCCCGCATCGCCACCTCTTATCCGCACCTGCTGAAACAATACCTCGATAAACAAGGCGTGCGCTTCAAATCCTGCCTGTTGAACGGTTCGGTGGAAGTGGCACCGCGTGCCGGTCTGGCTGACGCCATCTGTGACCTGGTCTCCACCGGAGCCACGCTGGAAGCTAACGGCCTGCGCGAAGTGGAAGTGATTTACCGCTCGAAAGCCTGCCTGATCCAACGTGACGGCGAAATGCCGGAAGCCAAACAGCAATTGATCGACCGCCTGATGACCCGTATTCAGGGCGTGATCCAGGCACGCGAATCCAAGTACATCATGCTGCACGCGCCGAGCGAGCGCCTCGACGAAATCGTTGCGCTGCTGCCGGGCGCGGAACGCCCAACCATTCTGCCACTGGCCGGTGCGCAAAATCGCGTGGCAATGCACATGGTCAGCAGCGAAACCCTGTTCTGGGAAACCATGGAAAAGCTGAAAGCGCTCGGTGCCAGTTCGATTCTGGTGTTGCCAATTGAGAAGATGATGGAGTAACGCCATGTCGACTTTCAATACTCCGGTCAATTGGGCAGGCTGCAGCGCAGAACAGCGCGCGGCACTGTTGATGCGCCCGGCGATCGCAGCCGAAGACAGCATCACCCGCACGGTGAGCGAGATCCTCGACAACGTGAAGGCCAACGGTGACCAGGCGCTGCGCGATTACAGCGCCAAATTTGATAAAACCGAGGTTGGCGCGCTGCGCGTCACCGCCGACCAGATCGCCGCCGCCAGCGCTCGTCTGGGTGATGATATAAAACAGGCGATGGCAGTCGCGGTCGCTAACGTCGAAACCTTCCACAATGCACAAAAGCTGCCGCCGGTGGATGTGGAAACCCAGCCGGGCGTGCGTTGCCAACAGGTCACCCGCCCGATCGACTCGGTCGGGCTGTATATTCCCGGTGGCTCCGCGCCGCTGTTTTCTACCGTACTGATGCTGGCGACGCCGGCACGTATCGCCGGTTGCCGCCGCGTGGTGTTGTGCTCACCGCCGCCGATTGCCGATGAAATTCTCTATGCCGCGCAGCTGTGCGGGGTAAAGGAAGTGTTTCAGGTTGGCGGCGCACAGGCGATTGCCGCTATGGCATTCGGCACCGACTCCGTACCGCGCGTGGCGAAGATCTTCGGGCCGGGCAATGCCTTTGTCACCGAAGCCAAGCGCCAAATCAACCAACGGTTGGACGGCGCAGCGATCGATATGCCGGCCGGTCCTTCCGAGGTGTTGGTGATTGCCGATGCCGGTGCGACGCCGGCGTTTGTCGCCTCTGATTTGTTGTCGCAGGCGGAGCACGGCCCAGACTCGCAGGTGATTCTGCTGACGCCGGACGCCGTTATGGCACAGGCGGTAGCCGAAGCGGTCGAACAGCAACTGGCGCAACTGCCTCGCGCCGAAACCGCTCGTCAGGCGCTGGCCAGTAGCCGACTGATCGTCGCCAAAGATCTGGCCGAGTGCGTGGCGATCAGCAATCAGTATGGCCCGGAACACCTGATCATTCAGACCCGCGATGCCCGCGCCCTGGTCGACAGCATCACCAGCGCCGGTTCGGTATTTCTTGGTGACTGGTCGCCAGAGTCCGCTGGTGACTATGCGTCCGGCACCAACCACGTATTGCCGACCTACGGGTATACCGCGACCTGTTCCAGCCTGGGCCTGGCGGATTTCCAAAAACGCATGACGGTGCAGGAACTGACGCCGCAAGGCTTTATGAACCTGGCCGCCACCATTGAAACCCTGGCTGCCGCCGAGCAGTTGATTGCCCACAAAAACGCCGTCACCCTGCGCGTTGCCGCACTGAAGGAGCAAGCATGAGCATTGAAAACCTGGCGCGCGCCAACGTTCGCGAGCTGACCCCGTATCAATCGGCTCGCCGCCTGGGGGGCAATGGCGATGTGTGGCTGAACGCCAACGAATACCCGATCGCCCCGGAATTCCAACTGACCGCTCAAACCTTTAACCGCTATCCGGAGTGCCAGCCGGCACGGGTGATCGAGCGCTACGCCGATTACGCCGGGGTTAAAAAGGAACAGGTGCTGGTCAGTCGTGGGGCGGACGAAGGCATTGAACTGCTGATCCGCGCCTTCTGCGAGCCGGGCAAAGACGCCATCCTGTTCTGCCCGCCGACTTACGGCATGTACGCCGTCAGCGCTGAAACCTTTGGCGTGGAGCGTCGCACCGTGGCGGCCAAAAAGGACTGGCAATTGGATTTAGCTGCCATCGCCGACAGCCTGGATAACGTGAAACTGATATACGTCTGCAGCCCAAACAACCCAACCGGTAATCTGATCGATCCCAACGATCTGCGCACCCTGCTGGAAATGGCCAAAGGCAAGGCAATCGTCACGGTTGATGAGGCCTATATCGAATTCTGCCCGCAGGCCAGCGTGGCCGCCTGGCTGAGCGACTATCCGCACCTGGCTGTCCTGCGCACTCTGTCAAAAGCCTTCGCGCTGGCTGGCCTGCGCTGTGGTTTTACTCTGGCCAACGAGGACTTGATCGCCCTGCTGCTGAAGGTGATCGCACCTTATCCGCTGTCTACTCCGGTCGCCGATATCGCTGCACAGGCGCTCAGCACCGAGGGGATCCGCGTGATGCGTCAGCGCGTTACCGAGATTGCCGCCAACCGCAGTTGGCTGCAGCAGTCGCTGCAAAACTGCGCTTGCGTTGAGCAGGTTTTCGCCAGCGACAGCAATTACCTGCTGGCTCGTTTCACTGCTTCCAGTAATGTGTTTAAAACCTTATGGGATCAGGGCATTATCTTAAGAGACCAAAATAAACAACCTGGGTTGTCCGGCTGCCTGCGCATCACCATCGGCACCCGTGACGAATGCCAGCGCGTGGTTGACGCGCTGTCTGCCCTGCCCGGTGCAACCGAGACTCGCCAGGAGCCAATGTGAGCCAGAAATTCCTCTTTATTGACCGTGACGGCACGCTGATTGCTGAACCCCCAGAAGACTTCCAGGTTGATCGCCTGGACAAGCTGGCGCTGGAGCCGGACGTCATTCCTTGCCTGCTTGAATTGCAGCAGTCAGGTTACCAACTGGTGATGATCACCAATCAGGATGGCCTGGGTACCGCCAGTTTTCCGCAGGAAACCTTCGATCCGCCGCACGGCCTGATGATGCAGATCCTCAGCTCCCAGGGCATTCACTTCGAAGATATCCTGATCTGCCCACACCTGCCGGCGGACAACTGCGATTGCCGCAAACCCAAAACCGCGCTGGTCAAAGGCTATCTGGAGCCCGGCGTGATGGATACCGCTCACAGCTACGTGATCGGCGATCGCCCCACCGACGTTCAACTGGCGGAAAACATGGGCATTCAGGGCTTGCGCTATCAGCGCGATACCCTGGGCTGGAAAGAGATCACCCGCCAACTGACCCAGCGCGATCGTCATGCGCAGGTTAACCGCGCCACCAAAGAAACCCAGATCGACGTCAACGTCTGGCTGGATCGCGAAGGCGGCAGCAAGATCAAAACCGGCGTGGGTTTCTTCGATCACATGCTGGATCAGATCGCCACCCACGGCGGCTTCCGCATGGACATCAATGTTAAGGGCGATCTGTATATCGACGATCACCACACGGTAGAAGACACCGGTCTGGCGCTGGGCGAAGCCCTGAACAAGGCGTTGGGCGACAAACGCGGCATCGCACGTTTCGGCTTTGTGCTGCCAATGGACGAGTGCCTGGCGCGCTGCGCGCTGGATATCTCCGGCCGTCCGCACCTGGAATACAAGGCTGAGTTTAACTATCAGCGCGTCGGCGATCTGAGCACCGAAATGGTCGAACACTTCTTCCGCTCGCTGTCTTACACCATGGGTTGCACGCTTCACCTGAAAACCAAAGGCAAAAACGACCATCACCGCGTCGAAAGCCTGTTCAAAGTGTTTGGCCGTACGCTACGCCAGGCGATCCGCGTTGAGGGCAATACCCTCCCGAGCTCGAAAGGAGTGCTGTGATGAACGTGGTGATTTTAGACACCGGCTGCGCCAACCTGTCTTCTGTCACCTACGCGGTGCAGCGACTGGGTTATCAGCCGCAGGTAAGCCGTGACCCGGAGATCGTGTTGCGCGCCGATAAGCTTTTCCTGCCGGGCGTCGGCACAGCGCAGGCGGCCATGGATCAGTTGAAGCAACGCGAGTTGATCGATTTGATCAAAGCCTGCACTCAGCCGGTGCTGGGTATTTGCCTCGGTATGCAGTTGCTGGCAAAAAGCAGCGAAGAGAATGGCGGTATCGACACGCTGGGCATTATCGAGACGCCGGTCACCCAGATGACCGACTTCGGTCTGCCGCTGCCGCACATGGGCTGGAACCAGGTGTCGGCACAGGCCGGCCACCATCTGTTCCGCGGCATTGAAGACGGTGCCTACTTCTACTTCGTTCACAGCTATGCGATGCCGATATGCCCAAGCACCATCGCCCAGGCGAACTACGGCGAGCCCTTCACCGCCGCCGTGCAAAAAGACAACTTCTTCGGCGTGCAGTTTCATCCAGAACGTTCTGGAGCAGCCGGTGCGCAACTGTTGAAAAACTTTCTGGAGATGTAGGCAGCATGATTATTCCAGCTTTGGATTTGATCGACGGCAACGTGGTGCGTTTGCATCAGGGTGATTACGGCCAACAGCGCGACTACGGTAACGATCCGCGCTCACGCCTGCAGGACTATCAACAACAGGGTGCACAGGTATTGCATCTGGTCGATTTGACCGGGGCCAAAGATCCTGCTGCACGCCAGATCCCGCTGCTGCGCCAACTGCTCGCCGGGGTTAACGTGCCGGTACAGGTTGGCGGCGGCATTCGCAATGAGCAGGACGTTTCGGCACTGCTGGAAGCCGGTGCGACCCGCGTGGTCATCGGCTCCACAGCAGTGAAACAACCGCAGTTGGTGCAGGGCTGGTTTGAGCGCTATGGCGCAGAGGCCATGGTGCTGGCGCTGGACGTGCGTATCGACGCCGACGGCACCAAGCGCGTGGCGATCAGCGGCTGGCAAGAAAATTCAGACGCCACTTTGGAACAGGTGGTGGAACAGTTCCTGCCCTACGGCCTCAAGCACGTGCTGTGCACCGATATTTCCCGCGATGGTACGCTGGCTGGCTCCAACGTAGCGCTGTACCAGGAAATCAGCCAACGCTATCCGCAGATTGACTTCCAGGCATCCGGCGGCATCGGCAACCTGGACGATATCGCCCAACTGCGTGGCAGTGGCGTTAAAGGTGTGATTGTGGGGCGTGCCCTGTTGGAAGGTAAGTTTAGCGTTGAGGAGGCAATCGCATGCTGGCAAAACGGATAATCCCGTGCCTGGATGTCAAAGACGGGCAAGTAGTGAAAGGCGTGCAGTTCCGCAACCATGAGATCATCGGTGACATCGTGCCGCTGGCGCAACGTTATGCGCAGGAAGGTGCGGACGAACTGGTGTTCTACGATATCACCGCCTCAAGCGATGGCCGTGTAGTGGACAAAAGCTGGGTGTCACGGGTGGCGGAAGTGATTGATATCCCCTTCTGCGTCGCCGGCGGGATCAAAAGCCCGGAAGACGCCAGCCAGATCCTCTCTTTCGGCGCCGATAAGATTTCCATCAACTCTCCGGCGCTGGCCGACCCCGATCTAATTAGCCGTCTGGCAGATCACTTTGGCGTACAGTGCATCGTGGTGGGTATTGATACCTGGTTCGAAGCCTCAACCGGCAAGTATCACGTTAACCAATACACCGGCGACGAAAGCCGCACCCGCGTCACCCAATGGGAAACCTTGGATTGGGTTAAAGAAGTGCAAAAACGCGGTGCCGGCGAGATTGTGTTGAACATGATGAACCAGGATGGCGTACGCAACGGTTACGATTTGGAACAGCTGCGGAAGGTCCGTGAGGTATGCAAGGTGCCCCTGATTGCCTCCGGCGGCGCGGGCACCATGGAACACTTTCTGGAAGCGTTCCGTGATGCGGACGTTGACGGCGCCCTGGCCGCGTCGGTGTTCCACAAGCAAATCATTAATATCGGCGAACTGAAAAAGTTCCTGGCCGCCCAAGGTGTGGAGATCCGCCTGTGTTAACAGAACAACAAAGAAGCCAGCTCGACTGGGAAAAAACTGACCACCTGCTGCCGGCGATTGTGCAGCATGCCGTCTCCGGCGAAGTGCTGATGCTCGGCTACATGAACCAGGAAGCGCTGACCGCTACCGAGCAAAGCGGCAAGGTCACCTTCTTCTCTCGTACCAAGCAGCGCCTGTGGACCAAGGGCGAAAGCTCTGGCAACTTCCTCAACGTGGTCAGCATCACCCCAGACTGTGATAACGACACGCTGTTGATTTTGGTCAATCCGATTGGCCCGACCTGCCATCTGGGCAATACCAGCTGCTTCCACCCGGCCGCCAGCGATTGGGGTTTTCTGTATCAGTTGGAGCAACTGCTGGCGGAGCGTAAAAACGCCAGCCCCGACAGCTCTTACACCGCCAGCCTGTACGCCAGCGGCACCAAGCGTATCGCGCAGAAAGTCGGTGAAGAAGGCGTGGAAACCGCATTGGCCGCGACGGTGAACGATCGCGAAGAGCTGACCAACGAAGCCTCCGATCTGATTTATCACCTGCTGGTGCTGCTGCAGGATCAGGATCTGGATTTGAGCAAGGTGATTGGTCGACTGCGTGAGCGCCACCAGAAATAGTCTTGCTTTGCAGGCATAAAAAAGCCGCCGGGCGTTAACCTCGGCGGCTTTTTTTATGCTTCAAACGTTGGGTTTATTCCATCCATTCGGTATGGAACACGCCTTCTTTGTCGATACGTTTGTAGGTGTGAGCACCGAAGTAGTCACGCTGCGCCTGGATCAGGTTGGCAGGCAGAACCGCTGAACGGTAGCTGTCGTAGTAGGAGATTGCCGCAGAGAAGGTCGGCGTAGGGATGCCGTTTTGCACCGCGTAGGACACCACGTCACGCAGCGCCTGCTGATATTCGTCAGCAATCTGCTTGAAGTAAGGTGCCAGCAACAGGTTAGCGATATCCGCGTCCTGTGCATAAGCGTCGGTGATTTTCTGCAGGAACTGTGCACGGATGATGCAGCCGGCGCGGAAGATCTTGGCAATGTCGCCGTAGTGCAGATCCCAGTTGTTTTCTTTGGAAGCCGCTTTCAGCTGAGAGAAGCCCTGCGCATAGGAAACGATTTTGCCCAGGTACAGCGCGCGGCGCACTTTCTCGACGAATTCGGCTTTGTCACCGCTGACTGGCGTCACTTTAGGACCGGTCAACACTTTAGATGCGGCAACGCGCTGGTCTTTCAGTGAGGACAGGTAACGTGCGAATACCGACTCGGTGATCAGCGACAGCGGCTCGCCCAGATCCAGAGAGCTCTGGCTGGTCCATTTGCCGGTACCTTTGTTGGCAGCTTCGTCCAGGATCACATCAACCAGGTATTTACCTTCTTCATCTTTCTTGGTGAAGATATCTTTGGTGATGTCGATCAGGTAGCTGTTCAGTTCGCCTTTGTTCCACTCGGCAAAGGTGTCAGCCAGTTCTTCATTGCTCAGGTTCAGCGCCTGCTTCAACAGGGAATAGGCTTCTGCAATCAGCTGCATGTCGCCGTATTCGATGCCGTTGTGCACCATCTTCACATAGTGACCGGCGCCATCAGCACCGATGTAGGTCACGCAAGGTTCGCCTTCCGCTACCGCAGCGATTTTCTCCAGGATTGGCGCCACCAGCTCGTAAGCTTCTTTCTGGCCGCCAGGCATGATTGAAGGCCCTTTCAGTGCGCCCTCTTCACCACCGGAAACACCGGTACCGATGAAGTTGAAGCCTTGATCAGACAGTTCGCGGTTACGACGGATGGTGTCCTGATAGTAGGTGTTGCCACCGTCGATCAGAATGTCACCTTTATCCAGGTGCGGAGTCAGGGAAGCAATGGTCTTGTCAGTCGCTTCACCCGCTTTCACCATCAGCAAGATGCGGCGTGGTTTTTCCAGCGATTCAACGAACTCTTCGACGGTGTAGTGCGGCACCAGATTTTTACCTGGATTCTCGGCAATAACTTCATCAGTTTTATCGCCTGAACGGTTAAAGATCGAAACGGTGTAACCACGGCTTTCGATGTTCAGTGCCAGATTGCGGCCCATTACCGCCATGCCGACAACGCCGATTTGTTGCTTGGACATTGAAGAACTCCTGTCTGAGGATGACCCTGTTAACAACTGTGGCCAACAGGTTTTGTGATGTGGCACACATGTTAACTCAGGATTGAGCCGCGTGGGTAGTGATTGGTGCGATAGGTCACGCTTTTGCGTATAACCTTACGTCAGAATGTAACAATATTTTTGTTTTACAATCAGTTGGCGATCAGTTGTTGATAAAGCTCTATGTAACTTTCCGCCATACGCTCCGAGGTAAACAGCGCCTGAAAACGTTTGGCTGCATTCTCACCATATCGCTGCGCCAGCTCAGGATCTTCCCATAATGTTGTCATCGCTGCGCGTAATGCTTGCGGATCGGATGGCGGCACAACCAAGCCGGTTTCCTGATCGATGTTGATATAGGTTGTTCCCGTACCAATTTCACTAGATATCAGTGATTTACCATACATCGCACCTTCTAGCAAAGTGATGCCAAAGGCCTCTGAACGCAAGTGGGAAGGGAATACCACGCTATAACATAGCTGCAGCAACGCCGCCTTATCTTCATCCGGCAGTGCTCCCAAGAAATGAATGTTTTTTAACCCCAGCTCCTGAGCCTGTTGTTTAAGTTCAACTTCGATTGGGCCAGCACCAATGATAACCAAAGGGAAATCAGTGCCCTGAATAGCCTCCAGCAAAATATGCAGGCCTTTGTAGTATCGAAATGCTCCCACAAACAGGAAGAAACGGTCGCCAACTTGTTGACGCCAGCGCTCAAGATGAGCTTCATCGGCAACCGGATAAGACTTTTTATCCAGGCCATAAGGGATCACTCTCACCTTCGGCAGATATTTTTGCAGCACCGGGCTGGTTTTCACATAGTTTGGCGATGCCGCGACGATGCAATCTACCGAACTCAAAAACTTGTTCATCAGGGGTGAGTACATTTTCAGAGCCAGTTTTTGCTTGACAATATCTGAGTGATAACTGACTACCGTCGGTTTTTTGACACCGACAATAAAATGCACCAAGTCCATATAGGGATACGGGAAATGATAATGAACAATATCCGCTTGGGCCACCAAGTCTTTGAATTTCCTTATGGCGCTTACCGAAAATGGCGTAGATGCCACTTCAAAATTAGTTGCGGCGTAGTAAGCCGGGTGCGCACCTACCCGTGCATTATCAATATCGCCACGGGTGCTCAAAGAAAGTGTCGTCGACTCAATTTGGTGACAGACACCGGCTTCACTTAATTGAAAAATGACCTGCTCTATGCCACCAAAAGAATCCGGGTAGTATGTTTTATAAAAATGTAGAACTTTCAACATGAAAAATATCAAACCTGCTGGTAAGCGAGAATGGTTTCTTGCGCGCAACGTTGCCAAGAAAAATGTTTTGCCCGGTTTAAACCGTTTATCCTGGCTTGTTCGCGCCAGACTTCATCTTCAATACTTTTTTGAATCAGTTCCGTGAGTGTTTCAACATCCATTGCTGCACACATCAAGGCACAATTGCCCACGACCTCGGGCAATGAGGCACTGTCTGAGCAAACAACCGGCACCCCTGACGCCATCGCTTCCAACACGGGTAATCCAAACCCTTCATACAGTGACGGAAACAAGAAACTACGCGCACCAGCAAACAACAGAGGTAAATCAGCTGATTTAGTGTAGCCAAGGTAACGTAACCACCCTGCTTGTTGGCCCCGCTCAAAACGCTGATGCAACCCTTCGCTACTCCACCCTTTAAATCCGCTGATAACCAACGGAACGTTCAGGCGAAGAGTCAGTGGCAAGCGTTCGTAAGCATCCAGGAGCGTTTCAATATTTTTGCGAGGTTCGATCGAACCGGTAAATAAGCAGTACTGATTCGGTTTTAAATCGAGGGGGGATAAAACACGCGTAATTTCTTCTAGTTGACGCGGATAAAAATCCCCGCTGCTGGCTAACTGAGCCGCATAAACCTTGCTCAAAGGCAGATTGAAATACTCAGCCAATTCATGTCGAGTAAATTCAGAGTCCGTGATAAGAACATTGGCACGCTTAATAGTCAGCAGCAGTTCTTTCTGCATGAAACGAACCCGCTCTGCCGGATGGCATTGTGGCCAGGTGAATACCGAGAGGTCATGGAAAGTGGCCACGCAACGATCAATGTTGGGGGGCAAATAAAAATTAGGGCTGTGGTATAACGCATCCGGGTGTTTTCTGAGCGTATAAGTTTTTAACCACGGTGCCGTCAAGCGATACAATTCTGATGCAAAATGACTCTTTTGTACTCGTCGACGCAGCCCCTGAGCTGAGGAAGTAATTTCTCTGGCTGTAGGAATCTGCTGGCTTAAGCTGCGCCCGTTAAGGAATAAAAGCTCAGAAATTTCCGAGCTTTCTTTCAAACCGTTGGCTAACTCATAAGCATATCGACCAATCCCGGTTAAAGGGTACTTTATCGGGTCAGTACCAAATATAACTTTCATTCTCAGTTTTCCAACATCCAGCGTAACGTCTCTTCCAGTGGTGGTGTATCCCATTCGCCAACAGTGGAACGCAATTTACTTGCATCACCACATAGGCTTTTAACTTCGTTTGGGCGCACAAAAGCAGGGTTTACTCGGATCTCTAAAGAATGACCAGAGATCTTTTCACATAGTGCTACAGCTTCACGCAAGGAGTATGTTCTGCCAGAACAAACATTGATGGTTTCCCCCACAGGCTTAGCCTGGAGCAGCGCCACATAGGCCTTGCTTAAAGCACGTACATCGGTGAAATCCCGCCAAACATCAATATTACCCAATTCGATGATTGCGGCCTTCTCTTTATAGTGCTTCACAATCTTTGGTAATAAGAAATTCTCAGCCTGGCCAACGCCGGTATAATTAAAAGGTCTGGTAATAAATATTGGCAATTTATCCATCCAGAGCTTGGTCATATACTCCATCGCCAACTTACTTACCGCATAATCATTTGCTGGATTTGCTGCTGTGGACTCGTCCAGTTTTCCCTCGATGCTATTGCCATAAACATTGGCACTGCTCGCAATCAGGATAGCATCCAAGGATTTGCCACAATCATAAAGCGCCTGCAATAAATTACGGGTTCCTACTACGTTAACGCTGTAAAACGCACTGGTATCGCCGTGACCAACAAAGGCAATCGCGGCCAAATGGACCACGACATCAGGCTTAACCTGTGCAATAGCATCAGTCAGTTCATCCGCATTTAATAGGTTGACCTGCAAATAATCCTCTTGGGTTGAGGGTAATGACCCCAACCCAAACACCCGATACCCGGCAGCGGATAGTTCCGCTGCCACATAGCGGCCGGTAAACCCATTAATGCCTGTAATCAAGGCACGTTTGCCAGCGCCAAACATCAGAATGAGGATCCGTTCTGATTACGACGAATGTCTTGTTCGACCATCATCTGGCAAAGCTGTTCCAAAGTGGTTTTCGGCTCCCAGCCTAAAATTTCTTTAGCGCGTTCAGGATTACCAATCAGGAGCTCAACCTCGGCAGGACGGTAGAATTTCGGATTAACGCGAACCAAGATTTTACCCGTAGCAACATCAACACCAATTTCCTGCTCTTCTTTACCTTCAAAGCGCAAAGTGAAGCCCGCAGCTTTAAAGGCCATGGAGACGAAGTCACGCACGGTTTCGGTGCGATTGGTTGCCAGCACGAAAGTATCCGGTTGTTCAGCTTGAAGCATACGCCACATTCCTTCCACGTACTCCTTGGCAAACCCCCAATCGCGCTTCGCGTCCATATTGCCCAGCTCAAGCACGTCTAATTGGCCCAGTTTGATTTTGGCAACTGAGTCAGTGATTTTACGTGTAACAAACTCACGACCACGCAAAGGAGACTCATGATTGAACAAAATACCGCTGGAAGCGAAAATGCCGTAGCTTTCACGATAGTTAATCGTCATCCAGTGAGCATATAATTTCGCAACACCGTAAGGGCTACGCGGATAGAAAGGTGTGTCCTCCTTCTGAGGAACAGCTTGCACCAAGCCGAACATTTCGGACGTTGAGGCTTGATAGAAGCGAATCTTCGGATTAACGATACGGATCGCTTCTAGCAGATTTACCGGACCCAATCCGGTAATTTCGGCGGTAGTAATAGGTTGCTCAAATGAAACACCCACAAAACTCTGCGCTGCCAGGTTATAGACCTCAGTAGCACCGGTTTGTTGAAGCAGACGAATGCTGGCGGAAAGATCGGTCAGATCGTATTCAACCAAATTCAGATTTGGGTGTTTATCAATACCCAATTCTTCAATACGCCAGAAATTGACAGAACTGGTACGACGATAGGTTCCATGAACCACGTAGCCTTTTTCTAACAGTAGTTCTGCAAGATAAGCGCCGTCTTGGCCAGTGATGCCAGTAATTACTGCAATTTTCATAATCATTGAATACCTAAGATCAAACGGTGATATAACTCTTCGGATTGTAACGCGGAACGGTTTGAGGATAAATCTTTGACTCGGGCTTTAGCACCGTCAGAAAGCGTTTTGTAGAACGCCTCATTATTACAAAGAATTGCCATTTTCTCAGCCAAATCCTGCTCTGAACCGTCCTTGAAAATGAGGCCACACTGTTCACTCAATACCACTTCAGGTATTGCACCAGCATTACTGCCAATGACAGGTTTACCATGCACAAAAGCCTCAAGAGGCACAAGGCCAAAAGATTCGTATCGTGAAGGGAAAACAACCACATCGCAAAAAGCATACAGTTTTTCGCGATCCCAGTCCGACACTTCACCTAAGAGAGTAACATTATACTGTTTTCCAGCTAAGTGTTCCTCAAGCAGAGCTTGAACTCCAATACCATCATGACCAGCAAATACAAACATCACATCGCTAGCTTTTTCGTGGAATTGTTGATTAAATTGAGCAATTGCCTTAATAAAAACATCAACTCCTTTGCGTTTTTCCAATCTGCCCAAGAACAGATAAATCATTTTTCCATTTTCTTTGGCACTAATCAATTCTGGGAAATGGCTAATGTCACTATAACCACGCGACACATCGTAGCTAGGCCAATAGGCAATACCAGCATTGATAATGTTAAAACGCTCGTCTGCGTCAATCTTATATCGCTTAGTGAATGTATTTTGGATGGATTGGCTGATAGGTACAACAGCATCCGCGGCTCTCACCATAGAACGTTCGAACTCAACGAGCAAATCTTTATCAAGGGTTGGCATATTCCAGCCATTGGTCTCATCCGCAACTATTAATGGCGTGACCAAACGAACAACCAGAGGTATGTTTAGTTCTTCCTTTATCTGTTGGAAAGCGTAACATTCAGCGTCCCACAGGCAAGTATCAACTACAGAAATCGGAATCTCGTCATTCAACGCATCTATTGTAATTGCAACCTTTACTGCCCAAGATAAATTGACATTCGCAATAACTGAGTTCGTATAGTTTTCAGTGACCTCTGGTTTTGAGAGACTAATCAGGCGGAAATTACCACGTTCGAGCCTATCTTCATTCCCTTGGGTGATTACAGTAACATCATGCCCCTGTAATAAAAGCTCACTTGCTAGATGGTAATAAAGTGTTCCAATCCCACCCGACTTAGTAAATGGTGGGAACTCTTTGGTGACAAGAACTATATGCAGCTTGTTAAATCCTCCGCCATGGTTATTGACCTCAAACGGAAGCAGCTTCGTATTATTAGAAGTTAATTTAATCAATTTACGAGGATGACTTGCTGCAGCAATGCCCGCATCAAAACCATCCCAAACACTTTTAACAAGTAATTTAAAGTCTTCTTGTGATAACTCCCCTGACCGAGCCCCGCTCTCAAGATATGCTATACGTTCTTTTTCTACTATTTTTCTAGTCTGGGCGATAATAAAATCTTTATCGCCTTGGTTGAATCGCAAAGCAAAATATACTGTATTTTTAACAATGGAGAACCAATTGTATTTATACTTGCTTACCCGATTATCACTCTGCGCGAACTCATGCCGTAAATAAGCATCTGGACAATGATGAATTTTATAACCATTTTCAATAAGCCTAAAGCAGACATCAGTCTCATCGAGGAAATAATCATATTCTTCATCAAAAGATCCAGTAGACAATAAATAGTCCCGACGGAATGATGAGTTAGTTCCTAGCAACGTTCGATGATAATCAGTGTTAAAGTATAATTCCCTATCCGGATTTGTAACACCAGAACCAAAACTATCTACAAGAATATCAATGGCTTGAAACTGTAAAGTCCCAGCATAATATGTTGGACCACCTACGCCGGCAACAAAATTATGAGATGCATTATAGTAATCAAGAATGCGGTCACACCAATTGTAAAATGGCATAGCATCATCATCAATGAATGCTATAACATCGCCAGACGCTAGGTTACTGCCTATATTCCGAGAAACCGAAAGGTTACGAATTGGATTGTCTGCATAAACAATCTTATGACGCCACTTCTCGATAACCTTCGATGTATGGTCGGTTGATGGGCCATTCACAACAACGACTTCGAAATTACTGTTATAGCTTCTCGTTAAATAATCTAAACAGCGGTCAAGATAATCCGCACGGTTGAATGTACAAATAACAAAGCTGACTGATTTGAAGCGTCCCGGCCCACCAATAATTTTAGTTAGAAACTCAGACGCAACTTTCAGCCAAGCGCTATAACCGCACGAATGGAGAACCTTTCTTTGATGTTCTAATAATGTAACGACGAAATTATCATCATTGAGTATTTTTTCGAACTTATCAAATAGCTCTTCATCATTTTTAAAAATACCAGAAGAAGCATCTAAAGTTTCAGAAACTGCTGCTGCATCTAAAGCCAATACAGGAATATTATATAATGCAGCTTCAAGTAATGGAACGCCAAAACCTTCATGTTCACTGAAGCACAGTAAGCACATTGCGCTTTGGTAATATTCATCCAGCACTGACTGACTGACTTTCCCGGTAATGCACACATGATCCTGCAGACCAAGTTCATTGATAATGCGTACGATCCGCTTATAAAAAGAAGACGATGAATCATACCCACCCACGAGAATCAACTTTCCAATATTTGGAAACTTAATGCGCAACTTACCATAAACTTCTACAAGCCTATCTTGTCGCTTGTTCTCACAGATTCGACCAACGAAAAGAATATTTTTTTCTTTATTATTAGCGTTAGAAAATTTCTTCTCATCGATATCATCAATTATAATTGGAAGCTTAAATGTTTTAGCCGAGTCATAACCTAACTCTACGATCTCTTTAATATTATAATTACTTACACCAGCAACAAAATCAAATTTATTAACAATTTCCTTTAACTGCTCACGCCCACGCTTACAATATTTATAAAGCTGACTATTTTTATCAAAAAAATAATGAGGGGTAATATTGTGATATAACATCACTTTTAAACAATTTTGTTTAAGAACATAATCAGCACAAATTTCAGAGAACCCAGAGAAGTGATAAATGATAATATCTTCTTCATTAGCACTTAGTGAGCTAATATGATTGGTAATACCTTCTCTTTCGGGATGGAAATGTGAAACATAAACCTGAGAATCAATACAAAATATATCTTTCAATGCAGTATCAATGTTTACAACATGATTAGAACATGCGTCATAAACATCAAGTGATTCGATAACTTGAATCACCTTACCGTTAAAATGATTAAACATTGCTTACCTCTTATATTTTCTATATAGTTTCGTGGCAACATCCAATAATTTGGGGTTTTTCATTAACAATTTGATTGCAACAAATCGAGTTTTCCCCAAAATCTTAACCTTATTCTCAGGATGAAGCGAAAGCAAACTAATAAATATAAAGGGGCGCGTACGAAAACGGTCGATTATATGATAACCTTTAACATTCTCTCGTTTATCTTTCATTATTAATGCAACGATCAAATCACGATAGTCTTCTTTGCATAAAGAAATAAGTTCCTTTATATGATACAGCTTTGAAGACGCCCGGAACTGCAAGCTTTTCGGGATGGCCGATAAATAAGAGTCTTGAGATGTCAGTCTTACTTCTCTCTCCCGAAGAATCTCTTGTTTTATTTTAGCGTTAACTTCGTCAAGCATATTGATGCTCATAATTTTATCCTAGCATGTCAATCACACTTTCCGTGCAATCAACTCCATTTCACGACACAGTCCATTTTTTCTGTTATCTTCGACAACAGAAACACTATCAAAACCGGCTTCGATAAGCAGTTGTGTCAGGCTGTCTGTCGTAAACATAGTATAATGAAAATCACCTTCATAATCCTGTGCGCCATAAGTTACTTTACGTAAGTCTTCAAAGTTCATTTCACCTGCAATATAATCTTTTATCATGCTATGCGCATCAGGTACAACGATATGCAGTTGCCCCCCTTCCCGGATTTTACTGAACCAATGAGGGAGTATGATTCTTTTAAGCTCTAGCTCAGTAAAGTGCTCAGCTAAATGTGCGCAATAAATCTCCTCCAACTCACCATTGTTAAATGGCAATTCACTTGCGGAAGAAATTATATCAACACCAGGAATTTCCCTTGCATCAACATTAATGTAGCCTTCGATTTGAACGTGACCGCAACCTACGTTAATACGTCGTATTCCTGAATCGTATTTATCATTATTTAAAACTTTGCTTTCAATATTGGTAACTTCTGTTTTATCTTTAAATGAACCTGTTTTCACCCTGAGTTCAAACATCAGCTCTTCGCGAACAAACTCCAGTCTATCTGCAACTTTATGCACTGCGTTATCGATTTTGGAAATACCGTCTTTATGTTCAGCCAAATCATTCCGTAAAACAAACAGGTCATCAGGTAATTCAACAACAGGTTCAACTCCTTGTAACTCCTTTAATCCTTTAACTTCCTCTCCCAACGATTCAATTTTACTATTTAAATCATTCAAGGTCTCAAGTACAGCATTATTATGAGACGTTGAGTCATTAAGGTGTTTAGTTAAACGCTTAAAGTAATTTAAAATCAAAACTATTTCTCCAAGTTAACTATTTGGCAATCAGCATCCAGCCATGCACTACCAACAAAAATTCTCTCTGGCGCAACGACATGAAATGTACCCAAGCCATCAACCCAGTGATAACACTCTTCGTAATGATCGCGCTCTTTATGCAACGCAGCAGAGACTGAAAACTCACCAACGCCAATATTCATATTCAAGATAAACTTAACCAGCTTAGGTCCTAAGCTGGAAATATTCGCTTTCAATGCCAGAGTGTTAGTACCAAAAATAACATTCCCCAATCTGTCACGAATATGAAAACCAAGAGTCAATCCAGAACTAATTTCTTTATTGTCTATTTCAAAACAGAGTTCATATTTATTTGAAACTGTTAATGTTTCAACTTTATTACCATTGCTATCAATAATATAAAATCCATTTACAACTGCACGAAGGTCTCCTGATACCATTTTCCCTTCATGAAGTTTAACATCCATAGTATCTGACGTTTTTGAAAGCTTTGCATTATACAAATTCATGACATCGGTAGGCACAGTATCCGCTACGACCCTACCCTTTTCAATAAGAATTGCTCTACTGCATAGGTTTGCAATTGCAGCTTGATCATGAGATACAATCAATAAAGTTGTACCCCGTGATTTATATTCTTTTATGCGAGAAAAACATTTAGCTTGAAAATACGCATCTCCTACAGAAAGGGCTTCATCAACAATCAATACTTCTGGTCGCAAGGCAGTCGCAACACTGAAAGCAAGACGAACTTGCATCCCACTAGAATAAGTGCGTACAGGTTGGTCTATATATTGACCGATCTCTGCAAACTCTTCAATAAATGGCATGAGCTCTCTAATTTGCTCAAGTGACATGCCAAGTAGTTGCCCCGACATGAAAACATTGTCGCGACCAGTAAAGTCTGGGTGAAAGCCCATCCCTAATTCTAGCAATGCGGCAACGCGCCCGTTTATTTTTACACGTCCTTGTGTCGCTGCTGTGGTACCAGTAATGATCTTAAGCAACGTACTCTTGCCCGCACCATTTACCCCAATGATACCAACAGCCTCGCCAGGATTCACGGTGAAATTGATATCGTCTAGGATAGTGGTAACACTATGTCGACAACTATTAAATGGAGAAAACCACTCAATAAGACGGTCATAACGACTATTGTATTTTTTATAGGATTTACAAATACCCTCTACAATTATACTACTCATTATAATTCATCTACCATGTCACCGGAATGTTTCCGGAATAAGTGAAGGGCAACAATAAGCAGTATCATGGATAATGCTCCAACTAAGTATAGATTGCTCCAATCAGGCCATTTATTTTTCACAAATATATTCTGATAACCTACAATAAGACCTGTCATAGGATTCAGCATCAGCCATTTACTGGCCCATTTTGGTAGTATATCAATTATATAAATAATCGGTGTAAACCAGAACCAAAATTGAAGAAGTATATTCATAAATTGTGACACATCACGGAAAAATACATTTAACACTCCGAGAGTAACACCCAACCCCAATGAAAAAACAATTTGAACAATTAACAAAGGAATCATCCCCAAAATGTACACGCCGGGGAAATTCCCTGTAAAAGCAAGGAACAATATATAAAGTGAAAATATAATCAAAAAATTTATAAATGAAGCGCCCAGAGATATAACAGGAAGACATATTCTAGGGAAGTTTATTTTCTTTAAGAAGTTTGCGTTATCGACAAAAACAGTTTGTAGTCGTGTCACCAACTCAGCAAAAAAACCCCAAGTTAACAGTCCTGAACATATGTAAATGCTATATGCAAACGGTCCTGTATCGCCAGGCATTCTTGCTCTCATAACCTCAGCAAATATAACCGTATAGACTATTATCATTGCGAGCGGTTGTAATACCAACCATGCGGCACCAAGCATACTAGTCTTATATCTAGACTGAAAGTCTCGCTTAATGCTACTTCCAATAAACCCTCGATAATTATATATCGACATGAGTAAGTTCTTCATTTTTCCATCCCATCTAAAAGCACAAGTAGCTCTTCCGTTTTATTTTTCATTACACGTTCATCAGCTCTTGACTCAACATTAAGTCTTACTACAGGCTCAGTGTTCGACACCCGTATATTAAAACGCCAACTTTCTAATTCAATACTTAGACCATCTGTATAATCAAATTTTACAGCTGCAGCTTTATAGGTTTCTTGTATTTTATTAATTAACTTATCAACATTAGCAACCCTGCGATTAATTTCCCCTGAAACGGGGTAAGCCAGCATGCGGTAACCGACTAATTGACTGAGCTGTTTCTCTTTTGTAGACAGCAAACTTGCCACCAATAACCATGGAATCATGCCGCTATCACAATAAGCAAAGTCACGGAAATAATGATGTGCGCTCATCTCGCCGCCATAGATGGCATCTTCTTTTCGCATGCGTTCTTTGATAAAAGCATGCCCCGTTTTCGACATGACAGGAATACCACCGGCTTGATTAACAATATCGATGGTATTCCATGAAAGACGAGGATCATGAATAATCTTGGAGCCTGGATTGTTTTGCAAGAAAGCTTCGGCCAGAAGACCAACGATGTAGTAACCTTCGATAAAGTTCGCTTTCTCATCAAACAAGAAACAACGGTCGAAATCACCGTCGAAAGCTATCCCCATGTCAGCCTGATGCTCAAGTACTGCTTTCGCTGTGTCAGCACGACATTCCGGCAATAATGGATTAGGTATTCCATTAGGGAAATTACCATCCGGCAGATGGTTAACTTTGACAAAAGATACAGGGACATTATTTTGTTTAAATCGACGCTCTATCTCATCGATAACATGCCCTGCAGCACCATTACCGGAGTTAATCACCAACTTCGTTGGTTTCAGTGTTGCAGTATCAATATAGCCCAGTAAGTGATCAACATACTCGGTCAAGACAGATATCTGTTGATAGCTGCCACGCTTATTTTCTGTAACAGGCGTGAATGAATTTTCTTCCGCCAGTTGCTTAATTGCTAATAAGCCAGTATCACCGCTAATTGGCTGTGCGTTAGCACGGACCAGTTTCATGCCGTTGTAATCCATTGGATTATGGCTCGCCGTAACTTCGATACCACCATCCATACCAAGGTGGAAAGTCGCGAAGTACACTTCTTCGGTGCCACTCATACCAATGTCATATACATCAGCACCAGCATCTTGCAATCCGTTAGCCAAGGCCAGTTTGAGTGATTCACTGGTCAACCGCACGTCTCCACCAACGATAACGCGCTGCGGTTTAAGATACTCGCCATATGCACGGCCGATACGGTAGGCAATATCCTCATTTAGCTCTTCGCCAAGCTGCCCACGGATATCGTATGCTTTGAAACAAGTTAAGGTACTCATTAAAACCTCAAAAATTAGCAACGCCCGTAATGATCTTTAATACGAATAATATCATCATCCCCTAAATAAGACCCCGCTTGCACTTCTATCAGTTCCAACGGAATATTCCCTGGATTTTCTAAGCGGTGAATAACACCAATAGGAATAAACGTGGACTGATTTTCTGTCAGCAAAAAGGTTTTATCTCCGGTTGTTACTCTTGCCGTGCCCGCAAGCACCACCCAATGCTCAGTACGATGATGATGCATCTGCAAAGAGAAAGCTTCGCCAGGATTTACGGTGATGCGATTCACATTAAAACGTTTTTCATCCACCAGAAGATCGCAAATGCCCCATGGACGATACACTTCTCGATGTCTTCTGTATTCGCTACGTTTATGCTTTTTCAGGTGCTCTACGACTTTTTTGACATCTTGCACCTTGGATTTATCAACCACTAATACGGCGTCTTTAGTGTTCACAATCACCAGGTTATCTACGCCAACGGCAGCAACCAACTTTTCGTCAGTATTGATATAGCAATCACGAGTATTGTGAAGGAAGGTATCCCCCGTTAGCGCATTACCTGCTTCGTCCTTCTGACTGACTTCCCACAATGCCGACCATGACCCTACATCACTCCAACCGGCATCCAACGGGATCATGACGGCATCATGAGTTTTCTCCATAACCGCATAATCAACTGATTCGTCTGGGCAACTGGAAAATGCATCATAATTAACATTGATAAAGTTTTTATCGCACTCAGTATCCGCCAAGGAAAGACGGCATGCATCCAGAATATCCGGGCGGAACCGCTCCAACTCTTCCAGATAACGTTTGGCACGGAACATAAACATGCCGCTATTCCAGAAGTACTCTCCGGAATCTACATAAGATTGCGCTGTAGCAAGATCAGGTTTTTCAACAAAGCGTTTTACACTGGACGCTTCTGCATTTTCGCCAGTGCTTTCGCCACGTTGGATATAGCCATAGCCTGTTTCCGGTCCGCTAGGCACAATACCAAAGGTAACAAGGCTCTGTCCGGCGGCGTAAGGTATCGCGGCTTCAATGGCATGATGGAAAGTAGCAACGTCTTTTATAATATGATCCGCAGCCAACACCAGCATGATAGGATCATGCCCCTGCGCGATGGCATTCAGAGCAGCCAAAGCTATAGCCGGTGCCGTATTGCGGCCAATAGGTTCAAGAATGATGTTATGAGACAACATGTCAATTTGACGCAGTTGCTCAGCTACCATAAAGCGGTGATCTTCGTTACAGATTACGACAGGTTCGCTAACCTCAACTCCATCAAGACGTTTTAACGTTTCCTGCAGCATTGAATGCAAACTATGCAGACGCAAAAATTGTTTAGGATGAAGTTCGCGGGACATTGGCCATAAACGGCTACCTGTACCACCGGCCATAATTACTGGAAGTAACATTTTTTTTCCTTATAACACTTAGCTATATAGAACCATAAATTCAAAAAAACTTAAGAAAGTGCATCACGCTGGGAGGGAATTTCTACATATCGAATCTGACTGCGGGGAAGTAGTACACGACCCATCACAAGGGCTACAGTTTCACACTCTACGGAAGACATGATTTCACGGAGTTAACTTGAAACTTCCGGCTTCAGGCACTAAAAAGGGCACGCTACCGCCCTTGGCTCAACAGCTACCAATGGACTGATATTAAAGCAATTTATATCTTTTCTCTCGTTGTGCTCTGCCGCTAAAAATCAGCCATAACGCAAAATTTCATATCACTGTCATCTTGGTAGGCTAAGTATGACAACAGCACAATATTTTTGTTGCGTATGCTATCACCTTACCCATCAAAACACCTGTACATTATCCGTTCTTTCAGGCTTATCTGAAAATGAACGCTCATTAAACAGGCAGAATAAAAGGCTTATCTTACAATTACAATACGCATCAAATGGTTAGCTTGATTATGGTTTGAATGATGATGACAAATAGGGATATTCTTAGACACATGATCGCAACCTGTAGTCTACAAGCTGCAATCATGAGATGAGGGAAATGGGTAGATATTTTTAATAGAAATAGTTAGTTGCGGTAGCCTTGAGGATTATTTTTTTGCCAATTCCAAGTGTCGCGCATCATTTCATCAATGCCACGCCGCACTTCCCAGCCTAACTCCTGACGAGCCAGGTTGGCATCCGCCCAGAAGGCTGGTAAATCACCATCACGACGCGGCAAAACCTGGTACGGGATCGCCACGCCAGATGCCTTTTCAAAAGCCCTCACCATAGCAAGCACCGAATACCCTACCCCGGCCCCCAAATTGTAAGCTTTGAACCCTCCGATCTTTTCCAAATGGTCCATTGCCATCAAGTGGCCTTCGGCCAGATCCACTACGTGGATATAATCGCGCACACCGGTACCATCCTCTGTCGGATAGTCACCACCAAATACGCCAAGTTTATCAAGCTTGCCAATAGCCACCTGCGCAATATACGGCAGCAGATTATTCGGAATACCATTAGGATCTTCGCCAATCATCCCCGACTCATGTGCTCCGACCGGATTGAAGTAGCGCAAGGCAATGATAGAAAATTCAGGCTCAGCCTTGGCAAAATCCTGCAAAATCTGCTCAACCATCAATTTTGAAGTGCCATAGGGACTGGTAGTTCCGCCAATTGGCGTGGTTTCTACATAAGGAACCGGAGAATTTGCACCATAGACCGTTGCAGAAGAGCTGAAGATAAACTTGGTTACGTGAGCACGTCGCATCTCCTCCAGTAACACCAAAGTTCCTGCGACGTTGTTTTGATAGTATTCCAGCGGTTTACGAGTCGACTCACCTACAGCTTTCAAGCCAGCAAAATGAATAACGGAACTGATTTTATGCTCGCTGAAGATACCCTTTAGGCAGTGATTATCCTGAATATCGCCTTTGTAGAAGGTCGCGGCCTTACCCGCCAACTGTTCTACACGTTGCAAAGATTCTTCCGATGCGTTTGATAAGTTGTCCAGTACTACAACATCTTCACCACGCTCCAGCAGAGCTAAAACCGTATGAGAACCAATATAACCGGCACCACCTGTGACTAGAATCGCCATAAAACCCCCTTATTCACATCCGTAATTTGATACCAGCATGCATTTTACTTCAGAGCCGGAGACCATTTTTAAGTAAACCTTCTTTATCAAAAAGCCCACAGAAATCATAATCGGCCGTCCAAAACCCGAATGATATGCTCACTAAATCAAAAAATATTCTCGGTATTTTGAAAGAAGGGCGGCCATAGCCGCCCCACATAAACAGCGCATTATCACGGATGTTTTTTAGCGTGATAGCATTGCCAAAATTTCTTCAGTCTTCTCTTGCATCAACACCACATTCGCACGTGACTCAACATTGAGACGAACTACCGGCTCGGTGTTGGATGAACGCAAGTTAAAACGCCAATCGGCAAATTCCATGCTGATGCCATCGGTGTAGTCAACCTCACCGGCTTGCGCCAGATAATGTTGCTTGACGCTTTCAATTGACGCCGCCGGCTGTGCCAGTTTGATATTGATCTCCCCAGACGAAGGGTAAGCCGCAATGCGGTCCTGTACCAGTTGCCCCAGGGTTTGCCCTTTAACACAGACCAGTTCAGCCACCAGCAACCACGGGATCATACCGCTGTCACAATAGGCGAAATCGCGGAAGTAATGGTGCGCACTCATCTCGCCGCCATAAATAGCGTCTTCCGCACGCATGCGTTCCTTAATAAAAGCATGCCCGGTTTTCGACATTACCGGCACCCCGCCCGCTTCGCTCACCACATCAATGGTGTTCCAGCTCAAGCGTGGGTCATGAATGATTTTTGCGCCTGGCTGCTTTTGCAGGAAAGCTTCTGCCAGAAGGCCAACAATATAATACCCTTCAATAAAGTCGCCTTTTTCGTCAAACAGGAAGCAACGGTCAAAATCACCGTCGAAGGCAATCCCCATATCTGCGCCATGCTCGCGCACCGCATTGGCGGTATCTGCACGACATTCTGGCAATAGCGGATTAGGGATACCATTCGGGAAGGTACCGTCCGGCTGATGATGAACCTTGATAAACTCCAACGGAACGTTCAAAGCTTTAAGGGAGGCTTCAATCGCATCGATCACATGACCGGCGGCACCATTACCAGAGTTGATAACCAACTTCAGTGGTTTAAGGTTTGCAACATCGACATAAGACAGCACATGTTGAACATAATCGGCCAGCACATCCTGACGAACATAGCTGCCACGAGATACGGCCGGTGCAGGAAATTGGTTTTTCTCCGCCAGTTCCTGGATAGCGCGCAAGCCGGTATCACCGCTGATAGGGCGTGAGCCCTCACGAACCAGCTTCATTCCGTTGTAATCAATGGGGTTATGGCTGGCAGTCACTTCCACACCGCCATCCGCTTTCAGATGTGAGGTGGCAAAATAGACCTCTTCGGTACCGGTCATACCGATGTCGATCACATCCGTGCCCGCATCTTGCAACCCCTTTGCCAAAGACAGCTTCAAGCTTTCACTGGTCAGACGTACATCGCTACCAAGGACGATAGTCTTCGGCTTCAGAAACTCACCATAAGCACGCCCAATACGATAGGCGATATCATCATTCAGTTCCTCACCCAACTTACCGCGCACATCATAAGCTTTAAAACAGGCTAACTTTTCCATTACCAACCCTTTATTAAACTCGGCCGTACCGATCATGTAAACGCTCAATATCATCTTCTTCCAGGTATAATCCAGATCTTACCTCAATGATTTCAAGATCGATTTTCCCTGGATTTTCCAACGTATGGACACTGCCTGCCGGAATAAATGTGGATTGGTTTTCTGATAAGAAGAATTCTTTATCCCCCACATTGACTTTGGCCGTGCCGCGGACAACCACCCAGTGTTCCGCACGATGAAGGTGCCGCTGTACAGACAATCCTTCCCCTGGGCGAACTATTATCTTTTTAACCTGGAAATGCTCTCCGCTATCGATATCGCATATTTTTCCCCACGGGCGATAGGAAGAGGAGTGCTGGCGGAAGTGATGAAGATTACGTTTTTTGAGCTCATCAACCACTTTCTTAACGTCCTGAACGCGATCCTTGGTCGAAATCAACAATGCATCATTGGTATTGATCACGATAAGGTCGTCCAATCCAATAGTCGCAACTAGCGCGGCTTCAGATGATATATAGTTGTTATTCGAATCAATGGAGATGATCTCGCCAACGTTGACATTCCCCAGAGCATCTTTTTCAGAAACATCCCACAGCGACGACCACGAACCCACATCACTCCAACCGGCATCGATAGGGATCACTACCGCATCGCACGTTTTTTCCATTACTGCATAGTCGATAGAGTCACTTGGGCAGTGCTTGAATATCTCTTGATCAACGCGGATAAAGTTCATGTCGCGTTGGCTGTCAGCGACTGACTGCTGTGTGGTTCTGAAGATGTCGGGGCTAAACCTTTGTAGCTCTTGCAAGAATTTGGCTGTTTTAAACATAAACATGCCGCTGTTCCAGCTATAGTCACCATTCGCAAGATACTCAACGGCTTTGTCTTTGCAAGGTTTCTCCACAAAAGAATCAACTATAAAACATTCTTCAGAGAGCGCGCTGCCACGCTTGATATATCCGTAACCCGTTTCCGGGTGTCCAGGAATAATACCGAAAGTTACCAAATTGTCAGCGGTAGCATGTTTAATGGCCGTTTTGATTGCCGAGTGGAAATTATCCACCCTTTTAATCAAATGATCAGCAGCCAATACCAACAGCATACTGTCTTCATCTTCTTCTGCTGCCAAATGGGCAGCCAACGCAACCGCAGGAGCGGTGTTACGCCCAACCGGTTCTAAAATAATATTGGTCGCAAGTTGATCAATTTCACGCAGCTGTTCCGCAACCAGAAAACGATGATTTTCATTGCAGATCACCAAAGGTGCCGCGACCTGTATTCCTTCCAGTCCAGACAAACGCTGCAATGTTTGCTGTAACAGACTGAATCCACTGTCATCAATAGATAAGAACTGTTTGGGAAACGATTCGCGCGACAGTGGCCACAAACGGCTGCCAGTACCACCAGCCATAACCACAGGAATTAGTTTTGACATTATTAACCCTTTACTCAGTTGCCTTTCTTATCAACGAGATCATGGCTTCGTAAGCCAACCCACCATTATAAGAATCATACACTTGCATACAAGATACTTCATCCATGTTAAAAGCGCGCTCAACCCTAAGCCAACAAGCGCCCAAAGGAAATATGCGGGTAACCTTAACCATTAATTGAACTCTTCCAGACACTGGCAGGAGCACTACTTGCCGATAACATAGCGTATTAAGATTGAAAAGAGCAGCACAAGGCTGCCCTTTCAGATAAATACTCATGACGAGTATCTAACCTATTTATCCACACTCGGCTCAACGATTCATAGAGAAATACTGCGCCACTCGTTTCACGTCCTTTTCGTCAAGCGTTCCAGAGTCGCTCAACAGGGTGATCCAGGACTTTATGTAGGTGTACTTAGCCGAAGCCAGGTCTCGCTGCGCGCTGTAAAGTTGTTGCTCGGCATTCAGCACATCGACGTTGACGCGCTGCCCTGCCAACACGCTCTGGCGGGTGGCCGTTACCTGCGTTGTCGCCGATTTTACCGCCAGTTCATACGCCGCTAATTTTGCTCGACTACTGATGCAAAGATTGAACTGCTTACGCAGATCGTTCAGCGTGGTACCGACTTGTGCATCCATTTCATACATCGCCTGTCCATAGCGTGAAGCCGCCTGGCGAGTCGATGCTGATACCCCACCGCCGGCATAGATCGGCACGCTCACCTGCACGCCGATACTGTCGGTGCGGTATTTTTGGTTAACCGTGTTATCACTGCTGGAGTCATTTTCCGAATGGGAAGCATAGAGCTGAACCTGCGGCATGAAGCCCGCGCGGTTTCTCTCTACCTCATACTTGGCGGCATCAACGCCATGGCGAGAGGCAGCCAACATCGGGTTATTCTCCAGGGCAATTTTTTGCCACTCTTCAAATTTCGAAGGGATTAACGGCGCCACCTGGAATTTACCGGGGCGCAGTACCTGTAGCTCATCCAGTTGATCGAGCGGTACGCCAATAATCACCTCCAGTTCGCGTTGTGCGGCATCCAGGGCATCACGTGCCTCAATTTCCTGCGCCTCTGCCAGACTGTAGCGCGCCTGGGTCTCTGAAACGTCGGTAATGGTGCCTTCACCCGCGCTCATTAAGCGATCGTTCAGCGCCAATTGCTCTTTGTAAGCCGCCTTTTGCGCTGAGGCCAGCGCAATCTGGTCTTTGGAGTAAGCCACTTCAACATAGGCGGAGATCACCCGCACAGCCAGATCGAGATACTTACTGCGGTAACGCTCATCTGACATCAGCGTTTGCGCCACGCCGGCCTTGTAACGCGCATAGGCTTCGTAATCAAACAACGGTTGCGTCAGCGTTATCGAACTGGAATGGCTGCGATACTGTTGTCGTTTGGTCGCCTCACCAAGGCTGTTGCCAAAAATGTCACTCGCCGGATACTTTTGCGTCTGCCAGTTACGCGGTGAATTCTGGTAATTGGCCGACACCTTCGGCAGCAGCCCCGCTCTGCCGATGTTTTCGTTTTCATCCCCCGCTTCTTTTTCTTTTATAGCCGCCCGGAAGGTCGGATCTTTTTCAAGTGCCAGCGAATATGCGTCTAGAATCCCTATCGAATGAACCGGCGCAGATATCGCAAACAAGAGGGTACTGATAGCAAGGCCAGCAACCTGTCGTTTAAATTGAATCAAAATTATTCCTCGGTTAATGAAGTATGAGCGCGATCCAAAATAGGTTTAAACAAATAGCTCAGCAGTGAGCGCGACCCTGTCTTCACGAACACCTCAACAGGCATACCCGGTTTAACATCCTCCCCACCCAGCATTTTCATGCCTTCTGGAGATACCGTAACCTGCATTTGGTAGTAGGGTTCGCCATTGGCCTTGTCAACCAAACGGTCGGCAGAAACCAACGTCACCGTCCCCGGAATTTTCGGGGTTTTATTCTGGTTGAAAGCGGTAAACATCAAATCCACCGGCAACCCGTTGTACACCTTGTCAATCAGCTCTACCTTCAGGCGGGAATCCACCACCAGCGTAGCCTGGCTAGGTACAACGTCCATCAGGTGGTCACCCGCTCCCACGACCCCCCCCTGAGTAAAGATATTTAATCCGACTACGGTGCCATCCACCGGCGAGGTGATAGCGGTGTTGCCGAGATCAAAATTCGCCATTTCCAGCTTGTTTCGGAATTCACTGGCGTCCATCTGCGTTTGCGCCAGTTGGGTTCTGACCTCGCGCTGATAGTCGGCAAAACGCTGATCGATCCGCTGCTGAGATTCCTGCAGCTGTTTTTGTACTTGGCCGATCCGCCCGACGGTTTCATCGATGCTGCTGTTAACTTCCGCAAACTGGCGCTGTACTTCAAGATAACGGTTACGCGGTAAATAGCCGTCGGCAGCCAGTTGTTTCATGCTGTTCATCTGCTCACGCAGGCTGGAAAGCTGGATCTGTTTATTGACCCTGGAATCCTGCAGGCCTTTCAACTGGAAACGCATACCGTCCATCGACTGTTTATAACCGTCGACTTCGCTTTGCAGCCCCTGACGGCGCGAGGAGAAGAGCTGGGTTTGCAGCGCGATGATCTCGGCAACCCGCGGCTGAGCCTGAAGTTGTTCGAAGACCGGCGAGAAAGTCACTTTGCTTAATCCATCACGTTCAGCCAGCAGGCGGCCTTCGGTGGCCAGAGTGGTGTAGTATTGATCGCGCAGAGAATCAACCTGCGCCTGCGCCTGTACCTGACTCAGTTGCACCAATACTTCACCGGCTTTAACCCTGTCGCCTTCTTTTACGGTGATGCTTTTAATGATGCCGCTGGCTGGCGCCTGCACAGTCTTACGGTTGCCGGAAACAATCACCGAGCCTGGCGAAGCAACCCCTTTATCCAAAGGTGCAAATGCAGCCCAGGCGAAAAAACCAAACAGGCCAAGCCCCACCACCAACCATCCCATGCGGGTAAAACGCCGCTCGTCCTGTGGGATCTCTTCTGAATACGAGTCTTGCGGCTCGCCAATGTGCGTAGACATACCAACTCCTTCGACTGCAGGCGGCGCTGTGGCCCCGCCCGGCAAGTTCACGGCTTAATTAATTTGAGTTTTTGGGATATTGCCTTCGTCCGGCTCGGAATTGACCGCACGCACGGCTTGCTGTGGAGTCTGCGCTTTTTGCGCATTGGCCAGGGCTTGCAGAACCTGCTGCGTTGGGCCAAACGCATTGACGCTACCGTTGACCAACAGCAGCAGCTTGGTGGTCATCGACAGCAGGTTGGTGCGATGAGTAATCAGAATCACCGTTTTATTACGCTGCTTGAGGAACAAAATGGCCTGATTCAGTGCCTTCTCACCGGCGTCATCCAAATTGGAGTTAGGCTCGTCCAACACGATCAGAGATGGATCGCCATACAGCGCACGTGCCAGGCCAATACGCTGCTTCTGTCCGCCGGATAACCCTGCCCCGCCGTTACCGATGATCGAGTCGTAACCATTAGGGAAGCGCAGGATCAGTTCATGTACCCCGGCCAACTTGGCGGCTTCAATAACTTTCTCGGAGTCGATATCGTTAAAGCGAGCGATGTTTTCAGCGATGGTGCCGGCAAAGAGTTCGATATCCTGCGGCAGGTAGCCAATGTAGGGCCCCAGCTCATCTTTATTCCACTGGTAGATATCAGCATTATCAAGACGCACAATGCCTTCACTGACTGGCCAGATACCGACCAGTAAACGCGCCAGCGTAGACTTACCGGAGGCGCTTGGCCCGATAATCCCCAGCACGTCGCGCGGTTGAATAGCAAAGCTGACATTGTGCAACACCGCATCGGCTTTTGATCCCGGTGGGGTGGCGGTGACGCCTTCGACCGAGATGATCCCTTCAGGACGGGGAAGCGACATCCCCATTCCGCGCGGAGGATGCTTATCAAGCAGTTTGACCAACCGCTGATAGGACAGTTTGGCTGAGCTCCAGCTTTTCCAGACGTTAATCACCTGCTCGATGGGCGCCAGAGTGCGCCCCATCAAAATAGAGCCCGCGATCATCATGCCGGGGGTGATATGCCCATCAATCGCCAACCATCCCCCTAGCCCCAGGACCAATGACTGCAGAGAGAGACGAACAAATTTGGTGATGGAACTGACGGTAGTCGCGCGCTCGCTGGCAACACGCTGGCTATTGAGAAATCTCTGATGCAATCCAAACCAACGTCGTTTTAGATTAGGCAGCATGCCCAATGCTTCGATCACTTCAGCATTGCGCAAATTGGTACTTGCCAGGCTGCTGGACATGATCGATAACTTGCTCGCTTCGCCCAAGGGTTGCTTGGAAACCATTTCGTTGACCACCGCCAACGCAACCAGCAGCAATGAGCCAACCAGAGCAAACAAACCCAACCACGGGTTGAACAGGAAAATCACCAGCAGGTAAATCGGGAACCAGGGCGCATCGAAGAAAGCAAACAGTGCGCTGCCGGTCAGGAACTGCCGTACGGTAGTCAAATCACCCAGCATCTGCCCTGCATCGGAAGAACCATTCTTAAGGTTAGATTCGTACGCTGCCGTATAAATCCGCGTATTCAAACGCATATCCAATTGGCTACCGATACGGATCACCACCATGCTGCGCACATACTCCAGCAGCGCCATCATGCCGAACATTCCCAGCATAATCAGCGTCAGCATCAGTAAGGTGATTTCATTGCGCGAAGGAAGCACCCGGTCATAAACCTGGAGCATATAGATTGAAGGAACAAGCATTAACAAGTTAATAAATGCGGTGAATATGCCAACGGTCCAAAAAACTTTACTGCGTGTCCGTATAACATCCGCAATTTCATTGCGCGGTATAAATTGATTCACATTCTGCCCTTACATCATGTGCACTGTCAGTCCAATCCGCATTGATTTCTTCTAAGGAAATTCCTAAAAAAAACAAAAATAAAGAAAATCCGAAAGAAGCCTCCCCAAACATGCTCGAGACTGCAGATACTTTTTTTAACTATAGATAGGGAACGGCCATATCAGCAAGGTAATACGCAAAAAAAAGCCTGGAGGTCACTTCCTCGAAACGCAAGGAAAACAACAAGATGAAAGACATGGTGAAATATGAGGGAATTATGCAGAAAGGAATAAGCTAGAGATAATGACGCCGATCACAAAATAAAAAAATACGGGAAGTTTGACCTCCCCGTATTATTTAACCAATAACAGTTTCAATGGAAACTATTAACCTACAGAGCTTACCTTATGCGTAATGCAGAGTATCCAGCAGTTGCTGATGGTTTTGCCCTGTCAGGTAAACAACGCTGTCGCTAGTATCCAGCGTGTGGTTATTGTTGTTATCAATAATCACATAAGAGCTGGCATTATCGCCAGTACCGCCAAACACCACTGACGCCACACCCACTTTAGCCGTCAGTGCGTTGCTGCTACCGAGACCGAGGATACCGCCCAACAGGCCAATAACGCCGTTGGTCAGCCCGCCAACCAGAGTACCCAGCAGCGCATCCAGAGTATCAGAAGCACGAGTGCCGTAATCCGCCACCGCGGTGCCGCTGGTATTACCGGAGATGGTCAAAGCAGAGGCTGCATCAACGATCTTGTCTTTGGTGCTGTCAAAGTCGGTAATGGTAACACCGGCCTGAGTGGTACTGGACTTCAGCTCATAGGTATTCACACCGTTGCCACCGGCCAGGGTGGTGTTACCCAGGACGTTGAAGCTGTCAGCCGCGCCGGTCCCTTCTACAGTCAGTTGATAACCGTTCAGGCCTAAAGCGGTAAGTACCGGAGCCAACAGCCCTGTAGTCACGACACTCAACGGCAGGATGTTCAGCAGTTGAACGATAATGCCGTCACCGGTACCGGCATGGTTTGAGTTCAGATCCAAACCACCAGTATTAGCAGAAGCGTTAATATCACGCACGTTGCTAAAACCACTGCCCACAGTCAGATCCAGTAAGTGATCGCCAGTAACAGCAATGTTTTGCACCTGAGCATTGGTGCCAGTCAGTGACAAGATATTGTCAAAACTACCGGTACCGCCAGACGCAATGTTCAGCGTGCTCAGTACAGTTGGCAACACCAGACTGCTGCTGCTGTTCAGAGCCAGGGAACCGGCATTCACATCGGTTGAACTAACGGCATCGAAAGTGACGTTAAAGTGGTCAGTGGCATTCTGCAGGAAAGTAATTTCCACACTACTTGCCGCCGTCGCATTACCGGTCACTTCCAACTGCGCGGAGTTACCGCCGGCAGCATTAATCACTTTCACTGCCTCGGCCAAACCAGACAACACAAAACCTTGTGAACCAATAGTGGACGTTGCTGCCTGATTGACCGTGGTGCTAAGAGTCCCAGTAAGGCTTGATTCTGAGGTGGCGCGCCCAGTTAATACACCAAAGTCAAAGGTATGGTTGGCAGCCGTTGAACCACTGCTTACCGTCGCTTTGCCAATATAACCAGCCAGGTCAATTTTCTCAAAGTTAGAGAATTGTGAGGAGTTGGTGGTAATCGTCGCCGTACGGGCCAGAGCGTTACCTCCCATCACCACGTTTTTGGTAATAAAGTTGGCCGAAATGGTATCAACCCCATTACCACCGTTGGCCTGGATGTTGGCACTTACCGTGTTAGCACCACCAACCGCGGCATTGCCTAACCATTTCAGGCTGTCATTACCTTCGCCGAGGTTAAACTTGGCCGTCGAAGTTGCAAGGCCAACGTTTGCATCGGTAGTAACGAGAACATCATCAGCACCAGAACTGGCGTTAAGAATAACGTTGCCGTTATTCACAGTAATGTCCACACCCGGGTTAACGCCATTGTCTGACAGGTTAACCGTTGCTGCACTGGTGCCGTTAATGGTCAGGTTCGCCAGGTGATCGGCGTACTTCAGGTTAACTACACTGGCCGCGTTGGCGTTTAACAACACGTTTTGCAATACGGCGGTTTCAGCATTACTGATCTGGTGTGAAGAACCGGTGTTAACCGTGCCGGTGGCATTGCCGCCAGCCGCTGTTGCCGTGAGTGAAGCTGCTGTTTTATACAACAAGCTGGTGCCGATATCGAATTCAAACCCGTGTTGCTGAGTAACAGTAGCGGCATCGGTTGCGGTTGAAGTGCGCAGATCGTTGATAATTGCCTGAGTAATGGCCGATTTATTTGAACCTAAAGCAGCATATAAAGCTAGTTGGCCAGCATTAGCCGCCGAGCCATGCACCGCAGTATAGACATGTTGGATAAAATCATCGCCAGTCAGCTGTGCGCCTTTACGCTGGAACTCTTCCGAGGCAAGCAACCGAGAAATCAAGGTTGAATAAGTTAGGCTACCAGCAGCTAAGGGTTTGCTGTAGCCTTCCAACCCCGATGCATCAATACCCCGCTCTGGCACAGCTAAATAAATGGCCGCAACCTGCTCTTGAATACTTAAACTTGGCAAGTCTCCGGGTGCATATACTGCTGTTCTGTTGAGGAAAGTATCATGGGCAGCCTGATCCGTGCTTGCGACGGTCCCACGCAGTGATCCAATAATATCGAGAATCACCTGTGCACGTGAGGTACCAGAAGACAACTCCGTTAAGTAGCTGTTCAATTCGGCCGCGGACGGATCGCGCAAGAACCCTGCTTTAAACACATTGCTGACAAAAACACTATCTGTCGCTTTTACTAACGACGGACGATCTTGATAGAATTTATTGACTACGTCCAACAGTGTTTTGGTACCGGCATTCAAGGCCTCACCAAAAGATGTAATCGTTGCAGTAGTAACTTTTAAGTTCAGTAAATAGTTGATAGCAATAACATCGGTTGCGCCCGAGCCAGTACTGGCCGTTCCCGTACTAGGAAATAGAATTGTATCAACTGTATTAGAAAAGGAATTTTGTGCACTCAATAAAGTTGAATCAAAACCGTTGTAATCCAACAAGTCATCAACTATGGAAGCCAGATTGTCGGAAAGGCTGAGTCCATTACCAAGCAAACCTGAAAGTATAGAACCGCTTGGAGCAACACCATAAACATTAGTATAAATAATTGTCAGGACTGCTGAGTCGGTGAGCCCACCAAACAACGAAACTCCTGAAGAGGAACTCAGTAGGCTTTGTACGTAATTTCCAAAGCTGATATCCCCCCGTTCGACACTTGCTGCCACTTGATCGAAAGCAGATGGAGTCGCCTTCTGCCCTAACACAGCATAGAGTAAAGCTGCAGATTTCTGCTGAAGCGCTAAAGAAGCCATATAATCCCCTACAGATGTAAAATTGCGTTACGCACAAGGCCAAACTTGGCTAAATGCCAAGGCCAAGAAACAAGATCAGAAAGCCCAAACACATTTATGAGAAAATGAAAATTTCTACAAATGGAGTCTTGGACAATAAAAGTAAAGTTCAAGGCACCAATGCTGTCAAGGCAGGTAACGATAATCCGAAACCATAAATCACTTATTAAAATTACACTCTATTTTTCAAGGGGATTATTTACATTGCCACACTAAAATTTCAACCATAGGGCTTTACAAAAAAAGACTACCAACATTTAATTTTCAGACTATAAATAACCACTGAAACTAATCAACTATCTTACCATAGCCCTTCCAGTCACCTGGTTTGCCCTCTTTTACACATACCCACCCAATGAATTCTCCAGCTGAAGGATGCACGTTCGTCATCCTATCTCCCACAGCAAAAAACCCTTCTTTTGGTGGGGAAACACCTATCAGCTGCTTCGATGAGGAAAGAATAACTTTACAGCCACCACTAGCAACATGAAAAAGGCCTTTAATGTTATTGTTTAGCCACATTCCATTTTCTGAGCCGAATGAAACATCTTGACCGACGGTGCAATCATCGATCAGGACTGATTTGGTAGATAAGGGAATCTTCACCCCACCCTCAATATTACATGCAAGAATATATAGCTTAAGTGAATTACCTGACTGTTCAGAAGTAAAACCTTTGCGAATATTACATGATGAAAAACTTAAAAAACCATCGGGGTAGTGAAGACTTACTTCATTAATGGTACAGCCTTCGAATCTCTTTTCACCTGAGGTGGTCAAATTAGTTATTTTGTCAAGACTAACATCGCGAAAAGTCAAACGAGAGTTTGTCCCATCTTTAACCTTTATGTTTTTGGGGGGATTGCATCGATGCGATTCAACCCAAAACTCTCCCCAATCGATATCTACTAAATTTTTTATTTCATCTGAACCACCACCTTGCAGTTTAATTGTACCTTTTCGCTGCTTAAACAAAGTTCCTCCCGTGGTTCCTTCATTTTTCCAATGATGAGAGTACTCCGCATGAATATTAATGAAGTAATTTTCAATTCCACCGCTAAAATCACACACTGGGGAGACAGGATTGTCCTCCCATTGACAATTCGAAAATCGCAAATAATTACAATCATCCCTGGGGATTGAAGATGTCACAACAATAGGACTATCAATAGTCTTAGATTCATCAAAACCATCTGTTAACAGAGCTCGTTCACCAGAGGTTCGGCCACAATTAAAAACATCAACTTGTTCAAAAACAGAATCTTGGCATTTATCAATGTAGAGCCCTGCACCATCGAACTTTTCAATAGTTACTTGTTCTAGTCTCATCGCAAACTGATACTGAAGAAAAATTCCGCGGCAGCGACTTAGATTACCGATTAAATGAATGTTTTTAATACTAAGCGCTCGATATCCCGGTGAGGCGCGATCTTTTCCATGACGGCCTGCAAAATGTAAAGCTCCCATATCTTCATAACCAGGCCCAATTCTTACATCGATAATTGTACCGCCCTTTTTTCCTGCACCTTCAAGTTTCACACCAGAATCCAAGTCAAATATGATCGGTGTCTTTACAGTCAAAATACCACGCGGGAGTTCTACGATACGGTTACTGCTAAAGTTAACTGCAGCCTGCAATGCCGGACCATTATCATCCAAAAGTGGACTTACACCATAATATGCAGCTTGGATTTTATCATTGCCCGAAAGTTTGCGCTTCCAGCGCTTCCCCTCTCGAGTAACAACAACCATCCCACCATCATCCTTGCTCGTTTTATCAGTCGCATCATAATAAAAATCCCCCCCCCCTCCGTTAATTTTTTTAACGTTGACTTGCTCTTTGCCAAAAGAACTTGCCGAAAATGACAGTTGCTTAGCAGAGGGAGAAGGTAGAACAGAATAATAATTCTGTACTTTTATACTTTGGTTCGGAGATTGAGGTTCAATATTTCGTAATGCTGTGATATCTGAACAATCCTGATCAGCCAAAGATCCACTAGTGGTCTTCTCGTCAGCAGCTAAAGCCGAACGGTTTGACAACAATACTACAGGTAAAAGAGATGCGAGGACTCCACGAAACAAATAACGTTTAGACATGTTGGCTTTAGGTTTTTCAGCATCAAAAAGGTCCATGGTAACGTCTCCAGGGAAAGTTAGTTACAGGTGATGATATGTGATTTTTCAGCCAGAGGAGGGAATAATAGAAAGGAAATAAATATGACAATGGCAAGGGGTACCTTGCCATTCATTTTAAAGAAGGGTGGAGTATAATTCTTTTGTTTTTGAAATCATTTGAGTTGCAGTAAATTTACTCAAGAACAGCGCGCGTCCATTTTCCCCCATTAACTTCCAGTCATGGTCCGAAGTTGACTCAAGAAATTGTATGACCTGTTCAGGGTGGCCAAATGTAAACATTCTGCCAGTTTCCCCATCAACTACCATTTCGGGAAAAGAGGTACAATTCGACGCAATAACAGGTACTCCATAACTCATGGCCTCAAGAGGCACCATGGCAAACCCTTCCCATCTGCTGGGTATTATCAAAACATCAGCGTATTCAAAATAGGGTTTGAGTTCATCACTACTAAGCCAACCTGTAAAAGTTGTAGCTGGGAGTTTTTCTGGAATGAAATTACTGTCATGAACAGCCCCACCTACTGCAGTAAGATGGCAGTTATTATCCGCCAAAATAGGCATTATTTTTTCAAAAATATCGAAACCTTTTTGAAAATCAAAACGCCCAACGAATAGCAAATTAAACTTACCCTCCGGATAAGGGTTTGACATATTTTTGCTTAACGGCTCCGCTTCGGGAACACCGTTATAGACAACATGTAACTTCTCCGGAGTGAAGCCATACTCAACTGCTTTATCTTTTTCAAACTGGCTAACACAGATGACAGCGTCTGTAAACGGCAACAACAACCTCTCAACCTTTGAGAAGTAGTTATTATATCTAGAGCGACCTTGCATAAGAAATGAAAATGCATGAGGACAGTAAATTACTTTTGGACGTCGTAAGGGATACATCAAAAAAATAACTATGCGGCCAATGACGCCTGCGAACGTACTATGCAAATGGACAACATCTGGCTTTAATGTATAAACATTAGTAATGAGCTTTAAGGTTAGGGAGAAAAAAGACTTAATATTTCTTCCACTACGTCTAAAGATATCAATACAGTCGTCTGCAAGCGGCATTAACTCTTTAACCTGAGTATCGGGGACAATACACACGATTTTTTCAACCTGTGCATCCTGGCTTTGTTCAATAGCCAGTTGTCGAAGTACCGTCGCAACGCCACCTTTAATTGTTTCAGCAACATGCAAAATTTTCATTAACCATGTCCTGAGAGTTCGTCGAGAATAGCACTGATTTTCGTAGCAGACGCATCCCAAGAAAAACGTTTCACATTTTCTTGTCCAGCAGAAATAATATCTGCCCGCAGACTTTCATCGGCGATAATTTTCATCATAGCCTCTGCCATCATATCAGTATCTCCAGGTGAAAAATATACAACACTATCTGCAAGTACCTCAGGCATTGACGCTGCGTTTGACGAGATAACAGGACACCCACAAGCTTGCGCCTCCAGTGGCGGTATCCCAAACCCCTCATAAAACGAAGGGAATACAAAAGCTAAAGCATTCTGATAAAGTTGCACTAGCTGTTTATCGTCTACGCGCCCTAAAAACTCTATATCACTGGAATCTTTTAAAAGCTGCGTGTAATCTTGCGCAGCAAAACTAGTTGAAGCACTACCGATGACCTTCAGTTTGCAATTGGTATTCTTTAGTTTTAAAAACGCTTCAATCATACCATGAAAATTCTTATGGTAATTGGGTGATGATACCGCCAACAAGTATTTTTCAGTGTGCTTCTGAGATTCAGAATAAGAAAAATCCCCACTCACAGCATTATAAATTATCGATATTTTATTCTCATCAACGTTGTAAATGTCGCTTATTTCACCTTTTGAGAACTCGCTGACGGTCAATAGTCTATGAGAGTTTTTTAGCATTAATGGTACTAATATACCATAAAGCAATTTAAAGTTACGTGAAAAACTTTTTGGATATCTTTTATATGTCACATCGTGATGAGTGACTATTTGGTTTTTATAGAAAACAGGTGCCGTACTGCATAAATTCAAGAGTAACGGGCTACCTTGTTTTTTTAAATAAAATGGTAGTTCGAACTGTTCCCACGCGTGGCCATGTTTTTTACCGATAATTTTGACATTTAATCTATCTGCCACTGAATTTCTTATAATTCCATCAGGAGATATAAAAACAAGATCGTCTCGTAAGTTTATTAGCGATAACGAAAGTTGCTCTGCAAATCGCTGAACTCCCGTAAGCTCTTGCGTAAGAAAGCGAGCGTTAACATAAATCATAAATCCACCTCAAAAATAAACCTTCCCAACCCCTAATAAGCACCATCACGTTTTAGTACGACTGAAATAGTTTTGAACAAAATTGCAATATCATTCCATAACGCCCAGTTTTTTACATACCATGCATCAAAATAAACACGAGTTGCATAATCAATATCGTTACGACCGCTGACTTGCCATAGTCCTGTCATTCCAGGTTTAGCCATGAGATAGTAATCCACCTCCTCGGCATAACGTTCTAATTCAGCCTCGACAATTGGACGAGGACCAACCAAGCTCATTTCACCACGGAAAACATTCCATAACTGTGGTAGTTCATCCAGGCTAGTTTTACGTATAAAAGCACCTATTTTTGTAATACGAGGATCGTCTTTAAGTTTAAAGTCTTTCTCCCATTCCGCTCTCGCCTCAGGACTATTTTCCAGTAACTGTTGTAATACTTCCTGAGAGTTAGTCACCATAGAACGGAATTTCAAGCAATAAAATTTCTTCCCATTTTGGCCAACACGTTGATGTCCATAGATAGACTTACCGCCATCACGAGATACTTTATACGCCAAGAATAATAATACTGGTGCCAAAGCGCACATAATCAATAGTGAGCCAACAATATCGAAACTACGTTTAATAAAGCGTGATGAATGTTTTGCAAGATTATTATTAACACGAAGAATCATAACCTCGTGACTGAAGATAAATGACATTTCAGTGCCATATAGTGGAACTCCACGTAATGTCGGAATAACAGAGACTGAACGACAATTATGCTTTGCTAACCTCTTTAACCAGCTATCGCGGAGTGCGTGCTGTTCGAACTCCAAGGCCACAATAAATTGCGTATTCTCCACATTGACATTCGCCCACAACTCATCTTCATAATTTATGACCGGGATCCCAAAATAAGAAGAATCACAAACTTTATCAGTACACACAAAAGCCGACACTTCGAAACCAAGAATCTCTTCACTTTGAAGTGCTGCGTAAGCCTCAAATGCATTTTTACCTGTCCCGATAATAATCGTTTGCTTCTTCCACAGGCCGAACTTATCTAGCAAACGTTTTGTTATTGTCCGAGCCAGTGGAACTAAAACAATAATCAGTGTCCAGGAAAAAAACCAAACATAACGAGAAAAATTCCATTTAGAGAATGCAACAAGTGCCAGATCAAGGATAGCGAATATGAGCAGTGTTCTGACAGTTTCCTTTAGTTCAAACCAAAAAGGTTTTCTATAAGTATAGTGTCTTAGACGCACCCAGAACCAAACCACGCAAACCAATGATAATATAAACTGTGCGAGCCCGCGTATCGCCATTTCATCGCGCGGTATAAACTCGTCAATTCCGCCAAAAACATTGTAAATTATAAAGTAAGCCAAATAAACTGATGCATTTAAAAATATTATATCTGAAAGCGCCAACATGAACTTTGCGATAAGACCATCAAAAAGCCCTTTACTATTATTCATATCATATCCCGATCGTATTAAAACAAATCAACTTGCGATTTTTTATTAATAACTCAATGATTTCAATTGAAATTTAAAAACCAAGATTTATCTAGAATCAACTTAATTATTTAAATCGTCACTTCTACAGGGGTAATTTTTTAGAAAATAACCTTTTTATTTTCCGTGAATATATCCCATTTATTTTCTATAAGCTGGTAAAGAGACCTACGATGTATATCGTCACTGAATCGTAATGCATTCTCATGACAATAAGCAGGTAATATTTTGTCTTTTACACTAGAAAAAAGCATAACGGCATCAATGATTGATTGATAATTCTGCTCATTGAAAAATAAACCTGTTGGATTACTCATGCCATAAGGACGGATGGTTTCAAGGGCACCACCTTTGCCAAAAGCGATAACCGGGGTGCCACAAGCTTGAGCCTCAACGGGCGCAATCCCAAAATCCTCCTCAGCTGCAAATACAAACGCCGTAGCTTTTTGCATATACTTCAATAAAGACATTTGGCTTTGGTAGCCTAAAATTTCAGTATTTAGGCTTGCTTTTGCTTTAATCCTTTTCATTTCAGAACCATCTCCAATCACGATAAGTTTTTTATCGGGCATATGGGAGAAAGCTTCAACAATTAGATCTATTTTTTTATATGGCACTAGTCGCGATGCAGTCAAATAGTAACCATCCTTGTTCTCCACCATAGGGAAAGCCCCTACTTGGACCGGAGGATAAATAACTGTAGAATCGCGCCCATAAACCTTTTTTATCCGACGAGATATATAGTGAGAATTGGCAATAAAATGGTCAACACCAGCAGCAGTCCTGGCGTCCCAAATACGTAATTTATGCAGTAGCCACCTAAGACACAGTCCTCTAACACCGCGATCAAAACCCACCTGCTTTAAATATTGATTTTGCAGATCCCATGCATATCTCATTGGACTATGAACATAGCTGATATGTAATTGGTCGGGCCCAGTCAAAACACCTTTTGCCACTGCATGACTACTTGATAATACTAAGTCATACTCTGAAAGATCAAATTGCTCAATGGCCAGAGGCATTAAAGGTAAATATTTTGTATAGATATGTTTTGCCATCGGTAAGTTTTGTATAAACGTTGTGTGGCTCTTTTTCCCTAAAAGCAGATCACGATCGTTTTCATTTAAAAAATCGATGACGGAATACACGTCCGCTTTAGGAAATAAAGTGAAAATTTCTTTTAGCACACGTTCGGCACCAGCAAAAGAAATTAACCAATCCGCAACAACTCCTACACGACAGTCGTTAACTTTCATTATTATCTCTCAATGTAATTTAATTCTAATTATTATTTCTTCCATTTATAGAGAAACGCCCTCTATTCGTAATAATGTAATAGTAGGTTAGAATTATGAAACTATCCACTGTAAAAAACGTTACTGTCGATGTAAAACATACTAAAATGGCTGCATCATAACTATCCAGCCCTAAAAACATGAGGAAAAATACAATAACGATAAGCCCTATTATTCCCATATCCATAACCACGCCAGCCATGCCAACGTTAGGCTTAAATCCAAAACTGTTTAAATAATCAATAATAGGCTGAAAGTTAGTAAAGCAGCCATAGTCCTTATCACAGCCATAAATAAAATTGGGTATTTCCATATCAAGCATTAGATAGGATGCAGATAATCGGTGTGCTATAGACTGATTATCATAAAAATATGAAGGAAGACCGACATTCAAAAGCTGCGCTAAAAATATACATAAAACTATAAAACCCATGACACTTAATATCACAGGTACTTTTGCCATTATTTTTCTAATTGGATATAAAATAAAGAAAATAATAAGTAAGAAAGAGGCTTTGGATAAACTGAACAAATACCCGAGAATAAACAACAGATACTCAAACTTACTTAACTTATGATCTCGTATACGAATCATAAAAGAAATAATCAATAATGATACAAAAAAACCCGCCTCTCGTGAAAGTCCAGACATCCTGGGCAAGAAGAACACTTCATACTGGTTAGTGAATGTTTTCGTCGCATACGGGCCCCATATAAAAATAGAGATAGCTTTAGGCCCAATCAAAGCAGATGTAGATTGCCCCATAAATTGATACAGCAAAAATTGTAAAACACACCAACCCGCTGATATCAACATGCATATATAGATCTTTTCTAGCGCAGGCTTACCAAGTTTAACAATATATGCAACGCCCAAAATCAAAACAAATGATTTTATAGCTAAGTCAACCCTTCCAAATAAAAAACAAAGTGACATCCAAGACAATAAAAAAACACAAATATTAAGATTTAATTTTTTAAGTTTTGAAATAAATTGATAATCAAGAAAAACGAGTGGAATCCATAAGTAAATTGTCATTTCATTTACATATGGGTTGAACGGTGTGGCAATGAAGAAGAATGCGATACACCAACGTAAAAGGGAAAGATATAACCCTTCCCTTTCTTTATCCTGCTGGTAAGGTATCTCCAAAGCTTGACTCATACAATTATGCCCTTCATATATTATTAATTCTCAACATGCATTATAAGCATATTAGCAATAAGAGACTAAGCTATTCCATGAACATAAAAATAAAAAACTCATAGAAAAATCAATTAAATATAGTTATTTTCATTACAGAATGCTAATCATCATATACATTCAAATATGATTTTGCTATCGCCGGTCTGCTAAATAGTTCGACTGTAGCCATTTTAACCGGTTCATGTGTCAACGCACTTAAATCCAAGGCAGATCCCTTTAATAGATATACATTTGGAAGCATTACTGCAAGTTCAGCAATCCCCCCAACATCATTAGTCAATACAATTTTATCAGCAAATACACATTCTACAACTACACGGCCAAAAGGTTCACGCCATTGTACTGGAAGTACAACAACATCTACGCAAGATAAAAAAGCACTCAGGTTGACAAACCCGAGGAGGGTAATACCATTATCAGCAGCAAGTTTTTTCAATTCATCTTGCTCATCTCCACTGTTAAAGCGTCCCGCAGCTACCCCTTGCATTCCTGGATTAATAGCTTTGAGATTGGCAATATAATGACAAAACGCATCAAAACCCTTATCTTTCGTCAAGCGCCCGATAAAACCCACACGAATAATTGACGATGTTGTTTTTTTAAATTCGATCTTCTCAACAGAGTTATATATATATTTAGACTTAGCATTTAAGAAGAACCCATTATCTTGATGAAAATTTTTAATAAAATCACTAATTCCAATATAAACATCTACATTTTTGCTTGCGCGTTTTTTGACGAAAGAACATAATTTGACGATTGTATTTCTTGGGGAAATATTACCAACATCAGAATACATGGTAGAATTAGGATGAAAAAGATAGTAATCACGACTAGTGTGAACTAATTTGACACCACTCTTTTTAATGACACGCCATATAGCAACAGAAAAACCGGCAATATTATTCGTATGAACCACATCCGGCCTAAAATAACTCAATTCTTCAGCAACGCTTTTAGCCATCGCAAAATTATAGTTATCAATAACATGCCAAATTAATCTCTTTAGCTTACCCTGCCTTTCTTCAGAAAATGGCCAGTACAGATTTCTAAGTGGTAAATAAATCACATCGACTCCATTCACCTGATCTACACGTCTGTATTTTTCATCATGAAGTGTCAGAACGCTAACGCTATGACCAGCTTTAACCAACTCTTCGGCGAGTAGCTGGACTGAGACCTCTGCACCTCCTACTTTATATGGAGAGTACAAAGTATTGATGAGCATAATTTTCATAGTTTATCGTGCCACCTAAAAAACTTTTATTTTAGAGTCTGTACTATCTAACACTCCGATAATAACAATAACATCATCGTCTCAAAAAATTCTCATAAAGTTTTTTTATACTTTCTTGACTATATGTTCTTTGTATTTGTAAGTCGTTACCATTATTACCAACGTTAGTATTTACCAATGCCGAATCTTGCGTATCGGGTAACATAGAGAACATTTTCTGCCTCTTGAAAACTTGCCTGATTTTTATATTATTATTGACTGCTTGTGCATGTAACCATACATCATCTGCTCTTGGGCATTTATTAAGGTAACCACGCCCTTCTTTCTTCAAAATATCCAAGTAAAAAGCAGGATATAAAACACCAGAGCATCCAGTCGCAAAGTTTAGAAAACTAGCATCTGTAGTATTACACTTCCCCCAGTCATCATAAGGTTTGAGCATTCCATTTTCATTAAACACCATTCTATGAGCTCGAAAACAAACAACTACCTCAGGATTCTGCTCATGAACCGAAATAAGCTTTTTCAACCAATATTTGGGATAAATAATATCATCATCGGCAGTTACAAGAGTAACTTTAGTATCTTCACTTTCGACATAAGGATAATACTTTTTATGGGGTCCAAGGTTCTCTGTTATTTTTATTTCCAGGCCACGAGCCTTCAAACGCTCTAGCTCTACAGGAATATTATTGAATGCTTTCTCTTCATCTAACCATAATATAACTCTCGAGGGCAGCACCTCCCCGCGGAATATAGATTCTATCGTTAGATATACAGAATCAAAACGTTTACCGTAAGTCGTCAGGCTAACAACAATACCATTCCCCTCTACGGGTAGACTTACTTTTGACTGGAGATTAAGTAGATTTAATCTATTACAACGCAGGTGCAAGATGGTATCTAAAAATTTTTTCTTAACTGGTTTAAGAAAAAACTTCAACAACTTAATCATCAAAATTCCTTTAATCTAAATTAATAAGTAACCATGGACATTTTGTCCATGGTTACTTCAATTACTATTTAGGCTTTATCGGCTGACCGATACTCATATTGGTAATATCCATAACCGCCGTAATAGCTACTTGCTCTTTTCTCGACGGCGTTGAGTATTACACCCTTAATATCGACACCATTCTGTTCAAAACGCCGAATACTAACTTCAATTTCTTTGACGGTATTCGTGGCGAAACGGGCAATCATTAAAGCAGTACCAGCATGATGTCCGATAATTGCAGCATCTGTGACAGCCAAAATAGGTGGTGTATCGATTAATACAATATCGTAGTTCTTACTAGCCCACTCAATGAGATCTTTAAAACGAGAGCTCATTAACAGCTCTGATGGATTTGGAGGTATTTGGCCACGAGGGATAAAATCCATTCCCTCAACAGTTGTACTTCTTACTGCTTTCTCAACAGAAGTTTGCAATGATAGAATATCTGAAAGACCATTTTCCCAACCAGTACCTAAAAGCTTGTGAGAATAACCTTTACGCATATCCGCATCAATTATTAGTACTTTCTGATTAGACTGTGAAATTACCGCAGCTAAGTTGGTACTGACAAAAGTTTTACCGATATTAGGGCTCGCACCAGAAATCATTAAAACGTTATTTTTGGCCTCTAACATAGCAAAATGTAAACTCGTCCTCAAACTTCTGACTGCTTCGATTGCCAAGTCTGCAGGGTTACCTGTTGCCAATAATGAAACAGAATCTACATTAGACTTTCTTTTTGTACGAAGGACACTTTCACGGTCGATTTTTTGCTGCCATTCAGATAGGGGTATACTCGCGTATACATTTATGCCTTCCTGTTCAAGCTCTTCAGGGCTCTCAATCCCCTTATGCATCATTGCTTTAATTAGCACAATAGTAACTGAAATCATGGCTCCTAATATTGTAGCCAGCAAAATGATTAGCGCTTTCCTTGGCTTTACTGGTTTCGGCTGAGTGATTGCCGGGTCAATTATTCTGACATTACCAACGGTGCTAGCTTTTGTAATACTAAGTTCTTGCTGCTTATTCAGTAATTGCATGTAAATCTCTTTACCTGCATCCACATCACGAGTCAGACGAATGATTTCCTGTTGCGTTTTAGGCATTGCACTAACGCGTTTATTTAACTTGTCTTTTTCTTGCTGTAAAGTTTTACGCTTTTCCAAAAGTGCACGATACGCTGGATGCTCTTTCGTATATAACTTGGATATCTCCGCCTCACGGAACGTTAACTCATTCAGTTGTGACTCTGTCGCTACAATAGTATCTAGTACCGACTTGGCCTCAAGTGAAAGATCTACTGAGTCATTTTGCTGACGGAAAAGATTAAGTTTATTTTCTGCTTCATCTAAAGCATTACGTACACTTGGCAATTGTTCCTTCAAGAAAGCCAAACTTCTAGCTGCTTCCTCGGACTTTCGCTCAACATTTTGTAATAGGTAGTTATTGCTTATACTGTCTAGCGTCTTTCGAACCAGTTTCGGGTCCTCACCTGTATAGCTCAGGTTTAATACTCCGCTATCCTTTCCTTTATCAACAACCGAAAGATTACCAAGCAAGCTATTGATTGTGTTAAGGAGGGGTTGTTTAGTTAATGTGAATTCAGTACCTGGAATAGCATTGAAATCACTAACTAGAAGAGTAACGCCTCCTTTAGAGGCTAACTGCCCAGCTTTCCCATTTAATAACTCTTCACCATCATAACTTAATATATAATTATTTTTATCTACAATGGTTAATACTATAGGTTGCCCTTGCATATACTCAGGAACACTGAAACGTGAAAGTGCCAGCTCAGATGGTTTCTGGCCATTCAGCCTTGCCCAACCCTTACCAAATATTGGAAAATACTTTTGTTCAACAACAGTATCCAAATTCAGGTCCTGAACCGTTTTTCCAGTCACCATACGTGATTGGATCAACTCCATTTCAGTCGTTGAGCCAGTCTCTCCCGCTGATAAGGTTTCGGAGAGATTATTAAGAATTGAGCTTCCAGCATTCTTTTCGACTTGAACCAAAGCATCAGATTGATAAATTGGAGTAGCAAATAACGAATACACGATACCCACGACGGCAAATAGAGATGTAACTCCTATTAATAACCAACGTTGATCGACAAGCGTTCCTAATAAATGACCGATATCTATATCATCATTTTTACCGCCAACGGCGGTAGCATTTTTTCTATTTTCAATCATTGTCATCTCTAATTAACGATTTAGCGCTTGTGCCCACTTCTGAGCCGCCTCTGAAAGCAATTTATATACGAACTCGAACGACTCTTGGCTTTTGCGATACGGATCTGGCACTTCACGTTGATTAAGCCAGTGAGCAAAAAGCATCGTCTTGCCTCGCACTTCTGGGGCTAGGGCACAGACAGCATCAACATGCCCCTTTTCCATGACAAGTATTAATGAATATTCTCTACACATTTCCTTTGTCAATTGCTTGGCAATATGTCCCTCTAAAGAGAGACCATTTACGCAGGCCACATTTTCAGCTGCTTTATCAGCCGCATGACCAACCAATGCTTGAATACCTGCAGAAGTAATTCGTTTGTTTGGCAAGTGCTGCTGGAGTAGCCGCTCTCCGGTTGGGGAGCGACAAATATTCCCAACACAAACCACAAGTATTGAATCAAACATAGTTTTTCCTATGGCCAATTACGAATACGTAACGTGCCTTCTGTCAAATCATTGAAACTAGTTATCGTCGGGGCCAACTGGGTGATCAAACGATTCCAACGAACGATAGGTGCAGCCGTTACATAAACAATATCATATGGTTGAAGATGGAACTCCGCCCCCATAACCATAGCGGTGGCATCAGCCATATTAAGCTGATAAATATTGGCTAACTTACTGCCTTCAGTACCATGCAGAGGGCGAATAACAAATACACCCGTCGCATCCGCGGCTGATTGGCTTAGCCCATTACTGTTACCCAAAGCCTCAGTCAATGTCATACCACTACGATCCATTTTCAACGTTGCAGGGGTTTTCACTTCTCCCATTACAAACACTTTAAGATCGTCGTTACGCGGTACATATAAAATATCGCCTGGATAAAGCAACTGGTTCTGTGTCAGATCACCATTTTGCATCAGCTTCTGTAATGAAAGACGTTGTTCTTTTCCATTATGAGTCAGAATGATATTTCGCCAATCTGCATTTTCAGTCAACCCACCAGCAACATTCACCGCATCGAGTACAGTCAGAGGCACATTAGTAATTGCTTGTTGACCGGATTTTGACACTTCACCTGAAATATAGGCTTTTTGAGAACGAAACGCCGCGATATTAACATCAACCTGAGGGCTTTCAATGTACTGTGCAAGCCTGTTGGCAATTTCAGTTCGCACCTGACCTGTAGTTTTGCCTACAACCTTCACTTTACCGATATATGGGTAAAAAATAGTACCATCGGACTGAACCCAGTTACCGGTATCACTTGCGCTACGATATTGACCTGCTGGTGTGGTAAGTTCAGGATGATCCCAGACTGTAACATTCAGTACATCGCCAATACCGATATAATATTCATAGCTACTCAATGCTTTTTCTAGTTTTGAGTTAGGCTGGGCAACGACTTTGACTGGACGTAGTTTTTCTATCAACCCAGGCGTGACAGGGTAAATATTGACCATCTTATTGATGTCAAAATCACTATCCTGTTGTTTTACTTCATCTTTATTACTTGTGCTCAAGTGCTGCCCAGGAAATACAGTGCAAGAGCTGAGCACAGTGATTGATACCAATATAGATATCAATTTCAATTGTCTTTTTGCCATCGAGTTATCATCACTTTCAAAGTAAATGTTTCGCAAGTCTACCAAACCAGCCAACCATGGTTGCACCACTGTGTAGCCCTGCCAATAGTTTGCTACTCTCCCTTGAGTACCATGATATTAAATTGCCTATCCAACTTAAAAGATAGTGAGGTTTAATCATCATTTAAACAAAGGAGTGTAATATCACTTATGTCTGGTGAGGTGCATCTCCAGTACTGCCGCATCAATTTGTCGCTTGCGCCACAAAACCGATGATATAACCTTAAACTCTCCCCTAGAAGGAGAGAGATTGTACCCATGCACGAAACGCTTCACCTTGCACAGGATGGCGCAAACCGTAGGTGACGAATGCCCGCAGGTACCCCATTTTTTCACCACAGTTAAAAGACTCGCCGACTAATCGCATTGCCTCAACGGGCTTTTGCTTCGCTAAAGTAGCAATAGCATCTGTTAACTGGATCCGACCCCATACCCCAGGAACCGTCCGCTCTAGAATTGGCCATATATCAGCAGACAGTACGTAACGCCCAACGGCAGAGTAATTGGACTTGAGTTGAATCCCCTTGTTCGGTTTTTCAATTATGGAGGTGATTTTAGATATATCTCCCTCAACCAAGTCCTGTTTCTCACATTCAACGACAGAATAATCATAAAGTACATTTGCAGCAACAGCCTGAACCAGTACCTGACTAAAGCCTGTCTCTTTGAAACGCGCGACCATATGAGGCAAATTATCACGCCTAAAATTAGCTTTGGCATCGTCCAACAAAACATCAGGAAGCAAAACGATGAACGGTGAATCACCTATCAGCGGTTTCGCACACAATACGGCATGCCCCAATCCTTTGGGTTGCCCCTGACGAATGTGCATCAAGGTAACGCCTTTGGGGCATATGGACTGAACCTCTTCCAACAATTGGCGCTTAACCCGGGCTTCGAGCATCGCTTCCAGTTCAAACGATGTATCAAAGTGGTTTTCAATGGCATTCTTGGACGAGTGGGTAACCAAGATGATTTCTTTAATTCCAGCAGCTACACACTCATTCACTACATACTGAATTAGTGGTTTATCGACAATAGGCAGCATTTCTTTAGGAATAGCTTTCGTCGCTGGTAGCATGCGCATCCCCAGCCCTGCAACTGGAATGACAGCTTTTAAGTTTGTCATATTACCCCTTAGCCCATATCAAGATTGCGATAATTGCATTCAAAACCTACTTGGCAGCAATTGTTTGCTGCAACCATTTGCTGAATTCTGCACCTTCGGAAGCATGTCTCAAGCCATACTGAACAAATGCCTTCATATAGCCAAGTTTGTCGCCACAGTCATGAGATTTACCACTCATATGGAAAGCCTCAACCACTTGCTGCTTCATCAGTAAAGCAATTGCGTCAGTCAATTGGATCTCATCCCCTGCTCCAGGAGGCGTCTGCTCCAGCAAGGGCCAAATATCAGCAGATAGTACATACCGCCCCACGACCGCCAAATTCGAAGGGGCCTCTTCGCGGGCGGGTTTCTCTACAACTTTCGTCATTGGTGCACTTTTTCCGGCTGAAAGTGCTACCCCGCCGCAGTCCACAATGCCATATTTTGAAACATCAGCAATAGGGACAGGCTCAACCATGATCTGACTGTGACCTGATTCGTCAAAGCGCTTGAGCATTTTTGCTAGGTTCTCTTTGCGGAGATCCGAAGTTGCATCATCAAGTAGCACATCCGGTAATAATACAACAAATGCGTCATCCCCCACCATTGGTTTAGCGCAAAGTACTGCATGACCTAATCCTTTAGCTTGTCCTTGTCTAACCTGCATAACGGTTACATCAGGAGGACAAATGGATTGTACTTCCTCTAATAATTGACGCTTCACGCGTGACTCAAGAACGGCCTCTAGCTCAAATGAAGTGTCAAAGTGATTTTCTATTGCATTTTTCGAAGAATGAGTAACCAAGACGATATCTTTAATTCCCGCAGCAACACACTCATTAACAATATATTGGATCAATGGCTTATCTACTACTGGCAACATTTCTTTAGGAATTGCTTTTGTCGCCGGCAGCATGCGAGTACCCAGTCCAGCCACAGGAATAACCGCCTTCAATTTATTACTCATAATTGACTCACTTATCTCTTTAATTAACATTTAATCGATATGAGGATAAAAATCACACTCAAAAAAAATAGTTAAACTCATAATGACTCATCGACAATATTGTTTTCACTAGTTGCCATCGACTGTAGTGAGGCAATGAAAGACTCTATTATCGATAGCGAAAACCATATAGAAAAACTCGACATCTAATAAGAAGAGCCTTGACGAGATGAAGTTTAAAATAAGATTTAAGGAAAAATTTAATTTTTTTCTTGAATCCTTCACTATCGGGTTGCATAGGCTGTTTCAGCGCAATGGCCGCTAAACGCTCTTGCTCCAAGTGACTGCCTCCCAACTCTAATGGGTGGCCAACAAAATCTGCCAAGTACATACCTTCAATTAGACCTAAGCGATGAAAATATACCCACTCATCTGCAATATAATAGTCTTGTGCAAATAACCTTAGTAACTTTTCTGCCAACTCTTTACTCATCATGTAGCAACAAGTTCGAAAGAGATATCCTTCACTTTTAATTGCCCGCCGAAAAATGACACCGTTGCCTAAAACAATCTTGTTGCGTCGACTTAGCGCAACCTTAGGTTGATATGCGACACCTTCTTGCCCACCAAGTAGATACAATGCATTGGTGTCAAAGTTCTGGCTCAAAACCTGTTGGTTTAATGCGCGATAGAAAGTATTAAACCGCTCATCAATAATGGCATCATCTTCCAGAATAATACTCCATGCTTCATCACGCTGAACGATATCCTTATAAATCAGTTGATGACTCAATGAACAGCCAATTTCCCCATCAGTCGGCAATCGACCTTTGCGGCTATCGGTACCACTAAAATTAAGTTTAGCTCTCTCAGACTCTGAAACATCCTTACCCACTACAGCATCAATAAACTTAAAATCGATATCTAGTTTATCGAATGCAGCTTGCAGAACGCCTCTACGAGCCTCATCCTTTTTCATTGACACTACATAAATAGGTATCATTCTCACCCTTATTTTTCTCTATATCGAATCAATATCACTGTGATAATAGACGAGCATTTTTTATTGGGTAAGTCCACTCATTATAATATCCTTGATTTTTCCCATAAGAATTATCAACCAAAATATTATCGGTATCGACCAAACAAGATAAAATATGACCATGCATACGTGAAGTAATCACTTCCGAATAACCAGAAAATAATTTTGAATATTTATTTGTCATTCCCCACGTATTATAAACCCAGGCTTTAGCTACTAAATCCTTTAACGCTCCGGAGTTAGTCTTTATGCTCAAGCGCATTAACTTCGTCAGCACTTTACGAATAAAAATATCTTTCCCCGTCAGAACATCGATCCAATCCAACGTTTTTATTGATGAGTCTAAATTTAGCTTTTCCTGTTCGGGGCTAACTTCACAGTCTATGCGCAGAAAGTATAATTTTTCGTTTTTCTTATTTCCAGATCTTTCCAGCAAACCATACAAGTGATGAGCCATATCTGGCATCAGATAAACATTATCAGTGAATTTGTTAAAAACCTCAACACTTCGGGTGTCTCGAGAATAAATGACGACATTCTTGTTTTTTCTGAAGCATTTTGCAGATTCTTCTAATGCCTCATCGCTACTGAAAAATGCGGTTTGCGGCAAGATAATAATGCGATTATTTGGAAAATTAGCTACTACATCTTCTCGCATCGCCTGATGCAGGCGGTAAATATCACCAAAATTCCCACCACCATGACATAGAATAGTTGTTTTTGGCGTAATATGAGACGTCAACTCTGAAAGAGAGTAATCATGTGCATTACGCAATAACTTAAATGTAACATCACTTTCAGCAAAAAACTTAATTGCGCCCTGGTATATCAATAAGTCACCAACATTATGATGAAATGGGTAGTCTAGATAAATTACATCATTTTTATCCTCAATATACTCGAGAATCCCCTGCAATTTATCTTTAAGAGCAGTCATCGTATGATTCATATAGCACCAAAAATTAATTTTAAAATTAAAAATTATCTTATCGCAGTTGAAATTAGCTTCGATTTACTTAGTAAAAGGCAAATAATCGCATAACTAATCACACCTACCGTTATTTGTATTGCTGACATCATCAATGAACTATCGGTGTACTTTTCAACAATGAAGTTAGTCAATACGATGACACCGGCCATAATTAGACTAGAAACAAAAGGAACGATCACAGGTGATAGCTGTTCATATCCTGTCATTCCGAATATTTTATTCATCAGCCAAATACCAACTGGGATAGTGATTAACACTCTTGCTGCCGACCAAGCGCCTATCGTTTCTATCAAGGTCATGTCACGTGTAACAACTGCTGCAATCACTGTTGTTACAGCAGCAACTGCCGATAGATACAGAAATCGGCGTGATTCCCCGATCGCCTTCATCAGAGTACCTACGAAAGTTCGGCTGAACATAATGCCATTCATGACTGCAATTATTTGAATGACAGGAATTGCATCACGCCATTGCTCGCCCAAAACGATTGGCAACCAATATTCACAAGTCAAAGCTATACCGAAGAAAGCGGGCATTGAAACCAAATTAAAGATAAATGTCGCTTTTTTAAATGCCAACTTCAACTTATCAGAGTCATGTTGTACAGATGAGAACAATGGTAAAGCAATACGCCCAATCACCGTATTCAATATGGACAGTATCGCATCGGTCAACCGAGTTGCCATATTGAACAAGCCAAGCGCTGAAGTGCCATGAAAGTTAAAAATAAGCAAACTAAACACTCTAGACATAACACTCCAGAGTAAATTTTCAATCATGACAAATACCCCGAATGATGTTAGCTCTAAGAAATGAGCCTTACTGAAACGCCCCCATCCTGGCAAAAGATTTCTAGCTGCATAGAATACCAATACCGTTGCAATAATTACCTGAACCAAATTGGCAAATACTATGCTCCACAAACCAAAACCTTTTAACGCCATTGGCACAGCCACAGCAAAAAACATTAATCTCGAGAAAATCGTTCTCTTAGTAAATGCGCTCATTTCGAGATTACGTAATAACATTGCCGTAGGAAGCATAACAACAAGATTTAGGAAAACCCCGACACCTTCAAATATCAAAATGATAGGGATATTCTCATTCTGACTTGTTAAATGGAAGTATGCCGCAATACTCAAACAAACAAGGAAACCAACTATCGCGAGTCCTAGACTTCCCCAAAATGCAGAAAACAAATGTTCTTGCGTAAGCTCCTTCTTTTGAATTACGGCCTCTGTGAGGCCGAATCCCAATAGCATTAACACCAGTGCCGCAATAATCTGTGCGGTAGCAATCTGCCCATAGTCTTCAGGTATCAAGATCCGTGCCAAGAATATGATCGATATGACACTTAATAGTGAAGATGATAATGCCTCAAATGCCGACCATAATGCCGCTGATTTCACTTTATTATTAAGATTCAAATGTCCCGCCTCATAAATCCCCCGAAAATTCTACCCACCGCACATTCCGAGAGATTTTTATACCAAACCATATAAATACTGTTCAACTCAGCCCATACAAACCAGCTAGCACATTACTAATGATAATACAAGAACTTTTCACTCAAACAGACACGCTACCGCCCCTGGCTTTCAGCTACCAGTGCACTGTCATCGTTCTCTATGGGGTGATTGGGGGTTCCAATCTCACTTTGATGTAAATTAGGGGCCGTATTCGTTTGTTAAGCGATAGATAGATCACAGAAAAAACAAAATAAATACGCCCTTATAACCAAACGATGATACTTGTAAATGTTTATGTGGCTAAGATTCTTATACTATTACCTTATCGATACAAGCCTAAGATACCCGTTGGATGCCCTTTTCAGAATAAGACTACCCACTGGAGCAGACTGAACAAAGTGTAGCAGCCAGCCAAACCTATAACGGATTGATTTTTAAAATTTATACTAACGCTGATTTTATCATCAGGCGTCTGATGCCATGCTCCGGCCAGGGACTCTCTTTTCCGAAAACCACCTATTTCTCGCCACAGTTCATTCCGAATGCCCTTCAACGGGGTGATTTTTTATGCATTATTTTAGTGATTTCCGTCATGTTGCATCCTTAGCCTTCCAGGCCATGGTTTTAAAGTTGAATTTTCCCGGTGCAACACCCATCATTCACTGGCGGCATAAGCCGTCGAACTTACAGGTGAGATTGGGCGTATGGAATGGATCGCGGATCCAACAATTTGGGCCGGCCTGGCCACTCTGGTCGTGCTGGAAATCGTTCTGGGTATAGACAACCTTATCTTTATCGCCATTCTGGCGGAAAAATTACCTAAACATCAGAGAGATAAGGCTCGCGTCGTAGGCCTGTTACTGGCATTGCTGATGCGTTTGGCCCTGTTGGCCTCCATCTCATGGTTGGCTACGCTGACCCAACCGCTGTTTTTTGCCGCCGGACATCCGTTTAGCGGTCGCGACCTTATCATGCTGATTGGGGGGATCTTCCTGCTGTTCAAAGCCACGATGGAGCTTAACGAACGGCTGGAGGGTAAAGATGAAGAGCAACATGGCTCGCGCAAGGGTGCCCGTTTCTGGCCGGTGGTGGCGCAAATCGTGGTGTTGGATGCCGTATTCTCGCTCGACTCGGTGATCACTGCCGTCGGTATGGTTGATCACCTCGCCGTCATGATGATTGCGGTTTGTATCGCTATCGGCTTGATGTTGCTGGCCAGCAAGCCCTTAACACGCTTCGTCAACGCCCACCCGACAATCGTTATCCTGTGCCTGAGCTTCTTGCTGATGATCGGCTTTAGCCTGGTCGCCGAGGGCTTCGGCTACCATATTCCAAAAGGCTATTTGTACGCTGCAATTGGCTTCTCGGTGATGATCGAAGCGTTGAACCAGCTGTCGCAGTTCAATCGGCGCCGCTTTCTTTCCAAAGTGCGACCATTGCGCGAACGGACGGCAGAGGCCGTGCTGCGCATGCTGAGCGGCAAACATGAAGAAGCGGAAGTCGACAGCCACTCAGCCAACCTGCTGGCCGACAGCGACAGTGAGAGCGGCGAGATTTTCAATCAGCAGGAACGCCATATGATCGAACGCGTGTTGGGCATGGCCCAGCGTACGGTAAGCAGCATTATGACTTCCCGCCATGATGTGGAATACCTTGAGCTGAATGACCCACAGGAAAAGCTGACCCAACTGCTGGAAAAAAATCAGCATACGCGCATCGTGGTGGTGGAAAACAGTGCCAGTGATGAACCGCTCGGCGTTATTCACACCATTGACGTGTTGAAACAGCAGCTGACCCAGGCCCCGCTAGATTTACGCGCGCTGGTGCTGCAACCGCTGATCTTCCCCGAGCAGTTAACCCTGCTGAGCGCGCTGGAACAATTCCGTCAGGCGCAGACGCATTTTGCCTTTGTGGTCGATGAGTTCGGCTCGGTGGAAGGGATCGTCACGCTGACCGATGTGATGGAAACCATCGCCGGTAACCTGCCGGAAGCCGGTGAGGAAGTGGATGCCCGGCATGATATCCAGCAAAATGACGATGGTAGTTGGACCGCCAACGGCTATATGCCACTGGAAGATTTGGTGTTGTATCTGCCGTTGCCGTTGGAAGACAAGCGTGAGTATCACACGCTGGCCGGCCTGTTGATGGAGCACAGCCAGCGTATTCCTCAGGAAGGCGAGCAGTTGCGGATCGGTGACTACCTGTTCGAACCGCTGGAAGTCAGCAGCCACCGTATCTTGAAAGTGAAAATCACCCCGCTGTCGGTGCCCGAGCCGGACTACGAGGTGTAAAGCCTGGCCGGGTATGACCCGGCCCCTTTTATAAATGCTGGGGAACCAGCAGCTCCGTCGCCACAATCACCACGATTAACCCGACGATCACCGGCACCGATGTGCGTTTTACCACTTCGAAAGGCGAAATTTTTGCCATACCGGACACCGCAACCACCACGCCAGATACCGGCGACAGGGTGCGCCCCAGATTTGAAGCCTGCAGCATCGGGATCACCAGATAAGCCGGATTAACCCCCATCTGCGCCGCCAACTTGGGAATGAGCTCAACGAAAGCATAGAAAGGTGCGTTCCCCGAACCGGTCGTCATGGCTGCCAGCATGGTAATCACCACCAGTACCAGCATCATGATAATGCCACCGGTACCGAACGACTGCGCCAGACTGATCAGCCCACTGATAAATCCGACGGTGCTAAGCCCCTGTGCGAAAACGCCGGCTGCCACCAACAGCATCACGACGCTGGCAAAAGCATCCGCCATACCGCGATAAGCAACCTCCAATCCCGTGAACACCTGTTTGGCGCTAAAACTGCGCAAGAATTCGATTACCGCTGCCAGTAACATGCACCCGACCAACACGGTGATGATATGCAGTTCCGGCCCCCATTTACCGTCAAATACCAACACCCCGAGGATGGGGGTGAAAGGCAGCACGGCGTAGAACCCCGGTGCGTGAGTAGTGATTTCACTCACATCCATAATGTGATGCTGTTCGTTGCCCTTTTTGTCCAGATAGCGTTGCCAGAAGAAATGCGCGATGGCCATGCAGACAATGGCCGCAATGGAAATGGGCAAAGTGGTTTTAAAAGCAAAATCGACCAGCGGCATTTCCGCTGCCTTGGCGGCCAATACCACATCACCGGAGGTTGGCGCCAGGATAATCGCCGCAGGCGAAGCGCAGATAGCCGCCGCTGCACCGCGGCTGATGCCGACATTAACCATCAACGGGAATAGCGTTGCCATCAGCAATACGCCCAGGCCGGTAGCGGATGATACCGCCAGTGACATCAGGCAAGCGACAAAGTAGGCTGCCACCATTAAAAGATAAGGAGAGTTGATCATCTGCAATGGACGTGAGGCCAGCTTTACGACCACATCATTAGCACCAATGTGCGTCATATAAGCTGCAAAGCCACACAGCATCATAATCATCATGCCAAGATCGCCACCGCGACTCATCAGCAAGATTTTGACGTATTCGATGATGTCAGTCGCACGCCACCCGGTAGTGGCAGCACTGGCAGGCAACAGGCTTTTGCCCATCAGGGCGCTGATTGCCAACAGCAATAAGCCCCCCACCATCAACACTCCGGTAGCGGAGTAACCCTTGATGATGTAGCGGCCAACGCCCGCCGCGACGACCGCCCCAATCAGAAGCTCTATCATATTCCCTCAACTTATCATTATCGTTATTGACCATGCCAAAGCGTATAAATCGCCTTACTGCGCACACTCTGCACAAACTCAGTCAAATGCATCATGATGTTCGTCAATGTTACGGGAGGAAATTATTGGGGGGAGAAACACTTTACGGGGTTTATCAAAAATGCGGGCCGAGAACCGACCCGCATCGTTAAGATTAGAGTTTATCGAGCAACTTTTTCAGATCCTGCCCTTCGCGTGAATCCTGGTTCTTTTCTGCCCATTTGTTCAGCGCGTCCTTCGCCCGGTCCTGCAGCGTTTTACGCAATATCTGATCGACCTGCAATTGGTAGTTAAGCTGGTTCCACGGGCCATAAACCCGCAGTGGGATCGGCGTTTTCTGCAGTTGTTGGATCAGATCGTCGCGTCCCTGCCAACCGCCGGTTACCCGGACATTAAGCGCCATATCGCACTGTTTGCCCGGCATATCCACGGTACCGCCGCCACTCAGGTTCAACAATGGGGAATCTGCGCCCAGCTCGGTAATTTTTACCGTGCCCCGATTAAGGCTGGCTTTCGCCGACAGTTGTTTCACTTCGGTATAACGTTGATATTCGTCTTGCCCGCGTACGCTGCTGTCGTTACGCGCCACCGCTTGCTGAATCAACTGTTGAATATTCAGACCATGCAACTGCGCGTCCTGCATCGTCATCTGAGCCGTGCCCTGCCAGCGTCGTTCAAATGACTGTGAGGTAAAGCGATCGCCGGTTAAATCCCCCTGCATGCTGAATTTGCCGGTCAACACCTGTGGCATCTCGAACGCTTTCAAAACGGTGCCAAGTTCAACCTGTTTCACAACCGGCTGCACCGTGATGACCGGGCGGCTCCCCCGTGCGTCCAACGTCCCTGGCAACGCAAAATCACCGCCAGCCAACTGTCCAGAGAGCGAATGAGATGTCAACAACCCCTGCCGGTTATCCGCTTGCAGCACCAAATGGGCAATGTTCATGCCGCGATAAGTCAGTTGATCCACGCTTAAATTGAGTTGAGCATTAAAATCTCGCAGCACCTCAAGATTGTGCTGAGGATCGTCCATTTGGCTGGCTATGACCGGCGCTGAGGTCACAACCTGTGATAGCTGAGCTTGTGAACTGCTGGCTTGCCAACCGGTAAATGTATCCAAATTAAGCACAGTGGACGCCAGGTTAAGCGTGTAGGCCGGGATTTCACCGAACTTAATGTCGGCGTCACCGGTGAACGTGCTGTCATTTGCGCTAACGCTAAGCTGGCTTAGTGCGACTTGCTGTGGCGTTTGCTGATATACCACCTGAGCGCTGCCTTCGCCCTTAATACCGCCGGCCAGAATGTCAGCACCTTCCAGTTGATAACTGAACTGGCTCACATTGGCGGCAATGCGTCGTGGAAATTGCTGCAGATCGATATCCGCCGCCATACTGAAACTCAGATCGCGCTGATTGCGGTTCACCCGGCTGGAAAGTTCCATTTGCGCCTGGCGTTTGGCATTTTGCTGCAGGGTGAGGTTGATATCGCGAACGTTAATCTGCTCGTTGTTGGCACGCTGCCAGATCAGCAGACTGTCCACCACGCGAAGATTATCGATATCAAATTTCCACGGCGCCTCTGCCGACTCTTCGGAATGGCCCGCGGGGGCGATCGGTGCGTCAGGTTGGGTCTGCTCTTCACTGTCGGGCGTCAGGCGGATAACGGCGTTTTTCAACATCACCTGTTTCACAAACAGCTGATGCGATAACAACGGCAGCAGTTTGACATCCAGCCGCATGTTGTCGGCGCTCACCACCGGCGCAGTGGCTCCGGGGGCTGTCAGCGTCATGCGCCCTGCAAGGATACTGAGCTGTGGCCAGATGTGCCAGCGCAGCTCACCGTCCAACGTCAGATGATAACCGCTCTTTTGTTCGACCTTCGTGACCATATAGGCGCGAAAATCATTCGGATTAACCAACAGCACCAGCGCAGACATTCCCGCCACCAGCACCACCAGCAAAATCACCAAAGTCGTCAGTAATCTTCTCATGCCATCCTCTTGTCAACGCCCCACCGACAGTGCTTCCAGCGCTGTTAGTCCTTGTCGATTCGACTGGCTACCGCACCCTGCTGATCGCGGTATTTTGCATCCTGCCGGCTGTTGTAAGGACGTGCCGCCGGCCCAGAAAGCGGTTCAAAACTCAGCGCGCCAATCAGCATGCCCGGGCGTAATGCCAATGGCAGCTTACCTGAATTATAGAACTCCAGAACAATTCGGCCCTGCCAGCCTGGGTCGATACGGTGTGCGGTAACGTGCACCATTAAACCCAGGCGCGCCAGAGAAGAACGCCCGTCCAGCCACCCCACCAGATCGTTTGGCAGCGTTACCGACTCCAGCGTCACCGCAAGCGCCAGTTCGCCCGGATGCAGGAAGAAGGCTTCGCCTTCTGGCAGAACGATTTCATCACTCATCACGCGATCCAATGCGGCACTGACTTCGTCTTTCGGCCCACTGAGATCGATAAACGCGGCGGTGTGGCCGCGAAACACGCGGAACTGATTGCCTAAACGGACATCCACTGTGGCCCCGTTAATACGCTCAATCGGCGGACGCGGTGAAATCACCAGCTTTTCGCAATCCAGCCAGGCTTCTATATCACGGTCGCACAGTCTCATTTCTTTATCTCCATCAGGCGTGTCACTAAAACAAAAATTGCCACACAACGGGCGAAAGGTCTACGCCGCAGCGCAAATAGTTGCCCGCTGACCGGAAACACAGGTTTTCCGGCCATTGAACGGCATTATTCAAAGAATTGGCTGATTTTGGCTTTCAGAATATCGATCGCAATGCGGTTTTTGCCGCCACGAGGGACAATAATGTCGGCATATTGTTTGGAAGGTTCGATAAACTGCAGGAACATCGGACGAACGGTTTTCTGGTATTGCGCCATTACCGAATCCATTGAACGACCACGCTCATTCACGTCGCGCTTCATACGACGCATCAAGCAAATATCCAACGGCGTATCGACAAAGATCGAGAAGTTCATTTCCTGACGTAAACGGATGTCCGTTAACAGCAGGATCCCTTCCAAAATAATCACCTTTTTCGGTTCCAGGTGAACAGTCTCTTTTTTGCGCGTGTGTTCGGTGTAGCTATACAAAGGTAACTCTATCGCCCTGCCCGATTTCAGCATTTGCAGATGCTGGAACAGCAGATTGTGATCCATGGCGCTCGGGTGGTCATAGTTTGTTTTGACCCGTTCTTCCATGGTCAGGTGTGTCTGGTCTTTGTAGTAACTGTCTTCAGGAATAACGCCGATATGTTCATCGCCAACCTGATCGCGAAGCTCACGATACAACGTACTGGCGATAAGGCTTTTTCCGGAGGCAGATGCGCCGGCGATACCAATAATGACGCACTGATGCGGCTTGTCAGTCATAAAATTAAAGACCTGATTTCGTAGTGTGAAGGGGGGGACTAAAACGCGACAATTATAGGGAGTTAGCGGGCATTGCGCCAGACTATATTGGCGCTGGTGGTTGCTATCTGCAGTTATTTCGCCACAACGGTGCTTGCAACGTTTTAAGATTATTGCGTCTAGGGCAATTGGGCGTCACGAGATAAACTCCCATGCTTGCTCATCATCCTACCCATGGGGTGCTGTATTTTATCGGAGTCTGACGTGCTGGATTGGTATTTTCTGACATTTTTTGGCGACAGCATGTTGCTGTTGCCATGTGCATTAATTCTCTTTGTCGCATTGGTCGTCCCGCGCGCCACCAGAACCGCCGGCTGGCAATGGGCGTTGATCTTCGGCAGCGCCGGCGCTGTGGTATGTGTGTCCAAGCTGGCCTTTATGGGCTGGGGGATTGGCATCGAAAGTTATGACTTTACCGGTTTTAGCGGTCATTCAGCCCTGGCCGCCAGCATCTGGCCAGTATTCCTCTGGACGCTGACCGGACGTTTTTCCCATGCCGTACGCAGCATGGCGTTAGTGTTCGGCTTGGTCCTGCCACTCACCATAGGGCTATCGCGGTTGGCCATTCAGGTGCATTCACCTTCGGAAGTGGTTAGCGGGCTAGTGCTTGGTTATCTGGCCAGTACCTTATTTCTGTTGCTGCAACGCGGTAAGGTGCGGCCACAGCTTTCATGGCCGAGAATTATCGCCGCTCTGGCCTTACCACTGGCGCTGATGGGCAATCGACAACCGGCGCCCACGCAAGGCCTGCTGGAACATATTGCTGTAACCCTCGCGCACATCGAACACCCTTATACCCGCGCCGATTTGCACAAACACGTCACAGCACCATAAGAAAAACCCCGGAGATAGCCGGGGTTTTTATTTTCCTGCCTGCGGCGATTACAGCGCGCGGAAAGAGATTTCCGTCGGGATCGCCTCGCCCTGCCAGTACATTTGCGCAGCAACCCGTCCGGCAAGTTGGCGATACAGTTCGGCAAACTCGCTGTCCGGTCGGCTTATCACCGTTGGCGCACCGCGATCCAAATCCTCGCGCAGAGAAATGTGCAGCGGCAGTTGCCCCAACAGGCGGCTGTGGTATTTCTTCACCAGCTTCTCCGCCCCGCCGGTACCGAAGATCGGCTCGTGATGTCCGCAGTTGCTGCAAATATGCACGCTCATGTTTTCCACGATACCCAAGACCGGCACATGCACTTTTTCAAACATCACAATGCCCTTGGCGGCATCGAGCAGCGCAATATCCTGCGGTGTTGTAACAACCAGAGCGCCAGTGACCGGAATATTTTGCGACAGCGTCAACTGGATGTCGCCGGTACCCGGCGGCATATCCAGCACCAAATAGTCCAGATCCGGCCACAGCGTGTCCTGCAGCAGTTGCATCAGCGCCTTGCTGGCCATTGGGCCACGCCAAACCATGGCGTTGTCATCGGTCACCAGATAACCGATCGAGTTGGTCGCTAACCCGTGGGCCACGATCGGCGCCATGTGCTGACCGTCCGGTGAGGTTGGTCGCTCGTTTTCCGTCCCCAGCATGTTCGGGATTGATGGACCGTAGATGTCGGCGTCCAAAATGCCGACCTTGGCGCCTTCTGCCGCCAGCGCTAACGCCAGGTTAACCGCTGTGGTGGATTTGCCCACCCCGCCCTTGCCGGAACTGATGGCGATAATATTGCGCACGCCCTTGATGCCGGCCTGATCGTTGGCGCGTTTCAGCGTGGTGATATCATGCTTCAGTTTCCAGTCAATCGCCTCGGCGCCGGTCACGCGCAGCAGTTCTGTGCTGACGCTGTCTTTGAGCGCCTCAAAACCACTTTGCCAGGCAAAGGGCATGGTCAATTCAATATGCAGCACATTATCCAGCAGCGCGCAGTGGTGAATTGCCTTCAGCGCAGTCAGATTGTTTTTTAACGTCGGGTGTTCAAAGGCGGCCAGTACACCGGTCACCAGGGCACGCAGAACTTCGGGGTTGGTCTGCTCGGGGGATTTTGCGTTCATCCCGGCTCCTTGATTTTGAATGGATAGCTTCCCGCTAAGCATATCAGAAGTGAGCGCCGGTCGGCGCATGTCCGCACAAAGAAACCGCCCTAGCCGTAGCGGGCGCGATCGGGTAACATCGAAGACCCTTTTTATTCATTACAGAAACCAAGTTCTCACTATGGCTCAAGTCGCGAAAAAATTATTGGTGACGTGCGCGCTACCGTACGCAAATGGTTCCATCCATCTCGGCCACATGCTCGAGCATATCCAGGCAGATATCTGGGTTCGTTACCAACGAATGCGCGGCAACGAGGTTCATTTCATCTGTGCGGACGACGCGCACGGCACGCCAATCATGCTGAAAGCTCAGCAGTTGGGCATCAAGCCGGAAGAAATGATTGCGGAGATGAGCCAGGAGCACCAACAGGATTTCGCCGGTTTTGGCATCAGCTATGATAACTATCATTCCACCCATAGCGATGAAAACCGTGAACTGTCGAGCCTGATTTACGGCCGCCTGAAAGAAAACGGCTTTATCAAGAACCGCACCATTTCACAGCTGTACGATCCGGAGAAAGGCATGTTCCTGCCCGACCGTTTCGTCAAAGGCACCTGCCCGAAATGTAAATCACCGGACCAATACGGCGACAACTGCGAAGTCTGCGGCGCGACCTACAGCCCGACCGAGTTGATCGAGCCGAAATCCGTAGTTTCCGGGGCAACGCCGGTATTGCGTGATTCAGAGCACTTCTTCTTTGATCTGCCGTCGTTCAGCGAAATGCTGCAGGCCTGGACCCGTTCCGGCGCGCTGCAAGAACAGGTGGCAAACAAGATGCAGGAGTGGTTCGAATCCGGCCTGCAACAGTGGGATATCTCCCGCGATGCGCCGTATTTCGGCTTTGAAATCCCGGACGCGCCGGGCAAATACTTCTACGTCTGGCTAGATGCGCCTATCGGTTACATGGGTTCATTCAAAAACCTGTGCGACAAACGCGGCAATCTGGATTTCGACGAGTTCTGGCGTAAGGACTCCACGACCGAGCTGTATCACTTTATCGGTAAAGACATCGTTTATTTCCACAGCCTGTTCTGGCCGGCGATGCTGGAAGGCAGTAACTTCCGCAAACCGACCAATCTGTTCGTGCACGGCTATGTGACGGTGAACGGCGCCAAGATGTCCAAATCTCGCGGCACTTTCATCAAGGCCGGCACCTACCTGCAACACCTGGATGCCGACTGCCTGCGTTATTACTACGCCGCCAAGCTGTCTTCACGCATTGACGATATCGACCTGAATCTGGAAGATTTCGTGCAGCGGGTGAACGCCGACATCGTCAATAAAGTGGTCAACCTGGCTTCGCGCAACGCCGGCTTTATCAGCAAGCGTTTCGGTGGCCAACTGGCCGACAAGCTGGCCGATCCGGCGCTGTACCAGACCTTCGTTAACGCAGCGCAAAGCATCGCCGATGCCTACGCCAGCCGTGAGTCGGGCCGTGCAATCCGTGAAATCATGGCGCTGGCCGATTTGGCTAACCGCTATGTGGACGAACAGGCTCCTTGGGTGGTGGCGAAGCAAGAAGGCCGCGATGCCGATCTGCAGGCCATCTGTTCCATGGGTATCAACCTGTTCCGCGTGCTGATGACCTATCTGAAACCGGTGCTGCCGTCACTGACCGAACGTACCGAAGCCTTCCTCAACTGCGAGCTTACCTGGGACAGCATCCAGCAACCGCTGTTGGGGCATCAGGTCAACGCATTCAAGGCGCTGTTCAACCGTATCGACCTGGATAAGGTCAATGAAATGGTTAGCGCCTCGAAAGAAGACATGGCGGCAACGAAAGTGGTCAGCGGGCCGTTGGCGGACGATCCTATTCAGGAAACCATCACCTTTGACGATTTCGCCAAGGTTGATATGCGCATTGCACTGATCAAGAGCGCCGACTTTGTTGAAGGTTCAGACAAGTTGCTGAAGCTGCAGCTGGATCTGGGCGGCGAATCACGTCAGATCTTCTCTGGCATTCGCTCCGCTTACCCGGATCCGAAAGCGCTTGAAGGCCGTCTGACCATCATGGTCGCCAACCTGGCACCGCGTAAGATGCGCTTCGGGATTTCTGAAGGCATGGTGATGGCTGCCGGCCCAGGAGGGAAAGAGATCTTCCTGCTGAGCCCGGACAGCGGTGCACAGCCAGGTATGCAGGTGAAATAACACCGGTTTTCCAACCTCTAAAGGGTCGAGCTTGCTCGGCCCTTTTTATGCGCTTAGTCCAGCAGTGGTTCGCCAGGCTACAGGCTAAAACCGGCAAGTAATCCCTCTCCAGGAGGTTACCGAGGTAACCTCTTTTTTTACATCGCCTCTTCCCAGACGGCCAAAATGAGCTATGTTATCCATACTGGTTTTATCACTGTATGCATAAACAGGTCTGATATGAAGGGATTCCCACCGCTGATTAACGCCTTGCTGGTCAGTTCGCTGGTACTGACCATTGGCCGCGGCGTAACGCTGCCGTTCATTACTATCTATCTGACCGGGCATTTTCATCTGCTGCCCAAAAGCGTCGGCATCATTCTGGGTATCAGCCTGGCGATCGGCATTTTCGCCAGCCTGTATGGCGGCTACCTGGTAGACAAATTCAACAAAAACACGCTGATCCTGATTTCCATTCTTTTGTTCGCCCTGAGTTTTTTCGCTATCCCTTGGATCCCGCGGCCGGGGGGTATCGTTGTGGTTTTGGCTATTTTACATACCGCCTATTCCGTATTGGGCATCACCATTAAAGCGTGCTTTGCCGACTGGCTGCCGGTCGCGCAGCGCATCAAAGCCTTTTCAATAAACTATACGCTGGTCAACGTCGGCTGGGCGGTTGGATCATCGTTGGGGGTACTGGTGGCAGGTCTGGATCCGCTGTTGCCGTTTTACCTTTCCGGTGGATTGGCTTTATTCACGGTGGCGACGCTGAACGTCATCCTGCGCAGGCAGTCCGCTACGGCCCCGGTCGCGCTGGATGCAACGCCCGCCGCGCGCCTTAATTTTCGCCAGACGCTGACCATCCTGCGTAACGATCGCCGGCTGATTTACTTTACCCTTGGCAGTACGCTGGGTGCGGTGGTTTTTGGCCAGTTCTCCGGCTATTTATCGCAATACCTGATCTCCGTTTCTAATGCAGAGTTCGCTTATCAGGTCATTGGGGCGGTGATGATCGTCAACGCCTGTATCGTCATCGCCCTGCAGTATCTGCTCAGCCGCGGCATGCGCCAGGAGAATATGCTGCGCTGGCTGGCGCTGGGCACGCTATTTTTCATTCTCGGGCTGATCGGTTTTTGGCTGGCCGGGCAATCGCTCTGGCTCTGGATCCTTGCCATGGCGATATTCACCCTGGGCGAAATCATAGTGATCCCGGTGGAATATATGTTTATCGACTTCATCGCGCCACAGCACCTGAAAGGCAGCTATTACGGCGTACAAAACCTGAGCGCTCTGGGCGGCGCCATCAATCCGGTACTGTGCGGTTTTATTCTCAGCTACGCCGCGCCGCAAATGATGTTTCTGATGTTGATTGCTGCTGCGCTGCTCAGCCTGCTATTCTTTTTTCTCGGGCATCGCCTGGCGCAGAGGCAACAACAGAATGCCAACTTCGCCAGTGCAGAATAAACCTGCGTCCCTTTTCATCGCGGTTGTCAACCAGCCCCATCGGCATGGTAGCCATAGAGATAATTCATGGTGTGATTTGTGGCGAAGATCACAGTTTAATTGTATGATGAATGCATCGGTTAAACGGGATTAAGTTATGGCCAAGCTACTCACTCTGTGCTGGAAATACCTGAGGGCATTCGTCCTTATCTACCTTTGTCTGTTCGCCGGCAATGCCATCGCGGCTCTGCTGCCGATCGCCATTCCGGGCAGCATTATCGGCATGCTGTTGCTGTTCGCCCTGCTCTCCACCCAAATTCTGCCGGCCAAATGGGTCAAACCCGGTTGCCACCTGCTGATCCGCTATATGGTGCTGTTGTTCGTGCCTATCGGCGTGGGAGTGATGAAATACTATGACCAAATTATCGAGCATCTGGGGCCGCTGGTGGTGTCCTGCATCGTCAGCACCCTGATGGTGTTGGTGGTGGTCGGCTACACCTCACATTATTTCCACAGGGAGCGCACCATCATCGGCAAGCCTGATGCCGCGGAGGGCGAAAAATGATCCATGAAATCTGGTGGTCATTACCGCTGACGCTGGCCATCTATTTTGCAGCGCGCAAACTGGCGCAATGGCTGAACATGCCGTTGCTGAACCCACTGCTGGTGTCGATGGCGGTAATCATTCCCCTGCTGTTGCTGACCGGTATTCCTTATGAGCGTTATTTTCAGGGCAGTAAAATCCTCAATGACTTGCTGCAACCGGCCGTAGTGGCACTGGCTTATCCGCTGTATGAACAGCTGCATCAGATCCGCGCGCGCTGGAAGTCCATTATCGCCGTCTGCTTTATCGGCAGCCTCACCGCGATGATCAGCGGCGGCGCCATCGCTTTATGGATGGGGGCTACGCCGGAAATTGCCGCTTCCATCATGCCAAAATCGGTCACCACGCCCATAGCCATGGCGGTCGCAGAGTCGCTCGGCGGCATTCCGGCAATCAGCGCCGTTTGCGTGATTTTCGTCGGTATTCTCGGCGCGGTTTTCGGGCATACGCTGTTCAAAGTATTGAAAATCACCACCCGCTCGGCACGCGGGTTGGCTATGGGGACCGCGTCACATGCGCTGGGCACGGCACGCTGTGCGGAAATGGACTATCAGGAAGGGGCATTTGGTTCACTGGCCCTGGTGATCTGCGGCATCATCACCTCGCTGCTGGCGCCGTTTCTGTTTCCGGTACTGTTGCACCTGTTTGCCTAAGGCCTAAAACTTGCGATACATCTCGCATTTATCGTTTTCATTGCATTGATTTCATCAATAAAGAGATTTGTATCACACTTTATTCGCGCCGGGCTGCCTAGAATGTTATCCCGTTAACCTGTAGAGAGAGTTTCTATGCACCCGCGTTTTCAAACCGCTTTTGCTGAACTGCCCGCCACATTGCAATCCGCCCTGCTGCCTTATTTTGATGCGCCTGATTTTCCGGCCATGCTCAAGGCGGAACAAGTGGATGCTATCAAGCAGCGCTGCGGGCTGGATGATGATGCTCTGGCATTCGCTCTGCTGCCGCTGGCGGCGGCCTGCTCGTTAGCGCCGATTTCGCAGTTTTATGTTGGCGCCATTGCTCGCGGGCAGAGCGGCAACCTGTATTTTGGCGCCAACATGGAGTTCAGCGGCGCGCCGATGCAACAAACCATTCATGCAGAGCAGTGTGCCGTGACTCATGCCTGGCTACGCGGCGAATCAGCGTTAGCCTCTATCACCGTTAACTACACGCCTTGTGGCCACTGCCGTCAGTTTATGAACGAACTCAACAGTGGTACCACGCTGAAAATTCGTCTGCCCGGTCGCGAACCGGCCACCTTGGGCGACTATCTGCCGGATGCCTTCGGCCCGAAAGACCTGAATATCGCCACGTTGCTGATGGACCGCGTCGATCATGGTTTCCAACTGACGCTGACCGACGAACTGGAGATGGCCGCGCTGGCTGCCGCCAATCAGAGTCACGCGCCCTACAGCAATGCCCACAGCGGCGTCGCACTGGAAGCCGAAGACGGGACGATTTATAGCGGTCGCTATGCGGAAAACGCAGCCTTCAACCCCAGCCTGCCGCCGCTGCAGGCCGCGCTGATTCTGATGAACGTCTCCGGCGGCGACTGCCAAAAAGTGGTTCGAGCGGTGCTGGCCGAGCCCGACAGTGCCATCCTCACCCAATGGGATGCCACCCGCGCCACGTTGGCCGCGCTGGGTTGCCAAAATGTCAGTCGTATCACTTTCTAAATCTGCCCCCTGGCGGTGCTGCCCGGCACCGCTGTTACCAGCCCCGCCAGCCGATTACAATGGCATTCACGTCTTAAAACACTTTCTTTAGTTAAATTAGGACTTGATCGTCGATAATTACGCCAATTTATCTCATGATCCGATAACAATTGCTGTACATATTTCCCCGATCTTTTAGGATCTAGCCCATAAAGTTATCCGATACGTTGAAGAGCAAAAGCCATGGAACTTGAATACGAAAGCAAACGCCCTCTCTACATCCCTTATGCCGGCCCTATTCTGCTGGAATTTCCGCTGCTCAATAAAGGCAGCGCTTTCACCGAGGATGAACGCAGCCATTTCAACCTGCACGGGTTGCTGCCAGAAGCGGTAGAAACCATCGAAGAGCAGGCGGAACGTGCCTACCGCCAGTACCAGGATTTCAAAAACGACAGCGATAAACACATTTATCTGCGTAATATCCAGGACACCAACGAAACCCTGTTCTATCGCCTGCTGGAAGCGCACCTGAGCGAGATGATGCCGATCATCTACACGCCGACGGTGGGCGAGGCCTGTGAGCACTTCTCCGATATTTACCGCCGGGCGCGTGGGCTGTTTATCTCCTACCCTAATCGCGACCGCATTGACGACATGCTGCAAAACGCCACCAAGCAAAACGTTAAGGTGATCGTCGTCACCGACGGTGAGCGCATTCTCGGTCTGGGCGACCAGGGTATCGGCGGCATGGGCATTCCAATCGGTAAACTGTCGCTGTACACCGCCTGCGGCGGCATCAGCCCGGCCTATACCCTGCCGGTGGTGCTGGACGTCGGCACCAACAACCCGCAGCGCCTGAACGATCCGCTGTACATGGGCTGGCGTCACCCGCGTATTTCAGGCGACGAATACCACGCCTTTGTTGAAGAGTTTATCCAGGCGGTCAAGCGCCGCTGGCCGAACGTGCTGCTGCAGTTCGAAGATTTTGCGCAGAATAACGCCACCCCGCTGCTGAACCGCTACCGTGACGAAATCTGCTGCTTCAACGACGACATTCAGGGCACCGCAGCCGTCACGCTGGGCAGCCTGATCGCCGCCAGCCGCGCCGCCGGCAGCCAACTGCGCGATCAGACCGTCACCTTCCTGGGCGCCGGCTCTGCAGGTTGCGGTATTGCCGAGCAAATTATCGCGCAGATGAAATCCGAAGGCCTGAGCGAAGACGAAGCCCGCGCGCGCGTCTTTATGGTCGACCGTTTCGGCCTGCTGACCGACAAACTGCCTAACCTGCTCGATTTCCAGAGCAAGCTGGTGCAAAAGAGCGAGCATCTGACCGCATGGCAGACAGAAAGCGATGCCATTTCCCTGCTGGACGTGGTGCGTAATGCCAAGCCAACCATTTTGATCGGCGTTTCGGGCCAGCCAGGCCTGTTTACCGAAGAACTGATCCGCGAAATGCACAAGCACTGCCCGCGCCCGATCGTCATGCCGCTGTCCAACCCAACCTCCCGCGTGGAAGCCCGCCCGGAAGACATCATTAACTGGACCGAAGGCGCTGCATTAGTAGCAACCGGCAGCCCGTTTGCGCCGGTGAGCTACAAAGATCAGGTATTCCCGATTGCCCAGTGCAACAACTCCTATATCTTCCCGGGGATTGGATTGGGCGTACTGGCCTCCGGCGCCACCCGCGTCACCGACGCGATGCTGATGGCCGCCAGCCGTGCGCTGGCCGACTGTTCGCCGCTGGCGACCGACGGGCATGGCGCACTGCTGCCGAATATCGACGATATTCAGGGCGTGTCCAAGTGCATTGCCATGGAAGTGGGTAAAGCGGCACAGCTGCAAGGCGTTGCTGTGGTCACCTCAGAAGAAGCGCTGTCGAAAGGCATCGAACACAACTTCTGGCGCCCGCAATACCGCAGCTATAAGCGCACTTCATTCTGATTTGCACAGTTAAACATCAGGCCCGGCTCGCCGGGCTTTTTTTATGCTCAAACCGCCTAAAAATGCGGTGCAATGCTTGCTTGATAGGGCGTCAAGCTTGCGTCTGCCTGTCAGGTAAAGTAGCCTTGAGCCATCTTTTTTGGCCCCTGTGCGCGTAAGGCAATAACATGTGGAAACGCCTGATAATCAGCCTGTTCATCATCACTGCGCTGTTGATGCTTTCGGCTCTCGCACTCGATCGTTGGATCAGCTGGAAAACCGCGCCTTACGTCTATGACGAACTGCAAGGCCTGCCTCATCGCCAGGTCGGCGTGGTACTGGGCACGGCCAAATATTACCGCACCGGCGTGATCAACCAATATTATCGCTACCGCATTCAGGGCGCGATTAATGCCTATAACAGCGGCAAAGTGAAATACCTGCTGCTGAGCGGCGACAATGCCCAGCAAAGCTACAACGAGCCGATGACCATGCGCCGCGATTTGATCGCCGCCGGCGTGGCGCCCAGCGATATCGTGCTGGATTATGCCGGTTTCCGTACTCTTGACTCTATCGTCCGCACCAGAAAAGTGTTCGACACCAACGACTTCATCATTATCACCCAGCGCTTCCATTGCGAGCGCGCGCTGTTTATCGCGCTGCATATGGGGATCCAGGCTCAGTGCTACGCAGTCCCTTCGCCAAAAGACATGATGACGGTACGGGCACGCGAGATCTTCGCCCGCCTTGGCGCGCTGACCGATTTGTACATACTAAAACGCGAGCCGCGCTTCCTCGGGCCACTGATCCCCATTTCCGCCATGCATACCGTACCGGAAGATGCCCAAGGCTACCCGGCAGTTTCGCCAGAGCAATTGGTTGAGCTGGAACACAAGCTGGCTGCGGAAAAACAAAAGGCCAAATAAGCTTTATGCCGCCCTGGAAACAGCAACGGCCAGCATTTGCTGGCCGTTTTCATAGCTGAGACACAACTATTTTTTCTTGGCGTATTTTAAGGAGTCCAACGCCACGGCGAAGATAATGATGCCGCCCTTGATGATGTACTGCCAGTAAGGGTTAACGCCAATGTAGGTCAGGCCGTAGTTGATAACCGTAAAGATGATGACCCCGGTCACGACCCCCAGCACCGTCCCGACGCCGCCGGCAAAGGACACCCCGCCCACCACGCACGCCGCAATGGCGTCCAGTTCATACATAAAGCCCAGGTTATTGGTGGCGCTGCCGATACGGCCCGCTTCCAGTAAGCCGCCGAAGGCGTAGAACACCCCGGACAGCGCATAAATCATGATCAGGTTCAGCGGCACGTTCACGCCGGAAACCTTGGCTGCCTCAGGGTTGCCGCCGATGGCGAAAATATTTTTGCCGAAGCGGGTTTTATTCCACAGGATCCAGACAAAAATAATCGCAATGATGGCGTAGAAGGTGATGTACGACAGCTTAAAGTCGCCAAAACGCAGGAACCCCTGGGCAAAGGTGGAAAACTTGGGATCAAACCCCGCCACTGGCGAGGCGCCAACGGAGTCGTAATACAGCGAGTTGATGCCGTAAACGATGATCATGGTGCCCAGCGTGGTAATAAACGGCGTCACATTGAGGTAAGCGATGATCAAACCGTTCACCAGACCGATCACCGCACCCACGGCGCACACCAGCAGGATCACCAGCGGGATCGACCAGGTTTCCATATGCGGGAATACCTTGTTCACGTTATCCATCGACTGCAACAACGTCGCCGCGATCACCGCCGCCAGGCCAACCTGGCGCCCGGCGGACAGGTCGGTCCCCTGGGTAACAATCAGCCCCGCCACGCCCAGTGCAATAATGATGCGCACCGAAGACTGGGTCAGGATATTGCTCAGGTTCATTAGACTGAGGAAGGTCGGGTCCTGGATAATAATAATTGCCAGCAGCACCAGCAACACCACGTAAATGCCACCTTCCTTGAAATAGGTGAACAAAGTTTTTTTATTCAGCGCGTTCATAATTCTGATCCTTAAAGGTGCAGGGATGCGAGACGTAAAATTTCATTTTGCGAGGTCTGTTTGGTGTTGACGATGCCCGCAACCTGACCATTACTCATCACCAGTATTCTGTCGGTAATTCCCAAAAGCTCCGGCATTTCAGACGAGACAATAATGATCCCCTTGCCCTTCTTCGCCAGTTCGGTCATCAGCTGATAAATTTCGAATTTGGCGCCGACGTCAATGCCGCGCGTCGGCTCATCCAGCATTAATATTTCCGGCTGAGTCAGCAGCCAACGGCCGATGATCACCTTCTGCTGATTACCGCCCGACAGCGAACCTATGTGGGTATGGTGGCCCGGGGTTTTGACCCGCATGGCATCGATCACCCACTGGGTATCGCTTTTCATGCGGGCGTTATCCAACAGGCCGATTTTATTTTTGTAGTTGCGAATATTGGAGATCAGCGAGTTGAACCCCACGTCCAGATAGGCATAAATCCCGGTGGAACGACGTTCTTCGGTGACCAGTGCGAAACCGTGGTTTATCGCCTCATTGGCGCTGTGGTTGTTGATGGTTTTGCCATGCAGCTTGATGGTACCCGCAATTTTTTCGCGGATGCCAAACAGGGTTTCGACGATGTCGGTACGTTTGGCCCCCACCAGCCCGGCGATGCCGAGGATCTCACCCTGATGCAGATCGAAAGAGACGTCGCGAATCGAAGGCTGGCGCAAGGAGGTCAGGTTCTTCACCTCCAGGATCACCTCGCCCGGCGTATTCTGTCGATCGGGGAAACGCTGGCTGAGCGAACGCCCCACCATCATCGAGATGATCTTGTCCATATCCAGCCCTTCCAGCGGCTGGGTGGCGATCCACTGGCCATCACGCAGAATGGTGATTTCGTCGCACAGCTGGAAGATCTCTTCCATCTTATGCGAGATATAGACGATGCCGCAGCCGCGTTCCTTCAGCTTGCGGATAATGGTGAACAGGTGGTTCACCTCTTTTTCCGTCAGCGATGAAGTGGGCTCATCCATAATGACAATCTTGGCGTCATAGGAGAAAGCCTTGGCGATTTCAATCATCTGCATTTGCGATACCGATAGCGTGCCCACTTTATCCCGCGGGTTAATATCAATATCCAGCTCGTCGAATATCGCCTGGGTATCTTTCAGCATCTTGTCCTGATCGACAAACATGCCCTTGGTCGGGTAGCGCCCCAACCACATGTTGTCCATCACGGTGCGCTGCAAGACCAGGTTTAATTCCTGATGCACCATGGACACGCCGTGTTCCAGCGCCTCTTTAGAGCTTTTGAAATCTATTTCCTGGCCCTGAAAAATAATACTGCCGGCATCCTTTTTATAAATGCCGAACAGGCATTTTAATAATGTCGACTTCCCCGCGCCGTTCTCTCCCATTAATGCATGAATGGAGTGCGGACGAACGCGCAGATTCACATTATCCAATGCCTTGACGCCGGGAAATGATTTACTGATATCAGTCATTTCCAGCAAAAATTCGCGTGGGCTGTCGGCCATAAATACACCTGGCTATGTGATCCGACACCTTCCAAACCACCGCCTAATTAGCTGCAGCTTGAAACTCATCGGATCTGGGCTGTGATTTTAAGAAAAATTACCCCGCCGGCGGCTTTCCTGGTGTTGGCGCTGGGCAGCGCACCGCAGGCGGGGCCATTCAGAACTTACTTAACAAATTTGGACAAATTGTCCTTATCTACGCCAACGTAAGGAATGCGCACCACTTTATTGTCGATTTTATATTGGGTGCCGTCGGCAGCAGGTTTGCCCGCCGCCAGGTTTTTCGCCAGCTCGAAGGTGGCTTTGGCCTGGTTGTCGGCATCGTTCAGCACCGTCCCCGCCATTGCGCCGGATTTCACCATCGCCAGAGCCTCTGGCAAGGCATCGACACCGAATACCGGAATGCTGGATTTGTTGTGCGCTTTCAGCGCTTCTACCGCCCCCATCGCCATGGCATCGTTGTTGGCGATAACCACTTCGATTTTGTTGGCGTTAGGGCCGGACAGCCAGGCATCCATCTTGTCTTTTGCCTGTGCGGTGTCCCACATCGCGGTGTCCATCTGCAGTTGCTGAGTTTTAATACCGTCGTCATTCAGCGTTTTCACCACGTAAGTGGTACGCGCTTCTGCATCCGGATGGCCCGGTTCACCTTTCAGCAACACGTACTGGATCTGACCGTCTTTATTCAAATCCCAGTTCGGGTTGGCCTTCCAGTGTTTCTCAATCAGTTGGCCCTGGATCACGCCGGACTCTTTAGAGTCGGTGCCCACGTAATAGGCTTTGTCATAGCTGTCCAGCGCTTTGCGGGAAGGCTCTTTGTTGTAGAACACGATAGGGATATCGTTTGCGCGTGCCTTATCAATCACCACCGGGGCAGCCGCTGGATCCACCAGGTTAATCGCCAGCGCTTTTACGCCCTTGGCGATCAGCACGTCGATCTGGTCGTTTTGTTTGGATTGGTCGTTCTGCGAGTCATTCATCAGCAGGGTGACATCCGGAGAGGCCTTGGCGTCTTTCTCGATTGCCTTGCGCACCACCGACATAAAGTTGTCGTCATATTTATAAATCGTGACGCCAATACGGGTATCTGCGTGAGCTGCGGCGCCAAACATCATGGCTGCGGCCGTCGCGGCCAGGGTGAAAACCTTCTTATTCATTGTGTGTCTCCGGTTTATGTAGGGTCTTGCTCGGTATTAGGCCAAGGGCAACCGGCGGTGTCAGCACGACCGGGCCTGGCAGTTTCCCTGTCATCCGTGAATCATGTTATTCCTGAAAAATGTGGCGCCAGCGTGAGTTAAAACAGCAGCGGCAAGTGCCTTTACGCTGGAAAACGCCTAGAGCATAGACGGCGTGATGTTAATAATCTGTGAATTTTCTCACAGATTGAAAACGGTTACACAAGATTAAATGTTCAGAGAGTGACCGCCGCCTCACTTTGCCAAGGGGCCACAGAATGGCGTCGGACCAGGGTCGGCATAAACAAATGGCGGGCCTGCGGCTCCAGCTTGCCTGCCGCGCCCAGCAAGGCCAGTTCGGTGGCCAGCGTCGCCATGGTGACAATCGGGTAACGCACCGTGGTGAGCTTGGGGCTGGTGTAGCGAGCGATGGGGATGTCGTCGAACCCAACCAGCGAGAAGTTTTGCGGTACTGTGATAGCGTTTTCTTTCAACACCGCCATCGCCCCGGCGGCCATGGCGTCGTTGTAGGCGAATACCGCACTAAGATGCAGGTTGCGGCCAAGCAGTTCGATCATCGCCTCTTCCCCGCCCTGCAAATCTGGCGAACCATAGGCGCGCCAGCTGTCGGGCGTTGCCAGCCCGGCCGCCGCCATCGCCTGCGTGTAGCCTTGCTGGCGCAGCGGCCCGTCTTCGATTGGATGGTTCGAGCCCAGATAACCAATACGCTGGTGGCCCTGCGACAGCAGCAAACGCATCGCCATCTCTGCGCCGCTGACGTTATCGAGCCCGACGCAGCGATGTTCATAGCCGGGTATGATTCTGTTGATCAGCACCATACCCGGCACCTGATCGAGAAAGGCGATCAGCTCGGCATCACACAAAGTTTTAGCATGAACAATCAAGGCGTTGCAGCGTTGGCGAATCAGCACCTCGATGGCGTGGCGCTCTTTATCCGCCTGGTGATAGCTGTTACCGATCAACAGATATTTGTGGTGCTGTTGCGCCACGGTGTCTACCGCTTTCACCAGTGCGCCGAAGAAGGGATCGGAGACGTCCATCACCACCACCCCAAGGGTATCGCTGCTCTGGGTGGCCAGGGCTTGCGCATTGGCATTGGGTCGATAGCCCAGTTCAGCCACCGCCTTCAATACCTGCTCGCGCGTCTCTTTGCTGGTCAGGGCGCTGTGATTCAGCACGCGGGAGACGGTCGCCACAGACACGCCCGCACGCTTCGCCACGTCGCGAATGGTGGTTGGGTGAACAGAGGTCATGAAGGATCCTGAGGTCGGGGTAGTTGACAGTGGCGCTATCCTACCCCGTTTGTCATCCTCCTCTGCGTGAATTACGTCACAGGAAAGAAAACGTTTACATACATTTTTTTAACCTACCTGCGCCAGATCTCAATTCACCGCCTTGGGCTCTACCTTGCCGGTAGCCAGGGCGGTGAGTTTGCGCCACAGCCACTCCACCGGTCCCTGCTCGAAATAGCGCAGCCACAGGTTTGAAAACAACAGGTTAGCCAGCCAGACCAACGGAACGAAAGCCAAAAGTTGCAGGCGGTCAAACTGTTGATACAGGCCAAAGCGATAAAACAGCGTGGTGCAGATCAGCGTTTGCAGCAGGTAATTGCTCAGCGCCATGCGCCCGACCTGCGTCAACCAGTGCCCAATGCGCAAACGCGACAGCGTCGGCCAAAAACCGTAGCACAGCGCCAGATAGCCCATCGCCTGCAGGGGCGCCCCCAGCTCACGTGGCACCTGCAATAAAAAACCGCTCCAACGATAGTCCCAGTGAAGATGCCATTGCAGCACCACGGCCGGCAGTTGGATCAGCAATGAAAGCGGTATCAGCCATGCTGCCTGCCGGCGGTAATAACCCGGTGAATAAGTGCCGCGCAGCCAGCCACTGCGCATTAAACCGGCGCCGAACAGCATCAGCCCCGCCAACTCCCAACCGTATTGCGCGCCAATCGCCAGCAGGCTGGAGGAGAGAAGATCGGTGCGGCTGCGCCAGGCTTCCATCCCGCCCTGCAGCTTCCAAAACTTCTCATACTGCAGCTCTGCCACGCCGGGTTGCCAGAAACTGCCAGGTTCACCGTGCGAAATGAAGCCCAACAACAACAGCACCCCGACGCCAATCAGGTACAGCACCACGCCGGTTTTCAACAGTTGATAGGTTTCTTTCGCATCGCGGATCATCCGCCAGCACACCAGCCCGATAAGCCCATAGGCTAGCAGGATATCGCCGTCCCAAAGGAAAATGGCATGTCCCAGGCCAAACAGCACCAGCCACGACAGCCGTGCACGTATCCAGCCTTTGCCGCGGCGCAGCAGCATCTGCAGCCCGGCGCCAAACAACAGGGCGAACATCGCCAGGAATTTAGCCTGCGCGAAAATTTCCAGCAGCGCCCAGGTCCAGGCATCGCGCGTTGTAGGCAAGCCCAGATAGGCCGGATTGAGATAGGCCGCCTTCGGCAGGCCAAAGGCGCTGATATTCAGCAGCAAAATGCCAAGGATGGCGATACCGCGCACGCAGTCCAGCGTGGCGATGCGCGGCAAAGGAGCCGTTGGGCTAGTGTTCATTATTTTATCGCTGTATTCCGCTCATTAAAAAGGCGCCCGCAGGCGCCTGTTACCATTCTAGCGACCCATCACGACTGGTGATGGCGCACCGCGCGCAGGAATTCCTGACGGGTGTTCTGGCTGGACTTGAACAGCCCGCCCAGAGAGGTCGTGGTGGTGGCGCTGGTCGCGTCACGGATACCGCGCGCCTTAACACAATAATGGACCGCATCAATTGATACCGCCACATTATTGGTGCCCAGCAAGGTTTGCAATGCCACCAGGATCTGCTGAGTTAAGCGCTCCTGCACCTGTGGGCGCTGGGAGAAGAACTGCACGATACGGTTGATTTTCGACAGCCCAATCACCGCATCCTTGGGAATGTAGGCAACGGTCGCCTTGCCATCGATGGTGACAAAATGGTGTTCGCAGGTGCTGGTCAGCGTGATATCACGCACCGTCACCATTTCATCCACTTTCATCTTGTTTTCAATGACGGTGATTTTTGGGAAGTTGGCGTAGTCCAGGCCGGAGAAAATCTCATCGACATACATTTTGGCGATGCGGTGCGGGGTTTCCGCCAGGCTGTCGTCGGACAGATCGAGATTAAGCAGCTGCATGATTTCGGTCATGTGCTCTTTAATACGACGTTTACGCGTTTCGCGATCCAGCACTTCGCCGCGCAACGGAGTTTCCAGACCGCGCTCTTCGAGCGCCGCGTGAACCAATGCAGCTTCTTTACTTAATGATGATGTCATTTCTTCTCTCCAACGGACTTGAACTCACCCATCCGGCTGTTTTACCGAGCAGAGGGATGAATTGCATACTCTCCTGACGACAGACGTTTCCGCAGTTGATAACGTGAACCCAGTCAAGATTTTGCCCCCACTCTAGATGAGAGCGAGGGGATTATCCAGTGATTGTGTTTCATCCGCAGGTGAAATATTCGCATTTAGCACAATCAGGCCGGCTGCGGCTATTCCACGTTTTTTGTACGGAATTTAATCACTGCGCCATCGGTTTTCGCGCCAGCTCGCGAGCCGACGTATTGACCACCAGCAGACCGGCCACAATCAGCGCCGCCACGGCCACGTACAATGCCGGTTCCAGCCGGTGGGTCAATGCGGTTGACAACGCCGACAGCGTCGGGCCGACCAACTGACCAATCGCATAGCCGGTGGTCAGCAGTCCCGCCATATAACGGGCATGGTTGGGGGCCAGCTCACGGCCATGCTGGATCGACAGCTGCACCACGCTGAGGAAGCCGCCACCGGTCAGCAACGCGCCCAGTGCCAAGCCGGCAACTCCCGGTACGATTTCCGCGCTTAACACCCCCAATGCCTGTACCCATAGGGTGATAGCCAGCCGGGTTTGAGTAGTCAGCCGGTGACGGGTCAGAATACCGATGACAATCCCCAGCACCGCCGCCCCACCAAAGATCGGCCAGACAAATTGCGCGAACAGGCTGTCGGGAAAACGCGCCGCGGCCATTTGCGACAAAAAAGTGGCCGGCAGAATATAACCAAAGCCTGCGAGACTGTAGCTCCACACCAGACGTTTCAGCGCCGGGGTCAACAACAATGGCTCAGGCGCCACGTCAGGACGATGCAATTCGCCGGTCTTCGGCAGATTAATGCTGATCGCGCCAATCAATACCAGCGCCAGTATGCCGTAGACCAGCCAGGCCTGTGACGCGGACAACGCCAGGCTGTGGATCCCCACCGCCAGCATGCCGCTGATAAAAATCCCGGCTCCCGGGCCGGCAAATACCGCCGCGCTGAGCGCTGGTCGGCCATAGTGTGCCAACCGTTCGTTGGTCCAGGCCGCCACCAGTACCATCGACCAACCGCTGGCCCACCCGATGAAGAAACGCACCGCACCGTGCCACCACTCCCCCTGCACCCAGGCGGAAAGCAGCGTCAAGATCACCGCCCCCCACACGCCCAACCACAGCCGACGTTCAACGTGTCGGCTGGCACGCATGGCATCGTAAGCGCCGCACAGGTAGCCCAGGTAGTTGATGGCCGCCACCAACCCGGCGCCGGTCAGAGTAAACTGATGCTCAGCAATCATCAGCGGCACCTGCGGGGTAAAGGCGAAGCGGCCGATCCCCATGGCTACGATCAACGCGATAAAACCGCTCAGGGCAATTCTTAAGGCCATGTAGAGTTATCCATACTGTTAAAAGAAAGTTGCCAGTATCATGCAGCAGTATTACACTCACAAAAACTGAATAATACTCATCAAGTTCATCACGAAAAGAGAAGATAATGGATCTGACCCAGCTCCGCATGTTTTGCAGCGTCGCCGAAACCGGCTCCGTCGCCCGTGCCGCAGAGCAATTGCACCGCGTCCCCTCGAACCTGACCACACGCCTGCGTCAGCTCGAACAGGAACTGGGCACCGATCTGTTTATCCGTGAAAAACAGCGACTGCGCCTTTCGCCGATGGGCCATAACTTTCTTTGTTATGCCAACCGTATCCTGGCACTGAGCGAAGAAGCCATGAGCATTACCCATGCCGGTGAGCCGGCGGGTAACTTCGCCATCGGCTCGATGGAAAGCACCGCCGCCACCCGGTTGCCCACCCTGTTGGCGGCGTATCATCAGCGTTTTTCGCAGGTGTCGCTGTCGCTGACCACCGGCACCTCCGGCGAGATCACCGAGCGAGTCCGCGCCGGTACGCTGGCGGCCGCGCTGGTCGACGGGCCGGTACAGTATGACGAACTCAATGGCTGTATTGCCTTCCCCGAACATATGGTGGTGATCTCCTGTCTCGACCACCTGCCGATCCATAACGCCAAAGATGCCAAGGGCGAAACCCTGTTTGCGTTCCGCGCAAGCTGTTCTTACCGTCTGCGGTTGGAGTCCTGGTTCAAGCGCGAAGGTGCACTGCCAGGCCAGATTATGGAAATCCAGTCCTACCACGCCATGCTGGCCTGCGTCGCCAGCGGCGCCGGGCTGGCGATGATCCCGCATTCGGTACTCAGCCTGCTGCCCGGCCATGAACGGGTGAAAGTACACACCCTGCCGGACGACATTGCCCAAACTGCCACCTGGCTACTGTGGCGGCGCGACGCCTTTGGCCCGAACGTACGCGCCCTGAAAGAACTGATTATTGAACAGGCAGAAACCGTTGCGGTTGAAAATACTGCCCATGACTTACCCGATGCTATCGACATAGCCTGATTTAAAAAATAGACCACTGGAGACTATGATGGAAATGATCAAAACCCGTGCCGCCGTTGCCTGGGGACCGAACCAGCCGCTGAAGATCGAAGAAGTCGATCTGATGCCACCGCAAAAAGGCGAAGTGCTGGTGCGGATCGTCGCCACCGGTGTCTGCCACACCGACGCCTACACCCTGTCCGGTGCCGATCCCGAAGGCGTGTTCCCGGCAATCCTCGGCCATGAAGGCGGCGGCGTGGTGGAAGCCATCGGCGAAGGCGTGACCAGCGTGGCGGTAGGCGATCACGTGATCCCGCTGTACACCCCGGAATGCGGCGAGTGCAAATTCTGTAAATCCGGCAAAACCAACCTGTGCCAGGCGATCCGCGCCACCCAAGGCAAGGGCCTGATGCCGGACGGCACTACCCGCTTCTTTAAGGACGGCAAGCCTATTTTCCACTACATGGGCACTTCAACCTTCTCCGAATACACCGTGGTACCGGAAATCTCACTGGCCAAAATCAGTAAAGAAGCACCGCTGGAAGAAGTCTGCCTGCTCGGCTGCGGCGTCACCACCGGCATGGGTGCGGTTATTAACACCGCCAAAGTGCAAAAAGGCGATACCGTTGCCATCTTCGGCCTTGGCGGCATCGGTCTGTCGGCCATTATCGGCGCACAGATGGCCGGTGCAGGTCGCATCATCGGCATCGACATCAACACCAGCAAGTTCGATCTGGCGCGCAAGCTGGGCGCTACCGATCTGATCAACCCGAAAGACTACGATAAGCCGATCCAGGACGTGATCGTTGAACTGACCGACGGCGGCGTAGATTTCTCCTTCGAGTGTATCGGCAACGTCAACGTAATGCGTTCAGCGCTGGAATGCTGTCATAAAGGCTGGGGCGAATCCGTAATCATCGGCGTCGCCGGTGCAGGTCAGGAAATCTCTACCCGTCCGTTCCAACTGGTGACCGGTCGCGTCTGGCGCGGCTCTGCCTTTGGTGGGGTGAAAGGCCGTTCGCAACTGCCGGGTATCGTCGAGCGTTATATGAACGGCGAATTCGCGCTGAATGACTTTATTACCCACACCATGGGCCTGGAGCAGATTAACGAGGCGTTCGATTTGATGCACGAAGGCAAATCCATTCGTTCCGTTATTCACTTCGACAAAAAATAAGCCAGGAGGCAGAGATGACCTTGTCATTAGAACTTCTCGAAGAGCACCGCATGTTTGGCGGCTGGCAACAGCGTTACCGCCATGCGGCGCAGAGCCTGAATTGCAACATGACTTTCAGCATCTATCTGCCGCCACCGCGCGATGATAACCCGCCGCCGGTGCTGTACTGGCTGTCGGGGCTGACCTGCAATGACGAAAACTTCACGCTGAAGGCCGGTGCGCAGCGTATCGCCGCCGAGCTGGGACTGGTATTGGTGATGGCCGACACCAGCCCGCGCGGCGACGATGTGCCGAATGATGAAGGCTACGATTTGGGCCAGGGCGCAGGCTTCTATCTGAATGCCACCCAAGCACCGTGGGACAAACATTTTCGCATGTACGACTACATTAGCGATGAGCTGCCGGCGTTGATCAACCAGCATTTCAGCGTCAGCGATCGCCAGTCGATTTTCGGCCATTCGATGGGCGGCCACGGCGCACTGATGATGGCGTTCCGCAATCCCCAGCGCTTCCGGTCGGTATCGGCGTTTGCGCCGATCGTCAATCCCTGTCAGGTGCCCTGGGGACGTAAAGCCTTTGCCGCCTATTTGGGCGACGACGAAAGCCAGTGGCTGCAGTATGACAGTTGCCACCTGCTGGCCAACGGCGCGGAAAAAATGCCGGTATTGGTGGACCAAGGTGACGACGATCAGTTCCTGGCAGATCAACTGCAGCCGGCAAAACTGGCCGAGCTGGCACGCCAGCGCGACTGGCCGCTGATCCTGCGCATTCAGCCGGGCTACGATCACAGCTACTTTACCATCGCCAGCTTTATCGAAGACCATCTGCGCTTCCACGCCGAACATCTGTTCCGCTGATCATAAAACCGTAACAGTGCTTGCGATAATCGCTATCGCAAGCACTTATTACGGCGACTGCTTATTCCCGGCCATTAAACCAATAATAAAAATTCTCAACAGAAGTCAGTACCGCCTTCACGCCAAAAAAGGCGAAAACCGCCACGGCAATATCCACATAGCTATTATGAGGTTTCATAAGGGCCAGTGAAGAGTATTGAATTAAATCAAATGATATCCATATCCATAAAGCGACATATATAACATCTTTCATTTGATATTCCATTGATGCGGTAGATATTACCAACGGCACTGACCATTCACACTATTAGGGCTATTATTTCCACCCGAAATCAAATCAAGATCCTGTGATGTTAACTCACGAATAGCCATATTATTCACTCCATGAATTAAAGTTATTAAATCCTCACAAACAAACATACTGGGCAACCATAGTGATAATATAATTGCGAAAGTAAAATACAAATTTTATTTAGTGAAAACGTGACGAGAGCAATAGGTTAATCATGTATTCTTCGGTTATTAACCGACAACACTAAAACACTCCATTTAATTAAAACACTAAAAGCTTAGCGTATTAATCTTGAGATAAATTTATCTTATCCGGTACGTTAGCCTTCTCTCACGCTAAAGATCATGAAACATTATCGATGCCGTTATACCAGCGGTAAAAAGCTTGCATCAGGTTACAGACCTTCCAGATACCAAAATACACCAGTAGACCAATAACCACATCGACATAGCTGATATCGGGGTAGGCTATCAGAAGCGACGAATTGCGTACCAGGCTGAGCCCCCCCAGATAGGTGATGATGTAAATCAGCATGCCTGTTTTAATTCCCTTTTTACTCACATTGCTCATAGCCAGCTCCTTTGGACTAAAAAACGGTTATCCCTTCAACTTCGGATCCAACGCATCGCGCAAGCCATCCCCCAACAGGTTAAACGCCAGCACGGTGATAAATATCGCCAGGCTGGGGAAAATCGCGACATGCGGCGCAATCACCATATCCGCCCGCGCCTCGTTGAGCATTGCGCCCCATTCCGGCGTTGGCGGCTGGGCACCCAGCCCGAGGAACGACAGGCTGGCGGCGGTGATGATTGAAGTACCGATACGCAGGGTAAAATACACCACAATCGACGAAATTGTCCCCGGCAAAATATGCCGCATGATGATGGTCCAGTCTGACGCGCCAATGCTGCGTGCCGACTCGATGTAGGTCAGATGTTTCAACACCAGGGTGTTGCCCCGCACCAACCGGGCAAATGCCGGAATGCTGAAAATGGCCACGGCAATAATCACGTTGGCCATGCCGCTGCCCATAATCGCCACCACGCCGATCGCCAGCAAGATGCCAGGAAAGGCGAACAGCACATCACAGATACGCATGGTAATGCGATCCCACCAGCCTTCGTAATAGCCCGCCAGCAGACCCAGCAGCGTACCGATCAGCCCGCCCACCAGCACCGAGAACACTCCGGCGGCCAGCGAAATACGGGTCCCCATCAGAATGCGACTGAAAATGTCCCGCCCCAACGAGTCCACCCCCAGCCAATGCATCAGCGAAGGCCCTTCGTTCAGGCGGTCGTAATCAAAGTAATTTTCCGCGTCAAAGGGAACCAGATAGGGTGCCAGCAGCGCAGCAAACACCAACAGCAGCACCAATAGCGCTGCGACCAGCGCCACGCGTTGCTGACGGAACCGCCGCCAGAATTCATGCCACGGCGTCCGCACCGCGTTAGGGTCAATTGTCGGCATCGCCTTCAGTGCGGCGTCACGTCGCCAATGCTTAATCATGCAGCGCCCTCATTTGTATCGTATTGCCGGGTTAATTGCCGCATACAGCAGGTCCACCAACAGGTTAATCAGAATAAACTCCAGCGAAAACAGCAAGACTTCGGCCTGGATCACCGGGTAATCACGCATCTCCACCGAATCGACCAGCAGCCTGCCCAACCCCGGCCAGTTGAAGACCTTCTCCACGACGATCGAGCCGCCGAGCAGGAAGCCAAACTGCAATCCCATCATGGTGACGACCGGGATCATCGCGTTGCGCAGCCCGTGTTTCACTACCACCATGGTTTCCCGTACGCCTTTGGCGCGCGCGGTACGCATGTAGTCTTCCTGCAGCACCTCAACAAACGAAGCGCGGGTAAAACGCGCCATCACCGCCGCTACCGCAGCCCCAAGGGTGATGGAAGGCAAAATATAGTGCCGCCAACTGTCAGCGCCCACCGTCGGCAACCAACCGAGATTGACGGAAAACACCTGCATCAGCAGCATACCCAGCGCAAAGGCGGGGAACGAAATCCCGGAGACCGCCAGGGTCATGCCGAGACGATCGGGCCAGCGGTTGCGCCACACGGCAGACACCATGCCGATGCCCATACCGAAAATCACCGCCCACAGCATGCTGCTTAGCGTCAGCCACAGGGTCGGTAAAAAGCGCGAGCCGATCTCTTCGCTCACCGGGCGCTTGGAAACCATCGAGGTACCGAAATCCCCCCGCAGCGCATTGACAAAAAAGTGCACGAACTGTTGCGGCAGCGGCTTGTCCAGCCCCAGATCCTTACGCACCAGCTGTACTACCGCTTCGTCGGCTTCCGGTCCTGCCGCCAGCCGCGCCGGATCGCCGGGCAGCATATGGACGAACAAAAACACCAACACCGCGACAATCAGCAGCGTCGGGATCAGGCCCAGCAGTCGTTTAAGAAAATAATTAAGCATCTTGGGTGCGTCCCTTCACCCCGCCCTCCAGGAGAGCGGGGATCGGTGCCTTATTTAAGATCGGCATTATCAAAGTTGAACGAGGTATCCGGCATCACGTAAAAGCCGCTCAGCTGTTTATTGTTAGCCGACAGCAAGCGCTCGGTGGCCAGGAAAATCCATGGCGCATCTGCCCAGATACGATCCTGCGCGTCCTTGTACAGTTTCTGCTTCTCTGCGCGGTCGGTGGTCGCCAGCGCGCCGGTCAGATCCTGATCCACCTGCGGATTACTGTAAAACGCCGTGTTGAACTGCTTCGGCGGCGCAGCCTGGGTTGAGAACAGCGGTGACAAGGCCCAGTCCGCTTCACCGGTTGATGCTGACCAGCCGGTATAGAACATACGCACGCCGGTGTCTTTCACCCCAACGCTTTCCACCTGGGCCGCGCGCTGACCGGCATCCATCGCCGTCACCGTCACTTTCACGCCAACCTGCGCCAACTGCTGCTGGGCAAACTGCAGCACTTTCTGTGCGGTGCTGTGGTTATGAGACGACCACAGGGTGGTGGTAAAACCGTTAGGGTAACCGGCCTCTTTAAGCAGTTCGCGCGCCTTGGCAGGATCATAAGGCCAAGGCTGGTAACGGGTGGCAAAATCGATCGCCGGCGGTACCGGGCCTTCCGCCGGAACGGCGTAGCCGGAGAACGCGACCTTGATCAGCGCATCTTTGTTGATGGCGTAGTTCAACGCCTGACGCACTTTCAGGTTATCGAATGGCTTTTGAGTCACGTTCAGGCTGATATAACGCTGCAGGATCGACGGCGCGGCCACCAAATCGAGCTTGGCATTGCCTTCCAGCACCTTGGCCTGCTCATAGGGGATCGGGAAGGCAAAGGTCGCTTCACCGGTCTGCAGCATGGCAGCGCGGGTATTGTTATCCACGACCGGGCGCCAGGTGATGCTGTCGAGCTTCGGCAGCCCCTGTTTCCAATAACCGTCAAACTTTTTCACCTTGACGAAATCGGTCTGGTTCCAGGTCACGAACTGATAAGGGCCGGTCCCCACCGGGTGGAAACCAATCTCTTTGCCGTACTGCTTCAACGCGGCCGGCGAAATGATCACCGCCGCCGGGTGCGCCAGGTTGTTGATAAAGGCCGAGAATGGCGCTTTCAGCACGATCTTCACCGTATTGGCGTCCACCACTTCGGTTTTGTCGATCATTTTGAACAGGTTGTAGCGCTTGAGGTGATTGTCTGGGTTGCTGGCGCGATCCAGGTTCACCTTCACCGCTTCGGCGTTAAACTCGGTGCCGTCATGGAATTTCACCCCCGGATGCAGCTTGAGGGTGTAAGTCAGGCCGTCTTTGCTCACCTCATAGCTGTCCGCCAGCACGTTCACCAGTTTCATGTCTTTATCGAAACCGAACAGGCCCTGATAGAAGGATTTGGCCACCGCCTGCGACAGCGTATCGTTGGCGTCATACGGATCAAGCGTGGTGAAATTGGACGCGACGGCGATCACCGCATCTTTCGCAGCCCAGGCTGGGCCGGCGACCGCGGCCGCCAGCAGCACGGCGCCCGCTAATGCCTTACGTTTGAATGAGTGCTTCATGGTGCTTGTCTCTCCTGAGGTCACTAAAAGGCACCGGCGATCGGATGGCGGGCGACAAAATGCCCCGGTCCAATCTGCACTAGCGGTGCGGTAACGGGTTCATCGCCCAGCGCGCGGATCGGGCTGGGGATTTCATCGACCAGCAGCGGCTGGCGTTTATAAGCATGGTTAGGATCGGCCACCGGCACCGCCGCCATCAGCTTGCGGGTGTAAGCGTGCTGCGGGTTCTCAAACACCGCCCGACGCGGGCCAATCTCGACAATTTGCCCGAGATACATCACCGCTACGCGGTGGCTGATGCGCTCTACTACCGCCATATCGTGCGAGATAAACAAAAAGGCGATGCCGAACTCACGCTGCAGATCGAGCAGCAGATTGACGATCTGCGCCTGAATCGACACGTCGAGCGCCGACACCGATTCGTCAGCGATCACCACCTTGGGATTAAGCGCCAACGCGCGCGCAATGCAGATTCGCTGCCGCTGGCCACCGGAAAACTCATGCGGATAACGACGCGCATGCTCTGGTTTAAGCCCGACGCGTTCCAGCAGCCAGGCCACGCGCTCTTGTGCCGCCTTGCCACGCGCCACGTTATGTACCAGCAGCGGTTCCATGATCGAGAACCCGACGGTCAGACGCGGATCGAGTGAGGCGTAAGGATCCTGGAAGATAAACTGGATGTCCCGCCGCAGATGCTGCAGCGCCGGGCCTTTCAACTGATTGATCTGACGACCGTCAAAGGTAATGGTGCCGCGCTGGCTGTCCACCAGCTTCAACAACGAGCGGCCGGTAGTTGATTTGCCGCAGCCGGACTCTCCCACCAGCCCCAGCGTTTCGCCGGGGTAGAGATCAAAACTGACGTTTTCCACCGCATGCACTCGCCGGGTGACGCGATTTAAAATACCGCTGCGTAGGTCAAAGCGCGTCACCAGATTTTCTACCCGCAGGATCGGCGTCGCCCCCGGCGGTACGGTATCCTGCGGCCCGCCATTGTCTGCGCCGTTTGGCAACGGGAATTTCGCCGGGAAGTCCAACTCCGCCATTGATCCCAGCCTGGGTACCGCTGCCAGCAGCGCTTGGGTGTAGGGCTGTTGCGGCGCGGCAAACAGTTCGCGCACCGGCCCCTGCTCCACCTGTTCCCCTTGACGCATGACCAGTACCCGATCGGCTATCTCCGCCACTACGCCCATATCGTGGGTAATAAAAATCACCCCCATCTGCATTTCCTGCTGCAGTACGCGGATAAGCTGCAGGATTTGCGCCTGAATGGTGACGTCCAGCGCTGTGGTAGGTTCATCGGCAATCAATAAGGCCGGCTTGCAAGACAGCGCCATGGCGATCATCACCCGCTGGCGCATACCGCCGGAGAGCTGATGTGGGTAACGGTTAAGTACGTCTTTGGCTTCGGGAATGCGCACCAAATCGAGCATCTGCAAGGCGGCTTGTCTGGCGGCGCGGTGATCCATCGCCTGATGCAGGCGCAGAGATTCGGCGATCTGTTCCCCTACCGGGAATACCGGGTTCAGCGAGGTCATCGGTTCCTGAAAGATCATCGCCATATCGGCACCGCGCACCGTGCGTAATGTCCCCTGACGTGCGTGGGCCAGATCGAGCACCTCGCCGTTACGCCGACGAAAGGGCATCGTCCCGCTGACGATGTTGCCACCGCCCTGTTCGACCAGGCGCATCAATGCCAGAGAGGTGACAGATTTACCCGAACCGGATTCACCGACGATCGCCAGCGTCTCGCCGCGATCGAGATCGAATGACAGGTTGCGCACCGCTTCTACGGTATCGCCCTGTTGTTGAAATTGGACGCTCAGATCGCGCACCGACAGCACGCGCTGCGGCGGCAATAATAGCCCGGCGTCGGCCGCAAGCGGCATTAAGGCATCGGTCATGCACCCTCCTGGCGATCGGTTAGCGGTAAATCCCTACGGACGGCGCATCGCCGACATAACCGAAACCGCGGTACATGCCTTCACTGTTGAAAGGCAGCGCCACGTTGCCGTGACTGTCGATGGCAATCATGCCGCCGCTGCCACCCATCGCCAGCAGTTTTTCCATCACCACCCGGTCAGTGGCCTGCTGCAGACTGAGCCCGGCGTACTCCATCAACGCGGAAACGTCATAAGCCGACACGCCGCGCATGAAGGTTTCCCCGGTACCGGTGCTGGAGACCGCCACCGTGGCATTGTTGGCGTAACAACCGGCACCGATGATCGGCGTATCCCCCACCCGGCCGGCCTGTTTGTTGGTCATGCCGCCCGTCGACGTTGCGGCCGCCAGGTTGCCCAGGGCATCCAGCGCCACCGCGCCAACGGTACCGAATTTACGATCGGGGTCGATCGGCTCACCGCTTTGCGCTGCGCCATCGTGATCGAGCAACACACGCCCAAGCTCTGCCTGAGCACGGTGCAGTTGGTCAAAACGTGGTTGGGTAAAGAAGAAATCGGGTGCGACCATTTCAAGATCGTGGGCGGCGGCAAATTTCTCCGCACCCTCCCCAGCGAACAGCACGTGCTGGCTGTTTTCCAATACCGCGCGCGCAGCCAGCACCGGATTGCGTATCCGGCTGACGCAGGCCACGGCACCGGCATCGCAGGTGCTCCCATCCATCACACAGGCATCCAACTCGTGGGTGCCCTGATGGGTGAATACCGAGCCTTTACCAGCATTAAACAATGGGCACTCTTCCAGCAGCCTTACCGCCTCGGTGACCGCATCCAGGGCGCTGCCACCCTGGGCCAGGATCTGCTGGCCGGCGGCGACGATGTCGGACAACGCCTGAATATACTCCTGTTCCTTTTCAGCACTCAGCGCCGCACGGGTAATTGCGCCCGCGCCGCCATGAATGGCAATCACTGGTTTGCTCATTTGCCTGTCACCCTGTGTTAATCCTGCCAATCCCGCCCCTTATTGAAGGGGAAATAGATTCACCTCGGCGGCAGCCCACAATGCGGCGGCCGGCAAGGCGACGGGTATAATTATTATTCGGCCTTTTCCCGACTATATTTAGCCGCGCTATCGAAGTAAAGCATAAAGTCTTCGCCCAGCTTTTAGCGTAGCCCGCTTAGATTATTTCGCACATTGAAATAGCTTAATGGAATAAAAACAGAGAGTTATAAATTGGAAAAACCGTTCTGAATAACGATTGGGATTTTTGGTAGAAACCCGTGAGGGGCACACAGTAATTACCGGCAAAAATAATCGATATCTCTAAATATCCGGCCGTTGTGCGTTCAACCTGCTGTTTTTTAGCCGGCTGAACGCAGATGATCAATATTTAGAATCCTGACCCCGGTAACAGCAGAAATGCTTCCTCCTCCGGGGTAGAGACTCGGCCTAATATCGCATTACGGTGTGGGTAACGGCCAAAGCGGTCAATAATGGCTTTGTGCCGCACTTCAAACTCCAACTGATTGGCATTGCCCAGCTCGGTATACAACGCCAAAGCCTGTTGATGAATCAACGCCGACTCTGAATGCATAAAGGGCAAATAGAGAAAGCCCCGTTGCTCTGGCGTAAGTCGTTCACATTGCCCACTACGGACCGCTTCCTGTGCCAGCACCAACGCCATGCAGTCGCTGGCAAATGAACGCGGCGTGCCGCGGAACAGGTTGCGACTGAACTGATCGAGCACGATCACCTCGGCCAACCGCCCCTCAATGGTGTCTCGCCAGTGCGCCAGCTCGCCTGCGGCGGCGGCCTGCCAGATCTGACCAAAGCGCGTATGCAACAGGCGATCGAAATCATCGTCCTTTTTGAACCACATTGCCGGTTCGATCTCGTCAAACCAAAAGTCTAATACCTGTCTGTGCATCACTGCCTCCCGTTGTTTACTTCAGCATAGCATCCTTCATAATACCCCCACTTTGCCGCCATTTGTCGCGCACCCTGATTACGGAGTTCCTTATGGATCATTGCCATACTTCCGATCTTATTTCCCTGGAGCAGGCGCTGGAGAAGATACTCAGCCAGATCTCCCCCCTTCAGCAGACCGAATCCATTGCCCTGACCGCCGCCGCCGGCCGCATTACTGCCGCGCCGGTCATTTCGCCGATTGATGTACCGCCCTTCGCCAATTCGGCCATGGACGGCTATGCCGTGCGCCTCGCCGATCTGCAAGCCAACGCGCCGCTGCCGGTCGCGGGCAAAGCTTTTGCCGGTGCTCCGTTCGACGGCAACTGGCCAACCGGTACCTGCGTACGCATCATGACAGGCGCGCCTGTCCCAGCAGGGGCCGAGGCGGTGATCATGCAGGAGCAGGCCGAGATCAGCGATGCCGACGTGCGCTTCACGGCCGAAGTGCAAGCCGGGCAAAATATTCGCCTGGCGGGGGAAGATATTCGCCAGGGTGCCGGGGTTTTACCTGCGGGTATCAGACTGGGCGCTGCGCAGCTGCCGCTGTTGGCCTCGCTCGGTGTCGCCGAGGTGCAGGTGGTACGTAAGCTTAAGGTAGCGGTGTTCTCCACCGGCGACGAGTTACAGCCGGTCGGGCAGCCGCTGCAGGCGGGCCAAATCTATGATACCAACCGCTTTGCCGTACGCCTGATGCTGGAACAGTTAGGGTGCGAAACGCTGGATCTGGGCATTATCCGTGATGATCAAAACGCGCTGCGCGCCGCCTTCGAGCAGGCAGACCGCCAGGCCGATGTGGTGATCAGCAGCGGTGGCGTCTCGGTCGGTGAAGCCGACTACACCAAGCAGATGCTCGACGAGCTGGGCGAAGTCGGCTTCTGGAAGCTGGCGATCAAACCCGGTAAACCCTTTGCCTTCGGCAAGCTCAAGCAGGCCTGGTTCTGTGGCCTGCCGGGCAACCCGGTTTCCGCAGCGCTGACCTTCTACCAACTGGTGCAGCCGCTGTTGGCGAAGCTGGCGGGCCACAGCGACTGGCATTTGCCACCGCGTTTGCAGGCTCGCGCCCTGACCCCCCTGAAGAAAGCGCCGGGACGCCTTGATTTTCAGCGCGGCGTGTTTAGCAGCAACGCTCAGGGCGAGCTGGAAGTGAGCACCACCGGCCATCAAGGGTCACACGTGTTCAGTTCTTTCAGCCAGGGTAACTGCTTTATCGTGCTGGAGCGCGAACGCGGCTCCGTGGCAGTGGGCGAAAAAGTGGACATTGAGCCCTTCAACGCCTTGCTGAGGAGCTGAGCATGCTGCCGGAATTAACCGATGACGAAGCGCTGCGCTATAACCGCCAGATTATCCTGCGTGGCTTTGACTTCGACGGTCAGGAAAAACTGAAGGCCGCCCGGGTATTGATTGTCGGCCTCGGCGGGTTAGGCTGCGCCGCCGCCCCCTATCTCGTCGCGGCGGGCGTCGGCCACCTGACGCTGGTTGATTTCGACACCGTTTCACTCTCTAACCTGCAGCGCCAAATCCTGCACCGCGACGCGCGCATCGGTATGGCGAAAGTTGAATCGGCCCGTCTCGAACTCAGTGCCATCAACCCACATGCTCAGATTGAAACTGTTGATGCACAGCTGGACGACGACCAGATGGCGGCGCAGATTGCCGCCTGCGATTTGGTGCTGGACTGCACTGACAACGTGGCGACGCGCAATCTGCTAAATCGCCTCTGTCATGCTCAGCGCAAACCCCTGGTGTCCGGCGCGGCCATCCGCATGGAAGGGCAGCTCAGCGTCTTCACCTATCAGCCCGGAGAACCCTGCTACCGCTGCCTGAGTCGGTTATTCGGCGACAACGCCCTTACCTGCGTCGAGGCCGGTGTCATGGCACCGCTGGTCGGCACCATCGGCACGCTGCAAGCGATGGAGGCCATCAAACTGCTGACGCAGTACGGCCAACCGCTCACTGGAAAACTGCTGATGTTTGATGCCATGACGATGCAGTTCCGCGAGATGAAGCTGCCGAAGGATCCGCAGTGCGAAGTTTGCGGCGGGGAATAGCAGAGACAAAAAAGGCGGGAATGCTCCCGCCTGAGATTTTTTGACAAAGGGGGATAAAAGCGTGGTTTTTCCCCCTTTGTGTTATCAGCCGAAAATCAATAAATTGATTTTCCTGATTTGTTTTCAAAACCTTTAGCGCCTGCCGCCAAACATTATATGTTTGTCAGCAGTCTCTGGCGGGAATGCTCCCGCCCGAGTTTGATGACAAATTCGTCACCGGTTATATCTTCGGGCGCAGCATGCCGCGCCCCTGCCGCTGGGTTACACGATACCCTGGCTACGCAGATAATCTTCGTAGTTGCCGGTAAAGTCGATCACCTTGGCCGGCGTCATTTCCAGTACGCGGGTCGCCAACGAGCTAACGAATTCACGGTCGTGGGAAACGAAGATCAAGGTGCCTTCGTACATTTCCAGCGCCATGTTCAGCGACTCGATGGATTCCATATCCAGGTGGTTGGTCGGTTCATCCATAACCAGGATATTAGGACGCTGCATCATCAGCTTGCCAAACAGCATGCGGCCCTTCTCCCCCCCGGACAACACCTTCACTTTCTTCTTGATGTCGTCCTGGCTGAACAGCAAACGGCCCAGCACGCTGCGCACCGCCTGCTCGTCGTCTTTTTCCTGCTTCCACTGGCTCATCCAGTCGAACACCGTCAGGGTGTCATCGAATTCGTATTCGTGATCCTGAGCGTAGTAACCGATCTTGGCATTTTCAGACCATTTCACGGTACCGCTGTCCGGCAACGTATCGCCCACCAGCGTTTTTAGCAGAGTAGATTTACCGATACCGTTCGGGCCCAACACCGCCACTTTCTCGCCCACTTCAACCATCAGGTTGAACTTGCTGAACAGAGGACCGTTATCGAAACCTTTGGCCAGCGCTTCCACTTCCAGCGCGTTACGGAACAGTTTTTTGTCCTGTTCGAAACGGATGAACGGGTTCTGACGGCTTGAAGCCTTAATTTCTTCCAGTTGGATCTTGTCGATCTGGCGGGCACGTGAGGTTGCCTGCTTGGATTTGGAGGCGTTGGCACTGAAGCGGCTCACGAACGATTGCAGTTCGTTAATCTGCGCCTTCTTCTTGGCGTTATCCGCAACCAGACGTTCACGCGCCTGAGTGGCCGCCGTCATATATTCGTCGTAGTTACCCGGATACACGCGCAGTTCGCCGTAGTCCAGATCCGCCATGTGAGTACAAACCATGTTCAGGAAGTGACGGTCGTGCGAAATGATAACCATGGTGCTGTTACGTTCGTTCAGCACCTGCTCCAGCCAACGGATGGTGTCGATATCCAGGTTGTTGGTCGGTTCGTCGAGCAACAGAATTTCCGGATCGGAGAACAGCGCCTGCGCCAGCAATACGCGCAGTTTGAAGCCCGGTGCGATTTCGCTCATCGGGCCATAATGCTGTTCAACCGGGATGCCGACGCCGAGCAGCAGTTCGCCGGCGCGCGCTTCGGCGGTATAACCGTCCATCTCGCCGTAGGCCACTTCCAGATCGGCCACTTTATAGCCGTCTTCTTCGCTCATTTCAGCCAGCGCATAAATGCGATCGCGCTCTTCCTTCACCGCCCACAGTTCGTTGTGGCCCATGATGACGGTGTCCAGCACGCTGTATTGCTCGAAAGCGAACTGATCCTGACGCAGTTTACCCAGGCGCTCGTTCGGATCGAGGAACACGTTGCCGCCGCTCGGCACCAGATCGCCGCCCAGGATTTTCATAAATGTGGATTTGCCGCAGCCGTTGGCGCCGATCAAACCATAGCGGTTACCGCCGCCAAACTTAACGGAGATGTTTTCAAACAGCGGCTTACTGCCAAACTGCATAGTGATGTTGTTAGTGCTTAACACAGCGCTCGCTCTTCATATCATTGGGAATGTGATTTGGCGCGCATTATGCCATAACGGGCAACAGAGATCGCGGGAAGTTTCGGTGACAATTTGAGCAAAGGTGCGGCGGCAGGCCAAGTGGAAAGAACGTCTCGGCCTGAGGGAGGTGAATGCAGAGGTTTACCAACACCCCTGTTTTAGAATACTGAAATAAACATCGCTGAATTTTTCTTTCCTTAAAACATCCCCTTTCAATACCGAAACCGGTTGATCCCACACTTGGGTGAAATTGGGTTCGCCGGTTTTGTTATTGAGCTTTTTTAAGCCGCAGGCAGTATAAAGTTTCGCTTCTGGGGTTGCCTGCGGGTTATTGGCAATACGCAAGAAAACGGCCCCCGCGTCCTGGTAGGTTAGGATTTCTATTACATCGGTTTCTCCGGCACTGCCAATGCCAACAAACCCGTTCATTCCCAAAGAGAAATGAGTCACCTTGGATAAATTATTTTCTGTCGCTTCACGGTGTTGCTCAGCGGCGTAACCGTTGAGGGAACAGAAAGAAACAAAAACCAAAATAATAACGCTCAAGATCCTTTTCACAAAAACCTCCCTATTCAGCCAAGAGTGAAAGTGACGATCGGACCAGCTCTGTGCCCCACACTACCACGGTATTCAGCCGGTTTTATAGCGGGCCGGAATGTCCCTGGCTAAATTTCTGCCGGTGCAAAACCTCGATAAACGCCCGTGACGCCGCGCTATGGTAGGCGTCTTTACGCTGCAGCAACACCGCCCGGCGAGCGGGCATGACGTCGGTAAGCCGTACCGGGTGCAACTGCAGGTTTTCCTGCGCAACCGCTGCCGGTAGCAGGGTAGCCAGTTGGCCACGGCGCACAATTTCAATGATGGCACCAATTGCGTTGGCCTCCATTGCTACCCGGGGGCGGATCCCCTGTCGACGACAATAATCGTCGATAAACTGACGGGTAGCGAAGTCCTCGCTTAATAACACTAGCGGTTGCTGTTCGAACACCTGCGCACTCAAAGGCTCACGCTGTTGAACCAGCGGGTGCTGAGCCCCAACCATCATATTCAGTGACTCGGTAAACAGCTCCTCGGCCACGATGTCCACCGATTGCGCCTGACTGAACGCGATCCCCACATCCAGCCGGTCTTCCGCCAGAAGCGCCTCGATCCTGTCCTGCGTCATTTCATGAATACTCACCGAAACGCCCGGATATTGCCGATAAAAAGCATCGATAACAGGCCCCACCAGATAGGCGGTAAAGGTTGGCGTCATCGCCAGCCGCAAATTACCGCGTTCCAGCGTCGCCACGTCGTGGATCGCCCGAGTGCCGGCTTCCAGATCCTGCAGCGCCAGCCGGGCATAGCGCATCCAGGCCATACCGGCGTCGGTCAGGCGCACCGTTCGGCCAGAACGATCAAACAGAGGCGTTCCCAGGTTTTCTTCCAACTGCTTGATTTGTTGCGACAGCGTCGGTTGCGAAACGTGTAGCGCTTCGGCGGCGCGGGTGAAGTTGCCCTGTTCGGCAACGGCAAGAAAATAACGGATGTGTCGCAGCAGCATAACGCCTCAACTATTAGTAATTCCTATGGAGACCATTATAAATGGGTCTTAGACCCTATAGCCAGAGCGGCGCATCATGCCCCCATCGCTTAACAGCATCCTGATGGAGACAGCATGAAAGAGGTTATTGAGGGTTTTTTGAAGTTCCAGCGCGAGGCGTTTGTCGAACGTTCCGAACTGTTCCGGCAGTTGGCCACTCGCCAGAACCCACGCACCCTGTTTATCTCATGTTCCGACAGCCGCCTGGTGCCGGAACTGATCACCCAGCGTGAGCCGGGTGACCTGTTCGTGATCCGCAATGCCGGCAATATCGTGCCTTCGTTCGGCCCGGAGCCGGGTGGCGTAACAGCTTCTGTGGAATATGCCGTCGCCGCACTCGGCGTGGAAGATATCGTGATCTGCGGACACTCCGACTGCGGCGCAATGACCGCCATCGCCACCTGTCAGTGCCTGGATCATATGCCAACCGTAGCGAATTGGCTGCGTTACGCCGATTCAGCCAAGGCGGTGAATCAGGCCCATCCGCATAACTCTGAAAGTGAACGCGTCAGTTCGATGGTGCGTGAGAACGTCATCGCACAACTGACCAATATTAAAACCCATCCTTCAGTGGCGCTGGCGCTTGAGCAGGGCCGGTTGAAGCTGCACGGTTGGGTCTATGACATTGCCAGCGGCTGTATTGAAGCGCTGGATGGCGAAACCCGCCGCTTTATTCCACTGGCCACCAATCCAAATGTCACGGCTACCCCTGCCGTATCCCGTTTTTAATCTCAATAAGGAGATAACATGACACAGTCCCTGCATTATTCATCCCCACGCGAAACCTTGACCGACACCATTATGGCCGCCAAGATCCGTAAAAACCTGACTTTCGAAGCGATCAACCAGGGTACCGGGCTGAGTCTGGCCTTCGTCACCGCCGCTCTGCTGGGTCAGCATCCGCTGCCAGAACAGGCGGCACGTGTGGTGGCCGCCAAGCTCGATCTGGACGAAGACGCCATCCGTCTGCTGCAAACCATTCCGCTGCGCGGCAGCATCCCTGGCGGTGTGCCGACCGATCCAACCATTTATCGCTTTTATGAAATGGTGCAAATTTACGGCTCCACGCTGAAAGCGCTGGTGCATGAGCAGTTTGGCGACGGCATTATCAGTGCGATTAACTTCAAACTGGACATCAAGAAAGTGCCGGATCCGGACGGTGGCGAACGCGCGGTGATCACGCTAGACGGTAAATACCTGCCGACCAAGCCTTTCTGATCCTGACGATGCCGGCGATAGCGTCGCCGGCATTGGATGCTTTTCTCCGCGGTCTCTGCGCTTCACCCCATCTATTCACCGTATCTGATAAGGCTCAGGCGTTCTTCCTCGGTAGGGGCGACAAAATATTGCGTGAGCAGATCGAAAGTCTCTTCACTGAGCACAAAGGGATGTTCACCTTGCTCATTTCTGTGTTTTATTCTGCTCTTGCACTGCGCATTGCTGACGTCCAGAAAATGCAGGCAGTGCGCTACACAGGCCTCCTCCGCCAGTTGTCTGGCCCATAAGCGCCGATCCGGCGTATTCATCGGAAAATCCAGCACCACCGACAGACCATGCCGCAGCAGTTGCACCAAATGCTCGCTCAGCACCTGCCGCAGGTTGGCGGAGTAACGAACGTAGTCCTGTAGGGTTTTCATCTGCTGGTCATATAACGTTGCCAACCAGCTATCTTCAACGATCAGCAGCGTATGGGGCTGCTGCGCAAGTCGATTTGCCAGGGTTGATTTGCCGGAGCCGGCTTTGCCGCACATCAAATGTAAAACGGCGTGGGAGGAATTATTCATGGCGTTCTCCTGAAGGTGAGTACCGGCAGGAGGAAAAGATGACCCGCCTTACCGGCGGGTTTTAGCATGACAGAGACGCGCTATCCCACCACTCCGAGAATGGTGATAATAATCTGCGCGAATGAAACCTTGTTTATGCTCATACATTATCAATAAGGCAAATCCCCACATATTGTCAACAACGCTGTGCCTCACAGAGTCATAACTGATAATGGCCGTGCACTTTACCCCGCGTGATAGCCGCGGCTGTCATGCGGGATCTGTTCTCGCTGATCCAGACCATAGTCCCGCACCACCTCAGCCACCCGCAGGCGATACTGTGCCAGCACGCCATGGCGGCCCCGTTTCTGTGCGGCTCGGTGCTGCTCGACATTTCGCCACTGCTGTACCGCCGCCTCATCACGCCAAAAGGACAGTGACAGCAGCCGCTGCGGATCGGCCAGGCTTTGAAAACGCTCAATGGAAATAAAACCGTCAATTTCTGCCAGTAGCGGCTTCAGATCGGCGGCCAAATCAAGGTAGGTCTCACGTTGGCCGTCAGCGGCCTGCAGCTCAAAAATAACGGCAATCATAAGGCGCTCCTGTCAGAGGTAAAACTCAGGCACACATGCATTTTGTGAACCCATCCTAACGGTGGACGCACAGCCATACTTCGCCTAATCTCGAAGTATGAATAACATCGATATTGAAGATCGTCTGGCGGCACTGAGCGGTGCCATTGCCGACCGCACCCGGGCGCGCATGCTGTGCCTGCTGATGGATGGTCGCGCTTATACCGCCACCGAACTCAGCGCCGCGGTGGACGTTGCCGCCTCTACCGCCAGCGGCCATCTGGCACGCCTGCAGGAACAGCGACTGATCGCCTGCGTCAAGCAAGGGCGTTACCGCTATTTCCGTCTGACAGGGCCGGAAGTCGCCGCCGCGCTGGAAACGCTAATGGCACTGGCCGGCGTCGAAAAGCCCGTGGTGAAAAGCACTACTCCGACGTCATTGCAATTCGCTCGTACCTGTTATGACCATCTCGCCGGTGAAGTGGCGGTAAAACTGCACCAACGCCTGCATCAGCTAACCTGGTTAGAGGGTGAGGAAGACTATCGGTTAAGCGAGGCCGGCCACGCTGCACTCACTCGGTTGGGCGTCGACTGTTCCCCTGCGCCCTCACGAAGACGCTTCGCCTGCGGCTGCCTGGACTGGAGCGAACGCAAGGCCCATCTGGGTGGTGCATTAGGTGCGGCGATGCTTACCGCATTTATCCGTCGTGGCTGGATAAAACGCCAGTTGGAGAGTCGTGAACTGCAGCTCACCGCCAGCGGGAAAAAAGCGCTTAAAGCACATTTTGACCTCACTGTTTAACCTCACAACAGGTTAGTTTTGGTGCAATACTCAATAAGCAAACCGTCAACCCGAGGACTCCCCATGCTCGATCAAACCCAATTCCCAATCACCAAACTGTGGCCGGCGCAGCATCCGGAGCGGCTGCAGCTCTATTCGCTGCCCACGCCGAACGGGGTAAAAGTTTCTATCATGCTGGAGGAGATCGGCCTGCCGTATGAAGCGCACCTGATCGACATCGGCAAAAACGAGACCTGGACGCCCGAGTTTTTGTCGCTGAACCCGAACGGCAAGATCCCGGCAATCATCGATCCCGATGGCCCTGGCGGCAAGCCATTACCCCTGTTCGAATCCGGTGCCATTCTGCTGTATCTGGCGGAAAAAAGTGGCAAGTTCCTGCCGCAGGATCCGGCTCTGCGTTATGAAACCATTCAGTGGGTATTTTTCCAAATGGCAGCCGTTGGCCCCATGTTCGGTCAGCTCGGCTTCTTCCACCGTTTCGCCGGTCGTGAATACGAAGATAAACGCCCGCTTGAGCGTTATAAGAATGAGTCGAAACGCCTGCTGGGCGTACTGGAAAGCCGGCTTGAAGGCCGCGACTGGATCATGGGCCAGGATTACACCATTGCCGACATTTCACTGTTGGGCTGGGTGCGTAATCTGATCGGCTTCTACGAAGCCCGCGAGGTAGTCGATTTCGACAGTTTCCCACGCGTAGGGCAATGGCTGGAGCGCGGTCTGGCACGACCGGCGGTGCAACGCGGCGTCAACATTCCCGCCCGCAGCGAATAATGGCTTGCCTGGGATAGCCGCCCGGCTATCCCTTTTGCGTCTTCTTTACCGTCATAAAAGTGTCACACCCCTGCATTACCCTCCCTGCCTAACAAGTTCGTGTTATACCCCTATGATTTTTAAGCCACGGTCAGGCATCCTGCTCGCTCATCCCCAGGCGCTTACTCCAGTAAGTAACTTGGGGTTAGCGAGTGCTGGTAACCACGCTGTAGCTTGAAAGGCGACCGGGTATTTATGTTTTTATATTACGACAAGGAGCTTTCCCCGATGTTGCAGCCTGTTTCTCTGATCGCCAGTGCCGTGTTATCCGCCTTATTATGCTCCAGCGCCTTCGCCGATGAGACGCCGGCCAACGCTGCCGGACTTTCCGAGCGTGCGGCTCGCGGCAATATCGTTGAACCCGGCGGAGCACGTCGCCTGAGTGGCGATCAAACCGCGGCATTGAAAGCTTCGTTGTCTGATAAAACGGTCAAGAATGTGATTTTGCTGATTGGCGACGGCATGGGCGATTCGGAAATCACTTCGGCACGCAACTATGCCGAAGGCGCAGGCGGCTATTTTAAAGGCATCGATGCCCTGCCGTTAACCGGCCAATACACCCATTATTCGCTGGACAAGAAAACCCACAAGCCGGATTACGTCACTGACTCCGCCGCCTCGGCGACTGCCTGGTCCAGCGGCGTCAAAACCTATAACGGCGCGCTGGGCGTTGACGTTAATGGCAAAGACCAACCGACCTTATTGGAAATTGCCAAAGCGGCGGGTAAAGCCACCGGCAACGTTTCCACCGCAGAGTTGCAAGACGCCACACCTGCGGCGCAGATTTCCCACGTCACCTCGCGTAAATGTTACGGCCCGGAAGAGACCAGTGAAAAATGCGCAACCAACGCGCTGGAAAATGGCGGCCGCGGTTCGATCAGTGAACAGTTACTCAAAGCCCGCGCCGACGTCACCTTAGGCGGCGGAGCAAAATCCTTTAATCAGTTAGCCAAAAGTGGCGAATGGCAGGGAAAATCACTGAAAGAGCAGGCAACTGCATTAGGTTATCAGTGGGTGGAAAACCTCGATGCCCTGAACGCCGTTAACGTCGCCAATCAGCAAAAGCCGCTGTTGGGGCTGTTTGCCGCCGGCAATATGCCGGTGCGCTGGCAGGGGCCGAAGGCCAGCTATCACGGTAATCTCGACCAACCGGCGGTGACCTGTCAGAACAACCCGGCACGTACGGCGGATATCCCGACGCTGGCGGTTATGACCGAGAAAGCCATCGACCTGCTGAAAACCAACAAAAATGGTTTCTTCCTGCAGGTTGAAGGCGCATCGATCGACAAACAGGATCATGCCGCCAACCCGTGCGGCCAGTTCGGGGAAACTGTCGATCTGGATGAAGCCGTGCAGAAAGCATTGGAATTCGCCCGTGCCGACGGCAACACTCTGGTGATCGTCACCGCTGACCATGCTCACTCCAGCCAGATTATCGCCGCCGACGCCAAAGCGCCGGGCCTGACGCAAATGCTGACCACCAAAGATGGCGCACCAATGACCATCAGCTACGGCAACTCGGAAGAGGATTCTCAGGGCCACACCGGCACCCAGCTGCGTGTTGCCGCCTACGGCCCGCATGCCGCCAACGTCGTCGGGCTGACCGATCAGACAGATTTGTTCTATACCATGCGTGACGCCATGGCGATCAAGTAAGCTAACGACCCCGTCCACTGATTAATTAAACCCTGTTCATCGTTGCTCACGCCGGCGATGAACAGGGTTTTCGCCGTTTGAAACCTCCAGGCTACTGCTATATTGTGGGACCTGTATTCCTCGCAAAAATGTTCTGCCCTGTTCGTAAACAAACCAATGTGATCCCACCCGACAATAAGGATGTGCTCTTGCATTTGATTACCCTGCCCTTCGACACCGAACGCCTGCAACTGCGCCGCTTCACGCCCGACGATCTCGAAGCCTACTCGACTTACCACCGTTTGCCGGAGGTCTATCGTTATCTGTATGCCCCCACCCCGGACAACGCGCAACTGGCCGATCAGCTTGCTCAGGCGATAGCTTCGCGCTTCAGTCAGGACGGCGATATTTTTTATTGCGCCGTCACCCTAAAGGACAGCGGAGAGTTGATCGGTGAAGTGTTGTTGAAACTGGCTAACCGCGCAGCATTACAAGCCGAGATCGGTTATATCTTCAGCCCGGCTTATGCCGGTAAAGGTTATGCCAGCGAAGCCGTGCAAGCGATGTTGGATCAGGGGTTTAACCAAGTGGGCTGCCACCGCATTTTTGCCCGGCTCGATGCTGCCAATCAGGGGTCTATCGGGGTCGTCGAACGTCTGGGGATGCGCAAAGAGGCGCACCTGCGACAAAATGATCGTTTCAATGGCCAATGGGGTGATGAACTGATTTATGCACTGCTGAAAGAAGAGTGGCCATCGGCAGCAATGAAGGCCCGCCGCTAAGCGTCAACCAGCATCTTGGCCGCACTGAAATGCCCGGCGGCCATTTTCATTTTGTTACCTGCTGCTATTTGCCATTATTCCATAAATATTGTGTGATATTGGCATATCGTTTAAATCAGCGGCAATTAGACCTTATTAATTTAGCGGTTATATTTAAATAAAAATAATAAATGAATGATTCCTGCCTTTAATGGGCTTTTTTTAGTTACAAAAGTAGTTTTTAACAATATTGCAAACAATAATATCCCCGCAGTAACCAGAGTTGAACAACCTGTCCCCAGACAGCCTGTAATAATCCACTTTTCGTTAAGAAAACGATTAACAAAAAGACATTATCACTGTCACTCGGCTTAGCCGGGCGGGTTAGTTTTACTTATTTCCAGGGTAACTCCCGATAAATTCTTTCACCTGCAATGAGTAGAATTTACACACAAGAGATTTGATTCAATGAGAAAATTACTCGTCCTGATCTTCTGTCTGAACCTGTTTGGCGTTACGCAACAGGCGACGGCGGAAGAGAATAAGTCCGTTGATGTGGTATTGATCGGCGGTGGCATCATGAGCGCCACGCTGGGGACCTACCTGCATGAGCTGGAGCCAAACTGGTCCATCGACATGTATGAGCGCATGAACGGCGTGGCTGAAGAAAGCTCCAACGGCTGGAACAACGCCGGTACCGGTCACTCCGCCTTCGCTGAAATGAACTATACCCCGGAAAAAAAAGACGGCACCATCGACATCAGCAAAGCCGTGGTGGTTAACGAGTCTTTTGAAATCTCGCGTCAATTCTGGTCTTATCAGGTGAAAAATAACGTCCTGAAAGATCCAAAATCCTTTATTAACAGCGTGCCGCACATGAGCTTTGTCTGGGGTGACGACAACGTCAACTTCCTGCGCAAACGCTATGCCGCACTGCAACACAGCACCCTGTTCCGTGGTATGGAGTACTCAGAAGACCCTAACCAGATTAAACAGTGGGCTCCGCTGGTGATGAACGGCCGCGATCCGGCGCAGAAAATTGCTGCGACCCGCATGCCGCTGGGTACCGACGTTAACTTTGGCGTGATCACACACCAACTGGTGGACACGCTGACCAAAAACCCGAACTTCAAGCTGAACCTGAGCCATGAAGTCCGCGACATCAAGCGCAATGCCGACAACACCTGGCGCGTCACCGTGGCCGATCTGAACCGCGACGGCAAAGAAACCACCGTGAATGCCAAATTCGTGTTTATCGGTGCAGGCGGTGCTTCTCTGACGCTGCTGCAGAAAACCGGCATTCCCGAAGCCGAAGGCTACGGTGCCTTCCCTGTCGGCGGTCAGTTCCTGGTCACCACCAACCCGGAAATCGCTGACCAACACCTGGCCAAGGTTTATGGCCTGGCCAGCGTAGGTTCACCGCCGATGTCGGTTCCGCACCTGGATACCCGCATGCTGGACGGCAAGCGTGTCTTGCTGTTCGGACCGTTCGCCACCTTCTCCGGCAAGTTCCTGAAAAACGGTTCACTGTTCGACCTGCTGCACTCCCTGAGCACTTCGAACCTGATGCCAATGACCCACGTCGGGCTGGACAACTTCGACCTGGTGAAATACCTGGTAGGCCAGTTGATGATGAACGACGACGATCGTTTCGCTGCGCTGAAAGAGTACTTCCCTGAAGCCAAACAGGCAGACTGGAAACTGTGGACCGCCGGCCAACGCGTGCAGATCATCAAAAAAGATGCAGATAAAGGTGGCGTACTGCAGTTCGGTACCGAAGTGGTCAGCTCCGAAGATGGCAGCATTGCCGCTCTGCTGGGTGCATCACCGGGCGCATCAACTGCCGCACCGATCATGCTGCACCTGATGGAGAAAGTGTTCAAAGATAAAGTGGCTACGCCGGAATGGCAGAGCAAACTGAAAGAGATCATTCCGTCTTACGGCCACAAGCTGAACGGCGATATTGAAATGACCAACAAGATCCGCGGCTACACCAGCAGCGTCTTGCAGTTGGACTATATCGAAGTGAAGCCGGAAACTAACTGATCCCCGTCTTTCCCCTCTTTGCTCAAGGCCGCCACGTGCGGCCTTTTTCATTTCCCTGCGACCCAAAGAGCACGTTTAGCCACCTTTTTCCCCCGGGTTAACACTTGCGTAACCCGTCTCCGCGGCCTATTATCAAAGTACTAGCTTGGATAATTACTGTTACCTACTGTGACCTGAATGTCGTACCCGCAGGAGAACTAAAACAATGGATCGCGTTAATATCATTCACGATTTGCTGGACTGGATTGAAACCCATCTGGATCAGCCGTTACTGTTAGACAACGTAGCGGCGAAGTCAGGCTACTCCAAGTGGCACCTGCAAAGGATGTTCCGCAGCACTACCGGACATGCTTTAGGCAGTTACATCCGCGAGCGGCGTCTGTCGCAGGCCGCGCAGGCGCTGCGTTCAAGCCCTCGCCCCATTCTCGACATCGCCCTGCAATATCATTTCGATTCCCAGCCGTCTTTTTCGCGCGCATTTAAAAAACAGTTCGGCAAAACGCCGGCGGTTTATCGTCGCACAACTCGCTGGGACGTCGCAGAGATGCACCCGCAGCCGATAGAACCGCTGAACGGGCATCGCCATGAGTCCCCTGGCGTTCATCTGTGGTATGCGGGGAAATGTCTGGACAGTGTCTGCACCAACTGGGTTGGCCAGAGCTGAGAGAAAAATGCATTAAAAAAGGGGTTCAGCGCAGGCTGAACCCCTTTTTTACTGAAAGAGATTACTTAAAGGTTACGTCAATATTCGCCGAAGCACTGAATGGCCCAACCTGTGGATTGGTATTCAACCACTTCAGACTGGCCAAAAAGTTCTTTTCAACGATAGTACCGTTGACCAGGCCCAGATCAACCGGGGAGTTCATCATGATCGGCGTGTTCGGCGTTGCGGCCTGCGAAATTAAAATACCGAAGCCGCTGTTGCTGGTTGGCATAATCAGACTGTTATCCTGCAAGGGATAAGTGGTGCTGAAACTGGCCTGCAAGGTTTCCCCTTTGCAATCCTGCCCGGTTGTCGGGTCAGACATGTTAGCCGCAACGGAGAAAGGAACCTGCTTCTCGATTTTGCCGGCCACCGCATTTTGACGCGGAATGGTGCCAAAGTTTACGGTTGAACCGTTGTTAGCCACCACGGTAATTTTCGGGTTACAAGAGATAAACTGAATGTTGCCCAACCCGGAAATATAGGCGTTAAAGTTACTGTCTGGCGTGCCGTTCAGACCACCAACCCCATCCACCTGGAATACGGAATACGCGTTATTGTCATTGATCTTGCCGCCCGCAGGTGGCGCCTTACCCGTCGCCTTGATGTAAATGGCATAGGAAACCGTCACGGTCAACGACCTGGCTGGTGAAAGACATCGTGAGCCGGAACGACGACACTCGGTACCCGGCCCCACGTCTTGCTTGGCACCTTTAGTTGGCTTGATATCAAGGCCGTTGTAGGTTACACCGACTTCAATCGAGTTATGGATCTGGCTCATGCGAGCCTTAGGATCCCAGTACAGGAAGGCATTTTCCCCTTTTGGGTTATTCCAGTCATCCACACACTGGAAGGTCGAAGTGAAGGTCTGTGAACGCCACAGTAATGCCCCAGGGGCAGTATTGGCCGTTGACACCTTGATCGCCTTATCCAACACGATATCCTGACGAATGTTGCCATTCTGCTTACAAGCCAGCGCAAAGCTGCTCTGCGAGAACGTCCCCAGCGTGACCAGCAGCCCTGCCGCCAGCCCGAGGTTTTTATGTTTTAACAACAAAGAAGACATATTCATTCCTTTTACGGTTTTCCGCAGGTCAGCGAAAGTTCCTGATAGCCCATCAGCTGTTCGGTCGCCGATTTCAGTTCCGGCACCACCAGTGAACAGCTGTCGCCGGCATCGCTGCCCCATTTAACCAACAGGCGATCCCCTGCGGATGCGCCGGAGATATAAATATCCCCATTGGTACCCACGGTACCGTTGTTCTTGCCGTCGGCGCTAAACACGTTGGCGCCGATTGGCGGTACGCTGCCGTCCAACAGTTTACTGTGTACCAGCAGGCTTTGGCCGGTATGCGTTTCAAATTTCACGCGGGTAATGGCGCCATATGTCGGTACCACGTCGCGGGCCGCCATCGGGATATCCAGGCCGTTGCCGATATCCTCAGTGCGCAACGCCACGCGGTTGTGACGATAAGGTGAGGCCGAGGTCATTACCGCGTAACCGAAGCGGTCGATAGCCACACCCGGCTGGTTTTCCAGACGGACGCCCTTGGCATCTTTGGCCTCAACCAGCACAAAGGTATTTTGCAGCGGCTGGGTCAGCGTCACGCCGCCGGAGTGCGCCACGATACCGCCCGACACGCCCAGGGTAGACTGCTGGTAATCATTGCTGTAGCTGTAACCGGCATTGACGGTACCCATGCTGCCCTGGTAGCCGACGTTAGCCGAGCTGGTTTGGCCGGAGTAACGATCGTGACCACTTTGCACCGCGTAGTTCAGACGGTTATCGTCCAGCGCGGTACCACTCAGGCCAGCGCTGTATGTATTACCGCTCTGCTTGCTGTGACCGGCGTTGAAGCTGGCCGTCATATCAGACGAATCGCGGCTGAAGAAGCTGAACGGAATAGAGACGCTCATGTTGATGCTGCGATCTTTATAACCGTAGTTGCTGCGGCTGTCCTGATAGAACACGCCGTAGCTGATATTTTTGTAGCTGCTGTTAAAGCCGGTTTGAACCGTACGATCCTGGCCGGAGCCGCCCCAATATGACTGGTTGCTGATATTGGTATACAGCGTTGAGTTACCGGCAATACGCTGGTTGATCGACAACTCTACACGCTGGCGTTTGTTATTGAAACGGCTGGTGTAATAGGTACGACGACGTGATTCTGCCCAATCCGGCACGCCCAGATTGCGGTCATTCTCATCGTAGTAATCGTTACGGTAGACGCCGTTTTCATAGCGATCGCGTTCCGCAACCGCATCAGAGAAATCATAGTAACCAGAGGTCGAGTAACGGTAACCGGCGATCTGGAATTCGGTGCCCCAGTCGTTGAGCGATTTGGAGTACAGGAAGCGGAAGCTCTCCCCCTGTTTGTCGTCACCGTTGACCAGGTTGGTGTCGGAATAGGACATATCGAAGGAAACTGCCCCCCAGACACCCATGTTTTTACCCATACCCACTACCGCCGAACGGTAATTTTCCGCGACCAGCACCCCACCATAAGGCGTGATGTCATACGCCATGCCGTGGGACAAGGTGCCTTGCACAAACTTCGGCTGGTATTTGGTGGTGCCGTCATGGTATTTACCGGCGGTCATCTGGTAGTCCCAGATCCCTTCGCGCAGCATGTTCGGCACGGAAGAGAACGGCACCACGAAAGAGGTTCTTGAACCGTTGGCCTCAATGACCGTGACGTTCAGGTTACCGCTCAAGGTGCTTGGGAAGATGTCGGTCAGCGCAAACGGACCCGGCGGCACGTTGGTGCTGTAAATGGTGTAGCCGTTTTGGCGGATCTCAACGCGGGCGTTGGTCGACGCCACGCCACGGACCACCGGCGCGTAACCGCGCTGGCTTTCCGGCAGCATATCGTTGGCGCTGGAAATCTGCACACCGCGGAACTGAATGCTGTCGAATACGTTGTTATTGGTGTTGGTCTGGCCAATCACCAGACGGCTGCGCAGGGAAACGATGTCGGTTTCCGCCCAGCTTGAAACGGTATTCCAGTGCGTGCCGGCACCCGACTGCTGATTCAGCGTCGAGTTGTTACGCAGGCGCCAATTACCGACATTGATGCCGTTGTTCAGGCTCAGGAAGTAGTAGTCGGATGTTTTATCGTTGGCGTTATTACGATAATTATTATGGTTGCCGCTGAAGTTATAGTTAACGAAACCGGCGTTAATCCCGCGATCGTAAACCTTCGGCGAGATAGCACCCTGTGGACGCGGCTCCAGGAATATCTGCGGCACTTCCAAATCCATACGCTGTATGGCTGCGTCGTAGCTCAGCTTGGCACCCGAAATTTGCTGTGACAGAGCGTAGCACTGTGCGGCACCTTCGGTTTTCATATCGCCCGGCAGTTTTACACCGTAGTCCTGGTAATCCTGCGCAGTCAGGCAAGGCGTTACCGGCGTGTCTTTGGCGTCTTTTTTGAATTCGATGTCACGGTGATCGATACGCTGTCCGTTCAGGTAAATATCGAACGGATATTTACCTGGCAGGATATCATCGCCGCTGGACAACGCTGCCACCTGGGCAATGTTGTCATCGCCATGGATGAAGGAGGTGTTGAACTGCTCCTCCGCCATGGCCATATGAGAGAATGAAAATGGCACCGCAGAAAAATAAATTACACCATTAATCAGCCTGACCAAACGTTTTGGCGTGAGGGTTGTTATTCTTTTATGTGCCATTTTTTGTTCATTCCTTGAAGGGCTTAAATCAATTTAATGCAACGTTCTTAATCTCGGTGTGGCCGCCGTAATCGTTGATATAGGTGAACGACATACTGTTGGCCGACTGCGCGCCCTGTGGCAGAGCAATCCGCAGGCTATCTTGCGGTTTCACCATGTCGGCATTCACTTTCCAGCTTTTGCCACCGCTTTTCAGCGTCAGTACACCCAGCGTCACAAACAGTGGACCATTGTTGGTCACCACCAGATTGCTGCCCTGACGCTGCCATTTCAGTGCCTCTGCCTGCTGTTGCAGGTTGGCCTTCAAGGCTTCTGGGCGGTAGAACAGTTTGATACGGGTACGGATCGCCACCTGCAGCACGTTGTCTTGCTTAGGCGTTGGCGGAATTTCCTGTACGTTTACCCAGAGCAGACTTTCTCTGTCCTGCGGTAACCCGCTGCCGGAATAAATAAAGCGCAGAATTGCGTCTTTTTTGGCAGCCAGTTTTAAAATAGGTGGAGTGACCACGATCGGTAAATTCTTCGGCATTTGGCTTGAATCGCCAGTATCCAACCAGGTTTGCACCATATAGGTGTCGTCGCTGTCATTGCTGATTGAGAGCGATGCGGATTTACTTCCGCTGTTATAAATTACGCGCGTCGAATCAACCTGAATTCCGGCAAAAGCATTTACGGAAAACGCGAATAAAATACAAGAAAGCACTTTTTTCATCGGAATATCTCAACTCTCAGAATTTAGCCGTCCGTGGCCAATAGCTCTATCTATCCTGCCAGCGAATTAAATTACTTGTATTCGATGGTGAAGGTAGCGTTAGAGTTTGCCTGACCCGCAGTTACCAGATCCTGGTAAGATTTATAACGAGCGCGCAGGTTGAAAGTCGCAGAACCTGGGTTGTCGCCATCAGCAGCAACAGAAACGGTCGCTGGGGTAGCAACTTCCTGAGAAATTGGCAGAGTTGCGCCGTTGTTATCCAGGATTTCAACGCCAACGCCGTTAGCGCCGCCAGTTACAGCCAACAGCTCTGGGTGGCCAGCTGGGGTGTTACCGTCGAAACGCAGGGTGTAGTTACCCGCTTCACATTTCTCCAGGCTAATATCGAAAGCTTTAGCACCGCTGGTAGAACCAGAAGTTGGGAATGCGGTAGTAGGGTATTTACCCAGGTAAACTTCTTTATTCTGGTCTTTATCAACAACTTTACAGGTGGACTGTACGATTTCACCGGTGAATTTAACGTTGCCGCTTGCAGCAGTAGCGTTATAAGCAGTAGCAGACAATACCAGCGCGGCCAAAGGCAATAATACTTTTTTCATTTCCAGCTCCATAGAAAAACAATAAAATAATCGATTCAGTGACAGACGAATATATAGTTCCCCGGCACTGAGCATACACTCAGCGATAGCACTCCTTGCTTAAAAGGAGTGTTGCCTCGATGAACCCATTGCCGGACGAAATATAGACTAAGCGCATTCTTATTGTTAAATCGTTTAAAACATTCATAACCCCCCTCTTGATAGGAATAAACTATCAACAAATACCTATCGATCGATGTTGACGATTCAATCGAATAGGAATAATCTGTGTTTTGGAAAGTCATGCAGTCAGACATTTTTCTTTAAGGCCTGATTAACAGCATATTATTCCGTATATTTACATTTTGTTACCTTTAGAGCCCTTTGGACTTCACGACTAAATGCGCGTTAAATGGTCTGCAAGCGACATTTCACAATCACGTCGCACCAAATAAGACATTTACCTATAAACAGCCTGACATTGAATTAATTTTAGTTAAAAAACAGGTAGTTACATATCAATCAAGGGATTGAGGAATGCGCAGTTCTTTTAGAGAGAAAAATAACGGAATTAATTATGTTTTCCAGCCAATGTTCGCAAAATCCGGACAATTGCTGGCCGTTGAGTGCCTATCTCGATTCACTTTTAATAGTGAATATGCGCATTTTTCTCCTGAACAGTTCTTTCGTACTGCCGATAGCGAGACCCGAATTGAGATTCTGTTAGACCAGGTCAGTCTGATAGAGAAATATAATCACTGGTTTCGTGAAAATCAGGTTATAGCCACGCTGAATGTAGATGACCATTCTCTACGCTCGTTGGCCAATAGTCATTTTGCAGAAAGAATTAACGCCACTCGCTGTATACATTTCGAAATCAGTGAGAACTCAACCCGTTTGGTTAAAGATCGCGTTCATGGCGATCCTTCACTAAAGAGCTATTCATTTTGGCTCGATGATTTTGGTTCTGGCTATGCGGGTTTTTCCGCGCTGTATAACAGCCAGTTCCGCTTCGTTAAACTCGACCGTTTTTTGTTATGGGACTTTATGAAAAAGTCCGGCGGCGACGGTTTAATGCGCGCTTTATTGCGCTTTTTTTACCTTAATCATTACAAGGTAATTATTGAAGGGGTTGAAACCCCCGAGCATAAAAAATGGCTGGACGAAATGCCATATTACGCACTGCAGGGAAAGCTGTGGAAGGAATCCGACATCAAGGATTTGAACTCGCTTCTTACAGCTGAATACTTTTAACTCATTATGGGTGTTTGCCATTATGTCTAAAAACAATGTCCTTGTTATTAGTGAGTGTAAGTACAGCTATGTCGGCCTTTCGGTGTTACTGAAAAAACATTACGGCAAGTACGATATCAGACTGTTTTCAGATTTTATGCACGGTGGCGCCAAGGCGGAGAAAATAATTAAGCACGACATCGCCCTGATCTTCACCTCACAAAATCTGGAGCAAAGCGTTAACGTCATTGAAAGCCTGGTGTCTTTGCATCAGCAATACAACTCCAAAACGCGTCTGTTGGTGTTTTATGACGATGAACGCGTGGTGAAACTATTGTCGATCCTGGGCATCTCCGTTGAATTGGTGTCTACACGCATTCCACTTTATTCGCTGCAGGAAAAAATACAGAACCTGCTGGAAAGCAAAGAGCCCGGGGGGATAAAAATGCAGAAAACCCGCGAGCTTAGCCCGGCGGAAAGCGACGTTATCTTCAACCTGTTGCGCGGTGACAGCCTGCTGCATATTGCCCAAAAGCGCGGCACCCACCCCAAAACGATTTTCTCTCAGAAATACAGTGCGATGAAAAAGCTGCGTCTGCGCAGCATGAGCAGTATTTTCGTTGCCAGCAAGTAACTCCCTCCTCCCCTTCAGGCTGCCACCCGGCGGCCTGAAGGGCGGACTCAACGTTAAATTAATGTAACAATCAACGATAAAGCAGTAACAGCCACATAACACTCCTGTCTATTGGTTAGGATCCGCTCAGCAAACTTTCTGTGAGCCATGTCGTCTGGACTAATAAAAACATCAGGAGATGTTATGAAGTCATCATTATTCAGCCGTTATACCTGCCTTGTGTTGAGTCTTTTGCTGACGTTGGCGTCTTTGGCGCTGTTGTCCCATAGCCCCTGGTTTTGGCTACCGACGATCATTTTTGGTGGTCTGAGCGCTCTGGGCATTTATGATCTGACCCAACAACGCCACGCCATCTGCCGAAACTATCCGATCATCGGCCGACTGCGCTTTTTCTTCGAGTTTATTCGCCCGGAAATACGCCAGTACTTACTGGAAGAAGATAACGCGCAGATCCCGTTTTCACGTACCCAACGCACGCTGGTTTACCGACGCGCCAAAAATGAAATGGGCGACAAGCCGTTCGGTACCCAGTTGGACGTTTATCAAACCGGCTACGAATGTATCGGGCACTCCATGCGTCCGGTCGAGGTATCTGACCCCACCAGCTTCCGCGTGACGATCGGCGGTCCAGATTGCAGCCAACCCTACTCCGCGTCGATCTTTAACATCTCCGCCATGAGCTTCGGCGCCCTGTCGGCCAACGCCATTCGCGCCCTCAACCTCGGCGCGGCAAAGGGCAATTTCTACCACGACACCGGCGAAGGCAGTATCAGCCGTTATCATCGCGAAAATGGCGGCGACCTGGTCTGGGAATTGGGCAGCGGTTACTTCGGTTGCCGCACCGCCGACGGCCATTTTGATCCGCAACGCTTCGCCGAGCAGGCTAAAAAACCGCAGGTGAGAATGATTGAAATCAAGCTCAGCCAGGGTGCTAAACCCGGACATGGCGGCATACTACCGGCGAAAAAAGTGGATGCGGAAATCGCCGCAACGCGCGGCGTACCTGAAGGGGTCGACTGTATTTCTCCGGCTTCGCACAGCGCCTTCAGCACGCCAATTGAAATGATGCATTTCATCCAGCAGCTACGTGAATTGTCCGGTGGCAAACCCGTGGGCTTCAAACTCTGTATCGGCCACCCGTGGGAATTTGTCGCCATCGCCAAAGCCATGTTGCAAACCCAGATCTTGCCGGACTTTATCGTGGTGGACGGCAAAGAAGGCGGAACCGGCGCAGCACCGCTCGAACTGTCCAACTATATGGGCATGCCGCTGCGCGAAGGGTTGTTATTCGTCCATAACACCCTGGTGGGCTGCGGACTGCGTGACAAAATCAAGATTGGTGCCAGCGGTAAAATCATCAGCGCCTTCGATATCGCCAGCGTGCTGGTGTTGGGCGCCGACTGGGTGAACTCAGCCCGTGGTTTTATGTTCGCCGTCGGCTGCATTCAGTCGCAAAGCTGCCATACCAATCACTGCCCTACCGGGGTCGCCACCCAGGATCCACTGCGACAGAAAGCCCTGGTGGTGCCAAACAAGGCCGAACGCGTTTATCACTTCCACCAGAATACGGTGAAAGCGCTGGCAGAAATGCTTGCGGCGGCGGGCGTCAGCCGCCCTGAGCAGTTGACTTCGCATCATATGCTGCGCCGTATTACTTCAACCGAAATCAAGGTCTACGCCGACATCTATTACTACCTGGAGCCTGGTGCACTGCTGCAAAAAGAGATCGAAAGCGATTTTTATGCGCGCATGTGGCGCATGGCGACGCCAAACAGTTTCGATCAGGCGATCGCCCTGCCGGCTTAAGGGGTACGTTTGTACCTGCTGAGGTGAGAGATAACGGGAATGAATTGCCCCCTCGCCTCGGGGAAGGACATTGGAGAGGGGGTTGCTTGCTACAGCGGCCCTCCCCCTCAACGGCGAGAGGGCATGTGGGTTATGGCTTACGCGCCGGGGCGTCGCCGGCCACGTAATAGTCGGCAGTGCTACGCGGCAACGGCGTGCGCTGGCGAATACGATCGGCAATCTTCTCGGCGATCATGATGGTGGTGGCGTTCAGGTTACCGGTGATGATCAGCGGCATAATGGACGCATCCACCACCCGCAGGCCTTCCATACCGTGCACTCGCCCTTGCCCATCCACCACCGCCATCTCGTCTTCGCCCATTTTGCATGAGCAGGAAGGATGGAAGGCGGTTTCGGCATGCTCACGCACAAAAGCGTCCAGCTGTTCGTCGGTCTGCACTTCTGGCCCCGGGCTTATCTCGCGGCCGCGGTATTCGTCCAATGCAGGCTGCGCCATGATTTCGCGCGTGATGCGAATGGCATCGCGGAACTCCTGCCAGTCCTGTTCGGTCGCCATATAGTTGAACAAGATGCTCGGATGTTGGCGCGGATCCTTCGATTTCACCTGCACCCGGCCACGGCTCGGGGAGCGCATTGAACCGACGTGCGCCTGAAAACCGTGCTCTTTCACCGCGTTGCTGCCGTTGTAGTTAATCGCCACCGGCAAGAAATGGTACTGAATGTTCGGCCAGGCGAACTCTTCGCGGCTGCGGATAAAGCCACCGGCTTCAAACTGGTTGCTGGCGCCCACGCCGGTGCCGTTGAACAGCCACTCTGCGCCGATCTTCGGCTGGTTGAACCATTGCAATGCCGGGTACAACGACACCGGTTTTTTACAGGCGTATTGCAGGTACATTTCCAGATGGTCCTGCAAGTTCTCGCCCACGCCGGGGAGATCGTGCACCAGATCGATGTCCAGGCGGTTCAGCAGCGCCGCTGGACCAACGCCGGAACGCTGCAAAATCTGCGGCGAGGCAATCGCCCCGGCACACAGCAACACTTCACGACGCGCACGGGCACTGGTGATTTGGTTACTTTCGCCCTGCAAGTAGTCAACGCCCACCGCACGCTTACCCTCGAAGCGGATGCGGTCGGTCAACGCGTGAGTGACAATCTTCAGGTTTGAACGGGAACGAGCCTGATCCAGATAACCCCGAGCGGTGCTGGCGCGACGGCCTTTCGGCGTGACCGTGCGATCCATCGGGCCAAAGCCTTCCTGCTGGTAGCCGTTCAGGTCATCAGTACGCGGATAACCCGCCTGCACACCGGCCTCCACCATTGCGTGGAACAATTCGTTATTACCGGCTTTCGGCGTGGTCACGCTGACCGGGCCGTCGCCACCGTGATAATCATTAGGCCCGATATCGCGGGTTTCCGCCTTGCGGAAATATGGCAGGCAGTCCAGATAACTCCAGTCCTCCAACCCCGGTGCTTTTGCCCAGTTGTCGAAGTCCATCGCGTTGCCGCGGATGTAGCACATGCCGTTAATCAGTGATGAGCCGCCCAGCCCTTTACCCCGGCCACACTCCATGCGGCGGTTGTTCATGTGCGGCTCAGGATCGGTTTCATACGCCCAGTTGTAACGACGGCCCTGCAGCGGGAATGCCAGCGCGGCCGGCATCTGGGTGCGAAAATCCATCCGATAATCCGGGCCGCCGGCTTCCAGCAGCAATACGCTAACATCAGCGTCTTCGGTTAAACGGGTGGCTAAAACGTTACCGGCTGAGCCGGCACCGATAATGATGTAATCGTATTCCATACATTATCTCCTAAATATTCGTATGCCTGAATGATGCGAATGGCTTGAATATCGCATGCTGAATATATCCAGGCAGTTTTGGATGCAAGAAAGGATTATCCCCTATGGATTTCGCGTTACAGCTAGGCGGCAAGGGCGTGGAACCCCAGGAGTCAAGTAAGTGACTGGGGTCCGCGTTCGCAGCCAACAACGCTGTAGCTTGAAAGACGACGGGGATATTTAAAAGATGGAAATATATTCGCCCAGCTCGACTTGTACCGATTTGACCTGGGTGTAATGTTCCAGCGTACTGAGGCCATTTTCACGGCCGACGCCAGACTGCTTGTACCCGCCGACCGGCATTTCCGGCGCCGATTCACCCCAGGTGTTGATCCAGCAAATGCCGGCCTCCAACTGGTGGATCACCCGATGCGCCCGGGTCAGATCGTTCGTCACCAAACCGGCAGCCAGGCCGAAGGTGGTGTCGTTCGCACGGCGTACCACTTCTTCTTCGCTGTGGTAAGTGAGAATGCTCATTACCGGCCCAAAGATCTCTTCGCGCACGATCTCCATCTCGTCACCGCAGTCGGTAAATACCGTCGGTGCCACATAAGCCCCTTTGGCGTATTCACCCTCAGTCACACGTTCGCCGCCGCACAACAGGCGAGCGCCGCTTTTCTTGCCGCTTTCGATGAAGCGTAATACCGACTCCATATGCGCGAAGCTGACCAGCGGGCCGAAGTTGGTTTGTGGATCGGTAGGATCCCCCAGGCGAATGCGCTTAACGCGCTCGAGGATTTTGGCTTCGAACTCGGCCTGCAACGCTGCGGGGACAAATACTCGAGTCCCGTTGGTGCACACCTGGCCGGAGCTGTAGAAGTTGGCCATCATGGCGATATCGGCGGCGCGATCCAGGCAGGCGTCGTCAAAAATAATCAGCGGGGATTTGCCACCCAGCTCCATGGTGACTTCTTTCAGCGTCGAACCTGAGGCGTTAGCCATCACTTTCTTGCCGGTTTTTACACCGCCGGTGAAGGACACCTTGGCAATGCCGGGATGATCGGTCAGGTACTGGCCGACTTCTGCGCCGCTGCCGGTGACCACGTTGAATACGCCGTCCGGCAAACCGGCTTCGGTATAGATTTCCGCCAGCTTCAGCGCCGTCAGGGAAGTGACTTCACTGGGTTTGAAGATCATCGCGTTGCCTGCCGCCAGTGCCGGTGCGGATTTCCACAGGGCAATCTGGATCGGGTAGTTCCAGGCGCCAATACCGGCCACCACGCCCAGGGGCTCACGACGGGTATAAACAAAGGCGCTGTCACGCAGCGGGATCTGCTGGCCTTCGATCGCCGGGATCAGACCCGCGTAATATTCCAATACGTCGGCACCGGTAACGATATCCACCGCCGTGGTTTCCGACATGGCCTTGCCGGTATCCAACGTTTCCAGCGCGGCCAGTTCGTCGTTGCGTTCGCGCAGAATATCCACCGCTCGGCGCAGAATACGAGAACGTTCCATCGCCGTCATCGCCGCCCACACTTTCTGTCCGCTGGCTGCACTGGCCACCGCACGGTTGACGTCTTCAGCGCTGGCAGACTGGATCTCGGCAAGCACTTCACCGTTCGCCGGGTTAACCGCGTTGAAAGTTTTTCCATCGGTACTGTCTACATAGGCACCATTAATATAGAGCTTCTGTAAGCCAAAACGGGACATAGGTTCTCCTTGGGTTATCCTCAGGGTGGCGTTTGCCCCCGGAGTTGAAACGTAATGTATTCGGTCGTGAGCGCGATCGCCTGCGTCTGGTTGAACGCCGCGCCGCGCAACGCACTGCGCAGCCACAGGCCGTCAATCAGTGCTGCCAATCCTTTGGCTGCCAGTCGCGCCTGCGCCTTGGGCAGTTGGCGACTAAATTCGGCACACAGGTTGGAATACAGCCGACGGCCGTTCACCTGTTGCAGCCGATTAAGCTGCGGCTGGTGCAAGCTGCTGGCCCAAAACGCCAGCCAGGTTTTCATCGCCGCACTGTTGATCTGGCTGTCGTCGAAGTTACCGGCGACGATCGCCTGCAGCCGTGATGCCGGGCTCTGGTCGCTTAACGCCTGTAGCCGCAGCTTCACCGCCTCGCCCAAATGGCTAATCAAATAGCGCATAGTGGCTTCCAGCAGGCCGTTCTTGTCCTTGAAATAATGGCTGATGATGCCGTTGGAAACTCCGGCCCGCCGCGCTATTTGCGCGATGGTGGCGTCATGCATTCCCACTTCGTTCACCGCGGCCAGCGTGGCATCTATCAACTGCTGCCTTCTGATTGGCTGCATTCCTACCTTTGGCATAATTCGACTCTCACAAAACCGACTTCGGCCTCGTCTCAGCGGCGGGATTTCACGCCCTTTTCACCTGCTGAACTTGGTCTTCATGCTCACTATTAAACTTTTTTTTGATTGAACGTTCAATAAAAATTGCATATATTTTATTACCGCTTGGTTACAAATATGTACTTTTCGGTTGTGGAACTGGCTGATTTTTGTGAGGTATTTAACGAATCTGACCAAAATCAGTGTCTGTAAGCGGTTCCCACCACGAAACGATTTTCTGTTTCGTTAACAAGCAAAGCGGCAATCTTTGGCAAGCAGAATAGCGATTGCCGCGGCTTTATATCCGCACTTTTCCGGACGGCGCCGATGCGTCCGTTCAGGCTGGTGTGTGGGCACGATTTTACTCAGTTGTTAAAAAACAGAGGAAGACGATGACAACACGCGAAACCTCCTCAAAACCACAAAAGGATGGCCTTAATCCGGTGGTTTTCTTTACCTCGGCGGGGCTGATTCTGGCCTTCTCGCTGATGACCATCTTTTTTACCGATTTCTCCGGGCGATGGATCACCCGCACCCTGAATTGGGTTTCAACCACCTTCGGCTGGTATTACCTGCTGGCCGCTACTCTGTACATCGTATTTGTGGTGTTTATCGCCGCGTCGCGCTTCGGTTCGATCAAGCTCGGGCCAGAACAGTCGAAACCCGAATTCAGCCTGATGAGTTGGGCAGCGATGCTGTTCGCCGCCGGCATCGGCATTGATCTGATGTTCTTCTCGGTCGCCGAACCGGTGACGCAATATATGATGCCACCGGAAGGCCAGGGCCAGACGATGGAAGCCGCCCGCCAGGCCATGGTGTGGACACTGTTCCACTACGGGCTGACCGGCTGGTCGATGTATGCGCTGATGGGCATCGCCCTCGGCTACTTCAGCTACCGCTATAACCTGCCGTTGACCATCCGTTCGGCGCTCTACCCGATTTTCGGTAAACGCATCAACGGCCCGATCGGCCACAGCGTAGACATAGCGGCCGTGCTGGGCACTATCTTCGGCATCGCCACCACGCTGGGTATTGGCGTAGTGCAGTTGAACTACGGGCTGAAAGTTCTGTTCCACATTCCGGAAAACCTGACGGTTCAGGCCGCGCTGATCCTGCTTTCGGTGATCATGGCGACCATTTCGGTGACCTCAGGTGTTAACAAGGGCATCCGCATTCTGTCCGAACTCAACGTGCTGTTGGCGTTGGGACTGATCATGTTCGTGCTGTTCTTCGGGGATACCGAATTCCTGCTCAATGCGCTGGTGCTCAACGTTGGCGACTACGTTAACCGCTTTATGGGAATGACCCTTAACAGCTTCGCCTTCGATCGTCCGGTAGAATGGATGAACAACTGGACCCTGTTCTTCTGGGCCTGGTGGGTGGCCTGGGCGCCGTTTGTCGGCCTGTTCCTGGCGCGTATTTCGCGTGGGCGCACCATCCGCCAATTTGTAGTCGGTACGCTGATTATTCCTTTCGTGTTCACCCTGCTGTGGCTGTCGATTTTCGGCAACAGCGCGCTGTATCAGATCATTCACGGTAACGCCGCTTTCGCGCAGGAAGTAATGCAGTATCCAGAACGCGGTTTCTACAGCCTGCTGGCTCAGTATCCGGGCTTCACCTTCAGCGCCTCGGTGGCAACCATCACTGGCCTGCTGTTCTACGTCACGTCGGCGGATTCAGGTTCACTGGTTTTGGGTAACTTCACCTCGCGCCTGAGCGACATCAACAACGATGCGCCCAACTGGCTACGTATTTTTTGGTCGATAACCATTGGTCTGCTGACCATTGGCATGCTGATGACAGACGGCGTGCCCGCGTTGCAAAAAACCACGGTGATCATGGGCCTGCCGTTCAGCTTTGTGATCTTCTTCGTGATGGCCGGATTGTATAAGTCATTGCGGGTAGAGGATTACCGCAAAGCCAGCGCGTTGAACACCAATGCGCCAATGCCGGTGTCCAGCAATGACGTGCTCAACTGGAAACAGCGCCTGTCGCGCGTAATGAATTATCCTGGCACGCAGTACACGCAGAAAATGCTGGATACCCGTTGCCGACCGGCAATGCAAGAAGTGGCGCGTGAGCTGGAACTGCGCGGTGCCAAAGTGGAATTCAGTGAGGTACCGCCGACCGAAGATGAACGTTTGAGCCATCTGGAGCTGCTGGTGCATCTGGGCGAAGAGCAGAACTTCATCTACCAGATCTGGCCACAGCGTTATTCGGTGCCGGGCTTTACCTATCGCGCCCGCTCCGGCAAGTCGCACTACTACCGGTTGGAAACCTTCCTGATGGAAGGCACCCAGGGCAATGACCTGATGGATTACAGCAAAGAGCAGGTGATCGGCGATATTCTCGATCAGTATGAGAAACACCTGAACTTTGTGCATATCCACCGTGAGGCACCGGGCAATACCCTGACCTTCCCGGATATGTGATCCGTTCATCATGGCCAAAAGGCGCAGTTTAAAAACTGCGCCTTTTTTTACGGTATATCGTCAGGCAAGTCGGCTTTTAGCAGCAGTATCGAACCCGCCAATAACACCAGATCCTTTAGCAGAAAGCTGGTGGCCCCCCCCATCGCCGGAAAGCCACCGGCCGAAGCTTCCCAGGCACCCGGTGTGGAGAAGATCAGCGTCAGGGTCGTCAGATAAGTCAGTGTCGATCCCACCGCCCCCAATAACCCCAAACGTCGCGACCAAAAACCGGCCAGCAGCAAAAGACCAAAGCTCCACTCGGCAACCCCTAACGCATAACTGGCACCGCGAATGCCAAACACATCGTGCATCCAGGCCAGCAGCGGGCTATTACCAATCAGAGGCACCAGCCCCTGCGCTTCATAATCAAACCACTTGGCATAGCCGAAAGCGGCGAAGATCACCACCAGCGCCAGCCGCATAAAGGCCACGTCCCAGTTCGAGCGCTTAAAGCGCTGCAGCCACATTGTCTGAACCATCGTCCCTCCCGTTGTACTTGCCCGCAGCCGGGATTAAACCAGCGTCCATCCGGCTGCGGGACGCGGCGGCTTACTGCCCCATAGCGTCTTTTTGCATAGCGTCTTTACTCATACTGTCTTTCTTCATGCCGTCATGCTTCATGGCGTCTTTACCCATGCTGTCTTTCTTCATGCCATCGTGTTTCATGGCATCTTTGCCCATGCCGTCTTTCTTCATGCAATCCTTGCCCATACACTCTTTTTTCATGCCGTCTTTGGCCATACCCTCGTGCGACATCTGGCTCATGCCGTCTTTTTTCATCGCGTCTTTGCCCATGCTGTCGGCGGCATTGGCACCGAGGGAACCTAACATCAACGCGCTACACATCATTACTGCGAATAACTTTTTCATGGTATTTCCTTTTCTCATTTAAAAAGCACCTGTGTGCCGGGGATAGTTGGGGCCGTCGTTAGCTGCCGCCAAACCAGTTGTAACCTTGATCTTCCCAGTAGCCGCCGGGAAAGCGGTTGGTGATCTCTATGACCTGAATATGTTTCGGGTTCTTGTAGCCGAGCTTGGTCGGCATGCGCAGCTTCATCGGATAGCCGTATTTACGCGGCAGGATCTGGCCATCGTAAGTCAGCGCCATAATGGTTTGCGGATGCAGCGCCGTGGCCATGTCGATGCTGGTGTAGTAGTCGTCGGCGCATTTGAAGCTGACATAGTTGGCGCTCAGGTCCGCGCCGATCGCCTGCAGAAATTGCGCAAAGGGTACGCCCCCCCACTTACCGATGGCACTCCAACCCTCAACGCAGATATGGCGCGTCACCTGGCTGATTTGCGTCATGCTGTGCAATTGCGGCAAGGTCCACGGCTGCTTATTCAGCACTAACCCACTGACTTCCAGCCGATAATCCTCGCCATTGATATCCGGCGCTTCTTCTTCGGCGTAAAACGCGTTGAACGGGAACGGACGAGTAATCTGCGACTCGGCATACACCGGTGCCAAATGGTCGGCGTTAAACAGCCACCCCTGCACCCGATCGTTAAAGCGCGAGATACGGCTCAACGCCTGCTCCACATGGGTGTTGTCGCTAAGGTCACAGCCGGTGAGCATCGCAATGCCACCCAGCGTCAACCCGTTACGCAGAAAACGGCGGCGTGAAGAGGAGGTCAATTGGCGCGCCAGCAACTGCTGTGCTTCCCTGACAATCTCCCGGCCTTCACTCAGGCTGATAAGGGGTTTATCTGTTTTCATCGGGTTCTCCTTAACGTCCACGCAGCATGGCCAACAGCGTGCGTGGTACCAGCGCCACCATGACCAGGTGCACTACTACAAACCCCACCAGCGCCGACATGGCGTAAAAGTGGATATAACGTGCCGCTTCATAGCCGCCGAGCAATTCGCGCAGCAGCGGAAATTGCACCGACTTCCACAACACCAGGCCAGACATCACCATCACTACGCCTGCCACCATCACAAACAGATAAGCAGCTCGCTGCACCATGTTGTAATGACGCAAATCGCTATGACCGAGTTTGCCCCGCAGCGCCGCCAGCAGATCGCTCAACAAGGCTTTTGGGCTGAGCGGCCAAAATTTGCGTTTCAAACGGCCGCTGAACAGATTGATCAGCAGATAACACAACCCGTTGATCCCAAACAGCCACATGCCGGCGAAGTGCCATTGGAGCGCCCCACCCAACCAACCGCCTAGCGTCAGCTCATTGATAAAACTGAAGTTGAACAGCGGGGAAGCGTTATAGATGCGCCACCCGCTGGTGACCATGATCAGCATCGCCAACGCATTCAGCCAATGCGTCAGTCGCAGCCACAGCGGGTGGATCAGTACGGGTTTCTCCGGCGTAATGGACATGGCCATGACGTCTCTCCTGACGGTGGCGGTTTCGATGGGCTGAGTATCCGTCCGATTTGTTCCCCAAGACCTCACGCAAAGTTAAATAAAATGTGATAACTCAGGCTCCGGTGGTTGTGTAGACTTCACTAAGGCCTGGCAATCAGCGGTGAGAGAATGGAAAAGCCAAAGAAAATTTTAATCGTCGAGGATGACGGCAATATCGCGGAGCTGCTGCAGTTACATCTGCGCGACGAGGGTTATGACATCAGCCATGCCGCCGATGGCAATCTGGGGATGGCGATGCTGGAACAGGGCGGCTGGGACGCATTGATCCTCGATTTGATGCTACCGGGGATCGATGGGCTGGAGATCTGCCGCCGCGCGCGCAACATGACGCGCTACACGCCGATCATCATCACCAGCGCGCGATCCAGCGAGGTACATCGCGTGCTGGGGTTGGAACTCGGTGCCGACGACTATCTCGCCAAACCCTTTTCGATGCTGGAACTGGTGGCCAGGGTTAAGGCACTGTTTCGTCGTCAGGAAGCCATGAGCCGCAACCTGAAAATGGACGCCGGCACCTTGAGCTTTGACGGCCTGACCATCGATCCGATTGCGCGTGAAGTACTGTTGAATCATCAAGCCATCGACCTGACGCCGCGTGAATTCGACCTGCTGTATTTTTTTGCCAAACACCCCGGCAAGGTCTTTTCCCGCTTGAGCCTGCTCAACCAGGTGTGGGGATATCAGCACGAAGGCTATGAGCACACCGTGAATACCCACATCAACCGGCTGCGCATCAAGATTGAAAGCAACCCGGCGGAACCCGAGCGCATCCTCACCGTGTGGGGTATGGGCTACAAATTCGCGGCAGCGCCGCAAGAGTGAATCATGAAAAACCTTACGTTAACGCAACGTCTGACCCTGATCTTCGCACTGCTGATGGTGGTCAGCTGCGCCATATCCGGCTGGATGCAGGTGCGCAGCAGTACCCAGTACAGCCAGGCGGTGATCCAGCGGTTGTCCGGTAATCTGGCGCAGCACATTGCCGACAGTAACCCGCTGTTGGGGCAAAACGGGCTGAACGCCCCCTCGGTTCACAGCCTGTTCGATCAACTGATGGCGGTAAACCCCAGCGTTGAGGTCTACCTGCTCGACAAACAGGGCAATATCATTGGCAACGCCGCGCCGGCCGGCCACCTGAAACGCCAGAAAGTGGATCTGCTGCCGTTGCAGGCCTTGTTCGATGGCGCCAGCATGCCGGTTTACGGCGATGACCCGCGCAACCCGAATGCCAGAAAAGTGTTCAGCGCCGCACCGCTGAAGGTCAATGGTCAGGTTGAAGGCTATTTGTACGTGGTGCTGCTGGGCGAAGACTACGACGCGCTGGCCAGCAACGCGCTGTTTAGCTCTGCGGTTTCCATGGCGCTGTGGTCATCGGGCCTGATGGTGCTGTTCAGCCTGTTGGCCGGCGGATTCGCGTTCTATTGGGTCACCCGGCCAATCCGTCGTCTTACGCGTCAGGTCAGCGAGCTGGACAGCGGCGGCATCGCTGCGGTACAGGCCTATGCCGCGCTGCCGGTCGACGCCGCCGGACGCGACGAGGTCAGCCGACTGCAGCAAGCCTTCAACAGCATGGCGCAACGCATCGCCTTACAGTGGCAGTCGCTTTCACAGCAGGACCAACAGCGCCGCGAGTTTATCGCCAATATCTCGCACGACCTGCGTACCCCGCTGACTTCGCTGCACGGCTACCTGGAAACGCTGTCGGTAAAATCGGCCAGCCTGAGTGAAAACGATCGCCAACGCTATCTGGAGATCGCGCTGGCGCAGAGCCGCAAGGTTGGTCGGCTGGCGCAGGAGCTGTTCGAGCTGGCACGGCTGGAGTATGGCGTGGTGAAACCGCAGAAAGAGCCGTTCTCGCTCAGCGAGCTGGTGCAGGATGTGTTCCAGAAGTTCGAGCTGGCAGCCGAGGCTCGCCAGCAACGGCTGCTGGCTGATATCGCCCCGGGCATTCCATTGGTGTTCGCCGATGTCAGCATGATTGAACGCGTGTTGACCAACCTGCTGGACAACGCTATTCGTCACACGCCACTGGGGGGCGAGATTGAAGTGCGGCTCTGGCAGCAGGCAGGCAAGGTGCTGGTTCAACTCAACGACAGTGGCCCCGGTATCCCACAGGAGCTGCGCGCCGATCTGTTCGTTCGCCCTTCTATTCTGAGCAGCGCGCGTCGCCACGCCAGCGGGCTGGGATTAATGATCGTGCGGCGCATTTTGTTGCTGCACGACAGCGATATCCAACTGATCGAACAACCGCAACGCGGTGCCTGCTTCCGCTTCTCAATCCCGCTGCGTTAGCGCGTTATTATTCGTTGAGGCAGCTTTTATCGATGCTGATAAATTTGTCGTTATAGATAATAAATTTCTGCCCTTTCTGGCGAATACCGGCATGAGTCAAAGTATCGCCAGGACGCAGGTATTCGGTTACCCCTTCTTCATCGGTACTGTCGCAACCGGGCTTGATCAACAGCTTGAAGTAGGTGTTGCCGGTATTGGTGACGGTGCCGCGCTGTGAATCGAGCCGATAGGCAAAATTGGTCTGACGTGGCCGCACCACCAAAATGGTGTCCATTACCACGATTGGCTCCAGCGTCACGCCAGTCGCCTTTTGCCCTGCGGGATCGAATAAGCGGGTCGGAATTTCTCGGAACGATACCCGGTAATAGCGTTCGCGGTTATCCTGCGGCCCGCGGTAAAAGAACTTGTAATATTCGCTCTGTCCCGCCTGCAGCTGGAGTTGACGAGGGGCAAACAGCAGTTCGCCATCGGCCGGTTTGCTCCGCGTTTCGCTATCACCCGGTCGATCAATGGCCCGCAGCGTCACCTGATAAATACGCGCGCTGCGGTTATTGTTCAACACCCGCTTGGCGGTGAAGGATTGGTCCTGATCCATCGCGAACGTCAGGGTGCCAACGTTAATCGCGCTGGCATAAAATGGCAGGCACAATAGCCCGAGCAGCAAGCTTCTCACAGCCTTTCCCCTAGTTAATGTTGCGCCAGGTGGCTTCAACATGGATCTCACCGGCGGCGCTAACGTCGCCGTACCAACCATTACCTTCAATCGTCCTCAGTGAAATCGGGTTATTCATCGGGATACTGAATTTCACCCGTGTTTTGTTTAACACCCCTACCTCGCCGGAAATGTCATTCCACGGCGTACTGCTCCATAACGCATTCGTCATGTCATGCCACTGCCCGTCGCAGCCGGCGTCATAATCCTGCTGCCCGTTGGTGCTGGTAGTGATGCTCAGCGTCGCCGGGAACGGTACTTTGGTGCTGTTATCCGCCGAGGAAAAAATGCAGTAGCTTCTGCCGCTGAGGGCCTGTGTCGGGCCGGTGGCCATGACTCTCACCTCATCGGCAGCGGTTTTACCGCTGGTGGTAACAATATAAGTAAACTCCAGCGGTGGCTCACCCGGTCCAACGTAACCTTCACGATGAGGGGTATTGTCATAGTCGTCAGAAATAATGCTAATGCTGAAATCGCGCGGTTTAATAATCAGCTGGTTTGAGGTGGAAAACTCATACCAGCCGGACTCCGGCGACGTGGTGTTCTGGAAGCGGAAGTTAATCAGGTCGCGAGTGCCACTGTCGGAGATCCCCAGCTTCACCATCTGCTTAAAGAAGTTGCTGGCGAAAAAGACGTAGATGGCATTGCTGCTTTTCAGCTCGTTAAAGGTGTAATAGCTGCCGGTACCGGAAGTGTTTTTCCAGGTGTTGCCGTTCAGACTGAACTGCAGGTCGGCGGCGTTAACCGCCGAGGACAGCGCCGCATGGTTAATGGCCGGGAACACGTGAATCGAGGTATTGCTGACGCTGCCATCGGTCTGCAGATCGTAGCTGACCATTTTGCACATGATGCCGGCGCGCGCACCGATAGTCTGGTTTTTACAGTCGGCATTCCCCTCACCGATGATCGGCACGCCGTCGCTGTTAACAAACACTTCCGATACCGCGTTGGTGTTGATAAAGCGCAGATGCGCGGCCTTGCTGTGGGTCACGGTGCGTTTATACCAATTACCGCTGGCCTGGTTCTGGCACCGTCCCCCAGCGCCGGCATCATAAGTGGCCGAGGTCTGGCAGCTGTTAATCTGCATACTGAATGCATCGCCGGGGGCCATCTGCTGCAAATATTGGTAGAAACTCGGCGACATCATGCCGTGCATCCATTTTGCGCCGCCCGGCGTCACCACCGCACCATAAAACCCTTTTTCATCGGTGCTTTGCGGCAGGATCAGGCTGGTGTCCATATTACAGCCCGCATACCAGTTAATGCAGCGCAGGCCGAGGAACGGATTTTTTATCGGGGCATTTTCCAGCCACATGTCAAAGCGGTTGTTCGCCGACAGGCCGGTGTTATAACCATTGTCCACATAGCCCAGGCTCTGCTGATAAATGGTGCCGGAGCCGCCGTATTTCAGGCCGGTCCATTTATTCGCACCGGTCATGCGCGGATCCAGCACCCCGGACGGCGTAACGAAAAAGTTGTCGTCGGCGTTGTTTTCAACGAACACGAACTTCACGGTCGCGGCGTTTGGCCAGTTGGTAACGGTAACCGCCGCACGCAACGGCAGGGCCACCCACAGCATAAGCAGCAGCGCAATTTTAGCCTTCATTGATCGTTTCTCCTGCCTGCATATTGTTGCCGGCATAGGTTTTCAGCCCGGTACAGACCACGTCACCGACCCACACGGCGCCCTGAGCCTTGCTCAGATCCAGATCCACTTCGCAGCTCTGGTTACCGCTATGCGTAAAGTCGATAACCGGGAATTTCTTATCGACGTCCATAATGAATTCGCCTTTGTCATCGGTGCGGGTGCGCCCGATATGGTTTTTGATATAGGCGTTGGCCAGCAGCGTGCCGTCTTCAGCCTTGATGCGACCAAACACCGTCACCATCTGTTTGATTTCTGGCGTGATCACCGCCACGTTACCCGGATACAGCGTCAGCTTGCTCTTGCGTTTGGTGACGATATCGAAGCTTTCCGCCGAGTTTTTATTGTTCATCAACTCCACTTCGTACTGACCGTACGGCGACAACGGCACATAGTTTTTATTGCCGGTCAGCTTGACCGTCCGTCCGTCGACCCGGGCGGTCAGCATGCCGTCGTTTTCAATACCGGTATTAAAGATGATGCCCGCATTGCCTTCGCTTCGGCCGCTGGCCGCAATATCACGCCCCTGCCAACCCATGCTGCCGCTGGCGGACAGGCTCGAGTTGACGTAACCGTCGGCGGAGCTGCTGACGTTGACCGTACCGGCGGAATATTTGGTATCAAAGCGCGCGTATGCACCGCCGTTAAGGCTGTTATCGCCGTTAGTGTCGCCGGATATCGCCCGCGACAGGTTGGCGCCGAGGGTGCGGATCGGCCCGTTTTGAATATCCTTGCGCGCCGCCAGGTTAGCCGTGGTATAGCCGTTTTGATTGGAAACTCCAGCGCTGAGCCAATTGCCCATCGGCAAAGAGAAGTCCAGCGCAATATATTTACCGGTATTTGCGCTGTAGCCACCGTTGTTATAGCGCTGTATGCCGGCGCGTACGCCCAGCGTGCCAAAACGGCCAGTAAACACATTTTGATAATAATCGGCGTTGTAGTAATGACTGTTGTTCTTCTTATCGTCGTTGTAGCTGAGACTCAGGCTACCCAACGGCGACCATAGCGCACCAAAATTCATCGTGCCGCCGATGGCACGGTTATATGCATCGTTTTGCAGCAGTTTGTCGCCAATCGAGGTTTTTTCCTGATTGATCCACACACTGCTGAAACCGCCAGGCAGTGCTGCGCTGACGCTGTTAACCATGCTCCATGAGCTGTCGGAGGCCGCCATGTTCTGCAGGTTGAACTGAATCGACTCGGTGAGCGGTACGCTGATGCGGCTTTCACCGACCGCGTTGCTGTCAAACGAATAGCCGGACAGCGCCCAGTTGAGCCTGTTTACGTTGCCGGTAGCAGAGGCACCCAGCAGATAAGAATCTTTCGCCGGTCGCTGACGTTGGTTATCGCCGCGCCAGTCGTCCATACGGATCATTCCGCCCCAAAACTGCCAGGCCAGCGGCGCATTGGCACCACGATTGGGGCTGAACAGTTTGTTCACCCGCTGCATGCGCTTATCTACCACCTTGCCGTTGACCACCACTTCGACTTCGACGTCATAAATGCCGTAAGGCAAGTTACCGGTATCCACTTCATGGTTACCCATGGCAAAATTTTGTACGCTGAGCAGCCGCCCTTCACGCGACAAGTGCACTTCCCCCGCCGATGGGAAAAATGCCACGATCGGCGTCAGCGACTGGCTGTTATCAAAAACGGTAGAGTTGGCACGGTTACCGTAGGACAGGCCGTAGATCTTGCTGGAGTTGATGGTGGTGACCGGTCCCAGCGACTGCAGGTTCCAGCTGTCGAGCATGCCGGCGGCAAAGCGGCGGCCGGCAAAATCGCGCTCGTACATCGCCTTATACAGCGTAGCGTTTTCGTCGCCGCTGCCGATGCCGTAAATCGAACCGTTCACTTCCACGTGGTGCTCGCGCAAAGCGGTAACGCTGTTGAGTGACAGGTAACTGGAAGTGTTGCCCTCGCTGGCACGGGTGCGGTTATCGTAAATACCAAGGTTATAGTCCAGCGTGCTGCTGACGGCATTGACGCTCGACGCGCCAATGTCGCTGGAGCGCGCGCGGAGCAGGGTTCCCATCGCGGACGCTTTCACCACCAGCTGTAAATTGAGCTGGCGGAAATCCAGCGCCAGCCAGGCGTCGGGCGTCAGCGCAATACGCTGCTGCCGATCAAATGCGGTCTCCTGCAGCGCCTGCAGCTGTTTGATGGTTTCCGCAGTCAGCGGTGTCCCCTCGTCGCCATCTTCCAGGGTAATTTGGCGAATTTTTAGTTGGTCGTTTTCGAGGTACAAAAAGGCATGGCCAATACGGCGGTCGTCTTTTACACCGCTGTTTTTTTCAAAGTGCAACAGCAGGGGGATGCTCATGCCTTCGCGCAACGCCAGGCTGAAGGTCTGGGGGATCAAAACGCCATCAATCTGGGTCAGTCCGGCAGCCATCGTCGTCTGACCCGGCAACAGCACGGCAGGAAGCACAAGCGCGCCGGCGGCAAGCAGGGTTTTCAACAACACATCATCCAGCGCACCTTTCACATCCACTCCTTGAATTCTTGTTATGAGTTCCATTCCGTATAGGCTTTGCCGTGGGTTACGCAGTCCGTTATTTCACCGGGATAAACTGGTCGCCATGCCACAGCGCAACGCGACCCTTCTTGTCGCTGACATCCACCTTGCTGAAAGCTCGAGCCTTGCCTGGCATGACGAAATAGTTTTCCTTGCAGTCATTCCCCTCTTTCTTGTCGCGGCAATTACCGTAGGCCACCACCTTAAAGGTGGCGTTGCCGGTGTTTTTGATCTGGCCGTCGGCAAACTGATAGTCGAATTGGTCCTGCCGTGGCGCCACCACCAAAATGGTGCCGATACGTGCCGATGTGGTGGCAACCGCGTTGCGTTTAGCCGAGTTTTTCCCCACATCGCTCAACGCCTGATCGAACCAGACAATGCGGTAATACCGTTCCTGGTTGTCGCTGGGGCCTTTGTAATAGAAACGGACCACGTCGCTGGCATTGGCCGGTAATATCAGGCTGGCCGGCGACAGCAACATTTCATCTTTACTGCCCATCGGGAGCACCGTGCCGGACTCCAGCGGGCTGGAAATTCGCTCGATCTTGATATTCACCAGACGACCGCTGTCGGTGGTGTTCTTGATTTCTTTACTCAGACGCGCGCTATCGCTGTGCATGAACGAGCTGATCTCACCGACGTCGAGCGCGAAAACAGGTTGAGACAGCGATAGCAACAGGCAGGCGGCGAGAGAGAGTCGTTTCATAACGGTATTCCAGTGACGTTCTTCAGCGGGGTGGAATAAGCAGGGGATTGCCCCCTGCTCTAAACCAGCAACTCGGGGATTACGCAGTCCAGGTGGCGTTGAATTCCACGCTCACATCACCGCTCCAGATACCTTCCGGCAGGGTGCTGAAGTCGGTGACCGCAGTGGTACCGTCAGAGGTGGCGCCAATAATGGTGAAAGTGAACTGATCTTGTGCGCTGGTGCGGACAGCCTGATTGTAAGCGTTGGATAACGCGCTCAGGTTGCCGCCCAAAATGCCGGCAGAGGTGTCGATCATGGTGGTTTCCGCCGTTTTCTCTACCGCTGCGCCGTTGTAGTTCACGCCGACATTCAGGGTTGAGCCAGAGGTATCCAGCTGAGTCAGGGTGTTTGAAACCAGTTTAGAAGTCAGTTTGAAGGCAGTTGCAGTGGCATCCCCTTCTACGGTCACGTCAAACAGACCTTTCTGGCTGTTGAAACCCTTGATGCCTTCCGCATAGTTGAAAGACAGGCTGCCGATTGGGGTAACAACCAGTTTGCTGGTGGTGTCTTTCTTCGCGGTAGCAGACCAGGTAGCCAGCGCCTGAGCGGTAACGTCGGCGGCTTGAGCAGTGCTGACCGCAGCGAAGGCGGAAATGATTGCCAGAGCCAGTGTAATTTTCTTCATGGTAAAACTCCCTTCAACTTTAAATATGATTGTGCGTCCATTAGCCTGACGTGCCTTAATCAGTCACTTGCATGAGTGCTTTTAGCCAGTCTGCTTGACGGAGAAAAGAGTAACCGCATCAAATCAAAAAAGAACCATTAACTACCAATGGTCAAATATTTAGATTTTTATTCTTACTTTAATGTTTATTTTGCTTCCAGTAAGTTAAAAGGGCCATGTAATGATGCTGCAGGGAACAAAACACCTATTGTTTTCATCCCCTCTAAAACCACGTTAACGGTATATAAAACGCACTATTGCGTCAGCGCATAAATAAGGGCGACAGGTTTATTTTTGTAGGATGTTTAATTTGATGCAGATCAATTCATCTGGGTGGCTGGCAGGAAATAAAGGGATAAGCGCTTGGAACGAGAAAGTATTAAACCGCCGGCGCGGCGTGTGCCATTACAACCGACGGCGAATTTTTAGGCCGGGTGTTGAGTCCTGAAGGCCAAAATCAGGCGCATAAACCCTGCTTGATTAAGCCTCAGCTTACGCATGATATTCAGCTTATGGCTACTGACCGTTTTACAACTGCGATGGGTAATACTGGCGATATGTCGCGGATTGGCGCCGGCGATCATCATCGCCAATATTTGCCATTCGCTACGGGACAAGGGTTCTACCGCGGATATCAACGCTTTCTGAATCGCCGGACTACGGTAACTTACCCCCGTGCCGACAGCGTCAATGGCCTGATACAGGCAAACCAATGGATCGTCTTTGGCCACCAGGGATAAATGCGTTTGAGCAGCCAGAATGGTCAATATGCTGGCATTGGTCACTTCGGTAAATATGATCAGTGGCGTCTTGGGCCAAATATCCTTTATCGTCAGGATGAAATGTAATACATCATACAAACTCTCACTTTCATTATACAGCTCCATTATGAGGATTTGTTTCTCATTCTCCTTTAACCCTGCCTCCACTGCCCTGATGCTGTGCACAAATTGGTAGTGTATGGGTTCGGTTCCAATAAGTGCCCGTAATCCTTTTCTCACCCAGGGGTTGGGTTCGAAAAAGAGAATGTCCTCCCTGAAAGAGATATTTTTCATAATCTATTACCATAATTAGGTATTACAAAAGCGGTTGGCGCAGAAATGCAAGGCAGCGCCGGCGAGCAAAATATAAGGCTTGCATCGAATAAATGCTGCATTATTAACCAGGTGGTGAAAATTAAGTATTTAATATCAAGACAATAAAGATTGGTGGCATATTCCTTTCCCCCGGGGTGGCGTTCATCCTGACACCGATTGATGATTAATTAAGAATTGCGGCGTTGTCGCTTTCGAGCCCAGAGCAAATCTCTACCCGATGTTCGCGTAAAATGCGACAGCGCAGAAAAAACAGTCGGGAAATGCCCGAAATGTAAGAACGTACCTGATTGCTGCGTACTACCAACAGGAATTCGTCACCGCTGCACTCTGCCGTTTGCGGGCCCGCATAGGCCAGAATGTCGCGACTTAGAGCAGCACTGACGGCAGCTGAGGCGCCCGGCATCGACATAAACACCTTACAACTGCTGACTTTGCCCAGATAGATTTCTTGCCGGGAAACCGAACCGGTGAGATAGGTGGTAATGCCAACCGCCAGCATAATTACCCCCAATGCCACTACGCTGACTATCGCCCACCAGCGCCGGGAATATCCGGTATAAACCGCTTCGGCTGCGGCTGAAGAGCCTGACGAAGGCGCGATTTCCGCTTGAACCGGCGCCGGTGGAGGGGAATTTATATCTCCATTTACGAAACGATCTTCCGGCCCTTCGCAAGACTCCACCCTAATTTCATATCGCAGCATAAAACCGACCTTGGGGACGGTGACAATCACCTCGTCCTCAATGCCCAGATTTTTAATAACCCGACGTAATTTACTCACACATTGGTTAAGATTATTGTTGCCTGACACCATGCCATAATCATCCCAAACCTTCTTGAATATTACCTCCCGCCCCACTGGCTCGCCATGATGCGTAATCAATAGCAGCAGTAACCGCTTCGACGGATTGGAAATAGAGATGGGATCTTCAGGAAAATCTGTCAGGCTCATGGTTCCCGTATCCACGTCAAAAATGATGTGGTCATTAATTCTATATTTCATTTTTCACAGGTTTCACTCTAGGATTATTTATCGCCGGCGTTAAATGTTAATAGAATATTAAGCAATATTTAATCAGGTTAATTAGCCAACCTTAGCCACTGACCCTTCTGAAAATCAATTAACGCCACAAAGTAAATATTTCTCACCTTATCATTTTTGATATAAGAATTTTCTCATATGCCATAACCAAAGATTATACAAACATCCACATCATTGATATATTTATATGTAAAAGATCTTAAAGTTAGTTTTTTGTTTTGTAAATTACCGCCTTTAAGCTGAAAATTCTCGTCATTCCTTTAATGCAAGCAATTTTAATAACAACATAACGATGAGTGAATTTTTCCAAAAGGGGTCGCCGCCAAAAAACCGGGCTTAGGCCACAACATTGCCCTAATTCTGGTCAGAATTAATCTTTTGATCCGGAGGTGATTGGGTTAGCCCAGCGGTAAATGAAAGTAAAGAGTTTCGACCAGGCCGGATATACGGATGTGGCCGACCCAGCCAATCAAATCCGGCGTGGTAAATAGGCTATTCTTGCGCGGGGAATATCAGGCTGAAGGTGATGCGAGCAGTATTTTCTTCGACAACACAATGGGCGTGCGCTGTGCCGCCATGCAGTGTCATTATCGCACGGACGATCGCCAGCCCCAGTCCGCTGGCATGGCTGCCGGAACTGCGGGCGGCATCGGCACGATAGAAGCGGTCGAACAACTTGTTCAGATGCGCCGGGGAGATCGGCGGGCCCTGATTGATAACCAGTATCGCCAGCCCACCATCGGCCTGACTGACAGCCTGCAGCTGTACCTGACTGTTTTCATCGGCATAGCGTACCGCGTTGGAGACCAGGTTACTCAATGCGCGCTGAAACAGCATGGCATCCGCCATCCATTGCCCTTCTCCCTGGCAGACCAACGTAATGCCGCGTTCTTCCGCCAAACCTTCGAAGTAGTCAGCCACCCGTTGCAGCTCTTGCGCCACATCAAGCCGCTGAGGGTTCAACACCGCTTGCCCTTCGCCGGCGCGCGCCAGAAATAGAATATTTTCCACCATACGGGAAATACGCTCCAGCTCCTCCATATTGTTCGACAACAAGGTTTCATACTCTTCCACACTGCGCGCCTGATACAGCGCTACCTGACAGTGCCCCATCAGTGCCCCTACCGGCGTGCGGATTTCATGGGCCAAATCGGCGGAGAATTGCGTCAGGCGCAGATAACCTTCATTCAGGCGATCCAACATGGCGTTGAACGAACGGGTCAGTTGCTGCAATTCCTTCGGTACCCCGTGCTCGCTCAGGCGAGTCGACAGCGTGTTCGGGGTGATCACCGCCGCCTGCGCCGCCATTCGCCACAGTGGCTGCAGCCCGCGGCGCATCACCCAGTACCCCAGCAATGCAATCAGAATAAATGCCACCGCGACGGCGGCGACGATCCGCCAGAGATAACGCGCCAGCATCTTCTGCTCATTGACCATCACATGGGCAGCCGAGATTTGCAGCAGGTTACCGTCCTCCAGCCTGACCAGTGCCGATGCAGCACGCAATGGCACTCCTTGAGCGGTCATTCCGCCTTGAACCGCGCTCAAGCGCTGCGGCGTGCCGACCGGCGTCGGGATCACCGGTGGCAGGATCAACCTCGCCGGATTCACGTTGATTAACGGTTTTTTCCCCGGCTGCTGAAAAATCAGCACGTCCTGTTCGTTACCCAGCATATTTTCGAACAGGCCGGTATTCGCCGTCAGACGCTCCAACGGAAAACGCTGACTCAGCAAATTGCGGTAATACTCCACCCGGCCGGTAACCTGCAAATCGCTACGGGTAGTCATCTCCTGACGCATTGCACCGTACAGGTAGCCGCCCGCGCCGCTAACCACCAGAGCTGCCACCAGTGCAAACAGCATGGCGCTGCGCAACGTCAGTGACAAGACGCGCCAACGCTGGATCACGGCCTTCATGAACGCGGTTCGCAAACGTAGCCGATACCACGCACGCTGTGGATCAGCTTGACCTCGAACGGCCGGTCAATCTTGGCACGCAGCCGCTTGATGGCGACATCCACCACGTTGGTATCGCTGTCAAAGTTCATGTCCCAAACCTGGGAGGCGATCATGGTGCGTGACAACACCTCCCCCTCACGTCGTACCAGAAGATGCAACAACATAAATTCTTTATTGGTCAGCGCGATCACCTGCTCCTGCCGCACCGCTTTACGGCGCAGCACGTCGAGCTGCAGGTCGGCTATTACATAGTGATCGGCTTCACGTACCGTGCCACGCCGCAGCAAAGTGCGCAGACGCAACACCAGTTCCGTAAAGGAGAAGGGCTTAATCAGGTAATCATCGGCACCCAGTTCGAGGCCATGAATGCGATCCTGCACCCCATCTCGCGCGGTCAGAAATAGAATGGGCACATCACTTTTCTTGCGCAGTACCTCGATAATCTGCCAGCCGTCCAGCCCCGGCAACATTACGTCCAGCACGATAGCGTCATAGCCGTGTTCCAGTGCCCGAAACAGGCCGTCGGTGCCGTTACGTGCCAAATCGACGCTGTACCCCGCCTCTCCCAGCCCCTTTTTCAGGTAATCACCCGTGCTGATGTCGTCTTCAACCACCAGTATTCGCATTATCGCCACCTCATGACTCTTGCGGAAATACTAGCAGTTCTGGCGGACATTCTTGATGACATTAATGTCATCAAACGGACATGGTGCTGTCCCCGGTGTTCAACCATGCTTAACCGGCAACCTAAACAAAGGAGAACTTTATGATTACCCGTCATCGTTTTGCCGGTTTACTGCTTTCCACTCTCATGCTGTGCAGCGGTGCGGCCGCCGCAGCGCAAACCCCAGGCAAGGTGATTGCCCCGCTGCGTGGCGTTATCGATCAGGTGAGCGACACCAGCCTGCAGGTCACCGATCGCAAAGGGGAAAAGGTCAGCGTCAAGCTCAATGACCAGACCCGAGTGCTGAGCGTGTCGAAGGGCACGCTGGATGATATCAAGCCGGACAGCTTTATCGGCACCGCTGCCGTACCGCAGCCTGACGGCTCTTTGAAAGCGTTGGAAGTGCACGTGTTCGCAGCCAGCCTGCGTGGCACCGGCGAAGGCCACTCGGCCTGGGAATCCGCCGACGGTAAGGTCGACACCATGACCAACGGCACCGTGGGCAAACTGGTGAAGTCCAACGGCCGCACCCTGACCGTGACCTACGGTAACCAGCAGAAAACCGTTAACGTGCCGGAAGATGTGCCGATCGTTACCCTGGATCCCGGTGACCGCAGCCTGCTGAAACCGGGCGCGCATATCGTGTTGTTCTCCGCCACGGACGATAAGGGCGAACGCGTCGCTACCCGCATTTCTGCCGGCAAAGACGGTACCGTTCCACCGATGTAATTCAGGAGTGCATGATGAAAAGCAACGCGCCGCGGCCGGTGCATCGCTGGCCGGTCCGCCTGACCCATTGGATTAACCTGTTCGCCATGGTCTGCATGTTCATGAGCGGCTGGGAAATCTATAACGCTTCGCCGCTGTTCGGCTTCCGCTTTCCGCCGCAAGTCACGCTCGGCGGCTGGCTGGGCGGCGCGATCGGCTGGCATCTGGCGGTGATGTGGCTGCTGGCCTGCAACGCGCTGTGTTATGTCTTGTGGAGCCTGTTCAGCGGCCACTTGCGGCGCGATCTGCTGCCGCTTGGCCTCGGCGCGCTGCGGCGCGATATCTGGCAAGCCGTGACGCTGCGGCTCAAACATCAGCATGGTCATTACAACGCCATTCAAAAACTGATGTACCTCGGCGTACTGTTTCTGGGGCTGCTGCTGGTGCTCTCCGGGCTAGCCATTTGGAAACCGGTGCAGTTACAAGGTTTGGTTAGCCTGTTCGGCGGCTTTGACATTGCGCGTTACGTACATTTTTTCGCCATGGCAGGCATTGGCTTATTTGTGGTGATTCACCTGCTGATGGTGATTATCGTGCCGCGCACGCTGTGGGCAATGATAACGGGTGGCAAACATGACGGATAAAAAACAACGCCCCATGGCACCGGGGCTGGAACCGGCACAAAAGAAACAGCTGGTTAATTTGCAGCGCCGCCTGATGCTTCGCTCCGGCCTGACGCTGGGTGGCGTCGCCATGCTGACCGGCTGCAACCTGCAGGACGGTGACCAGGTGGATAAAGTGCTGTGGGCAATGTCCCGCTGGAACGATCGGGTGCAAGCCTGGCTGTTCAACGGCCAAAAGCTGGCGCAGACCTACCGTTCGGATCAGATTACCCATCCGTTCCCGTTCAACGCGTATTACCCGGAATACAACGTTCCGGAAGTGGATCTCGCCAGCTACCGGCTGGAAGTCTCCGGTAAAGTAGAAAAAAAGGCCCCCTGGACGCTGGAGCAACTGCAACGCCTGCCGCAGCAAAGCCAGATAACCCGGTTAATCTGCATCGAGGGCTGGAGTGCCATTGGCCAATGGGGTGGCGTGCCGCTGCGCAATTTCCTGCAGCACATCGGGGCGGATCTGAACGCCCGTTACGTCGGATTCAAATGCGCGGATCGTTACTATTCCAGCATCGATATGGCCACCGCACTGCATCCACAAACCATTCTGGCGCTGGATTTCGGCGGCAAGGCGCTGCCGGCCGATTACGGTTACCCGCTACGGCTGCGGGTGCCGACCAAGCTGGGCTTCAAGAACGCCAAACATATCGCCGCCATTTTCGTCAGCGATACCAATCCCGGCGGTTACTGGGAAGATCAGGGCTATAACTGGTTCAGCGGCATTTAATTTCTGCGTAGCGCTGCGCAGAGAGCTCACCCCCGCTGGTGCATTTATTCCGACGCTGTTAATACGAGGCTATGTTCAGCTTTTCTCCCCGGTCGTCATCAGCGTGATATCCGCCTGCAGGATCGCCTCTCGCGCTGCGGCGGGCAGATTATCATCGGTAATAATCGCGTCAAATACCGCAATCGGCAACGCCAGATAGGTGGCTATTTTACCGTATTTTGAGGTATCGCTGAGCAGGATACAGCGGCGACTGGCGTCAACGATGGCTTTCTTCACCATCACCTTATCTTCATTGGGCGTCGACAGGCCGCGCATGCTCCATGATGAAGCGGAAATAAACGACAGGTCGATAAACAACCCACGTAGCGCCTGAGCTGCCGCTTCACCAACGCAGGAACGGTTCTCACGACAGACGGTGCCGCCGGTGTGAATGATCTTGCACTGGCTGTGTTCTATCAGGTAGCCCGCAATCACAAAATCATTGGTGACCACCGTCAGATCCTCGCGCTCACTGAGGTGCTTTGCCAATGCCAGCGTAGTGGTGCCCGCATCCAGATAAATGCAGCTGTTGGGCGGGACCTGCCGGGCAGCCAACTGACCAATGGCCGCTTTCTGTTGGCTGTACATCCCTTCCTTATCCTGATGAGAAGGTTCAATCGCCACCCGTTCAGCAGATTGCACCCCGCCTGACACTGCCAGTACCGCGCCCTGCTCCTCCAGTTTTTGCAGATCGCGGCGAATCGTCATATGCGACACTCCCAGCCGCTCGGTCAATTCGGCAATACTGACCACCCCGCGTTCTGATACCAGCGCTAAAATTTGCTGATGGCGTTCTACAGGTATCACGGTTCCCTCTCTTTTTACCGCAGTGATAATAATTGTGATTTTACGTCAATTTTCGTTCGATGAAAGCAGCCATTTTACAGGCCGTGAGATCGCTCATGGTATCGATGACTTATTTTAAATATTTTTAAAACAGTGAGATAACTCGACATCAACCTTTTTAAGCGCATCTATTAAGGCTTCTCTCAATGTTAATAATTGTGATATCGATCGCTGACTCAGCGCATCAATGCGCTTACATTTAACACAACAAAACAAATTATCACTAAAATTAACACGAGGTGCCAAATGACACAGCCAGGGGATTTTGCAGTTTGCATCGTAGGGTTAGGTTCCATGGGAATGGGGGCGGCGAAATCGTGCATTAATGCCGGGCTGACGACTTATGGTGTCGATCTTAACCCACTGGCGCTGGCCACATTGCAGCAGGCCGGGGCCAAACAGGCTGCCACCAGCGCAGATGGATTCGCCTCTGAGTTGGATGCGTTATTGCTGCTGGTGGTTAACGCTGCCCAGGTCAAGCAGATCCTGTTCGGCGAAAACGGCCTGGCGGCGAAGCTGAAGCCCAATACGCCAGTCATGGTCTCTTCCACCATCTCCGCTGCCGATGCCAGGCAGATAGAACAACAACTGCTGGCGCTTGGCCTGAACATGCTTGACGCTCCGGTTTCAGGTGGCGCAGCCAAGGCGGCTGAAGGCCAAATGACGGTGATGGCATCCGGCGCAGAATCTACATTCCAACAATTGCAGCCGGTGCTGGACGCCATTGCCGGCAAGGTCTATCGCATTGGTGAAGAGATTGGCCTGGGTGCCACGGTGAAAATCATCCACCAATTGCTGGCCGGGGTGCACATCGCCGCCGGAGCCGAGGCCATGGCGCTGGCTGCCCGCGCCGGTATTCCTCTGGATGTCATGTACGACGTCGTCACCCACGCGGCCGGCAATTCCTGGATGTTCGAGAACCGTATGCGTCACGTGGTTGACGGCGACTATGCGCCCAAATCGGCGGTGGATATCTTCGTGAAGGATCTGGGGCTGGTGGCGGATACCGCCAAAGCACTGCATTTCCCGCTGCCGCTGGCATCTACCGCTTTTAATATGTTTACCGCCGCCAGCAATGCCGGTTTCGGCAAAGAAGACGACAGCGCAGTGATCAAAATCTTCTCCGGTATCGACCTGCCGCAAAAGAAGGAGAACGCATAATGCTGCTCGGCGTAATTGCAGATGATTTTACCGGCGCGACCGACATTGCCAGCTTTCTGGTGGAAAACGGCCTGTCGACGGTGCAGTTAAATGGCGTACCGCATGATGAAATGCCGATTGAAGCGCAAGCGGTCGTTATCAGCCTGAAATCAAGATCCTGCCCAGCTTCGCAGGCAGTTGAACAATCTTTGCAGGCGCTGGCCTGGCTGCAGCGCCAGGGCTGCCGGCAATTTTACTTCAAATATTGCTCAACCTTCGACAGCACTGCGCAGGGTAATATCGGCCCGGTGACCGATGCGCTGCTTGATGCGCTGGGCGAAAGCCAAACGGTGATTTCCCCGGCGCTGCCGGTCAACGGCCGGACGGTGTATCAGGGCTATCTGTTTGTATTGGATCAACTGCTGTCGGAGTCCGGCATGCGCCATCACCCGGTGACGCCGATGACCGACAGCAATCTGCTGCGGTTGATGGAAGCACAGGCTCAGGGACGCTGCGGACTGGTAACGGCCGCAGAGATGGATTGCGGTGCCGGCGCGGTGGTGGAAAAGCTGCAACAGCTGGCGCAGCAAGGCGTGCGATATGCGGTACTGGATACGCTCAATGAGCAGCACTTGCTGACCCAGGGCGAAGCGCTGAAAAATATGAAGCTGGTGACCGGCGGATCGGGCCTGGCCATCGGCCTCGCACGGCAATGGGCTCAGCCGGGACAAGGTCGTCCGCAGGCCGCGGGAGCCCCACAGGGGGAGAAAGCGGTGGTCCTGTCCGGCTCCTGCTCCGTCATGACCAATCGACAGGTCGCCCGATATCGTCAACAGGCCCCGGCCATGGCTATCGACGTGGCGCGTTGCCTTAGCGAATCTGACCGCGCGACCTATGTCACAGAACTGGCCGACTGGATACAGCGGCAGGAAAATGCCCCGCTGGCCCCGCTGCTGTATGCCACCGCCGAACCGGAGAAACTGCAGCAGGTTCAGCAACAATATGGCATGGCTGCAGCCAGTCAGGCAGTGGAGTCACTGTTTGCCGGAGTGGTTAAACAGCTCCAACAATCAGGGTACCGTCGCTTTATCGTTGCCGGCGGCGAAACCTCTGGCGTAGTGACGCAGGCGCTGGGCATTCGCGGCTTCCACATAGGCCCCTGCATCTCTCCCGGCGTACCCTGGGTTCGCGCCATCGAACAACCGGTTTCACTGGCCCTTAAATCGGGCAATTTTGGCGATGATAACTTTTTCGCCCGGGCACAAACGGAATTCCCATTATGACAATGACGACCGAACAACAGGCACGCGAAGAGATGGTGCGCCTCGGAGCCTCGTTCTTCCAACGCGGCTACGCCACGGGCTCCGCCGGTAACCTTTCGCTGTTGCTGGCGGACGGCACGCTGCTGGCAACCCCGACAGGATCCTGCCTGGGCGAACTGCAGGCCGAGCGGCTGTCGAAAGTCAGCCTGAACGGCGAATGGCTGTCCGGCGACAAACCCTCGAAAGAGATCAGCTTTCATCGTGCGCTGTATCTGAATAACCCAGAGTGCAAAGCGGTGGTGCACCTGCACTGTACCTACCTCACCGCGTTATCGTGCCTGCAAGAGTTGGACGTGGAGAATGCCATAAAACCCTTCACCCCTTATGTGGTGATGCGGGTCGGCAAGGTGCCGGTGGTGCCGTACTACCGCCCAGGTGATTTACGGCTGGCGGAAGACCTGGCCAAACTGGCACCGACCCACCGCGCCTTTTTGCTGGCCAATCACGGCCCGGTGGTTACGGGCAAGGATCTGCGGGCGGCAGCGGATAATACCGAAGAGATGGAAGATGCCGCCAGGCTGATTTTCACCCTCGGCGACCGCCCAATACGCTATTTGACCGATGATGAAATTACCGAGCTACGGAGCTGAACCATGCCTAAGTTTGCCGCCAATTTATCGATGATGTTTAACGAACTGCCATTCCTGGAAAGGTTCGAGGCTGCCGCAGCCGAAGGTTTCACGGCAGTCGAGTTCCTGTTTCCCTATGACTATCCGGCCGAATTGCTGACGGAACAACTGCGCAGCAACGGTTTGCAGCAGGTGCTGTTTAATACCGCGCCGGGCAATGCCGAAGCCGGCGAATGGGGGCTGGCGGCGGTGCCGGGCCGCGAGCAAGATGCGCGTGCAGATATCGATCGCGCCCTGGCTTACGCCATTGCGCTGAACTGCCCCAACGTGCACGTGATGGCCGGCGTCGTTCCCCCTGGAGCGGACTGGCAGCGCTATCGCGATACCTTTATCGATAATATTCGCTATGCCGCAGACCGCTTCGCCCAGCACGGCATCAAGGTGCTGATTGAAGCGCTCAGCCCACAGGTTAAGCCGCATTATCTGTTTTCCAGCCAGCACCAGGCAGCCGAACTGGTCGAGGCCATCGATCGCTCGAACGTCTTCGTACAGTTCGACTTTTTCCATGCTCAGTTGGTGGACGGCAACATCAGCGGGCTGATGCATTCGCTGGCCGGCCGCTACGCCCATATTCAGATTGCCTCGGTGCCGGATCGTCATGAACCGGACGACGGCGAACTGAATTACCCATGGCTGTTCGATCAACTGGACGCCATCGGCTATCAAGGTTGGATCGGTTGTGAATACCGGCCGCGTGGCGATACCACCGTCGGGCTTGATTGGCTAAGACCTTACCAGTAAGGCACTGCGCCAACCCAGGGATTTCCAAAACATAAAAATTAAACGCACCCGTATCGCCAACCGGCGATCGCGGTGCCTGACTCTTACCCGATTAAAGGCTATTTCATGTCTACCTCTATGCTTTTGATGATTGCCGTATTAGGTGTGGTACTGCTCTTGCTGATGGTCATCAAGGCCAAGATCCAGCCCTTTGTCGCCTTGCTGGTGGTCAGTCTGTTGGTGGCGTTGGCCAGCGGCATTCCTACCGGCGAAGTGATGAAAGTGATGACCGCAGGTATGGGCGGCGTACTGGGTTCGGTGACCATTATCATCGGCCTGGGCGCGATGCTCGGCCGTATGATCGAACATTCTGGCGGTGCCGAATCGCTGGCCCAGCGCTTCAGCAAAGCTTTGGGGCCGAAACATACCGTGGCCGCCCTGACCATCGCCGCATTTATTCTCGGCATTCCGGTCTTTTTCGACGTCGGCTTTATCATCCTGGCGCCGATCATCTACGGTTTTGCCAAGGTCGCTAAAGTTTCGCCGCTGAAGTTCGGCCTGCCGATGGCCGGCGTAATGCTGACGGTTCACGTCGCCCTGCCGCCACATCCAGGCCCGGTCGCCGCAGCCGGGCTGCTGAACGCCGATATTGGCTGGCTGACCATTATCGGTCTCGCGATTTGTATTCCGGTAGGCGTGATCGGTTATTTCACAGCCAAGCATTTGAATCGTAAAACTTATCCACTGTCGATTGAGGTACTGGAACAGCTGCAGCTGGCAGCGCCCGAACCGGCGCCGGAAGGCAAAGCACCATTGAGCGACCGCATCAATCCGCCTGGCGCCGGGTTGGTGGCCGCGCTGATCGTCATTCCTATCGCGATTATCATGCTGGGCACCGTTTCGGCCACGCTGCTCGAGCCGGGTTCAGCACTGCGCGACACGCTTTCGTTGCTCGGCTCACCGGCGGTAGCGCTGATGATTGCCCTCTTGCTGGCATTCTACTTCCTGGCCATTCGTCGCGGCTGGAGCCTGCAACACACCAGCGACGTCATGGGGGGCGCTCTGCCGACCGCCGCGGTGGTGATCCTGGTTACCGGTGCCGGTGGCGTATTCGGCAAAGTCCTGGTGGAGTCAGGCGTGGGCAAGGCATTGGCAGACGTGCTGACCACCATAGGCCTGCCGTTGATCCCGGCAGCTTTTATCATTTCGCTGGCGCTGCGCGCCTCTCAGGGGTCCGCTACTGTAGCGATACTCACGACTGGTGGCCTGTTATCGGAAGCGGTTAGCGGGCTTAATCAGCTGCAATTGGTACTGGTCACTCTCGCCACCTGCTTCGGCGGGCTGGGCTTATCGCACGTAAATGACTCCGGCTTTTGGATCGTCACCAAATACCTCGGGCTTTCGGTCGCCGATGGCCTGAAAACCTGGACGGTACTGACGACGATCCTTGGCCTGAGCGGTTTCCTGTTCACCTGGTTACTGTGGCTGGCGGTGTAATTTCTCTGGCATACTGCACAGACCGCCTCTGGCTCTGTGCAGGAAAAAAAATAATGCCTCTTATCACTACCGCACCGCTGTTGCTTACCGAACGTTTACGCCTTGATGCACATACGCTGGACGACTTTGACTCGCTGGCCGCCATGTGGGCCGATCCTGAAGTGGTTCGTTATATCGGCGGCACGCCGAGGGATCGTGAAGATTCCTGGGGCCGCCTGATGCGCTACGTCGGCCACTGGGCGTTGCTGGGTTATGGCTACTGGGCCGTGCGCGATAAAGTCAGCGGCGCTTACCTTGGCGGCATCGGTTTTTCCGACTTCCAGCGCAATATCCATCCGGCGCTTGATGCCCCCGAAATGGGCTGGACGCTGGTGACCTCGGCACAGGGTAAAGGCTATGCCACCGAAGCGCTGCGCGCGGCTTTGGCCTGGGGAAAAGACCATTTACCGGGAGATAAGGCGGTATGCATTATCTCCCCGGAAAATCAGCCCTCATTGGCATTGGCGAAGAAAGTCGGTTTCAGCGAAAGTCATCGCAGCGAGTACCACCAAAGCCCAATTCTGGTGATGCACTGCCCGCTATAAGCCGGCAACCTGACCCGACGCGGTAGCCAAAGCGACCTGGACAAAGTTATCCCGTAGCGCATCAGGCTGCTGCGGGTTCCAGGCGATACCGACTTGCCATTGGGTCTGTTCGCCGCTCAGCGGCAGAATATCGATGCCCGCCGGCGCAATATGCGTGACGCTATGCGGCAGCAGAGCAACGCCAATGCCGGCGGCAACCAGTGCCAGCAAGGTTTGAATATCACCGGCCTGCTGTACCACGTTAGGTGCCAGTTGATGGGCGGCAATAAAACGCAGCGACTGGTCGCTCAGCCCGCGCCCACGCTTGGGCGTCAACTGTAACAACGGTAAGGTGTTGAATTGCTCCATGAGGGTGTCCGCCCGCAGCGCCAGCGCCGAAGGCGCCGCCAGCACCAATCGGTCACTCAACAACGCACTGGCGCGCAACGGCGTACTGACAGGTAATCGCACAAATCCCACCTGCAGCTCCCCCTGCAATAGCAACTGATATTGCCGTTCTGAAGGCAAGTCTTCCAACCCCACGGCAACCTCGGGAAAGCGATGACGGAAAGCGGCCACCAACTGCGGCGCCAGATGAAAGCTGGACAGGCCAAAGCCGATTGCCAAACGCCCCGCCTCCCCCCGTACCACCTGCACGGCTCGCTGCTGAAACTGCAGATGCTGAGCGACTAACGTTTGAGCTTCAGGATAGAGCCGTTGGCCGCTGGCGGTCAGCTGCGCCCCCTGACGGCCACGGTTAAACAAGCGGGCGCCCAGCAGCGTTTCCAACGCCTGGATCTGTTTGCTCAGCGCCGGCTGAGTGATGCACAGCCGCTCTGCCGCCAAGCGATAATTGCCCTGTTCGGCCAGTACCACGAAGGCGCGGAGTTGTCGTATATCCATTCCGTTAGGTTATCAAAAAAGGAATTTAATTGATTATACAGTAATCAAAGGCTTTGCTGTAATCAACGCCAGATAACAGCCAAAAGGTAATCCTATGACAAACTCTTTACGCGCCGCGACGGTGCAGTTTCAGCATCGCGCCAATGATAAAAACTACAACCTGTCGGTGATCGAGGGCTTTATCACCCGCGCCGCCGCCGAACAGATCCAGCTGCTGACCTTCCCGGAAATGTGCATCACCGGCTATTGGCACGTACGCCACCTCAGCGCCGGTGAAATTGGTGCACTGGCGGAGCCCATCGCCGACAGCCCTTCGCTGGCGCGCATTCGCCCGCTGGCCGAACGCTATAACATGGCGATCGGCGTCGGGCTGATCGAATTGGGAGAGGACGGCAAATATTACAATGCCTACGCCGTTTGCCTACCCGACGGCAAACTTCACGTTCACCGTAAACTGCATGCCTTTGAACACCCGGCAATCGCCAGCGGCGACAGTTTCACCGTGTTCGACACCCCATGGGGTATCCGAATGGGGGTGCTGATCTGTTGGGACAATAACCTGGTTGAGAATGTCCGCGCGACCGCATTGCTGGGGGCAGAGGTGCTGTTGGCACCGCATCAGACCGGCGGCACTCATTCGCGTAGCCCGCACGGCATGAAGCCGATCCCACTGGAAATTTGGCAACGGCGGCAGGAGGATCCGGCGGCGATAGAGGCGGCGTTTCGTGGCGAACACGGGCGTGGCTGGCTGATGCGCTGGCTCCCGGCACGTGCCCATGACAACGGTTTGTTTGTGTTGTTCAGCAACGGAGTGGGACGTGACGATGACGAAGTGCGTACCGGCAATGCGATGATCCTCGACCCTTATGGCCGCATTCTGGCGGAAACCTGGGCGGCAGAAGATCAGATGGTCACGGCCAACCTTGATCTGTCCCTGATCCCGCTCAGCACGGGCCGCCGCTGGATCCACGGTCGTCGACCGGCACTGTACGACATTCTTACGCAACCACAAGGCTATGAGCGAGATGCCCGCAGCGCGCGGTTTTCAACGGAACCGGCGCAAAAACTGGGCAAGTGACCGACGCCGAATGACAGGCAAAAAAAATCCGCCCGAAGGCGGATTTTTATCTGATGCGGCCAACTGCGCCACATGCTCATGCCCGCAGGCATGGAGAAATCTTAGAAACGGTAGCCTACGCCAACGCTCCAGATACCAACGTCAACACTGCGGATACGGCTCTGCTCGTAACCAACGTCCAGTGCTACGTCCTGGATTGGGTTGAACTGCAGGCCAGCACCGTAGGTGAAGCCGTAGTCGCTGCTGCCGTTACGGTCAGTACCGTTTTGAGCGTTGTCGATGTTTTTACCGTAACCAACACCCACTACACCGTAGATGCTTGCCCAGTCGTTGAAGCGGTAAGCTGGACCGGCAGTGATAGAGTTGTACTGAGCTTTACCGTAGTAACCGTTCTCAGAACCGTTCTTCTCTACGTGGGTAAAGGAGCCGATAACACCCAGTGGGTTGTTGTCGAACTCGTAACGGTATTTCAGGTTGAAACCGTCGGCTTTGTTAGCAACGCCTTGGAGATCACCCTGCGCATAGCCAGCGGATACGGTGCTCTGACCAGCGAATGCGGTACCTGCGGTTACTGCTAATACACAGGCTGCTACTGCGGAAAGACATGCAATTTTTTTCATAACCACCTCAAACGCGTTATATTTTTAAGTAAATCCATTTGTTCATGCATTGAAAATATAACAAAAATTAGCGTGAAACTCTGCCTTAAAATGAGTGTCTAATGCTTTATATCGTGTAACATTAGATTTCAAGAACAGTGTATCTACTTCATTTCGCTCTATTTTCGAGCCGCATTCTACGCGTTTCTGTGATAAGAATCACCTATTTAATATCCAGACAATTCTTAAAAAAAGAGCACTTTTTGACCATAAAAGCTGTTCTGGTGCCGTAAGCCAGCGCTTTTTTTCGTTGAAAATGCTTTTCTCAGACACATTTACCGCAATTCATTTACACTGCCGTCATCCAAACATCGACCTCTTCCCAGATCGTGGGAAATGCATAAAAGGCTCTAAAGGATGTCTTCGTCTGCAACCGCAAAAGCGTCTTCTACGCTGCTGCCAATCTGCCTGTTGATCATCGCTATGGTCTCTATCCAAAGCGGTGCCTCCCTGGCCAAAAGCCTGTTCCCGCTGGTCGGCGCAGAAGGCATCACCACGCTGCGTTTGAGTATCGGCACGCTGATCCTCTTTATTATCTTCCGCCCGTGGCGCATGCGATTTGCCGCCGGTAGCCGACTACCGTTGTTCATTTACGGTCTGGCGCTGGGCGCGATGAATTACCTGTTTTATCTTTCTCTGCGTACTCTGCCGCTCGGTATCGCCGTGGCATTGGAGTTCACCGGCCCGCTGGCGGTCGCCATGTTCTCTTCACGCCGTGCGATTGACTTTTTGTGGGTGGCACTGGCGATCGCCGGACTCTGGTTCCTGCTGCCGTTGGGCCATGACATGGGCAGCATCGATCCCTTCGGCGCCGCCTGTGCGCTGGGTGCCGGTGCCTGTTGGGCGGTCTACATTATCTGCGGCCAGAAAGCCGGTGGCGACCACGGGCCGGGAACCGTTGCGGTGGGTTCACTGATTGCCGCCGTGGTGTTTTGCCCGATTGGCGCCTGGCAAGCCGGCAGCGCACTGCTGAACATTGATATCCTGCCGGTCGCCCTGGCCGTAGCTATCCTCTCTACCGCGCTGCCCTATTCGCTGGAAATTATCGCGTTGCCAAAAATACCGGCGCGGACTTTCGGCACATTGATGAGTTTGGAACCGGCACTGGCTGCGCTTTCGGGCATGTTGTTCCTGAATGAACACCTGACGACGGTGCAATGGCTGGCGCTGGCGGCGATCATTACCGCCTCTATGGGGGCGACCCTGACCATCAAACCCAAACCGCAAATCGAAAACTTGTCCTGAGGATCGACCGCGCCTGCATTTACCCAAAGCGGAATGCAGGCGGGTTAACTGTTTTCACGCTGGCAAACAGGCATACTTTTCCCCGCAGTCCCCCCAGGTAGTTATGGAAATAAACCCGGCAGGGTTAACCACATGGAGAGTTAAAGTGATTTATAACACGCTGTTTAACCCACGCTATGGGCGTGGGCTGTCACCGACACTGGTCGAAACCATCACCGCTGTGCGTCAATACGATCTCGCCGAGCTGGCTCAGGGGCGGCATGAGATAAAGGGTGAGAAGATCTTTATGGACGTGATGACGCTAACCACCGGGCTAGCGGAAACCCGACGTGCAGAGCTGCATCAGGAATATGCCGCCATTCATCTGCTCCTCGGCGGTGAAGAACGCATTGATTACGGTTTGCCGGGGGATTGGCAAAGTGAGTTGCCTTATGACGATGCACGAGATGTACAACTGCTGGATATCATACGCCACCGCCAGACGCTGGCGATGTTTCCCGGTATGTACGCCATATTTTTACCTCATGAGCCGCACAAAGTCGCTTGCCAACTTAATGTATCGATGCCAATCAAAAAAGCGGTGATAAAGGTGCATTACACCCTGCTGCTGTAATTGGCCAGCCGGTCTGTCTGGATGACCGACCTCCCATCGCGCTGAGCGAAAGCCGCCCTGATCAATACTGGGGCAAAGCGCGTATAAACCTCGCCGTCTGCGCCGGAGAGCGCAGTTGGATAAAGCGGATATGGCGATACCGGGCATCGTTCATATCCGCAAGGTAGCCGGCCCGGTTTTTACGGTAGGTTTTGATGGTCCATAAAACGATGGAATCACGGCTGAAAAAGGAACGGCGGAAGCTCTCGCGGTTACCGGTGCCGGGCCACAACTCGGTACCTTGCCATGCGCGTGTAGCGGCACGACGCACCGCCTGAAACAGCGTACGACAAAAGCCGTAATCTACCCATACCACCCAATCAACGCTTTCCCATTTAATCGTTTTGGTCCGGCTGTAATTGCCGTCAAGCACCCAGCCGGACTCCGCCTTGGCCAGCGCCTGCGCGACCTGCGCCAAAAACTCGTCATCGGGTGTACCCTGCCATTGCGGATGCCAAAACAGCTTGTCCAGCTCGATATGAGGCAGCGCAAACTTTTCCGCTAGCTGGCGCGCCACCGTGCTTTTGCCACTGCCACTGGTTCCAACGACGTTAATTTTCATGGGAGCGAATTCTGAGATGGAGGGAAATAGCTTAGCGGGATGTTATTCGTCTATCAATATGAATTAACAGGCAATTAATAAAATGAAATAAAAATGATTTAGAATGACGAATTTTGATGAAAATATAAATGAAAATGGTTATTAAACGCCTTCCTGAAATTATTACCCTGCGGAACCACCCTCACGAGAGAGGACGAAACAATATCATTACAATTCAAACCATTAGTAAAAAAATAAATATATCCCTATAACCTTACCCTTACTGGAGTTAATTTTCAATTCGTTAGAACCTATTTATCCAATAGCCATTTTCGGCCTGCAAAATGCTATATCGCTGCTATAATTACTCCCGTGACAAAAATAGGACAACGAACTAACGAGAGGATATCTGATATGAGTACCGCTAAACTGGTGAAAACGAAATCTTCTGAGCTGCTTTACACTCGTAATGACATGGACGAAAAAACCAAACTGGAAGCCATCAAGGCGTTGAACCATCAGGTGGTTCAATTTACCGATCTGTCGTTGATCACCAAGCAGGCGCACTGGAACATGCGTGGCGCCAACTTCATTGCCGTGCATGAAATGCTGGACGGGTTCCGTACCGCCATCATCGATCACCTGGACACTTTTGCCGAGCGCGTGGTGCAGTTGGGCGGCGTGGCGTTGGGTACCGTGCAGGTCGTGAATGACAAGACCCCGCTGAAAAGCTATCCGACCAACATCCACAGCGTGCAGGAACACCTGAAAGCGCTGGCCGATCGCTACGGTGTGGCCGCGAACGACATTCGCAAGGCCATCACAGAAGTCGCTGATGAAGATACCGCGGATATGTTTACCGCTGCGTCACGCGATCTGGACAAGTTCCTGTGGTTTATCGAGTCCAACATCGAATAAATCTGCGCGACAAACAATCAAAGCGTTCCGCATTGCGGGATTGAACAGGCTGCGGGCTTTGCCCCGGCCTGTTTTTCTTTTACGCCGCTTGAATTGCTCAAAAAACAGCCCATAGTAGATAAATAGTAGATAAAACGAACTGATGAAGACTCAGCACTAGCGAGGTGATCATGGCAAGCGGATGGGCGGCAGACGGTGCCGTACAAGATCAAATCGACTCTACCGTCGATGATGCCGTACAGCGTGCCAGACAGGCGCTGGGACAGGGCGAAAGCGAACATTACTGTCAGGAATGCGGAGAGGAAATCCCTCTGGCGCGTCGGCAGGCGCTGAAAGGCGTGCGTTATTGCCTGGCCTGCCAAACCGAGTTGGATAAAAAGCAGGCGGCAAGCAGTTTATATAACCGTCGCGGCAGTAAAGACAGCCAGTTGCGTTGAGCTTATCGACGCAAAATATACCCCATGGACCTCTCTGACAGAACACTCCTGCACCAAATGCAACAAGCTTGCGGCATAAAAGTTAGAGTTAGTTATCAATATTGAAGCGAAACCGTTAACTATCGGTTGTTTCAACCCCATTATTTGGTTAATGATAGACCCATGCACCACCAGGTCGCCAAAAGCACCATTTTGGGGCCTCAATTTGGTGCATAAAAATAATAATTCGACCTTCAGAGCCAACATCACACCGCAACTCTTTGTTTTTATAGTAGTTGAAAACATGGCACGATTTTTTCATGGCACCAACTGCAATATAAAAAATGGGTAATCCGCAACCTGTACAGGAAATTCCTCTCATGAAGTCAATTTTTAAAGTCTCCCTGGCCGCACTTTCGCTGGCCTTTGCCGTAAGCTCCCACGCAGCAGACAAACTGGTCGTCGCCACCGATACCGCGTTCGTTCCTTTTGAATTCAAACAAGGCGATAAATACGTTGGTTTCGATATCGACCTGTGGGCCGCTATCGCCAAAGAACTGAAACTGGATTACACCCTGAAGCCTATGGATTTCAGCGGCATCATCCCGGCACTGCAAACCAAAAATATCGACCTGGCGCTGGCGGGCATCACCATTACCGAAGAACGTAAAAAAGCCATCGAATTCTCTGACGGCTACTACAAAAGCGGCCTGCTGGTGATGGTTAACGCCAACGATAACAGCATCAAGGGCATTGACGATCTGAACGGCAAAGTGGTGGCGGTGAAGAGTGGCACCGGCTCCGTGGATTACGCCAAGCAGCACATCAAAACCAAAGACCTGCGTCAGTTCCCGAACATCGATAACGCCTATATGGAACTGGGCACCAAACGCGCTGACGCGGTGCTGCACGACACGCCAAACATTCTGTACTTCATTAAAACCGCCGGCGCCGGCAAGTTCAAAACCGTTGGCGACTCGCTGGAAGCACAGCAATACGGCATCGCCTTCCCTAAAGGCAGTGACGAACTGCGCGTGAAGGTGAATGGCGCGCTGAAAACGCTGCGCGACAACGGCACCTACAACGAAATCTACAAAAAATGGTTCGGTACCGAACCTAAATAACGGATGAAGTCAGTCACTGATTCACTTAAGCACAGGGGTGGTGCCTTAGCCCCTGCGCTTTGTTGTATCTGATTCCCACGTTTGGGATCACCGGGAGAAAACACCATGCAGTTCGACTGGAGCGCCATCTGGCCCGCCATCCCTATCCTGTTAGAAGGCGCCAAAATGACCCTGTGGATTTCGGTCCTCGGTCTGATTGGCGGCCTGATCATCGGCCTCGTTGCCGGTTTTGCCCGTACCTACGGCGGTTGGATTGCCAACCACATCGCCCTGGTATTCATCGAAGTTATTCGCGGCACGCCTATCGTGGTGCAGGTGATGTTTATCTACTTCGCCTTGCCGATGGCGTTCAGCGATTTGCGCATCGATCCCTTTAGCGCGGCGGTGGTCACCATCATGATCAACTCCGGCGCCTACATTGCGGAAATCACTCGCGGCGCCGTATTGTCGATTCACAGCGGCTTCCGTGAAGCAGGTCTGGCGTTGGGCCTGTCGCGCCGCGAAACCATCCGCTATGTCATTATGCCGCTGGCGCTGCGCCGCATGCTGCCGCCGCTGGGTAACCAGTGGATCATCAGCATTAAAGACACCTCACTGTTTATCGTGATCGGCGTGGCGGAACTGACCCGTCAGGGCCAGGAAATTATTGCCGGCAACTTCCGCGCGCTGGAAATCTGGAGCGCCGTGGCGGTTATTTATCTGATTATTACCCTGGTGCTGAGCTTCGTGCTGCGTCGTCTGGAAAGAAGGATGAAAATCCTGTGATTGAATTTAAAAACGTCTCCAAGCACTTTGGGCAAACCCAGGTGCTGCACAATATCGACCTGAAAATTAATCAGGGTGAAGTGGTGGTGATTATCGGGCCTTCCGGCTCCGGCAAATCCACTCTGCTGCGTTGCATCAACAAATTGGAAGAGATCACCAGCGGCGATCTGATCGTCGACGGTCTGAAAGCCAACGATCCCAAGGTTGACGATCGTCTGATCCGTCAGGAAGCCGGCATGGTATTCCAACAGTTTTACCTGTTCCCACACCTGACCGCACTGGAAAACGTTGCCTTCGGCCCGATCCGCGTACGCGGTTTGAAAAAGTCGGATGCGGAAAAACTGGCGCGCGAACTGCTGGCCAAAGTCGGCCTGGCGGAGCGTGCACATCACTACCCTTCCGAGCTTTCCGGCGGCCAACAGCAGCGCGTGGCTATCGCCCGTGCGCTGGCGGTAAAACCGAAAATGATGCTGTTTGATGAACCGACCTCCGCACTTGATCCGGAACTGCGCCATGAAGTGCTGAAGGTTATGCAGGATCTGGCGGAAGAAGGCATGACCATGGTGATCGTCACCCACGAAGTCGGCTTTGCCGAAAAAGTGGCTTCGCGACTGATCTTTATTGATAAAGGCCGGATTGCAGAAGACGGCAACCCGCATGACCTGATCAACCACCCGCCAAGCCCGCGCTTGCAGGAGTTCTTGCAGCACGTATCCTGATTTACCCTACCCAGCGGTGGGCCAGTTCCGGGCCCGCCGTTTCTATATGGCAATAGCACGCGTTATCACTCCCTGCGCCTCTTCATTTTCTACTATATTCTTTGTTTTTCTTAACATTTGTAATTAATCCGCCGATTTACAGAGCCCCAAGAGAGGATACATGCCCGCAACCGCATACTCCCGATTCGGTTCTCATCTGCGAGAACAGCTGTTTCCCCTGTTGCTGCTGCTGATCACTTATGCAGTTTCTCCACTGGCAACGGCGCAGCCCGCACAGGATCCCGCGCCCAGTGGCCAAACCGAGCAGCAAAAAGCCTCCTACGCGGCGCTCGCAGATATTCTGCAAGACGACAAAGCCCGTGCCGAACTGATTAACCATCTGAGACAGGCTGCGGATCAACCAGCCGCAGCGCAGCCCAAGTCAGCAACGCCCGAGCCATCAGACTCGCTGAGCGAAAGCCTGACCAGTTTGGCGCAAGACAGCCTTAGCACCCTCGACAAGAAGTTAAACTCGAGGCAAAAACTGATCGACTCTGGGCCAAAACGCACTTTCCATCCGGACGTTTTTTTTCGGGCTTTGGGCTATTTTCTGCTGACGGTTGCGCTGACCTTTGCCCTCTTCCATCTGATCCGCCGGATAATCCGCCCGCTATACAAACGCATCGGCAACTGGGGACACAACGCCAAACTTCAGCATGATTCGTGGTACAAACTGCCAACGGCGATCCTCGGCGCCTTCGCTATCGATTTGCTGGTGTTGTTGCTGGCACTGACTGCCGGTAATCTGTTTGCCCGTCATGTCCACGCCGACAACGCCACCATATTGCGGCTGCAAACCCTGTTTCTTAGCGCCTTCGCGGTGATCGAATTCTTCAAGGCGGTACTGCGGCTGATTTTTGCACCCAATTTCGATTACCTGCGTCCTTTTGCGTTCTCCGATGCCGTCGCCCATTACTGGAATACGCGCCTTGCCTGGCTGAGTGGCCTGATCGGCTACGGCCTGATGGTGGTGGTGCCGGTAGTGGCGACACAGATCAGTTACCCCGCAGCCGCCGCAGCCAATCTGGTTATCATGCTGGCACTGACGCTATACGCACTGGCGTTGATCCTGCGTAACCGCAAGCCAATACAGCTCCAGATTAACCTGTTGGCCGAACGATCGATGGCGTTCTTCAGCATCATTCTGCGCGGTTTGGGCCATGTCTGGCACCTGCTGGCGATCGCTTATTTCCTGGTGCTGTTTGTCCTGTCGCAGTTCGATATTGGCAACAGCCTGAACTTTATGATGACCGCAACGGTAAAAAGCCTGGTGGTTATCGGCGTCGGGGCGTTGATCTCCGGCCAACTGACCCGCTGGATTTTCCGCCGTATTTCGCTGCCGGATGATGTCAACCGACGCTATCCGATGCTGGAACGTCGTATTAATTCCTATATTCCCAATGGGTTGAAAATATTGCGGGTGATGGTGGTACTGACGGTCACGCTGCTGCTGTTTGACGCCTGGCATCTGATCAACCTTTACCAGTGGGCAAGCAGCGAAAACGGGGAAAAAATCGTCGGCGGACTGGTACATATCCTGCTGATTCTGGTGATTGCGGTTATCAGCTGGACGCTGATGGCCAGCGTTATCGAACATCGACTGGCGCTGGAGTTGAGCAACGGCATCCGTCCCAGCGCGCGCGAACGCACGCTGCTGACGCTGTTTCGTAACGTGCTGGCCATCGTTATCAGCACCATTACCATTATGATTGTGCTGTCGCAGGTGGGGATTAATATTGCCCCGCTGCTGGCCGGGGCCGGGGCGTTGGGGCTGGCCATCAGTTTTGGCGCGCAAACGCTGGTAAAGGACGTGATCACCGGCGTATTCATCCAGTTTGAGAACGGCATGAATACCGGCGAGTACGTCACCGTCAGCGGCATTACCGGTACGGTTGAGCGCATGACCATCCGGTCGATTGGCCTGCGGGACGATTACGGCGTCTATCATATCGTCCCCTTTTCTTCGATCACGACGCTGGCGAATTACGCCCGTGAATTTGGCGTGTACCGCGCCAACTACAGCGTTAGCCGTGACGAAGATATCGATCATGTCCATGAGGTGCTGCATCAAGCCGTCGCCGCGTTGAAACAAGACGAACAGGTGAAGAGCTTTTTGGTGGGCGAACCGGTGTTCAACGGCGTAGTGGCGCTGGGCGATCGCTCCTTCACCACCCGGGTGACCGTGCGTACTCAGGCGTTAAAGCAGTGGGTGGTGCAGTATGCCCTCGACCGTCTGGTCAAAATACACTTTGATCAAGCCGGTATCGCCATGCCGCAACAGGCAATGCAGCTTTCTTATGCGCCAGGTACGCAACAGTCGGCAACAAAACAAGTTGAGTGAAGAATGACGCTAACCCCGGCAGGGGTTAGCGTCACCGACCTCAGTGCAACGACTCTCCCTGCTGCACCGTGGTAAACGTCTGCATCAGTTTGACCACATCCTGCATACCTATATTCACCCGATTAATCACTTCACCGGCATCGTGCGTCAACGCCACGCCACCGCCAGCCTGTTCCACACAGACCGCCATGCCGGCTATGGCCGCCGCCACTCCCTGCTGAATAGATTTGGTGATACGTTCAATTTCAGTCGCCGCCTGGCGAGACTGTTCCGCCAGAGTACGTACTTCATTAGCGACAACGGCAAATCCGCGCCCATGCTCACCCGCATGCGCTGCCTCAATCGAAGCGTTAATCGCCAACAGGTTGGTTTGAGAGGCGATTTTACGGATTGCCTCCACCATAGTGCCTATCTGCTGTGAACCAATGCCCAGCTCACTGACCACCGCGGAGGTATCGCGCGCGGCCGCTTCAACCTGTTGCATGCCTGCGACCGCCTGCTGGACGATCACGGCCCCTTGTGCAGCGGTCCGGTCAGTATCCAGTGATAAATGGTGGGCATTACGCACCATTTCTTCTTCGTGCTGCTGTTGGATCATCTGCCGGGTGATATCTTGAGCAATTTTCACCACTTTGACCACTTGCCCATCATCATCAAGAATCGGGTTGTAACTGGCCTCCAGCCATACCCGCTCTCCGCGCCGGTTCACCCGTTCAAAACGCCCGGTGATAAACTCGCCGCGTGCGAGACGCCGCCAATGCTGGCGGTAATCGTCAGAATGGGCAAACTCAGGTGGGCAGAGCACCGCATGCGCCTGTCCCCGCGCCTCCTCGATTCGGTAGCCCATCAATTTCAGCATATTGTCGTTGGCGGCAAGAATCTTGCCGTGCGCGTCAAAGGTGATCATTGCCATCGAACGGTTTAGCGCCGACAGCAGGCTCTGATGCTCCTGCGCCTGGGTGATGCGCTCCGTCACAACGCTGGCGATCTTGACGATCTCCACCACCCGCCCCTGTTTATTCATCACCGGGGTATAGGTGCCCTGCAGCCACACGGCCTCGCCGTCTTTGCGAATGCGTTTTATATTATCGGTAATGGGCTTGCCGTTATTTAACATATCCCAGTGTTTGCGATATGCCGGGCTGACGACATATTCCGGGGAACAAAAGAGGCGGTGATGCTGGCCGATAACTTCCTGTCGTTGAAATCCCATCGTTTTTAGAAATAAATCGTTAGCGCGCAGCACGGTGCCATCGGGTTTAAATACGATCATGGCAACGGCATTTTCTATCGCGCTCAACTCGGCACGGCTGTGGGTGTTTAACTGACTGAATCGTAACAGCATAGGGTTAAAATCCTTCTGGCAGATGATTTAGCAGACAAGTGCTTTTCATTTTATTTTTCTGCACGCTGCGCCCACACGCAGACGTGCATCACCCTGAGAAACAGGCAGGCCTAATTCTCCTGGCAGATAAAACTCACCGGATTAAAATATCAATTAAGTAAGGTAACTATTGTGTTTTGAATAAATAACTTATTTAAGATTTTTAGTATTGGACGACGTATTGAGAATAACGCAACATGCGGAAATTGAAAGGGAAACGCGAAGATTTATAGGTGCCGGTCAAATAACCGGCACCCAGGGGGGAGTTAACGCCAGCGTTCTGCCGCCCAGGCAGCCTGCTGTTCCGCGTCGTGGAAGGTCCAGGCTACAAAACGGCTGATCTTTTGCCCCTGCGCCATCTCAATGGTGCGCACTTCGGCGGCGCCGGCCAGCTTCAGCGCGTGGTAAATCGATGGCAAAGTGGTATTTTTGGAGATAAGCGAGGTGAACCACAGGCAGTTTTGCGCCTTACTCACGCTTTCCTCTACCATTTTACGCACGAAGGCTTCTTCGCCGCCTTCGCACCACAGCTCGTTATTTTTGCCGCCAAAGTTCTGTACCGGCTTATCCGCCACCTCACCCTTGCCCAGCTTATGCAGTTTGCGGCGGGTACTCGCCTGCGCTTCCTGCTCTGAACCGTGGAACGGTGGGTTACACAACGTGGCGTCGAACTTCTCCGCCACGCCAATGATGCCGTTAAAGATAAACTCAGGCTGTTTTTGCAAACGTAAACGTACGCTGTTTCTCAGTGTCGGGTTCATCTCGACAATCATTTTGGCCGAATTGAGCGACACCGGGTCGATCTCTGAACCGGTAAAGCGCCAGCCGTATTCACGCAGGCCGACGATCGGGTAAATGCAGTTGGCGCCAATGCCTACGTCGAGGATCGCCACGCCTTTACCACGCGGTATCTCACCGCCGTTGCTGGCCGCCAACAAGTCGGCCAGGTGGTGCAAATAGTCGGCGCGCCCTGGGATCGGCGGACACAGATAATCGGCGGGAATATCCCAATGTTCGATACCATAAAAATGTTGCAGCAACGCACGGTTGAGCATTTTAACCGCCGCCGGATCGGCAAAATCTACCGAAATATCGCCCCAGGCATTCGGCTTGACGAACGGCTCCAGCGCAGGGCAGCTGGCGATCAGCGCCGGGAAATCATAGCGCGAGCGATGACGGTTACGCGGGTGCAGGCCGCTTTTCTGCTGCGGGAAGGTTTTCTTTTTTTCCACCGTGACGGGCTCTCTTAAAGGTATTTCTGGCGCGTAAGATACCATAAAGCAGCGACAAACTTGCAGCCGACGGGAAACCCGTCAGAATAAAAGTTCTGTTTAGCCACCCCAGGTCACTTATGAGCAGTCAGTCCCGATATTACTACGAACCCGCGACAGGCCATGGTCTGCCGCACGATCCCCTGAACGCCATCATCGGCCCACGCCCCATCGGGTGGATCTCATCGATCAGCGCGAGCGGCCAGCGCAATCTGGCCCCCTACAGCTTTTTCAACTGCTTCAACTACCGCCCGCCGATCATCGGTTTCGCCAGCAGCGGTTGGAAAGACAGCGTGGCAAACATCGTCGAAACCGGGGAGTTTGTCTGGAATCTGGCGACGCGCCCGCTGGCCGATGCCATGAACAACAGCTCGGCCAGCCTGGCCCGCGGTGAAGATGAATTTGCCTTTGCCGGCGTGACGCCGCTGCCCAGCCGTCGGGTGAAAGCGGAAAGGGTGGCGGAAAGCCCGGTGAACTTTGAATGCCGCCTGTCACAGTGCATTCAGTTGCAAAGCGCCGCCGGGGAAAAGGTGGATACCTGGCTGGTACTGGGAGAAGTGGTCGCGGTACATATCGATTCGTCACTGCTGGACCAACACGGCGTTTATCAAACCGCTGCTGCCGAGCCTATCCTGCGCGCCGGCGGGCCGACGGCCTACTATGGCATCTCGGAGCAACACCGTTTCGATCTGGTTCGCCCGGATGCGCAAAAACGATAATAAACGGCCCTTTCTTCCTCTGAAGGGAGGGCGCAATTAATAATCAAATAAATTGAACGATATTATCAATACTCTCCGATTTCATCCTTCCTGTCACTGCGCAATAATCACTCCATCGAAAGGCAAGCGCCTTTCTCCCTTAAAAACCAGACAGGAATGACCATCATGAAAAACATCAAAACTTTTGCTGCTGCTATCGCTCTGAGCGCCGTCTCTTTCACTTCTTTTGCTGCCGACTACGTCAGCGCACAAGATGCCACACAGTTTGAGAAGGCCGGTGTGATCTCTGCCAGTGGCGCGACCGACCTGAGCAGCCTGAAAGCGCAACTGTCCGCCAAAGCCGATGCGGCCGGTGCCAAAGCGTTCACCATTACCTCCGCTGGCGGCAACAACCTGATGCACGGCACCGCGGTAATCTACAAGTAATTAACGGATTACAATGAAAAAGCCCGCCGATACGCGCTATCGGCGGGCTTTTTTATGGCTATTTAATTCAGGCGGGCATTAATCGCCGCGGCGAAATCACGGCACATCTTTTCATCGCCTTCGGCGTTATCGGCCAGCACGCGATCGCCATCCACCACGCGGATATGTGCCGCCAAATCGAAGTCTGCCGCCGGCTGTGGCCGGGCAACCGCAGCCGCTATGGTTTGCTGCGCAGCCTGCCAGGCCTGCGCCACCGTCTGATTACAGGCCTGCGCCAGATAGTCCGGATTGAAACCTTCACCGGTCAAACTACGCAGCGTTTCGTCGTGGCTGACACCGTTACCCGGCAGCCAGTAATGACGCGCCAGATCCGGACCAATTGCCGGGTTATCGGTAAGGTAACCGTCGCGCTGCAAGAAGAAGTGTCGCGTCTGCTCAACCGCCATCAGCGCCAGCAGATAGCCCTGATATGAGCAGGCCGATTCCAGCGACAACAAATGCGGGATCGCCAGCGTCGGCCGCGGGCTGCCGCTGATGCCCAATATTTTTTGCTCAACTTCACGTGCCAGTGCGGTTATCGCTTCCGGCGTGCGCTGTTCGTCATCCCACTGATACAACGCCCACTCAAAGTAAGGCACCAGTAAAATATGACGTTCGTTGAACGCACGCATCGGCTGACGCGCAGCGATGCTGGCCTCAATCAACGTATCCGGCACGGCCTCACCCGCCGCATTTTTCGCATAGCGTTTCAACCAATCGGCGTCGTCCAGCAGGCTGTCACAGAACATCGACTGGGTTTCGGCGTAGGCCATCGAGGTCGGGGGGAATTCCTGCGAAAAACAGGGCGCATTCTGGCAGATATTGGCAAAGTGCGCGGCGTGACCGCCTTCGTGGAACAAGGTATTTAAACCATGAGCCCCGCTGCCGACCTGATCCGGCTGCGCCAGGCTGGTAAAGTTAATGCGTGCCGGTAGCCATTTTCCCTGCTGGATAAACGGCGGCACGGGCCCATGCATAAACCCGTTTTCATACTTGCCCTCACGCACCAGCAGATCGAGATCCATCTGCGCACCGCGAAACCCGATATGCAGCCGTTTAAAGCTGTTGATCCAACGCTCCAGCGACTGGGCAAACGGGAAGTATGGATCCAGTTGGCGGGTCACATCACCGGCGCTGGCAAAACGTACGTTCCAGGGTTCCAGCGCCTGTTCACCCTTCTCCGCCGCCAACTGCTGCAGGCTGCGTGAGTTGGCTTCGCGAGTTTGCTGCTCGAAGCGATCAAGGATGGCGAACAGCTGTTCCGGCGTCATACGCTCGGTTTTGTTCACCTTGTAGTCAAAATAGTTACGAAAGCCCATCTGGCGAGCAAAACGGTTTCGCAGGCTAATCAGCTCCGGCAGGCCGTTATGCAACAGCCACTGCTCCAGTTCACGCAGCGCGTTCTGCGAGCTGCGGCGATACTCTTCATTTTCATTGGTCGCCTGATTGGTCAACAGCTCGCCGAGCGAGGCATTTACCCGCTGCCCGGCGGCATTCAGATGGCTGATCGGGTTAGCCTTGCGGCGGGTATAAAGATCCGCCTCAGCGCTGATGATTTGATCCAACAGCGTTTGAGCCTCGGCATCTTCAATCGCGTTGCAATCAAAAAAGCGTAGCCAACCGTTCAGCCCGTGCTGCAGCGCATCTCGCTGAGCATCCTGCGGCAGGGCCTCCAGCCCGGCCAACAGTTGACGAATTTCCGCTAACCGACGCGGCTCGGCGATAAAACGCTTATAGGCGCTTTCCGCCGCCGAGAAGCGGGCCGAAACGCCCTCACCGCCAATGCCCATATAGTTTTGCCAAAACAAATCTTCTTTGGTGCGGTGCACCTCAAGATAGTCCTGATTCAATTGATTGAAGTAATCGAGAGCCTGTTGCATAACCATCCTTTCAGCCGATTAGCGAAATATTCCAGTATAGACAAGGGTTTTACGCGTTGCGTAAACGTTCAAGTCCCTGTTCCAGGGTGTCGACTTCACCGGCGGCCAACAGGCAGCAGGCGATCTGGCGTTGGATCGCCAGCGGGATCGCCACGTCCCCCGCCAGGCAACGCTCAGTCCAGCGAGCGGTGGTTTCTGCATCCTTGGCTGCCGGCAGCTCCGGCGTGGGATCCTGCTCCGGACGCTCCAGCAACACTTGCTGCTCGCCGTTAACGATGTAATGGATCTGCGGGCAACGCTGAGGATTGGCGTACGCCTCCCCTTCGGTGCCGTGCATCAGCAAGCCACGGGCGCCGATTTGACGGAAGAAAGAAGCCACCCGACCGACGTATTCCGGATGTGACACGCTGGCAATGCGCAACACATCCTGTTCACCAAACGGCGTTGCCAGTTTGGCCAGCGTATGGGCGCTGTTACGTACCCCCATGCGCCAGCGCAGGCCAAGTTGCAGATCCAAAGGGGCAGACAGCGCCGAGACCGGGATAAACACCGTTTCGCCGTTATCCAAACGCCGTTGGGCATGGGCAGCGTCTGGCGACCAGGGCAGGCCCAGCGCCTGAAAAGTTTCCGCGCTGGTAACCCGGGTACTGTCGTCCAGCACGCCGTGCACCACTACCGGCAACCCGACGCGCGTCAGCAACAACGCCAACAGCGGTGTCAGGTTCGCCTGCTTGCGCGCTCCGTTATAGCTTGGCAGCACCACCGGCATCGGCCGTCCCTGCGGCGCCTGCAGACGCATCACCTGTTGCTGCATCGCCTGATAAAAACCGAGCATTTCCTCTTCGGCTTCGCCTTTAATCCGCAGGGCGATCAGAATACCGCCCAACTCCAGTTCGCCCACCTCACCGGCCAGCATCTTTTGATAGAGCTGGAAAGCGGTTTCCCGATCCAGATCGCGCGCATGGTTTTTGCCACGGCCGATTTCTTTGATAATTTTGGTGTAATCCATCGTTCTGCTGTCCCCTGATCCAATCTGGGATCAGCATACCCTATCCGCGTCGACGCTCAACCTCATCCGCCAGTTGCTGCTGGTCCGAATCGCCTGCTCGCAGCCCGGCGATCACCCCATCAGCGTCTTCGGCACTGCGGTTTTGGCTCATTTTCCATTTGCCCAAACGTTCGGTTACGGCTATCTCAATGCCGACAATGCCCTGGATCTGTGCGGCAATATAGTGGGCTGGAGCATCTTCCATTCGCCAGGGTTCAGGTTGATGCCCCTCCTGCAGCGCAGTTAAACCCTCCAGCTGTTGTCGCAGCCAGTGGGCATCTTCCGTGATCCGTGGCGTACCGCGCAGCTGTACCACGCTGTAATTCCAGGTGGGTACCACTTTGCCGCTCCGGCGTTTGGTCTCATACCAACCAGGGGAAATATATCCGTCTCTTCCCTGAAAAATCACCAGGCACTCACTGGCGGCCTGTAACAGCCGCCAATGGGAATTGGCACGGGACAAATGCGCCCGCAGCAGGACGTTGCCCTGCTCATCGGCATCGATTAAAAAGGGCAGCGGATCCGCCACCAGGCCCTGCTCCCCCTGGCTGATTAACATGCCGAGCGGGTTGGCGCGCACCAGCGCAATTTGAGCGTCCAGTTGGTCTTCACGGAATGAGGCAGGCAGATACATTACCTTGGCTCCTTGGGGATTTACGGTTGGCGGTAAATAGCAATAACACCCGCCATGGGTTTACTGAAGGGCCAGTTTGCGTTGTTTTTGGATGATCCACCTCAGCAAGCCGAAGGCAACGGCCATCGCCAGCAGGTTGTAAACCATCGCGCCGGCAAACGCCTGTCCGTAACGTTCTGCGCCAGCACCGCCCGCCAACAGGGGAACAAAAAACGCGCCGCTGGCGGCAATCCCCAACGCCCCGCCCACCTGCTGCACGGTCGAAATGACCCCCGCGGCCATCCCGGCCTGATGCTCTTTCGCCAGCCCGAGCACCAAATTAAGCAAAGGCGTCATGCTCAGCGCCTGGCCGAAGCCCAGGATCACCAGCCCCGGCAATAACCACAACGGCTGTACCAATGCCGCACCCGACAGCACCTCCACCACCAACAGCGCCATGCCGGCGGCATAGACTGCGACGCCAAGCGCCAGCACGCCGTTCCCCCAGCGTTGCACCAGCCCCGGTGCCAGGAACGAGGCCAACATAAATGCCGCACTGGCAGGGGCAAACAGGCTACCGGCCTGAAACGGCGTCAGGCCTATTCCCGCTTGCAGCAGCAGGGCAAAACACAGAAAGAACGAAGAGGCGGTCGAGTAAATCGCCAGCACCACGGCCACCCCCGGGGTAAAACTGCCCTGCCGCAACAGCGCAGGATCCAGGACCGCATCCCCAGAACGCTGCGCCAGACGCCGCTCCCAACGAATAAAAGCCCAAAGCATGCCAATTCCGCAAGCCAACGCCGGTAATACCCACCAGGGCCAGCCGCGCGATGGCCCTTCCAACAAGGGCACTAGCAGCAACAGCAAACCGGTCGCCGCCAACAGCAAGCCCATGCCGTCCAGCCGCTGTGCTTGTTCAAGACGTGACTCGGGAATGCGACGCGCCGCCACGATTGCCAATACGCCAATCGGCAGATTGATCAGAAAAATCATACGCCAGCCGCTGCCGAAAACATCGGCTTCAATAATAAACCCGCCGAATATCTGGCCGAAAATCGCCGCCAGCCCCAGCGTCATCCCCAGCCAAGCGAAGGCGCGCCGCCGCTGATGTGGGTTGTACAATACGCGCATCAACGCATATATCTGCGGAAACAGCAGAGCCGCGGCGGCCCCCTGAAGAAAACGCGCAACGATCAGCATACTCAGTGACGTAGCCATACCGCACAGCGCCGACGTCAGCGTAAACCCCAGCATGCCGAGGCTAAACATACGCTGTCGCCCAAAGCGATCGCCCAGACGTCCACCGGCAATCAACAACACGCCGAATGCCAACTCATAACCGGCAATGATCAACCCCACGCCAGCGAAACTGGCCGCGAACTGCTGCTGGATCACCGGCGCCGCGACGTTCACCACAAACAGGTCAAACACCGTCACAAAACCGCCCAACAGCAACACCGGTAACCCCACCAGACGACGATCGCCTTGTGCTAATGACTGTTCCATACGTGCCTCCAAAGATTACGATGGCGGCAGTATGGAACATGTCATAAACTGTTACTATATAGCCAGTTATACTATTACTAACAGCAACAGGACGACCGCTATGCCACCGCGTACCCTCAACCGAACCCGTCAGGATCTGGCGGATTTTCTGCGTCAAAAACGCGAGAAGCTGTCACCGCAGGCCGTCGGCTTACCGAGCGGCACGCGTCGCCGTACGCCGGGGTTGAGGCGCGAAGAAGTCGCCGCGTTGGCAGGCGTAGGATTGACCTGGTACACCTGGCTGGAGCAGGGGCGGGAAATCAACGTTTCGGTCGATTTTCTGGAAAATCTGGCGCGGGTTTTAAAGCTGGATGCGACCGGGCGCTACCATCTGTTTTTGCTGGCGCATCAACGCCCGCCGATACCGGTCGGTCATCAGTGGTGTCAGGTTTCACCGCTGGTGCGCCGCTTGCTGGACGATCTGCAACTGCGCCCGGCTTACGTGATGAATCTGAGCTGGGACATCATCGCCTGGAACCCGGCGGCGGAACGGCTATTCGCGATTGGCGATCGCCCGGCGGATCAGCGCAATATGCTGTGGATGCTGTTTGCCGATCCCCAACTCAATCAACGGCTGGTGGAATGGCAAGCGCAGGCACCGCAAATCCTCGCCAGCTTCCGCCGCGACTATGCGCGTGCGCCACAAGACGCCACCATGCAACAGCGGGTGCAGGCGCTAGAGCAGGTTTCGCCTCAGTTCCGTCAGCTATGGCAACAGCATGACATTCACGGTCGCTGCCAGGGAGAACGCACGTTCATTGTGCCGGGCGCCGGCCAGGTAACCTTCGAACATGCGTCGTTTATTGTCGATGAAGAAAATCATTTGCGGCTGGTGATGTACAGCGCGCTACCGCAATGCCCGGCCAGCGCGGCTTTTGAAGCATCCTTACAGGCGTAAGGCTATTTGCGGCTGTCAAAAATCAGCTTGCAGGCCAGCCCGGCGAACACGCCGCTCAACAGGTAATTCGGCCAGCGCGCACTGAAGCGGCGGCCGATAAAACGGTTTTTCATGCCGCTGACCGCCAGGATCAACCCACCGTTAATCACCAACCCCACCAGATTTAACACCGTCGCCAGCAACAGCATTTGTACCACCAGCGAACCGGCGTGTGGATCGATAAACTGTGGGAACAGCGCTAAAACGAACAGCGCCATTTTTGGGTTAAGAATGTTGGTGAATAATCCCTGCCGGAAAATGCGTGCAGCCGGTACCGCGGCTAATCCCGCAGAAGCCTGCAAACTGCTGCCGGATCGCAGCGTTTTCCACGCCAGATACAGTAAATAGGCTGCCCCCAACATACGCACCGCATCATAGGCCAGCGGGACCGCGACAAACAGTTGCGACAGGCCTAACGCCGCCGCCAGCGCGTGGCAATAGGTACCCAGTTGGATCCCCGCCAGTGACGCGAAACCGGCACGGCGCCCCTGGCTAACGCTGCGCGAGGCAATCAGCAACATATCCGGCCCAGGGGTCACCGTCAGCGCCAGACAGGCCCCGGAAAACAGCAAAATGGTGGAAGCATCGATCATAAATCACCCGTACGCAGCATGGTGGGAAGCAGGCTTTATCATAGCCGCGCCACCGGCGTTTACCAGCGCCAAATCACTGCCACGGCGCTTTGGGGGTGAAGGCCGCCAGCAGGGCATCAATGGCGACCCTCACCCGTAACGGCATGCCGGTCCCTTTTAGCCAGACCACGTTAATCGCCAGCCCTGCACCGCAGCTGCCAGGTAAAACCTCACGCAACGTCCCGGCCGTCAGCGCATCATGCGCCAGCCAACGCGGCAGCATGGCAACTCCCTGACCGGCGCAGGCAGCCCCCAGCACCGCCTCCATATTGCCCAATCTCAAACGGGCCGGTGGCAACAGTCGCTGAGCTTTACCCTGTTCATCCAGCAAATGCCACGGCTGGCTACGCCCATCACGCAGTAAGCCAATCGCCTGATGCTGCGACAGTTCTGCTAGCGTGCTCGGTTCCCCCTGTCGTGTCAGATAACCCGGTTCAGCACAGAGTATTTGCCGCTGCTCACCCAGTTGCCGCGCGGTGATGGCCGCGGCATCACCCGGCGAACCGATCCGCACTGCCAAATCGATCCCCTCTTCCGCCAAATCTGCCGCACGGTTGGAAAACAACGCTTCAATGTGCAATTTCGGGTAACGGTCCGCCAATGCCAGCAGCGGCGGCATCACCCACTTTTGGCCGAACAGCACCGGCAGCGATACCCGCAGTCGTCCCTCCGGCGTTTGGGCCCGAACCGCCAGCTGATTTTCCGCCGCTTCCAGTGCCGCCAGCGCCTTCAGGCAATCGTCATAGAACAACTGCCCTTCATCGGTCAGCGACAGGCTGCGCGTGGTGCGTTGGAACAACCGCACCTGCAGCCGCTGTTCCAACCGAGCCACGGCTTTACCCACCGTTGAACGCGAAAGGCCCAGTTGCTCGGCGGCACGGCTAAAACCACCGGCCTGCACCGCCTGCACAAAGGCGCGGATTGCATGTAATCGTTCGCTGGAAATCATCAGGCCTGCCCTATTGGCGATATTAATTCGCCTATTAAACGATGAAACAACGCCACTGGCTACCGCCTTCGCTGAGTAAACTGAACGCACTCTTTCTCTGCCAGGAAACCCCTATGAGCGAACGCAGTGAAATTCTGACCGACAGCGGCACGCCCCAACTATGGCGTCTGCTGATTGGCATCAGTATCGCCAGCTTTTTGGGCTGTATCGATTTCACCATCGTCAATACCGCCATCCCCGCGATCCAGCGTGAGCTGGCCGCCAGCCTGAGCAGCGTACAATGGGTGATGACGTTGTTCGTGATGGCACTGTGCGCCTTTATGGTCAGCGCCGGGCGGCTGGCGGATCTGTATGGCCGTCGTCGGGTGTTGTACTGCGCAATGCTAACGTTCGCCGCCGCGTCGTTGGGCGCCGGGCTCTCAGGCAGTATTGAGCTGCTCAACGTCTGGCGTTTTGTGCAGGGCGCCGCCTGCGCGGTACTGTACACCGCCACTACGGCCATTGTCGCCGATGCCTGGCCGCCGCAGCAGCGCGGTCGTGCAATCGGCATTTTGCTGGCGGTCAACGGCCTGGGTCTGGCGATCGGCCCGGTGGCCGGTGGCCTGTTGGTCGGTTCCCTGGGCTGGCGCTGGGTGTTTCTGTTGAACGTGCCGCTGATTGCGCTGAGTTTCGCCTTCTGCCTGGGAACCGTTCGAGAGTCTCGCGCCCAACAAGGCAGCAGGCTGGATATCCCCGGTTTATTGCTGTTGGTGATCGGCGTTGCCGGGCTGCTGCTGGCCATCAGTCAGGGCAGCCAATGGGGATGGCTGAGCGCAAAAACCGGGTTAACGGCTGCGCTGGCGCTCGCCGCGCTCGGCCTGCTACTGCCGGTTGAACGACGGGCACATTCGCCGCTGGTACCGCTGGTTTTTCTGCGGCGTCCCGCCTTTTTGCGCGTTTGCCTGATGAGCGCGCTATTGGCCTTTTTCTACTGCGCCGCTTTCTTTTTGATGCCGATTTACCTGGAAAACACCCGCCACTACCAGGGAACGATGCTGGGACTGTTGTTGCTGCCAACCACCGCGGTGATGGCAGCCCTCTCGCCCTGGGTCGGCAGATGGGTGGATAAATCCGGCCCACGCGCGGCGTTGATCCTCGGTTTTGCCGCCCTTGCCGGCTCCGCGGCCCTGCAAAGCCGGTTTAACGTCGACAGCCCGCTGCCGCTGCTGCTCGGTGCCTTCGCCCTGATGGGGCTGGGCTGGGGCTGCATTCTCGGCCCGCTGGTGTTGGCGACGCTCAACAGCGTCAGCGAGTCGCAAAGCGGCGGCGCGTTAGGCATCACCTGGACACTGCACAATCTCGGCGGCGCCGTTGGCCTGGCGGTGGCGACCCTGATTTACCCGAGCTACGGCTACACGCCGGTGATGTTGTTGCTGTTGGCGCTGTCATTGTTCGGGGGCCTGCTTGCCGCCTGGCGCAGCCGCTAGCCGAACACGGCGCTCCCCCAGCAGGTTCATGCCTGCCGCCGCCAGCAAAATGAGGGCAGCGCCGGCAAACTGCAGCGCCACCAATCGGTGACCGAACGCCAGGCGATCCACCAGCATGGCGGCGATCGGATAAATAAACGACAGCGAACCTGTCAGGTTGGTCGGCAACTTTTGGATCGCGCCATACAGCAACACATACATGATCCCGGTGTGCAATACACCCACCGTCACCAGCATACCCCACTGTCCGGCATTGGCCCGCGCGTGGAAATCTACCATCGGCAACAGCATCAGCGCGCCGACCGTTACCTGGATCAAGGCGATCAGGTGCGGTGGCGTCCCTTTCAGCCGTTTGGCGGCCAGCGCCATCAGCGCGTAAAAAAATGCCGCGCCCAGCGACAACAAAATGCCCATCAGGTAGTTGTTCTGTCCACCGGCCTGTTTGGGCTGCGCCAACACCACCAGCGTCATGCCGATAAACGCCAATACCAACCAAAACAGCTTACGCAGGGTCAGCTTCTCGCCGAGAAACAGCGCCCCCAGCGCCACCAGCATGAACGGCTGCGTGTTATACACCGCCGTCGCGATGGAGATCGACGCATAGGAATAGGCAGCAAACAACAACAGCCAATTAACCACCAGCGCTACGCCGCCGGCGATTGCCACCAGCAACGTAGTACGCGTCAGGCTGTCGCGCCGCAGCTGCCCCAGCGCAGCACAAATGGCCAGCAGCACCAGCGCCCCTACCGCACAGCGCCAGAACACCACGTTGATCACCGGCTGGCCGGACATCAGCACAAACCAGCCGATGGTACCGGAAATCAGCATCGCGGCGATCATCTCCAGCGAGCCGCGTTTTATCTCTGCATTCATCTTGGTTTCCTCACAGTAAGCCTATGCACTTAGCTTGCGGCTTTCCTGCAGCGGTTTCCATGGCATAAAAAAGGCAATAATGCTTAAATTCCTTTTTAATTAAGGCATGAGTTAAAAAAACCTAATGGAGAGCCTATGGATGCTATCGATCGTCAAATCCTGAACCTGCTGGCAGAGGATGCGCGGGTGTCGCTGAAAACCCTCAGCGCCAGCGTTGGGTTGTCGTCACCCAGTACCTCGGAGCGGCTGCGGCGGCTGGAGGAGAACGGCGTGATCCAGGGCTACACCCTGAACGTCAATTTACAGGCGTTGGGCTACGCTTTTCAGTCGCTGGTGCGCATCAAACCGCTGCCGGGCATGCTGAAAAAGGTCGAGCAAATGATTCAGGAAATTCCGGAGGTGGTTGAGTGCGACAAGGTGACCGGCGAAGACTGCTTTATCGTGCGCCTGGTGGCACATTCGATGGAGCAACTCGACCAGATCCTCGATCGGCTGGCCGAGCGCGCACAGAGCAATACCTCCATCGTCAAAACGACGCCGGTGAAACGTCGCCTGCCGCCAATGCTGTGATTAACGGGTACGTTTGCGGGCGAACGGGCTCTTGCGCTTCTTGCTCTTTTTCTCCGTTTCGGCGGCGGATTTAAGCGCTGCCTGGTGTGCCTTGTCGGCTTCAGGCACCTCACGCTGTTCGATGGGGAACACCGGCAATGCCGCCAGCAGGCGCGAGCCGTAGCTTTTGGTCAGCAGGCGGCGATCGTAAATCACGATCTCGCCGTGGCATTCGTTGCTGCGGATCAGTCGGCCCACCTGCTGGATCAGGTTGAACGAAGCGCTCGGCAGGCTTTGTACCTCGAAGGGATAACGCTTCAGCGACTTCAGCCACTCGCCTTCGGTCAGGATCACCGGGCTGTCGATCGGCGGGAAGGCGATCTTGTGAATATGCACCTGGGTCAGCAATTCCCCTTTCAGATCCAACCCTTCAGCAAACGACTGCAGGCCGATCAGCACGCTGGCAGTGCATTTTTCGACCCGCTTGCGGTGCTCTTCCACCAAGCGATAACGCGGTTGATCGCCCTGTACCAACAGCATCAGGCGCAAATCGGTCACGTAGCTGAGGAAGGTCTGCATCGCACGATGACTGCTGAACAGGATCAGCATGCCCTTGTGTTTGCCGCTGGCCTGCTCGGCGCGGAAAAAGCGCGCCATCTCTTCCAGATGCTCAGCTTCGTTGGCCATCGCCGGTTCGAAACGCATGTTCGGGATGACAATCTTGCCCTGCTCAACGTGGTTAAACGGCGAAGACAGGGTTTCGAAACGATCGCCGGCTTTCTCGCTCAGCCCGCTCATTTCCTGCAGGCGCGCAAAGCTGTTCAATGAACGCAGAGTCGCCGAGGTGACGACCACATGCGGCACCTTGCGCCACAACAGCTTTTCGAGCTGGTCGCTCACGCGAATGCCTACGCAGTGCAAATACAGGTGCGTCACGTTATCGCGCAAATCGCGCGTGACCCATTTGGAGATCGGCGCATTGGAAGACTTGTCCAGCGCCGCCAGCCGCCACAGTTTGCTCATCGCTTCCAGATAACCCAGGGTGCGGCTCATCTGAATGATTGAACGGTGCAGTCGCACAATGTCGTGCTTACCGGTTTGCTCGCTGAGATCGTTGAGGATAAATTCCGCCACCCCACGCAACGCGTCAGTCAGCTTGAACAAGCGTGCGCTGGTTTCCACCATCTCCGCAGGCAGTTCGCCCATTTCAAACCGGTGTTCGGCAATCACGGTGTCGGTCGGCAGATAGGCGCTGACCTGATGCTCAAAAATCTGGATCAGCTCACGCATCTCTTCGCAGTGATTTTTCAAACGTTCGTCGTTGGTCAGCCCCGGTGGGCTTTTCGGGCGATATTGCGTCATGCACTGTTCAACCTGACGCACGATCATGTCCAGTTGCAAATTGGTCGACAGCGCGGTGATTTCACCGTCAATCTCTAGCGCGTCACGCGCCACTTCCGGCAGGTGATGACCTTCGTCCAGCACCAGCAACAGCTCTTTCGGGTTGGGCAGTACCGATTCCGTTTCCAGCGCCGCCATCACCAGCGCATGGTTAGCCACCACCACGTCGGCGGTTTCAATCTCTTTACGGGCGATATAAAACGGGCATTCGCGAATGCAATGGCAGTTACGCCCCAGGCAGTTGGCCTTGTCGGTGCTCAGTTTGATCCATAGCGGATCGTCGATCGTCAGCTGATAATGGTCTCGCAACCCATCCCACTCATGGCGGCTGAGCGCTTTGCTCAGTTTCTGGCACAGCGCCTGCTCTTCCCCGCTGGAAGGCGCCAGTTCGTCATCCAGGAACAGCGTCAGATCGCCCTGCTCGCTGACGTCGGTGCTCAATGCCGCCAGATTACGCGGGCAAACATAGCGCCCGCGGCCAAAGGCACCAGTGAATTTCAAATCGGGAATGATCTTCTTCAGCAACGGCAAATCCTTGCTGTAGATCTGATCCTGCAGCGCCACGTTGGCGGTACTGACCACCAGCGGTTTGCTCTCCGCGCGGCCTACGGCGATCCCTGGGATCAGGTACGACAGGGTTTTGCCCACGCCGGTCGGCGCCTCAATCGCCAGGTGGCGCGGATAATCTCCGGCCAGGGTTTTCGCGACTTCGGCGATCATCTGCCGTTGCGGTGCACGGGAAATAAAATCCGGTATTTGTTGCTGCAGGGCTTTGTACCACTGGCCAATCTGATCTTTAACTGCGGGGGAGAGCGCCATTCAACTCTGTATCTCAACGAAATGATGGCGCTATTGTCCCACAGACCGTCGGCTGCGTCAGCCTAGCCTTCGATCATTGAAGCGCGACCCGCACTGAACGACCACTCGTCCTGTTGGGTGGTGGTAATCACTACCATCACATCCTGCGGACTCAACTGCAGGTTTTCTTCCAGCAACGCCGCCAACCGCTGATAAAAACGCTGCTTGGTGGCGGTATCGCGCGGACGGCCAATGGTGATGTAAAACAGCACATAATCCGCCGAACGTGGGCCGCCGAGATAATGGGGATCGTAAATCAGCTCGCCGGGGCGGTATTGATCAATGGCCTGAAACTTGTCGGCCGGCGGCACGCTAAAAGTCTCGACCAGCGCCTGGTGCAGGCTGTCAGATAAGGTTTTCAGGTATTGCGCTGACTTGCCCTGATGCAAAGCGATACGGCTGAATGGCATGGGACTACTCCTGTTTCAATTCGCGCAGGCGTGCCACGGCAGAGGCCGCCGCTGGCCAACCAGCATAAAACGCCAGATGAGTGATCGCCTCGGCGAGCTGTTCAACGCTCACGCCATTACGTTCGGCCAGTTGCAGATGAAACGGCATCTGCTCCACGCGGTTGAGCGCCACCAGCGCAGCCACGGTGATCAGACTGCGCTCGCGCGGCGTGAGCCCCGGTCGCTGCCATACATCGTCGAATAATACGCTGTCGCTGAGCTGCGCCAACTTGGGGGCAATGTCGCCAAACGCCTGCTGGCCAGCCTGTTGGGAAGGTTGCATCTTGCACTCCTGCTGCTTAAGGGAAGCTTTACGCTACCCTCAACCTGCATGGGTGAAAATCGGGATTTTCAGCATCAATCATTCACATAAACAGGACAATAAGCCCTCCTGATGCGCTGAAGGAATTCGTCAACGTATAAATCTCACGCATGATTTTTGGCAGCGACCTGATGGGCATCACGGGGAATTCTAGGCGCCCGTAGAAGAAACAGACGCTTTCCGCGAGATTTTTAATCGTTCGACATGGAAATGAATATTTTGTCATAAATAGATCACATAACTACGGTAAAAAATCCTCGCTGCAAAAAAACAGGCGGCACAGTGAAACAGCAGTACTACTGATGATAAGCGTCTTTCAATCGAATAAAGCAGGGTAAATCATGAAACGTAATCTTCTGGCCGTTATTATTCCGGCACTTTTAATTGCGCAGACAGCACAGGCAGCAGAAATCTACAATAAAGACGGCAACAAACTTGATTTTTACGGCCGCGTAAAAGCACTGCACTATTTCTCTGACGATGCCGGTAATGATGGCGATAAAACCTATGTGCGTATCGGTTTTAAAGGCGCTACTCAAATTAACGATATGCTGACTGGCTATGGCCAGTGGGAATATCAAATAGCAGCCAACCACTCTGAATCTGACGGCACAAAAGATACCAAAACCCGTTTGGGCTTCGCCGGTCTGAAATATAAAGATATCGGTTCATTCGACTACGGCCGCAACTACGGCATTATCTATGACGTCGGCGCCTGGACGGATATGCTGCCTGAGTTCGGTGATGACGCTTACGTCAAAACCGACAACTTTATGAATGGTCGTACCAACGGCGTGGCAACCTACCGTAACAATGACTTCTTCGGCCTGGTCGAAGGTCTGAAGTTCGCGGTACAGTACCAGGGCAAGAACGAAAACGACGGCCGTTCCAACAGCAAGGCGAACGGCGACGGTTGGGGTCTGTCTTCCAGCTATGAAATCATCGACGGCCTGAGCGTGGGTGCCGCCTATGCCTCTTCCAACCGTACTGCCGGGCAAAAAGCGGGTACCTTCGGTAAGGGCGACAAAGCTGATATTTGGGCCGGCGGCCTGAAATACGACAACAACGATGTTTACCTGGCAGCAACCTATTCGCAAAGCCGTAATATCGCGCCAATCTCCGGCACCGCCACTATCAATAATAATTCCACTTCCGTAAGCGGCTTTGCCAATAAGGCGGAAGGTCTGGAATTGGTTGCGCAATATCAGTTCGACTTCGGTCTGCGTCCATCGCTGGGTTATGTTCAGCAGAAAGGCAAAGATATTGAAGGCATCGGCGACGCCGACCTGGTGAAATATATCGACGTTGGCGCCTACTACTATTTCAACAAGAACATGTCGACCTATGTCGATTATAAAATCAACCAACTCGACAGCGATAACAAGCTGGGTCTGAAAGACGACAACGTGATTGCCGTCGCCCTGACCTACCAGTTCTGATGTGATGAATAACCACCACTGCAAACCTTAGCTTCACTTTATACCCAGAGTTACTTCGCCGGGCGGCAACGCCCGGTTTTTTCATTTGTGCTTTTATCGCCTGTTCCTGCCTCATTTACCGCTGCATATCCCGTAACCGCACGCGGAAACTTGCCTTATAAAACAATCGGGTCTAGATGTATAGCTTCCGCCTTAGACAGGGAAAGCTCATGCACACCGATGAAAACTTCGAGTACCAAAGCGCCCTGCGCTACAGCAGCGACGAGCTGGCGCAGATCCTTTGTCATTGTTTTGAAAACTATATTGTACGTTTCGTGATTGACGGTGATACCTTCGCCCGCCGTTTTGGTGCCGAAGACCTCAGCCTGAACGACAGTATTATCGTTACCCACCAGCAACAACCGGTAGCGCTGGCGCTGATCAGCCGCCGGGGCCTGCACAGCCGGATATCGGCACTCTCCATCCGTCCGGAAATGCGCGGCAAAGGTTTGGGAAAAGCCTTGATGAAGCGCATTGTCGCCGACGCGCATCAGCGCGGCGATCGTCAACTGTCATTGGAAGTGATTGAAGGGAACGAGGCTGCGTTGGCGCTCTACCATCGGGCCGGGTTGCAAATCGTCCGCACGCTGACCGGGCATCTGGCCGCTACGCCGGTACTTGACGAAGTTGCGCAGTTGCAAGAGATCGACCCGCTGTTCGTCTCTCACCGCCTGATTGCCGAGGGTGCCACCGACCTGCCCTGGCTGATCGCGCCGGAGACGTTGTTCAAGCTACCCGGCAAACCCCATGCTTTCAGCCTTGGCCACCAGGCCTATGCGGTGGTGCAGTTGGGCGCCGACAAGTGCTTTTTGCGCATGATCTACGTGCCGCCGCAGCACCGCAGTCAGGGCCATGCCCGTACCATGCTGGCTGCATTACAGGCGAAGTTTGCGCCGTTACCGCTGGTAGCCAACGTTTACGTTCCTGAAGTGGCCGCCCCCTTCTTCGACCGACTCGGCTGGCAGCAGGACGCGTTTCGCCAGTTTGAAATGACGATGACCTTGAACACACCACAATAACAATCAGAGAGTGATTTATTTATGGCAGGAATAATGAGACAGAAAATGGCCCTCGGCGCGGCGATCGGCATTGCGCTGGTGACCCTGACCGGCTGCGTGCAGCCAGCAAAAACCGATCGGCAGGCACAACAGCAGTTGGCTGAGCAATCCGTGCTGGCGCTGAACTGGTTCCAGCAATCCGGCGAATATCAGGCGCTGACGCACCAGGCCTTCAACAGCGCCAGGCTGGCCTTTGATCAGGCCAAGGCCGCGCCGGGCAAGAAGAAGGCCGTGGTGGTCGATTTGGACGAAACCATGCTGGATAACAGCCCTTATTCCGGCTGGCAGGCGCAGCAGGGCCAACCTTTCGCCGCTGCCACCTGGGCGAAGTGGTCACAGGCGCAACAGGCCGGCGCTGTGCCAGGTGCCGTGCAGTTTGCCCGCTACGTCAACAGTCATCAGGGCACCATGTTTTACGTCTCCAACCGCAAACAGTCTGAATACGCCGCCACGCTGGCCAATATGCAAAAATTGGGCTTCACCGGCATGTCGGAAAAAACCGTGCTGTTAAGCGGTGATACCTCCAACAAGCAGGCGCGTTTCGACGCAATCAAGAACGCCGGTTACGACATCGTGGTTTACGCCGGTGACAACCTGAACGACTTCGGCGCCGCGACCTACCACAAAGATAACGCGCAGCGGCGGGCGTTCGTCGCCGACAACCAAAGCAAATTCGGCACCGAGTTTATCGTGTTGCCCAACCCGTTGTACGGCGATTGGGAAAGCGGCATGGCGAAGGACTATAACAAGCTGACGCCAGAGCAAAAGCTGCAGATTCGCCAACAGGCAATCAAGGCCTGGAACGGACAGTAACCTCCCAAGCCTTGCAGGGACGGCGCTGGCTGCGTTCTGATTAAGGGGGCGATACGTTCGCCCCCTTAGGCGATAACGCTTGAAAAACGACGGGGTAGTCAGAGCAATTTATACATATAACTGGTGGCATCCAGCGCACCGCCATTGCTGGCGCGTGCGTATTGCGGAATGCTGCCCGCCAGTTGAAAGCCCAGCCGACGGTACAGGCCTTCCGCCGTGTCGCCGGTCAGGGTATCCAGCACCAGTAAATGCCGTTGATGCTCAACCGCCAGCTGTTGCACCTGCAACATCAGGCTGCGGGCAATGCCCTGACGGCGAGCATCCGGGTGCACCATCAGCTTCACCACCTCTGCCCGGTGGCGGCCGTTATCAGGCATATCCAGCAGCAGTTGCACCGTACCGACCACCCTTCCGGCATCTCGATCTCGGGCCACCAGCAGCAGCCTTTCCTTCCGTTCAATAGCCGGCAACAGACGGTGCCAGAACGCCTGCGCCTGCTCAACGCTAAACGGCATGACAAAACCGATGCTCGCCCCCTGCGAGACGCTGGCATGCAGCATCGCCGCCAGTTCAGGGATCGCACTCTGTACCGCACTGACGTTCAATTGCTGTATCTCAATCATGATTATGGCCTGCAGATAACGAGGGTGTAATGGGCCGGCTCGGGGCCGGGTGCATGAAATTTTGAAGCGCCGAACAAGCGGTAACGCAGGCAATCGCCCGGTTCTAGCTGAAAAGTTCGCGCCTCCAGCGTCAATTCAAGCCGGCCTTCCAGCAGCCATAAATGGTGTTCAAGCGCGTGAATCGAAGGGGCGTCATAAGCGATCACCGCGCCGGCCTCCAGCGTGCCCTCGATAAATTCCGCCTTATAGAGGGCGGCGGGCGGTGATACCGAACGACGATGAAAACCGCTGGCGCGATCAACCCACACCGTCTGCTGTTCGCGATGCAGCAACTCTGGCGGTTCGTCCTCAACCTCGCTGAGCAGCCGCGACATGGTCAGCCCATACGCCGCGCACAGTTTGTTCAACAACGAGGCGGTCGGGCTGGTTTCCGCACGCTCAACCCGCGATAGCGTTGCCCGGCTGATGCCGGTTTGCTGCGCCAACGCTTCCAGCGACCAGCCCTGCTGCTGGCGTAAATCAGACAGCCGTTGCGCCAAGCGAAGGTCGGCGCTGTCCACTCCGTTATCCATGGTCTCTATAGCCCTGATATGAAAAATCCCATATGAGAGAAATAATCTCAAATACGGGATTCGTCAATCAGATTTTAAAGTAAACCCTGCGAAGTTATAAAAACCAGCAGGCGGCACCCGTCTTATTCAGGACGAACGCATTCGCTCACAGGGGTGGCAGAGAGCGACAACCCCGGCGATGCCAGCGCAATTTCGGCATCGCTGGTTGCCACAACAGGTGGAGTAATCGCCGCACAGCGCCAGGCGCTAAAGACCGCCAGCAGCGGCGCCAAGGCAAACAGCAGGAATAACCAGCGCGCGGCGGAGGCGGCACCCGGTGCCCCACCCGGCACGTTCAGCCCGGCCAGGTTGGCGACCATTCCCGCCAACGCGGCACCGAACGCGGTGGCAAACAGTTGCACCGTAGTGATCGACGCGCCGGCAATATCCTTATCCGCCTCTGGCGAGACTTGCAGAATACGCGTCAGCAGATGTGGCCAGCCAAAACCGATACCAAACCCCACCACTGTCAGAGCGATGACAATCGGCGTCAGTGCCGACCAATGACCACCGGAAGGCGTTGGCATCAATACGCCCAGGGCCAATAGCCCGACAAACACAAACAGCGGCCCGCTGATAATGGCCCGGCGCATACCCGCACTGCGCCAGCCCGAACTGAGGATCTCCGACAGCGTCCAGCCCGCCGCCATGGTGGCTGCAATATAGCCGGAAATCAGCGGTGACTGCCCGTGCAGCGTTTGCAGGAAATAAGGCACGAAGATTTCGCTGGTCATGCCCACAACCAGCAGGGAGACGGTGATATACAGCGAAGCCAGAGGGGAACCGCGGCGTAAAGCGCCTTGAGGCAGTAGACGGGCGCGGGAGTGCGCTTCACGGCGAATCAGCCAAACCATCATCAGCACGGCCAATGCAATACCGCCAAAATTGACCCAGGCGCTGTCGGCCAGGCTGCCGGCGGATACCACCAGCACCGCCACCGCCAGCAGCAACAGCTGGGCTACCGGCAGCGGCGCTGCCTGCTGTTGCGGTTTGCCTTTCGGCAGGATCAGGAAGGTGAACCCGGCATACAACACCATGATTGGCAACAGGATACCAAAGGCCCAGCGCCAGGCGTTCAGTTCGGCGAAAATGCCGCCCACCGCCGGCCCCACCAGCGTAGCAATACCCCACATCGCCGAAATCAGCGCCATTGCCCGCGGCCAAAGTTTTTGCTCGAATACCAGGTTGATCATGGCGTACGAAAGCGCGAAAATCAGCCCGCCGCCGAACCCCTGCACGGTGCGACCTATCAGCATCACCGGCATCGACGGCGCCAATGCACACAGCATTGCCCCGGCAATAAAGAACAGCGACGCCACCAGATAGGCACTGCGTGCACCGTAACCACTGAGCAGACGTGCAGATAACGCCGATCCGAGAATCGACGCCACCACAAACAGCGTGGTGTTCCAGGCATACAGATTCAGGCCCCCAATATCCTGCACCACCGAGGGCAGAATGGTGGTGGCGACCAGAATATTGATCGCATGCAGCGCTACGCCGAGTGAGAGCGCGATCGCACTGGCGCCATTTTTGCCGGAGAATAAGTCGGCCCAGCGGCTATCATCGTTGGTTATCACGGTTGTCGTCCTGTTTTCAGAGGAAGGGCATTGAGTTAATAGTGATATTGCGTTAAATTTAACAAGAGTTAACTTGGAATAATGGTAGGGCGAGGCGGAGAAATATGTCAAGAATAAACTTGGAAAATGGCGGTAGTCCCGCACAATCGGTCAGTGACCGTTTGCTGACACTATTAAAAACCCGCGGCCCACAACAAGCATCTGATGCAGGAAAGGTTCTTGGCACCACAGGTGAGGCTGCGCGCCAGCAGTTTGTCAAACTGGCCAAAGACGGGCTGGTTGAAGCCGTGGCGGAAACCCGCGGTGTCGGCCGACCGGTGCAGCTCTGGCACCTGACCGCCGCCGGCAATGCGCGCTTTCCGGATACCCATTCAGAATTGACGGTACAGTTGCTGCGTACCGTACGCGACAAGCTGGGCGAGCAGGCGATTGAGTTATTGATCGACACCCGCGAGCAAGAAACGCGGATTAATTACAAGCAGGCGATGATTGGCGCTACCGACTTGCAGGAACGGGTTCAGCGTCTGACGGCCATTCGCTGCCGCGAAGGCTATATGGCCGAATGCCGTACTCAGGAAGACGGCTCCTTTCTGTTGGTAGAGAACCACTGCCCTATTTGCGCCGCCGCTACCGTTTGTCAGGGGTTCTGCCGTGCTGAGCTGAGTATTTTCACCGAGGTGTTGCAGGCGCAGGTTGAACGTTCCGAACATATTCTGGCCGGTGCACGCCGCTGCGCCTACCGTATTTCGCTGCTGTAATCGGCACTCGGCTCAAGGCTATCTGCAGGCTGGCGTTCTCTCTCGATTCTCATCGGTTCGCCAGCCGACCTTGCCGTTAAAAAATAGTGAAAAGCGTTGCTAATCTTCCGTGCGATCGGGTTTACTGAGTCCTCTAATAATAACCTCCCTGCAGAATAAATATCCATGCTGAGTCAAAGTAGCCGTAACGTCCTGCCGTTAATCGGGGCGCTGTTCACGTTATATATTGTCTGGGGTTCTACCTACTTCGTTATTCGTCTGGGCGTGGAGAGCTGGCCACCGCTGATGATGGCCGGTATCCGCTTTTTGGTCGCCGGCATAGTGCTGTTCAGCTTTTTAGCGTTGCGCGGCCATGCATTACCAACCCCCCGGCAGTGGCTGGCCGCTGGCACTATCGGTATCTTGCTACTGGCGGTGGGTAACGGTCTGGTGACCGTGGCAGAACACCAGCACGTACCTTCCGGTATTGCCGCCGTGATGGTCGCGACGGTACCGCTGTTCACCCTGTTCTTCAGCCTGTTTTGGGGCATGCGCAATACCAAGCTGGAGTGGGCGGGTATCGCATTGGGCCTGGTGGGGATCGTATTGCTCAATACCGGCAATAACCTGGTGGGCAACCCTACCGGTGCGTTACTGATCCTGCTGGCTTCCGCCAGTTGGGCCTTTGGCTCGGTGCTGGGGTCACGTATTTCGCTACCGGCCGGACCGATGGCGGGCGCGGCGGAGATGCTGGTTGCCGGAGTGGTTCTGCTGGTCGTCAGTCAGCTCAGCGGCGAACGCCTGACGCAGATGCCCAGCGCCAAAGGTTTCTTTGCGCTGGGATACCTGATTATCTTCGGTTCCATGTTGGCCATTAGCGCCTATATGTTTTTGCTGAAAAACGTGCGTCCGGCGGTAGCCACCAGTTATGCCTATGTCAATCCGGTGGTGGCCGTGCTGCTCGGCATCGGTTTTGCCGGCGAATCGCTGGCACCGCGTGAATGGGCGGCGCTGGTGATTATCGTAGCGGCGGTGGTGCTGGTGACGCTGGGCAAATTCCTGTTTGCTCGCCCGGTCAGTCGCATAAGCAGGGAAAGGTAGGGGCGCTGCACGCTGCGGCCGAATTAATCGGGGCGAATGTATTCGCCCCCTACAGCGGCTGGAGTGACAAATCCACCGGAAACAGATTTAAACGCTGCAGCTTGAAAGACGACGGGTATTAAAACGATTCTTGTTTCATATTACGAAGCGTCTATAATTCCCGTTGTTCCTGGCAACCTGCGAAATCATCCCCATGCTGAAAAAATCGTTCATTATCGTTATCTTTCTGTGTGCCTTTGGTTCACTCGGCGGCGTATTCCTGGCCGGGCTGAATATGTACACCCGTTCCACCACGCCGCTAGAAGAGACCGCCACGTCACACGAAGCCGCCGCCACTGCCACTCCGGCAGAGAGCATTCAGGCCAAGTGATGCGTCCCGCGCTGGCAGCGTTATTGTAAAAAAACGCTGCAGTCGCCCGACGCGCACCGGTATCTGCAAAGGGCGCGGTAACCGCCTCATTGCTCCATTTCAGCAGCAACTCCCCTTCTCTTCCTTCGCCAACCGTTGGTGCGATTTTCTGCGCGCTGCCGCCGACAGAAACGTCAACAAATAACCGCTGTGTTCAACCCCATTCTCCGGTCAAATTCTCATCTATTCAGTCTGCCACTCTTCCTGATGAAATAGCATTGACCGTAAAACACCCAAGAGTTATGGTTAAATCATAACTTTCTGGAGTACTGAAAATGGATGCAAGCAATGGACTGGACTACATCCTTAGCCTTCATGGCACCCGAGTAAACCGTGAAGATGGCTACTGGTGGAAAATAGAAGCATGGAAAGTAACCAAAACGGCTTTCATTCCCCATGGCATACGCTACAACTTGACGCTGCATGATAAATACAACACCCGAGTGTTTGGCATCGACAATGCCCATGCCATTAAAGTCCCTAGAAAAGGGCGATTTTCAGGCCGAATACTTTACGACCACCAACATCAGACGCCCACGGATAAAGGCTCACCCTATGAGTTTCATTCCGCTTTTCAGTTGGTGGAAGATTTCTTCACTAAAATCGATGAAGTCATAAGCAAGAGAGAAAACCGAGGTTGAAGATGAAAGCACTGATTGGCGTAATGCCTGAAGAGTTGATCCGCAAACGGATACTGGCCATTGCAAAAGGTGAATACCAGCCGCAGGAGCGTGAACCGCAGGTCTGGTTCACCTCAATGATTGCTTTGGCCCAGGTGCTCAGCAATGAAAATATTGCCCTGCTGCGGATGATTGATACGGAAAAACCGGCAACCATGAGCCGATTGGCGGAACTCTCCGGTCGGCAAATAAGCAATCTTTCCGCCACGCTGAAAACGCTCAGCGGCCACGGTCTGGTATCGCTGGAAAAACACGGCCGAACGGTCAAACCCAGAGCCTTATTTACTGACTTCGAGATCATTGTCGATCAAAAATTGAACGCACGCTTTAGCGCAGCCTGAACGCAGGCCAGTCATAAGCTTACAGCGCTGTCACCCCGCGGGCGGCGGCCTGCTGCTCCAGCTCGGTGATTATTTGGTATGCCGAACGCGGCACCAGGCTGAAATCGCCGATCAGCAGGTTGTCGCTTACCGCTTCGCCCAGCATCGCCTTCGCCCCGGCACGCAGTATTTCCAGCTGTTCCGGCGGGGTCTGCGACGAGGTAATCAAGGGTAGCCCCGGCACGCTGGCCGTTCGTCCAATAATTTTCAGCCCGGCCAACGCCTGGGGCCGTGCCCGTTTCAACAGTTCCAGGCTGACGCAGTCGACGGCAGCAATGTCTGCCTGCCGGTTTTGGATCAGCTTGAGCGACTGATAGTGCGCCCCGGAGGCGATGGCAGCACTGAAGAATCTGCCGTTCTGTGCCAAGGGTGCGATCAGCGCACGCAAGCTGTTATGCCCTGACTGAGAGTCGGTACTGTTGTATGCGGCGATCCGGCCGCGAAAATCCGCCAGTTGCTCGCCTGAGTCGTCGTCGCGCACCACCAACCAACTGCTGTAATTCGCGCCCTCACAACCCTCGACGCGGTAGTGATAAGTCCCGATCAGCTGCACCTGCTGCAGGCTGCTGACCAGCGGATAACCGCAGGTTTGGCTGAGCAATAAATCATCCTGTAGCCAGTGTTGAGCCAGGTCGTGCGGCCAGACGAGCTGTTCAGGAGCCAGCGGCAATCCCAACTGCAGTAATTTATCGCGCAGCACTCGCCAGAAAGACTCGGCCGGCTGATGGGTCACGCCGTACATCGGCAAAGATACTTGCATCCTATTCCCTTACCCCGCAGAAGAAGCCGCCTGCGTCTGCTGACGCCAGGCGGTGAGATAGCGCACCCAGCGCTCAAACAGCATATCGGTAATGATCGCCAGCAGCGCCACCACTACCGCGCCCTGGATCACGTAGGCGGTATTAAAACCGCTCAGGCCAATGATTATCGGCGAACCAAGCGTTTTGGTGCCGACGGTGGAAGCGATTGCCGCCGTGCCGATATTGATGATCACCGAGGTCCGAATACCGGCAACAATCACCGGCGCCGCCAGCGGCAGTTCGACGCGCCACAGAATTTGCCTGGCGCTCATACCAACCCCTTGCGCAACCTCGCGGGTCGCGCTGGGTACCGATTCAATACCCGTCAGCGTGCCCTGCAAGATCGGCAGCAAACCGTACAGCACCAGTGCGATAATCGCCGGCTGTTCGCTAAAGCCCATCACAGGTACCGCTACCGCCAGCACCGCCACGGGCGGAAAAGTCTGGCCGACCGCTACCACGGTTTCCACCAGCGAACGAAACGCCTTACCGGCAGGGCGCGTCACGCCGATCCCGGCCGCTACGCCAATCACCACGGCGATCAGACTGGAGACCGCGACCAGCAACAGATGTGCCCACACCAGCGAGATAAAACTGTCCTGCTGATACACCGGCCTTTCCAGATCGGGAAACCAGGCAGCAAACAGGCCATGCAAATGATTCATGCCAAACACCAGCGCCAGCAGCAGGGCAAAGGTCCAGGGCAGCGGATCGCGCAGCCAACGCAGGGCTTTAGGCGCACTCATGACAGCGCCTTTTGGGCAATCAGATCGTTGAAATGCAGCACGCCGAGTGCCTCTCCTTGCTCCCCCACCACCGGCAAGCATTCACTGCCGCGCGCCACAAATACCGACAACGCTTCACGCAGGTTCATGGTGGAGGAAATCGGTTCACCGTCCGCATGCCCGGGCCGCACCCGTTCCGCCACCGTGCCTAAAGAAAGCAATTTGATGCCGCGATCGCTTCGGCCAAAGAAATCGCGCACAAAATCGTTGGCCGGTGCAGTCAGCAGCTCCAGCGGCGTGCCTTGTTGCACCACACGGCCCTGATCGAGCAACACGATGCGATCGGCCAATGCCAGCGCTTCGTCAATGTCATGCGTCACCAGTACGATGGTGCGCCCGGAGAGATGATGAATACGCGCAATCTCCGTCTGCAGCGCGGTGCGCGTTACCGGATCGAGAGCGCCAAAGGGTTCGTCCATCAACAACACTTCCGGATCGGCAGCCAACGCGCGCGCCACTCCCACCCGCTGCTGTTGCCCGCCGGAAAGCTGGTGCGGATAACGGTGTCGGAACAGTTCCGGCTCCAGGTGCAACAGCTCCAGCAGTTCGGTCACCCGATCGCGGATCCGTGCCCGCGGCCATTTCAGCAATTGCGGCACGGTGGCGATGTTCTCCTCTACCGTCCAATGCGGAAACAGGCCGATCGACTGAATGGCATAGCCCATGCGGCGCCGCAGATCCTGCGGTTTGAATTTTTGGATCTCTTCATCGGCAAAGTAAATTTTGCCCTGATCGTGTTCGATCAGCCGGTTGATCATTTTTAATGTGGTGGATTTACCGGAGCCTGAGGTACCGATCAGTACGGCAAATTCGCCTTTGGCAATCTGCAGCGTCAGATCGTCCACCGCCGGCTTACCCTGAAAAATCTTGCTGACCTGATTAAACTGAATCATCGGCGTGACACTTCCAAAATTGAAACCATAAATTTAAACAGCGAATCGACGATTACCGCCATCACGATCACCGGGATCACGCCCAGCAACACCAGATCCAGCGCGCTGCTCAGCAACCCCTGGAAAACGATGGCGCCGAAACCTCCGGCCCCGATCAACGCGGCTACCACCGCCATACCGACGGTCTGCACCGCCAGAATGCGCACGCCGGTCAGAAACAGCGGCAAAGCCAACGGCAGCTGTACGCGAAAGAAAATCTGGCCGCGCGTCAGCCCCATACCGCTGGCAGATTCGATCACGCTGGCGGGCACGCTCTGTAACCCGGCCACCACGCTGCGCACCAGCGGCAACAGGGCGTACAACACCAGGGCGACTATCGCCGGCGCCATGCCAATGCCGCTGACGCCGTGTTCCGCCAGCCAGGGCACCGCCTTCGCCAATCCGGCCAACGGTGCGATCAGCAGGCCGAACAGGGCAATCGACGGCACGGTCTGGATAATGTTCAGCGTGGAGAAGATCGGGGTTTGCAAACGGGATGAACGAAAACACAACACCCCGAGCGGCACGCCGATCAGCAGCGCCGGGACTATCGTCGCCAGCAGAATAGTCAGGTGCTGCAACAGCGCGGCATCAAACACATCTTGTCGGTTGTAATCTTCTTTCAGCAGCGAAAGCTGATCCAACTGATGGCCGAACAGCAGCGCCAGCGCAGGCAATATCACCAGCAGGTTGCCGAGCATACGCCATAAATGCGAAGACGTGATGCAGGTGATGGCATCGGCAGCCATCAGCAGGCTCAGCGCCAGCATCAGCCAGCAGCCGCTGCCCCAGGAGGTACGCGCCAGTTTAGAACCCTCCTGCGCCAACTGCTGCGCGGCATGCCCGCTCAGCCAGAAGGTGAGCGCCAGCAGCGCAGCAGCCGCCAGCGCGGTCAGCAATGCATTGCGCCTGAGCGGTGGCAACAGGCTAAGCACTGCCAGCATCAACAGCGGGGCCAATAGCCACAGCGCCGGGCCGTGCAGCAGGGAAATCAGGGAAATGCTCTTGCCCGACAGCAGGCGATTGGGGGCATAGCTGAGGAACGGCAGGCCAAATGCGGCCAGCAGCAACAGAACAAGCAGCGTCAGTAATACGCGGTTTTTTACGGCAATAATCAAAGAAACTCTCCGGCTCCATAGTCAATGGGCCCTGCTCTCCCTCTCTCCCATGGGGAGAGAGGGAATATCAGCGCTATCCCTTAACCAATCCTTTTTCTTTCAGATAAGCGGCCGCAACCTGTTTGGCATCCTGACCTTCCACCGCGATCTGCGCATTAAGTTTTTGCAGCGTCGGGCCGTCCAGCGTTGCAAAGACCGGCTTCAGCAATTCGGCGATATTGGCGTGCTGTTTCAGCGCGGCTTCACGAATGATCGGTGCCGGTGCGTAAATCGGCTGCACCCCTTTTGGGTCTTCCAGCGTTTGCAGACCCAGAGCCGCCACCGGGCCATCGGTGCCGTAAGCCATGGCCGCGTTCACGCCGGAGGTTTGCTCCGCCGCCGCTTTAATGGTCACCGCCGTGTCCCCTCCAGCCAGCGACAGCAGCTGATCCTGATTCAGCTTAAAGCCATAGGCATTCTGGAATGCCGGCAGTGCGTCCGGACGTTCGATAAATTCTGCCGAGGCCGCCAGTTTGAACTTGCCGCCGCCGTTGATCCATTTGCCCAGATCGGCCAGCGTCTTCAGGTGGTTGGCGTCCGCCACGTCCTGACGGATGGCAATAGTCCAGGTATTGTTGGCCGGCGAAGCATCCAGCCAGACAATTTTGTTCTTGTCGTAATCGAGTTTTTTGACCTTATCAAAACCGGCCTGGGCGTTCTTCCACGCCGGATCTTTTTCATCGGAGAAGAAAAATGCGCCGTTGCCGGTGTATTCCGGGTAAATGTCAATCTCGCCGGAGGTGATCGCCCCGCGCAGCACCTTGGTGGTACCGAGCTGTAATTTGTTGGTGGTTTTGATGCCGTTGGACTCCAGCACCTGCACGATGATGTTACCCAGCAGCGAGCCTTCGGTATCGATTTTTGAGCCCACGCGCACCGTGTCGGCCGCCTGAGCCACGCCGATACTTGCGGCAAGTAAACCCAGTGCCAAAGCGAAAACGCGACCACGTAATGGGGTGATTGCCATACTTTTTCCTCTTGTTGTGTATTTTCCGGCTATTTGGCCAGATCGATTGGAAAATCCTGAGACGCGCGTTTCCATCGCACGATAAAAGTCTCCGCCGGCCAGGCTTCGGTTTCGCCCTGAACTTCCTTTAGCGGCTCGCCGGCGTTAAACGGATGAACCTCAACGGCGACCGGGGTAAAAGCGTATTCGCTGACCCATTGGCCATAGCCCTGCACCACAAATCCCTGGCTGCGCTGCTGGTAAGCACCGCGCTCCGCCAGATAGACCTGCCTTAAACCGTACCACGGCAAGCCGGGGAGATCATGGTGAACTAAATGATAGTTCAGATTGAGAAACAGCAGCCGCCACGGCCAGGCCGCCTCATTAATAATAGAACGTGCCTGCGGAGCTTCAACGGCGCGGTGCTCAAAAAACGATCTTATCTTGGTCAGCGCCAGCGCTGGATAGCCGATCGCCAACAGGTAAAACGCCGTGCCAATGCCATGTTGCTTCAGCCAAACCAGCACTGCCGCCAGCAGCAGCAGATGCACCAACCACATCACCAACGTGCGCAGTTCACCGGCGGCAATCGCTTTCAGCGCATTAACCCCCGTCGCGACGATATCCAGCGCCGGACCGAACACAATCCGCCCGCCAAGCGTATTGCGCACCTTGGCCAACAGCGGAAACAATCTGGGATAACGCTGCCACTGTGTCTGACTGAAATAATAACTTTCGGGATCTTCATGCGGGTCGGTCAGATGTTCATTGCGGTGATGCTGAATATGCGAATCGCGATACAGCCCATAGGGATACCACACCGCCAGCGGCAACAGGCCAAAGAGTTGATTGATGCGGGGCCACCGCGTCGGATGGCCGTGGATCAGCTCATGCTGCAACGACATATACCAGGTGGCCAACAAAATCAGCAACGGCGTGCCAAGCCAGGGTCCCAGCGACTGCCAGTAGTGCACCACGCCAAACCAGCCGCCGTACACCGCCGCCATGATGCCCCAGGTCGGCAACTCGCATCGCCAATACCAGCGCTGGTTAAGCTGTTGGATCCAAAGGCGTTGTGCAGAATGCAAATAGTGGCTGTGGCTTTTGGTTGAGGACATGCGGCGGCTCGCTGTGGGTCATTTTCCTCAGTATCTGCGAGCAGCGCAGGCGCTCAAAATAACGAAAGCGGTAAAGCAAAGTTAAAAATCAGCTATTTATGCCGCTTTTATTGATGGCGCTCCCATTATCGCGCGTTCATTGAATTCAACGCCGTCCGCCAGCAGCGATTGCTGGTAAGATCCGAGTCGAAAAGCCTTTGCCCACGTTAGCAATAAAAATTCGTCACATCAGGAGGTTGCATGCGTCAACGGATCATTGTCTGCCCAATCATTGAGAATAATGGCGAGTATTTACTCTGTAAAATGGCTGATGACCGCGGTGTTTTTCCCGGCCAGTGGGCATTGTCCGGCGGTGGTATGGAACCGGGAGAGACAATTGAGCAAGCGCTCCGTCGTGAGATCAGAGAAGAATTAGGCGAAGCCCTGCAGATCACACAGATGACACCCTGGACTTTCAGAGATGATGTCCGCACCAAGACATATCCTGACGGGACACAAGAACCTATCTATATGCTGTATCTGATCTTCGATTGTGTCAGCGCCAATCGTCAGATCACCGTCAATGAAGAGTTTCAGGAAGTGGCCTGGGTGAGGCCTGACAAGTTAGGTGAACTTGACCTCAATGAGGCCACCCGCATCACCTTTGCGCAGAAGGGCATGTTGTAACAGGTATTTTGCTCACCGCATCCCGGCATCCGATGCGGTAAGCCATCGGCATCAGGGAACGAAATCCAGCACCGAGCTGTTGAATAAGGCGTATTCGGTCTGACTGGTCATTTTGGGCAGTTTGGCGCGCTGTACTGCCTGACTTGCTACAGCGCAAAACTCAGCATCGCCTGCCAGTACCTTGAAGTCCTCCAGGGAGCCGTCCGGTAACAGATGAATGCTGATCGAACAGGTTTGGGATTTGTATTTGCCGAGCGTCGGCATTTCTTGCGTAATGGCACGCCGCATTCTTTCCGGGTAGTTGCCCGACGGCGGCTGCACCGATGCCGCGACAGCCATCGGTTTTTCCAGCCCGGCAATCTCGGTACGGTGGTCCGTATTACAACCGGCCAGCAACGGTAACAACGCTACCAAAAGCCACATCCCTGTTCTCATCATTCTGCATCCTTGTCGTTCCGCACAATGGCGGGGCATCAAGATGCCGGGTACAGGCTCCCGGCATCGGCACACTGCTGCAAGCGTTCACGCCACCATTTGGACGCCAAACCGGCGTTATTCTCACGCCAGCCAAAATAAGCAACGTCGCTACAGCGCTCAGATTCGACGTTTTTCGCGACCAACTCGCCACTTTTCAGGTAAGGTTCAGCCAGATAACGCGGCAAATAACCACAGCCGAGACCACTGAGCTGCACCCGCAACTTGGCGTCGAAACCGAACACCGTCAAGGTGTCCTGCTCCTCGAGAATATTCAGGTTCTGCGGTGCGTTCACCCTTGAGGTATCACGCACCACCACCGCACGGTGCTGACGGATCTCTGCCTTCGGCAAAGGCTCCGCCATTGTCGCCAGCGGGTGTTGCGGTGCGACGGCAAATACGTAGTCCAACCGACCCAACTGACTAAAAGCATAGCCTACCCGCGACGGGGGTTCACAAATCGCGCCAATAATAATATCCGCACAACCATAAACCAGCGACTCCCAGGATCCCGCCAGCACCTCGTGACTAACGCGCAGCCGGGTATGGTGATTCTGCTGATAAAATTCTTCCATCAGCGGCAACAGGCGCTCAAAAGGAAACGAGGCATCGATACCGAGAGTGATCTCGCTTTCCCAGCCGTTTTCCACATAGCGAGCCTGCTGCTCCAAATCCTGCGCGGCGCGCAATAGCACCCGGCCCTTTTCCAACATCAACTTGCCGGTATCGGTGAATTTGGCGCGGTGGCCTGAGCGATCGAGCAAGGTGATGTCGAGATCGCTCTCCAGTTTTTGCACCATATAGCTCAACGCCGAAGGTGTTTTAAACAGCACGGCGGCGGCCGCCGCAAATGACCCATGCCGATCGAGCGCATCCAAAATCAATAACGCCTCCAGGTTTAACCTCATCGCTCCCTCTCCGTGTATAAAAAAACTCAACAAGACGGCAAAAATTCTGCGCTATCTTTGAAATCAGCCCCTGCCTACCATGCGGTTTATCGACGTTACATTCACCCGTTGTTAAACCTAAGTCTTTCTGGGAAGGTAAATAATGTCTAAGTTTCAATTGCTTGATAAAGATAATTCTGCACTGATTTTCATTGACCACCAGCCGCAAATGTCTTTTGGCGTGGCCAATATTGATCGCCAGCAGCTGAAAAACAACGTGGTCGGTCTGGCGAAAGCCGGCAAGATTTTTAATGTTCCCACCCTTTTCACCTCGGTTGAAACCGAAAGTTTCAGCGGCTATATCTGGCCAGAACTGTTGGCGGTTCACCCTGAAATCACCCCGATTGAACGCACTTCGATGAACTCCTGGGAAGACGCAGCCTTCGTAAAGGCCGTTGAAGCCACCGGTCGCAAAAAGCTGGTGATTTCCGCGCTGTGGACCGAAGTCTGTCTGACTTTCCCGGCGCTGATGGCGCTCGAGGCAGGCTATGAAGTTTACGTGGTCACCGACACTTCCGGCGGTACCTCGGTGGATGCGCATGAGCGTTCCATCGACCGTATGGTGCAGGCCGGTGCCATCCCGGTAACCTGGCAGCAGGTGCTATTGGAGTATCAACGCGACTGGGCGCGCAAAGAGACTTACGACGCGGTTATGGAACTGGTGCGCGAACACAGCGGTGCTTACGGCATGGGCGTTGACTACGCTTACACCATGGTGCATCACGCCCCGGCGCGGGTGGCGAAATAAACCTTAACCCCGGCCGCGTCGCCGGGGTTTTTCTGGAGTCGGTGCTATGGCCCACCCGCAGCATGTCACGCTAGTTATCACTCACCGTTTGGCGCCGGGGCAGGAACCGGCCTACGAGGCCTGGCTGAAGCGCATTATGCCCGAAGCCGCCAACTTTGCCGGACATCTGGGCGTTAACGTGATCCGCCCCACCGGTCATGAGCAGGCCTACACCGTACTGGTTCGTTTTGACAATCTCGACAACCTGTCCCAGTGGGTGAATTCACCGCTGCGCAAACGCTACATCGAGGAAGTTTCGCCGCTGCTGCTGGAGAGCGACAGCATTGAAATTCGGCCCGGCGCAGAATTCTGGTTCACGCCGCCGAGCGCCAATACCCGCCAGCCCGCCAAGTGGAAACAATTTTTGATCACCCTGCTGGTGATTTTTCCGTCCACCAATCTGGTGCCCTGGTTTTGGGGAAACCTGTTGCCGCAGTTGAACGGCACGCTGGTCGGCCACCTGCTTAATGACGCCACCGTCGTCGCCCTGGTGGTCTTCCTCTGGATGCCGATAGTCACACGCATATTTCATCAATGGCTCACCCGCCGTTAGGCGGCCTGCCGGGAGAACGTTATGAGTAACTCTGCTTCCCTGATTATCACCAACGGTAAATTTCACACCGTCGATCGCGAGGCGCCTACCGCCCAGGCGGTTGCTATCCGCGACGGCAAATTCCTCGCCGTCGGCAGTGAAAACGACGTTATGCAGCATGCAGGACCTGAAACTCAGGTGATTGATCTGCACGGCCACACCGCCGTCCCCGGCCTCAATGACTCGCACCTGCACCTGATCCGCGGCGGTCTGAACTACAACCTTGAGCTGCGTTGGGAAGGAGTGCCGTCGTTGGCCGATGCGCTGCGCATGCTGAAACAGCAGGCACTGCGTACCCCCAGCCCACAATGGGTGCGGGTGGTCGGCGGCTGGACCGAATTCCAGTTCGCGGAACGCCGCATGCCAACGCTGGACGAAATTAATCAGGCGGCGCCGGACACCCCGGTGTTTATTCTGCACCTGTACGATCGCGCTTTACTCAACCGTGCCGCGCTGAAAGTGGTGGGCTACACCAAGGACACGCCAAATCCGCCGGGGGGCGAGATCCAGCGAGATGGCAACGGCAACCCAACCGGCATGCTGATTGCCAAGCCTAATGCCATGATCCTGTATGCCACGCTGGCCAAAGGGCCCAAGCTGCCGCTTGAACAACAGGTCAATTCCACCCGTCAGTTTATGCGCGAGCTCAATCGCCTGGGCCTGACCAGCGCCATTGACGCCGGCGGCGGCTTCCAGAACTACCCCGATGACTATCAGGTGATTTCCGAACTGCACGATAAGCAGCAACTCACTCTGCGTATCGCCTATAACCTGTTCACTCAGCGACCGAAGCAGGAGCTGGAAGATTTCCAGCTGTGGACCGACATGCTGAAACCCGGTCAGGGCACCGATTTTTACCGTCATAACGGTGCCGGTGAAATGTTGGTGTTCTCCGCCGCCGACTTCGAGGATTTCCTCCAGCCGCGTCCGGATCTGCCGGAAGGTACGGAAGACGAGCTCGAGCGCGTAGTGCGCCATCTGGTCGAGCACCGCTGGCCGTTCCGCCTGCATGCCACCTATGACGAATCCATCAGCCGCATGCTGAACGTGTTCGAAAAGGTGAACCGCGATATTCCGTTCAACGGCCTGCACTGGATCTTCGACCACGCGGAAACCATCTCCGAACGTAACATCGAGCGGGTGAAAGCGCTGGGCGGCGGCATTGCCGTACAGCATCGCATGGCATTTCAGGGGGAATACTTTGCCGAACGCTACGGCAAAGAAGCCGCCAAACAGACGCCGCCGGTCGCAAAAATGCTGGCGGCCGAGTTGCCGGTCGGGTTAGGCACCGACGCCACCCGCGTGGCCAGTTATAACCCGTGGACGGCGCTGTATTGGCTGGTGTCCGGCCGTACCGTTGGCGGTATGGCGATGTACGACGACAGTGCGCGATTGGATCGCGAAACGGCCCTGATGTTGTGGACCCAGGGCAGCGCCTGGTTCTCAACCGAACAGGGTAAAAAAGGACAGATTAAGGTCGGACAGTTAGCCGATCTGGCCGTGCTGTCGCAGGATTATTTCAGCATACCCGAGGAGCAGATCAAGGGGATTGAATCGGTGATGACGGTGGTGGACGGCAAGGTGGTATACGCCGCCGGCAGTTTTTCACCGCTGGCGCCGCCGGCAATTCCGGTACTGCCTGACTGGTCGCCGGTGACCCAGGTGCCGGGGCATTATCGCTCTGCCCCTCCTTCAGCCGCGGCCCGCGTCGGGGTGCTGAGCCAGGCGCACCAGTGTTGCGGCCCTTGCGGCGTGCACGCGCATCAGCATGACGTCGCCCGCCGTTCCAGCATTCCTGTTTCAGACGACAATGCCTTTTGGGGCGCATTCGGTTGTTCCTGCTTCGCTTTTTGATTAGCAGGCTATCACCGCAGCAAGTTATCAAGCTAATAGCTTATTAACTTATTAGCCAGCTAAGCTATGACGCTCTCAAGTTGTGAGCGTCATAGCCCTGGGTTAATCGCGATTAATTTCCAGCCAGCGCCGTTGTTCGGCGGAGGCGGCTATCGCATCCAGTACGCAAGATACTTTCCAGCCTTCTTCAAAGTCAGGCCACATGCGATCACTGGCGGCAATGCCGTTAACCAGATCGCGGATCTCCACCGTTTTCTGATCGTTAAAACCAATGCCGTGCCCCGCGCTAATACAGAAGGCGGCGTAATCCGGATGCTTAGGGCCTACCAGCAGCGTTTTAAACCCCTGGCGCTCCGCCGGCTCATCGTGACGATACAGCTTCAGCTCCGCCATTCGCTCCTGGGTGTAACTTAACGTGCCCTTGGTCCCGGTGACCACGTAGGTCAGCCCCATCTTGCGCCCGCAGGCAATGCGTGAAGTCTCGATGGTACCCATGGCGCCACCGGCAAAACGCACCAGCGCGCTGGCCTGATCCTCATTTTCAACCTGATGCATCAGCGTAGGGTCTTTCGCATCCGGGCGCTGTTTGATGATGGTCTGCATATCGCCGGAGACCGCCACAATGTCACCCACCAGGTAATGCGCCATGTTGACAATATGCGCCGCCAAATCGCCCAGCGCGCCTAACCCGGCCGTGGCCTTGCGGCAGTGCCAGTCGATAGGCGTACGCGGATCGGCGAGATAATCTTCATTGTGGGTGCCGTAAAAATGCACCACTTCGCCAATCTCGCCATTGGCGATAATTTCGCGCGCCAGCTGGCTGGTCGGGTTCTTCATATAGTTGAAACCCACCAGCGTTTTAACCCCCTTGGCGCGAGCGGCCTGCACCATTTCAGCGGCGTCTTTGGCGTCCAACGCCAGCGGTTTTTCAGAATAAACGTGTTTGCCGTGACGAATCGCTTCCAGCGCCATCTCCTTATGCAGGAAATTCGGCGCGCAGATATCCACCACATCAATAGCCGGATCGGCCACCAGTTGGCGCCAGTCGGCGGTCGAACGAGAGAAACCAAATTCCGCAGCGCGCTGCTGCGCCAGCTCCGGCGTCACTTCCGCCAGCATTTCCAACACCAGTTCCCCCTTCAGTGGAAATACCGTGGCAGCCTGCGCATAAGCAATAGCGTGGCAGCGCCCAATGTAGCCGGTGCCAATTAAACCAACGCGTACCTGTTTCATCACCCTCTCCCGTTGCCTGTATCCGTAATCTGGTCAGCGCGCCACTCAATGAAACGCGCCGTCTGTGATACGGTTATATGAAATATAAATTTCAATAACAAGCAAAGAGAAAAATAAAACTCATATCCGTGATGCCGTTCATGAAACCTTGCAGACGGGAATGTAACGAGGCAGCCTCGAGGGTACGCGGCGTCTTCTGGCCAAAGATGTCAGGCCAAAATGAATATTTTATTTCATATCATGGCAACCCGTTGGCACCATACAGCAAGAAACCCGGCCGCTGTTGCAGCCGTTGCAAATACCCTTGTAACCCTGGGTAATCCGGGCGCGAGAAAGGCGTCATCAGCCAACGATTGAGCGACAGCCCAATGACCACATCCGCCAGGCTAAAGGTCGTGCCAGCAATATAAGCATTCCCCTGCGCCAAATGCTGTTCGAGCATGCCCATTAACCTGTTCCACTCCCGCTCCGCCGCTGCCAGTCGCTCCGGATCCTGGTAGGCGGCATCCTGGCGAACTCGCGACATGAAAACATAGCGCCAGGCGTTGTTGAGATCGGTGGCCTGCCAGTCCATCCACATTTCTACCGCTGCCCGTGCGCCCGGTTCTGTCGGCAACAGATCCTGACGCCCTTCTCGGCCCGCCAGATAACGACAAATCGTGTTGGATTCCCACAGCACCCGATCGCCGTCAATCAATACCGGCACCAGGCCATTGGGGTTGAGGGCCAAAAACTCCGGTGTTTGCGTGGAGCGAAAACCACTGCCCCAGTCTTCTCTGGTCAGCGGCAACGCCAGTTCATGGCTGGTCCACAATACTTTGCGCACATTGATCGACGAGGCCTTACCCAACAATTTCAACATTTATGTTCTCCAAAAAGGCTTGCGCCCTTCTTGCATTGCCTGTGCGCGCGACAGACCAATGTCCGCCAGTTGAGCATCGTCCAACTGCAACAAAGATCTACGGGTGCGATAACGCTGCAGGTACAACTGCCAAAGTGGAAATCTCGCCCGGTGCTGTACCGGTTCGCCCTCAACAGAAATGCTCATCACAGATCCTCTTTCGGTTTGATCACGAAACCTATGATGCTGATCGCGCGAAAAACAATACAGATTCAGGGCGTTGATATTTTTTCCATACAAAAGCTGTCTCTGCCTATCTGAATGGTCTAATTTAATCTCATCTGTACCGGTTTTTTCCTCAACCATTCTCACTTTGGGTATCTGTATGACACGCTACGCCACCCTGGCCGCGCTCCTTAGCCAACGCATCGAACAGGGGCTCTATCCGGCCGGCGATCGTCTGCCGTCGGTGCGCGCACTAAGCCTGGAACACGGCGTCAGCATCAGCACGGTGCAACAGGCCTATCGCCTGCTGGAAGAGAGCCAACTGGTGGAAGCGCGCCCCAAATCCGGCTATTTCGTACAAAGGCGCCGCACTCTGGCCGAGCTTCCCGCCGTCACCCGTCCGGTGCAACGACCGGTAGATATTTCGCAGTGGGAGCAGGTACTGGAACTGATCCGAAATAAACCGCGCGAAGATGTGATCCAGCTCGGCCGTGGCATGCCGGATATCAGCGAACCTACGCTGAAACCGTTGACCAAAGCGCTGGGCACCCTGGGCCGTCACGGCGATCTGCGCTGCCTGCTCTACGACAGCATTCAAGGCGTTATCGGCTTGCGTGAACAAATCGCCCGGCTGCTGCTGGACTCCGGTTGCCAGATTAGCGCCGACCAACTGGTGATCACCACCGGCTGCCACGAGGCGTTGTTCACCGGCCTGCGCGCCGTCTGCCAACCGGGGGATATTGTGGCGGTAGACTCCCCCTGCTTTCACGGCACCATGCAAACGCTGAAAGGGTTGGGCATGAAGGCGTTGGAAATCCCTACCGATCCGCTGACCGGGATCAGCCTGGAGGCGCTGGAACTGGCGCTGGAGCAGTGGCCAGTGAAAACCATTCTGTTGACGCCCAACTGCAATAATCCCTTGGGTTACATTATGCCGGAGGAGCGTAAACAGCGTTTGCTGACGCTGGCGCAGCGCTACGATGTGACGCTCATCGAAGACGACGTATACGGTGATATCGCCTACCAATACCCAAGGCCTCGCACCATCAAATCCTTCGATGAAGACGGCCGGGTATTGCTGTGCAGCTCGTTCTCCAAAACGCTGGCCCCCGGCCTGCGCATCGGTTGGATTGCCCCGGGGCGTTATCTGGAGCGCGTGTTGCACATGAAATATATCGGCACCGGCTCTACCGCGACCCAGCCACAACTGGCGATTGCCGAATTCATCCGTCACGGCCACTATCTGCAACATCTGCGGCGCATGCGTACCCGCTACCAGCAGAACCGGGACGTGATGACCGGATGGATTATGAAGTACTTCCCGCCCGGTACCCGTGTTAGCCAACCGCGCGGCGGCTTTATGCTGTGGATTGAGCTGGATGAAGCGTTTGATACCCTGCGGCTAAATCGCCATTTGGAACAACAGGGTGTGCAGATCGCCGTCGGCAGCATTTTTTCCGCCTCCGGTAAATACCGTAACTGCCTGCGTATCAACTATGCGCCCAAGCTGACGCCAGAGATTGAACAAGCGGTGCAACGGGTTGGCGAGACCATTCAAATGCTGATGCTGGCGCACGCCCCAGAGCGCGACATCACATTGGCGCGATCGGATTAAACTCTGGCGCAATCGGATTATCCGCATGTGGACGAACCTTCTAGAGTAGAACCTCTTCAACAAGCAGGTACAGGAAGGTGGTTATGTCTCAGTCTCAGGTATGGTTAATTACCGGCAGTTCACGCGGTTTGGGCCAGCAGTTGGCGCAGGCTGTTTTGGCCGCCGGCCACCGTCTGGTCGCGACCGCACGCCAGCCACAGCAGTTACAGCCGCTGGTGGAACAGTACGGTGAGCAAGTGGTCACCGTGGCGTTGGACGTTACTGACGCCGTGGCCGCCAAACGTGCGGTACAGACAGCAATAGACAGCTTCGGCCGACTGGATGTGGTGGTCAACAATGCCGGCTATGGCAACATCGCGCCGGTGGAGGATGCCGATGAAGCCGATTTCCGCGCCCAGGTCGATACCAATTTCTATGGCGTTTTTAACGTCACCCGCGCGGCGCTACCGGTGCTGCGTCAACAGGGCAGCGGCCATATCATTCAGATCTCCACCATAGGCGCACGCCTTGGCGTACCGGGTCTGAGCGCTTACCACACCGCCAAGTGGGCGGTCGAAGGCTTCTCCGAATCGCTGGCAAAAGAAATTGCGCCCTTCGGCGTGAAGGTGACCCTGGTTGAACCCGGCGGTTTCCGCACCGACTGGGCCGGCTCATCAATGACCATCGCCCCTGTCAGCGCCGCTTACCAGGCAACGCTTGGGCCCATGCTAGACTACTTGCAACAGCATAACGGCCATCAACCCGGCGACCCGGCCAAGGCCGCGCAGGTTATCTTGCAGATCGCCGAGATGGATGAACCCCCGCTGCGCCTGTTACTCGGCAGCGATGCGGTATTTATCGCCGGACAGGTGCAGGCCGAACGTGAAGCGACGGATGCCAAATTCCGTTACCTCAGCCTGAGCACCGACCGGGACGATAGCCAACCGGATCACGAAATCATGGCGGCGTTGGTGGCCGGCAAATCATAAGGAACACCATGAGCAGCGATCAAATCCCGGTCTCCAGCGCCTTAGCCATTCGTCTCAAAGCGCTGGGGGTGGATATTGAAAAGCTTGGTCAACTGGCCGGCCTCCCCAGCGGGCTGCTCAGCCACGGGCGCGAAAAGGTCAAGCTTTCCACCAGGCAGTTCTTTGATATTTGGCAGGCGCTCCCGCGCCTGACCGATGATACGGCCTTTGGTCTTCGCCTCGGCAGTGACGTCGCACCGGAGCATTACGATATCGCTTCAGTCGCGGCGCTGCATTCGGCGACGCTGGGGGAGGCCTTGCAAAAAGTCGCCCGCTACAAGCGGTTGGTGTGTCCCGAAGAACTGACGCTGACGGAAGATGGCGAGGCCGTGCGGTTGCACACCCGTTGGACCATGGCCGAAGGTCATGCCCCTGAACTGTTGGTGGACGCCATGTTTGCGTCCATCACCACTCTGTGCCGTCGTGGCACCGGCCTGGCTATTCAACCGAGGGCGATTGAACTGACGCGGCACCACGATCCCGCTTCGCCGTTGCTGCGCCATTTTAGCTGTCCGATCCGCTTCGACGCCCCGTTGGACGTGCTGGTGTTTGATCGTGCGCTGATGCAGCAGCCCTTTATCACCTATAACCAGGACATGCTGGCCGTGCTGCTGCCCGGGCTGGAAGCCGAGTTGGCCAAGGTCGAGCAGGACGACAGTTTGCCCGCACGGGTGATGGCGATCCTCACCCGTAGCATGCGCGGACAACGACCCAGCGTGAACAGCGTGGCTGCCGAGCTGTACCTCAGCCCACGCACCCTGCAGCGTCGTCTGCAACAGCACGGCTACAGCTATCAGCAACTGTTGGATAAAACCCGCCACCGTACGGCCTGTCATCTGCTGTCGGATACCGATCTGGAGCCCGGTGAAATTGCCTTCGTGCTCGGGTTCGAAGAACTGAATTCATTTAGCCGCGCCTTTATGCAATGGGAATCACAAACGCCGAACCGCTGGCGTCATCAACGCATCGCCGGGCGTCAGGAGAACAGGTTATGAAAGTGATAATATTCGGTGCCAGCGGCATGGTCGGGCAAGGCGCACTGCGCGAATGTCTGCTCGATCCGCAGGTGACGGAAGTGCTGAGCATCGGCCGCAGTGAACTGGCGCAAAGCGATGCCAAGCTTCGCCAACTGACGTTGCCCGATCTGAGTGATTTGTCCGCCCTGGAGACTCAGCTCAGCGGCTACGACGCCTGCTTCTTCTGCCTTGGCGTATCTTCCGCCGGCATGAGCGAAGCACGCTACCGTGCCCTGACCTACGATCTGACGCTGGCTGCGGGCCGCCCGCTGGCGCGGTTAAACCCGAACATGGTCTTTATTTACGTCTCCGGCGTCGGCACCGACAGCAGCGAACAAGGCCGCAGCATGTGGGCACGGGTCAAGGGCGCAACCGAAAATGCCTTGTTGGCGCTGCCGTTCCATGCGGTGATGTTCCGCCCGGGCGTTATCGTGCCGCTGCACGGCATCCGCTCCCGAACCCGGCTTTATGATCTGCTGTACCGGCTTTTTAAACCGCTGTGGTTTGGCGCCCAACGGCTGTTCCCCAATCAGGTCACCACCACCGAACGTATCGGACTGGCAATGTTGGCCGTGGCACGGCGCGAGACAGACTTGCGCATCCTTGAACCGGTGGAGATTAACCGTTTGGCCATGCCCTCGGCGGGTTGATTCTGCTATGTTAAAGCCGCGCGCGTGGGCCACCTGTGCCACGCTTTCGCCACTGCGACAGAGACAGACCCATGCCGTCAAAAATTTTATTCAGCGCCTGCCTGGCCGGTTTTAAAGTTCGCTATAACGGTTCCGATAAACCGTTGCCCCATCTCACCCTGCTGCGCTGGCAGCGCGAAGGCCGTTTGGTGGTTTGCTGCCCGGAACTGGCCGCCGGCTTTTCCACGCCACGTCCCTCAGCAGAAATCACTCCGACCGCCGAAGGGGCCACGGTGCTCGCGCAACGGGCTCGGGTTATGGAGATCAGCGGCGGTGACGTCACCGACAGTTACCTGCTTGGCGCCCATCTGGCGCTGGAAACCGCGCGGCGCCACGGCTGCCGCTTTGCCCTGCTCACCGACGGCAGCCCGTCCTGCGGCAGCCAATTTATCTACGACGGCTCTTTCAGCGGCCAGACCAAACCCGGCAGCGGCGTCACCGCCGAACTGCTGCGTCAGAACGGCATTGAGGTCTTTTCCGACCGTCAGTTGGAGGCGCTGATCGCCCGGGTGGAGGCCGAGGAGCTACCCTAACGCTGCAGGTGCTCCGCCAGCCGCTGTTGAAGATGGGAGATCCCCTGCGGGTGATGGATAAAGCGATCGAGTGTCATCATCTGCCAGCGCTGCCCTTCATCGCCAAAGCGGATGGCGGCAATCTGCTGCGGGGTGATTTCGCCCAGCATAAACCAGGTCGGTGGATAGCCGGCGAAAATCCCCTCGTAGCGCTGCTGATGACGAACCTGCCCCGCGGCAATCCGCAGGCCGAACTCTTCCAGGGTTTCCCGCTGCACGCATTGCAGCGGCGTTTCGTCGTTTTCGCGCCCGCCACCGGGCAGATCCCAGCAGCCAGGCCAGGGAATGTCGGGCTTGTTGTCTCGCTGATAGGTCAGCACGCTGTTGCCGCACAACAGCGCGATTTTCGCGCCGCCAAAATGCTTATCCGTCATCCCGCCTGGCTCCCGTTTTCGCCATTGAGCTAACATCTTACCTCATCGGAGTGCGCGCTGGTGTATAGTGAAAAACCGTTTTCACCACAGGCGAACAATGACGATGAACTCTCCGTTTCTGGTTACTCCCCAATGGCTTGCACAACATATCAACGATGAAAATCTGGTCGTGGTCGATGTCAGAATGTCTCCGGTCGGCCTGGTACCGAAAAAAGATATGCTTGCCGAATTTGAACGCGGTCATATCCCGGGCGCGGTGTACTTCGATATCGATGACGTCGCGGATAAAAACACCGATCTGCCGCATATGCTGCCCACGGCGGAAGCCTTCAGCGCGGCGGCAGGCAAGTTGGGCATTAGCGATCAACACACCATTGTGTTCTATGACGAGGGCAATCAGTTCTCTGCCCCACGCGGCTGGTGGACCTTCCGTAACTTTGGCGCGCAGCAGGTTTATGTGCTGGACGAAGGCCTCAACGGCTGGACTGCCCTGGGCCAACCGCTGGCAACCGGCGCAACGCAACGCACGCAGCAAACCTTCAACGCCCGCTTCAATGCAGACGCGGTAGTCACTATGCAGCAGGTGGAACAGGCGCTGAACACGCAGGTGCAGATCCTCGACGCACGCGCCGCACCGCGTTTTTACGCTGAAGCCCCAGAGCCGCGCCCCGGCCTGCACCGTGGCCATATTCCCGGCAGCATCAATATTCCTTACGGCGAACTGCTGGAAAACGGCCGCTTCAAATCGCTGGAAGCCCTCAAGAAAACCTTCAGCGACAAGGGCGTCGATCTCAACGGGCCAATCATCACCAGCTGTGGCTCCGGGGTAACTGCGGCAGTGCTGGCTTTTGGCCTGCTTTCCCTCGATGCAAAACAGGTGAAACTGTATGACGGCGCCTGGACCGAATGGGGTGCGCTGAGCGGCAATCAGCCGATCGAGCAGGACTAGTTTTTGATTCTGTCGGCCACGATTTGCGCCAACCGCTGAATGGCCGCCGTTGGAGTTTCTTGTGCGCGATGCAACACCACGCCAAGCGGGCTTAACGCCGGTAACATGCCGGGCGGCAGAAGGGATAATCCCGACGGCAGCCCGGCATCGGTGCGTACCGTCACTCCCAGCCCGGCGCTGACGGCAGCCCATACGCCATTCAGACTACGGCTGGTAAAGGCGACACGCCACGCAATCCCGGCGCGATCTAATGCCTGCGTCGCCGCACTGCGCATCAGGCAAGGGGCGTCGAACATCACCAACGGCAGCGGTTCATGCCCACTGCGCCAGAGCGACAGATCAAAATCAGGCGAGGCGATCCAGTGCATTTGCCTTTGCCCCAGCGCCTGGTGAAATGGCGTGCTGATGCCCCCGTCCCACGCCAGCGACAAATCCAGCTCCCCTTTCAATACCCAGTCGATCAACTCGGCATTGCGGGCGATCCGCGCTTCGATGCGCACACGCGGATGCGCGCGAGTGAAACTGCCCAACACCTGCGGCAAAAAGGTTTCTCCGAAGTCCTCCTGTAACCCCAAGCGTACCCGGCCATGCAAATCCAGCCCGCGCACCGCCGCGGCGGCCTCATCGTTCAGCTCCAGCAGCCGGCGGGCGTAGCCCAGCAATGTCTCGCCGGCCTCGGTCATCACCATGTTGCGCCCGGCCTTGCGCAGAATCGGGGTGCCAACCTGTTGCTCCAGCTTTTTCAGGTGCGCGCTGACTGCCGAGGTTGAGCGCCCCAGCCGCTCCGCCGCTTTGGCGAAACTGCCCAACTCAATACCGGTAACGTAACTGCGCAGATCTTCGAGATCAAAGGTGACACGCCCCATACTGACCGTCCCGTTTTTAAGAACCATTAATCAAAATAATACCGATTTATGGATAAAGATGGCGCGTCAGGCATCGCGGGTCAACCGCTTTCAGCAAGGCGTTCGGGAATACTCTTCCCCCTGCCCGCCGGTGACGACGGGGCTGCCATTCAGCATGAGGTAAAGCCTGACGCCAGGCGAGCACGGCAAAAAAATCGGTTTTCACTCTTTGACCACACAGTGCCACGGGTTGACAGTCTTATTTGATATTGATAATCATTATCACAATAAAGTTTTCAATAACGATTTGCAGGATGCGACTCGTTGAGGTCACCGCTATGCCACACTCCCTGATCACGCCTTATGTCACCCGTTGCTGTATCGTTGGCGGCGGCCCCGCCGGGCTGATGCTCGGCTATTTGTTGGCTCGGGCTGGTATTAACGTGACGGTGCTGGAAAAACACGCCGATTTTCTGCGTGATTTTCGCGGCGATACCATTCACCCCTCGACGCTGGAAATCATGCACCAGCTTGGCCTGCTGGAAGCATTGCTGGCTCTGCCACACCAGCGTGCGGAAACGCTGCATGCCGAGATCGCCGGGCGTGACATTCGGCTGGCAGACTTCACACGCTTGCCAACCCGCTGCAAATTTATCGCCTTTATGCCGCAATGGGAGTTTCTCAACTTTCTGGCAGAAAAGGCCGCCGCCTTTCCCGAATTCACACTGATCAAGTCCGCGCAGGTGCACCAGCTGTTGTACGATCGCGGTCAGGTCTGCGGCGTGCTGGCGGACACGCCGGAAGGGCCGATCCGCGTTCGCTGCCAGTTGGTGATAGGTACCGACGGACGCAACTCGGTGGTGCGTGAACAGGCTTCTCTCAGCAGCCACAGTTTTGGCTCACCGCGCGACGTGTTGTGGATGAAAATCGATAAACAGGAAGGCGATCCGGCCTGGTCGATGGGCCACACCGGACCAAAGCAAAACTTCATCATGATCGACCGGGGTGAATACTGGCAGTGTGGCTATTCGATCGAAAAAGGCAGCTTCGAGGCGATCCAACAAGACGGGCTGGAGAATTTTTTACTGCAGATTGCCGAGGTGGCACCGTTCCAGGATCATCGCCTGCAAACGATCGTCAGTTGGCAACAGGTGAAACTGCTCAGCATCCGCATCGATCGTCTGGATCAGTGGGCCAAGCCGGGCGTGCTGTGCATTGGCGATGCCGCGCACGCCATGTCACCCATCGGTGGCGTTGGGGTGAATCTGGCGATTCAGGATGCAGTCGCGACCGCCAACGCGATCATCCCCCCGCTGCGCAGCCAGCGCTTGCAGTTAAAACACCTGCAGCAGGTACAGCGACGCCGCAACTTCCCCACCAAAGCCACTCAGTTCCTGCAAATCAAAATGAGCCAGCGCAGGCCGAAAAAACGCCGTGCCGGCGAGAGCTCCAAACTGATGGCCCGGGTAGGCAACAGCCGTTGGTTACCACATTTGTTTGGCCGGATTATCGGTCTGGGGTTCAGGCGCGAGACGCCGAAACATTTGGACTGATCGGGCTCAGCCAGGATCAGGAAGAGGAGAGGAAAAGCGCTAAACTGATAATATTGGCGTGCTCACCCCCCCTCCAGAAGCGTCATCTCCATGCTATCGGCCAGTTCGAATAGATGTATTAAAACGCTTTTATCTGTTACTGATACCGTGCTAACAGCAATAGATAACTCGTTTCCATTAAAGCGTCAGGTTCACTGGCTTCGCTTTCAATGTCGACTGCAGCTACCGGAACCTTCACTCCAGCAGACTTTGTCACCCTATCCCACGCAATCTCCAGCATTTGCATCGCCGTATTCGGATCCACCGCGGGGTCACGTCAGTTTTTTACGCAAAGCGTTATTACCGACGTGACTCTGGCCTTGGGGTTGATGAGCATCGGGATCGATTTCAACTACCAGGAATCGCGCCGAACCTTTACTTGGCTTAAGATGCTGTAGCTGATCGGCAGTGAGCATCTGCATGGCCATGGATGTCCCTGTCGACGATGGGTGTGTTGTTTCTCGGTCACACTCCCTCCGGTATGCGGATATTGAGTAAATTGAGTATGCGCTGGATTGCCTAAATCCTCGCCAACGGCCCTGTTCCTATCCATCAAGAGGTTTACATGTTCAGTATTCGCCAGGCTTTACGCCATGATTTAGCGCTAGTTCGTGACGTCGGTATTCGTACTTATCAGGCCCATTTTGGCGAACTTTGGCACCATAAAGCGGAATTGGATGCTTTTTTGGCTCAGGACTTTGCGGTCGAAGCCCTGGAGCAGACCCTGCAGGATCCGGACGTGTGCTGGCTGTTGGGCTATGAAGACGAGCGTCTGGTGGGCTATGCACGGCTGAACTTCAACAGCCTGCTGGCGCCCACTCAACAGACGGGCGCAGAACTGCAGAAAATCTATTTCCTGCCGGAATATGCCGGCCAGGGTTACGGCCAGCGTTTTTTTGAACAGGTACAGCAGCGGGCACTCGAACGCCGGCAGACAACGCTGTGGCTGGAGGTGCTAAAGCGCAACACCAGCGCCCAGCGTTTTTACCAACGTCAGGGGCTGAGCATTTGCGGCGAAACCTGCTACACCAGCGCCCAAGGTTCCATCGGCATCTGGTATATGTCGAAAGCGCTGTAACTCCAGCGCTCAAGCATGAGATTAACCCGGAAACTCCAGCGTGCCGGTCAGATCCCCCAAGGGTTTCTGACCACGCGTCGCCATTACCTTATCGCGATCTGCCAGCCCTTCCAGCGTTGGCAAATCAAACACCCGACTGATGAATCGCAAGATGGATCCGGTATCGTACACTTGATGATCGACATATCCCTTACGGGCGAACGGTGAGATCACCAACGCTGGAATGCGCGAGCCAGGTCCCCAACGATCCCCCTGCGGCGGTGCAACGTGATCCCACCAGCCGCCGTTTTCATCGAATGTAATGACCACCACGCTGTTATCCCACTGCGGGCCATTACGCAGGCTATTGATAATATGGGCAATATGACGGTCTCCGGCTTCGACATCCGAATAGCCGGCGTGCATATTGAGGTTGCCCTGTGGCTTGTAGAAAGCGACCGGCGGCAAGGTGCCCGCTTCCACCGCCGCCAGGAATTTATTGCCGGCGGTTGAATCGCCAATGCCGCCATCACGCAAATGAGCTTCGCGCGCCTGCGGGTTGGCCGGCCCCAGATTTTCAAAGTAATTGAACGGTTGATGATGATACTGAAAATCCGGTGCGCCGGGGAAATCACCCTGATCTTTGCGGTTGTCCAGCGCGTACTGCCAACCACCGGCGTACCAGGCCCAATCGATCCCTTTCTGACTGAGCAAATCGCCAATGTGCGGGTGTTTCTGTGGCGGCATAACGTTGGGCATGGTGGCATCCGCCAACGTCGGATCTTTCTCATCCTGCGTCCATGACGGCCAGTACGGTGGCGCCATGGTATTGACCGCGTAACCGTCCGGCGTCAGCAGGCTTTTGCCGAACAGCGGAATGCCGAATGAAGCGCTGACCGGCGAATCGCTCAGCGGCTTTAAACGCCAGTCCGTCACGTCGTCGCTTTCAAGCTGAGCAATGCCGTCTTTGGCGACAGAGTTTTGCACGTCGGGGTAGAACGGTGGGCGGGCGCAAATCAGATACTGATGATTGAGGAACGAGCCGCCAAACGCCCCCTGGAAGAAGTTATCGCACAGGGTAAATTCCTGCGCCAACGTCCATAGCCGCAGGTTGTATGCGCCGTCGCCGTAATAGCCCATGGTCAGAGCACCGGAATCGGCCCAGGCGACGAATTTGTCATTTTTGCCGCCGTTGATCTGCATCTGGTTCTGATAAAACACGTGCCACAAATCACGAGTTACCACGCCATGCGGCAGGTTTTCCCCCTGCGGCCCGGTCAGCACAAACGGCTGGTTCGGCAGTTGAGTGGTAAAAACCGCATCTTCGTCGATTTTGTAGTTAACATGCCCGACTTCCTGAGCCTTCGGCACCAGGCCTTTCCAGATCGGCGGCAGCGTATCCAGCAGTTGACCATCACGATCGCGCTGCTGGTACTCCTCCGGCTTGAGCGCCGACAGCGGTTTTTCTACCCCGGGGAAATTGGCGAACAGGTTGTTGAAGCTGCGGTTTTCGGCGTAAATCACCACCACATTCTTCACATAGCGCCGCAGCAACGAGTTTTGCGCACTTTGCGGCAAAGCGTTTAGCAGCACTTTTTTGTTCCCCTCCGCCGCGGCTCCGGCCAAGGGGGCAATAGAGGCGCCAACGCCCAATGCCGTCGCCCCCGCCAAAAAGCGGCGACGCGCCGGGTTGCTCGGTTGCTGCTGTTGATCCTGCGCCGACGGCGGCAAATCATTCTGTGGTTTATCGCTCATGCCTGTTCCCTTAAAAAATTTAACCTGTTGATTTATTATCAATTTATTTAAGAGTCATTATGCTATGGCACAATTATGAACGAAATGTGACAGACTGCGGCAGGTTAGCATTTGGCAACACTTTCGCGAACTTCACCGCAGTTTTATTAAAATGTCGCCCCCTCAGCGCCTATCGCGAGTCCCGTTGCAGCATCAACAACATCAGCGCCAGCGTATTGGGCACCATATACAGTAAGGCACCCAGCTGCACCGCCAGCGGATCCTCCTTGGCCTGCCAGGCCATAAACCAGTCGCCGGCGACCACCATAAAACCGATCCCCCATACTGTAATCGCACATAGCGCACCCAGCATGGCCCAGGCTTTGCCTCTGGCGAACGTCGCATAAGAGTGACCCATATGTTTCACCATCAGCACTATGCCCAAGGTTGCCGCGATCCCGGCCAGAGATTCCAGCAGGGTAATAAACGCCAACCCGACCATTCCGGCCCAGGGCGCGGTGATGGCACGCCACATCAGACCGGGCACCTGATAGGTATTTTGCATAGTTAGCAGGGGCCCCACGGCATGCCGGGCGGTATTGGCAAAATCCGCAGTATTGTTCAGCAGGCTGAAAATCCCCCACAGGGCCGGAAACAGTGACAGGACGATACAAGACAGGCGTGAGATATTGATTTCGTTCATAATTATCCTTAATTATTTTAGGTGTATCCCCGATTATCCAAACGGACCGAGGTTTGCAGTCGGTCAGTTCCTGGAGTATCTTAGCAACTATATTGTAAGAACAAATCTTACAAAAGAGACATAATTGATGGAGGCGCACAATGGGCAGAACATTAACGGTAGACTTGGGTGAAGAACTGCGTGGGTTTGTCGAAGGCCTGGTCGCCAGCGGCGACTACCGTACCCCAAGTGAGGTCATCCGCGAATCGGTACGTACCCTGCGCGAACGTACAGCTGCATCAAAACTGGAAGAACTGCGCCGCTTGATCGCCGAAGGTGAAAATAGTGGCGATGCCCAAGAGTGGGATCGAGATGTGTTCATGGAAAGAATACGGAGTAAAACAAAAGGATGCGGAGAAAAATAGTCGTCCGCCCAAAAGCGCTGGATGACATGGAAAGTATTTATTTCTATGGCCTGGAGCGGTATGGATTACAAGCCGCCGAAGACTACCTTAACCATATTCATAAGGCATTTGATAATCTTAGCCATTTTCAGCTTGGCAGAAACGTAGCCTTGATTGCACAAGATCTCTGCGTTCTGCCAGCCACTGGGCATCTCATTTATTTTCGTGAAGATATCCATTGGGTAAGAATCATCAGGCTTTTGCATCACTCCCGGGATCCCACCCGCACGCAATTTATTGGGTAATCCCCACGTTTATATCGCCACCAGCCCGCGTACGCCGTCCTGCTCCATCGCGCTGCCTGCCCCGCGCTGAATGATGCTGCCACGCGACATCACCAGATAGCTGTCTGCCAATTCGGCGGCAAAATCATAGAACTGCTCTACCAGCAGGATCGCCATATCGCCACCTGCCGCCAACTGCTTGATCACAGCGCCGATCTCTTTGATCACCGAAGGTTGAATCCCTTCGGTCGGCTCATCGAGGATCAACAACTGCGGCCGACAGGCCAGCGCACGGCCAATCGCCAACTGCTGTTGCTGCCCGCCAGAGAGATCGCCACCGCGCCGATCTTTCATCTGCAACAGGACAGGGAATAACTCATAAATATGCTCCGGCACCTTACGTGCCTCCGTGCCGGAAAAACGCGCCAGCCCCATCAGCAAGTTTTCCTCTACCGTCAGGCGCGGGAAAATCTCTCGCCCCTGCGGCACATAGGCGATCCCCGCTTGTACACGCTGGTGCGGTTTTTTGCCGTTAAGGGCCGTTCCCTGCCAACTGAGGGTGCCGCTTTTAACCGGGATCAGCCCCATCAGGCATTTCAGCAGCGTGGTTTTCCCCACGCCGTTGCGCCCCAGCAGGCAAGTCACCTCACCGATGCGGGCCTCAAACGACAGGCCGCGTAATATATGGCTGCCGCCGTAGTATTGATTCAGCTCATTAACCTGCAACATAGTGGTTCCTCAGCGCCCCAAATAGACTTCAATCACCTGCTCGTTGGCCTGCACCTGCGCCAAAGAGCCCTCCGCCAGCACCTGGCCCTGATGCAGCACGGTGACATGATCGGCGATGGTTTCGACAAAGCCCATGTCGTGCTCTACCACCATCAGCGAATGCTTGCCCGCCAATGCGCGGAACAGCTCGGCGGTGTACTCGGTTTCCGCATCCGTCATTCCGGCTGCCGGTTCGTCGAGCAGCAACAGGTGCGGCTCCTGCACCAACAGCATGCCAATCTCAAGAAATTGCTTCTGCCCGTGGGACAGCAGTCCGGCGGGCCGATGTCGCTCATGGCCCAGCCGCAAGGTTTTCAGCATTTCATCGATACGGTCGCGCTGTTCGCCGCTCAGCCTGGCGCGCAGGCAGGCCCACACCGATTTCTTCGCCTTCTGGGCAATCTCAAGATTTTCGAACACCGTCAGTGCCTCAAACACCGTAGGCTTTTGGAACTTGCGGCCAATACCGGCCTGGGCAATCTGCATCGGATCCAACGCGGTCAGATCGACCGTTTGATCGTAAAATACTCTGCCGCTGTCCGGCCGGGTTTTGCCGGTGATCACATCCATCAAGGTGGTTTTCCCTGCCCCGTTTGGCCCGATCACACAGCGCAATTCCCCTACGCCAATCTGCAGCGACAAATCGCTCAGTGCGCGAAAACCGTCGAAGCTGACGTTGATCTTGTCGAGCAACAGCACCGGATCGGTTTGCAGACGATGTTTATCCGCCGGCAACGGCTGGGTGAACAACTCGTCGGTCATTTGCAGCGAATTCATTGTGATTTCCCTCTACGTAGCAGGCCGATAACCCCTTTGGGCAAGAACAGCGTGACGATGATAAACATCAGGCCAAGGAAGAACTGCCAGTATTCCGGGATCGCCATGGTGAACCAACTTTTGGCGCCGTTGACGATACCGGCACCGAGCAGCGGCCCCACCAAGGTGCCGCGTCCGCCGAGTGCCACCCAGATAGCGGCCTCGATCGAGTTGGTCGGCGACATTTCACCCGGGTTGATAATGCCCACCTGCGGCACATATAACGCCCCGGCCAGGCCGCACAGCACCGCCGACAGCGTCCAGACGAACAGCTTGAAACCTTTTGGATCGTAGCCGCAAAACGTCAGGCGATTCTCCGCATCGCGCACCGCGGTTAACACCCGGCCAAACTTGCTGCGCGCCAGGGCAAAGCCGATCGCCAAACTGGCCGCCAGCAACAACACCGTTGCCAGAAACAGCGACACCCGCGTGCCGGTCGCGGTGATCGGAAAACCCAGCAGCGTGGTGAAGCCGGTAAAGCCGTTGTTACCGCCAAACCCGGTTTCGTTGCGGAAGAACAGCAGCATACCGGCATAGGTCAATGCCTGCGTCATGATGGAAAAATAGACGCCTTTGATTTTTGAACGGAAGGCGAAGTAGCCGAAGACAAAAGCCAGCACGCCCGGCACCAGCACAATCAGGCACAATGCCCAGGCGAAATACTGGGTGCCGCTCCAAAACCAGGGCAGTTCGCTCCAGGACAGGAACGCCATAAAGCTCGGCAGGCCCTCTCCCGCCGCCTGGCGCATCAGGTACATGCCCATGGCATAGCCACCCAGGGCGAAAAACAGCCCATGACCCAGGGACAACAACCCGGCATAGCCCCACACCAGATCAAGCGCCACCGCCACCACGGCATAGCACAGAATTTTGCCTACCAGCGTCAGGGTATAGGTGGAGATCGCCAGCGGGTGATCCGCCGGTAACAGCGCGAGAAACGGCATGATTAACAGCGTCAGCAACGCCAGCCCGCCGATGCCGAGCGCCAGCCGGGGGGCCTTTTGCACCCCGGTTACAGTCAAAGGTTGGCTCATCAGTCATTCACCCTGCCCTTGAGGGCAAATAGCCCCTGAGGACGCTTTTGAATAAACAGGACAATCAGCGCCAGGATCAGGATTTTACCCAGAACGGCGCCAATCTGTGGTTCGAGAATTTTGTTGAGGATGCCGAGGCCAAAAGCCGCCACCACCGTACCGGCCAACTGGCCCACGCCGCCAAGCACCACCACCAGGAAGGAGTCGATGATATAACCTTGCCCCAGCTCGGGCCCGACGTTGCCCAACTGCGACAAGGCTACGCCGCCCAACCCGGCAATGCCGGACCCCAATCCGAATGCCAGCATATCGACACGGCCGGTGGGCACACCGCAACACGCGGCCATGGCGCGGTTTTGCGTCACGGCTCGCACGTTCATGCCCAGTCGGGTTTTATTCAGCAACAGCCAGGTGAGGATCAGGACCAGCGCCACAAACACGATGACGGCAATGCGGTTCCACGGCAGCACCAGATTCGGCAGGAGCTGAATACCGCCCGACAGCCAGGCCGGGTTTGCGACCTCCACGTTTTGCGCACCGAACAGCACCCGTACCCCTTGGATCAGCACCAGGCTAATGCCCCAGGTGGCCAACAGCGTTTCCAGCGGCCGACCGTAAAGGTGGCGGATCACCGTGCGCTCCAGCGCCATGCCGATGCAGGCCGTGATGGCGAACGCCACTGGCAGCGCCACCAGCGGATACAGCGCCAGCCACTGCGGCGCAAACTGCTGAAACAGCCCCTGTACCAGATAAGCCGAATAGGCGCCGAGCATCAGCATTTCACCGTGCGCCATGTTGATCACCCCCAGCAGGCCATAGGTGATTGCCAAACCGAGCGCCGCCAACAGCAGGATCGAACCCAGCGACAGACCGGTAAATGCCTGGCCGATCAGGTCACCGATCATCAGCCGATGTTTCACGCTGCTCAGGCTTTTCATCGCTTCGGCACGTACCGCGGCGTCCGGCTCATGGCCTGTCTCCGTCAACGCCTGCAGGCGCGTTTGCGTTTCAGGATCGCCCGAGCTGCCAAGCAAGCGCACCGCGTTAAGGCGTACCCCGGCATCGGCATCGTTCAGTTGCAGATTCGCCAGCGCGATGCTCAATGCCTCATGCACCCGGCTGTCTTGTTCCAGCGCCAAGCGCTGGGTCAGCAGCGGCAACTGATCGCTTTGCGCCTCGCGCTGCAGGGCCTGCGCAGCCTGTAAACGCACCGCCGGGTCCTCGCTGACCAGCCGATGCGCAGACAGTGCGTTGGCAATCAGGATGCGCAGCCGGTTGTTCAACCACAGCTTCTTCGGTGTGCCGACCGGGGCAGCGCTGCCAGACAAGGGCTGGTAATTTTCGCCCTGCTGGACAAAGGCATGTTTGGCGTCGTCGATCACCACACTTTCTTGTTTCAGCGCTTGCAGCAGCGGCAGTCGCGAAGCATCCGGCGCGGTGGCCCATGCCTGTAATAATTTGGCTTGCTGCGTGCGATTGGCCGTAGCAAATTCATCGGCCGGCCCCGCCTGCGCGAACATCGGCAGGCAGCACAGCAGAAAACACAGAGGCCTGAGTTGGCTTAAAGAGAAAAGTTTCATCGGGTGTCTCGTCGCAATGGGGCGTCGTAGCCTGCCCCCGCCGCAGCGGGGGAACCGGGTTTTACTGACCGCCTTTTACCGGGTGATCCGGCTTTTTATCGTTGCCGGCAATGTACGGGCTCCACGGCTGAGCGCGAACAGGCGCATCGGTCTGCCACACCACGTTGAACTGACCGTTGCCTTCAATCTCACCGATCATCACCGGCTTATGCAGATGGTGGTTGGTGGCGTCCATGGTCAGGGTAAAGCCCGATGGCGCAGCGAAGGTCTGTCCGGCCATGGCCGCGCGCACCTTATCAACGTCGGTAGTTCCGGCCTTCTCAACCGCCTGCGCCCACATATGGATACCGACATAGGTCGCTTCCATCGGGTCGTTGGTCACGGCGGTGGCGTAGTTCGGCAAGTTATGGGCCTTGGCGTAGGCTCGCCATTCGCTGACAAACTGCTTGTTGGTCGGGTTATCCACCGACTCGAAGTAGTTCCAGGCCGCCAGGTTACCCACCAGCGGTTTGGTGTCGATACCGCGCAGCTCTTCTTCACCGACCGAGAAGGCAATCACCGGCACATCGGTAGCCTTGATCCCCTGGTTGGCCAGCTCTTTGTAGAAGGGAACGTTGGAGTCACCGTTGATGGTGGAGATCACCGCCGTTTTGCCCCCGGCGGAGAATTTTTTAATGTTGGCGACAATGGTCTGATAGTCGCTGTAACCGAACGGCGTATAGACCTCTTCAATGTCTTTATCCTGGATCCCTTTCGCATGCAGGAAGGCGCGCAGTATCTTGTTGGTGGTGCGCGGATACACGTAGTCGGTTCCCAACAGGAAGAAGCGTTTGGCCGCTCCGCCGTCTTCACTCAGCAGATACTCCACCGCCGGGATTGCCTGCTGGTTAGGCGCGGCACCGGTGTAGAACACGTTCGGCGACATCTCTTCCCCTTCGTACTGCACCGGGTAAAACAGCAGGCCGTTGAGCTCTTCAAACACCGGCAGCACTGACTTGCGCGACACCGAAGTCCAGCAGCCAAACACCGCCGCCACCTTGTCCTGACTCAACAGCTGACGCGCCTTCTCGGCGAACAGCGGCCAGTTGGAGGCCGGATCCACCACCACCGGCTCAAGCTTTTTACCCAACACGCCACCTTTGGCGTTGATATCGTCGATGGTCATCAGCGCCACGTCTTTCAGCGGCGTTTCAGAAATCGCCATGGTGCCGGACAGCGAGCTCAGGATACCGACCTTGATGGTGTCGGCGGCCTGTACGCCCCAGGCCATCCCCATGCCGATCACGGTGGCGGACAACGCAAAAGCTTTTATAAAGTGACGACGTTGCATAATTCAAACTCCTGATGTTGATGTTAGAAAACCCACCTTGTTAAGAAGAATTAACCCTATGAATTTCGAGTTGCAGCCAACAACGCTGCAGCTCGAAAGACGCCGGGTTATGGCTGACGAAGCCGGGCCTGATGCAGCATATGCAGAGTTATTTTTCTTACTTCAGCCTTGCTGACGGCAATATGGTGACTGAGCCGCGTTTGCGCCTCCTCGGTTCGGTGTTGCAAGATCGCCCGCAAAATGGCGGCGTGTTCGTTGTAGGTCGCCTCCACCCGGCTTTCCTGGGTGAAATCGAGCCGACGTATGATGCGAATTTTCTCGGTCAAATCGCGGTGAATGCGCGCCATTTCTCCATTCCCCGCCGCCTCGACCAGCGCCATATGAAACTGCTCGTCGTGCACTGAGACGGTTTTTCCCTCCTCCAGCCGCGGTTCGTCGATCCAAAAACGGGTAAGCGCCGCCAACGGCCCCGGCACCTCGCCCATTGGCCGAGCGCACAGCCGTTTTACCGCTTCGCACTCCAACACGATGCGCAGGTCATACAGTTCTTCGAAGTAGGCAAAATCGAACGGCCGCACCTGCCAGCCGCTGCGAAAATGCACCTCTACGTAGCCCTCGCGCTCCAGCCAGAACAACGCCTGACGCACTGGCGTACGGCTGACGTCCATACGCACGGCAATTTCGTTTTCGCTGAAGCGATCGCCCGGCAGCAGGTGAAAATCAAAAATGTCGTCCTTGAGCTGCAGATAGATACGTTCCGCCAGCCCCTCCGGCCGAGCCTTGCTGCGGTTATTGGTGATTTGCATCGCATGCCTCTCCGTGGGCGCGGCATAGCGCGCCCCGACGTGAATGATTGAGCGTTAGCTGGCGTGTTCCAGCCACAGCAGCGCATCGCCCGGCCCCACCGGTCGCCCCTGCTGGCAACTGATGCGCTTGATGATCCCGGCGCGCGGCGCGGTGACCGCCAGCTCCATTTTCATCGCCTCGACCACGATCAGCGGTTGACCGGCTTCCACCCTCTGCCCCGGCTCAACCAGGATCTTCCACACGCTGCCATTCAGGTCGGCGCTGACCAGGTCGCCATCCACCTCTTCCTCATCAGTCTGCGGTGGCAACAATTGGGCCTCGGCCTCCCCCTCTTCCGCCTGCCAGCGCGTCACTTCGTGGCTGAATGCTTGTTGCTGGCGCTGCTGGAAGGCGCTGATGTCTTCCGCGTTTTCCGCCAGAAAACGGCGGTAATCGGCAAAATCGAATTCGCTGTCCTCAATGCGGATCTGCGCGCGCCCTTCGCGGAACGCCTCGCGCTGCTCATCCAGCTCCTGCTCGCTCACCGGGTAGAAACGCACCTGATCGAAGAAATGCAGCAGCCAGGGCTCACCGGGGTTGAACTGCGGGTTTTTGAGAAATTTGTTCCAAATCGGCAAGGTACGTCCGACCAACTGATAGCCGCCCGGCGAATCCATGCCATAGATGCACATGTACATGCCGCCGATGCCAACCGTGCCTTCGGCGGTATGGGTGCGCGCCGGGTTGTATTTGGAACTGAGCAAACGGTGCCGCGGGTCGATCGGTACCGCGCAGGGTGCGCCCAGGTAGACGTCGCCCAGCCCGAGGATCAGGTAGCTGGCGTCGAAGATGATGTCGCGCACCTGCTCGCGGCTGCCGAGCCCGTTGATGCGCTGGATAAAATCGACGTTGTTCGGCAACCAGGGAGCCGACGAACGCACCGTCTGCTGGTAACGTTCCACCGCGCCCAGCGTGGCGGAATCTTCAAACGCCATCGGCAGATAAACCGTTCGCGTCGGCACTTTCAGCTGGCTGACATCACCCAGCGCCTGTTCGCGCGCCAACAAGCGCTGGAGTAAATCGGCCTGACCGATAATGCGGCTGTCATAACGGATCTGCAGCGATCGCACGCCGGGTGCCAGCTCCTCCACGCCCAGGATCACGTCCTGCTTGAGCGATTGCATCAGCAAATGGATGCGCAGCCGCAGCGCCAGATCGAGCACGTTGTCGCCGTACTCCAGCAAAATGTAACCATCCCCGGCCTGGCGATAGACCACTGCCGGCCGACTGTCGGTGGCCGGTAACGCCGCCACTATGGCGGCGGAGGCAGTCGTGCCCGGCATCAGATCCGGCGGTGCCAGGGTGATGGCCTTCACCGCCGCCAGGGCTTCGATACTGCCGAGCTGCGCCTGCTCCAGCGACTGCGCCTGCTTGAAACCGATAGGATGAAAACGGATGCGATCCCCCGGTTTCACCTGACCGACCTTCCACAGTTCCGCCCTGGCGATGGTCACCGGGCAAACAAAGCCGCCCAGGCTCGGTCCGTCGCGGGTAAGGATCACCGGGAAATCGCCGGTGAAGTTAATCGAACCGATGGCGTACTCGCAGTCGTGCACGTTGGACGGGTGCAGCCCCGCCTCGCCGCCGTCCTGTCGCGCCCATTCCGGTTTAGGCCCGGACAGGCGTACGCCCAACCGGTTGGAGTTGTAATGCACCTGCCATTCGGCGGCAAAGAAACGCTCGATGGATGCCGGGGTAAAGAAGTCGGGTGCGCCGTGCGGACCATACAGCACGCCGATATTCCACAGATTGCCGTACTGCGGGATCAGGCTTTCGTCCATTGCCTGCGGGGCCGCAATCGGCGCCGGAGTCGTGGCGGCAGCCAAACCCGGTTGCGATACCGCCAGCATGTCCGCCACGCGCAGGGTACGGCCGGCGTGGCCGCCAAACTGCCCCAGCGCAAAGGTCGAACGGCTGCCCAGATACACCGGCACGTCAAAACCATTGCGTACCGCCAGATAGGTACGGCATCCCCGCTGTGCTCGCCCCAAACGCAGTACCTGACCGGCACGCACCGCTATCGGCTGCCAGTAGGCCACGGCCTCACCGTCCAGATCGGCGGGACAATCCGCGCCGGTCAGGGCAATGATGGCGTCGCAGTGAAAACGCAGGGTCGGTCCCTGCAGGGTAAACTCCAACCCGGCGGCGCTGGGGTGGTTGCCGACAATGCGGTTGGCCAGCCGGAAAGCGAAGTCGTCCATCGGCCCGGACGGCGGTACGCCGATATCCCAATAGCCAACACGGCCAGGGTAATCCTGCACGCTGCTGTAGGTGCCCGGCTGCAGCACTTCAATGCTATTGGGTTGGAACCGGAAGCTGTCCAGCATGCGTGTCCAGACGCTGCCGTTCTGGAATGCCTCGGTCGCAATCACCTGTCGCAGGTAGTCCAGGTTAGTGGCAATCCCGTGCAGTCGGGTTGCATCCAGCGCGACACGCATTTTCTCCAGCGCCTGGCGGCGGTCTTCGCCATGAACGATCAGCTTGGCGATCATCGGGTCATAAAAGGCCGACACTTCGCTGCCGGTGGCCACCCAACCGTCGACGCGCACGTCGTCCGGAAAGTGCACTTCAGTCAGCACGCCGGGGCTGGGTTGGAAATGCTTCAGCGGATCTTCGGCATAAATGCGCACTTCAATCGATGCCCCCTGCGGCGCTCGTTGCAACGCCGCCCAGTCCAGCGCATCGCCCGCCGCCACCTGCAACATGCATTCAATCAGATCCAGCCCGGTGACACATTCAGTCACCGGATGCTCCACTTGCAGGCGAGTATTCACTTCCAGAAAATAAAACTCGTCACGCGCAGCGTCGTAGATAAATTCCACGGTGCCGGCGCTGCGGTAGTTGACCGACGCCCCCAGCGCCACAGCGGCTTGATGCAGCGCCTGACGCGTGGCGGCGGGCAGATTCGGTGCCGGGGTTTCCTCCACCACTTTCTGGTTGCGGCGTTGCAATGAGCAGTCGCGCTCACCCAGCGCCACCACCCAGCCCTGACCGTCGCCAAATATTTGCACTTCCACGTGCCGGGCCTGATCGACAAAGCGCTCAATAAAGGCCCCTGAGTCGCGGAAGAACTGCTCGCCCAGGCGCTTTACGCTGTCATAAGCCTCACGCAGCGCGGCTTCATCGTCGCAGCGCGTCAGGCCAATGCCACCGCCACCGGCGGTACTTTTCAGCATCACCGGATAGCCAATGCGGCCGGCGGCGCTGACCGCCTCCTCAACGCTGTTCAGCAGGCCCGTACCCGGCGTCATCGGCACCTGCGCCACCGCCGCCAGCTCGCGAGCACGGTGTTTCAGGCCAAACTCGCGGATTTGCGCCGCCGTCGGGCCGATAAAAGCGATGCCCGCCGTTTCACAGGCGTCGGCAAACTCGGCGCTCTCGGAAAGGAAGCCATAGCCCGGATAAATCGCCTGCGCGCCGGTTTGCGCCGCGGCCGCCAGGATCTTGTCGATGCACAGATAGCTGTCAGCAGCCTTGTCGCCGCCGAGCGGTATCGCCAGATTAGCCTCGATCACGTGCGGCGCATTGCGATCGGCGTCGGAATAAACCGCTACGCTGGTGATGCCCAAACGTTTCAGAGTGCGGATCGCCCGGCAGGCAATTTCGCCGCGGTTGGCAATTAATACGCTAGTAAACATAATGAAACCCTTATAAGACCAGATTCGCTATACCCAATAGTTTTCAGGCAGTGGCTAGGCGGCAAACAGGTAAATCCCCGGGAGCTTACTCAGGTAAGTGACTGGGGTGCGCCTGTGCAGCCAACAACGCCACGGTTTGAAGGATGACGGGTATAGTGGCGCCAACCGCCAAATTCAGTGATGTCCGTCGCGCCCTCTAGCGCCCAGGGTTCGCAGATAAAGCCTTTCACCCGTCGCCCGTCGGCCAGCAGCAAGGTGCCCATACCCAGCGGCGCCGGGATCTCGGCCACCAACTCGCCGAAACGCGCCAGCGGGATATCCCATAGTTCGACGCTGATGGCGGCCCCCTGAGCGGCTTTGACCAACCCCGGCTTTGGCGGTTGGCTATTGGCGAGGGCGTAGAGGCGATAGCACGGCGCGGTAGTGGTTTGCTCTACGAAGGTTGCCGCGCGTTGCACGAGCTGGAAATTCAGCGGCATATCGCTGAGGTGCGCACCGACCACCGCTACCCGCACGTGCTGGCTGGATGGCGTCAAGAATTGAGCAGCAGGCAACCGGCGACCCGTTGCGCCAAGCGGCAGATCCTGGGCCTGCTGCCAGCGCTGGCCGAACGCCGCCAACGCACGATCGTGCCAGGCGGGTGCAATCAGGGTGATACCGGCAGGCAATCCGTCGTCACGCATCGGCGCAGGCAGCGCCAGTGCGCTCAGATCGGCCAGGTTGGTGAAATTGGTGTAGGTGCCGAACTGCGAGTTAAACAACACCGGCTCTTGCTCCATTTCCGCCAGGGTGCGGATCGTCGGCGAGGTCGGCACCACCAGCGCATCAAAGGGAGCCAGTTGCTGCTCAATCTGCCGCGTCAGTTCGGCACGCAGGTATTCCGCCTTGTAAGCATCGCAGGCGCTGTACTTCAGGCCGTTATTGACAATGCCGCGCACTACCGGATTGATGGCCTGCGGATTGGCGCTCAGCATCGCTTCGACCGCCACGGTACGCTCCGCCACCCAAGGGCCGTAGTAGAGCTGCTCCGCCAGCACGCGAAACGGCGTAAAATCGAGGGTTTCCAGCGTCACGCCGCTGCTTTTCAACTGCACCAGCGCCCGCTGAAATGCCCGCTCGGCCTGCACATCGCCGAAAAATTCGAGTTGCGCAGGCACCGCGAAACGAGGTGACGCAGGTAAATCCGCCGGGGCGGTACGGGGGTTAATGCGGGAATAGGCATCGGCTGCGTCATAGCCGCCGGCCAATTCGGCCACCAGCGCTGCGTCCGCCACCGTCAGGGCAAACACCGATACGGTGTCATTCAATCGGCAAGCGGGCACCACGCCACGGTTCGACAGCCCACCTTTGGTCGGTTTCAGGCCGACAATATTGTTGAATCCTGCCGGAACGCGCCCCGAACCTGCGGTGTCGGTGCCCAGAGAAAACGGCGTCAGGCCACGCGCCACTACCGACGCCGAACCGGAGCTGGAACCGCCGCTGACATAGCGGCTATCGAAACTGTTGACCACCGCGCCGTGTGGCGAACGGGTGCCCACCAGCCCGGTCGCGAACTGATCGAGATTGGTTTTACCGATCACGATGGCACCGGCAGCGCACAAATTGGCGACCACGGTGGCATCCGACGCCGCCAGATAAGCGAACTCCGGGCAGGCCGCGCTGGTCGGCCAGCCGCCGACGTCGATGTTGTCTTTTACCGCAAAGGGTACGCCAAACAGCGGGAGCTGGCTGATATCGCCGGCAACCGCTTCAAGCTGCTGCGCCAATCTTTGGTACTGCACTTCACGCTGTGCGGCGCTGGCAAGATACAGCCAGGCGTTGTCATCCGCCGGCAGGTCGGCGGCCAGTGCAGTCAGGGTAGCGCGCACGCAGGCAATGCGCTCGTCGGCCGGGCGGGTGTGATAGTGGTGTTGCCATTCGCTGAGGGTGAAACCGCGTAGCGTATTAACAGGCTGGGTCATCGGCTGAATTCCATCTAGTACACAAGATGGGATTCAATAGAGCAACCGACGTGCCAATTTTTAATCGTATGATTTCAATAAATTATAATTAAAACTTATGACAATAAAATAATCATCCTGCACCAGCGCTGCGCAATCGGCGAGCAAAAAAGGTGCAGTACACTTTCTGTTATTACAGCGCTGGCGGGGCTTTCTGGTATGCACCACGCTCTCGACTCACGCGGCTAAATGCCGCTTTTCGATTGATCACAAACAAACCGCACCCCACTTTGATGAATGCATTAGCGCCAAGGGAACTGGGTTGATGACGGAAGTAACCCGTCACTGCCATATCGCCTCGCGAACTTTAATCGCTCGGGGTAACAGCCCCAAAGCGTAAAAACGGTCGGCTATCGCCTGCTGCTGGCGAATGATATTTAAATCCATTCGGCGTGTCTGATGGCTGCGGCGAGCCAGTGCGTGGGTGAGCGAGGGGATACCTTGTCCCAGTTCGGCCGACAGCAGCGTTGCCGCTTCGTCGCGATGGGCGTCAATATAGTGCCCGGTTTGTTCCAGCGCCGCCATCAGGCCGTGCAGCAAATCGGAAGAGTGGCCGGCGAAATCGCGGTGAGCAAGATAGAACTGATGGTTGCTCACCCGCCCTACGCCGTTGGCGATAACCCTGAACTGCCCGCTTTGTTCGGCATCGCTCAGCAAGGGATCCCACATCATCCAGGCATCCACCGCATGATGATCGCTGGGGGTCAGCGGGTATTTTGGCGGCGCATAAACCACCCGTACCTCTTCCAGCGTCAATCCGGCTTCATCAAGGATCTGCAACAGCAGATAATGCACATTGGAGCCTTTATTGACCGCAATCCGCTTTCCGCGCAGGTCGGCAAGAGTGCGGATCGGGCTGTCGTCGGTAACCAGCAACGCCACGCTTTGTGGTGCGGCCGGTTCCCAGGCAACGTACAGCAATGGGCTGTTGCCGGCCTGAGCAAATAAAGGAGGAACCTCGCCGGTGGTGCCAAAATCGATCTCTCGGTTAGTCAGGGCATGCAGCAACTGAGGACCGGCAGGAAACTCGCTCCACAACACGCTCACCCCACTGTCGGCCAGGCGCGCCTCCAGCGACTGGCGGGCCTTGAGTATTCCCAGGTTGCCAAACTTCTGGTAACCAATACGCAGTTCGCGTTCACGGCTGCCGGTCCTCCGGCCAGATTTTAACGCCGTGCCGCCGACGCTTCTCCTGGCTTTGATTAAGCCAAGATGCCCCAGATGGGTACGCAGCGTATTACGGCTGATGCCCAACAGCGCCGCGGCCTGCAACTGGTTACCCTGGCTCAGTTCAAAAGCATTGCGCACCAGCGAGTCGATCACCCGCTGGTAGAGGGGGCCATCGTTACCCACCAACTGCTGGCGAAGGAAGCTGTCCAGCGAAGCATCCCCCTGAGGCGGCAAGCTGGCCATTTCAGCGCTTAGCCTCAGCTGCTGCGGCGTAATCAGCGGCGCTTTGCTGAGCAGCACCGCATTATGCAGGGTGTTTTCCAGCTCGCGGATATTCCCCGGCCACGGGTAATCCATCAGCGTGGCCAGCGCCTCTGCGCTAAGACGCAGTTGAGGGCGCCCCAACCGCCGCGCGTACAGCGTCAGGAAATGCTCAGCCAACAGTGGAATATCCTGCCGCCGCTGGCGCAAGGGAGGCAGAGTCACGGCGGCCACGTTGAGCCGGTAATAAAGATCTTCACGAAAGCGGCGTTCGCGGATGGCATTCGCCAGATCCACATGGGTAGCGGCCACGACGCGGACGTTCACTTTTACCGGCCGATGGGAGCCCACCCGGGTCACTTCCCGTTCTTGCAATACACGCAGCAGCTTTACCTGTAGTGGCAGGCTTAACTCACCGATTTCATCCAGCAGCAAGGTGCCCCCTTCTGCCGCCTCGAACCAACCCTGGTGGCGATCCACCGCCCCGGTGAAAGCACCTTTCTCATGTCCAAACAGTTCCGACTCGGCAAGGCTCTCCGTCAGCGCGCCACAGTTCACCGCCAGAAAGGGGCGATCGCGCCTTAAGCTGTGATGGTGCAGATAGCGGGCCATTAGCTCCTTACCCGTACCGGTTTCGCCCACGATAAGCACGGTGGCGTCCGTCGGAGCCAGACGATCCAGAACGTTTTGGAAGGCAAGAGAAGCGGGGTCAATTAACCGCGGACCGGAGCTTTGCATCGTCGATACCTTTAAGGGAACAGTACCGAAACAATACCGACAGCGGCCAGACAAGACGAGAGGCTCAACCGCCCCCGTTGCTGCAAATGCAACAGCCTGCCATCAGTCACTGCTGCATTTGCAGCAAAACCGTCCACGACAAAAATCGCTAACCCGTTAATAGATAAGAACAAAAATAACCAATCATTTTGGCATGCTTTCTGCTTGGTTGTTTATAACCAAGCGTGGATATTCTATTGAATAAATTAAGATATCGTTATATAGGAAATGACTAATGAGCGAACGGCAGGCGCAAAACATCAACGTATTCTGGTTCTTACCGACCCACGGCGACGGCCGTTATCTGGGCACGACCGAGGGCGGAAGAGCCGTAGATCTGCCTTATTTGCAACAGGTTGCGCTGGCGGCAGACAACCTTGGCTATTACGGCGTGCTGATCCCAACCGGCAAAAGCTGCGAGGATTCCTGGCTGGTCGCTGCCGCACTCGCCCCCCTCACCAAACGTCTGCGCTATCTGGTCGCCGTGCGCCCTGGGTTGCAGCCCCCGAGCCTTGCCGCGCGGATGGCCGCCACGCTGGATCGCCTTTCGGAGGGACGCCTGTTAATCAACGTGGTGACCGGTGGCGATCCCATCGAGAACAAAGGCGATGGGATCTTCCTCAGTCACGCCGAGCGCTATCAGGTCACCCGCGAGTTTCTGGAGGTCTATTCCCGCCTGCTGAAAGGCGAAAAGGTCGATTTTCAGGGCGATTATTTGCGGGTTGAAGGCGCTGAAGTGCTGTTCCCGCCGGTACAGGAGAACGGGCCGCCGCTATTTTTTGGCGGCTCGTCAGAGGAAGCGCTGGAGGTAGCGGCGAGCCAGATCGACACCTATCTCACCTGGGGAGAACCGGTTGAGCAGGTGGCGGAGAAAATTGCCGTGGTGCGTCGGCGCGCACAGGAGCGCGGACGCACGCTGGACTACGGCATTCGCCTGCACGTCATTGTTCGGGAAACGGAAGAGGAAGCCTGGGCTGCCGCCGACAAACTGATTGCCCATTTGGATGATGACACCATCGCCGCCGCACAGAAAATTTTCTCGCGTATGGACTCGACCGGACAGGCCCGCATGAGCGCACTGCACGGTGGCTCGAAGGCCAGTTTGCGCATCGCCCCCAACTTATGGGCAGGCGTGGGGCTGGTGCGCGGCGGCGCAGGTACCGCATTGGTCGGCAATCCACAACAGGTTGCCGAACGCATCCGTGAATATCAGGCATTGGGGATCACTAATTTTATTTTCTCGGGTTATCCGCACCTGGAAGAGGCTCACCGGTTTGCCGAACTGGTGATGCCACTGTTGCCGCTGGCGGGCAACGTCGAAAAACGTCAGCGCACGGTTAACACCGGGCCATTTGGAGAAACCATCGGCGGCGATCGTCGTCCGGTGAAAAAGTGAAACTGAGGAGAAAACCATGAGCAATGAACCGATCAAGTTCGCCTACTGGGTCCCTAACGTGTCGGGTGGCCTGGTGATCAGCCAAATCCCTCAGCGTACCAGTTGGGATGCAAACTATAACCGCAAGCTGGCGCAAATTGCCGAGCGCGCCGGGTTTGACTATGCCCTGACGCAGATCCGCTTTACCGCCGGCTATGGCGCGGATAATCAACATGAGTCGGTGACATTTTCACAGGACTTGCTGGGAGCGACGGAGAAGCTCAAGGTCATCGCCGCCCTGTTGCCGGGCCCATGGAATCCAACCCTCGCCGCCAAACAGATTGCCACCATCAGCCATCTGTCCAACGCGCGTATTGCGGTCAATATCGTCAGCGGTTGGTTCCGGGGCGAGTTCAAAGCCATTGGCGAACCCTGGCTGGATCACGAGGAGCGCTATCTGCGTTCGGAAGAGTTCATTCGCTGCCTGCAGGGCATCTGGCAGCAGGACAGCTTCACCTTTGCCGGTGATTTTTACCGCTTCCGCGACTATTCGCTGAAGCCGAAACCGCTGGATCCACAACCGGAGATTTTCCAGGGAGGCAGTTCAAGAGCCGCGCGGGATATGGCCGCGCGAGTGTCCGACTGGTATTTCACCAACGGCAACACCCCGGAAGGTATCCGTCAGCAGGTTGAAGATATCCAGCTAAAAGCCGCCGAAAATCAGCACAAGGTCAAAATCGGCGTCAATGGCTTCGTCATTGCCCGCCAAACGGAGCAGGAAGCGCAAAGCGTACTGCGTGATATCCTGGACAATGCGAATCCGGATGCGGTGAAAGGGTTCCAGTCTGAGGTGAAAAATGCCGGTAGCGCCTCCCCTGAGGGGGAAGGTAACTGGGCGAAATCGACGCTGGAGGATTTGGTGCAATATAACGATGGCTTCAAAACCAACCTGATTGGCACCCCGCAGCAGATAGCGGAGCGGATCGTCGAACTCAAACAAGCCGGCGTGGACCTGATGCTGCTGGGCTTCCTGCATTTTCAGGAAGAGGTGGAGTACTTTGGCCGCGAAGTGATCCCGCGGGTTCGCGAGCTGGAACGCCAACAGCAACCGGTGTTAAGTCATGGCTGATCGGCAGATTGTCATCATTGGCGGCGGCTTTAGCGGTACCGCGCTGGCTATTCATCTGGCGCGGTTGGGCCAATCCGGCCTGAAGGTGATCGTTATCGAGCCTCGTGCGCAGTTGGCTCAGGGCGTGGCTTATGGCACGGTCGACCCGGCGCATCGCATAAACGTCCCTGCCGCACGTATGCAGCTTTCCGCCGCCGAAGAAGGCGACTTCGACCGCTGGCTGAGGGCTGAGGGAGGCCTCAAACAGGATGACAAAGCGCTCTGGAGTGATGGCAGCCTTTATCCGCAACGGGGACGGTTCGCCGCCTATATCGTCGACAAGCTGGCCGCTGCGCTGGAAATATCGCCGGTACAGGTCACCCATGTTCAGGATTATGCCGTGGCGCTGCAAAATGCAGAGGTGCTGACGGCCTCCGGGGATAGATATCGCGCGGATGAGGTGGTGCTGGCCATCAGCCACCCTCCCCCTGACGTACCGAGACAACTACAGCAGGTGCCGCAAGATCATCCAGGCCTGATCGCCAACCCGTGGCGGACAGATGCGTTAATCGGGGTGGAGAAGAGTGCGCGGGTGGCTATCATCGGTTCCGGGTTAACCATGTCTGACGTGGTGGCATCGCTTGAGCGCCAGGGGCATCGTGGGCCGATCCTGGCATTCTCGCGCCGCGGCCTGCTGCCCCGGCCAAATCTGACCGGTGAGTCGCCGCCTCGCCAGCTTGATTATCGGCGTCCACAGGCGGACAGCGCCCGCGCCTGGCTGCGGCGAGTCCGACAGGAAGTAGCGCTGGCCGCCAAGGAAGGCCTGCCCTGGCAAGGGGTACTGGATGACATACGGCTGAACGGACAGCAGATTTGGCAACGGCTTTCGCTGAAAGAACAGCGGCGCTTTCTACGCCATCTGCGTCCATGGTGGGACGTGCACCGTTACCGCATTGCACCGCAGGTCTGTGAGGTATTGTCCCTGCTACAGCAAAATGGGCGCCTTAAGGTGCTGGCCGCCAGCCTTAAGCAGGTTGAGGTAGACAAAGAAACGCTCATTCTGACGGTGAAAGCACGCGGTAAAGCCGCCACGGAAACTCTGCGGGTGGATAAACTGATTGTCACAACTGGCCCGGCGCACGGTGCGTTGCTCAACAGCGATGCGCTGCTGAAGCAGCTCGCAGCGGAAGGGGCTATCCAGCCCGATCCGCTGGCGCTGGGAATTTGGGTCGATGGCCACTCGCGAGCGATTGATCGCCAGGGAAAAAGTAACGATCGTCTCTATGTGGCAGGCCCCGCCGCCCGCGGACGCTTCGGTGAACTGATGGGGTTGCCGCAGGTGGCGCAACACGCAGAATCGCTGGCGCAGCAATTGCTCGGCGGTTCGCCAATCCCCCCTGCGAGCTGAAGCCGTTGACAAAGTGCTCTGTTGCTTAATGGTAGGGGCGCTGCATGCTGCACCCAATAGCATAATCAATGAATTAAATCGGGTCGAACATGTTCGACCCCTACCGGTTTAGCCTTTTCGAGCGTTTGTCAGCAGTCTGAGCCCTGTTTGGGTTTGGCTGCACCGCCATTAAAATAGAAACATGATTAATAATTACCAGAAAAAATAAATACGCTCCGTTACAAAATCTTAAGCAATTTTCCCTCGAGGTATCGCTATTACTTTACTGCCGGGCTTTGGATAATAGGTCTCAGGCCAGTTCATGTTATCTGTATGTTTCAACTAAAAACGAAAAGTTAAAAACAAAGATAATATGGCCCTCAAATCCCGCCCCCAATTAATCACTAAAGTTTTATCGTAATCTGCCGAAAACACACAGCACTTCTCGCGGCAAAATAGTGTTATTTGCCGCACTGGCACCTCACTGAAATCTCAGGTTGTACTATGTTTGAACGATTAAAAATCTCCCACGGGCTAATGGGGATTTTAACCCTATTCTGTATTATTCAGATATTCTCCGGCGCATGGAGCATTCTGGATGCCTCAGGCACCAATAACCGCATTACACAAATCTCCTCCGGCTTTAATCAAATCATGGCAATGGATAATGCCTACGCTTCCGTTACCGAGATCCGTGAAGACGTGCTGAAAGATGCCTTGATGCTCAGCACGCAGCCACAAAATCACAATGCAAAAAAATCTCTGGGCGAACTTCGCCAGCGCCTCACTGAAGTTGATAAATTGATGGAAGAATTTTATCAACTGTCACTGAAGGATCAGGATGAACAAGCGCGGACCAAGAACGTCAAGAATCTGTATGAAAAAGCACGCGGCGACCTGCTTAAATTAATTATCAGCCTGGAAGATGGCGATATCTCCCGTTTCCAAACAATTATGCACAATAGCTCAGCCACGCATTTCATGTCTGCGCTTGATGAGACCTCAGCCTACGTTGCCAACGATATTATTACTCCAGCGGGTATTGCGGCACAGGACAGTTACCATAAAATGGTGCCTTTATCGTTGACGTTTATTTTTATCTTTATTCTGCTAACCGGCGTGGTACTGGTCTGGATCAGAAAATATGTGATCAACAAAATCAATCAGATTATCGACTATCAAGCTGAAATTGCACACGGAAATTTGGCGATAGAAATTAATGCCAGTGGAAATAATGAAATTGGCAAGCTGATGCAAGGGCTCGTCAATATGCGTGATGAGCTGGCGAATACCGTCAGCGCCGTCCGTGCAGGCACGCAAAATATTTATACCGGCGTGCAGGAAATTGCCGCGGGTAACAACGACCTCTCAAGCCGCACGGAAGAACAGGCAAGTTCGCTGGAAGAAACGGCGGCCAGCATGGAGCAGCTTTCTGCTACGGTGAAAAACAACGCAGAGAGCGCCGGCGCTGCCACTTCGTTGGTGAAAAGCGCTTCGCAAAGTGCCATCAACGGCGGCGAGATTACTCGCAAAATGGTGGTCACCATGAGCGATATCGCCGACAGCTCACGCAAAATTGGTGATATCACCAGCGTCATTGACGGTATCGCTTTCCAAACCAATATTTTGGCCCTGAATGCGGCGGTAGAAGCGGCCCGTGCAGGTGAACAAGGCCGTGGCTTTGCCGTGGTCGCCGGTGAAGTGCGCAACCTTGCACAGCGCAGCGCTCAGGCAGCCAAAGAAATTAAAACGCTGATTGATACGTCGGTGCTGCGCGTCAGTCAGGGCAACGATCTGGTGGAGAACGTTAACGGGGCTATGACGGAAATTGTTACCGCCATCGGTCAGGTCACGGAAACCATGCAGGAGATCTCAAGCGCCTCAGAAGAGCAGAGCCGTGGGATTGCACAGATCGCGCAAGCAGTTAACGAAATGGATAAGGTGACCCAGCAGAATGCCGCGCTGGTTGAACAATCGGCTTCCGCCGCCAGTGCGCTGGAAGATCAGGCCAATCACTTGAACCAAACCGTCGCCGTTTTCAAACTCGCCACGTCCGCGCCCGCCGCGATTAATGTCCGCCCGCAGGTTATTACCGCGCCGAAAGGACCAGCGCTTGCCGATGATGACGCGGAGAATTGGAGCCGTTTTTGAGACGCTAAATAAGAATTAAGCTCGATTTTGGTTCATATCGCAGAAAGAACAACGCCAACAGGATGTTGGCGTTGGGCAGCGGGTTTCATCAATGGTGGCGTAACTTATGCGCCGCGAAGACGTTGCGCCAAACCTTTGAGGAAATAACGCAGCATCTGATCGCCGCACGGGCGGAAGTTTTTGGTGCCTTCTTTGCGGAACAGCGCGCTCAGTTCTGGCTTGGAAATGCGGAAATCTACGGCGGTGAAAATCTGGTGCATGTCGGTATCTTTCAACTCAAACGCCACGCGCAGCTTTTTCAACACCAGGTTATTGGTGATCGGCAGTTCCACTTCCGGCGCCGGGAACTTGTCGTCCTTGCCGCGTTTGAAAAACACCAGACCGTTCAGGAAGTGAGCCATCACTTCGTCCGGGCACTTCTCGAAACCTGGCTCACCTTCTTTGATGACGTAAGCACCCATTGCCGAGACCGCAACATCGAAATTATCCAGCTTGATAATCTCGACCATTTTCGCGTCGTTAATACTCAGCATGTAGCGCACGCTGCGCAGCACGTCATTGTTGATCATAGAATTGCCTTTAGCTTGTAAACCGGAAGGCGTGCTCGCGTTGTTAAATCAAATAAGTGCCGCACGCCTTGAATATGTGCGGCAGTATAAGGATCAGTGCAGGGTTTCTCAATCGATTTGGCTTTTGGGTTATCAAACCGGCACCATATATATACCCTAAATAATTGGAGTTGCATCAAGGCGGCAAGGGAGCGCATCCCGATGAGCTTACTGTAGTAAGTGATTCGGGTAAGTGAGCGCAGCCAACACAGAGGCAGCTTCAAGTATGACGGGTATAGGTTATTCAGTAATCCGTTCCAGCCCCACCGGCGTGAGGCAATAGCTCTGCTGCTTGCCCTTTTCAGCCAGCCGGACATGCTGCATCTCGTTGGTGATAATCAGGCGGTTATCCGGTTCCTCATGACGCAGTTGAATCACCTCGCCGCCGTAGCCGGAAATTGGCAACACGACCGAACGAGCCTGTTGCTCCTGGTTACCCACCACCTCATCGCTATACAGCACGTTACCTTCCGCATCCGTGTAGCTAACGGCCGCATAAACATCCTTGAAGTAATGATGTGCAATCCCTGCCCCAATCGACAGGGTGAAAGTTTTCTTCACCAAATCGACCGTACCGGTCAGGAACTGACGATCGCCAATGCCTTTGCCGGCAATGGTAAAGGCATTGCCCAGGTGATCTCCCGGCCGGGTATTGTGAGCCGGAATGCAGTCCTGATAGCTTGCCGATAACTGCTCGCGCTGTGGGCTGTCGAAGGTATTGATCGCCAGATAGATATCGTCTTTAAACTCACTGAACGGCGCTAAATAGGCCTGACGGTATTCACGCAGACGCTGTACCGCTGCCTCAAGACGCACCAACAGAGCTGCCTGCGGATCTCCCGACAAGGTTTCGTTCTTCAATCCGTATTGGGTGATCGTCAATACGTTGGTTTTATTTTTATTATCAATGATATCCGGAGAGGCCGGTGCCACCCGTACGCGTCCCGGCTCCACATGATAGATTTCAATTTTGTCGCCGACGGCAAGAGGCAACTCATCATGGCTCAGGCTCGCGGCGGTACCCTGGATATCCTTGCTGAAGATCACCGCATCTTGTGCATTGCGCAGGGTGATTTTGGCATAGGTCTCTCCGGGGAAGTAAGAGTGCGGTTCCTTGCTGGTTACGTCTATCACCACTTTTCCCCGCCCCTGATCGGCCACAACCGTGGCGAAAACGGCATCACTCAGCCCCAACAGGTTAATTTCTTGCGTGGCGATCGGCGACGCAACTTTTTTAACCAAGCCGAGCTTCAGCGCGTTATCGCCCTGTTTCAGCACCAGGTAACCCTGGGCCAACTGATACTTCCGGTCTTTGCCGGTAGGCAGTCGCAGGGTATAAACGCCAATCGGTAGCTCTTTCAGCACCAGGGTTGGGCTGTCGATCCGCATTTTGCGAACGTAACGTGCCCCGTCCAGCAGGATCAGATCTTCGCCGTAAATCTGGGCGAAATCGTCAATGTCAAAGCTCAGGGTAACGTTGCCTTTCAGGCCGGTAGCCTTCAACTGGGCGGAATCCACCAGACGCAGGGTGGAGTCCAGCTTCAACTGCGTTTTCACCGCATCGAGATCCTGCGCGGCAACCAATTGATAGAGAGGATAAACCGCTTTCGCGTGGCTAAAGACATTACGCTTCTGCTGAGCCGGTGTGACGTAGCCGCCGACCAGTTGGATAAATGGCGTAACGTCAATCTGCTCGCCGGAGACCGCAAAGCTTGCGCTGAGCATATCCAGCAGCGCATGTTCGGAAGGAACAAAGCCTGGGGTGTTGCAACGTTTACGGTATTGCTGATTAAAGTGGGTGAAGGCATTTTTGCCCGCCTTATCCACCATCAGAACCGCAAAGTAGAGTTTCGAGCGCAGGTCCCATTGATTAAGCGGAGTAGCTTTGGCGATAAAATCGACAATAACCTTCTCCACGCCGGCCATATCGCCATGCGCATACAACCAACCTTCTTGATATTTGCGCGCCCCCAGCATCACGTCCTGATAACAGGCAGCATAGATATTGTTCCACATCTCACCGGTGGCGAAGTATTTATCGCCCATAAAATGGCCCTGATAACCATGGGCAATTTCATGCAGGCTTCCCCAGTTATTGTCTTTCGGGGTTAGCCAGAAACTGCTGACGGAATTACTGGTTTCCGCCGTCCAACGACCACCGTAATAAGCAGCGCCTGCGCCATTTTTATCGGCCTTAATAAAGTAGCGGTTTTTAATATTAAGATCCGAAGCATTCTCAGCCTCGAATGACACCCCCGCCAGCGCATTATAAAAAGTGAAAATGCGATCGTAATAGGCGATCAGGCCGTCGATGTTTTTAGCTTCGCCCAGCGCCTTCAGCTCTTTTTTGCTGATTTTTGGCACCAGCAGCGCCGCGTAGTCGGACTCGACAAGTGCAAACTCCGCATCCTGATTATCCCAGCGGGCGAAGAACGCCGTTTCGTTTTCGCCTTTACGGTAGACCGACAAGATTTTCGACGTGTCCGGGTACTCAACCTCCACGACGGGCGCCCCAGCCGCATATGGCGTGTCGATAAACGGCACGGATACGGCCTTCACGCTGGCCTCAACCCAGCTGCTGCCGATAGTGAATTCGGCCTCGGTTTTGCTGTCGTCGTTCAGCAAGCGCAGCTTCAGCTTGCCGCTAAAGGCCACATTGGTCTGGCGAACGCGCACCACTTGGCCGGCGGCGAGAATAATCCCCAGATGTTGACGATCGTGGTCAATCCCTATGCTCATGCCCGCAGCATCTAACCAAACGGGTCGCGTCAAAGTATAAAGTGATTTTGATTTAGTGATAGTTGGCATCCTGCATTCCTCAAGGTTATTTTGTCCTCTAACAGACCTGGATAAAATAATTAAGAATGCACTTACGCACTAATCGATAGCGATTACTGAAGTACCACACAACACATAGAACATCGAGGGGGATAAATCCCATAAAAATAACAAGGCGCAACGGTGACATTGCACCTTAATCATAATTACCTGGCTATTTATACGCTGCGTTAATCTTGTAAGTGGATAACGCAGCATCAGAAGCCAAATATGTCCAACCACCAGTGAAATAGTGTCAGTGCTTAATCGATTTGGCTTTTCTGCTGGTACAACGGAATGTCTTCGCCGATGATGTATTTATTACGCAGGATCGACGACACCTTATCCATAATCATCACCACCACCACCAGGATCAGCGTGATAAACATCACGACGTCCCAATTCCACAGCCGCATGTTTTCCGCATACACCAACCCTATGCCGCCAGCCCCCACAAAGCCCAACACTGCCGCCGAGCGGGTATTGGATTCAATCTGGTAAAGGCTTAACGCCAGAAAGGTCGGGAACGACTGGGTGAAGATACCGTAACGGTGCTTTTGCAGGCCGTTGGCCCCCACCGCCGTCAGACCACGACTCGGGGATTTATCGACCGCCTCATGCCCTTCCGCATACAGTTTTCCGAGCAGACCAACGTCCTGCATCACGATCGCCAGCACCCCGGCCAGCGGCCCCATACCAACCGCGCGGACAAAAATAAGCCCCCAGATCGCCATATCGATGCCACGAAAAATATCTAAAAACCGCCGCACCACCACCGATATGGGTCGCAACAGCGGCGTTGACATCACGTTGCGCGCTGCGAAGAACGACAGCGGCAAGGCGATCAGCGAAGCGGTAATGGTCCCGGCGAACACGATGCCGATGGTGATGAAAATCTGCTGGAAATAGTACATGAACGGCCAGTTGACGAAATCATGCCAGACGAACATGCGCATAAAATAGCGGCCAAGCTGATGGCATCCGTTAACGAACTGCGGCCAGGAGATGCCGAAAAACTGGAAGAAGAACAGGTAATACAGCGCGATCGCTACCGCGATGATGCCGACGGTGCGCAGGTAGCGACGCTGCTGCGAGAATATTTCCGGATGCTGCTGCTTGAGCGCCTGCATTCCTTCCGCCGTAAGCGTTGGTGCTGTGATCATTTTTTCCCCTCCACGACCCGTTTGCGCAGTTCGCCCGAGGCATAGTCCAGCAGCGAAACCACCAGAATAATCAGCAGCAGCGTCATGCTGACTTGGTCATAGCGATCGAGTTTGATATTGGTCATCAGCTCTTGGCCGATGCCGCCCGCCCCCACCAGCCCCAAAATGGTCGACTGACGGAAGTTGATTTCCAGGCGCATAAAGCTGTACGACAAGAAGACCGGTTTTACCTGCGGCCAAAGACCAAACCGCATGCGCTGCAGCGGCGTCGCGCCACAGGCCGCCAGCCCACGTACCGGCTTGTTGGACGCGGTTTCGATCGATTCATAAAACAGTTTGGTCAGGCTGCCTATGGTGTGCAGCGCCAGGGCTAAAAAGCCCGGAATGGCGCCGATGCCAAACGCCATCACAAACATGACCGCCCAGGCCAGCTCCGGCATGGTGCGCAAAAACGCCACCAGCGTCCGGATTGCCAGCCGCAACGACGCCGGGCTGTGGGTATTATTGGCCGCCAGGAATGCCAGCGCCCCCGCCACCAGTACCGAAAGAATGGTCGCCGCCAGCGCCAGCTGCAGCGTTTCCCAAATCAGCGGCAGTTGGATATTCAACCGATAGCCCCAGTAGGCCAAAGAGCCTTCGGTGCGGCCATCGGCGAACAGCAGATTCCAATGCAGGGTGGGGATGGTTTCCGCCAGATAATCAAAGAAGTGAGGAATGGAGACCCACACGGTGTGCAGGTTGAACTCGGCGATGCTGCCGGCGCCCAGGTAGAGCGCCACCAGACCGAGCGACCAAAACAGCGTCTCGCGCTTTTGCTTGCTGCGGATCTGTTGGTAGTAGTGCGCAAAATCTGTATTCAAAATAGGTTTCCGACGTGAGGAATTCAGCGGGGCTCGACCAGGCCGAGCCCCGTCAGCATTAACGGTCGCCTTTGGTCAGCTCACGTTTCATGTCGATGATGTTCTGGTATTCCGCCAGAGTGGTGTCACCGATGTGCTGTTTACCGCCCATGGCCTTGATGAAGCACTGGTGATCGTCCTTATCCAGCTTCTTAATGGCCGTCACGACCTTGGCTTTGAAATCAGCCGGCAGCGAGTTGCTCACCAGGATTGGGCCATTCGGGATCAGCGGCGACTGCCAGATAATGCGCAGCTGTTTCATCAAATCGGGATGGTCCATACGGATCATGCGGTTGAACGCGCCGCTGGTATAGCCGGTGTTGTAGTCGCCGATCATCGACGCCCAGGTCACCGCGCCTTCGAACTGGCCGTTCAGCACGCCAAGGATGTCCTGCTCATGGCCGCCGGAGAAGGTGACGCTAGAGAAGGCGTTGTTATATTTATTGTCTACCGTGCCGCCGAACAGTTTCTTGAACTCCTGGTTCGGGATCAGGAAACCGGAAGTGGAATCCGGATCGGCGAAGCCAATGGCCTTACCCTTCAGATCTTCCAGCTTTTTATACGGGCTACCGGCTTTAACCACTACCACGGAGTGGTAACCGCGAGATTGGTCAACGTCATCTATCGCGATGCCGACGATATCAACCGCTTTCGGATCCTTGATATAGACCGAGGCAAACGACGACGGTGACATGCTCAGCACCAGATCGATTTTGCCGCCCAGCAGGCCCTGGATCACGCCAGAATAGTCAGACGAGTTGCGCAGCTTGGTGTCCACGTTCAGTTCCTTGTCCAGGAACTGCTTCACGCACTGGTTGTCGCCGATTTGCTGGGTGGCGTTCTGTCCGCCAAGAATGCCCAGATTCAGTTCTTTAGGTGCATCCGCTGCGGCAGCATTAAATACCATCATCGCGCCGGCCATCACTGTGGTCAGACTCAATACTTTTTTCATTACAATGCCTTGTGTGTGTAAAGGTAAAAGTGAAGATAAAGGTTCTGGTGGTTAATGGATCTGATTGGCTTCCTCGCCGTACAGCTGGTGCAGTATCCGTTCGTTCAATTGCGAAGGGTGGCCGTCAAACACGATCTTGCCCTGTGCAATGCCGATCACCCGGGTGCAATACTCTTTTACCAACTCGACCGAGTGCAGGTTCACCATCACTGCGATGTCGTTTTCGCTGACTTTTTGCAGCGCATCCATAATGCGACGGGTATTTTTCGGATCGAGCGACGCCACCGGCTCATCGGCCAGCAGGATTTTGGGGTTTTGCATCAGCGCGCGGCAGATCGCCACTCGCTGCATTTGACCGCCTGACAGGTTTTCGGCGCGCTGCAGGGCATGCGGCAGCATATTGAGCCATTGCAACAGCTCGATAGCACGGGCGCGGTCGGTATCGTCAAACAGTTTGAAGAAGGATTTCAGGGTCGAGGTGTGGCTCAGTCGCCCCAACAGCACGTTGGTCATCACGTCGAGCCGTGGCACCAGGCAGAAGTCCTGGAAGATCATGCCGCAGCGGGCACGCCATTGCCGCATCTGACGAGGGGAAAGCTGGGCGATATCCTGAGCTACGCCGTCATCCTCAAAGTGCAGCATCTCGCCACAGCTCGAAGGAATGGTGCCGTTCAGGGTATGCAGCAAGGTGGATTTGCCGGCGCCGGAACGCCCGATCACCGCCACGAATTCACCGACGTGCAGATCGAAGTTGATGTCATCCAGCACGCGATGCTGAGATTTATACGCTTTTCCCAAACCTTTAACCGATAACACTTTTTGTAGTTGAACCGGTTGCTGCCCTGGAAAATCGGTTGGTGCCAGTTTTAACAGTGCCTGAGCCATATGATTTCTCTGGTTTCAGTGACTAATCATTATGGGCACCTATTAACGGATAAGTTTATGACAACGGGATGATGCTTTTATGGCCGGGAAATGACGCGTGCCATCATTTCCCGCTGGAGCTTATTGAAAGTGAATGACACCCTTAATTAACTGCCTGTTGTTGATCACCTGCGCTTCGTAACGCTCCGCCAGGGTATCGAAATCAAAATGGTGTGAAAGCATCATCTGCGCGGTGATTTTCCCTGCCGCCATCAGCCGCCCCACCTTGGCAAAGTCTTCGCCGGTCGCGTTGCGGCTGCCCATCAGGGTAGTTTCCTTTTTATGGAACTCCGGATCGGAGAACTGCAGGTCGCCCTTAAACAAGCCGACAAACACGATGCTGCCGCCGTGACGAATCAGATCGACGGCGTGGTTCATCGCCTGCGGGTTGCCGGTGGCGTCAATCACCTTGGCGGCCAATTTGCCGTCGAACTGGCCGCGCAGCGCCGCATCAAAGCGTTCATCCTGCGGATCAAGCGTTGGTAACTGCAACACCTGCTCGACGTGCCACCGACGCTCGGCGCTGGTATCCGCCACCACCACCTGCGCGCCATCGGCTTTGGCGATCGCCGCGACGCCCAGCCCGATAGGCCCGGCGCCAACCACCAGCAGCTGATCGTCCACCGCAATCCCGGCACGACGCACCGCATGAGCGCTGATGGCAAAGGGCTCAATCAGCGCCGCCGCTTCAGGAGCCACATCGTCTACCGCCAGCAGGTTGCCGATCGGCACGCTGAGGTATTCGCAAAAACCGCCATCCTGATGAACACCCATCACCGAAATATTCTCGCAGCAGTTGGTTTTGCCACTTTGGCAGGCGCCACAGCGGTGGCAAGAAATATACGGCATTACCGCCACCCGCTGGCCCACCTGCCAGTCGGTGGTGTTATTGCCGACGCTGACAATTTCACCGCATATTTCATGGCCCAATACGCGTGGATAACTGAAGAAAGGCTGATGACCGGACCAGGCATGAATATCCGTGCCGCAAATGCCGACGGTGATTATTTTTATCACCACTTCCTGCGCGGCAGGAAAAGGCACCGGACGCCGTTGATAAACTAATTTTGTCGGCTGCTCACACACTAAGGTTTTCATTGTTGTCATCGTTTTTCCTCCACTAATGATGAGGAGGTTATTAAATAAAAACCGGAGCGCCGCCGATATGTTCAGACAAATCTGTGAGGTATCGCTAAATAAACCGATTTAAATTGGTTTTAAATGCATAAAAAACACCTGAGGCACAGCATGAGCAGAACCCAAAACCTGCGGCAAAACGTGGTAAACCAGATGATCGACAGCATCAATAACGGCCACCTGCGCTCGCCGCTGCCGTCTCAGGCCGCCCTGGCCGAAATGTACAACATCAGCCGCACCACCGTACGCCATACGCTGGCGCACTTGTCCCAGTGTGGCGTGCTGGAAAAAGTCGGCGATGACTACGTTATTTTACGCCGGGCACTGCCGCAAGATGGCTTCGACTGCCAGAACCTTTCTCTTGATGAACAGGGGAAAAAGTTTGAAAAGGCGTTCTACCAAATGATCAACCAAAAGCAGCTGCGCGCCGGCGATACCTTCAGCGAACTGCAGCTGTCGCGTGCGGTCAACGTGAGCCCGGTGGTGGTGCGGGAGTTTCTGCTGCACTTCAGCCGTTACAACCTGATCGACAGCGTCCGGCGCGGTCAGTGGAGCATGAAGAAATTTGATCAACGCTACGCCGAACAGCTGTTTGAGTTGCGCCAGATGCTGGAAACGCACGCCCTTTCCCACTTTATCAATCTGCCGATGCACGACGAACGCTGGCTGCAGGCCAAAGAGCTGCTGAGCCGTCACCGCCAACTGCGGGAAAACATCAGCGACAACTATCGCCTGTTTTCCCAATTGGATCGCGATTTCCACGGGCTGATCCTCTCCGCCGCCAACAACCCGTTCTTCAACCAGTCGCTGGAGATCATTTCCGTGATTTTCCATTTCCACTACCAGTGGGATGAAACCGATCTTAAACAGCGCAATATCGTCGCCATTGAAGAACACATGACTATTCTCAGCGCGTTGATCTGCCGTAACGATCAGGAAGCCATCAACGGCCTGCACCGCCATCTGGACACCGCCAAGCAGTCCATGATCCGCTCGATCAATCAGAGCATCGCCTGATTCGGGGTGGCGCTCTTTATTGATAAAAAACACCCCCACAGCATTTAAAACCGATAAAAAGCAGCAAAATATTGGCTGCTGCACGGAACCGCGACAAAACACACCGCCAACTCCATTTAGCCCACTAGGCTTACTGCCGACCACCTGCTAATGCACTTCCCAGGGGAATACCCGGAATAATAAATATTATTAATGCGAAATTCTGGAGGCAAAGAAAGATGGAAAGAACCCATACCGTCGATAGCGGCAAACCACAAACGGATCCCTATTCCGATAACATAATTCCTATGCCGCCGGAGGGCATGTTAGTCCGCTCGGCAAAAATTAAAAAAATCCAAACTACGGCCATGTTGTTGCTATTTCTGGCGGCAATAATCAATTTTCTCGATCGCAGCTCGCTCTCAGTGGCGAACTCCACCATTCGGGAAGAAATGGGGCTGAGCGGTACCGAAATCGGCTTGCTGCTGTCGGCTTTTTCATTGGCCTACGGCATCGCCCAACTGCCCTGCGGGCCGCTGTTGGATCGAAAAGGCCCACGTCTGATGCTGGGGATCGGGATGTTTGTCTGGTCGCTGTTTCAAACGCTGTCCGGCATGATCCATAACTTCACCCAGTTTATCTGGGTACGTATCGGGCTGGGGATCGGCGAAGCGCCAATGAATCCGTGCGGCGTAAAGGTGATCAATGACTGGTTCAACATTAAAGATCGCGGCATGCCCATGGGCATTTTCAATGCCGCTTCGACCATCGGGCTGGCGATCAGCCCGCCGATCCTCACGGCCATGATGCTGGCCTTCGGCTGGCGCGGTATGTTCATCACCATCGGCGTGTTGGGGATCGCCCTGTCGATCGGCTGGTACATGCTGTACCGCAACCGGCAGGACGTCAGCCTGAGTGCTCAGGAACAGGCCTATCTGAACGCCGGTAGCGTCAGCGCGCGGCCTGAACCGATGAACTTTCGCGAGTGGCGTGGGCTATTCAGGAACCGTACCATGTGGGGCATGATGATCGGCTTTAGCGGCATCAACTACACCGCCTGGCTGTATCTGGCCTGGCTGCCGGGTTACCTGCAAACCACTTACCATCTGGACCTGAAAAGCACCGGGCTAATGAGTGCCATCCCCTTCCTGTTCGGCGCCGCCGGTATGTTGTCGAACGGTTTCGTCACCGACTTTTTGGTTCGACGCGGAATGGCACCGCTGAAAAGCCGCAAAATTTGCATTGTGGCCGGCATGCTGCTGTCCGCTTCCTTTACCGCCGTGGTTGCCCAGGCTACCACCACCTACAGCGCGGTGTTGTTGATCGGCATGGCGCTGTTTTGTATCCACTTTGCCGGCACCTCCTGCTGGGGCCTGATCCACGTGGCGGTAACCTCGCGCATGACGGCCTCCGTCGGCAGCATTCAAAACTTCGCCAGCTTTATCTTCGCTTCGTTCGCGCCGGTGGTCACCGGCTGGATCCTCGATACCACCCACTCTTTCAACCTGGCGCTCATCCTCTGTTCCTGCTTCACCCTGATAGGTGCACTGTCGTATATCTTCGTGGTTAAACACCCGATCGTTGACAGCGCCGCCTAAGGATTTCACTCCGCCGCCCTCTCCCACGATTGAGGGCGTGCGTTCAACACAGGCTAAAGAAATCCAGCCCCAACGCGCCTTTCACCTGTGCCAGCGTCTGCTTGCTGATCTTATCGGCACGCTGGGTGCCCTGCTGCAGAATACGCAACAGCTCGCCCTTGTCGGCCAGATACTCGGCCCGACGGGTACGAATTGGCTCCAGCAGGCTTTGCAGGCAATCTTCCAACAGGCGTTTGATTTTCATGTCCCCCAGCCCGCCACGACGATAATGCGCCTTCAGATCGGCAACCAGATCGGCATCCTCACAGAAAGCATCCAGATAGGTGAACACCATATTGCCCTCCACGCGGCCGGGATCCTTAACGTTCAGGTGACCAGGATCGGTAAACATGCTCATCACCGCCTTGTGCACCTGCTCGGCATCGGCGCCCAGAGTAATGGTGTTGCCGCGCGATTTCGACATCTTGCCCTGCCCATCCAGCCCCGGCAGGCGGCCGACGTTGCTCAGCAACGGCTGGCATTCCGTCAGTACCGGTCTGCCAACGATGCGATTAAAACGCCGCACGATCTCGTTGGTCTGCTCCAGCATTGGTAGCTGATCGTCACCAACCGGCACGTGGGTCGCGCCAAATGCGGTGATGTCCGCCGCCTGGCTGACCGGGTAAACCAGAAAACCGGCCGGCAGGCTGCGGGAAAAGTCTTTTTCGATAATTTCGCTTTTCACTGTGGGGTTGCGCTCCAGCCGTGCCACGCTGACCAGATTGAGATAATACATGGTCAGCTCAGCCAGCGCCGGCAGCGCGGATTGCAGGCAAATCGTGGTTTTCTGCGGATCGATGCCGACCGCCAGATAGTCAGCGACCAGATTCAGCACGTTGGCGCTGATTTTTTGCGGATTGTTGCCGTTATCGGTCAGCCCCTGCAGGTCCGCGACCAGCACCGTTTGCTGATGCTGTTGTTGCAGCTCAACGCGCTGGCGCAAGGATCCGACGTAGTGGCCTAAATGCAGGGATCCGGTGGCGCGATCGCCGGTCAAAATGGTGTAGCTCATTGCATTGCTCCTGAACGTAAATACACCACCGGATCAACGCAATAAAAATGCCGCCAGAACCGGCGGCATTGAAAAGAGGTGTGAATACCCGTGCCGCCTTCAGAGGAGGCGCCACCAAGACTGGCTGTGAGTGGAGTGCATCGGCATATTCATGCTTTTAAGGTATCCCCCCACTGCGCCGGTTGTCAATAACCGCACGCTGCCAGGCCGCCGCCTGTTCGCCGGCGATACGACAAAATGCCTCGATCAGCGGTGAAGGGGTGCGTAACGCCAGCGCCAGCGTATAGGGCACCGGGCTACCTGCGCCACTCAGTTCGCGGAACACCACGCCGGGTGATTTCAGTACCGCAAACAGAGCCGGCATCAGTGCAATCCCCACCCCACCGGCCACCAGCCCGCCGATGGTTTGCATCTGCCGAGCTTCCTGCACGATACGCGGACTGAACCCCGCCACCGCACAGGCCTGCAAAATCGCCGCGTGCATCCCCGGCCCATAATGTGCCGGAAACAGCACCCAGGGCTGATCGGCCAAATCGCTCAGCGTCACGTGCCGTTGCGTCGCCAAAGGGTGGTGATCCGGCAGCGCCAGCACCATGCGATCCTGTAAAAAAGGCAGAATCTGCAGCTCATCCTGTGGCGCTATCGGCAGGACCACCATGCCGATGTCGGCGCGATCGTCGCGCAGCGCGATCAGCTGTTCGGCGGTGGTGGCCTCCTGCAAATGAAACTCCGCCTGCGGGTGCGCCTGACGAAACTGGCGCAGGATCCCCGGCAACAGGGCATTGACCGTGCTATCGACAAAGGTCAACCGCAGCGATTCCGTCAGGCCACGCGCCGCACGTCGGGTATTGCCAAGGGTGCGCTCAAACTGCGCCAAGGTCCGCCGCGCCTCGATCAGAAACACCTGCCCAGCCTCGGTGATGCGCGTGATCCGGTTGCCGCGTTCCAGTAAGGGGACACCCAGCTCCTGCTCAATCTTTCTGATGGCGGCCGTCAACGGCGGCTGCGCCATGTGCAAACGCTCGGCGGCGCGGTGAAAGCTCATCTCTTCGGCGACGGCGACAAATTGCCGCAGTTGGCGTAGCTCAATCACGTGATACCTTTTTCGTATTTTGGAAGCATAAATAGAGTATTGGATGTATCGATAGCGAAAGCCAATACTTTCCGAACCCTCAAGTTCTGCGCCATTCCGGCGTGGACCACGGGCACAGGAGAATCAGCTATGACGCAACGTACAGCGGTGATTACCGGTGGATCCAGCGGTATTGGACTGGCCATCGCCCAGCAACTGGCACAACAGGATTACCGCATCGCCATCGTGGCGCGTAACCCTCAACGCCTGCAACAGGCGGCGCAGAAAATTGGCCACGGCACCCGCCATTATGCGGCGGACTTGAGCCAACGTGGCGCGGTGGAAGAAGTGGCCGCCCAGTTGGCAGCCGATCTGGGCACTTTGGATGTGCTGATCAACAACGCCGGTTTTACCCGGGTGATTGCCGCCGATACGCCTCTGGCGCAGGCCGAGCAGGAATGGGACGCGGTGATCGACGGAAACCTGAAAAGTACCTTTTTGTTTACGTTGGCGATGTTGCCACACCTGCGTAAACCGGGCGGTCGCATCATCAACCTGAGTTCGATCGCCGCCCAATGCGGCAGCGGCAGCGCCGGTGCTCTGGGCTACTCCGCCGCCAAGGCCGGCGTGCAAGGTTTTACCCTCAGCCTGGCACGCGAACTGGGCGAAGCAGGCATCACGGTTAACGCCATTGCGCCGGGCTTTATCGCCGATACTCGCTTTTTCGGTACCGGTTTGCCGCAGGATCGCATTGACGCCATCGCGGCCGAAACGCCGATGGGGCGCACCGGCCGGGTAGAGGATATCGCCAGCGCCGCGCTGTGGCTGGCTTCGAAAGAGGCCTCTTTCATCACCGGAACCGTTACCTCGATTAACGGGGGGGCGCGGGTCGGTTAAGAAAGCGTTACATTCCGCCATTTGCGTTCTCCGAGCGTCGCGTTAGGGTGAAGGAAGATAACCTGAGAAAAGGAACGCGATATGAAGATCGGATTTGCCGGCCTGGGCGGTATGGGCAGCGCGATGGCCGCCAACCTGTTGCAGGCTGGCTATGGGGTAAAGGTATGGAACCGTTCGCCCCAGGCAGCACAGCCTTTGGTGAGCGCCGGGGCCGTGCAGGCTCGGCAGCCGGAAGAACTGGCGGAGGTGGACGTACTGATCACCATGCTGGCCAACGATGCCGCCACCGAGCAGGTAGTGGTGGAAAGCGGGCTGCTGCAACAGCTGCGGGCGGGAGCGATTCACATCAATATGGCGACGGTCTCGGTGGCGTTGGCCAAACGGCTGGCGTTGCTGCACGCGGAGCGCAACGTCGGTTATATCGCCGCACCGGTGTTGGGGCGGGTGGACGTAGCCGCAGCCGGCAAGCTGAATATTCTGGCGGCGGGCGATCCGCTGTTGCTCGCCAAGGTGCAGCCGCTGTTTGAGGTGCTCGGCCAGCAGACCTGGCATTTTGGCGATCAGCCCGAGCAGGCCAACATCGTTAAAATCGCCGCCAATTTCACGTTGGCCAGCGCCATTGAGGCGATGGCGGAAGGCAGTGCTCTGGTGCGCAACTACGGCGTTTCCGGCGCGGATTATCTGCACATGCTCACCAGTACCCTGTTTGCCTCTCCGGCTTACAAGGGTTATGGAGGGTTGATCGCCGAAGAAAAGTTTGAACCTGCGGGTTTTAAATTAAGCCTGGGGATGAAAGACGTCGGCCTGGCGCTAGAGGCCGGTGCCAACAGCCACACGCCAATGCCGTTCGCCAGCGTGCTAAAGGACAACTTCCTCGACGCGGTGGCGCAAGGCGACGCAGATTTGGATTGGTCGGCATTGGCCAAAGTGGCGGCACGCAGAGCCGGATTGAAGTAATCCTGATAGGCCCGGATCGCTCCGGGCTTTTTATCTGGCCGTCAGAAACGAATTTCTGCCGTTGGCAGTGCGTCGATCAGGACACCAAAGCTTTCGATATTCGACAGTGTGGCGTTGTGATGGGCGCGGATCTGCAGGCCGGAGGCATGCGCTTTGTCATGGCTGGTATGCGCATCGGCCGCCAGCGTCACCGGGTAACCCAGCGCGGCGGCGCGGCGAGTGGTGGTATCCACGCAAAATTCGGTGGAATAGCCGCAAACCACCAGATGCGAGATACCGTTCGCAATCAACAGCGGCCCCAATCCGGTACGCAGGAATGAGTCCGGCGTGGTTTTCTCTACCCGATGATCTCCGGCCTTTACCTGCAAACCGGGATCAAGTTGCCAGGCGTCACTGCCGTGCGCCAACTCATCATGCTGCGTTTGATGCTGAATGAAAATCACCGGCACGCCAGCCTGACGGGCAGCGGCGCTCAGTGTGTTAATGCGATCGAGCGTCGCTTCGGCATCCGCCGGCGGCGGTGTAAACAACCCTTTCTGCACATCAATAACCAACAGCGCTGACTTCATGATTGGCTCCAGAGAATAAATTCCGTCTCAGCATACCGGCTGACGCGGGCGGAAGATATGGTCAACGCCCTGCTCACGCAGTTTGTTAACCAACTCATGACCCCCATTCGGCGTCGCATGCGCCAGCAGACGCTCGGCTTCAAATACCGGGCTGGCCCAGAAAATATTGACCGGATCGCCATACTGTTTCGGCAAGCTCAGATGCTCGTGATACGGATAAAAGGAGGAAGACAGCACGTAGCCCTCATAGCCCTGAGGCGCCACTTCGGACTCCAGGGTATGCCCTTCGCCAAACCAGGTGATTTTTGACCAGGGCACGTGGGCAAAACCGGCCAACGCGCTGGCCATCTGTATCGCATTTTCCTCGGTCATGTATTGACCGTCGATGGCGATACCCATTTCCATACGGCGATAGCGGGAGGCGTCGTCGTTAAACAGGATCTCTACCCACGGCATCGGCCGGATGCTGACACCCAGGGTAAGGAAATAGTAGATGCCGTCGCGTTCATGCTGAGTGATCGCCATCGGCGGCCACTTGCCCTGATCGATGGCGTAGTATTTCACCGAGGGGCCAAAATGCTGCTCGTAATGCGCCTGATAATCGCTCTGCATCTTGGGCCAGGGATTCCCTTCCTCCCGCTGCCAACTGCGCCAGAACTGACGGGTACTTTCCGCCAGTGCATACTGGGTATTGGTGGAAGCGGAACCGAGCGGATAAGCCAGCGGGCTCTCTTTAATGCAGCTGGCGGAATAACATACCGAATGGTCGATATACAGGCTCCAGCCGGGGATCACCGCCAGCAATTGGCCGTAATACCACAGTGCCGCGCCGTCGTCGCTCTCGGTCCAAACCACCGTCAGCCCTTCCGGGTTCAGCGGCGCTTCCCCTTCCAGATTGCGGCAAAACTCGGCCGCCAGCATCGGTGGCTGCCCCAGCGCCAGTGCCGCGCTGTCTTCCTGCTGCGGCGCAGCGGCCAGGTTACGCAGCCAGCAAGCGCGCACCTGAAAACGCTCGCTATTTTCTTCTGAAGGGTAAATATAAAAATAAGCAGCCCGGTGATCTTGCTGAACCACCGCGACCAGCGTCTGGTTCTCATTACTGACTTCAGCAAGTACGTGTGACTCGTTCATATAACCTCAAATAGGCTCAAGGCGCAGAATAATGCTGCACGCTAAATAAAATGGAAATTGGCTTTTATCCAGTGTAAAGCGCATTACCGCTCGGATCACCCGTAAAAGTCTCAAAAGTGCCCCGAAACATCGGGTTATTGGTAAGAATTATAGTCTGCGCCGATTCAGGCCTGTCGGTTAATTCGGCGCAGCGCACGCTGATATGAACCATTACGCATTGAGGCGCGCAGCACTTTACCGACGCCCCCTGCACCGGTGCGCACCAGGCGGCGGCGTAAGTTTCCGGGATGAAAGTCAAACTGTTGTTGCGCCCAGTCAGGCAGCAGGTCGATACCCGCCTGCATCACTAAAGCGCCAAAAGGCCGGGCCAATGCGCTGGGGGCCGGCGCGGCCAGCAGAATACGCGCGACTTCCCGCGTGCGCTCATCGCACACCAATTGCGGACGCATCCGTTGCAGATACTCCTCTACCGCCGTGCAGGAGGTTGGGATTTCTTCCGCCCCCAAGGCTGCGGCTACGCGTGCAGCCTCACGGTAATATTGGTCCTGCTTTTCACGGGGAAGAGACGGGTTGCGGTAGCGTAAATGGCTGGCCAAAAAACGGCTGCTTTCCACCACGTGCACCCAGGTAAGCAACTCAGGATCGCTGGCGGCGTAAGGCCTGCCGTCGCTGCTGACGCCGTTGACCCGCAGGTGTATAGCTTTGACTTTGGCAATCAGGCGTTCGGCTTCGGCGGTGGGGCCAAAAGTGGTGACGGAGACAAACTGGCTGGTACGGCGCAGGCGGCCGAGCATATCTTCACGAAAGTTGGAATGATCCCACACTCCCGCCAACGCCAGCGGGTGCAGCATCTGCATCAGCAAGGCGCTGACGCCCCCGCACAGCATCGAGGTAAAATCGTTGTGCACCTGCCAGATAACCGACTGCGGGCCGAACAGGCCCGGATCCCCCGGCGGATTTTCAAAATCAATGCCGCCGAGCGCCAGCCCGGTCAGGCTGATGACCTGTTTTTCTATCGCTGCGCGTATCACTTCCATCCTGACTGGCCCCGTTTAGCTTCTGGCGGCCAGTGTAACATGAAGCGAAATACGGCTTTTAACTCCGCGGGTCGCTATCGTTGAGCAGCACAATTTTGCCGGCAAAGCTGCGATCTTCCAGGCGACGGTGCGCCGCCGCCCCCTCTTTGAGCGGGAAGGTTTCGATGTGCGGGATAGCAAACTCCCCATTCTGCCAACTGCTGAACAGACGCTCGGCCCGCGTACGTCGCGCCTCTGCGCTATTGAGGTAAGTCCAGAGATCGCCCCCCACTACGCCTTTGGAATCCATCATCAGCTGATAGGCAGAGATCGCCGGTGCCTCGCCCCCGGCCATGCCGAAGGTGACCACCCGACCGCCGGGGCGCAGCGCGTCGATGCTTTGTTGCAGGGTGATGCCCACGGAGTCAAAACCGTACTCAACGCCGCCGTCGGTCAGAGCGGCAATCTGCGTGACCCAATCCTGCTGATAAGTGAAGGCCGCCACCGCGCCGTTGCTTAACGCAATCTGCTGTTTATGCGCCGAAGAGACAACGGCGTAAACCTGCGCGCCACGCGCCACCAGCATCCGGGTAAGGATCTGTCCGACACCGCCGGCGGCGGCATGCACCAGGGCGCGATCGCCCGCCTTGACCTGAACGCTGTCATTGATCAGGTACTGCGCCGTCAGCCCCTGCAGCAAAATAGAGGCGGCTTCAACGTCGCTCAATGCCTGCGGCAGACGCAGCGCGTGCTCCACCGGCACATTGATGCGAGTGGCATGACAAAAAGGTACGTCAGCGAAACCAATCCGCTCTCCGAGTTGCCACCCCTGAACGCCCTCACCCAAGGCAATGATGGTCCCAACCCCCTCGTAACCGCCAATATGGGGGGGATTGCCGTGCAGCACGTAATTGCCCTTACGGCGATAGATATCGGCAAAATTCAGCCCGGCGGCCCCCATGCGTACCTGTACCGCACCCGCAGGTACCGCCGGCGTCGGCAGCTCAAGGTATTCGAGCACGTCCGGCCCGCCAAATTGTTCAAACGCTAATGCCTGCATGTCGCCACTCCGGAAAATTTCCGCCAATAACACACTGACGGTCGATAGATTGATTATCGCAAAGCGCTATACTCGGCAACAGTGGCCTAAAAAGCATTCAGAAAACACCAGGGGTTTACAATGGATCGATTAACCAGCATGGCGGTGTTTGTACGGGTGGTGGAAAAAGGCAGCTTCGTCGCCGCCGCCGAAGAGATGGCTATTTCACCGACCATGGTTGGCAAACACATTCGCGCTCTGGAACAACGGTTGAATGCGCCGCTGCTTAATCGTACTACCCGCCGCCAGGGGCTGACCGAGGCCGGTCGGGTGTTTTACGAACGCTGCCGCCGACTTCTGGCCGATGCCGACGCGGCCGAAGCCAGTGCGCGGGCGCTGTTAAGCTCCCCGAGCGGGCTGTTGCGCATCAGCGCGCCAGTCACCTTCGGCAACCGCGTTCTGACACCGATACTGACCGAGTTCCTGCAACGGCACCCGGAGGTGGAAGCGGAAGTGGTGCTGTCGGATCGCAAGGTGGATTTGATCGAAGAAGGCTACGAGGCCGCGTTTCGCATCGGGCCGGTGGCGGACGACGGCCTGGTGGCGCGCGCCCTGCCCGATTACCGCATGACGCTGGCTGCCTCGCCGGATTATCTGGCACAGCACGGTGAACCCACACGGCCGGAGCAGCTCAGCACACACTGCTGCTTTGGTTTCAGCCAGTGGGATGGCAACCACATTTGGCGGCTGTTGGGGCCGCCGGGAGAGATCAGCGTACCAGTCAGGCCTCGATTGAGAATGGACTCCGGTGAAGGGGTACGCCGGGCGGCATTGGCGGATTTTGGCATCGCGCTGCATGCCACTCTGCTGCTGGATGAAGATATCGCCGCCGGCAGATTGGTCCGGGTACTGCCGGAGTATTCACCACTGCCGCGCCCGATGCACCTGGTCTATCTGCCCGAAAGGCGGCAATCCGCCAAGCTGGAAGCCTTTATCGCCCTGACCGTAGCCAGACTGTGGGGCCGGGTTTAAAATAAATGAGTCCAAATACGGGAGTTACCATGTTCACTATCCGAGCTCGCGCGGCAGAAGACAATGCGCAACTGGTGGAGATTTGGCAGCGTTCGGTACGCGCTACCCACCATTTTCTTACCGAAGAAGACATCGCCAAACTCTATCCGCTGGTGCTGAACGATTACCTGCCTGCGGTCAACGTTTGGGTTGCCGTGGACGGCACCGGCCAGCCCTGCGGTTTTATCGGACTGAGCGGCAACAAAGTGGAAATGCTGTTTATCGATCAGGATCAGCGCGGTAAGGGCGTCGGCAAAGCACTGCTGGAGCATGCGGAAACCTTGCATAACGAGTTGCAGCTGGACGTCAATGAACAGAACCCGCAGGCCAGCGGTTTTTACCGCCACTACGGGTTTGAAATCACCGGGCGTTCCGCGCTCGACGGCCAGGGCAACCCTTTCCCACTGCTGCACATGAAGCTCGCCAAACGCTAACGCCAACCCCTCGGCCATGGTCTGCCCTGGCCGTCGTTTTACCATCACTTCCGCTCATCACTTGATATACCAAATCAGAATAACTAATAGAATTTACATTCTTCCTGTCACTATAAACCCCCGGTAGGATTGGCCCGTATTCACCAGCAACAGAGGTTCCGTCTGCCCTTATCCCAAGAAGCCGATCCCTTTCCGGCGTGACGCGCTCCGGACGGAATTCTGTGATGTATTAAATAAGGATTCGCTTCTCTATGATCGTTCTTTCGAACGTTTGCAAAACTTTTGACAGCGCACAGGGCCGCGTTGTCGCAGTGGATGACGTCAACCTGACGGTCGAGGCCGGGCAAATCTACGGCATCATCGGCTACAGCGGCGCCGGTAAAAGCACGCTGATCCGCTTGCTGAACGGGCTGGAAACGCCCAGCAGCGGCAGCATTCAGGTTGAAGGTTTCGATATCGCCGGAGCCGAAGGCAATGCCTTGCGCCAGGCGCGGTTGAAAATCAGCATGGTGTTTCAACACTTCAACCTGCTGTGGTCACGCACCGTCAGTCAGAACATTGCTTTTTCCATGCAAATCGCCGGCGTGCCCAAAGCGCAGATTAAACCGCGAGTGGCGGAGCTGGTCGCACTGGTTGGGCTGCAGGGCCGCGAAGATGCTTATCCGTCGCAGTTGAGCGGCGGACAAAAACAGCGCGTCGGCATCGCCCGCGCGCTGGCCAATAATCCGGGGGTTCTGCTGTGCGATGAGGCCACTTCGGCGCTCGACCCTCAAACCACAGACTCGATTCTCGATTTGCTGCTGGACATCAATCGCAAGCTGAACCTGACCATTGTGCTGATCACCCATGAAATGCACGTCGTGCGCAAAATTTGCCACCGGGTGGCAGTGATGGAAAACGGTCGCATCGTTGAGGAAGGCCCGGTGATTGACGTGTTCACCCGGCCGCAACAGCCGATCACCCAACAGTTCGTCAAACAGGTTTCGCAATATCAGGAAACCGAGGAAAGCTTCAATCCGCTGTTGAGCCAACATCTGTCGGGCGCGATTTTCAAGCTGACGTTTGTCGGCGTGCAGACCCATCAGGCGGTGATTTCTGACGTTATCCTGCGTTACAAGGTAAGTATCAACATTCTGCACGGCAAAATCAGTCAAACCCTGAATGGTTCCTTTGGCGAACTTTACATTCACGTCGAAGGCAACGACCTGCAAATCGACAGCATGCTGAAGCTGTTGAAAGAGCAACAGATCGCCGTTGAGGTCATTAAACATGCTTGAGTCACTGTTCCCTCACCTGCGTCTTGATTCGTTATTGAACGCCACCTGGGAAACCCTGTATATGACCGGGATCGCCGGTTTGGCGACGCTGGTACTCGGCATCGTCCTCGGGGTGTTGCTGTTCCTGACCTCCCGCGGTCAGCTGCTGCAAAACCGGGCCGTTTATTCGCTGATTTCAGTGCTGGTCAACGTGTTCCGCTCCATTCCTTTCATCATTCTGATCGTGTTGTTGATCCCGTTCACCAAGACGTTGATCGGCACCATTCTCGGCGCCGATGCGGCATTGCCGGCGCTAATCGTCGGCGCGGCACCGTTCTACGCCCGATTGGTCGAGATTGGCCTGCGCGAAGTCGACAAAGGAGTGATTGAGGCGGCGCGATCGATGGGCGCCAAAACCAGCACCATTATCTTCCGCGTGCTGCTGCCGGAATCCTCACCGGCACTGGTTTCAGGCATTACCGTTACCCTGATCGCGCTGGTGAGCTACACCGCAATGGCCGGGGTGATTGGCGCAGGCGGGCTGGGCAATCTGGCCTATCTGGAAGGTTTTCAACGCAACCACGGTGACGTGACGCTGGCCGCAACGCTGACGATTTTATTGATCGTTTTCGTTATCCAGTTCATTGGCGACACCCTTACAACCACGCTCGATAAACGATAAATAACCAGGGAATAATGATGATGAAAAAACAAATTATGATGCTGGCTTTCGCCTCACTGACCGCCTTGGCCTCTTTGGGTGCCTCGGCGGAAACCAAGCTGGTGGTCGGCGCATCTAACGTGCCGCACGCGGAAATCCTCGAGCAGGCCAAACCGATTCTGGCGAAAGAAGGCATAGATCTGGTGATCAAACCTTTCCAGGACTACATCCTGCCGAACACCGCGCTGGCCAGCCACGATATTGACGCCAACTATTTCCAACACGTGCCTTACCTGAATTCGGTGCTTAAGGATCATGCCGACGACAAGAGCTACGACTTTGTCAGCGCCGGCGCTATCCATATCGAACCTATCGGTATTTACTCCAAGAAGTACAAAAGCCTGAAGGATTTACCGGACAACGGCAAAATCATCATGCGTGACGCGGTGGCGGAAGAAGGTCGTATTTTGTCGATCTTTGAAAAAGAGGGCGTGATTAAACTGAAGCCGGGCGTGAGCAAGGTGGATGCGCGCATTTCTGACGTGGTGGAAAACCCGAAACACCTGAAGTTCCAGGCCAATGTGGAAGGTGCACTGCTGCCGCAGATGTACAACAACGACGAGGGCGATGCGGTGGTGATTAACGCCAACTACGCCATCGACGCCGGGTTGAACCCGACCAAAGACCCGATTGCGGTGGAAAGCGGCGAAAACAACCCTTATGCCAACATCATCACCGTGCACAAGGCCGACGTGAACAAGCCGGAAATTGTTGCGCTGGTGAAGGTGCTGCACTCCAAGGCGATTCAGGATTTCATCCGCGAAAAATACCAGGGTGCGGTGATCCCGGTTAACCAATAATACCGACCAAGGCCGCAGCGATGCGGCCTTTATTCCTGTCGTGTGCCCTGCTTAGACCTTATTGCCCACCTGACTCAGGCGCGGCCAGACCAGCATCAACGCATCAACCAAACGCAACAAATCTTCACGGCTGGCGCCTTCGCGTGCCTGAGTCGACATGCCCTCAATGGTACAAATGATAAATTTGGCCAGCAGCGCGGTATCGGTTTTCACCAACAGTTCGCCCTGTTCTACCTTGCGGTCGAAGCAAGCCTTCAGGCTGGCCTCCTGCATATGATGCTTTTTGCGCAGCATCTCGGCCACATCACCGGAAGAGGACGACAACGCCGCGGACGCACAAACCATCAGGCAGCCGGACGGTTTTTCCGGATCGGTGAACAGCTGCGCCAGAGAACGCACATAATCCTCGACGAGGTCCGCCACCGGCAAATCCTGCTCCAGCCGTTGGTTGATGCACGTGGTGTATTTTTCCAGGTAGCGCTCTACCGCTGCGCGGAACAACCCTTCTTTATTGCCAAACTCCGCATACAGCGTGGGCGCTTTGGCACCGGTCACCTCGACCAGATCGGCCATCGAGGTGGATTCATAACCATGCAGCCAGAACAGATCGAGTGCGCTTTCCAGCGCACGGTCGCGATCAAACTGCTTCGGTCTGCCACGCGTTTTTTTGGCGCAGACTTCTTCATTGATGCTCATAGACCCTCTCTTATCCCGCTCTGCAGCAGGGCTTGCTAATTAAATTAACGGTCATTATAAAAAAATATTGCGCTCTCGTCGAGAAGAGATTACCATTTAGTTATCGATCGTTAAGTAATTAGCGACAACCAATTCAAATACGCCCATTTACGTTGATAAAACAGGAATTAACATCATGAAAAACTTAAAAATGACGCTTGCAGCCCTTGCGCTGGCCTCTGTTTCATTCGGCAGCTTCGCCGCCGATCTGGTTAACAGCCAACCAGCAGATCAGCAGAAAGCTGGGGTGATCACCGTCAGCGGAGCTTCAGACCTCACCGCTCTGGAAGCCGGTTTGGCGGCCAAGGCTGACGCAGCCGGGGCAAAATCGTTCCAGATCGTTGGCGCAGGCGGCAACAACCAACTGCACGGCACCGCATTAATTTATAAATAACAATAAGTTGATTAAATAATGCTGGAGTGGCTACGGCTTTTGGCCATCCAGCAAAAAGCTGTCAGAAAAAATTAATTAACGAACACTAAAAAAATAGTTGCAAAGCGTCGAACAGGCGTCTAACATTAAATTATCGATCGTTAATTAATTTAACGACCCAACAGACAAAACCGTATACAGAATATAAAGATAGGAATAAGACTATGAAAAACCTGAAAATCACCATCGCAGCCATCGCACTGGCCACCGCTTCATTCGGCAGCTTTGCCGCCGATTTGGTTAACGCTCAACCGGCAGATCTGCAAAAAGCTGGCGTAGTCACCGTCAGCGGTGCATCCGACCTGACCAGCCTGGAAAACAAACTGGCGGCCAAAGCGGATGAAGCAGGCGCTAAATCATTCCAGATTATCTCAACTACCGGCGACAACAAGCTGCACGGTACTGCGATCATCTACAATTAATGGCTGAATCAGCTATTGCGCAAAAAGGCGGCCTTGGGCCGCCTTTTGTTTTATGGATGGTGCTCAGTCGCTTTGCAGATTCTTGAGCAGGTAGATATTGCAGCCGTGGTGGCCGGTATTGCCGCGTCTTTCCGTCAGCAGCGTAAAACCCAGCGCATAATACAATCCCAGCGCCTCTTTCAACTGCTCGGTGGTTTCCAGATAACAGTAGCGGTACCCCGCTGCCCGCGCCGCTTTCAGCGCCTGCACCACCATGTAACGCGCCATGCCTAACCCGCGTACGCTGGGTTTGAAAAACAGTTTTTGCAGCTCGCAGTAACCGACGTCACCGCCCGCCAAAGGGGCAATGCCGACGCCCCCCACTACCTGGCCTTCCTGTTCCAGCACCCAATATTTTCCGCCGTTATCCTGGTAAACGCCGGTCAGGCGATCCAAATCGGGATCGTGCAGACTAACGCCTTCCATTTTATCCATGCCGTACTCGCGGAATACGTTGCAAATAATCCCCGCCATCGCGGCATCATCATCCTGGGTTATCGGACGAACCCGCAAAGCGGCGTCACGCTGCTTACGTGCGTTACGTAATGCCGAGGTCATCTTTTTCATCGCGGCCGTAGTGGCAGCCAACTCATCATCGTCCAACTGCGCCAATGCATCCTGCATAAAACCATCGGCATTGGTGTCTATCGCCGCCAGCGTTTTACGGCCCAAACGGGTCAGTTGATTCAGGTTGTGGCGTTTATCGTGCGGATAATCCACCGCTTCAATCATGCCTGCGGCAACCAGGCTACGCACCGCCCGGCTGGCACTGGCCTTATCGATACACAACCGGGTGGCCAGTTCGGTCACGCCCAGGGGTAGCGTGCTGATCTCAATCAGAATATGGATCTGTAATGGTGAAAAACGGCTGCCGTTACTCTGTTTATTCAGCATGCCCAGTTCTCTGACCAGGTTGCGCGACAATGCCCTGAAATCTCTGATGTTCACAATCAATGTCCCCGTTGGTACCAGCGCTAAAACACTTCACTTAGTTGATAGTGTTACCTAATATTCATTACCATAACGGATTTTTAAACGGCGTGAAATCTCAACCTGACGAGACACCTGCAGCAATCTGTCGCCTCACACAGAATTACATTCTTTACTGAATTAAATTTACAAAATAAAAAGCCACAAAATATATATTTTACAAATAATAAACCCATCAAAAACCGGATAATTCAGCAAACCAGATAAAATACGAATGATATCCTTACACAATCCATTGTATTTGAATGAGTTATTTAATCCCCAATAGCGCCAATTATGTCGATATTCAGTTGTATTTTGTTACATATCCATGGCAGGATTGCCCCGTTTAAATAGCACCTGTTATTTCCCCTGCCGTTTAAATTCCTGGCGCAAAACGGTCTGTCTTGCGCGCTTTTATAATCATGGAGAGATTGTATTCCGATGAAAAAATCACTCGTTGTCTGCTCAGTCGCCCTTTCCGTCAGCCTGCTGGCAGGCTGTGCTACTGAATCCTCGCGCTCTCTGGAAGTGCCTAAAGTGGCGTCCTACAACACCAGCTACCAGGGGCAGCGCAGCCCTATCTCCGTCGGCAAGTTCGATAACCGCTCCAGCTATATGAACGGCATCTTCTCCGATGGCGTCGATCGCCTGGGCAACCAGTCAAAAACCATCCTGATCACCCATCTGCAGCAAACCGGCCGCTTCAACGTGCTTGATCGCGCCAATATGGATGAGTTGAAAACTGAAGCCGGCATTAAAGGCCAAACCCAGACGCTGAAAGGCGCCAACTACGTGATCACCGGTGACGTGACCGAATTCGGCCGTAAAGAAGTGGGCGATCACCAGCTGTGGGGCATTCTGGGACGCGGTAAAACGCAGGTGGCCTATGCCAAGGTCAATTTGAATGTGGTCAACGTACAGACCTCAGAAGTGGTTTACTCCACCCAGGGTGCTGGCGAGTACCAACTATCCAACCGTGAAATCATCGGCTTCGGCGGCACCGCCAGCTACGATTCCACCCTCAACGGTAAAGTGTTGGATCTGGCCGTACGCGAAGCGGTCAATAACCTGGTTGCCGGTATCGAAAGTGGCGCATGGCGCCCTGCTAACTAACGGAATAGAAGCAGCAATATGATAACTAAAAAAATGGGTGGGGCGCTGTTCGCAGCGACCCTGCTGGCCGGCTGCGCCGCGCCAAAAACGCTCTACAACTGGGATGGCTATCAAACTTCGATTTACCAATATTACCAACAGGATGGCCAAAGCCCTGAACAACAGATTTTGACGCTAAAAGAAATTGCCGAAAAATCTCGCGCCAAGAATAAAGCCGTGCCGCCGGGCCTGCATGCACAACTGGGGTTGCTGTACAGCAAAACCGGCAATACCGGCCAGGCCATGACCGAGTTCAATACAGAGAAAACGCTGTTCCCGGAATCAGCGCCGTTTATGAATTTTCTGATGGCTAAGGATAAGGGGAGCTTTAAATGAAACGTGCATTAGGTTTCTTCAGCGTCGCCGTTACCCTGCTGTTGAGCGGCTGCGCCAAACAAGCAGCTTACGATTATGCAGCCTTCCACGAGAGCAAGCCGAAATCCATCCTGGTGCTCCCCCCTGTCAATCAGTCGCCGGATGTCAAAGCCAGCCATAGCGTCCTTGCCAGCACCACGCTGCCGTTGGCGGAAGCCGGTTACTATGTGCTGCCGGTCGCCGTGGTCGAAGAGACTTTTCAGCAAAACGGCCTGACCAACGCCAACGATATCCGTGCGGTCAGTATCCAAAAGCTGCATAAGATCTTCGGTGCCGACGCTGTGTTGTACCTGGATGTCACACAATACGGCACCAGCTATATCGTTATTAACAGCGAAACGCGCGTTACCGTGAAAGCCAGGTTGGTCGATTTGCGTAACGGCAAGCAACTTTGGGCCGGCAGCGCTACCGCCTCCAGCAACGAAAATAACAACAACTCCAGCGGCGGTCTGCTGGGTATGGTAATCAGCGCCGCCATCGCGCAAATTGCCGATACCATCAGTGACAAGGGGTTCGATGTTGGTGCCATCGCCAATACCCGCTTGTTGTCAGCAAACGGCCAGAACGGCGCCATTTTGTATGGCCCGCGCTCACCGCATTACGCCAGCCAACGCTAACCTCCAAGGGCGGCATATCCGGCCGCCCAAACCTGGTTTCCCTTTTGCCAAAAGTAGCCCATGCTGTAACAGTGATGGGGTGAGCTACCGCTCATCTTGCACCTCCTTTTGGCAAACAGGACGGCTTGCTCATGACGAAAAAAACCACGTTGCTGCAGTTTTTCCATTGGTATTACCCCGATGGCGGTAAGTTATGGCAGGAAGCCGCCGAACGCGCAGAGCAAATTGCCGGGATCGGCATCACCGACCTGTGGCTTCCCCCTGCCTATAAAGGCGCTTCCGGCGGCTATTCGGTAGGTTACGACAGCTATGATCTGTTCGACCTGGGGGAGTTCGATCAAAAAGGCAGTCGCGCCACCAAGTACGGCGATAAAGAGGCGTTGACCCACGCCGCCAACCGGCTGCGGGACAACGGCGTAAGGGTCATTTACGACGTGGTGTTTAACCATAAGCTCGGGGCCGACGAAAAAGAGCAGGTGCACGTATACAAAGCGGATGCCAACAACCGCAATGACATCAACGATCAGGGTTTTGACGCCCTGGCCTATACCCGCTTCACCTTTCCAGGGCGGCAAGGTACCTATTCCAAATTCATTTGGGACTACAAATGCTTCGGCGGAGTGGATTACGTAGAACAGCCCGATGAAAAAGGCGTTTTCAAAATCGCCAATGATTACGGCGACGACGGCTGGAACGATCAGGTCGGCGACGAGAAAGGCAACTACGATTACCTGATGGGCGCCGACGTTGAGTTTCGCAACCCCGCCGTGACGGAGGAACTGAAATACTGGGCTCGCTGGCTGATGGAGACTCTGCCCTGCGACGGTTTCCGGCTGGACGCCGCCAAACACATCCCGGCCTGGTTCTTTAAAGAGTGGGCTGATCATGTGCGTGACAGCGCGCAGCGCGATCTGTTTATCGTCGCCGAATATTGGTCGCACGATTTGGCAGCGTTGCAACAGTATATTGACCTGGTCGAGGGCAAAGTGATGCTGTTCGACGTAGCCTTGCACCTGAAGTTTCATCAGGCATCCAAGCAGGGGGACGGGTTCGATATGGCGCAGATTTTCACCGACACCCTGACCGCCGCCGATCCGGCCCATTCGGTCACGCTGGTCGCCAACCACGACACCCAGCCGCTGCAATCGCTGGAAGCTCCGGTCGAACCCTGGTTCAAACCGCTGGCCTATGCTCTGATCCTGCTGCGCGAACAAGGCGTACCCTGCGTGTTCTATCCCGATCTGTACGGTGCCAGCTATAAGGATAAAGGCAGTGACGGCCAGGAATACCAAATTGATATGCCGGTGATCCCGGAATTGGAAAAGTTGATCCAGGCGCGTCAACGCTTTGCCAACGGCGTGCAAACCGATTATTTTGATGATAAAAACTGCGTCGCTTTCACCCGCAGCGGCACCGCCGATGCCCCTGGCTGCGTGGTGGTGCTCACCAACGGAGCTGAAAGCGGCAAAGCGGTTTCGCTGGGCGATGCTCTGGCACATAAAAGCTGGCGTGATCTGCTCGGCAACCGTCAGGATGAGGTCATCACCGACGAACTGGGGCAGGCAACTTTCCCGGTTAACGGCGGCAGCGTCAGCGTTTGGGTGTTGGCGGAAACCCTGTAGCGGGTGCGCCGTTGCGGCGTTCGGTCGCAACGGCGGCAAACTATTTTTTGCCTTTCAGGTCTAAATTGGGGTAACACCTTAGCAAACCATTCACACCGGAGCCTAAATAGGGTACAAGGCTGCATGAAAATTCCAAAACGACTCCAGCCATTGGTAGATGATGGTTTAATTGACGACGTCATCCGCCGTTTGAAAAGTGGCAAAGAAGCCGACGTCTTTATCGTGCGCTGCGGCGAAGAGATCCGCTGCGCCAAAGTCTACAAAGAAGCAGAAAAACGTAACTTCAAGCAGGCCGTGAACTATCAGGAAGGGCGCAAAGTGCGCAACAGCCGTGATGCGCGCGCCATGAGCAAAGGCTCTAAATTCGGCCGCCAGCAGCAGGAAGAAGCCTGGCAGAACACCGAGGTCGATGCGCTGAACCTGCTCGCCAAAGCGGGCGTTCGCGTGCCGCAGCCGGATATCTGTCTGGATGGCGTACTGCTGATGGAACTGATCACCGACGAAGAAGGCCTGGTAGCGCCGCGCTTGAGCGATGTCACCCTGACGCCGGAACAGGCACGGGCCGATCACGCATTGATGATGAACTATGCGGTACGCATGCTGTGTGCCGGGCTGGTGCATGGCGACCTGTCGGAATTCAACGTGCTGATGGACAAAAACGGGCCGGTGATTATCGATCTGCCGCAGGTGGTGGATGCCGCCGCCAACAACCACGCCAAAAGCATGTTCGAACGTGATATCAACAACATGTCGCAGTTTTACGGTCAGTACGCGCCAGAACTGCTCGGCAGCAAATATGCCAAAGAGATTTGGGCGCTGTACCAGGAAGGTAATCTGACCCCGGCGAGCGTGCTGACCGGCAAGTTTGTCGAGAGCAACAAACGCGCCGATGTCGGTTCCGTCCTGGAAGAGATCCAGGCGGCCAGCGAAGAGCACCAACGCCAACTGATGGCCCGCAACGAAGAAGATTAATCCTCCGGCCCTTTTTATCGGGCCGGGGTTTACTCGATCCTGACGACGTCAGGATGGCGTTCCGTCGCAGCCTCGTGGTAAATGTCCCCCAGATAGCCGGCTATCTCGCTTTCGGTCAATTCATCCGGCAACACGATGTCGTAACTGCGCGCATACTTGCGCTCCGGCAACGTCACGCGAAACAGCTGCCACTGCCCCCCTGCCCGTTTGACCCCCAGCAGGCGGCCGAACACATTAAAAATCATCACCCGCATTCCCTCCCCGGCGCGTTTTAGGCTATAACACAAGCTAGCCCCGCCGCATCGAAAAGGAAAGACAATGACCGCTAATGCGCCGCAGTTCTGGCGTGATCCGCAGCTCCCCTTCGTGGAAGCCCGCGCCATTGAAGATGGCCGCAAGGTTTGTTACGCCCTGCACAGCCATGAAATCTTTTCCATCGGCGCCATCACCGACGGCACCAGTATTTATATTAACGGCAGCCAAGCGTTGCAGGTCAGCACCGGCGATGTGGTGATCATCAATCCGCAGCAGGCCCACGCCTGTAACCCCATCGGCGACCAGCGCTGGTCATACATCATGTTTTATATTGATGCCGCCTGGCTGGGTAAATTGCAGCAAGAAATCGTCGGCGGCGACGGCCGTTTTATCCCCTTCACTCAGGTGCTCAGCCGTGACCCCGAACTGTTTGGTGGCCTGAACCGGCTGTATGAGCTACTGATCGACCCACTGCGCTGCCATTTGGAAAAACAGATCGCTCTGGTGGAATACTTCAGCGATTTGCAGACCTCTTTGGGGAATACGCCAGTTACCCCTTACGAGCACCCAAGATTGGCGGCGGCGGCAGCCTTTATCAACGCGCATTGCACCCAACCGCTCACGCTGGAGGGCATCTGCCAGGCGGCAGCGCTTTCGCCCTCATACCTGATACGCGCCTTTAAACAGCGTTACGGCATGACGCCGCATGCTTATCTGGTTAACCAACGCATTCAATTCGGTCACCGGTTGCTGAAACGCGGTTATCCGATCGCCGCAGCGGCCAGCGAAAGCGGTTTTGCCGATCAGGCGCACTTTCAGCGCACCTTCAAACTGTTGCTGGCCGCCACCCCCGGCCAGTACCAAAACCCACGCTAAATGCCGTCGGCCAACAGATAGCAGGCGCTGGCTGCCAACAGCAGCGCCATCAAGCGATTAAAACGCCGTACGTTGCGTGCCTGCCGCAGCAGGCCGGTCAACATCGCGCCGGTGTAAGCCCAGCAGGCCACCGAGGCATAACAGATCACAAAGTAAATTACCGCGAACTGCCACAGCAGCAGGCGATCGCCATCGGCAACAAACGCTCCCAGACTGGCCACCGACGCCAGCCAGGCCTTGGGGTTCAGCCACTGCAACAGCGCGCCGTACCAGAAAGAAGGGGCTTGCGGTTGACTACCCTGCCCCAAGCGGCCGTCATCAAACGCCAGTTGATACGCCATAAACAACAAAAACGCGATGCCCGCCCACTGAATAACCTGCGTCAGCACCGGCCACAGCACCAACAGCGTGTTCAGCCCCAGACCTAGCAGGATCAACAGCAGAGTAAACCCCAGCGTGGCACCCGAAACATGGCGCAGAGTGGCGTTGAAACCGAATTGCGCCCCCGTGCTCAGGGCAACGATATTGACCGGACCGGGGGTGATGGAAGAGGCCAGCGCAAATGCGGCCATGGAAAGATAGATATTCATTAAAGGCACCTGAGAAAGAGTTCACAGATGCCAGACTGACGGCTTGGCTTGTCACTGTATTGAACAGAATTACCCTACGCCGGCGCTAACCCGGCATCAGGCCGATAAAGCTGGTTTTCTTGCGTGGGCCGGTCATCAGCGCTTCCAGTTTCTCCACGCATTGCAGATAGTGCGGAGTCTTTTTATGAGCGGCGACCGCCTGCTCGTCCCGATAGGCTTCATAAATATAAAACCGCGTCGGGATGGATTCATCTTGCAATACGTCAAAACGCAGGTTGCCCGGCTCTTCTATCGCCCCCAGATGATTGGCGCGGAAGACCTCAATAAACTCGTCGATTTTGTCCTGTTTAACGTTAATTTCTACCAGTGTGACGTGCATGGCGACTCCTTGTTAAACCTCGAAGGTCAATGTTCTTTCCAACCATAGGTTTAATCCCACAGATTGCCCCTCCGCAAGGGTAATTTTGCTGCCTGGCTCACAAATCCCGCCAGGCCTGTCGCTTCCCCCACCGGGGCGAACAGTACGGCATCTATAGTTAAGGTTCCTCCCCAGAGAGTGTGAGCTATGGATAACTATTTGATGGCGCTGGATGCAGGCACCGGCAGCGTTCGCGCGGTAATCTTCGATCTGGCGGGTAACCAGATCGCTCAGGGCCAGGCGGAATGGCGGCATTTGGCCGTGCCGGGCGTGCCCGGTTCCATGGAGTTTGACCTCAGCCACAACTGGCAACTGACCTGCCAATGTATCCGCCAGGCGCTGCAAAACGCCGGTCTCTCTGGCCAGGCCATCCGTTCCGTGGCCTGCTGCTCCATGCGTGAAGGCATCGTACTCTACGATCGCGACGGCGTGCCGATCTGGGCCTGCGCCAACGTTGATGCCCGTGCCAGCCAGGAAGTCAGCGAACTGAAAGAGCTGCATAACCATAATTTTGAGCGCGAGGTTTACCAGTATTCAGGCCAAACGCTGGCGTTGAGCGCCATGCCGCGCCTGCTGTGGCTGGCGCATCACCGGCCGGACATTTACCGTCAGGCGGCAACGCTGACCATGATCAGCGACTGGCTGGCAAATATGCTCAGCGGTGAACTGGCGGTGGATCCCTCCAACGCCGGTACCACCGGCATGCTCGACTTGGTCAACCGCGACTGGCGTCCGGCGCTGCTCGATATGGCAGGACTGCGTGCCGATATGCTGTCGCCGGTGAAAGAGACCGGCTGTGTGCTGGGACACATCACCGAACAGGCGGCACAGCAAAGCGGCTTACTGCGCGGCACACCGGTCGTGATGGGCGGCGGCGATGTGCAACTGGGCAGCCTGGGGCTGGGGGTGGTGCATGCCGGGCAGACAGCCGTGCTGGGCGGCACCTTCTGGCAACAGATCGTCAATCTGCCGGAACCGGCCACCGATCCGGAGATGAACATTCGCATCAACCCACACGTGATCCCCGGCATGGCACAAGCGGAGTCGATAAGTTTCTTCACCGGGTTGACCATGCGCTGGTTCCGCGACGCTTTCTGTGCCGAAGAGAAACTGCTGGCGGAACGGCTGGGGGTCGATGCCTACAGCCTGCTGGAAGAGATGGCGGCGCGCGTGCCGCCTGGGGCCTACGGCGTGATGCCGATATTTTCCGACGCCATGCATTTCAAGACCTGGTACCACGCCGCGCCGTCGTTTATTAACCTGTCGCTCGACCCGGAACGCTGCAATAAGCAGACCCTGTTCCGTGCGCTGGAAGAAAATGCCGCCATTGTGTCGGCCTGCAATCTGGAACAAATCGCCAGCTTCTCCGGCGTGCAGGCCCGTTCGCTGGTGTTCGCCGGCGGCGGCTCGAAGGGCAAGCTGTGGAGCCAAATCCTTAGCGACGTTACCGGCCTGACGGTGCGTGTACCGGTGGTGAAAGAAGCCACCGCGCTGGGTTGCGCAATTGCCGCTGGGGTGGGGGCGGGACTGTATGAATCGTTGGCGCAAACCGGGGAAAAGCTGGTGCGTTGGGAGCGAGAATATCAGCCGGATATGGCCAACCATGAGCTGTACCGACAGCAAAAAGAAACCTGGCGTCAGGTGTATGCCGATCAGCTCACCCTGGTCGATCACGGCCTGACCACCTCGATGTGGAAAGCGCCGGGCTTGTAATACACGACCGGGTGCAGCCTGCTGCACCCATCGCATAAGCTTATACCAATTAAACATTTAGCCAGCCTGATGGCCGATAGCCCATGCCAGACTGGCCGCGCGCGATTATTCCCCCTCAGAAACAGTGTAACCACCGCAAACGGATTTATCCGCCGCAGAGGCCTGCGTAAATTGTGATCTCTGTCACTCCGCGCCTACCGCGCGGTTTACGCATCCACCTGGGACGAGCGGTACTATGCTGAATAATAATGAGAAACCTGCACCATCACCCTGGCTGGCGATCTTCTCGCTGACCGTCGCCTGCTTTGTGATGGTTACCACCGAATTTCTACCGATTGGCCTGCTGACCAATATCGCCCCATCGCTGGACGTCAGCACCGGCAAAGCCGGACTGATGGTGACCGTGCCCGGTATCGTCGCGGCAATCGCCGCCCCTGCCCTCAGTCTGGCGGCCGGTCGGCTCGATCGTCGTCTGCTGATGCTGGCATTGAGCGTGCTATTGACGGTTTCCAACCTGGTCTCCGCACTGGCGGTAAACTTCCCCATGATGTTGCTGGGCCGCGTGCTGCTGGGCATTTGCGTCGGCGGTTTTTGGGCCTTTGCCGCCAACTACGGCCGCCATCTGGTGCCGGAAGCCAGCCAGGGCCGGGCCACTGCGCTTATCCTGAGCGGCATTTCGGTCGGTGCCGTTTGCGGCGTCCCTGCCGGTGCGTTGATTGGAGACCTGTTCGGCTGGCGCGCCGCTTTCTTTGGCAGCGCGGTGCTGGCGGTCGGGGTGTTATTGGCACAGCTGCGCCTGCTGACATCGGTACCCCCCACCCGGCCGGTTACGCCACGCGATCTGCTGTTGCCGCTGCGTCTGCCGATGGCGCGTACCGGGCTTATTGCCATCGTGCTGCTGTTTATCGGCCATTTTGCCGCCTACACCTACCTGAAACCGCTGCTGCAGCAGGTATTCGTCCTCAGCCCGTCGGCGATTTCGCTGCAATTGTTAGCCTATGGTGCCATTGGCCTGCTCGGAACCTTTTTGGGCGAGAGGCTGGCCGAACGCAGCCTGCGCGCCACCTTTATCCTGATTGCCGCCATGTTGGCCGCCATCCTGATTGTGTCGCCGTTCCTCAGCGGCATCGCCGGGGCTACGCTGATGGTGATGGTATGGGGGTTGGCGTTCGGCGCCGTGCCGGTGTGCGCTACCAACTGGATGTTCGCTGCGGTACCGCAGGCCCCGGAGGCCGGCCAGGCACTGTTGGTCTGCGTGATCCAGATTGCCCTGGCCTCCGGCGCGCTGCTGGGTGGAGAAGTGGTTGACTGGCAGGGCGTCAGCAGCGCCATGTTGTTCGGTGGCGCACTGACCCTGTCCGCCGCGCTGGTATTCGGCCTGACCTTGCGCTCCGGCATGATTAGCGCTAAACAGTCATAATCATTATTTACTGGCAGAAACACTCCCCGGCTTGCCGCCGGGGTTTGCACTGAGAGCGCTATGGATCATCATTTACTCGCTATCCGGGTGTTTAACCGCGTGGTGGAAACCGGCGGCTTCACCCGTGCCGCGGACTCGTTGCGGATGCCCAAAGCCACCGTCACCAAGCTGATCCAGAGCCTGGAAGATCACCTGCAAACCAAGCTGTTCAAGCGCACCACCCGCAGCGTGTCGGTAACGCCCGAAGGCGAATGCTACTACCAACGAACGGTTAAATGGCTGGCAGAGCTGGAGCAAATGGAAGGCAGCATGACCGAGTCGCAGAGTGCGCCGCAGGGCGTGCTGCGCATCGACGTTGGCGGTGCCACCGCTCGCCAGCTGCTGTTGCCGGCGCTGCCGGACTTTATTGCCCGCTATCCGCAAATACAGATTGATCTGGGCGTGGGGGATCGACTCATCGACCTGATCAACGACAGCGCTGACTGCGTGATCCGCAGCGGTCCGCTGGCCGACTCCAGCCTGATTGCCCGCCGGTTGTTCGAGCTTGAATGGGTAACCTGCGCAACCCCGGCCTATCTGGCTCATTACGGTACGCCGCAGCATCCCTGCGATCTGGAACTGGGGTATCCGCTGGCACACTATCGTCATGCGTTGAACGATCGCATCCTGCCGCTGCACTTTGTCGATCGGGGCAAAGAAATCGATATCCAGCACCGCTATCACGTCAGCGTCAACGAAAGCAATGCGCTGCTGGCGGCGGCGCTGGCCGGATTGGGTATCATCCAAACCTTCCGTTTTATGGCACAACCGCATCTGGACAGCGGTGAGTTGGTCAGCCTGCTGCACGACTGGCAACCACCGGCTGAGCAGATGTATGTGGTGTACCCTTCCAACCGCCATCTAAGCGCCAAAATGCGGGTATTTATCGATTGGGCGATCGAGACCTTCAAATAGGCGAAAATCGTCGCTATAGTTGTCTGCCCTTGGGCAAAAAATGAACCGAATCATGCGTATCGAACGACTTTCTGCGCATCGCCAGCGCATTGGTGAACTGGCCGCTTTACTGCATCAGGAGTGGCAGGACTTCCCCCCGTGGAGCTGCCGAGAGAAAATCAGCCAGCGCCTGGAACAGCGCTGTGAACCACAGCACCCCGGGCTGGCGCTGTTGGCTCTGTCGCCGCAACAACAGATCCTCGGAACCGCCAGCATGATCGTTTACGAACTGGCAGATAAGCCAGAGCGCAAGTTCTGGCTGGGGGAAGTCTTTACCCATCCACAACACCGCGGCCAGGGCGTGGCTAGCGAACTGATCGCCCAGTGCATTGCCCACTGCCGACGGGAACAGATCACCGCGCTGTATCTCTACACGCCCGACCAACAACCGCTTTATCAGAAACTGGGCTGGCAACCTGTTGAGCAACGTGAAGTTTGTGGCGAAACCGTCACGGTGATGTGCCGCACGCTGTAAGCCGGCGCTTTGTGGTATTATTTTACGTATTATTATTATCACCCGACGGGCATACACCATGGCATATATCCCAAAAAACTACGCGAGGCTGGAGACTGGCTACCGCGAAAAAGCGCTGAAAATCTTTCCCTGGGTCTGCGGACGCTGCTCGCGTGAGTTTGTGTACTCCAACCTGCGCGAACTGACGGTTCACCATATCGATCACGACCACAGCAACAACCCGGAAGACGGCAGCAACTGGGAAATGCTGTGCCTGTATTGTCACGACCATGAGCATTCAAAATACACCGAAGCCGATCAGTATGGCTCAACGGTTGTTGCCGGTGAAGATGCGCAAAAAGACGTCGGTCTCGCGACCCATAACCCGTTCGCCAACCTGAAGTCGATGTTGAAAAAGTAGCGTTCTGGCAGCCTCATCATTAGCAGCTTAATAACTTATTAAGCTGCTAAATTAAAAAAATCCTTCCGCTTGTCCCCCCTTCCCAGAACATTCCTACTTACCCGCTGACTACGTTACCAGCAAAATAGGCTGTAAAGTTAACCGCATACTGGCTTGGCAAGCCGCCGACATTGGTGCATATTGTTCAGGCTCTGTTGTAGTTAACCTGTTTAGTTATCAACCTAATAAGCATATTAACTTAATAAGTTACCAGCTTAATAACTTGAGAGATGGCAGCATGATTGTTTTGATTGGCTCGCAAAAGGGTGGCGTAGGGAAATCGACCAAGGCGGTCAATATCGCCGGATATCTGATCCTCAAGCAGGGAAAAACGGCCATCATCGTCGATGCCGACGATCAGAAATCAATCATGACCTGGTATAACGATCGCCAAAATGTTGAAGGTCTGCCGCATATTCCGGTGGTTGCCGCCTCGGGTAAAATCAAAGAGACGCTGCTGGAGCTGGATCGCCATTACGACTATGTGATTGTCGACACCGCCGGCCGCGACAGCGCCGAACTGCGCTCGGGCCTGTTGGCCGCCGATCTGTTCCTTTCTCCGCTGCGCCCGTCGCAGATGGATCTGGATACCGTCGGGTATCTGTCTGAAATGTTCGCCACGGCGCAAGAATATAACGAGAAGGTGAAAGGCTACATCGTGCTGAACATGTGCCCGACCAACATCTTCATTAATGAAGCCAACGAAGCGGCGCAGGTATTAAGCGAATACCCGGAACTGACGCTGGTCAGTAACCGCCTGTGCGACCGCAAGATTTACCGCGACGCTTGGGGCGAGGCGATTACCGTGCATGAGGCGCATAACGAAAAAGCGCAGGCGGAAATCGAAAGCCTGGTGAAGGAGGTGATCCTGTGAAAAAACGCACCCCAACCCACCGCATGTCGGAAGACGAATTTATCAATAGCGCCACGTCGCACACTTTGCTGGTTCCCGCCCCCGAAGCCAAGCCGCAGGGTCGCAAACGCACTTACAAAGCCATTTCAGTCAGCCTGACCGATAATCACGTCGACGCCATCGATGAAATCATTGTGCAGGCGGCGCGTAACGGCGTGGTGCGCATTACCCGCTCCGATATCATCAAGCTGGCGATTGACGGCCTGGCGGAGAAGAGCGAAGAACATCTGATGCAACTACTGAAAAAGCTGTAATAGCCTCTTAACCTGCCAACTTAATAAGCCATTAGCTCACCAGGTTGGCAGGTAAAAACCCCTGTTCACGCAGTATCGCCTGCCCCTGTTCCGCCAGAATAAACTCGGCCAAGGGCTGTGCCCGCCCATCCAACAGACACAGACCGTAGTCGGCCTCAATCGTCAGCGAAGGCGGTAACTGCCGCACCACCAGCTCGGGAAACCTTGCCAACGCCGCACCATAGCTGGCGTAACCGAGGAAGATATCCGCCTGCCCGCTGTTGAGCAGATACTCAGCCGCCGGTCGGTCCATCGGCAACGGCGCCGAATCTGGGCCCCCCACCAGAGCCAAAGCCCGTTGCCGCAGGGCTGTCCCCTGCCCCGGCAACAGGGATTCAATACGTTCAAATAATTGCAGCGCATAGTCACCGGAAGGATCGGCACCCGGCGTTGAGGTCGCCACCCGCCAACGCGAGTCCAGCAGTACCGCCAACAACGGGCGTTCTGTTAGTCCGGCACTATTACGTACCGTCGCGCATAACCGGTTACGGGCAAAAGTTTGTACCCGTGGCGATAAATGCAGATCGACCAATCGCTGCGGATGCGCCAGATTGGCCGAAGCGAAAACATGCGGCCGTTCACCGGCTTCAATGCGCTGACGCAGCAGGCCTGCGGGACCAAATACCGCATCTACAACCTCGCCGGTTTGTGCCTGAAACGCGGCCAGCAGCGGCCCAAATGCCACGCGCAGGCTACCGGCGGCAAACAGCAGAAGATTACTCATGATGACGCTCCCTTTGACTGCGATATAAAGGCACCAGCGTTTCAAACTGCCGCCCCTCAATCTGCAAAGCCACCCGCTCAATCGCCAAATCAAACAGTGGCGACAAGCACTCGGCCGTCAGCACCTTGGCACAGGGCCCGATTTGATGCTGTCCCTCGGCCCCCAGCAGCAAGGCGCGATCGGCCACCGCATGAGCATGGTTGGGTTGATGGGTCGAAAACATCACCGCCATCTGTCGTTCCCGCGCCAGTGACGAGATCAGGCTCAGCACCCGATCCTGGTGATGAAGATCCAATGCCGAAGTGGGTTCATCCAGTATCAGCACCTCGCAGCTCATCGCCAGTGCGCGGGCAATCAGCACCAGTTGCCGCTGTCCGCCCGATAAACTGCCAAATTCGCGGTCGGCAAAGCCCAACATATCCAGCGACTGCAGGGCTTCTTTCGCCAGCCGATGATCCTGCGCCGAAGGGGAGCGGAACAACCCCACATAACGCGCTCGCCCCATCAGCACGATATCCAGCACCCGATAGGCAAAAGGCGCCGTGAAATGCTGCGGCACAAAACCGATGCCGCCGGCACATTCAACCGCCCCCTGTTGCAGCGGCAGGGTGCCGAGCAACAGCTGCATCAGGGTACTTTTGCCGCGCCCGTTGGGGCCCAGTACCGCCAAGACTTCGCCACGCGACAATTGCAGGCTCAGCGCGTTAAACAAAGGCGCTTGGCCGGGCCAACCAAAACTGAGATCTTTAACCGTCAGTAATGTCTCAGCCATGCCAACCTCTCAGTTGCGCACGGCGCAACAGCAACGCAAACAGCGGTGCGCCAATCAATGCCGTTAAAATGCCCAGCGGAATTTCACTGCTGCTCAGCGTGCGTGCCAAATCGTCGATCAACACCATATACAACGCCCCCAAACACAGAGAAGCCGGTAACAGACGACGATGATCGGGGCCAACCAGCAGCCGGGCAACGTGCGGAATAACCAACCCAACCCAGCCAATGCTGCCGCTGACCGCCACCTGTGCGGCGACAATCGCGGCGCACAGCGTCAGGATCAACCAGCGGGTGCGCTCGACGTTAATGCCCAGTGCAGCGGCATCCTCATCCCCCATCGACAGCAAATTGATTCTCCAGCGCAATGTCAATAACAGCCCGCCAGCCAACAACAACGGCAGGAAAAGCATCAACAGTTTATTGTCGTCGGCGGTGGCGAAGCTGCCCAGCAGCCAGAACACGATGCTCGGCAGTTTCTCTTCGGTATCGGCCAGGTATTGCAACAGGCTGACGCAGGCGGAGAAAAAGCCGCTGAGGATCACCCCAGCCAGCACCAGCGACAAAATATTGCGCCGGGCGATGGCGCTGGTAATGGCAAAAATCAGCAGCAACGCCGCCATGCCGAATACAAATGCAGACAGCAACAGCGCGGCCATCGGCAGGCTAAGTAAAATTGCCAGCGTGCCGCCAAAGGCTGCACCGGAAGAGACACCGATGATATGCGGATCCACCAGCGGATTACGAAATACCCCCTGCAGCGCGGCGCCACACAGGGCCAGAGAGGCGCCGGCCCCCATCGCCAATAACACTCTGGGTACGCGAACCCCCAGAATCACCTGACGTTGAACCGCATCGATAGCACCGTTCGGGCCGGTCAACGGCTCGAGCAGGATCATCAGACTGTGAGCTGCCGATACCGGGTAACGGCCAATCCCCAACGACAGCAGCGCGCAAAGCAACGTCAGCAGGAGCAGCCAGCCAAGCCTCATTGCTCGCTCTGGCAACAGCTGCTGCGATAATACTGCCGGTAATAGGCATCCACCCGCTGCTGCAAATTGACGTCGCTAAAACGCTGCGGATACAGCTTTTTCGCCATCCAGAGTTCACCCAGCGCCAGCGCTTCCGGCATCGGGTAGCCCCAGGCCTTGGCGTATTCCGGCATCAGATAGACACGTTTATTTTTTACCGCGTCAATCCCCTGCCACTGCGGCGAACTGAGGATTTGCTGCACCACCTCGGGATAACGCTCCTGAACGAAAATCACCGCCGGGTTCCACTTCAGCACGTCTTCAATCGATACCTGCTTAAAACCCTGAATATCCTTCGCCGCCACGTTTAGCGCACCGGCGTGCTGCATCATCAGTCCGGTGTATTTGCCCGATCCATAAGTGGTTAAATCCGGATTGGCCATATACACCCGAACCCGTTGGTCCGCAGGCAGGTCTCGCAGCCGGTCGGCCACCAGCGTTCTCTGCTGAAAAACGTCCTGGATCATCGCCTCTGCCTGCGGCTGGTGCCCCATTACCTTGCCGATCAGGCGGATACCGTCCTGCAGGCCAAGGTTATAGGCCTGATCTTCATCATTGAGTACCGGGTTCATTTTCCCGGCCTGATCCGCCGCCTCACGGCGCAACGAAATAGCCACCAGCGGAATACCGGCCCGTTCAATCTGGGCAATCATTTCCGGTGGTGCGTAGTTAGCGACAAACACCACCTGCGGGTGCAGGCTGAGCAGGCTTTCGATGTTCACCGAGGTGAGATCGCCCGGCATCGGCATTTTTGCCAACCCAGGTGCCAGCCGCAGATAATTCGGCCCCAGCTGTTTCTTCCAGCTACTGAGCACACCCACCACCTGCGGCAGCGCGTCGAGCTGCACCAGCAGGTTCAGCGTCTGGTGTTGCAGCACCACCGCGCGGGTGATGGTATCGGGCAATGTGACCTGTCTGTTGAGTTGGTCGGTGACCTGGCGATCCGCCTGTGCGGCGGAAGAGAAAAGAATAAAAATCAGCAACAAGCGTTTGAACATGGGGGTTTCCGGTGAGCTATCGTTATATATAAAATCATATAGCGATAGCTGTGGCGAAACAATCAGCGGGATCAAAACAACGGGATTTTCCATGCGAAAGCAGAACGGTTATGCGTTGAAGAGCTTGGGATCTCAAAAGCAACGCAAACCCTCTCCCACCGCGATGAGAGAGGGTCAGAGAGGGTGATTACTTCAGCGTAAAGCTCTGTGTTTGCACGTTGTCGGAATCCAGACCCACCATCACGTTAAACTTGCCCGGTTCCGCGCCCCATTTCAGGCTGGCGTTATAGAACTTGAGATCCTCTTCGGTGACAGGCAATTCTACCGTCTGCGCCTGGCCCGCTTTCAGCATCACTTTCTTAAAGTTGCGTAGCTCTTTCACCGGACGGCTGACCGAGGCGGTCACGTCCTGCAGGTACAGCTGCACAACGGTGGCACCATCATATTTGCCGGTATTCTTCAGCGTGACGCTGGCGGTGATCTTGCCGTTGCGCGCCATTGTCGGGCTGGAAAGTTTCAGGTCCGACAGGCTGAAGCTGGTGTAGCTCAGGCCATAACCGAAGGGATACAGCGGACCGTTCGGCGAGTCAAAGTAGCGCGAGGTGTATTTGCCCGGGTTTTCCTTGCCGAACGGACGGCCGGTGTTCAGGTGGTTGTAATACATCGGGATCTGACCGACCGAACGCGGGAAGGTCATCGGTAACTTGCCCGACGGGTTGTAATCGCCAAACAGCACGTCGGCAACCGCATTACCGCCTTCGGTACCGCTGTACCAGGTTTCCAGCATCGCATCCGCCTGCTGGCTTTCCCAACTCAGCGCCAGCGGTCGGCCGTTCATCAGCACCAATACCAAAGGCTTGCCGGTGGCTTTCAGCGCCGCGATCAGGTCGCGCTGGCTTTGCGGGATAGTAATATCGGCGCGGCTGGACGCTTCATGCGCCATGCCCTGCGATTCCCCGACCACTGCTACCACCACGTCGGCTTTCTTCGCCGCCTGTACCGCTTCGTCAATCATCTGCTGCGGTGGACGGGTGTCAAACGCCACCGCCGGCTCATACTCGTTCAGGTAGTCGATAATGCCCTTGTCCTGAGTGACGTTGGCCCCCTTGGCATAGAGGATTTTCGCCTTGTCGCCCACCGCACGTTCCAGCCCTTCGCGGAGGGTCACCGACTGTTTGATTACCCCGGCCGCCGACCAGCTGCCCATCACGTCACGCTGGCTGTCGGCCATCGGCCCGACCAGCGCAATGGTCGCCTGTTTGCTTAACGGCAATGTCTGCCGGTCGTTCTTCAACAGCACCATAGTCTTACGCGCGATAACGCGCGCTTCGGCACGGTGCAGGCGGCTTTCGGCATTGGTGTCCTGCGGGTCGGAACCTGCCGGGCCAAGATGGGTGTAAGGGTCTTTAAACAGGCCCATATCATATTTGGTGTTCAACACGTCGCGACAGGCACGGTCAATGTCGCTTTCCGACACCAGCCCGTCTTTCACCAGCCCCGGCAGGTATTGGTCGTAATATTCGTCGCTCATGCTCATGTCGACGCCAGAGGTGATCGCCAGTCGTACTGCATCACGCGCGTCCGCAGCCACACCGTGTTTTATCAGCTCTTTGATCGCACCGTGGTCGCTGATGGTGATGCCCTTGAAGCCCCACTGATCGCGCAGCAGGTCCTTCAGCAGCCATGGGTTAGCGGTGGCCGGAATGCCGTTCACCGAATTGAGCGACACCATGACGCCACCGCTGCCGGCTTCCACCGCCGCTTTATAGGGCGGCAGATAGTCCTGATACATCCGCAATGGGCTCATATCGACGGTGTTGTAGTCGCGGCCGCCTTCAGTAGCGCCGTACAGCGCGAAGTGCTTCACGCTGGCCATGATTGAGCCGGGCTTGGACGGGTCACCGTTTTGGTAGGCGTCCACCATCACCTTGGCGATTTTGGATACCAGCCAGGTGTCTTCACCGAAGCCTTCAGAGACCCGGCCCCAACGCGGATCGCGGGTGATGTCGACCATCGGCGAGAAGGTCATGTTCAGGCCGTCATCGCTGGCTTCCTGCGCCGACACTCGACCGCTGAGTGCGATGGCTTCCAGATCAAAGCTGGCCGCCAACCCGAGGCTGATAGGGAACACGGTACGTTGGCCGTGCACCACGTCATAGGCAAAGAACAGCGGGATTTTCAGGCGGCTGAGCTGCATCGCCTGATCCTGCATAACGCGGATATCCGGCCGGGTGACGGTGTTGAAGATCGCACCAATCTGCCCCTTGCTGATGCCGTCGCGGATCGCCTCTTTCGGGTTATCCGGGCCGACGCTGATTAACCGCAGCTGGCCGATTTTTTCTTCCAGCGTCATCTGCTTCATCAGGTTGGAAACAAAGGCATCGCGCTGCTGGGCATTAACGCCTTGCGTTACGGCGTTTTCCTGTGCAAAAACCGGACTGATGGCCAGACCGGACAACATACTCACCACACAAAGCCATTTCATATTTTTTATCTCAGGCATGCTCCCGTCGCAGACCGCGGCGGAGATGATTAATCGATGTGAAAAGGCAGTGTGCCATACTCCTTTTCACCGCAGAAATACTTTGTAATGTTAAAGGTTACAAGCTATTAGCGCGGGCCGGGCGATAGTTTTTCAGCCGGGTGCGGCTTTGCGCCGCCTCATCGCCCAGGAAATCCACCAGCGTAGTTAATGCCGGCGGTTGCACTGCTCGTTCAGGATAGACCAGATAGTAAGCCGCACCGCTGAGCACGCTGAGTGGGAACGGCGTAACGATACGCTGCGCCTGAATGTCTTCCTCCAGCAAACATAAATCACCGATGGCGATGCCAAAACCCTGCAGTGCCGCACTCATCGCCAGATCGAGCGTATCGAAATGCTGCGCCTTACCGGAAGGCAGCGCTTCCTGCCCCGCCGCCTTTAGCCACAGCAGCCAATCGCGGCGATCGCGCGTGGGATGTAACAGCGTTTTCTCCGCCAGATCGGCCGGCGTTGGCGGGCGGGATAAATCGGGCAGGTAAGTCGGCGTGCAGACCGGCGTGAGAATTTCATCGAACAGATGATGCACCGTCAGTTTTTTGCCCTGCGGCTGGCCGAACACCACCGCGGCATCGAAGTGTTCCGCAGCGAAATCCAGCCCGTGCGATACCGAAGCGGTCAGCTCAATATGCATTTCCGGTCGCTCGTTTTGAAGCCGGATAATACGCGGCAACACCCAGCGCATGGCACAGGTTGGGCACTTGATCCGCAAGGTCCCCGGCTGCGCCCCGATTCTGCTCAGCGCCTCATCCAACTGTCCCAGGGCTTGCTGCACCGGGGCCAACAGCATGGCTCCCTGCGGTGTCAACGTCAGGCCACGCGCGCGACGGCTAAACAACGGATAACCCAGATGCTGTTCCAGCCCCAGTATTTGCCGGCTGACCGCGCCCTGCGTCAGGTGCAGGCTCTGAGCGGCGTGGGTGAAATTAAGGCGCTGGGCCACCACCAAAAAGGTTTTCAATACGTCGAGCGACGGCAGTGATGACGACATGGCGAGTTCCTTGATATCCCCTGAAATTCCAAGAATTCCCCCAAATAATTGGAACGACATCAAGGCGGCCAGTGAACGCAACCCGATGAGCTGACATGAGTCAGTGATTCGGGTAAGTAAGCGCAGCCAACGCCGAGATCGTTTCAAGAATGAAGGGGAATCAGTCATGATCTGATTGCATGGCAAGTATGACAAACTTTCCCTTGTTGGCCTACTGTCATTGATGCTTAATCAAGCGATATCCCCCTATTCCCTGGAGCCACTCATGCAGAGCGCCTGCGCACAACGCTCGAAGTTGCCGGACGTCGGCACCACTATTTTTACCGTTATCGGCCAGCTCAGCGCCGAACATCAGGCCCTGAATCTGTCGCAGGGCGCGCCAAACTTCGCCTGCGAACCGCAATTGGTAGAGGCAGTGTCGCAAGCCATGCGTGCAGGACATAACCAGTACGCACCGATGAGCGGCGTGGCAGCATTGCGTATCGCGCTGGCGGATAAAGTTGAACGTTTATATGGCGCACGCTATGACGCTGACGAAGAAATCACGGTCATTGCCAGCGCCAGCGAAGGGTTGTATTCCGCCATCAGCGCACTGGTGCACCCTGGCGATGAGGTGATCTATTTTGAACCGGCGTTCGACAGCTATGCGCCGATCGTGCGTCTGCAGGGCGCCACTCCGGTGGCGATTAAACTGTCGCTGGAAGATCTGCATATTGACTGGGATGAGGTCGCTGCGGCCATCAACAGCAAAACGCGGATGATCATCGTCAACAGCCCGCACAACCCAACGGGCAGCGTATTCGGTGAACATGATATCGAACGGCTGACCGCCCTGACTCGCAATACCGACATCGTCATTCTGTCCGACGAAGTTTACGAACACGTGGTGTTCGACGGCGATATTCATCACAGCATGGCACGCCACCCGCAGCTGGCCGAACGCAGCGTGATCGTTTCGTCGTTTGGCAAAACCTATCACGTCACCGGCTGGCGCGTCGGTTACTGCATGGCACCGGCGGCGCTGATGGACGAGATCCGCAAGGTACACCAGTTTATGGTGTTTTCCGCCGATACCCCGATGCAGTACGCCTTCGCCGAAGCCTTGGCTAACCCGCAAAGTTATTTAGGGCTGGCGGCTTTCTACCAGCAAAAACGCGACCTGCTGGCGAACGCCCTGCAAGATTCGCGCTTTGAATTACTGCCCAGCCGTGGCAGTTTCTTTATGCTGGCCCGCTTTAGCGGTTTCAGCAGCGAAAGCGACAACGATTTTGCGGTGCGTCTGATCCGCGAAGCCAAAGTCGCCACTATCCCGCTGTCGGCGTTCTACAGCGACGGCACCAATACCGGCATTATTCGACTGAGTTTTTCAAAAGATAACCAGACCCTGCTGGAGGGCGCACGCCGTCTGTGTCAGGTGTAATGCATTCACTTTTGCTTTGACCATGGGAAAAGGGCTCTGAATATGAAATCACTGAAAACGTTGATCGCCGCAGGCTGCCTGCTGGCCGCCGGTTCCACGCTGGCGGCGGAAAACACCTTGCGTTTTGGCCTGGAAGCGCTGTACCCACCGTTTGAATCCAAATCTGCCAGCGGTCAGCTCGTCGGTTTTGATATCGATCTGGGCAATGCCGTTTGCGCCGCCGCCCAGTTGAAATGCAGCTGGGTTGAAACCTCTTTCGACAGCCTGATCCCCGCGCTGAAGGCGCGCAAGTTTGACGCCATCAACTCGGCGATGAACGTCACCGATCAGCGTCGCCAGGCCATCGACTTCACCGATTCAATCTATCAGGTACCGAACCGCCTGATCGCCAAGGCCGACAGCGGCCTGTTGCCGAACGCCACCTCGCTGGCAGGCAAACACGTCGGCGTGCTGCAAGGCTCGATTCAGGAGACTTATGCCAAGGCTCACTGGGCGCCGCAGGGCGTGGACGTGGTGTCTTATCAGGATCAGAACCAGGCCTATCTGGACCTGACCGCCGGGCGTCTCGACGCCACGCTGGTGATGGCCCCGTCGGGACAAAGCGGCTTCCTGGCGCACCCGGACGGTAAGGGCTTTGCCTTCGTCGGCGATGCGGTCAGCGACGACAAAATCCTTGGCGAGGGCATTGCTTTCGGCCTGCGTAAAGGCGATGAGGCGCTGAAGAAAAAACTGAATGAGGCGATCGTCAAAGTGAAGCAGCAAGGCACGGTGAGCGAGCTGGCGAAGAAATACTTTGGCGATATTGACGTAACGGTGAAGTAAAAATCAGGGGCGAAAATCGCTTCGCCCCTGATTGTTTTAGCGATCGAATACCGAACTGTTCAACGCACGATCCTGCTGATGGCGCTCCAGCGCCAGCTCAATCAGACGGGTAATCAGTTGGCTATAGCTGATGCCGCTGGCGGCCCACAGTTTGGGATACATGCTGATATTGGTGAAGCCCGGCAGCGTGTTGATCTCGTTGATCACCACGTTGTTGTCTGGCGTCAGGAACACGTCCACGCGCGCCAAACCGAAACATTCCAGCGCCCGGAAGGCTTTCAGCGCCACCTCACGGATTTTGTCGCTCACCTCCGGCGTAATCGCCGCCGGTACCACGACCTGAGCACCCTGCTCGTTGATGTATTTGGTGTCGTACGAATAGAAGGCGTCGCTCAGCACGATTTCGCCACACAGGCTGGCCTGCGGATCATCATTGCCCAGCACCGCACACTCGATTTCGCGGCCGACAATCGCCGACTCCACCAGCACCTTGTGATCGAAACTGAACGCCAGCGCCACTGCGGCCTCATAGCCGGCGCGATCCTGCACCTTGCTGACGCCCACCGAAGAACCCTGGTTAGCCGGTTTAACAAACAGCGGCAGCCCCAGGCGTTCGCTGAGCTGTTCAAACGTGAATTTGGCGCGGTTGCTGCGCGTCAGGGTTACAAAGGGCGCGACCGCCAGCCCGGCATCACGCAGCAGGCGTTTGGTGACGTCTTTGTCCATGCTGACCGCAGACCCCAACACGCCAGCGCCGACGAACGGCAAATTCGCCATCCGCAGTAGCCCCTGCAATGAACCGTCTTCCCCAAGCGTGCCGTGCACTATCGGGAACACCACGTCGAGCTGGCCCAGCGCACCGGCGCTGCCTGACTCGATCAACTGCTGTTTTTCCTGACCGGGGATCAGCGCTACATTTTTATTTGAGCGGTTCAACGCAATCAGCGCCGGGTTTTCCGCATTCAGCAGGTAGTTGGACGCATCGTTGATGTGCCAATGCCCCTGCTTGTCTATCCCCAGCAATGTGACGTCAAACTTCTCTTTGTCTATGGCATCCACAATGTTTTTTGCCGACTGCAGTGAAACCTCATGCTCCGCCGATTTACCGCCGAAGATCACCCCAACACGTAATTTGGTCACGCCCTAATCCTTCTGAAAAATCATGGCAAAAAAGTCGTTTATCACAATAAACGCATTGCCCCGTGGCAGCAATCGTTGCAACCCTGAAAATGACCACCCCACGGAATGCCAAATTGCGACCATCCAAAACGTATACACTTCGTATATTACTCACTGAGGAGCAGCCTATGGGCATTGTGAAAATTTCAGACGCGCTGCATGACGATCTGCGCCTCGCCAGCCTGACGATGACGCGTTCGATCAACGCGCAGGCGGAATACTGGATCAAGATCGGCATGCTGGCGGAGTTCCATCCGGAACTGACCTACCCCCAACTGGTAAAAAAAATGATGAAAGATAACGCGATGACGTTAAAGGAGATTGTCGGGTGAAACAGATTGTGATCAAAACACCGGAAGAGATTGTCAAAATGCGTCACTCTGGCGCGCTGCTGGCAAAGGTGTTTGCTATGCTCGATGAGGTGATGGTCGAAGGTATCTCCACGATGGAGATTAACGACCGCGCCGAAGCCTTTATCGTTGATGAGCTGAAATCGCGCCCGTCTACAAAAGGACAGTACGGTTTTCCCTATGTGCTCAATACCTCGATTGACGAAGTGATCTGTCACGGCGTTCCGTCGGTCAGCAAAATACTGCGCTCCGGCATGATCGTTAACGTCGACATTACGCTGGAACACGACGGTTATATTGCCGACTCCAGTAAAATGTACTGCATTGGGCAGATCACGCCGCTGGCCAAACGGCTGGTGAATAACGTGTATGAGTCGATGTGGCAAGGCATCCGCGTGGTGAAACCGGGCGCGACGCTGGGGGATATCGGCCATGCAATTCAACAGCATGCAGAACAGGCCGGATACAGCATCGTGCGGGAGTACTGCGGCCACGGTATCGGCCGCGAGATGCACGAAGAGCCGGCGGTAATGCACTTTGGCAAACCGGGTACCGGAATGGTGCTGCAGGAAGGCATGGTGTTTACCATCGAGCCGATGATCAATCAGGGCGACCACCGCATCAAGCAAAAGAAAGACGGTTGGACAGTGGTTACGCGCGACAAAAAGCTGTCTGCCCAGTGGGAGCACACCGTGGCGGTCACCGCCGACGGCGTGGAAATCCTGACGCTGCGCGACGAAGAGCGCCAGGCTGGTTACAAAGAACGATACTAAGTTATTAAGCCATTAAGCTACCAAGTTAATGACTTACTAAATTAATCACCTCATGGATTTCACCGGGCAATCGACAAGGCTGCCCGGTGGAAAACGACGGGGACGACAGGGAGATCGGCATGACGCAGTCCACCAGCGCCACCAACCAGGCGTTTCTCAGTAAGCTCAAAAGCATCGTCGGTGGCCCGCAGCTGCTGACCGGTGAACGCAGCACCGAACGTTACCGCAAAGGCTTCCGCTCCGGCGAGGGCCAGGCGCTGGCGGTGGTGTTCCCGACACGCCTGCTGCAGTTGTGGCAGTTGCTTGAGGCCTGCGTCGCCGCCGATAAAATCGTCATCATGCAGGCGGCGAACACCGGTCTGACCGAAGGTTCAACGCCCAGCGGCAACGACTATGACCGTGATATCGTCATTATCAGCACCCTGCGGCTCAACCATGTGCAGGTGCTGGACAATGGCAAACAGGTGGTCGGCTTCCCCGGCAGTACGCTCAACCAGTTGGAAAAATTGCTCAAGCCTTATGGCCGCGAACCGCATTCGGTAATTGGCTCGTCCTGCATCGGCGCTTCGGTGATCGGCGGCGTGTGCAACAACTCCGGCGGTTCACTGGTCAAACGCGGCCCTGCCTATACCGAGATGGCGCTGTACGCCCAACTGGGTGAAGACGGTCAGTTGCGTCTGGTTAACCATCTGGGCATTAACCTCGGGGACACGCCGGAAGAGATCCTTACCCGCCTGGAGAAAGGCGACTACCGGCCGGAAGATGTCGAGCACGGCGAACTGCGTGCCTCCGACAATGAATACGCCAGCCGCGTACGCGACGTTGATGCCGATACGCCCTCCCGTTTTAACGCCGACAAGCGCCGCCTGTACGAAGCCTCCGGCTGCGCAGGCAAGCTGGCGGTATTTGCCGTGCGGCTGGACACCTTCGAGAAAGAAGGCAAAGAGCAGGTGTTTTATATCGGGACCAACGACACTGCCGTACTGACCGAACTGCGCCGCCACATGCTGAGCAAGTTTGACAACCTGCCGGTTGCCGGCGAATACATGCATCGGGATATTTTTGATATCGCCGAAGTGTACGGCAAAGACACCTTTATGATGATTGATAAGCTCGGCACCGATCAGATGCCGACCTTCTTCACTCTGAAAGGCCGCATGGACGCCAGCCTCAACAAGCTGCCGTTGCTGCCGCATAACCTGACCGACCGCCTGATGCAGGGCCTGAGCCATCTGGCGCCCAGCCACCTGCCTAAACGCATGAAAGAGTATCGCGAGCGCTTTGAACACCACCTGCTGCTGAAAATGGCCGGGCCGGGCGTCGAAGAGGCGCAGCAGTACCTGAGCCAATACTTTGCTCAGGCCAACGGAGCGTTCTTCGTCTGCACCCCGGATGAAGGCAAGAAAGCTTTCCTGCACCGCTTTGCCGCCGCCGGAGCCGCGGTACGTTACCATGCGGTGCACGCCGACAAGGTCGAGGATATTTTGGCGCTGGATATCGCGCTGCGCCGCAACGACACCGACTGGTTCGAAACCCTGCCGCCGGAAATCGACAGCCAACTGGTGCACAAGCTGTATTACGGCCACTTTATGTGTCACGTCTTCCATCAGGATTATGTGGTGAAAAAAGGCGTCGACAGCCATGCGCTCAAGGAAAAGATGTTGGCGATCCTCAACCAACGCGGCGCGGAGTACCCGGCGGAACATAACGTCGGCCATCTGTACACCGCCAAGCCGGATCTGCAGGCGTTCTACCGCAGCGCCGATCCCACCAACAGCTTTAACCCCGGTCTGGGCAAAACCAGCAAGCGGAAGCACTGGGCCGGTAACGGTCAATAACCTTCTTCCCTCCGGCTCGCCGCTGTACGGGCGAGCCCTCCTTCAAGATGCTTCCCTCTTTTGCAATCTTAAAGATGCATTTTTATTGCAACTTTAAAGTCTGCTGATTATTATGCGGTGTAAATAAGAATCAATAACAAATTTGTCATGACGGATACGTGACATCTGCCGTGACGTTCACCGCAAAATTAATGAGAAGGAACCTACCATGAGCCAGACCCTCGATTCCGCCCAACTGCTGTCTGCACTGGACAAAGTGATGGTGATCTCCACCACCGACCTGCAAGGCACCATCACCTATGTCAACGACCTGTTTTGCCAGCTCACCGGCTTTACCCGGGAAGAACTGGTGGGGCAACCCCACAACATCGTGCGTCACCCTTCCGTCCCCAAGGCCATCTATAAAGAGATGTGGGATACCATTAAAGCCGGAAATATCTGGACCGGCATCATTCCCAACGTTGGCAAGGGTGGCGTACTGTATGTGGTCGACACCACCGTGCAACCGCTCTATGACGCTCAGGGCAAAATCGAGGCCTACATCAGTATCCGCCGTGTGATCAACGATCTGATGACCGATTTCGACTCCGTCGAATTCTCCAAAGAACAGTTCGACAACCACTACGATAAGTAAGAAACATGGCCGATATCATCGAACGTATCCTGATTGGCTACGGTTCGGAATCGGGCAAAGCCCAGGCGCTGGCTACGCGTTTGGGCGAGTTACCTTTTCTGCACCCTTACGCCCCCACCCTATTGACCCTCAACGAAATTTCACCGGCAAACCTGGGGAAAGGCGACCTATTGCTTATCGTATCCAGTTCGTTTGGTGACGGGGAGCCGCCCGCCAACGCCGAGCTTTTTTTCGACGCTCTGGCACACACGCCAAACCTCACGCACCTGCGCTACGCCATTTTCGGCTTGGGCGACACGGCGTACCCGCATTTTTGCGGTTTCACGCAATGGCTTGACGCCGGGTTGTCCGAACGCGGCGCGCAGGCCATCGTCAACCGCGTTGATGCCGACATAAACTTCGAGAGCTTTTTCACTACCTGGTCAGCCGTAGTGGAACAGGTAATTGCGGGGGATTGGCAGGCCGGTCGCGATCTGCATCTGCGCGTCACCGCCTATGGCGAGGACAACGCTTTTGCCGCCGGCTTGCTGGAGCGCCGTTCGCTCAGTGCTCGCGCGCCGCATGCCTGGCATCTTCGTCTGGATATCAGCGGCAGCGGCATCGCCTACCGGGCAGGCGATACGCTCTACCTGTTGCCGGAAAACGACGAGGCTTTACTGCTTCGTCTGTCAGCCTGGTTCGACCGGCCGGAGGCCGCAGAGGCGCTGCGCCGCCGGGAACTGCGCCAAATAAGCAAAGCGACATTGCGCGAACTGGCGCAGCTTGCCGGCAGCGAAGACCTTAAGGGGATGCTGAAAATCCGCCAGCGCAAAGCGCTGGAAGCCTACCTGTACGGCGCCGATCTGCTGGACGTGCTGCAAGAGTTTTGCACGCCGCAGTCGGTCACTTTGGATGATCTGCTAACGCTGCTCCCTGCCTGCTTACCGCGCGCCTATTCTATCGCTTCGGCTTCGCGAGAAGACAGCCTGGATTTGTGCGTTCGCGAGGTTCGCTACGAGCGTAATGGGCGCCCCCGAAACGGCACGGCCACCGGCTGGTTGCTCGATAACCCGGGCCCCTTCCGTGTCTTCTGCCGCGCCAATCCCAACTTCTACCTGCCGCCCGATCCGCAAACTCCCGTGCTGTTCATCGGCACCGGTACCGGTATCGCCCCGTTGATAGGCTTGCTGCGTGAAATGGCGATCGACGGCGGACAGCGAGAAACCGCCTTAATCTTCGGCGAAAAACGCCGCGACGAAGACTTCCTATACCGCGAAGAGCTTGAGTCACTGTGCAAGAATGGCGTACTGAATCGGCTCATTACCGCGTTTTCCCGCGATGGTGCCGCCAAATACTACGTGCAGCACGCGATCGAAGAACATGCCGATTACGTGAGGGAGCTGCTGCTTAAGGGGGCACACCTCTACCTGTGCGGCAACCGACAGTATCTTGAAACCGCCGTCGCGCAGGCGCTGGAAAAGGCTTGTGCTCCAGGGGACGAAACCGCGACGGACAGCCTGTGGCAAAGGCTGACGCAACAAGGGCGTCTGCATCTGGAGCTGTACTGAGAACGGTTGCGGAGTGCGCCGTTTTTAGGTTGCGCCCTCCGCCAAACTTGACTATCTTGAAGAGGTTAATCACTCCCTGTATTCAGGAATATCCATGACAGAGTTTGCGCACGCTACCGATCCTGCGAACACGCCGCTTGCGGCCGTCGTTCTGCTGTGCGCATCCTCAGCCCCACCCGCCGTTTTCTCTGTCGTTACCGCGGTAGCCGCTTACCCACCACACGCCGTGGTTGTGCGTTAAGCCAAACCGAATTCCTCACCTCCAGCTTTCCTTGCTTTGCGCTCAGGCGTAGAACGCCGCGCGTGCTGGAGCTTGTTATTTTCACGACAGGTGAAAACAAAATGCGATTGATTTCTCACTGGGCCAACGCCGGCCTGGCTACGCTATTCGTTCTGCTCTGGAGCAGCGGCGCAATTTTCTCGCGCTGGGGGTTGGAGCATGCTTCCGCCTTCGCTTTTCTCTTCTTTCGTTGCGCCATCGCACTGGCGCTGCTGTTGGCTATCGGCCTGTGGCAACGGCAGTGCTTGCCGGCTCCGGGCACCCGTCTTCGGGTGGCGCTGATCGGTCTGCTGATGATCGGCAGCTATCAGATTTGTTATTTGCTGGCGCTGGAACAGGGCATTACCCCCGGCGTGTTGGCGACGCTGCTCGGCGTTCAGCCGATACTCACCCAGTTCATTACCGAACGCCGCTGCTCAGGGTTGCGCGGCTTGGGCCTGCTGCTGGCGATGGCCGGACTGACGCTGGTGGTGTATCAAAGCCTGATGATTGCCCACTTCTCACTGGTCGGTATGCTGTGCGCCTTTATCGCGCTGGGCTGCATGACCGCCGGGACTTTGCTGCAAAAAGGGCTTAGCCAACCGCCGTTGGCGGTATTACCGCTGCAGTATGCGGTTGGGCTGCTGATGTGTTCGCTGGTGCTGCCGTTTGAACCGCTGCGGGTCGATTGGAGCCTGGCATTTGTTCTGCCGCTGCTGTGGATGGCGGTGGTGATTTCGGTGTTGGCCACCTTCCTGCTGTACCGGCTGATCCAGCGCGGCAATCTGGTGCAGGTCACCAGCCTGTTTTATCTGATCCCGGCGGTAACCGCCCTGCTGGACTATCTGCTGCTCGGCCACGCGCTGGCGGCCATCAGCATGCTGGGCATGGCAGCCATTCTGCTCGGGGTGATGCTGGTGTTTCGCCAACCTTAAATAGCAAAAGCCCCTCACGCCAGGCCGGCGTGAGGGGCTAACACTCAATCACTTCAGAACAACCAGGAACCATACCCCCACAGCAGCACCGTAACCCCAAGCAGTAACTCAAGCAGCAGGATGCCGATGGCAAAGGTAGAGCTGGAGAAAATAAAACCTTCTTTACTGTCGATATTCAGGAAGTGAGGTATGCCCAGGTTCAGCAGATAGCCTGAATAACACAGGCCAATCACGCCGACAAACAGACACAACCACACCACGGGATATAACGCCACGATGCCGCTGAGGAACATCGGGGTGGCGACATAACCGGCGAACACCATACAACGATGCAAGCTGGGACGAACCTCATAACGGCGCGCCATCCAGTGGATCACTTTCCCCATGATAGCTACGCCTGCCAGCATCAGCAGGTAAAACGCGACCGCCGTATAGGAAGCCGTAAACATATCGAGCCGGATAGCGTGCCCTTCGCCGGAAAGCCAGCCCAGCTGGGTGGTACCGATAAACGCGCAGATCACCGGGATCAACGCCAGCAACAGCACGTGGTGGGTGTAAAGGTGCGAGACGCTTTCGTTCTCGCTTTTAATGTGTTCGAACTCGGTGCTTGGATGCGCCAGAAGTCCCCAAACATGATTAACCATGAGACACCTCCTCCATCGCCGTAGGTCGCGATCGGCGAACGAATTTACCCCTCTGACGGATTGCTAACCGTACGAGGATTGCGGCCACGGGGCTCTCTCCCCTGTACTAATTATAGTCTTTCGCTGAAAAAACGTTCAGAAAGCGCAGACGCGGCGGCAGTTTGTTTTATAATTCCCGCCTGCTTATCCGCCGTGAGGAATGCCATGTCATCCGCCATCAAGATTCGCCAGGTCGGCATCGTCGATGTCGACGCCGGGCAAAATGTCACCGTCGTAGAGCCCTGTAATCTGTACGGCTGCCGACTCGGTGACGGAGTGTTCGTCGGCCCCTTTGTCGAAATCCAAAAAAACGTCAGCATTGGCGCCCGCAGTAAAATCCAGTCTCACAGCTTTATCTGCGAATATGTCACCATCGGCGAGGACTGTTTTATCGGCCACAACGTGACCTTCGCCAACGATCTGTTCAAAGGTGGCGCCCCCAATGCCGATCCGGCAAGCTGGGGCCGCACACGGATTGGCGACGGCGTCTCCATCGGGTCCGGCGCCACGGTACTGGCGGTGGAAATCTGCAGCGGAGTGGTGATCGGCGCCGGTGCGGTGGTCACCAAAAACATCACCCGCAAGGGGATTTACGCTGGCAATCCAGCCCGCCTGCTAAGGGAACTGACCCCATGAGCGAAGCGATTCAAATTACCCCGGTGACCCAGTTGCCCGACGGATACTTGACCGGCTGCGACTTCAGCTTTCAGATTGCCCACTACGCCCAACCTATTTTCAACGCGCCGATTGACAGCTGGCCGCTACTGCCGGTGACGCCGTTTCGCAAGCACTACCCGCTGGCACCGTTCGTCAATGATGAAAGCGAAACCTTTCTGGCACGTCATCGCGGGGAGGCGGTCGGCCATATCACGTTGAGCAATAACTGGAATGGCTATGCGCTGATCGAGGAGATTGTCGTCAGTGCTCATGTGCGCCGACTCGGCGTCGCCACCGCGCTGCTGGAGAGCGCACGACTCTGGGCGCAACGTCACGAAACCGCCGGGCTGATGCTGGAAACGCAAAACACCAATTTGCCTGCCTGCCGCTGCTACCAGCGCTTTGGGTTTATCCTCGGCGGCATCGATCATCTGCTGTATCGTGCTCAACCTGATATTCCCGATCACGAAATTGCCCTGTTCTGGTATTTGCCGTTTAACAGCGAAATCGGGTATTAAGCGATCGCCGAACGTTGAGGCTATGTTTAAACATTAACCATCCTGGCCATGGTGAGAACTGTTATCATTTCTACGATCACAAGCCGAACCATTGGAGGGTAAAATGTACAAGGTAGTTTCAATGATATTGGCTATTGCGCTTAGCGGTTGTGCAGATAAAATTCCGGTCGGGCAAACACCTGAACCCATCACTACCCCACCTGCAGATCTCAAGGCCAGCATGGACAACGACACGTTAAACAAACTCAATGAGCTTCTCGCCCTGCGCGCCAAGGCAACGCCCGAACAACGGCAGGATAACGGCCGCATGATCGACCTGCTGTCGCGACCTTTCCTCGGCACGCCCTACGTCGCCAACCGGCTGATTGGCTCGCAGACTACGCCGGAAGAACTGGTGATCGACTTCCGCGGTCTGGATTGCTTCACCTACATCGATTATGTCGATGCGCTGCGCCAGGCCAACAGCCAGGCTGACTTTGTACAGCGGCTGATTCAAATCCGCTATGCCAATGGCGATATCAGCTTCCTGAAGCGTAAACACTTCTTCACCGACTGGTCGCATCAGGCCAAAACCAACGTAACGGACGTTACAGCCACGCTCAGCCCGCATGCCGTGACGCTGGTGAAAAACCTCAATCAAAAATCAGACGGCAGCAGCTATCTGCCAGGGCTGAAAAACGTTCGACGCAGCATTACCTACCTGCCCAGCGAGGCGATTGACGACAAGGTTCTTGCCCGGTTGCATACCGGTGATTACATCGGTATTTATACCAACCTGGCCGGTCTGGACGTCACCCATACCGGTATCTATATCATGACCGAAAACGGCCCAGTATTGCGCAATGCCTCGTCGCGTAAAGAGAATATGCAGGTGGTGGACTCGCCGTTTATGGAGTACGTCCAGGCTACGCCAGGCATTGTGGTGCTGCGCGCCAAATAACATTCCCCTCCCCCTTCAGGCTTTGCGCTTGCCGCTAACGGCGTAGCGTTTTGCAAGAGGGGGATTTAAAACTTCCCGTTATGAGCTATAAGCGTTTGTGCTGAGCAAGCGTTTGACTTCCCCGCAGGTTCAGGCTTAGCTAGCAGCACAAAACCAACTGATTTCATTGTTTTTTTCAGGGAGCACTCGATGACCAAAAGCTGGCGTTATACCCCTCTGCTGGCGGCGTTTGCCGCGGTGCTGGCACTGCAGGGCTGTGAACAGAAAACCGATCGGGATCACATCAAGGTAGGGGTCATCAACGGCGCGGAACAGGACGTAGCGGAAGTCGCCAAGCAGGTGGCGAAAGAGAAGTACGGCCTGGATGTTGAACTGGTCGGTTTCAGCGGTTCATTGCTGCCTAATGACGCCACCGACAAAGGTGAACTGGATGCCAACGTTTTCCAACACCGGCCATTCCTCGAACAACAGAATAAAGATCACGGCTACAAACTGGTGGCGGTAGGCAATACCTTTGTGTTCCCGATGGCCGGCTATTCGAAAAAAATCAAATCGCTGAAAGAGCTGCAGGACGGCGCGGTTATCGCTATTCCGCTGGATCCCACCAACCTCGGCCGTGCGCTGCTGCTGCTGGAAAAAACTGGCCTGATTAAGCTGAAACCGGGCAAGGGGCTATTGCCGACCTCACTGGATATCAGCGCCAACCCGCATAACTACAAGATTATGGAGCTGGAAGGCGCACAGCTGCCACAGCTGCTGGATGATCCGAAAGTCACCGTGGCAATCATCAGCACTACCTACATTAATCAAACTGGCCTGACGCCAACCAAAGACGGCATTTTCATCGAAGACAAGGATTCGCCGTACACCAACATCATCGTGACGCGTGAAGACAACAAGGACGCGCCGAACGTACAAAACTTCATCAAAGCCTACGAGTCGGATGAAGTGGCCAAAGCCGCCGAAAAGATCTTTAACGGCGGTGCGGTCAAAGGCTGGTAAAACAGCGCTCTACTGGCGAGCACCTGTGCAGGTGCTCGCACTTTTAATCTCTCTCCAGGTTCAGTCCCCTAACTTCGCCGCGCTCGGTCCGGCAGCCAGCCAAAACATTTCTGCAGCTCACTACAGCCCCGAACGCCAGCCTCACCGCATCGGGTAAACCATCGGCCGCGCAACACCCAACATTCACTGCGTTCATCCCCGTTTACAGCCACATTTGCGGGGCGACGGCCAAAAATTGCTTTGGCAAAAGTGTCGACTACAATTCAATCGAAATACCTCCCTACAAAGTCATCATTCAATAATATTAGAGGTGATTATGTTACAGAAACACGAAAACGTAATAAGTATGACTACGCTTAGCCGTCAGGCCACCCAACAATTAACGCCGTCGTTTTCTGCATTGCCCCATACACAACACGCTGACGGAAAATACCGCTTACGGCGCTATTCGGTAGTCAAACATCTCAATGGCCATGTGGTAGAGGTTGGCCAACGCAATTTCGTGCAGTCCGATGAGATCAATCACTTCCAGGGCAACGTGGTACGCCATTTTGAACCCATTGATAGCGACGTGTTGCAAAGCGCCGGCATGGATGAAATGTGTAATCTATTCGCGGAAAGTAATGACTTACCCGAAGGCGCGGAGATAGAAATTCACCAGATGCGCGTGGTCGCCATTCATAATGAAACGCAGGTCGCGCCGGAAGGGATCCATCAGGATGGTTTTGATCATATCGCGATGATTGCTATTCATCGGCAGAATATTGTCGGCGGCGAAATCATGTTATACGCCGATAATCACCAGCCTCCCTTCTTTAAAAAAGCGCTGGCGGACGGCGAAGCCGTTTTACTGGCGGACAGCAAGTTATGGCATAACGCCACGCCGATCAGCGCCATTGTCCCGGAAGAAGAAGGACACCTGGATATCTTTGTCCTGACTGCCCGCGGAGAAAAAGCATGACCTTTACGCCCGAACTCGCCAGAGCCCAGTTTAGCGCGCTGACCCAGCATTATAACGATCAACCGGTGATCTTCTTCGATGGCCCTGGTGGGTCTCAGGTTTCACGAGGCGTACTGGAAAAAATGACGGACTACCTGGGGAAATATAACGCCAATCTGGGCGGGCACTATTTTTCCAGCCACGTGACCGGCGAAGTGATGAATAATGCCAGGGAGTCGGTGCGCGCCTTATTAAACGCGCCGACGCCCGATAACATCATTTTTGGCATGAATATGACCTCGCTGACATTCCATCTCAGCCGAATCATTAGCCGTCACTGGCAGGCCGGCGATGAGATTATCGTCACCGAACTGGATCACTACGCCAATGTCTCCAGTTGGCAACAGGCGGCAAACGATAAACAAGTCACCGTGCATCAAATCCCCCTGCAACAAGCAGACTGTTCTTTGGATGTTGCCCGACTGTGCGAACAGATCACCGCTAAAACCCGTCTGGTGGCGGTGACCTACGCGTCCAACGTGACCGGCAGCATCGTCGATATAAAAACCATCACCGAAGCCGCTCACCGGGTCGGCGCTCAGGTTTATGTCGATGCCGTGCACTATGCCCCACACAATCTGATCGATGTGCAGGCATTGGGCTGTGATTTTTTAGTGTGCTCCGCCTATAAATTCTTTGGTCCGCACATCGGCATGGCCTATATCGCGCCGCAGTGGTTACAGCGGCTGCAACCCTATAAAGTCGAACCGGCTACCGACGTGGGGCCTGGACGTTTTGAGACGGGTACTCAGAGTTTTGAAGGGCTGACAGGAGTCACGGCAGCCGTTGACTACCTGGCGCAATGGGGAACGCCCGGCGCGTCCTTAAGGCAGCGGTTGCAGGAAAGTTTTGCCGACTACCATCGCCATGAAGAGAACCTGTGCCGCTATTTTTTGCAGCGCTTACAGCAAATAGACGATGTGCAACTGTACGGTTCCACTCAGGCGGATTGCCAACGCCGCACGCCCACCTTTGCACTGACCTTTAAGCGACATGCCCCCGAACAGGTTGCGCGCCGATTAGGCCGGCACAATATCTGCGTCGGCAGCGGGCACTTCTATGCGCAAGGCTTAATCCAACGACTGAACCTGCAAGACAGCGGCGGCGTATTGCGCATTGGAATGATGCATTACAACACCCTGCAGGAAATCGACACGCTGTTTGAGCTGCTCGTTAGCGAAAGGTAGCAGCACATAGATCCACAAAGCCCAGCCCCCTGGCTGGGCTCATACGGCTGACACCCCTGCATATGGGTTAAGTCGGTAAGGGGCGAACATGTTCACCCGATTTAATCTGTTGATTATGTAATAGGGCGCAGCATGCAGTGCCCCTACTACGAAACAACAGAGCACTTTGCTAATGTTCCCTAAGGCAAACGCCCTCCTCCGTTGCCAAAAATATCCTTAACTCCGCTATTGACCCTCACGCTACGTCAGGTTTTAGTATCCCGGAACGCACAAGGGAGGAGCACACCGATGTTATTGAAAGTGGGCGAACTGGCCCGCCGTTCCGGCATTACCGTCCGGACGCTGCATTATTACGACAGCATTGGCTTGCTGGTTCCTTCTGCGCGTTCCGACGCCGGGTATCGGTTATACAACCGGGCTGACATCACTCGCTTGCACCACATTCAGGCATTGCGCCGAATGGGCGTCTCGTTGGCAGAGGTCGGGGCAATTTTGGCGCGTTCGGGGATGGCGCTCACTTCGGTGATAGAACAGCAAATCGTCATGCTGGAGCGGCAGTTGGAACAGACCGCCGCGCTGCGCGATCGTCTGCAGCATATGCATGCTCAGCTCACCGCCGGAGACGAACCGGAACTGAACGACTGGCTGACTACGTTGGAGTTAATGACCATGTACGATAAATATTTTACCGCAGACGAACTGGCCCAATTGCCTTTCTATCAGGCCGACCCGAGCCGCAATCAGGAGTGGGCCGAGTTGGTCAGCAGCATGCGCCAGTTGATCGATGGCGGCGTTGAACCGCAAGCGTTGCAGGCTCAGGCGCTGGCGCGTCGTTGGATGCTGATGCTGGAACGCGATACGGCGCGTAATCCGGCGTTTCTCACCCGACTCAACGCCATGCATGCCGATGAGCCCGCGATACGCGAACAAACCGGCATTACCCCGGCTATGACCGACTATGTGACTCGGGCATTCGCCGAAACCAAGCTGTCAATCTACCAAAAATACCTGTCGGCGGAAGAATACGCCCATGTGCGCCAGCACTACTTTACCCGCCTGCAGGAATGGCCGGCACTGATCGCCCAGTTCCATCAGGCGCTGAATGACGGCATACCGCCAGAGTCAGCGCGGGCAAAACAGCTGGCAGCCCAATGGCTTGAACTGTTCCAGTCCTACGCCGGTCCCCATCCGGCCACCCAGATGAAAATCCGCCAGGCCATGGAGCAGGAACCGACGCTGACGGAAGGCACCTGGCTGACCCCGCCGCTATTACGCTACCTGCAGCAGGCGGTGGCGCACTTCATGCGCGGCTAGCCCGGTTTTTTCCCCCGTCCGAATGCTGCTCGCAGCGGCTCCCGGCGCATGGCGAAGATCGTCATGCGCCATTTTTTCGTTTCGCGGATGGGTATAACTTTTTTTTATCTTCAGCATAAGAAAGCCCAATTTTCCTTGTCGCCTGGCGCGGCGCATAATGCGCTTATCTTCTGATTTCCAAGGTAAACATGAATCACTATGCCCCACACCGCTCCGCTGATCCTCACCGACGCTACGCCGGACGACATAGCCGCCATCCAACAGATTTACGCCCATCACGTGTTATTCGGCGCCGCTTCGTTTGAAGAAACGCCCCCCACGCAGGAAGAAATGCGACAGCGGCTGGGCAAAGTGCAAGAGGCCGGGCTGCCCTGGCTGGTGGCCAAGCGGGATCATCTCGTCGTGGGCTACTGTTACGCCACGCCTTATCGACCGCGTCCAGCCTATCGATTCACCGTGGAAGAATCGGTATATATCGCCGAAGGGCAACAGGGTCAGGGCATCGGCAAAGCGTTACTGATTGAGCTGATTGCCCGCTGCGAGCAGGGGCCGTGGCGCCAAATGTTGGCTGTCGTCGGCAATGCCGGGGAAAACCATGGCTCGCTGGCTTTGCATCAAAAACTGGGGTTTGGCAGCGTGGGGACGCTAAAGGCGGTAGGGTTTAAATTGGGTAAGTGGCGCGACACCCATATCATGCAGCGTGCGTTAGGCGCAGGTGGCGACAATCCCCCCTGATGGGCTTGCAGCGAGCAATTTGCGAATTATCGACTACAGTAAATAATGATTTCATCAGGTTAGCGAAAACTCGCGCCGTCATTCAAATCAATTGGGAGAGACGAATGAAAATCATTCTGTGGATTGTCGCTATTATCTTTATCGTTGGCCTGCTCACCATCACCGGCGTGTTCAAGCTGATCTTTTAAATGACCCCGCGCCGACAGGCGCGGGATTAGCTTAGGCCTTTAAACGTCCCCGGATCGCCCCCAGAGCCGAAACCACCAGCAGGACTACGCCGCCGGCAACCAGACCAAACACCACGTTGAGCAAGGCGGGAATCACGCCCTGCAGGATCTGACCGAAGGTAGGCACCACGGTGGCGTACGACGCCCAGTCCTCAAACAAATGGTGCACCGGCGGCAAGCCATGGGTCAGGATACCGCCCCCGACCATAAACATGGCGATGGTGCCGACTACCGACAGGGTCTTCATCAGATAAGGTGCCGCACTGACAATACCGCTGCCGATTGAGCGGGCCAGCGCACTGCTTTTACGGCTCAGATACAACCCCAGGTCGTCGAGTTTGACGATGCCGGCCACGATGCCGTAAACCCCCACCGTCATCACAATCGCGATACCGCACAGCACAATCACCTGCTGGCTGAAGGTCGCCCCGGCCACGGTACCCAGAGTAATGGCAATAATTTCGGCCGACAGCACAAAATCGGTGCGGATAGCCCCTTTCACCTTGCGTTGTTCATAGGCCGCCACGTCTTCATTGGCGTTCAGCGCCTCTTTATTCTCTTCCCCATCCTGTTTTTTGTGGGTCAGGCTGTGGAACACCTTCTCGAACCCTTCGTAACACAGGTAAGCCCCACCCACCATCAGCAGCGGCGTGATCGCCCAAGGAGCAAATGCGCTGATCAGCAACGCCAGCGGCACCAGGATCGCCTTGTTGATAAACGAGCCCTTGGCCACGCTCCACACCACCGGCAGCTCGCGATCGGCCTTTACGCCGGTGACCTGCTGCGCGTTAAGTGCCAGATCGTCTCCCAATACCCCGGCGGTTTTTTTCGCCGCCATCTTGGTCATCAGCGAGACGTCGTCCAGCAGTGAGGCAATATCGTCGATTAAAGTCAGTAAGCTACTTCCAGCCAAAGTGGTTCATCCTTTTCATATTCACGAGTCACGATCTCTTCGTCGAGATTCATACTACAACATTAATGATTGTCGATTTGCTAATGAATATTTTAGTGGAGAAATAACGATTGGGAGGAGAGGCGGGGGATAAACAGGAAGTATTGCTGGATGATTGCCCAGGTGGTTGCAGCAAATCATCCAGTGGGTGAAAGCGTATAGCCGTGCCGGTCATCAGGTTAACGCCCCCTAAGAAGCGGCGGTAACCGTTAAAAAAGATCACCCGGCATTCAGGCTGCTCTGGTTATTTTTCAAGGCTTCCAGCGCGCACTGCTGATCAAGATCCCCGCCCGGTGCCCCACCAATGCCAATGGCACCGATGACCAGGTCCCCAGATTTCACCGGTACGCCACCTGCCAGCAACAGGAAGCCCGGGATATCGCGCAGGTTTGCCGCCCCTGGGTTAGCCTGAGCATTCTTCATCACGTTTTCCGTCGGGTTTTTGGTGCTGAGGGCGGTAAACGCCTTCATGCGGCTGGCTTCGATCGTATGCGGACCGGCGTTATCCATTTTCTTGATGACAAGCGGGGTACCGGCGCGATCGACCAACGTGACGGCGACGTTATAGTTTTTCGCACTGCAGGCCTGAATAGCGCTCTGAGCCAGTTTATCGGCCAGGTCGAGGGAAAGGTTTTTTTCACTGAGAACGCCGCCGGCCATGCTGGCGAACGACGTCACGCTGCTGAGTAAAATGATGCTTGAAATGATGATTTTCATACTGGCTTGCTCCTTGCTTGTCCCTTGTGGATATCAGGAATAGTAAAAGGTGCAGCCGCAGCACACTATTGGCGTGATTACCTACGCGATTAAGTAATTTTACCTAGAATGCCCTTGGGACGGGACTTGCGCCCCATTTTCATCAATAACAAAGCGTTTTTACATTTTTTTCAGCAGCGCCAGCTCGCCATATTCGTTCATCAGTTTGGGCAGAGAGTTGACGTCCAGCTTGGCGAAGATATTGGCCCGGTGGGCCTCCACGGTGCGCGGCGACAGTGCAAAAACGCGAGCGATCTCCTTGCTCGAATTCCCCTGCATAATGTGCTCAAAAATATCCTGTTCGCGAGCAGTCAACGTAGCCAGCCGGTGTTGCATCAGGCGTATTTTTTGTTGCCGCTCCTGCAAGTTCTGCTGCTGTTCCAATGCGCTGCCGACCACTTCGAACAGTAAATCGGCGTCGATCGGTTTGGTCAGGAATTCGAAGGCGCCGTTTTTGAAGGCCCGGCGGCATAAATCAATGTTCGCGTGCCCGGTCATGATGATCACCGGGATCGCCAACCCTTGCCGTTGCCATTCCTCCAACAGCGTCAGCCCGGTTTTGCCCGGCATCCTGATATCCAGCAGCAGACAGCCGGTTAAACCATGCAGCTCACCGACGCCTTGCTGAAACGCCAGCGCACTGCTGTAAGTACGGGTTTGCCAACCGACGGTACCCAGCAAGGCGCTAAGCGAGGAGAGAATGGCCGGTTCGTCGTCAATAAGGTAAATGGTTTGGTTCATCATCTCTCCTCAGGGTGTATCGGTAACCAGAGTCGGAAGCAGGCCCCTTGCCCGACAATATTCGTCGCTTCGATGGTGCCGTTAAGACGTTGGATCAGCGTATCCGTCAAGGCCATTCCCAATCCTATGCCCTGGGCGCGCGTGGTGAAAAACGGCATAAAGACATGCTGTAGAGCCTGTTCCGATAGCCCTGGGCCACCGTCAGTCAGGGTTAAAGCAATCCCCTCGTCGGTGGCCGTGGCTGCCAGGTTGATCCAGGCCGTCCCGACAGCATTATTTTCTTGCGCCTGAATCGCATTGCTGGCGATGTTGTGCAGAATTTGCTCTATCCACAGCGGCGGAGCAAACAGCCTGGGCAAATTGTCAGGAATGCTGCTGTTAATTTTGACTTTATTGCCCCGAATTTCATTGTCCAACAGCGTCCTCACCCGGGCCCAGAGTGCGCCCAGCGCGACGGGTTGATAATCGACTCGCTCACTGGTCAGCTTCTGACGAAATTGCTGCAGCAATGCGTCGGTGCGCTTGATCTGAACCACGGCGGCCTCAAGCAACTGCGGCAGTTGTTCGGTGTGCTGTTGCCGAACCAGACGCAAGGCCGTTTGGTTGTAACTCAAAATCGCGGTGAGGGGCTGGTTAAGTTCATGCACGATACCGGCGGTCAGTTCGCCCAGGGTATTGAGCCGTGTGATCTCGGCGTAATGGGCACGCAGATCGGCGATATCTCGCCGCCGACGGTTGGTTCGATATTGGTTAATCAAGTAAAGCACCAGTCCCCAGAACAATGCAGGGGACAGGATCAGGGGCCAGGGCAGCGTAGCCCAGTTCGGATCGTCACCGGCGGCCAGCACAAAAGGCTGCGACTGGCTGGCTATCACCTTTTCCCATTGCCAATAGTAGGAAGCCTGCGCCGCCCCCCGCTCAAATAAGGTCTGACCGTTCCAACGTACCACCAGGTGCCGGAAGCCGTTTTCTCCCACCAATTCGTTCATCAATTGGTTCAGATCGATCAACAACGACTGGTTACCGGCATTGAGCCAGTAGCGCCCATTTTGTTCCACTACGATGAGCCGTCGCGGTTCAATACCAGGATGAGAACGCCAATGGATGATTTGCGGAAAGATCCTCTGCACTTCCCGGCTGTATTGGCTGGCCGGCAATAGCGGAATGATGGCGTCGTGCTGTGAAAGCTTCACCGTCACGTCGCGATAAAGTATACGAAAATCAGCGCTTTTCTCTTCGTACTGCTGCTGCAAAAAATAGGCTGTCAGCCCGCCGCTGGAGAGCAGAGCCAACGCTAACCAGCCCATTATCTTGAACATACCCATCCATCCCTGCGCAAATTTTCTGAACGCTTAAATACCATAAAAGAGCGGGTGCGGGTATCTCAGCCGGCATCACCGGCAGGCACGTTCAGTTGCCAGGACAGGCCAAAGCGGTCGTTCAACCATCCGAAGCGCGCGCTGAAACCATAATCATCAATCGGCATAAGCACCTCGCCGCCCTCTGCCAAGCGGGCGAAAATCCTTTCAAGCTCCGCCTCGGTGGCCAAGTTCACATGAAGCGAGACCGCCGGGGTAAAGCTGAAGTCATGGCTGACCGGGCTGTCAATAAACACCAGATTATGCCGATCAAAATCGATGGTAGCCTGCTTGATCCGTCGCGGCCCGCCATCGCGTTCATCAAAATGCAGCAGTTGCTGAACCTGGAAACCGGCAAACAGTTCGCTATAAAGATCTATCGCCTGTTGGGCCTGGCCCTGAAACATGACAAAGGTAGAAACGTGGCTCATGGGATGCTGCCCTCGCGTGCAATATGGTATTAATTGATGATAGCGGATGGATACGCCTTCACGGCGATTGAAAGGAGGAAATATGACCGTCATCCACCGTCAGGCCCAATTGAGCGATCTTGCCGGCCTGCAGGCGCTGTACAGAGAGTTACGCCCGCAGGATCAGCCGCTGCGCCCGGATAATGCCCAGCGTACTTTGCAACGCCTGCTCGACAATCCGGCGATTCGTCTGGTGGTCAGCGTGGTCGATGACCAACCGGTGGCGACCTGCATGCTGGCGATGGTGCCGGGGCTAGTGAATCAGGGGCAACCCTTCGGCATCATTGAGCACGTGGTCACTGCTCAGGCGCATCGCGGACAAGGTATTGCTTTAGCGATGCTTGAATACGCATTGCAACTGGCATGGCGGAAAGGTTGCTACAAAGTGATGCTGCTTTCCGGTCAACAGCGCACCGGGGCACATCAGCTGTATCTGCGCGCCGGGTTCGACGGCGATCGGGAGCGGGGTTTTGTGATCCGGCGCCCTGAGGGACGGTAACGGCCTGCGAACAGCTCCGCAGGCCACAGCATCGATTATTCGGTTTCGTTCTTCGCCAGACGGGCGTCTTTCTGCCGACGGTAGTCACGGGCAGCGGCAGGGATTGGCGTCACCTTACCGGTTTCGATCCAACTGCGCAGGCGGTTGGCATCGGCGAAGTGGGTATACTTGCCAAACGCGTCCAGCACCACCAGCGACACGGAATGGCTGCCGATCATGGTGCGCATCGCCAGGCAGTGTCCCGCTTCGTTGGTGAAGCCGGTTTTGGTCAGCTGGATGTTCCATTTCGGGTTGTATACCAGATGATTGGTATTGCGGAACGGCAGCGTATAGTTCGGATCCTTGAAGCTCGCCATGCGTTCGGTGGTGGTGCTGAGCTGGCCAATCAGCGGATATTGCTTGGTGGCGATCAACAGTTTGGTCAGGTCGCGGGCGGTAGAGACGTTTTTGATCGACAGCCCGGTCGGTTCCACATAACGCGTGTTGGTCATGCCCAGCGCCCTGGCTTTGGCGTTCATCGCTTTGATAAATGCACCGTACCCACCCGGGTAATGATGCGCCAGACTGGCGGCAGCACGGTTTTCCGACGACATCAGCGCCAACAGCAGCATATCTTTACGGCTGATCTCACTGTTCAGCCGTACGCGCGAATAGACCCCTTTCATCTCCGGCGTCTGGTGAATATCCACCGACAGCATTTCATCCAGCGGCAGATGGGCGTCCAGCGTCACCATTGCCGTCATCAGCTTGGTGATGGAGGCGATCGGCACCACTTCATCCGGGTTGCGGGCATACATCACTTTGTGGGTCTGCATATCCACCACCATGGCGCTGCCGGAAGCCAGCTCAGGCTGGGCGGCCCGGGTGACGGCGTTATTTTCGCTGGCCAGCGCGCGCGGCGCGAAGCCTGCCCCTGCCTGCAAAGCGAGCAGGGCTAGTACCAAAACACGTTTTTTCACATGCATTACTCTGTCACTGAAGAAGATGAAGGTCTTATTTGGCCGAATTATATGTGAGGGATCTTCCGTTGGCACTGGGATTATGTCAGCCGATTTGTGACAAATTCTGTCGGAGAGATAATTGCGCAAACCGCGAGCGCTCTGGGATGAACGCCCGCGCTGAAAAAGTTACAGTGCCGGTTGCCAGGCCGACTGCGGCAACAGGTACAACCCAGGGGCCTGGCGTGCGCCGTCCCCGACGATATGGCCAATGCCTGCAGCCATCACCGCCAGCGTCACATCGAAGGCATTCAGGCTGTCGCCGTAGCCCGCCGTCAGATTGAACATTGAACCGTTGGCCAACAAGTACAACTGTTTGTCGCCAAGTTGGTAGGCATTCACAAACGGCATAGGCTCGCTGTGTGGCAGGTTCTGCAGGAAACCGACGTCAATTTCCGCCGTTACATGGCCGACGTTGAGGATGAACACCCCGTCTTTCGCCTGTTGCAGATGCTGCGCTGACAGCACGTTTTTTGCCCCGGTTGCCGTGGCAATTACATCGGCCTGGCTGACTGCACTGGCCAAATCAACGACCGCCCAGCCGTCATAACGCGCCTGCAGCGCACGCGCCGGATCGATTTCCGCCACGATCACCTGGCCGCCGTAAGCTTTCGCCGCGGCCGCAACGCCCTGCCCAACCAAACCATAGCCAATCACCAGCACGCATTTCTCATGCAGCGTCAAATGGGTGGTCTGGAAGAAGGTGTGCCAGGCGGTCAAGCCGACCATGTGACGGTTATGCAGCCCTTCTTTTACCGGCAAATCGTCCCAGTTAAAAATAGGATAGCGCGGTGCCATACCGTTCAGTCGACTGATGCCGGAACCTGTCGCTTCCAGCCCGGCGATAATCTGCGGGCCGTCGGCAGACTGGTGCAGGCGGGTAGTCAGATCCGCCCCCATTTCGCACAGGTGGGTAGGCCCCCAGGCCAGCGCGCGGTCAAACGATGCCGACCAATCGGCGTCGCTCATGTCGCGCCAGGCGTGAGCCTGTGCCCCACGGCGTTCCAGCCAGGCGACCACGTCATCCTGCACCGTGGTCGGGTTGCAGGTGGTCAGATAGATGGCAGCGCCCTTATCCAACAGACCCGCCACCAGCGGGGCCATTTTCAGATCCAGGTGCATATTGCACGCCAGACGCACGCCGCTTAAATCCGGCAGTGCAGCAACGGCCGCCCGGGTACGCGGCATGTGGCGCATCGCCCAGTTCAGCTCACTTTCAAAATCCTGATACATCTGTCGCTCCTCTACTGCGCCGCGCCACCGGGGCACGGCAGAATGATTTAACCGCTGCGGCTCAGGCGCTTTATCGCCTGGGGCGACAGGCCAAACAGACGGATGAAGGCCCGCCGCATACGCTCCGGGTCACTGAACCCGACGGCGCGGGCGATGCTCTCCAGCGCTTCGTGACCTTCTTCAATCCTGACCCTGGCGGCCTCGACTCGCAATTGTTCAATCACCTTGGCCGGCGTCTGGCCGGTTTCGGCGCGGAACAAGCGGCCAAACTGCCGCTCGCTCAGACAGGCGGCGTCCGCCAGATCGCCCACCGTCAGCGGATGATGGAGGTGTTCGCGAGCATAAGAGAGCGCGTTGCGAATGCGATCTGAAGACGGGTTGAGCTCCAGCAGCAAGGAATACTGCGACTGCCCGCCCGGACGCCGGTGATACACCACCAGTTGCCGCGCAACACTGGCCGCCAATGCGCTGCCGAGATCTTCCTCGACCATCGCCAGCGCCAAATCGATACCGGCAGTGATGCCCGCCGAAGTCCAGATCGCACCGTCGCGAATATAAATACGATTGCTGTCGACGCGGATACGCGGATAACTCTGTTGCAGCCGTGCGGCATGGTACCAATGGGTAGTCGCGCGCTTGCCGTCCAGCAACCCGGCAGCCGCCAGTATAAATGCGCCGGTGCACACGCTGGCCATGCGCCGCGCCTGCCGGCTTTGCCGGTGCAGAAACGCCAATAGCCCCGCCGACTGGGTGGCGACGACGTTGCCGCTGCCTCCGGCAATCAATAGCGTATCAATGCGATGTTCGCCAAACGGCTGAGTGAGCACTTCCACACCCGAAGAGCTCTCCACGCTGCCGCCCCGTTCCGAGAGCGGCAGACACCGGTAGGCCTGGGTCGCCGTAAACTGGTTGGCATTATCAAAGGCCGCCAATGGCCCGGCGAAGTCGAGCAGGTTAAAGCCGGGGAAGACCACAAAGCCGATATTTTTCATCATGGCTCTTTTTGAGGGTTATCCGTCATATCAGCCAAAAACAGGGTCGCTATTATTACCCAAAGCAAATGACAAAACTGAGGCGAATATCATGTCTGAACCATTAGTGATTGTTTTTCCGATCTATCAGGGCGTCACCCAACTGGACTTTACCGGGCCACTGCAGTTCTTGCGACACATGCCGGGGGCCGAAATTGTCGTGGCCTCCGTCGGTGGCGCAGATATCAGCGCCGAAGGATTGTACTTTACCCAGTTGCAGAAGCTGGAAGAGGTCACGCGCTGCGACGTGCTGTGCGTACCGGGCGGCGCCGGCTGCACCCAGGCGCTGGAAAACGACGCCTTTATGAGCCAGATCCGCCGTCTGGGACTTGATGCCCGCTATCTGACCTCCGTGTGTACCGGTTCGCTGATCCTGGCCGCTGCCGGTTTGCTGCAGGGCAAACGCGCCGCCTGTCACTGGAGCATGCGCGAAAGCCTGGCGCTGTTCGGTGCCCTCCCCAGTCATGCCCGGGTAGAGCGTGACGGTAACGTCATCAGCGGCGGCGGCGTGACTGCCGGCATCGATTTCGCCCTGGCATTAATCGCCGAATTGCACGATGAGGAAACCGCGCAAATGATCCAACTGTATCTGGAATATGCGCCGGCACCGCCTTTCCAGGGAGGGACGCCGGAACTGGCGCCGGCGCATGTTCTGGCTCGGGTTCAGGCGCAAATGGCCGACAGTTTGCGGCAACGTCGGGCGTTAGTGGCGCAGATTGCCGCCCGCGGCTAGCGCACAGGGCGTATACTTCACCTTATGTGTTAAAGACATAGGGGATCAGAATGGCGGATTTAGCCCACTACATTACGGACTACGGTTATTGGGCGCTGTTTATCGGCTGTCTGGCCGAAGGCGAAACCATCACGCTGCTGGGCGGCATTGCGGCACATCAGGGACTGTTACATCTGCCCTGGGTTATTGCGGTGGTGGCGTTGGGCGGCACGCTGGGGGATCAACTGCTGTTTTTCCTGGGCCGTCGCTTCGGCGGACGGGTCATTTCACGCATGAAAAGCCAGGAAAAACGCATCGAACGCGCCAGAAAGCTGATCGCACGCCACCCAATGCTGTTCGTGATTGGCGTACGTTTTATGTATGGCTTCCGCATTATCGGCCCGGTTCTGATCGGCGCCAGCAAGCTGCCGCCGTCGCGCTTTGTACCACTGAACATTCTGGGCGCCATCCTGTGGGCGACAATCTTTGTGCTGCTGGGCTATTTTAGTGGCGAGGCGATCGGCCGCTTTATCTCGGGCTTCGACAAAAGACTCACCAGCGTGCTGTTCTGCGCGCTGGTGATCGCCGCCATTCTGCTAGTACGGTTTTGGTGGCGCCGTCGGCATGCCGATTAAGCTTATCGGTTCAGCATCAGTTTCACACCGAGCAAGGCCAACACTCCGCCGCCTACCCGATCGAACCAGGCTTTAAAACGCAGGTAGGCGCGACGCGGACGTGGTGATGACAACACAAAGGCCACGAAGGCATACCAGAGGACGTCAACCGTCAGGGCGATCACCGGCAGAATAATGTACATCAGCGGCGAGATTTTATGGCTGAGCAAGGCGGCAAACACGCTGCCGAACACGATGGCGGTGTTCGGGTTGCTCAACTGGGTCAATAGCCCCGTGGTAAAGGCCTTGCGAAGGCCCAGAGACTGCGCGCCGACGGCCTCCACGTTCAACGGTTGACTCGCCCCACGCAGCATTTTGAACGCCAGGTAGACCAGGTAAGCGCCCCCCAGCACTTTCAGCGTGGAGTACAGCCATGGCAATGCCAACAGCAATGACTGAAGCCCCAACAGAGCCACCAGTGCAAAAATAAAGCAGCCGACGCCCATACCCAGCGCGACTGCCATACCGTCGCGGCGAGACGATGCCACGGCCGTACGCGCCACCAGAATAAAGCTTTGTCCCGGACTCATTGCCCCCAGCGCAATGGCGCCAGTAATGCTCAATACCGATAATGCCGTCTCGCTGATCATGCTTTCCGCCCCTTCGTAAATGCCACGGTTCAAAGTAGCCCAGCGATGAAAACAAAAGCAATACGGCCGCCGGGATTATTCCGCCTGCGACGCGTCGCGCATCAGGGCCACCAGTTCGCGGGCGGCCTTATCCAACGGTCGGCTTTTCAGCCAGACAAGGTGTATCGGCAATCGCAGCTCATTTTTGGTGTTTTTAAATTTCAGCCTGATCAACCGCCCCTGAGCTAACAATGGTGCGGTCAGCGATAGCGGGAAATTGCCCCACCCCAAACCCGCCTCGACCATGTTCAGCGCCATCGGCAGGCTGTCGGTGCGCCAGTAAGATTCCGCCACCCGCGGCCGCAGATCGGCGATCGGCAAATCACGGCTGGCCACCATTATCTGCCGCACGTTGACCAAATCCTCGAGGAACAGCTCATCCGGCGCCCCGTGCAACGCCGGGTGCCGTGGCGAAAGCATGGCAACCAGCGATTCCGCGCCGACGAAGTGAAACTGTTCCTGGCTGTTGATGTTAAGTCCGCCAAATGCCAGGCAAACGTCGACTCGCTCTTGATGCAGCATATGCACCACGTCATCCTGCGGAGCGGTCAGCACTTCAATATTCAGCAGCGGATAGCGCTCCGCCAGCGTGTTGATCGCCGTCAGCAGGCCACTGCTATTGATGTCCGAGGCAACGCCAATCGACAAAGTGCTCTCCAGCCCTTGCGACAGTTCGATAGCGTGGTTCTGCAACTGCTTAAGCTGTTCGGCTATCAGTCGCGCATGGGGTGCCAGGGCCAATGCCAACGCGGTCGGCACCGGCTCGCGGTGCGAACGATCAAACAGTTGAAACCCCAGTTCCGCCTCCATATTGGCGATCCCCATACTCACCGCCGAAGGTACGCGGCGCAGCGAACGGGCCGCGGCGGAAAACGAACCGCGATCCAGTACCGCCAGAAACAGCTCTATATTATCGCTGGAAAAATTCATTGCGCCTCCTATCAGTAAAACTGACAGCTCCTGACTTTTTCTATCAATGTGATTGACGTTATCTTACCCGCCAGACGGCAAAAGGTCACTCGACCACAAAGCCAAGAAATCAGTCAGGAGATGAGTAATGCAAGGCGTTAAACGCAAACTGGTGTATGTCACCGCCTATGAAATTATCGGCATGGCGATCTCAGCGCTCGGGCTGGCGCTGCTTTCCGGCAGCGCCCCCAGCAGCACCGGGCCGCTGGCGGTGATCATTACCACTATCGCCGTCACCTGGAACTTCATCTACAACTCGCTGTTTGAGCTGTGGGAAAGTCGCCAGGCCTCACGCGGCCGTACGCTTAAACGCCGTATTCTGCACGCCGTAGGCTTTCAATTAACGTTAGTGGTTTACCTGATCCCGCTGATTGCCTGGTGGATGGGGATTACGCTGTGGCAGGCGCTGCTGCTGGATATGGCCCTGATAGTGATTATCCCGTGCTACACCTTTGTGTTTAACTGGGTGTTCGACAAGGTATTCGGCCTGCCGACTTCGGCTCTGCCGGCCGGTGAATCCGCCTAAAAATCGGCCAAATCTCTCCGTTTATTATCTCCCGCCTGCGGACAATATCACCACAGGTTGGGAGGTCTTATTATCCCCCTCCTTTCACCTCACCCATTAATAAGAAAAATTCCCTGTAGTTTGCACGGTAATTATTATTATGTGATTTTAATCACTTTTTATTCCTCGATATTTCCGTCTTGATAAAATCAACCATCCTATTGAATAATATATTCTTTTATATATAGAACAAAAAACAAACACACTTGTTCACGATTTATACGCAGGATTTTTTGCCACATTTACTGAGAAAAGGTAGCATGCTTCGCCGTTATTTCGTGGCGGCTTGTATACACAATAAACAGCAGAATGATGCCATGACCTCATTCTCATAACGATTGTCCATAGCAATCGTTTGCTCTGAAGCCAGAGCAGGGTAATTCCATAGACAGGTAAACAGGACGGATAATGCAATCAAATAAAAAGTCTGCGCATGACAAGCACGCAGCCAGAAGACGATGGTTAGACTCCCATGAATCCGGTTATCACAAAAGCATGGGCAATCGACAAATACAGATGATCGCTATCGGCGGTTCAATCGGTACCGGCTTGTTCCTCGGTACCGGTGGCCGTCTGGAATTGGCCGGCCCGGCACTGGCGCTGGTCTATCTGGTGTGCGGTATTTTCTCTTTCTTCATTCTGCGCGCATTGGGCGAATTGGTTCTGCATCGCCCGTCCAGCGGCAGCTTCGTGTCTTATGCCCGTGAGTTTCTCGGCGAAAAAGCCTCTTACGTCGCCGGGTGGATGTATTTCCTCAACTGGGCAATGACCGGCATCGTCGATATCACCGCGGTGGCGCTGTACATGCACTACTGGGGCACCTTCGCCGACGTCCCGCAATGGCTGTTCGCGCTCTGCGCCCTCGGCGTGGTTGCCACCATGAACATGATCGGCGTGAAGTGGTTCGCCGAAATGGAGTTCTGGTTCGCCCTGATCAAAGTCGTCGCCATCGCATTGTTCCTGGTGGTGGGGGTCGTGTTCCTCGGCACCGGTACCCCGGTGGCCGGCAATACCACCGGCCTGCACCTGATTACTGAAAACGGCGGCATGTTCCCGCACGGGCTGCTGCCAGCGCTGGTGTTAGTGCAGGGTGTTATCTTCGCCTTCGCCGGGATTGAGCTGATTGGCACCGCCGCCGGTGAGTGTAAGGATCCGGCCAAAATGATGCCAAAAGCGATCAACAGCGTGATCTGGCGCATTGGCCTGTTCTACGTCGGTTCGGTGGTACTGTTGGTGCTGCTGCTGCCGTGGAACGCCTACCAGGCGGGCCAAAGCCCGTTCGTTACCTTCTTCAGCAAGTTGGGCGTGCCTTATATCGGCACCATCATGAATATCGTGGTGCTGACCGCAGCACTCTCCAGCCTCAACTCCGGCCTGTACTCCACCGGCCGTATCCTGCGTTCACTGTCGATGGGCGGGTCAGCGCCGAAATTCATGGCCAAAATGAGCAGCCAGCAAGTGCCCTACGCCGGCATTCTGGTGACCTGCGGCATCTATGTGATTGGCGTTTTGCTGAACTATCTGGTGCCTTCGCGGGTGTTTGAGATCGTTCTGAACATCGCTTCGCTGGGCATTATCGCCTCATGGGCGTTTATCATCGTGTGCCAGATGCGTTTGCGTAAAGCCGTACGCGAAGGTCGCGCCCAGCCGGTATCCTTCAGAATGCCCGGCGCGCCCTTCACCTCTTGGCTAACGCTGGCATTCCTGCTGGCGGTCGTCATCATGATGGCGTTCGACTACCCGAACGGCACCTGGACTATCGCCACCATTCCGGTGCTGGCGGTGCTGCTGACGCTGGGCTGGTTCGGCCTGCGCAAGCGGGCTCAGGAAGTGAAGCTGGAACAGCAGGCTCACGAAGAAGCCCACCACTGAGTCTCTTAACTGCCCCTTTCGGGGCAGTTATTCGTAGTAGGGGCGCTGCATGTCGCGCCCTACCGCATAATCAATTGGTTAAATCGGGTCGAATATGTTCGCCCCCTACCGGTTACCCCTTAAGCGGGCTTGTCAGCCCCCTGAATTTTTTGTTCTTAGAGTCGGCCGTAAAAGGTCATTCTGGCGCTCTCCGACAGCGCGATATCCGGCTGGGCATTGTAGGCCAGCACCACCAGCATGCGGGTGGTATCGCCTTCGGTTGGCGTGACGCGGTGCATGGCATTGCGCCCCCGGAACAGCACCAAATCCCCCTCTTCGATCGCCAAGGTCTTAACCGCCCGTTCGCCGTCCAATACCTGCGACACGCCAGCGTAATTCATCTCCCCACGATCGGCATCCCGCAGGTTTTCCACGTACTCGAATTGCCCACCGGCGCGCGGTTTCTGGATCAGCAGCGTGATGGCAAACGACGAATTGTCAAAATGCCAGCCCAGCTCCTGCCCGCGATGGGCATAATGCAGATTGATTGAAGACAGCCGATCGGCGTAAGGATACAGCTGTTGTTCTTGCAGTACCGCACAGAGGAAATCGCGGAAGGATTGCGCATCGTACAGCGTACGCAGCGGCGACTGCGCCGGGATATCCTCGTCGGTAATACACCCCTTGGAAGAAACCACCAGCCGGTTGCGTGGGTGATCGGCCGGCAAGGCGTCGTCCTGCGGCTTCAGGTAGACATTGTGCTTGCTGGCGGCATAAAACGCCGCAGGGCTGTGCTCTGCCCCCTCCAAACGCACCGTCGCCAGCGCCGCGGCGGTCAAAAAGCCCGGCAGCACCAGCGCCCCTGCCGCATCCAGCGTCGCCCTGCAACGGGCCTGAAAGGCAGCATCGCCAATCGGGTTGGCGGATAAATCAATGATATGAGCAAGTTGCTGCATGCTGAACTCCTGAGGGCATAAGGGCCGGATAACCTCACTGTAGCGAATGTCGGATTGCCGTAATAACAAAAATGCGTTAAGGATGAGCTAACCAATTCTTAGCGATAGCCACCATGAACGCACCTTCCCGCAGCCGCCTGCCCAAACTGAGCGCCATTCTGGCGTTTGAAACCGCCGCCCGTACCGGCAGCCTGGCCAGAGCGGCAGACAGCCTGGCGCTGACCGCCGCCGCCGTCAGCCAGCAGATCCGCCAGCTCGAGCAGCATCTGGGCATCACACTGTTTATCCGTGCCAAAAGCGGCGTGACGCTGACTGAACAAGGGGCGGATTATCTGGCCTACGTGCAGCAGGCGTTTGAAACGCTGCGCGTGGCGCAGCAGCATGTCGATCGCCAACGGGGCCAAGAGGCATTGACGATTTTTGCCTTGCCGGCCCTGGCGTCAAAATGGCTGAACCCGGCCATCGGCAAGTGGCTGAACCAGCATCCGCAGATGGATATTCGTCTGCACGCCACCCACGCCGAGGTCGATTTTGCCGCTTCAACGGCGGATTTTGCCCTGAGCTTTGGCGATCAGGGCTATCCATTGATGGAAAAAGTGCGGCTGTTTCAGGACTGCGTGCAGCCGGTGTGTAGCCCGCAGTTACAGAGCATCAGCGACTGGACTCAACAGCCGCTGATTCAGGTGGATTGGGGAAAGGAGAGCCAGTTTCTGCCGGGCTGGCATGAGTGGTTCAGCGCCGCCGGGTTACCACCGCCGCAGCGGCGCGGCCTGACTTATAATCTGACCTCGCTGGCGATTGACGCCGCGGTTGAGGGCCACGGCGTTTTGCTCGGCCAGCAGCAGCTGATCCAGCGTGAACTGGCTCAGGGAACCCTGGTGCCGCTGGCAGAACCGACGCTACCGCTGAGCAAGCCTTACTATGTGGTCTACCCGCAACGCACGCTGGACAAACCCAAAGCCGCCGAATTTCTGGCGTGGCTGCAAAGCATCGCACCGGCGGACGGCACGCGGTAAGCGGCGTCGCAATGTTTACCCGTCTTTAGACATCATCTCGCCCAGCAGCAGATTCGTCGCGCGCGGCAGATAAACTTCGTTGCCTGCGCCAGGCGTGAGCGTCAATTCGCCAATGTAGATCTGGTCGCGAGTGAGATAAAAATCGACGCGGCAATAATCCAGATCCGCCGAGACCGCTTTCGCCACCTGGATCATTTCATCCCAAAACGCCGGTTTCTGGTTCAGCGTATTGATCTGCGGAATGTCACCCTGGGTGAAAAAACAATGGTGGGCATATTCGTCCAAAAACTCCAGCGAAGTCGGCTCAGGCCCGCCACGTAACAACTCAACGAATAAATAAGAGTATTTGCCATTAAACACGTGCACTTTGTAATCTATCAGCTCACCGTCACATTCAATATCCAGCAGCTCCTCAACAATAATTTTCTGCGGAATATTGGCGTAGTGTTTTTCTCGGAATCTTTTCCAATAGGTTATTCCAGACCATTCACTAAGAATTTTCGTAATATCCTGATAGGTGACCTTGCTTTTATCTTTAACTATCTTGACCTGCTGAGAGGCATTATTGGTTTTGATAACAAATGATTGTGGCAAGGCCAGGTAGTCCCGTTCGCTAAAATTATCTACGATCATGATAATAGGCGTTAGGTATTTATCTGAAACCCGCTGAGAAATATACTCTCTTACCGCCACCTTATCCGCTAACATACTGAAATCATTATGCGGGTAGCGCATGCGATGATAAATCTTCTCTGAAAATGTTTTCGGGTTTTTGAAGCTAATCCAAGAGCCGTGGGCAAGATAATGGCTGACTTGGTAATAGATAAAATCGGGTGCCGCCCGATAGAGTCGTTTTGCGAGTTTTCTCATTCTTCTCTTTCTTCCATGAACATAGCATACGCAGGAATGCTTCTCACATTCCGATTATTGCATCTCAATTATAAAACCCTGCGGGGCATCCCTTACAGTGGGTAAGGGAATAATCGGACGATTCCTATTATTAGAGGCGACAGGGAAAGTACCAATGAAATTAAAATTCATAGATATCAATATTGTGAGAAATGCGTTTTGGATGATATCCGAAAAAATGGTCTCTATTCTGGGGGTCATTTTCATTACCGCCTATATGGCGAAATACATCGGCCCGGAAAGCTTCGGCAAGATCACCTTCGCTACCGCTATTTTCGCCATTACCCAAACGCTGGCGCTGCTGGGCTCCGATACCGTGCTGTTCAAGCGGATTAGCCGCAACCCAGGTTCCGGAACCGCCCTGATGTTCTCCACCAACCGGCTGCGACAGGGCTGCTTTGTGCTGCTCTCTGCGGCAATATTGATTTACACCGGGCTGCGTGAAGATTTCATTACCTTCTATTTTTGCGCCGCCACCTTTGTCGCCAGCTTCTTCTCGCTCAGAGACGTGTTCACCATTTATCACGACGCCCGGCTGGAATCACGCTTCAATACGCTGGCTAACGTAGCCGGGTTGGGCAGCGCACTGCTGGTGCGTTATCTGATTGTTTTTCTTGATCTGCACCTGTATTTCCTGGCAATCCCGATCGTGATGGTTTACCTGATCCCCTACCTGATTCGCCACCATATCTACCACCGCCGTTACCCGCGCTTTGTCGCGCCAAAACGCGTACGGCGTAAATATGTGCGCTATTTGCTCGCCAGCGGCTTGCCACTGGCGGTTTCCAATGTCTCCATTGCCATTTATACCCGGCTGGCGCAGCTGTTCCTGATGTGGTTCGTCTCGGCACAAGCGCTGGGCATTTACTCGGTTGCCATCACCCTGGCAACCGCCTGGATGTTTGTTACCGATGCGGTGATCACCTCGTTTTTCGCCAAAATCTTCGCCTATCACCGCGATGACGCAATGCGCACCGCCGCCAAACTGAATGGGCTGGTGCTGGCCATCGCCGCCGCCATCGTGGCCGGTATCGTTTTGCTTGGCAAACCGGTCATCGTGTTGCTGTACGGGGAGCAATATTTGGCAGCCTATCCGGCGATGGGCGTCTTGGCGATTTCAACGCTGCTTTCCGCGTTGGGCACCGTAGCCTACAAATACATTGTGCTCTTCTCCGGCTATGGCTTCCTGTCGAAGAAGATGTTTCTGGTGTTTATCATCAACATTCCGCTGTCGTACTTTCTGATCCGCCAGTACGGCATGATGGGCGCCGCTTATAGCACCCTGCTGACAGAGCTGTTGTCACTGACCCTGCTTAACTACGTCTTCCGCCGTGGCGCGGTATTGCAAATGCATCTGCGTTCGCTGAACCCCTGGACCTATATCAGACGCACTCAGCACGCCGGTTGAGGTTGGTAGGCTTCGGGGAGCAAAGCACATTTATCTGCATGAAACCGTTAATTTATGGGATAGTTTGTGCCCGGTACATGCGAGGTAGAACGTGGGTATGGATCTCTCTGACAGGCATATTCTTATTGTGGGCGCAGGCATTATCGGCGCGACCATCGCTTATCATTTGGCTCGCCGTGGTGTGAAGGTCACCGTCATTGACCAACACCACCCGGCATCAGGTGCCACCGGCAGCTCTTTCGGCTGGATCCACAGCACGGTGAGTGATGATGCGCCCGATGTCCTGCTTCGCCGCGCGTCCGTGGCCGACTGGCATCGGCTGGAGAAAGAAGTGCCGGAGCTTTGGCTGCATTGGGCCGGCGCACTGAGTTACGACAGCGATTCATTGGCGGCTCAGGCCCATGAAAAAATGCTTGAGCAATCCGTGATCTCCCAGCTTGAACCCGCGATGAATAATCCGCCTCCACAGGCTTATTATGCAAAACAGGATGGCGCCGTTGACCCTATCGACGCCACCCACGCCTTGCTGGATAGGGCTTGCCGCCTCGGCGCTGTATTAAAAACCCAGACGCCGGTCATCGGACTCGTCAGGGAAGGCGATGCCATTACCGGCGTTGACACCCTGCAGGGAACGTTCAACGCAGATTGTGTCGTGCTGGCCTGCGGAACGGGTATTTCCCCTTTGCTAAACGCCATTGGCATCTCACTTCCGATTAAAGCTTCGCCGGCAATTTTGCTGCGCTACAGCACGCAGGACCACGTCATCAATACCCTCATTTCAGGGGATGATATAGAAGTTCGCCATGCCCGCAACGGCGATATCCTGGCCGCTGAAGATTATCCGGCCGTTGGTGGTGCTGATGAGATGGCTTCCGACACCTTGGCGGCAATAGCCAAAAGGTTGAAAGGGACAGGATCCGCACGCCTGCTCAGCCAATCGGTGGGACAACGGCCCGTACCCGAGGACAAATGCCCCGTCATGGGGTTTATCGGTGAGGTTACTGGGCTTTATGTGGCCGTGATGCATCCGGCGGTAACCTGCGCCGCCACGGTTGGAAGGTGGGTCAGTGAAGAACTGATCGACGGTAAAAATCGGGAAATCCCCGAGCGTTATCGACCCACGCGTTTTTGCGAAAAATAGCAGGCCACGCAGTAAAACCGGGCGAAATTCAGGGTTGGAATGAATATCGCCCGCTCAGATCATCAATGCAAACAACGGCCCAAATTAAGACGCTGCTGGTTATGGGTTAGGTCACTTCATATGCAGCACCAGGGCGCCAGCCAGTACCGTCAGCACGCCTGCCCACTGCAAGGCAGATAGCCGCTCGCGCAGTAACAGCGCGCCGAGCAGTGCGGCAATGCCGCCAGACAGGGTGCTCAACACCGTCACAATCGCCAGCGATCCGCTACCGGCCCCCTTGGCAAATGCGCTAAAGCCCGCCAGACTCAGCAGGCTGGCCAGCAGCAGCAGTCCTCCTTGTCGCCAGTTAGGTCGGCTTACCAAAGCGCGTCGGTCAGTATTCAGCGCTAGCACAGCCGTCAGCCCCACCGTATAACCAAGCCACAGGCTAAGGCTCGGCCCCAGCACCGGCAGCGTGTATTTCCCTTGTAACCAGAAACCGGTGCCATAACAATAGGCGGCGATCAACGCAAAGGTCACTGCGGGCAAAGTCGAGCGCGATCTGCCCGGCTGACGACCCGGGCTCACGGCAGTCAACATGACGCCCAGCAGACACACCGCCAGCCCTGCCAGGGTCAAAGCTCCCAGCCGTTCACCGCTGATCCACGATAACAGCGTAGTGACCGCCCCGTAGCTGGTGACCAGCGGCGCCACCATCGCCGCCTTGCCGATAGCGAAGGCCTGCGACAGCGCAAGCGTTCCCCCCACTGTCAGGCAAGCGGCCAGCAACGCCAGCCCCCAAATGGAAGCTGAAGCTTCTAACCAAGGGGCCGCAGTGGCCCATAACCACGCGCTAAAAATCACAAAGCCGATCGCCTGCGAGAAAAATACCGCTCTGCGCACCCCCACAGCTCGGGCGTTAATGCCGATCAAAAAATCCGTGCTGCCCCAGCACAGCGCGGCGGCCAGCCCCATCATTACGTCCACGCGATACTCCCGTCCGATTGTTGCCCCAAAAGTAAGCAAAAAATCGCTTGTGGAACATCGATAGATTGGCAATATGGTTGAATGAAACTCAAGCTGAACGCTCAACCTCGCCTGCCGTCGCTGAAAGCCTTGCATACCTTCGAGGTTGCTTCCCGCTGCGCCAGTTTTACCGAAGCGGCGGAAGAGTTGAACGTGACGCTGGGTGCGGTCAGCCGCCAGATACGTCATCTGGAGAACGAGCTGGGGGTGGAACTGTTTCACCGCAAGGGCAATGCGGTAGCGCTTAACGATACCGGAAAAAGGCTGGCGATTGATGTCACCCGCGCGCTGACGCTGCTGCAAAAAGCCAGTGACCGCGCCCGACCGGAGCAGCAGCAAACGCTGAAACTGACCTGTACCCTGGGGATCGCCAGCCATTGGCTGGCGGCACGTTTGCCGGCGTTACGTCGTGCCGACCCCGATGTTTCGCTGGTGTTGGATGCCAACGAAAGCTTACGCGATCTGGCCAGTGGTGAAGCCGACATTGCTATCCGCTATAGCCCCACGGACAACCCGCCGCCACACTCGCACGAACTCCTCGCCGATGCCTTCGCCCCGCTGGCAAGCCCAAGCTTTCTCGCCGCCCATTCAGCGCCGATCGCCGCCGCTGACTTGGCATCGTTGCAGCTGATCCATTCGCCGTGGAAAGACGGGCATAAGCTCGGCGTTGCCGGTTGGCAGGACTGGTTTGCCGCCTTTGGCGAAGGCACCACCGCGCCACGCGGTATAATCACCTTTAACAGCGTCGGGCATGCGCTTCAAGAAGCCATCGACGGCAACGGCGTGGTACTCGGTAGCCTGGCTGTCGCTGAGGACGCCCTGGCTGCCGGCAGGCTGGTTCGGGTGTTTGGCGAAAACCAACAACTGCCCGCAGCCTATCAATATCGCCTGTGCTGGGCGGACAGCGCGTTCGTCAGCACTACCACCCGCCGCTGGGTGAATCTGCTGCTACAGGCGGCCGGTAAACCCCCGGCGTTCTGATGCAGCACTTATTGCTCCCACAGGTGCGAAAAATCCATCTATTTTATATATCCAAAATAATTCGAGTTGCATCGCGGCGACAACTAAGCGCATCCCCGGGAGCGTACAAACAGTACGTGACTGGGTAAGCGCAGGAAGTCAACAAAGAGGCAGCTTGAAGTATGAAAGATATAATCAAATTTTTTGCTGCGAGACAAACCGTGGATAGACAACGCTACCTGCAACATATTGGATTCGCAGGCATCCCCCAACCAGACCTCCTGACGCTGCAGCAATTACACCGTGGCCATATGCTGCGGGTTCCCTTTGAGAACCTGAGCATTATTTATCATCAGGGCATTCATCTGGAAGAACAGGCGCTGTTCAATAAAATTGTCGAACGCAACCGCGGCGGTTTTTGCTATGAGTTGAACCGGCTGTTCGCCCTGCTGCTGAAAGACATAGGTTTCAAGGTGAATTTTATTTCCGGCGAGATCCGCGCCCGCGACGGCAGCTTCGGCGCGCCCTTCGATCATATGGCGCTGATGGTAGAGCTGGATCAGCCGTATCTGGTGGACGTGGGGTTTGGTGATTCCTTCCTGACGCCGCTGAAAATCACCACCACCGAACAACAGCCGCAAACCAGCGGCACTTTCCATCTGGAACAGGAAGGCGAAATCTACTATCTGGAACGCCGCAATGGCGACAACCGCTCGCATGCCAAAACCCTGTACCGCTTTACCCTGCAAAAACGCGAGCTCAACGAGTTTGCCGACATGTGTGAATACCACAGCACTTCACCGCAGTCGCACTTCACCCAAAAACTGGTGTGTTCCCACGCCACAGAAAATGGCCGCGTGACGATCAGTGAGAACAAGCTAATTATCACCGAAGATCACCACCGTCGGGAGTCGACGTTGCATTCGGAACAGGAGCGCCGTGAAGCGCTGATGCGCTATTTTGGTATCGATCTGGACAACTGACGCTCTGAATTAGCTATGGCATGGCCCGGTGGCGCAGTATAAAAAGGGCTAAGCCGCCCGCAGGGAAATAACGCCCCTTTCAATAGGGGAATATTCCTTCTATTTTATAGCGCTACAAAAATTAAATATTTACGCTTTCCTTCCGCCTTCAAAATATAAGACACAGACTATTGACAATTTAATTAACACCTATAAAAACGATTTAATAATGATAATTTATAAAATTTTACAATTGGCATATTATTTTGTTTATAAAGCAATTTTAACGATATATATCCCGCGATAATCAGTCATGGCAGCTCATAGCACTGATATATTTTTCCAGATAGGGTAGTCTTTATCTGGCAGTCGAAATTATTTAAACGACGTACCCCAAGGAGCTATGCATGAGTGACAATGAAAACAGCAAAACGCAGATTGATAATTTACGTGATGTGGTTTCTCAGCTGAAGGAAATGAGACACTATGCACAATCCAATACCGAGACGCTGTCTGCGCAATGGCTGGCTTTCGACCAAGGCGAATATAAACATAAGGAATTCGCTGGGGCGATTGGCGACCTGCTGAATAAACAGGGTGCCTGCCTTGAAGGGTTGGAAAAAACCATTCAGGATATCGAGATAGAAATAAATCGCCTCGACAGTGAGTCTTGATAATACGAATTTACGCTAACCCGCCTTAGGCGGGTTTTTATTATTCCGAGCGGCAAATTACCCGGGCGATATCTTTTGAATTATTCAAGGTGCGCACTTCGCCGAACAGCTCGGTCGCCTCGTCATATTCCTTACGTAAATAACCCAGCCACTGCTTGATGCGTGCCACGTGATAAAGGCCGGTATCGCCCTGCTTTTCCAGATGAACATATTTTTGCAGCAGCTGCACCACCTGCGGCCAGGGCATGCGCGGTTCATTATACTTCACTACCCGGCTCAGGTTCGGCACGTTAAGCGCGCCGCGCCCCAGCATCACCGCATCACAGCCGGTGGTTTGCAGGCAATCTTGCGCACTTTGCCAGTCCCAGATTTCGCCGTTGGCGATCACCGGAATGGTCAGCCGCTTGCGGATCTCGCCAATCGCCGCCCAGTTAATGCGCTCGGCCTTGTAGCCGTCCTCTTTGGTGCGGCCATGCACCGCCAGCTCGGTGGCACCCGCCTGCTGGACCGCGTCGGCAATTTCGAAACTGCGGCTGTCGCTGTCCCAACCTAACCGGACTTTTACCGTGACCGGCAGATGATCCGGCACCGCCGCACGCATCGCTTTGGCCCCCTGATAGATCAGCTCCGGATCTTTCAGCAGCGTCGCGCCACCACCGCTGCCGTTGACCAGCTTGGACGGGCAGCCGCAGTTGAGATCGACGCCATAGGACCCGAGTTCAACCGCACGGGCGGCGTTTTCCGCCAGCCACTGCGGATATTGGCCCAGCAGTTGGATGCGCACCAGGGTGCCGGACGGCGTGCGGCTGGCATGATGCAGTTCGGGGCACAGGCGATAGAAAGATTTGGCGGGTAACAGCTGATCGACCACGCGCAGGAATTCGGTGATGCACAGGTCGTAGTCGTTCACTTCGGTGAGTAACTCACGCACCAAAGAATCGAGAACGCCCTCCATCGGAGCCAATAATACGCGCATGATTACCCCTGCTAAAAAAGACGCGCAATGATACGGGCGAATACCCGCATCAGACAAGCATCCAGGGGAATAAAAGCCGGCTAGCTCAAACGGCGTATCGGTTCATTGGCGAGAAACGCCACGATGTCTTCGATCGCTTCGCGGAAATAAATGCCATAGTTATCATCCGCCACGTAGCCCAAATGCGGCGTCGCCAACACATTGGGCAGACGGCGGAAGATATCGTCGAGCGGCAGAGGCTCGACGTCGAACACATCCAGCCCGGCCCCGGCTATCCGCTGGTTCTGCAAGGCGTCAATCAACGCAGCGCGGTCGACAATGGCCGCACGTGAGGTGTTGATCAGGTAAGCGGTTTTTTTCATTGCCTGCAGCTCCTGCTGGCCCACCAGCCCGCGAGTGCGTTCACTCAGCACCAGATGGACGGAAACAAAATCGCTTTGTTCAAACAGCGCCTGTTTAGATTCCGCCAGGTGAACCCCCTGCTGCGCGGCTTTTTCCGCCGTCAGATTTTGGCTCCAGGCCACCACACGCATGCCAAAGGCCTGCGCGACCACCGCCATCTGACTGCCAATCTTGCCCAGGCCCAACAGCCCCAACGTTTTCCCTTGCAGCGTCACGCCCAGCGCCTGCTGCCAGGGGCCGTTATTACGCAGTCCGGCGTTTTCCGGCACGATATGCTTCGCCAGCCCAAGCAACAGCGCCCAGGTCAGCTCCATCGGCGCGGCCGAACCGCTGGCGGTACCGCAGACCACAACGCCACGTTGCGCCGCCGCGGCCAGATCGACAGACGCATTGCGCATACCCGAGGTGATCACCAGCTTCAACTTAGGCAAACGCACCAACAGCGAGGCCGTGATTGGCGTACGCTCGCGCATGATCACCAGAATGTCGCAATCCTGCAGGTGCACGGCCAACTCCGCTTCGTCGGTAAAATGCTGGCTCATGGCGGAGACTTCTACCCGATCGGCAATAGCCGACCAGTCCGCCATGCCAAGCGCCACCTGCTGATAATCATCAAGAATTGCACACTTCAATTTCATCTTCGGCTCCGGGAAGCAGAGACAGTCAATCAGCCCGTACGTCGATCAGCACCGGGCAGTCGGCGTTTTCTATTACCAAAGCGCTGTGCGAGCCTCTCAACAAACGGTTAAAGGGTGAAAGATGCCTGCGGCCCATAATAATCATGCTGGCATTCAGCTCTTTAGCCTGAGCCACAATGGTTCCCGCCGGTTCACCGGGCACTACCCTGCCACGCGCGCTGACACCGGCATCTTTCAATTCACTCAGAGCCTGACGCACTACGGCTGCCGCTGCGCCTTGTTCATCCTGTGCGTAGCCAAAATCCGCCGGATCTTCACCGACGGCAATGTCATAGGGGCCCGTCGTGGAATAGCTGAGGTCCACACAGCATAGCACCACTACCGTTGCCCGTTGGGCCAACCCCTGTTCAGCAGCCAGTGAAATAACTTTACGAGCAGTGGCGGAATTATCAACTGCGACCAACAGCGTTTTCATCGTGTTATCCCCTTAATCTCGTGTAATAACCTTACCAATCTCATCAAGCAGTGCCTCTTTGCACTTAAGGATCTCCTCGCGATAATCCGCTTCATTCTTTGTAAAACGGGTGCTTGGCACTAACAGGCTGATGGAAAAACGCCCCAGAATGGTATCGATAGCCACTGCCATCATGGAAATGCCTTCCAAAGTTTCCTCCCGATCGTAGGCCAACCCGGTACGGCGTATTTCCGTTAGGTGTTCCAACAATGCCGGGAAGTCACGGATGGTCAGATCAGTAACCGCCTTATAGGCTTCGCCCAACAATTCTCGGGCAGCGTCATCGCTGTCTAATGCCAACAACGCCCGCCCGCCCGATGTACTGTATAGGGGCAGGTTCATACCAATACGCGGCACTACCCGCAGCTCACGATCCGCCACAATGTAATGCACTATCGCCAACTGCAGACCACTGGCGCGCGCCAGCGATACCGTTTCGCCAGTGGCATCACTCAACGCCTGCAACCAGGGTTCAGCAATAGCTACCACCTCTGTATGCACTCGAGCGATCAGTCTTAACAATGAGGGTCCTAAGCGCACACCACCGACACCACCGCGCACCAGTTGAACAGAATCCAGCGCGTTGACAATGCGCTGTACGGTAGAACGCGGCAAATCTACCGCCTGAGCTATTTCACCTAAACTCATACCATTCGGCTTTTCACCCAAGGCATCGAGAATTTTCGCCGCTCGGGTAATAACCTGAATCCCGCCGGCCTTTTCATCATCACAACTCATTGAGGGTTCAGACATAGAGTTTCCCTTTCCTTGCTTTTAATCCGCACTGTATCACTTTTTCTTCCGAACGGGACAGTGCACCACATTGCAATACAGTGACTCACAATGTAGTATGCGCATCACTGTACCGCAATACGATACAGTGCATCGCAATTTTACATCTGGAGTTATATTATGAATGGTCAGCCTGCGGCAGCCCCCACGCCGCATCCTTTCACTTTGCGCCTAGCATTGGGCTTGGTGGGTGTGCTGATCGCTGCCTTGACTTCTGGGCTGAACGATCGTGTCAGCGATCTGGCGCTGGTAGATATTCGCGCCGCTATAGGTATCGGTTACGACGGGGGCAGTTGGATCGCCTCGGCTTATCAAGCGGCGGAGGTGGCGGCCATGATGATAGCCCCTTGGTTTGCCGTAACGTTCTCATTGCGACGTTTTGCTCTGATGATGGTCAGCGGATTTGCCGTCGTAGGCATTATCCAGCCCTTAACCTCTGATCCGTCATTGTTTATTACGCTGCGGGTGATGCAGGGCCTGTTTGGTGGCGCGCTGCCGCCATTGTTGATGACGGCAGCACTGCGCTTTCTGCCGCCGGGCATTAAGCTCTACGGGTTGTCAGCCTATGCGCTCACCGCTACCTTTGGGCCCAATGTAGCGGCCCCATTGGCAGCTCTCTGGACCGATAATCTGGGTTGGCAGTTTGTTTTTTGGCAGTCGATCCCGCTGTGCCTAAGCGCATTTTTACTGATTAGTTGGGGACTGCCGCAGGATCCATTGCGCCTGGAGCGCTTCAGGCAGATCGATCTGTTCGGAATGCTGACCGGCTGCAGTGGCATTGCACTGTTGATCCTGTCGCTAACACAGGGAGAACGACTCGACTGGTTTAATTCGCCGCTGATTAGCCTAATGCTACCGATCTCCATCGCGTTGCTGGTGACGTTTTTAATTAACGAATGGTTTCATCCGTTGCCGTTGTTCAAGCTGCAAATGCTGAGGCGAAAGAATTTCACTCACGGTCTTCTGACGCTAGCCGGGGTGCTGATGTTGATGCAATCAGGGTCAATGCTGCCCTCGCTTTACTTCTCGCAGATAGAGGGGTTTCGCACCGCACAATTCGCGCCGCTGGCACTGACTATCGGCCTGCCGCAGTTGGTGGTGGCACCGTTGATCGCGGCAGTGTTGAACTTGCGCTGGATTGACAGCCGCTGGGTGCTAATCACCGGTGCCGCGCTGATGATCAGTTCTTGCCTGCTTGGCACGCAACTGACTGACGACTGGGCACGGCAAAACTTCTGGTTTATTCAGAGCCTGCAGATATTTGGGCAGCCGATGATGATTTTGCCGGTTTTGCTGGGAGCCACCAGCGTAGTCATGCCGCCGGAGGGGCCCTTCGCCTCGGCGATGTTTAACACCGTTCGCGGTTTCTCAACCGTGGCGGCGGGATGTCTTGTCGAGAATTTTGTTAGCCACCGGGAGAAGTTCCACTCCCATGTCCTGGTGGACCAACTGGGCAATCGCCCATGGCTAATGACCGCAGGTACCCCGGATAGCGTCAGCAATAGCGTACCCTTGCTGCCCGACGGTACCGTCAGTTCGACAGAAAACCTCAGTCATTTTTCGACGCTGATCAGGCACCAGGCGGAGATCCTCAGCATCAGTGATGCCTATCTGCTGATTATCTGCTGCGCACTGCTGTTGGTGCTGTTGACCGCCTGGCTACCGCCCCGCGTCTACCCACCGCAAACCCTTTTACCTTTAGTTCCAAAAACATCAGGATCATAACCATGAGCTTCACTCCTGCAAAACGAACCTTAACTCTGGCGCTGCTGCTGGTCATCCTGTTGGCCATCGCTTTCTTTGTCTATTCATCGCTTACCCGCCACCATTTTCGTACCGACGATGCGGTGGTGACGGCCGATTACACACTGGTGGCTCCCAAAGTTTCCGGCTATATCCGCAGTGTCAACGTGACCGATAACCAGCAGGTTAAACCCGGCGAAGTGTTGGCCACTATCGACGACCGCGACTATCGCGTGGCGCTGGAAACGGCGGAGGCCAATCTGCAAATTAGCCAGGCCAAGCTGGCCAGTATTCAAGCGCAGCTGGATCAACAACAGGCCAATATTGCCCAACAGGAAGCCGGCGTCAGCGCCAGCCAGGCCACGCTCAATTATGCAGGGCAGAATGCCGACCGCTATCGCCGGCTGCTAAAAACCGGCACCGCAACCGCGGATGAGCAGCAAAAGTCCGCCTCCGCGATGCAAACCGCCGCGGCACAGCTGAAGCAAAACCAGGCTGGCGTGGTCTCTGCACGCAAAGAGGTCGGGGTATTGCAGGCCAGCAGGAAACAGGCCGAAGCCAATATTGCCGCCTCACAGGCCAGCGTTGACCAGGCACGCCTCAATCTTTCTTATACACAAATCATCGCACCCATTGCCGGCACCGTGGGCCAGCGAGCGGTACGCGAAGGGGCCTGGGTCTCTGCCGGGACGAGGTTACTGGCGGTAGTGCCACTGCAGCAGAGCTATGTCGTCGCCAACTTCCTGGAAACCCAGTTGGCCAATGTCTCCGCCGGCCAACCGGTATCGATCCGCGTAGATGCGCTGCCCGGCGTAACGCTGCGCGGTCATGTCGACAGCATAGCGCCAGCCACCGGCGCCACCTTTGCCGCCATCAGCGCCGATAATGCCACCGGCAACTACACCAAAGTGGTGCAACGCCTGCCGGTGAAAATTCTGCTGGAGCCGAACCAGGCTGACCTGGCACGGTTGCGGGTCGGTATGTCGGTGGTGCCGGAACTCGAAATGCGCTGAGAGTTTTTGCCCCTCGCTTTGACGCGATCATCTGGGTTTCACGTAAAAAAAAGCCACCGTAAACGGTGGCTTTTTTATCATCAGGGTATCAGCTTACTCGGCCGGACGGCTGCGCGGACGACGCGAAGGTGCGCCTGAACGCGGTTTGCCATCACCCTGTGGGCGGGCGCTGCCGCCACCGCGGTTTTCACGCTGGCCGCCGTTGCCACTGCGCTGGCCGCCACCGTTACCGGCGCGTTGACCACCGCCGTTGCCGCGCGGCGCACCACGTCCACCACCCTGACGGCCGTTAATGATCGGCTCCGCCTTGATGCTTGGATCCGGCTCGTAGCCTGGCAGGGCAATACGTGGGATTTCACGCTTGAGCAGGCGTTCGATATCGCGCAGCAGCTTGTGTTCATCCACGCACACCAGTGAGATAGCCTCGCCGGTACGTTCTGCACGACCGGTACGACCGATACGGTGTACGTAGTCTTCCGGTACGTTAGGCAGTTCGTAGTTCACCACGTGTGGCAACTGGTCGATGTCCAGACCACGCGCCGCGATGTCGGTAGCAACCAATACGCGAATTTTACCGTCTTTAAAATCGGCCAACGCACGGGTACGAGCGCCCTGGCTTTTATTGCCGTGGATCGCAGCGGCCGTGATGCCGTCTTTATTCAACTGTTCGGCCAGGTGGTTAGCACCGTGCTTGGTGCGGTTGAACACCAGCACCTGCTTCCAGTCACCTTCACCGATCATCTGGGACAGCAATTCCCGCTTACGCTTCTTGTCTACGAAGTGCACGCTTTGTTCGATCTGCTCAGACGCGGTATTGCGGCGCGCCACTTCAACCGATGCCGGGTTGTGCAACAGCTTGTTGGCCAGCCCTTTGATATCGTCGGAGAAGGTCGCAGAGAACAACAGGTTCTGACGCTTGGCAGGCAACTTGGCCAGCACGCGGCGGATATCATGGATAAAGCCCATATCCAGCATGCGGTCGGCTTCGTCCAGCACCAGAATTTCAACTTTGGACAGGTCAACGGCGCGTTGGTGTTCCAGATCCAGCAGGCGACCCGGTGTTGCCACCAGAATGTCGACGCCGCCGCGCAGTTTCATCATCTGCGGGTTGATGCTCACACCACCAAATACCACCAGCGAACGCAGGCGCAGATATTTGCTGTAGGCTTCGACGTTTTCGCCGATCTGCGCTGCCAGCTCACGGGTTGGCGTCAGGATCAACGCGCGTACCGGACGGCGGCCTTTGACCGGATGGTCATGCTTACTCAGCAGCTGCAACAGCGGCAGGGTAAAGCCAGCGGTTTTACCGGTACCGGTCTGGGCGCTGGCCATCAGGTCACGACCTTCCAATACGACAGGAATCGCCTGGCGTTGAATTGGCGTAGGTTCGCGATAGCCCTGTTCTTCAACAGCGCGCAGAATTTCAGCACTTAAGCCGAGGGTTTCAAATGACATAAAGAGAAAAACTCCAGATCCCCCCTAACCTAACAGTGTTCGGTGCAGTTTCCTGGGAGGATTATCAGACGGGACATTAAGCATGACCACGAGGGATTGGCACAAACTGCAGTGCACCAAGCGGGCGATTGTAGCAGAACTCGAACAAGAAAACGCAATTTTACTGGCTCAAAGCACAATATGCCGGGAATTCAGCCTAGTCCGAAAAAATAACCTTAAATAAACGATGCCTACTGGTTGCATTTTACCCAAGCTGGCATAAAGTTAATCATATGATTGATTAACTTTAGCGAGTGCCATCAATGCCAAATAATCAGACCGCCAGCCGGGCACGGGGTGAGCAGGCGCGACAGCAGCTGATCGCCGCCGCCATCGAGATGTTCGGCGAATATGGCATTCAGGGTGCCACCACCCGCGATATCGCCCAGCGCGCCGGGCACAACATCGCCGCAATCACCTACTACTTCAATTCCAAAGAAGGCCTGTATCTGGCCGTTGCACAGTGGATTGCCGATTTTATCCAGCAGGCGTTTCGCCCCCTGGCCGACGAGATTGATCGCTTCTGGCAGTTGCCGGCCACCGAACGCCTGCCGGAGCACTACCTCGACCACCTGAAGCGCGGCCTGCTGGCGTTCAGCGATCTGATGACGCAACCGCAGACGCTGAACCTGAGCAAAATCATGTCGCGCGAGCAGCTTTCCCCCACCGATGCCTACCCGCTGATCCACCAGCAGGTGGTCGCACCGCTGCATGACAAGCTTTGTCGCCTGCTGGCGGCCTACACCGGCCTGGATGGGCATTCGACCAAAATTGTGCTGCATACCCACGCGCTGATCGGCGAAGTGCTGTCGTTTCGCGTGGCGCGGGAAACCGTTCGCCGTCAGGCCGGCTGGCAGCAGATCGGCGCGGCCGAGGCGGAACAAATCAGCGAGGTGCTGGCTGAACATATCGAGATTCTGGTTAATGGGCTGCGCCAACGCTATGGCGCGTAAATTCAGGCAGGGAGTGTTATGAACAAGAAACGCAGTGCCCTCATTGTGGCGGCTATTGTGCTGATCGCCGCGGCCGTTTACGGGGTTTGGTATTACCAGCAGCAGCAGGACAAACCGCTGACGCTGTATGGCAACGTGGATATCCGCACGGTGAATTTGGGCTTCCGCGTCGATGGGCGGCTGGCGTCGCTGACGGTGGATGAAGGCGATGCCCTTCAGCCGGGGCAATTGCTCGGGAAACTGGACGACGCGCCTTACATCAACGCCCTGCAGCAGGCGCAGGCTAACGTCGGCAGTGCCAAAGCCAAACTGGCGCTGCTGCTGGCCGGTTATCGTACCGAGGAAATCGCCCAGGTGCGTTCGGAAATGGCGCAGCGCCTGTCCGCGTTCAGCTACGCCGACAGCTACCTGAAACGTCAGCAAGGGCTGTGGGCGAAAAACGCCACTTCTGCCGATGCGCTGGAAGATGCCCGTACCGCACGCAATCAGGCGCAGGCCAACCTGCAGGCGTCAAAGGACAAGCTGGCGCAATACCTGAAAGGCAACCGGCCGCAGGAGATTGAAGAAGCCAAAGCCAATCTGGCGCAGAGCGAAGCCGCACTGGCTCAGGCACAGCTTAATTTACACGACACCACTCTGGTTTCCCCGTCGGCCGGCACCGTACTGACTCGGGCCGTTGAGCCAGGCACCATGCTTAATGCCGGCGGCACGGTGTTTACTCTGTCGCTGACCCGTCCGGTCTGGGTACGTGCCTACGTGAATGAAGCCAACCTGGGTAAAGCAACGCCGGGCACCGAACTGGAAATTTATACCGACAGCCGACCGGACAAGCCCTATCACGGCAAAATTGGTTTTGTCTCACCGACCGCTGAATTCACGCCGAAAAGCGTCGAAACCCCGGACCTGCGAACCGATCTGGTGTACCGCTTGCGGGTGATCGTCACCGATGCCGATGACGCGCTGCGCCAGGGGATGCCGGTTACCGTTCACTTTGCCAAACCTTGAGGGGACGGTGATGGAACAGGTGATTGAGCTGGAAGCGCTGGAAAAACGTTTTCCGTCGCTGCAAAAACCGGCGGTCGCCAGCCTGACCACCCGGCTGACCAGCGGCGCGGTTACCGGGCTGGTTGGCCCGGACGGCGCCGGAAAAACCACCCTGCTGCGCATGCTGGCCGGTTTGCTCAAACCCAGCAGCGGAACGTTACGCGTCGCCGGGCTGGATCCGATCGCTCAGGATCGCCAGTTGCATGCGATCCTCGGTTATATGCCGCAAAAGTTTGGCCTGTACGAAGATCTGACGGTGATGGAGAACCTGACGCTGTATGCCGATCTGCGCGGCGTCACTGGCGATCTGCGTAAACAGACTTTTGATCGGCTGCTGACATTTACCGATCTCACCCGCTTCACCAGCCGGCTAGCGGGCAAACTGTCGGGCGGCATGAAGCAGAAGCTTGGGCTGGCTTGTACGCTGGTCGGGCAACCGCAGGTGCTGTTGCTCGATGAGCCCGGCGTCGGCGTCGATCCGATCTCGCGCCGCGAGCTGTGGCGCATGGTGCATGAGCTGGCCAACGACGGCATGCTGATCCTGTGGAGCACTTCCTATCTGGACGAAGCGGAACAATGCCGTGAAGTGCTGCTGCTCAATGAAGGGGAACTGTTGTTCAGCGGCGCACCTAAAGATCTCACCCAGCGCATGGCCGGGCGCACGGTGTTGATTGCACCACCAGCCGGCAGCCACCGTGCCTTGCTGCAACGGGCGATCTGCCTGCCTGCGGTCACCGACGGCGTGATCCAGGGCAAATACCTGCGCCTGATCCTGAAAGAAGGCGAAGATCACCGCCAGGTGTTGCAGGCGTTGGATCTGCCGGACGCCGAGCTGAGCGAAGCGGAACCGCGCTTTGAGGATGCATTTATCGATTTGCTCGGCGGCGGGCCGAACAGCAAGTCGGCGCTGGCGGAAATCATGCCAACCGTCGAAGGGGAAAGCACCGAAACCGTGATCGAAGCGCAGGGACTGACGAAGAAATTCGGTGACTTTGCCGCCACCGACCACGTGGATTTTAAAGTGCAGCGCGGCGAGATTTTTGGCCTGCTGGGCCCCAACGGGGCCGGTAAGTCCACCACTTTCAAAATGATGTGCGGGCTGCTGGTGCCAACCGAAGGCAAGGCGTTGGTGCTGGGAATGGACCTGAAAACCAGCTCGGGCAAGGCGCGCCAGCATTTGGGCTACATGGCGCAAAAATTCTCGCTGTACGGCAACCTGACGGTGGCGCAAAACCTGAAATTTTTCTCCGGCGTGTATGGTCTGAGCGGCAAAGCGCAGCGCGAAAAAATCAGTGAGATGTCCCGCGCCTTCAACTTCGACCCCATCATTAACCAGACGCCAGATTCCCTGCCGCTCGGCTTCAAACAACGGCTGGCGTTGGCCTGCGCGCTGATGCACGAACCGGATATCCTGTTTCTCGACGAACCCACCTCCGGTGTCGATCCCCTCACCCGGCGTGAATTCTGGCTGCATATCAACGGCATGGTAGACAAGGGCGTCACCGTCATGGTCACCACCCACTTTATGGACGAGGCGGAATATTGCGACCGCATCGGGCTGGTGTATCGCGGCAAAATCATCGCCGCCGGGACCCCGGACGATCTCAAGCATCAGGTGGCCAGCAGCGAGAACCCCAACCCTTCGATGGAGCAGGCATTTATCGAACTGGTGCAGGGTTATGATCAGGAGGAAAAAGCATGAATAGCGAAACGGCCAGCACCGACGACAGCGGTTTCTCCTGGCGGCGGCTGCGCGCGCTGTGCCTGAAAGAGACGCGGCAAATTATGCGCGATCCGAGCAGCGGGCTGATCGCCTTCGTCATTCCGCTGATGCTGCTGTTTATTTTTGGCTACGGCATCAACCTGGATTCCAGCAAGCTGCGGCTGGGGATTTTGATGGAACAACAAAGTGAAGAGGCGCGCGATCTGGCTAACGCTTTTACCGGTTCGCCCTATATCGAACCCACCATCAGCGACAATCGCCAGCAGCTGATCCAGCTGATGCAAGCCGGGCGCATCCGCGGGCTGGTGGTGATCCCCAATGATTTTGCCCAACGCATGGCGCGGCCGCACGACAGCGCCCCCTTGCAAATCATTACCGACGGCAGTGAACCCAATACCGCCAACTTCGTTCAGGGCTATACCCAGGGAGTGTGGCAAATCTGGCAACAGCAGCGCGCCACCGACAGCGGGCGCGAAGAAAAACCGCTGATCGACGTGCAAATGCGCTACTGGTTTAACCCGGCGGCCATCAGCCGGCATTACATCATTCCCGGCGCCATCACCATTATCATGACGGTCATCGGCGCTATCCTCACCTCGTTGGTGATCGCCCGCGAATGGGAGCGCGGCACCATGGAAGCGCTGCTTTCCACTCAGGTGACGCGAACCGAACTGCTGCTGTCGAAGCTGGTGCCATACTACTTCCTCGGCATGATCGCCATGGTGCTGTGCATGGTGGTTTCGGTGTGGGTGCTCGGGGTGCCCTATCGCGGCTCTCTGCTGATTCTGTTCGTCATCAGCAGCCTGTTCCTCGCCAGTACCCTCGGCATGGGGCTGCTGATTTCCACCATTACCCGCAACCAGTTCAACGCGGCGATGGTGGCGCTGAATGCCGCCTTCCTGCCGTCGATTATGCTGTCCGGCTTTATCTTCCAGATCGACAGCATGCCGGCCATCGTACGCGCCGTCACTTACATCATTCCGGCGCGTTACTTCGTCAGCACGCTGCAAACGCTGTTCCTGGCGGGCAACGTCGGCACGGTGTTGATGATTAACCTGCTGTTCCTGATCGCTTCTGCGGTGGTATTTATCGGCCTGACGGCCTGGAAAACCCAGCGGCGGCTGGATTAAGGGGAAAGAAGATGTTTCACCGTCTCTGGACGTTAATCATTAAGGAAATGCAATCGCTGCTGCGCGACCCGCAGACCCGCGCCATTCTGATTTTGCCGGTTATTCTGCAGGTGCTGCTGTTTCCCTTCGCCGCCACGCTGGAAGTGACCAATGCCACCATTGCGGTGTACAGCGAAGACAGCGGCCATGCCTCGGTCGAGCTGACCCAGCGCTTTGCCAAGGCCAAGGCCTTCTCCCACGTGCTGCTGTTGCGCAGCCCCCAAGAGATACAAAGCGTTATCGATAACCAAAAAGCGCTGCTGCTGATCCGTTTCCCGGCACAATTTTCACGGGATATCGCCAGCGGCAATACGGCCCCGCTGCAGTTGTTGCTCGATGGGCGTAACTCCAACAGCGCACAGATCGCTGCCAACTATGTGCAGCAGATTGTGCAGGACTACCAAAATGAGCTGATCGGCAACCGTGCCAAGCCTAACAACAGTGAACTGGTGGTGCGCAACTGGTATAACCCGAATTTGGACTACAAGTGGTTTGTGGTGCCGTCGCTGATCGCCATGATCACCACCATTGGCGTGCTGATAGTGACTTCGCTGTCGGTGGCGCGCGAACGTGAACAGGGCACGCTGGAGCAACTGCTGGTGTCGCCGTTAACCACCTGGCAGATTTTTATCGGCAAAGCGGTGCCGGCGCTGATCGTCGCCACCTTCCAGGCCAGCATAGTGTTGCTGATCGGCATCTTTATCTATCAGATCCCGTTCGCCGGGTCGCTGCTGTTGTTCTACGGCACCATGTTGATTTACGGGCTGTCGCTGGTGGGGTTCGGCCTGCTGATTTCGTCGCTGTGCGCCACCCAGCAACAGGCGTTTATCGGCGTGTTCGTGTTTATGATGCCGGCCATCCTGCTCTCCGGTTATGTTTCACCGGTGGAGAATATGCCGGTGTGGCTGCAAAACCTCACCTGGGTAAACCCCATCCGCCACTTCACCGACATCACCAAACAGATCTATTTGAAAGACGCCAGTTTCAGCATCATCTGGCACAGCCTGTGGCCGCTGTTGGCCATTACCGCCACCACCGGCAGCGCCGCCTATGCCATGTTCCGCCGTAAAATTGCATAAAAAAAGACTCTGCGATCGAGAGCGCAGAGTCTTTCTCTTCGCTGTAAATCCTATGGATTTCATGCTGCGGCTAGGCGAGCGCAGTCAACAACGCTGCAGCTTGAAAGACGACGGATTTAACGGCGGTTGCCGAAAATGCGCAGCAACATCAGGAACAGGTTGATGAAATCGAGATACAGCGTCAACGCGCCAACAATGGCGTATTTGCGGAAGCTGTCTTTATCATCGGCATTCAGTTGCTCGCCCATGGCCTTCAGTTTCTGGGTGTCGTACGCCGTCAGGCCAACAAACACCACCACGCCGATATAGGTAATTGCCCACATCAACGCCGTGCTTTTCAGCCAGATATTGACCAGCGAAGCCAGCACAATCCCGATAAGCGCCATAAACAGCATGCTGCCGAAACCGCTCAGGTCGCGCTTGGTGGTGTAGCCGTACAGGCTCATCGCACCGAACATGCCGGCGGTCACCACGAAGGTGCTGGCGATCGAGCTGTAGGTGTAAGCGATGAAAATGCTGGAAAGCGTTAGCCCGGTCAGCGCCGAATAGAGCATAAACAGCGAGGTGGCGACCGTGCCACTAAGACGATTGACCATGCCGGAAATAACGAACACCAGCCCCAACTGCGCGATGATCAGGCCAAAGAAGGTGATCTGGCTGGAGAAGATAAAGTTAAGGATCGCAGGCGTGTTGGCCGCGTACCAGGAAACAAACGCCGTCAACAGCATACCGCAGGTCATCCAGCCATAAACCTGCGCCATATAAGCCTGAATGCCGCTGTTGGCACGTTCGACGATTGAACCATTAGAGCGTGGATATCGGTCCATGACGGTTACCTTTTGCGTATGAAACAAGATTTCGACCCCCATTTATGGGGCTCGGCCTGCTATAAGCGTACCACATAAAACCCGATGGCAAAGCGGCAAAGGTATTGATTTGTTTCCGCTGTTACGCGTTATACGCTGAATAATTGGAGTTGCATCAAGGCGGCAACTGAGCGAATCCCCAGGAGCTTAGATAACTAAGTGACTGGGGTGAGCAAAGGCGGCCAACACAGATGCAGCTTCAAGTATGACGGAATACTGATCGGTTAAGCCTGACTGGCATTTTTTTATTCGGTCCCTGTAGGTTCAGTGTAGGTAGAATTGCCGTCAATATCCGGCATTTCTCTGCCGCCACAATGAACGGCAATTGGAGGGGCCGAAGGCGCGGCCCCTCCACCCGCGCCTTCGCTTAACACCCTCTGTCCGCTGCACGGATACCCTCGCTGCACCTGCGTTGTCGGGCGGGTCGGCTACGACAAACGTCCCTGTTAGTCTCGCCTCAACCGGCCTTCCCTGGCCGGTTGCCCCTGACAACGCCGTCTTGCTCGGCAGCCGGTGATGCGCACCAAGGTCAACACCCGCACTGGCAGCCACCGGGCAGCTTATGCCCTCAGTTTGACGCTACGTGATGAAAGACAGTGAAAATGATGAGATGAGCAGGGTGTTGGGCGCCCTTGAAGACGTCGAACGCAGGAGCGACGCATAGGCAAAACCGCCAGGGACGGCGGTTTCAGGCGAGACAGGCAGGGACGCCTGTCGTAACCGGCCGTGATGCGGCGTGATGAAGTGAGAGCCGTTGGCGCAGCCAACCGTCTGATAGGGCAAAGGCGCGGGTTGCAAGGGGCCGCGCCTCGGCCCCTTGCTCGGTCGGAGCCTAAGACCCTCAGGGTGCTTTGCTCGTTTATCGACCGAAAATAACCTCGAACTTGCCAAAAAGCACCTTAACTGATCGGCATTTCTTCAAGTATGACGCGTGTTATGCCAGCGTTCCGCCGCCTGGCGATCGCTGTCGCGCGCATCGACCCAGCGGTCTCCCTGCCCGACGGCTTCGCGTTTCCAGAAGGGCGCCCGGGTTTTCAGGTAATCCATAATGAACTCGGCGGCCTCGAACGCCATGCTGCGGTGCGCGCTGGTCACGCCAACGAAGACAATCTCATCACCGGGAAACAGTTCGCCCACGCGATGGATCACCGTCGCGCGCTGCAAGGGCCAACGGCTACGGGCTTCGTCCAGGATCTCGGCCAGCGCTTTTTCGGTCATGCCAGGGTAGTGCTCCAGCGTCAGCGCACTGACGTCATCGCCCAGATTATGATTGCGTACCTTGCCGGTAAAGGTGACCACGGCGCCATCATCGTCGCACTGCGCCAACCACTGGTATTCGTCGCCGACGCTGAACGGCGCTTCCCCCACGCGGATACGGGTATTTTCCACTCTTAACCTCCGGTTACCGGTGGAAAGAAAGCGACTTCATCGCCGGCGCGCAGCGGATGTTCGGCCGCCACCAGCGACTGGTTCACCGCGGTCAACAGCTTGCCGGACTCCAGCGCCAATGCCCAACGGTCGCCACGTTCGCACAGCGCCTTACGCAGCGCCTCTACCGTCGGGTAATCTGCCGGCATCGATAAATCGCCGGTGCCAACCAGTTCGCGTACCTGAGCAAAAAAAAGAATATTAATCATAGTTCCACCTTAAAATCACCGGATTTGCCGCCGCTTTTCGCCAGCAGCCGCACCGGGCCGATCACCATGTCTTTCTGTACCGCTTTACACATGTCGTAAATGGTCAATGCAGCCACTGAAGCCGCGGTTAACGCTTCCATTTCAACACCGGTCTTACCGGTCAGTCGGCAACAGGTTTCAATCCGCACCCGGCTGTGTTCCGGTTGGGCCTCCAACTGCACTTCGACCTTGCTCAGCATCAGCGGATGGCACAGCGGGATCAGCTCCCAGGTGCGTTTCGCCGCCTGAATACCGGCGATGCGCGCCGTGGCAAACACGTCGCCCTTGTGGTGGCTGCCCTCGATAATCATCGCCAGCGTAGTGGGCAACATCTCGACGAAAGCTTCGGCGCGCGCCTCGCGCACCGTTTCTGCTTTGGCTGAAACGTCAACCATATGGGCTTCGCCCGCGGCGTTAATGTGAGTTAGCTGCGTCATAATTTTTATTTCTTCAGATGTGGCAGAAAGTTGCACGGGCGATGACGCGCGTCCAACTGCTCTTCAATAATGCGTTCCCAGGCGGTGCGACAGGCGCGGGTTGACCCCGGCATGGCAAAAATGACCGTCTGGTTGGCCATACCGGCCAGCGCGCGCGACTGGACAGTGGCGGTGCCAATCTCTTCGTAAGACACCATGCGGAACAGTTCGCCGAACCCTTCCACTTCGCGATCGAACAGCGGCAGCAGCGCTTCCGGGGTGTAGTCTCTGGCGGTAAAGCCGGTGCCCCCGGTGATCAGCACGGCCTGTACCGTTTCGTCTGCAATCCACGTGGAAACGCGTGCGCGGATCAGGTATTTGTCGTCTTTGACGATGGCGCGATCCACTACCCGGTGTCCGGCTTCAAGCGCCGCTTCTTGCAGGTACTGGCCCGAGGTGTCTTCCGCTTCGCCACGGCTGTCCGAAACGGTCAAAATAGCGATATGTACCGGAATGAATTCACTGCTGGCATGACTCATTGTTCACTTTGCTCCTATTCATAGGATACCCAATAGATTTCAAGTTGCAGCTAGGCGGCAAGGCCGTAAATCCCCAGGAGCTTACTCAGGTAAGTGACTGGGGTGAGCGCCCGCAGCCAACAACGCTGCGGCTTGAAAGATGCCGGGGATCAGCCGCCGATAAACGACAGGTTCTGCGTTATGCCACTGTTACCCTGATGCAGGAAGTGAGTCTGTTTCTTACTCAGCAGCCCGCCCTGGATGCGGTCCTTCAGTTCATCAAGCTGCTGATCATTCGTCAGCAGATCGCGCAGACCAATGCCCTGCTCGCCGAACAGACACAGGTGTAAATTGCCGATAGCGGAAACACGCAGCCGGTTGCAGCTGGCGCAGAAATCTTTTTCATACGGCATGATCAAGCCCACTTCGCCCTGATAATCCGGATGGCTGAACACCTGCGCCGGGCCGTCGCTGCGGCCGCGCGGCTGACGCTGCCAGCCCTGCTGTTCCAGCTGCAAACGGATCACTTCACCGGAAACGTGGTGCTTGCGAAACAGATCGCCCCCCTCGCCGGTTTCCATCAGTTCGATAAAGCGCAGTTGAATCGGGCGGTCTTTGATCCAGTTAAGGAAGGCGCCCAGCTGTTGGTGGTTAACGTCACGCATCAGCACCGCGTTGACCTTCACCTTGCTGAAACCGGCGGTAAAGGCGGCGTCGATGCCGTCCATCACCTGGCGGAACTTGTCCTGCCCGGTAATGGCATGAAATTGGCGGGGATCCAGGCTGTCGACGCTGACGTTGACCGCCGTCAGGCCGGCATCACGCCAGCCGGCGACGTCGCGCGCCATACGGTAACCGTTGGTGGTCACGGCGAGCTGGCGGATGGCCGGGTTTTCACGCACGGCAGCGATGATCTCGGTGAAATCGCGGCGCAGAGAAGGCTCTCCGCCGGTCAGGCGCACTTTTTCGGTGCCCAGTTCGGCGAATGCGCGACTGACGCGTCGGATCTCATCAAGCGACAAGAATGTTTTCGGGCTGCCGTTCGGGCGGTAGCCGTCCGGCAAGCAGTAGGTGCAACGAAAGTTGCACACGTCGGTGATCGACAGGCGCAAGTAATAGAACTTGCGCTCATAAGCATCAATGAGTTGCGGCACCATAACACCTTCCAAAGTCGGGAGATGCGAACGTTTCCGCTCTGCACCCTGGTGGCTGACTTCGCCACGGCCCAAGCGCCATATTGTTCGCAGGAACAACGTAGGCCCAGAGGCTAGGAGTTTTGGTCTCAGTTCCCGCAGTCGGAGTAGCCGGAACGAAACCGTGGTTTTCATCGGAATTCTAGCGCTAAACAAACGCGATAGCCAACGCGCAATTTCGCTATATAATTGTGTATACAGCGATTTTAGGCGATTCCTAATCTGGTAAACCATGATAAACAGCCTTTAGGGAGACGAATTGACCGGAATCACGCAAACCACACTCTTTTTCGCGTTTTTACGCCAAATCCGCTACTTTATGCGGGCAGTTAAGCCCCCTTGTAAGGAAATTTATGCGTAATCGAACCCTGGCCGATCTCGATCGGGTAGTGGCATTAGGCGGCGGTCATGGTCTTGGTCGCGTGATGTCTTCCCTGTCGTCTTTAGGCTCCCGTTTAACCGGTATTGTCACCACCACCGATAACGGCGGTTCTACCGGCCGTATTCGCCGTTCGGAAGGGGGCATTGCCTGGGGCGATACCCGTAACTGCCTGAATCAATTGATCACCGAACCGAGCGTGGCTTCCGCGATGTTCGAATACCGCTTCAGCGGCAATGGCGAACTGTCTGGGCACAACCTCGGCAATCTGATGTTGAAAGCCCTGGATCACCTGAGCGTACGCCCATTGGAAGCGATCAACCTGGTGCGCAGCCTGCTGAAGGTGGACGCGGCGCTGATCCCGATGTCCGAACAGCCGGTGGATCTGATGGCGCACGATCATGAAGGCAACCACGTTTACGGCGAGGTGAATGTCGATCAACTGACCGACATGCCACAGGAGCTGATGCTGTCGCCCTATGTCAACGCGACGCGCGAAGCGCTGGATGCTATCGCTCAAGCCGACGTGATCCTGATAGGACCGGGCAGTTTTCTGACCAGCCTGATGCCTCTGCTGTTGCTCGATGACCTTACGCAGGCTCTGCGTCGCAGCAGCGCCAATATGATTTATATCGACAACCTCGGACGCGAATTAAGCGTCGCGGCGGCAGCCTTGACGCTGAAGAACAAGCTGGAATTGATGGAGGCGAAAATTGGCCGCCAGATGATTGATGCCGTCATTGTCGGGCCAACGGCGGATACCCGTGAAGTGCAAGATCGGGTGGTGATCAAACAGCCGCTGGAAGCGCAGGATATTCCTTACCGCCACGATCGTCAGTTGCTGCGCCAGGCGCTGGATCAGGCGTTGATCGAGTTAGGTGCCCGCGCCTAAGCGTTTATTTGCCGCCACGTAGCCACGGGTTATCGCTGGCGGCCTGCTCAACCATGTCGAGATAAAGATCTTCCACCTGTTTGCGCGCCCAGGGCGTGCGACGCAGAAATTTCAGGCTGGACTTGATGCTGGGATCGCTGCTGAAGCAGTTGATGCGAATGCGTTCAGCCAGCCCTGACCAACCGTAGTTTTCCACCAGTTTATTCAGAAGCTGTTCCAGAGTGATGCCGTGCATCGGGTCTTTGGACTGGTGTTGGGTCATGGTCGGTGGCTCGCAGTAGTCAAATGGCCGCACACCATAATCAGCTTTGGCGAAGGCGACAAGGATTTTATGTTTTGGCGGCGCCGCGGTCTGCAGCGCGCCAATGGGTTATGAAATGGCAATAAACTGCTCGCGCAGCTGGTGGATTTCGTCACGCAAGCCCGCCGCCTGCTCGAACTCCAGGTTTTGCGCGTGGGTATACATCTGCGCTTCCAACTCGCGAATCTTCTGATCCAGCGCTTTTGGCGTAAGATTTTGGTACTGGGCGGCGTTTTCCGCAGCTTTGCCCTTCCCTTTGCCCTTGCTGCGGGTACTGGGTTTACCCAACTGCAAAATATCAGAAATTTTCTTGTTCAAGCCCTGCGGTACAATGCCGTTTTCTTCGTTGAACGCCTGCTGTTTGGCACGGCGACGCTCGGTCTCGCCGATCGCTCTGGCCATCGAGTCGGTAATTTTGTCACCGTAGAGGATAGCTTTACCGTTGAGGTTACGCGCCGCACGCCCAATGGTCTGGATCAATGAACGTTCGGAACGCAGGAAGCCCTCTTTATCGGCATCCAAAATCGCCACCAGCGACACCTCTGGCATGTCCAGCCCTTCACGCAACAGGTTGATACCCACCAGCACGTCAAACTCGCCCAGGCGCAGGTCACGAATGATTTCGACCCGTTCCACGGTATCGATGTCCGAGTGCAGGTAGCGCACCCGCTCGCCATGCTCTTCCAGGTATTCGGTCAGATCTTCCGCCATGCGTTTGGTCAGCGTGGTAACCAGCACACGCTCGTTGATCGCCACCCGCTTGCGGATTTCGGAAAGCAGATCGTCCACCTGGGTGGTCACCGGCCGCACTTCGATTTGCGGATCCAGCAGCCCGGTTGGGCGCACCACCTGATCGATAATGTCACCACCGGATTTTTCCAGCTCGTATTTGCCCGGCGTTGCAGACACATAGATAGTCTGTGGCGCCAGCGCTTCGAACTCTTCAAAGCGCAGCGGGCGGTTGTCCAGCGCCGACGGCAGGCGGAAACCGTATTCCACCAGCGTTTCCTTGCGTGAACGGTCGCCTTTGTACATACCGCCGATTTGCGGAATGGTCACGTGGGACTCGTCAACCACCAGCAGACCATCTGCCGGCAAATAGTCGAACAGCGTCGGCGGTGGCTCACCCTCGCCGCGCCCGGACAGGTAGCGCGAATAGTTTTCAATGCCGGAGCAGTAGCCCAGTTCGTTCATCATCTCCAGATCAAACTGGGTGCGCTGCGTCAAACGCTGTTCTTCCAGCAGCTTGTTATTGGCCAGCAGCACCTTGCGCCGCTCGGCCAGATCCACCTTGATCTCTTCCATCGCCTGCAGGATCCGCTCGCGCGGCGTCACATAGTGCGATTTGGGGTAAATGGTAAAACGCTGCACCTCTTGTTCGATCTGGCCGGTCAGGGGATCAAACAGCGAAAGCCGTTCGACCTCTTCGTCAAACAGCTCGATGCGCAGCGCCAATTCATCCGATTCCGCCGGGAAGACGTCAATCACTTCACCCCGCACGCGGAACGTCGCGCGCTGGAAAGCCTGATCGTTGCGGCTATATTGCAGCTCCGCCAAACGACGCAGGATCGCCCGCTGATCGATGATCATGCCTTTGGTCAGATGCAACATCATCTTCAGGTACAAATCCGGATCGCCCAGGCCGTAAATCGCCGATACCGACGCCACCACGATCACATCGCGGCGTTCCAACAGCGCTTTCGTCGCAGAAAGGCGCATCTGCTCGATGTGTTCGTTCACCGAGGCATCTTTTTCGATAAAGGTGTCGGAACTGGGGACGTAGGCCTCCGGCTGATAGTAGTCGTAGTAAGAAACGAAATACTCGACCGCATTCTCGGGAAAGAACTCTTTCATCTCACCATACAGCTGCGCCGCCAAAGTTTTATTGGGCGCCAGCACCATGGTGGGCCGGTTGAGATCGGCGATCACATTAGCGACGGTGAATGTCTTGCCCGAGCCGGTTACGCCCAGTAGCGTTTGGTGAGCCAGGCCGTCTTCCAGGCCCTCTTCCAGCTTACGGATGGCTTCCGGCTGGTCGCCGGCCGGCTTGAATTCGGAATGCAGTTTGAACGTTTTACTCATTGACTCGGCTACCCTGTGGAGATGCGCGCGCTCAGGCGGCCATGGAGCTGCTGCTCGGTGAATGGCCTCTAATTATGGAAAGCCCCGGCGATTTTCGCCAGTGCCTATGATACTGGATATAAAACCAGCTTCAAGCGGTTCGTTGCTTTGGCGTGCGTCAATCTGGGCTGAATGCACCGCCAGAGTTACAGCGGCGTGACATTTTTATTGTCAATAACAGTTTTATCCCCAAAATCCGCCACGAATTAACTTATTGATAGCACTGTGGCGAAAAATCATACATAGGCACTTCATCAATACAGAGGCCGCTTGATTTTAGTTAATTTATTGATTAATAATGATTTTATAAAAAAGACGAGATTGCGGACAAAGCGAACAGAACCCGCGTCCGCTCTCGCTTTAAACCGGTTTTCTAAATCTAATGCACAAGGTTATCCACAGGAATAGTGGATAACTCTCACCGCCCCGCCCCCGGCGGGAGTTGCAGAAAGAACGCTTTTTGGCGTTTCTTCTCGCCAAGATGGCTTTTTTAGTTATTTTTTCACAAAAATATCGCTTTGTTTATGCCGATTAATGCTAAAAAGACCCATTGCCAAAAACAGATTTGTCCCATTGTTACCTTCCTTTGCTGCATCTTGCGGCGAGCGATGAAATAGCTTGCACCATAACTCTTCTGCTCAGCACCGGAAGAGTGCAAAAATCGTCCGTGTTAACTTTCCCGCTATTTTCCGCCATTCCACCCAGCCCACGTCTGGCGCGCCAGGCCGTTAACAAGGCAATAACAATCTCTGATTTACAGCGTTCAAAAAGTTGGCCCAAGGGTTGCATTACCCTTTGACGGCGAAAGTGGGCTCGGGGAAATCTACGCCCCGAAACGGCAGAATGAGCTGCTCGGGGTTTAGCGTCACGCCAATGCGAATCAACTGACATTGGCGACATAAACATGAGAGAGCGCTAACGAATGGCCTTTAGGTGCCATTTTCACCTATGTATTGCTCGCTTAAGTCAAAACTTAACTACCTCGTTGAAGGTAGCAGATCAGCATTTTGTTCCAGACATTGAAACACTCGGGAAAGAAACCGCTAAGGCGGAAATCGCAGTAGGGAGTGGATTAAGCGAGGAAGAAGGGGTCACCCCCCTTCCCTGCACCGGCCGCCCTGCGGTTCCGGCGGGTGAAATCGGCGCGGCCTGTTAACGCCGCGTTACGCCGACGCCCGCTATGGGCGTACAACCACGAGTGGAAGACAGGTCTTTGAGGAGAATGTCGGATGTTGAGTTTAAGGTCAGTGAATCAGTTTTATGGGCAAAACCATACCCTGTGGGATATCAATCTGGAACTGCCGCGTGGCCAATGTACGGTGCTTATCGGCCGTAACGGCGTAGGCAAAACCACGCTGGTCAACTGCATTATGGGTCATTTGCCGGTGGTCAGCGGCAGCATGACCTGGCAGTTGGCAGACGAACCCCCGCAAAATCTGCTGCAGCAGCCGGTAGAAACCCGAACGGAGCTGGGGATCAGCTACGTTCCCCAGGGGCGACAGATATTTTCACAACTCAGCGTTGAGGAAAACCTGCAGGTGGCGCTGATGGCCGGACGCGATAAATCCCGCCGCATCCCGCCGTTGATTTATAACCTGTTTCCCAACCTGAGGGAGATGCGCGGACGTCGGGCCGGCGATTTGGGCGACGGTGAACAGCAGCAGCTGGCGATTGGCCGCGCACTGGTACTGGAACCAGAGCTGCTGATCCTCGACGAACCCACCAGCGGTGTTCAACCGTCCATCGCCGCCGATATCGGCAACGTGATCCGCAAACTTAACCGGGAACTGGGCATGACTATCCTGCTGGTGGAGCACAAACTGCCCTTTGTCCGCCGCGTGGCAGATCGCTTTTGCCTGATGGATAAGGGCCGCAGCGTGGCGGATGGTACGCTGGAACAGTTGGATGAGGACTTGATCAATGCCTATCTGGCGGTGTAATAAGCAGGGACGCAAATAATGCGTCCCTGCTTTTAATTAGCCGATGCTGAATTAACACCTCTGCCGTTGTACCAACGCAGACAGAACGATAGAGACTGGAAGTGGTCAGACACTCCCTCCATATTCAACGGGTTTTCACATCCAATATACTTGAATCGAGGGTTAGATCATGGCTGATAATGATGCACAATTTATCCAATATAGCGATCTGAACAGTAAAGTCTGGACGCTAAAAGAGCGTCTCGATGTGGCGGGTATTTACGTCAAGTCGCGCGACGAACTGGTCAAAGCGCAAACCTTCATTAAAGACACCTTAAAAAGACCAACAACCGTAAAATTCGCCTCCCCGTTTGAGACCTGGATAGCCCCCAAGACAGATATCGACGTTGGCTTCGTTTATATTGACGGTAATGGTGTAAAAATCACCACTAACATTCCAAGCGGCACTGAAAACGATCACAACTACTTTATGCGTTGCTATGCGACTTCGCTCGCACTGGATAATGGTGTCCCCATTCGGCCAGCGCCAATCTTAAAAAACTTTAGCGTCAAAGGGATCGGTGCAAAGAAAAAAACTGCGTTACCTGATATGGCAGATGAAAAAAAAGACGAATACAACTTTATTGACGGGATCTTGTTTGATTCGCCAGAAAAAAAAGATCCACAGGGAAATCTGCTGGGAGGCCTGCTGGGGAACTTTTCCGTTAATAACGTGTATATTTCTGGTTTTTATTACGGTATGTATTTTGGCGCTAACGCCTATATTGGACATCACTACGCCTGTGAGGTCATCCGTTGTTATGAATGTGTACATATGCCATCCGCTGAATCCGGTGCTAAAAACTTTGGCGAAGGGATTAACTTCTTTGGCGGTACACTCGGTAACTCGCAAGGTCTGGCCATTGGCAACCAGAATCCGAACGGTGCATTTCGTTTTTTCGGTACATCAATAGATTACGCTGGTGCTATTGTAAATGTGCAAGCGGGGAGCGTCGAATTGCACGGTTGCCATATCGAGTTCAATAATGAAAATAGTCCGCTTACTGATTTCCCGTTCCGCTGTAGTGCCAACCAAAACGCCTCGCTACTTATTCAGGGGGGTGAAATTATTACGCTGGAAGGCCCCCTGACCAAAGAATACTGTTTTTTTGCCGAAGCTGGCAGCAGTGGAATTATCGTCGAAAATGTCAAATTTTATGGTGTGAGAACCACGACAGGACGTTATTTCGGCGGCACCGGTGACTTCGTGATCCGTAATAGCCGCCTCGATGGTGGCGGCGGAGGCAAAGGTCTTCAAACTTTAACCACCATGAATAATAACAAAATTAAAGACGGAAGTTTTTCATTCACGACGAAACCTATAGGTTGGGAAGTCTCTGGCGGTAGCGTCAGCGATCCCTTCACCTCAGACGCCATCACTATCGCCATCGAATCCGGAGCAGGCACTAACGGCAGTAATGCGTTAAAAGTGACAAAATTGGGCAATACCAACGCCAATGCGGGCCTAAGGTTGATTGTGCCAGTATCGCAATATGAACAGTTAGGTGCTTGTTTTACCCTGAAAATACTGAATGGCGGCACCGGCAATTTATTTTCCACGCTGCACTATGCCTGTATTCAGGAAACCGAAAGCAATGGTGTGTCGATCATCGCGAAATCGGATGCCGCCGCCTGGGATGGCATGCTAAACACCAATGATTATCTCGAATTCAAAGAATACCGATTTAATAGCAACAGGCGAAAAGTGCCGGTTTGGGCAACTCACGTTATCTTGTCATTCAATTTGTATGCTTTAGCTAAAAACGGGGTTTTATACGTGGATAACGCTTGCATCACCGCCATGTAATAGGCAACCAGCCGATCTCCGTCCATGGCGAATACCCTGGACGGAGGATCTAACGCTTAAAGGGGTAAAACGCTCAAATCCAGATACTGCCCCAGCGCCTGCCGTTCGGCTTCGGGCAGATGGGGGATCTCCCCCAGCAACGGGGCCGGTAACATGCGCCGCAGCGTGGCCATATATTCCTGATGGCGGCGACCCGGTGCGCAGACGTCATTGGCGATCCAACCGACCAGCGGCAATCCCGCCTGCCGGATAGCCTGTGCGGTCAGCACGGCATGGTTGATGCAGCCCAGCCGTATTCCCACCACCAAAATGACCGGCAGTTGTTCCTGCTGCACCCAGTCGGCAAAGGTATGTTGTTCACTAAGCGGCGTAAACCAGCCCCCGGCGCCTTCGACCAACAGCCACTCGGCCCGCTGCTCCAGGTGACGTAACCCGGCGGAAAGCTGAGCCAGTTCGATCGGCCGCCCTTCGTCGGCGCTGACAATGTGCGGTGAGGTCGGTTCTGCAAACACATAAGGGTTTACTTCGCCATAGCTTAGCGCCACCGAACTATTGGCCTGCAATGCCAACGCATCGCCGTTACGTAGCCCTTCCGTGGTCATCTCGCTGCCTGAAGCTACCGGTTTGTAGCCGGCCGTGCGGTAACCCGCCAAATTGGCTGCCTGCAGCAAGGCACTGCTGGCCACGGTTTTGCCCACTTCGGTATCGGTGCCGGTGACAAACCAACGCTTAATCACGATAAATCACTCCATAAACCAGATGATAGCTGAGCGGAAATTGTCCACGGCGGCAGGGATAGGCTGCCTGCAAGGCGGCGAGGCGCTGTCGGGACAGCAGGCCGGCTTCGCGCCCCTGATGCAAATGGGTCGCACCTATCCCCTTGAGGGATCGCATCAACGCCATTACGTCCGGGTAATTCAGGGTTTGCCATTCCGCCTGCAGGTGATGGCGATAACCCGCACAGGCCGCCTCAATCTGCGCCAGCGGCAGAAAATCATTAACATGGCGCTCACCGTCCACCTGCTGCCAGGCGTCACCCAATTCATGCAGCGAACCTTCAGCCAGGGTGGAAAATAAAATCACGCCGCCCGGGCGGGTAACGCGGTACAGCTCTGCCAACGCCCGCGGCAGATCGCTGCACCATTGCACCACCAGGCTGCTGAAACTGATATCCACGGCAGCATCGGCTAAGGGAACATTTTCGATGTCGCCCAGCAGATAATGATCCGCTGCCTGCTGCTGGCGGGCAAAGGCCAGCATACCCGGTGCCAAATCGAGCGCCGTCACCTGCTTGCCCAGCTCACGCCAGCGGCGGCTGAAATAACCGGTGCCACAGCCGGCATCGAGCAGTTGCTCGCCCCGGTGCTCCTGCCCCATCCCCAGTAAGCGCTCACCCACATCACGCTGCAATACCGCTGCCGCGTCATAACCCACGGCCGCACGGCTAAAGGCCGAGGCGACCGCTTGCTTGTTAACCTGTTCAAACGCTGACGTCATGCAATACCTCCAGCAGACGATCCATATCCTGTGGCTGATGCGCCGCCGTCAGGGTAATACGCAAACGCGCACCGCCCGGCGGTACCGTTGGCGGGCGGATCGCACTCACCCACAGGCCTTGCGCACGCAGGTGCTGCGCCAAATCAAGCGCTCGCTGATTATCCCCCACCAACAACGGCTGAATGGCGGTTAGAGACTCCGTCAGCGTCAGCGACAACTGGGCCGCCCCCTGGCGAAATCGCTGAATATTCGTGTTCAACCGCGTGCGTAATTCGTCACCCTGCTGGATACAATGCAACGCTGCCTGCAGCGCACAGGCCTGTGCCGGCGGCATCGCCGTGCTGTAAATCAGATGGCGGGCAAACTGCAACAGGTATTCAGCCGTAGATTCATCGCACAGGACCGCAGCGCCACTGAGGCCAAAGGCTTTGCCGAAAGTGACCACCAACAACTCGGGCCGTACGCCCTGCTGCCAGCAACTGCCGCGCCCCTGTTCACCCTGAACGCCAATGCCATGTGCGTCGTCAACCATCAGCCAGGCGCCTGCCTCGCGGGTCAAACGGTGCAGCTCTGCCAAAGGGGCACTGTCGCCGTCCATGCTGAATACCCCTTCGGTGACCGCCAACGTCTGGCCGCCGCAGGGTTTTGCCAGCAAATCGGCCAACGCCTGCGGTTGGTTATGGCGAAAGCGTCGGAGTTGGGCCGGTGAGTGAGCTGCCGCCTCCAGCAGCGAGGCGTGGCTAAGCCGATCGGCCAGAATGCGATCCTCTTCCTGCATCAGCGCCGCCAGCAGCGCCTGATTGGCGGCATAGCCAGAGATAAACAGCAGCGCGCGCGGATAACCCAACCACTGCGCCAATTGTTGTTCAAGCGCCTGATGCGCAGTACAAAAACCGGTGACGTGGCCGGAACCGCCGGACCCCACGCCATATTGCTGCGCACCCTGCTGCCAGGCAGCGATCACCTGCGCATTCTGGCTCAGGCCCAGATAGTCATTGCCGGAAAAATTCAGGTAGCGTTGGTCGTTAAGCTGAAGATGGCGGCCATTGCCGCCCTGATTCACTAAACGGTGGCGGTAAGCGGCACTCTGTTGCCGCTCCTCCAGCGCCTGTTCAATACGTTGTTGCCAGCTCATTACAGCGCCGCGTTGTAAAACTCAGCGGTATCGGCCTGCATCAGGCGCGCAGCCAGCACTTCTTGTTGCTGGTTGTCGCCGTGCTCGGTTTCGGTCTGCTGCGGGTTGAGGCCCAGCTTGCGGAACAATTGTAGATCCTTGTCCTCTTCCGGGTTTGGCGTGGTCAGTAGCTTGCAGCCGTAGAAGATGGAGTTGGCACCGGCCATAAAGCACATCGCCTGGGTTTGTTCGTTCATCTGCTCGCGACCAGCTGAAAGACGCACGTAAGAAGACGGCATCATGATGCGTGCCACTGCGATAGTGCGAATGAAATCAAAAGGATCGACGTCGTCGTTGTCCGCCAGCGGCGTCCCCTTAACCTTCACCAACATGTTGATCGGCACGCTCTCCGGCGGCGTGGGCAGATTGGCCAACTGTACCAGCAGCCCTGCGCGGTCACGCACCGTTTCTCCCAGCCCAACGATGCCGCCGGAGCAGACTTTGATACCCGCACCACGCACCTTGCCCAACGTATCCAGGCGTTCCTGATAGCTGCGGGTGGTGATGATATTGCCGTAGAATTCCGGCGAGGTATCCAGGTTGTGGTTGTAATAATCCAGCCCGGCTTCGGCCAGGCGTTCCGCCTGTGAGCCATCCAGCGTGCCCAGGGTCATGCAGGTTTCCATCCCCATGGCCTTCACGCCTTGCACCATCTGCTGCAGGTAAGGCATATCGCGCTCGTGCGGGTTTTTCCACGCCGCGCCCATACAGAAGCGGGTCGATCCGTTTGCCTTGGCCTTGCGCGCCGATTCCAGCACCTGTTCCACCTGCATCAACCGCTCCGACTCCAGGCCGGTTTTGTAGCGGGAGCTCTGCGGACAGTACTTGCAGTCTTCCGGACAGGCGCCGGTTTTGATTGATAACAGCGTGCTCACCTGCACCTGACGCGGATCAAAATGCTGGCGGTGAACCGTCTGGGCTTCAAACAATAACTCCAGCAGGGGTTTATCAAACAGGGTCTGGGCGAGACCCACTGTCCAGTGAATGCGATCGGCCATCACGGCGTCTCCAAAAATGAAAAAAGTGTCGTCAGTTTAGATATTGTGGATATACTGTCAACCATTACACACATGATTTGGTTTACAAGTATGTCTGTCACTGACTCCGACCTGGAATTCGATCAGCGCCATATCTGGCACCCTTACACCTCGATGAGCCACCCACTGCCCTGTTATCCGGTAGAGGCCGCCAGCGGCGTTGAACTGCAGTTGGCCGATGGCCGACGCCTGATTGACGGTATGTCGTCCTGGTGGGCGGCCATTCACGGATATAACCACCCGCAGTTGAACCTGGCCGCCACGCAGCAGTTGGAAAAGATGTCGCACGTGATGTTCGGCGGCATTACCCACCCCGCCGCGATTGAACTGTGTCGCAAGTTGGTCGCTATGACGCCGGAAGCGCTGCAATGCGTGTTCCTGGCGGATTCCGGATCGGTGGCGGTGGAAGTGTCGCTGAAGATGGCGTTGCAATACTGGCAAGCGCGCGGGGAACGGCGGCAGCGCATTCTGACCCTGCGTCACGGCTATCACGGCGATACCTTCGGCGCGATGTCGGTATGCGATCCGGACAACTCGATGCACAGCCTGTATCAGGGCTATCTCGCGCCGCACCTGTTCGCTACCGCGCCGCAGTGCGGTTTCGATCAGGCCTGGGATGAAAATGATATCGCCCCGTTCGCCGCGCTGTTGGAACAACACGCCGGTGAAGTGGCGGCGGTGATCCTGGAACCGGTAGTCCAGGGGGCGGGCGGCATGCGCATCTATCACCCGACTTACCTTAAACGGGTACGCGAACTCTGTGACCGCTATCAGGTGCTGCTGATTGCCGACGAGATCGCTACCGGTTTCGGGCGCACCGGCAAGCTGTTCGCCTGTGAACATGCCGAGGTAGTACCGGATATTCTGTGTCTGGGCAAGGCGTTGACCGGCGGCTATATGACGCTTTCCGCCACCCTGACCACCCGCCACGTGGCGGAAACCATCAGCAACGGCGCTGCGGGCTGCTTTATGCACGGTCCTACCTTTATGGGCAATCCTTTGGCCTGCGCGGTGGCGAATGCCAGCCTATCGCTGCTGGCGGAAAATCGCTGGCAGCAGCAGGTGGCCGCCATCGAGACCCAGTTGAAACAGCAGCTATTGCCGCTGAAAATGCAGCCAAAAGTAGCGGACGTGCGGGTATTGGGGGCGATTGGCGTAGTGGAAATGCGCGAGCCGGTGGATATGGCGCAGCTACAGCGCGGATTCGTCGAGCGCGGCGTGTGGATCCGCCCGTTCGGCAAACTGATTTATTTAATGCCGCCTTACATCATCGAGCCTGAACAGCTCAGCAAATTGACCGCCGCAGTCACCGCCGCGGTCCAATAACAGATTACCAATGCTGGTCCAGATAACGGGCCAGCAATACCAGACACAACACCCACAGCAAAATGATCATTACCGCCGCCATCCGCCCGGTAGGATTGTCGATACGCCTTTGCGCCTTCTCGCGGAACTCCACCATCAGCGGCTTGGGGATCAACCGCACCGCCAACATTATGCCCAGCGGCACAATAATCACGTCGTCCAGATAGCCCAGCACCGGAATAAAGTCCGGGATCAGATCGATAGGCGATACCGCATAACCCGCCACCAGCAGGGCGATCAATTTGGCATACCAGGGCGTGCGCCGGTCACGGGCGGCCAGCCAAAGAGCATAAATATCGCGCTTGATGCCCTTGGCCCAGCGGCGCAGCCAACCAAACCACGGCGTGCGTTTTTTTAATGAAATCATGATTGCTTGTATCGATCTGTGAATTATTGATGTCGCGTATGTAGCTTCGGCGTTAACGAGGATAACTCATAGAGCAGGCCGCTGGCGAGGCGCAATGAGGCTTGTGTTATTACGTCAAAAAGGTCTAGCTTAGGCATTCAGCTTTTACCGACCAATGGAGTCATTATGAGCTTTCGTTTGTACAGCAACGATTTGCAGGACGGCGCGAAAATGCCGGAGCGCCAGGTATTCAACGGCATGGGTTATCATGGCGATAATCTGTCGCCGCATCTGGCCTGGGACGGCGTGCCGGAAGGCACCAAGAGTTTCGTGATTTCGGTATACGATCCCGATGCCCCGACCGGCTCCGGCTGGTGGCACTGGGTAGTAGCCAATATCCCGGCTGCCACGCGTGAACTGCCGCAGGGCGCAGGTTCCGGCAAGGGCGGCTTACCGGCCGGCGCCGTGCAGACTCGCACCGATTTTGGTTCCGCCGGCTATGGCGGCGCGGCGCCACCGCAGGGAGAAAGCCACCGCTATCACTTCACCGTCCACGCACTGGACGTAGAAAGTATTGAGGTGGATGAAGGTTCCAGCGGCGCGCTGGTCGGTTTCAACGTGCACTTCCATAGCCTTGGCAGCGCCACGCTGACGGTGAAATACAGCTGATTTTCGGGAAAAACAACCCCAACCCGAGAGACTGTAGGGGCGCAGCAAGCTGCGCCCTCATTATTCATTCACCCTTACGGCAACCGGGTATCATTTACTTCGCTAATACGCTTACCCACATCGGGCCTTTACCCACCGGGTAACGTGCCAGAGTGGTCAGCTTGCCGCTGGCCTGATCGATTTCATATACCCCGATATGATCGGACTTCTGGCCGGACGAGATCACAAAGCGGCCGCTGTGGTCGATGTTGAAGCCGCGTGGCTGCTCTTCAGTCGGGTGGTAGCCAACGACCGACAGGGTGCTGCCATCTTCGGAGACGCTGAAAATGGTCAAAATGCTGGCGGTGCGGTCGCTGGTGTAGAGGAAGCGGCCATTCGGCGTGAGGTGAATATCCGCCGCCCAACGGGTGCCGTTGAAATCGGCAGGCATGATATCCAGCGTTTGCGCCAGGGTGTATTTAGCGCCGTTTTCACTGATGGCCAGCACGTCTACCGTGCCGTCCAGCTCGTTGACGCAGTAGGCAAATTTGTCGTTAGGGTGGAATGCCATGTGGCGCGGGCCAGCACCGGCGGCGGTTGCAACCGCTTCCTGAGCATGCGGCGTCAGTTCACCCTGTTGATCCAAATTGAACAGACGAATGCGATCTTCTTTCAGGCAAGGCACCAGCAGCAGCTGATTGGTCGGATCGATATTGGCCGAGTGCGGCGCAGTTAACCCGTCAATCTGCTGAAGAGGTGCGCCCACTACGCCGTCATGGCCGATCGGACTGACGCTGGCGCAGTTACCGCTGTAGGAGGCGGAGAATAGATAACGCCCCTGCAAATCGGTGGAGATATGGGTCGGGCTGCCCGGCAGCGGTGCCATGCCCGCCTGTTGCAGCGTGCCGTCCGCCTCGATGCGGTAGCTGACAATGCCGAACGCCGGGCGCACGCCGACGTACAGGTGCGTTCGGTCCGGGTGGATCGCCATCGGTTGCACCTGACCCGGGACTTCGACGGTTTGCAGCAGCGCCAGGGCCCCTGCATCGCCTAACTGCCAGACGTGAATTTGTTGGCTTTCCGGGCTGGCGACATAAACGATTTGCTTCATGTGTTCTCCTTGAATAGGGTAAGAGAGAAACCGGTTTCAGGTTTTTCGGTTTCCCCTAGCTTACCTCACATCCGTGACATAACAACCCTGTGTTGCTGAGGAAATCTGTGCTGTTTTATCCATCGCTTATCCGGTGTACCATCGGTTTAATTTTGTTGCTAACGATAATGAGATCCCTATGAGCTACCGCGTCATTGCCCTCGATCTGGATGGCACCCTGCTGGACAACCAAAAACGCATTTTACCGCAGTCGCTGGCAGCCCTGGCGCAAGCGCGCGCTGCCGGTATCAAAGTGATTGTCGTCACCGGCCGCCATCACGTGGCGATCCACCCGTTTTATCAGGCGCTGGAGATAGACACCCCGGCAATCTGCTGCAACGGCACCTATCTGTATGACTTCCAGCAGCAAAAAGTGCTGGCCGCCGATCCGCTGGCCAAAGATCAGGCCAAACTGGTGCTGCAAATGCTGAAACAAAGCGGCATTCACGGCCTGATGTACGTGGACGACGCCATGCTGTATCAGGAACCCAGCGGCCACGTCACCCGTTCACTTGCCTGGGCGGAAACCCTGCCGCCGGCGCAGCGCCCAACGCTGTTGCAGGTCAACAGCCTGGTACAGGCGGCCGATGAAGCACAATCCATCTGGAAATTCGCCACTTCGCACGCCGATATTCCCGCTCTGCGCCAGTTTGCCGAAACGGTGGAAAAAGAGCTGGGACTGGCCTGCGAATGGTCGTGGCACGATCAGGTCGATATCGCCAAAGGCGGCAACAGCAAAGGGAAACGCCTGCAGCAGTGGGTCGAGTCGCAGGGCCTGAGCATGGATCAGGTGGTGGCGTTCGGGGATAACTACAATGACCTCAGCATGCTGGAAGCGGTAGGCCTGGGCGTGGCGATGGGCAATGCCGATGACGCTATCAAGCAACGCGCCGACTTGGTGATCGCCGATCACCTGCAGCCCGGCATCGCCGAGGTGATCCGCACGCGCGTGCTGGGTCAGTAATTCGTGATTGCCCTCCCCGCGGGGAGGGCGCTATTTAACGCGCCTCGCGGCTGATCGACACGCTTTTCACCTGCGCATACAACCATTGACCCGGTCGGATCGCCAACTCATCACGCGCCCACGGCGTAATACGCGCCCACAGCACGCTCTCTCCCACCGCCAGTTTCACCTCCACCTGCCCATCCACGTCCAGGCACTCGGTCACCTTGGCCGGCAGTACGTTGCGGATACTGCTGTTGACCGGCGGCTGCAGCACCAATGAAACGTCGGCGGCGTTAATTCGGATGCGCAGTTGAGCGCCCAACGCGGCATCGACTCCGCTGACCCACAGGCGTTGGTCGCCCAACGCCAGGGCCGTCATGGCGTAGCGCGCATGATGTTCAATTACGCTGACGCGCAGCACGCTGCTTTGATCTTCACGCTGCAACCATGGCCGCAGTGCGCTGCTGGCCCACACTTCTTCCAGCCCGCCGAATGCCCTTACCTGACCGTTATCCAGCACCATCACCTGCTCGGCCAAACGCAGAATTTCATCCATGCTGTGGCTGACATAAAGGATCGGCGTATTGACGTCCTGCGCCAACCGCTCCAGATACGGCAGCAGTTCGCGCTTGCGCGGCAGGTCCAGCGACGCCAGAGGTTCATCCATCAGCAGCAACTCCGGCGCGGTCAATAAAGCGCGACCAATCGCCACCCGCTGTTTTTCACCGCCGGACAGCGTCAACGGCAGGCGGTTGAGCAAGGGTCCGATACCCAGCAGTTCAACAATGTTGTCGAACTGAGCACGCATACTGGTCGCCATACCGTATTGCAAGTTGCCACGTACCCGATAATGCGGGAACAGGCGCGCGTCCTGAAACACGTAGCCAATCCGCCGCTTCTCCGGTGGCAGGCACAGGCCGCTGGCGGTATCCACCAGCGTACGGCCATTGAGCACAATGCGGCCTTGCTGCAGGCGCGTCAGGCCGCCAATGGCATTGATTAAGGAAGTTTTACCTGCACCCGACAGGCCAAAAATCGCGGTGATGCCCTGCGCGGGCAGATCGGCGCGCACGTTAAGGTTTAAATCCCCAAGGCGTTGGGAGAAATCCAGCTCCAGCATTTACACGCCCATCCGTTTACGACCCCAGCGGGCCAGCCACTCGGAAACCATCAGTGAAAGCAGTGACAGCACTATGGCAATCACGCACAGGCGCGCGGCGGCGGCTTCAGCCCCCGGCGTTTCAATCAGGGTATACATCGCCAGCGGTATGGTGCGCGTCTCGCCGGGAATGTTGGAAACAAAGGTAATGGTGGCGCCGAACTCGCCCAGAGAACGGGCAAAGGCCAATACCACACCGACAATCACGCCGGGCAGCGACAGCGGCAGCGTGATGGTGAAAAACACCCGCCACGGGTTGGCCCCCAGGGTGCGGGCAGCCTGCTCCAGCCGGATATCCACCGCCTCCAGCGCCAACCGGATGGCGCGCACCATCAGCGGGAACGCCACCACGGCAGAAGCCAGCGCCGCACCGCGCCAGCTAAAGCTGAAACTGAAGCCAAACCAGTCATACAGCCATTCGCCAATCACGCCGCGCCGCCCCATGGCGATCAGCAATAAATAGCCGACCACCACCGGTGGCAGTACCAGCGGCAGGTGAATAATACTGTCCAGCAGCGATTTACCCGGGAAGCGGCAGCGTACCAGTACCCAGGCCATCAGAATGCCAAAGGGTAAGCTGCACACCACCGCCAGGGCGGACACTTTCAGGCTCAGTTCAACGGCCTGCCACTCGTACTCACTCAGGATCATTTACGCGGGGAGAATCCATAATGTTTGAAAATAGCAGCCGCTTCCGGGCTCTTCAGGTAGCTGTAGAACGCGCTGACGGCCGGGGTTTGATGACCTTTCACAATCGCCATCGGGTATTCCACCGGTTTGTGGCTGTCTTCCGGGAAGATGGCCACCACGCTGACTTTATCACTGGCTACCGCGTCTGAACCATAAACAATGCCCAACGGCGCTTCGCCACGTTCTACCAGTGCCATGGCACTACGTACGTTGTTGGCCCGGGCCAACTTAGGTTCCAGCGCGGTCCAGGCTCCGAGATTCTGCAGCGCTTCCTTGGCATAAATGCCGGCCGGCACGTGGTCCGGATCACCCACCGACAGGCGGCCGCCATTGAGCAGTTTTGCCCAGTCGGTTTGCTTGTCGAGTGTGATTTTAGCCGGTTTGGCGTCTTTTGCCGCGATCAGCACCAGTTCGTTGCCCAACAGGGTATAACGGGTGTCTTTGACCATTTGCTGTTTGTCGATGACGTAATCCATCCACTGCTGATCGGCAGAGATAAACAGATCGGCCGGCGCGCCCTGCTCAATCTGGCGCGCCAGCGTGGAAGAGGAGGCGAATGAGGAAACCACCTGCACATCCTTGCCTTTCTGGTATTGGGTCGCGATATCCTGCAGTGCGTTAGTCAGCGAGGCGGCCGCAAAAACGGTAATTTTATCCGCTGCCGATGCCTGCATAACCATACCGGATGCCAATACGATACCGCCGACCCACTTAGTCCATTGCTGTTTCATTGTTTTCTCCGCAAGTTAACGTGCATTATCACTCTTCGTTATATAAAAAATAATATAACGTCGCGCAGAAGCTTGTCATGCGGTTTATCGGCAGGGTGTGAGATATCTTGATATACCCGTCATACTTCAAGCTGCTTGGGTGTTGGCTCTCCTCGTTCACCCCGGTCACTTACCAGAGTAAGCTCCCGGGGATTCAATGCGTTGCCGCCTACAAGCCACTCGAATTATTTAGGGCATATATCTACCTGCCGAACGACGCCGGCAGGCTTTGAAATGGGGATGGGTAACGATCAGTGCTGGGTACGATTTTCTTTCGAACGGCCCACTTTGGAGAAAATGTTGAACACTTCCGCCAAACCGTAGATCAGGCCGAGGATGATGGCCATCACAACCGGAACCATGACCACAGCGAACAGCAAACTTTTCAATAAATCCAACATGGTAGCCTCACTTAACTGCCCATTGAGCGGTAATGAACACCGCCACGTAAATTCTAGTTTAAACCAAAAAACCGACTAAAACGGGGTTATTTTAAAGACTGGGCGGAATTTGTAACCGGCCAAACGTGCCATTTGTGCTCCGGTGGCGTCTATCGGCCTGCGGCGAACGCTATTGAACAGGATAATAGATCAGCGGCGCGGCATAATCGCTAACCGCCGCCAGCCTGGCCTCTACCCCATAAACCCTGTCTATCGTCTCCGATGTCAGCACCTGCTGCGGGGGGCCGAACGCGTGTAAACCGCCCTGCTTTAACAACATCAGCCGGTCACAGTAGCAGGCCGCCAAATTCAGGTCGTGCAGCGAAACCACTACGCTGATGCCCAGCCGCCGCAATAACGCCATAAACTGCTGCTGATGGGCAATATCAAGATGGTTGGCAGGTTCATCCAATAACAGCCATGGCGTTTGTTGCGCCAGCGCGCGTGCCAGATGAACGCGTTGCTGTTCCCCGCCGGACAGCTGATGCCATTCACGCTCGGCCAGGTGCGAAATGCCGACCTGCTCCATCGCCTGCCCGGCAATGCGATAATCTACCGCGCTGAATCCTGCCCAGCGGCTGGCGTAAACCAGACGCCCGAGCAACACCACGTCTTTCACCGCAATGGCAAAGGCGCCCGGCCCGGACTGTTCGAGGAAAGTCATGGATTTGGCTCGCTCGCGCCCTTTCATTGAGGCAATATCGGTTTGCTGCAAATACACCCGGCCACGGCTGGGGGAAATCAATCCCGCCAGTAACTTGAGCAGCGTAGATTTTCCGCTGCCGTTGACGCCGAGCACGCCGGTAATTTCACCGGGCCGGGCGTGAAAACTGAGGTTATTCAGCACCACTCTTTCTGCCGTTGACCACCCCAACCCTTCGGCACGCAGCCCCGATAACCGGCTTTCAATGTTCATGCATTTATTTTCCGATACAGCAAGGCGAGAAATACCGGGACACCCAACAACGCGGTCAAGACGCCCACCGGCAGTTCGCGCGGTTCAAACAAGGTTCTGGCCAGGGTGTCCGCCGCGACGGCAAACAACGCGCCGCACAGCGCGCTGGCCGGCAACAGCAACCGGTGACGCGGCCCGACCAGCAGTCTGGCGACGTGCGGCACCGTCAGCCCAATAAACCCCACCGCGCCGCTGAATGCGACGATAACGGCCGTCAGCGCCATGGTAATGCCGTACAGCAGCAGCTTCAGCGGCGCCACCGCCACTCCCAACGACGCCGCGGTCAGGCCGCCGAATGCCAGTGCGTCCAGCTCGCCCGCTTTCATCCAGCAAACCACCAGTGCCGCCGCCAGCAGCAGAGCGCAAAGCCCCACCTGCGACCAGCGGGCGTCACTGAAGGATCCCAATAGCCAGAACATCACGCCACGCGTGGCATTGGCGTCCGCTTGCCATAGGGTAATCAGCGAGGTCAGTGCCGAAAGCAGTTGCGTGACCGCGACCCCCGCCAAAATAAACAGCGATGACTCGGCGTTCAAGGAACGCCCGGCGAGCAGTAAAACCAGAGCAAAGGCCCCGGCCGCACCGATAAATGCTCCGCCAGACACCGACAACAGGCCGCCGCCGAGCCCCAACACCAGCACCAGAACAGCGCCCACGCCCGCCCCGGAAGAGATCCCCAGCACCCAGGGATCGGCCAACGGGTTGCGCGTCAGCGATTGCAGGACGGTGCCGGCCAAGGCCAGACCGGCCCCTGCCACCGCGGCCAACAGCGCCCTCGGCATTCTCAATGACCAGATTATCCGTTGATAAATCTCGCTACCGTCCTCGGCGTTAGCGGCGCCAGGGGCAGACAAAATACGCCACGCGTCATGCAGCGATATTGGCGCCGGTCCGTACAACGAGGCAGCGAGCAAAAATAGCGGCAACGCCAGCGCCAGCATGCACAACCAACCGCCTGAACGCCTGGCCCCCCGGCGTACCGATCCGTCCATACTATTTCCAGCCTGCAATCACGTAGTCATCCAACAACTGCCAGACCGGCTCTACTTCGGTAAACCCCGCCTGCGTCAGGCTGGCCAGTTGGAAATCCAATGCCGTCGCCGGAGGGACAGGACGCCCGGCGAACAGCTTTTCCCGCTGTTGCCGATATTGCGCCAGCTCCGGCAACTGCTGCACCTTGTCAAACCACTGCTCCCAGTCTTCGACACCGTTGCGCCAGGCCTGTTGCTGCGTCTGGTTATCGTGCAGTTCAGCCAACGTTTTAACGCGTGGCTGCCGATGGTCATAACGCTGGTGGTCAGCATTCAAAAATACGCCCCCCTTGGGCAGCCGTTCGGCGATGTTTCGATACAGCACCGTCAGCTGTTCCGGCATTAACCAGTGCAGCGCCGTGCTGGAAACCACCGCATCAGGCGTTGCCCCCTCGAGCGATGAGAAACACTCAGGATCGGCGAGATCGGCCTGAAGAATGCGGATCCTTTCGCCATATTCCGCCAGGGCACCGCGGGCGATAGCCAACAGTAACGGATCGAGATCCATCGCCGTCACTTTGGCCTGCGGGAAACGCTGAAGGATGCGCAGGCTTAGCGATCCCGGCCCACAAGCCAGATCTAGTACGTGAAAATCCTCGCCGACCGAAAGCGCTAACACCTCGAGTTGAGCATTAAAACGCGCTTCTCGCTCGGCGATGTAAGCCCCTTGTTGCTGATCCCACGAGGTCAACAGTGAGGAGAATGAAAGAGAAGACATATCAGGGTTCCTTTTTAAGAATGGATGATCCTAAGGCCTGTTGCTGCAGGCCCTGAATTAAACGTTGCAAGGCTGCCAGGGTACGTACCGAAGGATCCAGGTCGTAGCCGGGCAAAATGACATAGCGTTTTTGGCGCACGGCGCGCAGGGTTGAGGTCAGGGGGTGATGCTCCAGAAAATGGATCTTATCTTTGGCACTGTCGCCGAGGCCGCCACGGGGTAAATCGCCCAGCACAATCACGTCGGGATCGCGGGCGGCAATGGTTTCCCAGGATACGGTGGGCCAAAGCTCGGGCAGATCCCCAAACAGATTTTGACTGCCAATCTGACGGGTCAACAGTGCAGGTGCGCCGCAGCATCCCGCCACATAAGGGGTTTGCGTACCGGCATACCACCAAAGTAGCCGCTGTTGGGGCAAGGACGCCGCCTGTCGCTCCAGTTCCCGCAGTTGTGACTGCTGCTTTTTAATTAAGCGCTCAGCTACGCCGGTGACGTGAAAAATTCGGGCAATTTCACGCAGTTCGGCAAAAATACCCTCGAAGCTCGCCGAGCGGCTTACGGTACTTTGTTGGCCACTGCAGACGTCAGGCGAGAGATAGGTAGCGATTCCCCACTCCGTCAGCCGATCGCGGCTGGGCGTTTCCGGGCTGTTAAACCAGTAGTAACTGGCCGAATAGACCATATCCGGATTGAGCAACAGCAAAGGTTCCGCCGCTGGCGGTGCGGCGGCCGACAACTGGCTCAGGGCTTTGCCCCACGTCGTCGGAGACGGAGCCGTATCCCGTGCATAGTCATAACCGATAATGCCGACGATGCGCTGCGCCAGTCCCAGCGCCAGCAGGTTTTCCAACGCGGGGTTGGCGTAAACCAGCACCCGCTCAGGCGCCGTGGGGTAGCGGTAAGCCTGGTCACAGTTATTGAGGGTGACAGCACCGGCCTGTGCCAGCGCATGAAACGACAGGCCCAGCGCCACCAGCAGGCAGATTATCGGCTGCATAGCGGGATCAGAACCTCACCGAAATAAAGCTTTCATAGGTGCGTGATGGCGCAATCAGCACCTGATCCGGGTAAGTACGTTGATAGGCATACAACTGGTTAGTGACGTTTCTGATACGCACGCCCACACCCACGGTCTGGGTGATCTGATAGTCCGTGGCCAGATCGAGCGTGGTGTAGGACGGCATTTTACGCTAGTTGGCGTCGTCGTTATAACTGCTGCCCACGTAGCGCAGCGATGAGGTGAGCCCCCACTGTTCCGTCGGCATATAACGTGCCGTAAGGTTGGCGGTCCAGTCAGGGATGTAGGCCGGACGATTACCGTTATAGCTACGTAACGGGCTGCCGCCGCGGTACTCATCATAACGGGCGTGGGTGTAGGCCGCATTGGCGGCCAGCTCCCAGCGATCGCTGGGGCGCAACATCAGGCTTAATTCCACGCCGCGCGAGGTCTGCCGGCCAACGGCATTTAGCGTATCCGGCTGCTGCGCATTGGGCACAAACAGGTTGTCCTTGCGCAGTTCGTACAACGCCAGCGTGGCCTCTCCCTTGTTATCCCAAAACTGCCCCTTGGCGCCGACTTCCCATTGGCGTACCCGGGTAAGCGGCAGACCGGTTTGCGCCGGACTTAAAAAGAACAGGTCGTTGCCCGGCTCCTTGCCGGTGGTGTAGTTGGCGTAAATATTGATGTTATCGGTCAACGCATAGCTGGGGCCCAGGCTCCAGACGCTGAAGGCGTAGGTTTGCGCGGAGCGCTCTTCTTGCGGGCCCTGAAAATGCCAATCCATATCCATATGGTTGTAGCGCAACTGCCCCAGCAGGGTTAAACGTTCAGTCAGGCTGAAGCGGTCTTCCATAAAAGCGGCGTACTGGTTTTGCGTAACGTGGCGAACCGGAGAACGTTGGCTAGCGGTGCCCTGTGAAAAACTTTCTCTGATCGGTGCCTGCAGCGGAACCTCTTCGGAACCGGGGAAGCCGTTGGAGTAGTACTGAAAGCGACGTTTACTCAGATCAAGGCCGACAATAAACCGGTTATCGAAGCCGCCCAACGGCCGGTCGAACACCAGTGAACTGCGGTTGCCGATCAGGTCGTCATCGTGGGCCAGCGCCCCGAACGAATCGCGATTGACATAGCCGGGCTGGGTGGCCGCCGAGATGCGAAAGCGTTCCACATTGCGCCATTCGCGAAAGCCGCTGTAATAGTAGAACTGGTTATGCAGCTCAATTTCAGGCGTGGTGAACCAATCCAGGCTGGCCTGAAACGACGTGGCGTTGCTCTGGATACGACTGTCGGTCAGGTTGTTGTAGTTGATATCGCGCAGTTCGCGGGCGATGTTCCCTTCCACCAGCGGCGTGCCGTAGTAAGGGTTGTTGGTGCGATTGAGCATGCGATCCAGGCTTAACGTCAGCAGGGCATTATCAGACAGTTTAAACAGCAGCGCGCCGGATACCCGTTTCTGTTTGTCACGCTCATATTGCACATTGGTGCCGCTGTCGCTGCCGCTGACGTCCAGACGATAAGCTGCCACGTCGTCGACTAACGTCCCTCCCGCTCCCAGGTGCAGGCGCTGGCTGTTATAACTCGACAGGCCATAGTCGAACTCGATGGGCTGGCGGCTGAAGGTCGGCTGGCGCGAAAGCAGATTGACGCTGCCGCCGGCGGCGCTCAGGCCATTGAGCACCGATCCGGGGCCGCGCAACACTTCTACACTGCCGTAATGGGAAGGATCCGCTAGCTGAAGGGTGCTGCCCGGCGTTTCGACGCCGTTATACAGCCAGGACACCGGCCTGAAACCGCGAAGTGAAAAGTTATTGCTGAGCGTGGGGGAAGCCACGCCGGACATGCCGGGAGCACGCTCGACAACGGCGGCGAGCGATTTATCACCCCGCTGCTGGATAGCCTGTGCGCTGATAACATCAATACTGCGTGGGGTTTCCAGATTGGTCAGCCCCAGGCGCGAAGCCGACTGGGTGACGACCTCCAACGAGCCATAGGTGCTCTGGGGCTGGCTGGATGCCTGCACGGTTAAGCTGTCTTCGCAACGTGATGACTTTTCGGTTTTGTCGCAAGCGCCGACGGCCAGCGCGGCGTTCGGCAGGCTTAACAGCAAAGCGGTAATCAGGTAATAAGGTGGTTTTTTGGGCGTGACGAAACCCAGACGTGCAGCACTCATTTACAGCATCCCTTTGGTGAAATAAAAACCCGCCGTGGCCGGCATCAATCATTATATTTTTTGTTATGTTATAACATTTCAATAATTGAAGACCAGTTTTTATTGTTACCGAGCCCTGACTGTAGCCGACGCATCCTTTGGCGCTTTGCGGCTAAATCGGCGACAATAAGGCTTTTGCAGCCGACAGGACGCGTTATGCAGGCCGAAATTCTTCTTACCCTAAAACTTCAGCAGAAGCTGTTCGCCGACCCGCGCCGCATCGCGCTGCTGAAACAGGTCCGGCACACCGGCTCCATCAGCCAGGGCGCCAAACTGGCGGGCATCAGCTACAAAAGTGCCTGGGACGCGATTAACGAAATGAACCAGTTGGCGGAGCAGACGGTGGTAGAACGTGCCACCGGCGGCAAAGGCGGTGGCGGTGCGCAGGTGACTCGCTACGGTGAGCGGTTGATCCAGCTTTACGATCTGCTGGGGCAGATCCAACAAAAAGCCTTCGACGTGCTGCAACAGGACGAGTTGCCGCTCGATAGCCTGTTAGCGGCAATCTCGCGTTTCTCGCTGCAAACCAGCGCCCGCAACCAGTTCTTTGGCACCGTGATCGAACGCGATCACCAGCAGGTGCAGCAACATCTGGATATTCTGCTTAACGACGGCAAAACCCGTCTCAGCGCGGCCATCACCCAACAGAGCGCCGATCGGCTGCAGCTCTCCCCCGGCAAGGAAGTGCTGGCGCTGATTAAAGCCCCCTGGGTGAAACTGAATACCGATCCGGCCCTGGTCGGGGCAGCGGACAACGCATTAGCGGGCGTGGTCGCCAGCATTCAACCGGGTGCCGATCACAGCGAGGTGCTGGTCACGCTGACGGGCGGTGAAACCCTGTGCGCCACCGTGGCCAACCCAGAGCTACAGCAGCTTAAACTGCGCACCGGCAGCCAGGTTCACGCCTTGTTTAACGCCGATCGGGTGATTGTCGCCACGTTGTGCTAAACGCAACGTAACGTTGCATTTTTGCCGATTGACATCGCTCCGCAATGCGCCTATTTCTAAACAAAATAATTGCATAAAAAGGAACAGGTGATGTCGTCGTTGCACATTTCGCAAGGTTCATTTCGCTTAAGCGATACCCGTACCCTGACGCTGGAAGCGCTGGAGATTCAGGCCGGCGACAGCTGGGCCTTTGTCGGCGCCAACGGCAGCGGCAAATCCGCCCTGGCACGCGCGCTGGCCGATGAACTGGTGTTGCTCAACGGCGAGCGCCGCAGCGATTTCAAGCATGCGGTACGCATCTCCTTCGAACAGTTGCAAAAGCTGGTCAGCGACGAATGGCAACGTAACAATACCGACCTGCTTAGCCCAGGCGAGGAAGATACCGGACGCACCGCAGCGGAAATCATTCAGGAAGAGGTCAAAGACCCCACGCGCTGCGCGCAGCTGGCGGAGCAGTTCGGCATTACCTCGCTGTTGTCACGTCGCTTTAAATACCTTTCTACCGGCGAAACGCGCAAAACCCTGCTGTGCCGGGCGCTGATGCCACAACCCGATTTACTGATCCTGGATGAACCCTTCGACGGGCTGGACGTGAATTCACGCGCTCAGTTGGCTACGCTGTTGAATGATCTCTCCGGGCATGGCTATACCCTGGTGCTGGTGCTCAATCGCTTTGACGAAGTGCCGGACTTTATCCGTAACGTGGGCGTGCTGGCCGATTGCACCCTGGCAAGCCAGGGGACGCGCCGGCAGGTGATGGCGGAAGCGCTGGTAGCGCAACTGGCGCACAGCGAGAATCTGGATGGCCTGGCGCTGCCGGAAACCGAAGATCCGGCGCAGAAAACCACGCTGCCGGCGGATCAACCGTTAATTATCCTGCGCGACGGGAGGGTCAGCTACAACGATCGACCTATTCTCAATCACCTCGACTGGCAGGTTAATCCCGGCGAACACTGGCAGATCGTCGGCCCGAACGGTGCCGGTAAATCGACGCTGCTCAGCCTGATCACCGGCGATCACCCTCAGGGGTACAGTAACGATCTTACCCTGTTCGGCCGGCGGCGCGGCAGCGGGGAAACCATCTGGGATATCAAACGCCATATCGGCTACGTCAGCAGCAGTCTGCATCTGGATTACCGCGTCAGCGCCAGCGTGCGCAACGTGATCCTGTCCGGTTTTTTCGATTCGATCGGCATTTACCAGGCGGTATCCGATCGCCAACGGCAATTGGCTGACCAATGGCTGGCGTTGCTGGGGCTGGGCGGTGCAAACGGCGAGGCCCCCTTCCACAGCCTTTCCTGGGGCCAGCAACGGTTAGCGCTGATCGCCCGCGCACTGGTCAAACACCCGGCGCTGTTGATACTCGACGAACCGCTGCAGGGGCTGGATCCGCTCAATCGCCAGTTGGTCCGTCGCTTTGTCGACGTGTTGATCGGCCAGGGATCGACCCAACTGCTGTTTGTCTCCCACCATGCGGAAGACGCGCCGCAAAGTATTACCCACCGTCTGAGCTTTGTCCCTGATGGCGACGGCTACCGTTATCAGTTGGATACGCTGATCTGAAATCCTCGATAATCCGCGCGGATGGGTAGCCCCGCTACTCATCCGATGACATATCCGGCAACACTTCCTCTGCAACACATCACATTTGGCCTTTTATCATAAGGAGTAAAGGATCGGCTTCTGGAGACACCATGTCCGCCGCACTGATTATTATCGATCTTATCGACGATCTGATTGGCCCCAAAGGGCGTGCGAATCATTGCCGTGAGCAGGTGTTGGCACTAAACCTGATTGCCAACACCAACGCCGCCGCGGCTTACGCCCGGGTACGTAAAATTCCGGTGATTTGGGTGCGCGTCGGTTTTGCCGACGATTATCACGACATTCCCGCTCACTCTCCGCTGTTTAGCCACCTGAAACAGATTGGCGCACTGCGTCTGAGCAGCCCCGGCTGCCAATGGGATAAGGATTTGCAGGTGCTGCCAACGGATATTCAGTTCGAAAAGCACGGCGTTGGCGCCTTTGCCGGTAACAATTTGTTAGCCTGGCTGCAGCAGCATCGCTGCCATCATTTGCTGCTAGGCGGGGTCAGTACCCCACTGGCGATCGAAAGCACCGCAAGACAGGCGCACGACGCCGGTTTTCAGGTGACCGTCTTGCAGGACTTATGCGCCGCACCGACGCAGGAAATCCACCAGCAGAGTCTGGATATCCTGCAGAACCTGGCGGAAATCACCCGTTCGCAAGCCTGGATGAAGGGTTAACAGCACTATTTCACCCACTGCACCGACCTTTATCGTCATTTCGCTGTGCTACTATCCGGCATAGTGCCCAACTCACCGATCATTCGCACACCGATAAAGCAATGATTGCCTTCGGTAATGGGTACCGTGTGCATATTTTAAAGGGACATAGTTATGTGGGGCGTACTGGCTTCTTCGTTATTCTTTTTGCCATTTAACCGGCTTATTGCCTGGTTGATTCTGGCCGCATCGGCGGGGATGGGCATGTACCACGCGGTACTCACCCCGCTCAGCCTGACTTGCTTATTAGGCATTGCCGCCCTCGCAGGGCTGCGACACCATTTTCGGACACGGCGTAATCTGGCTGTCCCACTTGAAGTGTTAGTGGTTTTAAGCTGTGTAGCGCTATTCCTGCACCTGGTGCCGGGGATCAATAACCAATTGATGATCGACGGCGATAAAGCAGGCCCGTTAAGCGCACCCTTCACCATGTATTACAACTTTGACAAGGCGATAGTGCCCTTCCTGTTGTTCGCCTGTCTGCCAACGTTGTTTAAACGCGATAAACCTGAAAAAAGCGTAGGTACATCGGCCTGGACGGCGCTGATTATCAGCGTTCCGGCCTTGCTGTTGCTGGCGGTGGCGCTTGGCGGCCTGAAGATTGAGCTGCATACCCCAGCCTGGATCCTGCCGTTTATCATGGCCAACCTGTTCTTTGTCTGCATGGCTGAAGAAGCGCTGTTCCGCGGTTATCTGCAGCAACGGCTTAGCCAATGGTTGGGGGCTTGGCCGGCATTGATTATTGCCGCGCTGATTTTTGGCGCCGCGCATCTGGCCGGTGGCATGCTGATGGTCATTTTCGCCACGCTTGCCGGGTTGATTTACGGCCTGGCATGGATGTGGAGTGGCCGCTTGTGGGTGCCGATTTTATTCCACTTCGGACTTAATCTGACCCATCTGCTGCTGTTCACTTATCCGCTGTACCAGCATTCCTGATCGCCATAACCGGCAGGTAAACGCCTGCCGGTTACCAGTGTGAAAACGCTATCACTCCCAGCCCGACACCAACTTTTTCAGCTTTCCCCCTCCTACACTGCCAGCGGCTTTCTTACTTGCATCACACAGTGTAAACGATTCCATTTTTCGCTCTGGATCACCTTTTTCCCCCGTGGGACGTGCTATCTTTTTGCTCATAGTTATCCATTTGTATGAGTCAAGGGTAGGTTAGCGGCAGATGAAAGCGATTACACCGCGCCGCATCGCCCCAGAAAAAGGAACCACCATGACGGATTTTAACCCCGTAGATCATCCCCATCGCCGCTACAACCCGCTGACCGGCCAATGGGTATTGGTCTCGCCACACCGTGCCAAACGGCCGTGGCAAGGCCAACAGGAGTCCACACAGCAGGAAACGTTGCCGCAGCACGATCCCGACTGTTTCCTCTGCCCGGGCAACACCCGTGTTACCGGCGATAAAAACCCGAACTATCAGGACACCTACGTGTTCACCAACGACTTTGCTGCGCTGATGACGGATACCCCGCTGGCACCGGAAAGTCAGGATCCGCTGATGCGCTGCCAGAGTGCCCGTGGCACCAGCCGGGTGATTTGTTTCTCGCCCGATCACAGCAAGACCCTGCCGGAACTGCCGCTGCAAGCGCTGGAACGAGTGATTGCCACCTGGCAGGAACAGACCGCCGATCTGGGACGCAGCTATCCGTGGGTGCAGGTTTTTGAAAACAAAGGCGCCGCGATGGGCTGCTCTAATCCGCATCCGCATGGACAGGTTTGGGCCAACAGCTTCTTGCCGAACGAAGTCGAGCATGAGGACCGGCTGCAACGCGAGTATTTCCAACGGCACCACTCCGCGATGTTGACGGATTACGTCCAGCGCGAACAGGCTGACGGCAGCCGTACGGTAGTGGAAACCGAACACTGGCTGGCCGTGGTGCCCTACTGGGCGGCCTGGCCGTTTGAAACGCTGCTGTTGCCGAAGAGTTCAGTGCAGCGCATTACCGATCTCAGCGCCGAACAGAGCCGTGACCTGGCCGTGGCGCTGAAAAAACTGACCAGCCGTTACGACAACCTGTTCCAGTGCTCCTTCCCCTACTCCATGGGCTGGCACGGCGCCCCGTTTAACGACGCAGATAACCGCCATTGGCAACTACACGCCCACTTCTATCCGCCGCTGCTGCGTTCTGCCACGGTGCGTAAATTTATGGTGGGTTACGAGATGCTGGCAGAAACCCAGCGCGATTTGACTGCAGAACAGGCCGCAGAACGTCTGCGTGCCGTTAGCGATGTTCATTACCGTGAAGCCGGAGCCCAACAATGAGTTTAAAGAACCTTACCCACACCCTTTTTACCGAACGTTTTGGCTACGCGCCCGCACTGACTATCCAGGCCCCGGGCCGGGTGAACTTGATCGGCGAGCATACCGACTATAACGACGGTTTTGTGCTGCCGTGCGCCATCGATTACCAGACGGTGATCGCCTGCGCCAAACGCGACGACCGTCAGATCCGGGTGATCGCCGCCGATTACGACGCCCAGCAGGATCTGTTTTCGCTCGACGAACCGATCGTCAGCCATCCAACCCAACGCTGGTCCGATTACGTACGCGGCGTGATCAAACACCTGCAGCAACGCAACAGCGATTTTGGCGGTGCGGACCTGGTGATTTCCGGTAATGTGCCGCAAGGTGCCGGCCTCAGTTCTTCCGCCTCTTTGGAAGTCGCCGTTGGTCAGGCCATGCAGGCACTGTATGCTCTGCCGCTGGATGGCGTAGCGCTGGCCCTCAATGGGCAAGAAGCAGAGAACCAGTTTGTCGGCTGTAACTGCGGGATTATGGATCAACTGATTTCTGCGCTCGGCGAACGGGATCATGCTTTGCTGATCGACTGCCGAACGCTGGAAACCCGCGCAGTATCGGTGCCGGAAGATATCGCGGTGGTGATCATCAATTCCAATGTGAAACGCGGTCTGGTAGACAGCGAATACAACACCCGCCGCAAGCAGTGTGAGGAAGCCGCGCGCTTCTTCGGTGTCAAAGCGCTGCGCGATGTCAGCCCGGATCTGTTTTTCCCGATCCAGCATGAGCTGGATCCGATCGTCGCCAAACGAGCGCGTCATGTGATCAGCGAAAACGATCGTACACTGGCTGCTGCCGATGCGCTGGCCGCTGGTGATATGAAGCTGATGGGCAAACTGATGGCGGAGTCGCACGCCTCGATGCGCGATGATTTTGAAATTACCGTGCCGCCGATCGACCGGCTGGTGGAGATCGTCAAAGCCGTTATCGGCGACCGCGGCGGCGTGCGCATGACCGGCGGTGGTTTTGGCGGTTGTATCGTGGCGCTGATGCCACAGGCGCTGGTCGAGCCGGTCCGCGAGGCAGTAGCACGCGAATACCCGCAGCAGACCCATGGGCTGAAAGAAACCTTTTACGTCTGTAAGGCGTCAGAGGGGGCCGGCAGATGCTGAGCGACAGTCAAACGTTGGCCCCTGACGGCCAGCCCTACCAATTGACCCAGTTGAAAAACGCTGGCGGAATGACGGTAACGCTGATGGATTGGGGCGCCACCTGGCTCTCCGCAGTATTGCCGCTGAAATCGGGCAAAACGCGCGAGTTGCTGCTGGGGTGTCGTACCCCAGCGGACTACCTGAATCAAGCGGCCTACCTGGGCGCTACCGTCGGGCGCTACGCCAACCGCATCGCGCACGCCAGCCTGCAGATTGATGGCAAACCGCATCCGCTGGTCGCCAATCAGGGAGAACATCAGCTGCACGGTGGGCCAGAGGGATTTAATGCCCGCCGCTGGCGCATTACCCAACAGGATCAGCAGCAGGTGAGCTACGCCTTGCATTCGCCAGACGGTGACCAGGGTTTTCCCGGCAATCTCGACGTTCAGGTCAACTATCGACTCACTGCCGACAATAGACTGGAAATCAGCTATCAGGCGCGGACCGACAGCGCCTGCCCGGTCAATTTAACCAACCACGCCTACTTCAACCTCGACGGGGCCGGAACCGACGCCCGCCATCAGCGGCTACAGCTGTTTGCCGACCGCTATCTGCCGGTCGACAGCGAAGGGATCCCCTGTGCCGATCTAACCCCGGTGGCAGACAGCGGCATGGACTTCCGCCAACCAAAAACGCTGCTGCAGGATTTTTTGAGCGATCGCTGTCAACAGCGGGTAAAAGGCTACGATCATGCCTTTTTGCTGCATCGTACCTGTGGCGCATTGGACTGCCCGGCGGCCCATCTTTGGTCGGCTGATGGCCAGGTACAAATGAGCGTCTTCACCAGTGCGCCGGCGTTGCAGCTCTACAGCGGCAACTATCTGGGCGGAACGCCGGCACGCGAAGGCGGCAGCTATGCCAATTACGCCGGCGTGGCGCTGGAAAGCGAGTTTTTGCCGGACAGCCCGAACCACCCGGAATGGCCGCAGCCCGACTGTTGGCTGCAGCCGGGGCAACAATACCTGAGCGCCACCCATTATCAGTTTTATCCTATCTGACCCGCTACGCCCCTTGCCACGCGGCGAGGGGCCGTTTGTTATAAATGCTTACCTTTTTACCCCGCTGCCGCGCCGAGGGCTGCCTTTCCTTATTCCAAAGCGCGCACTAGAATCAGGCTACGGTGATAAGCACAACACCTTGTGCAACGTCACAATTTTCGGCCACCCCGGCCGGCCAATAGCTGAAGGAACACCTATGCGTCTGATTACTGCACTTCCATTACTGGCGGGTTTACTGCTGAGCACCAATCTGATGGCTGCCGAGACCGCAGCAAAAACGCCATCACCGGCACAGGCCGCGCAGCAGAAACGCATGACCGATTGTAATCAACAGGCCACCAGCAAAACGCTGAAAGGCGCGGATCGCTCTACCTTCATGAGCACCTGCCTGAAATCCGAAGGCACCGCTGCGACCAAAACGCTGACTCCGCAGCAGCAGAAAATGAAAACCTGTAACGCCGACGCCAAGACCAAAAGCCTGAAGGGTGACGAGCGTAAAACCTTTATGAGCAATTGCCTGAAAAAAGCAGCCTGATTGCCCTTCCCCACGGCACGGCCGAATCTCCCTTCGCCGTGCCGCACTCCCTGTCTGCACCAGCCTGATCGATTCAGCTTTTCCTCAGAACAGCACTTACTTTGCGGCAAGAAATTGGCTATGGTTAAACACTATCGATTGCCGAGCCCCCGGCCGCGGCAATATAATGATTTTCGTTATCATTGAAATGTCAGATTATTAAGGAGTTAAGCTATGGCTGTAACTAAGCTGGTTCTGGTGCGTCACGGCGAAAGCCAGTGGAACAACGAAAACCGCTTCACCGGTTGGTATGATGTTGATTTGTCCGACAAAGGCCGCACCGAAGCGAAAGCAGCAGGCAAACTGTTGAAAGACGAAGGTTTCTCTTTTGACTTTGCTTACACCTCCGTACTGAAGCGCGCTATCCACACCCTGTGGAACATTCTGGACGAACTGGATCAGGCCTGGCTGCCGACTGAGAAATCCTGGAAACTGAACGAACGCCACTACGGCGCGCTGCAGGGTCTGAACAAGGCTGAAACCGCAGAAAAATACGGTGACGAGCAGGTTAAGCAATGGCGTCGCGGCTTCGCCGTTACTCCACCAGAGCTGACCAAAGATGACGAACGTTACCCGGGCCACGATCCGCGTTATTCCGCGCTGACCGAGAAAGAGCTGCCGCTGACCGAGAGTCTGGCGCTGACCATCGATCGCGTGATCCCTTACTGGGACGAAGAAATTCTGCCACGCATCAAAAGCGGCGAGCGCGTTATCGTTGCTGCACACGGCAACTCCCTGCGTGCGCTGGTGAAATACCTGGATAACCTGAGCGAAGACGAGATCCTCGAGCTGAACATCCCAACCGGCGTGCCGTTGGTGTATGAATTTGACGAGAACTTCAAGCCAATCAAACGTTACTACCTGGGTAATGCCGACGAGATCGCTGCTAAAGCGGCCGCCGTGGCAAACCAGGGTAAAGCGAAGTAATTTTCGCCGCATGATCTAAAAAGCCCCCGGTTTTGGCCGGGGGCTTTTTTATTGGAACCAGGCAGGTTTATCAGCCGCGGCGCGCTTTTACCGCTGTTGCCAACTCGCGCAGCACGGTTTCGGTGTCTTCCCAACCGATGCAGGCATCGGTGACGCTCTTGCCATAAACCAGCGGATCGCCGCTTTCCAGGTTTTGGTTGCCCTCCACCAGATGGCTTTCAATCATCACGCCCATAATCGCCTTTTCGCCGCCGGCAATCTGCTTGCAAACGTCAGCATTCACTTCCAGCTGCTTTTTGAATTGCTTGCTGCTGTTGGCATGGCTGAAATCGATCATCACCTGCGCCGGCAGACCCGCTTTGACCAGGCCTTCTTTGACTTCTTTCACATGCGCCGCGCTGTAGTTCGGCTCTTTGCCGCCGCGCAGAATAATGTGGCAATCGCCGTTACCGCTGGTGTTCACAATGGCTGAATGGCCCCATTTGGTCACCGACAGGAAACAGTGCGGTGCGCTGGCAGCATTGATGGCGTCAATAGCAACCTTGATGGTGCCGTCGGTACCGTTCTTGAAGCCAACCGGGCAAGACAGGCCGGAAGAGAGCTCGCGATGCACCTGAGATTCAGTGGTACGAGCGCCGATCGCGCCCCAGCTCATCAGATCTGCCAGATACTGCGGGGTGATCATGTCGAGGAATTCGCCCGCCGCCGGCAAACCGGTATCGTTAATATCCAGCAGCAGCTTACGGGCCAGACGCAGACCGTCGTTGATCTGGAAGCTGTTATCCATTTGCGGATCGTTGATCAACCCTTTCCAGCCCACGGTGGTACGCGGCTTTTCAAAATAAACCCGCATCACCACTTCCAGCTCGCCGCTCAGTTCCTGACGCAGCGACAGCAGGCGACCGGCATACTCTTTCGCCGCTTTGGTATCGTGGATTGAACAAGGGCCAATCACCACCAGCAGGCGATCGTCACTGCCGCGAAGGATCTGATGAATGGCACTGCGTGCCTTTGACACCGTCTCTGCTGCACGTTCAGTAGCCGGAAACTTCTCTAACAGGGCCACCGGTGGCAGGAGTTCCTTAATTTCTTTAATGCGTAAATCGTCGTTTTGGTAATTCATAACTTTTCCATTCGGTATCGAGAGGCGGTATTTCGCAGAGCATAGATCCAACCAATTTAGCCTGTGCGGATAACGCTGTAAATCACCTTTGCCACCTGCCGAATGAACCTCTAAATTAACAGTGGATTGTGCTGTTTCATCAGGGGAGCGCAGTGGCTCCTTTTTCGTTATGCTAACGGCCAGGATACTGTTACTCGAGCCAAGCCATGCCCTCTTTGTTATTAGTTGATGACCACCCGGTGGTTCATGTCGCACTGGAAGCGGCGCTAATCAAGTCATCCCGCCTCTATCACCTGCAGGCGGTGCAAGACGACGTTCAGGCAATGGCCCAATTGGCCACGGCCGACTTTGCGCTGGTGATCCTCGATATCGGTCTGCCGCAGGTGGACGGTTTGCAATTATTGAAAAAAATCCGCCGCCACTATCCGCAGCAACCAATCCTGATCTATACCGCACAGGAAGAAGATATCTACGCCCGTATGGCCTATTCGGCCGGCGCCAACGGATTTGTGCACAAGGGCAGCCGTCTCGAAGAGCTGGTGCTGGCGATTGAAACCGTACTGGATGGAAGCTTGAGCTTTCCCGCCACCGCCATGACCGAGGAGGCGCTACCGGCAGAAGGCACACTGCTGACGCCAAAAGAACTGCAGGTGCTCGGGCTGCTCAGCAAAGGCTTGTCCAATCTGCAAATCGCCGAGATGCTGAACATCAGCAACAAAACCGTCAGTACCCATAAGAAGAATATTCTGCGTAAGACCGGCGCCAGTAATCTGTTGGAGCTGGTGGCGGTATTTAAAGAGCTGGCGCCATGATGCGTGCGCTTTTGCTGCTGGTAACGATGTTGCTGTGCGTCGGCAGTCTGGCGCACGCGGCGCAGCCGGTACGTTATCAATTGGTCAGCAACCTGAATATCCCGCCCGACCTGCTGATCGCCAGCGAGAAAAATCCCTGGCGCGACGCGACGCTGCGCATCGGTATCATCAGTGAAAATACCAGCCCCTATAACATTATTGTGGATGACGACCTGTACGGTCTGAATGCCGACTACCTGGGCTATGTTCAGCAGGTCACCGGCATCCACTTTCAGATCTACGGCTTCTCCGATCTGGCGAAACTTGAGCAAGCGCTGCATGACGGGACTGTCGATCTGGTGTACGGCATTCCACAAAACGAAGCGCTACACGGCCTGAAAATTTCTCAGCCTTATTACGTCAGTAACCTGCGCGTACTGCGGGATCGCAGCAACGATCGCAAAGTGATGCTCAATTCCGCCAATGCCCGGGTGGCGATCAGCACCCTGACCGATATGCAGGCCGGCAATGCGCTAAAGACGGTGTCGTCCCACGTACAACGCTATGACAACAACCTTCAGGCGGTGTATGCCCTGCTCAATGGCAGCAGCGACTACTTTATTGCCGATGAAGCCAGCGCCAGCTTTATTATCGACCAGCTGCAGCTCGGCCAGCTTTATCAGATCGAAAGTACCCTCAACCTCGGCAACCTGTCGTTCGTATTTGCCGCCGCCAACCCGGCGCTGATCGAGACCCTCAACGTGGCCATCGCCGACACCCCGATGGAGTTGATGAATGCCATCCAAAGCCGCTGGAGTAAAAAGATCCCCAGCTATCTCGATACCGGCAACGCCGATCTGACGCAGATGGAGAAAAGCTGGGTGAAGACTCACCCCACCGTCTATTACGCCGCCATCGAGAATAACTTCCCCTTCGCTTACCGCGGTTCCGGTGGGCAAGCGCGCGGTTATGCCATCGACATTTTGAATATCATTGCGCAAAACACCGGATTGCGCTTTGTTCCGCTGTGGGCGCGCAATGCCGAACAGGCCGATCAATTGGTGCAATCCGGCCAGGCCAGCTTTCGCACCGCGTTGCCATTGGCGCGTGGGGTTAAAGCGCGCTACAGCGCAAGTATGCCCATCCACCGTTCGCTGTGGGGGGTGTATGTTGGCCAACACGACAACGGGATTTCCACCTGGAGCGATCTGGCCGGTAAACGCATTGGCGTACTGCAGGGCGATCTGGCACAAGGCCTGGTGCCTGCCAACGAAGAACAGATCCGTTTTGCCGACAGTAAGGCCATGTATGACGCTCTGGCTAACGGCCAGTTGGATGCGCTGGTGGATAACGTGATTTCGGCAAACTTTGTCGCTTTGTCTCGTTACTCCGGGGCGATAAAGTTGGCGTTCGCCGCCAATAATATTGCCTACCCGGTAGCGTTCGGCGTGCGGCAGGATCAGCCATTACTGTTGGCTATCCTCGATAAAAACCTGATGCAGATCCCGTCGGAAACGCTGCAATCACTGCGCGATGAGTGGATTGTCGATCGTAGCAACCTGATTGACGCCGTGAATGAAAACCGTATGCAGCCGCAAACCACCTGGCTGCTGGCGCTGCTGGCTGCGGCGATCCTGTTGCTGTTGGGGCTGACCCTGCGCCGGTTTATCCTGCAGAGACGGGATAAGCGCGAACGGGAAGTGCTTGAACAGGCTCGTCGGCATGCGGAAGCCGAAAACCGAATGAAGAGTAAATTTCTGGCTACCGTCAGCCATGAATTGCGCACTCCGATGCACGCCATTCTTGGTCTGTTGGAGCTGGAGCTGAAACGTCAGCCAACGCCCGAGGGGCTGCCGGTGATCTACAGCTCGGCATCATCGTTGCTCAACCTGCTCAATGACTTGCAAGATCATGCCCGGCTAGCCACCGGCTCGTTAACCTTAGCGCCCAAGGCCGTAGCCCTGCACCCTTGGGTGGCCCACATTAGCGCCCTGTACCGACCGCTGATTGGCGAACGCCCAGTCACGTTAAACGTGAGTGCGGCCGACAACCTGCCCGCAGCCGTTCTTATTGATGGTGAGCGTTTACTTCAGGTCGCTAACAATCTGATAAATAATGCGATTAAGTTCACACCGCGCGGCAGTATTCAGGTCAGCATCGGCTGGCGTGAGCAGTCTGCACAGCACGGAGAACTGTCGCTGACGGTGACCGACAGCGGGTGTGGCATCGCCGCCGATGAGATTGGCAAACTGTTTCAGCCGTTTTACCGCGCGCGCGGTGCGCAGCGAGTATCCGTGCAGGGAACCGGATTAGGGCTGTCTATTTGCAAGGAAATTATCGAACAAATGGGCGGACGGATTGAGTTGCACTCGCGTCTCGGCGTCGGCACTGAGGTTTCCCTGTCGGTACCGGTCACCGAGGTTGCTCTTGACTCGGCGACACAGCAAACCGATAAGCCGCTCAACCTGCCGCCGCCGAGTTTGCGCGTGGCGCTGATTGACGATCACCCCACCAATCTCCTGCTGATGGAACGACAGTTGCGCCACTTCGGTCTGCAGCCGACGCTGTTCGAGCAGGGTTATCCGCTGCTGAAAGCCCATCGTCGGCAGCCGTTTGATCTGCTGTTCATTGATTACAATATGCCGCGCCCGGATGGCCTGACGCTAGCAAGACTGATACGCCGCGACGAGCAGCGGCATCATCTCCCGGCTTGCCAAATTATCCTCTGCTCGGCGGACGTGCAGGAATTTACCCGTATCCCGCCGGAGCTGGTGGCCATAGATCGCTTTTTAACCAAGCCCATCTCGCTGGACGCACTCGCCCAAGCGTTGCCACAGCAACCCCAGGCGCTGGAGCAGCAGTTAGTCCTTACTGACATTCAGCAGTCCCTGGCCGATATGGCCGGTAATGACCAACCGATGATCCAGCGTTTGGCGACAACGCTGCTGACAACCCTGCAGCAAGACCGACAGCGGCTCGCGCTAGCGGCACAAAGCGAGGACTGGCTACAGCTTGGGCAAGCCGCGCATCGCATTAAGGGTAGCCTGTTGATGTTGCAACTGCCGGCAGCGGCCAGCCTGTGCCAACAATTGGTGGAAAGCGGTCGTGAAGGAACATTGCTTCAGGACGCCTATACTGAACTAAGTACGTTAGTGGAACAGATACTGATAGAACTGGATGATCTGGTCAGCGCTAACGAGTCGTATATTGCTATGCATCATAAGGATGAATAATGTCGGATAGCCCGCACGTACACCTACCGAAAGACAGTAATAGTAAACGCCTACTGACCGCTTTTTTAGTCACTGCGGTATTCATGATCGCCGAAGTGATCGGTGGGTTAATTTCAGGGTCCCTGGCGCTGCTGGCCGATGCCGGCCATATGCTCACCGATGCGGCAGCGCTGCTGGTGGCATTGATGGCGGTGCACTTCTCGCAGCGTAAGCCCAATGCACGCCATACCTTCGGTTATCTGCGCTTGACGACGCTTGCGGCTTTCCTCAACGCCGCCGCGCTGTTGGTGATCGTGGTATTCATACTGTGGGAGGCGATACGGCGTTTCTTCGAACCACAGCCGGTGATGGGTACCCCAATGCTGATTATCGCCATAGCGGGGTTGCTGGCTAACCTGTTCGCCTTCTGGCTGTTGCACCGCGGTAGCGAAGAGAAGAACATCAACGTGCGGGCCGCGGCATTGCACGTATTGGGGGATTTACTGGGGTCGGTGGGTGCCATTGCCGCGGCGATTGTGATCCTGACCACCGGCTGGACGCCGATCGACCCGATATTGTCGGTACTGGTATCCTGCCTGGTGATACGCAGTGCCTGGCGGCTGCTGAAGGAGAGCTTCCACGAGCTGCTGGAAGGTACGCCACAGGAAGTGGATATCGCCAAACTGCAAAAAGACCTGTGCCTGAATATTCCGGAAGTACGCAATATCCACCACGTCCACGTCTGGCAGATTGGTGAACAGAAGCTGATGACGCTGCATGCGCAGGTGATACCGCCGAATGACCATGATGGCTTGCTGCGCCGCATTCAGGGCTATCTGTTGGAACACTACCGGATTGGCCACGTGACCATTCAAATGGAATACCAGCATTGTGATACGCCCGACTGCGGAATTAATCGGGCTCCCGAGCCGAGTGACCACTCACATTCCGGCTCGCATTCCCATCTGGGGCATCATCATTAAAACAAACGGGGCGCCTTATAGGGCGCCCCGGCGATATTTTAAGGTGCGGAAGACAAAGGCCGCGAGTGGTTGTTGCCGGCGCTTTTGATCCACAGCCAGGAACCGTTCAGCGCAATCAGCGTCAGGATCACGTATTCCAGCGCCATGGCGTAAACGCCCTGATAGGCAAAAATCGCCACGCTAATCACGTCAATCACCACCCACAGCAACCAGTTTTCCACGTACTTGCGCGTCATCAGAATCATCGCGACGATCGACAGCACCATCATCGCCGAATCCCAGAACGGGAAGGCGTCCGGTTGCAGCTCAGGCATTTGCACGCTGAGGCCCAAGCCCTGCATTACCGTCACCGCAACCTGAGTCAACCAGGCGAAAACGCGGTCGATATTAAAGGTCATCAGTGCAATGCCGATCACACATACCGCCGCCCAGCCCAATGCCTTCGGCAGCGGTAACCAACGAATCTTCAGCTCGGCCTGATTATCCTGCGTCTGGCGACTCCAGGCGTACCAGCCGTAGATATTGGCAACAAAGAAGAACAGCTGCAGCAGCAGGCTGGCGTAAAGCTGGATTTGGAAGAAAATCACCGCGAACAGCGTGACGTTAATCAGGCCGAACAGGTAATTGATGATTTTCTCTTTGCTGGCATACCAGATACACAACAAACCGAACAGGGTGCCGATCGCCTCAATCCATGACAGATCATAACCCCCTGCGCCCAGCGGGATATGCACCAAGATATTGCTGGTACTGAAAAAGCTCATTTTATTATCCTTATTAAACGGTTAAGCGTTCCCTTTTACCTGCATTTTTAATTGGGCAGCAAAATCCAACATCCGGTTCAGCGGGATTAACGCCTTTTGACGTAACGCCGCATCCACGTGGATCTCATGCAGTGCACCGCCCTGCTCCAGCCCGTCGGCAATCGCCTTCAGGCCGTTCATCGCCATCCATGGGCAGTGCGCACAGCTGCGACAGGTGGCGCCTTCACCGGCGGTCGGCGCTTCAAAAAGCTCCTTGTCCGGGCAGGCCTGTTGCATCTTATAAAAAATACCGCGATCGGTGGCGACAATCAGCTGCGGATTAGGCAAAGTTTTCGCCGCCTGTATCAATTGGCTGGTTGAGCCTACCGCATCGGCCAGGTCAACCACCGCCTGTGGCGACTCAGGGTGCACCAGTATCGCCGCGTCAGGGTATAAGGCCTTCATGCGCATCAGGGCCTGGGTTTTAAACTCGTCATGGACGATACAGGCCCCCTGCCAGCACAATACGTCGGCCCCTGTCTGCTTTTGCACATAGTTGCCCAGGTGACGGTCCGGGGCCCAGATGATTTTCTCGCCCAGGCTGTCGAGGTGCTCAATCAGTTCAACGGCGATACTGGAGGTAACTACCCAGTCCGCACGGGCTTTTACCGCCGCCGAGGTATTAGCGTAGACCACCACGGTGCGATCGGGGTGGCTGTCGCAAAATGCATGGAATTCTTCTTCCGGACAGCCAAGATCCAGCGAGCACTCTGCGTGCAGCGTCGGCATCAGCACCTGTTTTTCCGGGCTGAGGATTTTGGCGGTTTCGCCCATAAAGCGCACGCCGGCGACCAATAAGGTCGAAGCTGGGTGATTGCTGCCAAAACGCGCCATTTCCAGCGAGTCCGCCACACAGCCGCCGGTTTCCTCCGCCAGCGCCTGGATCTCAGGATCGGTATAGTAATGGGCCACCATCACCGCATTGCGCTGCTTGAGCAGGGTTTTAATCTTCTCACGATAAAACGCCTTCTGCGCGACGTCTAACGGCACGGGTTTGGGCGGGAACGGGTACACCGCCGCATTAACATCAAACATTTCACTCATCGCTGCAATCTCTGTGCTAGGCTGGGTGTCTGCTGCCCGGGTATTACCCATCGCAACCCCCTTCGTTTTATATACTAAACAAAATACCTAAAATTGAGCGAAAAGTCCGCTGATATTTTCAATATCACGCCGATGAAGTTTAATGGATTGAATTTTTGATCAAAGAGAGAGATCTGCAGGGGGAAAGTGCTTTCGTGATAGAGAGAATGGAGTGCGCATGCCAACAAAAATGGCGGAGGGTGGAACGTACCGGAGATTTTCACGAATCTGAACGCAGCTTCTGGCTTACGCGACTCGTGCTGTATGATTTTTAATTCTGGGGAAGTACTGAGGGACTATGAAAGATGGTGGGTCGTGCAGGATTCGAACCTGCGACCAATTGATTAAAAGTCAACTGCTCTACCAACTGAGCTAACGACCCACTGGTGTGGTTTACTGCTGAACCGCGTAAGCAGGAGAGGAACTCGCTGCAAGAATGGTGGGTCGTGCAGGATTCGAACCTGCGACCAATTGATTAAAAGTCAACTGCTCTACCAACTGAGCTAACGACCCACTGACGTGGTTTACTGCTGAACAGCCAATACAAACCGAAGCCTGGATTGAGGAAAAACAATTCTGAAATGGTGGGTCGTGCAGGATTCGAACCTGCGACCAATTGATTAAAAGTCAACTGCTCTACCAACTGAGCTAACGACCCACAGCAGTGGTGGGTGATGACGGGCTCGAACCGCCGACCCCCTCCGTGTAAAGGAGATGCTCTACCAACTGAGCTAATCACCCACTGACGTGGTTACTGCTACTACTTCAGAAATTGGTGGGTCGTGCAGGATTCGAACCTGCGACCAATTGATTAAAAGTCAACTGCTCTACCAACTGAGCTAACGACCCAATTTCCTTGCTGCTTTAACATCTTGCAAGATGTCTTGGCAACGGCGGCATATATTACTAATTTATCTTGGCAGCGCAACCTAAATTTTTGAACAAGGGGTTCAACTGCTTGTTCTTCACGCGAATGAGCCCAGAAAACGGTCAAATCGACTAACTTCTGGGCTCATTATTTTTTCTGACTAACCGGCTACGCGACTTTTCGCCTGTTTGGCCGCCGCACTGGTTGGGTATTGTTTAATCACCTGCTGGAACACGGCTTTGGCTTTATCGGCCTGCCCTTTCTCCTGCATGATGATACCTACCTTGTACATGGCGTCCGGCGCCTTAGGTGACTTTGAGTAATTCTTCACCACGACCGCATAATAGTAAGCCGCATCGTCTTTCTTACCCTTGTTGTAATACAACTGGCCCAGCCAATAGTTGGCATTAGGCTGGTAAGTAGACTTTGGGTACTGTTTTACGAAGGTCTGAAAAGCAGAAATTGCCTGGTCATACTGTTTTTTTTCCAGCGCTAATGAAACAGCGGCATTGTAGTCGCTGTTTTCATCACCCTTGCTGGCCGGCGCTGCTGCTGTAGCGCCCGCAGACGCACTGTCAGCGCCTTCGGAGGATGCAGCCGCTGCTGCTCCACCCGCGGCACCCGCTGCGGCAGCAGAGCTCTGAGCGCCGCCCTGGCTGATGCTATCCATCTGCTGATAGATTTGCTTTTGGCGTTCAACGACCTGATTCAGTTGATATTGGCTTTCCTGGATTTGCCCGCGGAGCGAGTCAATATCGCGCTGATTGTCAGAGAGTTGTTGCTGGAGTTGGTTTAAAAGCTGGCCTTGAGCATTGCTGATGCGCTCAAGCGAGGTGACACGGTCTTCGACCGAGCCGGAGCCGACATTACTGATTGGCGCTTGGGCAGTAGCGGCCCATGGGACCGCTACGCCAACCAGTAACGACAGACTCAACAAGTGACGTCTGAAGTTACTGTTCATGCGATTCTCTTAGTAAACCAGAACTGCACGACGGTTTTTAGCATAAGCCGCTTCGTCGTGGCCCAGTACTGCTGGTTTTTCTTTACCGTAAGAAACGATAGAGATTTGGTCAGCTGAAACGCCTTTACCTTGCAGGTACATTTTCACGGAGTTAGCACGACGCTCACCCAGGGCAATGTTGTATTCCGGCGTACCGCGCTCATCCGCGTGGCCTTCTACGGTCACTTTGTAAGACGGGTTGTTACGCAGGAATGCAGCGTGCGCGTCCAGCATCTGAGCGAACTCAGAGCTCACGTCATACTTGTCCAGACCGAAGTAAACAATGTTGTTCTTCTGCAGTTCTTGCATCTGCAGACGAGCTTGTTCTTCAGAAGACAGGTTGCTGCTGCCGTTTTCTGTACCAGTGCCAGCGCCAGCGCCCAGACCAGATTGGTCGTTGTTTGCGCTTTTGTTAGAACTACAAGCTGCTACAGCCAGGACTGGCAGTGCCAGCAGAAGCCCTTTCAGCACTTTGTTCAGTTGCATTTCTTTAATCCTTTTATAGTTTGCCATACATATTTACACATGCATCACAGATACGGCGACCAGGCAGGGAATTTGACCTGTCCATCAGTTGCCGGAAGACGCGCTTTAAAACGCCCATCAGTCGATACCAGTTGCAACACGGAGCCCATACCTTGCGTGGAGCTATAGATCACCATGGTGCCGTTTGGCGCAATACTAGGCGTTTCGTCCAGGAAGGTGCCGGTCAAAACTTGAACTGCACCCGATCCGAGATCTTGTTTGGCGATATGCTGAGCACCGTTGTTTGAGCTCACCATCACCAGGAATTTACCATCAGAGCTGACTTCAGAATCCTGATTCTGAGAGCCTTCCCATGTCAGACGCTGTGACGCACCGCCACTGGCACTGACTTTATAAATCTGTGGCCGGCCACCCTGATCGGAGGTATACGCCAGAGACTGGCCATCCGGGAACCAGGTCGGTTCGGTATTGTTGCTGCGCCCGTCGGTGATTTGAGTGATCTGGCCAGAGCCCAGATTCATCACGTACAGGTTCAGGCTGCCGCTTTTAGACAGCGCGAAGGCCAGACGGCTTCCGTCCGGTGAGAACGCCGGTGCACCGTTGTGGCGCGGGAACGAGGCGATCTGACGGATAGCACCGTTAGCCAGGGTCTGAACCACCAGCGCAGAGCGGCCGCTTTCAAAGGTCACGTACGCCAGTTTGCTGCCGTCCGGCGACCAGGCCGGGGACATCAGTGGTTCCGGTGAACGGTGTACCACAAACTGGTTGTAGCCGTCGTAATCCGCTACGCGCAGCTCGTACGGGAATTTCCCGCCGTTGGTCTGCACAACGTAAGCGATACGGGTACGGAATGCGCCCTTGATACCGGTCAGCTTTTCAAACACTTCGTCACTGGCGGTGTGAGCAGAATAACGCAACCACTGCTTGGTCACTTTATACTGGTTCTGCGCCAATACGGTGCCAGGAGAACCTGAAGTGTCCACCAGTTGATAAGAGATCAGGTAGCCGCCGTCCGCACCAGGTTGAACCTGGCCGACCACGACTGCGTCAATGCCCAATGCAGTCCAGGCCGCCGGCGTCACTTCAGACGCGGTGGTCGGTTGCTGCGGCATACGCGCTACGTCAATTGGGTTGAATTTGCCGCTGTTGCGCAGGTCTGCGCCGACAATCTTGCCAATATCTTCCGGAGGCGTGCCTGGGCCAGCCCATTTAAACGGCACCACACCAATCGGGCGAGCGGAGTCGACCCCTTGGGTGATTTCAATGCGAACTTCCGCGTGAAGAACGGAGGCCCACAGTATTAAAAAACCTAACGCTACTCGAAATGCCTGCTTCATCTCATCTCCCTTATCCAGGCGGGATGCCTGCGATAAATTAGCAGAATTTTAACAAACCAACGCAAACAAAACTACATAATCCCTGTTGGTTACCTTAGTACATCCCTGCGATATGACTCAGCCAAAACAACCATTATTCTGGTCTAAATGTAAGGGGAGCATTCTTAAACACCTCGTAAACTGCCTGGCTTGGCGGTTTCGGTATTCTTGCCTGCTTAGCGGCGGCTATTGCTGCCTGACACAATGCCGGATCGCCCCCCTCCGATTTAACATCAATCAGCAAACCGTCCGGTGCCAATTTGATCCGCAGGTCACACTTACGCCCTTTATATAAGTCCGCGTCGTAAAACTTGCTTTGAATAGCCGAGGTGATCTGCCCCAGATAGCCGTTAATCTCGGCACCACTGGCCCCCGCGGTCTTGGCATTGCCCTGACCGGCCGGTTTACCGTCACCCTTCGCTTTAGCCCCGCCGCCTTTCGGCGCGTTTTTACCGTCCGCCAGGTCGCCAAACAGATCATTGACGTCCGAAGACTGAGCTGCCGCTGCGGCAGCCGCTTTCTTCTTGGCGTCTGCGGCCTTCTTGGCAGCAGCTTTCTCAGCAGCGGCTTTTTCGGCAGCGGCGGCTTTTTTCTCAGCTTCTGCAGCCGCTTTCTTCTCGGCATCAGCTGCGGCTTTTTTCTCGGCTTCTGCTGCAGCTTTCTTCTCGGCTTCGGCAGCGGCCTTTTTCTCTGCAGCTTCGGCAGCAGCGGCTTTCTTCGCTTCTTCCGCCTGTTTCTTGGCGGCAGCGGCAGCAGCCGCTTCTTTCTTGGCTTCAGACTCCGCTTTCTTCTGCGCGTCGGCCTGTGCTTTAGCGACTTTATCTGCCTCGGCCTTGGCCTTGGCGGCGGCCGCTTCCGCTACTTTCTGTTGTTCTTTGGCTTTCGCCACGGCGTTCTCGGCCGCTTTTTGCTGTTCAGCAGCCTGCTTTTGTTGCTCCGCCGCCTGTTTTTGCTGCTCTGCGGCCTGCTTCTGCTGTTCAGCCTGTTCTTTCGCGTCCTGCGCCGCTTTTTCCTGCGCAGACAAACGCTCTTTCTCCAGCTCTTTCAGGCGCTGTTGCTCCGCCGCTTGCTTCTGCTGAAGTTCTTCGGCTTGTTGTTCCGCTTTTTTCTGGCGCTGCTTTTCAGCACGCTGCGCGTCGTTACTCTGCTGTTGCTGGCGGTTGTACTGCTCCACCACTGCCCCGGGATCGACCATCACTGCACCGACGACAGAACCTTCGCCACCGCCGCCGGCACTGTTCATGTCGACGTTTTCTTGCAGCGATCCCCAAATCAGCAGGGCAATCAATACAAAGTGCAGAACGACCGAAACAATAACGGCGCGGTTCAGCTTATCGTTTTGCTCAGTTGCCTTTACCAAAATAGATTCCCAAAAACTGGTGTTGCTTATACGGGGTTCCTGAGCCAATGGCACAGGAACCGGGTTGCCACTGACCTTAGGGTCAGATTGGCTGGGTCATTAGTCCCACGGAAGCCACGCCCGCCTGATGGAGAATATTCAATGCCTTGATAATCTCATCGTACGGTACTTCCTTCGCCCCACCGATCAAAAAGACCGTTTTCGGGTTAGCCGCTAAACGCGACTTGGCTTCGGCGGCAACCTGTTCCGGCGGCAGCAGCTCCATGCGGTTGTGATCCACCACCAGGGTGTATTGACCCACGCCTGAAACCTCAAGGATCACCGGCGGGTTATCATCGCTGGACACCGTCTTGGAATCGGTGGCGTCCGGCAGATCAACCTCAACGCTCTGCGTGATAATCGGCGCCGTTGCCATAAAGATCAGCAACAGCACCAGCAACACGTCGAGCAACGGAACGATGTTTATTTCGGACTTCAGCTCGCGCCGATTACGTCCACGAACTCTCGCCATGCTACCTCCTACTTATTTGCTGTCGCTGGAGAAGGCCTGACGATGCAGAATAGCGGTGAACTCTTCCATAAAGTTGTCGTAATTCTGCTCAAGCTTGTTGACGCGCTGGTTGAGGCGGTTATAGGCCATAACGGCCGGAATAGCGGCGAACAAACCGATGGCGGTTGCGATCAGTGCTTCAGCGATACCCGGTGCTACCATTTGCAGCGTGGCCTGCTTCACCGCGCCCAGTGCGATAAAGGCGTGCATAATCCCCCACACGGTGCCGAACAGACCGATATACGGACTGATCGAACCCACGGTGCCGAGGAAAGGAATGTGGTTTTCCAGCGTTTCCAGCTCGCGGTTCATCGAGATACGCATGGCGCGTGACGCCCCTTCGATCACCGATTCCGGCGCATGGTTGTTAGCGCGGTGTAAACGAGCGAACTCTTTGAAACCAGAGTGGAAAATTTGCTCTGAGCCGGTCAGGCTATCGCGACGCGCCTGGCTTTCCTGGTACAGGCGAGAAAGCTCGATACCGGACCAGAATTTGTCTTCAAAGGCTTCGGCGTCACGCGTGGCCGCATTCAGGATGCGGGTGCGCTGGATGATGATCGCCCAAGAGGCCACTGAGAAGCATATCAAAATCAACATGATAAGCTTAACCAGCAGGCTCGCCTTCAAGAATAAATCTAGGATGTTCATGTCAGTCACTGCTTAAACTCCGCGACAATAGACTTAGGAAGCGCTATCGGCTTCATTTGGTGTGGATCAATGCATGCAATCAACACATCGGCCTGACTCAAGAGAGTCCCGTCAGAATTGACAATGCGTTGGGCAAACGTGAGAGAGGCCCCGCGCATTGAGGTGATTTCACTCTGCACTTCCAGCTGTTCGTCGAGACGAGCCGGAGCCAGGTAATCCACCGTCATGCGCCGAACCACGAAAGCGACATGTTCACTGAGCAGCTGCTGTTGATGAAAGTTGTGATGACGCAGCATCTCGGTGCGCGCTCTTTCAAAAAAGGCGACATAGCGGGCGTGATAGACCACACCACTGGCATCGGTATCCTCGTAGTAAACGCGAACCGGCCATCGAAACAACGTATTACTCACTCTACTTCCCAGCAATGCAATTTAACGGTGCTACTATACGCAAGACAGATCGGGTTGGGAATGGGTTACAAGAGGGGAACGAAAATAATTATGGGCCGGAAGGGCCCATAACTCGGGGTTATAACGGAGATTATAAAGAAACGTAAAGTAATCCTGCGGCGAGGATCACAATTGCCGGAAGTGGCGCGAAAAAAGCGCGCCATAACGTCCGCTGCGGTTTGAAGCCAACGCCGTGAACCACCCCGGCGCAAACTGCCCAAATCAGCAGCAGCCCTTCCCAAATCTCCAGCGAGCTGGTCTTCGCCGCAAAGCGGGTCGGATCCCAAAAAATACAGCCCGCCAAAATCAACGCCAGCACCAGTGAAAGGGCCCGGACAGGGCCCTTGTCAGTCATGGCGTACAGCTTGTCAGTTAATGACGAACTCATCACTTACCGTCTTGCTGTGCTTTTGAATCTTCGTGGTGCTCAAGCGCCAGCGCCGTGATGATACCGAAGGCACAGGCAAGAAGCGTTCCGAGAATCCAGGCAAAATACCACATGGTTTAGCTCCCTATCCTTAATACAGCGAATGCTTGTTGTTCTCGACGAAGTTTTTGTCGAGACGGCCGAACATTTTGTAGTACGACCAACTGGTGTACCCCAGAACGATAGGCACGAAGATCGCCGCGACAACGGTCATCACTTCCAACGTCAACAGACTGGAGGTGGCATCCCACATGGTCAGGCTGATGTTAGGCACGGTGCTTGACGGCATCACGAACGGGAACATGGTCACACCGGCAGTCAGGATCACGCAGGCAATGGTCAGTGACGAAGTCACGAACGCCAGCGCGTCTTTCGACATGCGGGAGAACAGCACCGTAAACAGCGGCAGCACCACACCCAGGGCAGGCAATGCCCACAGCAGCGGATACTTGTTGAAGTTGATCAACCAGGCACCGGCCTGATGAGCCACTTCTTTACGCATCGGGTTAGACTCCGCCATGGTATCCAGCGCCGAGGTAATCACATAACCATCGATGCCTTTCACCAGCCAAATACCACCCAACAGGAAGAACACCGCCATCACCAACGTGGAGATCTGCGCCGCAGCACGTGCACGCAGGTGGATCTCACCGCTAGTACGCATCTGCAGGTAGGTTGCCCCCTGGGTCACCAGCATGGTCAGGCTGACGACACCCGCCAACAGGCCAAACGGATTCAGCAGTTGGAAGAAGTTGCCGGTGTAGAACAGACGCATGTATTCGTCCATGTGGAACGGCACGCCCTGCAGCAGGTTGCCGAACGCCACCCCGAACACCACCGCCGGCACAAAGCTGCCGATGAAGATGCCCCAGTCCCACATGTTGCGCCAGCGGCTGCTTTCCAGCTTCGAGCGGTAGTCAAAACCGACCGGGCGGAAGAACAAGGCGGACAGCACCAGGATCATGGCGACGTAGAAACCGGAGAACGCCGCCGCATAGACCATTGGCCAGGCGGCGAACAACGCACCACCGGCCGTGATCAGCCACACCTGGTTACCGTCCCAGTGCGGCGCGATGGAGTTGATCATCACCCGGCGCTCGGTATCGGTTTTACCGATAATGCGCACCAGGATGCCGACCCCCATGTCGAAACCGTCGGTGACGGCGAAACCGATCAGCAGTACGCCAATCAGGACCCACCAGATAAATCGCAGTACTTCATAATCAAACATACGTGGACTCCTGTTTAGCGCGCTTCCTGCACGGCGGCAGTCGGTTGTTCAAAGTGGTAGCGGCCAGTTTTCAGGCTGCTTGGACCCAGACGTGCAAATTTGAACATCAGGTACATTTCAGCCACCAGGAACAGGGTGTACAAGCCGCAAATCAGCCCCATCGAGAACAGAATGTCGCCCGCAGTCAGTGAAGAGTTGGCAACCGCAGTCGGCAGCACCTCACCAATCGCCCAAGGTTGACGACCGTATTCAGCCACAAACCAGCCGGCTTCGATGGCAATCCACGGCAGCGGCAGGCCATACAGCGCCGCACGGTGTAGCCACTTTCTCTGGCCAATGCGGCCACGAAGCACGCTCCAGAACGACAGACCGATAATCAGCAACATCAGCACGCCACAGGCCACCATGATACGGAAGGCGAAGTACAGCGGTGCTACGCGTGGGATAGAGTCTTTGGTCGCCTGCTGGATCTGCGTTTCCGTCGCGTCGGTGACGTTCTGGGTATAACGCTTCAGCAGTAAACCGTAGCCCAAATCCTGCTTGGCTTTATTGAACTCGGCGCGAACCGCCGGATCGGTATTGCCACTGCGCAACTCTTCCAGCAGTTGGTAGGCTTTCATCCCGTTGCGGATACGCACTTCATGCTGCGCCATCAGATCTTTCAGGCCGGTGACCTGAGTATCCGTTGAGCGGGTGGCAATCAGGCCGAGCGCATAAGGAATTTGGATCGCGTAGGAGTTTTCCATTTTATCCTGATTCGGAATACCGAACAGGGTAAAGGAAGCTGGAGCCGGTTGAGTGTCCCATTCGGCTTCGATGGCGGCCAGTTTGGTTTTCTGCACGTCACCCATTTCGTAGCCGGATTCATCACCCAGTACGATTACGGACAGTACGGCAGCCATACCGAAGCTGGCAGCGATTGCGAAGGAACGTTTGGCAAAGGCAGTATCACGGCCTTTCAGCAGGTAGTAAGAGCTGATACCCAGTACGAACATCGCACCACAGGTGTAGCCGGCAGCTACGGTGTGAACGAACTTAACCTGCGCAACCGGGTTGAGCACCAGTTCGGAGAAGCTGAGCATCTCCATGCGCATGGTTTCGAAGTTGAAGTCCGAGGCAATAGGGTTCTGCATCCAGCCGTTGGCCACCAGGATCCACAGCGCAGAGAAGTTTGAGCCCAGTGCCACCAGCCAGGTTACGGCCATGTGCTGCACCTTGCCCAGACGATCCCAGCCGAAGAAGAACAGGCCGACCAGCGTCGATTCAAGGAAGAACGCCATCAGACCTTCGATGGCCAGAGGGGCCCCGAAAATATCACCGACGTAGTGTGAGAAATATGACCAGTTGGTCCCGAACTGGAACTCCATGGTCAAACCGGTGGCCACACCCAGAGCAAAGTTAATTGCAAATAACTTGCCCCAGAATTTGGTCATATCTTTATAGATTTGTTTGCCTGACAGTACATATACCGTTTCCATAATTGCCAGCAAAAACGCCATGCCTAGCGTTAATGGGACAAATAAGAAGTGGTACATCGCCGTTAAAGCAAACTGTAAGCGCGACAGTTCGACAATATCAAACATCTTGACTCCTTGCTCCTCGCAGGAAGACTCCGACATGCGGTTATCGATATGACTTCGGGTGAAGCTACCGGTAACGCCCCGCAGTGAATGCCCTTAAACACAACAAAAATTTGATCCAGCTTCTCCGCTTTCAACCATGCATTCGACGCGGGCCGTACTGGCCAGTGCACTAAACACACCACTGAAAACCGACAACGGGTAACAAATGCAACAAGATCAACCATCCATATTCACCATGGATGATACTCGCCCAATCCCACACAATAAATAGGTTTTTACGTGATATGGGTTAGACTTTTGGTTACAGGTCAAATTTTAGCCCAAAGAGGTACTCAGCCCTAATTTGATCTGGAACAATTTAAGCCTATCTGAATTTTATTTCCAGATTCAGCTCACAATTTCTCATAATTATCTTGTGGTTATGTTACATAATGGTTTCGTAGTCTATCTAGGTACTTTTTGTGTTAAATAGATGTGATATTTAATGGTTATCTGTATTTAAATGAAGTCTCGAGTGTGAATGATGTTAACGCTTATTAACCTGCTAATAGGACAAGCTTAGCTTATTTTTTTACTCTGATAATTGTAGGCAATAAAAAGAATAATTATCGATAAAGCAGTGCTTAAATACGTCCGCCCATCCCCCCCCCTTTAATTGATGCCGCTAACGCTCACCACGGCCACCGCAATGCCCTATTCCCTCTCGCGCAGGCAAAAAAAAACAGGGCCAGACACTTGGTCTGACCCTGCTTGAATACGGACTACCGCAGATTAAATTAGCGGTTCAGAACCGCTTTAACTGCCTCGCCGATGTCAGCCAGGCTGCGCACGGTTTTAACCCCTGCCGCTTCCAGCGCTGCGAATTTTTCGTCCGCAGTGCCTTTGCCGCCGGCAATGATGGCGCCGGCATGGCCCATACGCTTGCCTTTAGGCGCGGTAACACCCGCGATGTAGCCAACTACCGGCTTGGTCACGTGTTCTTTGATGTACGCCGCTGCTTCTTCTTCTGCGCTGCCGCCGATTTCACCGATCATGACGATCGCTTCAGTTTGCGGATCTTCCTGGAACAACTTCAGGATATCGATGAAGTTAGAACCTGGGATCGGGTCACCGCCGATGCCTACACAGGTAGACTGGCCCAGACCGGTATCGGTGGTTTGCTTCACCGCTTCGTAGGTCAGGGTGCCGGAGCGGGAAACGATGCCCACTTTGCCTGGCAGGTGGATGTGGCCTGGCATGATGCCGATTTTGCACTCGCCCGGGGTGATAACGCCTGGGCAGTTCGGGCCAATCATACGCACGCCGGCTTCATCCAGCTTCACCTTGACGGTCAGCATATCCAGCGTCGGGATGCCTTCGGTAATGGTGATGATCAGTTTGATGCCTGCATCGATAGCTTCCAGAATGGAGTCTTTGCAGAATGGTGCCGGTACGTAGATAACGGACGCCGTGGCGCCGGTCGCTTCTACCGCTTCACGCACGGTGTTGAACACCGGCAGGCCCAGGTGCTGAGTGCCGCCTTTGCCCGGCGTCACGCCACCGACCATTTTGGTGCCGTAAGCGATAGCTTGTTCGGAGTGGAAGGTCCCCTGGCTACCGGTGAAACCCTGACAGATAACTTTGGTGTTCTTATCGATTAAAATGGACATTATTTACCCTCCACTGCCGCAACAACTTGCTGAGCCGCATCAGTCAGGCTGGTCGCAGCAATGATATTCAGACCGCTGTCCGCCAGTTTCTTGGCGCCCAGTTCGGCGTTATTCCCTTCCAGACGCACCACCACCGGGACGTTAACGCCCACTTCGGCTACTGCGCCAATGATACCGTCAGCGATCAGGTCGCAACGCACGATACCACCGAAAATGTTAACCAATACCGCTTTCACCTTGTCGTCGGACAGGATGATTTTGAAGGCTTCGGTCACGCGCTCTTTGGTTGCACCACCGCCTACGTCGAGGAAGTTGGCTGGCTCACCGCCGTGCAGCTTAACGATGTCCATGGTCCCCATCGCCAGGCCTGCGCCGTTAACCATGCAGCCGATGTTGCCGTCGAGAGCAACGTAGTTCAGCTCCCACTGTGCCGCACGGGATTCACGCTCGTCTTCCTGAGACAGGTCGCGCATTTCACGCAGCTCAGGTTGACGGAACAGTGCGTTACCGTCAGCGCCCAGTTTACCGTCCAGACAGATCAGATCGCCCTGCTTGGTCACCACCAGCGGGTTAATCTCAACCATCGCCAGGTCGCGCTCCAGGAACAAGGTCGCCAGGCCCATGAAGATCTTGGCGAACTGGCCAACTTGCTTGCCGGTCAGGCCCAGTTTGAAGGCCAGTTCACGGCCCTGGTAAGGCTGTGGGCCTGCCAGTGGGTCGATGGTCATTTTGTGGATCAGTTCCGGCGTTTCTTCCGCAACTTTCTCAATCTCAACGCCACCCTCGGTGGATGCCATGAACACCACACGACGGCTGGCACGGTCTACTACCGCGCCCAGGTACAGTTCTTTATCGATGTCGGTCGCGGCTTCTACCAGGATCTGGTGAACCGGTTGGCCCAGCGCGTCAGTCTGGTAGGTCACCAGACGCTTGCCCAGCCAGGCTTCAGCGAAAGCGCGGATATCTTCTTTGCTGTTTACAACTTTAACGCCGCCAGCTTTACCGCGGCCGCCAGCATGAACCTGACATTTAACCACCCACGGGCCGGAGCCGATTTTGGATGCGGCTTCTTCCGCTTCACGCGGTGTGGTACAGGCGTAACCGGTTGGTGCCGGCATGCCATACCGAGCAAACAGCTGTTTTGCCTGATATTCGTGTAAATTCATGATGTTCTATCCATTCAGTTCTGAAGGTTTTAGCCGAGTCATTTTGGCGGAAAACCGCATGACTTTCGTCGGCCACATAGCACAGAGTGTGGGCGCGGCAATCTCTGTCATCCTTAAAGCTGCATCTTTGTTGGCTGCCTTCTCTCACCCCAGTCACATAGTTGACTATGCTCCTGGGGATTCGCTCCGTTGCCGCCGCGATGCAACTTCAATGATTTAAGATATACGCGCCCATCAGGGTTATACGTCCAGCAGCAGACGAGCCGGATCTTCCAGCATCTCTTTTACCGTCACCAGGTAACCGACGGATTCTTTACCGTCGATCAGGCGGTGATCGTAAGAGAGTGCCAGATACATCATTGGCTGGATCACAACCTGGCCTTTAACCGCCATTGGGCGATCTTTAATGGCGTGCATGCCCAGGATGGCGCTCTGCGGTGGGTTGATGATCGGGGTAGACATCAGTGAACCGAATACGCCGCCGTTAGTAATGGTGAAGTTACCGCCGGTCAGCTCTTCCACAGTCAATTTGCCGTCACGGCCTTTAACTGCCAGCTCTTTGATTTTCTTCTCGATGTCCGCCATGCTCATGGTGTCTACGTCACGCAGTACCGGGGTTACCAGGCCGCGTGGGGTAGATACCGCAATGCTGATATCGAAGTAGTTGTGGTACACCACGTCGGTACCGTCGATGGAAGCGTTCACTTCCGGGAAGCGCTTCAGGGCTTCAACCACCGCCTTGATGTAGAAGGACATGAAGCCCAGACGTACACCGTGACGTTTTTCGAAGGCTTCACCGTACTGCTTGCGCAGGTCCATGATCGGCTGCATGTTGATTTCGTTGAAGGTGGTCAGCATCGCAGTGCTGTTCTTCGCTTCCAACAGGCGCTCGGCCACGCGTTTGCGCAGGCGGGTCATCGGCACGCGTTTTTCGCTGCGGCTGCTCAGAGCAGGCTGCGGTGCGGCTTCAACGGCGGCAGCGGCAGGCTTATCGGCTTTTTTGCCGTTAGCCAGGTGCGCTTCCACGTCTTCACGGGTGATACGGCCACCCACGCCGCTGCCTTTGATGGCGGCAGCATCGAGATCGTGTTCGGCAATCAGACGGCGGATCGCCGGGCTGAGCGCGTCGTTGCTCTCTTCTTCCAGGCTGGCAGTCGCGCGCTGTGCAGGCGTGGCTTCTTTCTCCTGGCTCTTCTCGGCGGTCGGCTTGCCGGAGCTGTCACCCGGGCGGATGCGGCCTAGCAGTTGGCGAGAAAGCACGGTTGCGCCCTCTTCTTCCACGATCGCATCGAGGATCCCAGCTTCACTTGCCGGAACTTCCAGAACCACTTTGTCAGTTTCGATTTCAACCAGAACTTCGTCACGCTGGACGCTGTCACCTGGTTTCTTGTGCCAGGTGGCTACGGTCGCATCCGCAACCGATTCAGGAAGGTCAGGTACCAGAATATCTACGCTACTCATTTAGCTTTCCCTTAATCTTTAACAATATTCAGCGCGTCATTAACCAGAGCCTGCTGCTGCTTCTGGTGTACGGACATGTAACCGACTGCCGGAGAGGCAGAGGCTGGACGTCCTGCGTAACGTAAAGAAGCCCCGAACGGCACCACTTCACGGAAGTTGTGTTGGCTGCAGTACCAGGCGCCCTGGTTCAGCGGCTCTTCCTGACACCAGACGAAATCATGCACGTGAGCATACTTCTCCAGCACCGCCTGAACGGCCTGATGCGGGAACGGGTACAGCTGCTCGATACGGATGATGGCCACGTCTTTCTGGTCGTTCTTGCGGCGTTGTTCCAGCAGATCGTAATAGACCTTACCGGAGCACATGACCACGCGTTTGACCGCTTTCGGATCCAACTCGTCGATCTCGCCGATAGCCGGCAGGAAGGTGCCGTTAGCCAGCTCTTCCAGAGACGAGGTTGCCAGCGGGTGACGCAGCAGAGATTTCGGCGACATCACCACCAACGGACGGCGCATACCGCGCAGCGCCTGACGACGCAGCATATGGTAGACCTGTGCCGGAGTGGACGGGATGCACACCTGCATGTTCTGCTCAGCACACAGCTGCAGGTAACGTTCCAGACGCGCAGAGGAGTGCTCTGGACCCTGGCCTTCGTAACCGTGCGGCAGCAGCATCACCAGGCCACACATACGGCCCCATTTCTGCTCGCCGGAGCTGATGAACTGGTCGATCACCACCTGCGCGCCGTTGGCGAAGTCACCGAACTGCGCTTCCCAAATGGTCAGGGTGCGCGGTTCTGCGGTGGCGTAACCATATTCGAACGCCAGTACGGCTTCTTCCGACAGCACGGAGTCCCACACTTTGAACTCGCCCTGCCCGCTGTGAACATTGGCCAGCGGAACGTAGACGGAACCGTTTTTCTGGTTGTGCACCACAGCGTGACGGTGGAAGAAGGTACCGCGACCGGCGTCTTCGCCGGAAAGGCGAATCGGGATGCCTTCATCGACCATGGTGGCATAGGCCAGCGTTTCCGCCGCGCCCCAGTCGAACGCTTTGTTGCCTGCCGCCATCTCGGCGCGGTCTGCGTAGATTTTCGCTACGCGTGACTGCATTTCGATCGCTTCCGGCACGGTGCTGATGCGACGGGCCAGTTCCTGCAGGCGCTTCATCTCAACCTTGCTTGGGTACTCTTCATCCCATTCGTGGTTAAGGTACGGCGACCAGGTAAAGCTATGCAGGTTCATCGGACGCCACTCTTCAACCACGCAATCGCCGCGGTCGAGTGCATCACGATACAGGTTGACCATTTCCGTGGCATCTTCCAGGCTGGCGACTTTTTGTTCGGTCAGCACGTCAGCATAAAGCTTGCGCGGCGTTGGGTGTTTTTTGATCTTCTGGTACATCACCGGCTGGGTTGCACTTGGCTCATCGGCCTCGTTATGCCCATGGCGACGGTAGCAGACCAGATCGATCATCACGTCACGTTTGAAGGTGTTACGGAAATCCAACGCCAGGCGGGTCACAAAGGCCACCGCTTCCGGATCGTCAGCATTTACGTGGAAGATCGGCGACTGCACCATCTTGGCGATGTCAGTACAATATTCGGTAGAACGCGCATCCAACGGGTTGGAGGTAGTGAAACCAACCTGGTTGTTGATCACGATACGCACCGTGCCGCCCACTTCGTAGCCGCGAGCCTGCGACATGTTCAGGGTTTCCTGAACCACGCCCTGGCCGGTAATGGCGGCGTCACCGTGGATGGTGATTGGCAGTACCATATTGCTGCGCGCTTCGTCCAGACGGTCACGACGGGCACGAACTGAGCCCATGACCACCGGGCTGACGATCTCCAGGTGCGACGGGTTAAACGCCAGCGCCAGGTGAACCATGCCGCCTTCGGTTTCTACGTCGGAGGAGAAGCCCTGGTGATATTTAACGTCACCGGTGCCGAGGTGTTCTTTATGCTTGCCGGCAAACTCGTCGAACAGGTCGGCAGGTTTTTTGCCCAGTACGTTGATCAACACGTTCAGACGGCCGCGGTGGGCCATGCCCAATACCACTTCGCGCGTACCGTTCTTACCGGCGTGACGCACCATCTCTTTGAGCATCGGTACCAGCGCATCGCCACCTTCCAGCGAGAAGCGTTTCGCCCCTGGGAATTTGGCACCGAGGTAACGCTCCAGACCTTCCGCTGCGGTCAGTTCGTTCAGGAAGCGGCGTTTCTCATCATCGGTAAAGCTGGCGTGCCCCACCACCGATTCAATACGCTGCTGGATCCAGCGTTTCTCTTCAGTGTTGGTAATGTGCATGTATTCCGCACCGATCGAGCCGCAGTAAGTCTGCTTCAGCGCGGCATACAGGTCGCCCAGCTTCATGGTTTCTTTGCCGATAGCGAAAGAACCCACGTTGAAGGTTTCCTGGAAGTCGGCTTCGGTCAGGTTGTGATAGGCGGGTTCAAGGTCAGGAACTTGCTCACGCTGCCACAGACCGAGCGGATCGAGGTTGGCATGCTGATGTCCGCGGAAACGGAAGGCGTTAATCAGCTGCAGTACCTTGACCTGTTTGGCATCGGTGTCTGGGTCGTTGATGGTGGTGTTGTAACGCGCGGAGTCTTTCGCCAGGCGGCGGAAGTAGTCACGCGTTTGAGAGTGAAGCTGATCGGGTTTTACACCCGCGGTTGGTAGCTGTTGAAAAATGGAACGCCAGCTATCTTCAACGGAGCCCGGATCGGTTAAGAAGTCTTCATAGAGCTGTTCTATGTAAGACTGGTTCGCGCCCGCCAGATAGGAGGAATCCAGCCAGGCCTTCATTGCGCCGTTCTGCATCATGATCCCTTAAGCTTTGAAGCTTTAGTTTTCGCCGTGGTTAACATAATTACCGTGATGGATACGGTTTGCCGTAGAAACGGTTCACTCGACGTACTTTTACGGTACGTTCTGCTATGGACCTTGCGGTCCCTTACAAGGAACCTCTAAAAACCGGCGGGCGAACCTGGCTGCATAGTGCCGCAGCCACGGGTCAGTTTTTAGAGGCTCCCTCCTTTGTGATGTGCGCCGGAAACTGCCCGGCGCAGCATCTCATTCCGCTTATGCGCCGCGTTGCAGCAGCATAGACTTGATATGACCGATAGCACGCGTCGGGTTCAAGCCTTTAGGACATACACTGACACAATTCATAATGCTATGGCAGCGGAAAACACTGAAAGCGTCGTCTAGATCGTCTAAACGTTCTTCGGTTTCCGTGTCGCGGCTGTCAATCAGGAAGCGGTATGCCGCCAGCAGGCCAGCCGGGCCAATGAATTTGTCCGGGTTCCACCAGAATGACGGGCAAGAAGTCGAACAACAAGCGCATAAAATGCACTCATAAAGTCCGTCCAGCTTGGCGCGCTGCTCTGGCGATTGCAGGTGTTCACGCGCCGGCGGGTTCTTGCCGTCGTTCTGCAGGTAAGGTTTGATCTTTTCATACTGGGTGTAGAACTGACCCATATCCACCACCAGATCGCGCACTACCGGCAAGCCAGGCAGCGGGCGGATCACAATCTTGTTGTTGCCTTTACGCAGCGACGAGATCGGGGTGATGCATGCCAGGCCGTTTTTACCGTTCATGTTGATCCCGTCGGAACCACACACGCCTTCGCGGCAGGAACGACGGAACGACAGGCTAGGATCTTTTTCTTTCAGCAGGATCAAGGCATCCAGCAACATCATGTCGCGACCTTCTTCCGCTTCCAGGCTGTAATCCTGCATGTGCGGAGCGTCATCAACATCCGGATTGTAGCGATAAATTGAAAATTCGAGTTTCATCAATCGATCTCCGCAATTAGTAAGAACGCACTTTCGGCGGGAATGCCGGGCGCAGCTTCGGTTGCATGTTCACTTCACGACGCGTCATGCTTTCCGATTGCGGCTGATACAGCGAGTGACACAGCCAGTTGGCGTCATCACGTTCCGGGAAGTCGAAGCGGCTATGTGCGCCACGGCTTTCGGTACGGAAGTTGGCCGACACGGCGGTGGAAAACGCGGTCTCCATCAGGTTATCCAACTCCAGGCATTCGATGCGCTGGGTGTTGAACTCGCTGGAGGTATCGTCCAGACGTGCGTTCTTCAGACGTTCACGGATCACTTTCAGCTCTTCCAGGCCTTTCGCCATCGCATCGCCTTCGCGGAATACCGAGAAGTTGTGCTGCATACAGGCTTGAAGCGCCTTACGGATTTCGACCGGATCTTCACCGGAACGGGTGTTGTTCCAGCGGTTCAGACGATCCAGCGATGCTTCTACATCAGAATCGCTGGCATCACGGCTTTCGCCCTGCTCCGCCAGAGACTCATGCAAATGCATGCCGGCGGCACGACCGAACACCACCAGGTCCAGCAACGAGTTGCCGCCCAGACGGTTGGCACCGTGCACTGAAACGCAGGCAATTTCGCCCACGGCGAACAGACCCGGGATCACCACGTCTTCGCCTTTTTCGTTCACGGTCAACGCCTGGCCGGTCACTTTGGTCGGAATACCGCCCATCATGTAGTGGCAGGTTGGGATAACCGGAATCGGCTCTTTCACCGGGTCGACGTGCGCGAAGGTGCGCGACAGTTCCAGAATGCCCGGCAGACGGGATTCCAGCACTTCTTTGCCCAGGTGATCCAGCTTCAGCTTGACGTGTGGGCCCCATGGACCGTCACAGCCGCGGCCTTCGCGGATTTCAATCATGATAGAACGGGCTACGACGTCACGGCCCGCCAGGTCTTTGGCATTCGGCGCATAGCGCTCCATGAAACGCTCGCCGTGTTTGTTCAGCAGATAACCGCCTTCACCACGGCAACCTTCGGTCACCAAGACCCCGGCGCCGGCGATGCCGGTCGGGTGGAACTGCCACATTTCCATGTCCTGCACCGGCACGCCGGCGCGCAGCGCCATGCCGACACCGTCGCCGGTGTTGATATGGGCGTTGGTGGTGGACTGGTAAATACGGCCCGCACCGCCGGTCGCCAGCACGGTGGCCTTGGCTTTGAAGTAAACCACTTCACCGGTTTCGATGCAGATAGCCGTGGTGCCGACCACTGCGCCATCCTGGTTTTTCACCAGATCCAACGCATACCACTCGGAGAAGATAGTGGTGTGGTTTTTCAAATTCTGTTGGTACAGCGTGTGCAGCAACGCGTGACCGGTACGGTCAGCCGCCGCAGCGGTGCGTGCCGCCTGTGCGCCACCGAAGTTCAGTGACTGGCCGCCGAACGGACGCTGATAAATGCGGCCTTCGTCCGTACGGGAGAACGGCAGGCCCATATGTTCCAGCTCCAGAACCGCTTCCGGGCCGGTTTTACACATATATTCAATGGCGTCCTGGTCACCGATATAATCGGAACCTTTCACCGTGTCATACATATGCCATTCCCAGTTATCATCGTGGTTGTTACCCAGCGCGACGGTGATGCCGCCCTGCGCAGACACGGTATGGGAACGGGTCGGGAATACTTTGGACAGCAGGGCACAGCTGGAGCCTGCTTGAGAAATTTGCAGTGCCGCGCGCATACCTGCGCCGCCTGCACCGATAACTACAGCATCAAATTCTCTGATCGGCAGTTTCATCTTATGCACCCCACACTACGATTGTTCCGTACAGTAAATAGACCAGCAACACGACAACAATCGCCAGTTGCAACACCAGACGTACCGCCAAAGGTTTGACGTAATCCGTCAATACCTGCCACAAACCGACCCAGGCGTGAACCAGAATCGACAGCAGCGTCAGCAGAGTGAACACTTTCGTAATAGAGGTGGCGAAGAAGCCGCGCCAGATTTCGTAGGTGAGATCCGGAGCCGTAACGAAGAAGCCCAGGATATACAGAACATACAGGGTGATGACGATAGCGGAAGCACGCAGTAACAACCAGTCGTGTACGCCGTTGCGTCCTAATGCAGAAACATTGTTTACCATACGAGGACTCCAGCCAGAACTGACAGCACGACGGTCAGACCGATCGCCACCTGGGCAGAACGGGTACCGGCAGCTAAACTCTCTTCGATATAGCCAAAATCCATTAACAAGTGGCGAATACCACCGCAAATGTGATAGGCCAGCGCCGTGAGGATGCCCCAGAATATGAATTTGACAACGAAGCTATTCATGATGGCGGCAGCCTGCATGAAGCCCTCTTGGGAAGAGAGAGACAGGCCCAGCAGCCAGAGGAGGATACCCACGGCAACGAAGGTAATTACGCCAGAGACTCGGTGTAAGATGGACGCTATCGCAGTTACGGGAAACCGGATCGTTTGCAGATCCAGGTTGACAGGTCTTTGTTTTTTCACGTTTTTGCCCACACAGCTCTTATTATTTTCCTTCCTCCGGCCTGGGCGGGGATCAGACAGCGTTAAGAGCCAAAACCCTCACACGTCACGCGCTCAAACAACAACATCCTCTGTGCTTAAACGGCGCGTAGTTATAACGCTGGGTGCTCCTACTTCAGGGTATCCCGGAGACCTGGCGGCAGTATAGGAGGATCACATTCTGATTACAATTCCCATACAATCCCTTTGGTAACATTTCCCCCGAACAGTGATTTAGATCACGAATTTCACAATTGGCACAAAATTAATTATCTGATTTGACAAGAGATCAACAATTCCATTACATATAGGGGCACAAACGGTCCTATGATGCGCTATAGGTCAGCAGATACACTTCCCCCTGTGTTCAAGATATGCAACAGTGTATTTGGCAGAACCTATCCCAATGGCGGTTTTTGCCGGACATGTTTGCAGCAGTTCGCCGCAGATTAAACAAAATAAGGCATATAAAACAGTTTATTGGGATAGGTTCAACAACCCCCGAACACGTCGTAGGTAAGATTAACAGAATATAACGAATTCCGATGAATCGTTAACAACTGGTCACCCGCCTCGTTCGCCTGGTTAGCACTCTGTACCCTACCCGCGCATTTGCGCAGTCGCTCACAGAGTTAGCGTCCGCACCATTTTTTGCGGGCAACCTGAGGAGAATTAAGGTATTTCAGTTGTTAGAGGTTTTTAAAATAAGGCGCTAAGGAGACAGTAAATGACTGATAAGAAAGCGACGCTAACCATTAATGATGGTGAAGCTCCAATCGAACTGGGCGTATTATCCCCGACACTGGGCCCCGATGTCCTCGATGTCCGCGCCCTGGGCTCCAAAGGTTATTTCACGTTTGATCCCGGCTTTACCTCTACCGCTTCCTGCGAATCAAAAATCACCTTTATCGACGGTGACAAAGGCGTGCTGCTGCACCGCGGTTTCCCGATTGAACAGCTGGCGAAAGAGTCTTCTTACCTGGAAGTGTGCTACATCCTGCTGTACGGCGAGACCCCAACCGCAGAAGAGTTCGAAACCTTTAAAACGACCGTAACCCGCCACACCATGATCCACGACCAGATCACCCATCTGTTCCGTGGTTTCCGCCGCGACTCGCACCCAATGGCAGTACTGTGCGGCGTGACCGGTGCCCTGGCGGCGTTCTACCACGATGCGCTGGACGTCAACAACGAGCGTCACCGCGAGATCACCGCGTTCCGCCTGCTGTCCAAAATGCCTACCGTGGCGGCCATGTGTTATAAATATTCCCTGGGCCAGCCGTTCGTTTACCCACGTAACGACCTGTCCTACGCCGGTAACTTCCTGCACATGATGTTCGCAACCCCGTGTGAAGAATACGTGGTGAACCCTGTGCTGGAACGCGCAATGGATCGCATCCTGATCCTGCACGCAGACCACGAGCAGAACGCTTCCACCTCTACCGTACGTACCGCAGGTTCTTCAGGCGCTAACCCGTTTGCCTGTATCGCGGCCGGTATCGCCTCCCTGTGGGGGCCGGCACACGGCGGCGCCAACGAAGCCGCGCTGAAAATGCTGGAAGAGATCAAAACCGTTGAGCACATCCCTGAGTTTATCAAGCGCGCCAAGGACAAGAACGACTCCTTCCGCCTGATGGGCTTTGGCCACCGCGTGTACAAGAACTACGACCCACGCGCCACCGTGATGCGCGAAACCTGTCACGAAGTGCTGAAAGAACTGAACAAGAAGGACGACAACCTGCTGGAAGTGGCGATGGAGCTGGAACACATCGCGCTGAACGACCCGTACTTCATCGAGAAGAAGCTGTACCCGAACGTCGACTTCTACTCAGGCATCATTCTGAAGGCAATGGGTATTCCTTCATCCATGTTCACCGTAATCTTCGCCATCGCCCGTACCATCGGCTGGATTGCACACTGGAACGAAATGCACGACGAAGGCATCAAGATTGCCCGTCCCCGCCAGCTGTACACCGGCTATGCCGAACGCGATTTCAAATCCCAGGTGAAAAACAAATAACGCCGCTTTACCCTACATAAAGCAGCACAAGCCGCCCGATGGGCGGCTTTTTTTTGCTATTTCTGACAGCCTGGACACCAATAAAACGGCCGCGACGACAACGAGGTACGGACGATCATCGCGCCGCAACGTTCACAGGGTTCACCGCTGCGGTGAAACACCTTGAAACTGAATAACGCGCCGTGATGACGGTTCTCATCCACCTGCCCGCGAGTCTGGTAAGACAGCCTCGGTACCGCCAGCAGGGCCTTTGCCAGCCGTTGCAAAGCCTCCGGTGACAGATCCTGCGGCTTATGCTGCGGTGCCAGTTCGGCCTGCCAGAGAATTTCGGCGCGCAGGTAATTGCCCAGCCCGGCGAGAAACGCCTGATCGAGCAACATGCCACCCAGTTGCCTGCGACGAAACTTCGGCGACAACAGTCGCTGTTCTACCGCGGTTTCCGTCAGCGTCATATCCAGCACGTCGGGGCCGATACGTTGCAAAAACGGATGCTGTTCAATTTCTTCGCGCGGCCCCAGGGTAATATCTGACGCGCTGTACAACAGAATTGCCCGCTCCGCCGTTTCCAGCCGTACGCGCAGATCCCGTTTGGTTTCCGGCGTTTCCCCCGCGTTCACCACTTTCCACACGCCATACAATTGGTTATGGCTATAAAGCGTCAGCCCATTGGAAAAGTGGGTCAGTAACGCCTTGCCGCGCGGTTCGATAGCAATGATCCGCTCACCGATTAACCTGTCGCGATAGTGTTTAAGCTGGGGAAAGGCAAAACCGACGTCGGTCAGCGGCTGGTCGATCACCGCCGCCGCCAATGCATCTGCCGCCCGGCGAATCTCCGGTCCTTCCGGCATAGAATCACTCCTGAGTAGCCCCCGACGCGACAAACCGCGCCGGGGTAAAAACGGCGATTAATGCGTCGCGCCGCCGACGACTTTCAAATCGTGTTCAACCTGCAGCGCAATGGAAACGGCCAATTCCAGCGCAAACAGGACCGTGGTTGCCGCCATACTGGGGGCACCAGGATGGACAGCAGCCTGCTCCGGCAGATAAGGAATATGAATGAACCCGCCCTTGATCGCCTGCTGCTTGCTCAAACGGTGCAACAAGCCGTACATCACATGGTTGCAAACGTAGGTGCCGGCCGTTTGCGATACCGAAGCAGGGATACCCGCTTCACGCATCGCCTCAACCATAGCCTTGACGGGCAAGGTACTGAAATAAGCCGCAGGCCCCTTTTCAACGATAGGCTCGTCTATCGGCTGCTGCCCCTGATTATCCGGAATACGCGCATCGTCGATATTGATTGCCACGCGTTCCAGCGTAATGTCAGTCCGTCCACCGGCTTGGCCGATAGCTAACACCATCACTGGCTGCACGTCATCAATCGCCTCATTGAGCGCTTCCAGCGCCGCGCCGAATACGCAAGGCAGCTGGCGTGCAATAATGCGCGCGCCGGAAAGCTCCATATCATTGAGTTGCTTTACCACTTCCCACGAAGGATTAACGCGCTCGCCGCCAAAGGGCTCAAAGCCCGTGATCAATACCTTTTGCATGCGTTCTCCTTAAAGGAACATCAGGAAATAAAGCAGGAACACGTTCACCAGCAGCAGCAGCACCCCGGTCGGCACCTGCGCCTTGATCACCGCATTCTTGTCCGGCAATTCCAGCAACGCCGCCGGTACAATATTAAAGTTAGCAGCCATTGGCGTCATCAGCGTGCCGCAATAGCCGGAAAACATGCCGATGGCCGCCATCACCGCCGGGTTACCACCGTGTTGCAGTACCAGGATCGGAATACCGATACCGGCGGTGACGATAGGAAAAGCGGCAAAGGCGTTACCCATCACCATGGTCAACAGCGCCATACCGATGGCATAAACCGCCACCGCGATAAAGCGGTTATCCACCGCCAGATACTCTTGAGTCAGATGAGAGATGGCGGTACCGACGCCTGCGGTGGTAAACAGCAGGCCCAGCGTGGCGAGGATTTGCGGCAAAATAAACGCCCAACCGATGGAGTCCAGCAGGCGGCGCGCTTCCTGAATCGGCTGCAGCGCTTTCTCATGGGTCATTTTCACCGCAATGACCAACCCCAGCAAACAACCGACGGTCATCGAGAACAGAGTAATCAAGGTTGCGTGGTTACCGCTGCCGAATATCGCCGTTTGCAATGCCGGAATATTGTTGAACAGCAGCACGCCAACCACCGTCACCACCGGGATGGCCAGTGCCGGAATAAACAGCCGGTTACCCAGACGTTTCGCGCTCTCTTCGCGCTGCTGTGGGGTACGTTGATGATAGCTCCCCAGACGCACACCGCCAAAGCCGGCGATCAACGCCATCACCACGACCACCACGCCGACGATAATATGCAGCATGCGTTTTTCGTTGCTGCCCTCCCCCAGCACGTCGCCCAACAGGCTATAGGTCCAGTCGCCAACCAGGAACACCACACCGTACAACGCCCAGAACAAACCGGTGGTAATACGCCGCGGGTTGGCGCGATCGCGGAACGACATCACGGCGACAATCAGCAGCACCACGCCGGCCAGCCAATAGAGATATTGTTGTTGGAAAGTCATTGGGCATCTCCTTTGGCCTGCAGTGCCGCCTGATTAAGCTGCGACAATTCAGCGCTGAGCTGCTTATCCATCCGGTAAAGTCGAAACGCATGGATCAGGAAGGCGAAGATAGCGGTGGGAATGCCCCACAAGGCGATATGCAGCGGCTCGGTCTGGATACCGCCGGATTCCAGCATAAAGTTGTGCATGAAGATGATCGCGCCGAAGGCCACAAAAATGTCTTCGCCAAAGAATAACCCGACGTTATCCGTCGCGGCAGACATGGCACGCAGGCGGTGACGCGTACGCTCCGGCAGCTCACCGTAACGGTTTTCCGCAGCCCCTTCCGCCATGGGGGCCAACAGTGGACGCACCATTTGCGGGTGCCCGCCCAGGCTGGTCAGCCCCATGGCGGCAGTAATTTCACGCACGAACAGATAGACGATCAACAAACGTCCAGCTGTGGCGCTTTTGATCTTGGCGATCCATGCCTGTGCACGCTCTTTCAAACCGTGGCGTTCCAGCAAACCGATCACCGCCAACGGCAGCAGCAGGATCAGCGGCAGGTTACGGGTATTCAAGAAGCCCTCACCGAGTTTTTCCAGGATCACATCCAGCGGCATCAATGCCGCCAGTCCGGTGATAATGCCGGCGACAATCACCACCAGCACGGGGTTAAAGCGTAAAACAAACCCGACCACGATGGCGGCAATGCCAATCAGTGGCCATAAGTTAACAACCTGTTCCATAGCGCCTTCCTTTTCCCCTCGTCTTTCAAGCCACAGCGTTGTTAGCTGCATGGGCAAACGCCAGTCACTTACTCAAGTAAGCTCCTGGAGATTTACCCCCTTGCTGCCTGGCGGTGACTCGAAATCCATTGGGTATTATTGTGTTGTGTGTTGTGTATGTTTAATTATTTTTATTCTGCGCTGACGTTAATGCCTTCCACGGCAAAACGTTGGCGCAGCGTGCGCGCGTATTCCAGCGCATGTTCACCGTCGCCATGCAGGCAGACGGTTTCGGCCCGAACAGCGGCCCAGGTGCCGTCCAGAGTGCGAACCCGATGGTGGCGTACCATTTCCAGCGTTTGCGCCAGCGCCAGTTCGTCGCTGGTAATCAAAGCCCCTGGCTGGCCCCGTGGTACCAGCGTGCCATCGGCCTGATAACCGCGATCGGCAAAGACCTCTTGTCGCGTCGCCAAACCTTGCTTTTCACCGGCGCGGATCAGTTCGCTGCCCGCCAGCCCCACCAGGCGCAAAGCCGGATCGACTGCTTTAACCGCGCGGGCAATGGCTTCCGCCAGCGCCGGCTCCACGGCCGCCTGGTTGTACAACATGCCGTGCGGCTTCACGTGCACCATTACCCCGCCTTCTGCACGGGCGATCGCCGCCAGCGCACCGAGCTGATACACCACCTGCGCATACACCGTTTCCGGCGGCAACTGCATGCGGGTACGACCAAAGTTCTCGCGATCGGGAAAACTCGGATGCGCGCCAATCGCCACGCCGTACTGCAGCGCCCAACGCACCGACTGGCGCATGGTTTGCGCATCTCCGGCGTGAAAACCGCAGGCGATATTGGCCGAACTGACCAATTGCAGCAGCGCCTGATCGTTAGCGCAGCCCTCACCCAGATCGGCATTCAAATCAACGTTCATCTAACCCCCAGGCAATCTGTTGGATAAAGTGCTCCTGTTCGGCCTTGGCGCGCTGCGCCTGGGCCAGGGTACAGGGTACAAAGTGGATAGCTTCGCCCAGACGGATTTGCGCCAGATGATAGAGATCTGCTTCGATCACGCAGGCAATGCGCGGGTAACCACCGGTAGTTTGAGCATCGGCCATCAACACGATAGGCTGACCGTTATGCGGCACCTGCACCACGCCCGGCAACAGGCCATGCGACAACATTTCGCGTTCGGTGGTACGGTTCAGCGCGCTGCTGCCGTGCAAGCGGTAGCCCATGCGGTTGCTCTGCGGGCTCAGTTGCCAGGCAGTACGCCAGAAAGACTCTTTCGCCTCTTCGCTGAATTCGTCATATTCCGGCCCCGGCAAGGCCCGGATACGGTTGTTGAACAACAGTTGTTTCACGCCGGTGCTTTGCTTTTGCAATTCGCGCCCCGCTCCCAACGGCAGGCAGTCGCCATCTCGCAGGTTACGTCCTTCCAGCCCGCCAAAAGCGGCTTTGTTGTCGGTGCTGCGTGAGCCGAGTATTTCCGGCACGGCGATACCACCGTCTATCGCCAGATAGCTGCGCATGCCACGTTTTGGCATTTTCAACATCAGCTGTTGGCCCGCACTGACCTGATAACGCCAGCCGGTCCACAGCGGCTTGCCGTCCAGTTGCGCATCACAACCGGCGCCGGTCAGCGCGATCCAGCCTGGCCGGGTAAATTCGGCGCTAAATTGCCCGAGGGTGATTTCCAGCCCGGCGGCATTCGTATCGTTACCCACCAGCAGGTTGGCGATCCTCAACGCGGGTTCGTCGAGCGCGCCGCCCTGACTGACGCCCAGACGACGGAAACCGTTACGGCCCAAATCCTGCACCGTGGTGTAAATGCCCGCACGCAGGATCTTCAGCATACGCCCTCCTTCTGTGGCACAAACCGCACGCTGTCGCCAGGGCGCAGCAGGGTGGGCGGCATTTCATAGGGATTAAACAACGCCAGAGGTGTACGGCCGATTAACTGCCAGCCGCCGGGGGTCACCAGCGGATAAATACCGGTCTGACTGCCACCGATACCCACGGAGCCGGCCGCCACCGACAGGCGCGGTTCGGCACGGCGCGGCGTTGCCAACTTGTCCGGCATGCCGCCCATGTAGGAGAAACCAGGTTGAAAACCAAGGAAATAGACTACGTAATCCGCAGAGGAGTGGCACTCCACCACCTGCTGCGGAGTCATGCCGGTGTGGCGCGCGACCTCATCCAGATCGGGCCCATCCTGTCCGCCATAGATCACCGGAATATCCACCTGACGTGATTCCGGCACCAGGATCTCCTCGCTGTCCCATCCCTGTTGCAACAGCGCTAACATCATTTCGGCATCGGCCTGCGGCGTCTTCAGCAGCAGCGTAAGGTTGTTCATGCCGGGCACCACTTCGCGCACGTCGGGATGATGATTCAGCTTTTCGGCCAGCGCCCAAATCCGCTGCTGGCTTGGCAGCGTCACCGGCGGCGACAGTTCAAGCACTACCGCGCGTTCACCTAACAGGTAACATCGTGCTCGTTGCACCCTTTTCTCCTTATTATTATCGCGATGAAAACACATCAGTTATGCGCGACAGCGCTCCGGCTGTCAATAGAACAACCTTCGAGAAAATAAGGGATTAGGCTATTAAAAGGATTCAGCCTCGGTATAAACCGGGCTGGATCCTCGGAGGGAAATCAGGCGGGATTCGGGATATCGATAAAGGTCACATCAAAACCATGCTGCTCAGCCAGCCATTCACCGAGCGCCTTGACGCCACCGCGTTCAGTGGCATGATGCCCGGCGGCAAAAAAGTGAATGCCCATTTCACGCGCGCTGTGAATGGTTTGCTCAGAAACCTCTCCGGTAATGAAAGCATCGACGCCAAATCGCGCGGCGCTGTCGATAAAGCCCTGACCGCCACCGGTGCACCAGGCCACACGGCGGATATGCGCCGGGGCGTTATCACCACAGTGCAGTACGGCCCGCCCGAGGCGGCTCTCAATACGTTGCTGCAGTTCAACGCCGGTCAGCGGCTGTTCAAATTCCCCGTGCGGCACCAGCGGTTCCACTTCGCCAATCACCCGAATGCCCAGTTGATGCGCCAGCTGCGCGTTGTTGCCCAACACCGGATGCGCGTCCAGCGGCAGGTGATAAGCGTACAGGTTGATATCATTGCTCAACAGCGTTTTCAGCCGATTGCGCTTCATGCCACGTACCGAGGGCGCCTCGTTTTTCCAGAAGTAGCCGTGATGTACCACAACGGCGTCGGCCTGGTGTTCCACCGCCGCATCCAGCAGCGCCTGACAGGCGGTAACGCCGGTAACGATACGCTGCACATGGGGCCGCCCTTCCACCTGCAACCCATTAGGGCCGTAATCCTGAAACGCGCCGGTATTCAGTTCGGTGTTGATCAACTTTTCAAGATCGAGGTTACGCATAAAAATTCTCTCTTCAATTCAAAATGTCTGGCGGTCGCCCTGTTCCATCAGGATAAATTTCACGCCCAGATCGTTGCCCTGTTCCAACTGCTGTTTGATGGTCGCCCGCACATCTTGCCCTTGCTTCAGGCTGGGTTTGATATGGCTGATGACCACCGGGAAATCCTTCAGCGATCCTTCTCCCCCACTGTACTGGGTCAAATTTTTCAACTCTTTCAACAACCATGCCGGCGTCAGGTGCCCGTAGAGATTTTTATCTTCAACCTCGTTGGGATAGGAGCTTTCGATGATCATGCCTTTCAGCTTTTTCTGCTCGATGAGCGGCCCCAACGCGCGCCAGGCGCCGTCCAGATTGCGCGACTGCTCAAGCGCATCCGGGCCGGTATCGCCGAAATAGGCGAAAGAGCCGCTGCGATCGGAGACCAGCAGCATCGAAGAAGGATACCGATCGTGGCTGAGCGGATACATTACGCCGCTCAAACCGGTCACGCCCAGGGTCACACGCTGCTGCGGGCGCACAGTTTGCAGCCGGTAAGTCCCCAACCGCGATCCGTTGCCGGAATCGGTGAAGTTGGGCCAGGCCTTCCAGTTAAAGTAATGATTGCGCAGGGTCAGAATGGTATCGGCCTGGGCATAGATATTCTTCTTGCTGTCCTCCGGCGAACCGATTATCAACCCCGCCACATGGTCCAGATGACCATGGCTGATAAAGTAAGCGCCGATCAGTTGGCGGAATACATAACCCTGCTGAGTATAAGGCGCCGCCAGTTCAGGGGTCACCTGCGGGAAACTCCCCTTCTCCAGCCCTTTGGCAATACCCGGTAACAACGAGCCGGCATCCAGCGCCAGATACTGCGGTTGGTTGTCGCTGCGGATCAGATAAGAGGTCAGATTGCCGTCGCTAACGCCGCCATCCACGCCCAGCGCCACCACGTCAAAACCGGCCAGCGCCAGGGCTGAATAGCCGCTCAGGCACAGGGCCAGCACCTTTTTCATCATTATTTCGCTCCTTGCTGTTGCCTTAATATTCCCCGCGCTTCGCCGCCTCAAAGGCCGCCAGCGTTTCCAGCCGCGCCTGCTTGTGGTCGACAATCGGCAGCGGATAATCCAGCACGCGCTGCTGTTGTTCTGCCCAGCGATGGGGTTGATGGATAGCATTGTCCGGTACATCCGCCAGCTCGGGCAACCATTTACGGATAAAAGTGCCTTGCGGATCAAAACGTTCGCCCTGAGTGGTCGGGTTAAAGATGCGGAAATACGGCGCGGCGTCGGTACCGGTGGAGGCCGCCCACTGCCAACCGCCGTTGTTGGCCGCCAGATCGCCGTCCAGCAGTTGCGACATGAAATAGCGCTCACCTTCGCGCCAGTCGATCAGTAAGTCTTTCACCAGAAAACTGGCGCTGATCATGCGTAACCGGTTATGCATCCAGCCGGTTTTATTCAATTGGCGCATAGCGGCATCAACGATCGGATAGCCGGTGGCGCCCTGCTGCCAGGCCTGCAGCAGCTCACGGTCGTTCCGCCAGCGTACCTTATCCGTCCAATCGATAAAGGGACGGTGCTTGCATAACGCAGGATAGGCCACCATCAAATGCCGATAAAACTCGCGCCAGATCAGTTCATTCAGCCAGCCAAAAGCGCCGCCGTCGGGATTTTCCAGCACCTGTGGGCATTCAGCACGCAGGCGGTTAAAGCATTGGCGCGGTGACAACACGCCAATCGCCAAATAGGGCGACAGGCCGCTGGTACCGTCAATGGCCGGCAGATCGCGCTGCTTAAGATAGTCTTGCACCTGCTCCCGGCAAAAAGAACGTAATCGCTGCAAAGCCGCCTCTTCCCCGCTTGGAAAATCCCCGGTCGGCTCTGCCGGTGGATAATCGAAGGCCTCGGGTACCGCAGGGGTGGGCAGTGCGCCACCGGCTCGCGGTTTAGGTGCGGGAACAGAGCGGATGTCGGATTCGGTCAGACGCTGGATAAAGGCTTTACGAAAAGGCGTATAGACCTTGTACATTTCACCGCCGCCGGTTTGCACGCTCCCCGGCGGCAGCAGCAGGCTGTCGTCGAAACTCTGGCAAATCACCTGCCCGGCTAAACGCTGTTCCAGCCGTTGGTCGCGCTGGCGCTCGTTGATTTCGTACTGGCGATTGTAAAACAGCGCATCCACCCGCTCCTGTGTGCAGTACGCCACCAGCCAATCCACTGCAGCTGAGAAGTCGTCGCATTGGTGATAGCTAAGGGGAATGCCGCGCTCGGCAAGGGCCTGCTGCACCTGCAGCAAACCCGCATGGATAAACGCCGCCTGACGTGGCGCCATTTGGTGCTGCTGCCATTGTTGCGGCGTGGCGATAAACACCGCCAGCACCCGAGCTTCGGGATCGCTACAGGCGGCGTGCAGGGCTTTGTTGTCGGTGATACGCAAATCGTTACGCAACCAGACCAGATGCGTGGTCATAAAACTCCTTGTCAATCAGTGGCCATAACGCAGGCGCAGCGCCTCGGGATAGGGCTCGAAATAGCGTTGGTCGGCCAGATAACGATCGGGGTATTCGGCCATGTAATGTTTGAGCAGGGTTATCGGTGCCAACAACGGCTGCACCCCCTGCCGATAACGATCGATCAACTGCGCCAGTTCCTGGCGCTGCGCGGAGCTCAGATGATTGCGGAAATAGCCCTGCACATGCATCAATACGTTGGTGTGGTTACGACGGGTAGCCTTGTGCGCCAGCAGTTTCATCAGGCGACTGCGGTATTCGAGGGTGAAGGCTTCCAGCGAATCCCATTTATCGATGCCCGCCACAAAACGCCCAAGCTCCCGGTATTCCTGCTGCGAATGCGCCAACAGCGACAGCTTATAGCGACTGTGAAAGGCGATCAGGCCGCCGCGGCTCAGGCCTTTACGCCACAGCATGTTTAACTCATACAGCGCATAAACGCGTTCGACAAAGTTTTCCCGCAGTGTAGCGTCGTTCAGCCGCCCGTCCTCCTCCACCGGCAGCCAGGGCATTTGCCGCAGTAGCTCGGCGGTGAACAATCCGACGCCACTTTTACGCGCGCCGCTACCGTTCTCATCATACAGACGGACCCGCTCCATGCCGCAGCTTGGCGAGTTGGCGCAAACAATGTAACCGCACAGGTGCTGCAAAGCGGCGATTCGCTGCTCGGAAAACTGCTGCATGCGCTCGGTTACGTCAATGCTATCGTCATTGCTGTGGCGCAGTGCCACGTGATGTTGTTTTTTGATCAACCGCAGCGCCGGGCGCGGGGTCGGTAAACCGATGGCCATTTCCGGGCAAATCGGCTCAAACCGCACAAAAGGGGCCAGTTGTTCCACCGCAAAGGCCAGCCGTTTATGGCCGCCGTCAAAACGTACCGTCTCGCCAAGCAGGCAAGCGCTGATACCGACCGGAATTTTGTCACTCATTGATAGGCTCCCGCAGCGTTGGATGTGACTAAAAGTGTAGAAGAATTCGCGCTATGACACGAACGCTATCGACACCATGCCCGAACCGCAGCCATAAAAAAACCCCCGCTGGAAAGCGAGGGTTTTCGTTGGGGCAAGCTGCGATCAGTAGAAATCGCAGGACGCCAGTTCCGCCTGTTGCAGCCAGACCGGCTTATCGCTGGTTTTTGACCAGACGCGGTGCAAATAGCTGTAAAAACGGGCGCGGTCGCTGCGGAACAGCATTACCGGTAAAGCCAACACACCTGCCAGGATCACTGCGCTGCGGCGCAGGAGAATCCGATGCAATGAATAAGCGTGATAAGTAGACATGCGAACCTCCTCAAAAACGCCTGGCCGTTGATTTACTGCGAAACAGCGCTGGCGTAAACAATAGAAACAAGACCATTTGGTAACTGGACAAAATTTTAGCGCAATTGATGAAAGTTTACTACTCATCCGACCACTGAATCGCACAAAAAATCGCAAATAATTCGCCTAATCCGTAATTTTGTTACATCAAGGTTAATAATTAACTAACCATTGGTTACATTGTGGTTATTTACGCCCTGTTTACGCAAACCTTCATCTTCACGCCCCCAAACAGGAGTCCAATCGCGCTACGCCCCCCAAAATCGAGGCTAAAAAGCCATTTTCTGCTGTAATTTCAGCCATTTTTATACTTTTTTTACACCGGCCAACGCTATTTTTTCATCTTCTTTCTACCGCCCTCCCTACACTCGCTCTATCAAAAACTACACCTCTGGAGGTGTCCCGTGAGTATCAGCGTTATTGGTGGTGCGCTGTTGGTTCTGCTGCTGTTGGGCTATCTGGTTTATGCCCTGTTCAATGCGGAGGATTTCTGATGGCAGCTTCAGCCTTTTTATTGATTGCCAGCTTCCTGCTGGTGCTTCTGCTGCTGGCGCGACCGCTGGGCGGTTTCCTGGCACGCCTGATTGAAGGAGAGCCGCTGCCGGCGCTGCGTCGGCTGGAAGCCGGCATTTGGCGTTGCTGTGGCACAACCCCCGCCGAAATGAACTGGTGGCAATACGCACTGGCGATCCTGTGGTTTAACCTGCTCGGTCTGGTGCTGCTGTTCGCGTTGCTGATGGCGCAAGGCTCGCTGCCGCTTAACCCGCAGGGCTTCCCCGGCCTGTCCTGGGATCTGGCGTTCAATACCGCGGTCAGCTTTGTCACCAACACCAACTGGCAAGCCTACAGCGGTGAAAGCACTCTCAGCTATCTCAGCCAAATGGCCGGCCTGGCGGTGCAGAACTTCCTGTCCGCCGCGACCGGTATCGCCGTGGCCTTTGCGTTGATCCGCGCCTTCACCCGTCGTTCCAGCGCCACTATCGGCAACGCCTGGATCGATATGTTCCGCGTGACGCTGTATGTGCTGCTGCCGATTTCGCTGTTGATCGCTTTGTTCTTCGTCAGCCAGGGCACGCTGCAAAACTTCCTGCCCTACCTGCACATCAACACGCTGGAAGGCGCGCAGCAGACGCTGCCGATGGGGCCTGTGGCCTCTCAGGAAGCGATCAAGATGCTCGGCACCAATGGCGGCGGTTTCTTCGGCGCCAACTCGGCTCACCCGTTCGAAAACCCGACCGTGCTGACCAACTTTGTGCAAATGCTGGCGATCTTCCTGATCCCCTGCGCGTTGTGTTTTGCTTTCGGTCAGGTTGCCGGTGAAAACCGCCAGGGCCACGCGCTGATCTGGGCGATGGCGCTGATCTTCGTGGTTGCCGTGGTGGTGGTGATGTTCGCCGAACTGGCGGGTAACCCTCATCTGGGCGAATTGGGCAGTGCCAGCAACATCAATATGGAAGGCAAGGAGTCGCGCTTTGGCATTCTCGCCACCAGCCTGTTCTCGGTGGTGACCACCGCGGCGTCCTGCGGTGCGGTCAATGCGATGCATGACTCCTTCACCGCGCTGGGCGGCATGGTGCCGATGTGGCTGATGCAGATTGGCGAAGTGGTGTTTGGCGGTGTGGGCTCGGGCCTGTACGGCATGCTGTTGTTCGTCCTGCTGACGGTGTTTATTGCCGGGCTGATGATCGGGCGCACACCGGAATACCTGGGCAAAAAGATTGACGTCTACGACATGAAAATGACCGCTCTGGCGATCCTGGTCACGCCGACGCTGGTGCTGTTGGGCACGGCGCTGGCCATCGCCACCGACGCCGGTCGTGCAGGCATCCTTAACCCGGGCGCGCACGGCTTCAGCGAAGTGCTGTATGCGCTGTCTTCCGCCGCCAACAATAACGGTAGCGCCTTTGCCGGCCTGAGCGTCAATACGCCGTTCTATAACCTGCTGCTGGCCTTCGCCATGTTCGTCGGCCGCTTTGGGGTGATCCTGCCGGTGCTGGCCATTGCCGGTTCGCTGTGTGCGAAGAAACGTCAGCCTGCGGGCAACGGTACTCTGCCAACCTACGGGCCGCTGTTTATCGGTCTGCTGATCGGCACCGTGCTGCTGGTGGGCGCATTGACCTTCGTACCAGCGCTGGCGCTGGGACCGGTGGCCGAACATTTGCAACTTTGGCTGGCCAAATAACAGGCGCATTCCCGTCGCCTTTCGAGCCGCAGCGTTGTTACCTGGCACTCGCTCACCCCAGTTACTTACTCAAGTAAGCGCCTGGGGATGAGCGAGTTGGGTGCCTAGCTGCAACTCGAAATCCATAGGGAATGAAATAAAGAGAGAGATTAAGAGATGACTCGCAAACAACGTGCGCTGTTTGAACCGGCACTGGTCCGTACCGCGCTGATCGATGCGCTGAAAAAGCTGGATCCACGCACCCAGTGGCGTAATCCGGTGATGTTCGTGGTGTATATAGGCAGCATCCTGACTACGGCCATCTGGCTGGCGATCCTCGCCGGACAGACCGACGGCAGCGCGGCTTTCACCGGCAGTATCGCGCTGTGGCTGTGGTTCACCGTGCTGTTCGCCAACTTTGCCGAAGCGCTGGCCGAAGGGCGCAGCAAAGCCCAGGCGGAAAGCCTGAGGGGCACCAAGAAAACCAGTTGGGCGAAAAAATTGCCCGCGCCGCGCCGTGATGGTGCCACCGAGAAAGTGTCCGCCGAAAGCCTGCGCAAGGGTGACATCGTACTGGTGGAAGCCGGCGATACCATCCCCTGCGACGGCGAAGTGCTGGAAGGTGGCGCCTCCGTGGACGAAAGCGCCATTACCGGCGAATCTGCCCCGGTGATCCGCGAATCCGGCGGTGACTTCTCGTCGGTGACCGGCGGTACCCGCGTGCTGTCCGACTGGCTGGTGGTGCAGTGCAGCGTTAACCCGGGCGAAACCTTCCTCGACAGGATGATCGCCATGGTGGAAGGCGCCAAACGGCGTAAAACCCCGAACGAAGTAGCGTTGACCATTCTGCTGGTCGCACTGACCATCGTGTTCGTGCTGGCGACCGCGACGTTGTTTCCGTTCTCGCAGTACAGCGTGGACGCCGCCAACGGCGGTTCGGTAGTCACCATTACCGTGCTGGTGGCGCTGCTGGTCTGCCTGATCCCTACCACCATCGGTGGGTTGCTGTCGGCCATTGGCGTGGCCGGGATGAGCCGAATGCTGGGGGCCAACGTGATCGCCACCAGCGGGCGTGCGGTGGAAGCCGCTGGTGACGTTGATGTGTTGCTGCTGGACAAAACCGGCACCATTACGCTGGGTAACCGTCAGGCCTCCGAGTTCTTGCCTGCGCCGGGCGTGAAGGAGCAAGATCTGGCCGACGCGGCCCAGCTGTCATCCCTGGCGGACGAAACGCCGGAAGGCCGTAGCATCGTGGTGCTGGCGAAGCAACGCTTCAACCTGCGCGAACGTGACCTGCAGGCGCTGAACGCCACTTTCGTGCCCTTCTCCGCCCAAACGCGCATGAGCGGCGTCAACGTGCAGGACCGGATGATCCGCAAAGGCGCGGTGGACGCCATTCGTCGTCACGTGGAGTCCAATCAGGGCCACTTCCCGCAGGCGGTGGACGAACTGGTCGCCAGCGTGGCGCGCACTGGCGGTACGCCGCTGGTGGTAGCAGAAGGCCCGCGCGTATTGGGCGTGGTAGCGCTGAAGGATATCGTCAAGGGCGGCATTAAAGAGCGTTTCGCCGAGCTGCGTAAAATGGGCATCAAAACGGTGATGATCACCGGTGATAACCCACTGACCGCCGCCGCGATCGCCGCCGAAGCCGGGGTAGACGACTTCCTTTCGGAAGCGACGCCGGAAGCCAAGCTGGCGTTGATTCGCCAATATCAGGCGGAAGGCCGTCTGGTAGCGATGACCGGTGACGGCACCAACGACGCGCCAGCGCTGGCTCAGGCTGATGTGGCGGTGGCGATGAACTCAGGCACTCAGGCCGCCAAAGAGGCGGGCAACATGGTCGATCTGGACTCTAACCCGACCAAGTTGATTGAAGTGGTGCACATCGGCAAACAAATGCTGATGACGCGCGGTTCATTGACCACCTTCAGCATCGCCAACGACGTGGCCAAGTATTTCGCCATTATCCCGGCGGCGTTTGCGGCAACCTATCCGCAGCTTAACGCCCTGAACGTGATGCATTTGCACTCCCCAGCCTCCGCCATTATGTCGGCGGTGATCTTCAACGCCCTGGTGATCGTATTCCTGATCCCGCTGGCGCTGAAAGGGGTGAGCTATAAACCGATGAGCGCAGCGGCACTGCTGCGACGCAACCTGTGGCTCTATGGCGTGGGCGGTCTGTTGGTGCCTTTTGTCGGCATCAAGCTGATCGACCTGATCCTGGTCGCCTTGCACATCGCCGGTTAATCATTGAGAGGAAATGAAAATGTCTTATTTACGCCCTTCGTTGGTGATGTTGATCCTGCTGACGTTGATTACCGGTATCGCCTACCCGTTGCTGACGACCGGACTTTCACAGCTGCTGTTTTCCGGCGCGGCTAACGGTTCGCTGCTGTATCAGGGCGATAAGGTGGTCGGCTCCGCATTAATCGGCCAAAACTTTACCAAACCCGAGTATTTCTGGGGCCGCCCTTCTGCCACCGGCGATTCGGCCTATAATGCGATGGCGTCCGCCGGCAGCAATCTGGCCGCCACCAACCCGGCGCTGGATAAAGCCATCGCCGAGCGTGCCGCGCAATTGCGTCTGGCCAACCCGGCGATGAAGGGCCCGATCCCGGTCGATCTGCTGACGGCCTCGGGTAGCGGACTGGATCCGCAGATCTCTCTCGCGGCGGCGCAATATCAACTGGCCCGGGTTGCGGCGGCGCGCCAACTACCGCCGGAGCAAATCGCCAAGCTGATTGATCAAAGCACCGATCAGGCCACCCCCAACTTTATGGGCGAGTCGGTGGTAAACGTGCTGAAATTGAACCTGGCGCTCGACGCATTGAAATAATCCGTTGCGTGTTAAAGGATAAGTATCGGGTTCGGCGTGCCGAACCCGATATATATACCCAAAATAATTCGAGTTGCTTGTAGGCGGAAACTGAGTGAATCCCCAGGAGCTTACTCAAGTAAGCGACTGGGGTGAGTGAAGGCAGCCAACACCCAAGCAGCTTGCAGTATGACGGGTACATTGCTGCAAAAGGAACTCCGATGGTGGATGAGGAACAACAACGCCCTGACCCTGACAGCCTGCTGGCGCTGGCCAATGAAAAGCCCCGCGGCCGGTTGAAGGTTTTCTTCGGCGCCTGTGCCGGGGTGGGCAAAACCTACGCCATGCTGCAGGAAGCCCAGCGGCTGCGCAGCCAGGGGTTGGACGTGCTGGTCGGCGTGGTGGAAACCCATGGCCGCAGCGAAACCGCAGCGCTGCTGAACGGCTTGGATCTGCTGGCGCAAAAACGCATCCAGCATCGCGGACGCTTAGTGCAGGAATTTGATCTCGATGCCGCGCTGGCACGCCACCCGGCACTGATCCTGATGGATGAGCTGGCGCACAGTAACGCCTACGGTTCGCGCCATCCGAAGCGCTGGCAGGATGTGGAAGAGCTGTTGGACGCCGGTATCGACGTGCTGACCACCGTCAATGTCCAACATCTGGAAAGCCTGAACGACGTGGTCGGCGGCGTGACCGGCGTGCGGGTACGTGAAACGGTGCCCGATCACGTGTTCGACGAGGCCACCGAGGTGGTGCTGGTTGACCTGCCGCCAGACGATCTTCGTCAGCGATTAAATGAAGGCAAGGTGTACATTCCCGGCCAGGCCGAGCGCGCCATCGAGCACTTTTTCCGCAAGGGCAATCTGATCGCGCTGCGCGAACTGGCGCTGCGCCGCACCGCCGACCGGGTCGATGACCAGATGCGCGCCTTTCGCGATACTCAGGGCCGCGAGCGGGTATGGCACACTCGCGACAGCATTTTGCTGTGCGTGGGGCATAGCAGCGGCAATGAGAAACTGGTGCGTATCGCGGCGCGGCTGGCGGCCCGATTGGGTTGCCACTGGCACGCGGTGTATGTAGAAACACCGAAACTGCACCGCTTGCCGGAGAATCAACGCCGGGCGATCCTGCGGGCGCTGCGGCTGGCGCAGGAGTTGGGGGCTGAAACCGCTACCCTGTCTGAACCTTATGAAGAACGTGCGGTGTTGCGCTATGCCCGCGAACATAACCTGGGCAAAATCATTATCGGCCGCCGCAGCGAACAACGCTGGAAACTGCGCGGCAGCTTTGCCGATCGTCTCGGTCGCCTGGGACCCGATCTGGATCTGGTGATCGTCGCGCTGGAAAACGACACCCCTGCACCGCAGGCGAAAGAACATGATGGCCGCAACTTTACCGAAAAATGGCGCATGCAATTACGCGGCTGCGCCGTGGCCGTTGCACTCTGCGCCCTGATCACCCTGCTCTCCCAATGGTTGTTGCCGGGCTTTGACCAGGCCAACCTGGTGATGGTGTATCTGCTCGGGGTGGCGATCGTCGCGCTGTTCTTCGGCCGTTGGCCCTCGGTACTGGCGGCGGTGATTAACGTCGCCAGCTTTGATCTGTTTTTCGTCCAGCCTGAATGGTCGTTTGCCGTCAGCGATATGCAGTATCTGCTGACCTTCGGCGTCATGCTGATCGTCGGCATCACCATCGGCAACCTGACCGCCGGCGTGCGTTATCAGGCGCGAGTGGCCCGTTATCGCGAGCAAAGAGCTCGGCACCTGTATGAAATATCTCGTGGGCTGAGCCAGGCGCTGACCACCGAAGATATCGCCAAAACCAGCCGCCACTTCCTTTCCAGCAGCTTCCAGGCCAAAACCGTCCTGCTGCTGCCACAGGAAGACGGCAAGCTGCAGCAAATGGTTGGCGAAACGGGCGGGCTGCTGTCGGTGGATGAGGCTATCGCCCGTTGGAGTTTCGACAAGGGCATGCCGGCCGGCGCCGGTACCGACACCTTGCCTGGCGTGCCTTACCAACTGCTCCCGCTCACCACGTCGAAACAAACCTTCGGCCTGCTGGCTATCGAACCCAGTAACCTGCGCCAACTGATGGTGCCGGAACAACAGCGGCTGCTGCAAACCTTTGCGGTGCTGATCGCCAGCGCGCTGGAACGATTGCATCTGGCGCGCAGCGCCGAGGAAGCAAAACTGGACGCCGAGCGGGAGCAGCTGCGCAACTCGCTGCTGGCGGCGCTGTCCCACGATTTGCGCACGCCGCTGACGGTGCTGTTCGGCCAGGCGGAAATTCTGACGCTCGATCTGGCCGCGGAAGGCTCCAACCATGCTCCGCAGGCCAGTCAGATCCGCCAGCAGGTATTGAGCACCACCCGGCTGGTGAACAACCTGCTGGATATGGCACGCATTCAATCCGGTGGCTTTAATCTGCGAAAAGAGTGGCAGTCGCTGGAGGAGATCGTCGGCGCTTCGCTGCACATGCTGGAACCGCTGATGACCCAACACCAGATCAAGGTTGAGCTGCCGCCGGAGCTGATATTGGTTAATTGCGACGGCAGCCTGCTGGAGCGGGTTTTCACTAACCTGTTGGAAAATGCCAATAAATACGCCGGTATCGATGCTACTATCGGCATTCGCGCCCATACGCTGCCCGACTGGCTGGAAGTCGAAGTCTGGGACGATGGCCCAGGCATTCCTGAAGGGAAAAAACAGCTTATCTTCGATAAGTTTTCCCGCGGCAATAAAGAGTCGGCCATTCCCGGCGTAGGTTTGGGGTTAGCGATTTGCCGTGCCATTATTGAAGTGCACGGCGGCCGCATTTGGGCGGAAAACGGCGCTAACGGCGGTGCCAGCTTCCGCTTTGTGCTGCCGCTGGAAAAACCGCCGGAAATAGACAGCGAAGCCTTTGATCTCTAACCAACTCCAGGGAGCCTTGTGAGCAGCACGCCAACCAATATTCTGATTGTCGAAGATGAGAAAGAGATCCGGCGCTTCGTCCGTACCGCGCTCGAAAGTGAGGGGCTACGGGTGTTTGAAAGCGAAACGCTGCAGCGCGGGCTGATTGAAGCCGGCACGCGCAAGCCGGATCTGATTATTCTCGATTTAGGGTTGCCGGACGGTGACGGGCTTAACTATATCCGCGATCTACGCCAGTGGAGCGCCATTCCGGTGATTGTGCTGTCGGCGCGTAATGCCGAAGAAGACAAAATTGCCGCGCTGGACGCCGGGGCGGATGACTATCTCAGCAAACCGTTTGGCATCGGCGAACTGCTGGCCCGCGTGCGAGTCGCCTTGCGCCGCCATTCAGGCAGCCAGCAGGAGAGTCCGTTGGTCAGCTTTTCCGAAATCACCGTCGATCTGATCAACCGCCGGGTACTGCGCCAGGGTGAAGATCTGCATCTGACACCGATAGAGTTTCGCCTGCTGGCCGAACTGCTGGCCAACTCCGGCAAGGTCATCACCCAGCGTCAGCTATTAAGCCACGTCTGGGGACCGAACTACGTCGAACACAGCCACTATCTGCGAATTTATATGGGGCATCTGCGGCAAAAACTGGAGGCCGATCCGGCCCGGCCAAAACACTTGCTGACCGAAACCGGCGTCGGTTACCGCTTTATGCCATGAGGTGAAAGGGTGCAGCATGCGGTTAAGCTGATGCAATATTCGATTAAACGGGTGCAGCATGCGGCACCCCTACACGTTTTGGCCTTTCTTCAGCCCCACCATAAATTCTTTGAACGCCTCGCGCAGCGGGGCAAACACCGGGTGCTTGCGGTTTTCGATCATCACTTCAGAGAACAGCTTCAAGCCGACGGCGAAGGCCGCGCTGTTATTTTCGCCAAAGTTCAGATCTTCGCGCGCTTTGATGCGCTCAACGATGCCAAGAATATCGTCGTGGTTTTCCACCTCAAAACTCAGTGGCGTTTTCTCAACGGGCTCGCCTTGGCGATCGCTCAGGGCTTCAACGGTAATGCGGAAACGGTGGCCAGGCATCAGTTGTTTTCCTTATCTGTATCTGTTGGAGCAATGTTCATTTCACTTTCAATTGCCGCCACCGCGGTGAGCAGCGCCGCATTGATGCGTTCGACCTGCTGTGGCGAAAGATCGGCGCGCATCACATTGCCACGCAACAAACTGCGCAGGCGGTTCATGGCGTCGGAGATGCCTTCCGCCAGATTGCCATGATGATGGTGGCCGCGACCGGCACCGGCCAAACGGGCCAGGATCACATCGACGACGGCCTGGTGTTTTTGTAATTCACTCTGGCCCAGCTCGGTGATCTGATAGCTTTTACGGCCGTTGCCGCTGGTGATCGGCTCGAGGAAATCCTGCTCTTCCAGCAGCGTCAGTGTCGGATAAATCACCCCTGGGCTTGGCACATAGAGACCGGAAGACGCCTCGTCGATCGCCTTGATCAGTTCGTAACCGTGGCTCGGTTTACGCGCCACCAGCGCCAGCAGCACCAGCCGCAGATCGCCGTGTTCAAACATGCGGTGACGGCCGCCACGACCGCCGCGCCCTCCCCGGCCATGCTCTTCACCATGGTCGCCGCCAAAATGATGGCGACCGCCACGACGACGATGGTGATGTTCGTGCCCTTCTTCGCTGTCATGGCGACAGCCGTGACGACGGTGTAAATCTAAACGGTGAAACATAGTCTGTACCTCGCATTGGATAATCAGCTTACGAGGTGATTTAGATATATCTAAGTCACTTCGATATATCTAATCTAGATCGATATATCTAAATGCGCAAGAGGTGAAGAATGAAAAAGATATATCTAAATTGCAGGCATAAAAAAAGCGCTGTTAAAACAGCGCCTTTTTTCAAGGGAGAGAAGCCTTACTTGGCAGAAGCCAGCACTTCGCTGACGATTTCTACCGCTTCGTGCTCGATCTTTTCACGGTGCTCAGCACCGAGGAAGCTCTCACAGTAAATCTTGTAGGCTTCTTCGGTACCAGAAGGACGTGCTGCGAACCAACCGTTGTCGGTCATCACTTTCAGGCCACCAATCGATGCGCCGTTGCCCGGTGCCGCCGTCAAACGTGCGGTAATAGGATCACCCGCCAGAGTATCGGCTTTGACCATTTCCGGTGACAGCTTGGACAACGCCGCTTTCTGCGCAGAAGTTGCCGGTGCCTGAATGCGGTTGTAGCTCGGGGCACCAAAACGCTTGGCCAGGTCTTCGTAGTGATGCTGCGGATTTTCTCCGGTCACTGCGGTGATTTCCGCCGCCAACAGGCACATGATGATACCGTCTTTATCAGTAGACCACGGGGTAGCATTGAAACGCAGGAACGAAGCCCCTGCGCTCTCTTCGCCGCCAAAGCCCAGGCTACCGTCATGCAGGCCATCAACGAACCATTTGAAGCCCACCGGCACTTCCACCAGCTTGCGGCCCAAATCAGCCACCACGCGGTCAATCATCGCGCTGGAAACCAGCGTCTTGCCTACCGCTACGTTAGCACTCCACTGTGGACGATGCTGGAACAGATAGTTGATGGCAACCGCCAGATAATGGTTCGGGTTCATCAGCCCCGCAGGCGTAACTATGCCGTGGCGGTCGTAATCCGGATCGTTGGCAAACGCCAGGTCGAACTTGTCGCGCAGCGCCAGCAGGCCACCCATCGCCGGTTCTGAAGAGCAGTCCATACGGATCACACCGTCGTGGTCCAGGTGCATAAAGCGGAAGGTCTGATCGATAGCATCGTTCACCAGCGTCAGATCCAGCTTGTAATGCTCGGCGATACGCTGCCAGTAGGCGATGCCGGACCCGCCGAGCGGATCGACACCCAGCTTCAGGCCGGCACGCTGAATCGCAGGCATATCAACCACGTCCACCAGCCCTTCAACATATGGCTGCACCAGGTCCTGTGCATGCACACGGCCGCTGGCCCAGGCCTTATCCAGCGATTGACGCTGAACGCCTTTCAGCTGCAGAGACAGCAGTTCATTGGCGCGCTTTTCAATCACCGAGGTCAGATTGGTGTCCGCCGGGCCGCCGTTGGTCGGGTTATATTTGATGCCGCCATCTTCAGGCGGATTGTGGGACGGGGTGATCACGATGCCGTCGGCCAATGCCCCACCGTTACGGTTGTGGCACAGGATGGCATGGGAGACCGCAGGCGTTGGCGTGAAGCCGTTATTTTCCTGCACGATCACATCAACGCCGTTGGCGCTCAGCACTTCCAGCACTGAAATGAAGGCAGGCTCCGACAACGCATGGGTGTCTTTGCCCACGTAGCATGGACCGGTCACGCCCTGCTGATGACGCACTTCGGCAATCGCCTGCGCGATAGCGAGAATGTGGGCTTCGTTAAAGCTGTGGCGCAGCGCACTGCCGCGATGGCCTGAAGTCCCGAACTTGACCGCGTGTGCGGCGTTGCCCGCTTCAGGTTGCAGTACATAGTACTGCGACGTCAGCTGGGCTACGTTGATCAAATCGCTTTGCTGAGCCGGCTGCCCGGCACGTGGGTTATTCGCCATCGACATATCTCCCTAATCCCTGTCCTGCGGCCTGGCAATATGTCGCTCACGGCCACCATGACGGGCTGTTCGCTAAATTAGATAGTGCCGCAAACTTTTTCAGTCAGTTCCGTCGGGAACTGCATAGCCTGCATGATGTGTTCAACCATGCTGCGTTTGCGACCGGTATTGGTATTGGTGATCACCCAGTAAGGCGTGCCCGGAACGTGCTTTGGCTTGGTGTGCGTTCCGTTCGCCAACAGGGTTTGCTGATCGCCGGCAAAATAGGTACGGGTACGGCCATGCAACGCATCGGTGGCGCTGGCAAAGCCGGCCGCATCGAGGGTATACAGGGTGGAAAGTACCAGCATAAAACGGTTCACCGCTTTGCTCTGTTCGGCGTACTCGTCCGACAACAACAGTTCACGCACGGCACGTACGCGATCGCGCGGGCGCGATGCGGCAACGATTTTTTCCTGTTCTGCGCTCTGTGCGCTGGCGGCCGGCGCTGCACGTAACGGCTGGCCTGCGGTAAATTTCAACATACGGCGCAAAATATCGGACGCGCTCTCACCAATATGTTGCGTGTGGCTGGCAATATAGCGGTAGAGCTCTTCGTCGACTTCAATAGTTTTCATCTTTATCCAGTACTGTTTTTTTCTACTTAGAACCTGAAGCCAGATCCGGCATTCAAGCCATGGGATTATAAGGTTAAAAGCGCAGAGGCGAACATAACAATGTGCCCCAATACGGCAAAAGCAGACTAATACCTATAGCCCGCCGGACACCGGCGCTGCCAAACCTGCACCTTACCATGAAAAATCCACGTTTTATCCTATGGATTTTAAGTTGCAGCAAGTACAGCGAACAACCCTGCCGCTTGAAAGGCGACGGGTTTATTCATCGAGTGTTTTAATCATGATAACCTAATCTGAATCTCTCTCAGTATGAACTTCGCCATGAAATTACATTATCAACTGCTGGCCACCGAGTCCGATGCATTGCCGGTGATCCTGATCCACGGGCTGTTTGGCAATTTGGACAACCTGGGCGTGCTGGCGCGCGACCTGAACCAGCAGCACAGCGTAGTTAAAGTCGATCTGCGCAACCACGGCCTGTCACCGCGTTCTGAGGTCATGACCTACCCGGAGATGGCGCAGGATCTGCTGACGTTGCTGGACGATTTGCAGTTGGAAAAAGTGATTGTCATTGGCCACTCGATGGGCGGCAAAGCGGCCATGGCGCTGACGGCAATCGCCCCGCAGCGCGTGGAGAAGCTGATCATCATTGACGTTGCGCCGGTGGACTATCAAACGCGCCGCCACGACGAAATTTTTGTCGCGTTGCAGGCGGTGAGCGCCGCCGGCATTACCCAACGCCAGCAGGCGGCGGAATTGATGCGCGGCTACCTGAAAGAGGAAGGCGTGATCCAGTTCCTGCTGAAATCCTTCCATCAAGGCGAATGGCGTTTCAATCTGCCGGTGTTGATCGAAGAGTACGAGAACATCACCGGCTGGCAGGAAGTGCCGGCCTGGCCTCACCCGACGCTGTTTATCCGCGGCGGCCTGTCGCCTTACGTGCAGGACAGCTATCGCGAAGATATTGCCCGTCAATTCCCGCAGGCTCGCGCTCACGTCGTTGCCGGTACCGGACATTGGGTTCATGCGGAAAAACCGGAGGCGGTGTTGCGCGCCATTCACCGCTTTCTCGGCGAAGCCTGAGTCGCCGCCAGGCCCGACAAATGGGCCGTTTCTCTCCCAAAGTCACCATCTGATGAAAAAACGCGCTAAAGATAACGGCTTAGCGCGTTTTCGGCTCAGTTAAGCATTGTCGTCGCTCTACCTGCTGGGGTAATATGGCGCGCTATAATTTTGCCGCCGTGCCGAGCGTGTTCGCTAACGTCAGGCTGGGGTGAATTTGGGTTAGGGTTTATTGGCCCGAAGTGTGTTAACCGAACCGTCCGGAAGCGTGGAAGCGCTTTTTGATGCAAACTCCCTTGCAGTACCGCTACCTATGGCAAAAGAACAAACGGATCGCACGACGCTGGATCTGTTCGCAGATGAACGCCGTCCGGGGCGCCCGAAAACCAACCCGCTATCCCGAGATGAACAGCTTAGAATCAATAAGCGTAATCAGCTTCGACGCGATAAAGTCCGTGGCTTACGGCGTGTGGAACTGAAGATCAACGCGGATGCGGTGGACGCCCTGAACAAACTGGCGGAACAGCGTAATATCAGCCGCAGCGAGCTTATTGAGCAAATGCTGCTGGCACAACTGGCGGACGAGCAGCCAGAACATTGATCATTGCAGCCGCACATGCGGCGCGGCGTTAAGGATGACGCCCGATCAACACCGCTTTATTCCACCCGGCATCGCATTAAAGTGATAAATACCCGGGGTAAATTTCTGGCATGATACGCACTTACCGGTAAGAGATAATCTCTTGCCATGGCATCATTTTAATCGGTGTTATCGTAGTCTACGCTAACATCGTGAATGCAATTTATTGAATTTAAAGGTTATACGCGATATGGCTAATGTAGGCATTTTCTTTGGCAGCGACACTGGCAATACCGAAAACATTGCCAAGATGATCCAGAAAATTCTTCAGCAGCAGTTTGGTAAAGAGGTGGCTGAAATTCATGACATCGCCAAAAGCAGCAAAGAAGATCTGGAAGCTTTCGATATCCTGCTGCTCGGTATCCCAACCTGGTACTACGGCGAAGCGCAGTGCGACTGGGACGATTTCTTCCCAACGCTGGAAGAAATTGACTTCAACGGCAAGCTGGTTGCGCTGTTCGGCTGTGGCGATCAGGAAGACTACGCAGAGTATTTCTGTGATGCGATGGGTACCATTCGCGACATCATTGAACCGCGTGGCGCCGCGATCGTAGGCCACTGGCCGACCAAGGGTTACCACTTTGAAGCGTCCAAAGGCTTGGCCAACGACAGCCATTTCATCGGCCTGGCCATTGACGAAGATCGCCAACCTGAGCTGACCAACGAACGTGTTGAAGGCTGGGTAAAACAAATCGTCGAAGAGCTAAGCCTGGCCGAAATCGTCGGGTAACGCCAAAGGTTGAACAAAAGCCCTGCAAAGTGCATAGTGTGCCGGCAGGGCCATCATTGGCAGTACAAATTACTGCAATAGAAGCTACAGATTTGTAACTTCCCACACCATCAAGGTAGACTGAGTTTTCGGTTTATCCCATTCATCAAGACGTTGCATGTATAACATGCAATTGTGCAATTATAGCTTTGTTAACAACCGGCGGTTTCCATTTAGAGCAACCGGTTCTATAATGAGACGCAATTAACTCTTTGTGCCGACCGATGCCAAAGGCGAGAACGCCTCAACTTGATTAGCATAGTAACAGGACTGAATCCGCATGACTGACAACAACACCGCATTGAAGAAGGCCGGCTTAAAAGTCACGCTTCCGCGACTCAAAATCCTGGAAGTACTGCAAAATCCGGAATGCCATCACGTCAGTGCGGAAGATCTGTACAAAAAACTGATAGATATGGGCGAAGAAATTGGCCTGGCTACGGTTTACCGCGTACTGAACCAATTTGATGATGCCGGCATTGTGACCCGTCACAACTTCGAAGGCGGCAAGTCCGTGTTCGAATTGACCCAGCAACATCACCACGATCACCTGATTTGCCTGGATTGCGGCAAAGTGATCGAATTCAGCGATGAGTCTATCGAAGTGCGTCAGCGTGATATCGCCAAACAACACGGCATCAAGCTCACCAACCACAGCCTGTACCTGTACGGCCACTGTGAAACAGGTGACTGCCGCGAAGACGACACCCTGCACGACAAAAAATAATGTCCTAACCGGCATTGAGAACCGCCTTAACGGCGGTTTTTTTGTGCCTGCGATAATAGGATAAAAAATCCCCGGACAGGCCGGGGAAAGTTTACAGCGTTAAATACAACAATTGCAGCGGCACTTCTCTACAGCACTTCTCTCGCTTCCCACTTACACTCTCAGCACTCACTCACCCGCCGACACGCGGATGGGCAAACCTCTTCACAGCTCATACTCAAGAAACAGCAACCGATCAAAAAACAGCGACCAGACGTGATCGAATACACCTCGAACACGGAACCCCTTGTTCAGATAGATTTGGCTGGCATCACTGCGTTGCCATACGCACAGCACGATATTTTTCGCCTGGTGCTGTTGTGCTCGCTGCCTTATCTGCGCAAACAGCTGGTTAAAATGCCCTAGCCCGCGGAATTGGCTCTCAATCGCCAGACTGCAGATGAAATAGTCATCCTCAGTGCACTGGCTTTGGACAAAGCTGTCATAAGCCTCATCAAGCGGCCTTATTTCATCGCGATAATGATAATCCGCTTCTATGCCATACAGCTCGCTAATGGTGGCCGCATTAAAAAAACCGACAAACTCTCCACGCCGATCGTAAGCTACCGTGATCAGCCCCAGATAAGGCTCAATATTTTGCGCCTGCTGTAATGACACCAGATCCATCCCGGCTCGATTGCCAACAGAACAGTACTCAAGGTAGCTGGTACTGAAAATCAGCTTCGCCATACGGGTTTTATCTGTTTCACTCGCCTGGTGTCCAGGCAGAAAATGCAATGCCCCACCCGGCTCCGGCAAAACCGCCCCCCCTACCCCAGCGGTCGGACACCAGTAATTACCCGCCGTAATCTGCCGCCGGTTATCGGCGATCAGGTACTCGCCAAATAGCTGGTTTACCCGATCAAGCGTGCGGTCATGGGAAAGTACGGAATAATAGTGGTAATGGTCAATATCGGAACGGATCTGCGCTGGATAGGCCATACGCGGCACTTCATCAACGGTAAATATTTCCGCATAACGTGCCAGATCCAGCGGCTGCTCAAGCTGCCAGTCCACCTGCTCCAGCCGGCTGACGCATTGCCGGTAGCTGTGTTGCTCTTCCTGCGACAGCGGTAGTCGTTCATTGGTGATCACATCCTCCAGCAGACGCATTCCGCGAATACCGCAGGTGACGGCCTGTGGGTGCGCATCATAATGGACGCCATAATCCTGGCAGAAGCGATCGTGACTGAGGAAAGAGCGGCCTATGTGGCGACTCCACAGCTGATAAAAGGGATCAAACAGTTTGCGTTCATAATCCGAATTCTTGTCCGGGACTTCGCCGCTTTCCGCCGCATAGATCTGATCCAACCCCGCCAGCATTCGGCACAGTGAGATATCGCCCTTGCGGCTGACTATCATGCCGGTTTCATCGAGAAACAGATTCAACCAGCTGACGTGGCTGACCTCGCCCTCAGCCAGGAACTGAAGATAATCAGGCACCTCTGGTTTGATCAAAAACAGCGTCGCCGACCGGTGGGGTATGGTATCGATATCCATATACAGCCCCCCCATCTCGATCAAAATCAGAAAACGGAAGTAGTCGGAAAGCGTGGCGTAATAGCGCTTATCGTGCAGTTGATGGATAAAGCCCAGGTTGTCGCCGACCCTTTTTTGCGCCAGTTCGCTCAGCGAATGCACCTGCAGGCGATGGTTGCCCGCATCATACTCCCCCAGGTAGCCGCCTTTTATCACCGGTACGGGGATGAAATACGCATCCCTTGCCAGCTGCTGTGCGTCCCAAACCCATAACATGCCGACCCAGTCATTCGTCTCGGTGCTAGCCACCGCCTGCTGCGCGGCCCCCCACTGGGAGATAACCTCTCTGGCGTCGTCAGGTATCGCGCCCCCCAGCCAGATCCGGTGCAGCCGTTTTTCACTCGCAGCCAGCGGGCGAGTAGGCACACAAAATAGTGAAGAACAGCGGGCGGCATCGAATAAATGTCCATGTGCAGCCCGCCACTCACGCAGTTGCGCGACACCGCGCTGATAACGCTCCAGCAGCAGCAACGAAGCCTCACGTTGATATTTCACAAACTCAAACTTTAGATCGTTGATCCGCGCCTCATATTCAGCCCGGAACAGATCATCCTGCATAACCCCCAAATGCCCGTCGTTAAGCTTCATCGGCCAGCATCCTTATCGATGACAGCGGCACCGAAGAGCCATAACCCTGCGGATTTTTGCTCTGCCATGACCAGGCATCGCGCACCATTTTTTCCAGACTGCGTTTGGCTTGCCAGCCCAGCTTCTCTGCCGCCAGAGACGGGTCGGACCAACACTCGGCAATATCTCCCGCACGCCGGGGATTAAATTGGTAGGCGATTTTGAAGCCACAGGCGCGTTCAAACGCCCGAATAATCTCCAGCACCGAGTAGCCTTTACCGGTGCCCAGGTTATAGACGTTAAATCCTGGCTGCAGGTTATCCAGCGCTTTTAAATGCCCTTCGGCCAAATCCATAACGTGAATGTAATCACGTACCCCGGTACCATCGCTGGTAGGGTAGTCGTTGCCATACACCGGCAACACCGCGAGTTTGCCAATAGCCACCTGCGCCAGATAAGCCAGAAGATTATTGGGAATGCCGGCGGGATCCTCACCAATCAAGCCGGACTCGTGCGCCCCGGCCGGATTAAAGTAACGCAGCGCGGTGATTGCCATCTGCGGTGCCGTTGAAGCGAACTCCGCCAGGATCTGCTCGACAATCAGCTTTGAGGTTCCGTAAGGATTGGTGGTCTGCCCAACACGACAGCTTTCCGTCAGTGGGGTATATTCTGCCGGCCCATAGACGGTGGCTGAAGAGCTGAAAATAAATTGCTTAACGCCAGCATGGCGCATTCTGTCCAGTACGATCAATGAGCCGGAAATATTATTTTGATAATATTTCAGTGGCTCTTCGGTAGATTCTCTGACCGACTTCAAACCCGCAAGATGAATAACCGCATGAACATCATGCTGGCGAAAGATATGATCCAGCAAATGATGTTGCTGGATATCTCCCTGATAAAAAATTACTTTTTTACCGGTTAATCGCTCCACCCGAAACAAAGACTCTGGCGAACTGTTGGACAGGTTGTCCAGTACGACAACTTCCTCCCCCCTTTCTAACAGTGCCAATACCGTATGCGAGCCGATATAACCGGCGCCGCCCGTCACCAATATAGCCATCATATATCCTTGTTTGTGTTTAAAAATAAACGACTCACTCAGAAACCACCTAGACTTCCCGGGTTTTAAAACCGACAGGTAAAGCAATACAAAGCAGTAATATGGCTAACAGATAAACGGAGGAATGCGGCCCGTACTCGGTCAGGATCCCTTGTAATATTCCGGCCAGGATCACACCGGTGGAAATGCTGTTGGTGAACAACGTGGTGGCCATGCCCGCCCGCTCCGGCATCAAGTCCTGGAAATACAGCATGCCGACGGTGGCGAGAATGCCGATAAATATCGCGTTAAACAGCTGCCAGACCAGCAACCCAGCGGCCGAGGTAAACCACAGCATCCCGGCATAAAACAGTATGCCGGCCACCATCGCCCCCGCCATCATCAGACGCTTGCCCACCCGATTTACATATCGGCCTACCAGGATCATGATGGGGATTTCTATCGCGGCCGCGATGCCCATCATCCAACCGGTCAGACTTTGCGGCAAACCCAACTCGGCCGTGATATACAGCGGCACATCAATCAGATACATGGCGCTGCAGGTCCACATCAATACCGAGGCGAAAAACAACCGGCTAATATCTTTATCGAAGACCGTTTTTTGCGGTATGCCGATTTCATTGCCCACAGGCGGGCGAGCCACCTCGGGTAATATCCACCAGGCCAGCAGCGTGACCAGCAGGAATATGCCGGCAGCAAACATAAACATCGCCGTAAAGCCATAATTCACCACCAGCATAAAAGCCAATGGCGGGCCAAAAACCCAGGCCAGAGAGAGTTGGGCGCGCATGATGGCGCTGAACATCGCCACGTTTTGCGATGACCGTTCCCCGTATTCACGCGCCAGGGCGAATAACTGTGGTATCGCAGTATTGGCGATGGCGGTTAACAGCACGCCTGCGGTAATTAACGTCAGATAATTGCGATTAAAAGCAAATAGCAGACAGTTTCCCGCCGCCAATAAATAACAGATTAAAATCAAATGGCGCCGGTCACGCTGACGATCTGATTTTTTCGCCAGCAAAAAACTGACAATAATGCCGACCCCGGCATTAACCGCATAAAAAAAACCGCCCCATAATGAAGTCACCCGAACCTCGGTGGTGAGGAACAGGCTCAGGGTCGGTATTTGCAGTGCCCCGGCAATGCCAGAAAAAAAAGCAACGACCATAAAGGTCAGCCGTATCGAATTCATCGCTGATTACCGCCGGTCGCTGCTGTTAACCATCAATAACGGCCCGCCTGCGAACAGACGGGCCGTGGTTCAGGAGTTACACTTTCTCGGCGCGGCTATAACGCTTGCCGTCCGGGCTCACCGCGCGGATTTGTACTTCACCGCTAACCCCAGGCTTGGCCTTGGCATCGTAACGTTGCCATTGCTTACCACCGTCGGTGGAATATTCAATGCCCAGACCCGGCAGCGAAATATTGGCTTCCAGCTTGCCCCCCACAACTCGGGCGCCTGGCACCGGCAACCGGTAGTTCACGCCACCTTTGTCCAGTTTTGCCAGCTCACGCTGACCGAGCAGGTTGGCAAAGCGCAACCAATCGCGGTCCAGCTTCTTGGTATCGATGAAGTGGGTTTCGCCGCCTTTATACTCCCGGCCCGCCCGGTAATCCTGCTCCCACTCTGCCCGGTGCCATGCGCGCTCAGCCACCGACAGCGAACGAGGGAAGATCATGTACTCCATTTGTTCGTCGGTTCGCTGGGTTTCGCTCCACATCTGCGCGGAAATACCGTAAGCCCCCGGCCAGGGCTTGTCGCTCTTGGCGGTAAAGTGATTACCATCGCGATCAACCGAGGTTTCGGCGTTTTGCGGCAGGTTGTTTGGCGCAAAGCTGAACATTTTCTGTTCGTCGCTGAAACGCGTTCCCCAGTAGTAACCGCGCTCGTCCGGGTTCACCTCATACGGGAAGTCCATGTAGACATAATCCGGGTTTGAAAGGATCAGTTCGTAGCCCTTGTTCGCCCAGTCGTTGGCACTGTCGAACCCGCCCCAATACAGCGTATCCCAGAAGTTAACCCCGACACGCTGGGTAGCAAAGGCCTTGGCGTTTTTGGCATCTTTCAGGCCATCCTGCCAGGCTTGCATTCTGTCGATCCCATGCGCTTTCACCAATTGGCTGACTTCTACTCCGAAGTAGCTTGGCAGGTGCTCCATATCGGCGACCTTGCCATCTTTGATCATCGCCTGGCAGACCTGAGATTTTGCCCATGGCTTGTCTTCTTTGCTCTGATCGATGATGCCTTTGCCGGCTTCCGGCTTGTTCACATCGGTATAACCAGCACCTAACCGGATGTTTTTCGCCTCGTCACCGCCAAAGTGCCAGGTACTCAGCGGCTGCCCGGCCTCTTTATGCATCTGGGCAATCTCGCCGATCACCTTGTCGACAAAACGTTTGGATGAATCCAGGCAAGGGTTGAGATAGCTTTGGCGGTTGAAGTACTGCACCGAGGTGGTGTTAGAGGTATCGGTTGGATCCACTAAACGGAACTCGTTGGCCTCTTGTTCTTTACCGGCGGCATGCAGTTTCTTATAGCGCGCTTCCATTGAGACCACCGCCGCACGGGCATGCGCCGGCATATCGATTTCCGGGATCACTTCAATCTGACGCGCCTTGGCGTACTTGATAATGTCGATGTAATCCTGGCGAGAGAAGAAGCCGCCATAAACCTCCGGCCCCTGGCCATACTGCGGCAACAGGCAGGTGGTTTCGCTCAAGTCGTGGCAACGCTGCCCACCGACTTCGGTCAGTTCCGGCAAGCCCGGAATGGCGATGCGCCAACCTTCGTCATCACTCAGATGGAAGTGGAATTTATTGAGCTTGTACGCCGCCATTTGGTCCAGCAAGCGCAACACCGCATCCTTCTGGTGGAAGTTACGTGCGACATCCAGGAAGATGCCACGATACTGGAAGCGCGGCGCATCTTTGGCCTCCAGCGTAGCGATTTTTACGCTGCCTTCGGTAGGCACTAATGACAAGATGGACTGCAGGCCATAGAACACCCCGGTCTGATCGAAACCAATGACTCGCGCTTCCTGCTTGCCGATGATCAATTCATAAGCGCCCGGTACCGCCAGTTCGCCTTTGAATATTCCCGGTTGGATATCGGTTTTGATCGGATAACCGGCTGCGTTACTGGTTATTCCCAACAGCGCGAAACGCTGGGCAACGGCGTCCGCCGCCGGTTTGGACAATGCGCTCAGCTCCAATGCAACGCCTTTGCTCAGATCAACATCCTGCGCATGCACTTTAACCTGCAACGGCGTTGGCACTATCTGACCGCGTAACGACGCGGTGGGTAAGGTTTTTAGCTCGGCGTTTTTCGTAAAGCGCGAGGCCGGCGTCATCAGGATGTTATTGTCGTCTTTGGTACGCTTCCACTGGTCGCCGGTAAAGGGCGCAACGAACTGGTTCAGATCTTCGGTATCGGTATTGACCAGAATTTTAGGCTTGGCATCGCCCGAGGTGGCGTACCAACGTGGCACGAAGTCGGTTTTAAACAGTTGCCAATATTCAGTGATAATCGGGATCTCTACCGTTTTCCCCGCAGGGAAGCCGGTAAATTTGTCGGTAGGTTCCAGCTTGTACAGATCACCGGTCAGGTGAGATATCTTGAACTGGTCGTTATCCACACGCAGGGTCTGACGGGCGCTGTGGAAGTAAATCGCCCAGTCCTGACCGTTGATCTCCTGATTGTCGTTGGTCAGGCCGATCAGCACCTTGTTGCAAGCCGCCCAGTCGGCACCCAACTTGCCGCAATCCAGACCGTTTTCGGCTGCCCGGTTATCGACCATTTTCAAATTCAGTTTCAGCTGGCTCAGTTGATCCACCAGCGGCTGATTGGCCATCGCGTTCCCCACGCTGCCAAATAACCCAATGGTTGCCGTCAGTGCGGCAAGCGCGCTCAATTTGAATTTATTCATTTTTATCATCGTCCTTAATTGTTGTTATCGCGGATCTCTTTCCAAATCTGGCCACATTTGGCGTCATAAGCCTGGCCGTTACCGCTATGAACTGCCTGAATGCAGTTTTGATAATCCATCACCCGCACCGTTTCTTTCTCGGCGAACTGTTGATGCTGTTTCTCTTGTTTCAGTACGTTCAGCACTGCCTGGCATGACTGCAATTTTTCCGGTGAGCCCTCCGCGGTGTTGATACAGGCGCTGTAGGCCTGTTTCAATTTGGCATCTTCCGGCGGTGCCGCAGGCTGTACGCAGGCGCTCAACGTGGCTACCGCAGCCAACATCATCATGATTTTTTTCATCGTGTTATTCCCGTTAAATGACCCCGGCGCTGCCGCCGGGGAATATACCCGCGATCTTTCAAGCCGCAGCGTTGTTATCTGCACCAGCTGCAACTCGCAAGCTCTGGGTATGTTTAGAAAATGGTGAATGGCGCGATAACCATGAATTTGACGTCTTTCTCGTCCTGGAAGATGTTGCCGTAACCCCCGCCCCAGCTTGGGATATTGGTGTGGTTGTCGTATTGGGTGTAGTGCAGTTTCAGCAGCGTGCCTTTGGCGCGGCCTTCCTGAATGGTATACATGGCGTCCAGGCTCCAGGCGCTCTCTTTCAGACGCTGGCTCTGATCGTACATAGGGTTGGTGCTCGGTTTAGCGTCCCAGGCGTAAACGTAAGAACCGCCCACCGCCATGCCAGGCAGGTTCCAGTTGCTCAGGTCGTACATCACCCCGGCATAAACCGCTTTTTCGCCGTTGGCGTTAAAGTCGGAACGGTTATCCCACCACACGTCGAGACGGCCGTTAGAAGAAGCATAGGTTGGCGTCATACGCTGCAGGAAGTAGCCCTGGTTGCCTTCGGCCTTGACCATGGTCCCTTCCAGGCGCCAGTTGAACTGGCCAGTGGTGTAACCAAAGGTCAGCGCCTGCAGCCAGGCCAGGCCGTCGTAAATACTGTTCGGGTCGTTCTTGTCGTTAATGCGGTCTTCGGTGCCATAGAATTGGTAACTGGTGGTCAGCGGGTTGCCTACCAGATCGAATTTATAAGACGCCTTGGTGAAGTACTGATTCACATAGCCCTGGGCTTGGCCGAATGCCGCCTCCAGCACCAAATCGTTTTTGAAGTCGTATTTGGCACCCAGCGAGTGCAGATAGGAGACACCGGTTTTTTTATCGTTCTGGCGGAAGTCGTCCATCTCGATATGCCATGGCGCTTTATATTTATTGGTCCACATATAAGAGAAGCTCAACTCACCGGCATCGCCGTAGTCAAACTTGGCACCGGCCTCTGCACCCTGATAGGTGCCGGGCATAAAGCTCCAATGCGGCGCCAACAGAGTTTGGCCACTTGGCTGTATATAACCGCCACGTGCCCAGACGGGGCCATATTTGAATTTACCGGCGGCTTTATACAGGCTGATGCCGCCTTTGTCGCCGGAGTAGTCTTCATCGTAGGTACGGTTTTTGGAAGAGAACGCGATTTCATTCGGGTGGCCGCTGGCGCTGGATTCAGCCAGCTCGATGGCGGTAAAGGCGCCGACGTCCAGGCCGAACATGTCCCAGGCATAGCCCGAGGCAAAATCCAGGCTCAGGTTGGCCGTCGAATGCGACAAGTTGGTGGTGTATTTATTGTAATCGTCACTGGTCGGATTGAGATCTTTACGGTCACGCTCACGTTGCCAGTAATATACGCCGCCGGTCATCGTGGAATCATCGATAAATCCTGCGGCTTTCGCCTCAGGGGCCATGGCAAACCCTGTTCCCAACAGCGCACCCGCGACTGCGAGCGCCAGCGTTTTACGCTGAGCACCGTGCGTACCCATAATGAAATTCCTCTTTGACTTAACTTTAAAAGTTGCAGCCGCCCGTGTTCACCACTGCCCTGCACGACTGCCAATAAAAACCCAATCGGGTAAAAAATATTGCTGACAGGGCTAAAACCCCACAGCACTTATTGCTACAGACAGACTATTTTTCGCGACGCGAATTATCAAATGAAATATCAGAGAGATTTGTCAAAGTATGACAAAGAGCACATATCGATGAGATTTTGTTACGCGGCTATGCAAGGAGAGTGTCGAATAAAAAATTCAATAAAATCAGAATAAATAATGATATAAGGTCAATATAAGACGATTAATGGTTTCAGCCGAATCAAAAAAGTCAGCCAGAGGAAAAAATATGAGAGCGCTCTCTAGATGACATTAATTCGCATCACGAATATATAAGACAATGTTATATGAGTGATGATTTATATCAAGAAATTACGGATACAACGGCCAGAGAAAAATTTAAACATTGATTGAGCGAACTACATCGCAACAGGAAAGGTAAATAACGGCGACAGACATAAAAAAAGCGCAACCGAAGTTGCGCTCTTATTGCGTTAACCACTTATCACTCAGGCACCGATTTTAGCCCAGGTGTCGCGCAAACCAACGGTGCGGTTAAACACCAGATGCTCTGCCGAGGAGTAACGATTATCGGCGCAGAAATAGCCCTCACGCTCGAACTGATAGGCTTTTTCCGGCTGTGCAGTTGCCAGGCTTGGCTCCACAAAGCCATGCTTGATTACCAGCGACTCAGGGTTAATGGTGGCAAGGAAGTCCTCTGCCGCTGCCGGGTTTGGCACGTTGAACAGACGATCGTACACGCGAATTTCCGCCGGCAACGCGTGCTCAGCAGACACCCAGTGGATCACGCCTTTCACCTTACGGCCATCGGCAGGATCCTTGCTCAAGGTATCCGGATCGTAGCTGCAGAAGATAGTGGTGATCTCGCCTTCAGCGTCTTTCTCCACGCGTTCCGCTTTGATCACGTAGGCATTACGCAAACGCACTTCTTTCCCCAGCACCAGACGCTTGTATTGCTTGTTGGCTTCTTCGCGGAAGTCAGCACGGTCGATATAAACCTCGCGGCTGAACGGCACTTCACGGCTGCCCATTTCCAGCTTGTTCGGGTGATTAGGCATCGTCACCATTTCCACGCCGGAAGTCATATTTTCAATGACAATCTTAACCGGATCCAGCACCGCCATCGCACGCGGTGCGTTGTCGTTCAGCTCTTCACGAATGCAAGCTTCGAGCGCCACCATTTCAACGTTGTTATCCTGCTTGGTCACGCCGATACGCTGGCAGAATTCGCGGATGGATGCGGCGGTATAGCCACGACGACGCAGGCCGGAAACGGTCGGCATACGCGGGTCATCCCAGCCTTCAACGATTTTCTCGGTCACCAACTGGTTCAGCTTGCGCTTAGACATGATGGCGTATTCGAGATTAAGGCGTGAGAATTCGTACTGACGCGGATGACAAGGGATGGTGATGTTGTCCAATACCCAGTCATACAGACGACGGTTGTCCTGGAATTCCAGCGTACACAGCGAATGGGTGATCCCTTCCAGCGCATCGGAAATGCAGTGGGTGAAATCGTACATCGGGTAGATGCACCATTTGTTGCCGGTCTGGTGGTGTTCCGCGAACTTGATGCGGTACAGCACAGGATCGCGCATCACGATAAACGGTGACGCCATGTCGATCTTGGCACGCAGGCAGGCGCTACCTTCGGCAAATTCGCCGTTGCGCATTTTTTCGAACAGCGCCAGGTTTTCTTCCACGCTGCGACCGCGGTACGGGCTGTCTTTGCCCGGCGAGGTCAGGCTGCCGCGATATTCGCGGATTTGCTCAGGCGACAGCTCGTCGACGTAGGCCAGCCCTTTGTTAATCAGCTCTACCGCATACTGGTGCAACTGATCGAAGTAATCTGAGGAGTAACGGACGTTGCCGCTCCACTCAAAGCCAAGCCACTCCACGTCGTGTTTGATCGACTCAACGAACTCGATATCTTCTTTTACCGGGTTGGTGTCATCGAAACGCAGGTTGCACTGGCCCTGGTAATCTTTGGCGATGCCAAAGTTCAGGCAAATGGATTTAGCATGGCCGATATGCAGATAACCATTCGGCTCCGGCGGGAAACGGGTATGTACCGACGTATGTTTCCCTGAAGCCAGATCTTCATCGACGATCTGACGGATAAAATTGGTTGGGCGGGCTTCAGCCTCACTCATTTCACTATTCCTCAATGCAAAGCGCTACACATAACCGCCTATGATCCAACAAGCCACGCCCGGAAACAACCGTTTGTTTCACGAAAAATGCGGGGCGTTGCACCACGACAGATCGCCGCACCACAACGGGGCAGCCTTCGTCACCTATCGCCAATAAAAAAGCGGGAAGAGATTGCTCTCTTCCCGCCAAAGGTAGGGTGCGTTCCGTCATGACTCGTTAAACACCCCGGGTACTACTCAGGTAAATCGGTTTACTTTTGGATCTCGAACAGTTTGGTCTGGCCTGCGACCACAGAACCGGTCGCCAGCGCCGACAGGCCGGCGTAATCGTCAGCGTTGCTGACCACTACCGGGCTTATCATCGAGCGTGCGTTGGCGTTCAGGAAGTCCAGATCCAGTTCAAGGATTGGCTGGCCGGCTTTCACCTCAGCGCCCTCTTCAACCAGACGCTTGAAGCCCTGACCGTTCAATGCCACGGTGTCGATACCCATGTGCACCACAATCTCCGCACCCTTGTCGGTTTCCAGGCAGAAGGCGTGGTTGGTGTTGAAGATTTTCACGATGGTGCCGTCAGCTGGCGCCACGACGGTTTTATCCGTTGGGCGAATCGCCAGACCGTCACCTACCGCTTTGCTGGCAAAGGCTTCATCAGGAACCTGATCCAGCGCCACTACTTCACCGGTGACCGGAGCCACCAGCGACTCGAAGGCCACTTTCACCGCATTAGGCACCGCCTGTGCTTTTACTGCGGTCACACCGGCTGCCGGTGCCACTTCTGCCGCAGGAACCGGACCGGCTGCGATAACCGCACGCATACCGTCGGCAATGGCTTCCGCTTTAGAACCCACGATGACCTGAACGGTTTGCTTGTTCAGTTTCACCACGCCGGAGGCACCCAGACGTTTGCAGCTTGCATCAAGCACTTTCGAAGAATCTTTCACGCTCAGACGCAGACGGGTGATGCAAGCATCAATGCCGGTCAGGTTGTCTGAACCGCCGATGGCACCGATATAGCTGCGAGACAGCGCGCGCAAGCCTTCGTCGGTGTTGCTGTTGGCTTCCGGTGCAACGATATCGTCAGACGCATCTTCACGACCCGGAGTTTTCAAGTTGAATGCACGGATAATGATGGAGAACAGTACGAAGTACACCGCGAAGGCGACCAGACCCATCACGACCAGCATCCAGACGTTTTTACTGGCGGCCGGCAGGTTGTACATCAACACATAGTCGATGGCGCCTGCAGAGAAGGAGAAGCCGGCGTGAATGCCCAGCAGGGTGGCTACAAACAGGCTGATACCGGTCAAAATGGCATGGACCAGATACAGCAGCGGAGCCAGGAACATGAACAGGAATTCAAGCGGCTCGGTCACACCGGTCAGGAACGCGGTCAGCGCCACAGACAGCAACATACCGCCAACCATTGGGCGACGCTCTTTCGGCGCAGCGAAATACATGGCCAGTGCCGCCCCCGGCAAACCGAACATCATGATTGGGAAGAAGCCGGACATGAACATCCCGGCAGTGCCGTCGCCCGCGTAGAAGCGGTTGATGTCACCGTGGAAGATGGTGCCCGCGGCATTGGTGAATTCACCAATCTGGAACCAGGCGATGGTGTTCAATACCTGATGCAAACCGGTTGGGATCAGCAGACGGTTAACGAAACCGAAGATGCCGGAACCCACAGCGCCCATGGACACAATCCATTCACCGCCGGCGTGGATGGCATTCTGAACCGGTGGCCAGATATAACCAAAGATCGCCGCAAGGATTAAACAGAAAAAGCCGGTTGCGATAGGAACGAAGCGTTTACCGCCGAAGAAGGAAAGGAACTCAGGCAGTTTGATGCCGGACCAGCGGTTATAAACCGCACCGCCCACCAGACCGGTAATAATACCGGCCAGCACGCCCATATTGATCGCCGGGTTGATGGTGACCATCGCTTTGGTCAGGATGAAGTAACCTACCGCACCCGCCAGTGCCGCTGAACCGGCATTGTCTTTCGACCAGGTTGCTGCCACACCGATAGCGAAGATCAACGCCAAATTATCAAAGATTGATCCACCGGCCTGTGCGATGAACGAAATATTGAGTAAGTCGGGCTGGCCGAAGCGGAGCAAAAGCGCCGCCACGGGCAGTACTGCGATTGGCAGTTGCAACGACCTGCCCAATCTTTGGAAAAAGCCGAGTATGTTCACCTTAATATTCCCCCTAATGCCCTTTTATGGGCTTTATCATATTTTACGCTAGCGCCATCACACACTGCGATTAACTCTGGACGAACGACAACAAAGTGGAGTGTAAAAAAATTATTTCGTATCGCAAATTAAAACCTCCTTTTTTGTGATTTATATCACCAAAAAGCAGTCTTAAGCTGCCACATTGCTAGCCATCACACAAAACTTATTTTATCATTAAAAAAATCATCGAACCTGACGCATCACGTGAGAATCATAAACCTGGGTTAGGCTTAAGACTCTCGTTCAGGCACGAACCAGTATAGCTTTAGTTTACTTACCCCAAGAGGTGTTAGATGAGACTTATCCCACTGAAAGATACTGCACAAGTCGGCAAATGGGCCGCACGCCATATCGTCCAGCGCATCAACGCATTCAATCCTACTGCGGAGCGTCCGTTTGTGCTCGGCCTGCCAACCGGCGGCACTCCGCTGGAAGCGTACAAACATCTGATTGCGATGCACAAAGCAGGTGAAGTAAGCTTTAAGCATGTGGTGACTTTCAACATGGATGAATACGTTGGCCTGCCGCAGGAACACCCGGAAAGCTATCATACCTTCATGTACCGTAATTTCTTTGATCACGTTGATATCCCACGCGAAAATATCAACCTGCTGAATGGTAATGCACCGGACGTTGACGCCGAGTGCCGCCAGTACGAAGCGAAAATCAAATCCTACGGCAAGATCAACCTGTTCATGGGTGGCGTTGGCATCGACGGTCATATCGCGTTTAACGAGCCGGCTTCATCTCTGGCCTCGCGCACTCGCATCAAAACCCTGACCGAAGATACCCGCATCGCCAACTCCCGCTTCTTTGGCGGCGACGTTAGCCTGGTACCGAAGTTTGCACTGACCGTAGGCGTGGGCACGCTGCTCGACGCTGAGGAAGTGATGATTCTGGTGACCGGCCACGCCAAGGCTCAGGCGCTGGAAGCCGCTGTGGAAGGCAACATCAACCACATGTGGACCATCAGTTGCCTGCAGTTGCATGCCAAAGCCGTTGTGGTGTGCGATGAGCCATCCACCATGGAGCTGAAAGTCAAAACCGTTAAGTATTTCCGCGAATTAGAAGCGGAAAGCGTGAAGAGTCTTTAATTCCTGCAGGGGGCTACGATGTTCGCTTTAACCCACGGCCGTATTTTTACCGGCCACGACGTACTTGACGACCATGCAGTGGTAATCGCTGATGGGCTGATTGAACGAGTTTGCCCGCTGGCTGAACTGCCGGCCGGCATTGAAACGCGCGATCTGGGTGGCGCTATCCTGGCCCCCGGTTTGATCGACGTGCAGCTTAACGGCTGCGGCGGCGTGCAATTTAACGATTCGCTGGACGCCATTTCGGAAGAGACGCTGGAAATTATGCAGCGTGCCAACGAAAAATCCGGCTGCACCAGCTATCTGCCGACGCTGATCACCAGCAGCGACGAATTTATGAAGCACAGCATCGAAGTGATGCGCGCTTATCTGAAAAAACATCAGAATCAGGCGTTGGGTCTGCACCTTGAAGGGCCGTACCTTAGCCCGTTGAAAAAAGGCACCCATAACCCGGCGTTTATCCGCAAGCCAACCAGCGAGATGATCGACTACCTGTGCGCGAATGCCGATGTGATCACCAAGGTGACGCTGGCGCCGGAAATGGTAGAGCCACACTTTATCAAGCAACTGACCGACGCCGGCATCGTGGTGTCCGCCGGTCACTCGAATGCGACTTACGAACAGGCCCGCACCGGTTTTGCTGCCGGCATCACTTTCGCCACGCACCTGTATAACGCCATGCCGTATATCACCGGGCGCGAACCGGGGCTGATGGGGGCAATTTTCGACACGCCTGAAGTCTACACCGGCATTATCGCCGACGGCCATCACGTGGCCTGGGCGAGTATCCGTAACGCCAAACGCATGAAAGGTGATAAATTGGTGCTGGTCACCGACGCCACCGCCCCGGCGGGTGCCGATATTGACCAATTTATTTTTGCCGGTAAAACAATATACTATCGCGATGGGTTGTGCGTGGACGAGAACGGCACCCTGAGCGGCTCTGCGCTGACCATGATTGACGCGTTGAAAAACAGCGTTGAACACGTTGGCATCGCGTTGGATGAAGCGCTGCGTATGGCGACACTCTATCCGGCGCGTGCTATCGGCGTGGACGATCGTTTAGGCACGATCGAAGCCGGTAAGGTGGCAAACCTGACCGCGTTTACCCGCGACTTTAGCATCACCAAAACGCTCGTTAACGGTAACGAGGTTTAACTAACATATATACCCAAAATAATTCGAGTCGCAGGTAGGCGGCAACTGAACGAACCTCAATGAGCATACACTGGTATGTGATTTGAGTGAGTAAAGGCGGCCAACACCCCTGCGACTTGAAGTATGAAGGGTAGACAGCGAGTAAAATTATTGATGAGTACTGGCGGACAGGCACAGATAGGGAACGTTGACTTAGTCAAACAACTCAACGGCGCGGCAGTTTACCGCCTGATCGACCAACAGGGTCCGATCTCGCGCATTCAAATAGCCGAACTGAGCCAGCTAGCGCCCGCCAGCGTCACTAAAATTACTCGCCAGCTGTTGGAGCGCGGGCTGATCAAAGAAGTCGATCAGCAAGCCTCCACCGGCGGCCGCCGCGCCATTTCCATTGTCTCCGAAACCCGGCATTTCCACACCGTGGCCGTTCGCCTCGGGCGTCATGATGCCACCATCACCCTGTACGACATGAGCGGAAAATCTCTCGGTGAAGAGCACTATCCGCTGCCGGAAAGGACCCAGGAAACACTGGAAAATGCGTTGTTCACCGCCATTGCGCAATTTATCGAAGACTACCAGCGCAAGCTGCGCGAACTGATCGCCATCGCGGTGATCCTGCCAGGTCTGGTTGACCCGGCGCTCGGAGTGGTGCGCTATATGCCGCACATCAGCGTCAGCAACTGGCCGCTGGTAGACAACCTGCAGCAACGTTTTAACGTCACCAGCTTTGTCGGCCATGACATCCGCAGCCTAGCTTTGGCCGAGCACTATTTTGGCGCCACCCGCGACTGCGAAGACTCCATTCTGGTGCGTCTGCACCGCGGCACCGGTGCCGGCATTATCGTCAACGGTCAGATTTTCCTGGGTAATAACGGCAACGTCGGCGAAATCGGCCATATTCAAATCGACCCGCTGGGCGAACGCTGCCACTGCGGCAACTTCGGCTGTCTGGAAACCGTCGCCGCCAATGCCGCGATTGAACACCGCGTGCGCCAGTTACTGACTCAGGGCTACCCGAGCAAGCTGACACTCGACGACTGCAGCATCTCTGCCATCTGCAAGGCCGCCAACCGCGGCGATCTGCTGGCCAGCGAAGTAATCGAACACGTCGGCCGCTACCTCGGCAAAGCCGTGGCCATTGCCATTAACCTGTTTAATCCTCAGAAAGTGGTGATCGCCGGTGAAATTACCGAGGCGGAAAAAGTGCTGCTGCCGGCAATCCAAAGCTGCATCAATACTCAGGTGCTGAAGGACTTCCGCAAGAACCTGCCGGTAGTCACCTCCGAACTCAATCATCGCTCGGCGATCGGGGCTTTCGCCCTGGCCAAGCGAGCAATGCTCAACGGCGTGCTATTGCAGCGATTGCTGGAAAGCTGATCCGCCGCCTAAGGCAGGTGTGTTATCTTCGCGTTTTGCCTGCCGCCAATCATGAGAAACAGCAACAATGACAATCAAAAACGTTATATGTGATATCGACGGCGTGCTGCTGCATGACAACACGCCAGTTCCCGGCGCCGATCTTTTCCTGGCGCGGATTCAGGAACAAGGCATGCCGCTGGTGGTGCTGACCAACTACCCATCGCAGACTGCGCAGGATCTGGCGAACCGCTTCTCCGCCGCCGGGCTTGAAGTCCCGGAAAGCGCGTTTTATACCTCCGCCATGGCCACCGCCGATTTCCTGCGCCGTCAGGAAGGCAAAAAGGCCTACGTGGTGGGCGAAGGCGCGCTGATCCATGAATTGTATAAAGCCGGTTTCACCATTACCGACATCAACCCGGACTTCGTGATTGTCGGGGAAACCCGCTCCTACAACTGGGACATGATGCATAAGGCCGCCTACTTCGTGAATAACGGCGCGCGCTTTATCGCGACCAACCCGGATACTCACGGCCATGGCTTTGTGCCTGCCTGCGGCGCGCTGTGCGCCCCGATCGAGAAAATCACCGGCCGCAAGCCGTTCTACGTCGGCAAACCCAGCCCGTGGATCATCCGCGCCGCGCTCAACAAAATGCAGGCGCATTCGGAAGAAACGGTGATCGTCGGCGATAACCTGCGCACCGATATCCTGGCGGGCTTCCAGGCCGGTCTGGAAACCGTGCTGGTGTTGTCCGGCGTCTCGACGTTGAACGACGTGGAAACCATGCCGTTCCGCCCGAGCTACATCTTCCCTTCCGTTGCCGATATCAATATTTTCTAATCGCTGAGGTGGCCATCGCGGCCACCCCAGATGGTTGACAAAGGGGGATAAAAGCGTGGTTTTTCCCCCTTTGTGTCATTCAGCCGAAAATCAATAAATTGATTGTCCTGATTTATTTTAAAAACTTTTAGCGACTGCTGCCAAACATTATATGTTTGTCAGCAGTCTCAGGTGGCCATCACGGCCACCTTATTTTCGTCCCAATTTGAATTTAATTTATTATTGTCGCGAAAAGGTTTCACCCCGCCCTCGTTAAAAATCCGCACTATGTATTTACGCCCCGTCAATAATCCCTATTGACGGCGTGTGGAATTAATCTTACCTAAAATAACGAGGTTACTATGAGCTCCGATAACATTATCAATGCACAAGCTGCAGATGACGCAGCCGCCATGCCGGATATGTCCAATAAAAAAATCATGATGGGTTTTTGGCACAACTGGGCCGCCGGCGCCAGTGACGGTTATCAGCAGGGCCAATTCGCCAATATGAACCTGACCGACATCCCGGCCGAATATAACGTAGTGGCCGTAGCCTTTATGAAGGGCGTGGGTATCCCAACCTTCAAGCCTTACAACCTGTCCGATGCCGAGTTCCGTCGCCAGGTCGGCGTATTGAACAGCCAGGGCCGCGCGGTACTGATTTCTCTGGGCGGCGCCGACGCGCATATCGAATTGAAAACCGGCGATGAAGACAAACTGAGCAATGAAATTATCCGTCTGGTGGAAACCTACGGTTTTGACGGTCTGGATATCGATCTGGAACAGGCGGCTATCGGTGCAGCCAATAATAAAACCGTTTTGCCTGCCGCACTGAAAAAAGTAAAAGCGCATTATGCCGCCGAAGGTAAAAACTTTATTGTCAGCATGGCGCCAGAATTCCCTTATTTGCGGACTAATGGGACTTACCTGGATTATATTACCGCTCTCGAAGGGTTTTATGACTTTATTGCACCGCAATATTATAACCAGGGCGGTGACGGTATTTGGGTCGATGAAGCCAATGGCGGCAAAGGCGCCTGGATCACCCAGAATAACGACGCGATGAAAGAAGACTTTCTGTATTACCTGACCGAAAGCCTGGTTACCGGCACCCGCGGCTACACCAAAATCCCGGCATCCAAATTTGTGATCGGTTTACCTACCAACAATGATGCCGCCGCCACCGGTTATGTGGTCGACAAACAGGCGGTCTATAACGCTTTCGCGCGCCTTGACGCCAAAAACTTGTCGATCAAGGGCCTGATGACCTGGTCGGTGAACTGGGACAATGGCAAGAGTAAGGCTGGCGTGGCCTATAACTGGGAATTCAAAACTCGTTATGCCGCGCTTATTCAGGGAGGAGTCACCCCGCCGCCGGGAAAGCCTGAAGCGCCTACCGCGCTGAACGCCAGTGCGATTACCGCAACGTCGCTGACGTTGAACTGGGCTGCGGCAAGCAGCGTCAAACCGATTAGCCATTATACGGTTTACCGTAACGGCAGCGCCATTGGCCAAACCGGTGGCCTGTCGCTGCAGGACAGCGGCCTGACGGCAGCCACTCAGTACAGCTATTTTGTCACCGCCACCGACAACCAAGGCAATACGTCGCTGCCAAGCAGTGCGCTGGCAGTTAAAACCTCGGACGGCGGTACGCCTCCCGATCCGGGCGTGGCCGAGTGGCAGAACAACCACAGCTATAAAGCCGGTGACGTGGTGACGTATAAAGGCAAGAAATACACCTGCCTGCAGGCGCACACCTCCAATGCGGGATGGACGCCGGATGCGGCCTTCACCCTGTGGCAGTTGATCGCCTGATAGTCGGCAATGAGTTGCCGGTAAAATTACCCGGCAACTCATCCATTGATATAAAAAATGAATATTCATCAATTTTTATATCATTTAACTGAACATCCGCTAATTTTTACCCTCCCCCAAACAACTATTTTTCGGCGCAGCGCTAAAACGCTTGCATCCCCTGCCGGTTTTGACGCATTTTCATAAACACAACGCAGCAAAACCGCGCCATCGTTGATGCAGCGGCCATGCTGCCTATAACAGCAAATACAACATCACAGTCTATGCCCAAAATAATTCGAGTTGCTTGTAGGCGGCAACTGAGCGAAGCCCCAGGAACTTACTCAAGGGGTGAGTGAAGACAGCCAACACCCAAGCCACTTGAAGTATGACAGGTATAAAAAAGTCGTTAGGAGAGTCGGTATATGTGTTCTATTTTCGGTGTGCTCGATCTGAAGTCCGATCCCGTTGAATTGCGTAAGAAAGCGCTGGAGCTGTCCCGTCTGATGCGCCACCGCGGCCCGGATTGGTCCGGTGTTTACGCCAGCGATAAAGCCATCCTGGTGCATGAGCGCCTGTCGATTGTCGATGTCAACAATGGCGCCCAACCGCTGTACAACGCTGCGCACACTCACGTTCTGGCCGTTAACGGCGAGATCTACAACCATCAGGCGCTGCGCCAGCAGTTTAGCGATCGCTACCAATTCCAGACCGGCTCCGACTGTGAAGTGATCCTGGCGCTGTACCAGGAGAAAGGCCCTGACTTCCTCGACGAACTGCAGGGGATGTTCGCCTTCGCGCTGTACGATTCAGAGAAAGACGCTTACCTGATTGGCCGCGACCATCTGGGCATTATCCCGCTGTACATGGGCCATGACGAATTCGGCAACCTGTATGTCGCCTCTGAAATGAAAGCGCTGGTGCCAGTTTGCCGCACCATTAAAGAATTCCCGGCGGGCAGCTACCTGTGGAGCCAGGACGGCGAGATCCGCGAATATTATCAACGTGACTGGTTCGATTACGACAACGTTAAAGACAACGTGACCGACGCCAATGCCCTGCGCAACGCGCTGGAAGACTCGGTGAAAAGCCACCTGATGTCCGACGTACCCTATGGCGTCCTGCTGTCCGGCGGCCTGGATTCTTCGGTGATCTCCGCCATTACCAAAAAGTACGCGGCACGCCGTGTCGAAGATCAAGAGCGCAGCGAAGCCTGGTGGCCACAGCTGCACTCCTTCGCCGTGGGTCTGGAGGGTTCACCGGATCTGCGCGCCGCGCAGGAAGTGGCAAATCACCTGGGCACCGTGCACCATGAGATCCACTTCACCGTACAGGAAGGTCTGGACGCCATTCGCGACGTGATTTATCACATCGAAACCTATGACGTTACCACCATTCGCGCTTCCACCCCGATGTACCTGATGTCACGCAAGATCAAGGCGATGGGCATCAAGATGGTGCTGTCCGGCGAAGGCGCGGACGAAGTGTTCGGCGGCTACCTGTACTTCCATAAAGCGCCGGATGCCCGTGAGTTCCACGACGAAACCGTACGTAAACTGTTAGCACTGCATATGTTTGACTGCGCGCGCGCCAACAAGGCGATGTCCGCCTGGGGTGTGGAAGCCCGTGTGCCCTTCCTGGATAAAAAATTCCTCGACGTGGCTATGCGCATCAACCCCAAGGACAAAATGTGCGGCAATGGCAAAATGGAAAAACATATCCTGCGCGAATGTTTTGAATCCTATCTGCCGGCCAGCGTCGCCTGGCGCCAGAAAGAGCAGTTCTCCGACGGCGTAGGTTACAGCTGGATTGACACGCTGAAAGAGGTCGCTGCCAAGCAGATCAGCGATCAACAGCTCGAAACCGCACGTTTCCGTTTCCCGTACAACACGCCGAGCTCCAAAGAAGGCTACCTGTATCGCGAAATTTTCGAAGAGCTGTTCCCGCTGCCAAGCGCGGCAGAATGCGTGCCTGGCGGCCCGTCAGTGGCCTGTTCCTCAGCCAAAGCCATCGAATGGGACGAGTCATTCAAGAAAATGGACGATCCTTCTGGTCGTGCAGTCGGCGTTCACCAGTCCGCCTACAAATAATCACGCCGGTTTTTCTCCCCAAGGCGGGCCTCCGGGTCCGCCTTCAGGTTATTGACAAAGGGGGATAAAAGCGTGGTTTTTCCCCCTTTGTGTTCTTAGCCGAAAATCAATAAATTGATTTTCCTGGTTTATTTTCAAATCCTTTATCGCCTGCCGCCAAACATTATATGTTTGTCAGCAGTCTCAAGGCGGACCTCCGGGTCCGCCTTTTTGCTGATGTTTTCAACCATTAATTGCCTGAATTGATGCTTTTATCGCCATACTGTTCACAACCCAGACAAACGACACATCCAGCCGCTTTTTCGGGAAAAAACTTGTTGACGCAAAACGGCCATATACGCATAATGCGCCCCGCAACGCCGATGAAGGTTGCGCGAAAAAAGATGGCTACGTAGCTCAGCTGGTTAGAGCACATCACTCATAATGATGGGGTCACAGGTTCAAATCCCGTCGTAGCCACCATCTTTTTTGCGGGAGTGGCGAAATTGGTAGACGCACTAGATTTAGGTTCTAGCGCCGCAAGGTGTGCGAGTTCAAGTCTCGCCTCCCGCACCATTTCTTTTCATCGAGTTGCAGGCAACAGGTGGGGTATCGCCAAGCGGTAAGGCACCGGTTTTTGATACCGGCATTCCCTGGTTCGAATCCAGGTACCCCAGCCATCTTTTTTAGGATGGGGATGTTGCAAAAAAAGTTAAACGTGTTGATGGGGTATCGCCAAGCGGTAAGGCACTGGTTTTTGATACCAGCATTCCCTGGTTCGAATCCAGGTACCCCAGCCATACCAATGCTGTTGACTTTTAAAGTAAAATATCGAAAAATGGCTACGTAGCTCAGCTGGTTAGAGCACATCACTCATAATGATGGGGTCACAGGTTCAAATCCCGTCGTAGCCACCATATTTTACTGTTACACCATTGGGGTGTCGCCAAGCGGTAAGGCTCTGGTTTCTGATACCAGCATACCCAGGTTCGAATCCTGGCACCCCAGCCACATTTAGAAAAGCCCGCTTCGGCGGGCTTTTTGCTATCTGGAATTTGGCGAGACCGGATGAATAAGGGCGCGACATTGAACTGCGCCCTTGTAGGAAGGGCCGCCTACAGCCCCAGCGCGTATTTCAGCGCATGTTCCTTCAACTTGCCCGCCCGCTGGGCCGCCATCAACGCAATATTGCGCGCCACGCAAAGCGGCGACAAATTATTGCTGAAAGCGGTATAAAACAGATCCATACCACTTTGCATCAGCAAGTTATCGGTGCGACGGCGACGCTGATAACGCATCAGCACCGCTTCGCTGCTCCAGTCTTCACCCAACTCGCGTGCATCACACAAAACCGCCAGCAAGGCTTCTACGTCACGATACCCCAGGTTTACTCCCTGCCCGGCTAACGGGTTGATGGTATGTGCCGCGTCACCGAGCAATACCAACCCCGGCAACACGTAGCGTTGCGCATGGCGGCGCGCTAACGGGAAAGATCCGGCCGCATGCACCTTCACTTCCCCTAAGCGGGCAGGAAAGGCTTCGGCGATCTCTTTCTCAAGCTGCGCTGGCGGCATCGCCTGCAGCTGGCGGATGCGCTGCGGGCTGTCGTACCACACCAGCGAGGCCCATTGATCATACAACGGCAGGAAAGCCCGGGGACCGGAAGGGAAAAACTGCTGCCAGGTCGTATCTTGCTGCGGCGCGCCGGTATCGACGGTGATCAGCATGCAGGACTGGCGGTACTGCCAGCCGCTGGTGCCGATAGCGGCCAAATTGCGCACCTGCGAGTTGGCTCCATCGGCCCCCACGACCAAACGCGTTTGTAGCGTCTGTGAAGAGTCCAGCGTCACTTGCCAGTGGTCGTCATTCCGCTGCAGCGAACGCAGCCTGGCGGGGCAATAGAGCGTCAGATTTTCGCACTGCTCCAGCTGTTGCCAGAGCGCCAGTTGCAAAATACGGTTTTCTACCATAAAACCCAGCTCCGGCAGGCCGAGCGAGGCGGCGTCAAACGCTACCCGTGAAGAGGCCCACTCCCAGGTTTCCAATCGGCGGTAAGGCGCCGAGCGCATCGCTTGCACCGCCGGCCAGGCGCCGAGTTGTTTCAGCAACCCCACCGAGGTGCAGCCGATGGCGGAAATACGCAGATCCGGCGGGCTTTGCGCATCGAACGCCTGCGGAGCCTGATGTTCCAGCAAGGCCACCGACCAACCGGCCTGCGCCAGCCCCAATGCGGCGGCCGCGCCGACCATCCCGCCGCCTACCACCACGGCGTCATACCGTTTTTGAGATACGTTCATATTGGCTATGTTTTCTTAGTGAATTATCGCCATTCCCACCGGCATGGCGTTTGGCTCCAGTGTAACGGATTTTTAATTTGGCTTCAGGTCGCATGGTGTTTTACCCGCGCTGGTCACAACGGCGTCAAATGTTTACAATAAGCGCCCTGCATGTCGCGTATCGCAACTTTCGTCCGCACTGAGTAATGGCAAGTCAATGACCAAAAAACTACATATCAAAACCTGGGGCTGCCAGATGAATGAATATGATTCATCGAAAATGGCGGACTTACTGGGAAGCACACACGGTTACCAATGGACCGACAACGCTGAAGAAGCGGACGTGCTGCTGCTGAATACCTGCTCGATCCGCGAGAAAGCGCAGGAAAAAGTTTTCGCCATGTTAGGGCGTTGGAAACTGCTGAAAGAAAAGAACCCGGCGCTGATCATCGGCGTCGGTGGCTGCGTGGCCTCACAGGAAGGCGAACACATTCGCAGCCGCGCGCCCTGTGTCGACGTCGTGTTCGGGCCGCAGACCCTGCACCGCCTGCCGGAAATGCTCAACCACGTGCAGGGCACCCGCAGCCCCATCGTCGACATCAGCTTCCCGGAAATCGAAAAATTCGATCGCCTGCCGGAACCGCGTGCCGAAGGCCCTACCGCCTTCGTCTCCATCATGGAAGGCTGCAACAAGTACTGTACCTTCTGCGTGGTGCCTTATACCAGCGGTGAAGAAGTCAGCCGCCCAAGCGATGACGTCCTGTTTGAAGTCGCACAACTGGCGGCGCAGGGCGTACGCGAAGTCAACCTGCTCGGCCAGAACGTCAACGCTTATCGCGGCGCGACTTACGACGGCGAAATTTGCTCGTTTGCCGAACTGTTGCGCCTGGTGGCGGCCATCGACGGTATCGACCGCATCCGTTTCACCACCAGCCATCCGATTGAATTCACCGACGATATCATCGCGGTTTATGAAGACACGCCGGAGCTGGTGAGCTTCCTGCATCTGCCGGTACAAAGCGGCTCAGACCGTATACTGACCATGATGAAGCGCGCGCATACCGCGTTGGAATACAAAGCGATCATTCGCAAGCTGCGCAAGGCGCGGCCGGACATCCAGCTCAGCTCCGATTTTATTATCGGCTTCCCGGGTGAAACCCAGGCCGATTTCGAACAGACCATGAATCTGATTGCCGAGATCAACTTTGATACCAGCTTCAGCTTTATCTACTCGTCCCGCCCTGGCACACCGGCGGCCGATATGGTCGATGACGTCAGCGAAGAGGAAAAGAAACAGCGTCTGTACATCCTGCAGGATCGCATCAACCAGCAGGTGCTGCAGTTCAGCCGCCGAATGCTCGGAACCGTACAGCGTATTTTGGTGGAAGGCACTTCCCGCAAAAGCGTGATGGAACTGGCGGGCCGGACAGCCTGCAACCGCGTGGTGAACTTTGAAGGCACGCCGGATATGATCGGTCAGTTCGTTGATGTGGAAATCACCGAGGTTTTGACCAACACACTGCGTGGCGCAGTGGTGCGTACCGAACAGCAGATGGACCTGCGCGTGCATGAATCCCCGCAGTCAGTCATCGCCCGAACCCGAAAAGAGAACGCGCTGGGCGTCGGCATTTATCAGCCCTGACGCCCTCTCCGCAGTGCAGTAAGCCGTGGCGCCCGACGCCACGTCAGCGATTATCCTTATGACTTATCAGCCGAGTCTCGATGCCCGGCCATTTTCTTTTTTTTATTTTTTTGATTAAGAGGCGACATAACATGCAACTCCCACACTGCCCGAAGTGCAACTCCGAATACACCTACCAGGATAACAACCTGTTTATCTGCCCTGAGTGCGCCCACGAGTGGAGCGACAGCGCGCCGGCGGACGACAGCGATACGCTGATTGTCAAAGACGCCAACGGCAACCTGCTGGCCGACGGCGACGCCGTGACCGTAGTGAAAGACCTCAAGGTCAAAGGCAGCTCTTCCATGCTGAAAATCGGTACCAAAGTGAAGAACATCCGCCTGGTGGAAGGTGACCACAACATCGACTGCAAGATCGATGGCTTTGGCCCGATGAAGCTGAAATCCGAATTCGTGAAAAAGAACTGATCGCCAGCCCTGAATCTCCCAAGCATTACGCGGCTGTTTTGGCCGCGTTTTTCCTCCTTCGACCCTTGAATTTTGCCGCCGACGCACAGATAGATCATGGGTAAACTTGCGCCAGTGCGGCGCACCATGAATAATTCAAGGTAGAGAGTTCAGGCTTGGCCCTGGACGCGCGTACCGAAAACCAACCAGGCCCGATATGAGCCTTGAGGAATAGTTTGAACGTCGCAACACAAGAAATTTTGTTAGAGCCGGCAGACAATAAGCGATTGCTCAGCCTGTGCGGCCCGTTTGATGACAATATCAAACAACTCGAACGCCGGTTGGGCATTGAGATCAACCGCCGTGACAACCGTTTCAAGCTGGTCGGCAAGAACCCGTGCGTGGTTGCCGCCGCCGATATCTTACGCCATCTGTATGTGGACACCGCTCCCATTCGCGGCGTGATCCCAGATATCGACCCGGAGCAGATCCATTTAGCGATCAAAGAAAGCCGGGTACTGGAACAGGTTGCCGACAGCGTGCCGGATTACGGCAAGGCGGTGACCATCAAAACCAAACGCGGCATGGTGAAACCGCGCACGCCGAATCAGGCGCAATACATTGCCAATATTCTCGATCACGACATCACCTTCGGCATCGGCCCGGCCGGTACCGGCAAGACCTACCTGGCGGTCGCCGCTGCGGTGGACGCATTGGAACGCCAGGAGATCCGCCGCATTCTGCTGACCCGTCCAGCGGTTGAAGCCGGTGAAAAACTGGGCTTCCTGCCGGGGGATCTGAGCCAGAAGGTCGATCCTTACCTGCGCCCGCTGTATGACGCCCTGTTCGAAATGCTGGGCTTTGAGCGCGTGGAGAAGCTGATCGAACGTAACGTGATAGAAGTCGCTCCGCTGGCCTATATGCGCGGCCGTACGTTGAACGACGCGTTTATCATCCTCGACGAGAGCCAGAACACCACCATCGAACAGATGAAGATGTTCCTGACGCGTATTGGCTTCAACTCCAAGGCGGTCATCACCGGTGACGTGACGCAGATAGACCTGCCGCGCAACCAAAAATCCGGCCTGCGCCACGCGGTGGAAGTGCTTTCTGACGTCGAAGAGCTGAGCTTCAATTTCTTCCATAGCGAAGACGTGGTACGCCATCCGGTGGTGGCCCGCGTGGTCATCGCTTATGAAGCCTGGGAAGCCGCCGAACAAAAACGCAAAGATGCGATTGCCGAACAACGTAAACGCGAGGCGAGCATCGCCTCCGAGCAGGAGACACCATGAGTCAGGTGATTTTGGATCTGCAGATTGCCTGTGCAGACAGCAACGGCCTGCCGGATGAAGCCACCTTCCAGCGCTGGCTGGAAGGCGTGCTGCCGCAGTTTCAGGAGGAGGCCGAGGTCACCATTCGCCTGGTGGATGAAGCGGAAAGTAACGAGTTGAACCTGACCTATCGCGGCAAAGACAAACCGACCAACGTGCTGTCTTTCCCGTTCGAAGCTCCCCCGGGTATCGAGCTGCCGCTGCTGGGCGATCTGATCATCTGCCGTCAGGTGGTTGAACAGGAAGCCGTCGAGCAAGAGAAGGCGCTGGAGGCCCACTGGGCGCATATGGTTGTCCATGGCAGCCTTCATCTGCTAGGGTATGACCACATCGAAGACGATGAAGCCGAAGAAATGGAGTCTTTGGAAACCGAAATCATGCACGGACTGGGTTACCCGGACCCGTACCTGGCGGAAAAAGACCCCCTCTGACGTCAGCTGATTTCCCCGCAGCCCCCGTATGGGGCTGCCGCTGACTCCCCTAACTCTGACATGAGTGATATTAACTAAAACGCCATGAGCGACGACCATTCACAAAGCAATGACAGCCCCAGTCCCAAGAAGGGGTTCTTTACTCTTATCCTTAACCAGCTGTTCCACGGCGAACCCAAAAACCGTGGCGATCTGGTAGAGCTGATCCGTGATTCCGAGCAAAACGACCTGATCGATCCCGATACCCGAGACATGCTGGAAGGCGTGATGGATATCGCCGAGCAGCGCGTGCGCGATATCATGATCCCGCGCTCCCAGATGGTGACGCTCAAGCGTAACCAAACGCTGGAAGAGTGCCTGGACGTGATCATTGAATCCGCCCACTCGCGCTTCCCGGTGATCAGCGAAGATAAAGATCACATCGAAGGCATTCTGATGGCCAAGGATCTGCTGCCGTTTATGCGCGCGGAATCCGAGGAATTCAGCATCGACAAGGTGCTGCGCACCGCCGTGGTGGTGCCTGAAAGCAAGCGAGTAGACCGGATGCTTAAGGAGTTCCGCTCCCAGCGTTATCACATGGCGATTGTCATTGACGAGTTCGGCGGCGTGTCCGGCCTGGTCACCATCGAAGATATTCTGGAACTGATTGTCGGCGAAATCGAAGACGAATATGACGACGAAGACGATCTGGATATCCGCCAGCTCAGCCGCCATATGTATACCGTGCGAGCGCTGGCGCCGATTGAAGACTTCAACGAAGCCTTCGGCACCCACTTCAGCGACGACGAGGTCGACACCATCGGCGGCCTGGTGATGCAGGCCTTCGGTCACCTGCCTGCACGCGGGGAAACCATTGAAATCGAAGGTTACCTATTTAAAGTTGCGATGGCGGACAGTCGACGTATCATCCAGGTTCATGTAAAAATTCCGGACGATTCTCCGCAACCGAAACTGGAAGAATAAATCAAACATGGCTAAAGCCTCTTTCCTTGAACGCCAGTGGGTTCGCGCCCTGCTGGCGCTGTTGACCGGCGCCAGCGGCACGCTGGCGTTTTCCCCTTACGATATCTGGCCGGCGGCCCTTGTCTCTCTGTTCGGCCTGTTGGCCGTAACCCTGAACCGCACCACCAAACAGTCTGCCTTGCTCGGTTTTTGCTGGGGTTTCGGTCTGTTCGGGACGGGAATCAACTGGGTTTACGTCAGCATTGCCGACTTCGGCGGCATGCCTTTCTCCATCAACATTTTCCTGGTCGTGCTGCTGGCGGCTTACCTGTCGCTGTATACCGGGCTGTTCGCCGGGTTACTGGCGCGTCTGTGGCCGACCACCAGTTGGTACCGTTTAGCGATTGCCGCCCCCGTGTTGTGGCAAGTCACCGAGTTTTTACGTGGCTGGGTGCTGACCGGTTTCCCCTGGCTTCAATTTGGCTACAGCCAGATTAACGGCCCGCTGAAAGGCGTGGCGCCGTTGCTCGGGGTAGATACCATCACCTTTATGCTGATGGCGATCGCCGGGCTGTTGGTGTACGCCGTCAATCAGCGCCGGATCACCGCGGCAGGGGTTGCCGTCGCACTGCTGTTGCTGCCGTGGCCGTTGCGCCAGCTGCACTGGTTTACCCCGCAACCGGACAAGGCGGTCAACGTCGCGATGGTGCAGGGCAATATCGCTCAGTCGATGAAGTGGGATCCGAAAGCGTTGGTCAGCACCTTGCAAACCTATTTGGACGAAACGCGTCCTTATATGGGCAAAGCGCCGATCATCATCTGGCCGGAGTCTGCCATTCCGGATTACGAAGCCAGCCAGAACGGCTTCCTGACCATGATGGATGACCTGATGCGCGCCAAAAACAGCAGCCTGATCACCGGTATTGTTGATGTGCGTGCTACGCCGCAGGGCCAGCAAATCTACAACAGCGCCATCGTGCTGGGCGAACCGACGCCGTACGTTTATCCGGCCAAGGACCGCTATAACAAGCACCATCTGGTGCCGTTTGGCGAGTTTGTGCCGCTGGAAACGCTGCTGCGCCCGCTGGCACCGTTCTTCGATTTACCGATGTCTTCATTCAGTCGTGGCGACTACGTCCAGCCACAGCTCAGCGTGAAAGGCTATAACCTGACGGCGGCAATCTGTTATGAGATTGTTCTCGGCCAGCAGGTTCGCGACAACTTCCGGCCGGACACCAACTTCCTGCTGACCATCTCAAACGATGCCTGGTTCGGCCATTCCATCGGCCCATGGCAGCACTTCCAGATGGCGCGCATGCGTGCTCTGGAGCTGGGTCGCCCTCTGTTGCGCAGCACCAATAACGGCGTCACCGCCGCGGTAGACGCCAACGGTGAGGTGATCGCTGAGATCCCTCAGTTCACCCGCAAGGTGCTGGAGGTGAACGTCACACCAACCACCGGCATAACGCCTTATGCCCGTTTTGGCGCCACGCCATTGTGGATAATCACCCTGCTGCTTGGCGGCCTGGCGTTGATCCTCGGCCTGCGCCGTAAATAAGCCCCCGGGGCGCTGCCCGTCAGCGCCCCGCTTCCCTCATCCACCTTGCAGCTTGCCACGCCGCACTCTCCTACGCGGCTAGCATAAAGCGTCGCCAAATCAATGCTTCTGGCACACTCCTTGCTTTAATTACTCTGTTATAGAGAGCCGATTTACTTTTACTGACGTTTTGTCGCACCTGTGCACAACTCAAGAGCATGACCGGCACCACAAAGGTGCATTGGGGTTTTGTTGCATTAATTTGGTGCGCGTGGTGTCTCAAAAAAAGAAACATTTTAGTTTCAATCCATTCACAATCGGCTATTTTCTAACGGTTATGTGTTCTAAGACTATCTTTATACTTGAGCAATAAATCTCCATTTAGAATCTGATGCTCTTTGAATTTGAGCCACCACAACAGCAAAGGAGTTGGACCATGCAAATGCGTAAATTGGCGTTATCGTTACTGCTGATCGGTATGGCAGGTAACGTAGCCCATGCGGAAGAACTGACCGGTACGCTGAAGAAAATCAAAGACAACGGCGTGATCGTTGTCGGCCACCGCGAATCGTCAGTGCCGTTCTCCTACTACGACAACCAGCAAAAAGTTGTGGGTTACTCCCAGGACTACTCCAACCAAATCGTTGAAGCGGTTAAGAAAAAACTGAACGCACCTGATCTGCAGGTCAAAATGCTGCCGATCACCTCACAGAACCGTATCCCGCTGCTGCAAAACGGCACCTTTGACTTCGAATGCGGCTCGACCACCAACAACCTCGAACGCCAAAAACAGGCGGCCTTCTCTGATACCATCTTCGTGGTCGGTACCCGTCTGCTGGTGAAAAAAGGCTCTGACGTCAAAGACTTCAAGGATCTGGCGGGCAAACCTGTCGTGGTGACCTCAGGCACCACCTCTGAAGTGCTGCTCAATAAACTGAACGACAGCGGCAAGATGAACATGCGCATCATCAGCGCCAAAGACCACGGCGACTCCTTCCGTACCCTGGAAAGCGGTCGTGCAGTAGCCTTTATGATGGATGACGCCCTGCTGGCGGGTGAACGCGCGAAAGCGAAGAAGCCGGACCAATGGGAAATTCTGGGCACACCGCAGTCGAAAGAAGCCTACGGCTGTATGCTGCGTAAAGACGATCCTGAGTTCAAGAAACTGGTCGATGACACCATCGCTCAGGCTCAAACTTCAGGCGAAGCAACAAAATGGTTTGATAAGTGGTTCAAACAGCCTATTCCACCGAAGAACCTCAACATGAACTTCGAACTGTCCGACGACATGAAGCAACTGTTCAAAGAGCCTAACGATAAAGCATTGAACTAATAGAACAAGAGCTGGGGCGGCCGCCAGGCCAAACCAGCCCTGTTGATGGCTGGGACAGACAGGAATACGGGAGGCCGTTCCCCTCCCGTATTTTTCCCATAACGCATTACCGATGCCCGCACACATAAGTCAGCCCGACTGGCCGCGGCGCCCTCGGCGTTGAATAGTCATCAATCTTTAGGCGCTCTGCGCCCGCTTAACGGAGTTTGTTATGTCAATAGATTGGAACTGGGGTATCTTCCTGCAGCAGGCCCCGTTTGGGAATACCACCTACCTCGGCTGGATTTGGTCCGGCTTTCAGGTCACGGTAGCCCTCTCCGTCTGTGCATGGATTATCGCTTTCTTTGTCGGTTCGCTATTCGGTATTTTGCGTACCGTGCCCAACCGCTTTCTTTCCACCCTCGGTACCTGTTACGTCGAACTGTTCCGTAATGTGCCGCTGATCGTCCAATTCTTTACCTGGTATCTGGTGATCCCGGAACTGCTGCCGGCGAATATCGGCATGTGGTTCAAAACCGAACTCGATCCTAACGTGCAATTCTTTGTTTCCTCGATGCTGTGCCTCGGGCTGTTTACCGCCGCTCGCGTCTGCGAGCAGGTACGTGCTGCCATTCAGTCACTGCCACGCGGTCAAAGAGCGGCCGGGTTGGCGATGGGTCTGACGCTGCCGCAAACCTACCGCTACGTGCTGTTGCCGAATGCCTACCGGGTGATTGTGCCGCCGATGACCTCGGAAATGCTCAACCTGGTCAAAAACTCTGCCATCGCTTCCACTATCGGGTTGGTCGACATGGCTGCCCAGGCCGGCAAACTGCTGGACTACTCTGCGCATGCCTATGAATCCTTTACCGCGATTACGCTGGCCTATATCGCCATCAACGCCGTGATCATGCTGTTTATGCGGTTGGTAGAGAGAAAAGTGCAGTTGCCCGGCAACTTGGGGAGTAAATAATGTACGAATTTGACTGGGCATCGATTGTCCCAAGTTTCCCTTATCTGCTGCAGGGCCTGTTGATCACGCTGAAGATCACCGTGACCGCCATCGTCGTCGGTATTCTGTGGGGAACCGTTCTGGCGGTAATGCGCTTGTCGCCCATCAAACCGATCAGCTGGTTCGCTGCCGTTTACGTCAACCTGTTCCGCTCCGTCCCGCTGGTGATGGTGCTGCTGTGGTTCTACCTGGTGGTTCCAAGCTTATTACAACAGGTTCTAGGGCTGTCGCCGAAAACCGATATTCGCCTGATCTCGGCTATGGTAGCCTTTTCCCTGTTTGAAGCGGCTTATTACTCGGAAATTATCCGCGCCGGTATCATCAGCATCTCACGCGGCCAGTCCTCCGCCGCGCTGGCACTGGGCATGACCCAATGGCAGTCAATGAAGCTGGTGATCCTGCCGCAGGCGTTCCGCGCCATGGTGCCGCTGCTGCTGACCCAGGGCATCGTACTGTTCCAGGATACCTCCCTGGTGTACGTACTGAGCCTGGCGGACTTCTTCCGTACCGCCTCGACCATTGGCGAGCGCGACGGCACCCAGGTTGAAATGATCCTGTTTGCCGGCTTTGTCTACTTTGTTATCAGTCTCGCCGCCTCGGCGCTGGTAAGCTATTTGAAGAAAAGGACTGTTTGATGATATCCCTGAAAAATGTTTCTAAGTGGTACGGTCACTTTCAGGTTCTGACCGATTGCACCACCGAAGTAAAAAAAGGCGAGGTGGTGGTGGTCTGCGGTCCTTCAGGCTCGGGCAAGTCTACCCTGATCAAAACCGTCAACGGTCTGGAGCCGATCCAGCAGGGCAATATCCTGGTGAACGGTACTCCGGTCAACGACAAGAAAACCAATCTGGCGCAGCTGCGTTCCAAGGTCGGTATGGTATTCCAGCACTTCGAGCTTTTCCCGCACCTGTCGATCATCGATAACCTGACGCTGGCACAGGTGAAAGTGCTCAAACGCGACAAAGACGCCTCGCGCGAGAAAGGCCTGAAACTGCTGGAGCGCGTCGGCCTGACCGCACACGCCAACAAGTTCCCCGGCCAGCTTTCCGGCGGCCAGCAGCAACGCGTGGCTATCGCCCGAGCGCTGTGCATGGATCCTATCGCCATGCTGTTCGATGAACCCACTTCGGCGCTCGATCCGGAAATGATCAACGAAGTGCTGGACGTTATGGTCGAACTGGCCAATGAAGGCATGACCATGATGGTGGTAACCCACGAGATGGGCTTTGCCCGTAAAGTGGCGAACCGGGTGATCTTTATGGATGAAGGCAAAATCGTCGAAGACCGTAATAAAGACGACTTCTTCAACAATCCGGAGTCCGAACGGGCGAAGGACTTCCTGGCGAAAATCCTGCACTGATGCCTCGCCTGCGCCCCGCCCGGGGCGCAGTTTCATTCCCTCTTTCCGGCACTAAAAGCACTTGTTTCTCTCCGATTTTGATCCGATGCTCACTGGATAACAAATAAGGAGATAAACATGCCCCGCCCTATCATTATCGATTGCGACCCTGGTCTGGACGATGCCATTGCCCTTGCCATGGCGCTGAGTTCACCAGAATTGGACGTTAAAGCCATTACCACCTCCGCCGGTAACCAGACGCCGGAAAAAACCCTGCACAATGCGCTGGGTCTATTGACGTTGATGAAACGTGAAGACATTCCCGTCGCTGCCGGTGCTGCCGCGCCGTTGATGCGAGACCTGGTGATTGCCGACTACGTTCACGGCAAAACCGGCATGGGCAATACCCATCTGCCAACGCCCGCCATCCAGCCGGTGGCGCACACTGCCGTAGAGCTGATCGCCAGCCTGCTACGCAGCAGTCCGCAGCCGATCACGCTGGTGGTCACCGGCCCCATGACCAATATCGCCCTGCTGCTGGCCCAACACCCAGAGCTGAAAGGCAACATTGAACGCATCGTGTTTATGGGGGGAGGCATGAATGCCGGGAACACCACCCCGGTGGCAGAGTTCAACATCTATGTCGATCCCGAAGCCGCCGAAATGGTGTTGAAATCCGGCGTGCCGCTGACCATGGCAGGGTTGAACGTGACTCACCAGGCGCTGGTGCTGCCACAGGATATCGAACGTATCCGTCAGATAAACAACCCGGTGGCGCAGGCGGTGGCCGAAATGCTCGACTTCTACCTGCCGCTGTACCTTAGCCATCCGCGTGGGCTGCCCGGTGCCGCGATGCACGACCCCTGCACCATCGCCTGGCTGCTGGCGCCACAGCTGTTTGGCAGTATCGAACGCTGGGTCGGCGTGGAAACCAAAGGGGAATATACCCTCGGCATGACCGTGGTGGATACCTTCGGCCAGAACGGCAAGCCGGCCAACGTTGAAGTGCTGACCGATATCGATCGCGAAGGCTTTATCGATCTGTTGGCCGAGCGCGTAGCCCGCTATTGACCACCGGGCGGGAAACCGCCCTGACATTCAATATTTTTGATTTAACTCAGCGAATTTTTACGCTATCACTGGCCCAGGCTTGCCTCTAAGATGCTGTTAAACGCACAGCATCGCTGACACCTTAGACCAAGCCTGGAGATAGCCCAATGAGTCGTATACTGGTCCTGAAATCAAGTATCCTGGGTGATTACTCCCAGTCTGGAAAATTAGTCGATTTTTTTGTTCAACAGTGGCATGAAGCACACCCCAATGACAGCTTTACGGTTCGCGATTTAGCCAACCCGACACTGCCGGAGCTGGATGGTGAAGTGATTGGCGGGTTTAGCGCCGGTGACAAACCTTTAACACCGCATCAGCAAAAGACGCTGGCACTTTCCGATGAGCTGATCGCCGAGCTGAAATCGCACGACACCATTATCATCAGCGCGCCGATGTACAACTTCAACATCCCGACGCAGTTGAAAATCTATTTCGACCTGGTGGCGCGCGCCGGCCAAACCTTCCGCTACACCTCTGAAGGCTCTGAAGGTCTGGTCACCGGCAAGAAAGCGATTGTGATCTCCAGCCGCGGCGGTATCCACGCGGATACGCCAACCGATCTGATCACGCCGTACCTGAAGCTGTTCCTGGCGTTTATCGGCATTACCGACGTCGAGTTCGTGCTGGCGGAAGGCTTTGCTTACGGCCCTGAAGCAGCAGAAAAAGCCGCTCAGGAAAGCCGGGTTGCGGTGGCACAGAAAGTGCCGGCCAAAATCGACACAGCCCCGCAGGCTGAAGTGGCTACGGCCTCGGCTGGCGGAAGCTTTCTTGGCAACCTGATGAAAAAACTGTTTGGCTAAGAGCAGCGCCTGCCCTGACCTTTTCCAGCGGAGAGGCCAGGGCGCGCAGCAAGCTTAAGGTTCGAAAGGCCGACGCTGGAATTGGTCATGACCGCATTTCGGGCACAGCGGCAGCACTTCCGGCGTGTAAAACGCCAAATGATGGTGGCATTTTTCGCACACCAGATTACCCAGCCCGACAACCTCACCGCTGTGGTAAACGCCATGGTGGCTGACGTCCTTGAACACCTCGCGCCATTCCAACTGAGTTTTGTCGGTAATATCCGCCAGCTCCTGCCACAGGCTCTCCTTGATGACCCGCATGAAAACGCTGTCGGTAAACTCGTCCCGGCTCTCCTGATAACTGCGAGCGAACTCTTCCAGATCGCGCCGTACCGCCTGTGTAACCTGCTCAACTTCGTCGCGCGTCAGTTCACCCGCTTCGCTTAGCCGTTTTTCTGCGCTCGCGACCAGCGAGTCAATATCACGCTCGCCATTTTTCAGGCGTTCTGTCAGAGATGCCACCAATTCGCGGTAGTACTGAGCAACCTTGTTCATAATCTCTCCTCGATGAACTTACGTGACTGGGCTTACCTCCTAAACTATCCCTTATCATTTTAGCCGTAAATTGCTGATGTCACTTGGCAAGACATGGTTTCCTCAAGATGTGAGTCTTGTCATGGCCGGTATTTTTTAAATACGTCGAGTCGGGCGCTTGGTGTTGTTGCCGGGAGGTCTTATCAGCTATGCTATGCGGATCTATAAGTACTCAACAGAATGCTACAGAAATCCCCCCGATAGGTTTCGAGTCACGGCCAGACGGCCAGTACGTGAAACCCAAGAGCTTACAAAGGTAAGTGACTGGGTTGAGTGTACGCAGCCAACAACGCTGTGGCTTGAAAGATGAAGGGGGAGCTGTTTTACACCTACAGGACCACCAGCCGCCATGCAAGAGCAATACCGTCCAGAAGACATAGAATCGAACGTACAGCTTCACTGGGAAGAGAAGCAAACTTTCAAAGTTACCGAAGATGCGAGCAAGGAAAAGTATTACTGCCTATCCATGCTGCCGTACCCATCAGGCCGTCTGCACATGGGGCACGTTCGTAACTACACTATCGGCGACGTGATCTCGCGCTACCAGCGCATGCTAGGTAAAAACGTGCTACAGCCTATTGGTTGGGATGCGTTCGGCCTGCCGGCGGAAGGCGCTGCGGTTAAAAACAACACCGCACCGGCTCCGTGGACCTACGACAATATCGAATACATGAAGAACCAGCTGAAACTGCTGGGCTTCGGCTATGACTGGGATCGCGAGATCGCCACCTGCGATCCGGACTACTACCGTTGGGAACAGTGGTTCTTCACCAAGCTGTACGAAAAAGGCCTGGTCTACAAGAAGACTTCCGCGGTGAACTGGTGCCCACACGATCTGACCGTGCTGGCCAACGAACAGGTGATCGACGGCTGCTGCTGGCGCTGCGACACCAAGGTTGAGCGTAAAGAGATCCCACAGTGGTTTATCAAAATCACCGACTACGCCGATCAGCTGCTCAACGATCTGGACACGCTTGAAAGCTGGCCAGAACAGGTGAAAACCATGCAGCGCAACTGGATTGGCCGTTCCGAAGGGGTGGATATCACCTTTGACGTAGCGGGCAGCGACGAAAAGCTGACGGTTTACACCACCCGTCCTGACACCTTTATGGGCGCGACCTACGTGGCCGTAGCCGCAGGTCACCCATTGGCGCAGCAAGGCGCGGTGAACAACCCGGCGCTGGCTGAATTTATCGAAGAGTGCCGTAACACCAAAGTGGCCGAAGCCGAAATGGCGACGATGGAGAAAAAGGGCATGCCGACCGGCCTGTTCGCCATCCATCCGCTGTCCGGCGAGCAAGTGCCAATTTGGGTCGCCAACTTTGTGCTGATGGAATACGGTACCGGCGCGGTGATGGCGGTTCCGGCTCACGATCAGCGCGACTGGGAATTCGCCACCAAATACGGCCTGCCAATCAAACCGGTCGTTCTGGCCCTCGACGGCAGCCAACCGGATGTACAAGCTGAAGCGATGACCGAGAAAGGCACGCTGTTCAACTCCGGCGAGTTTGACGGTCTGGATCACCAAGACGGTTTCAACGCCATTGCCGACAAACTGGTCGCCAAAGGCGTTGGTCAGCGCAAGGTTAACTACCGTCTGCGCGACTGGGGCGTTTCCCGCCAACGTTATTGGGGCGCACCAATCCCGATGGTCACGCTGGAAGACGGTACCGTGATGCCAACGCCAGAAGACCAACTGCCGGTGATCCTGCCGGAAGATGTGGTGATGGACGGCATTACCAGCCCGATCAAAGCCGATCCTGAGTGGGCGAAAACCACCGTTAACGGCCAACCGGCGCTGCGCGAAACCGACACCTTCGACACCTTTATGGAGTCGTCCTGGTACTACGCGCGCTATACCTGCCCGCAGTACGACCAGGGGATGCTGGATCCAGCCGCTGCCAACTACTGGCTGCCGGTCGATCAGTATGTCGGCGGCATCGAACACGCCATCATGCACCTGATGTATTTCCGCTTCTTCCACAAGCTGCTGCGTGGCGCTGGCCTGGTCGACTCCGACGAGCCGGCAAAACGCCTGCTGTGCCAGGGCATGGTGCTGGCAGACGCCTTCTATTACACCGGCAACAGCGGCGAACGCGTCTGGGTTTCCCCGGTCGACGCCAACGTTGAACGTGATGACAAAGGCCGCATTATCAAAGCCACCGATCCACAAGGTCGTGAACTGGTCTATGCTGGCATGAGCAAAATGTCGAAGTCGAAAAACAACGGCATCGACCCGCAGGTGATGGTTGAGAAATACGGCGCAGATACCGTCCGTCTATTCATGATGTTTGCTTCACCGGCAGAAATGACGCTGGAATGGCAGGAATCCGGCGTAGAAGGGGCAAACCGCTTCCTGAAACGCGTGTGGAAACTGGCCTACGAACACCTGGAAAAAGGCGCCGTTCAGCCGCTGAACGTGGCAACGCTGAGCGAAGATCAGAAAGCGCTGCGCCGCGATCTGCACAAAACCATTGCCAAAGTGACCGACGATATCGGCCGTCGTCAGACCTTCAACACCGCGATTGCCGCCGTGATGGAACTGATGAACAAGCTGGCCCGTGCACCGCAAGAGAGCGAGCAAGATCGCGCCCTGCTGCAGGAAGCGCTGTTGGCAGTCGTTCGCATGCTGTATCCGTTCACTCCGCACGTGTGCTTCTCACTGTGGCAGGCGCTGGGCGGTGAAGGCGATGTGGATACCGCAGCCTGGCCGCAAGCCGACGAGCAGGCTATGGTCGAAGACTCCAAGCTGGTGGTGGTGCAGGTCAACGGTAAGGTTCGCGCTAAAATCACCGTGGCTGCCGATGCAACCGAAGAGCAGGTACGTGCGCGTGCCGCTGAGGAGCATCTGGTCGCTAAATATCTGGACGGGGTCACGGTTCGTAAAGTGATCTATGTTCCGGGCAAATTGCTTAACCTGGTTGTGGGTTAACACAAGGAGGCGTTGTGCGACATCGTATTCTGACGTTGTTGCTGGGGTTGGCGGTGCTGGTCACCGCCGGCTGCGGTTTTCACCTGCGTGGTACCACGCAGGTCCCTTCGGAAATGAAGACGCTGCTGCTGGACAGCTCGGACCCTTATGGTCCGCTGACCCGCGCGGTGCGTGAGCAGTTACGTCTCAGCGACGTGACCATCGTCAAGGATGCCAAGCGTAAGGATCTCCCTTCCCTGCGCATCATTGGCGCCACGGAGAGCCAGGATACCGCCTCTATCTTCCAGGACGGTAAAACCGCTGAGTACCAAATGGTACTGACCGTTCAGGCACAGGTGCTGATCCCGGGTCACGATCTGTATCCGCTAAACGTTAAAGTTTTCCGTTCGTTCTTCGATAACCCGTTGACCGCATTGGCAAAAGATTCCGAACAGGACATTATTCGCCAGGAAATGCGCGAGCAGGCCGCCCAACAGCTGGTACGTAAGCTGCTGACGGTGCACGCTGCGGAAGAAGAAACCCAACAGAAAGCCGCTGCCGCCGGTGAAAAAGCGGCAAGTCGCGTAGATCAATGATTCGTATTTACCCTGAACAACTTGCCGCGCAGCTCCGAGAGGGGCTGCGCGCTTGTTATTTATTGACCGGCAACGAGCCGCTGTTACTGCAGGAAAGCCAGGATCTGATCCGCCACGCGGCCCAAGAGCAGCAGTTCACCGAGCATTACAGCATTTCGCTCGACGCCCATACCGATTGGGATGCCATCTTCAGCATCTGCCAGGCCATGAGCCTGTTCGCCAGCCGTCAGACGCTGCTGCTGATCTTCCCTGAGAACGGGCCGACGGCACCGATCGGCGAACAGTTGATCAAACTGGCCGCACTGCTGCATGACGACATTTTGCTGATGCTGCGTGGGCCACGCCTGACCAAAGCGCAAGAAAACAGTGCCTGGTTCAAGGCGCTCAGCCCGCACGGCGCTTACGTCAGTTGCCAGACGCCGGAACAGGCGCAGCTCCCCCGCTGGGTCGCCCAACGTGCCAAAACCCTGAAGCTGGAACTGGACGACGCGGCAAACCAACTGCTGTGTTACTGTTACGAAGGCAACCTGCTGGCGCTGTCGCAGGCGCTGGAGCGGCTGTCGTTGCTGCACCCGGATGGCAAACTCACGCTGCCGCGCGTTGAACTGGCGGTAAATGATGCAGCCCACTTCACGCCATTCCACTGGCTGGACGCCCTGTTGGCCGGAAAAAGCAAACGCGCCTGGCATATCCTGCAGCAGATGCAGCAGGAAGATGTCGAGCCAGTGATCCTGCTGCGAACCCTGCAACGGGAACTGCTGCAGTTGCTCAACCTGCAACGCCGCATGGCGACAGTGCCTTTGCGTACGCTGTTCGATCAATACAAGGTTTGGCAAAACCGCCGTAACCTGGTAACTCAGGCATTGCAACGGCTGTCCGGCGCCCAGCTGCGGCAAGCGGTTCATCTGCTGGCGCAGATAGAAATCACCCTTAAGCAGGATTACGGCCAGTCGGTCTGGTCTGAATTGGAAACCCTGTCGATGCTGCTGTGCGGCAAACCTCTGGCCACGAGTTTTTCAGATGTCCACTAATCCGCAAGGCACTCCCGTCCTGCACGCCCTGTTTGGCGGCACCTTCGACCCTATCCATTACGGGCATCTGCGGCCGGTGGAAGCGCTGGCCGCAGAGGTTGGTTTGAACCGGGTCACGCTGCTGCCGAACCATGTTCCGCCGCACCGCCCTCAGCCCGAAGCGAACGCTCAGCAACGGTTGAAAATGGTGGAATTGGCCATTGCCGGTAACCCGCTGTTTGCGGTTGACGATCGTGAACTGCATCGCACCACCCCTTCCTATACCATCGAGACGCTGGAAGCCATTCGTAAAGAACGTGGCGCCGCCTTGCCTCTGGCGTTTATCATTGGCCAGGACTCGCTGTTGACGCTGCACAAATGGCACCGCTGGCAGTCGCTGCTGGATACCTGTCATCTGCTGGTGCTCGCTCGCCCGGGTTACAACGATCGCATGGATACGCCTGAGCTACAGCAGTGGCTGGAGCAACATCAGGTGAGCGATCCCGCCCAGCTCAGCCGGCATCCTCACGGATTTATTTATCTGGCCGATACGCCACAGCTGGAGATTTCGGCCACGGAAATTCGTCAGCGCCGCCATCAGGGACTCAACTGTGACGACCTGTTGCCGCGTTCAGTACAGCGCTATATCGAGTTACAGGGTTTATATCGCTAGCAACAGCCGCGTGATATACTGCGCCGCTATTTTTCAGGTATTCGCTGAAAACCCCGGAATCCTTAGCTGGCCGGGCAGTCACCAGCTGGCTTTCAGCGGCATCCTGCCGACTTATCATTGATTCAGGCCGCAAAACGGGCAAGTTGCCCGCCGCAGTCGAATGAACAGAACACACCCGAGGGGGAACCTTTGCAAGGTAAAGCGCTCCAAGATTTCGTCATCGATAAAATTGATGACCTGAAAGGCCAAGACATTATCGCTCTGGATGTACAAGACAAATCCAGCATCACCGATTGCATGATCATCTGCACCGGGACCTCTACCCGTCACGTGATGTCGATCGCCAACCACCTGGTGCAGGAAGCCCGCACCGCCGGTATGGAACTGTTCGGCATGAAAGGCCAGGAAGCCTCCGACTGGATCGTTGTCGACCTGGGTGACGTGATCGTTCACGTGATGCAGGAAGAGAGCCGTCAGTTGTACGAGCTGGAAAAACTCTGGAGCTAAGCGGTGAAACTGCAACTGGTAGCCGTCGGCACTAAAATGCCAGACTGGGTGCAGACCGGCTTTATGGATTATCTGCACCGCTTTCCGAAAGACATGCCGTTTGAGCTGACCGAAATCCCGGCGGGCAAGCGCGGCAAGAATGCCGATATCAAACGCATTCTGGAAAAGGAAGGCGAGCAGATGCTGGCTGCGGTAGGCAAAGGCAATCGCATTGTCACGCTGGATATTCCCGGTACGCCGTGGGAAACGCCGCAGTTGGCGCAACAACTCGAACGCTGGAAGCAGGACGGCCGCAACGTCAGCCTGCTGATTGGTGGCCCGGAAGGGCTGGCCCCGGCGTGTAAGGCCGCCGCCGAACAGAGTTGGTCGCTCTCACCGTTGACATTACCGCATCCTTTAGTGCGCGTGCTGGTGGCTGAAAGCCTCTATCGCGCCTGGAGCATTACAACAAATCATCCTTACCACCGGGAATAACCGGTGGTAATAGTGACAGAGTGAAATAAAGCAGCGGGATGAAAATAGAACGTAACCCTTTTCGCGACTATACGGCCGAATCCGCCCTGTTTGTACGCCGCGCCCTGGTGGCGTTCTTGGTCATCCTGGTGCTGACCGGCACCCTCATCGCCAATCTGTATAACCTGCAAATCGTCCGCTTTGAGGATTACCGCACCCGCTCCAACGAAAACCGCATCAAACTGGTGCCGATCGCGCCCAGCCGCGGCATTATTTACGATCGCAACGGCACTCCGCTGGCGCTCAACCGCACCATCTATCAACTGGAGTTGATGCCGGAAAAGGTCGATGACCTGAAAGCCACGCTACAGGCGCTGCGTTCGGTGGTCGATTTGACCGATGATGACATCACCAACTTCGAAAAAGAGCGCAAGCGCTCGCGCCGTTTCGTCTCTATCCCGGTGAAAACCGCCCTGAGCGAAGTGCAGGTGGCGCGTTTTGCGGTTAACCAGTTCCGCTTCCCCGGCGTAGAGGTCAAAGGCTACCAGCGTCGCTATTACCCTTACGGTTCCGCCCTGACCCATGTGATCGGCTACGTGTCGAAGATCAACGACCGTGACGTCGAACGCCTGGATAAAGACGGCAAGCTGGCCAACTACGCTGCGACGCACGACATCGGCAAGCTGGGCATCGAACGCTATTACGAAGAAACCCTGCATGGCAAAACCGGCTACGAAGAGGTTGAAGTCAACAACCGTGGCCGGGTGATCCGCCAATTGCATGAGCAACCGCCTTCCGCCGGCAAAGACGTCTATCTGACGCTGGATCTCAACCTGCAGCGCTACATCGAGCAGCTGCTGGTGGGCAGCCGTGCGGCAGTGGTGGTGAGCGATCCGCGCACCGGCGGCATTCTGGCTATGGTGTCCAACCCCAGCTATGACCCGAACCTGTTCGTCGACGGCATCTCCAGCAAGGATTATCAGGGGCTGCTCAACGATCCGAACCGGCCGCTGATCAACCGTGCCACGCAAGGGCTCTACCCACCCGCCTCCACGGTGAAGCCGTATATTTCCGTTTCGGCGCTCAGCGCCGGGGTGATCACCAAGAACACCATCGTCTTCGATCCCGGCTGGTGGCAATTGCCCGGCTCGGAAAAACGCTTCCGCGACTGGAAAAAATGGGGCCACGGCCGCCTGAACGTCACCAAAGCGTTGGAAGAGTCCGCGGATACCTTCTTCTATCAGGTCGCTTACGACATGGGCATCGATCGCCTTTCAACCTGGCTGACCAAGTTCGGTTACGGCGAATATACCGGCATCGATCTGTCAGAAGAGCGTTCCGGCCTGATGCCGACTCGTGACTGGAAATTCAAGCGCTATAAAAAACCCTGGTATCAGGGGGACACCATTCCGGTAGGTATCGGCCAGGGTTATTGGACGGCGACGCCGATCCAGATGGCCAAGGCGCTGACCACCCTGATTAACGACGGCAACGTCAAAACGCCGCACCTGCTGCAGAGCACTCGTATCAATGGCGTGCTGGTACCTTTCCAGCAGGAAGAGAGCACGCAGATCGGCGATATTCATTCCGGCTTCTGGGAAATTGCCAAAGACGGCATGTATGGCGTGGCCAACCGCCCAAATGGGACGGCACGCAAGTACTTTGCAGGTACGCCATACAAAGCCGCGGCGAAATCGGGGACCGCGCAGGTATTCGGTTACGAAACCTATAACGCCCACAAACTCGCAGAGCACCTGCGTGACCACAAACTGATGACGGCCTTCGCTCCCTTCGATAATCCGACGGTTTCGGTCGCCATCATTCTGGAAAACGGCGGTGCCGGTCCAGCGGTCGGGACGATCACTCGTCAGATCCTCGACCATATCTTGCTGGGCGACAACAATACGCAATTACCGGACGCGGCTCCGCTGCCGCCTGGTGTAGAAGGTGATTAAGGTAGAACATGACTGAAAGCCAACAAAAAGCGTCGATCTGGACCAAAATCCATATCGACCCCACATTCCTGCTGTTAATTCTGGCCCTGCTGGTCTACAGCGCTTTCGTGATGTGGAGCGCCAGCGGCCAGGACATCGGCATGATGGAGCGCAAGATCGGCCAGATTGTCATGGGATTGATCGTCATGGCCGTCATGGCGCAAATCCCGCCGCGGGTCTATGAAAGCTGGGCACCGTATCTGTATATTTTCTGCGTGATACTGCTGATTTTGGTGGATGCTTTCGGCCAGATCAGTAAAGGCGCCCAACGCTGGCTGGATCTCGGCTTCGTGCGCTTCCAGCCGTCAGAGATCGCCAAAATCGCGGTACCGCTGATGGTAGCGCGCTTTATGAACCGCGACGTCTGCCCCCCTTCTCTGAAGAATACGGCGATTGCGCTGGTACTGATTTTCCTGCCTACGCTGCTGGTTGCCGCACAGCCGGATTTGGGCACCTCGATTCTGATCGCCGCCTCCGGCCTGTTCGTGCTATTCCTGTCCGGCATGAGCTGGAAGCTGATCGCCGTAGCCGCCGTGCTGCTGGCGGCCTTTATCCCGGTGCTGTGGTTCTTCCTGATGCACGGCTATCAGCGCGACCGCGTTATGATGCTGCTCGATCCGGAAACCGACCCCCTTGGCGCCGGCTACCACATTATTCAGTCGAAAATTGCCATCGGCTCAGGCGGTCTGTCCGGTAAAGGCTGGCTGCATGGTACTCAGTCACAGCTGGAATTTCTGCCGGAACGCCACACCGACTTTATCTTTGCGGTGCTGGCCGAGGAGCTGGGGCTGGTCGGGGTACTGGTGCTGCTGGCGCTATACCTGCTGGTGATCATCCGCGGTTTGATGATCGCCGCCAAGGCGCAAACCACCTTCGGCCGAGTGATGGTCGGCGGGCTGATGCTGATTTTGTTCGTTTATGTGTTTGTTAACATTGGTATGGTCAGTGGTATTTTACCGGTAGTTGGCGTACCTTTGCCTCTGGTCAGTTACGGGGGTTCGGCGCTGATTGTGCTTATGGCTGGGTTCGGCATTATCATGTCGATCCACACGCATCGGAAAATGATGTCTAAAAGTTTATAAGAGGTGAGTAATGCGTAAGGAATGGCTTTGGGTCGGCGTAGTCGCGGTATTGCTTTCCGCCTGTACCGCCCCGACCACGGAACAGCAAGCGCCGCCGCAGCAGCCGTATAACGGACCGGTGGTGGAAATCGGTGGCGTTGAGCCTCAATATGAACCCTATAACCCTAATAACCTGCAGGATTATAAGGTTAATGGCGACACTTACCGCATTGTAAAAGATCCTCAGAACTTCTCGCAGACCGGTCTGGCCAGTTCCTATGGCGAAGAAGCCAGGGGGAATACCACCGCGCTGGGGGAACAGTTTGATCCTAACGGCCTGACCGCCGCACACCCGACGCTGCCGATCCCAAGCTACGTACGCGTGACCAACCTGGCCAACGGTCGCCAGCTGGTAGTGCGCGTTAACGATCGCGGGCCTTACACCAAAGGTCGCATCATCGATTTGTCGCGAGCCGTCGCCGATCGTCTGAACCTGTCCAACAACACCAAGGTCAAGGTTGATTTCATCAACGTTGCCCCGGATGGCACCCTCAGTGGCCCTGGCACCATCGGCACTACCGTCGCCAAACAAAGCTATGCCCTGCCCGCTCGCCCGGATCTGGGCTCCAGTAGCATGGGAACTCCCATTCAACAGGACGTCCCAGTAGCCAGCGGTGCCGCCGTGCGCCCGATTGACAACAGCAGCCTGAACACCGGCGACGCGGCTCCGGCAAGCAGCGCCGGCAATAGCCGCAGCGGCTTCCTCGGCGCGCCAAGCGCCGTACCGGCCGGCGTGTTGGAAGGCTCAGAGCCTGAACCCGTCGCCATTGCCGCACCGGTCGCCGCGACCGCCGCCGTTGCAGCAAGCAGCGCCTCTTCAACAGGCGGCTATGTGGTGCAGGTCGGCGCGCTGAGCAGTGCCGAGCGCGCGCAAAGCTGGCAGCAAAGCCTGAGCCAAAAATTCGGCGTACCGGGTAAGGTTGCCGCCAACGGCAGCGTCTACCGCGTACAGCTCGGCCCGTTCAGCGATCGTCAGCAAGCGGCTCAGCTGCAGCAGCGCCTGGCCACTGAAGCGCAGCAACAATCTTTTGTCACTGCCGCACCCTAAACATAGACCGGCGGGCAATCGCGACCGATAAGCTGATTTTTAGCTGAAACATTTTCTTTCAGCAAAAGCTTGTAAAGCGTGATAAGTCAGAGGATTGACTAATGCCTGCCAGGATCTCATCTGTTATAGTGTGGCTCGTTTTTTAACTTTACCCTCATGGATGTTGTAGTCTCGATCATGAAACAAGTAACTTCTTTTCGCTTAATCAAGAGCATAGCGCTCGGCACCGTTATCGCGATGAGTGCAACCACCGTTGCGCATGCCGATGACGTTAATATCAAGACCATGATCCCAGGCGTGCCGCAGATCGATGCGGAATCCTACGTCCTGATTGATTACAATTCCGGTAAAGTTTTGGCGGAAATGAACGCCGATGCGCGCCGTGACCCTGCCAGCCTGACAAAAATGATGACCAGCTACGTCATCGGTCAAGCGCTGAAAGCAGGCAAAATCGGCCAGGAAGATCTGGTGACCGTAGGTCAAGACGCCTGGGCAACCGGCAACCCGGTATTCAAAGGGTCTTCCCTGATGTTCCTCAAGCCTGGCGACCGCGTACCGGTCTCCAAGCTGACCCGCGGCATCAACCTGCAGTCAGGTAACGACGCCTGCGTGGCCATGGCCGACTACGTGGCCGGCAGCCAGGACGCATTCGTTAACCTGATGAACACCTACGTCAGCAAGCTGGGCCTGCAGAACACCCACTTCCAAACGGTACACGGCCTGGACGCACAGGGTCAGTACAGCTCCGCACGCGATATGGCGTTGATCGGCCAGGCGCTGATCCGCGACGTGCCGGACGAATACGCTATTTATAAAGAAAAAGAGTTCACCTTCAACAATATCCGCCAGATGAACCGTAACGGTCTGCTGTGGGATACCAGCCTGAACGTGGACGGCATCAAAACCGGCCATACCGACGCCGCGGGCTATAACCTGGTGGCTTCTGCGACCGAAGGCCAGATGCGTCTGATCTCCGCAGTGCTGGGCGGTCGTACTTACAAGGGCCGCGAAACCGAGAGCAAGAAACTGCTGACCTGGGGCTTCCGCTTCTTCGAAACCGTTGCGCCACTGAAAGTAGGCAAAGAGTTTGCGTCTGAGCCAGTCTGGTTCGGCGATGCAGATCGCGTTGAGTTGGGCGTAGACAAAGACGTTTACCTGACCATCCCACGCGGCCGCATGAAAGATCTTAAAGCCAGCTACGTGCTGAACACCCCGGAAATTCATGCGCCACTGGCTAAAAACCAGGTTGTCGGCAGCATCAACTTCCAGCTGGACGGTAAAACCATCGACCAGCGTCCGCTGGTAGTGATGAACGAAGTGAAAGAAGGCGGTTTCTTCAGCCGTATCGTCGATTACATCAAACTGATGTTCCACCACTGGTTCGGTTAACAGTTGAAATGGGCAAAATTGCCCCCATATACTGATTAACATTAACTCCCGCTCCGGCGGGAGTTATAATTTATAGACTCGCTATATCGATAGCCGCACTCTGGAGCGCACATGAAAACTAAACTGAACGAACTGCTCGAATTCCCTTGCTCATTTACCTACAAGGTAATGGGCCTGGCACAACCCGAGCTGGTAGACCAGGTGGTTGAAGTGGTACAGCGCCACGCTCCTGGGGACTATAACCCGCAGGTTAAACCTAGCAGCAAAGGCAATTACCACTCCGTGTCCATCACCATCAATGCCACCCATATTGACCAGGTGGAAACCTTATATGATGAGTTGGGCAACCTTGAAATTGTCCGCATGGTGCTGTAATTCCAGCACAATCCTCTGCTTTTCAACCCGGGCCAGAGCATCCTCTGCCCGGGTTGCGCATTTTGGGTCAGCTATCCCAAAATGATTGGAGCTGCATCAAGGCGGCAAGCGGCCGAATACCGCTGAGCTTACTTAAGTAAGTGATTCGGGTGAGAAAGCGTGGCCAACACAGAGGCAGCTTCAAGCATGAAGGGTATAAATGCTGGTCGCGGGCCAGAGCGCCCGGTATAATGGCTTTACCACTTCTGTAACCTGACGATGACTCTTTTGCAACCAGACAAGATCATTTTGCGTCAGCTGGGGTTGCAGCCCTACGAGCCTGTATCCCAAGCCATGCACAACTTCACCGATCGCCGAACCGAAGCCACGCCCGATGAGCTGTGGTTGGTTCAGCATCAGCCCGTATTTACTCAGGGCCAGGCCGGTAAAGCGGAGCATCTGTTAATGCCGGGTGACATTCCGGTGATCCAGAGCGATCGCGGTGGCCAGGTAACCTACCACGGGCCGGGGCAACAGGTGATGTACGTGATGGTCGATCTGAAACGCAGCAAGGTTGGCGTTCGCCAACTGGTCACGGCTATCGAAGATACCGTTATTAATACCCTCGCCCACTTTCACATTGAATCGCGTGCCCGTCCGGATGCGCCCGGTGTTTACGTGGGGGAGCAAAAGATCTGTTCGTTGGGTTTGCGGATCCGCAAAGGCAGTTCATTCCACGGCCTGGCCCTGAATGTGGCCATGGATCTCACCCCTTTCCAGCGTATCAACCCTTGCGGTTACGCCGGCATGCAGATGGCGCAGGTCAGCGCGCTGGCGCCCGGCGTCGGCATAGAAGACGTACACCCCGTCCTGGTACAGGAATTTGTTCATTTACTCGGCTACCCGAAGGTCGAGCTTCGTAACTGGAACCTGCACGATTATGAGTAAACCAATTCAGATGGAACGCGGCGTCAAATACCGCGATGCAGACAAAATGGCGTTGATCCCGATTAAAACGGTGGTCACCGAACGGCAGGAGCTGTTGCGTAAACCCGAGTGGATGAAAATCAAACTCCCTGCCGACTCTACGCGCATTCAGGGCATTAAAGCCGCAATGCGTAAAAACGGTCTGCATTCGGTGTGCGAAGAAGCTTCCTGCCCGAACCTGTCTGAGTGTTTCAACCACGGCACCGCGACCTTTATGATCCTGGGCGCAATCTGTACTCGTCGCTGCCCGTTCTGCGACGTAGCCCACGGTCGTCCGGTAGCCCCGGATGCCAACGAGCCGGAGAAACTGGCTCAGACCATCGCCGATATGGGCCTGCGCTATGTGGTGATCACCTCGGTTGACCGCGACGACCTGCGTGACGGCGGTGCCCAGCACTTTGCCGACTGCATCGCTGCCATCCGCGCGAAAAACCCAACCATCAAGATTGAAACCCTGGTGCCTGACTTCCGCGGCCGTATGGATCGCGCACTGGAAATTCTGACCGAAACGCCGCCGGATGTGTTTAACCACAATCTGGAAAACGTGCCGCGTGTTTATCGCCAGGTGCGTCCAGGCGCTAACTACGAGTGGTCACTGAAGCTGCTGGAGCGGTTCAAGGAAGCGCATCCGCATATCCCAACCAAGTCTGGCCTGATGGTCGGCCTGGGGGAAACCAATGCGGAAATCGTTGAGGTCATGCGCGATCTGCGTCGCCATGGCGTCACCATGTTGACCCTGGGCCAGTATTTGCAGCCAAGCCGTCATCACTTGCCGGTGCAGCGTTACGTCAGCCCGGCCGAATTCGATGAAATGAAAGAAGAAGCGATGGCAATGGGCTTTACCCATGCAGCCTGCGGTCCGTTTGTTCGTTCCTCCTACCATGCCGATTTGCAGGCAAAAGGGATGGAAGTGAAGTAATCGTAGCAATGATTTGTTACGTTTCCCCCTGCGGAAACGGCAAAAAACGGATGTCCTCGCGGCATCCGTTTTTTATTGCCTGGCAGAAAGCGTGATTAAACGTCTTTCTTTTCGACGCTCTGCGGGTTGGCCTGGCTTTCTGCGGTGTTGGCTGGCGGTGGGGTGGTATCGTCGCCCACGGCCTTTTTAAAGCCCTTCAGCGCCGCACCTAAATCCGCGCCCAACGTGCGCAGTTTGCTGGTACCGAACAGCAAGATGATCAACACCGCAATCACCAGAAGTTTGGTAATACTGATCCCTTCCATACTCACCTTCTTATTCATATAGCGCTGCGAATGCAGCGAGAAAACAAACCTTGCCTGCGGGTATTTACCTACTTTCTCTGGAGCAAGACAACAGCAACATGTAACAGAGTGAGATCCCCACCACGGCTCAATTTTATCCGCACTGGACATTAATCAGACTATTCTGAGTTTAGAAGCCGCGTGGTACGCTGTCACCCTGCTCATCATGGAGTTGCCGGATGTACAAGCCATCAGTCATAGATACCCGAAAATCCGGCCTTAGCTTTGCCAGACGCACCTATCTGCCGCGCATCGTCGGCCTGGGCATAGGTTCTCTGTGCGTATTTTCAGTTTTCTACACCCAAAACACCGCCCCATGGTTGTGGAGCCTGCTGATTTTGCACGGCTTTATCTGGCCACACCTTGCCTATCAATGGGCACGACGTTCCTCCCAGCCGTTCAAGGCCGAAATCCGTAACCTGCTGATCGATTCGTTTTTCGGCGGCCTGTGGGTGGCGATGATGGCCTTCAACGCCTTGCCGTCGGTGGTAATCTTATCGATGATGGGAATGAACAACATAGCCGCTGCGGGTAAGCCGCTGTTCTTCAAAGGCCTGGGGGCACAACTGGCCGGCGCTCTGACGATCGGCGCCCTGATGGGCTTTCCCTTTCAGCCGGAAAGTACGGCGTCGCAGGTCTACCTGTGCCTGCCAATGATCTACCTCTATCCGATACTGCTGGGGTTAGTCACCTACCGCACCGCCAAACGGCTGGCGGAAAAGAAACAGGAGCTGCTGCGCATCAGCATGCGTGACGGGCTTACCGGGTTGTACAACCGCCGCCACTGGGAGCATTTGCTGCATCATCAATTTGACAGCTGTCGCCGTTATCAGCACACCGCAACCCTGATCCTGATGGATATCGATCGCTTTAAAACCATCAACGACACCTTCGGCCATGCGTTGGGGGACGAAGCGCTGGCGGTGCTGGCGGAAGAACTGTTAATTGGTCTGCGCGCCGTAGATATTGTCGGACGCTACGGCGGCGACGAATTTGGCGCAGTGCTGCCCAACACCAGCGCCGAGCAGGCCAGCATTGCGTTATTGCGCATTCAGGAACGGCTCAATGAGGTCATTTTTCGCGAAGCCCCGCAACTGCGGCTCAACATCAGCGCCGGCATTGCGGATTATCACGGCGAGATGAGCGGTTATCTGGACTGGTTGAAAGCCGCAGACAATGCGTTGTACCGTGCCAAGAACAACGGCCGCAATCGGCTGGAGCTGGCCGTACCCGGCCATTGACGCCCAGAGTGACGACTTCCGCTTTTTCTGTCACTTTTGCTACTACAAAACGGGCTGCGCTAGGTGTAACATCCCCTATGCACAGCCAAACAGCCGTGCCGAACGACGGAGATGACATTCCTCCATAACCGCCCTCACAGGCTGATGATGTCTACGTAACCTCTCAGAGGGGTGCGTAGCGTTACGCCTGAACCTTTCTGAGTTTTATTTCCCCTTGAATGAAAGGTGGTTTCGACCATGTTGAGTTCTTTACTGGCAGTTTTTATTGGCGGTGGTGTCGGCAGCGTGCTGCGCTGGGCCATAAGCATGAAGATGAACCCGCTCAATGCGCACATCCCGCTGGGTACGCTGGCGGTGAACCTGCTGGGCGGTTTTATCATCGGCCTGGCTATGGCAATATTCACCCGGATGACACACCTGGATCCGACCTGGAAACTGCTGATCACCACCGGTTTTTGCGGCGGCCTGACCACCTTTTCCACCTTTTCTCTGGAAGTGGTGTATTTGCTGCAGGATGGTCGTTTCGCCTGGGCGTTGGGCAATATGCTGCTCAACCTGGCGGGTTCGCTGGCGATGACCCTGTTGGCGTTTATGCTGGTCATCTGGGTCAACGGGCAATAAGTGATTTCGTTGCCTTAATGTTTCCTTAATCTCCCGTGCGCATAATCTCATCCAGTCACCCCAACTGGATGAGAACTCAGATGCCAAGCCTGCCAAGAACCGTCACTGAAGTTGCCGCAACCCTGCTGTGCCTGCTGGTTGTTGTCGCCTTTATCAAGGTATATCTGTTCGCCTAAACCGCAGCGCTTCCCCACCTTTACCCTTGCCCTATTGCCTATTGCCGTTGTTGCATTACAATTGAGAATGAACGTTCACACCCAGAAGGTGAACAACACATTTCTTGGCAAAGGATCGGGACATGATATCCACCAGCGACAGCAAGCAGGCTAAAGTACAGGCCCGCCGCGATCAGATTGTCGACGCCGCAAAACTCTGCTTTCGCCAGCACGGTTTCCACGCCGCCAGCATGGCGGAAATCGCGCATGCCTCGCAGCTGAGCGTTGGCCAGATCTACCGCTATTTCGACAATAAAGACGCCATCATCGAAGAAATCGTCAACCGCATCATCGCCAGTAAAATGCGCCGCCTGGAAGATCTCGGCGACCATATCAACCTGATCGCCGGCACTCTGGCAGCACGCAGCCTGTTTCAGCAACCGGGCGAAACTGAAACCGATCACATGCTGATGCTGGAAGTGACCGCTGAAGCCACCCGTAACCCGACGGTGGCGAAAATGCTCAGCGATGCGGAAACGCGCTTGTTTCATCATGTTTGCCAAAGCCTGCGTCGGCTCTACCCATATTTCAGCGAGCAGGAAATTGCCGCCAGGGTGGAATTTATTGCCGTATTAAGCGAAGGCACCGGCTATCGCATACTCACCAAACAAAAAGCCGACGTCAGCTTGCTGAACGGCTTATACCAACAAGCTATCTCTCACCTGTTCAGGAAACCTTAATCCCTATGACCAGACCATTAGCCAGACAACGTCTGGTGTACGCGCTCGTGCTTGGCCTGCTCGCCTCACTGGGGCCGCTGTGCATCGATCTCTACCTGCCCGCTCTGCCGGAGATGGCCGGAGAGCTGAATACCTCTACCGCCACGGCACAGCTCAGCCTGACCGCCGGCCTACTGGGGTTAGGCGTCGGCCAGCTGATTTTCGGCCCTTACAGCGACAAGCTCGGCCGCATGCGTCCGCTGCTGGTGTCGTTAGCGCTGCTGCTGTTCGCGTCACTGTGGTGCGCGTTGGCGCCGAATATCGACCAGTTGTTGATTGCCCGCCTGTTGCAAGGGCTGGCCGGGGCCGGTGGTGCCGTCATTTCGCGCGCTATAGCCCGCGATCTCTATTCCGGGCATGAACTGACACGGTTCTTCGCCCTGCTGATGTTGGTTAACGGCCTGGCGCCGATCGTTGCGCCAGTGCTGGGGGGAGCCATGCTGCAGTTCATGGACTGGCGAGGAATTTTCGGCGTGCTGGCAGGTATCGCAGTGCTGCTGTTTACGCTAGCCAGTTTGAAGCTCAGCGAGTCACTGCCCGCGGAACGTCGCAGCCAGGGCGGGATTTTGGCGATGTTGCAGTCGCTGGGTGGCTTGCTGACCCAACGCCAATTTATGGGCCTGTGCCTGACGCAAGGTTTCGTCATGGCCGGGATGTTCGCCTACATCGGCGCCTCTCCTTTCGTGCTGCAACAGATTTACGGCCTCAGCCCACAGATGTTCAGCCTGTGCTTCGCCATCAACGGCGTCGGGCTGATTATTTCGGCGCAAATCTCCAGTCGCCTGAGCATACATTGGGGAGAAAGAAAGGTGCTGAAAGGCGGCTTAACGCTGGCTGCGGTTTCCTCGCTGCTGCTGTTGCTGGCTGCCAGCCTGCACGCCCCGCTGGTGCTATTGCTGGTGCCGCTGTTCTTCTCGGTAGCGGTGATCGGCATCGTGGGCCCTACGGCGTCATCTTTGGCGATGCAAAGCCAAGGGGACAAAGCCGGCAGCGCCTCCGCATTGATTGGCGTGAGCATGTTTGCTTTGGGTGCCTGCAGCGTGCCACTTACCGGCCTGGGCGGCACCTCCAGCGTGTCGATGGCGCTAACCATCGTCGGCTGTTATGCCATCGCCATCGTGCTGTTTAAGCTGCTGGTACGTAAACCGCAGGCGTAAATCGTCGTAAAAAGGCAATAAAAAACCCGCTCTGAGAGCGGGTTTTAAGAATTTCGGCTACTGTAGCTTAGATAGCGATAACGTTAGCAGCAGATGGCCCTTTGGCACCGTTCGTGATTTCAAATTCTACACGCTGGCCTTCAGCAAGAGTTTTGAAACCATTGCTAGCGATGGCAGAGAAATGAACGAAAACGTCCTTGCTACCATCTTCCGGAGTAATGAAGCCGAAGCCTTTGGATTCATTAAACCACTTAACGCTACCTTTAATCTTAGACATCAAACTTACCTTTAACGTGAATGTAAGACACAAAACGTGTGTCCAGTACAGTACAGCAATTAGACGGGATTTTGTCCACAACCTGGATCACATAAAAACGATAAAAAGTGAAAAAATCCGTCTCCGCCGCTGTAAACCGCCTACCCCCTTGGCCATTGCCACCACGGGCAGTCCAATCCTCTCTAAACCCCAGCGAACAGCGGTCGAACGCCTGTTTGATGGGGCGTCAATGCGTATTGACGGCGTGATGCAGACACAATCGCTATGAAATATAACCATATAGTCTTTTTGCTTCCGGCCGCGCTGCACTAGGGTTAAAACTTGTTAACCACTGTGAGCCAAGACTATGACCAGCCAACTGGCCGAAAAAATCATCGCCTATCGCCGTGAACTGCATCAGAACCCTGAGCTGTCCAACCATGAGTTTGCCACGACCGCCCGCCTCACCCGTTGGCTGGAAGAGGCCGGTATCCGTATTTTGCCGCTCGGGCTGAAGACTGGCGTAGTGGCCGAAATCGGCAGTGGCAAGGGACCGATCATTGCGCTGCGTGGCGATATAGACGCCTTGCCGATCGAAGAAATTTCCGGCGTGCCGTTCAGCTCGCAAAACAGCGGCGTGATGCACGCCTGCGGACATGATTTTCACACGTCGGTCATGCTCGGCGCCGCGCACTTGTTGAAAGCGCGTGAGGCGACTCTGCCCGGTACGGTGCGTATTTTCTTCCAGCCAGCAGAAGAAACCTTCAACGGAGCTCAACACCTGATCGACGCCGGTGCGCTGGATAACGTGGCGGCAGTGTTCGGTTTGCACAATGCCCCCGAATTGCCGACCGGCACCTTTGCCACCCGAGCAGGCCCGTTTTACGCCAACGTCGATCGTTTCCAAATTCTGATCACCGGCAAGGGCGCGCACGCTGCCAAGCCGGAGCAAGGGGTCGACACCATCGTCACCGCCAGCCAGATCGTTACCGCATTGCAAACCCTGCCCAGCCGCAGCTTCAGTTCGCTGGAATCCCTGGTGGTGAGCGTCACGCGTATCGAGGGCGGCAATACCTGGAACGTTCTGCCGCAGACCGTAGAGCTGGAGGGCACGGTGCGCACCCACAGTGATGCGGTTCGCCGTCAGGTACCGGATAAAATCCGCCAGGTGATTAACGGCGTGGCCGCCTCGCTTGGCGCAGAAGCAGAATTGCGCTGGCAGGCTGGGCCACCGGCGGTCATCAACGACCCACGCTGGGCAGCGTTCAGCAAAACCGTCGCCGCCGAAGCGGGTTACCGGGTGGAAGAAGCCGAGTTACAAATGGGCGGCGAAGACTTCGCGCTTTATCTGCATCATGTCCCGGGCGTGTTCGTCAGCATCGGTTCGGCAAGCGAGTTCGGCCTGCACCATCCGCGTTTCAATCCGGATGAACAGGCGATTTTCCCCGCTTCGCAATATTTCGAACTGTTGGCGGAGCGCACGCTGCAACAATTAACCACGGTGCCGGAAAAAGCCACCAGCAACGTGTAAACCTGTCTGATTATTATTTCGCGGCGTAGAGTATTCTGCGCTGCGATTTATTATTTCCCTCACCGTTATATTTGCTATTTTCAACATTTGAATATGCTGTTTTGTTGTTTTACATCCTGATGACGCTAATCAATAGTGGAGCTCTAAAGAGAGCGCCACACCGGCATTTAACAGGGTGAAAGCAATGAGCAACAGTGCGAATAATCAACGGCAATTACGTCTTGGCGCCATTTTGCATGGCGCGTCGGGAAATATGTCTGCCTGGCGGCATCCGGATGCCACCGCCGACGCCAGTATTAATCTCGATTTTAATATTGCCACGGCGAAAAAAGCCGAACAGGGTAAATTGGATTTCGTGTTTGTTGCCGACGGCTTATATATCAATGAGAAGTCCATCCCGCACTTTCTCAATCGTTTTGAACCGCTAACCCTGCTTGCCGCCCTGTCCGCAGCGACCGACAAAATCGGCCTGGTGGGCACATTATCCACCTCCTACAGCGATCCTTTTACCGTGGCTCGCCAGTTCGCCAGCCTCGATCACCTGAGTAAAGGCCGGGCGGGCTGGAACGTTGTCACCTCGCCACTGGAAGGATCCGCGAAAAATTTCTCGCGCGCCGAACATCCGGAACACAGCTTGCGTTACCGCATTGCCAGCGAATACCTCGACGTAACCAAAGGGCTGTGGGACTCGTGGGAAGCCGACGCCTTCGTGCGCAACAAGCAGAGCGGCGAATTTTTCAGTGCCGGAAAACTGCATACCCTGAACCATCAGGGAGAGTTCTTCTCTGTTCAGGGGCCACTGAATATTGGCCGTACGCCGCAGGGCCGTCCGATCCTGTTCCAGGCGGGCGCTTCGGAAGACGGCAAGCAATTGGCGGCCAAACACGCCGATGCCATCTTCACTCATCATGAATCGCAACAACAGGCGCAAGCATTTTATCAGGACGTCAAAAAACAGTTGGTGGAACAAGGGCGCGAACCGGATGACCTGCGGATCTTCCAGGGCGTCAGCGTGATCGTCGGTGACGATAATGAAGACGTGGAGCGTCAGTATTGGGAAACCGCGCGCCTGGTCAGCATCGAAAATGCGCTCAATTATCTGGGCCGCTACTTTGAGCACTATGACTTTTCGCGTCACCCGCTGGATGAACCCTTCCCAGACATTGGCGACCTGGGGCAAAACAGCTTTCGCAGCACCACCGACGCCATCAAACGCAACGCCCGTGAGCGCAATCTGACGCTGCGTGAAGTGGCGCTGGAGGCGGCCTCACCACGTCCGGTATTCGGCGGTACGCCGGAAGCGGTGGCCGACGGCCTGCAAAACTGGTTCGACACCCAGGCCGCCGACGGTTTCATCATCAGCGGCGGTACGCCAAATTCATTCAGCCACTTTGTCGACCGCGTAGTGCCCATTTTGCAACAACGCGGCCTGTTCCGCAGTGATTACAACGGCGACACGCTGCGCGATCACCTTGGCCTGAAGCAGCCACTGAACCAATTTACCCAATAACAATAATATTATTTTCAGGGAAAGCTGCTATGCGAAATACCTTTACCGTCACCGCCGTTGCCGCACTCCTGGCTTCGTTAAGCCTGGCCGGCACGGCGCTGGCAGCCGGCACCGGCATCGATTTAAAAGCCAATGAAACCCGCATTCATGTGGCTAAAAACCCGCAGGCGATCGCCAAACTGCCGCAAGGTTTCCATTTCGTGCAACCGGGCAAGTTCACCGTGGCGATTGCCGCGCTCAATACCCCGCCGCTGGCGCTGTTCGCCTCGGACAATAAAACGTTGATTGGCAGCGAATCCGACATCGCACAGTTGGTCGCCGACAGTCTGGGCCTGGAACTGAACGTGGTGCAAACCTCGTGGGAAGACTGGCCGCTGGGCGTCGCCTCTGGCAAATACGACGCCGCCATCACCAACGTCACCGTGACCAAAGAGCGTAAGACACGCTTTGATTTCGCCACCTATCGCATCGATTCCCTCGGCTTCTACGTGAAATCGGGCGGCAAGATCACTTCGATTAAAGAGGCCAAAGACATCGCCGGGTTGAAGATCATCGTCGGCTCAGGCACTAACCAGGAAGCCATTCTGCTGGACTGGGACAAACAGAACCAACAACAAGGGCTGAAACCGCTGCAGCCTGTCTACGTCACCGATGATGCCGCCGCCACACTGGCTCTCCAGTCCGGCCGCGCCGACGCTTATTTCGGTCCCAATGTGATGGGGGCCTACAAGGCTGCGCTCAATGGCCGTACCAAACTGGCGGGCACGGTAGACGGCGGCTGGCCAAAAGTGGCGCACATTGCCGTCACCACCAAAAAAGGCAATGGCCTGGTGTACGCAGTGAACGAAGCGCTGAACGGGGTGATCCAGGGTGGGCAATACGATCAGGTATTGAATCGTTGGGGTGAGAGCGTCGAACGCATTCCGCACTCGGAGATCAACCCACAGGGCTTGGGCGATTAGGAGCATACAGATGGCAAATGACGTTTTTATCCAAACGCTGCCGGACGATCCGCTGATCGAACCGGTGATCGCAGGGTTGTTCGACGAGTACCGCCGACGCTACGGCAACTATTTTGGTGACCAGGAGCAGGAAACGCTGGATCTGTACGCCCCACCACAGGGTGCCTTTATCGTGCTGCTGCGGGCCGGAGAGCCCATCGCCATGGGAGCTTTCAAACGCTACGATCCGCAAACTGCCGAGCTCAAGCGTATCTGGACCCGAACAGACCTGCGCCGACAGGGGCTGGCGCAGCGGGTATTGCAACAGTTGGAAACGCTGGCGCTGGAACAGGGTTATCGTCAGCTCTATCTGACCACCGGCTTTCGCCAGCCGGAGGCCGTGGGCCTGTATTTGAGCAACGGCTATCAGCCACAGTTCGATCCCAGCGTCGACAGTGAGGTCTACAGCCGCCCGCCCTACGACGGCCGACTGCCGTTTCGCAAAAACCTGACAACAGCGGACGCACTCTGTTGTGCGCCGGAAAGGAAGATTGCCTAGGGGGCAGCCCCCTTCTTAACCCTTTTTTATCTGTTTCAGGAGATCTGCAATGTCCAAACAAGAAGTGTTAAAAGTGGTTCCCGCACGCTACCCGCTACGGCTGGTGGGCGCGCTGTTTTCAGTCTTTATTCTGGCGGCCATCGTCCAGTCGGTGGCGGCTAACGAACGTTGGGAATGGGGCGTATTCGCCGAGTGGTTCTTTGCACCGGCGGTGCTGTCGGGGTTGGGGCAGACCCTGCTGCTGACGCTGCTTGGCACCCTGTTCAGCATCATCTTCGGCACCCTGCTGGCGCTGGCGCGGCTGTCACGCTCTTATCTGCTGGCCTCGCTGGCGTGGGGGTATATCTGGCTGTTCCGCTCACTGCCGCTGATTCTGGTGCTGATTATTTTGTATAACTTTTCATACCTGTACGATGCGATTTCGTTAGGTATTCCCTTTACTTCGGTGGTGTTCGCCAGCTATCCGACCATCGATATTCTCAGCCAGTTCTCCGTGGCGGTGCTGGGGCTGACGCTGGTGCAATCGGCCTATACCGCAGAAATCATCCGCGGCGGCATTCTCGGCGTGGAATACGGCCAGCATGAGGCCGCGGCGGCGCTTGGCCTGCCGGGTTATCGGCGCACCTTTCGTATCATTCTGCCGCAGGCGCTGCGCTCCATCGTTCCGACCGGTTTCAACGAAATCATCAGCCTGGCGAAAGGCACTTCCATCGTTTACGTATTGGCGCTGCCTGAGCTGTTTTACACCATTCAGGTGATCTATAACCGCACTCAGCAGGTGATCCCACTGCTGATGGTCGCCACGATTTGGTACCTGTTCATCACCACCGCACTGTCGGTCATTCAGTATTACATTGAGCGCTATTTCGCCCGGGGCGCGGTCCGCGAACTGCCGCCAACGCCATGGCAGAAACTGGCCGGCTGGTTAAAACGTTAGGAGGATCCCATGTCCGAAGCCATTGATTATTATGCCCTGCGCGAAGCGCCGGTGCGCAACATTGTCCCGGTACCGGCCCGCGGCCTGATTGAGATCAGCAACGTGAGCAAATATTTCGGCAAGCATAAAGCGCTGGACGACGTCAGCCTGACGCTGCAGCCGGGAACCGTCACGGTCATTCTTGGCCCCTCAGGTTCCGGCAAGTCCACCCTGCTGCGGGCCATCAATCATCTCGAGCGCGTCGACGAAGGTTTTATCCGTATCGACGGCGACTACGTCGGCTACCGACGCAAGGGTGACAAGCTGTATGAGCTGAAAGAAAACGCCATTCTCAAGCAGCGCATCAACGTTGGCTATGTGTTCCAGAACTTCAACCTGTTCCCTCACCTGACGGTCCTGGAAAACATCGTTGAAGCGCCGGTGGTACATAAGATTTATTCGCGAGCCCAGGCCAAAGAGGTCGCTTATCAACTGTTGGATACCGTCGGCCTGCGGCACAAGGCGGATGCCTACCCGCGTCACCTGTCCGGTGGTCAGCAACAGCGTATCGCCATTGCTCGTGCTCTGGCGCTGAATCCAAAGGTGATTTTGTTCGATGAACCGACTTCGGCGCTGGATCCGGAACTGGTTGGTGAAGTGTTAGACGTCATCAAAGGACTGGCGGATCTGGGAGTTACGCTGGTGGTGGTGACCCATGAAATTGGCTTTGCGCGCGAAGCGGCGGATCAGATTGTCTTTATGGTCGATGGGCAAATCGTCGAACAGGGGAATGCGCGACAGGTACTGAACCATCCGCAGCATCACCGCACCGTCAACTTTCTCAATAAGGTTCTGTAACTGCAGGGCGCCCAACGGCGCCCCGTTCTATCATGCCTGCGCGAAACGGCGTTTTTCGGCGACGAAATCCAGCGGTTTGATGCCGCGCTGGTTGCGATCTTCTTCTGTCTGCAACGCTGACGGAATAAACCAGGTCACTTCAAACAACAGTCCGTCTGGATCGTGACCGTAAATGCTCTTGTGCACGCCATGGTCTTCCTCCAGCCCAAGAATGCCCCGCTGCGCCAATTGATCGCGAATGCGCTCCAGTTCGTCCAGGCTATCGACTTCCCAGGCCAGATGATACAACCCGGCCGGAGGTTCGTTTTCCGCCGGCGGCTCACCGTTGGCGCGAAAAACACCGGCCCGCTGCTGCCCCAGGTTCTTGCTGAACAGCGCCAAATCGTGATCATTATCCGAATCGGCCGCCTGGGTAAACACCGCTTTATCGGGGCTGCCTGAAGGTTTGAGCTTGAATCCCAGCACCTGATGATAAAAGTCAGCGCTTTGCTGCACGTCACTGACATACAACACCGCGTGGTTAAGCCGTTTAATTCCCATCGATTTTCCCTTTCAGAAATGAATAAAGTCAGGCTGAAAATAGCATGCGGCCACCACGCGGCTAAATGCCGTTATCGCATTATCAAATGCCGGGCACGCAATCTGTCACTGCAAGGCATTCCGCGCTATCATAAGCACTGTATTGAACGACTTTATGAGAATGATGATGAACGGCAAGATAACGACTTTTTTTGAAGACAAAGGCTTCGGCTTTATTACCGATGAGAACGGGGAAAATCGTTATTTTCACGTGATTAAAGTGCAAAACCCGGAGCTGATTAAGAAAAACGCGGCGGTGACTTTCGAACCGACCAACAACACCAAAGGCCCGTCGGCATTTTCGGTCAAGGTGCTGGCGTCGAGCAAGTACATCATCATCGCCAACGAAAGAATCAAAATCACCAGCATCAAATCCTTTAATACTTTCACCAAGGAAGTGCCGGTGAAAGCGGACGTGGATAAAGAAAATACCGTGCTGTCGGTTGGCCTGCTGATGAACCGCATCCGCCCGCAGTCTGAGGACGCGTCCCAGACCATGCAAACGCTGCGCATGCTGACCATCACCACCTTCCAGAACGACACCCATACCTTCTCCGAGCACGAGATCGACATGGACGAAACGCTGAAAGTGCTTAAAAGCCTGTAATCCCTTTCCAGGCGTATAAAAAACATTCAAAGCAATTTGATATCACCTGTGTTAGCGTGGGTTTTCACCTGACACAGGCCATTTATTATGTCTGATACCAGCAGTGTTAAAGGTTTCATCAACCGCTCAACCCAAATCGCCTGCCCGAAATGCGCCTATGTGACGACTCAAAAGTGCTCGATGCTGCGGCAAAAAGTCATGCTGATCTGCCCAAACTGCGGCACCGAGTTTGAACCCAAGCAGAACTGACGCCTTTATTTAAACAGAATGTGGTCCACGCTGTTGCCACTGATCACATTAAACGACTCCACCCTGTTACGCCCCTGCGACTTGGCGCGATAAAGCGCGATATCTGCCATATTCATCAGCTGTTCCAGCGATTTCACCTCATTCATCGCCAGATTGGCGACGCCAACGCTGATAGTGATTTTTAGCGGGACCTTGCCACCAGGATACAACTCGGTTTTTTGCACCAATTGCCGTAAATGCTCCGCCAACGCCACACCCTGCGCCGCCAGCGCGCGCGGCAACATAATGGCAAACTCTTCACCGCCCAAACGCCCAAAAAGTTGATCGTGACGCAGTTCGCGCCTGACAATGTGTGCGAATGAAGCCAACACCTGATCGCCGGCCAAATGACCGTGGGTATCATTGATTTGTTTAAAGTGGTCAATATCGATCAACAGCAGCGACACCGCTTCTTTCGATTTATATTTGTGCTCCAGCATTTCACCGGCCTTACGTGTCAGTGCATTACGCGCCAAGACGCCCGTAAGGAAATCATGATTGGCACTGTGCTCCAGGCGCCGCAGCAGCTTACGGTTAACCGCGATTGAGCTGGAAAGGATCAGCGGCCCCATGACCAACATGGCAATGCCCAGACGGGCTGACATCAGCGTATCGAGGTAGGCATTATGGTTGTTCGGCGTTTCATACAGCATCAGGTTAGCCGAAATGCTGCTGATCTCGGTCATGCCGGTTAGCAATGTCAGCAGCGTCACGGTGAACAACTGATAGCGGACCGCGCACCACAGCAACGCAGGGATCGGAAAAGCAATCGCCCCCGGCCCGCCGATATACACGCTAAATACCAGTGAAAACAGCAGCGCCAATAGCGGCATACTGGCACGCAGCTGCCAATTGATCTGCAGGCGCAGCAGTTGTTTCAGCCGCGGGGCGGCCAGCAATACCGGCAGCAACAGCAGGTTGGTCGAGAACTGTTCGCTGAACCACGCCAGCCAGGCGATAATCGCCGTGTTGTTGTACAGGCTGTCATTGCGCAGTATCGACAGTGTCGATGCCACTGCCGCACCGCTCAGGCTGGCGGTGAACATATAGAGGATCGCCTGAGGTTTGCCCATTCGGCGCTGCGACTGCGGCAACAGCAGCATCACACCGTAACCGGTAGCAATCAGGGACATATTGCAGGCATTCAACCACAGCGCCAGCGACAGGCTTTCGCCGTTGGTCAAATCGGCGGCGATCATCCCCAGATAGGTGATCAACCACCCCGCAGGGCTGGCATAGGCCGGTTTGCGTAATAATAGACCGAGTAAAATCGCATTCACCGGCCAAAACAGAGAAAGCGAACCTATTGGACGTGTAAAAATACCCAGCAGGGACAGTAAATAGGCCAGCAGAAAAAGCGTGATCAACTGGATGGCGACCGGCAATCCCTGCTTGGCGTTTATTCTGGCGTTCATCGCCTTACCCATATATTTATAATCACCAGAGCAATTCTATGCATATTCCCTCGCCCGACATGATGAGGAAGACATAACAATCAGAGTTAAAATTAAAAAATACAGACAGATCAGCAACAAAGATAGATTCGTTTTTAATTAACAGAATGCTCTTAACGCCATCGCTCACCGGTATCCTGCAATGCGAAACGGATTTTCACCCGCCCGAAAATAATGTTCAAGGATATCTAACAGCATAGCGTAAACCATCACCGATGATCACAACGCCAAAACCATAATAATAAGATGGGTATTTTACCTACCGCTCAAGCCATGCTGCCGGTTATTATTTTCCGGTAAGACGCAACGAAGCGCTATTCATAAAAAAAGCCCGCGCAATGCGGGCTCGCTTGAAGAGCAGCTAATTGACAGTTACGACACGATCATTGCATGACCCTGTTGCCGCTCATTGTATCGCCGGAAGCTTAAGCCCACCTTAGCAACAAAAAACCCGGCCTAGGAACCGGGAATATTTGTACGAAATGCAGTGTTAGCCCAAGCAGGCTAATAACGCACACTAATTTACGCCCCAATTGTGTAGAAAAAATGAGCGCCTCAAAGTGTGCGTATGAATAAAAGCGTACCTGGCTAATCTCCCCCCTGCGCGTGCAAGGGGATAATGCTTAAGCCAATTTGGCGGCAAATGCCGCAACGCGCTGGCCGTACAGCGTAGCCGTTTCCAGATCGCCCGACAGCATTTCATCCACGCCGGCGTCTGCTGGGGTCTGCACCAGCAGACCAACGGACCCGCCGAGGTTGTTCACATCGGTACGTTGCGCCGCCTTGGTATTGGCCGGCATCAGCCCCAGACTGACCCACAGACCACCATGCTGAGAGGCCAGCGTTTGCAGCGCGATCAGCGTCACCTGCTTGTCGCCATTCAGGCTGGCGCTGTTAGTGAAGCCACCAAAAACCTTGTCCTGCCATTTGCGGGTAAACCAGGCTTTTGAACTGGCATCGGCGAATTTTTTGAACTGCCAGGACGGGCCCCCCATATAGGTCGGCGAACCAAAGATAATGGCATCCGCCTCATCCAGTTTTTGCCAGGCTTCATCGCTGATATTGCCTTCCTGATCGATAGCGATCAGTTCAGCTTCGGCACCTTGTGCAACCACGTTTGCCAAACGTTCGGTGTGGCCGTAGCCGGAGTGAAAAATTACCACTGTCTTCGCCATTAGAAACTCCCTGATTGTTACATAAGGGTGCCGATGGCACCCGGGGATACTCTGATCCAATCTAATCAACTGTCTCCGGGGTGAATACCAAATTTATCTGACAGAGTTATTCAAAAAAACCGGATGCTTATCAGCTCGCTCCTGGCCGTTAACCCTGCTGCCGGGCGAAATCAATAAACGCGCGCAGCGGCCGCGGCATTTGCCGATTAGCGGGATAATAAAGGTAAAATCCGGGAAAAGGCGGCGTCCAGGCCGTGAGCAACGAAAGCAACCGGCCGTCCCTCAGGGCCTCAGCCACCTGGCTCTCGAACAAGTAGGCAATCCCCAGCCCATCCATAGCAGCACGCACCAGAACCTGCGGTTCATCCACGATTAAGGGCCCCTCCACTGCAATCTCCAGCTTTTCGCCACCGCGCTCGAACTCCCAGCGATAGAGACTGCCGTTGGTCGGCCAGCGAGTATTTAGGCAACGATGCTGCCGTAGCGCCTCCGGCGTCTGTGGTACGCCGTAACGAGCCAGGTATGTCGGCGAGGCGACCACGCACATGCGTTGCTCGCCTCCCAGCGCAACCGCCACCATGTCTTTTTCCAGCCGCTCATGCAGACGTACGCCCGCGTCGAAACCGGCGGCAACAATATCCACCAGCCGATCGTCCACGCTTAGATCCACCACAATATCGGGATAATGTGCATTGAACGGCGCTAACAACGGGGCCAGATAATAAATCGCCGCCAAACCGGACGCGTTAAGGCGTAGCGTGCCCGCCGGTTGTAAACGCAGCGCAGCCGTCTGGGTGACGGCGGCCTCAATCTCCGCCAATGCTGGCGAAAGGCGCGCTAACAGCTGCTCCCCCGCTTGGGTGAGGGCCACGCTGCGAGTGGTGCGATTCAACAGCCGAACACCAAGCCGGGTCTCCAGATTACGCTGAGTCTGGCTGAGTGCGGAAGCGGACATACCCAGTTGCGCTGCGGCGCGGGCAAAACCGCCATGTTCCACAATGGCAGCAAAAGCGCGCAGCTCTGCAAAGTCACTTCCTCTCATTATGCCTCCTGCGCTTAATAATTCATGAAGATTATAGCGTATTCAGTCAGAGTATTGCGGGGCCTATTCTGGGGAAAAACCACAGAGGAATGTACGATGCATACATCACTGGCCCTAAACCACTACCGTCTACTGGGCCGTTCCGGCCTGCGCGTCTCGCCGCTGGCACTCGGCACCATGACCTTCGGCACCGACTGGGGCTGGGGGGCGGAACAGGCGGAGGCCCGCCGTTTGTTTGACGTTTACGTCGAGCGCGGCGGCAATTTCATCGATACCGCCAACCGCTACACCGAAGGCAGCGCCGAGCGTTTTGTCGGGGAGTTCGCCGCCGGACGCCGCGATCGGTTGGTAATCGCCACTAAATACACGCTGCCCATGCAACCTGATAATCCCAACTCCGGCGGCAACCATCGCAAGAGCATGGTGCGCTCAGTGGAAGACAGCCTGCAGCGCCTGAATACCGATTATATTGACCTGCTGTATCTGCACGCCTGGGACTTCACTACTCCGGTAGAAGAGAGCATGCGCGCCATGGATGACCTGGTGCGCGCCGGCAAGGTGCTGTACCTGGCCGTTTCGGATCTGCCCGCCTGGCAGGCCGCCAGAATGCAAACCCTGGCAGAGTTGCGCGGCTGGTCACCGCTGATTGGCCTGCAGATCGAATACAGCCTGCTGGAACGCACCGTAGAGCGTGAGCTGATCCCGATGGCACAGGAAATGGGCCTCGGTGTGATCCCTTGGTCACCGCTGTCCGGCGGTATCTTGAGCGGCAAATACAGCCGACGTGATTTGCAGCCCATGGGGGAAGAGAACGGGACAAGGCGCGCAATGGTACGCAATAAGGGCATGCTGACCGAACGCAATCTTGTGATTGCCGAACAGGTACAGGCGCTGGCCGACGAATCCGGCTTCAGCGCTTCGCAAGTGGCCCTGGCCTGGACGCTGCGTAACCCGGCGGTGACCGCCCCCATTATTGGCGCACGTACGCTGGCGCAATTGGAAGATAATCTGGGGGCATTAGACGTCCGGCTCACAGAAGAGCAATGGCAACGGCTGGAAACTGCCAGTGCCATCGAGCTCGGTTTCCCCCATGATTTTCTGGCGTTGCAGGCCACGCGCGACATTATGTTTGGCGGGCAAATGATTGAGCGCAGGTAAAAAAAATCCCGCACAAGGCGGGATAAACTTAACAGGGATGGGGTAATACACTACAGGGAATGGATAACACACAACATCATCGGGTAGCTGTTAAATTACCAGCCACAATGTATAGAACTGTCATGCCTGCGTAAGGTTGCTCCGACAGATGTAACCTCGGATGGAAATGTGACATTTTTACTGCGGCGCCGCTTGTTCATCGGCGCCAAAGTCCCGGCACCGCCCTCGCAGAAATGATTAATAAACAATCAATAAAGGGCTATTAACCCCGAGCAATGCTAAACTGAGGCTCCTTACATCTACCCGGTGAAAGATATGTCTATCTTTGATGCCCTTAAGATGTTCAGCGACTCATCAGTAAAAGTGACCTGCCCGAAATGCGCTCACGTATCTGAACAAAACAGTCGCAAAATGCGTAAAAACATCACCATGATCTGCCCTAAATGCGGGCACTATTTCCTTCCTGACGAAAAATAGCCCCCTCTCATTGGCGATACTGTATACCGTAAGCAGCCGGCGCTATCGCGGCGGCACAAAGCGGTCTGGATGGGATGACGGCTGTTAACGGATTTCAATGCTGATATCGGGGTAGGCCTTCTCACCGTCGCTGAGATAATGGCCCAACGACCGATAGGCCAATACATAAAGCGCTGTAGCTGCGCACAGGCAAAATAGCGTTACCAGCAAGAATTTTGATTTACGCACGGTGAGATCCTAATGGGCATTTGGCTTTATTTTAACGCCGCAGCATAAACAAAAGCTCAATTGTTCACCGATCTGATCGCACATAAACAAAGCCCCAGCGCAGAGCCGGGGCTTCAATATCGAATTATTCAGATAAACGAATCAACCCGGTCCCCTCTTTCCCTCCACGGTGGAATAGCAAGACAGTTGAGCAATGCCGTTCGCCAATCGTGGAGGCCGTATTCAGTGTTTATCCTGCAAGCGAGCCAACAGCAGTTCTCGCCGCCTCCCGCTGAAATACTTCAGCGTCAGCGCCAGGCAAACCAACCAGGCAGGGATCAGCAACAGGCTAAAAATGGCCGCGGCGGGATACTGGTAACGCAGCAGTTCCGCACCGGCGAGCACGCCGAATATAGCGCCAAAACGCCCTACTCCATACATGCTGCCCACCCCGGTGGCGCGGCAGCTGGTGGGATAATAGGAAGCAGACAGTGACGCCAGCGCAGATTGCCCGCCACCGGAAGCAAATCCCATAAAGAACACCAGTGAGCCCAACAGCAGTGTATGAGTGACGTTACCAACCGCCAGGCCCACGCCATAGGCCAATAGCCCGGCGACCAGATAGGTCAGCGCCAGGACCTTATTGGGTTCACGGCGATCCATCACCCACCCGATCAGTATGGATCCCACACCACCGCCTAACGGGAACAGCGCACTGATATGGGAAAATTGCAGTACCGACAGCCCCGCCTCTTTTAGCAACAGCGGCATCCAGCTAACAATCATATAAAACACCAGCATGCTCATAAAACAGCTCAGCCACAGCAACCCTGTGACGGTGCGATGCGGCGAAGTCAGAATGGCACGGATAGCGGAATGTCCGTCGGCTATTTTTTCCGCAATGACGAAGTGCTCAGCCCGCTCGGCCCCTTCCTTCTTTATGCGCTGTAAAACGGCGCGAATACGGGCGCTGGGATAGCGCTTAAGCACCATATAACGCACCGATTCGGGCAATAACCAAGGTAAGGCTACGCACAGCAGGATAGGCACCACGCCCCCCACCACCAACACTGAACGCCAGCCAAATGAAGGGATAAGGTAACCGGCCAGCAGGCCACCGACGGCCGCACCCAGCGGGAAGCCACACAGCATGGCGCTGACAATCATGGTTCGTCGCTTACTGGGGCAGTATTCGGACAGCAGCGTGATGCTATTGGGCATCGCAGCCCCTAACCCTAATCCGGTAATAAAACGCAGCAGGGTCAATGATCCTATCGAAGTTGACCAGGCGGTTGCCAGACTGAACACCCCAAACAACAATACGGAATAGATCACCGCCGGTTTGCGGCCCACCCTGTCCGCCAGCGGCCCGGACAGCAGCGAACCAAACGCCAGGCCAAACAACGCCGCGCTCATGGCGGGCCCCAGTTCGGCTTTCTGCACTCCCCATTCGTCCAGCAGTGAAGGGGCCACGTAGGCAATCGCAGCCATATCGTAACCGTCCATGAAAATCACCAAAAAACACAGCAGCAGCAGTAGCCATTGGAACGGGGAAAATGGCGATTGATCGATAAAGGCTTCAATATCCAGAGATGCACCATGAGACATGAGGTCAGGCTCCTGTCAGCGAAGAGGGGGGACTCTGCGTGCTGCCACGGGCTGGCGGCAGCCGGTGAGCGATTATAGTTTTATGCAGACATTGCTGATTTCAGAATAAAAGTCCAAAGAGTGACGCCCGCCCTCGCGCCCCATGCCGGACAGTTTGCTGCCGCCAAACGGGGTGCGCAGATCGCGGGCATACCAGCTGTTAACCCAGACGATGCCGGTATGAACACGCCGAGCCAGGCGATGCGCCCGCCCGACCTGACTGGTCCATAACGCGCAGGCCAGACCATATTGGCTGTCGTTGACCCGCGCCAGCACTTCCTCTTCGTTATCGAAAGGCGATATGTGACATACCGGTCCAAAAATCTCTTCGCGCACGCAGCGTGCATCGTCGCTAAGCCCGGTCCAAATGGTTGGTCGGATCCAGGAGCCGTTATCGCGCTCGTCACCGAATACCGGTACCTCACCGCCGGTGATCAGGGTGGCTCCTTCGCTACGCGCCAGCGCGAAATAGGAAAGCACTTTATCCCGGTGCTTTTGCGACACCAGCGGACCGAGATCCACGCCCTCCTCATCGGGATAACCTATTTTCAAGGCTTCGGCCCGTTCTTTTAATGCCGCGACGAAACGATCGAAGATCGGGCGCTCGACATAGACACGTTCAGAGCACAAACACACTTGCCCAGTGTTGAAAAATGAGGAGCGTGCTACGCCGGCGACCGCCGCCTCAAAGTCAGCATCGGCAAACACCACCGCGGCATTTTTCCCGCCCAATTCGAAAGAGACTTCTTTTACGCCATCCGCCACCGCTTTCATGATGGCGCTGCCCGTACGAGATTCGCCGGTAAAGGAAACGGCGGCAATCTCCGGCTGGCGGGTAAGATACTCGCCTGCGGAACCCGGTCCGAAACCGTGGATCAGATTAAATACCCCGGCAGGCAAACCGGCCTCATGCATCACTTGCGCCAGCAGCGTTGCCGAAGAGGGGGTTTCTTCCGACGGTTTGCACACCACGGTGTTACCCATGGCCAACGCTGGCCCGAGTTTCCAGGTCAGCAGCAGCAGCGGCAAATTCCAGGGAGAAATTACGGCCACCACCCCTAGCGGTTTGCGGACCGTATAGTTGAACAGCAGGCCACCATCGGCCTGTGGCGTTTCGCAGCATTCATTGACCGAGGTTGCAGCCAGATCGGCGAAGGTACGGAAGTTGGCAATGGCGCGGGGAACGTCCAGCGTACGCGCCAGACTCTCGGGGCGTCCAGTGTCCGCCACTTCTGCCGCGACAAATTCGTCAAAACGGGCTTCGATACCCTCGGCCACCCGGTGCAATAGCGCCACACGTTCCGGCACGCTCAGTTGCCCCCAGGGCCCGGAGAGTGCGGCATGGGCGGCTTTGACCGCTGCCGCTACCTGCGCTTCCCCCGCTTCGGCAACTCGCGAAACGAGGTGTCCATCAACGGGGCTGATATTGTCGAACTGCCGGATCCCATCGACAAACTGGCCGTCGATATACAAGGGTAAATCCGGCGCGGATTGATAAATTGCCACGGCACTGTTCCTCCTGAGTCACAAAACGGCACGAAGAAACCTGCCATTGGCGTCTGAAAACAACGCCGTTGGAAGGGAGCTTCGACCGGGTATCGTTACGCAGTGTAGGGAGCCGTAGAAATAAGGTGAAAATGAATAAAGCGGGCTTTGCTATGCCGTTTGGTTATAGCCAGGCAACGCATTGTCTTCCTGAACCGCCAATTTCAGGCATTCAATCAGTTGCCTGCTCGCCGGCGTCAAAGGCTTATCTTCACGGATGGAAAACCCGACCTCGGTGGAAGGGCCCACGTCGCCAAGCGGCAGTTGGAACAGCAGACCGGCCGCAATAAAGCGCCGCGCCGCGGCGGTCGGCATCAGGCCAAGGAATGAAGAATCCACCAGCAGGTTGACGTTGGTCAGCAGCGACAATGACTCCACGATATTTTCAGGGGCCGGCAGCCCGGACTCCTTGAAGAATTGATCGGCCACACGCCGGGCCGGCGAGTCGAGCGGCGGCAGGATCCACGGCCATGACGCAAGGTGTTGAAGGTTAAGATTGGCTTCTTGCACCAGCGGATGGCGGCTGCCGGCCACCACGCAAAGGCTGTTGCAATATAATGCCCGGTGACTCAGCGCCATGCGGGCGGTCAGAGGCGCATCGGGCTCGGGCAAACGCCCTACCACCACATCCAGCTCACCGGTCGCTAATGCAGGAAATAAGTAATCCTGCGGCCCTTCCCGTACGGTGACCAGAATTTTGGGTGCTCGCTCTTTCAGCAACAAGATGGCGCGCGGCAACAAACGGGCGCTGGCCGAGATCTGCGTTCCCACCACAACATGGCCGGTAACGCCGCCCTTGAAGGTGTTCAGCTCATCGGTCAGGTAGCGCAGCTCGGCAATCACCGATTTAACCCGCTCTCCCAGCAAGACACCACAGTCCGTTGGGGTTACGCCCCGATTATTACGGTCGAACAGGATGGTATCCAGCTGTTGTTCCAGTTCGCGGATCGCTTTGGTCACGGCGGGCTGGGTCAGATTCAGTTCCCGAGCCGCACGCGCAATCGACTGATTGCGTAATACCCGGTCAAAAATCAGCAGTGGACGCAGCTTGAGCCGGTTCAGGATCATATCGCTCACGTTAAAAGGGGAACGTTCATTCATTGCCGTTTACTCCCAAAAATCGTCTGGCCCAGGCACCAAGTCTGGCGACTATGGCATAACTTTAAGGAATAGCAAAAGCCACTTTATTCATTTTTCGCTTATTGGCCATCTGATTAGACTGCCCTGTATCCACTCTCGCCGGCTGGCTAAATCGTGTTCGCCAACGCTCTCTTACTTCAAGGGCATGACTCACGACAATACCCAGCCGCAGGGAAAACGGCCACGTTCACGCGTGGCGCATAACAGGAGAGTCATGTGTCAAATTCACTGAAGCCTGAACACCATGAAGCGGCCAAAATGCTCAGGCAGGCCGCCGAGAGTGGCCGCCCCTGCGCGCCGGTTCGCCACCTGGTGGGTTCACAGGATATCGATGCCGCCTATGCCGTACAGCGGGTCAATAACCAAGAGCGGATCCAAAAGGGATACCGGCCGGTGGGTAGCAAAATCGGGCTGACGTCGGCGGCGGTACAGCGCCAACTGGGGGTCAATCAACCGGATTTCGGCCAGCTGTTCGCCGACATGGCGCTGTGTGACGGTGAAGAGATTGCCGCCGGTCGGCTGATTCAGCCCAAGGTGGAAGCCGAGATCGCCTTGGTACTTGAACAGGATCTGCCCCATGAAAAAAACACGCTCGCCGACCTGATCCGCGCTACCGCCTATCTGCTGCCCGCTCTCGAAGTGGTTGATAGCCGCATCGCCGGCTGGGATATCTCGCTGGCGGACACCATTGCCGATAACGCCTCCTGCGGACTGTTCGTGCTGGGCAACCGCCCGGTGCTGTTGAAGGACGTCGATCTGCTGGGCTGCGGCATGGTGCTGGAGCGGGCTGGCGAACCGGTTTCGGTGGGTGCCGGAGCCGCCTGTCTGGGCAATCCGCTGCTTGCCGCCTTGTGGTTGGCGGACACGCTGGCGCAACGCGGCAACGCTTTGCGTGCCGGCGATATCATCCTCACTGGCGCATTGGGGCCGATGGTAGCGGCCTGCGCTGGGGATGTGTTTAGCGCCCGCATTGAGGGCCTCGGTCAGGTCAGCGGCCGCTTCGCCCCTGCCGCAGGAGGTGATCAATGAGCAACTCAGCGCAAATTGCCGCTGCAATCATCGGTTCGGGCAACATCGGCACCGATCTGATGATTAAGATCCTGCGCCACGGTCAGCACCTGCAAATGGCTGCGATGGTCGGAATCGATCCTGCCTCCGACGGCCTGGCCCGTGCGAATCGGCTGGGCGTGGCGACGACGTCTGAAGGCATTGATGGCCTGCTCGCGCTGCCCGATTTCAGCGAAATCAAAGTGGTTTTTGACGCCACTTCGGCCGGGGCGCACGCGCACCACAATAAGTTGTTGCAACAGTACGGTGTACGGGTAATCGACCTGACTCCGGCAGCCATCGGCCCCTACATAGTGCCGGTAGTCAACCTGGCAACTCAGGGCGACGCCCCCAATCTGAATATGGTCACCTGCGGCGGACAGGCCACCATTCCGATGGTGGCCGCCGTCGCCGGCGTCACCGATGTTTACTATGCCGAGATCGTCGCTTCGGTCTCCAGCCGTTCTGCCGGGCCCGGCACTCGCGCAAACATCGACGAATTTACCGAAACCACCGCGCTGGCACTGCAAAGCGTAGGCGGCGCAAGGCGTGGCAAGGCCATCATTATCCTCAACCCGGCCGAACCGCCCTTGATGATGCGCGATACCGTTTTCTGCCTGACGCCACCGAGCGATCGACAAGCAATCACCGAGGCGGTGGTTGCCATGGTCGCCAAAGTGCAAGAGTACGTTCCCGGCTATCGACTCAAGCAGGAAGTCCAGTTTGAAACCATCGCCCCGGCCGATGCGCACCTTTACCCGGATCTGGGGCCGCAGGGTGGCCTGAAAGTCTCCATCTTCCTGGAGGTCGAAGGGGCCGCTCACTATTTACCGGCCTACGCCGGCAACCTCGACATCATGACGTCAGCCGCACTGGCCTGCGGTGAGCATATCGCAAGGCGTTTGCTGCAAGGTCAGGGAGCATGAAGATGAAAAAACTCTATATCTCCGACGTCACTCTGCGTGACGGTTCCCACGCGGTACGCCACCGTTACTCGCTGCCACAGGTCAGACAAATCGCCACCGCGTTGGATCGCGCTGGGGTCGACTCGATCGAAGTGGCCCACGGTGATGGGCTATCCGGCTCCAGCTTCAACTACGGCTTCGGCGCGCACAGCGACGTCGAGTGGATTGCCGCTGCCGCAGAGTCGGTCAGCCATGCCCGGATCGCGACGCTGCTGTTGCCGGGTATCGGTACCGTTCACGATTTGCGCAATGCCTATGATGCAGGCGCGCGGGTAGTGCGCGTCGCCACTCACTGCATCGAAGCGGATATTTCGCGCCAACACATTAGCTATGCGCGTGAGCTGGGAATGGACACCGTCGGTTTTCTGATGATGTCCCACATGGCTGACCCCAAACATCTGGCACAGCAGGCGAAACTGATGGAGTCCTACGGGGCCACCTGCGTGTACGTGGTCGATTCTGGCGGTGCCATGCTGATGCAGGATATCCGCGATCGCTTCCGCGCTCTGCGCGAGGTGCTCGATGAAAACACGGAAATCGGCATGCACGCTCACCATAATTTAGCGCTTGGGGTCGCCAACTCGATTGTCGCAGTGGAGGAAGGCTGTCAGCGGGTCGACGCTTCACTGGCCGGTCAGGGCGCCGGTGCCGGCAATGCGCCGCTTGAGGTCTTTATCGCCACCGCCGAACGTTTGGGCTGGAACCACGGTTGCGACCTGCTGCAACTGATGGACGCGGCAGACGATCTGGTGCGTCCATTGCAGGATCGTCCGGTACGCGTCGATCGAGAGAGCCTGTCGCTGGGGTATGCCGGCGTCTACTCCAGTTTCCTGCGCCATGCCGAAAAGGCGGCGGAACAGTATCAACTTAAAACCGCCGATATCTTATTGGAGGTCGGCCGTCGGCGTATGGTCGGCGGCCAGGAAGATATGATCGTTGACGTCGCCCTGGATTTGCTGGCCCAGCGAAACAGGCTTCAGGAGAACATTGCATGAGCAAAATCATGGATCTTACCGCACTGGCCACTCAGCTAGACCAGGCCACACTCAGCCAGCAAGCCACCGCACAGTTAACCGGACAGCTGGCTCTGGATCTTCCCACGGCCTATCGGATTCAGGCTGAAGGGATCCGGCTGCGCGAGCAGCGTGGAGAGCGTCGCGTCGGCCTGAAGCTGGGTTTCACCAGCCGCGCCAAAATGCAGCAAATGGGCGTTGACCATCTTATTTGGGGAGAACTGACCGATGCCATGCAGATTGAAGAAGGAGGAACACTGGATCTGCGCGAGTTGATCCACCCGCGCGTGGAACCTGAACTCTGTTTTATCACCGGCAAAGAGATCAATGGCCCGCTGTCCCTGGCCGAAGCCGGCCGGGTGCTTGAAGGGGTATGCCCTGCGCTGGAGATTATCGATTCCCGTTACCGCGATTTCCGCTTCACCCTTGAGGACGTGATTGCCGACAACTGCTCATCCGCCAAATTCATCGTGGGGGCCTTGCAGAACCCGCAGCGCGCCATCGATAACCTTGGTGTGGTGATGAACTTTCATGGGCGTCCGGTGCAGGTTGGCAGCACCGCAGCTATTCTTGGGCATCCATTGCGTGCACTGGTACAGATCGCCAGCCTGCTGCATCAACAAGAACGCGTACTGCCTGCCGGTTCGGTGATCCTCGCTGGCGCGGCAACCGCAGCAGAAACTTTACGCCCCGGGCTACATGTCAGCGTCGATATTTCCGGTTTTGGGCGAACGGCATTTCATACCGAGGGCCAGCTATGACTAACCAGGCTGTGGTTGTTAAGGGAAAAGCCGCCCCGCGCGGACGTTTTCCACACGTGAAACGGGCCGGCGACTTTCTGTTTGTCTCCGGCACCAGTGCCAGATTGCCGGACAACAGTATTGCCGGGGCCGAAGCCGATGCCATGGGGGCAACCCGCCTGGCTATCGACGTTCAGACTCGCGCGGTGCTCGATAATATTCGCGACATCCTGCGCAGTGTCGGAGCCGACCTGAATGATGTTGTCGAGATCAGCGCTTTTCTCGTCAATATGAACGATTTTGCTGGCTATAACGCGGTGTATGCCGACTATTTTGACTACGACGGTCCGACCCGCACCACCGTGGCGGTGCATCAACTGCCCCACCCGCACTTGTTAATTGAAATCAAGGCCATCGCCTATAAGCCCCAAAAATAACCTGTGCATATCCTCTGCCCTACGAATCGGAGAATAACAATGTCTAACTTCAAATATGGATTTCCGCTCAACTTCAATACTTGGCTAGACAGTAACGCGCATCGGCTCAAGCCCCCGGTCAATAATCAACAGATCTGGCAGGACAGCGATTACATGGTTACCGTCGTCGGCGGGCCGAACCAGCGCACCGATTTTCACGATAACCCGGTAGAGGAGTTCTTCTACCAGTTTAAAGGGAATGCCTATCTGAACATCTGGGATGACGGCCGTTACGACCGCATCGACCTGCGTGAAGGGGACATTTTCCTGATGGCACCCCATGTGCTTCATTCTCCTCAACGCCCGGAAGAGGGCAGCCTTTGCCTGGTGCTGGAACGGATGCGCCCGGAAAATGAGCCGGACGCCATACAGTGGTCATGCGCGGCCTGCGGCAACCTGATCAAAAGATATGAAATGAACCTCAAGAGCATCGTGGCGGATCTCCCTCCGGTTTATGAACAATTTTATGCAACCAGCGATGAAGAACGCCGCTGCAGCCAGTGCGGCGAGATCCACCCAAGCCGCGATGCACAAACCTGGCATCGCACACTGAAGGCAACAGAAACCCGATGAAAATAGATATCCACTCGCATTTTTTCCCTAAAATCAGCCAACAAGAGGCTGCCAGGCTGGATGTTGAGCGGGCTCCCTGGTTGGCAACCCACGGGCGCGAAGGCCAGATCATGCTCAATGATAAGCCTTTCCGGCCGGTCTATGACGCCCTGTGGGATGCCGAACGCCGCCTGGAACAGCTGGATGAACAGCAGATCGATATTCAGATCATGTGCGCCACGCCGGTCATGTTTGCCTATGACGTCGCTCTCGATCGCGCCCTGCCCTGGGTCCAATTGATGAACGATCGGGCGCTGGAGATGGCGTCTGCCAATCCGCGACGGCTGAAGGTGCTGGCGCAGGTTCCCCTGCAGGACAGCGAGGCCGCCTGCCGCGAAGCCAGCCGGGCAAAAGAGTGTGGTCATATTGGCGTGCAAATAGGTAATCACGTAGGGGCAAAGGATCTGGATCATGAATCGCTGATCGTCTTTCTGACCCACTGCGCCCACGAGGGTATCCCGGTGCTGGTACATCCCTGGGATATGATGGGCGGCGCGGAGCGTATGAAGAAATGGATGCTGCCCTGGCTGGTGGCAATGCCGGCGGAAACGCAATTGGCGATCCTCTCTTTGATCCTCTCAGGCGCCTTCGAACGCTTGCCGCGCAGCCTGAAACTCTGCTTTGCCCACGGGGGCGGCAGCTTTGCTTACCTGATGGGGAGGGTCGATAACGCCTGGGAGCAGCGCGATATCGTGCGAGAAGATTGCCCGCATAAACCGTCAAGCTATCTGGATCGCTTCTCCGTCGACTCCGCGGTGTTCGATCCACGGGCGCTAGAGCTTCTGGTGGATACCCTGGGTGCGGAACGGGTCATGCTGGGCTCCGATGCTCCCTTCCCGCTGGGGGAACAACAGATTGGCCATTTGGTCAGCAGCTCTGCCTTGCCGGAGAAAAGTAAGCGTCAGATTTTGGGTGAGAACGCGCAGTCGTTTTTCTGTTTGCCGAACCGGTAACCGCCGCATTTCGGGAACGAGATGGCTCGTTCCCGAGCTAAATACCGGCAACGGCAGCGGCGTTATTGCTTCAGCATGTAGATAAACGAATCGACGACGTCGCCACTTGCCGTAGTCACACTGACGGCCACCCGCTCATACCCTTCTCCCTCAAATTCATCGAGAGTTTGCCAGTGGGCGGCAAGATTGTCGGAACGAAACAGAAAACCCTGAACCCGGCTGCCGCTGTTATCCAGCACGATGCCCGGATAGCCCATATCGGCGCCCCACCCTGCATTCAGCAGCGTTCCCCCCACACTGCCCTCTTCCCAACTTCCGCCGATGCTTTCCATGATGTGCGCGTTTGGCCGCCCTGGCCCTAACGTCCCGTAAACAAACAAACTCAACATGTTATGTCCTGCATTCTGATGATTTGCTACAGAAACTAGCACAGCGTCGGCAGCCAACATAGTCGTTAGCCGGGTAATTAAATGGATTTTCGAGCCAGGGACTGGAGGACAGCGTTGCAGGCGGTTCAATGGCTGCTTGCACGCTTAAGTGCAGCCATCATTCACTGCTTACCCGACAGGATCGCCGGTTTTGTTTTTCGCACCGTTAATGATGAATACTGCTTTCCTGTGAAAATGTTTCCTTCAATAAATCAATAAAGGCTCTTAATCTTCCGGTGACATAGCGCCTACTCGGATAAAGGCACCATAAAATCAGCTCTGGCTGTTCACTTACCCCCAGGTGAAGCAACCTGCCGGCTTTGATGTCATCGGCGACCAAAGCTTCCGGTAGCAGTGCGGAACCGACTCCCGCAATGAGGGTGGAACGGGTGATAAACGGAGAGGAGATATATAACTCCGTGTTCACATTGAAATGTCGTGGTTCCCCCTCCAAAACGGTACTAATTTGATTCGGTTTCCAGTGCGTTCCAATACTGATGAAAGGAAGTTCCGTGAGCGGGTCTCCCAAAGCCAGTTGTTCCCTGTATTGCGGTGACGCAACAAATATTAATGTCTCTTTGAATATTTTTATACCTATCATCTCTTCATCCGCCATCGGATTTACACGAATAACGGCATCGAAACCTTCTCGAATAGGATCAACCAATCTGCTGTCAGCAATAAGTTCAAGTTCGACCAATGGGTAAAGCGCTCTGTAACGAGCAGCCAGTTTACCCAAGGTATCAAATGCAATAACGGGAGGAACGCTAATCCGTAATTTTCCTGAGGGGCTACCGGTCTGTTCCATCATGTCAGTTTTGATGTCGTTGAGCTCGTTAACCAAAGGCTTTATCCGCTCGAATAGCAGGGTTCCTTCGGCGGTCAAGGTGAAACCGGTATTCGTGCGTTCAAACAAGCGCGTTTGCAGTTCATCTTCCAACTGACGGATCCGTCGTGAAATAGAGGCTTTAGGCGTCATCGTTGCGCGACTTGCCGCGCTGAAGCTGCCGTGTGTAATCACACTTATGAAGTCCTGCAATGCATTCATATTCATGAGCTGTCTCATTTTTGGTCCGCGGCGTCCATAATTTAGCATCTTATTAATTATTATTGGTACGGATATAGTGAAAAAATAGCTTAGGAGATCAACATGAATCAGCAATTAGCAGCAGTTATGTATAGTTATGGCGCTGAGGGCACGATCAAAATTCAGCCCATCAACAGGCCCCAGGTCTCACCGGGCAAGGTCATTGTGGAGATCGCCGCCGCAGGGGTTAATCCATTAGACTGGAAACTGCGTGATGGCCTGCTTAAGCATATATTCCCATTAACTTTTCCCTGTATTTTGGGTGGCGAGTTCGCAGGAAAGATTGTTGAAGTGGGGGCTGGCGTCACCACCTTCAACGTCGGCGATCGCGTGATAGGGAAGCCTGTGAACCGCGGGGCATTTGCCGAAACGATAGAAATTGAGCCGGAACTGTTAATCCCCATCCCCGATGATCTGGACGAAACCGTCGCAGCAACCCTGCCGGTTGCCGGCTCGACGGCGTGGACGGGGTTATTTGATATCGGGGAATTAACGGCTGGGCAAACCGTTTTGATCCAGGGCGCGGCTGGTGGAGTGGGCTCTTTGGCTGTTCCTTTGGCTCATCGCGCAGGGGCAAAGGTCATCGCTACGGCTTCGCAAAAAAACAGAGATTACGTCAAGTCATTAGGTGCCACAGATGTCGTTGACTATAACGACGCTCATGCCTTATCGATGATAAAGGGAGTTGACCTCGTTCTTGACTTGGTCGGTGGACGCTCCCTGGAAGCACTCTGGAACACTCTGGCGCCAAACGGCCGAATTGTAAGTTCAGTTGCCGTTGATATCGCAGAAAAAACACCTGACAGCCAACCAGGAAAAGGGACATTTTTTCAAATGAAATTTGACCCTGCCAAATTGAATTCTATAGCGAAAGAGATTGCCAAAGGTGAGATTCCCTTCACGCCTCCGCGAGTATTTTATTTAAAGGATACTTCGTTAGCGCTGGACTCCGTCAAGAGCGGAGGATACCGGGGGAAAACTGTGATACGCATGAAATAATGGAACAGGCATAAAATTACACTTATTTTTGTGTCAAAAATTCCAGTCATAAATTCGTATTAGTTTACGTGTTTTATATAAAGGGGAACAAAATGGCGCGGGTTATCCAGTTTGATCGTGTCGGTGAACCAGATGTATTAAAAATTGTGGACGTGGATCTCCCTGCCTTAGCCGCCGATGAGGTCAGTATTAAGGTGAAAGCTCTCGGTTTAAATCGGGCGGAGGCGCTACTGCGTCGCGGTAAGTATGCATTTCCTCCGGTATTTCCGCAGCGAATGGGGTATGAAGCGGCCGGGATTATCGACGCCGTTGGTGCACAAGTGCAAGGCCTTATCCCTGGCGACGCGGTGAGTGTTATCCCTTCACTGGCTATGGATCGGTGGCCCACCTATGGTGAAACTATTCACTACCCAGCCCGTTACGTGGTTAAGCATCCGGAAAATTTATCCTGGGAGCAAGCGGCCTCGGCGTGGATGCAGTACATCACGGCATATGGGGCACTGGTTGACGTTGCAGAAGTGACCTCTGACGACTATGTCATGGTCACTGCCGCTTCCAGTAGCGTTGGTATCGCCGCGATTCAAATTGCCAACATGCTTGGCGCTCGGGTGATAGCAACCTCAAGAACCGAATCCAAACGCCAGGCGTTACTCGATATCGGTGCATCATGGGTTGTCACTTCTCAGGGTGAGAAAAGCGTAGCTGAAGTTAAAGAAATCACTGGCGATAGGCCGCCGCGAGTTATCTTCGATTGTATTGGGGGGGAAGGTGTGCCCACGCTATGCGAGATCTTGGCGCCCGGAGGCACGCTGATAGAGTACGGTAATCTGAGCGGTGAAAACACCCCTTTCCCGGCAAGTTTGGCGATCCCGAAAGGCCTGACAATCAGGGGATTTGCTTACAGCGAAATTGTAGGAAATGCGGCGCGCCTCGCCAACGCTAAAACCTTTATTTTGGCGGCGCTTAGTCGTGGCGAATTAAAGCCGGTTATAGCGAAATCCTTTGTGTTTGATCAGATAGTTGCGGCACATCAATATCTAGAAGCGAACGCCCAGCTAGGCAAAATTGTTGTCACCGTTTAAGCGAAGATGAAGGCCCTGGCCCTTGTCATCAGGAGCAAATAATGCAAACAGAAAAAGATGTCATCGCCGTTATTACAGGATCAAGCAAAGGAATAGGTAAGGGAATAGCAAAGGAACTGGGACGACAAGGTGCGATTGTCTATGTTACGGGTCGTGACCAGGAGTCAGTCGAAAAGGTGGTCAGTGAAATAACCCACGCGGGGGGGCAAGGAGTAGCGGTTGTTTGCGATATGTCTGACGATGCACAGATAGCACGCCTATTTAAACAGGTGGAGCAGAAGCACGGTTATCTCAATATCCTCGTCAATAATGCCACCACGCTTAACAGCCAAATGGGAGTGAAACCCTTTTGGGAAGCCACCATCCATCTTGCCGATATACTGGATGTTGGCTTACGTTCTCATCATGTTGCGACTTGGCATGCGGCGCGCTTGTTGCTTGCCGGTGGGCGCGGGTTAATCGTCAACGTATCTTTCTATGCCGATGCGAAGGTGCATGATCCAGCCTATTACGCTTCAAAGGCTGGCCTGGATAAATTGGCCGCTTCCTACGCCGGGCACTTCGCCCCCTTTAACGTTTCCGCCGTATCCCTATGGCCAGGTTTCGTAGCCACAGAGACGATGGTTGAGCTTGCCAACTCAGACCCGAAAACGCGCGCTCTCCGTGACACATTGGGATTTGAGAGCCCTGAGTTTTGTGGACGCGTGGTATGGGCGCTATTTAGCGACCCTAACTTAAAGACCTTATCCGGCAGTACATTACTGACGGCTGAAGTGGGTGAGCATTATAATATAATCGATAACAATGGGCATATACCCAAATCCTTACGTCAATTATATGGTAACCCTCCCGCCGAGCACGATATCATGAATAAACAGGCGGGCACTGAGAATAAGAAGATGTGAGCGTAATGTGGGGGGATAATAACGTCGTTAGTTTGCTGTTTAAGCACTCTTTACTTTTATTCAGGCCACAACCATTACTCCCCCAGCCCAGGGTTTAGCCATCACCATCAGCGAGCCATTGAATACGCGGCCCGGTGTGTAATTACAAACCGGTCGTTAATTTTCAACTTCTATATTATTTAATATTTTGAGGAAGCGTTAATGTCTATAAAAGGCAAAATTGACAATATCATCGACAACAAATTATTCTTCGGTTTAGTGTCAGTTTTAATGAGAGTACTTCTTTCATCTGTATTCATTATTGCTGGAATAGGTAAACTTTCGGCTTATAACGCGACAGCTGAGTATATGGCGTCGATGGGCGTACCAGCAATATTATTGCCTTTGGTGATATTAACCGAGCTAGGCGGCGGTGTGGCTCTTTTACTGGGCTTTCAGACGAGGATTGTCGCCATTCTGTTCTTTGGATTCTGTATCATCTCAGGACTGATTTTTCACAGTGGTCCCGACCTACAAAGTCAGTTGATGCTGATGAAAAACATCACGATGTCCGGTGGTTTTATCGCCCTGTTTCTCTTAGGGGCTAGCGGGTTTAGTCTGGATAATAGAAACAACCCTTAGTCAGTATTCTCCGGCAAACCGCAGGCAAGCGTCTGAATGCACTAACACATCATGAGCCGCTCAGGGCGGCCATTATAGATTCTTTTTCTGTGGATCGTATTGGCTAGCGCTCGTGCGAGAAATCTAGGGGCTGAACACTTGCAGCAAGGTTCATGCTGCCAAGGCTGGTGCTCAGAGGGTAGCAAATCTGGCCGCGCGATAGTTGTCGCTCTCAACGACACCTATCGCGCAATTCTGCGGCGACAGGTTGGCAATCATCATATATGGTTATTTGTACATAAAGCTCCGGTGAAAAATACAGCAACGTATTACGCCGTTCCGTTCGTAACCGACCACTAACCACCACTGAACAACGGCTCAACTATCGCTGAAGAATTATCGTTGCCCCCAATCACGCACCTTGTTCGTAGGAATCTGGCCGATATATGGAGTAAGCTGATGGCCTTAAATAAACTGCAGTGGCGGATATGGCCATTTCATGGCTTTCATCCTTTTCTTTTTTTCCATGAATTGCTCCCATTTAAAAACCCGCCGTAGCGGGTTCTGTTATTTATTATGGTTGGCTTCTGCCATTTTCTGATAAATCGGCTCGGATCCTATTGATAGCCTTATACTCACCTCTAAGTAGTCCAATGTGCCACACGCTCAAGAAAGTATTCATGCAGATCTCTAGGCTGCTCTCTCCACCTAATAGCTATTGACCTGCTCCCCGTTGATTAATACACCGCGATGTTAGTAATGTCTTCATAATGACCCGCTCCCCGTATGTGATCCATTCATAATCAGGAATAACCGGCCTCATTCTGGCTGCATATTCTGGCAACCGGCAGATTTCTCGGCAAATTCAGAAGGTGTCATCCAGCCCAGGGCAGAATGGGGACGGCTCTGGTTATAGTTTATGCGCCAGCCCTCGATTTTGCACCGTGCATCCTCCACAGACATGAACCAGTTCTCGTTCAAAAATTCCTGCCGCAATCTGCCATTAAAGGACTCCACCGTAGCGTTGTCGGTCGGTGTTCCCGGGCGTGAGAAGTCGATCCTGATCCCTCTTTCATACACCCACTTGTCCAGCATTTTCCCTGCAAATTCAGAACCATTATCGGTTTTCAGCAACTGCGGTAAAGGACGCCTGAGCGCTATGCTGTTCAGCATCTCTGCCACTTCTGTCGAACGCAGATTCTGTCCCACACAGATCCCCAGGCATTCGCGGGTGTAAAGGTCGATAACCGTCAACAGGCGCAGTCGTCGCCCGTCAAACAACGCATCAGAAACAAAATCCATGCCCCAGACGTGGTTTGGATATAAGCCCTGAGGCTGCGGCTGCCGCCGCTGGGCAGATTTATTGCGACGTGGTCGTTTGAGGCGTAGCGAGAGCCCTTGCTCACAGTAGAGGCGGTAGATCCGTTTGTGATTGTCGCGCCAGCCCTCACGCCGTAGCATCACGTGTACCCGGCGATATCCGTAGTGAATTCGCGTTTCGGTGATCTCACGAATACGCAGGCGCAGTGCGCTGTCATCGGCAGCAACAGAACGATATCTAAACGAGCTGCGGCTGAGCCGTAGCGCAAAACAGATTTGTCTTTCGCTGGCACCGTATCGGGCCTGTAAATCCCTGACCCATTCGCGCAGGCGTGGCAGCGTCAGTTCTTTTTTGCGAGCACATCCTGCAGCATCGCCTTGTCGAGGCTCAGATCAGCAACCAGCTTCTTCAGCCTGAGATTTTCTTCTTCGAGCTGCCGCATGTGCTTCAGCTCTGAAGGGGAAATCCCGCCGTATTTTTTACGCCACGTGTAAAAGGTGGCATCAGAGATACCCAGTTTACGGCAGACTTCAGGCACCGATGTACCCAGCTCGGCCTGTTTCAGGGCAAAGACAATCTGTTCTTCGGTGAATCGTGACTTTTTCATCGGCACAACCTCCACTCAGGGGAGTGTTTATCATGCCGGAATTCTGTTTCTGAATGGAGCAGGATTTTGGGGTAGGGTCACAGAAACGCGGGTTAACGCTGACCGTTGAAAAACTGGATAGAGAGCATTGCCTCTGCGTTTGGGAGTCCAACAACGATATGGAATGGCTGTTCAGCTACACGCTGACCGGCGCAGGCCTGCAATGGAGGGGTAACGTTTACCTGCCAGATGACCTTAAGGCAGAGTTACCAGCGCTGATTACTACCGAGAAGAAGCTCCGCGAAATGGTCGAGTTCATCGGTACTAACCGTCACCTACTCAACTAATACCCACCGCGCCCTACGGGGCTCATGACCTTTAATCAAATCGTCTGGACTGGCGTGGTTGTCCTCTGCGTCGCGTTCTGGTCGGTAATTGGCATTCTCATCGCCGGGTAATACCGGCGTCTCACTTATCTGGTGGCGCATCATTCCGGTTCTAATTTTAACCCACACAGTATAAATCCCCGGTTCGGTGCGCCACCAGGTGCGTGAGTAATCACAAGCCTGCTCAGTAACACCTCCCTTGTCATCCTTTGCCCCGCTAGCCGGGGCTCTTTTTTACATCAATAAAGGCGCTGCCAACCGCTCCAGAGTGCTGGAAACGTAGGGAAACCGAGCGCGCGCATCAACTCAGGCAGTGCCTTTACCCATGTAAATTTCATTGAGAGGACATGTTATGCAAACCACCACACAATGCTGTGAGCACTGCGGTAAGACACGCGACGTAGAGAAGAAAGGCGTAAGCATTCAACGCTACGAAGATGGCAGATATAAGACCGTGAGAATCCTCGTCTGCGCCGACACTTGCTCCAGCTTCTATGTCACCCGCAACAACATTAAAACCCTGCAGCGCCGCCTGCACACAATGCAGCGGAGGCCAGCATGGTAACGCTCAACGCTCGCATACAGCATAAGTACGACCTCACCGGTGGCGATTTTTCCCCTAAACGCCACCACGGCAAGCACCTCTTCTATCTGCTTATTTTTACCCTGTGCCTGCTCACTGCTGGCGCTGTTTGGAGTTAATCATGGAAAAGAAACCTCTCCCGCCGAGCCTGTGCGAACCGCGTTACCACATTGGCACCATCGTGAATTACTCAGATCACCGGGGTAAGGATGTTCAGGGCCAGATAGTCAGCGCCTGCGCACGTTGGACAGGATTTAAAGACGGTTCGGCGTATGTTCTGACATATGCCATTACCCACCCTTCAACTAGCCGCCTGCAGCACCACAGCGAAAGCACAATTCACGGAGAGGTTGAATAACCGATGGCTAACTCATTTAAGCAGATGGCAAAAGACAGCACGATAAAACGTCCTAAGTTAGGCCTGTTTTTTGTACTGGCTACTATCCATTGAGCGTAACGCGCGGTGTTTTCCCTGTCCCATTTTGAGGTTTGTTCGCCAGACGTAATCCTCACTCATGTTTACGTCTGTCGGATTTACCTGCTGCTTCATTGCTTCAATAGAGACGCTGGCCTCTAAGATCTAAACTTCCTATATTCAGTTAGCCCAACGCCGGTTATGCGTTTAAAGTACCTTCCTAAATAGGATGCGTCCGAAAATTCAAAATAATATGCAATTTTCTGGATTGATTCATTCGACTGAGACAGTTTTTTTTTAATTTCCAAAACCATCTGCCTATCAATCAGAGTTTTAGGCGAGTCATTAAAAAACCTCCTGGTCAATTGCGATAAGTAATATGGCGTGATATGTAACAGGTCAGCATAAAACGCCACTTCTCGCTGCTGCTTACAGTGAACAGAGATCAGCTCCCAAAACTCCCAGCATATTGACTCTTGCCTGCTGTAATCATTTTTAGTGCTCGCACTCATATGCATAGTGCTCTGAGAGATCCATAAGAAAAAATTCTGAAAATGATTCACAATAATTTTTCGAGTATATTGTAATTCTTTCCTTGCAATTATAGATAGCAATCCCTCCCACGCATTCATAAAATCCATGAAATGCCTATCAGATTTGAAATGTGGGAATCTATTCAAGTATAAAAATAAACTATTAGGAAGTTCATACGCAACTTCAGCGGCTATTGATCGATTCATTAAATAGTAAGAGCACAAAAAATCGTCTGATTTACTATTTATGACTGCAATAGAATCTTCCGACAAAACCAAGAAATCATTCTTCCCGATTGGATATGACTGAAGATTTACATCCACATCCGCGCAGCCTTGCTGGCAGATCAGTAGTACAACATAGGCCAGCGGCAGGGGGGAGCCCACAAGCCCGTCGAGCCGACCGCAACCCATAACAAAATCCCCTGTATCGCCACGAAGGGTGTGAAGTTCAGTTTCCATTTGCACCATAAAATAGTCGCTTTATCGCCAAAAAATTGAGTTTTGTTTTCATAATTACATTTTTCACTCAGGTTCTTACATTGTCAAGCCGCCTGTGTGCGCTTACTCTGTGGCTTCGATGTAGACTAACGAGGGGATAAACATGTTAAGTACCGAACGCCTTATTCTACGGCCCTGGAAGGCCAGTGACGCTCCAAGCCTGTATCAGTATGCGAGAGACGAACGAGTCGGCTCCATGGCAGGTTGGCCGGCGCATACAAGCATTGAGAATAGCCTGGAAATAATCGAGAACGTCTTCTCGCATCCCGAGGTCTATGCTGTGGCTATGCGGACAGACAACATCGCGATAGGGTTGGTTGGACTGCTTTTCGGAAAACATAGCAATTTTGATATCGCCGACAATGAAGCGGAGATTGCTTATTGGATAGGCGTGCCTTTCTGGGGGCAAGGTCTAGTTCCCGAGGCTGTCAAAGAATTAATGCGCCACGCATTTGAGAGTCTGAATGTTGATACGTTGTGGTGTGGTTATTTTGCAGGCAATGAACAATCATTCAAGGCTCAGATCAAATGCGGCTTTAAACACCATCGCACGGAAAAAAATAAGTTCAATAAATTCTTGAACGATTATCGAACTGAACACATCAGTCGAATTACTAAGGATGAATGGCAAGCATTTCGCAATACTTGATCCAAAGACTACCTGAAGACCTTACCGTCTGACCTGATAGCCGTGTGAACTTACAACTGATTATAAAATTAACCACAGAATTAATACAAAGGAGTGCTATGAATATTACTTTGTCAAAAGTTACTAGAGACAATTATGAGGAAGTATGTGAGCTAGAAGTGGCCAAAGATCAGGAGGAATATGTTGCGGAGAATACGTGGTCCCTCGTTCAGGCGAGTTTCAATCCGAGCTACGAAACACGTGCAATCTGCCTAGAGGGTAAGCCTGTCGGTTTCTTCATGTGGGTACCTGAGCCTGACGGCGCACAATCGATATGGCGGTTCATGGTTGATCGGCAATACCAAAATAAGGGCATCGGCCGCAGGGCGCTAGAGATCGCGCTTGAAGAGATAAAAGCGGTCGGCCTTAAGAGGATATTGATTCTTTATGATCCAAAAAATGCCGTCGCGAGGGATTTTTACGCAAGCTTCGGCTTCATTGAAATCGGAATGGACGAAGACATCGACGAGATGTTGGCTGAGATCACAATCTAGGCCGCGTTGGAAGGGCTAACCTTTCCGGGCAGCACTGTAGGCATGCAGTAAAGAGTATTTCAGGTGATGTTATGTACATTTAGAGCATGCTGGTTCGGTGTCATCCGATAGTGTGGACGAAGGAGTGAAGGACATGGTGGATATTGAACAGCCGGTAATTCGTAGGGCCACGGTGCATGATGCACCGACAGTACTGGAGATCTTCGATGAAGTAATGGCCTGGTTTGTGCAGATGGGCAATGAAGGTCAATGGGGAAGCGAGCCATGGTCCGCATCGCCGCAGCGGATTCAAATATTGGAAGACGTCTGTGCCTTACCAGAGGCCTGGGTGGCGGAGGACGAGCGTGGTCACCTGTTAGGCATCTTGGTCTTGGGAGAGGCACAGCCCTACGTGTCTCCTGCAACGGAGCCGGAAATCTATGTGCGTGTGCTAGCCGCCTCGCGCGATGCCCGAGCGCGTGGGATAGGGCGGCGTTTGCTCGCTTTTGCAGATAGTCGCGCCCGGGCCGCAGGGGTACTGAGCCTGCGAGTAGACTGCTACGGTGGTGGATCCGGGGCACTGGTACGGTTTTATGAGTCTTGTGGGTATGTGCGCATTGCTGCCTTCGGTGTGGATGACTGGCCCTGCCAATTGCTGGGGCGCAGCCTCAAAGCTGCTGCCGAGAACTAGTTGATCTTGAAATAAGTCGTAGGAACATGCTGTTCCGCTACGTTGTGAGATGGATCCCGATGGGGACTGCCACGGCCGGCAAGATAACATTGCTGTTTGGAACGTTAAGTTTTGTCTACGGTGCTGCGGAGTTCCGGTCGGTGAAGAGAAGAGCTAAGGGGCCGAGTAGGAAATGACTAAAGTACGGGGTTGCATATTTTGCGGCGCACGGGCTGATCTGCTCTGTGACGGTGAGTTGGGGTATATGGGGGTGACGGATACGACAGGCAAAGAACCCCGCTTATGCATCGATATCCAGCAGCGTCTGAAGTGAGACGTTGAAATCTGCCAGGCCTGTGCCACACGTAAGGGGGTAATTCACTTCAAAATGGGGCGCTCCGGGTTCTGGGATTCAACAGACTATTGCCCTGTTTGTCTCCCGCATCACAAAGACGCAAGCACAGGCGAGCTACGCGGCGTTATCATGCCGGATGTGGTGGAGAGCTGTTTGATTGACTAGCCAGCGCTCTCAATTATACTGTACAGATAAACAGTATTTGCGGTGTGAGTTATGGCTTCAAAAGAACTCGGCTATCAAGTCGTCTATCGCGGCGAAACCCTCCCCCATTTCGTAGAGGGCGGCTGGGTGTTCTTCCAGCGCCTAAAAGAGTACGGCGGCGGCTACTGGCTCGGGCGAACCTATCACGATGTATTCATTCTGGAGTATGATCGACCAACTTCACTCTACGACGGGATATTGTTCATTTTCGAGATGAAGAGAGCAGAACATGGCTACACTGCATTCGATGATGACTTTACCCTTACATAGGATTTGGCTGTGCCATACAAGTTAGGCGACAGCTCGTCAGAAGAACGTTAGAAGGTTCACGTAGTTCCAGTAGTATACAAATGGCACATAAACATACCGGTGTAGGTAGAGGATCAACAGCCTAAATACTTACGCTAATGCTTCAGTGGGCGATTAACTCACTATCGTAGCATTTCTAAGCAATTGCCGTGCCCAGCTTTTATCCAACAGAGGAAGGTCGGTATAATGAAGATTATTTTTAGTGAAACCGGTATTGAAGAAGAACATGAGTTAGGTTTCGAACCGCGTGCAGGGCAAACAATAACTCTTATTCGCGATGGAACAAAGATCGATTACATCATTGATTCTGTGTCTGGGCCGATTTACGAAAACGTATGCCAACCAACCATGGTGAGGGTTCGCCTAGCTTGAGCGTCACCTAGTTCACTCCATAACCGCCTCATGGCGGTTTTTTATTGCCAAAAACTAGGAAACTACACATTGATCTTAATGCCAGACGATAACGAGATCCTCGAACGGCTCAGCGCTACCGGATCCACCCCTGATTCAGTTGCAAACCTTCTCCGCTGTGCTGGTTACAAAGGTATGACCGGCATAGCCATACGCAGACGGCTAATCAGGCTGGAAAAAGAAAAGGCTGTTGAGCGCGTTCGCCGCCCAGACATCAAAAAAATCTGCTGGGCACCAACTACCAAATAACGCTTCCCCACCGGACAAAATGAAACCTCGAATTCCACAACGAATCAGCATCAAAGCTGAGGGGGTTCTATGCGCCTATAAGGCTGGCAAAAAGACACCCGCACGAACATACCAGCATAACCACTTAACACTGCCAGTGGCCCGCTGCTGGCGTTTGCTTTCAAAAGACAACGGCCATTCATGGGTAGTTATGAGTCATGAACGGTACAACACACAGATAAGGATCGGAGCATGACCAATTATGAACTCCTGCAGTACCTGATTGCTGACGGTGGTTTTTACATCCGGGATGAGCACATAACCTTGCTCAGAAAAGCCTTCCCTAACGAAAACATCACGCCATCCAGAATATCGGCGTTGCGCTGCTCAATAACCCAGTCCAAGTACGTCACTGCTGAAATCGTCTATATCAGATCTAATATCCGCGCCTTGAAGGTTTTAGCCGTAGATCCTCAGTACCAAACCTATGCCAGGGCCAGGCCAAAAGAAAGCTTCCAGAAAATCACTGATAGCTATCTACGAAGCGAGCCGCCAGAAGTTGTCCGTCACATTCTTCTCGTCCAGCAATTCAACAAGTTACTCGCACCAGTAACCCACCAGCGCGCCTACTAATACCGGAGCATCATCATGAAATTTGGATATAAAAACTTAGCGCACCAGGCTGCTGAGGCGGAACGCCGTGCCCAATATTCCGACGCGGCCAGTATTTGGCTTAAAGCTTACGAGGTAGCTCGCGCCGTCGATGTGGTGTGGGTACAAATCCGCATCGATTTTTGCGTTAACGCGGCATCGCGCAACTGGGGCAGATAACGATGGCCTATCAACTTATCTATGCAGATCCGCCCTGGAGCTACGGCAACACAATCAGCAATGGCGCAGCAGGTAATCACTACAGCACGATGACCATGGCCGATTTAAAACGCCTGCCGGTATGGGCAATCTCGGCACCTGATAGCGTTCTTGCAATGTGGTACACCGGCAATCACAGCCAGGAAGCGATAGCGCTGGCAGAAGCGTGGGGTTTTAGCGTCAGGACGATGAAGGCCTTCACGTGGGTAAAACTGAATCAGCAGGCCGAGCTACGGATCAATAAAGCGCTAGAGCAACAAACCATCTTCGATTTCACCGAATTGTTGGACATGCTGAATGCCGAAACCCGAATGAATGGCGGCAACTATACGCGGGCTAATTCAGAAGATGTGCTGATCGCTGTGCGGGGACAAGGACTGGAACGAGCCAGTGCATCAATAAAACAGGTCGTCTTCAGTTGTCTTGGTGAGCACAGCCAGAAACCGTGGGAGGTGCGTCGCAGGCTTGAGTTGCTCTATGGCGATGTGTCCAGAGTAGAACTATTCAGCCGGGGCGATGCGCCAGGCTGGGATCATTGGGGGAATGAATGCCCAGTAAACAACCTGACGCTGATTCCTGCAGCATTCAGAAAAACCTTCTCCGTAGCACAGCAAGAGAACTACTGAACGAATTCGAATCCCCCACCAACAAATTCACCTTTCGACAGCTACTCGACAAACACGCAGTGAAAATCGCTCCTTATTGGCCTAAGCATCCACCGGCGTGGTTGCGGCTTAACTGTGAGGTTCATAGAGTTCGCGAAGGTAAATAGCCGAGGCATCCAATGTCAGAATTAAATATCAACGATGAGCCATTAACGCTCACCGAAGCGGCGGCGTTCTTAAAAGTATCCCCCAGAACAGTAAGCAGCATGATAAAGCGTGGCGACCTTGTCGGGAGACAGACTTTCGGAACATCAGGTAAGTATCTCGTCCTTAGATCTGCATGTACTGATTATCTTCGTAATCCATCTCAGAATCGCCCAGCGAGCATAGGTGATGCCATAACTGGAGGCCCATCATGTCAATCACCCTTAGGGGGGGAGTATGGCACTGTCATTTCTTTACCCCGGCAGGAAAAAGAGTTAGGCGATCGCTTGGCACAACGGACAAGAAGCAAGCACAAGAACTCCATGACAGGCTGAAATCTGAGGCGTGGCGGGTTGATGAGTTAGGTGATTTACCCGTTAGATCATTTGAAGAGGCTTGCTTGCGCTGGCTGGATGAGAAAGAGCATAAGCGCAGTCTGGATGACGACAAAGTAAAAATGGAGTTTTTCGTTACCAAGTTTTCTGGTCGAGATATTGGAACGATTACAGGCGAGGAAGTGGCTCGAATAGTCAGCAAGATGACCGACCGAAACCACAAAAGGAAATGGTTAATCCGCAAGGATGCGGCTATTAGAGATGGGAAAACAATACCAGATTTTAAGGAAAAGGCATTGTCCGCTGGTACAAAGAGTCACTACCTCTCTTTTATGAGGTCACTACTCCGGGCAGCAGCTAACGAGTGGGGGTGGATAAAAAACGCCCCAGTGATTAAAACAAAGAAGCCAGTGAGTAAGCGTATTCGCTGGCTATCCAGGGAGGAAGCAAATCGGTTGATTGAGTGCTGTTCTGAAAGTATCAGACCAATAGTCACCTTTGCTCTGGTTACAGGACTTCGCCGATCTAACATCATTGATCTGGAGTGGAATCAGGTAGACATGCAAAGAAAGGTGGCGTGGATAAATCCTGAGAATGCAAAAGCAGGCAAGGCCATTGGCGTGGCCTTGAATGATACAGCCTGCAAAGTTCTGCGGGGGCAGATAGGGAAGCATTCACGATGGGTATTTGTCCACACCAAAGCATCAACGAGATCTGACGGCACCAAAACAGCAGCAATCAGGAAAATGCGAAAGGATGACAATAGTGCATGGCGTAGCAGCCTTAAGCGTGCGGGTATAACAGATTTCCGCTTTCACGATTTGCGGCACACTTGGGCTAGTTGGTTAATCCAGTCCGGCGTACCGCTTTCGGCATTGCAGGAAATGGGTGGTTGGGAATCCATTGAAATGGTTCGCCGGTACGCACATCTGGCACCCAATCACCTAACCGAACATGCACGGAAGATTGACGCGCTATTGGGAGTTGGCGACACAAATACGACACAAGGAGGAAATCAGGCTGGTTTAAGAATTGCGTAAGTCATTGTTTCTTAATGGTACGCCCTACAGGGCTCGAACCTGTGACCTACGGCTTAGAAGGCCGTTGCTCTATCCAACTGAGCTAAGGGCGCATTGGGATGCGGCAACCGGGAGTTGCGGGTTGGATTATACGGTCAGAGATCATTGAGTCAATGCCTTTTCATGACGTTACGTCAGCAGCCGTGCTTTATGATGAATTTTCAGTCATTACCGCCGCCCTGCATTGAGTTAACCGCGTCATTTCCCTTGGGTTAAGTCCGGTAACAGGCTGCTGTTACGCTGTACCAGGCCGGCATCAGCCTGTTCTGGCATACGATCCGACTGTTGCTGTTCTGCCGGACGCTGCAGGCAAACGCGAGCCGAGCGCACCATCGCGTTGATGTTTCCCCAATCGGCATGCTGGGCCGCCAACGGGTTGCAAGCCGCCGATAACGGCTGCAGTAAAGCTGCGCTAACCGGTGCGGCATTTAACGAAGCCTGCGCCATTGGCCCCCATACCAGCAGCATAAAACCCATCCCTTTGATGTTTCTCATGCACGCAGCCTCCGGCACAATGCGCCCAGGCGCGTTCTCCATGAAGGCGGCGTTTTGTGTGCGGCAAGCTGATGCAGGGCAATCAGCTGCGCAACGTCAGCCGGATGCAAGGACGAATCGAATACCGTTTCCCCCACGTGTCTTGGTTGGCATGCCTGGCTATCAACAGGCAGGTGTAAAAAGTGCAACCGGGTAATGAGCATCATGATTTTGACTCCCGTCCTCAGTGTGAATAGCCACAGCTTACGCAGCGAGCGGTAAAAAAGGCGTAGAGGATCCTGACGTTGGCATAAAAAAAGCGTAAATCACACCTGGCAAACACCGTCGATCGCGATTCAGCGCCTGACAGCGCGCTCCGCTTCTGACAAAATAGCGTCATCCCCCGCTTTTCTTAATTGATGGATTTCCTCACTGATGTCAGCAAAGATTATTGATGGTAAAACGATTGCGCAGCAGGTTAGAAACGAAGTGGCTGAGCAAGTTAAACAACGTCTGGCCGCCGGAAAACGCGCTCCGGGCCTGGCTGTCGTATTGGTTGGCGAGAACCCCGCCTCACAGATTTACGTCGCCAGCAAGCGCCGCGCCTGTGATGAAGTGGGCTTCCTCTCCCGCTCTTACGATCTGCCTGCCACCACCAGTGAGGCTGAACTGCTGGCGCTGATCGATCGGCTGAACGCCGACGGTGAGATCGACGGCATTTTAGTGCAGCTGCCGCTGCCGGCCGGTATCGACAACGTCAAGGTGCTGGAGCGTATTCATCCGGATAAAGACGTCGACGGTTTCCATCCGTACAACGTTGGCCGCCTGTGCCAACGTGCGCCAAAACTGCGCCCCTGCACCCCACGCGGTATCGTCACCCTGCTTGAGCGTTACAACATCGATACCTATGGCCTGAATGCCGTCGTGGTTGGCGCGTCCAACATCGTCGGCCGCCCAATGAGCATGGAGCTGCTGCTGGCCGGGTGCACCACCACCGTAACCCACCGTTTCACCAAGAACCTGCGCCACCACGTTGAAAACGCCGATCTGCTGGTCGTGGCGGTCGGCAAACCGGGCTTTATTCCGGGCGACTGGATAAAACCTGGCGCTATCGTGGTGGACGTCGGCATTAACCGTCTGGAAAGTGGTAAAGTGGTCGGCGACGTGGATTTTGACGCCGCAAGCGAACGCGCCGCCTACATTACTCCGGTTCCGGGTGGCGTGGGTCCAATGACCGTTGCTACACTGATCCAAAATACCTTGCAGGCCTGCGAGGAATATCACGACGTTCAACCTAAATAAGTAAGGCAGTATGGAAACTTTTAATCTGGATAATCACCCGCACGTCGAACTGTGCGACCTGCTCAAATTCCAGGGCTGGTGTGAAAGCGGCGGTGCCGCCAAAGAAGTCATCGCCGATGGGCAGGTGAAAGTGAACGGCAAAGTCGAAACGCGCAAACGCTGCAAAATCGTTGCCGATCAGGTCGTGGAGTTTAACGGCGGTAAGGTTGTAGTTAAGCCGTAATCCCCGCTCCATAGAAAAAGGCGCTGAAGATTAACTCAGCGCCTTTTTTGTTTGTAGCCTAAAGCGGATTACTTACGGCGCCAGGTGGTTCCCTGCGGGCCATCTTCCAGCACGATGTTCATCTCATTCAAGCGATCGCGCGCGGCATCCGCCAACGCCCACTCTTTGGCTTTACGCGCATCGTTACGCTGCTTGATCAAGGCTTCGATCTCCGCCACTTCACTATCATCGACCTGTGCGCCGCTCTGCAGGAACTGTTCAGGTTCCTGCTGCAGCAGACCGAGCACCTTCGCCAGCTTGCGCAGCTCTGCAGCCATGCCGTTCGCCGCCGTCATGTCTTCAGCTTTCAGACGGTTAACCTCACGCGCCAAATCAAACAGCGCCGAGTAAGCTTCCGGCGTGTTGAAGTCGTCGTCCATGGCTTCACGGAAACGGGCTTCAAACACGTCGCCGCCGGCCGGTTGGGCGTTGGCATCAGTGCCACGCAGCGCAGTGTACAGGCGTTCCAGAGCGGTACGGGCCTGCTTCAGATTCTCTTCGCTGTAGTTCAACTGGCTGCGATAGTGGCCGGACATCAGGAAGTAACGCACGGTTTCAGCGTCGTAGTAACCCAGCACGTCGCGAATAGTGAAGAAGTTATCCAGGGATTTCGACATTTTTTCTTTGTCGATCATCACCATACCGGAATGCATCCAGTAATTGACGTACGGGCCGTCGTGGGCGCAGCTCGACTGGGCAATTTCGTTCTCGTGGTGCGGGAACATCAGATCGGAACCGCCACCGTGGATATCAAAATGGGTGCCAAGCTGCTTGCAGTTCATGGCAGAACATTCAATGTGCCAACCCGGACGCCCTGCGCCCCAAGGCGACGCCCAGCTCGGTTCGCCCGGCTTGGACATCTTCCACAGCACGAAGTCCATCGGGTTGCGTTTCACGTCGTCGATTTCTACGCGCGCACCGGCCTGCAGCTGATCCAGATCCTGGCGTGACAGCAAACCGTATTGCGGATCGCTGTCGATGGAGAACATCACGTCGCCGTTGCTGGCTACATACGCGTGATCGCGATCGATCAGGCGCTGGGTGATCTCAATAATCTCGGCGATATGCTGGGTCGCACGCGGTTCAATGTCCGGTCGTTCGATCAGTAGAGAATCGAAGTCGGCGTGCATCTCCGCCAGCATGCGTGCGGTCAGTTGATCGCAGCTTTCGCCATTTTCAGTCGCGCGGCGGATAATTTTGTCGTCAACGTCGGTAACGTTACGCACATAGTTCAGCGAGTAGCCGAGATAGCGCAGATAACGTGCCACCACGTCGAAAGCAACGAAGGTACGCCCATGTCCGATATGACACAGGTCATAGATGGTTACCCCGCACACGTACATGCCCACTTTACCGGCATGAATGGGTTTAAATTCCTCTTTTTGACGACTCAGGGTATTAAAAATCTTTAGCATCGGGACATTCCGTGGTGTGCGTGATAACAAAAATGATAACCAGGGTTAAGGTTGTTCACCCAGCAGCGTATTGAAACCCGAAGCCTGATCTAATGCAAGGTTAAGGCCGCGCTTTGCTGAGCTCAGAGGTGGAAAACGGTGATAAATCAGCGATTGCCACAGATGTTATAATATAACAAATTGCCATTTACCACAGCCTGAGCGCGGTTTAGCCGCTGCTGACTCATTACAGGAGATATGTTATAACGGCGGTCTGATAGTTCACTCGCTCCATGTGACATCTCACTTCATCTTGTTAGGACTAAAACTATGGTTACTTTCCACACTAATCACGGCGACATCGTTATCAACACCTTCGCGGACAAAGCACCGGTTACCGTTGAAAACTTCCTGAACTACTGCCGTGACGGTTTCTACAACAACACCATTTTCCACCGTGTTATCAATGGCTTCATGATTCAGGGCGGCGGTTTTGAGCCGGGTATGAGCCAGAAAGACACCAAAGCCACCATCAAGAACGAAGCCAACAACGGTCTGAAAAACACCATCGGTACCCTGGCAATGGCGCGTACCAACGATCCACACTCCGCGACCGCACAGTTCTTCATCAACGTAGCAGACAACGACTTCCTGAACTTCCGCGGCGAAAACGCCCAGGGTTGGGGCTACTGCGTATTTGCTGAAGTGGTTGAAGGCATGGACGTGGTTAACAAGATCAAAGCCGTGAAAACTGGCCGCAGCGGCATGCACCAGGACGTACCGGTAGAAGACGTGATCGTCACCAGCGTTACCGTCAGCGAGTAATCGCAGCTGAATGAACACGCTGTTCATTGCAGATCTGCACTTAAGCGCACAGGAACCGGCAATTACTGCCGGTTTTCTGCGTTTTTTGCGGCAAGATGCCATACACGCCGAAGCCCTGTACATACTCGGCGATCTGTTCGAAGCCTGGATCGGCGATGACGATCCCGAACCGCTGCATGCTGAAATCGCCGCGGCGCTGAAAACGCTGCAACAGGCGGGCGTGCCCTGCTACTTTATCCACGGCAACCGTGATTTTCTGGTGGGCAAGCGCTTTGCCCGTGCCAGCGGCATGCAACTGCTGCCGGAAGAAAAGGTGCTGGACCTGTATGGCCGCAAAATCCTGATCCTGCACGGTGACACGCTGTGTACCGACGATCGGGCCTACCAACAGTTCCGCCGAAAAGTACACAACCCACTGATTCAAAAATTGTTCCTGGCAATGCCTTTACGCTGGCGCCTTAAGATCGCCGCTAAAATGCGTGCCCGCAGCCGGCAAAGCAACCAATACAAATCGGACGCCATCATGGACGTCAACCCGCAGGCGGTTGAGCAAACCATGCTGAACCACCAGGTTCACTGGATGATCCATGGCCACACGCATCGTCCGGCCGTGCATGAGCTGACGCTGAGCAACGGCAAAGCTCACCGTTTAGTGCTGGGTGCCTGGCATGAAGAAGGCTCGATGATCAAAGTCAGCGCCGACGCCGTCGAACTGATCCAATTCCCTTTCTAAGCTTCTGACTTCACGCGCGGGTATAAAAATTCGCGCTTTTGACGATCAAAACCGGCGACGCAACCGTTTTCCTTGCCGTTCGCTCATGGTATGCTCTACGCCCTCATTCGGCCTCCCGCCGCAGGCAATCGGCCGTCGTTTGTACAATTACAGGAGCCTTACACCCATGGGAGCCAACGCCGCTTCAGCCACTCACGCTGAGGTTAAAATCGCAATTGTAATGGGATCGAAAAGTGACTGGGCCACCATGCAGTTTGCGGCCGAAGTCCTGACCTCACTCGACGTCCCGTTCCATGTCGAAGTCGTTTCCGCTCATCGCACGCCAGACAAGCTGTTCAGCTTTGCCGAACAGGCAAGCGCCAAGGGTATCGACGTGATCATTGCCGGTGCGGGCGGTGCTGCGCACCTGCCGGGTATGCTGGCGGCGAAAACCCTGGTGCCGGTGCTGGGTGTGCCGGTGCAAAGCGCTGCCTTGAGCGGCGTGGACAGCCTGTATTCCATCGTGCAAATGCCGCGCGGTATTCCGGTAGGCACCCTGGCGATCGGCAAGGCCGGCGCCGCCAATGCTGCACTGCTGGCAGCGCAAATTCTGGCGTTGCATGACGCTGAGTTGGCGCAACGCCTGGCCGATTGGCGTCAGGCGCAGACTGACGAGGTGCTGAATAACCCGGACCCGCGGGAGGAAGCATGAAGCCGGTTTGCGTACTGGGTAACGGTCAACTGGGGCGTATGCTGCGCCAAGCCGGTGAGCCGCTGGGGATCGCCGTCTATCCGGTTGGCCTCGACGCTGAGCCGGAAGCGGTACCTTATCAAAACAGCGTGATCACCGCCGAAATCGAGCGTTGGCCGGAAACCGCGCTGACGCGTGAGCTGGCGACCCACAACAGCTTCGTTAACCGCGATATTTTCCCCCGTCTGGCGGACCGCCTGACGCAAAAACAGTTACTCGATCAGCTCGGCCTGGCCACTGCCCCCTGGCAGTTGCTGACCGACGTCGCCAAGTGGCCGCAGGTTTTCGCGACCCTGGGCGAACTGGCTATCGTTAAACGTCGCGTCGGCGGTTACGACGGCCGGGGTCAGTGGCGTCTGCGCCCAGGTCAGGAAGCCGAACTGCCGGCCGATGCCTATGGCGAATGCATCGTCGAACAGGGGATTAACTTCTCCGGCGAGGTCTCATTGGTCGGCGCACGCGGACACGACGGTAAATCGGTGTTCTATCCGCTGACCCATAACCTGCATGAAGAAGGCATTCTGCGCACCAGCGTGGCGTTGCCGCAGCCCAATCCTGCGCTGCAACAGCAAGCTGAACAGATGCTGACGGCGATCCTTGATGAACTGAACTACGTCGGCGTCATGGCGATGGAGTGTTTTATCGTTGGCGATCGTCTGCTGATTAACGAACTGGCGCCTCGGGTCCACAACAGCGGCCACTGGACGCAAAACGGCGCGTCTATCAGCCAGTTCGAACTGCACCTGCGTGCCATTCTCGCCCTGCCGCTGCCGAAGCCGGTCGTGAGCACCCCGTCGGTGATGGTCAACCTGATCGGTACCGCGGTAAATCAGCAGTGGCTGGCGTTACCGCTGGTGCATCTGCACTGGTACGAGAAAGAGGTGCGCGAGGGCCGCAAGGTTGGGCATCTCAACCTGAACGATCCCGACGCCGGTGCGTTGCAACAGGCATTGCAGGCTTTGGCGCCGCTGTTACCGGCCGAATACCAAAGCGGTTTGGCCTGGGCGCAACAAAAGCTGGCTTAAGCGTTACGTCGCACTAAAAACAAAGGGTTCAGCAAGCTGAACCCTTTTTTACTGTCGATGAAAAACTATTGGCGGTAGCCCTGCGGGTTTTTACTTTGCCAGTTCCAGGTATCGCGCATCATCAGATCAAGGCCGCGTTGCACTTGCCAGCCCAGCTCCTGTTTCGCCAGGCTGGCATCGGCCCAGAAGGCAGGCAGATCGCCCGCACGGCGCGGTAAAATCTGGTAGGGAATGGTTACCCCCGAGGCTTTCTCAAACGCCTGCACCATTTCCAACACCGAATACCCTACCCCAGAGCCCAAATTATAGGCTTTGAAACCGGCGATCAGTTTTAAGTGGTCCATCGCCGCCAGGTGGCCCTGAGCAACATCCATCACGTGAATGTAATCACGCACGCCGGTGCCGTCTTTGGTCGGGTAATCGCCGCCGAACACGCTCAGGCTTTCACGCTGGCCAATAGCGACCTGCGCTATATACGGCAGCAGGTTATTGGGAATGCCGCTGGGATCTTCACCAATCAGCCCCGACTCATGGGCGCCTACCGGGTTGAAGTAGCGTAGCGCGATAATCGAAAATGCCGGTTCGGCCTTGGCAAAATCCTGCAGGATCTGCTCCACCATCCATTTTGAGGTACCGTAAGGGCTGGTAGTGCCGCCAATCGGCATATCTTCGCGATAAGGCACCGGCGCATTTTCACCGTACACCGTGGCGGAGGAGCTAAAGATAAACCGGTGAACGCCGGCCTGACGCATCGCTTCCAGCAGGACCAACGTGCCCGTCACGTTGTTTTGATAATACTCCAGGGGTTTCTGGGTCGACTCCCCTACCGCTTTCAGACCGGCGAAGTGGATCACCGAAGCAATCTGCTGCTCGTTAAAGATCCGCTGCAAGCAGCCTGCGTCCTGTATATCACCCCGATAGAACTTTGCGGCTTTGCCCGTCAGCTGCGCTACGCGTCGCAAGGACTCTTCAGACGCATTGACCAAATTGTCCAGCACCACCACATCTTCACCCCGTTCCAGCAGCGCCAATACGGTGTGCGAACCAATGTATCCGGCACCGCCGGTCACCAAAATCGCCATAATATCCTCCTGTCGTCAGCATCTGGCGTTAACGCCAGATGCCTGAACGAATATCCTATGCCCAGCCTGTCGGCTAGCGCGAACCAATATTGCGTAACGGTTTACCGGCCATCAGATTGCGTTCGATATGCTCCAGCGAGATATTTTTGGTTTCCGGAATCAACGCCAGCGTGATGAAGATAAATACCAGGTTAAGCGCTGCGTACACCCAGAAAGTGTGCGCGCTACCCAGCGAATTGAGCATGGTCAAGAACGTCGCCCCGACGATCATGTTGGCAATCCAGTTGGTGGCAGTAGAACAGGTTATGCCAAAATCGCGGCCTTTCAGCGGCTGGATCTCTGAACACAGTACCCAAATCAGCGGGCCGGCGCTCATGGCAAAACCGACAATAAACATCAGCAGCATGATGATGGCAAAGTATTGCTCGGCCGGCGAGGTCATGCCCACATTCATCATGGTCCCCAGCGCGCCCATGCCCGCCGCCATGACGACAAAGCCCAGCGTCAGCGTCGGTTTGCGCCCCCAGCGGTCAACCAACCCGATGGCAATAAAGGTCGCCAGCACGTTAACCAGGCCGACAACCACCGTCCCCCACATCTGCTGTGCGGTACTGGCAAAGCCCGCCAGGCCAAAAATTTTCGGTGCGTAGTACATGATGACGTTCATCCCGGTGAACTGTTGCATCACCTGCAGCAGGACGCCAAGGAACACGGCGCGGCGGAAGTTTTTATTGTCTTTAAACAGCGCCCAGCCGCTCTGTTTCAGCTTAAGGCTTTCGCGAATTTCATTCAGTTCGTGCTGCGCCTGAGCGCTGGTATCACGCAGCTTTTCCAATACCTGGCGCGCCTGCTCATGGCGATTGCGCGAAGCCAGCCAGCGCGGGCTATCCGGCAAGAAGAACACGCCGATCAACAGCAATACCGCAGGGATGGTGATCACGCCCAGCATCCAGCGCCAGGCGCCGGTATAGCTGAATGCGGTATCCGACAGGTAGGCCGCCAGAATGCCAATGGTAATCATCAACTGATACATCGAGATCATGCTGCCGCGAATTTTCTCCGGGGCAATTTCAGACAGATAAATCGGCGCGGTATAAGAAGCCACCCCCACCGCCAGTCCAAGCAGCACGCGAGAAATCAGCAAGATTTCCACGTTGGGAGCCGCGGCTGAGCACAGTGAACCAACGACAAACAACACGGCGCCAATCATCAGGCTGTATTTACGCCCGATACGGAAGTTCATCCAGCCACTGCCCACGGCGCCGACCGCCGCCCCAAACATCATTGAGCTGACCACCCACTCCTGCTGGGAGCTGGTGATGTTAAACGAGTCGGTGATAAACGGCAGAGCACCCGCAATAACCCCGATATCCAGACCGAATAGCAACCCAGCCAGTGCGGCCAGAAAACAGACGAAAAAAGTCATCCCTGCATTGCTCTGGCTCTTTTCAGCCGCCGACACTTTGACGGTAGTACTCATACAGCCTCCAAACGATAACGTGCTTAAGTTGCCCGTATGATAGGAGGCAATTCGCCAGAGAGAAGTGAGTGCGATCACATTAGTGGAAACGATTACATTTATTATTTGTTTAGATAAAAACAGAAACACAACCTTAAAAACAACACTCACCACTGATTTTAAAGGCTAAACATAAGCATTCATGCCCTAATATGGCGGTGACAGCAATATCATTTTACCTTGACCGCTCCCAATAAATTGAGTAACCCGAAGGAAGAGTGTAACCGATTTCACGCAGAGTTCGGCCAAGAGGATGGCCGACAGATCGAGGCAGGGATTGAAAGCGGTAGTGTTAACGAGAAACGGGTCGTGCGGAGAGTAACGTCGACCGGCCCCTGACAATGGGCCGGTCGATAACCTGAAGGAACTAGCCGTCGTAGCTGCGGAACAGCGCCTGACCACGTAGCAAACGCACGCCCAGCCAACCGCCACACAGCGACAGCAACAGCGCGCTGAGCAACGGCAGTGCCCACCACAGCACCGGTGTCGGTGCCCACGGGAAGTCAAACACCTGGCTTTGCAACAGCCACAGTGCCGCCTCGGCGCCCACCGCAGCGGCGATGCCCGCCACCAGCCCCAGCAGGGCAAATTCACACCACAGCGTACTGCGCAACAGGCGCTTGCCTGCGCCCAGCGTGCGATACACCACCAACTCCTGACGTCGCTGACGCATCCCCACCTGCACCTGAGCCATCAGCAACAGGCCGCCACACAACACCACCAGCACCACCATCACTTCCAGTGCACGGCTGACCTGCTGCAGCACGCCGCCCACCTGTTTGAGGATCGAGCCGATATCCAGCAGGCTGAGCGTCGGGAACTGACGGTTGAGCTGGGTTAACATCTGGCCGTCCCCGTCATAGCGGAAACTGGTGAGCCAGGTTTGCGGCTGACCGTCCAGTGCACCCGGCGGGAAGATAAAGTAAAAGTTCGGCTTCAGACTTTCCCAATCCACCTGCCGCAGGCTGGTCACCTTGGCGCTGAACGACTGGGTATCGCCACTGAAGGTCAGCGTATCGCCCAGCTTGATCTTGAGCCGCCCGGCAATACCCTGATCCATCGACACTTCGCCGGTCTTAGGCGGCCAACTGCCCGCCAGCAAAGGATTGTGCGTCGGCAAATCCGCCAGCCAGGTCAGGTTCAGTTCGCGATTCACCGCTTCACCGCCCGGATCGTCCTCGTGCACCCGTTCGGTCGCCACCTGCTGGTTAATCTCGGTCAGGCGAACACGGACAATCGGATAGTAGGTCTCAGGTGCAATTTGATGCTGTTGCAGGAAAGTCTTCACCTGCGGCACCTGCGCTTCGGTCAGGTTCAACAGGAAGTAGTTTGGGCTGTCCGGCGGCAGTTGTTGCTGCCAGCGCTCGAGCAGATCGCCACGCAACACCAGCAATAACGCCAACAGCATAAACGACAGCGAAAAGGCCGCCAGTTGGCTCACCGTCACCCAAGGCTGATGCAACAGACGGTTAACCGCCAGACGCAGCGCCAGGTTTTTAAGCGTAATACGGCGCAGCAGCAGCAGGCTGCCCCAACCGATAGCGCCCAACAGCAAGGCCAGCACCAGAATACCGGCCAGGATCGACCACAGCAGCGTGCTGGCGCCCATCAGCGCGGTCAGCAACGCTACCACAATCACCGCCGTCACCGGCAGGAAGTAGCGCAGCCGCCAGACGTTAGCCACCACATCGCGGCGCAGCACCCGCAGCGGCTGAGTCGCCAACAGCTGCCGGTATGGCCGCAGCCCCACCAGCAGCGAAATCATCAGCAACGCGCCGATCGCCCACAGCCACGGCCAGGTCCCGGCGGCAGGCAGCTCCCCCGGCAACACCGGAGCCAGCAGGCGGATCAACACCGCCTCAAATCCCAACCCGATAATCCCCCCGCATACCGCAGCCAGCAGGATCACCGCCAGCCACTGGCCGACAATCAGCTTACGCAACGCACTACGACCGGCACCCAGCGTTTTCAGCACCGCGATCAGATCGTAACGACTGCGGCAATAGTGGCTCATCGCCACCGCTACGGCGGCAATCGACAGCAGCAAAGTCAGCAATGCGGACAACAGCAAGAACTGCTGCGAACGCTGCAGCGATTTGCCTAATGCGCTGCCGGATTCCTGCAGTCCGAACCAGCGCTGATCCGGCCCAAGCTGCGGCGTCAGGCGATCTTCGTAACGCTGAATATCCTGCGCAGCTCCGGCAAACATATAACGGTAGGTCAGGCGACTGCCTGGCTGCACAGCCCCGGTTTTATCCACGTCCGCCAGATTGATCATGATACGCGGCGCGGTCTGGAAGGGGTTAAAGCCGGAATCCGGCTCCTGAATGATTTCACCGGCAATACGCAGTTGGGTGTCGCCCACGTCCAACGTATCCCCCACCTTTACGTTCAACAGCGCCAGCAAACGCGGTGCGACCAATACGCTGCCCGGCGTCAGCTTGGCATTAGCCGGACGGGTCTCCAGCTTGCCGTACAGTGGATAGGCCAAATCGGTGGCCTTCACGTCCGCCAACTGCGGCCGGTCTCCGGCGTAGGTCATGGTGGTGAACGACAGTTGCCGGCTGACCTTCAGCCCCTGCTGCTGCGCATCCAGCAGCCAGCCTTCCGGTACCGGCCGGGCGCTGCGCAACACACGATCACCGGCGATAAAATCGCGGCTCTGCTGACTCAGGCCCTTGTCCATACGATCGCTGATGCTGCCCAATGCCAGTACGCAGGCCATCGACAGCGTCAGCGCCAGCCAAACGATCAGCAGCGACGGCGAGCGCCACTCGCGCCAGAACCAGCGCCAGATCATGCTTCCTCCCACAGCTTGCCTTCGCGCAGGCGCAGCCGCCGCTGGCAGCGCGCCGCCAGGGTTTCATCATGGGTGACCAGGATTAAGGTGGTGGAGAAATCGCGGTTGAGTGAAAACAGCAAATCGGCGATGCGCTCGCCGGTCTGGCGATCGAGATTGCCGGTCGGCTCATCGGCGAACAGCACCCGTGGCCGCCCGCTAAACGCCCGCGCCAGCGCCACCCGCTGCTGTTCGCCACCGGAGAGCTGCGCCGGCAAATGATCAAGGCGCTTGCCCAAACCCAACTGTTCCAACAGTTGCACCGCCTGCTCACGGCTCTGGCGGTCACTTTCACCGCGCAGCAGCGCCGGCAACTGCACGTTTTCCAGCGCATTGAGCGTCGGTACCAGCATAAATGATTGAAATACAAAGCCGACATTTTTGGCACGCAGCGCGGCGCGGCCCTCTTCGTCCAGCGCGGTCAGCGATTCGCCCAACAAATGCACCTCCCCTTCGCTGCCGTCGTCCAGCCCGGCGAGGATCCCCAGCAGCGTTGACTTGCCCGAACCGGACTCGCCAATCAGGGCAATTGTCTGCGCGGGTTTGACAACCAGCTCGACTCCGGTAAGGATGGAGAGCTGATGCTCACCCTGACCAACGTGTTTACTAAGATGATGAACTTCAAGAACGTTTTCCGCTGGCATCTTCCCTTCCTTTTGCTGTTGGGATTATTCAGTTTACGCGCTGTCGCCGCCGATACCCTGTTGATTTTAGGCGACAGTTTAAGCGCCGGTTATCGCTTGCCGGTGGCGCAGGCCTGGCCGACGCTGTTGGCCGATCAATGGCAGAAAAAGCCGGGCGATCCGCAACTGGTCAACGCCAGTATCAGCGGCGACACCGCTGCACAGGGGCTCGCCCGCCTGCCCGAATTGCTAAAACAGCACCAGCCGCGCTGGGTGCTGATTGAATTGGGCGCCAACGATGGTCTACGAGGTTTCCCGGCACAGGACCTGCAGCGCGATCTCGGCCAAATCATCACCTTGGTACAGCAGGCCGGCGCACAGCCGCTGCTGATGCAGATCCGCATCCCGCCCAACTATGGCCGCCGTTATACCGAGGCCTTCAGCGCGGTTTACCCTCAGTTGGCCAAACAGTTCAACATTCCGCTGCTGCCGTTCTATATGGAACAGGTGGTGGTAAAAGCGGAATGGATGCAGGATGACGGATTGCATCCCAATAAGGATGCCCAACCGTTTATCGCCACCTGGATGGCGGAACGTCTGGAACCTCTAGTAAAACATGAGTCTAACTAAATAGCGTTGTACACTAGGTAAAGTTATGCAAAAAGCAGTGTTGATAACCGGCTGTTCCAGCGGGATTGGATTGATTGCGGCACAGGATCTGCGTAACCGTGGCTACCGCGTGCTGGCCGCCTGCCGCAAACCGCAGGACGTGGAAAACATGCGCCAGCTTGGGCTGGAAGGCATTGAGCTGGATCTGGACGACAGCGACAGCGTCGAACGTGCCGCCGCACAGGTGATCGAACTGACCGGCAATCGGCTGTACGGCCTGTTCAACAACGGCGGCTTTGGTGTTTATGGACCGCTGAGCAGCATTTCGCGCCAGCAGCTGGAACGCCAATTCGCCACCAACCTGTTTGGCACCCATCAGTTAACCCAGTTGCTGTTGCCGGCGATGCTGCCGCACGGCGAGGGGCGCATTATTCAGACCAGTTCGGTGATGGGGCTGGTTTCCAGCGCCGGACGCGGTGCCTATGCCGCCAGCAAGTTTGCGCTGGAAGCCTGGTCCGATGCTCTGCGTATGGAGCTGCACGGTACCGGCATTCAGGTCAGTCTGATTGAGCCCGGCCCCATCTCCACCCACTTTACCCAGAACGTCAATCAGGCGCAGAGCGACAAACCGGTGCATAACCCCGGTATTGCCAAGCGCCTGACGCTGCCGCCGGAAGCCATTTTGCCCAAATTGCGCCACGCGCTGGAAAGTCCAAGGGCTAAACTGCGTTACCCGGTGACCCTGCTGGCGCACGCGCTCAGCGTATTGCGTCGCATCCTGCCGGGCCGCTGCCTGGACTGGCTGCTGCGCAGCAACGGTTAATTGGGCCGGCGGGGTTGAAGAACGCCACTCCGCCCCCATTTAAAAGCCAATGGCTCCGCAAGATCAGAGAGAAAATACATGCTAGCTCAAGCTGTTGTTGATATTAACGAAACTAACCTGCACCAGACGCTGGAACAGTCAATGTCCCTGCCGGTGGTGTTCTACTTCTGGTCGGATCGCAGCCAACACTGTCTGCAGCTCACCCCGATACTGGACAAACTGGCGGCGGAATATGCCGGTCAGTTCGTGCTGGCAAAAGTGGATTGCGACGCCGAACAGGCCATCGCGGCCCAGTTTGGCCTGCGTTCTTTGCCGACGGTGTACCTGTTCAAAGACGGCCAACCGGTCGACGGATTCCAGGGCCCGCAGCCGGAAGAGATGATCCGCGAATTCCTGCAGCGTTTCCTGCCTAAAGAAGAAGATTTGAAGCTGGCGCAGGCGACTGAATTGCTGGCCGAAGGCAATGCCACTGAGGCGTTACCGCTGTTGAAAGACGCCTGGCAAGCCAGCCAGCAACGCAGCGATATTGGCCTGACACTGGCAGAAACCCAGATAGCGCTGAACCGCACTGAAGATGCCGAAACCGTGCTGGCGACCATTCCGCTGCAGGATCGTGATACCCGCTATCAGGGTCTGGTGGCGCAGATTGAGCTGCTGAAGCAGGCTGCCGACACGCCGGAAATTCAACAGTTGCAACAGCAGGTGGAACAGCAACCGGAGAACGTCGATTTAGCCGTGCAGCTGGCGCTGCAACTGCATCAGGTCGGGCGCAACGAAGAAGCGTTGGAGCTGCTGATGGGGCATCTGAAGAAAGATCTCGCCGCCGCCAATGGCAACGCGCGCAAGACGCTGATGGATATTCTGGCCGCGCTGGGCACCGGCGACGCATTAGCAGCTAAGTACCGCCGTCAGTTGTATTCATTACTGTATTAATACCCGTCATACTTGAAGCTGCATCTAGGCGGCAAACGCGAGAAGCCCTGGGAGCTTAGATAACTAAGTGACCAGGGCTCGAGCGTGCAGCCAACAACGATGTGGCTGGAAAGACGAAGGGGATATCAGCGGTAAACACGAACCCCACCGTCCACCCCCTTCGGGCTGAACAACACCTGCCATAGCTGAATATCCCGTGCACGGAACGCGCCGGCGCAGGCATTCAGGTAATAGGTGAACATCCGCTCGAACCGCTCGGAATACTCTTCGGCCAGCTGCGGCCACGCCCGTTTGAAATTCTCATACCAGGCCATCAGCGTTCGATCGTAATCGGCGCCGATATTGTGCCAATCCTCCATCACAAAACGTCCTTCGCTGGCCTCGGAAATATGCCGTACCGATGGCAGGCAGCCGTTGGGGAAAATGTATTTGTCTATCCAGGCGTCGACGTGCAGATTGGTTTGGTTAGCACCTATGGTGTGCAGCAGGAACAGCCCATCGGGCTTGAGGTTGCGCGCTGCTACGCGGAAATACGTGTCGTAGTTCTTCGGCCCCACGTGTTCGAACATGCCGACGGAGACAATGCGGTCAAACTGACGGTCAAGATCGCGATAATCCTGCAGTTGTATCTCCACGTCCAATCCCTGGCAGCGTTCCTGCGCCAGCTTTTGCTGCTCGGCGGAAATCGTCACGCCATACACGGACACACCGTAGTTTTCTGCCGCATATTGAGCCAATCCGCCCCAGCCACAGCCGATGTCCAGCAGTGACATACCGGGTTTCAGCTGCAACTTCTCGCAGATCATTTTCAACTTGGCCTGCTGCGCCTGCTCCAGCGTGTCAGCGTCTTTCCAATAGCCGCAGGAATATTGCATATAGGGATCGAGCATCGCGCGGAACAGATCGTTACCGATATCGTAATGCTCCTTACCCACCTGCCAGGCGCGTTTACGCGACTGACGGTTAAACAGCCGGGCATAGGCGATGCGCGCAACGTCGCTCAGGTTTTTAGGCAAGCGCTCATCGACGCCCGCCTGCAGAATGCGGGTAAATAGCACATCCAGTCGCTCACAGTCCCACCAGCCATCCATGTAGCTTTCGCCGAACCCGAGCGATCCCTCCTGCAAAATGCGTTTAAACAACGCCGGATTATGTACCTTGATATCGCAGGCGCGGTTGCCGTTGATGGCTACATCGGCGGAGGACAACAATTCCTCCACAATGCGATACCAACGATCTTTTTTCGGGGCGAGTTCATCAACACTGATTGAGTCCATAACAATCCTTGGCGCTAGATGTCATTTCAAAAAGCATAGTCGCAAATATAAATGACAAATATTTGAAGTGAAAAATGGCAATGCTTTTTACTCTAGCCAAGGCGGACAACGTCATGAAATGAATTAAAATTATTGGAAACATGCCAATTTGGAATGTTAATGGCACAACGCCCCTGATTTATTAGTCTTTGCACGGTAGCTGGCGTAATATTCGTTTACATATGTCCGACAGGAGGTTTGCCATGTTTACCCTTATTCCCATCGTGATTGTCGTCGCGCTAATCATCGTATTTGCCGGCGTCAAAATTGTTCCGCAGGGGTTCCAATGGACGGTGGAACGCTTCGGCCGCTACACCAAAACGCTGATGCCCGGTTTAAACCTGGTGGTGCCTTTTATGGACCGCATCGGCAGAAAAATCAATATGATGGAACAGGTACTTGATATTCCATCTCAGGAAATCATCTCGCGCGATAACGCCAATGTGGCCATCGATGCGGTGTGTTTTATCCAGGTGGTGGATCCGGCCCGTGCCGCTTATGAGGTCAGCAACCTGGAACTGGCGATCGTCAACCTGACCATGACCAACTTCCGTACCGTGCTCGGCTCGATGGAGCTGGACGAAATTCTCTCGCAGCGTGACAGCATCAACAGCCGCCTGCTGCACATTGTCGATGAAGCCACCAACCCCTGGGGCATTAAAATCACCCGTATCGAGATCCGTGACGTACGTCCACCGGCAGAGTTAATCTCGGCAATGAACGCCCAGATGAAGGCCGAGCGAACCAAGCGTGCGGATATTCTGGAGGCTGAAGGCGTACGTCAGGCTGCTATCCTGCGTGCCGAAGGCGACAAACAGTCGCAAATCCTCAAGGCGGAAGGTGAGCGTCAGTCTGCGTTCCTGCAGGCGGAAGCCCGTGAACGTGCCGCGGAAGCCGAAGCTCGTGCGACTCAACTGGTGTCCGATGCTATCGCCAGCGGCAATATCCAGGCGGTGAACTACTTTGTGGCGCAGAAATACACCGATGCGCTGCAGAAGATCGGCTCCGCCAATAACAGTAAAGTCATCATGATGCCGCTGGATGCCAGCAGCCTGCTCGGTTCAATTGGTGGCATTGCCGAGCTGTTGAAAGACACCAAAGGCAAGTAATCATGCTCGAACAAATTGCAGCAAACCCGCACTGGTTCTGGCTCTCCCTTGGCGGGCTGCTGCTGGCGGCCGAAATGCTCGGCGCCAGCGGCTACCTGTTATGGAGCGGCGTATCCGCGGTGGTGGTCGGCGCGATTGTCTGGTTGTTGCCGCAGTTGGCCTGGGAATGGCAGGGGGTGATTTTTGCCGTGCTGACCGTGGTGGTGGCCTACCTGTGGTGGTATTGGCTGCGCCAACGTCCGGCGGCGGCCTCCAGCGGTTCGCAGGTACTGAACCAGCGCAACCGCCAGCTGATTGGCACCCGCGCCACGCTGACGGAACCCATGCACAACGGCATGGGGCGCATTAACATCGGCGACAGCAGTTGGCGTGCGCAGGCCAGTGAAGATCTGGCGGTGGGCACCGAGGTGGAAGTGATCGCCGTCGAAGGCATAACGCTGGTGATCCGCGCGCTACCTCAACAATCCCGTTAACTCATTAAGCCGGGAGGGTCCCGGCTTTTTTGTTTATGCAATCAATGCCGAGTTTAGAACGATGACTTTTGAGGTTGCAGGATAGGTCACTTTCCATGGCAGACTGTCGGAAGGATAGTGTTCAATAGTTAATTGTGTATCTGCCCCCCGAAGACTTGGCAGGACTGTCGGGTTGCCTTTGATCTGCCAGGTTTTAACGAATAAGGCTCCGTCTCCGAATATTTTAACCGCTGAGTCAATGGCATCTGCCGTTTGTTGGATTGTCAAATTCTGTGGCAGTTGGGTGACGCTTGCCATAGTTTGTAAGCTAACGGACTTGTTGTTGTTCACAATCAGATTATCAATGTTCGCATTTGCCTCCATCAACACTACCGGCAGCATGTTATTTGCCGACTTGCTGTTAAATACCAAGCTACCAATTGTTGCTGGTTTCTTAATGCTGCAAAGACTCCCTCCACTTCCGAAAGCACTTGCATATTCATTAACCGTAATCTGATCTATAAGCAGACCACTCATGTTAAGATCTAAAGCCTTATTGCCAATCAGACGACCGAACGTTAATTTACCAATGCGACTATCCAACTGAGTACCAGACGCACTTAATCCTGGATGTACCCGGCACGATGCTATAGAAATATTGTCAATGAGGTTGCCTTCTGAACCATCATGTATTTCCACTCCTCTAATACAGTGCCCAACAGTAACATTATTGATTCGGTGTTTGCTGCCTCCGACATACACTGCCGGCGCTCCGTTTAGAATGGCAGAAGCATTCGTCTGTTCAAGATAGTAACAGTCGCCACCCACAATATTGTCGCAAAAATTATTTTTTCCATCGACAATGACCCCACCCCCACCCCATGTTCCACATTTAACATCAATGACATAACAGTTTGAAGTCATTCCATCGAGTTGACTATCCTGCCCTAAAGCAACAATAGAACCAGACACATAACCAGGCTCAAAAGTACTGGCTGGTATTCCCGCGCCAGCAATAGTGACTTTAGCAATAATATTTTTATTGCCCTTAACTAAAACCCCATCGCCAAGGCAATAACCACCTGTTATATTACTGACCACATTATCATTGTTCTTAACGACAATTAAATTATCCCTACACTCATCAACACTCACGTCGAAAGCGACGGAGTCGCCCATTAATACCATACCGTCACAAAACCCCCGCACTGTCATATGATAGAAGTAACTTTTGTCTCCCGCGACAAAACCGTTATGTGAAGACACCTGGTGATAAACACTTTCACGCTTTACCCAGCCATATAACGTGCCACCAAACATTTCCACACCATGCAAATAGTCATAAGTCTCAGAAGTAGAGGTTTGATTAGCAAAAAATGGTTTCAGATGACCTGGCTTAGCCTTAATAGTTGCACCATTCAGATTAATAACTTTCTTACCAGAATTACCATTCTTAATCCGTACGGTGTCAGACGTCATATAAGTTGCCCCCTGCTGACAAACCGTATCATATGTTGTCAAAAAAGCGGCCGTTAGTGCGTTAGTATCATCTGCACTACCATTGCCACGGGCACCAAACATATTTGGCGATACCAGAGACTGACTGTTTAACGCACGAACCCATGTCCACTGTGAATTGGGTTTTATATAAATTCCTGCATCATCAATAAGGTCAGGATCAGTAGAAGAAATGAAAACCCCACCGCCAGACTGCAATTGATCATCTCCGTGCCAGCCTGAATAATAAGAAACAACCTCGATAAATTCATTAGCCGAGGTAGGGATAATAGTTCGTAATGTTGCGATATCAGGACAAGTATTCATAACGAAAAACCTCTTAGTAAGCGAAGTCCTTATGGACATAGCAACAATAAGAGGCATTTGGTAGGGGATAAATGGGAGTAAGTTGTATGGTTGATCAATGAACATAAGTTCTGTGATCTAGCTAATAACCGTTATCTTTTTCACCGTTTCTCTGTGTGGCAACACCCTGCCAGGTTATTAATGATCGGGCACTCTGCCCCGTCATCCCCCGGGCACTGAGCCGCCAGCGCCAGTAAACGCTGGCGCATCTCACCCAACTCGGCGATGTGCTTTTCAATGTCCGACACTTTTTGCAGGGTGCGTGCTTTCACATCGGCGCTGTGACGGGCCGGATCGTTGAACAACGCCACCAGTTCGCCGCATTCGTCCAGGTTAAACCCCACCTGCCGCGCCTGACGCAGCAACGTCAGCTCCTCAATGTGCTTCGGGCTGTAGCTGCGGTAGCCGTTATCGGTGCGGATCGGCGCGGTAACCAGCCCTTTCTCTTCATAGAAGCGGATTGCCTTGCTGGTTAAACCGGTTTTTTTCGCCACGTCGCTGATATTCATTTATCCCCCTTGACCTTCCCCTTGCTGGAAGGTTTAGACTCCATTCTTAGTGAAAATAGGCTAAGCGGTCAACCTTTAAACACCGCACCTGAGCGAGGAATCGAATCATGTCACAAACCACAGTGCTGGCATTGCAGGGGCTGACCTGCATGAACTGCGCGCAGCGGGTGAAAAAAGCCCTGGAAAGCCGCGAAGATGTCGAACAGGCAGAGGTCAATGTCCACTATGCCAAAGTCACTGGCGAGGCGTCGAGCCAGGCGCTGATTGACAGCGTAGTCGCTGCCGGCTATCAGGCCGCCGTGGCGCAACAGCCGGATACCGAGCTGCAGTTGAACGGTCTGAGCTGCATGCACTGCGCTGCCAGCACCCGCAAAGCGCTGGAAGCGGTGCCGGGGGTGATTGCCGCCGACGTCAGTATCGACAGCGCCAAGGTTTACGGTGACGCCGCTTCCGAGGCGTTGATCGCCGCAGTTGAAGACGCGGGTTATCACGCCAGCCTTGCCGGAGCCGCTACCTCCCCAAAAACTGAGCCGTTGACTGAATCAGTCCCTGTATTGCCGGAAACCCAGGCAACGGCCTCGTCTCCCCTTCCGGCAACCTCTAATGGCGATGATGATGACAGCGTGCAGCTTTTGCTCAGTGGCATGAGCTGCGCCAGCTGCGTCAGTAAAGTGCAAAATGCACTACAAAGCGTATCCGGTGTAGATCAGGCGCGCGTCAATCTGGCGGAACGCAGCGCGCTGATCACCGGCAGCGCCGATCCGCAAGCGCTGGTCGCGGCGGTCGAGAAAGCCGGTTACGGCGCAGAAATGATCCAGGACGAAACCGAACGCCGCGAGCGCCAACAGCAAACTGCGCAGGCCAATATGAAGCGTTTTCGCTGGCAAGCCGCGCTTGGCCTGGCGCTGGGTATTCCCTTGATGGCCTGGGGGCTGTTTGGTGGCAGCATGTCACTGACGCCGGAAACTCAGCGTCCGTGGCTGCTGGTCGGCCTGCTCACGCTGGCGGTGATGGTGTTCGCCGGCGGGCATTTCTATCGTAATGCCTGGCGCGCGCTGATGAACGGCAGCGCCACCATGGACACCCTGGTCGCACTGGGCACCGGTGCCGCCTGGCTGTACTCAATCAGCGTCAACCTGTGGCCGGATTTCTTTCCGATGGCGGCGCGGCATCTGTACTACGAAGCCAGCGCAATGATCATCGGTCTGATAAACCTGGGCCATGCGCTGGAACAACGCGCTCGCCAGCGCTCATCACAGGCGCTGGAACGGCTGTTGGATCTGACGCCGCCGACGGCGCGCCTGGTGACCGACGATGGCGAGAAAAGCATCCCGTTGGCGCAGGTGCAGCTCGGCATGACGCTGCGGCTGACGACCGGCGATCGTATCCCGGTAGACGGTGAGATAATTCAGGGTGAAGTCTGGCTGGATGAAGCAATGCTGACCGGCGAGGCGGTGCCGCAACAAAAAAGCGTGGGTGATACCGTACATGCCGGGACGGTGGTCGATGACGGCAGTGTGCTATTCCGTGCCGGCGCTATCGGCAGCAAAACCACCCTGGCACGCATCATCAAGCTGGTGCGTCAGGCGCAGAGCAGTAAGCCTGAGATCGGCAAGCTGGCGGATCGCATTTCTGCGGTATTCGTCCCGACGGTAGTGGCTATCGCCCTGTTCAGCGCCGCAATCTGGTATTTCTTTGGCCCGCAACCGCAGCTGGTTTATACGCTGGTGATCGCCACCACGGTCTTGATCATCGCCTGCCCTTGCGCACTGGGTTTGGCGACGCCGATGTCGATCATCTCCGGAGTGGGCCGCGCCGCCGAATTTGGCGTGTTGGTACGTGATGCCGATGCCTTGCAGCAGGCAAGCCAACTCGACACCCTGGTGTTTGATAAAACCGGCACCCTGACCGAAGGTCAGCCGCGGGTGGTAGAAATCCTCACGTTTAACCAGGTGAGCGAGCAGCAGGCACTGCGCTGGGCTGCCGCATTGGAACAGGGCGCCAGCCACCCGCTGGCCCGTGCCATCGTTGATCACGCCGAAGGACAAGCGCTGCCGCAGGTTGAGCAGTTCCGTACTCTGCGCGGTGCAGGCGTTAGCGGCGAAGTGGACGGCATGAAGTTGCTGCTGGGCAATGCTGCGTTATTACAACAGCATCAGGTGGCCACCGCCGAGCTGGACACACAGATGCAGCAACAGGCAGAGCGTGGCATTACGCCGGTGCTGCTGGCCGTCGAGGGTAAGCCGGCCGCGCTGTTCGCCATCCGTGATCCGCTGCGCCGCGACAGCGTTGAAGCGCTACAGCGCTTGCACCGTCAGGGCTATCAGTTGGTGATGTTAACCGGCGACAACCCGGTGACCGCCAACGCCATTGCCAAAGAGGCCGGTATCGACCGGGTGATTGCCGGCGTGTTGCCGGAGGGCAAAGCCGAAGCGATCAAACAGCTGCAGGCGCAGGGTCACCGCGTAGCCATGATCGGCGACGGTATCAACGACGCGCCGGCGCTGGCGCAGGCCGATGTCGGCATTGCCATGGGAGGCGGCAGCGATATCGCCATTGAGACTGCCGCCATCACCCTGATGCGCCACAGCCTGAACGGCGTCGCCGATGCGCTTGAGCTGTCTAAAGCCACATTGCGCAATATGAAGCAGAACCTGCTGGGAGCCTTTGTTTACAACACGCTCGGCATCCCGATTGCCGCCGGGGTACTGTATCCGTTGACCGGCACCCTGCTCAGTCCGGTGGTGGCGGGCGCGGCTATGGCGCTGTCCTCCATTACCGTGGTCAGTAACGCCAACCGACTGCTGCGTTTTAAACCCAAACGCTAAATACCCAAGGGGCGCAAATAGTGCGCCCCTTTTTCTTTGGGATAATTCCTTCACTCTGCAGGCTTTCTTGTCCGGCGGATAGCGTTTAGCATGGGGAATCCTCACCTTGCCAAGCCAAGGGTGAACACGCTATTCAGGAGCCACGCTGTATGGGTCAACTGTTACGCCGAATCGCCGCCTTTCTCGGCCTGATATCCCCGATGACTTACGCCTACCCGGCGCTGGATATTCGGCTGCCCGGCGATCGTCAGTTCCATCTGGTGGGCAGCATTCATATGGGCACGGTGGATATGTCGCCGCTGCCGGCCAAGCTGGCAGCTCGCCTCAAACAGGCAGATGCCCTGATTGTTGAAGCCGACATCACCGGTTCCGCCTCGCCCTTTGACCACATCGAACAGCAACCGGAACTTGAACAGCGGCTCTCAGAGTCAGAATTTCAGCAATTACTGACGCTGTGCCAGGAGCTGGGTGCCGACGTCGACAGTTTTTCCACCCTGCCCGGCTGGCAGGTAGCGTTAATGATGCAAGCCCGTCAGGCTCAGCGATTGGGATTACGCGCCGAATACGGCGTGGATTATCAACTGTTGCAGGCGGCCAGAGACCAGCATAAAAAGGTGATTGAGCTGGAAGGGGCGGAACACCAGATGAGTATGCTGGAACAGTTACCGGAGGGAGGAATAGCACTGCTGCGCGACACGCTGGAGCACTGGCACACCAACGCACGCTTGCTGCAAACCATGGTGAGTTGGTGGATAGACGCGAAACCCAGCGGTATGCTCGAAACCCTGCCCGCCACATTCAGCGCCGATCTGTATGACGTGTTGATGCACCAACGAAATCGCGACTGGCAACAAAAGCTGGAGGCGTTACCGCCAGGAAATTACGTGGTGGCGGTAGGCGCACTGCATCTGTATGGCGAGGATAATCTGCCGGCGATGCTGCAGGCGCAGTAAAAAAGTGGCCAATATCGCTACTGGCCAGTCAAAGAGGAATTTCTTGTATTTTAGTTATACGCATAGCAACCGTGTTAACGGTTACAACAGACAGGGTAGCAACCCAGTGAACATCTTGGCAACCCGCTTTACGCGGCTGCCACTCAGGTTGCTGTTACCGTTATATTTTTGTAATTTTGTTGCATCCGTTTGCAACCTCCCGCTTAACGGGGAAGAGGAAAACACATGACGCCCGCAGTGATCCTGCTTGAGAAACAAAAAGTCGCTTTTACCCTTCATCCTTATCATCACGACAGTGCTGAAACCAACTTCGGCGATGAAGCAGTGAAAAAATTGGGGCTGGATGCAGACCGCGTCTATAAAACGTTACTGGTGGCGCTGAACGGCGACGCCAAACATCTGGCAGTGGCGGTCACGCCGGTAGCTACACAGTTGGATCTGAAAAAGGTCGCTCGTGCGCTCGGCGCCAAAAAGGCAGAGATGGCCGATCCGCTACTGGCGCAGCGCGTGACGGGTTATCTGGTTGGCGGCATCAGCCCGCTGGGGCAAAAAAAGCGGCTGCCAACGGTGATCGACAGCCCGGCACAGCAGTTCGCCACCATTTATGTCTCCGGCGGTAAACGCGGGCTGGACATCGAACTGGCGGCGCAAGATCTTTGCCGGCTGTTGGCCGGCAGCTTCGCCGATATCGCCAAGCGCGACTAGAAGCCTGATGACGCGGCCGCAGTCCCAACGTCGGCCGCGGGATCTGATTACTCCGTCGGCTTATTCCGTATCCCCATTCGCGGCAACAACATGGGAACATGTCGGCAATACCGCTGATAATCCGCCCCTAAAGCTTTAAGCAGGCTACGTTCTTCAAAATAAACACCCACCAAAATATATAATGTCATACCTGAATTAAATAATAGACGCCCAGCGGTCATCTCTGGCGTGAACCAAAATGCCAGTAACATTCCCGTCATCATGGGATGCCGTGTCAACCGGTAAAATCCTCTTACCTGAAAAGGCAAATCGGTATATTGGCGTTCTCTCCATTGCAGCCAGGATTGTCGCAAGCCAAATAAGTCGGTGTGGCTGATCATGCAGGTTGACGCAAAGACCACGAGCCAGCCTAGCGCACTAATACCGTTAACCCCCCATGCGGCAACACTGTCTGGCGGTAGCCGCCACAAGACGCCCGGCAGTGGTTGCCACACAAGCGCCAGCAGCGCCAACGACGCACCGGCAATTAACACATAGGAGCTTCTTTCCAATGCCGGGGACAGCGCCAAACGGGCCTTGAACCTCTCATGGGCCATAACGGAATGCACCAAGCCAAACAGCAAAAGCAAAACGATATTCACCAGCCAGGGCCATACGTCGGTATCTTCCCTAACGGCGACCATATTTCTCAGCCCCCAGCCGTTAAGTAATAAAATAAGCAAAACAAAGCCAACCAACCCCAAAAAATAGCCGACGACGCCATATAAAAGCACTGCTGCCCTGTACATTTCATTTCCTCTTCAATCACGATTATTTCGCTGAGTTTTATTCCCTGGAAAAATTATGATTTAAGCAAGATAAAATCATTAACCCTAAAGGTATAGACAAAGAAAATAGAAATACAATTATGCAAGACAGGGAAAACAATATTGAAATTAATAATATTCGAATTCTTTTATACTAGAAGTGTGGTAATGCGGGGAAAATCGACGGCGGCTTTTAACCGGTAAAAGCCGCCATAATATTATTGATAAACGATCTCGCCTTTAGGCTCATAAGCCGCTGCGTCCAGCGGTGAGTGCTTCTCGATGTATTGCTTCAAGACTTCGGCATCGATAAACCCGGTGTTGACGTAGCTTGGCAGGGTATCCAGCTTCGGATAACCGTCGCCGCCCAACGCATTGAAGTTCAACGTGGCCATACGGTAGGTTTTGTCCGCCTGCAGCGGTTCCCCCTTGATCTTGACGTTGCTGACGCCCTGACCGTCCGCCGTTAGGCTAACGTTGGCAAACTGCGCATAGGCCCCGGAATCTACCTTCATGTTGGCGACTACCGCCAGGTATTTTTCCACGTCGCTGCCTTTCATCTCGACGTAGACCAGCGTATTGCCGAATGGCTGCACTTTCAGCACGTTTTTATAGGTGATATCGCCGCCTTCAATCGAGTCACGCACCCCGCCACCGCTCATCACCGCAAAATCAGCCTCGGCACGTTCCATCTGCGCTGCCAACAAGACGCGTGACAGGTTGGTCTGTACAAAGCGCACTTTGCTGCGGTCGCCTTCCAGCTTGCCGTTGACGCTGCCAATCTTGACGTCCAACTGCGCCTTACCTTTTTCCTGGAACGGCGTCAGCAGCTTCATCATGGAAGGATCTTCTGCGATCTGTTGGGTGTAAAACACGCGCTCACTGGTGCCGTCGGCTTTCTCCACCTTCTTCTTCAGGTTGACCGGAATCAGTTGGTAATGCACCAGCTTCAGTTCACCGTTACGGAACTGGAAATCGGCGCGGCCCACGTACTTGCCCCACTCATGCGCCTGCACAATCCAGGTGCCGTTCTGACGATCCGGCGCGCACGGCGTGCCCGGCACATAATCCACCTGCTTGTGGTTCTCGCTCGCCATACAGACCGGATCCTGCGAATGACCACCAACGATCATGTCCAGATAGCCGGCAGGCAGGCTGCGCGCCATCTCAACATCGCCCGGCGCGTTGGAGCCGTGATTGCCATCATCGTAATGGCCCATGTGCGTTGCTGCGATAATCACGTCCGGCTTTTCGTCCTTACGCAATTGCTCCACTACCTGTTTGGCTTCCTGTGCAGGAACACGGAACTCGATGTCGGTAAAATACTCCGGGTTGCCAATCTTGGCCGTGTCATCCGTCGTCAGGCCGATGACCGCAATCTTGATCCCCTGCTTGTCAAATAAGGCATAGGGCTTGAACAGACGCTGCTGGGTGCTTTTTTGATAAATGTTGGCCGACAGCAGTGGGAAGGTCGCCCACTTTTCCTGCTGACGCAGCACGCTGAGCGGGTTGTCGAATTCATGGTTACCGATCGCCATTGCGTCGTAACCCACCAGATTCATGCCGCGGAAGTCCGGTTCGGCATCTTGCAGATCGGATTCCGGCACGCCGGTGTTGATATCACCGCCCGACAGCAGCAACAGACTGCCCCCCTGCGCTGCGACTTCCTGACGGATGCTGTCTACCAAGGTTTTCTGTGCACCCAAGCCATATTCGCCATGATCGTTCTGCCAGAAATGGCCGTGGTGATCGTTGGTGTGCAAAATGGTGATGTCGTAGGTCTTATCCTTTTCCCAGGCGCTGGCGGCTCCCGACAGGAAAGTCAGGGATACGGCCAGAGCGCATGCGGTGGTTTTTAGCGAAAAGCGCATGGCAGAACTCCATATGATCATTAACGGCTTTTTTGAGGTGACCGAAATTGTAACGCGAAACAAAGCCCTTTGATTTCAAATTTTTGCGATATACGTCAAATTATGTCGGATATGGCAAATATTGAACAACTTGCTAAGATATCTGCTCTGTCCTCTAAAACTTACCAGGCTAATAATAAAATGACCGACCGTAGCGATACTGCCATGCCACCGGCCAAGGGCAGCGCGGTTAAAGGGACTGCATTCTCGATTCTCGGTGCCATCAGCGTCTCTCACCTGCTTAACGACATGATTCAATCGCTGATCCTGGCGATTTACCCGATCCTGCAGGCTGACTTTAGCCTCAGCTTCGTGCAGATCGGCATGATTACTCTGACCTATCAGCTCACGGCTTCCTTATTGCAACCGTTAATCGGTTACTACACGGATAAACACCCGCAGCCCTATTCGTTGCCGATCGGCATGGGCTTTACGCTGTGTGGGCTGCTGCTGCTGTCCGTCGCCAATACCTTCCCGCTGGTGCTGCTGGCAGCGGCGCTGGTCGGCACCGGTTCCTCGGTATTCCACCCTGAGTCCTCCCGCGTTGCGCGCATGGCCTCCGGTGGCCGACATGGCCTGGCTCAATCGTTGTTCCAGGTCGGCGGTAACTTTGGCAGCTCTCTCGGCCCCCTGCTGGCCGCGCTGATTATTGCGCCTTATGGCAAAGGTAACGTGGCCTGGTTCTCACTGGCCGCGCTGTTGGCTATTGTGGTGCTGTTGCAAGTCAGCAAATGGTATCAACATCAGCACCGGGCAACAAAAGGTCAGCCAAAAGCCTCCTCGACGGTGAAACCGCTGCCAAAACGTACTGTCACCTATGCGCTGGGCATCCTGCTGGTACTGATTTTTTCCAAATACTTCTACTTGGCCAGTATCAGCAGCTATTACACCTTTTATTTGATACATAAGTTCGGCGTTTCCGTGCAGAATGCGCAGTTTCACCTGTTTGCATTCCTGTTTGCCGTAGCAGCAGGAACCATAATTGGCGGGCCTCTCGGCGACAAGATAGGGCGTAAATATGTTATTTGGGGCTCAATACTGGGTGCCGCGCCATTTACGCTGACTTTACCCTATGCTTCTCTCTACTGGACCGGCATTTTAACCGTCATTATCGGGGTAATTCTCGCTTCGGCATTTTCGGCCATTCTGGTTTATGCACAGGAGCTGATCCCCGGGAAAGTGGGTATGGTTTCCGGTTTATTCTTCGGTTTTGCTTTTGGTATGGGGGGATTAGGCGCAGCCGTTCTTGGTTATGTCGCAGATTTGACCAGTATCGAATTGGTCTACCAAATCTGTGCTTTCTTGCCACTGATCGGCATTATCACCGCATTACTGCCTAATATGGACCATAACTCGTAATAACCCTGATAAAACCCGGCTGAATCATTGCGCTCAGTCGGGTTATCTCCCGAACAAACCAACGTTATTTGACTTATTTAGTGTTAAATCCCCTTACTGCCCTGCCCAAAGCGGAATCCTCTGCTTTTTCGCAAAAAAGCTCAATTTAGCTAAGCAAGACGCGAACAAATGCAATAAACTAAATGTATCTTTTCGTAACTTTGTTGCGTTTCCCCTCTGCTGCCATGCATAGCTAGAAGGAGTCTGGATGCATAATTCAACACCCTTAATCACCACCATTGTCGGAGGGTTAGTACTTGCCTTCCTCCTCGGAATGCTGGCGAATCGCCTGCGCATCTCCCCGCTGGTGGGGTATCTTGCCGCAGGCGTGCTCGCCGGCCCTTTTACCCCCGGTTTTGTTGCCGACACCTCGCTGGCACCGGAACTGGCGGAAATCGGCGTGATCCTGTTGATGTTCGGTGTTGGCCTCCATTTCTCGCTTAAAGACCTCCTGGCAGTTAAACATATCGCTATTCCCGGTGCCGTGGCACAGATTGCCGTCGCCACTCTGTTGGGTATGGGGCTATCAAAGCTGCTCGGCTGGGATTTGATTTCCGGCCTGGTGTTCGGTCTCTGTCTTTCTACCGCCAGTACCGTGGTGCTGCTGCGTGCGCTGGAAGAACGCCAACTGATCGACAGCCAGCGCGGGCAAATCGCCATTGGCTGGCTGATCGTTGAAGACCTGGCGATGGTGCTGACGCTGGTATTGCTGCCTGCGTTCGGCAACATGCTGGGCAATGACAACGCCAGCAGCGGCCAGTTGCTGACTGAGCTGGCAATCACCATTGGTAAAGTCATCGCCTTTATTGCGCTGATGATTGTGGTGGGCCGCCGGCTGGTGCCGTGGATCCTGGCGAAAACCGCCAGCACCGGCTCGCGCGAGCTGTTTACCCTTGCCGTGTTGGCACTGGCGCTCGGCATTGCCTATGGCGCGGTGAAGCTGTTCGACGTTTCCTTTGCCCTGGGAGCCTTCTTCGCCGGCATGGTGCTGAACGAGTCGGAGCTGAGCCATCGCGCGGCCCACGATACCTTACCGTTGCGCGATGCCTTCGCCGTGCTGTTCTTTGTGTCGGTCGGCATGCTGTTTGATCCGATGATCCTGATCAACGAGCCGCTGGCGGTGCTGGCAACGCTGGCGATTATCGTGTTCGGGAAATCGGCGGCAGCGTTCCTGCTGGTGAAAATGTTCGGCCACTCCAAACGCACCGCGCTGACCATTTCTGCCAGTCTGGCGCAGATTGGCGAGTTCGCCTTCATTCTGGCCGGCCTTGGGATCACGCTGGGCATGATGTCGGAGCACGGCCGCAATCTGGTGCTGGCCGGGGCTATCTTGTCGATTATGTTGAATCCGTTGCTGTTCACGCTGCTTGAGCGTTATCTGGCCAAAACCGAAACCATGGAAGACCAGATAATGGAAGAAGCGGTGGAAGAAGAAAAGCAGATCCCGGTCGATATGTGCAACCATGCGCTGGTGGTCGGCTATGGCCGCGTCGGCAGCCTGCTGGGGGCAAAGTTGGCCGAAGCCGGTATTCCGCTGGTGGTGATCGAGAACTCCCGCCCACGGGTGGAAGCCCTGCGTGAACAAGGCATCAAAACGGTGCTGGGCAACGCCGCCAATCCTGAAGTGATGGATCTGGCGCGACTCGACTGTGCACGCTGGCTGTTGCTGACCATTCCCAACGGTTACGAGGCCGGTGAAATCGTGGCTTCGGCACGTACCAAGCGGCCGAACATCGAGATCATCGCCCGTGCGCACTACGATGACGAAGTGTCTTATATCTCCGATCGCGGGGCGAATCAGGTAGTGATGGGCGAACGAGAAATCGCCAACAGCATGCTGAATATTCTCAAACTGGATACGCTGAGCGAAGAAGAGAAAATGGGCGGTTGCCCGATCTGATAAGCGATTCGATATAAAAAAGGTCCGGCTTGCCGGACCTTTTGCTTGTTAGCGTTCCCAGTAAGACTCTTCCAGACTGTCTTCCCGCTCCGGCAGGCCACGCGTCAGGCGCGGCGAATGCTGATTCAGCACCTGATAGCTGACACGGTTAGCGTATTTACACACCTGCGCCAGCGAGGAATAGGTCAGATAGCTGCGAACGTGCTTGCTGGAGTTAGGCACGTTATTGCGGTGATAACCGTTGGCGGCGATATCATGCAGCAACGCCGACAGTGCGCCATCGCCGGCACCGTTGGTGTTCATGATTTTCTCCGGCCCGCCCATGTAAGGCGCGATGTGCGAATAGATGCGGAACGGATTTTCACAGCTTTCACGGCGCATGGCGCGGCTGAATTCATAGCGGTTGAATTCGGCAATATGCCCCGGCAGCAGCGGATGCTGGGTTTCCCGCTTATTCGACTCTTCGGTATAACCCGCCATATAAAGGCCGTTTGGCCCGGCGGTGCACAGCACCAGATCCACCCATTCAAGCGCCATGTCAGAGGCAGTCAACGGATCGCTCAACCCGGTCAACTCCAGCGCTTCATCTTCGTTCATCGCCAGGATCGACACGTGTTGTTGCAGGAAGTCGCGCCACCATTGCGGGTTATCGGCGATCACGTACTTGGTGCCCAGCGTCAGTACCACCGGTACGTCGTGCTTTTTGGCAAATTCAATTGCCTGCATGGTGGCAGCCGGCATCGGCTCCCCTTCCTTACAGCGCACCAAATATGACGTCAGCACCAGCGCCGAAGCACCGGCAATCACCTCTTCCTTCACGCTTTCCGGCCGCAGTTGATTCATCTGCCCGGGGCTGATGGCAAAGGTCCGTTCGCCGCTTTCGCCGATCAGCGTAAAGCAGCGGCCAATAGCACCGTCAACCGCCTGCAGGTGGTTAAGATCGGTACGGCTGGAGGTGTTGCACAGATAGCGATAGGCGTAGCTGCCAATCTTGATATTGCTGCACATCACGCCGAGCAGAACGGAACGGTCGTCCGCCAGCACGGAGTAGTTGTGCAGAGTATTGCCGATGGTGCCGCCGGCAAATTGGTGGGTGATCAGATTATTGTCGATCAGTTCCTGATACAGCGCCTCGGCGACGTCATCCTCAATCACCAGGGAGTGCCCCAGGCTCAGACCGTAACGCTGGACGAAGGCATCGTCCACTTTGGCTTCGATATCCACCAGCGTCTGATCGATACCGACGATATAGGAGGTGCTGATTTCATTTTCAGGCTGAGCTTGCTGCAAGAGCGGATCGCGGGCATTCACCGGAAAATAGTGTTTGGACTTACGTTTACCAGGAAATTTCATTTATTTGGCGGCAGTGGCAGTTAACAGGCAGAGAATGTTAGCACATTCCTGCCCGATTGATGATGACTGTCACTATTTTGCGCTCTGGGGATCAGAGGTGCTGCGCCACCAGTTGCTGCATCATATCAATGTGCGCCGGTTCGTCGTTCAGCGCAGAAATGTACTCAAACTTCTCGCCGCCCGCCTCGAGGAAGATTTCGCGGTTTTGCTCTTTGATTTCTTCCAGCGTTTCCAGACAGTCCGCCGAAAAACCTGGGCAGATAAGCTGAATATGTTTAACGCCTTGCGCAGGCAGGCCTTTGAGGGTTTCGTCGGTATACGGCGTCAACCAGGGTTCACGGCCAAAACGCGACTGGTAGGTCATCATGACCCGATCCGGCGCCAACGGCAAAGTGTCGGTCAATGCACGAAACGTATCCTCACAACGCTGCGGATAATCGTCGCCAAGGCGTGCATAGCGCTTGGGAATGCCGTGGAATGACAGCACCAGCCGGTCCGGTTGGCCATGCTCGGCAAACGAACGCTCCACGCTTTGACGCAATGCGGCGATGTAGGCCGGGTGTTCGGCATAGTCGCGGATAAAGCTGATCGACGGCAGGCGGCGATAGCCTTTCAGTATGCGCGCCACGCCGTCCCACACGGCTGCACTGGTTGAACAGGAGTATTGCGGGTACAACGGCAGTACTACCAGATTGGTCACGCCCTGTGCCAACAGCTTGTCTATCGCTTCGCCCAGGCTCGGTGAACCGTAGCTCATGCCCAATTCAACCGGCGTGTTCGGCATACGTGCGGCCAATGCGCGCTGTTGACGGCGGCTGTAGACCAGCAGTGGTGAGCCTTCGTCCATCCATACCGACTTATACAGCTTGGCAACGCGCGGCGAACGGATCGGCAGGATCGCACCGTTGAGGATCGGCCACCAGATCAATGGGGCTGTATCCACTACGCGGTCGTCACTGAGGAATTCCTTCAGATAGCGTTTTACCGCCGACGAGGTCGGAGCATCCGGCGTGCCCAGGTTCACCAGCAATACCCCGTGTTTCTCTTGCTTCATCTCAGTTCCCCTTGATTCCTTGCAAGCTAACCCCCTGTTCTGGGTCAGGGGGTTAACGTCGATTAATGGCGCCTATTGTAACGGAAAAGCGCCTCGTCGGAACCGATATCAGCAACAGGCGTTGCCCATGATAAAGGGGAATGATATTAACTCTGCGCCAGTCGCCAGACCGCCGCCACATTACGCGCCGTCACCTCCAGGTTATCGGCCGCTTCCGCCAACGCTTCCTCCAGAGAGACAACGCGATCGAGCACCGAAAAAGCGGCGTCAATGCCGTGCTGGTGCACCACCTGATAATCTTTCGACAGGCTGCCGGCAATGCCGATCACCGGCAAACCAAAGCGTTTGGCCACCCGCGCCACGCCAATCGGCGTTTTGCCGTGGATAGACTGACTGTCGAGTCGCCCTTCGCCGGTGATCACCAGGTCGGCATCGCGCAACGCCTCTTCCAATTGAAGGGTTTCGATCACGATCTCAATGCCGGGGCGCAACCGGGCGTTTAGCATGCCAAGCAATGCCGCCCCCATTCCCCCTGCCGCTCCTGCCCCGGGCGTGTTGATAACCTCACGACCGGTAGCCTGTTCCAGCAATGTGCCGTAATGGCGCAGCGCCGCATCCAACTGCGTGACCATTTCCGGCGTGGCTCCCTTCTGCGGGCCAAACACCGCGGAGGCTCCGTTAGCACCACACAAAGGATTATCCACGTCGCAGGCCGCCGTGATGCTCACCTGCTGCAGACGCGGATCCACCCCGGAAAGATCGATATAGGACAACTGCGCCAGCGCGGCCCCTCCAGGCGGCAAAGCCTGTCGATTCTCGTCCAGCAGTCTGGCCCCCAGCGCCTGCATCATGCCGGCCCCGCCGTCGTTGGTGGCGCTGCCGCCAATGCCAAGAATAATCGTCTTAACGCCGCGCTCCAGCGCAGCCAGGATCAGCTCACCGGTGCCATAACTGGTGGTCATGCGCGGATCTCGCTGCGCCTTGGGAGCCAGATGCAACCCGGAAGCCGCCGCCATCTCGATAACGGCAGTTTCTCCCTCTCCCAGCAAACCATAGAAGGCTTGTACCGGCTGGCCCAACGGCCCAGTGACCGCGACCGTAACGATTTCCCCGCCGGTGGCTGCCACCATCGAATCCACCGTGCCTTCGCCGCCGTCCGCCATGGGTAGCTTCACATACTGTACCTGCGGGAAGATCTGGCGGAAGCCGCGTTCGATGGCTTCCGCCACCTCCAACGCACTCAGGCTTTCTTTAAACGAATCCGGCGCAATCACCACTTTTTTCAGCGTTTTCATTACTCTTCCTTATCCCGCCAGATTAAATACGCCAAACATCAACGCCGAGACGGCCGCGATGGTAAAGCCGACCAGTGTTTCATAAGGCAGTAGCTTCAACCGTTGATGCACGGCCATATTGACGCTGCCGCCGGTGGCATGGAAGAAGCTGCCGTGCGGCAGGTGATCCAGCACCGTTGCGCCGGCATGGATCATAGCCGCCCCGGCCAGCCCGCTGACGCCCAGCTCCAGCAGAGTGCTGCTGAAGACACCGGATGCCACGGCGGTACCGGCGGTTGTCGAAGCGGTGGCCATCGACATTAATGCCCCAGAAAGCGGAGCCAGCAGCCAGGCCGGCATGCCGGTGCTGGTCAACCCGCTGATGAGCACGTCCTTCAGCGAAGAGTTGGCGATAATGCCTGCCAGCGTACCGGTGCCAAGCAGCATAATCGCCACCGGCGCCATACGGGACAGGCCGGAAACCATAAACTGGTTGCACTGGCGGATGCGGCCCATCAGCAATGCGCCCACCAGACCGCCCAGCGGCAACGCTATCAACGGATCGATGGCAATACCGGCGATCGGCCGCAGCGACAGCAGAACAATGGCAACCAAGGGTGCGCTGATCGCCGCCGCAAAGCCCGGACGAATGCCTTCGGCTTGCTGCGTCAGCTCTTCCGCCATCACCTTATCGCCCTTATCACTCAAACGGCGGGCCAGCAGATAGGCCACGATCAATCCGCACAATCCTGGCACGATACCGGCCATCATCACCGAGGTCAGCGGCACGTGGAAGTTGTCGGCTGCGGCAATGGTGTTGGGGTTTGGTGACATCACGTTACCGGCCTTGCCGCCGCCGATCATCGCCAGCAGTATCGCCGCACGCGAGATCCCGGCCTTCTGAGCGATGGAAAGGGCAATAGGCGCCACGGTGATCACCGCAACGTCGATAAATACGCCCACTGCCGTCAGGATCAGTGTAGCTACCGCCAGCGCTAACAGCGCACGGGTTTCCCCGACTTTGCGGACGATGGTTTCAGCGATGGTGTGCGCCGCGCCGGACTCGATCAACACCCCGGCCAGCACCCCCGCCGCCAAAATGCGCATCACGGCATTGGTAATGCCCTGCGCACCGGTGATCATCAGCGTCACGGTCTGCACCAGATCGGCGCCGCCGCATAATCCGCCCGCCAGCGCACCGGCAATCATGCCGTAGGCAGGCGGGACCTTGCGTAAAATCAGGACGATAGCGACGACCAATGCCACCAGCGCCCCAAGCGTGGATACCGTTGTCATTATTGTTTTCCCCGTTGTTGGTGTGGGGAAAACATATCCTGAGCGCCGGACATTGGCGTGAGAGAAAGCCACAAAAACATGCGTGCGCACACAGCGGAAAGTTGTGGTTTTACACAACTCAGCCGTGCATCAGCATGCCGATATACAGCTGCAAGGCGTCCGTTAACTGATTGATTTTTAATTCAGTAATGGCTTCAATACGCTGCAGGCGATAGCGCAAGGTATTGACGTGAATATGAAGCTCGGCGGCGGTCTGCGTCTGATCACAATTCCGCGAAAAATAGTGCCTCAGCGTGCTGCGTAATACCCCTTTTTCATCCTGTTCGCCCAAAACCTGCCAGGGGCGGGAAAGCTCTTGAGCCCGCCAGTCTTCACCCAGATCGCACAGCAGTGACGGTAGCGGATAATCTTGGTAAAACAGCGTCTTGTGCCGTAACTTCAAGCGTTTCGCCATCGCCTGGGTGGCGCGAGCCGTCAGGCTTGAACGGTGCAACCCTGCTTCGCCGCTAAAGAAACCACCGACAATCAACCGCAGGTTGAAACGCGACTGAAGCTGGCTCTGTAACTGCTGCGCCTGTTTGCGCTCCTGCTTCACATTCCACTCCCCCTGCACCAGACTGGCAGGACGCAGCAGGATCATTTCGTTGAACCCGGTGATGGCGATCAGCGCTTCGCGCTGAGTCTGCTCCAGCTCCGTCAGCAATTCACGCAGCAGGTGCGGCTGCGTGTCCTGTAATTCTGCGATCCAGACAATCCGTGGCTGTTGCAGATCTAACCCCAGGTAGGCGGCCATCGCCTCCAGCGAGCCTGATGCCGGCTGCGGTTGCAGCAACTGATTGGCCAGTTCCTCGCGGTAGCGTTTTTCCCACTGATGTTGATCCAGCAACGCCGCCTGCTCCACCATCATTTCGGCCGCCATTTTCACCAGTTCGGCATAGGCACGTACCTGCGCGGGTTCACCGGAAATACCGATCACCCCCACCTGTTGGCTGTGAAAACTGAAGGGCAAATTGATGCCGGGCCGCACTCCCTTGAGGTGCGCGGCAGTCACCGCATCGATTTCCACCACCCGGTTTTCGGTCAGCGCCAGAACAGCGCCTTCATGACGCTGAAATAGGCGTGAGGGATTGCCGGAAGCGATGATGACGCCGTTGCTGTCCATCACATTGACAGAATGGCTGATGATGCTCATCGCCCGCTGCACGATCTGGCGTGCGGTGGATTCTGCCAGCAAATGGGTTGGTCTGAGCATGCGGATTGTCCCCGGGGATTAAGATGGGGGAGTTATACGCCATTTCTCTCGGTGGATTAAAGGGCACAGGCGTAACAAGCCACGGCGATCACAATTCGGCGGGTAAATAATAAAAAAAACGCCAGGCGGATGAGGCCTGGCGCTATGCACAGCAATGAAAAACCGATTAGCCGAGGATGTTCGCCAGTTCGGCGCTCACTTCGGTCACTTTGCGGGTGCCGTCGATTTTACGGTATTGGGTGTTACCTGCAGCAGCTTCTTTGCTGTAGTAGGAAATCAGCGGTGCAGTCATCTGATGGTATTCCACCAGACGTTTACGTACGGTTTCTTCCTGATCGTCTTTACGAGTTGTCAGTTCTTCACCGGTCGCGTCGTCTTTACCTTCCACCTTCGGTGGATTGAATTTAATGTGGTACACGCGGCCAGAAGGGGCATGTACGCGACGACCAACGATGCGATCGATAATCAGCTCGTCCGGTACGTCAAATTCCAGCACGTAATCCACATTGATGCCGGCTTCTTTCATCGCGTCAGCCTGTGGAATGGTGCGTGGGAAACCGTCCAGCAGAAAACCTTTTCGGCAATCTTCCTGGGTGATGCGTTCTTTAACCAGTGCAATGACCAACTCATCGGTCACCAGCTTGCCGGCGTCCATGATTTCTTTCGCCTGCTTGCCCAATTCACTGCCGGCCTTCACGGCTGCGCGCAACATATCACCCGTGGAGATTTGCGGAATACCGTATTTCTCCATGATGAATTGAGCCTGAGTACCTTTACCAGCGCCCGGAGCGCCCAGCAGAATGATACGCATTGCGTAAATCCCCTTGCTATGTAGTTTTTATAAAATTGCGAAAACGCTCAACCATACCATTTCAGGGGGGGCTGGCTCAAGGTACGCGAGGAAATCGATTGCGGCGCCAAAGGGAGGAAACAGAGAATAAAGCGCGGAAAATCGGCAGGAAAAACAAAAAAATACGCCCAAAATTCGCGGATTTTGGGCGTATATACTCGGAATTATGCGGACAACAGTTTATTCATACGACGGATAAACTGATTTGGATCCTCCAGGGTGCCGCGTTCAGCCAGCAGAGCCTGATCCAATAACAGATCAATCCATTCGGCGAATTGTTCGTTATCGCCCACATCGGATGCGCGTTTGACCAACGCATGCTCCGGATTCAGTTCGAAAATGTACTTCACCGCCGGCGCTTCCTGGCCCGCAGCGGCAAACAGCTTCGCCATCTGGGTGCTCATTTCGTCGGCATCGGTGATAACGATAGCCGGCGTGTCGGTCAGGCGGTGCGTCAGACGCACGTCCTTCACGCGATCGCCCAGCAGGGTTTTCACACGGTCAACAAAGGGCTCCAGCTGCTTCTCGGCGGCCTTCTGCTCTTCGGTTTCGTCTGCCAGCTTGTCCAACGCGTCATCTGCCTTGCTGACGGATTGGAACGGCTTGCCGTCGAACTCGGTCAGGTAGCTCATCATCCATTCGTCGATGCGGTCGGAAAGCAGCAGCACTTCGATGCCTTTCTTGCGGAACAGTTCCAGGTGCGGGCTGCTCTTGGCGGCGGCATAGCTGTCGGCGGTGATGTAATAAATCTTCTCCTGCCCTTCTGCCATGCGGCCCACGTACTCTTCCAGCGAGACGGTTTGCGCCGAGCTGTCATTGTGGGTGGAAGCAAAGCGCAGCAGCTTGGCAATGGCTTCTTTGTTGCCACCATCTTCCGCCGGGCCCTCTTTCAACACCAGACCAAACTGCTGCCAGAACTTCTGGTAGCCTTCCGCATCGTCTTTAGCCAGTTTCTCCAGCATCTGCAACACACGCTTGGTCAGCGCACCGCGCAGGTTCTGGGTCACACGGCTGTCTTGCAGGATCTCACGCGAAACGTTCAGCGGCAGATCGTTGGAATCTATCAGGCCACGCACGAAACGCAGGTAGTTCGGCATGAACTGTTCAGCGTCGTCCATGATGAACACGCGCTGCACGTACAGCTTCAGCCCGTGCTTGTGATCGCGGTTCCACATGTCCCATGGCGCCTGAGCCGGAATGTAAAGCAGGCTGGTGTATTCCTGCTTGCCTTCCACCCGGTTGTGGCTCCAGCTCAGCGGATCGGTAAAGTCGTGCGCGATGTGCTTGTAGAACTCTTTGTATTCTTCGTCGGTCACGTCAGCCTTGCTGCGGGTCCACAGGGCCTGCGCCTTGTTGATTTTTTCCCAGGTGACGGTGCCGTCTTCTTCGTTTTTGCTTTCAATCTCAACCGGCAGTGCAATGTGGTCGGAGTATTTGCCGATCACGGAACGCAGACGCCAGGCATCGAGATACTCATCTTCGCCTTCGCGCAGATGCAGGGTAATTTCGGTACCGCGATCTTCTTTGCTGATATCGGCAATGGTGTAATCGCCTTCGCCGACAGATTCCCAGAACACGCCTTGATCGGCCGGAGCGCCCGCGGCACGAGTGCGCACGGTGACTTTATCCGCCACGATGAACGCGGAGTAGAAACCCACGCCGAACTGACCAATCAGCTGGCTGTCTTTGGCCTGATCGGAACCGATGGATTCCAGGAAGGCTTTGGTACCTGACTTGGCGATGGTACCCAGGTTTTCAATCACTTCCTCACGGCTCATGCCAATACCGTTGTCGGCAATGGTCAACGTACGCTGTTCTTTATCGAAGGAAAGGCGCACACGCAGCTCGCCGTCACCTTCATACAGCTCAGGCGTCGACAGTGCGCGGAAACGCAGCTTATCGGCGGCATCCGAGGCGTTGGAGATCAGCTCGCGCAGGAAAATTTCTTTATTGGAGTACAGCGAATGAATCATCAAATGAAGCAGTTGTTTTACTTCAGACTGGAAACCACGGGTTTCTTGACCTTTCATACTCATTGATTACCTCAAAGACAATAGCTACCAAAAGCGAACAATGAGGATTAAGTGGGGACAAGGGCGTTGTTTTTCAAGCGGCTGGCGGGAAATTTTTGCAGATAGCTGACGGGGCCAAATAGCCCCATCAGAGGAAAACATCAAAACTTGATAACGTGACGACCGGCCAATGAATGCGACAACGTGGTACCGTCGACCATTTCCAGTTCACCGCCCACCGGCACGCCGTGGGCTATGCGGCTGGCGACCACGCCATACTGGCCGCACATCTCGGCGATATAGTTGGCGGTTGCCTCACCTTCCACCGTCGGGTTGGTGGCCAGGATCACTTCAGTGATGCTTTCTTTTTCCAGCCGTTGCTCCAGCCGATCCAAACCGATATCACCGGGCCCAATGCCGTCCATCGGCGACAGATGGCCCATCAGCACAAAGTAACGTCCGGCAAACTGGCCGGTCTGCTCGATGGCGTGAATATCCGCCGGGCTTTCCACCACGCAGATCTGGCCGTTTTGCTGACGGCGCGGATTGGCGCAGATGGTGCAAACGTCCTGCTCGGTGAACGTACGGCAATCGGCACAGTGGCCAATCTCTGACATGGCGCGGGTCAGCGCCTGCGCCAGACGCATCCCACCACTGCGATCGCGCTGCAACAGCTGGAACGCCATACGCTGCGCCGACTTCGGGCCAACGCCCGGCAGGCAGCGCAACGCCTCCATCAGTGTTTCAAGGAGCGGGCTGGTCTGCATTAGAACGGCATCTTAAAGCCAGGTGGCAGTTGCATGCCGCTGGATACAGACGCCATCTTCTCTTTCTGGGTTTCGTCGATACGGCGCGCAGCATCGTTAATCGCAGCGGCGATCAGATCTTCCAGCATGTCTTTGTCGTCTTCCATCAGACTCTGATCGATCTCCACACGACGGCAGTTGTGCGCACCGTTGATGGTGACTTTCACCAGACCGGCGCCAGATTCGCCAGTCACTTCCAATTTGGCGACTTCTTCCTGCATCTGCTGCATTTTTTCTTGCATTTGCTGGGCTTGCTTCATCAGGTTGCCCAGACCGCCTTTACCAAACATAGTCGTCTCTCGTCGCTAGGGCCGCGCACTTTACGCGGCGTTTAAATGGGGCGAATACTCTCTTCATCCAGGTCTGCGTCGAAGAACCGGCGCAGCGTTTGGATATTGGTATCCGCAACGATCGACTGGCGCGCCTGCGCCAGTTTTTCTTCATAAATGGCTTGGCGCCACTCCAGCGGAGTCCGCTCCGCCGGATTATCGTCTTCCACCACGGTCAGTTCAACCGGACTGCCGTACAGCTCGGTGAGTGCATCGGTCAACACCTTCTGCGCCGAAGGCGAGTTCAGATGGCGCTGCGACGACCGCAGATGGAGACAAATTTTACCTGGTTCCAGCACTTGTTTAACCGCGTTCAACGCCAGTTGCTGCACCAGTTTTGGAATTTTCAGCTTATCGATTTCTGCCGCCCAGGCATCGCGTTCCAGCGACTCCACCACCAGCTTGGCTGACAGTTCGGGCGTTTTTTCATGCTCAAGAGCCGTGCGCAGCGCTTTTGGCGTCGCCAGCGGTTCCGGCTCGGCCTCTGGCTCGGTCTGTGCACGCCAGCGATAAGCTTCCGGCTTGGCCGGTTTTTGCTGAACAAGTTTTTCCGCCTGGCGCTGCTGGCTGCGCTCAGTCACGGAAGCCAACCGCTCCAGTGCTGAGTTTGCCGGCCGCGCTTTTCCTGGCGCCGCCGGTTCACTCTTTTTTGGTGTGGATGCTCCCTGCCGCAACAGCTGGGTGCGCGCCTTTAATAATTGCGCGGTGGCATCCGGTAAATTAGCCTGCTGATTATTCTGTGGCGCAACCTGGCCTAACGGCGGTGGCACGTCCTGAAACTGTGGTGGCTGAGCCACCTGCTGAGCCTGCGGTTGCGCCATCTGCGCCGGTGCAGTTTGCACCATCGCCACCGGCTCAGGGATCACCGCTTTCGGGTGAAATGCCAGCGCACGCAGCAGGGTCATCTCAACCCCCATACGGCGATCCGGGGCAAAGGCCAGCTCTTTACGGCCGACCAGCAGCGTTTGGTAATAAAGCTGTACGTCCGTCGGCGGCAAAGTACGCGCCAACTCACGCAGCCGCTGTTCAATGGCGGCGTAATGATTGTCCAGTACCGATGGCAACAGTTGTACCATCGCAATCCGGTGCAGCAAGGCCAGCGTTTCGATCAGCAGGTTTTCCCAGTCAACACCGCGTGAAGCGGCTTGCGCGACCTGCGCCATCACCTTTTCGCCATCAGCGCTCACCAGCGCTTCGAGGATTGCCAGAGGCTGTTCGTCGTCCAGCGTACCGAGCATTTGGCTGACGGTGGTGGTGGTCACCTGCCCTTGCCCCATCGCGATAGCCTGGTCGGTAAGGCTCAACGCGTCACGCATACTGCCGTCGGCAGCACGTGCTATCAGCTGCAGCGCGCGCTGGTCGCTGGTGATTTGTTCTGCCTGCAGAACCGTTTCCAACTGGTTGCGGATCTGCTCGACATCCAGAGCCTTAAGATGGAATTGCAGGCAGCGCGACAGGATAGTGACCGGCAACTTTTGCGGATCGGTCGTCGCCAGCAGGAATTTGACGTGAGAAGGCGGCTCTTCCAGCGTTTTCAACAGCGCATTGAAGCTGTGACGCGAGAGCATGTGCACTTCGTCAATCAGGTAAACCTTGAAGCGGCCGCGGGCGGGTGCGTACTGGACGTTATCCAGCAGATCGCGGGTATCTTCCACCTTGGTTCTGGACGCGGCGTCGATCTCGATCAGATCAACAAAGCGCCCCTGCTCAATCTCGCGGCAGTTGTCGCATTGACCGCACGGCGTGGCGGTGATGCCGGTTTCACAGTTCAGGCCTTTGGCCAGCAAGCGCGCAATGGTGGTTTTACCCACGCCGCGCGTGCCCGAGAACAGATAGGCGTGATGAATCCGCCCCAGCGAGAGGCCGTTAGCCAGCGCAGTCAGGACATGTTCCTGTCCGACAACATCTGCAAACGTTTGAGGGCGCCACTTACGGGCAAGAACCTGATAGCTCATTAATACCGGAAAAGTCGAGTAATCTGGAGGGTCATGCTAACACAGCCCCGCGGCGATCCGCGAGGCCGTTGTGGTAATGCAGATCAGTGGCCGGCGAAGTTCACCAAGCAGTAGCATTCAATACCCAGTGAGTTCAAACGCGCTTCACCGCCGAGATCCGGCAGGTTGATAATGAAAGCGGCGTCTTTAACCTCACCGCCCAGACGGCGGATCAGTTTTGCGGTGGCTTCGATGGTGCCACCGGTTGCCAGCAGATCGTCCACCACCAGCACTTTATCACCGGCACTGATGGCATCGGTGTGTATTTCCAGTTGGTCAGTACCGTATTCCAGCTCATAGCTTTCGCTGAGCGTCGCGCGCGGCAGCTTGCCCGGTTTACGCACCGGAACGAAGCCCACGCCCAGCGCCAATGCTACCGGCGCGCCAAACAGGAAACCACGCGCTTCGGTGCCAACCACTTTGGTCACGCCCGCTTCGCGAAAGCGCTCAACCAGCAATTCGATGCTGGCAGCATAAGCCAGCGGGTTTTCCAGCAGGCTGGTGACGTCACGGAACAGTATGCCCGGCTTAGGGTAATCCGGAATGGTTTTGATACTGTCTTTAATAAACTGAAGCTGCTGTGCAGTAGCGGTCATAATTATTGCCTGATAAAACTGCCTGATGACTTGCGCGCCGATCGTCTGGAACCCGATCCCGGCATAAACAGGGAATGGGAGGCCACCCGCGCACGAAAACGCCCAAATCTATGCAAACTGACGGACAAATGCAACTTTCCCCTGCATCTTTCAAAACGCAGCCTGAAAGCTATTGAATATCATAGGCCACAATCAGCGCTGTTTTTGTTGCGATAAGTCAACAACCGGCAAGCGCAACATGAAGGTCAGCAAAATAGCCAGCATCAGCAACAGCACTCCACGCACCCACCAGATTTTCACTAGCCACAACGAAAGTGCGAATGTCAGCACAATCACCACCACCGCCTTCCATTTAGCCCCTGGCGGTAAGGCGCGATGCTGCTGCCAATGGCGCAGATAAGGCCCGAACCAGGAGCGGTACAACAGCCAACTGTGGAAGCGTGGTGACGAACGGGCGAAGCACCAGGCGGCCAACAGCAGAAACGGCGTCGTCGGCAGCAGTGGTAATACCACGCCCAACGTCGCTAACACCACCGCCAACCAACCGAGGATAATCAATAACCAACGCGTCATGCGAGCCCTTGTCCATCAACCTGTCTGGCGTTACTTTATCACCGCCTTCCCCCGTGCCACCAGCCGCAACGGGCGGAATATATGCACGGCGCTTGTTTCACGACGCGATCGCGGGCAAGCTGAGCCCACTAACACCCCAATGGAGCCGACGTGAGCACCCAGCGTCTTTTAGAAGCGTTAGAACAACAAATCAAGGTATTGGCCAGCGAGATCACGCCCCGCGGCGACGCGCCGATCCCTCAGGCACGCTTCGATACTGCGCTGTTTTCTAACCGCGGTACACGACTGCGCGATTATCTGGCCGAAGTGCAAAAGAACTTCGCCCAGTTGCAGACGGCGGCCAACGACAATCGCACCACTCAGGTGGCCTTTCTGGCTGAAAAGTTGCTGGCACAGCTCACAGCCCTGCAACGCGAGCTGGCAACCCAGACGCTGCGCCGTAAGAATCAGCCCAAAGAGGTGGCAGCGGTCGATCTGTATCACAAGCTGGCCGAACATCAGGATTATGAACGTCGGATCATTGCAATGATTCAGGATCGGGAAAGCCTGCTGGGAAGGCAGACGACGCTGGCGGCACAGCAAAAGCTTCAACATGAGCTGGCTGCGTTAGAAGGCCGACTGACGCGTTGCCGTCAAGCGCTGACGCGCATTGAGCGCAGTATTGAACGTAAAGAAAACGGTTTTTGAAGATTTATCACAATATTTTAATGATTATTCCCCCCAATCGGGCTTGTTCACTATACTCAGCCGAACGAAGTATCATTCATCTCAATTAAAACGTGGGTTTTATGTCTCTAGAAAATGCCTCACCAGAATTGCAACTGGCGGTAGATCTGATTTACCTGCTGGAATGCAATGAGATCGATCCCGCCACCGCGCTGGCGGCGCTGGATATTGTCAAACGTGACTACCAGGAAAAGCTGCAGCGCAACGGCGTTACCTCCCCATATCTGCCTGTCGGGCAGTGAAAAGGGTTCAGCCTGCGCTGAACCCAGGATCCTCGTTCTACTCCCCTACCGATGAGCCGTCCTTATCCGACGATAGCGTCCGTTTTACTTCCTGCACCTCGTTGCCCTGCTGATTGTGCAAATAGACCTCGAGCTGGTTGAAAGCAATGTTGATGTCGTTTTCGCGACACAGGCGTTCGATAGAGCGATTCAGTTCGTCAACGGTATAGCTGCGGTCGCGTAGCTCACGCACGTAAAGGCGCAGTTCATGATCCAGCGTGCTGGCACCGAAATTCAGGAAGAACACCTGCGGCTCCGGATCGCTCATCACGCGTGGGTTATCATGCGCCGCCTTGAGCAGCACCGCTTTCACCTTATCCAAATCGGAGCCGTAGGCCACCCCTACCTTGATTAAAACGCGGGTGATGGTGTCCGACAGCGACCAGTTGATCAGGCGTTCGGTCACAAATGCCTTATTCGGAATGATCACCTCTTTGCGGTCAAAGTCAGTGATGGTGGTGGCACGAATGCGGATTTTGCTGACCGAACCAGAGAAAGTGCCAATAGTAATGGTATCGCCGATACGGATCGGCCGTTCGAACAGGATGATCAGGCCGGAAACAAAGTTGGCGAAAATCTCCTGCAGCCCGAAGCCCAACCCGACGGTCAAACCGGCGGCCAACCACTGCAATTTATCCCAGGAAACACCCAGCGAGCCCAGTGCAGTGACCGCGCCCACAGTGGTGATCAGGTAGGTGAGTATGGTGGTGACGGCGTAAGACGTCCCCTGCCGCAGTTGCAGCCGCGACAGCACCACCACTTCCAGCAGACCGGGCAGGTTGCGCGTCATCACGTAAGCGACAATCACCGCCGCTATCGCTACCATCATGTTGCCCAGCGTCACCGCCTGCGCCACGCTGCTGCCGGCGACAGTGGTGGTGTAATGCCACAGCGTAATGCTGTCCAGGTACGAAATGACCGTCACCAAATCTGACCAAATGCCATACAGGGCGCTGGCGAAGATAATAAACAGCACCATGGTGGTCAGCCGCAGCGACTGCTGGTTGATCTGATCGAGCGCCAAAGGCGGCTCCTCAACCGGTTCAACCCCTTCAGCCCCCTCTTTCTCCTTCGCCAGGCTCTGACGACGAGCTATCGCGCGGCGGTAAGCCAGACGGCGCGCCGCGACGCTCAGCCCGCGAATGGCGGTCAGATAGACGATATTCCACAGGAAGAACAGATACAGGCTGTCGATCCAGCGGCCGGCTAACCGCAACGTGGTATAGAAATAGCCGGCGAACATCAGCCCCAGCAGGATCAGCGGCGTAGCGGCAATGGCGGTGACAATGATCAGCCTTACCGCGTGCGAGCCCTTTTCACGCCAGCTGTCGCGGCACAACGGAAACACCAGCACTGCCAGCAGTGCCAACGTCAACATCACCACCACCTGGCCGATAACGTCTTCCACCAACCGCAGTGGTGCTTTCTCGCCCAGCACCGACCAGAAAATCAGCGGTAACAGCGCCAGCCCAAGGCGCACCGTCTGACGACGATAATGCGCACAAAGCTCGGCGGCGAAGTTGAAATGCCGTTCGCAGATGCCGCCAGGTGCCAGCGTGCGGTAGGTAAAGCCGAATATCAGCCAGAACAGCGCCAACTGTTGCGACAACGCCCAGAGAAAGTCACTGAGACCGATTTCTGCACGGTAACACCAGAACCCCACCCCCAACAGCAATGCCGAACCGGGCAGAACCTTCAGCAGAGTCAACACAATGGCCCTGGGGGTGTGCATCTGGCTATCACGCTTTAACTGCCCCACGTCATTGGCCAGTTTCTGCAAGTGGGTGTCTATCAGCTTGTAACGCCAGCGCAACAGGCCGATCAGCAACAGCAGCGGGATCAGCATGACCAGTGAATTCAGTCCGCCCTGCAGTATTTTGCCAAAGTCGACTTTGAAATCGAGCGCAGCCAGTTGATCTCTAACCGCCCCTGGCAAAGCTTTCAGCCACGCCAGATCGACCGGTTTGTTGCTGTTTACCCAGAAAATCTGCTGAGTCAGGGTATCGCGCAGCGAGCTGTTAACGCTGGTTAACTGCTGTTGGTTGATCTGCAGGCTGATCGATTGTGCCAACTGATTACTGAGCTGTTTGTTTAACTGATCCAACAGTTCACGGCGCATATCGACGATTTCATTCAGAGCATCCAGCACGTCGGCGCTGGCTTTTTCTTTGCTGTCGGCGACCAGTTTGTTGATGTAATCGTCACCCTTGAACAGGTCGTCGCGCTGCTGGTTGATATCAAACTGTTCCAGGCGCAGATCGGCAATACGCGTGCCCATATCCGCCACCAACGTGCCCTGCGGCAGGCTTTGTTGCTGCTGATACAGAATGCGCGACAGCACCAGACTGCCTTTCAGCACCTGGATCTGCTCCTTGAGATTACGCTCCGCCTGCAGGCCGCGATCCAGCCAGTTCTTCACCCGAATATTCTGCTGGAACAGTACGTTGCTCTCTTCCGTGGCGGCAATCAGGCGCTGGCTGAGCTGGCGGTTAACGTCCAGCTCTTTGCTGACCAACTGGTCGTGCTGGATATCCGTAGCGTCTTCCGGATTCTGCGCCTCTTTGGCGGTTTTTTCCGACAGCGTCAGGCGCTTGCTGTTGACCACTTCTTGCAACAGTTGCACGTTGTGGTCGAGCGCATCGATATGCCCGGTCGTATAATCGCGCTGCTTCTGCAGCAAATCTTGCAGGGTAGTGTTGGCTTCCAGACTTTTGCGTTGCAGATCTATCTGCGCGTTGAGCAGCGTTTGCTCGGTGGCCAGCATCACCAGTTGGCTGTCACGCATCGAGTTTTGTCCCGGCGTCTGATCGTTGATCTGGTTACGAATTTCCTGCAGCCGCTGAGACGCGGTATACATGCTGCTCTGCACCCGTTCCGGTTGAGTCTGTAGCGAAACCAGCTGGCTGTTATAGGTGGACAGGTTTTCCTGCGCCGTCTGTAGGTCATCGAGCGTCTGGTAAAGCCGGGTTTCCAATTGGCGCAGGGAAAGCTGCAGCAGTTCGGCCCGGGCGGCCGCACTGTCGACCGGCGTTTTGAGCGCCGCAAGATCGTCGGTGACCTGGCGCAGTTTGCCCGGTGCCAGCTGCAGCTGTTGCTTAAGCTGCGCGCCATCCTGCCTGGTGCGATCGATGGCATCCAGCAGTTCTAGGGTTCGGGTAAGGTCTTGCTGCGTGAGTTTATTGACCGGCGTCAGCGTCTTTTGCTTATTCAGCGCATCAAGCTGGCTTTGTATTTCACTGCGTGACGGCACATCGCCATTGAGTGCCGCATAGGCTGCAGGTTGGCAAACCGCACAGAAAGCGATCAACAAAAACAGGGCGAAGGCGCGGGAGAACTCCACACCGAACAACGACACGAGCGGCAGAAAAAGGCGTTTGGCTAACCTGCGATGCATGATTTGGCTTCGAATCAATAAAGAAGCCTAAAGATTATCACGATCGCAGAGAGCCAAAGAATAAGAAAAGCGTTGCGGGTGATGTACAAATGTCGCGGGCTTAGAAGGTCAATACTTTCTCCGCCGCCAACGTCCACTGTGCCAGTTCCACCAGCGTTCCGATTTCCACCCCGTCTGCCAACGGCAGCCGACTGACTCCGCGCGCATCGGCACAGGTTTTACACAATTTCACCGGCACCTGCTGCGCGGTAAGAATTTCCAGCATTTGCTGCAGGTGATAGCCTTCATGCGGCTGCTGCCCGGCAATGCCCGCGACCACCGCATCGGACATCAAAAACAGTTTCAGGTTGAGATCGCTCTGCTGCTCTTTCAGCGCAATCGCCAGACGCAGCGCGTTAAACAGCGATTCGTGACCATAAGCGGCGCCATTGGCGATCAAGACAACGGATGACATGGTATTTCTCCTATAAATGATGATGTTCTGCACTCAACGGCTGTGCCGCCAGCTCCCTCTCCTCCGGTTTTATTCGCAAGGTGGGGCTGAATTGGGCCATTTCGATAAATGAGTCGATCAACACCGCCGCCTCGGCTTTCAGATCAAAGCTTTCTGGCATAAAAAGCCAGTTTTCCATCAGGCCGGTAATGTAGGCGCGCAGAATGATAGAAGCGCGGCGGGTATGTAAATCAGCCGGCAGTTGGCCGTGGCGCATACTGTTGCGCAGCACGGACTCAATACGGTCGTAACCTTCCAGATAGAGGACTTTACGGGCATCTTGCAACGGGAGCATCTCACCGACAAATTCACACTTATGGAAAACGATCTCCATCAGGGCACGCCTGCGTGCGTCATCTACCGTAGCCGTCAGAATATAAATTAGAATTTCGCGTAAAATACGCAGTGGATTCTCAGGGTACTTTGCCTGATACTCTAGTTCGAGATCGCCTATTTTCGACTCTGATAACTCCCAAACTTCGTTAAACAGGTCTACCTTATTCTTGAAGTGCCAGTAAATTGCGCCACGCGTCACCCCAGCAGCGGTGGCTATATCGGTGAGGGACGTTGCAGAAACGCCACGTTCAGAGAATTCTCGCACCGCAGCGTCAAGAATGTGCTGTCGAGTTTCTTGCGCTTGCTGTTTGGTTTTTCGTGCCATGGCGTTGTTTTTTCGGGGAAGTGAGATTTACATACATTCGTGTATGTATGTACCATAGCACGCACTAATAATTAACGCAGCAATGGGTTTTAAAGCTTGTGATCCATTGATCATTTTGAAATCGGACACTTGAGGTTTTTCTATGAACAAAAACAGAGGGTTAACGCCTCTGGCGGCAGTTCTGATGCTTTCAGGCAGCTTAGTGCTAACAGGATGTAACGATAAAGAAACCCAACAGCAAGGCGCCCAGGCACCGGCTCCCGAAGTGGGTGTAGTGACATTGAAGGCAGAACCTCTCAACATCACCACCGATCTTCCTGGTCGTACCGCTGCGTATCGTATCGCCGAAGTTCGCCCTCAGGTTAGCGGCATTATCCTGAAACGTAACTTCGTAGAAGGCAGCGATATCAAGGCAGGTACTTCCCTGTATCAAATCGATCCTGCTACTTATCAGGCAGCCTATGACAGCGCTAAAGGCGATTTGGCGAAAGCCCAAGCCAGCGCGTCTATCGCACGCGTGACGGTTAACCGCTACAAACCATTGCTGGGTACCAGTTACATCAGTAAGCAAGATTACGACACCGCAGTCTCCAACCTGCAGCAGGCGGAAGCCGCTGTTGTGGCAGCCAAAGCCGCTGTGGAAACCGCGCGCATCAACCTGGCTTACACCAAGGTGACTTCACCAATCTCCGGCCGTATCGGCAAATCTGCCGTGACCGAAGGGGCACTGGTCACTAACGGCCAAGCTACCGCTCTGTCTACCGTGCAGCAGCTTGATCCGATGTACGTCGACGTGACTCAGTCGAGCAACGACTTCCTGCGTCTGAAGCAAGAACTGGCAAGCGGTGCGCTGAAGCAAGAGAACGGCAAAGCCAAAGTGAAACTGCTGCTGGAAAACGGCGCGCAATACGCTCAGGAAGGCACGCTGGAATTCTCTGACGTCACCGTTGATGAAACCACCGGTTCCATCACCATTCGTGCGGTGTTCCCTAACCCTAACGATACGCTGTTGCCAGGCATGTTCGTTCGCGCCCGTCTGGACGAAGGTGTGCGCAGCGACGCATTGCTGGTACCGCAGCAGGGTGTGGCGCGTAACCCACGTGGCGATGCTACTGCACTGGTGGTAGGTGCTGACGACAAAGTTGAATTGCGTACGCTGAAGGCCGATCAGGCTATCGGCGACAAATGGCTGGTTACCGACGGTTTGAAAGCCGGCGACCGCGTGATTGTCACCGGCTTGATGAAAGTCCGTCCGGGCGCTCAGGTAAAAGTGCAGGAAGTTGACACTCAGGCGCAAAAGCAGCCGCAGTCTGAAGCGCAGAAGTCATAAAAAGGAGCCGGTAAGACATGGCTAAGTTCTTTATAGATCGCCCGATTTTCGCCTGGGTAATCGCCATCATCATCATGTTGGCGGGTGTGTTGTCAATAATGAAACTGCCGATTGCGCAGTATCCAACTATTGCACCACCGGCGGTCAGTATTTCCGCAAACTATCCAGGCGCGGATGCCAAAACGGTGCAAGATACCGTCACTCAGATTATCGAACAGAACATGAACGGTATCGATAATCTGATGTACATGTCTTCCACCAGCGATTCCTCTGGTAGCGTCACCATTACATTGACGTTTGAATCCGGTACCGACCCTGACATTGCGCAGGTTCAGGTCCAGAACAAACTGTCGTTGGCCACCCCATTACTGCCGCAAGAAGTGCAGCAGCAGGGCCTGAAAGTAGAAAAATCCAGCAGCAGCTTCCTGATGGTGGCCGGTTTCGTTTCCGACGATCCGAACATGACCCAGGATGACATTGCGGACTACGTAGCTTCCAACATCAAAGATCCTATCAGCCGTTCATCCGGCGTGGGTGAAGTGCAACTGTTCGGTGCCCAGTACGCCATGCGTATCTGGCTGGATCCGAACAAACTGAATAATTTCCAGTTGACCACTTCGGATGTCACCTCATCCATTACCGAGCAAAACAACCAGATCGCCGCAGGGCAGCTGGGCGGTATGCCACCGGTGCCGGGGCAACAGCTGAACGCCTCGATCATCGCGCAGACTCGCCTGACCTCTCCTGAAGAGTTCGGTAAAATTCTGCTGAAGGTGAATAGTGATGGTTCTCAGGTTCGCCTGAGTGATGTTGCGCACATTGAACGCGGTGCAGAAAGCTACGCGGTAACCGCACGCTATAACGGTAAACCGGCAGCAGGTTTGGGGATCAAACTGGCCACCGGCGCCAACGCCCTGAACACCGCTAAAGGCGTAAAAGATGCACTGACCAAAATGGAACCCTTCTTCCCGCAGGGGATGAAAGTGGTTTACCCATACGACACCACGCCGTTCGTTAAAATCTCCATCAACGAAGTGGTAAAAACGCTGATGGAAGCGATCTTGCTGGTGTTCCTGGTCATGTACCTGTTCCTGCAGAACTTCCGTGCGACGTTGATCCCAACCATCGCGGTACCGGTAGTATTGCTCGGGACCTTTGCGATCCTGGCGGCGTTCGGCTTCTCGATCAACACCCTAACGATGTTCGGTATGGTGCTGGCGATAGGCCTGTTGGTGGATGACGCCATCGTGGTGGTGGAAAACGTCGAGCGTGTAATGTCCGAAGAGGGACTGTCGCCGAAAGAAGCCACCCGCAAATCGATGGGCCAAATCCAGGGTGCGTTGGTCGGTATCGCCATGGTGCTGTCAGCGGTATTCGTACCAATGGCGTTCTTCGGTGGTTCAACCGGTGCTATCTATCGTCAGTTCTCGATCACCATCGTTTCCGCGATGGCCCTGTCGGTTCTGGTAGCGATGATCCTGACGCCGGCACTTTGCGCCACCATGCTCAAACCGGTCCCGAAAGGCGATCATGGGATTAAAACAGGCTTCTTCGGCTGGTTTAACCGCATGTTCGAAAAGAGCACCAACCACTACACCGACAGCGTAGCCAATATTCTGCGCAGTACCGGGCGTTATCTGGTGATCTACCTGCTGATCGTCGTTGGCATGGGCCTGTTGTTCCTGCGCCTGCCGTCCTCGTTCCTGCCGGAAGAAGACCAGGGCATCCTGTTAACCATGGTTCAGCTGCCTGCGGGTGCGACTGAAGCGCGTACCGCTAAAGTACTGGAAGAAGTCACCGACTACTTCATGACCAAGGAAAAGGACAACGTGGTCTCGGTGTTTACCGTAGCGGGCTTCGGCTTCAACGGTAACGGCCAGAACAACGGTCTGTCATTCGTCAGCCTGAAAGACTGGTCCGAACGTTCCGGTGAGCACAATAAAGTGCCTGCGATTGCCGGCCGCGCGATGGGTGCGTTCTCTCAGATTAAAGAAGGCCTGGTATTCCCGTTCAACCTGCCGGCGATTATCGAACTCGGTACTGCGACAGGTTTCGACTTTGAACTGATCGATCAGGGTGGCTTAGGGCATGAAAAACTGACCGAAGCGCGTAACCAGTTGTTGGGCATGGCTGCCAAACATCCGGACCTGCTGGTGGGCATGCGTCCTAACGGCCTGGAAGATACGCCACAGTTCAAACTGATCATCGATCAGGAGAAAGCCAAGGCGCTGGGCGTGAGCATCACCACCATCAACAGTACGCTGACTACCGCGCTGGGTGGCACCTACGTTAACGACTTCATCGACCGCGGTCGTGTGAAGAAGGTCTACGTTCAGGCTGATGCGCCATTCCGTATGCTGCCAGAAGATATCAATAAATGGTTTGTTCGTGGCGGCACCGGCCAGATGGTTCCTTTCTCCGCGTTCTCTACGGCGAAATGGGAATACGGTTCTCCGCGTCTGGAACGTTATAACGGCCTGCCATCCATGGAAATTCTTGGACAAGCGGCACCGGGTAAGAGTACCGGTGAGGCGATGAACATGATGGAAGAGCTGGCGTCCAAACTGCCGAGCGGTATTGGTTACGATTGGACCGGTATGTCCTATCAGGAACGTCTGTCCGGTAACCAGGCGCCTGCGCTGTACGCCATTTCGATTCTGGTCGTATTCCTGTGTCTGGCAGCGCTGTATGAAAGCTGGTCGATTCCGTTCTCGGTCATGCTGGTACTGCCGCTAGGGGTTATCGGTGCTCTGCTGGCAGCAACCATGCGCGGCATGAACAACGACGTTTACTTCCAGGTGGGGCTGTTGACCACCATAGGTCTGTCGGCGAAGAACGCCATCCTGATAGTGGAATTCGCCAAGGATCTGATGGAGAAAGAGGGCAAGGGTCTGATCGAAGCGACGCTCGATGCGGTACGTATGCGTCTGCGTCCAATCCTGATGACCTCACTGGCCTTCATCCTCGGGGTACTGCCGTTGGTTATCAGTAACGGTGCAGGCTCCGGCGCACAGAACGCGGTAGGTACCGGCGTTATGGGCGGGATGATTACCGCCACCGTGCTGGCCCTGTTCTTTGTTCCGGTGTTCTTCGTGGTGGTTCGCCGCCGCTTCGGCAAGAAGTCTGAAGACATAGAACACAGCCATCCGGTAGAGCATCACTGATAACTCAGTGCTGTTTCCCTCCTGAAAAAAGGCCGCTTATGCGGCCTTTTTCTTTTGCTTCATCTGCTTAATGCAAATCACTCTCATTAATTTCGCTGCGGATGCATTTTGTACTTGATCCGCTCTGCCGTGCAGCGCATAATTATTGTTATAGTATAACATTACATGAGAGTGCATCATGAAAGCAGGTATCCATCCAAATTATCGTACCGTGGTATTCCACGACCTGAGTGCCAATGCCTACTTTAAGGTGGGATCGACCATTAACACCGATCGCACCATTGAGTTGGACGGTGAAAACTGGCCGTATGTCACTATCGACGTCTCTTCCGCTTCGCATCCGTACTACACCGGCAAGCAGAAGGAGTTCTCCAAAGAGGGCAGCACTGCACGTTTCCAGCAGCGTTTTGGCCGTTTTCTTGGCAAGAAGTAAAAGGGAATCAACATGCAGGTTTTGAGTTCATTGCGTTCGGCGAAGAATCGCCATCCGGATTGCAAAGTCGTGCGCCGCAAAGGTCGCATCTATGTGATCTGTAAAACCAACCCGCGTTTTAAAGCGGTACAGGGACGTAAGAAAAAGCGTTAACTTCCGTAGTGTCATCTGTCGCAAAGCCCCGCTGCTGCTCAACGGGGCTTTTTTTATGGAGAAAGCCGAAGTGTCATCAGTGTCCCCGCCATCATAACGGGGACATGAGGGTTTATTTCATACTGCTCAGTAAGGTATCGACATTGTGTTTGAATGCCTGCACGTAGTTCGCTGCCGGCCCCTGCGGTTGGGATAACGCCTCAGGATATAGCTCACCACCGGCTTTTGCCCCGGTCGCCGCAGCAATCTGCTTCACCAGGCGCGGGTCGGTCTGGTTTTCAATAAAGTAGGCGGTCACCTTTTCCTGTTTGATCTGCTTGATCAAACCGGCCACGTCGCTGGCGCTGGCCTCTGCTTCGGTAGAGAAACCGACCGGGGCAAGGAAGGTGACGCCATATTCTTGCCCAAAGTAGCCAAAAGCATCGTGGCTGGTCAGCACCTTACGCTTTTGCTGCGGTACTGCGGCAAACTGCGTTTTGGCCCACAAATCCAGCTTCTGCAACTGTTGGATATACTCTGCGCCGCGCTGGCGGAAATAATTGGCGTCTTCAGGATCGGCGGCAATCAGCGCGTTCATCACGTTTGTGGCGTACTGCACACCATTTTTCATGCTGTTCCAGGCATGAGGATCGGTGATCTCTTTGCCATCGTCTTCCATCTGGCGCGAATTTATTCCCTGCGATGCGGTAATGACCTGCCCTTTATACCCCGAGGCGCTAACCAGCCGATCGATCCAACCTTCCAGGCCTAAACCACTGACGAACACCACGTCGGCCTGTGACAGCACCTTGCTGTCCTTAGGCGAAGGCTCAAAGCTGTGCGGATCGCCGTCCGGCCCCACCAAGGTGGTGACCTTAACGTGCTCCCCCCCTACCTGCTTGACGATATCGCCCAGGATGGAAAAACTGGCAACGGCATCTACGGTTTTCGCCATCGCCAACGGGCTGGACAGCAGAGCAGCGACTGCCAGCGTAATAGGTAAACGTTTCATACTTTCTCCTTGCACATGACACTTCTCAACGGCGCGCCAGGGAAAAGATCCCCCCACGCGTCCCAAACAGAATCGACCCAAAAAAGATCACGCTGGCACTGAGCACAATAGCCGGGCCGGCAGGCAACGAGGCGTAATACGACCACTCCAGGCCGATCAAACTCGATAGCATGCCGATGCCCATCGCCACCGCCAACGTATGTGGCAGATTACGGGCCCAAAAACGTGCGCTGGCGGCAGGCAGCATCATTAGCCCTACCGACATCAAGGTGCCGAGGATTTGGAAACCGGCCACCAAATTGATCACGACCAGCGCTAAAAATAACCCGTGGATCAGTGCTAACCAGCGCGGGGCGCTAACGCGTAAAAAGGTCGCGTCGAAAGACTCAATCACCAGAGCGCGATACAACGCCGCCAGCGACAAAAGTGAAAAACTGGCTATCGCCCCGACCATGAAAATAGCGTGCGTATCCACGGCAAGGATCGAGCCGAACAGCACGTGCAGCAAGTCGACACTAGAGCCACGCAAGGAGACAAGTGTGACTCCCAGCGCCAGGGATCCCAGATAGAAACCGGCAAAACTGGCATCCTCTTTCAACGGCGTTCGACGACTGACAAGCCCGGACAGCATGGCCACGGCGAGCCCGGCGATAAATCCCCCCACGCCCATCGCCACCAGCGACATACCGGAAATCAAATACCCTATCGCCGCCCCCGGCAGCACCGCATGCGACAGTGCATCACCCACCAGGCTCATGCGCCGTAGCAGTAAAAAAACGCCCAAAGGTGCGGCGCTGATCGACAAGGCAAAGCAGGCCACCAGCGCACGCCGCATAAAACCGAAGGAAGCAAAGGGATCAATTAATGTCTCAAGCAACATCACTGCGCCCTCCTCTGCTGCACAGCGGAGCGCTGGCAATATTTAACGCAGGAATATGTTCCAACACGCTGTCGGCTTTACCCCAGTGGCAACACTCTGCGGTCAGCAACAGCGCCTGTGGGAAGTGATTCGCCACCATCGACATATCGTGCAATACGGCAATTACCGTTTTTCGTTGCTGATGCAAACCTGCGATCACCTGAAGCAATAACTGAACGGTGGAACTATCGATGCCGGTAAAGGGTTCATCCAATAAAATAAGCGGTGCCTGCTGCACCAATAATCGGGCAAACAACACCCGCTGAAGTTGGCCACCGGATAACTCGCCGACGGGAGTGCGCGCCATAGCGGTCATGTTTACCCTGTCCAGCGCCTCGCTAATCTGCCGCTTCGCGTGCTTATTCAACCCACCGAACATCCCACTGGTCGGCCAGCTCCCCATCGCCACCAGATCGCTCACCAGGATCGGAAACTGGCGATCCAGTTCCGCCTGTTGGGGTAAATACGCCATACGCGGTAATTTGTTGCCGCTAAAACGTAAGTTCCCGCCCTGCAGCGGTAAAAGCCCAGCCAGTGTTTTCAGCAACGTAGACTTGCCTGCGCCGTTAACGCCAACCACGGCGGTCAGCGATCCTACGGCGAAATGCCCGCTAAGTGGGGGAAACAACGGCGTTCCGCCATAGCCGATGACGGCTTTTTGTAGCGTTATCATGGCAGCGCTACCGCCCAATGGATGCCCAACCAGAGTAGGCCGAGCAGCAAAGCGGCAATACCGCAGCGCAGGCCTGCGGAAGCGGTGAACAGCGAGTTCAATGATGGCAGATCGCCATCTTGTGGTGTGGATGTCAGTTTCATGGCCAAACGAGAGAGAATTCATTGTTACAATATAACATCACAATCACTTCTGTGACTCAAGCACCCTCTCGGTGATTAATGCAACCGAACGTAACAATAAAGTGATACCAACGTTGACCAGCGCCATTTTTGGAACACCAGCGGAACTCTTTCAGGGATATACTGAGAAACGTCAGGGTTATTAACCGGTAAACAACGTTGAGTTACTGTAAAAAGCATCTGGTTAACGAAAAGTTTACCGACGTATGGATGAAAAAGGAGTAAGATTAATAGATAGGATCGCTATACGGTCAGGCATTAAATGCAGGTAACTCTTAGCTACAGCACAATGATAGAAGCACTTTCTGTTAAAAAACTAAAGAAAGTGATTAACGATAGAATGTCCGAGTTGGTGCCGGCATTGACCAGCGGCTTGAGTTTTTATTCAGAAAACGCACGGTATAGTGAAGGTTCATTAGAAATACTTGATATTCATAAATTGAGCGACCACGAGTATTCAATGAGTTACCGCTATAAATGGACAATTTTCAACGCCTGTCTGGATATCAACGCCGAGGAATACATCAACGAAAGCGTGATTTTTAGCGTGACTGAATCGAGCTTGTGCTTTGACATCATTGATAACTCCCGTCCATCTACTGCAGATGAATTGTAAGTTTACGTAATAACAGCAGGCCAGACGTGGAGAAATGATTTATATTCATTATATAGGAAGTTTATTTTATCACCGTCATTAAGCTACCTCTGTCCATGATGTAAATCAGCTTACTCACAGAGTGTTATCAACACCGAAATTAAGACTTACGGAGGGGATGATATGGATGAGTATTCGCCTAAAAGGCACGATATTGCTCAGCTGAAATTCTTGTGCGAAAATTTGTATGATGAAGGCATAGCCACGCTGGGCGACAGCCACCACGGCTGGGTGAACGACCCAACGTCTTCCGTCAACCTCCAGCTTAATGAGTTGATTGAACATATTGCTTCGTTTGTGATGAGTTATAAAATTAAATACATGGACGAAAGTGATTTATCGGAGTTAGTCGAGGAATATCTCGATGATACCTACACGCTGTTCAGCAGTTACGGTATCAATGATTCCGATCTGCGTCGCTGGCAAAAAACCAAGGCGCGATTATTCAGAATGTTCTCAGGAGAGGGCATCTGTACGACAATGAAATCTTAGGGGATAATTATCCCTAAATTATTCTATTCTACGGTTTATAACACCAAAGGTTATCATGACTAAAACTGATTATCTGATGCGTTTACGTAAATGCACCACTATTGACACCCTTGAACGCGTTATTGAAAAAAATAAGTATGAGCTTTCGGATGACGAATTGGAGCTGTTTTACTCTGCAGCTGACCACCGTCTGGCTGAGCTCACCATGAATAAGCTCTACGATAAAATCCCAACGGCCGTTTGGAAGTTTGTACGTTAATCAAGGCTCGAGATGCGTTGAGCCGATAGACTATCGGCCTCAATGTCAGGCAAATTCTCGTATTTATCTCATTGACTTACTGCACTTTCATCCGCCGTTGAAAATCCTGTAATAACAATTGGAAACAATCCTCAATTAATGCCGGGTGATTTCTGTGTGCACTGCGCATTAATGCCACGGTACGGCATAGCATCGGTTGCTGCAGTTGAACCACGGTTAATTCATCGTCTTTCAAATGGGTGGTGTAAAGCTGAGGTAAAATAGCGACCGCTAATTCCGAACGTACCAATCCGTATAACGTCTCCAGAAAATCGACCTGGTAGCGTGCGATTAAATTCAGACGGTGGCTTTCTGCCAATGCCAGTACCAGCCGGCTGATATTTCCCTTGGAAAAAACCGCAATATCACGCAGGGCTAATTGCCGCCATGGCAGATGATGTGATTCAGCCAAAGGGTCATCACGGCGCATAACCACCACAAAGGGATCTTCCTGCAGCGGATATATCTCCAACGACTCCGGCACGGAACTATCGAGCGCCCCAATACCAAAATCAATCATGCCGTTCTCTAATTGCAGCAGCAGAGAATCATTAGTTTGATCGTGAAATTCTACCCTCAGCCGTGGAAAGTTCGCCGCCAGCAGCTGTGGCACGGCCGGAAACAACAGCCGGCTGACCGAAGGTACCAACCCGATGCGCAAGGTCCCATCTCCCCCCGCCAACATAATGCGCTGCATATCGTCAAAGGACGCCTGCGCCACATTCAGCAGCCGCTCGGCATGCGGCAGAATTGCCGCCCCCTGTTCGGTCAACGTCACCGCGGAAGCCGTGCGATTCACCAATTTTCCACCCAGCACCAACTCTATCTGTCGCAGCGCGCTACTCAGTGCCGGTTGGCTGATCGCCAAACGGTTCGCGGTATCGGTAAAATGCCGTAGCCGCGCCAGAGTAACGAAATATTGAATCTGCTTCAGAGACAGCGCGGGCAAGCGGCGCCAGGGTTCAGACATGTCAGGTTTCCATTCGCCAACCAAGTAAACGTTTGCGACAGCATAAACGTTTCTTATCAGGCAATAAATTAAATCATCTGTGCAAAGCCTGCCCGCCCCCCTAGAGTAACAACCCTGTCATCATGCCGGGTAATTACCATGACCACTCATTACACCAGCGCGGGCGAACGCCAACGCGCGGTGAAGGCCGCATTAGGCCAACTTCCTTTTGATTTGCTGCTGACAAACGCTGCGCTGGTCGATATGGCCACCGGTGAAATCCGTAACGCTGATGTCGGCATCGTCGGCGCACTGATTGCCAGCGTTCATCCCTGTGGCAGTATGACCGAAGCCCTTCAAACGCAAGACTTGGCCGGCGCATATCTGAGCCCCGGCCTGATCGACACCCACGTACACGTTGAAAGCTCGCACCTGCCGCCGGAAAAATACGCCGAAATCGTCGTTGCCCAAGGCACCACTACCATTTTCTGGGATCCACACGAACTGGCCAACGTGCTCGGCGTTGAGGGTGTGCGTTACGCGGTCGACGCCAGCCGTGGTCTGCCGCTCAGGGTGATCTGTGCGGCACCGTCAAGCGTCCCTTCCACTCCAGGTTTGGAAATGTCCGGCGCTGATTTCGGCGGCCATGAAATGGAAACCATGTTGGCCTGGCCGGAAGTCGGCGGGGTTGCCGAGGTGATGGACATGCACGGCGTACTGAACGGCAGCGAACGCATGCTGGAGATCCTCAACGCCGGGCTGAACAGCGGCAAGTTGATCGAAGGTCACGCACGTGGGCTAAGCGGCGCTCAGCTTCAGGCCTATCTGGCCGCGGGCGTGACGTCCGACCATGAGCTGACCTCCGGTGCCGATGCGCTGGAGAAACTACGCGCCGGACTGACGCTGGAGATCAGAGGATCTCACCCTTACCTGCTACCCGAGATCGTTGCGGCACTAAAAACGTTGCCACACCTGTCCTCGCAGGTCACCGTCTGCACCGACGATGTGCCGCCGGATATGCTGCTGCAAAAAGGCGGCATTGTGGCGTTACTCAATATGCTGATCGAACAGGGGATGTCGGGAACCGACGTATTGAGGATGGCGACGCTTAACGCCGCTATTCGCCTGCAACGCAACGATCTGGGCCTGATTGCCGCGGGCCGCATTGCCGATCTGGTGGTCTTTGATTCGCTCACTCAACTGAGTGCGCGGCAGGTCTACGTCGCAGGAAAGCTGCTGGCGCAGAACGGAAAAATGCTGACACCGCTCAGTGCAAACCCGAAAGTGACGGTGCCGCGCGATACGCTGCGGCTCCCGCCACTGACTCCCGCAGATTTCATATTGAAAGTCCCGGCGATCCGCCACGGTAAAGCCACCCTGCGCCACATTAAAGGCGCGCGTTTTACCCAGTGGAACGAAACCACCGTCGAGGTTCGCGACGGCGAAGTGCAGATACCGGATGGCTTTAGCCTGATCTGGGTGAAACATCGCCATGGTCGCCACCAGGCCACCCCGCAACTGGCACTGTTGGAAGGCTGGGGAGAACTGCGCGGTGCCATCGCCACCAGCTACTCACACGACTCGCATAACCTGGTGGTTCTGGGCCGTAACGCAACCGATATGGCGCTGGCGGCCAATGCCCTGATCGCCTGCGGTGGCGGCATGGCCCTAAGTCAAAACGGGGAAATTCTGGCTCAGGTGGCGATGCCGATTGCCGGCATGCTTTCAGATTTGCCTGCCGCGGAATTGGCACAACAATTTAAAAAACTGCGCGATCTGAGCGCACAAATCGCCGATTGGGAACCGCCCTTCCGGGTTTTCAAGGCAATCGAGGGCACCTGTCTGGCGTGTAACGCCGGGCCGCACCTGACCGATCTCGGCCTGACCGACGGCACCACGCGCCAAATTGTCGAACCACTGATCGCCTGCTGGGAAACCCCGGCGTAAAAATAATCATAATAACAATATATACCCTATGGATTTCTAGTTGCAGCTAGACAGGCACGCTCACTCATCCTCAGGCGCTTACTCAAGTAAGTTACTGGGGTAAGTGAGTGTTGCCAACAACGCTGCGGCTTGAAATACGACGGGTAACAACGGAGATTGTCTATATGGCTGAGAATTCAGTAAATGCTCCAACACCAGGGGGCTGGCTGCAACGGCGTTTTCAACTGCATGCGCGGCAAAGCAATGTCAAAACCGAATGCCTGGCCGGTATCACCGGTTTTCTGGCTGCGGCCTATTTGTTGGTGGTAATCCCCGGATTGCTGGCCATCGGCGGCATGGATAAGGGCGCGGTGACCACCGGCACCATTCTGGTGTTTGTGATCGGCAGCTTGCTTATGGCGTTTTACGGTAATCTGCCGTTTATCGTTGGCCCAGGGATCGGCGGTTCGGTGTTGGTCGGCGTGACGTTGGCGGGCAGCGAAGGCATAGGTTGGCAGATTGGGCTGGGTATCGCCTGCTGGTCCGGCATTTTGTTTTTTGCCCTGACTCGTCTTGGGCTGCGCGAGGTGGTTACCCGCTCGGTACCGCAGTCCATCAAGCTGGGGCTGACCGCCTCTATCGGATTATTTGTTGCGGTGCTGGGGTTTCGTAACGCAGGGCTGGTACTGGCCAATGCCAAATCCAATGCGCTGATGCTGGGTGACTTCACGGCACCCGGTGCGTTGATCGCCCTGTGCGGTCTGTTTCTGGCCATTGGCCTGCAGGCTCGACGTATCCCGGGCGCGATTTTGTGGGCGATCCTGGTCGCGACGCTGGTGGGTATTCCATTCGGCGTCACGCACCTTCCAGCCAGCCTGGTGGCAATGCCACACTCATTGGCCCCTGTGCTCGGCCACGTCGATATGATTGGTGCATTGAATATCGCCTTCCTGCCTTACCTGTTTGTCTTTTTCGCCTCGGAGTTTTTCTCCACCATGGGCACCACGCTCGCCGTCGGCGGTGAAGCCGGGTTACTGGACGAGCACGGCAACATGCCGCACATCAACCGGCCGTTTATGGTGGACTCAATCGCAGCGGCTCTCGGGCCCTGGGTCGGCATTCCAGCCGCCACGGCGCTGATCGAATCGTCAGCCGCTGCCGAAGCCGGTGGCAAGACTGGATTAACGGCGCTGGCGGCAGCCATCATGTTCTTGCTGATGCTGCTGTTTACCCCCATTGCCCTGATGATCCCGAAAGAGGCTACCGCACCGGCATTGATCCTGATCGGCCTGAATATGTTCAGTGGATTGCGCAAAGTCGATTTGGCCAACTTTACCGACGGCCTGCCGGTGCTGATGATGGTAATGATCACGCTGATTGCCAACAGCTTCGGCACCGGTATCGCAGGTGGGCTGCTGTTTTACATCATCATCAAGGTGATTGCCGGCAAATGGCGTGAAGTCCCGGTCGGGCTTTACCTGTTGGCTATCCCGCTGGCGTACTATTTCGCTACGCTGGTGAAGCACTGAGGTGAATTGCTGGCGAGCAATCGGCGCCGGCAGTTTTCCTGCAGCGAGATTTTTACGGCGATAGTAAATACGAGAGAGTAGTGAAAGAATGATGCGGCGCTGAAATTGGTGGAGGCCCTGCCAGCTACATCCCGGCACACACGTCACCTGCTGCGGCTGCTTCCTTCCGGATCTGACCGAGTTCACAAGTTAGTGTTGCGGGAGAACCAACAGGGCCCCCATTGACGGCTTCTGGTACTGCGAAGCGGTGGGCATTATCGGTGATGACCAGCCAAATAGCAAGCCAACCGGGGCCAACCGCTGTTTTCTTACCCACCTCTGCTGTGGCACACTTTGATCTTGGGATTTCGCCGCAGCAGGAACACAGAAATGGAATCAGAAGACGCCTCATTCAGCCAGCGGGTGTTTCACATCGTGGCCGCCATTCCTTATGGCAAAGTGACGACCTACGGTGAGGTAGCGCGTCTCGCCGGTTCACCACGTGCGGCACGTCAGGTGGGCGGCGTATTGCGTCGCCTACCGGAAGGCAGCAGCCTGCCCTGGCATCGGGTGATTAACCGGCACGGGCAGATTTCGCAGCAGGGCGAGGACTTCCAACGCCAACGTCAGGCATTGCTTGGGGAAGGGATCATTTTTGGCGCCCACAGCACGGTGGATCTGTTGGTTTACGGCTGGCGCTGGTGATAAAAAAACAGCCTTTGGCCGGAGAGCGCAAAGGCTGTTGATAGCTTACTGCTTCAGGACCACCGAATTACGGCATCGCCGTTGGCGTTGCCTGAACCGGAATGCCTTGCACCGGAACCAGCAGCAGGTCGGCACGGGTGCCGTTACGGTTCACCACTTCCTGGATTGTGTCGGTAATAAAGATCAGCTGCCCATTAACCGTGATTGCCGCGCTCAGGATAATACGCGCATTAGGCTGAATATCAGCCGGGTTGAACGGCAATACAAAATTAAACGGCGCCTGCTTGCCGTCGGTACGTACCGCACGCTGGGCGATCACTTTAGACGGAGCGTCCGCCAGTGAAGCATCAGAGAGCGTGACGGTCAGTATCGCATCCGGCGGCAGCGCAATGCGCTGGCGAATGTTAACCGAACCAGTCACCGCCGGGCCCTGAATCTGCGTTTGTGCAATCGCCGCGCTTCCCGCCGTTGGAGTAGGCACATTGCCACTCTTCTGGGCACAGCCAGCCAGAGTGAGGGTTAATGCTGCAGCTCCACCTACGATTTGCCAGAGTTTCATGGATCGGTCTCCTTTTTTATTATCAACACGTTGGTGGCTTCCACCACCCCACTCATTAAAGTTAGCACAAAACACTGAAAAATCCATTTAACACTGCCTATTAATCACTTACCCCCCTAATAATGTTCAGTATTCAGCCAATTTTCTCTGTGTCATAACGCAATATATTGACGTCTTACCGTGATATTCCGCACACTGAGCAAAATGATTATTATAAGGGTAGTAACTTTATGAGCCAGGCACTGCAAAACCTCCTTGATCTGCTGGATCTGGAGAAAATCGAAGAAGGGTTGTTCCGCGGCCAAAGCGAAGATCTGGGGCTACGTCAGGTATTCGGCGGTCAGGTGGTTGGTCAGGCACTTTATGCCGCCAAACAGACGGTTCCGGCAGAGCGGAGCGTACACTCGTTTCACAGCTATTTTCTGCGTCCAGGCGACAGCAGCAAGCCGATTATCTACGACGTGGAAATCCTGCGCGACGGTAACAGTTTTAGCGCCCGTCGCGTCAGCGCCATTCAACATGGCAAGCCGATTTTCTATATGACCGCCTCTTTCCAAAGCCCGGAAGAAGGGTTTGAACATCAGAACACCATGCCGGATGTGCCGCCGCCGGAAGGACTGATGTCCGAATCGGACATTGCCCAAAAGTTGTCGCACATGCTGCCCGATAAAGTGCGTGAAAAGTTTATCGGCCAGAAGCCGATCGAAATGCGCCCGGTCAAATTCCACAACCCACTGAAGGGCAGCGTGGAAGAGCCGCACCGCTACGTTTGGTTCCGCGCCAACGGCACCATGCCGGACGATCAGCGCATCCACCAATATTTACTGGGTTACGCGTCAGACTTTAACTTCCTGCCGACGGCGTTGCAGCCTCATGGCATAGGCTTCCTGGAGCCCGGCATGCAGGTGGCGACAATTGACCACTCAATGTGGTTCCACCGCCCTTTCCGCATGGATGACTGGTTGTTGTACGTGGTCGAAAGCACCTCCGCTTCCGGTGCCCGTGGATTTGTGCGCGGGCAATTTTATACCCGTGACGGCGTTCTGGTTGCCACTACGGTGCAGGAAGGCGTCATCCGCCAGCGAGAAGCCTAAGCAATTCACCCTTCAATGGAATGCCAGTCAGGTTGGCTGGCATTTTTGCTTTGTGCCTTCACAAATGGGCGGGGCTCCTGCTCAGTCAAGGGTTCCCGGTGCCAAATCCGGATGATCTTTCAGCCACCCGATGACCTCAGCAGCCGCTCTGTTCGCGGGGAAAACGGGATAGAACACATGTTCAATCGTGCCATCCCTGATGATCAGCGTTAAACGCTTAATCAGCCGCATGCCCTCCACGTTCATCGTGGGTAAACGCAAGGCGTCGACCAATGCAAACTCAGCATCGCTCAAGATGGGGAAAGTCAGCCTGAGTCGGTCAGACAGCTCTCTCTGATAATCCGTTGTTTGCGTGCTCAACCCAAAGATCCTGATTCCGAAGGTGGTAAACACCTCCTTTTCGGCCTGAAAAGATAAAGTTTGCGCTGTGCAGCCACGGGCTCCGGGGATAGCGTCCCAACCTGCCGGCAGATTGCCGTGGGGCTCGCCGGTCCTCGGATAGGCATAAACAACCGTTCGCCCCGGCAAGATAGACAAGTCTACCCTCTCACCAAACGTTGAGTGAAAACGCAGGGCCGGCATCGGCATGCCGACCAGATGATCGGCCGCACCGTCATCCACCGGGCATGGCAGGTCGTCTGGCAATAACGCGGGATTGCCCATGTGATGTGTATTCGCCATGCTCTGGCTCCCTATTCAAATGAAAATACTTCCTTATCGTTCGGCGAAGAGTTAACGCTTACTTTTTCATCACGGTGACAAAAGCATCAGAAAACTCAACCCTATCCCCTTGATTTACACTACTGAAATCGAGATCCCAGCAGGAATCAAACAGAACTATGACTGTTGACCCCATAGTGAAATAACCTATCTCCTCGCCCTTCTTGTAAAACAAACAATCATTATAAAAAGACTCATGGGTGTAGAGCCGGTTATAGTTGACCTTTCCTCCCCAAGTCGTGACTATCCCCCCCACCATAAATGCGCCTACAAAAATAACGGACATCCTGCCATGCTCCGTCATAAACTCACAAATCAGCCGTTCATTACCCACATATAATTCTTTATCATTTTTTACATTCTTCTCCCTGACCGATTTAAAATCTCCGGGACAATAAATAGTATTAATCAAGAAACCGTCGAACGGCATATGTACCCTGTGATAATCCTCCGGCGCCAGGTATATATTCGCAAAACGGCCGCCATTGTAGCCCTGCGTCATTTCATTATTAAAACCAAACAGCCTAAAGATGGAATACTCAACCCCCTTGGCTTGCAGTAACGTATTCTCTTTTATCTCGCCATGGGCCCCCATACGCCCATCACAAGGCATACAAAGCTCCGTTGAATTCAATAAATTGATTTTATTCTTTATTTCTTCGCTGAGCTCTCTGCAAAAAAAATCCTGGAAGCTGCTGTAGTCCTTGATGTTCTTCTTCTGGTAACGTGACAGATCGATTGACTTTGCCTTGCACAGGATAAAAATAAAAATATAGTGAGCGTTAAAAAAACTGGCTTCACTCATCCGCTTCCCAATTTTGAATAGGTTTGTACGTAGCAGCGATAAAAAATCAACGTACCCTTTCATTTTAATCCTTTTTTCCATGCAATCTTGGCGACCAATCTTCAACAGCCCCAGTGAGCAATCTTTTCATAAACAATTTCCGCCAAGAGGCAACCAAGGGTAATTCCAACATACTGGTCAGGGTTTCTTCATCAAGAGATTTAGTAAAAATAACTTTCATTATCTCCTGCAAACTCCATTTATCATTGGTCCTGTTAATCAAGGTAATTTCATCGCCCAAACCGACATTTCCCTGCTGAATCACCCTGAAATACCAACCGGTGCGGTAGTTAATTTGTAGCATTTCCGAAAAATAGGGAATGTCGAATCTGTCATTTAACTTCCAACAGGGTAATCGACCTTGTGAAACCTCCACTACTGCCGTCCCTATGCTAAAAATGTCGCCGACAAAGACCTGGCTTTCATCCAAACCGATAGTGCTAAAATTCTCGCCAAATGCGCCGGCATTCTCGAAAAAGGGACAGTCGGGAAATTCTGCCTTCCACTTTTTATAATGTTCCAATGGATAAACGTGTACCGCTTTTTCGGGCCCGCCATGTACCTTCAGGTCGCCGATCTCATCACCCTCAATGCCTTCATAACCTACTGAAACCAGATGATTAACCTCTTTTTTGAATATGCCGGTAAAGCTGTCAGGACGAGTGAAAGGAACCACTTTTCCTACGTAAACAGAATTCACTATTCCTTTCATCGTTATCTCCCACTTAATACGTATTAATACAAACAAATAAAACAAACAGTACAAACCAAGGCTATTATAGAAAAAGCACTTGATAATGCAATTAATATAAGGTCAATAAAAACAGTGCATTACTTAAAAAGGGGGAATATCGTTAAAAAAGAAAAAGGGCGATGTCTCCATCGCCCTTTCTGCATCATCATTATTTTTCGAGTTATTTAGCGCACTGCCCTTCTTCAAGGCTTATTGGTTATAGGCACTCTCACCATGGCTGTTGACGTCCAGACCTTCGCGCTCCTGCTCTTCCGGTACGCGCAGCCCGACGATAGCACCTGCCACTTTGAAGGCAATGAAGGCGGCCACTCCAGACCATACCAGCGTGATCACCACGCTCAACAGTTGGATCCATACCTGATGTCCCATGGTAACGCCTTCTGCGTACCCGGTTCCGCCCAGCGAGGCGGAGGTGAACACGCCGGTCAGCAAGCAGCCGACGATGCCGCATACGCCATGTACACCGAACACATCGCAGGTATCGTCCACTTTCAGCCATTTCTTCAGCGTGACCACGCCCCACAGACCGGCAATGCCACCGACCAGGCCGATAATCAACGCCCCGCCAACCCCTACGGTACCCGCAGCAGGCGTGATGGCAACCAGCCCGGCGATACAGCCGGAACAGGCCCCCAGCAGAGAAGGTTTACCGCGCACAATCCACTCGGCAAAAGTCCAGGAAAGAATAGCGCCTGCGGTTGCCACTACGGTGTTCAGGAAAGCCAGGGCCGCAATGCCGTTAGCCGCGCTGGCAGAACCGGCGTTAAAGCCGAACCAGCCGATATACAGGATAGAAGCGCCGGTAAATACCATCGGCAGGTTATGCGGTTTGAAAGCTTCCTTACCGAAACCAGCACGCTTGCCGAGCAGATAAGCGCCCACCAGGCCGGCACTTGCCGCATTGATATGCACCACAGTGCCGCCGGCAAAGTCCAACGCGCCATCAGCTGCCAGGAAGCCACCGCCCCACACCATGTGGGCAATCGGCAGGTAGGAAATGGTGAACCAGATAGCGGCGAAAATCACTACCGCCGAGAAGCGGATACGCTCGGCAAAGCCCCCCACCACCAGCGCGACGGTGATACAAGCGAATGAACACTGGAACGCTACGTGGATCATCTGGCTAAAGGTCCCGGTGACGCTGTCAATGCCAATGCCTTTCAGCATCGCCGTCTGGAAACCACCGAAGAAGGCATTACCTTCGCTGAACGCCAGACTGTAGCCATAAAGCACCCACAGAACACACACCAATGCGAAGGTGACGGTGACCTGGGTCAGCATGGAGAGCACGTTTTTGGAGCGCAGCAAACCACCGTAAAACAGAGCGACACCCGGCAAGGTCATGAACAGCACCAAAGCGGTGCAAATCATCATGAAGGCGTTGTCGGCCTTGTCTGCGACCGCCGGAGCGGCCAGGGCCAAAGAAGGAACCATGGTTACCGTACTCAGGCCCAACATGGATAAAAGTTTTTTCATTATCAATCCATCCCCATTACTTTACTGAGCCTGTGATTACAGTGCTGCTTCGTCTGTTTCGCCGGTGCGAATGCGAATGACACGTTGCAATTCGGCAACGAAAATTTTGCCGTCACCGATTTTGCCGGTGTAGGCCGCTTTACTAATCACATCAACCACTTCATCCAACTGATCGTCGGCGATAGCGATGTCGATTTTTACTTTAGGTAAAAAGTTGACGCTGTATTCGGCTCCGCGATAGAGCTCAGCGTGCCCCTTCTGGCGACCAAAGCCTTTTACTTCGCTTACGGTCAGCCCCTGAATGCCTACAGAGGATAGGGCTTCACGCACGTCCTCCAGCTTGAATGGTTTAATCACCACGGTCACCAGCTTCATATTGCCCCTCCACGAATTAAGCCCAAACTCACCCCGGTACGAGACTTATAAAGCAAAGGCTATGCCACAAATGGTTTTGTACGCGGATTCAGCAAATTAACCGGCAGGATGGGGATCTGGCATGCGACGAGCGACTAACAGCACGCGACCAACTGATAGGCTGATTAAATATTGCGCACTAATTTGGTGCGTAGCGCGTCGAAAAAGTGCAGCGAGAGGGATTTTAAACGGGCTTGTGCCTGTTTGTGGTGCGTGGCGACAAAAGAAAGGGGCCGTTAAAACGGCCCCCAGATCATGCGGGTTGTGTTTCTTCGCGATTGGCAGCGGCCAATTCTTCACCCACCAGTTGCAGCTGGTACATCTGGTAGTAACGCCCCTGCTGAGCCAACAGTTGCTGATGATTGCCCTGCTCGACCGCCTGACCCCGGTGCAGAACCAGAATGGAATCAGCATCGACAATGGTCGACAACCGGTGAGCGATCACCACCAGCGTGGTATGTTCACGAATCAAACGCAGTGCACGCTGAATCGCTTGCTCAGTGCCTGAATCGATGTTGGCGGTCGCTTCGTCGAGGATCAGGATCTGCGGCGCCTGCACCAACACCCTGGCCATCGCCAATAGCTGTTTCTGGCCCACCGACAGGTTGTTACCCTGCTCGCCCAGCCGGGTGTGAATCCCCTGCGGGAAGCTGCGTACCAGCTCAGCCAATTGCACCGTTTCCAGCGCCTGCCACACTATCTCTTCACTGATGTTACGGCCCAGCGTAACGTTGGCCAGCACCGATTCGGCGATCACCACCGGATCCTGCTGCACCATTGCCACCCCCTGCCGCAACGTACGGTGCGACAGACTGGCCAGCGGACGACCATCGAGACGGACTTCGCCCTGATTGACCGGGTAATACCCCATCAGCAGGTTGGCCAGCGTGCTCTTGCCGCTGCCGGTATGCCCCACCAACGCCACAAAGCCCCGCGACGGCACCGACAGCGAAATATGCTGCAGCACCTTTTTGTCATCCCGGTAGGCAAAGCTCAGGTCTTCAATATCAATGCGGCCACTCTCGAGCGGGCGATCGTCCGTCCCATAGCTCTGTTGACGGCGATCCATCAGTTCGAAAATACGCTCGCCGGCCACCACCGCCTGCTGCAGAATCGACTGCTGCGACGTCAGCTCAATCAACGGCTCATTCAGACGCCCGAGGTAGTTGATAAAGGCATAGAGCACGCCCACGCCAATGCTTCCCTCACCGCTGAAACCAAACAACATCAGCAGGCCACACAGCACCAGCGCCGAAAACAGGCTGAGCAGCGGACGCAACAGGAAACCATCCAGCCGCAGAGTCTGCATACGCGCGGTGTAGTGTGAACGGCTGGCGGCGCTCATGCGTTCACCAAAGCGGATCTGCTGGCGGAACTGCTGGATCACGCCCATGCCGTTGATCACTTCGTTAAAGCCGTCGTTGATGTCTGCCAGATAGCTGCGCACCCGGCGCACAATCGGGATGCTGTAGTATTGGTAAATGCCCATCACCACAAACACCGCCGGGAAGATGCAGATCGCCACCAGCGCCATACGCCAGTCCAGGCTGAACATCGCCACCAGCATGGCGCCAATCAGCGCAGCGCTTTTCAATACGGTGGACACTACCATGACGTACAGATCTTTAATCACCTCGGTGTCATTGGTCACTCGCGAGATCAACTGCCCCACCGGCTGCGTATCAAAAGCGCTGAGCGGCTGACGCAACGCGGCGTCCATCACGTCGGTACGCAGGCGTTGAACCACCCCGACCGCGGCCTGGTTGAACAACAACGCTTGAAAATAGTGCAGCGCCGCCGCCAACAGCTCCAGCAGAATATAGGCCGCCGCCAGCCCGCAGACGATCATCAGCGGCAACTGGCCCTTAGCCACATAGTTATCGATAAAATAACTGATCAGGATCGGCCCGGCGACTTCCGCTGCCGCCGCAACCCACAACATCAACACCGCCAGCCCCAGAGGTTTGCGGTATGGCGATCCATAAGCCAGCAACCGTTTCAGCGTCGGCCACAGCTTTTGCATCTTATTCATTGGCCAGTATCTCCTCGCCGCTTTCCGGTGCCTCATCCAGCGCCGCTTCCAGTTGCTGATAGCGGTACATATCGCGGTACCAGCCCGGTTGGGCCGCCAGGGATGCATGTTCGCCACGCTGAGCCACGCCGCCGTGTTGTATCACCAGAATTTCGCTGGCTTCGGTCAGTGCCGAAAGCCGGTGCGCGCTGATAATCACCGTCCGGTTTTGTCCCCAACTGCGCAAATTGTGCAGGATTTGGTGTTCGGTTCGACCATCTACCGCAGACAACGCATCGTCGAGGATCAAGATTTCTGCATCCAGTAGCAATGCACGGGCAATAGAAATACGCTGTTTCTGGCCGCCGGACAGCATCACGCCACGCTCACCCACTTCAGTTTCATAGCCTTGCGGCAGGCGCATAATGTCTTCATGCACGCTGGCCAACTGGGCCGCACGCTCAATCTGTTCCTGCGTCGCGCCCGGATTCCCCAGCGCAATATTGTTGGCCACGCTGTCCGAGAACAAGAATGGCGTCTGACTCACCACAGACAGTCGCGAGCGCCAGTCGTCGAGCTTCACCTGGGTCAGCGGCAATCCCTGATAGCTAATCTGACCATCATCCACATCAAACTGGCGCTGGATCAACGACAGTAACGTTGACTTACCAGCACCGGTCGGGCCACACAGGCCAAGCATCTGACCCGGCTCCAGCTTCAACGTGACATCGTGCAACGCCGGGTGATGATTGCCAGGATAGTGGAAGGATCGGATATCGACGGCCAGGCTGCCACGCCCCGCCGGCAATGGATGCTCACCGTCGGTCACTGCCGGCGCTTCCTCCAGCAGGCTGCGAATGCGGCCGTATGCCGCACTGCCGCGTTCAACAATGTTGAACATCCAGGCCAGCGCCAGCATCGGCCAAATCATCAGGCCGAGGTACATCACGAAGCTGGTCAGTTGCCCAAGCGTCAGAGAGCCATTGACCACCATCCAACTGCCACCGCCAATAGCCAACAGATTGGCGGTACCGATAGCGATGTAAATCGTCGGGTCAAAACGCGCATCTACCCGCGCTACGTGCATATTTTTGGCGCCGGTTTGGGCGGCCACTTCGGCAAATTGATTGGATTGGTGATCCTCCAGACCAAACGCCTTAATCATGCGGATGCTGGTCATGCTTTCCTGCGCCTGATCGTTCAGGCTGGAGAACGCCGCCTGCGCCGATTTAAAGCGCTGATGCAACTGATCGCCGTAATACTTGATAACGATCGCCATGATGGGCATAGGGATCAACGATAGCAGGGTCAACTGCCAGCTAATTTGGGTGCTCATCACCACCAGCACCGCCAAGCCCATTACCAGCGAATCGACCAGCGTCAACACCCCTTCACCGGCAGCGAAAACGACCCGATCGACATCATTGGTGGCGCGTGCCATCAGATCGCCGGTACGGTGGCGCAGATAGAAAGCCGGGTTCTGGCGGCTAAGCTGGCGATAGAAATTTTCACGCAGTTCGACGGCAAGCTGATAAGACGCGCCAAACAGCAACACTCGCCATACGTAGCGCAGCAGGTAGACCACCACGGCGGTGCCGAGCATCAGCCCCAGCCATGCCATCAGCACGCCGCTGGACATCTGTTTTTCGGTAATACCGTCGACAATGATCCCCACCAGCTTGGGTGGCAACAGCTGCAGAATGGCAATGATGATCAACAGCACCACTGCCCCCAGGTAGCGGCGCCACTCGCGGCGGAAGTACCAGCCGATTTGGGTAAATAGTCTCACGCAGTTTTATTCCAGGATGTAGATGTAATAGTTTTTTCTCTCGATCTGCCTCAGCAGAGTAGGATACCACCGTTACTTTGCCAATTTGGTGAACTTTTCACTCAGGAACCGGCAGGGCGGTGGTGTATTTGATTTTTTCCATCGCGAAGCTGGAGGTGACGTCGATCAGCCCAGGTACCCCGTTCACCAGACGCTTGTAAAAACTGTCGTAGCTCTTCATATCTGCCACTTCGACCTGCATCAGGTAATCGTACTCCCCCGCCATGCGGTAAAATGCCAGCACCTCCGGCATCTGCTGGGTCAGTTGCACGAACGTCTGATACCACTCGCTGCTGTGCTGCTGGGTTTTGATCAGCACAAATGCCGTCAGGCCCAACCCGAGTTTTTCATTATCCAGCAGCGCGACCCGCCCACGGATATAGCCTTCCTCTTCCAGCCGTTTCAGCCTTTTCCAGCAAGGCGTCGACGTCAGATTGACCGCATCGGCCAGCGCCTGCAGCGGCTGGGTGCAGTCCTGTTGCAGCATGCACAGTAACTTACGGTCTGTTTTATCTAACATATCGTCAACCAGGAGAAAAATTTTCTCTCATTAAGCGATTAAACAGGAAAAATGGCAATCCTTTTTTCCCGGCGGCAGGCTATATTATGCAGCAAATATGCCCCCTATTCTGAGGCCAGACGATGACAAACTCTTGGGTAAAATATGCTATCGGTGAAATAGAAGCGGATTTCCAACGCTCCGCCGACACGCACCTGATCCGCCTGAACCTGCCCGAATTTCCCGGTATCTGCCTGTACCTGAAAGATGAAAGCACTCACCCGACCGGCAGCCTGAAGCATCGGCTGGCGCGCTCGCTGTTCCTGTACGGCCTGTGCAACGGCTGGATCACCGAAAACACCACGATTATCGAAGCCTCTTCAGGCAGCACCGCCGTGTCCGAAGCTTACTTCGCCCGGCTGATTGGCCTGCCGTTTATTGCCGTGATGCCTTCCTGCACGGCACGCCGCAAGGTTGAGCAAATTGCGTTTTACGGCGGCCGCTGCCATTTCGTCGATCACGCGGCACAGATTTACGCGGTCTCCGAGCAGTTGGCGCAAGAACTGAACGGCCACTATATGGATCAGTTCACCTACGCCGAACGCGCCACCGACTGGCGTGGCAATAACAACATCGCCGACAGCATCTTCCGCCAGATGGCGCGTGAACCCTTCCCTGTCCCTAAACATATCGTGATGAGCGCGGGCACCGGCGGTACATCTGCAACGCTGGGACGCTATATTCGCTATCAGGGGCACGACACCCGCTTGACGGTCGTCGATCCGGAAAACTCGGTATTCTATGATTGTTTCCACCAGCGCGATCGCACCCTGATCGGCAGCTGTGGCAGCAGGATCGAAGGTATTGGCCGCCCGCGCGCCGAACCCTCGTTTATCCCGTCGGTGGTCGACAGCATGCTGCGCGTTCCGGACGCGGCCAGCGTTGCTACCATTCATTGGCTGGAAACGGTACTGGGCCGTAAAGTGGGCGCCTCCACCGGCACTAATGTGTGGGGCGCGCTGCAATTGGCGAAACAGATGCGGGAAAATGGCGAACAGGGTTCTATCGTCACCCTGCTATGCGACAGCGGTGAGCGCTATCTGGATACCTACTACAACCCTGAATGGGTGAGAAACAATATCGGCGATCTAACCCCGTATCTGGCGCAACTGGCAGACTTGTAATCGCCCCAGGCAGGCGAAAAAAAGCCGGGTAAGTCATACCCGGCCGGCTGCCAATAAAGCCTCATAATTCGGGGGAATAGGTGAGGTAAGGTGAACGCAGCCAATGTTGCAAATAGTGAGCCACCGCCTGCTGTTCGCAATGGCCGATAACCTGTAGTTGTGGCAGTGAAGACTTCAGCTGCGGCAGGGCATTGCCCATCACCACGCCGTGCCCTACCGTCGCCAGCATTTCCCTGTCGTTCATGGCATCGCCAAACGCCATGCAGTCCGCCATCTTCAGCCCCAGATGGCGGCTCAACGTATCCAGCGCGGTGCCTTTGTTACACCCCAACGGCAAGACCTCCAGGCACTCATAGGCAGAGAAACAGAGATCAACGCGTGCTCCAAACTGTTCTCGTAGCTGAATCTGTAGCTTAAGCAGTTCCACATGTGGTCCAACGAAGCACACCTTGCTGTTGCCGAAGGCCGGTAAACGACGCACTTCGGTAAGCTGATAACGGAAGCCGCTCAGATGATGAGCCCGCAACATTTCTTCCGGTACCGCAAACTCGGTCATCCAGCCTTCGTCACGGAAGACGTGCATGCTGGCAACCGTATGCCAATGGGTGTGCAGCACCTCTTCGGCTATGTCAGCAGGCAAATCGGTGGCGTGAAGTTGTTGCCCCTGATGATCGTAAACCCGCGTACCGTTGCCGGTAATCAGATAGCCTTGCAGACCCAGCTGCGCCATGATCGGCTGCGCGTCCAGGTAGTGACGCCCGGTAGCGAAGGTGACAACCATCTCCCGTTCAACCAGTTGCTTTAGCACCGCCAGAGTTTCCGGCCCGACCCGGTGATCCGGTGTCAACAATGTGCCATCCATATCAAAAGCCGCCAGGCGATACATAAAGACCTCATGAATGTGAACGCGATTACAGTCCCTGCAGTATGAGATGGTATTTGCGGAAGTAATAGTGAACAATTCTGGAAAACTGTTCCGGATTTCCATCATGCGCCTGACCCATCGTCTCAGCCAGTATCAACGGCTCTATCAACAGCTCGGCGCTGCGCCGGTGGCCATCACCATCGGCGAACTCGCAGCCCTGTTCTATTGCAGCGAACGCCATGCTCGCACGCTGGTACAACAGTTGCAGGATCAGGGCTGGCTAAGCTGGCATTCACAGCCCGGTCGCGGCAAGCGGGCTCGCCTGCAGTGTTTGAAAACCCCGGACGAGCTGCGCGCCGCCCACTTGCAGCGCTTGCTGCATGACGGCGACCACCAGGGCGCGTTGGAAATGGCGCAGTTGGCTCCGCAGCATTTGCAGGAGTTACTCAGCCCGCATCTCGGCGGCCAGTGGCAAGCAGGCAGCCCAACGCTGCGTATCCCCTATTACCGCACGCTGGAATCTCTGGATCCACTGACCCTGACCGGCCGCGCCGAACAACATTTGGTTGCCACCCTGCATGCCGGCCTGACGCGATTCATTACCGGCAATCCTGAACCGCAATCCGATCTGGCCCATCACTGGCAAATCAGCCATGACGGCCTGCGCTGGCAGTTCTTCCTGCGCAGTCAATTGCGCTGGCACAACGGTGAAATGCTGACCGGCCAGCAGTTGTTGCAAACGCTGGAAAAGCTGCAACGACACCCTCGCAGTCGCCCCAGCCTGGCCAACGTTAAGGCCATCAGCCTGCCGCATGCGCTGTGTCTGCAGTTTGATTTACAGCATCCCGACTACTGGTTGGCGCATCGTCTGGCGGAATTGCCTTGCCTGCTAACCCACCCGGAGGCCGCAGGCATTGGCGCTGGCCCTTTCAAACTGACGCTAAACGAGGCGCATTTGGTACGGCTGGAACAGCATCCGTTTTACCATTTGCAGCATCCTTATCTTGAGAGCATCGAGTATTGGATCACCCCGGAGCTACAGGTCGACGCGGCTTACACCAGTTGCCAGCACCCGGTGCGCATAACCATCGGCCAGCAGGAAGAGATGGCGCTGGCACGGCCGGTGCAACGCAGCATGAGCCTGGGCTGGTGCTATCTGGCGGTCAATTTGAAACACGGCGTGCTCAACGAAGCCCAGGGCCAAAAACTGCTGATGTTGATCCAGCAATCTGGCCTGTTGGCCAATCTGCCGGTACCAAACAGCGTCATCACCCCCAGCCACGAAATGCTGCCAGGCTGGGCCATCCCTCGGCATCAGGTCGATGATGAGATAGCCCTTCCCGCCAAATTGACGCTGCTGTATCGGCCACCGGTAGAACTGGAAACGGTCACTGTGGCTCTGCAGCAGCTTTTGGCACGCCACGGCTGCGAGCTGGAACTGCGTTATTACGCGGGTAAACGCTGGCAAAGCGCCGAACAAATCGAACAGGCCGACCTGCTGCTGGCCGATAACCTGATCGGTGAGTCACCGGAAGCGACGCTGGAAAGCTGGCTGCGGCAAGATACGCTGTGGCGCGGCATTCTGCCCGACGATCGCTGGCGACATCAGCAGCAAACGCTGCAGCAGATCCAACAGTTGCCTGCGCAGCAACCGCGTTATGAGCAGTTGAAAGAGTATTATCAGCAGCTGATGAGGGCGGCGATCATCACGCCCTTGTTTCACTATCAGTATCAGATCAGCGCACCGCCGCGCATTCATGGGGTTACTCTGACCGCCCATGGCTGGTTCGATTTCTGCCAGGCCTGGCTGCCGCCGCCGCTGGACTCGACAGAGCCGCTTTCCCCAGACTTAATGGGCCCGGCCCAGCGGTAACCCGCTATTTCTGCTACCATTGCTGCCGCAACGCATTTTTATCCTACCGCCCGAGTGTTCATCGGGTTGGGTCTCAGCACTAAATTGAGGTAATTTTATGAAACGCGCGGTTGTCGTTTTCAGCGGTGGACAAGATTCCACGACCTGCTTGATTCAGGCATTGCAACAGTACGACGAAGTTCACTGCGTCACCTTCGATTACGGTCAGCGCCATCGCGCCGAGATTGAGGTGGCTCAAGCGCTGTCGGTGGCCCTTGGGGCCAAGGCACATAAGCTGCTGGACGTTGGCCTGCTCAATGAACTGGCGATCAGCAGCCTGACCCGTGACAATATCCCGGTTCCGGCTTACGGCAGCACCGAAGCCAACGGGTTGCCGAGCACTTTCGTGCCGGGCCGTAATATTCTGTTCCTGACGCTGGCGGCGATTTATGCCTACCAGGTCGAAGCCGAGGCGGTGATCACCGGCGTTTGCGAAACCGATTTTTCCGGTTATCCCGACTGCCGCGACGAATTTGTCAAAGCGCTGAACCAGGCAATAGTGCTGGGCATCGCACGCGATATCCGTTTTGAAACGCCACTGATGTGGCTGAACAAGGCTGAGACCTGGGCACTGGCAGATTACTACCATCAGTTGGATCTGGTTCGGCAGGAAACCCTGACCTGCTACAGCGGCATTAAAGGCGACGGCTGCGGTGAATGTGCCGCCTGTCACCTGCGCGCCAACGGCCTGAAGCAATACCAAATCAACAAGGCGGAAGTGATGGCGAGCCTGAAACAGAAGACCGGCCTGGTCTGAGTGAATAACGGCGGCAAACATTGCCGCTCGTTGCTTTAGCCTTCTTCCGACAGCGTGAGCACCTGAAGGTGTTCGCGCAGTTGCCCTTCAATCGGCAACGCCCGCTGAGTTTTCAAATCGACGCAGACAAAGGTCAGCATCGCATCCGCGACCGGCGCGCCCGTGGCATCCTGCGTCACTTTTTGGCTCAGCACGCCGCTTTTACCGTTAAGCTGCACCATCTGACTGTCGATACGCAACTTGTCCCCCAGCACCGCCGGCGTGCGGTAATTGATATTGATATTAACCACGATAAAGGCGATGTTGTTTTCCGTCATCCAACGGAAGCCCTCCTGGTTCTCCAGCCAATCCCAGCGCGCCTCCTCGAGAAATTCGAGATAGCGTGCATTGTTAACATGTTGGTAAACATCGAGATGATAACCACGGACTTTGATAAAGGTCTGATGCATAGGGAACGGCCACTCCTGCCTGGTGATTACAGAAAGAAGGAGCCACTGATGGCTCCTTCACCCGTTTGGTCAAGTCGCCAAACTGGTAAGACCTGTAAAATGTAGCAGAGGAAAAAGGGCTGCATCGGTACTTTGCCATGCAGCCGTGATAGATATCACATTTTGAGCCGCGCACGGTTCCGTTCAAACAGGGCGGGCCCAATACCCGGCACTTCCTGAAGCTGCTCAATCTGCGTAAAAGGACCATTCTGCTCACGGTAGCGCACGATGCTTTCCGCTTTCTTCAAACCCACCCCCTTCAGTACGCTGGCCAACTGCTCGGCATCGGCCTGATTGATACTGACCGATGCCTCATCGTCGATGCCGACTGCGGCTTCAGTGCCTTGCCCTGCTTTCACCGCCGGTGCTGATAACACCGGCTGACCGGTCGCGCTCTTTTCCTCAGCGGCCATCGATGGCCCGGCCAGGCCTATCAGGGCCGCGGCCAGCAAAACTTTGAGGCTGAAACCATATCCATTAACCGCTTTCATTTCTGCAAGTTGCATGCTGTATCCTCCTTGTGTTTAACAGCAAGCTCACCTTGCCGCAGCGAATGAACTTCAGCAATTGGCGGATAACAGATATGGAAAAGGCCGCGAAAGCGGCCTTTTGGAATTGCATTGCGTTGCAGAAAACTGCGGCGCGTTACTGAGGCTGTTGCTGCTCAGCGGCACCCATGGTGATTTTGGCTTCTTTACGCAAGCTGGCCAGCAGCGAGTCAAAGGAGACGCCGGTAGCGCCTTCTTCCATTTTGCTGACGAAGGTTTTCATTTCTTCCGCCGACAGGCTGCCTGGCGTCACGGCATCAAGTGCAATCAGCACTACGTTGTCCTGACGGTCTTGCGACATGCCGTATACCGGTTTGCCTTCCTGCGGGTGCGGCAGCGCGAACACGCTCTGCACCAGTTGGCTGTCTTCCGGCGCGCGTGCCATCTTCTGCACGCTGCCAAAGCTCAGGCCGGCCGCTTTCATCGCTTCGTCGCCCTTGCCCTGTTTCAGCTCAACCAACAGCTTTTCGCCCTGCAGTTTCGCTTCCTGTTCGGCTTTGTTGCGCTTGACCAATTCCGCCACGCGATCTTTTACCTGATCGAACGGCTCAATGCCTTCTGGCTTGTGGCCTGAAACGCGGATCACGAAGGCACGGTCGCCATCAACGGTGATTACATCGGAGTTGCTGCCCGGAGAGCCGCCTTCGCCAATCAGTGAACCGTCGAAAATCGACTGGACGACAGGTTTGAAGTTCAGCGCAGCCGGAATGTTGTCGCGGGTGAACCAATCGGTCTGAGTCGCTTTCACGCCGGCGGCTTCTTCGGCTGAGGCCAGAGATTCGTTATCGCTGGTCGCCGCTTCACTCACCTTTTGCTGCAGCGCGTAATAGGCGTCTACCGCCTTCTCCTGCTTAACCTGCTTGGCGATGGCATCACGCACTTCGCTAAGCGGCTTCACTTTTTCCGGCTCGATGTCGTTCAGACGTACGACCAGATAGCCCACAGAGGACTTCACTGCACCGGAAAGCTGGCCTTTTTCGGTCAGGTTTGCCTGTTTCAGCTCGTCTGCCGTGGTGTCCGGCTCCAGCCAGCCCAGCTCGCCACCGGTACGGCGTGAGATGATGTCGGTGGATTTTTCTTTCGCCAGGGTGGCGAAATCGCCGCCTTTTTTCAGCTCGTCCAGCACCGCATTGGCTTCCGCCTCGGTTTTAAGCTGGATCACGCTGTAGTTTTTACGCTCAGGCTGGCCATAGCTGCTTTTGTGCTGGTCGTAATAGGCGCTGATATCCGCATCGGCTACCGTCACCTTGTCCTGCATAGAGGCGGCGTCCATCGGGATGTAGCTTACTTTGACCTGCTCCGGCGCAATGAAGCTGTTCTTGTTCTGGCTGTAGTAGTCTTTCAGCTCGTCGTCGGTCACGGTCTGCTTGGCCTGCAACGCTTTCAGATCCAGCGTAGCCAGGCGCACATCGCGCTGCTGCAGCACCAGTGACGTCATCCCTTGCGCTTCGGTTGGCAGGATGAAACCTGACTCGCCGAAGGCCTGGATCACCTGCTGATTAACCAACTGCTGACGCATTGACTGCGCAAAGTTATCGGCGGTGTAACCCATGCGGCTAATCAGATCGAGATATTTAGCGTTATCGAACTGGCCGTTTGTCTGGAAGTAAGGCGCTTTACGGATGGCTTCTTTCACCTGATCGTCACTGACGCTCAGGCCTAATTTCTTGGCATATTGGTCCAGCAGCATGTTGTCGATCAGCTGTGACAGTGCCTGATGGCGCATCTGCTGCATATAGCCTTCGTTGCCCGCCAGTACGGAGAACTGGTCACCCAACTGTTGCTGCATGCGGCTGCGTTCGCTTTGGAAAGCCTGTTCCAGCTGAGCACGCTCGATCACCTGGCCATTGACCTTCGCTGCATAATCACCGGCACTCCCCTGATAGCTGACCACCCCTGTCAAAAGAAATGACAAAATGATCAAGCCCAGGATGATTTTGAGCACGACGTGATTAGCTGCCGCGCGTAAATTGTCCATCATAGTGTGACAACACTCCGCTGTGATGTGGATTAAAAACACCCTTGTGCAGGCGCGTTCCCTGCGACAAAAATAAAAAAAGCGCATCAATCTGATGCGCCTTATATCTTACCTTACCAGCACCGTTGCGTCAGGTGATTGTTTATTGCTAAACCCTGCAACGCTAAACGGTTAGACGCAAACAATCAGTTTACTGCGTCTTTCAGCGCTTTCCCTGCACGGAAGGCCGGAACTTTGGCTGCCGCGATTTTGATCTCTTTACCGGTCTGTGGGTTACGGCCAGTACGAGCAGAACGCTCACGCACGGTGAAAGAACCGAAACCAACCAGCGCCACGTCATCCCCTTCCTTCAAGGATTCGGTAACAGATGCAATCACTGCATCTAAAGCACGCCCAGCTGCCGCTTTGGAAATATCAGCACCTGCGGCAATTTTGTCGATCAGTTGTGACTTATTCACTCTATCATCCCCTCTAGAATTCAATCGTCGCACCGGAAAATCCCTACGGTTGCGACAGCGCAGCTGTTATATCAATCCCATCGAACCTTGGCAAGCCACCGAAAGCGTGACAAAACGCGGGCCGACAGCTTTCTAACTTAGCGGTACAAAAAAAGACTGGCAAGTCCGAAATGACTTGCCAGCATAAGTTTTATCAATGGTTTTTGCGATTCGTCACTATTTTGCCGCTACCGGCAGTGCGCCGAAGGCCGGATTCTGCAACGCAAGGTTCAAAACCTCATCGATTCGCTGCACCGGATGAATCTCCAGATCGGCGATAACATTGTCCGGAATTTCTTCCAAATCGCGCTTGTTCTCATACGGGATCAGCACGGTTTTAATGCCGCCGCGATGCGCAGCCAACAGTTTCTCTTTCAAGCCACCAATCGGCAGTACCTGACCACGCAAGGTGATCTCACCGGTCATTGCCACATCGGCACGAACCGGGTTGCCGGTCAGGCAAGACACCAGCGCGGTACACATGGCGATACCGGCACTCGGGCCGTCTTTCGGCGTCGCGCCTTCCGGCACGTGCACGTGAATATCGCGCTTCTCGTAGAAATCGGCGTTGATACCCAGTTTGTCTGCACGCGCACGGACCACGGTCAGCGCAGCCTGAATCGATTCCTGCATCACTTCACCGAGAGAACCGGTGTAGGTCAGCTTGCCTTTGCCCGGCACGCACGCGGTTTCAATAGTCAGCAGATCGCCGCCCACTTCCGTCCACGCCAGGCCGGTGACCTGGCCCACACGGTTTTCGGTATCGGCGCGACCATAGTCAACACGCTGGACACCCAGATAATCTTTCAGGTTGTCGCCGTTGATCTCGATATGCTTGATCTTCTTGTCCATCAGCAGCGTTTTCACCGCTTTACGGCACAGCTTGGAGATTTCACGCTCCAGGCTACGCACCCCGGCTTCGCGGGTGTAATAACGGATAATGCCAATGATGGCGCTGTCGTCGACCGTCAGCTCACCTTTTTTCAGGGCGTTACGCTCAAGCTGCTTCGGCAGCAGGTGCTGCTTGGCGATATTGAGCTTCTCGTCCTCGGTGTAGCCGGACAGGCGAATCACTTCCATACGGTCCAGCAACGGCGCAGGAATGTTCATCGAGTTCGAGGTAGCAACGAACATCACGTCGGACAGATCGTAATCCACTTCCAGGTAGTGATCGTTAAACGCCACGTTCTGTTCCGGATCCAGCACTTCAAGCAATGCAGAAGCCGGATCGCCACGCATGTCGGAAGACATCTTGTCGATTTCGTCCAGCAGGAACAGCGGGTTTTTCACCCCGACCTTGGCCATTTTCTGGATCAGTTTACCCGGCATCGAGCCGATGTAGGTACGACGGTGACCGCGAATTTCCGCTTCGTCACGCACGCCGCCCAGCGCCATACGCACGTACTGGCGACCGGTCGCTTTGGCGATCGACTGTCCCAACGAGGTTTTACCTACGCCAGGAGGCCCCACCAGACACAGGATAGGCCCTTTGATTTTGCTTACGCGGCTCTGTACTGCGAGATACTCAAGAATACGGTCCTTGACTCGCTCCAGGCCATAGTGATCGATATCGAGCACTTCTTGCGCTTTAACCAGGTCTTTTTTAACCTTGCTGCGCGCATTCCACGGCACCTGCAGCATCCAGTCGATGTAACCACGAACCACGGTCGCTTCCGCAGACATCGGTGACATCATTTTCAGCTTTTGCAGTTCCGCTTCGGTTTTTTCACGCGCGTCTTTCGGCATTTTCGCCGCTTCAATCTTGCGCTTCAGCGCTTCATGCTCGTCCGGCGCGTCGTCCATCTCGCCCAGTTCTTTCTGAATCGCCTTCATCTGCTCATTCAGATAGTACTCGCGCTGACTTTTTTCCATCTGCTTTTTGACGCGGTTACGGATACGTTTTTCAACCTGAAGCAGGTCAATTTCCGATTCCATCATCGCCATCAGGTATTCCAGACGTTCGGTGATATCGAACATCTCCAGTACCGACTGCTTGTCGCTGAGTTTCAGCGGCATGTGCGCGGCGATGGTATCCGCCAGGCGTGCAGCATCGTCGATGCTGTTCAATGACGTCAGCACCTCCGGTGGAATTTTTTTGTTCAGTTTGATGTAGCCTTCAAACTGATTGATTGCGGTGCGCACCAGGACTTCTTGTTCACGTTCGTCAATCGCCGGTGACTCAAGATATTCTGCCTGGGCGGCAAAGTGCTCGCCGCTGTCGGAAAGCGTAGTAATACGTGCCCGCTGCAGGCCTTCTACCAGCACTTTTACCGTGCCGTCTGGCAGTTTTAGCATCTGTAAAATCGACGCTACGGTGCCGACAGAGAACAAGTCATTAATGCCAGGTTCATCCGTTGAGGCCTCTTTCTGTGCCACCAGCATGATCTTTTTATCATGATCCATTGCTGCTTCGAGGCACCGAATCGATTTTTCCCGGCCAACAAATAACGGGATCACCATGTGCGGATAAACCACCACGTCGCGCAACGGCAAGACGGGGATTTCAATGCGTTCGGAACGCTCAGGGTTCATAGAGCTCTCTCTTAAGTTTAACTTCCGCCAGGTTGAGGGGAATCTCATGAGACGCAAGCATCAAACGTTTCATAAAATCTGGTTAATGAGTATATGGGGATGAATCTCTTACATTCAACGGCAAGAATGCAGGAAAAAGAAATGGGGGATAAAATCCCCCATTTTGACATTAACTTTCTGGTTTGACTGGCGAATTATTCGCCTGAAGCCTGTGCTTCCGGTTTGCCGTAAATCAGCAAAGGCTTGGACTGGCCGGCGATAACTGATTCATCGATCACCACTTTATCGACGCTGTCCATGGATGGCAGGTCATACATGGTGTCCAGCAACGCGCCTTCTACAATGGAGCGCAGACCACGTGCACCGGTTTTACGCGTCATGGCCTTCTTGGCGATGGCGTTCAGCGCTTCTTCACGGAATTCCAGTTCCACGCCTTCCAGATTGAACAATGCCTGATACTGTTTGGTTAAGGCATTTTTCGGCTCTTTCAGGATCTGGATCAGCGCTTCTTCGCTCAGTTCGCTCAGGGTTGCCACGACCGGCAGACGACCGATGAACTCAGGAATCAGGCCAAACTTGATCAGATCTTCCGGCTCAGCCTGCAGCAGCAGTTCGCCTTCGGTCGCTTTCTCAGCTTCACCCTTCACTGTCGCGCCGAAGCCGATACCGGAACCGGTATTGACGCGCTGACCAATCACCTTATCCAGGCCGGCAAATGCGCCGCCGCAGATAAACAGGATTTTCGAGGTATCAACCTGCAGGAATTCCTGCTGAGGATGCTTACGGCCCCCCTGCGGCGGAACCGCGGCAATGGTGCCTTCGATCAGCTTCAACAGGGCCTGCTGCACGCCTTCACCCGACACGTCACGGGTGATGGACGGATTGTCTGACTTACGGGAAATCTTGTCGATTTCATCGATGTAGACGATGCCGCGTTGTGCTTTCTGCACGTCGTAATCGCACTTCTGCAGCAGCTTCTGGATGATGTTCTCCACGTCCTCACCCACATAACCGGCTTCGGTCAGCGTGGTGGCGTCGGCCATGGTGAAAGGCACGTCCAGGAAGCGCGCCAGCGTTTCTGCCAGCAGAGTTTTGCCGCTACCGGTCGGGCCAATCAGCAGAATGTTGCTTTTGCCCAACTCGATACCGTTGCTGGTATCGCCGTTACGCAGGCGTTTGTAGTGGTTATACACCGCTACCGCCAGCACTTTTTTCGCCTGCTCCTGGCCAATGACATAGTCATCCAGGTGGTGGCGAATTTCGTGCGGCGTCGGCAGCGCACTGCGCTCACGATGCGGGGCAACTTCTTTAATCTCTTCGCGAATAATGTCGTTACACAGGTCAACACATTCATCGCAGATATACACTGACGGACCGGCAATCAGCTTACGCACTTCATGCTGGCTTTTGCCGCAGAAAGAGCAGTACAGCAGCTTTCCTGAACCGTCTTTGCGCTTATCTGTCATCAGTAAACCTCTTCTTTAGTCTTTGTCCCGCAGGAATATCACGGCGGCAGTGCGCCCAAAACGCATACCGGGAACGCCGATTATGCTCACCAGAGCGAGCTGCGCCCGCTCTGATTACTATAGCCTATCGGCTCGCACATATACCTCGCCAGCCGCGTGGTACTTACTTGCGGTGCGTCAGAATGCCGTCAACCAGACCGTATTCTACCGCTTCTTCCGCGGTCATAAAGCGATCGCGCTCGGTATCGCGTTCGATCTGCTCCAGTGACTGGCCGGTATGTTCTGCCATCAGCTCGTTCATGCGTGCCTTCACCTTCAGGATTTCACGCGCATGGATTTCAATATCCGTCGCCTGGCCCTGATAACCGCCCAGCGGCTGGTGGATCATCACGCGTGAGTTCGGCAAGCAGAAGCGTTTGCCCTTGGCACCTGCGGTCAGCAGGAAAGAGCCCATCGAGCACGCCTGGCCCATACAAATGGTGCTGACGTCCGGCTTGATGAACTTCATGGTGTCATAGATTGACATGCCAGCGGTGATCACGCCACCCGGGGAGTTAATGTACAGGTAAATGTCTTTTTCCGGGCTTTCCGCTTCGAGGAACAGCATCTGCGCCACAATCAGGTTGGCCATGTGATCTTCGACCTGGCCGGTCAGGAAAATAATGCGCTCTTTCAGCAGGCGGGAATAGATGTCGTAAGAACGCTCCCCGCGTGAAGTCTGCTCTACCACCATCGGCACCAGGGCCATGTTAGGTGCAAATTGATCTCGTTCGCCACTGTATGACATTACCGTCTCCTAATAGAAATTGCCTTGGCGGCCAGGGTTACACCCTATTACACCGATTCTACTTGAGAACGGTCATGATGACTATGCTCAAGCATTCGACCCGCGCCACACGTACCCGACGGTTTTTCTCATACCGCGCACTCTGGCAAACAGCCCATACCCATCATCTTTCAAGTCGCAGCGTTCAAATCTGTTCCCGACAGATTTGCCGCTCACCCCAGTGACTTACTCGAGTAAGCGCCTGAGGATGAGCAAGCTGGGCGCCTGACTGCGACTTGAAAGCTATAGGGTATATATACATTTTACAGATTGGGGCCGCTGACAGAATTTCAAGCCCAACTGCGTATTTTAACGCGGCCAGCATTGTCGACGATGACCATCATGCCAGACTGTCCCAAGAGCAACAGGGTAAATATAGTGCATATTGTCACGCTTAACCTGAGATTAATCAGCTACGTGGCAAAAAGAAAAGCCCGCAACCGAAGGTTACGGGCTTTTTTAACGCCGGGACCGGCAAGCCAGCCCCGAAGGCGCGTTAGATTGCGCCCTGGCGTACAGACATTACGCCTGTTGAGTCTGGTTCATCAGCTCGCTGAAGGTAGTGGCTTTTTCAGTCACTTTCGCTTTTGCCAGCAGGGCTTCAACCGCTTGTTCTTCCAGAGCAACGTTGCGCATGTTGTTCATCAGCTCTTTGTTTTTGCTGTAGAACTCAACAACTTCACTTGGATCTTCGTAAGCGGAAGCCATTTCTTCGATCAGCGTCTTAACGCGATCTTCGTCAGCTTTCAGATCGTTGGTGCTGATCACTTCGCCCAGCAGCAGGCCAACAACTACGCGACGCTTAGCCTGCTCTTCGAACAGTTCGCGTGGCAGTTCCAGCGCTTGCTTCTCGTTGCCGCCGAAACGCTGTGCAGCCTGACGGCGCAGAACGTCAACTTCGCCGTCGATCAGCGCAGCAGGAACGTCGATTTCGTTAGCGCTGACCAGACCGTCGATTGCCTGAGTCTTGATGCGGTTACGCACTGCGCCTTTCAGCTCGCGCTCCATGTTTTTACGCACTTCAGCACGCAGGCCTTCGATAGAACCATCAGCCACGCCGAAACGTTTGATGAATTCTTCAGTCAGCTCTGGCAGCTCACGCTCTTCCACTTTCTTCAGAACGATAGCGAATTTAGCCGCTTTGCCCTTCAGGTTTTCAGCGTGGTAATCTTCCGGGAAGTTAACGTCGATAGTGAATTCTTCACCGGCTTTATGACCGACCAGACCTTCTTCGAAGCCTGGGATCATGCGGCCCTGGCCCATAGCCAGTACGAAGTCAGAGGCTTTGCCGCCTTCAAACTCTTCGCCATCGATAGAACCGGAGAAATCTACGGTTACGCGGTCTTCAGCTTGCGCTGCGCGATCGCTGTCTTTCCAGGTCGCCTGCTGCTTGCGCAGGGTGTCCAGCATGGTGTCAACGTCAGCGTCGTTAACTTCAACAACCGGCTTCTCAACTTCGATGCTGTCCAGGCCTTTCAGCTCAACTTCCGGATACACTTCGAATTCAACCGCGAAAGTGAAATCTTCACCTTCTTTGTACTCGCCCGGCACGTAGTTTGGTGCGCCGGCCGGATTGATCTTTTCTTTGATGATCGCATCAACAAAGCTGCGTTGCATCGCTTCGCCCAGCACGTCTTGACGAACGGAAGCGCCATAACGTTGCTCAACGATGTTCATCGGTACATGGCCTTTACGGAAGCCATCGATACGAACGCTTTTTGCCGCGTTGATCAGCTCTTTTTTAATAGCCTGCTTGATAGTATCAGCGGGTACAGTAATAGAGAGACGGCGCCCAAGGCCTTGAGTGGTTTCTACTGAAACTTGCATCTTGTTACCTCAAAAAAATCACAGTGCTCGGTCAACTCCGTTCCAAGAACCAGGACGGCTACATTACAGAACCGAGTTTCCTGATGACAGAAGCGTCCCGAAACCATTCCGGAAAAATAAGACGCGACATTATAGCGGCGCAAGCGGAGCGAGTCGAGGAAAGCAAGGCGGCGGCGGCGCGCTAAAACTCACACTTTTGCCGATTTGATCGCCAAAAGGCCGCCGAAGCCGACCCGGCCTTCGCTGCATTACGCATCGGCTATGTCGTCGTCAAAAACAGAAACGGCCCGCAGGCCGTTCCAAAATTCGTCTGTAGTAATACCCCAAATCGTGGTCAAAGTTCCACTGATACCGCAAATTTAGCCGTCAGGCCAAGGTTCCGGCCCCACGACAAGGCGGAGACGCCGGCACGGTATCCTGCAACCCTTCCCACTCTTTCAGGGTGTAGGTGTGCAACGCCAGCGCATGTACGCCATCCGCCAACTCCTCTGACAGCACGCCGTAAATCGAACGATGCCGCGTCAGGAAGCGTTCGCCAACGAAGCGATCGCTAACCAATACCACCTTGAAATGGCTTTCTGAACCCGCCGGAACGTTATGACGATAACTTTCATCAACGACTTCCAGATACGCGGGCTCAAACGCCGCCCTTAACTTTGCTTCTATTTGCTCGCGAATCATAGGATCTCCTTACTACACCGGCAGAGGACCGCCCCCATCTATTTCAATCTTAGCCGCTTTCGTCCCTTTTAGACCATTCCTCAGGTAAATTTCTCTTTTTTGCGGACAAAAAACGGTCAACATCCGCCGTCGCTTGAGGTTTATCTGATTGAGACGGCCAAAAAAGCATGTTTTTATCAACGGCAGGTAAAAATTTGTCACTCCATTGCGTTCTGCGCTTCCTCCGGCCGGCGGCGATGCTATGATGTCGACAATTTGTTGTTGGCTATCCCGCTCTGATTATTACAGAAAGCTTGCTCAAACCCGCTTCGTTAATCTTGGCAGTTTGCGGCGGCTTAAAATCCATCGAGAATGAGACAGTAACTATGTTAAAAAAACTTTGCCTTCCACTGTTGGCCGCACTGATGCTGGCCGGCTGTGCCACCAGCAGCAACACCCTCAATGTGACGCCGAAGATCGTCCTGCCGCAGCAGGATCCGACCCTGCAGGGCGTGACCATCAGCATTAACGGCGCGGATCAGCGTCAGGACCAGGCGCTGGCGAAAGTGAACCGCGACGGCCAGTTGGTGACGTTGACGCCATCACGCGATCTGCGCTTCTTGCTGCAGGAAGTGCTCGAGAAACAAATGGGCGCACGCGGCTACATGATTGGCGCTGACGGCGCAGTTGATCTGCAAATCGTTGTCAATAACCTGTATGCAGACGTCTCCGAAGGCAACCTGCGCTACAACATCACCACCAAGGCTGATATTTCTATTACCGCCCAGGCCAAAAACGGCAACAAACAGGTGAAAAACTACCGTTCAACCTATAACGTTCAGGGTGCCTTCACGGCAACCAACGAGAAAATCACTAACGCGGTCAACACCGTGTTGGGCGACGTTATTGCCGATATGGCGCAAGACACCAGCGTCAACGACTTCATCAAGCAAAACGCGCGTTAATCCGCGAACGCCTTGTGCCGCCCGAACCATCGGGCGGTGCAGACAGGGAACTCATGTCGAAACAGTATCTGAATATCTTCACCCAGCGTAATTCCGCCATCCTCCTGCTGCTGGGCTTCGCGTCGGGTCTGCCCTTGGCACTGACCTCCGGCACGCTGCAAGCTTGGATGACCGTCGAAAACATCGATCTGAAAACCATCGGCATTTTTTCGCTGGTCGGCCAGGCCTATGTGTTCAAATTCCTCTGGTCGCCCTTTATGGATCGCTACACCCCGCCCTTTCTCGGGCGTCGGCGCGGCTGGCTGCTGATCAGCCAGCTGTTGCTGGTGGTGTCGATTGTGGCGATGGGCTTTATGCAGCCGGCACAGCACCTGTGGTGGCTGGCGGCATTGGCGGTACTGGTGGCGTTCTGTTCTGCGTCACAGGATATTGTTTTTGACGCCTATAAAACCGATCTGCTGAGCGCAGAAGAGCGCGGCACCGGTGCCGCCGTCTCGGTATTGGGTTACCGGCTGGCGATGCTGGTGTCCGGTGGGTTGGCGCTGTGGCTGGCGGACCGCTACTTAGGCTGGCAGTCGACCTATTGGTTGATGGCCGGTTTGATGCTGATCGGTATTGTTGCCACCCTGCTGGCGCCTGAACCCGACGACAGCATTCCGGCACCGCGCACCATGGAGCAGGCGGTAGTCGCTCCGCTGCGTGATTTCTTTGCGCGTAACAATGCCTGGCTGATTTTACTGCTGATCGTGATGTACAAGATGGGTGACGCCTTTGCCGGCAGCCTGAGCACCACCTTCCTGATCCGTGGCGTCGGCTTCGATGCCGGTGAAGTCGGTCTGGTCAACAAAACGCTCGGCCTGTTCGCCACCATCGTCGGCGCGCTGTTTGGCGGCGTGCTGATGCAACGCCTCAGCCTGTTCCGTGCCCTGATGCTGTTCGGCATTCTGCAGGCGGTTTCCAATCTCGGCTATTGGATACTGGCGGTCACCGATAAAAACATCATGACCATGGGCAGCGCCATCTTCCTGGAAAACCTGTGCGGCGGCATGGGCACTGCGGCCTTTGTCGCGCTGCTGATGACGCTGTGCAACAAGTCATTCTCCGCCACCCAGTTTGCCCTGCTGTCGGCGTTATCTGCCGTCGGACGGGTATACGTCGGGCCGATTGCCGGATGGTTTGTTGAAGCACACGGCTGGCCACTGTTCTATTTATTCTCGATCGTTGCCGCGGTGCCTGGTCTGCTGCTGTTGCACCTGTGCCGTCAGACGCTGGAATATACTCAACGTACCGATAACTTCATGCCGCGTACCGAATTCCGCCAGTTTTACCGCTGGGCCTTGCGCCTGCTGACGCTGGGCTGCTCGTTGCTGGGCCTGTGGCTGCTCCTGCTTATCACCAATGCGCTCGACTGGACCCTCTTGCCGAACCTGGCCGATCGGTTACTGCAGATGGGCGCCGCGCTGAGTCTGGTGGGTATTGCGATGGGGAGCCTGCTGGACTATCTGGCACTGCGTCGTACCCGGCTGGCCTGATCGAGTCGACCGGCCATCGTGCCGGTCGACAAAAACGCATCAGAGTGATGTATTTATTTAGTTAAAAAATATAATTCCTGTCCAAATTATTTTTTTATCCGAGTACGGCGCTCGGAAATAAAATTAAATTCACCTTTAAGATACAATTATTTTACATTAAATAAACCTTTCATTCGTATTTCAAAAAAGCGTTTTCACCTGAAAGATTCATCATACCTTTAGTTTTCCTTAACATACGAATTACCCGGAACGATTCAGCGCGCCAACGCGTTGTTGCCATTAGTAAATTGTCACGTAGCGTGACATCTGTGACACCCTTAACAGAAAGTGTCAACAAGGCGCTGACACTCCCTTAAGCATGTTTACAGTACTGCAACCTTCCCGTAAAATGCCCGCACACATGAAACGACAATAGAGCCTTTGTAATTGAGGTCGTTAGATGAGACTTAAGAAATACAATAAAAGTATTGGGATGTTGTCATTAATTGCCTCCACTGTAATGCTCAGTGGTTGCAATATGGTATTGATGAATCCCAAAGGAGCAATTGGTGTTGAGCAACGGACACTGATTATCACTGCAATCGCATTGATGTTGATCGTAGTGATACCAGTTATCTTTATGGCGTTCGCCTTTGCCTGGAAGTACCGTGCTTCCAACAAAGACGCCAAATACAGTCCGAACTGGTCACATTCCAACAAGATCGAAGCGGTCGTCTGGACCATCCCTATCATTATCATCGCCATCCTGGGCACCATTACCTGGAAGACTACCCACGAACTGGATCCGTTCAAGCCGATTGTCACTGACAAGAAGCCGATGACGATCGAAGTGGTGTCGCTCGACTGGAAATGGCTGTTTATCTACCCGGAACAAGGTATCGCGACGGTTAATGAGCTGGCCTTCCCGAAAGATGTTCCAGTCGAATTCAAGATCACCTCTAACTCGGTAATGAACTCGTTCTTTATTCCTCAGTTAGGTGGGCAGATTTATGCGATGGCCGGGATGCAGACCAAACTGCACCTGATCGGCAATGAAGCAGGCAAATACGACGGTATTTCAAGCAGCTTCAGCGGTCGCGGGTTCTCCGGCATGAAATTCACCGCCATTGTCACCCCAACCGAAGGCGACTTCGATCAGTGGGTTGCCAAGGTGAAAGCATCGTCGAATAACCTAAACGCCACCAGCGACTTTAACAAACTGGCAGAGCCGAGTGAAAACAACCCGGTCGAGTACTTCTCCAGTGTCAAACCGAATTTGTTCAAAGAAACTATTGGCAAATTCATGGGTGATATGGACATGCACAAAGGCGCTAGCGCGCACGAAGGTATGGACATGAGCCAGGGTATGGACATGGGTGAACATGCTCACGCCGGAGCCGAGGAATAAACTGATGTTGGGAAAATTAACGATTGATGCGGTTCCGTACCACGAACCGATCATCATGGTCACCGTTGCTGCAATTGTTATTGGGGGCCTGGCACTGCTGGCGCTGATAACCTATTTCGGCAAGTGGAAATGGCTATGGAGCGATTGGTTGACTTCGGTTGACCATAAAAAAATTGGTATCATGTACATCATCGTGGCAATGGTTATGCTGCTGCGTGGTTTTGCCGATGCCATCATGATGCGTAGTCAGCAGGCGCTTGCGTCCGCCGGCGAGGCCGGATTCCTGCCGCCGCACCACTACGACCAAATCTTCACCGCCCATGGCGTCATCATGATCTTCTTCATGGCGATGCCTTTCGTGGTCGGTCTGATGAACGTAGTGGTACCTTTGCAAATCGGTGCGCGCGACGTTGCCTTCCCGTTCCTGAACTCCCTGAGCTTCTGGTTCTTCGTGGTGGGCGTAGTGCTGATCAACATCTCTCTGGGGGTTGGTGAGTTCGCGCAGACAGGTTGGCTGGCGTATCCGCCGCTGTCGGGCAAGGAATACAGTCCTGGCGTCGGGGTCGACTACTGGATCTGGAGTCTGCAGATTTCCGGTATTGGTACCCTGTTGACCGGTGTGAACTTCTTCGCCACCATTCTGAAGATGCGTGCTCCTGGCATGCCTCTGATGAAGATGCCGGTGTTCACCTGGGCGGCTCTGTGTACTAACGTCCTGATCATCGTTTCTTTCCCAATTCTGACCGTAACCATCGCGTTGCTGACCCTGGATCGCTATCTGGGCACCCATTTCTTTACCAATGATATGGGCGGCAACATGATGATGTACATCAACCTGATTTGGGCCTGGGGTCACCCAGAGGTGTATATCCTGGTTCTGCCGGTGTTCGGTGTGTTCTCCGAAGTCACCGCGACCTTCTCGAGAAAACGTCTGTTCGGCTATACCTCACTGGTATGGGCAACCATCGCGATTACCGTTCTGTCGTTCATCGTATGGCTGCACCACTTCTTTACCATGGGGTCCGGCGCGAACGTAAACGCCTTCTTCGGTATCGCCACCATGATCATTTCCATCCCTACCGGGGTGAAAATCTTCAACTGGCTGTTCACCATGTACCAAGGCCGCATTCAGCTCAACTCCGCTATGCTGTGGACCATCGGCTTCATCATCACCTTCTCCGTGGGTGGTATGACCGGTGTTCTGTTGGCCGTGCCGGGCGCGAACTTCGTGCTGCACAACAGTCTGTTCCTGATTGCCCACTTCCATAACGTTATCATTGGTGGTGTGGTGTTCGGTTGCTTCGCAGGCCTGACCTACTGGTTCCCTAAATCCTTCGGCTTCACGCTGAACGAAAAATGGGGTATCCGTGCGTTCTGGTTCTGGATCATCGGCTTCTTCGTGGCCTTTATGCCGCTGTATGCTCTGGGCTTTATGGGTATGACTCGTCGTATCAGCCAGAACATCAACCCAGAGTTCCACCCACTGCTGCTGGTAGCGGCTGGCGGCGCGGCTCTGATTGCCTGCGGTATCCTGTGCCAAGTGATTCAGGTGTTCGTCAGTGTGCGTGACCGTGAGCAGAACCGTGACCTGACCGGTGACCCATGGGGTGCTCGTACGCTGGAGTGGTCGACTTCGTCTCCACCGCCGTTCTATAACTTTGCCGTAGTGCCACAGATTCATGACCGTGATGAATTCTGGGACATGAAAGAAAAAGGCGTAGCTTATAAGAAACCGGCTAAATACGAACCGATTCATATGCCGAAGAATACCGGTGCCGGTGTGATTATTGCTGGCTTCAGCCTGGTATTTGGTTTCGCGATGATCTGGGACATCTGGTGGATGGCGATCGCTGCCTTCGTAGGTATGATCGTGACCTGGATTGCCAAGAGCTTCGATGAAGATGTTGATTACTATGTGCAGGTTGATGAGATCGAGCGCATTGAAAACCAACACTATGAACAAATCAGCAAAGCAGGCGTGAAACATGTCAACTGATACTCTGACTAACCATAACGCAGCCCATGCAGAGCATGGGCACCACGACGCAGGAGAGACCAAAGTCTTCGGATTCTGGATCTACCTGATGAGCGACTGTATTTTGTTTGCGAGCTTGTTCGCGACTTATGCAGTACTGGTGAACGGGACCGCTGGCGGTCCCTCTGGCAAAGACATCTTCGATCTGAAGTTTGTCCTGGTTGAAACCTTCCTGCTGTTGTTCAGCTCCATCACCTACGGTATGGCGATGATCGGCATGAACAAAGGCAAGGTTAGCAGCGTTAACACCTGGCTGTTCCTGACCTTCCTGTTCGGTCTGGGCTTCGTTGCGATGGAAATCTACGAATTCCATCACCTGATCGTTGAAGGCTATGGCCCGGATCGCAGTGCGTTCCTGTCCAGCTTCTTCGCGCTGGTTGCGACCCACGGTCTGCACGTAACTACCGGTCTGGTTTGGATCATCATCATGATGATTCAGGTCAGCAAGCGTGGCCTGACCGCAACCAACAAAACCCGTTTGATGTGCCTGAGCCTGTTCTGGCACTTCCTGGACGTGGTCTGGATCTGCGTCTTCACCGTTGTTTACCTGCTGGGGGTTATGTCATGAGTCATTCATCCCATGAAACTTCTCATGGCGGCGCAAGCCACGGTAGCGTCAAGACCTATCTGATCGGCTTTATTCTGTCGATCATCCTGACGGTGATTCCATTTGCGATGGTGATGAGCGGTACCGCCTCTCACTCAACCATCCTGGCGGTTGTTGTTGGCATGGCAGTGATTCAGGTCGTCGTTCACCTGATTTACTTCCTGCACATGAATACCTCATCGGAAGAGCGCTGGAACCTGGTGGCATTGCTGTTCACCGCTATGATCATCGGTATCGTTGTTGTGGGTTCACTCTGGATTATGTACAACCTCAACATCAATATGATGGTCAGTTAAGAGTCGAGCTGCACGTGATGATTAAGCAATACCTGCAAGTAACTAAACCAGGAATTATTTTCGGCAATTTAATTTCTGTCGTCGGGGGATTCCTGTTGGCTTCCAAAGGAAGCATCGACTATCCCCTGTTTCTCGCCACCCTGGTGGGTGTCTCGTTGGTTGTCGCTTCGGGCTGTGTGTTTAACAACTACATTGACCGCGACATCGACAAGAAAATGGAGAGAACGAAGAATCGGGTGCTGGTAAAAGGCCTGATCGCGCCGAGTGTAAGCCTGGTTTACGCTACCGCCCTGGGTATTGCGGGCTTTGCGTTGCTGTATATTGGCGCCAACCCGCTGGCCATGTGGCTGGCGGTGATGGGCTTTGTGGTTTATGTCGGCGTCTACAGCCTGTACATGAAACGCCACTCGGTATATGGCACGCTGATCGGCAGCTTGTCGGGCGCTGCACCACCGGTTATCGGTTACTGTGCGGTCACCAACGAGTTCGATGCCGGTGCGTTGATCCTGCTGGCTATCTTTAGCCTGTGGCAGATGCCGCATTCCTATGCGATTGCCATCTTCCGCTTTAAAGATTACCAGGCGGCCAACATTCCGGTACTGCCTGTCGTCAAAGGCATCTCGGTGGCGAAGAACCACATCACCGTCTACATCGTGGCGTTTATGGTTGCTACGCTGATGCTGACTTTGGGCGGCTACGCCGGCTACAAATACCTGATCGTCGCTGCGGCGGTGAGCGTTTGGTGGCTGGGGATGGCGCTGCGTGGTTACAAAGCCGAAAATGACAGCGTTTGGGCACGCAAACTGTTTGTGTTCTCGATTGTTGCCATTACCTCGCTCAGCGTGATGATGTCTATCGACTTCAGCGCTTCGGCCTCGCCGGAAACCTTGATGACTTACGTCTGGTAAGCCAAATCGTCTGTGAATGGGCCGCTTAGCGGCCCATTAAATTGATGACAAACACCCGAAAAACGTGGTTTTCGGATGTTTGGGGCAAGGCAGAGATATAATCCTTTGTTTCTATTAGTACTCAATGCATTACTACTAGCTACTGAGGTCTTTGTCCGCTATCTATGGGCCGCTTAGCGGCCCATTTTATTTGTCTCGCAGAAAAACCGACGAACTGTAATATCTGCTAAACAACATTAGATTTACCCCCCCTGCCCTTCACACTAAAATGACGCAGTTTTAACAGAAGCTATCCCATCAGGCGTTATCACCGATAACCTGACGGAATGGCTTTTAATGAGGTTTTAATGAACGATAATGCAATGACCCCGCTGGAACGACGGGCGACCTGGGGATTAGGAACGGTATTCTCACTGCGCATGCTCGGCATGTTTATGGTGCTGCCGGTACTGACCACCTACGGTATGGCGTTGAACGGCGCCAGCGAAACGCTGATCGGTATCGCCATTGGCATTTACGGCCTGGCGCAAGCGGTGTTCCAAATTCCCTTCGGCCTGATTTCCGACCGCATCGGCCGCAAGCCGCTGATTGTCGGTGGGCTGTTGATCTTCGCGCTGGGTAGCGTGATCGCCGCCGCCACCGACTCCATCTGGGGGGTAATCCTCGGCCGGGCATTGCAAGGTTCCGGCGCTATCGCCGCGGCGGTAATGGCTCTGCTGTCTGATTTGACCCGGGAACAGAACCGTACCAAAGCGATGGCATTCATCGGCGTCAGCTTCGGTATTACCTTCGCCATCGCCATGGTGGTAGGCCCGATAGTCACCCACGCTTTTGGCCTGCATGCGCTGTTCTGGATGATTGCCGTGCTGGCATTGGCCGGTATCGTCATCACCCTGTCGGTCGTGCCTTCCGCCAGCAGCCACGTGCTGAACCGCGAATCCAGTATAGTCCGTGGCAGTTTCAGCAAGGTGTTGAGCAATTCCCGCCTGCTGAAACTGAATTTCGGCATCATGTGCCTGCACATCTTGTTGATGTCCAGCTTCGTGGCACTGCCATTAGCAATGGAAAAAGCCGGTTTGGCGCCCAGCGAACACTGGATTGTCTATCTGGTCACCATGCTGGTGTCTTTCGCCGCCGTAGTGCCGTTTATCATCTATGCCGAAAAGAAGCGCCGCATGAAGCAGGTGTTTATGGGCTGCGTGGCGGTATTGTTCTGTGCTGAAGTGCTGCTGTGGCTGTCTGGCGCGCATCTTTGGGGCATTATTGCCGGCGTTCAGTTGTTCTTTATGGCGTTCAACGTGATGGAAGCGATCCTGCCTTCCCTGATCAGTAAAGAGTCGCCGGCGGGCTATAAAGGCACGGCCATGGGGGTTTACTCCACCAGCCAGTTTATCGGCGTGGCAATTGGCGGCAGCCTGGGTGGCTTTCTGTACGGCCTGCAGGGCGCGGGATTGGTCTTTATCGCCGGGGCAGTTTTAGCCGCCATCTGGTTTATGGTCAGCAGCACCATGCAGGAACCGCCGTACGTGAGCAGCCTGCGTATTACGCTGTCGGAACTGGCAGTGAAAGACTCGGCGTTGGAAAGCCGCCTGAAGGCCCAGCCGGGTGTAGCAGAAGCGATTGTGGTGCCGGAAGAGCGCAGCGCCTACGTAAAGGTCGATACCAAGCAAACCAACCGCGGTCAGTTGGAAGCGCTGGTGAATTCGCTGTAAAGAAAAGGGCCGGCAAGCCGGCCCCCAGATTGCTGATAAAGTCCTTTGCAGTTAAAAGTCCTGACCTTGGGGCTAATAAAAACAAAGGATTATATCTTCTGATTTACCCCAAACATCCGAAAACCACGTTTTTCGGGTGTTTGTCATCAGACTAAGGGCCGGCAAGCCGGCCCCATCAATATATTCTTCTTGGCGAAAGGATCAGTCGCGGAAGTTTTTGAACTGGAAAGGCTGCCCCAGATCGGCACCGCGCACCAGCGCCATCACGCCCTGCAGGTCGTCGCGTGATTTACCGGTTACCCGTACTTCATCCCCTTGGATTTGCACCTGAACTTTCAGCTTGCTGTCTTTGATCAGCTTGACGATTTTCTTCGCCTGGGCGGCTTCAATACCCTGCTTCAGCTTGGCTTCCACACTGTAGGTTTTACCGCTGTGGGTCAGCTCCTCGGGGATCTCCAGCGCGCCGCCGTCAATGCTGCGCTTGCTGAGTTTTTCACGCAGAATATCGAGCAACTGCTGCACCTGAAAATCAGATTCGCTGGCAACCTTGATGCTTTCGTTTTTTTCGTTCAGCTCAAAGCTGGCCGGCACGTTACGGAAATCCCAACGGGTGCCAAGATCGCGCGTGGCGTTCTCAACGGCGTTACGTACTTCTTGCATATCAATTTCGGAAACAATGTCGAAAGATGGCATACTTCTTCCTCCTGAATTAGAGCCTAATGCGATAGGCGATTTCGATGCCGAGCATGATAACCGCTTTAGCGCCTCAGACAAAATTTGCCGGCCCCGCCGCGCAGCAGAAAAGTCTATAATTATAGGATAGATACTGGGCGTTCTTCCCGTTACCCCAAGGAGTCTGGATGAAAATAACTGTTCTTGGTTGCGGCGCGCTCGGACAGCTGTGGCTCTCCCGGCTTTATCAGCAGGGCCATGACGTACAGGGATGGTTACGAGTACCGCAACCCTTTTGCGCAGTGAACGTCATTGAGCCTGAAGGCCTCTCGTTCAACCGTAATTTGCCCACCAACGATCCTGAACATCTGGCCCAGAGCGAACTGTTGCTGGTCACGCTAAAAGCCTGGCAAGTCTCTGGGGCGGTTAGCGCCCTGCTGCCGAAGCTGTACCCGCGTTGCGCCATCCTGCTGCTGCATAACGGCATGGGCACGCAGGACGAACTGCCGCCGAACAACCAGCCGATACTGCAGGGTACCACCACCCATGCGGCACGCCATGACGGCAGCACTATTATCCATGTTGCCGGCGGCACCACCCATATAGGCCCGACATCTCCGGCGGCGACTTCGCTCAGCCACCTGGCGGAAGTGCTGCATCAGGCACTGCCTGACGTCGCCTGGCATAACAACATTGCCTCGGCGAACTGGCGCAAACTTGCGGTCAACTGTGTGATCAACCCGCTAACTGCCCTGTATAACTGCCGCAATGGCGATTTGCAGCGCTATCCGGAACAAATTGAGGCCATCTGCCGTGAAGTCGCCGGCGTGATGGCGATGGAGGGTTACCATACCTCCTGCGAAGGCTTACAGCAGTATGTGATGGAGGTGATCCAGAGCACTGCGGACAACGTCTCTTCGATGCTGCAAGATATCCGCACTCAGCGGCATACCGAGATCGACTACATTACCGGCTATCTGCTGCGTCGCGCACGCAGCCACGGCGTGACTCTGCCGGAGAACGCGCGACTGTTTGAATTGATTAAGCGAAAGGAAAATGAATATGAGCGTATCGGCGCTGGTCTGCCTGGCACCTGGTAGCGAAGAAATCGAAGCCGTCACCACGATAGATCTGTTGGTTCGGGCGGGCATAAAAGTCACTACAGCCAGCGTAGCCGGCGATGGCGACCTGACCATTGTCTGCTCACGCGGCGTCAAGCTGCTGGCAGATGCGGCGCTGGTGTCCATTGTCGATGATCCCTTCGACGCGATAGTGCTGCCCGGCGGCCTGAAAGGTGCCGAGTGTTTCCGCGACAGCCCGCTGCTGGTGGAGAAAGTGCGTCAGATGCATCTGCAGGGCAATATCGTCGCCGCCATTTGTGCCGCACCCGCGCTGGTGCTGCAACATCACGATCTGTTCCCCGTCGGCAATATGACCGGCTTCCCGGGGCTGAAAGAACAGATCCCGGCCGATAAATGGATGGAACGACGTGTGGTATACGACGCGCGCGTTAATCTGCTCACCAGCCAGGGGCCGGGAACTTCGATGGAGTTTGCGCTGAAGCTGATTGATCTACTGCTGGGGAAAGCCAAAGCGGCGGAGATTGCCGCTCAACTGGTCTTGATTCCGGGGATGTACGACTTTCGCGATTAAATCACAGGGGCGGTTTACCCGCCCCTGGATTGATTACGGACGGTAAACCTTGACGTTGCTGTAGCCCTGCTCCAGCAAATACAGCGCCTGCAAGCGGCTCATCACGCCACGCTCACAGTACAGCAGGTAGGTTTTGCTCTGGTCCAAATCGCCAAACTGGGTGCTGAGTTTATAGAACGGCAGCGGTTTCACCTCAACCTGATCCAGCTTCAGCGGCTTGTCTTCCTGCTCGTCATTAGAACGAATATCCAGAATCACCTCGTCAGCGCCAAACGCCGCCACGGTTTCCACTTCGGTAACCTGTTCCTGCGTCTGCTCGGCGATGGTGCGGATGTCCACGTTCTTGGCTTCGCTGACCACGCGATCGAGAATGCTGAAGTCAAAGTGGGCTTCTTCTTCTTCGATTTTGGCTTTGACCGCCTTCACCGTCGGGCTTTTCGAGATCACGCCGCAGTATTCCGGCATAGTCTTGGCGAAGTCTTCGGTGCCAATCTCACGCGCCACTTTGATGATGTGCTCTTTGTCGTGGGAGATCAGCGGACGCAGAATCAGCGTATCGGATGCGTTGTCGATCAAACGCAGGTTAGTCAGCGTTTGGCTGGAAACCTGTCCCAGCGCCTCACCGGTCACCAGAGCCTGCACGCCGTAACGCTCCGCTATCTGTGAAGCGGCGCGCACCATCATGCGCTTAAGCACCACGCCCATTTGACCGTCTTCGACCTTCTCGAGGATCTCGCCGACCACAGGTTCAAAATCGATGGCGATAAAGCGCACCTTGTGCGAACTGGCAAAACGGTTCCACAGGTAGTGAGCCACCTGCCGCACGCCAATTTCATGCGCGGCGCCGCCCAGGTTGAAGAAGCAATAATGTACGCGGCAACCACGGCGCATCAGCATATAGCTGGAAACGCCCGAGTCGAAACCACCGGAAATCAGCGACAGCACGTCTTCCTGAGTGCCCACCGGGTAACCGCCAATGCCTTCACGGCGGGCTTTGACCAGCATCAGCTTGTCGTCTTCGATTTCCAGGTTAACCGTCACTTGCGGGTGCGACAGTTTAACGCGCGCGCTCTCAATGTGCTGGTTCAGACCGCCACCGACGTAACGCTCAACGTCCTGCGAATTGAAGTCCTGCTTGCCGCGGCGCTTTACGCGCACGCAGAAAGTTTTCCCCTGCAGTTGCTCGCGGTAGGCTTCCAGCGTCTGCTCGAAAATATGGTGGATATCGGTATATTCGCGGTCTTCCACTTCCAGAATGTGATGAATGCCGGGAATGCGCGTTAACGCGTCGGCAATTACCGGCCGCTGGTTTTCATCTTTGGCGCGAACTTCGATATGATCCCAGTGACGGACGACCGCCAGTGTTTCATCATACTGCTTCAGGACGTTACGGATACTGGTCGAGAGGATCTTGATAAAGCGCAAGCGCACAGATTGGCTCTTGATGGTGATTTCCGGGAACAATTTAATGATAAACTTCATGGCGGTCTTTATTGTCAGAATTACGAGGGAAAAGGATTTACAATGTATATGCGATTGATAAAACCCACGGGGTTGCCGAATGTTTTATCAATCGCATTTGCGGCGCAGAGTATATCACTATCTGGTGAGCCTCGGTGCACAAAACCACACATGCGCGCCATGATTTGCCAATCAAGATCCGCTAGGATAGGCTCTGGCGCCACTGTTCACATGATGATGTAAAAAGAAAATTATGCCGAAAAAACCTGCACAATCAGACAGTACAGAGCAAAACGTCAGCTTTGAGAGCTCCCTCAGCGAGCTGGAAAACATCGTGACGCGTCTGGAATCGGGTGAGTTACCGCTGGAAGACGCGCTGAATGAATTCGAACGCGGCGTGCAGTTGGCGCGTCAGGGCCAGCAGAAGCTGCAGCAGGCGGAGCAGCGCGTACAAATTTTGCTTAACGACAGCGCCGATGATGCTACGCTGACGCCTTTCACACCGGATGCCGAGTAATCACCATGTCCGTAACTGTCCAACAGACCGCTTTTTCTGACCAGTTGCAGGCCTTGCGCCAGCGGGCCGACCGCACGCTGCTGGATTTTATCGCACCGTTGCCATTCAACGATGGCAATATGGTGGCGGCAATGCGTCACGGTGCACTGCTTGGCGGGAAACGCCTGCGTCCGTTTCTGGTGTACACTACCGGGCAGATGTTTGGCGTATCACTGAATAATTTGGATGCTCCCGCAGCTGCGGTAGAATGCATTCACGCCTACTCGCTGATCCATGACGACTTGCCGGCCATGGACGACGACGATCTGCGTCGCGGTCAGCCAACCTGCCACATCAAATTTGGCGAGGCCAATGCCATTCTTGCCGGAGATGCATTGCAAACGCTGGCATTCACCATTCTGGCCGATGCCGACATGCCCGACGTGGCGCTGCGCGATCGGTTGGCGATGGTTTCCGAGCTGGCCACCGCCAGCGGCGTTGCCGGCATGTGCGGTGGGCAATCGCTGGATCTGGAAGCCGAAGATAAGCAGATAGGTCTGGAAGCGTTGGAACAGATCCATCGCCACAAAACCGGCGCGTTAATTCGCGCAGCAGTTCGCCTTGGGGCTCTGGCCGCCGGTGAACCCGGCCGTAAAGCGCTGCCGCAGCTTGACCGATACGCCGCCGCGATAGGCCTGGCTTTTCAGGTGCAGGATGATATTTTGGACGTGGTCGGCGAAACCGAAAAAATCGGTAAACGCCAGGGGGCGGACCAGCAACACGGAAAGAGCACCTATCCAGCTTTGCTCGGGCTTGACAGCGCGAAAGCAAAAGCGTGGGATCTCTATCAGGAAGCTTTAGCTGCATTAGACACTTTGGCAGCACAATCTTATAACACAGCGCCATTGCGAGCGTTAGCCAGCTTCATTATTGAACGCGACAATTAACGTGTGACGTTAACTCCTCTGATATGAGTATCGAATGAGTCTTGATATAGCCAAATACCCGACCCTGGCGCTAGCGGAAAATCCCGATGAACTCCGTTCGCTGCCGAAAGAGAGCCTGCCGAAACTGTGTGACGAACTTCGGCAATACCTGCTGGACAGCGTCAGCCGTTCCAGCGGCCACTTTGCCTCCGGGCTGGGAACCGTCGAACTGACGGTGGCGTTGCACTATGTGTACCACACCCCCTTCGATCATCTGGTGTGGGACGTGGGTCATCAGGCTTACCCGCATAAAATTTTGACCGGTCGCCGCGACAAGATCTCCACCATTCGCCAGAAAAATGGCCTGCACCCTTTCCCATGGCGTGCGGAAAGTGAGTATGACGTGTTGTCGGTTGGTCACTCCTCGACTTCGATCAGCGCCGGTCTCGGCATGGCGGTAGCTGCAGCTCGCGAAGGCAAAAACCGCCGTACGGTTTGCGTTATCGGCGATGGCGCCATCACCGCCGGTATGGCATTTGAAGCCATGAACCACGCCGGTGACATCGATCCGGATATGCTGGTGGTGCTTAACGACAATGAAATGTCGATTTCGGAAAACGTCGGTGCGCTGAACAATCATCTGGCGCAGCTGCTGTCCGGCAAGCTTTACTCCACCCTGCGTGAGGGCGGTAAAAAAGTGCTATCCGGCCTGCCGCCAATCAAAGAGCTGGTCAAGCGTACCGAAGAACACCTGAAAGGCATGGTCGTGCCGGGCACGCTGTTCGAAGAGCTCGGCTTTAACTACATTGGCCCGGTCGACGGCCATGACGTTCAGGGACTGGTCGCTACCTTGAAGAACATGCGTGACCTGAAAGGCCCGCAACTGCTGCATATCATGACCAAAAAGGGCCGTGGGTACGCACCGGCAGAAAAAGACCCGATCAGCTTCCACGCGGTACCCAAATTCGATCCTGCCAGCGGTACCCTGCCGAAAAGTGCCGGCGGCCTGCCGACCTATTCAAAAATCTTTGGCGATTGGCTGTGCGAAACCGCCGCCAAGGACAGCTCACTGATGGCGATTACCCCGGCAATGCGTGAAGGCTCGGGCATGGTGCAATTCTCCCGCGACTATCCGCAGCAATATTTTGACGTAGCGATCGCCGAACAGCACGCGGTGACCTTCGCTGCCGGGTTGGCGATTGGCGGCTACAAACCGGTGGTGGCGATTTACTCCACCTTCCTGCAGCGCGCTTACGATCAACTGATCCACGACGTCGCGATTCAAAATTTGCCGGTGATGTTTGCCATCGATCGCGGTGGTATTGTCGGCGCTGACGGCCAGACTCACCAGGGTGCGTTCGATCTGTCATTCATGCGCTGCATCCCGACCATGGTGATCATGACGCCAAGTGATGAGAACGAATGCCGCCAAATGCTCTACACCGGTTATCACTATAACGAAGGCCCAAGCGCTGTACGTTACCCTCGCGGTACGGGTACCGGTGCACCGCTGGAGCCCCTTAGCGCGCTGCCGATCGGCAAAGGCGTTGTCCGCCGTGAAGGTGAAAAACTGGCGATCCTGAACTTCGGCACCTTGCTGCCGGAAGCTGCGCAGGTGGCGGAAGCGCTCAATGCCACGCTGGTGGATATGCGCTTCGTAAAACCGCTGGACGAACAGCTGGTGCTGGAGCTGGCAGCCAGCCATGACGCGCTGGTCACGCTGGAAGAAAACGCCATTATGGGCGGTGCCGGTAGCGGTGTTAACGAGTTGCTGATGGCCAAGCGTCGCGCTATCCCGGTACTGAATATCGGCCTGCCGGACAGCTTTATCTCACAAGGCAGCCAGGAAGAGGTGCGTGTCGATCTGGGTCTGGATGCCGCAGGGATACAGCGGAAGATTGAGGTCTGGCTGGCGCAATAATTTTCGCGCCTGATTTGACCGACGCCTCCGCATTGCGGGGGCGTTTTCATTTGCCTCGCCCGAAAACCCGCTACAGTTAAAGTTCTGTGCTGATACCGGGAGAAAAGCATGAAGTATCTGAAACTGGGCAATACCGACCTGAACGTTTCCCGCATCTGCCTCGGCTGCATGACCTACGGTGAACCCGACCGTGGCAACCATGCCTGGACGCTACCGGAAGAAAGCAGTCGCCCGCTGCTGAAACAGGCGCTGGATGCCGGCATCAACTTCTTCGATACCGCCAACAGTTACTCAGATGGCAGCAGCGAAGAGATCGTCGGCCGGGCGCTGCGCGATTACGCTCGCCGTGACGAAGTAGTGCTCGCCACCAAAGTCTATTTCCCGATGAGCAATCTCGAGTCTGGGCTATCGCGCGCTAAAATCATGCAGTCCATCGACGATAGCTTGCAGCGACTGGGCACCGACTACGTTGATCTGTTGCAGATCCACCGTTGGGACTATGAAACGCCGCTGGAAGAAACGCTGGAAGCGCTGCATGAGGTGATGAAAGCCGGCAAGGCGCGTTATATCGGCGCGTCTTCGATGTACGCCTGGCAGTTCGCCAAGGCACTTTATACCGCCGATCTGCACGGCTGGACGCGTTTTGTCAGCATGCAGGATCAGTACAACCTGATCCAGCGGGAAGAAGAGCGAGAGATGCTGCCGCTGTGCGCCGCCGAGGGTATCGCGGTACTGCCCTGGAGCCCGCTGGCTCGTGGGCGCCTGACCCGCCCATGGGGTGAAACCACCGCGCGGCTGGTGTCCGATCAGGTCGGCAAAAACTTGTACGATGAAACCGAAGGCATTGACGCCATCATCGCCGAACGCGTGGCAAGCATTGCGCAAGAACGCGGCGTATCTCGGGCGCAAATCGCTCTGGCATGGCTATTGAGCAAGCCGGTCGTCAGTGCGCCAATCATCGGCGCATCACGTCATGAACATCTGGAAGACGCGGTCGCTGCCGTCGATCTTGAATTAACACCGGAAGAGATAGCCGAGCTGGAAACGGCTTATGTGCCGCATCATGTGACAGGATTTGAATAGTACAGTGAGTATCAAGGGCGCAGCATGATGAACTGCGCCCTTGTCATCAGAACAGCCCGGCAGGCCAGTGATGACCAATCAGGTAGATGATACCGGCGGAAATCACCCCGGCGACGATGTCGTCGATCATAATCCCCATGCCACCGTGCACGTTGCGATCGAACCAACGGATCGGCCACGGCTTCCACATATCCAGAATGCGGAAAATCACAAAGCCTGCGGCAACCCATTGCCAGTCGTTGACCGGCAACGCCATCAGCGTGATCCACATCCCGACAAATTCGTCCCAGACGATGCTGCCGTGATCATGGACCTTCATATCTTTGGCCGTCTGGTGGCACAAATAAACGCCGATGCAGATGCTGAACATCACCAGCAGCGAATAGAGTTGCCACGGCAGTTGGATCAACAACAACCAGAACGGGATTGCCGCCAGCGACCCCATGGTGCCCGGTACCACCGGTGACAAACCGCTGCCGAAGCCGGTTGCCAACAGGTGCCACGGATTGCTCATCCGCAAGCGACGTGTTGCTTCATCCATGTTACGCCTGCCCTTCGCTGAAATGATCGAAACCGTGCCATGGCAGCTCAACCGCTTCATCGTTGCGATAGAACTTGATGCCTTCCGAAAGCGGGCCAATCTGACCAATGCAGGTGTAATCCGCGCCCAAATGGCTCAACGCCACTTCCAACGCGCCGCGATTGATCTCCGGTACGGTGAAGCACAGCTCGTAATCCTCTCCGCCGGTCAACGCCCAGCGTAACGCCTGTTCAGCATCGGTGTGGCTGCTTAGCGCCTGCGACAGCGGCAGCTCATCCAAATTGATGCGCGCACCGCACTCGGAGGCTTTCAATACGTGCTTCAGATCGGAAATCAGACCGTCCGAAATATCAATCGCCGAGCTGGCCAGATCGCGCAGCGCCTGCCCTTGCAGCACCCGCGGCTGGGGCCGCAGATGGCGCCCAATCAGGTAATCGCGAGCATCGGCGTCCGCCACCTGCAGACGATCCTGCAAAACAGCCAACCCGGCGGCGCTGTCACCCAGCGTACCGGTGGTGTAGATCCAATCGCCAATACGTGCGCCGTCACGGGTCAACGCCCGGCCGGCCGGGATCAGACCGTGGATTGTCAGCGTCATGCTCAATGGGCCACGCGTGGTGTCGCCGCCAATCAACTGCATGCCGTAATAATTAAGTTGTTCGAACAGACTGTCGCTGAACGCCTTCAACCAGGGCTCATTCACTTCCGGCAGGGTTAATGCCAGTGAAAGCCAGGCTGGATCCGCGCCCATAGCCGCCAGATCGCTCAGGTTAACTGCCAACGCTTTGTAGCCGAGATCGGCCGGATCGATGTCCGGCAGGAAGTGAACGCCCGAAACCAGGGTATCGGTACTGACGGCCAAAAGCTGTTTTTCTGCCACTGTCAGGAGTGCGCAGTCATCTCCAATGCCCAACTGTACGTCCCGGCGCAGACTCTTAAACCGGTCAAAATAGCGGGCAATGAGGTCAAATTCGCCACATGCCATGGTCGATGTTCCAATAGAAGAAATTAAGGCCGGGGATACCGGCCTTAATTTTTTATTTTTTCTTGCGGATGCTTGGTGCTGCTTTATCCAGCACGCCATTCACAAACTTGTGGCTGTCTTCAGCGCCGAAGGTTTTCGCCAGCTCGATCGCTTCATTGATAGCCACCTTGTACGGCACGTCCTCACGCATTTTCAGCTCAAACAGCGCAATGCGCAGAACGGCTCTTTCCACCTGGCCCAGCTCTTCGAGCTGACGCGACAGGTAAGGTGCCATCAGGCCATCCAGCAGACCTGCATTCACCGCCACGCCGGACAGCAGCTCCCGAAAATAGGCGATGTCCACATCTTTGACATCTTGCTCCGTCAGGAACTGGTGTTCAACATCGGCAATGTCATTTTTAGACAACTGCCAAGAGTAAAGCGCTTGAACAGCGCACTCACGAGCGCGGCGACGAGCAGCAGGTTTCACGGAATTCCCCTTAACTAAATTCAGGCTTTAATAGCTTTGATAACATTAATCATTTCAAGTGCGGTCAGAGCAGCTTCAGCACCCTTGTTGCCCGCTTTGGTGCCGGCACGTTCGATAGCCTGTTCGATGCTCTCGGTTGTCAGCACGCCAAAGGCAACCGGGATTTCAGTGTTCAGAGAAACACTGCCCAGGCCGGAGCTGGCTTCGCCCGCGACATATTCGAAGTGCGCGGTGCCCCCACGGATAACGGTGCCCAGTGCAATAACCGCATCGTATTTGCCGGTGTTAGCCAGCACGCGTGCAGTCAGCGGCAGCTCGTAAGCGCCCGGGACCCAGACAACGGTGATGTTGTCGTCAGCAACCTGGCCAATGCGCTTGAGTGCATCGATAGCACCTTGCAGCAGGCTGTCGTTGATGAAATTGTTAAAACGTGCAATTGCGATCGCCACACGGGCATTTGGAGTAGCAACAACACCTTCGATAACTTTCATGGGCTTTCCTTAAAAATGGGTTCAATACCCCGCAGGGGGGCGGATTCTATCACATTCTTTATCTGCCTGCGCGGGCGGTTTTGTAAAACGCTGACCGCCCCGGCTCGCGGGCATTAAATTCAGTATTTTGCCTTCAACCGCAGCCGCAAATCGGGGCCAATTTGCCGTACTTCGCTGAAAACAAACTCCGGCGCATCGGCCAGACGCTCAAGGCCTGGCAGTTGACACAGACCGCGGCCATTATCGCCCAACAGTTTTGGCGCGATGTACAAAATGAGCTCATCGACCAGCCCCGCCTGCAGCAAGGCACCGGCGAGCTGTGCACCGGCCTCTACCCAGATCGAGTTCACCTGGCGTTTCGCCAGTTGCATCATCATCACCACCAGATCGACTCCGCCGCCGTGCGCCGGAAACGTCAGTTGCTCGACGTCCTGCGGCCAGGTTTGAGCGTCCGCCTGCAGGCGTGCCAACCAGGTTGCACCCGGCTGATTAACCACCCGATGCTGAGGCGTGACGCGATTTTGGCTGTCGAGGATAATGCGCAACGGCTGGCGCAGGTTTTCACGCGGATAAATGCTTTGAGTTTCGGCGTCCAGCTCATCCCAACGAACCGTCAGTGACGGATCATCAGCCAGCACCGTAGCGCTGGTGCTGAGAATCGCGGCGCTTTGTGCCCGCAACCGCTGCACGTCCTGACGCGCCTGCTCAGAGGTGATCCATTGGCTTTCGCCAGAGGCCATTGCCGTGCGCCCATCCAGCGAGGCACCCAGCTTCAGTTGTACATAAGGGAAGCCGGTGCGCATGCGCTTGAGGAAGCCCAGATTCACCGCCTCGGCTTCGGCCAGCATCACACCGTGGCGTACGTCCAGCCCGGCCTGCTGCAGCTTATACAGACCACGACCGGCGACCTGCGGATTAGGATCTTGCATCGCCGCAACCACACGGGTAATACCGGCGGCGACCAATGCATCGGCACAAGGCGGCGTGCGGCCATGGTGGCTACACGGCTCCAACGTGACGTAAGCCGTGGCACCACGGGCTTTTTCGCCCGCCATGCGCAACGCATGCACTTCCGCATGGGGTTCACCGGCGCGCAAATGGTAGCCTTCGCCGACGATTTCGCCATCGCGCACAATCACGCAGCCGACGTTAGGGTTAGGTGCCGTAGTAAAACGCCCCAGCCGCGCCAGTTCGAAGGCGCGCGCCATATACAATTCGTCGTTATGCATCAAAGCTCCCTTAGTCCTGCAGACGGGCGATCTCTTCGCCGAATTCGCGGATATCTTCAAAGCTGCGATAAACCGAGGCAAAGCGAATATAGGCCACTTTATCCAGCTTTTTCAGCGCATCCATCACCAGGTTGCCCACCAGTTTAGTCGGCACTTCACGCTCGCCGGTGGCACGCAGTTGGGATTTAATGTGGTTAATCGCGTTTTCCACGTCGTCGGAGCTGACCGGGCGCTTTTCCAACGCTTTCAGCATGCCACGACGCAGTTTGTCTTCGTTGAAGGGCTCGCGAACTTCATCGCTTTTTATGACCCGCGGCATCACCAGTTCAGCCACTTCAAAGGTGGTGAAACGTTCATTACAAACCAGACATTGGCGGCGACGGCGCACCTGCGAACCATCACCCACCAGGCGAGAATCAATGACTTTGGTATCAACGGCGGCGCAGAAAGGGCAATGCATAACACGTCCTGATAAACGTTTTCATAGTTAAGAACAGTTTACCCCGAAGTGCGGTCACAACAAAGGCCGCCGGTTATTTGTTGCGAGCCCCTCTTCGAAATAGCGCCCCAAAAGGCGACGAACATGACTTTCCCCACCAGGCGGGCTAAGCTGATATCAGGAGATGTTGAATAGGAAATACCCGCCATGACAACCCGTTACCCCAAAATTTGCCTGCTCAGCGCACTGGTTCTGCTGGCCGGATGCGCACAAACTCGCGAAGTGCCGAAGCTGCGTAACCAGGTGGTTGAACTGAATCAGAAACTCACCATCCTGACCAATCAGGCCACGGCGCTGGAACAGCAAAACCAGCTGAATCAGAACTCCACCAGCGGCGTCTATCTGGTGCCTGCAGCCAATAATGCCGCCCGTCTGCACAGCAATCTCGGCGAACTGAGCGTGTCACTTAGCCACGTAAAAACCGAGGCTAACGGCGCCCAGGCCTTGTTGCACGTTCGCACCCTGTCACAAGCCTCCTTGCCTGCGTTCAAGGCGGTAGTGGAATGGGGCCAGCTAGATGCGGCCACCGGTAAACCGCTGACGGCCGATGCGCTTTCACAACCTATCGCCACCGCGGACTCGCTGCTGCCAAAAACAGAATACAGCTTTGAGCTGCGTTTCAGCGGCCTGACGCCAGAGCAATTGGGCTATGTGCGACTGCACAGCGTAGAGCCCACTACGGCCGCCGTCCCTCAGCACTAAGCTTTTGAATGCCCACTCCCGGCCTTGACCGAGCGTGGGCCTACCGCTTAGCTCAACCGCTGCAGCCTTGCCGGCAACCCTTGGCGCACCGCCGCGCCGCTGACCCAATCCAGCCAGCTATTGCTGATTTCGCGGGTCGGATCGGGCAAACCGAGGTCATTGAGATTAATGCCGGCGGCAATGCGTGCATCCGCGGCCAACGGTTGACCATCCAGTGTGTGTGTCCGCGCGCCCATCTCACGATGGCCATAACCATGCTCAATAGCAATTACGCCAGGCATCACGCCATCCAGCAGGCTGATCTGGGCTTCGACGCTGCCTCCCGGAGTCTGCAACCTGACCCGATCGCCATGCCGCAGCGCATAGCGTCGCGCATCGGCCGGATTCAGCGCCACCAGATTGACCGGTTTCACCGCACGCAAGCGGTCGATCGGTGCCGTAGAGCTGCTCATCAGATGCGATTTGAACGACATCAAACGGAACGGCCATGCCTCTGGCGGATAGTGCTCCCCGACATCAGAGCCGTCGGCAAAACGCGGCGGGTAATAGGTCGGACAGCCGCTATAGCGTTCTCCCGTCATCGCATGGCGGTGGCGGGCCACCTCTTCATTCCAGATATTCAATCCCTTTTTCCACTGCGGGCCGGTTTCATCGCCACGCCAGGCCTGCTCATAAGGCGCAAAACGCCCACCGCGCGCCAGCAGATAGCCCACACGCAGTCGCTCATCCGCTTTCAACACGCTATCCAGCGCCGGTTGCAGGCGATCGACCCCGGTCAATCGCAGCTCGCTTTCCGTCGCCTCGGGCAGCGGTTCACCGGCAAAGGCCACGTTGGCCGCCGCCCGCAGATAATAATCTTCGGCATTGTGCAGCCCGAAGCGGTTACCCTGTAGATCCTGCAATGCGCCGTCGCCAAAGCCCGGTAAACCCATTGCTTTAGACAGCGCAATGACAAAGCTCTCCAGCGCCACCGGCTGCCCATCGGCCGTTTTCGCCGTACGTGACGGCACCACCGGCCAACGTGCAGTGCTCGCCCGCACCATCACACCGGACCAGGGGGCGGTAAAGCCCCAACTCTCGAAGTTATGCGTATCCGGAACGATATAGTCCGCCAGCGCGCTGGTTTCGTTAATAAAAGCATCGATCGCAATAAACAGCGGTAGCTGCCGCGGGTCCTTCAGCCGCCGCTCAACCACCTCACGCAGACCGGCCACGCCATACAGCGGGTTGCCCATATGGCTGATCCAGGCTTTTAGCGGGTAGGGATATCCCATTAGCGCCGGTGCCAACTGTTCGGTGAACTGACCCGCCACGAACGGGTACCAAGGCCCGCGCGCCGGGTAAGGTTTTTCCCCTTGCTCAAGCTTGCGGCGATATTCGTCGGATTGTTCATACGCCTGCTTGCTGCGTGATAGCACCAATCCTTTCGGTTTCACCATGCCGGGAAACGTCTTGAGGTTATAGCGTGGCCCATCGGCAAACTCTTTGAATTTGCCGCCGCCCACCGAAACACCGCCCTTAAGGTTCAGGTTGCCGATCAGCGCGTTGAGCATCATCACCGCCCAACTGTTATAAAAGCCGTTGCCGCTCATCATGCCGCCGTGAGCAATCACCGCCGCTTGCCGTTGGTAAGAGGTAAACTCTTTGGCCAGTGCGGCAATGGTCTCGGCACTGACGCCGCAGCGCGCGCTGTATTCAGCCAGCGTAAAGCGCTCAGCCGCCTGTTGCAGACACAGGAAGCTCGAACGCACCCGAACCTGCGAACCGTCGACCAACTGTAATGGCTGATCCACCCGCAACGGCCCCAGCAGCGCCAGGTTGGCCGCTACCGGCTGACCGCGCTGCTCATCCCATACCAAAGGCGAACTCTCTGACTCTCCTGGCGTGCTGCCGTCCAGATGTTCCTGACGCAAAAACTGTCCGCACAAGGGGTGATCTTCATCGGTGACTACCAGGTGCGTGGCATTGGTCCAGCTTTTTTCACCGGCGGCCTGCATTGCCACCTCGCCTGGCAACGCCAGGTAGTCTGCGTTATAACGTTCCTGTTCGATAATCCAGCGGATCATCCCCATGACCATCGCAGAGTCTGTACCGGGCAACACCGGCACCCAACGGTTGTGATCGTTGGCCAGGGTCGTGGTCAACGGCAATGCCGGAGCCACGACCACGTAACGAAACTCGTCGCGCATGCGGGCATTGGCCAGTTGGCGCCCCTGGCGCTTGAACGGGTTGCCGGACTGCGCCGGTGAAGTGCCGAGAAACAGGCCAAAGCGCAAATTATCCCAGTCCGGTTTGACGTGGGCATTGGTTTCCAAATCGCCCATTAAAGCCCCGGAACCGGCACGATAGGCCAATCCACAATAGGCACCATGATGACCGAAGTTACGTGTCCCGAAGGCGTTTTGCGCGAAACGTTTGATGAACGCGTCCCGGCCTTCATCGCCGGCATTGGTGACCAACAGTTGATTGGCCTTGGGGCCCAACAAAGGCTGAGCCGGATCGAGCGGCGTGTCGAGATCGCGGATAGCCCGCAGCCCCTCGATCGGCCCTTCGCCAAACAGATCGCCGCCCTCCACCACTTCCTGAATCAGCTGTTCAAAGCTGATGCGTTGCCACTGCCCGCCGCCGCGCGGCCCTACCCGCTTCATCGGCTCCAGCACGCGGTAAGGGCTGGTTAATCCCTCCAGCAAGGTCGCGCCCCTGGCGCAGGCCGTCGAGCGTTGTTCAAGGCCCTCATCGCCCCCCAGACGGTTGAGCGCGTCCGCCACCGGCAAAGCGTAGGGAAAGTGACGATCGTGAGACAGCGGATGGTAAGGATTACCGGCGATCCGCAAGATCTGGTGGTTCTGGCGATCCACCCTGACCCGCACCCCGCATAGCGTCCAGCAGCCAAAACATTGGGTCATCGATACTGCCTGCTGTGGGTTGGCCTGCCAGCCATCGGGGTGCCGACGCCCTTCGGTCGGCAAGGCGTTGGCGCTGATCCTGTCCAGCGTCAATTTACCGCTGCTGCCGTCGCGCAGCCCGGTAAACACCTTCTGCACCATCTCGCTGTAGCTGGCGCCGAACAGCGTCAACCCGCCCAGGGCCAGGCCGCCTTTTAACCACTGACGCCGCGTTGACTTAGCCATAATGTTTTTTCTCCATCAACTGATGCTGTAATTCACGGATCCCAATGATTAACGCTATCCACAACCCCAAAGTGCCCAGAATCGCCAACAGCCCTTCGCTGCCGAGCGGTAGCACATAGGGATTGGTTAATACGTTGAACTTAGGCAGCGTCTGGGTTTGCATCAGCAGCAGCCAACGCACACCCCAGCAGAGCAACAGCGCGACCATGCACTGGCCCAGCAACCCTTTTGCCCCCAGCGCTTGGCTGCGAACTCGCCAGGCCAGCGCCAACAACAACAAGATCGAGACGACAACGGCGATGCCGGCCAAACGCCAAACCACGCCTTGACTTGCCAAGCGATGCAACGCGGCAGAGGACGTGCTGCCATCCAGCCACCAGCCAAGGCAAGAGAAGCACAGCAACAGCAAACTCACTGCCTGATAGCCAGCCAGACGTGGCTGCCATTGCGGTTCGTACCGCAACCAGCAGGCCAACAGCGGCGGAACGGCCTGCACAGCGGTAAGCAACAGCAACCAGGGCAACCACAGGCTGTACCACAGCGGCTGCGCCCTGAGGACGGATACCTCGCGCCCGGTATAGAGCAAGATGCTGGCTGCCGAAAGCAAGGTGGCCAGCGCCACCCAACGTAGCCATTTTTCCTCGCGCCAGGCCGGGAATATCTGCAACCAACGCACCCAGAATGGCAAGGTTTCCGCTCTCAACCGGCTACGCACCAGCAGCACGAAATAGCCCATCACTAGCAGGGTAAACAGCGGCAAGAACAGCGAGCCGAGCGACATCCACGACCAGGGCGTAAAGTGCGCGTAAAAATGCCAGATACGGGCAGGTTGGTGCAGATCGGCACTCAGAGCCAATGGCGCCACGGTGCCGCTCACGACTGCCAACGAGACGGCGGCCAGTTCCAGCCGGACCGTTTTGTTGGGTTCACGCCAGCGCAGCCAGACGGCAATAACGACGCTGCCGCAGGCCAAACCGATGAAGAAGAAATACTGCACCGCCCAGGGCAGCCAGGCGATCTCCTGCGGACGGGCCATGATTTCGCGGATCATGCGTGCACCTCCTGCCACAACGCCGGTTGCCCCCGGACATGGCTGACGAAAGCCTCATCCAGCCCCAGATAGAAAACCTGCGGATGCGTGCCCTGCTCGGGCTTGAGTACCTTGAGCTGAGGCTGGTGCTGTTCCAAAGTGCGCCTCAACACTCCCTGACGATCGTTAAGATCGCCAATCATCCGTGCGCCCCCGACACAGGATTCGACACAGGCCGGTAACAGTCCGGCATCCAGCCGATGCACACAGAACGTGCATTTGTCCGCGGTTTGAGTTTCATGGTTGATAAAGCGCGCCTCATAAGGGCAGGCCTGTACGCAATAGGCACAGCCAACGCAGCGGGTGTTATCGATCACCACAATGCCGTCCTGCCGCTGGAAAGTGGCCTGTACCGGGCAAACCGGCACGCAGGGCGGGTTATCGCAGTGATTGCACAGCCGTGGCAACAGCACGTTGGTGGTCGATGCCTGACCCTCCAGGGTGACCTGATATTGCAGTACACTGGTGCGAAATTGCCCCTGAGGCAGTTGGTTTTCCACCGCGCAACTGACCGTGCATGCCTGACAGCCAATGCAGCGACGCAAATCAATCAGCATCGCCATGCGTTTTTCACCGTTGCCTTCGCGACGGGCCGGCTGTAACTGCCAACCTGACTGCGCCAGCGGCACCAGCGCAGCGCCGGCGGTGAGCGCTCCTAGCCGTTGTAAAAACTGACGTTTCCCACTGTCCATTGATTTCTCCCAATAAGTACCTGCCGGGGAACTGATACAAGGGAGTGTAAAAAGGGCAACCGGTCGCCAATATTGTGGTTTACCACATTACCGTCGACGGCTTGATCCAGGACAATTCAGACCGGTGATGGGGATCATAAAAGCGGAGATGATGTGAAAAGAGCAGCGCTACTTCTGTTGCTGGGCAGTTGGTTGAGCTCAGCCTGGGCGGAACAATGGACGATAGCGGTGCTGGCGCTGCGTGGCGATGCCCATGCGCTGGTCCAATGGCAGCCGTTGGTCGATCACCTTAACCGCCAGTTTCCCGCAGACCATTTCCAACTGTCGCCAGTGAGCCTCAGCGGTATGAAAGAGGCCGTCCGCAGCGAGCGCGTCGATTTTCTGCTCACCAACCCGGCTCAATACGTTCAACTGGATAACCGCTATCCACTGCGCTGGCTGGTTTCACTGCGTTCAGCCCAACCCCCTCTGCAGGGCTCAAGCAACGTCGTCGGCAGCGTCATACTGGTGCGCAGCGACAGTCCAATAACCACGCCCCGCCAACTGACCGGAAAGAACGTTGGTGCCGTCGCTACCGATGCTTTTGGCGGCTACCTGCTGGGTTACAAAGAACTGCTTTCCGCGGGCCTGAACCCGGAGAAAGATCTGCAGCTGCACTTCAGCGGTTACCCGGCGGATGCTCTACTGTATCAATTGCGCGATCGGGCATTGGATGCGGTGATTGTGCCGGTTTGCCTGTTGGAAAAAATGCAGGCGGAAGGGTTACTGCGTGCCGGTGATTATCGCGCACTGCTGGCGAAGCAAAGCGACCAGCGCTGCCTGACCAGCACCGAACTGTACCCTAACTGGTCCTTTGCCGCCTTAAACCACGTGCCGGACCGGTTGGCAGACGAATTAACTCGCCAGTTGCTGCAGATGAACACCCCCGGTTTGCCGGTTTGGGGAGCCCCGGCGTCATCACGTCAGGTTAATCAGCTGCTGCAGGATCTGAATATCCACCCGACGCAGCGTTCTCTCTGGCAGGAACTGTACCTTTGGGCACAGCAGCATTGGCTGCTGCTCAGTGGCATTGTCGGGGTGATGGTATTGCTCGGCGCCAATCATCTGTGGGTAGGTTATCTGGTACGCCGCCGCGGGCGCCAACTCGAACAAATGCATCAGACGCTACGCGCCAGAGAAACTGCTCTGGCCCGGGCGCAGCGCCTCAGCGCCCTGGGCGAAATGGCCTCCGGTTTTGCCCATGAGCTTAACCAACCGCTGGCGGCGATCCGCCACTATGCGGAAGGGTGTCGTATCCGTCTGGAGCGCAGCGACAACCAACATGAACTGCTGCCAATCCTCGAACAGATTGGCCAGCAGGCGCAGCGTGGTGCGGAGAGTATCGTTAATTTGCGACGCTGGGCCAGCAAAACACCCCATGACGAAAATGCACAATGGCTGTTACTGCGCCCGCTGGTGGCACACGTCATCCAATTGATGCAAATAGAACAACAGCATCCGCAGTGCCGATTAACCATTAACATCCCGTCGCAGAGTCAGCTGTACAGCCAGGCGACGTTATTAGAGCAAGTGCTCACCAATCTGTTGAGCAACAGCCTGCAGGCGGGTGCCCGACAAATCACACTGCGCCACGAAGCCGACACGCATCAGCACCGGTTGATCGTTGAAGACGATGGCGGCGGGCTCAACGCCGAACAACTGGCACTGCCGTTCGTGCCCTTCCGCAGTACCAAACAGGAAGGTCTCGGGTTAGGGTTGGTGATCTGCCAGCGGCTGTTGAAGGGCCAAGGTGCAGAGCTGACGCTGGAAAATTACTTAGCTTCCCCACAACGACAGGGGCTGCGCGTGATTCTGCACTTCCCTGTCATTCAAAAGGATCCCAGCCATGGCGCTGATACATCTGGTTGATGATGATTTTGCCGTTACCGACGCCTGCCGCTTTTTACTCGAAGGGCTGAATTATCGGGTACAAACCTGGCACGACAGTCAAAAATTCATCGACAGCATCGATCCCTATCAATGCGGCGTCGTCATGCTGGATATCCGGATGCCGGGGATTGATGGGCAACAGGTTCATCAACAGCTGCGGCGGCAAAACAGTACGCTGGCAGTGGTGATCGTCACCGGTCACGGCGATATTGCCATGGCCGTGGAGGAAATGAAGCTGGGAGCCGTCGATTTTCTACAAAAACCGATCGCCGCCGCGCCGCTGATTGAAGCACTGGAGCGCGGCATTATCCATTCGCAACGTCAGGTTGAGCAACGCCAACGGCAACAGCTTTTCGGCGCGCTGACACCGCGCGAACGCGATATTGCCCGTGCGGTAGCCGCAGGAATGACTAACAAACAGATCGCCGAAAGCCACTTTATCGCGGTACGCACCGTCGAAGTGCATCGGGCCAGAGTGATGGAAAAAATGCAGGCGGGTAGCCTGGCAGAACTGGTGAACGCGCTTAACCGACTAACGCTAACCAGTCTGGATTAGCGATTTTCAGGCAAAAAAAATGCCGGTCGGGATAAACCGGACCGGCATCGTATTTCAACTCACCGACAGATTACGGCAAGAGAGAAGGCTGATCTGCGCCCTCTTTCTCCACTTTCTGCTGCAGCATGTGTTCACGTTTCATACCCAGCTTCAACGCCAGCGCGGACGCCACGTAGATGGAGGATACGGTACCGATAGACACACCGATCAACATAGCCAGAGAGAAGCCGTGCAGCATCGCGCCGCCGAAGATGTACAGCATCAGCACCACCATCAGGGTGGTACCGGAGGTCATCAAAGTACGGCTCAGCGTCTGGGTCAGCGACACGTTCATGATTTCGTAAGGCGTCCCGCGGCGGATCTTGCGGAAGTTCTCACGAATACGGTCGGAAACCACGATGCTGTCGTTCAACGAGTAACCGATAACCGACATCAATGAAGCGACGATGGTCAGGTCAATCTCGATATGGAACAGCGACAGCACGCCCAAGGTGATGACCACGTCGTGTGCCAGCGCGATAACCGCCCCCAGCGCCAAACGCCATTCGAAGCGGAAACCGACGTAGATCAGGATACTGATCAACGCCACCAGCAGCGCCATGCCGCCGTTTTGCGCCAGTTCGGTGCCCACGCTCGGGCCGACGAACTCTATGCGTTTTACGCTAGCGTTTTTGTCGACCGAATCGTTGATCACGCCGATCACTTTGTTACCCAGTTCCTGGCCAGCGGTACCGGTCGCCGGTGGCATACGCACCATCACGTCACGGCTGCTGCCAAAGTTCTGAATAACCGGGTCCTGGAACCCGGCTTTTTCCAGCGTATCGCGCATCAGATCGAGGTTGGCCGGTTTTTCTAGGCTGATTTCAATCACCGTACCGCCGGTGAAATCCAGACCCCAGTTAAAACCGCGTACCGACATAACGGCGATTGACGCGATCAGCAGCACCAGCGAGATGCCGAAGGCCACGTAATCCCAGCGCATAAAGTCATAGACTCTACGGCCGTAGTTGAGTTGTTCAACAGTATAATCCTGTGCCACAACGCACTCCTCAGATAGACAGCTTGTTAATGCGTTTGCCGCCGTAAAGCAGGTTGACGATGGCACGGGTACCGACAATCGCGGTGAACATGGACGTCGCCACACCGATTGCGGTGGTAATCGCAAAGCCCTTGATCGAACCGGTACCTACTGCGTACAGAATGATCGCGGTGATCAGGGTGGTGATGTTGGCGTCAACGATACTGGAGAACGCGCCTTTATAGCCCTCATGGATCGCCTGCTGAACGGAACGTCCGTTCTTCAGCTCTTCCTTGATACGTTCGTTAATCAGTACGTTGGCGTCGACCGCCACCGCCAGCGTCAGCACGATACCGGCAATCCCCGGCATAGTCAGCGTCGCCCCCGGCAGCAGGGACATCACGCCGACAATCAGCACCAGGTTGGCGACCAGCGCCGTGGTGGCGATCATGCCGAACTTACGGTACCAAACCACCATAAACACGATGGATGCCACCAAGCCCCACAAGCAGGCTTCCAGACCTTGGGTGATGTTCTGTTGTCCCAGGGTCGGGCCGATTGTACGCTCTTCCACAATCTGGATTGGCGCAATCAGCGCACCGGCACGCAGCAGCAGCGAAAGCTGACGTGCTTCGTTCGGGTTGCCGATGCCGGTAATACGGAAGCTGTTGCCCAGACGTGACTGAATGTTCGCCACGTTGATCACTTCTTCCTGTTTCACCAGAATCGCACGGCCATTGGCGTCTTTCTTGCCGCTGTCCTTGTACTCCACAAACAGGGTCGCCATCGGCTTGCCGATATTGTCCTTGGTGAAGTTGGACATCGCAGTGCCGCCGGCACTGTCCAGCGAGATGTTCACCTGCGGTTGGTTATATTCGTCGGTGCTGGAAGTGGAGTCGGTGATATGGTCACCGGTCAGGATCACGCGCTTGTACAGCACGACAGGCTGGCCTTCACGGGTGTCTTTCACTTCTGAGTCGCCTGGAACACGGCCATTTGCCGCAGCCGTGACGTCCGCATTGGTGTTAACCAGGCGGAATTCCAGCGTAGCGGTAGCACCGAGGATCTCTTTGGCGCGAGCGGTATCCTGAATGCCCGGCAGTTCGACCACGATGCGGTCGGAGCCCTGACGCTGCACCAGCGGTTCGGCAACGCCGAGCTGGTTAACGCGGTTACGCAGGATAGTGATGTTCTGCTGTACCGCGTATTCGCGCGCTTCGCTCAGACGGGCATCCGTCAAGTTGGCTTTCAGGGTGTTGCTGCCGTTGGCAGAGAACACCATATCGCGCTGACGCGGACTGAGGTAGCTGATGGCCTGATCGCGGGCAGCATCGTCACGGAAACGTACTTCCACGCCGTTGTTGTCCAGCTTGCGGATAGACGCATAAGGAATGCCCTTTTCACGCAGCTCGCTGCGCAGGGTATCCATGGTCTGTTCCTGCAGCTTGCTCAGGGCAGTGTCCATGTCGACTTCCATCAGGAAGTGCACGCCACCGCGCAGGTCCAGACCGAGTTTCATCGGTTCGGCGCCCAGCATGGCCAACCAGGCTGGTGTGGCCGGCGCCAGGTTCAGCGCAACCACGAACTTGTCACCCAGTTCCGCCATCAGGGCTTCACGGGCGCGCAGCTGAATATCAGGATTGCTAAAGCGAGCCAGGATGGCGCCATTTTCAAGCGCAATCGACTTGCTCGTAATCTTGTCTTTTTCTAATACGGTACGGACTTGGTCCAGTGTAGTTTCACTGGCGGCGACACCGCGCGCGCCAGTGATTTGTACAGCCGGATCCTCACCATAGATGTTGGGAAGCGCGTAAAGCAGACCGATGAAGATCACCACGATCAGCATCAGATACTTCCACAAAGGATAACGGTTTAGCACGGCAATTCCCTTCGGGAAAACAAAATTACAGGGCCTTCATGGTACCTTTCGGCAGAACGGCCGCCACGAAGTCACGCTTGATCATCACTTCCGTGGTGTCGTTCAGCGCAATGGCGATAATGCCGGTGTCAGCCACTTTGGTCACGCGGCCAATCAGGCCACCGGTGGTCAGCACTTCATCACCCTTGCCGATCGAGTCCATCAGCTTCTTGTGCTCTTTAGCGCGTTTCTGCTGTGGGCGCAGGATCATGAAATAGAAAATCAGACCGAACACCACCAGCATAATGATCAGAGAGTACGGGCTTCCCTGAGCCGGAGCCCCTGCGGATGCGACGGCGTCAGAAATGAAAAAGCTCATTGAAATTCCCTCATTAAGTTATCAATTATTAATTCAAGCGTTTAAAGGTGGAATCGGTTTACCGATCCGACCGTAGAAATCCGCAACAAACAGCTCTAATTTACCCTGTTCAATGGCCTCGCGTAAACCCGCCATCAGGCGTTGGTAGTGACGCAGGTTATGAATGGTGTTCAATCGGGCACCCAGTATTTCGTTGCAACGATCGAGATGATGCAAGTAGGCGCGGCTGTAATTGCGACACGTATAGCAATCACAGTCTTTATCCAGCGGAGAAGTATCATCCTTGTGCTTGGCATTACGGATTTTTACCACACCGTCAGTCACGAACAGATGGCCGTTACGGGCATTACGCGTTGGCATCACGCAGTCGAACATATCAATACCGCGACGCACGCCTTCAACCAGGTCTTCCGGCTTGCCGACGCCCATCAGGTAACGCGGCTTATCTTCCGGAATTTGCGGGCAAACATGTTCAAGAATGCGGTGCATATCCTCTTTTGGCTCACCGACCGCCAGGCCGCCCACAGCGTAACCATCAAAACCGATATCCACCAGCCCTTTTACTGAAACATCACGTAAATCTTCGTAAACACCGCCCTGAATAATGCCGAATAACGCATTTTTATTATTCAGTTCGTCAAAACGCTGGCGGCTGCGCTGCGCCCAGCGCAGTGACATTTCCATCGAACGCTTGGCGTAGTCCCAATCTGCTGGGTACGGCGTACATTCGTCGAAAATCATCACGATGTCGGAACCCAGGTCATACTGGATTTCCATCGATTTTTCCGGGCTGAGGAACACCTTGTCGCCGTTGATCGGGTTACGGAAATGAACGCCTTCCTCTTTAATCTTGCGCATTGCGCCCAGGCTGAACACCTGGAAGCCGCCGGAATCGGTGAGGATCGGGCCATGCCACTGCATGAAATCATGCAGATCGCCATGCAGCTTCATGATTTCCTGGCCTGGGCGCAGCCACAGGTGGAAGGTGTTGCCCAGCAGGATCTGCGCGCCGGTCTCTTTCACTTCTTCCGGCGTCATGCCTTTTACCGTGCCGTAGGTGCCGACAGGCATAAAGGCCGGGGTTTCCACCACGCCGCGGTCAAAGATCAGGCGGCCACGGCGAGCGCGGCCATCGGTAGTGTCTAATTCGTACTTCACAAAGCCTCCAGCATCAGAGAAACAGTCTGATGTCGTTAAAACAGGGCCGCGCCAGATGCGCAGCCCAGAAAATCAGGCGCCGACGGACTCTTGCTCCGCCTGCGGGTTACGGCTGATGAACATCGCATCGCCATAGCTGAAGAATCGGTACTGCTCGGCCACCGCCTGCTGATAAGCATTCATGGTGTTTTTATAACCGGCAAAGGCGGAAACCAGCATAATCAGCGTGGACTCCGGCAGGTGGAAATTGGTCACCAGCGCGTCAACCACCTGATAATGGTAGCCGGGGAAGATAAAGATGCTGGTGTCGCCGAAGAACGGGGCAATTAACGCCTCCTTGCTGGCGTTTGCGGCGCTTTCCAGGGAACGCACCGAGGTCGTGCCTACCGCCACCACGCGCTTGCCGCGAGCTTTACAGGCCAATACCGCGTCAACCACGTCCTGCGGCACTTCCGCATATTCGGCGTGCATGACGTGTTCTTCGATGGTTTCCACCCGCACCGGTTGGAAGGTGCCGGCGCCCACATGCAGCGTGACAAAGGCCATCTCGATGCCCTTCTCACGCAGCGCGGCCAGAAGCGGCTCGTCGAAGTGCAGCCCGGCGGTCGGCGCAGCGACGGCACCCGGCTTCTCGCTGTAGACCGTCTGATAAAGCTCGCGGTCAGCGTCTTCGTCCGGGCGATCGATATAAGGTGGCAGCGGCATGTGGCCGACGGCATTGAGGATAGTGAACACGTCGCGCTCATCGTTGAAACGCAGTTCGAACAGCGTATCGTGACGCGCTACCATGGTGGCGGCGATGCTTTCATCGTCGCCCAGCAGCAGGTCGGCGCCCGGCTTAGGCGCTTTCGACGCGCGAACGTGCGCCAACACACGATGGTCATCCAGCACGCGTTCAACCAGGACTTCAATCTTGCCGCCGCTGACCTTGCGGCCAAACATGCGGGCAGGGATCACCCGGGTATTGTTGAACACCAGCAGATCGCCGGCTTCCAGATTATCCAGCAGATCGGTGAATACGCCGTGCGTCAGCGCCCCGCTCGGCCCGTCCAACTGCAGCAAGCGGCAACCGCTACGCTCAGATTGGGGATAGCGGGCAATCAGGGACTCGGGAAGTTCAAATGAAAAATCGGCGACGCGCATGGGTATTCACTTCTTCAATTGTATATACCCTATGCATTTCAAGTTGCAGTTAGGCGGCCAGCTTGCCCATCTCCGGGAGCTTACTTGAGTAAGTGACCGGAGTGGGCAAGTGCAGCCAACAACACTGCGGCTTGAAAGGCGACGGGTATGTTGGTCATAAAAAACAGGCGGCCTAGTCTAAAGCTGTGGGCGGTCAGCGGCAAGAAATAAGGAGGATTTGCATGACTTCAGGTATAGTTGCCGGATGAATTTTCTCGCTCATCTCCATTTGGCCCAGCTTGCGGAAAGCTCGTTACTGGGCAATCTGTTGGCCGACTTCGTGCGCGGCAACCCCGCAGGCGAGTACGATCCCGAGGTGGTGGCCGGCATTATGATGCACCGCCGCGTCGACGTATTGACCGACAGCCTGCCGCAGGTCAAAGCCTGCCGCGACTATTTCTCTGCAGAACACCGGCGCGTAGCGCCAATCACGCTCGACGTGGTATGGGATCACTTTCTGGCTCGCCACTGGCAGCAACTGGAACCGTCCCTCAGCCTGCACGGCTTTACCCAGCAAGCCCGCAGCCAGATCGTGCCGCATTTGCCACTGACGCCGGCGCGCTTTCAGAATTTGAACGGTTATCTCTGGCCGGAACGCTGGCTGGAGCGCTACGCCGAACTGCCGTTTATCGGCAACGTGCTGGCGGGCATGGCCAGCCGTCGTCCACGCCTGGCGGCGCTGGCGGGCTCTTTCGCCGACGTAGAGCGCAATTATCATCAGCTTGAAACACAGTTCTGGCAGTTTTACCCCCAGATGATGCAGCAGGCAAAAGAGAAAAAGCTGTAAGGTCAAACCAAACCCATTGAAAATGCGACGCTTTACAAGAAATTGCTTTTTAAGCCTTGCCCTTTTACGGGAAAAGGTTATTTTTAAAGCTCGCTAAATTTAATCAACGACTTTGATAGGTAAAAGCTATCTCATTGATTGGTCTTTTACCCTTTATTCACCCAGTCGTGGCCCCTATACTGGCCCTTGTTTTTACATCAACCCCTTAACACCTATTACAGGAGTAATTATGGTCCTGGTAACTCGTCAAGCCCCTGACTTCACCGCAGCTGCCGTACTCGGCAATGGCGAAATCGTTGAAAACTTCAACTTCAAGAAGCACCTGAACGGCAAACCGGCCGTCCTGTTCTTCTGGCCGATGGACTTCACCTTCGTATGTCCTTCTGAGCTGATCGCTTTCGATCACCGCTATGAAGAGTTCCAGAAGCGTGGCGTTGAAGTGGTTGGCGTTTCATTCGACTCAGAATTTGTCCACAACGCATGGCGTAAAACCCCAGTCGAAAATGGCGGCATCGGGGAAGTGAAATACGCAATGGTTGCTGACATTAAGCGTGAAATTCAGAAAGCTTACGGCATCGAGCACCCAGAAGCAGGCGTTGCCCTGCGTGGTTCTTTCCTGATCGACAAAGATGGCGTGGTTCGCGCTCAGGTTGTTAACGACCTGCCAATCGGCCGTAACATCGACGAAATGATCCGTACCGTTGACGCATTGCAATTCCACGAGCAGCACGGCGAAGTGTGCCCAGCTCAATGGGAAAAAGGCAAAGCAGGTATGGGCGCTTCTCCAGACGGCGTAGCTAAATACCTGTCCGAAAACGCTTCCAAGCTGTAATTTCAGCCCGTTAGCGTATCAACCGGCCCTTGTGGCCGGTTTTTTTTGCGCCAAATTAGGGCGTATTGCCCAGTTATCGTGCTTCATTTCCTTGTTTCCGCTCACATTTCCCCGGCGGTTTTCCGCACGTATCCCTATCAGCAGCTAGTATCAATAACGCTGGCCCACTCTTTGCACGACACCGGTGGCAAGCCAAACACAATAAGAAAACTGACAGGGTAGGAATAACTATGTTTTTACAGAAATGGAGCAAGCCGCTGACCATGGCGGCGCTGCTGGTCAGCAGCAGCCTGTATGCCGCATCCAATCCGGCGGTCGAAGCCAAAAACGGCATGGTGGTAACATCGCAACATCTGGCCTCTCAGGTCGGCGTCGATATCCTGAAACTGGGCGGTAATGCCATAGACGCAGCCGTGGCTGTGGGTTACGCGCAAGCGGTGGTCAACCCGTGCTGCGGCAACATCGGCGGCGGGGGCTTTATGACGGTGCACCTGGCTGACGGCACCGATACCTTTATCAATTTCCGTGAAACCGCGCCGGCGGCGGCCAATGCCAACATGTATCTGGATGCCGAGGGCAACGTGAAGAAAGGTGCCAGCCTGTATGGCTATCTGGCGGCGGGCGTGCCGGGTACGGTACTGGGAATGGAAACTGCGCGCGTTAAATACGGCAAGCTGAGCCGCGAACAGGTCATGGCGCCGGCCATTAAACTGGCGCGCGAGGGCTTTATCTTGACCCGTGCCGACACCGATATTCTCGATACGACCATCGCGCGCTTTAAGCAAGATCCGGAATCCGCCAAAATCTTCCTGCGCGCTGACGGCACGCCACTGCAGCCGGGCGATCGCCTGGTGCAAAGCGATTTGGCCAACACCCTGACCGCTATCGCCAAAGAGGGGCCAGACGCCTTCTACAAAGGCAAAATCCCCCAAGCGGTAGAGGCAGCAGCCAAACAAGGTGGCGGTATCCTGACCGCGGCCGATTTCGCCAACTACAAAGTGACCGAAACCCCGCCGATCACCTGTAGCTATCGCGGCTATAAATTTGTATCGGCGCCCCCACCCAGCTCAGGCGGCGTGACGCTGTGCGAAATCCTCAACGTGGTTGAGGGTTATGACCTGAAAAGCATGGGCTTCAATTCGGCAGCGGCAATCCATACCATGACCGAAGCGATGCGCCACGCCTATATGGACCGCAACACCTACCTTGGCGACCCGGAGTTCATCAAGAATCCGATCGACAGGCTGGTCAGCAAGAGCTATGCCGAAGAAATCCGCAAGAAAATCGTCGCTGACAAAGCTACACCGTCGGAAAACGTGCAGCCCGGAATGGAACCCCACGAGAAGCCGGAAACCACTCATTACTCGATTGTCGATCATGATGGCAACGCCGTCTCTACCACCTATACCGTTAACGGCCGCTTTGGCGCGGTGGTGATCGCACCGGGCACCGGCTTCTTCCTCAATGATGAAATGGATGACTTCACCGTCAAGGTCGGCGAGAAAAACCTCTATGGCCTGGTGCAGGGTACCGCCAACAGCATTGCCCCCGGTAAGCGCCCACTATCGTCGATGAGCCCGACGCTGGTGACCAAAGACAATAAAATCTTTATGGTTCTCGGCTCGCCGGGCGGCTCCCGCATCATCACCATCACCCTGCAGACCGCGCTCAACGTGATTGACCACGGCATGGCGCCGCAAGAGGCGGTAGATGCGCCACGTATCCACCATCAGTGGTTGCCGGATGAGGTTTACTACGAGCAGCGCGGCGTTTCTGCCGATACGCTCAAAATCCTTGCCGGTATGGGTTACAAGATGGTTGAGCAAACGCCGTGGGGCGCGGCGGAGCTGATTCTGGTGGGCCTGCCGGGTGCCGCCGGAGTCAGCCCGGCCAACTCCGGCAACGATTCGGCAGTGTCCGGCAAGGTGCGCGAAGGCTACCTGTACGGTGCCAATGACGTTCGCCGCCCAGCCGGTTCTGCCGTGGGATATTGATCGGCTCATTGGGCGTGTGAACGCCCACTCACTGAATTAAGGGCCGGGATACCGGCCCTTTTCTGTCTTAACCCAGCCGCCGCCACAGGGTCACGGACTCTTCACCCAGCTGCAGCGCCATCGCATTCTGCGTTTCTTCCATTTCGCCCTTTCCTTCCAGCCGCTGCCATTGGCCTGCGGCCAGCAACGGCGTGTACGGCAACGTCACTGCACCGCTGCCAGCACGCTGCAATGCCACCAACACCTGTTCTTGTTGATAGAGACGCACAAATACCAAGGTCTCTCCGACCGCGTGCAGCACCTGACAGCCACCGCGACGCAGCGCCAGGCTCTGTTTGCGTAGCGCCGCCATTCGCTGGAACAAAGCCAGCAGGGGCCGATCCCAGTGGCTCTCATCCCACGGGAAGGGTTTACGACAGAATGGATCGTTGGCGCCATCCAGGCCAATTTCATCGCCATAATATAAACAGGGCACACCGATCCAACTCATCAGCCACACTGCCGCCATCTGCATCCGCGCCCGGTTGCCCTGCAATAGCGTCAGAAAGCGCGCGGTATCGTGGCTGTCGAGTTGATTGAACTGAATCAACTGGCGGCCATGCGGCAAGCCTGCACGGTAGCCGTCCATCCATTGTGCGCACTCCGCCGCCGACATCCGCACCGGGTGATGCGCGACGTCCAATCCGGCGAGAAACCCCCTCACCGGCAGGGCGAATCCCATGTAGTTCATCGCCGCATCTTCAACGCCGGCATGCAGCCAGCGCCGCGCATCGCCAAAATGCTCGCCCAGTACATAGGCCTGCGGATTTTCCTGCTTAACCGCGTGATAAATGCCTGCCAGATGCCGCAGGTTGCCGGTGGCCCCGCCGTTTTCACCCAGCATATGCACCACGTCCAGCCGCCAGCCGTCAATGCTGTAGGGCGGGCGTAACCAATGGCGCACTACGCTGCCCTCACCGCGATAAATCGCCTCCGCCACCTGGGGTTCGGCAAAGTTGAGCTTCGGCAGGCTGGCGTTGCCCTTCCAGTCAAGCGCACGGCCATCCGGGTAGAAATTAAACCAGCCACGATAGGGAGAATCCGGGTGATGGCAAGCGCCGCTGTCGCCTTGCTGGTGACGATCAAACCACGGGTGGGAATCGCCGGTATGGTTAAACACCCCGTCGAGCACCAGTTTCATCCCCACCTTGTGAGTGCTCACTCGCAAACGTTGCAAGGCGACGTTGCCGCCCAAATAGGGATCGACCTGATAATAGTCTTCGGTATCGTATTTATGCACGCTGGGTGCGGTAAAGATCGGGTTCAGATAGAGCGCCGTCACGCCCAGTTGCTGCAGGTAAGGCAATTTTTGGCTAATGCCGTCCAGGTCGCCGCCATAGAAGGTGGACGCGGCGTGTCGGTCCTCCAGCGGCTGCTGCCAGTCACAGCGAACGACATCGCAGCCGGCGGCATGGTGACGATAGCTGCCGCTCTGAATGCCGTGTTCGCCGCCGCTGCTGGCAAAGCGATCGGGAAAGATTTGATAGAAAATCTGGTCGGCCACCCATTGCGGGCTGCTGTCGGGCACGTCGACGGCAAATTGCGTCAATTGTCCCGGCGGCGTCAGAGACTCTCCCTGTGGACCGAACCATTGCTGGCGGTCGGCCCAGACCAGCTTGAAGCAGTAACGGCGGGTTGCCTCGCCCTCATTCAGGGTCAGGCTGGCCTGATATCGCTGCAACCCGCCAACCAGCTGCCCTTTCATGATCAGCAGCCATTCTTCATTGTCCGGCTCGGCGCGTAAAAAAACCTGTTCAGGCAGTTCATTGCCCTGTAACCACAGCGTGATATCCAGGCGTTGTCCCTTCTTCACCACAAAAGGCGGGACCGGTTGATGCCAGGCGTTAAGCATGACTTTCCTCCAGCTGTACAAAACGAAATCGACGACGTTATTCAATGCCACGAACAATGCCACGTTGAGTGTCAGTCCCCCTCCTCTCTGGCCGGTAAACTCGGGGAGGAGCCGGGGGGTGGAGATAAGCAGTCAGCGCTAACCCTATGTAAAAAAGGGTAAACAGCCGCACATTATGACCCGTAACCATTAGGCTAACGTCTTTTGAGTGTATTGGATATTTTTTGCGCATTTTTTAAAGGAGCGGCAATGCAACAACAGATAACCCTGTGGCTGGAAAAATTCGGACTGGAATTTAGCGGAGTCATGTCCCTGTTGATGGTGCTGGGACTGATCGTCCTGATTTCGGTAGTGATCCACCTGGTGTTGCACCGCGTGGTGTTGGCAGCAATCCAACGCCGTGGCCAACGGTCGCAGCGTGTCTGGCAGCAGGCGATCACCCAGTACAAGCTGTTCCAGCGCATGGCGCTGTTGCTGCAAGGGGTGATCATTAATCTGCAGGCGGTGCTGTGGCTGCACGCCGGCAGTGAGACCCAGGCGATTATTGTCACCGCCGCTCAGGTGTGGATCATGGGCTTCGCCCTGCTGTCGCTGTTTTCCTTACTGGACACGCTGCTGGCAATGCTGCGCCAAAGCCCGATCTCCAATCAGTTGCCGCTGCGCGGTATTTTCCAGGGCCTGAAGCTGGTCGCGGCGATCCTGATCGGCATCATGATCGTTTCACTGCTGATGGGAAAATCACCCTTGCTGCTGCTCAGCGGCCTGGGGGCGATGACTGCGGTGCTGATGCTGGTCTTTAAGGACCCGATCCTCGGCCTGGTGGCCGGCATCCAGCTTTCCGCTAACGACATGCTGAGCATCGGCGACTGGCTGGAAATGCCGAAATACGGCGCCGATGGCGCGGTGACCGACATTGGCCTGACCACGGTGAAAGTGCGCAACTGGGACAATACCGTGACCACCATCCCGACTTACGCGCTAATCTCCGACTCCTTCAAAAACTGGCGCTCCATGTCGGAATCCGGTGGCCGTCGCATCAAGCGCAGTATCAATATCGACACCACCAGCGTGCATTTCCTGTCGGGAGAAGAACAACAGCGCCTGAACCGTAACCCGCTGCTGCAACGCTACCTGAACGATAAAACGCAGGAGCTGAGCCAGCATAATCAGCAGACTGGCGTAGATCTCAGTTCACCGCTCAACGGCCGCCGCCTGACCAACCTTGGCACGCTGCGCGCTTACCTGGTGGCCTATCTGCGCGCTCACCCCGGCATTCACCAGAATATGACGCTGATGGTGCGCCAGTTGGCACCGCTGCCAGAAGGTTTACCGCTGGAGATTTATGCTTTCACCAACACCACGGTTTGGGCTGAATACGAGAGCATTCAGTCGGATATCTTTGACCATATCCTGGCGGTGATTAACGAATTCGATTTGCGGGTGCATCAAACGCCGACCGGTAACGACATGCGCAGCATGCTGAACCCCCTGCGACAGGCGGCAGACATTTCCTGACGCAGGCTGACGTAACTGTTTCTGCTGGTAATTATTCTCCGCCAATTGCCAGCAGATATCTCCAGCCTCTTTTCTTGCTCACCTAAAGCGGAGTTAATACGCTCACCCAGCCACCGGAAAGAAGAGATGCCATTGCTGAAACAGGTAAAACATCGGCTGTTTACCCTGCTGGCCACGCTGTTGTTCATCGGCTGTCTGCACAGCGCTTCGCTGGATGAAAGCCGCATGAGCCGTACTCTGCAACCGTCGCTTAGCGCCCTGAGCAGCAACATGCAGGATATTCGCGAAGTGCTGGCACGCTGTGCCGGCGAGGGGAAAGAGGAAAGGCTGAGCGACAGCAGCCTGCGTATCGAAGCGCGCGCCTCCGGTGACGACGAACCTGAGGAAAAGCATTAAAAAAACACCGGCTCATTGCCGGTGTTTTCATCTTCAATCCTGTTGCTGCGCCAGCGTCGCCAGCTTCTTCTGGCGGTTGACCTTGAAGTAATATCCCGCCAGCAGCACCGCCACCCACACCAGCCCGGCGTACAGCGATACGCGAGTCGTTGGGAAGTAACCAATCAGACCGATGATAAACACCAGGAAGATGATCGCTACCACCGAGGTAAACACCCCGCCGCGCAGTGGGAACGCCAGGCCTTTCACCTGCTCTTTGCTCAGACTGCGACGGAAGGCAATCTGCGAGAACAGGATCATGATCCACACCCACACGGTGGCGAAGGTCGCCAGTGAAGCAATCACCAGGAACACGTTTTCCGGCATGATGTAGTTGAGATACACCGCCAGCAACAGCGCCAGCATCATCACCACCACTGTGACCCACGGGATCCCGCGTTTGGACACCTTGCTGAACATCTTCGGCGCATGGCCCTGTTCGGCCATGCCGTGCAGCATGCGGCCAACACCAAACACATCGCTGTTAATCGCCGACAGCGACGCGGTGATCACCACAAAGTTAAGGATGCCCGCCGCCACGGTAATGCCCATATGCTGGAAAGTCAGCACGAACGGACTGCCGTTGGTACCCACCTGATTCCACGGGTAGATTGACATAATGACAAACAGCGTACCGACGTAGAACACCAGAATACGCCACGGTACCGAGTTGATGGCCTTGGGAATGGAGGTTTTCGGGTCCTTGGCTTCACCGGCAGTGATACCGATAATCTCGATACCGCCGTAGGCGAACATCACCAACTGTAGCGACAGGATCATGCCGATAAAGCCGTTGCTGAAGAAGCCGCCGTTAGACCACAGGTTATGGATGCCGGTCGGCTGCCCACCGTTGCCAATCCCCCAGATGATGATACCGATACCGGCGGCAATCATGATGATAATGGTGGCGACTTTAAAGAAGGAGAACCAAAACTCCAGCTCACCGAACACCTTCACGCTCATCAGGTTGATGGCGCCTATCACCAGCACCACGCTCAGCACCCAAATCCAGTGCGGCACCTCAGGGAACCACACGCCCATATAGATGCCGAAAGCGGTCACGTCGGCAATCGCGACGATCAGGATTTCAAAACAGTAGGTCCAACCGGTGATATATCCGGCCATCGGGCCCAGGTAGTCCTGTGCATAACGCGAGAACGAACTGGCCTGCGGGTTGTTGACCGACATCTCGCCCAGCGCACGCATGATGATAAAAGCGACGATGCCGCCGATCAGGTACGCCAGCAAAACGCTAGGGCCGGCCATTTTAATCGCGTCCGCCGAACCGTAGAACAGGCCGGTGCCGATAGCCGAACCCAAAGCCATAAAGCGAATGTGACGGGTGCTGAGACCGCGTTTTAGCTTATTGGGCGTGGGAGCGGTGGGTGACTGTTGTTGCATGAAAATAACCCGTGTTTTTTAAACGTAAAAAAGCCACGGACAAGTCCGTGGCCCAAAATTTAGCCGGGGGATTAGGAGTGCGCGGTCACTTCGGAACGCGTACAAACCCGGTCATAAATCGCGACCAGCACCAGCATCAACAGCGAAGGCGACAACCATGCCAGACCCTGTTCTGCCAGCGGCAGGTGATTGGTCCAATCCGGCAGCACTTGCTGGAAGGCGGACGCTTTCACCGCGTCAAGGATACCAAACAACAGGCTGACTAACATCACCGGCGCGATAATACGCGGCGCGCTGTTCCACCAACGCAGGGTGAAGCTCAGCACCACCAGCACGATACACGGCGGGTAAATCGCGGTCAGCACCGGAATGGAGATTTGGATCAGATGGCTCAGGCCCAGGTTGGACACCACCATCGAGAACAGCCCCAGAATAAACACCAGCGTCTTGTAGGAGAACGGCAGATATTGGGCAAAGAACTCGGCGCAAGCGCAGGTCAGGCCAACCGCAGTCACCATACAGGCGATGAAAATCAGCGCCGCCAGGAAGAAGCTGCCCAGCCCACCGAAGGTGTTTTGCACGTAAGCATGCAGGATCACCGCGCCGTTGGTCGCGTCGGGTACCAACACGCCGCTGCCGGAGCCCAGCTTAAACAGGCTCAGATAAACCAGCGTCAGGCCCACACCGGCAATCAGCCCGGCCAGGATGGTGTAACGCGTCAGCAAACCGGCATCTTTAACGCCGCGGGAACGCGCAGCATTAACGATGACGATGCCGAATACCAGCGCGCCCAGCGTATCCATGGTCAGATAGCCGTTGACGAAGCCGGAAGAAAAAGGAACGTTCTGATAAATGTCGGTCGCCGGGATAGGCGTACCTGCCGGCCAAACCAGCGCGGCGATGCCGAGCGCGCCCAGCGCAACAATTTTCAGCGGTGCCAGTACGTGGCCCACGGTATCGAGCAGGCGGCCCGGATACAGCGAGATGCCGATCACCAACGCGAAGTACACCAGGCTGTAAATAAACAGCGGCATGGCGCCATCACCGGTCAGCGGTGCAATGCCCACTTCAAAGGAGACGGTCGCGGTACGCGGCGTGGCGAACAGCGGGCCTACGGCCAGATAGCAGACGGTAGCCAGCAACAGACCGGCGCGACGGCCAATCGGCGAGCTCAGGGCGTCAATGCCGCCACCGACGCGCGCCAGGGCGATCACGGTCATCACCGGCAGACCGACGGCGGTGATCAGAAAGCCGATAGCTGCGGTCCAGACGTGTTCACCGGACTGTAAACCGACCATCGGCGGGAAAATGATATTCCCGGCGCCGACGAATAAGGCAAAGGTCATAAAACCCAATGCGATAATATCTTTTGACGTTAAACGATGACTCATACGATGTCGTGTTGCCTGTTCAAATGAAAAAAAATGCCCGATATGGAGGTAGCGTTAAGCCCCATCCGGTTGCCGGCTTGCCATTTCATCGCGAGACCAATAAGAGCAGAAAACGCATAACGTCCGGCGTTTTGTCCTTATTCGAAAGTGACCACTCATGATGATGGGCAGAGTTTTAGGAGTTATAAATGGAGGTTTAGTCCGACAACGGAGGCTAAGTTAAACGTTTATAGCGTTGAAAGGCAAGTCGCATGACAAAAAGCAGAGCTATCGACCAGATTATCTTTCGACACCAGTCGATCATAGGGGCTATCAATAAATATACAATACATGATTTGTATCATTTTTGAGCAACGCATTCACAAAACGTGAAGAAGATGCCTCATGACCGCGCGAAACCGCCAATAAACCACCAGTTTCCGCGCGGTCTGAACCGATTTTTTGCCCTACCAAACCTGCTCGGCAATATTCACCACGCTTTGCAGTTTATTCCACTGCTGCTGCTCACTCAGGCTGTTGCCCTCTTCAGTCGAAGCGAAACCGCACTGGGTGCTGAGGCAAAGCTGTCGACGATCGACAAACTGCGCCGCCTCTTCAAGCCTTTGTTTCACCTGCTCAGGGTTTTCCAGTTCCCCGTTTTTGGTGGTAATCAGGCCCAGCACCACCTGCTGTTTGCCCGGCTTGATAAAACGCAGCGGCTCGAAACCACCGGAACGCTCATTATCGTATTCCAGGAAGAAAGCGTCGATATTCACCTGACCAAACAGGATCTCCGCCACAGGCTCATAACCGCCCTCGGAGATCCAGGTGGAGCGGAAATTACCGCGGCAAACGTGCAACCCGATGATCAGATCCTCCGGCTTATCAGCGATCGCCGCATTCAGCACATCCGCGTAAATGCGCGCCAGAAGATCCGGATCCTCTCCACGCTCGCGGATCTGTCGCCGTTGATCGTCAGAGCACAGGTAGGCCCACACGGTGTCATCCAGTTGCAGATAGCGGCAACCGGCATCATAAAACGCCTTGATCGCCTCGCGGTAGGTCTGCGCCAGATCGTCAAAATAGGCGTTTAGATCCGGATAAACCTGGCTGTCGATGGCCTTACGCCCACCGCGAAAGTGCAGCACACTCGGGCTTGGAATGGTCATCTTCGGCACCGCATCACCGGCGATGGCCTTCAGAAAACGAAAGTCCTCCAGCATCGGATGCTGCGGGTTGAAGCCCAATTTGCCGACCACCTTGATACTGCGCGCCCGCGTCTGTACGCCGTTAAACTGGATCCCCTGCTCCGCGTCGTAACCTTCCACGCCATCCAACCCCTCCAAGAAGTCGAAGTGCCACCACGCTCGACGGAACTCTCCATCCGTCACGACTGCCAAACCGAGATCTTTCTGTTTTGCCACCGCCAGACGGATCTGTTGGTCTTCAACTTCCCGTAACTGAAGGGCATCAATCTCGCCCTGCAGAAACTGTTGGCGAGCGGTTTTCAGCGCCGCAGGGCGTAACAGACTGCCGACAACGTCAGCGTGAAAGGCAGAATTGCAATCGCACATAATATGACTCCCGCTAGCCGGCAAAAGCTCGGGCCTTTGCCTCAGTGATTTACAGTGTGAACTATTACGCCGGGTTATTAAATAGACTTCCAGACGTCTAGATGACTTATAATCAGCATGCTGTCACGTCGACTGACGGGCGGCAACGGAAGAATTTTCACAGGGGATGAAAGAAATTCATGTTGGGCACTCAAGGTGCCCAGAGGCAGGCTTATTGCAGGCCCAGCGCCAGGCGGGTTTTCTGCAGAGTCTGTGGCGGCAGTGGCAGATAGCCGTCGTGATTGACCAGATTTTGCCCGGTGTCCGACAGCACGCGATCGAGAAATGCCGCCGTCAGCGGCTCCAGCGGCTGGTTGGGCGCTTTATTAATGTAAATATACAGATAGCGCGACAACGGATAGCTGCCGTTACGCACATTGGCGTCATTTGGCGTCACATAGTTTTGGCCGGTCTCCGCTAACGGCAACAGCCGTACGCCGCTGGCGCGAAAACCGATGCTGGCATAGCCGATACTGTTCAGCGAACCGGCCACCGCCTGCACGACTGAAGCCGAGCCCGGCAGCTCATTGACGCGCGGCATAAAATCGCCGCCACACAGCGCACGCAGTTTGAAATAGCCGTAGGTGCCGGAGGCCGAATTACGTCCAAAACGTTGCAGCGCACGCTGTTGCCAATCACCGGTCAGCCCCAGTTCCCCCCACCTCGTCAGAGGCTGGCTCTCGCCACAGCGCAGAGTCGCGGAGAAAATTCGATCGAGCTGCTGCAGATTAAGGCCGCGCAGCGGATTGTCCTGATGCACCAGCACCACCAGCGCATCGACCGCGACCGGTACCGCCAACGGCGCATAACCGTAACGATGCTCGAATGCAGAGACTTCCGCGGCCTTCATCGGGCGACTCATCGGGCCAAGCTGCGCTGCACCAGCCGCCAATGCGGTTGGCGCCGTGGAGGAACCGGCGGCCTGGATTTGCAGATTAACGTTGGGATAATGCTGGCTGAAGTCCTGCGCCCACAGCGCCATCAGGTTCGCCAGCGTATCGGAGCCGACGCTAGACAGGTTGCCGGACAGCATGCCATCCGGCTGTGCCAGCGCGCCTCGGCTTGCCAACAGCGCCAGGCAAAGCAACAGCCCTCGGGTGATTCGGATCATGCCAGCCTCTCGCGTTAATTTTTCACCGCATTCTCTGACAAAGCTGCTGGAACAATCAACCGGTTAGGCAAGGTAAAGATAAATCGGGTGCCGATGCCCTGCTCGCTAAGGATCTCCAGCCGCGCATCGTGGTGACTGAGCGCATGCTTGACGATCGCCAACCCCAACCCGCTGCCGCCGGTCTGGCGTGAACGGGCTTTGTCAACGCGGTAGAAGCGTTCGGTCAAACGGGGAATATGTTCGGCCGCGATACCCGGCCCATTATCACTGACCTGAAACTGCGCGCCGCTTGGCGTCTGCTGCCAGCTGACCTCAATATTGGTGCCTTTCGGCGTATGATTGACGGCGTTATACACCAGATTCGACACCGCACTGCGAAGTTGGTCATCGTTACCGAACACTTTCAACTGCTCATTCACCCGGAAGGTGATCTCGTGGTTGCCGCCGCTCAGCGATTGCGCCTCACGTTGTAACACCCGCAACATCAGGGGGATATCAACCCGCTCGTTCATTTCAACGTTAGGCGCCGCCTCGATGCGCGACAGCGTCAGCAGTTGCTTGACCAGTCCGTCCATGCGGCGAGTCTGCTCCTGCATGGTGCCCAACGCCTTACCGCGCAGCGTACCATCCAGCTCTTCGTCGCTCATCATTTCCAGGTAACCCTGCAATACCGTCAGCGGCGTGCGCAGCTCGTGGCTGACGTTAGCGAAGAAGTTGCGCCGAGCCCCTTCCAGTTGACGCATCTGGGTCACATCGCGGGCTACCATCAATAATTGCCCTTCGGAGTAGGGCATCACACGAAATTCGACGTAATGCTCGTTATTCAGTTGCAGCGTCAAAGGGCGGGAGAACTCCTGCTGTTGCAGATAGTGACTGAACTCCGGATAACGCAACAGGTTGAGAATGTGCTGGCCATTGTCTTCCGGCCAGCGGAAACCCAGCAAATGCTGCGCCAGCCCGTTGCACCAAAAGATATTGCCTTCGACGGTAGTCATCACTACCGCATCGGGCAGCGATTCCGCTCCGCTACGGAAGCGTTTGATCAACAGCGCCAGCTCACGGCGCCGACGACGGTTCCGTTGCTGCATCTGATACAAGCCGTAAAACAGCGGTTCCCAGCTCCAGCGGCCAGGCGGCGGCGTCATGCTGCGGTCAACCCACAGCCAGTGGGAAAGTTTGAGTTGATTGTAGAAATTCCATACCAACGCCGCCAGCACGGAGGCCAGCAGCAGCCAGGGCAGATAACCGAAAATCAGCCCCAACAGTAAGGCAGGCAGGCAGAAAAGGGCCAGCTCCAGGGCCAGCCTCTTCCAGGATAGACGTTCTAACACGGCATATTCTCCAGCGCGGCGCGATCAGTAGCGCGTTGAGAATCGGTAGCCGGTGCCCCGAACGGTTTGAACCATTTTGTCATGACCACTGGTCTCTAACGCCTTACGGAGCCGACGGATGTGCACGTCAACGGTGCGGTCTTCCACATAAACGTTAGTGCCCCAGACGTGATTAAGCAACTGCTCACGGCTATAAACGCGTTCAGGATGGGTCATAAAGAAGTGCAACAGCTTGAACTCGGTCGGCCCCATATCCAGCGCTTGTTCGTTAGCCATCACGCGGTGTGAGGAAGGGTCCAGGCTCAGCCCTTGCATTTCAATCACTTCTTCCACCGCCATCGGTGAAATACGGCGCATTACCGCCTTGATGCGCGCCACCAGTTCCTTCGGTGAGAAGGGTTTGGTGATGTAATCATCCGCCCCGACTTCCAGGCCGCGCACCCGGTCTTCTTCTTCACCGCGCGCGGTCAACATCATCACCGGAATATCGCGGGTCAGCGCTTCACGCTTCATATGTTTAATAAACTGAATGCCGGATCCTCCGGGTAACATCCAGTCGAGCAACACTAAATCAGGGAACGGCTCAGACAGGCGCGTCACGGCGCTGTCATAATCCTCAGCTTCCAACGGTTGGTAACCATTCTGTTCCAACACAAAGCACACCATCTCACGGATCGGCGCTTCGTCTTCCACCACCAGTATGCGTCTTGCCATAGTCAATCCTGCCAATGTGTTAGCGATCACAGTTGATTGCGGGCGCCATTATGCGTCAGTTTTGTGACACTTTTATGAAAAAAGCGGGCTGTTATAGGCAGTAAGCATAGCGATTATTTCCAACGTCAAAGAAAAATCATTCAGTTGTCATAATGATTGCGTCACGACAGCCGCCGCAACGCCCTTTATAATCACCGCCATTACCCTATCGTCCCGGGAGTGTCATGCGCCTGATCCACACCTCTGACTGGCATCTTGGCCAGTACTTTTTCACCAAAAGCCGCGCCGCCGAGCATCAGGCATTTCTGCGCTGGCTGATCGAACAGATCGAACAACACCAGGTGGATGCGCTGATCGTCGCCGGGGATCTGTTCGATACCGGCTCGCCGCCAAGCTACGCCCGCGAGCTGTATAACCGCTTCGTGGTGGAACTGCAGCGTACCGGTTGCCAGTTGGTGGTGTTGGGCGGCAATCACGACTCCGTGGCCACCTTAAATGAATCGCGTGAATTACTTTCCTGCCTGAATACCACCGTGATCGCCAATGCGCAGAGCGAAATCGAACAACAGGTGCTGGTGCTGAATCAACGCGACGGCCAACCGGGGGCGGTATTGTGCGCCATTCCTTTTCTGCGCCCGCGCGATCTGCTCACCAGCCGCGCCGGTGAGTCCGGGGTGCAAAAACAGCAGGCGCTGCAAGAGTCTATCGCCGACCACTATCACACCCTGTACCAGGCCGCCTGTGCGCGCCGTGATGCCCTGGGCTTGCCGCTGCCCATCGTCGCTACCGGCCATCTGACCACCGTCGGCGTCACCACGTCCGACTCGGTGCGCGACATCTATATTGGTACGCTGGATGCCTTCCCCGCACAGGCGTTCCCGCCGGCCGATTACATCGCGCTGGGGCATATTCATCGCGCGCAAAACGTCGCCAAATCTGAACATATTCGCTACAGCGGCTCCCCTATCCCGCTCAGTTTTGACGAGTTGGGCAAGGCCAAAAGCGTGTTTATGGTGGATTTCGCGGCGGGTGCCCTGCAACAGGTCAGCGCGTTGGAGATCCCAAGCTTCCAACCGATGCAGCTCATTAAGGGAGATTTGGCGCAGATCGAGCAACAATTACGGCTGTTCGCCGATTATCAGGGTGAATTACCGGTATGGCTGGATATCGAAGTGGCGACCCAGGATTACCTTAGCGACATTCAGCGTCGCATTCAGCTGCTGGCCGATCAACTACCAGTAGAGGTCGTGCTGCTGCGCCGCAGTAAGGAGCAGCGTCGCCAGGCCATTGAACAACAAGACAAAGAAACACTCAACGAACTAAGCGTCACCGAGGTCTTTGAGCGGCGGCTGGCGCAGGAACCCGAGATGGCCGAAGCGCGCAAACAGCGAATGAGTCAGATGTTCCAACAGGTGGTCGAAGCCGTACGGCACCAGGATCAGGAGCCGAACCAATGAAAATCCTCAGCCTGAGATTAAAAAACCTCAATTCGCTGCAGGGGGAATGGAAGATAGACTTCACCGCCGAGCCCTTCGCCAGCAACGGATTATTTGCCATCACCGGCCCCACCGGCGCGGGTAAAACCACCCTGCTGGACGCCATCTGTTTGGCACTGTACCACCAGACGCCGCGCCTGAATGTCACGCCAAGCCAAAATGAGCTGATGACCCGCCACACCGCCGAGTCGCTGGCGGAGGTCGAGTTTGAGGTTAAAGGTGTCGGTTACCGCGCGTTCTGGAGCCAGCGCCGTGCCAAAAACTCCCCGGACGGCAACCTGCAGGCGCCGAAGGTGGAGCTGGCGCTGCGCGATGACGGCAAAATCCTGGCCGATAAAGTCCGCGACAAGCTGGATCTTACCGCTGCGATCACCGGACTGGATTTCGGTCGTTTTACCAAATCGATGATGCTGTCTCAGGGGCAGTTCGCTGCCTTCCTGAATGCCGATGCCAATGATCGGGCCGAACTGCTGGAAGAGTTGACCGGCACCGAGATTTACGGCCAGCTTTCCGAGCGCGTTTTCGAGCAGCACAAACAGGCCAAAACCGATCTGGACGCGTTACATCAGCGCGCCAGCGGCATTGAGTTGCTGAACGAAGAGCAGCGCCAACAGCTGGAAAGCCAGCTCGTGGAGCTCAGTTCGCAGGAAAATGCCCTCAGCGAACAGACCCAGCGTCAGCAACGGGCGTTAAACTGGCTACAGCAATGGCAGCAGACGCAGCAGAAACAGCAGGAATACCAGCGTCAGTTGAGCGCCGTACAACAGGAGCAGGCTGAAGCAGAACCGCAACTTCAGCAGTTGGCGCGCAGCGAGCCGGCAGAGAAACTGCGCCCACTGCTCAACGAACGCAACCGCTGCCGCAGCGATCAACAGGCGCTACAACAGCAGATTGCCCAGTTGACGCAGCAACAGGAGCAACAGCTTGCCCAGATGACCCCGTTGCAGCAGGCAGTGGAACAAGCACGTGCTCAACTGCAGGCGCATGTCGAACACCAGCAGATCCAACAACGGCTGATCGACGAGCAGATCGTCCCGCTCGACCACCAGATAACCCAGTTGCAAAAAACGCAGACAGAACTGCAACAGGCCTGCGATGCCGCCACGCAACAGTACGCTCAGCAACAAGCGGAGCTGGAACAACTTGAGGTTTTACGAGCCCGGCTCACCGCCCAGGCCGGACAGCAGCAGAAGCAGCTTAACGGCCTCACTGCCGCACTGGCAGCGCAGCAACAGCAGCAAAATGCGCTGGAAGCCCAAGCCCCCCTAACAGCGCTGCGCCAACGTCAGACCGAACTGGCCGAGCTGCGTCCGGTGCGCCAGCAATTATTTACCCTCTCCTCGCTGTTTGGCCAGGTCAGCGAACGTCTGGAACAACAACGCAAGGAGTTCACGGCCCGTCAGACCCAGCTCAGCGAGCTTGAAAAGCAGCTTGAAGAAACACGCCAGCAGTACAAACAGCAAAAAGCACATCAGACGGACGTAGAGAAAGCCCTTGAGCTGGAGCAACGCATCGTCAGCCTGGAGGCGGAACGCGCTCGCCTGCAAACCGGCGAACCTTGTCCACTGTGCGGATCTTCCGAGCATCCGGCCATCGAACAGTATCAGGCGGTAAAACCCTCTGAGACAGCACTGCGTCTGGCCGATATGCGCGTCAAAACCGAGGCTTTGTACACCCAGGGCACCGAGCTGCGCACCCGCTGCGAAAGCCTGAAAGAGCAACTGCAGCGCCAGCAACATCTTATCGGCCAAGATGAACAACAGCTGGCCGCTCATCGTCAGCAATGGCAAACCCTCAGCACGCCTCTGGCGTTTGATTTTGATCTGCAGGACACCGCTCGCCTTAGCCAGTGGTTAAGCGACTGCGACAATGAGGAGCGTCAGGCTCAGGCCAGTCTGCTGCAACACGAGCAGGCAGCCCAGGCGGTACAGCAGGCTAAAGACCGGTTGGCCGCACTGCAGACACAGCAGCAACAGGCGCAGCAAGAAAAGGCACTGCTGGACGAGCGTTTCAGCCTGCTGGAAAAAAGCCACGCCGAGGCCCAATCGCAGCAGCAACGCCTGCAGCAACAGCGTCAAGAAGCAGAGCAAGCTCTGGGCGAACAACGTACGCAGCGGCTGGCGCTGTTTGGCGAACAGCAAATCGTGCAGGTGCGAGAACAGCTGCGTGCCCGGCAGACGGCCTGCGAACAGGCTATACAACTGGCCGCAGAGCACTGGCAGAAGGCGCAGGAACAACGCGATCGTCTTGGCGGGCAACTCACCGGGTTGCAGCAACAGCTGTTGCACCTGGCCGAACGGCTGCAACAGGCGGAGCAAGATTGGCTGCAAGCGTTGTCCACCAGCGAATTCGACGACGAGGCAGAGTTCAACGCAGCGCTATTGAATGACGATCAGCGCCAACAATTGCAACGGCGCAAAGAGCAGCTGCAGCAACGGCAGGTTGAAGCCAGCGCCCTGCTGACCCAGGCCGTAGCCAATCTGGAACAGCAACGCCAACAGCGTCCGGAAGGGCTGGATGAAAGCCAGGCAGATCCCCAAACTCTGGGCCAGGATCTGGCCGCGCTGGCGCAGCAGCTCAAAACTCTGCAGCTCCGACAGGGTGAAGTGCGCAACCAGTTGGAAAGTGATGCCGCGCGCCGTCTCAATCAGCAGTCGCTGTTTGAGCAAATCAGCCAAAGTCAGCAACAGTACGACGACTGGAGCTACCTCAATCAGCTCATCGGCTCCAAAGAGGGGGATAAATTCCGTAAGTTTGCCCAAGGACTGACGCTCGATCATCTGGTGTACCTGGCCAATAACCAGTTGGGCCGGTTGCACGGCCGCTATCTGCTGCAGCGCAAAACCAGTGATGCACTGGAATTGCAGGTGGTGGACACCTGGCAGGCGGACGCACTGCGCGACACTCGAACCCTGTCCGGCGGTGAAAGCTTCCTGGTGAGCCTTGCGCTGGCGCTGGCGCTGTCCGATCTGGTCAGCCACAAGACCAGTATCGATTCGTTGTTCCTTGACGAGGGCTTCGGTACGCTGGATGCAGAAACTCTGGACACCGCACTGGACGCACTGGATAGCCTGAACGCCTCCGGCAAAACCATCGGCGTGATCAGCCACGTTGAAGCCATGAAAGATCGTATTCCAGTGCAGATTAAGGTGAAAAAGGTGAACGGCCTGGGTATCAGCCGGCTGGAGCCGCAATTCCGGCTGGAATAACGTGACCCTGAGCTCGGAAATGTGACCGTGGCGTCACTCCCCGGTCAAAAACATTGAGCCGCCGCTGACAAGGTTTATGATGCTATCGATAACAGGATTGTTACTGTAAATATACAGGCAAAACCTGACGCACGGGATCGCTCCTGGACGTCAGGTTTTTTCGTTTTCAGCATGCTGAAACATCCGGGAAAAACCATGAAGATCGCAAAAATACTTAATAATAACGTGGTGATTACGCTGGACGACCGTCAGGAAGAGACGGTGGTTATGGGAAAAGGTATCGGCTTTAAAAAGAAGGCTGGCGATCTGCTGGACGAAAACCTGATCGAGAAGGTCTTCACCCTTAACGGCAGCGAAATGGCCGAGCGCTTTAAAACGCTGCTGTCGGAGATCCCCCTGGCCTGCGTGACCACGGCCGACAAAATCATCACCCTCGCCCGCCAGCGCTTGCCGGGCAAGCTGCATAACATCGTTTATATCACGCTGACCGATCACATCCACTTTGCGCTGCAGCGCCATGCCCAGGGGCTGGACATCAAAAACGTGCTGCTGTGGGAAATCAAGAAGCTCTACCCAGCCGAATTTGCCGTCGGGCTGGAGGCACTGACGCTGATCGCCGAACGGCTGGGCACCACGCTGCCGGAGGACGAAGCCGGGTTTATCGCCCTGCACCTGGTCAACGCCCAGTTGAACGATGAAATGCACAACACCCTGCATATCACTCGCGTCATGCAGGAAATCCTGAATATCGTCAAATACCATTTCCGTTTTGACTACAACGAAGAAGCCCTGAGCTATCACCGCTTTATCACTCACCTGAAGTTCTTCGCCCAGCGTCTGCTGGGTAAAAACTACGTCGACAGCGATGACGACTCACTCTATCTGGTGGTGAAAGAAAAGTACCCTGACTCCTTTGCCTGCGCAGGCAAGATCAATCAGCACATCGAAAAAAACTATCAGCATCAACTCACGCGGGAAGAGATGATGTTTCTGACCATTCATATCGAACGGGTGCGCAGCGAAAGCGAGGCAAGATAGGTTTAGCGACGGGCGTCAAACACCCGAATGCCGTACGGCGGAAACCAGCGTCAGCCCTTCGGCCTGCGCCTGGGCGAGCAGCATGCGATCGAAATCTCCCAAATGCTGGCCGCGCTGACAAACACCAGATTAGCGCATGGGTATCCAGCAGCAGACGCCTCATTCATCAGCTAAGTTAGCTAAAGCATAGAGCGCATCTGGTTTTTATACGGTGAATGGATTAAAGCGCGAGCAGGCCCGCGCTTTTTTGCAACGGTTACACTTGCGGCCACAGCCAGGCTGCACCGCGTACGCCGCTGGAGTCACCGTGAACGGCTTTACGGATCGGGGTTTCACACTCGCCACCGAAAACCCAGGATTTCACCAACTGCGGCACACGCTGATAAAGACGGTCCACATTGCTCATACCGCCGCCCAACACCACCACGTCCGGATCAAAAATATTGATCACGTGCGCCAGCGATTTGGCCAACCGCAGCTCATAGCGGCTAATGGCTTGCTCCGCCAGGGTATCTCCCTGCGCCACCAGCGCCATGATCTCATGCCCCTTTAGCGGATTACCGCTCAGGCGCGAATAATCGGTGGCAAAGCCGGTGCCGGAGATAAAGGTCTCGATACAGCCCTGCTTGCCACAGTAGCAGGGAACCTCTGCACGAAAACGCAGTTCGTCATCGTCCAGCCACGGCAGCGGGTTATGCCCCCATTCGCCAGAGATGCCGTTACCGCCCGAATGCGCCTGGCCGTTGATCGCCACCCCTGCGCCGCAGCCGGTGCCAATAATCACCGCAAACACCGTTTGTTTGCCGGCGGCCGCGCCGTCGGTAGCCTCCGAAACCGCCAGGCAGTTGGCGTCGTTGGCGATACGGACTTCACGCGCCAGCATCGCCGACAGGTCTTTGTCCAGAGGCTGGCCGTTGAGCCACACCGAGTTGGCGTTTTTTACCAAGCCGGTATAAGGCGACAGCGTACCGGGAATGCCTACCCCGACCGATCCCTGCTGCCCAGTATTTTCTTCCGCCAGTTTCACCAGACCGGTGATGGCCTCCAGCGTTTGCTGATAGTCATGGCGCGGCGTGGCAATACGATGGCGGAACAGTTCCCGTCCGTCGTTGGCCAACGCGATCACTTCAATTTTGGTGCCACCCAGGTCGATACCAATGCGCACGATTTTTCTCCTCAATGCACAACAACGTTGCTACAGCCTAATGTAACCGGCTTTCGGGATCACCCCATTAACGCCGAGTGTGACGGCGATGGCAATTTCCGCATCAGAACCGCACCGGCTGCCGCTTATTAATTAGCCATCGGGTACACTGGATTTTATCAGTTAACCTATTGATAACATTTTTACGCATCATAAAATTCGGAGAGCAGCGATGAAACCTGCCATATTGATCGTCGACGACGATCCCGCTATCTGTGATCTGCTTTGTGACGTGCTCAATGAGCACGTGTTTACCGTACATGCCTGCCACCGGGGCAGCGAGGCGCTGACGCTACTCAGCCAGCAGCCGGATATTGCGCTGGTGCTGCTGGATCTGATCCTGCCGGACACCAACGGCCTGCTGGTGTTACAGCAGATCCACCGCCTGCGTCCGGATCTGCCGGTGGTGATGCTGACCGGTCTCGGCGCCGAGTCCGACGTGGTGGTCGGCCTGGAAATGGGCGCCGACGATTACATCGCCAAACCCTTTAATCCACGCGTGGTGGTCGCTCGCGCCAAGGCGGTTTTGCGCCGTACCGGTGCGCTGGCGTTGGAACCTGCCGCTGTCGGCCAGACCAGAGCGGAGGGCTGGCAGTTCAACGGCTGGTGTCTGGACACCAACCGCTGCACGCTGCACAACCCTCAGCGCCAGGCTGTCGATCTGACTCAGGGCGAATACGGCTTGTTGCTGGCGCTGGTACAACATGCGCGTAAAGTACTGACCCGCGATCGCCTGCTGGAGCTGACCCACGGCGAAACGCTGGAGGTCTTCGATCGCACTATCGACGTGCTGATCATGCGGCTGCGCCGCAAGATCGAAATCAATCCGCACCAGCCCGAACTGATCCGCACCATTCGCGGGCTGGGTTACGTCTTTGCCGCCGACGTCAGCCAGCCGGTGGCTGCCGCCTGATAAAATCCTGCAGTTCCGGCAGCGGCCGAGCACCGTCGATAGCATTGGCGCACAGCAGGTTGAAACGCGCACAGGCATGCGCCAGCTGCAGGGTCTCCACCAAAGGCCAGTCTTCATGGCTGGCGTACAGCACGCCGGCGCAGAACGCATCACCGGCGCCGACGCTGCCGACGATTTCAGTTTGCCTCACCCGCCATGAGGGTTGCCAACGCGCTTCGCCACCGCTCTCCAGCCCGTAAGCCCCTTCCGGGCAATGGATCACCACCCGCCGCCGCACACCGGCCTGCAACAATTGTTCTGCAGCCTGCGCCATCAGTGACTGCTGTAACGAGCCATTAGCCGTACGCAGCGCCAGTCCGGTAAATTCACCGGCTTCCAGCTCGTTGATCACCAGATAGTCCAGCCAGCGCAGCGCTGGCAACACCAAAGGCCGATAGCGAGGATCGCCCTGGCGCGACACCAGATCCAACGAAGTCTGGTAACCACGCTGCTGCATTTGCGCCAGCAGGCGTGCGCTACGGGTGCCGAATTCCTCATCCGGACAATCCAGGCTGTCGAGCAGCAGCAGATAGCCCAGGTGGAAAATTTTATGATTGCTGTGCAGCGCGTCAAAATCGCCGAGGTCCAACAACCGATTCGCGCCCGGCGCATGGAAAAAGGTCCGTTGTCCACCCGGCTCGGTCATCACCTGCGACATCGAGGTCATCGCCGTTTCGCTGCGACGCACCCGGCCGCTGTCGACTTGGTACTGCGCCAGCATTTGCAAAATATAGTCACCATCGGCATCGCAGCCGATCAGCCCCAGCGCCGCCAGCGGCAACCCGGTTTTCATGCGCGCCAGCGTCAGCAATACATTAAGCGGCGCACCGCCGGTGGCACGCTGGCTATGTTCAATCTCCACCAGCCAGCCCGGCTGAGGCCAGTGCGCAATTTGATGGACATGATCCACCAGCATGTTCCCGGCAGAAACAATGCCACGCCGGCTCATCACAACCGCCCGGCGCTGCCGAAAATATGCATCTGCTGCTGCACCACTTCGCTGATCGAGCGCTCCACCGCCAACAGCACTTCGGCAAACTCATCATAAATCGCGTGACGCTGCGTCATCCGCTGTTCAATCGCCCCCAGCGCCGCTTGCGACATGCCGGTATAGAAGTTGATTTTGTGAATGCCCAGGCCGATGGCCCGCTTGAAGTCTGCATCACTGATGCCGGAACCGCCGTGCAGCACCAAAGGAATGCCTGCCTGCTGCTGGATAGCCGCCAGACGTGCGAAATCGAGCTTAGGTTCGCCCTTGTATTTACCGTGCGCGTTGCCGATCGCCACCGCCAGTGCATCGATGTCGGTCAATTCGACAAACTCGCGCGCCCGCTGTGGGTCGGTAAATTTATTGCTGTCGGCCTCGCCATACAGAGCACCGCCTTCGTCACCGCCGACGGCACCCAGTTCGGCCTCCACCGAGACGCCCACCGCATGACACATGCGCACCACTTCCTGCGTTTGACGCACATTTTCTTCATAACTCAGGCCGGAACCGTCAAACATTACCGAGCTGAATCCGAGACGCAATGCCTGCACCACCGCCTCAAAATGCAGACCGTGATCGAGGTTCAACACCACCGGAATGTCGTGCTGCGCCGCCTCACTTTTGATCGCCGCGACCAAAGACTCCAGCGACACGTACTTAAAGTGGACTTCGGCAATATTGATGATAAAGGGCGATCGCGCGGCCTGCGCCGCGGCAAACAACGCGCGCAGGAAATGGCTGTCGAGCACGTTGAACGCACCCAGCGCATAGCCGTGTTGACGCGCGTGCGCTAACCCCTGTGCCAGTGAAATCAATGCCATGGTGCATCTCCTTAATCAATAAAGCGCAAGTATTCGTTACACAGCAACCACTGGGGCGGCTGATCCTCTTCGATTTGGCTAAAGCGGCTGAGCGGCGTCAGGAAACGGTTATCGTTGTCGTCGTCATTCACCGTCGAAACCTCACCCACCAACACGTCGCCGAAACCTTCCTCGCCCCAAAAGCTGTGATAGATGCCCGGCGTCAGGCAGATGCTTTCCCCCGGCGCCAGCCGCAGGCGTGAACCGGCGGCGTGAGTCTGTCGGCAACCGTCCAGGGTCACGCTCACCGGGCTGTCGGCCAGCCCTTCCTGCGGATCGGCGTTATGCAGCTCGACGATCAGGTTGCCACCACCGCGATTGATGATGTCTTCCCGCTTGCGCCAGTGGAAATGCATCGGCGTCACCTGTGCTTCGCGGCAATGCATGATTTTCTCCGCATAGCATTTGGCATAAGGTTGACCGCCGGGCGAACCGTTTCGCAACGTGAACAGCGTCAGCCCCTTGTGAGCAAAATCCTCGCCGCCGAACGCCGTGACGTCCCAACCCAGCTTCAGGTCGAATACCTCCTGCCACGGCTGACGATCGAGCTGACGCCAAACGGTTGGGCTAAAGTGCGCAAAGGGTGGCAGATGGACGTCGAAGCGGGCAAAAAAATGCTGGGTTTGTTGCAGAATCTGGTTCACGGCGGAACGGTTCATATCGCCTCCGAAAGTGGGGATGAAATGAGGGGCCTGGCGTAGCAGACCCCGCCGATAGCAGGTTATTTCACCGTCCAGCCTTTGTAGCTGCCGATATTGTTTTTATCGATCATGGTGACCGGGATCAGCACCGGCCCGGTTGGTGCGGGTTTACCCTGCAGAATTTCGTAACCGATCTCGACCGCCTTGGCCGCCATCACCTGCGGATCCTGTGCAGGGGTTGCCACAAACAGCGAGTTGCCGCGCTTGAGCGCCTCTTCGCCATCCGGCGATCCGTCTACGCCAACGATGAAGAACTCGCTGCGCTGCGCCTGCTTGGCGGCCAGATCGGCACCGATCGCCGTAGGATCGTTAATCGCGAATACGCCGTCGATCTTCGGATTGGCCGCCAACAGCGCGGTCATGATCTCCAGTCCGCCTTCGCGGCTGCCCTTGGCGTTCTGGTTATAGGACAGCAGCTTGATCTCCGGGTGTTTCTTCAGTTCGGTCATGCAGCCTTCTACCCGGTTCTGTACCGCGGACACCGGTGGGCCGTTGATGATCACCACGTTGCCTTTCTCTTTCAGGCGATCGCTGATGTATTTACAGGCCATGGCGCCGGCCTGGGTGTTGTCCGAGGTGATGGTGGCATCGGCACCTTCGGCCGCTACGTCAACCGCCACCACCACGATGCCGGCGTCCTTGGCGCGTTTCACCGCCGGGCCGATACCCTTGGAATCTGCGGCGTTCAGGATGATCATATCGACCTTGGCGGCGATAAAGTTATCGATCTGCGCCACCTGTTGACCGAGATCGTAACCGCTCGACACCAGCGTCACGTTAACCTTGTCACCGGCCAGTTCGCGCGCTTTCAGTTCCGCACCCTTGGTGATCTGCACAAAGAACGGGTTGGCCAGATCGCCCACCGTCACCCCTATCGATTTCAACTCTTTCGCCTGCACCAACGAAGCACTGCCGAGCGCGGCGGTAACCAGCAAAGCGATAATCAATGGTTTGAAACGCATAGTGTTTTCCTCATTATTTTCTGAGATACGAAAAACCTGCCCCGGTGGGCGCCAACCAACCTTTCTTTCTCACTCAACCTTGCCCTATGGATTTCCAGTGGCAGCGAGTGCAAGTCACAACGCTGCGGCTTGAAAGAGGACGGGTAGATCAGTGTTGATAATTGCGGGTGCGGTACTTGTCGATTAACACCGCGATGATGATCACCGCCCCTTTGATCACCAACTGCCAAAAATAAGAAACGCCCATTAACGTCATGCCGTTGTTCAGGGTGGCGATAATCAACGCCCCTACCAGCGTGCCGGTAATGGTACCGATGCCGCCGACGAAGCTGGTGCCGCCAAGAATCACTGCGGCGATCGCATCCAGCTCATAGCCCATACCGAGGTTGCCGTTGGCGCTGTAAAGCCGGGAGGCGCTCATCACCCCACCCAACCCGGACAGCAGGCCGCTCATGCCATAGACGAACAGCAGCACGGCACCGACCTTGATCCCGGTCAGGCGCGCCGCCTGCATGTTGCCGCCTACCGCGTAGATATGAACCCCCAGCGTGGTACGGCGCAGAATGAACCAGCACACGGCAATCACCGCAAAGGCAATAATCACCAACCAGGGGATAGGCCCCAGGTAAGCGTTGCCGATCCATTCAAAACTGATATTGGAATTGATGATGGTGGTGCCGTCCGCCAACAGATAAGCGGCACCGCGCAGTGCGGTGTAGGTACCGAGGGTGACGATAAACGGCGGGAGGCCAGCGTAGGCCACCAGAAAACCATTAAACAGCCCCATGCCCAAACCGGCCAACAGCGCCAGCGGGATCGACATTCCAGCCATGCCAGGCATCAGTGACACCGCCATCGCTACCACCGCGGTGGTGCCCAGCATCGAACCGACCGAAAGATCGATGCCGCCGGTCAGGATGATAAAGGTCATGCCCGCCGCCAACACGATGTTGATCGACGCCTGCCGGGCGATATTCAGCAGATTGGCATCGGTAAAGAAATTCGGGGCAACAAAGCCGAAAACCGCGACGATCAGGATCAATATCGGCAAGATACCGACGGTTTGCATCATATCGCCCAACAGTGCCCGTTTCAGCGTCGGATTTTTTGCGCCTGGCGGCAATGGATTCGAAGTCATGGTCGGCTCCTTGAGCGTAGGGATGGAATTATTCATACGGTAGTCGCCTGCGGTTGGGTGGTGTCAACGCCGGTGGCCAGCGTCATGATGTTTTCCTGGCTGATCTCACCGCCGCCCAGTTCCCCGACAATGCTGCCTTCGTGCATCACGTAAACCCGGTCGCTCATGCCGACCACCTCAGGCAATTCACTGGAAATCATCAGGATCGCCACGCCCTGCTGTGCCATCTGGCTCATGATGCGATAGATCTCGCTCTTGGCCCCCACGTCCACACCGCGTGTCGGTTCATCGAGGATCAGGATCCGTGGGCCAATGGCTACCCAGCGTGAAATCAGCAGCTTTTGCTGATTACCGCCGGACAGGCCGCCGGCCCGCACCTGAGCATGTGGCACGCGGATATTCAGCAGGCCGATAGCGTCACTGGAAATACGCTGCGCCTTGCGGCGATTGAGCAGGCCATAGCGACCGTCACGTTCCAGCGTCGCCATCACGATGTTTTCATGCGCGGCCAGATCGAGAAACAACCCCTGCTCCTTGCGGTTTTCGGTGAGAAAGCCGATGCCCAGAGCAATGGCATCGCGCGGCGAGTGGATACTGGCCGGCTTGCCGTCGACTTCCACCGTACCGCCACTGGACTTGCGCACGCCGAAAATCAGCTGCGCCAGTTCGGAACGACCGGCGCCCACCAGCCCGGCAAGGCCGACAATTTCACCGGCGCGGACCTGAAGGCTGACCGGCTTCACCTTTTTGCCGTCAGTCAGGCCGTGCAGCGTCAGGCGAGGTTCCCCCACCGGGATGCCCTGTTCCTTATTGAACAAGTCGCTCAGCGGGCGGCCCACCATCATGCGCACCAACTCGCTGGCGGACAGCTTGTCGCGCATCAGGCTGCCAACATACTGACCGTCGCGCAGCACGCTGACGCGATCCGACAGCTCGTACACCTCCGCCATGCGGTGGCTGATATAAATGATTGCCATGCCTTCATCGCGTAGCCGTTTGATCAGCTCGAACAATCGATGCGTTTCGCGTGAAGAAAGCGCCGCCGTAGGTTCGTCCATCACCAGAATGCGGCTGTTACGGTGCAGCGCACGGGCGATTTCCACCTGTTGCTGCTCGGCGATGGTTAATTTCATCACGCGATCGCCGGCGCTGAACTGCGCCCCCAAACGATCGATCACCTTCTGCGCTTCCAGCAACATCTGCCCGCGCTTCACCAGGCCGCCACGCTGGATCTCGCTGCCCAGAAAAATGTTTTCCGCCACCGTCAGATTCGGAGCCAAGTTCATTTCCTGGTAAATCAGCGTGATGCCTGCCGCCAGGGCATCTTTTGGCCCCTTGATGGCGAACGGCTGCCCATCGATAAAAATTTCCCCGCTGCTGGCGATATAAGCGCCGGCCAATATTTTCATTAAGGTACTTTTACCCGCGCCGTTTTCACCCATTAGCGCGTGGATCTCACCGCGATACACCGTCAGGTTGACGCCTTTCAGCGCATAGAACTGACCAAAACTCTTGGCGATGTTGTGCATTTCCAGAATCGGGGTCGCGCTCATCGTCATACCTCAGGTTGCGGTTCGGATGGCATGCAGTTAACCACGCATAAATAAATGCAAAATGTCAGCGCCCGTTCATCTTTGTCATATTGTTAATGGGACGGGGATTTATACTGCGAACAGTCAGTTACGGGGGATTCGATGCGCAGACTGCCTTTCCTTGCCGGCGCGCGTGGGCGCCTGTTGATGTTCAATCTGCTGGTGGTGGCGGTGACGCTGATGGTCAGCGGCGTAGCGATCTTCGGTTTCTACCATGCGGGCAAGCTGCAGGAACAGATGCAGGCGCAAACCCTGGCAGAAATGAACGGCAGCATGGCGCTGAGCCGGGATACCTCCAACGTGGCGACCGCGGCTATTCGGCTCTCGCAAGTGGTGGGTGCGCTGGAATACCAGAGCGAATCCGCCCGGCTGAAGCAAACGCAACTGGTGCTGCAAACCTCGCTCAGCCGGCTGGCAGACGCCCCGTTGGCCCACAGCGAACCGGCGCTGGTCAAGCGCATCATCAGCCGCAGCAACGCGCTGGAAAGCAGCGTAACGCGCATGCTGGATCTGGGACACCAACGGCATCTGCAGCGCAATATCCTGCTCAGCGGGCTGTATCAGTCGCAGAGCACGCTACGGCATATCGCCACCCTCAATCAGCGCAATAACCTCAACCAGCCCTCGCAGCCGCTGCTTAGCCAGATCGACCGGTTGCTGGCGATCGCCATACAGACACCTACTCCCAAGGCCGCAGCCCAGCAGCTCGACAACGTTATGGCCTACTGGCCGCAACATAGCCCGGATGTCCTGGTAGACGAGAAAATGCGGCAGTTTCGGCTCAGCGAACAGCGCCTGCTGCCCGAAACGCTGGAGCTGGAGCAAAGCGACCTGGCCCTGGCCTATTACACCTACCATATCAAAGCGTTAGTCGCGATGCTCAACGACGATATCAACCTTTACGTGCAAAAGGTGGCCAACGAGTCGGAGCTGCGCACCCACCAGACCCATCATGAGCTCAGTTCCATAAGCTGGTTTATCGGCCTGTTCGCATTGCTGGCACTGGTGATTACCGGCTTCGCCGGACTGTATATCTACCGCAATCTCGGTTCCAACCTGACGGCGATCGCCGGTGCCATGACGAGGCTGGCGCGCGGCGAACGTGACGTCAGCGTACCGGCGCTGCAACGCCGCGACGAACTGGGCGAGCTGGCTCGGGCATTTAACGTCTTTGCCCGTAACACCGCCTCACTGGAGCAGACCTCCCGTCTGCTGAAAGAAAAAAGCACCCAGTTGGAAACCACCTTTCTGGCGATGCGCGACGGTTTTGCGCTGTTTGATAACGACGGTCAACTGGTGGTGTGGAACCCGCAATACCCCTTGCTGCTGGGGCTCAACGAACACCAGCTGCACCGCGGCTTGCACTACCGCGAGCTACTGCAACAGGTTACGCCACCGGCGGGGCAACGTTGGGAAGCGGTGCTGGCCAACCTGTCTAGCGAACTGCCACAGCCGCAGGAACTGCGCCTGAGCGATGGTCGTACCGTAGAGCTACGCTTCAGTCCGGTACCGAACCGTGGCGTAGTCAACGTGGTGCTGGAACGCACCGAGCGCAAAGCGCTGGAAGAAGCGCTGCTGCACAGCCAGAAAATGAAGGCGGTCGGCCAGCTCACCGGCGGCCTGGCGCATGATTTCAACAACCTGCTGGCGGTGATTATCGGCAGCCTGGAACTGACCATTCAACAAACGCAGGACGCACAGACCGAACAGCGCATTATTCGGGCGCTGAAGGCCGCCGAACGCGGCGCACAGCTTACCCAGCGGCTGCTGGCGTTTTCCCGAAAACAGGCGCTGCACCCGCAGGCCATCACGCTGCAATCGCTGGTGGAAAATTTGCAGGAGCTGTTGCGCCATTCACTGCCCAGCACGCTCTCACTGAGCATCGAGGCACAGCGCCCTGGCTGGCCTGCCTGGATCGATGCCAATCAGTTGGAGAACGCGCTCATCAACCTGGTGGTCAACGCGCGGGATGCGATGGAAGGCCGCAGCGGCGTGGTGAATATTCGCATCTACAACCAACGGGTGGTGCGCAGCGGCGGCAAAAAGCAGGACATGGTGGCGCTGGAAGTGATTGATACCGGCTGCGGCATGTCGGAAGAGGTGAAGGCTCAGGTGTTCGAACCCTTCTTCACCACCAAGGCGGTAGGCAGCGGCAGTGGCCTGGGGCTGTCGATGGTTTACGGCTTTGTCCGCCAGTCCGGTGGACGGGTACAGATTGAAACCGCGCCGGGCAAAGGCACGTTGGTGCGCCTGCAGCTCCCACGAGCGCCTACGGCGGCGATAGAGGAAGTTCCCGCCCCGCAGCTCGAAGAATGCAAGAACACGGATAATCTGGTGCTGGTACTGGAAGATGAAAATGACGTTCGCCATACGCTGTGCGAACACTTGCACCAGCTCGGCTACCTGACGCTGGACAACGCGGACAGTCAGGAAGCTTTGGCGCTGCTGCGCCAGACGCCGGATATAGACATACTGATCAGCGACCTGATGCTGCCGGGCGAACTGGACGGCGTACAGGTGATTGGGCTGGCGCGAGAGATTAACCCACAGCTTACCGCCCTGCTGATCAGCGGCCAGGACATCCGCCGTCAGCACGAAGAAAATCTGCCAAACGTTGAACTGCTGCGTAAGCCTTTCAGCCAGCGGCAACTGGCGTTAGCGCTGCAACGAGCACGACGTTCAAACGCGGACGGCGACGCAATTCGGAGGGAATGAGGCGATTTTTCGCCTCTGATTCGTTATTATGCCGCCCTGCTTTTGATGAATAAGCGTGCCAGGTGCACGCCCAGCCAGGGATAACATTATGCTGTGGTTTAAGAATTTGATGGTTTACCGTTTGAGCCGCGAAGTTGCGCTAAACGCGGATGAAATGGAAAAACAGCTCAGCGCTTTTGCTTTCACCCCGTGCGGCAGCCAGGACATGGCGAAAACCGGCTGGGTCTCCCCGATGGGCTCCCACAGCGACGCATTGACGCATGCGGTTAACGGCCAGATCGTCATCTGCGCACGTAAGGAAGAAAAAATCCTGCCGTCGCCGGTCATCAAGCAAGAGCTGCAGGCCAAAATTGAACGCCTCGAAGGCGAACAGCACCGTAAACTGAAGAAAACCGAAAAAGACGCACTGAAAGACGAAGTGCTGCACAGCCTGCTGCCGCGAGCCTTTAGCCGTTTTAACCAAACCTTTATGTGGATCGACACCGTTAACGATCTGATCATGGTTGACGCCGCCAGCGCCAAGCGCGCGGAAGATACCCTGGCGCTGCTGCGCAAAAGCCTGGGCTCTCTGCCGGTAGTGCCATTGACCATGGAAAGCCCGATCGAGCTGACGCTGACCGAATGGGTGCGTTCAGGTGAACTGCCGGCCGGCTTTATTATTCAGGACGAGGCGGAACTGAAAGCGATTCTGGAAGACGGCGGCGTGATCCGCTGCAAGAAGCAGAACCTGATCAGCGATGAAATTGCGGTACATATTGAAGCCGGCAAACTGGTAACCAAGCTGGCAGTGGACTGGCAAGAGCGCATTCAGCTGGTGCTGGCGGATGACGGCTCGTTGAAGCGTCTGAAGTTCGCCGATACGCTGCGTGAGCAGAATGACGATATCGATCGTGACGACTTCGCCCAGCGTTTTGATGCCGATTTCATCCTGATGACCAGCGAACTGGCGGCGTTAATCAAAAACACCATCGAAGCTCTGGGTGGCGAAGCGCAGCGTTAAGTACACAAAGGCGCAAATCGCTGCGCCTTTGTTCCACATGAGTGGCTTCGCAACACAGATAGCATACCCAAATTAATTGGAGTTGCAGTTAGGCGGCAAGTGCGGGAATCCCCAGGAGCTTACTCAAGTAAGTGACTGGGGTGAGCGCATACAGCCAACAACGCAGCAGCTTCAAGTAAGAAGGGTATGGATTACTTGCTCAAATAACGGCACAGATAAGCGGTTGCATCGGCAACCTGCAGGTTGAACTCACTGTGGCCCGGTACGAAGAACTTCTCACCCGGCATAAACACCTGCCAGTCCGGCGAGCCCGGCAGCAGGACTTTCAACGCCCCGGTAATCACGGTCATTTCTTCCGGCTGGGCGGTGGTGAAGGTGTACTCACCCTCTTCCATCACACCGACGCTGGTAAGGCCGATGCTGCTACTATCGAAACCGATAGACTTCACTTTTCCGGCAAAATACTCGTTCACTTTCAGCATAGACTGGCACCCGCGTAATCAACTTTATGGGAAATCCATATTGGGGGATTGTGGTTGATCTGTCACTGGTTTTTCACGCGAAATGCGATCGCGACGCAGAGTAAAATTCTGCTGGGCAATGGCTCATCAGCCAGCCACTCTGGATCCGCTGATAAAAACGCGCCAGACAGCCGCTGTCATTCGCCAGGCTAAGGATTTATTCTATATTAAATCAGTTAATTAGCTCAGCCGCTAACTTGGCGACCAGCACGTTGGATAGCAGCACCGGTATTTCAAGCCGCGCCTGCAGGAAATCGCGATGCTGGCGGTGATAGCCGATGCAATCCAGCACCACCACCTGCGCCCCTTGTCGCTGCAACTCACTTGCCGCCCGTTCCAGCACCGTGTCGTCCGCCAGATAGGGACTGGCCACGGCGAAACAGGGCGGCGTCGCCAGCCGTTGCCATTTGCCTGCTTGCTGGCTGATTTGCTCCGCTACCGGCACCACAATGCCGACCCGATGCTGGCTGACAATGGCGGAAATCAGCGGCGGAATAATGCGATCCGGCTCCAGCAACAGCGCGCGTTCGGCGTGCAGTCGGCCAAATTCTCCGGTGCATAGCAGCAGGATCACTTCACAGCCCTCGGCTTCCAGCTCACGGATTTTCTGCTGCAATCCCTTTTCGACCCGCGAGGCGCCCAGCCTCACCTGCGTACCGTCCAACAAGCGTGAAACCAGCACCTTCTCACCGGCCATGGGAGCGTAGCCTTGGTCAATCTGGCTGAGGCTCAGTCCGTCCAACAGCCCGACATGCCTCACCTGATCCGCGGGCAGAAAGGCCGACAGCAGCGGCATGATGTCGTTACGCGGCGCCTGGCCGATAGTCAGCGTGGCAAATGAGGCATTCATCCGGTTATTTCCTTTTTTGCAGGTGGCTGAGGCTGCCGTACAACGCCAGAAGCTGCGCGTATTCATCGGCCTGGTAAAACTGGCAGGTACCGCGTCCGAACTCTTTCGCCACTTCCACCGCAAACTTCACGGTCAGCGCAATATCCACTTCATGGCTGGCACCGGTACCGCAGCCCGGCACCACCGACTCGGTACAGATCGCTACGCCAACCACCGGCGCAGAAGTCGCAGTGGAAGGTTGCAGGATGCTGTTCAGGTGATGCACCCCATTGCCGTACGGCGTTATGTCCTGCGTGGTGATCGGGAACGTCACCGCCGGACGACCGCTGGTCATCTCCATAATCCGCAGCAAGTCTTCCGCCACCCGCAGGATGTAGCCTTCTTTCACCGTCGGCGACAGCGCGTAACCTTTGTGATTGATGATGCGGTTGCCTTTGGTAGTGTCGATAGACAAGATTGCATCGGCTTCCGCCACCACTTCATTGTCGTTCATCGTCACGTCGTCGATTGGCGAATCCATAAAATCGACCGGATCGTGCGGGCGGGTTGGCGCGTCAGGGCAAATATGGGTAGTGATAATGACATCCCCCTGCAACACGTCCCCTTTGCGCTGCATTTCTGCCAGCTTCAACGCGCTGGCAATCGCGGCAATTGCCCCGTCGCCGTCGGACACCAAGCCGATGCGCGTAGGCCGCGCACCGATACCGCCCAACCGGCCGACAATGCCCAGGGTTGGCGCGTCCCCACCCTGGTTTTTACCGGCGCTGCCGGGGATATCGATGCGCACGAAATCGGTGGCGCCTTTCGGTCCGCTGGCACGCAACGTACTGGCCCGGATGCCGGGATAAGACGCAAACAGATCGACGACGTCCTGACCGCTCACATAGGCATTATCTATTAATTCAAAAACCTGCAGCGTTTGTTGCAAACTCATAATCGGCTGACCTCACAATTTAACCGGGGGGTTATTTCCCTTTGCTGGAAAAAATCGAATTGAAAAAGTTGTACAACGCATCACCGGCAATAAAACCGGCCGCCATGATTTCCATCGGCGTGCGGCCCTTGTCGCCCCAGCGACGGATAATCAGGATGCGCAGCGCAATGCCAAGGAGCACCGCCCACCCCGCCAACGCGTTGTTGATCAGCAGGCCCGTAGCTAACAGCACGCCGAGCTGGCGTTTGGGCCCGCCAATCAGCTGCACGATGGCCCCGGGAATGGCCCAGATCAGCAAGCTGAAGGCAATGCCCGGCTGCGCGCCCGCCTCGATGGTTTTGGCGTACACCCGCGCTACCGGTGGGATCAGGTCCTGCAGGAAGTAGCTGCTGTAAGCGAAGTACACCACCGGGATGGCAATAACAAAGGCGATCAAGGCGGCAAACAGTTGAATGCGACGCCCCAACAGCTCCTGCTGCAAATCTTTGCCGTAGCCGCGCAGAATAAAGCCGGCTTTCAGATCAAACCCCATGTCGGCAAACGCCGGGCCAGTGGCGGCGGTAAACCCGGTCAGCACGCACAGTGCCACCGGCGGAAAACCGATCAAAATGCCGATGATCAGGGTGATTAGCGCCACCGCAAAGGCCGGGAACCAGCCAGAGTGCATGGCGGCGATACCGACGATCAACTCATGCACAAAGGCGGCGAACGCGGCATAAATCACAAACAACACCAGCATGGTCAGCGACATCTCGCTATACAGCCCGCCGGCCAACGCCAGCAACGCAGCGATGACGATATAGCCAACGGCTCCCAGCCCCAGCGCCTTGCTGACTTCGCTATCTGCCTGGCTGTAACCGGCGGCGTCGACGTTTTTGCTACGGATCACCTGCACCACCTGGATCAACGCCACCATTCCGGCCCCGACCATCACCCCATGAGGAATAAAATGCGCATTGATGTCGAAACCCGCCATAGGTTCTGCGTAGGCGCGCAGCAGCAGGCCGACGCCAAACATCCCCAAAGCCCAAATATTGCCGATAAATGCGGTGCCGAAGGCCGCCATCGGGATTTTAAGCATCGACCCGGCGATACCCACCGCCACGCCCACCACCAGTAACCAGGCCTGTTTGCCCCCTCGATCGCCGGCCTTGATGGCTTCCGCCGCCGCAACGCCAGGCGGCCAGGCGTTGGCGGCAGGAAAGATTTTGGTGTCAAACATGCGATACAGCAGGTAGGCGTCAAGCAACATTGCCACGGCCACACCGCAAAACATCGGCAGGATCAGCTGCGGCTGCCCCATCACATAAGGCACGGCAATGGGCATCAGCAATGAATTGGCAGCGCCAAAGGTGGCGGAGGAAATCACCGTTTGCGCCAGGTTTTGCGTATGTACCGATCGATAACGCTGGAACATCTGCAGCGGAATGCGCGCCAATAGCATCGCGAACAGCGCCCCGATGATCGACGTATTGGGGGTCACGCCCAACGTAGTGATTAGCTGCACACCGATGATCGCCCCAACGATGGACAGAATCACCATCACCAGCAGCGTACCGATATCTTTCAACGGATTTATGGTGGTATTGGATTTCATAGAGTCAATTTCCCTGAATATTCGCTGGCGCATGGCAAAGGTCATTTTTTGGCGTCAGGCTGCCGTTGTAGTTCCGGTATTTGGAACTACGATTTGAATTAATAATTTTTTGACCCGTAACCTTAAGTGAAATAACTAACGAATTCCCTGGTGTTGGCTTTCATTAATTACTCCGTGCTAGCAGAACTATTTCGATGCGTTATTTGATCTGTTGCCAATAATCATCACCGAACTTTTCCGCCAATTGCCGAGATACCGTCATCAATGCTTCTAATACGGCAGGAGAAAACGGTTGTTCGTCCGCTTGGGTGGCAAAGGATAAACAGAGCCCCACCGTCTCATTGCGGTGTTTATTGGTCACCGCCGTCGCCAGCGAACTGATCCCCTGCAAGGTTTCGTTACGCGCCAGGGACCAACCCTGCCGCCGAATTTGCGCCAGCTTGCTCAACAACGCATCCGGCGATTGCGGGGCGTTGGGCGAAGCCACGTGGTAACCCGCGGCATAGCGCGCAATAGCCTGTTCATCGCTAGCACGCGCTAAAATTGCCCTGCCCACCGACGTTTCCGCCGCCGGTGAACGGCTGCCCGCCGGCGTCACTACCTGGAGGAAGTGACGGCCCGGGAACATACGCATCACCATGATCTCCTGCCCCTCGAGCACCGAAACATAACCCGTGCAGCAAGTCAGTTGACTGAGCTGCACCATGCTGGCCGCCACGCTGTCCACCAGCGGCGTCGACAGATAGTGGCTGGAAACCGATAACAGCAAACGACCGATTTTATACAGCTTGCTGTCGGGATCGCGCTCCAGCATGCCCTGTGTTTCCATGGTCTGCAGCAGGCGCGATACGGTACTTTTCGGCAGCGCCAGTTGGTTCACCACATCGCTGAATGAAATACCGGGTTGCCCGTGCATCATTCGTTGTTGTGAAAATAACTTTAATACCGCTGCGGCATTTTCCAGGGTTGTCATGGCACGCCTTGTTCCACTATATGGAACTTAGTTCCTGTTCGATAATTAGAAACTAAAACTCGCACAACTTATCGTCAAGCAGTTTATTTTTTACGCTGCGGAAAATTAAAGAGAATGATGCTTTTGAAAATAAAATAGCGGACAGATCGCCAAAGTCATGAGGGAAATTAATTTGCACATCTACTTAAGCTGGGGGAAATATCAGCACAAGCTGCTGAAAACGCCATTCACCTGAGCAAACAAAGTACGCTTTGCCACCCCAGAATCAGAAGCGAGCGTTATGCAGACTGAAATCGATCGGCACAGTTAATTCCACCACACCGTTATAGAAAGTGTCGCCCGGCAGCGTAGGCAAAACGAAACGCGTCTTTGGGATAACGTTTAAGGCGGTTGAGACGACTACGCCTGCTGCAACAACATCAGCATATGGCGTTGAAACAACGCCTGTAACTCGGAATTGGACATCTCTTTTCCCAGAAGTGAAACACCCAATGAGCGCGATAAAAATCACACAAATGATGATCAATAAAAGACTGGAAAACAGAGGCTATAGCGGGAAAAACAAGAAACCGGCTTTACGCCGGTTTCTGAGGGATAACGATTAGTCTTCCAACGCAGGGTCCTCATAGCGGTGCTTGGCATCCAACGCTTCCTGCTCGGTTGCATGCTCGCTGAGCAGCGTGTTGGGTTCTATATCGTCGGTGCGCACCTCGAAACGGTGCATATGCAAGCTGGGATCGCCCCGGTCAACGGCGACCACTCGGGCGGTTCTCGGATAGCCTGGTCGGTTATTTTCGCGCATGTTGATCTCCCGTGTGATTCCACAGGATTAAGTATAGCAGCGCGATTTATACCGACATGCGTGACCCCAGATCGCGATCGGCGTGATCGCCCTCCATCAGTTGCGTCAGTTCATCGCAGGCGCAGATTTTGCCGTCACGTACGGTGAAATGCGCCAGCACCTTAACCAGACTAAGGCTGCCATCGCGCTTTTCCACCCGCACCCTATGATGCGTCAACACCGAATCGTCCTGCCCGGCAATGGCGACCATCTCCAGCGTCATGCTGCGAGTCAACTGCTTGAGCAACGCCATATGTTGCACAAACTGCATGTAGTCCAGCGTCTTGCCGTCCACCTGTTGACGGTAATCCGCACTGAAAAGCTCAGCGATCAGCGTCGGCTGATGTTGCGGGGCGGCGACAACCTTTTGCAAGGCATCGAGCACCAGGGCTGTGGAGGTTTTCGGGGTCATGGTCGATCTCCAGAATTGAATGACGCGGAGATCATAAAACGAACAGAGCATGGCATAATAACCGCACTTGGACTTTTAATACTGCAAATCGGCCAATCATTATGATCCTGCAGAGCCAGCGACTTTGGCATGAGAAAAAACACCTGACGCCCTGGCACCAGCATGCCAGCGGACAGATCTACCTGTTGACCCACGGCATGATGGCGTTGGAAACCCGGGAGCGCCAATGGGCAATGACCGCCGGCAGTATCGGCTGGCTGCCACCCAACTGTGCGCACCAGGCACTGGCATGCGGCAACGTCATCGGCTGGAGTCTGTATCTGCCGGAGTCCTACTGTGCGACGCTGCCGGCGCAGCCGCATCTGAGCCCTGCCTCCGCATTGATTCAGGCGTTAATGGAACGTATTGCTCCTTTTGCGGGACAAGAGCTGGATCCGGCGCAACAACGCCTATTGCGGGTCTTGTTGGATGAGATTTCTGTGGAAGAGAGCGTACCGCTGCAGTTACCGCTACCGCAGGACGCCAGGCTGTTGAAAATCGCCCGCGCCCTGCTGAATGAACCCGCCAGCGCGCGTACCCAAAGTGACTGGGCCGCCTGGGCCGGGGTGAGCGTACGCACCCTCAGTCGCCGTTTTATTAGCGAAACCGGTGTGACCTTCGCCCGTTGGCGCCAGCAAGCACGGGTGATTCGCTCGCTGGAGCCGTTATCGCGTGGTGAATCGGTCGGTCGCATCGCCGGTGAATGCGGTTATGACAATGTCAGCGCCTATATTGCCGCCTTCCGTCAGCGTTTTGGCACCACGCCGGGGCTGTATTTTAGTCAGCCTCAGTCGGTAACAGCGCCTGACGCGTCGCGTTAAGAAACTGTTCTGACAGCGCATCGCCCTGCGTTGCCCTTGCCAACGTCAGTGCCCCCACCAGCATCGCCATCTGCACCAGCGCCTGCTGTTGTCGTTGGGGTTGTTGTTCATCTGGCGAAAGCGACTCCAGCCGCGCCAACATGGCTTTCACACCGCTCAGGTAAGCCTGATGCACGGGTTTATCCGCCTCTTCGCGCGCCACGTCACCGGCCAGAGCGGCAACCATGCAACCTTCGCCCGGGCAGTCGCGGTGCCTGACGTTCAGATAAGCGTCAACCAGAGTCTGTAAATTGTGCTGGTCGGGCTGACGGCTGGCGGTTTCCCAGCGCTGAGCGGATTCCTCTACCGCCCTGCGGCTGGCCACCGCCGCCAGTTCGTCCTTGGAAGCAAAATGGCCATAGAAGCCACCGTGCGTCAGCCCCACGGCCGCCATCAGATCGTTAACGCTGACGCCATTCAGGCCGCGTTCGCGAAAAAGCTGTGAAGACACCTGCTCAATCGCCTCGCGATTGCGCTCCATCTGCTGCTTTGAAACCCGTGCCATGGCGTTTTCTCCTTATCAATCAGGCATCATCTTAGGCTATCCATCGACAGCGCTCAATAGATGATGCCTTTCATCCAAAGAGTCAGGCGCGCGGGGTGCGCGGCGCGGCAAAGCGGGAACTGTCACCGCCCTGCGCACGCGCCAGCGTGTCGGCAATCTGCCGGTGAGGCGTGCCCGGTTCAATCGCGCTGACCCGATCCAGACGCGCCATCTGCTGCTCGTCCAACGTCAAATCAAGCGCCGCCAGCGTATCCTCTAACTGGTCCAGCGTGCGCGAACCCAGAATAGGGATCAGACTGGTGCTGGAATGCGCGGCCCTGTTGCGCAGCCAGGCGATAGCAACGTGGGTCGGCAGGGCCTGGTGTTCTTGCGCAATCGCCAGCACTTCATCCAGCAACGCGGTGTCTTTTTCGCGATGCACCAGGCGCCCCAACTCACTCAATCGGCCAGCATCGCTATGGCGATACTTCCCGGTCAACAAACCACCGCCCAGCGGCGACCACAGGGTGGCGGCCATCCCCAGCGCTTCGGCCATCGGCAGCAATTCACGTTCTGCGGTCCGCTCTACCAGGCTGTATTCCACCTGTATACCTGCAATGCGCGCCCAGCCACGCAATTCTGCCAGCGTATCTGCGCGGGCAATGCGCCAGGCTGGGAAGTTGGACAACCCGGCATATTGGATCTTGCCGGCGCGGATCAGATCGTCAAAGCTGCGAACGATCTCTTCAAGCGGCGTCAGGTTGTCGGAAAAATGCGCCCACAGCAGATCGATACGATCGGTTTTCAGCCGCTTCAGGCTGTTCTCTACCGAGGCAATCATGTTTTTGCGGCTGTTGCCGGTATAGGCAATACCCGCGTCCGGCGCTGCACCCAAGGTGTATTTAGTGGCGACCACGAAACGGTCGCGTTCGGCGGCGATAAAATCCCCTACCATCTGTTCTGACTGGCCGAATTGGTAAGTATCAGCCGTGTCGATAAAGTTGCCGCCGGCGTCGACATAACGATCGAAAACCTGTTTGGCCTGTTCTTTTTCCGAACCGTAGCCCCAACCGGTGCCAAAGTTGCCGGTTCCTAATGCCAGTTCAGAAACGCGCAGGCCGGTATTGCGGCCAAAGGTGGTGTATTTCATGGTAAAACCTCACGATTACGTTGCATTTATCAAAATAGATGATGGTCATCATTATTTTATATATGTCATTCATCATTTATAAAAGCAAGCGCAATCTGCGGCGAAGGCAAAAACCAAGGGAAGATACGAAGAGATCGGGCACGCAGCGCGGTGCCCGAAAATGTCAGAGGGGATTACTTTACCGTTTCCAATTGCAGTACGGCGAGGATCTTTTCAACCACCTGCTGTGGGTTACCGGTGCCGTCCATCACGTAGTGTGCGGTCTCCTGATACAAGGCCTCGCGTGCGGCCAGCACTTCCAGCATCTCCTCAGCGATCGGACGACCGGTCAACGTGGGGCGTTGCGCGTCTTGCGGGTACTCTTCCAGCCGCTGCGCCAACACCTCGGCCGGTGAGCGCAGATAAATGACGGTGCCGTGCTGACGCATAAATTGACGGTTCTCTTCCGCCAGGATCGCGCCGCCGCCGGTGGCAACTACAGTTGACGGTTGGGTGACGGTTTGCAGAGCAATGCTTTCACGGCGGCGAAATCCCAGCCAGCCTTCATTTGCGACCATTTCCGCCACGCTCATTTGCGTGGTCTGTTGCATAAACAGATCGGTATCGGTGAATTGATAGCCCAGCGCCAACGCCAGTGCACTGCCCACCGTGGTTTTACCGGCGCCGCGCGCGCCCACCATGAAAATGGTTTGTGTCATTACGGGTTGTCCCTTATACGGTGACTTGAATGCGTTAGCACGCCAGAATCCAGCGTGCAGATCGTGCGATGGCGTAGTTGCTGCATCATACCGCCATCAGCCTGTATTTCAATATTTACGATAGTGTAAATTCCATGGCACAGCGGCTGCCTGCGGCAAAACCCTGCGCCACCTCTTCCGCCAACCTTGCCCTCAACGACGAGCTGAGCCGTTCGGCGGCTATCGGACTGAACCCCAGACGCCGGTAATAAGGCGCATTCCAGGGCACGTCAATAAAAGTGGTTAGCGTCAGGCGCTGCGCGCCCGATAACGCGGCCTGTGCCGCAACCTCAACGAGCAGGTGGCGCCCGATGCCCTGACGTTGCCAGTTGGCAGCCACAGACAGTTCGGCGATATGCCAATCCTGATGTTGCGGCACGACGGCGATAAAGCCGGCGACCTCCCCCGCCGCACCTTCCGCCAGCCATTCATGCTGTCGCTGAATAAAATCAGCATGCTGCTCTGCGCTCATCACAGGACCTTCAGCGATAAAACGCCAGGCCGGTTGTTGATGAAACAGCTGCGCCGCCGAGCGCTCAACGGCTATCAGTTGAGCGATATCCTGCGGCTGCGCCAAACGGATTTGCAGGCTCATCGGGTTCTCCTTAACAACGGGGCCGGCTATTTAACCAGATTTCCCCGACGGCAGATACCTGCTCGCCGGGACGTATTCCTGTACGAAAAATCAGAAGTCGACACTGGCGCGCAGCACCACTTCTCGCGGTTCCCCTACCGCCACGCGCAAATTGCCGCCGCTGGAAGGGTAATAGGTTTTATCGAACAGATTCTTCACGTTCAATTGCCACTTCACCCGATAACCCTGCACCGGCATGGTGTAAGCGGCGAAGGCATCGGCAACGGTGTAATTATCAAGACTGAAACTGTTGGCGGCGTCGCCTGGACGACGGCCAACATAACGCGCCCCTGCGCCAATGCGTACGTTGTCGCCGCTATACAGCCCCGGGGAGCCCAGATCCTGCGTCAGGAACAGCGAGGCGGTATGGCGCGCCACGTTGGTCATCTCCTTACCCTTGTTGTCCGGGTCATCAACCACACGCGCGTCGGTGTATGCGTAAGAGCCGATCATGCTTAACGAATCAGTGATGTTACCGGCAACATCCAACTCCACGCCTTGCGAGCGTACGCGTCCGGCGGTTCGGGTGACGGTTTCACCATCCACCAGTTCGCTGACCATCACGTTACGTTTGGTGATGTCGAACAACGCCAGGGTCCCGGTAACGCCGTTGGGCAATTCGACCTTGCTGCCGACTTCCCAAGCCTTACCCTGTTCCGGCGGCAATGAGCCAATCTGGCTGGCAATGGACGAGTTTGGCTTGAAAGACTCGGTGTAACTGCTGTACAGCGACACATAGGGCGTCAGTTTGTAGACCACCCCGGCGCGCGGCACCAATTTGCCGTCGGAGCTGTCGGTGTTGGTGACAAACGGCCGCCCTTTACCGGCAAAAACGTCAAAAGCGTCATAACGCAGCCCGCCCATCACCAACCATTTATCGGTCAATTGAACGGAATCCTGCATAAACCAGCCGTAGCTGGTGAGGTTTTCACGCTGATCGCTGTCTTTGGCACTGACGGCGTTCGAGGTTGGCATCAGGCCATACACCGGATCATTGATATTGAAATCGCTGTTCTTCTTGCCACGGATCATATCGCCGCGGTAGGTACGGTTATCTTCAAAATCAAAGCCAAAGAGCATCTGGTGGTTGATGCTGCCCCAGTCAACGTCACCGTTGAGCGTCAGCTGTACCGCGTTGGCATGGCTGACAGCATGGGCGGTGGAGTCGGCCTGGCGCGACAGCACGCCAGTTTCAGGATCCAAAGCCAGCGCGCGCGCCTGATTGTCACTGTAACTGTTACGGCTATAGGCGTAGGTCAGAGAGCTTTTCCAGCTTTCATTCAGCACCTGATCAACCTGCAGGGTGACGCTGTCCTGATCGCCCCGCGTGGCGTTATAACTTTCGTCGAAGCGGCGGTCGCGCGGCGTATTTACCGGTTTGCCGGTGCGCGAATCAATGATGGTGCCGCGGTCGAACGGCACCAGATATTCCATATGTTCGTAGGCAACGCGTACCGTGGTGCTCTCGCCGTACCACATCAGCGACGGCGCAATCACCGTTTGGCGGTTACGACCAAAGTTACGCCAGTAATCGGTTTCATCGTGATCTACAATCATCCGGTAGGCGAACCCGGAGGTACCAAGCGGACCGGTGACGTCCAACTGACCGCCGCCGCCCTTGAAGCTGCTGCCCCAGCCTTCCACATGGGTGTGCTGCTGCAGCTGCGGCTTTTTGGTGATCATGTTGATCATCCCGCCCGGTTCCCCCATGCCGTAAAGCATCGAAGCCGGGCCTTTCAGCACCTCAACCCGCTCAGTGGTCGGGGTAAAATTACGCGCCTGCACCGAACGCACGCCGTCACGCAAAATGGAGCCGTCGCGGTTATCACCAAAACCGCGCTTCATCACCGCGTCCTGGGTACCGCCCAAGGTGTTCGCCTGGGTAATGCCACTGACGTTATACAGCGCTTCATCCAGGCTGCTGACCGCCTGATCGGTAATCACCTGCTGTGGCACCACGTCGATTGCCTGCGGCACGTTCAGCAGGCTGGTCTCAGTTCGGGTGCCGGTCACGCTGGTCAGCGGCTGATAACTTTGCACGCCCTTCGCAGAGGCCTGGCCGACCACCACCAGGGTTTCCCCTGGTTCTTTTTCGGCGGTTTTGTCGGCGCCGATCGCCGGTGCAGACGCACAGGCCGCCAGAGGCAGTGCGCACCACCAGCCGCGCTGGGTATTATTCATTTTGTAACTGACTCCAATAGGTCCCTGAAAAAGGTAACGGCAAAAATTGTTGATAGAGTTGCTTAAAGGTCTGTTGCGGGTTGATGTCAGCAAACAGATCCGGGTAAAACGCTTTGGCGAACATTTCGACCGCCACGACGTGGTACGGGCTGAGATAGAAGTTGTGCCAGATACTCCAGGCCTGATGATTTTTTATCGCTTTCAGGTTGGCGAGCATCGGCTGTTTTTGCATGATCTGACGGAAGCTTTCATCCGCTTCCTGCTGGGTAACCAGCGGTCCCAGGCGCAAATCGGAAAAACGCTTACCCTGTGGACCGGCCATGCCGGTGGCAATGTAAATATCAGGATTGGCGGTCAGAATGGTTTCGGGGTTCAGTTCCCCATAAACCCCTTTGATACTGGCGCTGGCGATATTGTCGCCGCCGGCAAAGGCCAGCAGATCGCCGAGATTGCCATGAGCCGCAGTGGTGCAGCAGGTTTCACGCCGCCCGAGGTGCAAATGCAGCATGACCTTGGGCTTTGGCCCCCGATAGCCGGCCAGGCGCTGCTGGATCACCCCCATATGCTGCTGGTAGAAGTCGATAAACTGCTCCGCACGCTGCTGACGGTTGAGCACCTCACCCAGCAGTCGAACGCTGGGTACGGTGTTATGCAGCAGGTCGACCCGTAAATCGACGTAGATAACGGCAATACCCGCCTTACTCAGCGCCGTTAGCAGCAAATCGCTGTCGCCCTCCTCCTTCGCATAGCGGGCAAGGATCACCAGATCCGGTTTCAACTGGATCAGATTTTCAATGTTAACCTGGCGGAAGTTGCCCTTGCTGATAGAGGGTATGGCTTTGATCTGAGGAAATTTCTGCGTATACAGCTGCCAGCTTTGCGCATCGAAACGCGCCATGTCTTCCGGCCAGCCGACAATTCGTTGTGCAGGATTACCCGGCTCCAGCAACGCTAGGGTATACAACATGCGGCTTTCGCCAACCACGATGCGCTGCGGATTATCCGGCACCTCAACCTGGCGACCAGTGATGTCGGTGACCATTTTCGCCTGAACGTTAAAAACGCCAAGCAGCAAGGAAAACAGCAGTAACATGAGGGAATTGCGCATGGGTAAGCCGGATCGGTAAAATATGCGCGCATGATAATCACTCTCATTAACACTTTCAATCACAACGCTTGGCGGATCGGTTAAATCCGCTGAATCACGCTATTTCGGCGCTGATACGTGAAAAATCGCTGTAAATGCCGTTTTATAAAGTTAAAAAATCGGTCGATAATGCGATCTGTGGCAAGCCAGATTGCAGATAATTCAGGAGGTACCGAGATGACCCAACGTATTATTCCATTGGCGGAGTGCCCACAGTTCAGCGACGTTTGCGCCGCATGGGCGTTTGGTCAATGGGGTTCGCAACGCGGCGGTTCACTGGAACGCACGCGCCAACGCTTTGCCCAGTGCGCGCAGCCGAGCGAAGATTACACCACCCTGCTGGCGATCGAGGACGAACGCCCGCTGGGCATGGCCAGCCTGTGGCCGAGCGACGATCATCATCGGATGGACCTTTCTCCCTGGCTGGCCGGCGTATTCGTCCACCCGGATCACCGTCGCCAGGGCATTGCGCAACGGCTGGAGGCGGCCATCGTGTTGTTGGCACGCCAACGCAATCACCCCGTATTGCACCTGATCACCGATAAATCCGAGGCGCTGTATGCGGGTTGGGGCTGGCAGACCATCGAACGCCGACGGCAATATGATGGCGAAGTGGTGGTGATGGAAAAAAAGCTGGGCTAACGCGGCGTGCAAATGTAAACCAACGCCGGCGGGAAGTTGCGCACCACCCGCAGCCGCTTCCAGTGAAAATAGCGGGACAGCAGCTTTTCCGACAGGTGGCTGTACTGAAACAGCACCAAGGTTCCGTTGCGCGCGAGCAAACGCTGCTGGGCCTGCTGCAAAATACGCATGCTGATTTTTAGCGGGATCGACAGCAACGGCAGGCAAGAGAACACCACGTCATAATCGCCGGCCATCTCTTCAGCCGAGCGATCCATCACCTGCAGACGACGATCGTCAATTTTCCGCAGCTGATGAACAAAATGAGATTGGATTTCAAAGGCCTCGAGCGAAGCATCTGCACGCATCCGGCCTAATATCCGCTTGGTCAGCACGCCGTCCGCCGCGCCCAGTTCGGCGATCGACAGCGCCCCGGTCCATTCAACCTGATTCAACATCGCCTGACATAACCAGGGGGAAGAAGGTGCCAGCGTACCAATGGTGCGCGGCGAAGCCATAAACTGCTGGAGGTAGGAAAAGTGGTTTTTCAGTTGCAGCCGTGTCGCGTTTAACATTGGGGCCTCCTTAGGTTGAGTAGTCACCAATCTGACCCCAATTCCTTAAGTATTCATTAACATGTTTCCTAAAACCGCCGACACAGTTGTAATAAAATGCAACCGAGCGCAGATAAAAAAGGGTGTGGACATCATCATCGGGTAATCAAGTAATTGCATTACCGGTCAGATTATTATCCACACCCGTTTATTTTATCGGCCACCTGTTACAGTGGCCGAATTTTATTTACTGCAGACGATTAACGATATATTTCTGCATTACCGCGCCAGTTGCTGGAATCCCCCGGGGTGTCCAACCCGATAATACGAATGCTGCTGGCGCCGTCCGCCTGAGCTTTTTCTTTCAGTGCGTGAACCGCATCGCCCGGAGAACCGCTAACGCCGGAAACCGACACTACGCCAAGGCTTTGCATACCGCTGGCCTGCTCTGTATTGATCTGTTTTACCGATGACAGCGGCGCTGCAAAGGAAGAGAATGAAGCGGCTGCCAAAAGAACTGCTGCGATGCCAGGTAATAGTTTCATAATGAACTCCAGATGTTTTTGTTTATTTTCTCGTATCAGTGGAGTTAATTATCTACCAGGCAGTGAAAGCAGACGTAATCCAATGTAAAGAACATCAATCATTGTGATGAAAATAAGGAGGAAGTACGTGCAGGTATGTCTCTGGCAGGACAAAGCGGGTCTATACCGTCACTCTACCCCTGACAGATGACAATTTAAAGTCCGTTTGGCCAAGGAATATAAAAACCGCCCCTTTTAAGATTCTTCTCCCCGTAACCGCGACTGAACTACGCTATTTCTGAAGGTTATCATTATGGAAGGACTCCCTATGTCGCAAACCTTACTGCGTGTTCGTGATGGTCATGGTGCTTCGGTTTCGTTTTCGGAACTGCTGTTCGATCTGATTTACGTTTTTGCCGTTACCCAGCTTTCCCACTACCTGCTGCACCATCTGACGCTGACCGGCGCGGTGGAAACGCTGCTGCTGTGGTTCGCCGTTTGGCTGGCCTGGCAATACACTGCCTGGGTCACCAACTGGTTTAACCCGGATACCCGTCCTATCCGTATTCTGCTGTTTGGCATTATGTTGCTGGGCCTGTTCGCTTCTTCTGCTCTGCCACAGGCCTTTGGCGAACGGGGGCTGACTTTTGCGCTGTTTTACGTGGCGATCCAGGTGGGCCGATCGTGCGTGGTGCTGAACCTGCTGCCCGCCGGCCATCCACTGAAACAAAACTTCCGCCGTATTCTTGGCTGGATGTGTATTTCAGCGGTGTTCTGGATCCTTGGCGGCCTGGCGGAAGGTCATAACCGACTGTTGCTGTGGGCGCTGGCAGTATTGTGCGAATACGTTTCGCCGATGTTCGGCTTCCGCTTACCGGTGCTGGGTCGCTCCGACAGCAGCAGCGAATGGACTATCGAAGGCCATCATCTGGCGGAACGCTGCCAACTATTCGTGATCGTAGCGTTGGGGGAAACCATTCTGATTACCGGTTCGACCCTTAGCGAAATGGAGTCCTGGAGCGCACCGGTGCTGATTGCCTCACTGGTGGCGTTTCTCGGCAGCCTGGCGATGTGGTGGGTCTATTTTGATACCAGCAGCAAAGCCGGCAGCCATGCTATCAGCCAGGCGGAAAACCCCGGCCAGTTGGGCGCTAACTTCCATTACGTACACGTGGTGCTGGTTGGCGCGATCATCGTCTGCGCCGTTGCCAATGAACTGGTGATCGCCCACCCTGACGGCCATATCGACAATGTGACGGCAGCAGTGCTGCTGCTGGGCCCGGCGATTTACCTGCTCGCCAACGCACTTTACAAGCGGTTGGTGTATCGTCGGTTCCCGCTTTCGCACCTGGTGGGATTGATCGCTTTGGCGGTATTGGCGCCGATAGCCTACCTCACCGATTTACTGATGGTGAATGGCCTGACCACGCTGATTATGGTGGCCGTCGCGGTGTGGGAGAGTATTTCACGCGGCAGAACGCCGCAGGCCGGCGGCGTTCACTGATAAACCAGAAAACAGGGGGCGGTGCGCTATTGAGACGTCGCCCCCTGTTGCCTTATTTACTTCAGCGGTTGCGGTAGCGTCAGCACCCACAGCTCGCTAAGCGATTCCGGTTTCTCCAGCGGTTGCAGCTCGATACGGGTGGATACCGCTTTGCCGTCCAGGCTCAGGCTGCCCTGTTTATCCAGCTGATAATCGCCGATTTTCTTGGCCTTGGGTTGTGCGTCCACCAGCTTGGCCTGCAGGCCAAAATCGTTATCGTTAATCACCGCCAGGGTGCGATCGTCAATTAGCGACAGGCCCTCTACCTTCTCCTGTTGCCAACCCAATTTACGCAGATCCACCACTTCACGTTTCTGCGCCAGCTTCACGCCGCGCTTGGCGAGATCTTTGGCATCGTCAAACTCCAGCGCCTTGCCTTGGCCGTCGAAAGCCGTCAGATCGCTCGCCTGGCTGAGATCGACCAGATAGATCTTATTGATCATCTGCTTGTCTTTATCGCTGCCCTGCTCAACCAGCAGGATATGTTGGTTGTCCACCGCCACGATGTCACCCACCTTGGCGTCTTTGGCTTTTTTATAGCTGTCGATATCGATCGGATAGCCGTACATGGCCGTTTTGCCGCTGGCCGGATCAAAACTGACCAAGCGCGTAAACTGCGCCTTGTTTTTACTCTTGCCGTCGACGTCGAGCGTACTCTGCACCGCAGCCAGAATGCGGCCGTCCGGCAAACGGGTGATCCCTTCGAAGCCCCGGTTCGGCTGGCGCCACTTGATGATATTCGGTAACCCGCTGGCCACTGCTTGCTCCCCTTGCTCCGGGGTCGGGCCGTATTTGGCGAGGATCTTGCCCTGATTGTCGATATGGATCAGGAACGGACCATATTCATCACACAGCCAATAGCCGCCTTTACCGTCCGGCGTGATGCCTTCGGTATCCAGCCCACGTCGATCGCTTTCCAACGTTTTCAGCGTGTCGCTCAGCGCCACTTCATTGGTTGAACCAATCAACCCCGCCGGTAGCGGTAATCCGCTGATAGGGCCTTGCTGGTCATGCAGCGGACGCAAGTTGCTGGCGACCGCCTTGCCGCCGCCAACGCGAATGTCCATCAGCAACGGCACAAACTGCGGATTAGCGAAGATTTTCGCTTCCTGATCGCCTACCGCAGGCGCGTCGGCATTCGGGCCGCGATCGGTCAACGTCGTTAACAGCAAGTCCTTACCTTCACGCCCATTGAATACCAGGCCCGATCCGATACCCACCGGTAATCCTTGCGGGAAATTCTTGGCGAATGCTCCCTGATAACTCACATGTTCGCCACCCGGAAAACTGACAATATAACGCGCCACTTCAACGTCGGTGGCAGCATAAGAAAACAGGGGGAACAACGCGCTGATTAACAGCGAAACTGATTTTATTTTCATGATGTTGGCTCAGTGTTATGGGGGTAGAGTTGGCAGCTTGCTAAGGTATTAGTCTTACATGACAGCCTGATGACAAACGGACCTAATGCTATGAATTGCAGCAATAATTAAATATGGCAAATAGGAATTAGCAATTAACGCAGACAATTCGAATGGAAAAAACAGATAGAAAATCAAATTTAACCATAGCTATTTTCCGCTAAAAATACCTATACCAGCTAAGCTTAGGGTAAATTCTTATAACAGCGATAAAAAAAACAGCAAACGCACGAAAAACCTAAGAATAGGGATGAAGTCGCATAGACAAAATTAATTCCCGGGGATTTAATACCCGCTGTTACTCAAGGTGCATTAAGAAATTACTTATAGAAACCTGCATTAATTTAAAAAGGTGTTCTATAGTTTTTAGTGCTAACGCCCGTTAGTATTTTCCGTGGGATGGAATCTATGTCAAAGCGACTTTTTGCCGAATTTTTTGGCACATTTTGGTTGGTGTTCGGTGGTTGTGGTAGCGCAGTATTAGCAGCTGCATTCCCACAACTGGGTATTGGTTTTCTTGGTGTCGCACTCGCTTTTGGTCTGACTGTAGTCACTATGGCTTATGCCGTTGGCCATATTTCTGGCGGGCACTTTAACCCGGCCGTTACCGTAGGTTTATTTGCCGGCGGTCGCTTCGCCGCGAAAGACGTTATTCCCTACGTGATTGCTCAAGTGATTGGCGGGATTGCTGCAGCGGCGGTGTTGTATTTGATCGCCAGCGGCAAAGCAGGCTTTGATCCTACCGGCGGCGGCTTTGCTTCCAACGGTTACGGTGAACACTCACCGGGCGGTTATTCTCTGCAATCCGCGATTGTTATTGAATTGGTATTGACCGCATTCTTCCTGATCGTTATTCATGGCGTGACCGATAAGCGTGCACCGGCAGGATTTGCTCCGCTGGCCATTGGTTTGACATTAACGCTGATCCACCTGATCAGTATTCCGGTAACCAATACTTCTGTTAACCCGGCACGCAGTACCGGTGTAGCAATATTCCAGGGAACCTGGGCATTGCAACAGCTTTGGGTATTCTGGCTGGTGCCATTAGTTGGTGGTGCTATCGGCGGCCTGATTTATCGCTGCCTGTTGGAAGACAAGAAGTAATTTATACCCGGTAATGTTCTGTCAGGGCAGCCGCTATATCCAATGGACTTCCGGTTATCGCTAATCACGCGGTAATCGTAAAGATAGAGGGTATATAGGCTGCCCTGAAATTATTTATCCTCTGACCGCCTCAAACATCATAATATCGCTGGTGAATGAGCCGTCCGGCTGAATGGCAAAATGCTGCAGCACCTCTTCAGAAACCCCCTGTTGCAACGCTCGGATCGCGGTAATGAAATGCTCCGGCGTACGCATACGCGCGACCCAACTGCTGAATTCCAGATATAACCTGTCCGACGTCACTTCCCGTACCAGCAGCCCTGATTCAGTCAGTAACCCCAACCATTCGCCCGGCGCATAATTGCGGACATGCGAAGTGTCACGCAGCACCTCAACGGTTTGCAGATAGATATCCAGCAGCGGATGCCCCGGTGAGACCACATCCATAAAGATCGCTCTGCCGCCCGGTTTCAACACCCGGCGCACTTCGCGCAGCGCCTGGCCGACATCATGCCAATGGTGGGCCGAATAGCGGCTAATCACCAGATCGAAGCTGGCGTCCTCAAACGGCAGTGATTCCGCGACGCCCTGCTGCACCTGAATATTATTGAAACCTTTCTCTACCGCGGCCTGGCTCACTACCGCCAGCATTTGCGCCGACAAATCGTAGGCCACAACCTGAGCCACTTTCGCTGCGGCGGTAAAGCTGGCATGCCCGGCCCCACACCCCAGATCCAGCAGCCTGGCATCGGGATAAGGCTCCAGCAACTGCGCCAGTCGCTGCAGATCCTTCCCCTGTGCATGAACTGCGCTGGTCAGATAGGCGCTGGCCTGCTCACCGAATTGACGATCGACCGCATTTTTATGGCTGTTGCTGTTGCTCATATGTGCTTCCTTTTTTGTCTGGCTTGCGCCGGTGCCGGATGGCTTTTTTATTACTATAATCAGCTTAATATACGGGTACAATATGAGCAGTTATCCTAGTATGAGCAGGTACCAGCCTATGCAATCTGAAGCCTTATCCGGCCCCAAAGCCCTCGGCGCTTTCCTGCGTGCGCACCGTGAACGCATCACGCCGGAAATGCTGGGCTTACCCACCGCACCACGCCGCCGCACCAGTGGACTGCGCCGTGAAGAGCTGGCGCAAATCAGCGGTATCAGCGCCACCTGGTATACCTGGATCGAGCAAGGCCGCGAGGTATCCATCTCGCCGCATACGCTGGCGCGTATCGCCAAAGCACTGCGGTTAGGGCATGCCGAGCGCCACTACCTGTTTACCCTGGCGCGAGTCGCAGACCCCGAACAGGAACAGCCTCACGAAGCCGACAACAGCGCGGTGCTGCAAAGCGTTAACCAGGTGACGGTGCCTTGCTACCTGCTGGATATCACCTGGAATGTCGTCGCCTGGAACCCGGCGGCGGAAAGCCTGTTCTGTGGTTGGCTGGGCCAAGCCGCTACGCCCAATCTGCTGCACTTTATGTTTTTCCACCCGTTAGCCAAAACGCTGGTCAGCGACTGGGAGGAACGGGCACGCCGCGTGGTCGCCGAGTTTCGTGCCGAAACCAGCCACCATCAAAATACCGAAGAGATGCGCGCTTTCGTGCGCAACATGACGCACAACAGCGAAGCCTTCCATCACTGGTGGAAACAGCATGACGTACTGGCACGCGAGGGGGGCGAGCGTACCTTCTCTCATGTGCAACACGGGGAGCTGCGCTATCGTCAACTGACGTTTAATCCATCGGAAAATAGCGGTCTGAAACTGGTGATGCTGATCCCTCTGACGTAACGGGTAACAAATTCATAAACAGGTTTACCTGCCATTTATTTATTGGTTCATCTAAACGCGCTAGGGTGACAGTTACCGATGATATCTATCATCCAGTATCGTTATTCATCTCCTAGAGGTAATCCTATGCAATCCGAAGAACAACGTCTTATCGATGGTCTGTTTGGCCGCTTGAAAGAAGCCGAGACCAAGACGGGCCAGAGGGATCTCCAGGCAGAGCAGCAAATCAACCAACACATCCGCGAACAGCCTTCCGCACCTTATTACATGGCTCAGGCGATGATCATTCAGGAAGCGGCGCTGAAGCAGCTCGACCAGCGGGTGAAAGATCTGGAGAGCCAGATTGCCCAGCAACAGCAAAATAACGCCAACCAACAAAGCAGCGGCGGCTTTCTGGCCGGGCTGTTTGGTGGCGGTAATCGCAACGCGCCAAGCCCGCGCGAGCAGTATCAGGCGCAACAGCAGAATAACGCGGCATGGAACAACCAGCCGCAGGCGGGCTATGCTCAACAGCAGCAACCAGCCTACAGCCAACCGCAGCAAGCAGCACCTTCACGTGCCGGCGGGTTCCTCGGCGGGGCATTGCAGACTGCCGCCGGCGTGGCGGGCGGTGTGGTGCTGGCCGACATGTTGACCGGTATGTTCCGCCATTCACAACCACAGGAAATTGTTAATATTATCGATGAAACGCCGGCAACACCGGTGGATGACAGCGCGATGAATAATTTCGACGCGTCCAACAATCTCGATACCTTTAACAACGGCGGTGATAGTCGCTTCCTCAACCAAGATAACGGCTTCCAGAACGCGGATTATCAAAACGACGATAACACCGATTTCGCCGACGACGACTACAGCGACGACGATTCGTTTATCTGATCCTTCCCCCCCTTTCCACCCGGAGAGGGGGGTTTCTGTTTCTTCTTCCGCACCGCTGGTCTACAGTTAAACCTGTCCAATCACAGCAGGTTACACAAGCTATGCCGAAGATGAACCCTATCGCCCCCTATGCAAGCCCTCGCCTGTTGATGCGTCCGCCGGTGGCCGACGATTTGCCGCGTTTTTACGCCATTTTTGGCGATCCCGACACCCAGCGTTTTAATCCCGCAGGCCCCATCGCCAGCGAAGAACAGGCACGATTGGCGCTGACGGGGCGGATCGAAAATTGGGCGCAACACGGCTATGGTTCCTGGGCAATTGCACTGCGTGAGCAGCCGGAATGGGTCATTGGCTTTGGCGGGTTGTCCTGGCGGCCGCTAGGGGCACAGCGCACGGTGAATTTGGGCTATCGTTTTGATACACAGGTTTGGGGCAGCGGCTTGGCCACTGAGTTGGCGCAGGCCTCGCTGGAGTATGGTTTCAAGCATCTGCGGTTGACAGAAATTTCGGCTATTGTGCGCGAAAAAAATCTGGCCTCATGCCGCGTGCTGGAAAAAGCGGGGTTACGTGTGGTCGATACTCTGGATGACGTGCCCGGCGATACGCCAAGCCTGGTTTACAGCATTACGCGCAGTGAGTATCAGGGCTGCTGAACCGGCGGTTCATCATTGATCTTCGCCAGCGCCCGACGGTAGGACTTAACCTTTTGGCGCTTCTTCAACCAGGTGGTGGTTGAGACAATAAAAATTAGCCCGGACATGGTCAGCACGCCGATCGGGTGGCCGTAAAACACCATAAGGGCGAAATAAATAGCGGAGACAATCGCCACCCATTTTGCCGTATTTCCCACCGCATTCTTCTCCTGACTCAAACGGCGGATGTACTCTTCTTCACTGATCCCCATACGCGCTCCTTTTTAGCTGAACGTTCCACTATATTGGGGCGGAATGATGATAATTCAATCGATTAAAGGGTAAAGAAGCGTAAAGCTCAGCGAGATTGCTCACGACGATGACGCAGATAACGCCCCGGCAAAACCTCTCCAGGCAACGCCGTGCCAGCATTGCGGCCAAATAACCTATAGCGATTGCTCGCCACTGCATTGTAAAACCTATCCGCCAGCCGCTGCGGCAAAAAGCGCGCTAGCGCCAACAGGCGAAATGGCCAGCCAAGCTGACGCAACGCCTGAAAAAACGCCGCCGAACGCAACCAATGTCGGCCCGGTTCAAGATAGACGATGGAGTCAAAACGGTCGGTAGGCAAGGCCAGCCAATTCAGGATTGCCTGACCTTCTTCGGATTGCACCGTGGCCAACAGGATCTTGCCCTGCCGATCGGCACGAATCAAAAAGCTCACCAGCCCGTGACACAAATTACATTCGCCATCGAATAACAGCACCCGGTCACCGGGCTGGAGATAAGGGGGGAGCGTTGACGGATTCATCCTGCCTCCTGAGGTTTACCCCAGACTAACGCGCATTCCCCTTCAGAACCAGCGGGGCCGCTTACGGCGCTGGGGACGCAGGTGGCGTATCCGGCAATGCCACTACCGAGATTCGTACTTCGTAATGCTTGGCGTTACCGGCGGGGATCACCGAAGTCAGCTTATTGATGGTTTCAGTGGGATTATCGCTGGCGGAAGTCGCACAGAACAGCTCACCGCCGTGGCAGAAGCCCGGTTTAGGCATATGCCCACCAGGGAAAGGAGGTAAGCGGAACTGCTGTTCTGCAGGAGGGACGTTTTTTTCTGCCGGAGCCGGAGCGGAAAGTGCGCTAACGCTGAACAGCGTCACGGCAGCCAGCACAGGAAGCGTCAGTACTTTGATTGCATTTTTCATGTTGTCGATCTCATTTGCCGGGATTGGGCCTAACCTACCCCGCCCCCGGCCGATGAGAAAGCCGCTTTTCACGACCTTTGCATCCCGATGATCTTTGCTTACATCCCACCGCTAACGTGATGAAAGCTTAAGGATTGTGTAAAGGTCGTTTGGCTTTTCTTTCTATTTTGATTACTTGCCTTTGGTCAGCGTGCTGTAGCTGGTCATCAGGTTGCGGTAATCGGGAATGTGGTTGGAGAACAAGGCCCCCAGCCCTTCGACATCGTTGCGCCAGTCACGGTGCAGCTCACACGCGACGCCAAACCAGGTCATCAGTTGCGCGCCTTCGGCTTCCATACGGCTCCAGGCCGATTGACGCGTCAGCTCGTTGAAGGTGCCGGAAGCATCGGTGACTACGAACACTTCGAAACCTTCGTTCAGGGCAGACAACGCCGGGAAGGCCACGCACACTTCGGTGACGACACCGGCGATAATCAACTGTTTGCGGCCGGTGGCTTTCACTGCCTTGACGAAGTCGTCGTTATCCCAGGCATTTATCTGCCCAGGGCGTGGAATAAAGGGTGCATCGGGGAATTGAGCTTTGAGTTCAGGGACCAGCGGGCCGTTGGGGCCGTCTTCGAAGCTGGTGGTCAAAATAATCGGCAGGTTAAAATACTTCGCTAAATCACCCAGTGCCAGTACGTTGTTTTTAAAACGATCGGGATCGATATCGCGTACCAGTGAAAGCAGCCCTGCCTGATGATCCACCAGCAAAACGGCAGCCTGATCCTTATCGAGGCGTTTGTAATTTGCAGTCATGGTTTACTCCTGTGGGGTGTTGATTATTGCGGTTAAAAGTTGCCTTGGCCAAGAGGCCAAAGTGCAGAGGTTACCTAAGTGTAGAACCGGATCCGGAGGTGTTTTTCCGGATCGGCTCTAAGGTGTGCGGTGAGGGCTTAGCCGGCGTGCTTCTCTGCCGTCATGCTGCCGAACTTGCCGCCGTTGAAGTCACGGAAGGCCTGCTGGATTTCCGCGTCGCTGTTCATCACGAACGGGCCATAACCGACGATAGGCTCATCGATCGGCTCACCGCTCAGTACCAGCAAGCTGACATCATTGTTGGCTTCGAGGGTGATTGAATCCCCTGCACGGTCAAACCTGACCATTTGGGTTTCGCGCACCACTTCTTCACCGTTAACATGAATCGCGCCATGCAGTATCACCAGCGCCAGCGTATGCCCTTCCTCCACCGTCAACGTGGTGGTATGACCGGCATTCAGCTTCATGTCCCAGACATTAAGCGGGCTAAAAGTACGTGCCGGACCGGCGTGGCCGCCGAAGTTACCGGCAATCACCCGCACCTGGCCTGCGCCATCCGCCAGTGGAACCACCGGGATATCCGCATTCAGCAGCGTCTGGTAACCCGGCTCAGCCATTTTGTCCTTGGCCGGCAGGTTCACCCACAGCTGAACCATTTCCATGGTGCCGCCGTTGCGCGAGAAATCCCGTGAATGGAACTCTTCGTGCAAAATACCCGAGGCGGCGGTCATCCACTGTACGTCACCGGGACCAATCACCCCGCCGCTGCCGGTGGAATCACGGTGCTCCACTTCGCCTTGGTAGACGATGGTCACCGTTTCAAACCCGCGATGCGGATGCTGACCCACGCCGCGGGTGCCGGAGGCAGAGCGGAACTTGGTTGGCGCAGCGTGATCCAACAGCAGGAACGGGCTCATTTCCGCCCCCAAATCGTTGTAGGAGAACAGCGAATTCACCAGGAAACCGTTGCCGACCCAGTGGGCTTCAGGGCTGTTGTAAATACCGAGGATCTTTTTCATCTTGAACTCCTGTTTCAGGTCTCACGACCTTAAGTTGATGTCAGAAGTTTAATCCTGCGGCGTTTGCCGCAGTAGTAGGCAAGATGTACACTCAGTGTTCTACATATAGAACGATGGTAAGGGCAGGCAATGTTCACCGATTTGAACGATCTGTTTTATTTCGCCAGCGTAGTCGACCATCAGGGCTTCGCCCCCGCCGGCCGGGCGTTGGGTATCCCCAAGTCCAAACTGAGTCGACGCATAGCGCTACTGGAAGAACGCCTGGGCGTACGCCTGATCCAACGCTCGACGCGACGGTTTTCCGTCACCGACGTCGGTCTGAATTACTATGCGCACTGCAAGGCCATGCTGGTAGAAGCCGATGCCGCACAGCAAGCCATCGAACAAACCCGCGCCGAACCCTGTGGCACGGTGCGCATGACTTGCCCGGTGGCCATTCTGCACACTCGGGTCGGCAGCATGGTGGCGGCCTTTATGGCCGATTACCCGAAGGTCACGGTGCATCTGGAAGCGACTAATCGCCGGGTAGATGTGGTGGGTGAAGGCCTGGATCTGGCCATCCGCGTGCGGCCACCGCCGCTGGAAGACAGCGATCTGGTGCTGAAAATTTTGGCGCAGCGCACCTGGTGCGTTGCCGCCAGCCCGGCGCTGGTTCGAACCCTGGGTCCAGTGGAAAAACCGGAAGAGCTGCATAAATACCCCACCCTGGATCTCGGTCCGGCACGCGCACAGCACCTGTGGCAGTTGACCGGGCCGCAGGGAGAAAAAATGGAGTGGGAACACAGGCCACGGCTGGTGACGGACGATATGCTGATGCTGCGAACTGCGGCGATTGCCGGTGCAGGCATCGTGCAATTGCCGTCAATGATGATGCGTGACGATATGCTGCGCGGTGAGTTGGTGCAGTTGCTGCCGGGTTGGCAACCGCAGGGCGGCGTGGTGCATGCGGTTTACCCGTCACGCCGCGGCCTACTGCCGGCGGTGCGGCTGCTGCTCGACTATTTGGGGCAGCAGTTCGCCAGCATCGAAGAGGAGTGATCAGGCGGTGATTTCGATGGCGTTACCGTCCGGATCACGGATGATCGCCTCATAAAAACCGTCCCCTGTCCAGCGTGGCGCCGCCTGCAGGATCCCCTCCTGCTGCGCGCGCTGCGCCAACTGATCGACACGGCTTTCCTCTCCCACCGACAAAGCAATATGCGCCCAACCCACACGTTCACTGGCCTGCTCCGCTGACAGCAGATCCGGCAAACTCATGATCTCCAGCGTTGGCCCCGCCGCAAGGCTGACAAAGCGGGAAACAAACCCCGGACGGTTCCGGCTAACGTATTGTTCCCCGGCAACGCCGTCAAAGTACCGCTGCCAGAACGTCACCTGGGCATCAATATCGCGGGTCCAGAGTGCAACATGGGCTATTTTCATCTCAGTCTCCAATGGGTTAATCGCTGTACAATACTTTGCCGCCACTGTGCGTGATCTGCTGTTCGAGCTGCGGATGACGGCCAGGCGGCGTGACTAAATAATCGACCCGATGGGCGGGCAAAAAGCTGTAGGGGGCATAGGTGTTGAGTTTGTCGCCGGTGCATAGCACCGCCAAGTTGCCTGACCGCGCCAGCAGACGCTTCTTGAACTGGGCATCCTGATAATTCAGCGCCGAGAAACCGCAGCCCGGGTCATAAGCACAAATGCCGACGAAAGCGAGGTCGAAGTAAAAATCGTCGATTTCCTGTACCGCCTTGGCGTCCACACAGCCACCAATGTCGGCATCCAGCTCGCCGCCGATTAAAATCGTGCGGATCCCCGGCTGTTCCAGCATTTTGCCGGCAATAGTCAATGCGTTAGTCACCACCGTCAGCCGCAAATCGCGCGGCAACAGCTCGGCCAAATAAAGGTGGGTACTGCCGGCATCGAGGAAAATAACCTGCCCTTCCTTGACCAATGCCAGCGCAGCCAGCGCCAGTGCCTGCTTCTCGTCACCGCTCAATTGCAGCCTTGCGCTGATAGGGCCGGTTGCCGGCGTGGGTGCCAGCGCACCGCCATAAATGCGTTTACACAGGTTTTGTGCCGCCAACTGGCGCAGATCGCGCCGAATGGTGGCTTCGGTGGTGTTCAGGCGTTCCGCCATTTCAACCGCCAGCACTCGCCCCTGCTGCTGCAAGGTAGCGAGGATCGCGTCGTGGCGCTGATTGGGCAACATTTTGGACATTCGGCTTCTCGATGGCGAACAAGTGATCACGAATGTACACAAACGTGCATAAACGTACAAATTTTTATGCAACGCTACGAAAGGGCAGCGCTGGGCTAGACTGAAACTTTACGTCTCAAATAAAGGACTATTGATGACCTCAGCCGTGCTTTATACCTTATTCCCCGCCGCAGCAACCGTCATTGGCGCCGCCATCGCGCTGTACCGCCGCCCTGGCGATGCCGCCATGCGCATCATTCATCACTTTACCGCTGGTATCGTCTTTGCCGCGGCCGCGACCGAAATTCTGCCCGACCTCAAGCAACAATCGCCCTGGGCAGTGCTGCTCGGTGGTGCCGCAGGTGTGCTGATGATGCTGCTGGTCAGGCGTTTGGGCGAACGAGCTCAGGGGCCGGTGGGCTTTGTGGCAACCGTCGGCGTGGATATTTTTATCGATGGCCTGGTGCTGGGTATCGCCTTCGCTGCCGGTGCAAAAGCGGGCCTGTTATTGACGCTCGCTCTAACGTTGGAAGTGCTGTTTCTGGGGCTGTCGATCGTGGGCGATTTACGTGATTTTTTCGGCCGACGGATAAAAGCCATGCTGGCGATTGGCGGCCTGGCTCTGCTGTTGCCACTAGGCGGTATGTTGGGTGCGCCGATTGCCATGCTGGGGGCATTCTGGCTAACCGCGTTTCTGGCCTTCGGCCTGATTGCCTTGCTCTATCTGGTCACGGAGGAGTTGCTGGTTGAGGCGCATGAAGGAGGTAAAGATACCCCGCTCGCCACCGCGATGTTTTTTGTCGGTTTTTTACTGCTGTTGCTGCTGGAAGAAGGGATGGGTTAAAACTCAGGAATTTTACGGGGTTATTACCTCACCCCAAGTGATTTGGCTATACTGAGGCGAGCAAGGTTACCGCAGAACGTAACGGCTTGGGCGCTAAGGGAAAAGGATGCTGTCAAAAATTGCGAAGTGGCTATTTCAATTGCCGGGCAGGCTGTTTGGGGGCATTTTCAGGAGCCGCCTGACGATTTTTATCTTCTTTATGCTGATTGCCGCTGGGGTTTTCAGCGCCAAACGCTATCTGCGAGCCGATCAAAATGACGATGAGTTTGTCGCGACGGCTACCACAGATTACAACCGGGCCATCCAGCGTGAAATGCCGATGCGCGAAGCACGCGAACAGTGTGGTGGCCCGCTGCATGACAATGCCGGGCAACCCTGGCCTCTTTCGGCCGGCTACCTGCATCAGCCGGAAGGCAAAGCCGCCAACCCACTGCAACAACTGACACTGGATAATCAAAACAACAATTTTGCGGTGTTGGTCAAACTGGAGACGCCGGGCGCGCCACAGCGTTTGGCGGAAGTTTTTATTCCCGCAGCCGGCAGTTTTAATATCAAAACCAACCCGGCCGGGGAATACGTGATGAAAATTAAAAACATCAAAACCGGCTGTAACTTCCGCTCCAAACCTTTCACCCTGAGTCGTCATCAGGATTGGCGGCTGTCGCTGAAACTGCAAACGGACGGCAGTGTGCAATACCAACCGATCAGCGACCGCGAGTTTTAATCGCGAGGCTTATTTCTTCACCGGATGATCGCGGCGGAATAATTCCCAGCTTTCGATTTCCTGACCGTTCGGCAAGGTACAGGTGGAATACTGGCCGTCAGCATTTTGCTTGGCGTTCAGCTTGCCGCCGATCTTGGTGCAATACACGTCCGCCGGGTTCGCCATGCCAATTGGTTTTACCTGCGGCGGCGGTGGCGCATCGTTAGATTTCATGCTGCAGCCCTGTAATATCGCCATCCCTGCCAGCAGGGAAACCATCAGAATTTTTTTCATTTTTTCTCTTACCACTCCCGGTCTATTTCACGTCGCAGATAGCCGGCCCGTTTGAAATACGGCGGGGAAAGTTAAAAACGGCGGCAGCCGGAGCATACCGCCGTTCAGGCTATCAGGAAATAAAGGACGCGCCCTGTTTCAGGACCAAATCACAGGCTTTTTGCTTCACTTTTTCAGTGATTTGCGAAGTGCCCAGGCTGTTCAGATCCAGACTCTTGCCTTCGCCGGTTTTCAGCAGACCGCCCAGCCCTTGCTGGTAGTCCTGGCTTTTGGCGTTCTCCGTGCTGGTGATGCCCAATTTGCTCAGCAGTTGGTCTTTCACCGCTTCGGTGCCGTTGGCCGACAGGACGTTATTTTTCACGCAGTACTGCAAGATGCCGGCCGCGTTGGTCATGCTGCTGGAGCTCAGCGCTTTGTCGCCACCGTTCAGTAAACCGGTCAGGGAAGACAGTGAAGTGCCACTGGTGCTGCCACCCGATTTACTCAGTTCACCGGCCGCGCTGCTGAGGGAGTCCATCAGGCCGGCTGCCTGAGCGGCGCCGCAAGTCATGGCGGAAGTCAATGTCAGCGCCAGCAGTAAACGATGCTTGGTGTTCATGGGGTAAAGCTCCTGTTTATCTCGCCATCCTTTCAGCATCCCCCCTTGCCATTGGCAACAGGAGAAAGCGGATGGGCGAATCGTGTGCAATCAGCGCAATGCGCCGGGTCACCTCTTGGGACGTCACCCACGGCGACAAGTTCCTTTTAGCCGGCAATACGGCGTTTTTTCAGAATTCAGGTAATTTTTTGAGCAAGGAATGTACAGCTAGGCGCTATGGGCCGCCAAACTGGGCGACCCGCTGGGGATCAGAACTGCCAACGCAGCCAGGCGAAGAACACGTTGCCGTTATTATAGGTGCCAGGAATATAAGTGGCCTGGAAGGTCAGGCGCTTATAACCGATAGAAGCCAAAGGCAGCGGGGCCGGGATAGGAATGTAATTCCAGTTATCTCGCGCAGTAACACTGGCGGTGAAGCCCAGACCCAGTCGGAAGTCCTTGTCGTCCAAAGGACGCCAGATCTTCTCATAAGCGTAACCGCCGATCGGCTCCCACTTATTGAATGAATCTTTGAATGCCATCAGATAGATACCGTGCCAGTCACCGTCGCTGTCGTAACGCGAAATACCATAGCCGGCGCCCCAGGGGCGCTCGTTGTACTTATCGATATGTTCGTCGTCGTAAGTCCAGCGGTTATGCCAGGTGATGGCCGGCAGATAAATGTCTTTATTCGGCGAGTTGTTCCAGGTTTCCGCCACGTTATCGGTGAAACGCTGCCACAACCCCGGTTTTTCAGCCTGCGCCGCGCTGCCATTTTCTGCACCAACCTCAGCGTAAGAAGGTAGTGCAGGAAATAGCAGCGCCACTGAGCAAGCCAAAATTGTCCGTTTAAAAAACATCATCAAACTCCTGTAAAAAATAAGGCCGGCGATTCTTACCGATCGACCCATCAAGATCAAGCTGTATCTTATTTATCCAACTGCTTTCTCCTACCTCGTTGTCACTTGGTTAAGTTTAGCCGCAGGTAAAGGGAAGCGCGCCCGGCGGGTCGACTCCGGGCGCTCAGGCTACTGCGCTCCCTATGCACCGTCTGTCGGAATACTCCGCAATAATGCCGCTGCCGAAGTAAAACCCGGCGGCTCACCAGCCTGCTAGCGAACTTCTTTCCTGCTCTGAACGTAGCGAAATCTTTACTGCCGCCCAAAGAGCAACTGTAATCGCCGTCACGCTTTTCGTGGGTTCTCTCCCCTCATTTTGCGGCAATCTCAATAAGCTCAAGGCCCTGTCAGGCGACACGACTGTAAATTTGCAGTTACAACGCTGTTTTAGAGACCTGCAACGGCAAAAACGGATGACTTCCCACCGTCATTTTTAGCGGCAGGCAAAAGTACCGATGATCATCCCGCGCGCCATGTTCCGGCCACAGCCGTCATATTTCACATATCTATTACATTAGGTGAAAAATACCACCCACAACATCGCTGCGGTTAATCCCCCTCACCCCCAACGTAAACCCGCAAATACAACAAGCTACCCTCTCATGCGCCCCACTCAACTTGAACAAGCCGATAGTTTAAATAATTGTTAAAGCTAACGAGCATGACCCGGTCTGCAAGGGCTGAACGTTTATTGAATTGCTCATAACACAACATCGCCAGCAAGTTATTTGCTGCTCTCTGCCTGATAAAAGAAAGATAAAAAATCCGGAGAAACACATGAAAATCACTATCGGGGCATTCATCCTGCAACAGCTCCGCACCCTGAACATCGATCGTATTTATGGCGTACCCGGCGACTATAATCTGGCGCTGCTGGAATTGATCGAGCACGACAGCAATATTGAATTTATTGGCAACTGCAATGAGCTGAATGCGTCCTACGCGGCCGACGGTTATGCACGGTTAAAAGGGGCTGGGGCACTGATCACCACCTACGGCGTCGGCGATCTGGCCGCGCTGTCCGGCATTGCCGGGGCTTACGCCGAGTCCGCACCGGTTGTCTGCCTGGCCGGTACCCCGCCGCTGCACGCAATGAAAAATCATGAGCTGCTGCACCACACGCTGGCGGACGGCAATTTTGATAACGTCATGAACTGTTTTAAACAATTCACCGTCGCCCAAGCGTTGATCACGCCAGAAAATGCGGCGGTGGAGATCCCTCGCGTTATTTCCCGTGCCTGGACGGAAAAGAAACCGGTTTATTTACAGTTACCTTCTGATATTTGTGATGTGGAAATTGAAATCACTCAGGCAATGGTCGCGCCGCAATTGCCAGCCAGCGACCAATATAATGTCCAGTTGGCGGCCATGGCATTGCTGGCGCGAATAAAACAGGCAAAGAAATCGATTATTCTGGTCGACCAAATGGTGGATCGCTTTCAACTGCAGCAATTAGTGATCGAGGTCGCACATAAATTTGCCATTCCCCTCACCAATATGCCGACGGCCAAATGCATCATTCCGGAAACCACGCCGGGTTGGATCGGCGGTTACAGCGGCAACCTTTCGCGCCCCGAACTCTATGAACATATGGCGCACGCCGACTGCGTGCTGAGCTTTGGCGTTCGCCTGGTGGACTCGACAACCGGGTATTTTTCGCACCAGATCCCGGCTGACGCGCAAATTGATATTCAGCCGTTCTCCGTGAAGCTGGGCACCACCTCTTACCCGGCAGTGGCGACCGCCGACCTGTTGCAGGCGCTGCTGGCACTGGGTGAAGAGGTAACAGGCCACCCGCCGACGCCCCTGCCTGAAGCGCGGCATCGGTTGGCAACCCCCAGCGATGCTCCTATCGATCAGGCTTACTTATGGCAACGCATACAACGCTTTATTCGCGCCGATGACGTAATTGTGGTGGAGAATGGCACCTCAGGCGCGGCGATTGGCGGCATGCGTATGCCGGACGGTGTTCAGGTGGTCAATCAACCGATCTGGGGCTCGATTGGCTATACCCTGCCGGCGCTGCTGGGGACCATGATGGCCGCACCAGACCGCCGGCATCTGCTGTTCATTGGCGACGGTTCTTTCCAACTGACCGCTCAGGAAGTTTCCACCCTGCTGCGCTACGATCAGAAGCCGATTATCTTCTTGATTAACAATGATGGTTACACCATCGAACGTTATATTCTTGGCGAGAACTCGTCGTACAACGATATCGGCCCCTGGGACTACGCCAAACTGCCGGCGGTGCTCAATACCCAGGCGAAGCCGTTCAGCGTGGCGGTAGAAACTACCCACCAGTTGGAATTGGCGCTGGAACACGCCTCGCGTCAGGATCGGCTGGCCTTTATCGAAGTTAAGGTGCCGATGATGGACACCCCGCCGGTGATGAAGGAATTCTGCAACCGCTGCAATAACTTTAACTTCGGCTTGACCAACCCGCGTCGCGCTTAACCGCGTCAAGATCCGCCGTAGCTCAATGCGCGGCGGATCCCTCCAGACCTTGCACCACCTGCCGCTGTAAACTTTGCAGCAGCGGGTGTTGCCGCAGGTTTAACCTGCCGAAGCGCGCGTCATGCAGCGTTGGCGCCGCTCATCCACCCGTTTGGCAAACCAGGCGGTGGTCAGCTTACGGGTGATTTTCGGGCTTTCCAACTGAATGCCTGGCAGCATTTCCCGCGGCAGTTTCTTGCCGGTGGTTTTCTCTGCCAGCGCATACACCCGCTCATACAGGTCGGTATCGGCAAATTCGGGCAGGTCCCCCTTCTCCAGCGCCCGGCGAATTGCCGAGTCGCTCATATTGAGCCGCTTGCCGAGGGTACGCACCGCCAGCTCGGTGGTGCCGGGTTTGTCGGTGCCGTAGTTAATCAAGTCGCCATCCAGTGCCAACGGAATGCCCGTCGTGCGGCTGACCGCACTTTGGAAAGCGGCGTTGCGGCTGGCGTACCAACCGGCATTGAAGTCGGCGAAGCGGTAGATCGGCTGGCTGTAGTCAGCCGGGTAACCCAACAGGTGGGCAATGCCGAAATACATGCCGCCGCGGCGGGTGAACACTTCACGGCGGATCGAGCCGTCGATCGGATACGGATAACCTTTGGCATGCGCTTCGGCAAAGGCGATGCTGACCTGCATCGGCCCGGCGGTATGCACCGGGTTCAGGCTGCCAAACAGCTTTTGCCCCATCGGCACCGAATCAATCATATCGTCAAAGATATCGCTCAGGTCTTTTTCGGTGCGAACCTTATCCAAACGCTCGCTGTAGCTCTTGCCGTTCGATGACTTGATCAGCAAAGCGGTATGCACCAAAAAGTTGGGAATATGCAACTGATCAGCGCGGCGGTCGATCTCTTTCCAGGCGATTTTGGGCAGCCCTGGCACCGGCGGATTGGCCTGGAAGGTCGACTCCTGCTCGGTTACCGCCAGCACTGAACACAGGTTTTGGTCGCTGGGCTCGATACCCTGTGCGGCAAAAGCGGCGGTGATATCGGTGGCCCAGCCCTGGCGATCGGCGGTGTTAGCCGGCATCAAGCGCACCAGTTGAGCTTTGACGTCAGCCGGGCGCTGCACCGGTGAAGTCGTGGTGGTTTTCGTGGTACAACCGGCCAGCACCAGCAGCGCGGCCAGGCTCAACGGACGCAAGGTCATCGGGTTGATAAAACGGCGAATTGGCATCTTTTCCCTGATCGTTTTGACATACACTGAAGTGACGTTAGCCCAGCAGCGGACCCCGATCCAGTCTAAATGTGTTGATCCGGAGCTGAGAGCAGGCGTCTGCCAGGAAATACACCTTAAAGGAATGACCGTGGGGTTAAGCATCTTGCCTTGCTCACTTCTAATCACACCTTTCATGATCGCGGGCATTTTCAATGAGCCGATAAAGATGTATTTTATATGCAACATATAAAATCATTTTATTCGCCCACACCGGGGCAACGCAAAATTTAAGGAGAGACGCATGAATGAGCTGCTTTGTTATAAAACCCTGCCGGTATGGAACAGCGTGACGCTGCCGGAGAGTTTCCAGCAAAAGCACAACACCCAAAGCGGCACCTGGGCCAAACTCACGCTGCTGAGCGGCACCCTGACCTTTGCGTTGATGACCGAAGAGGGCGAAACTACCGAAACCTGGCAGTTCAGCCCTGAGAGCCAGCCGCCGTTTATCGAACCACAGCAATGGCACCGCATCGTTTCATTTTCCGATGATATGACCTGCCAACTGGCTTTCTACTGTTCACCGGAAGATTACTACCACAAAAAGCACCAACTGACGCGCACCCATTCCGAGGTGATCGAAGCCGTGCAGCGCATAAAACCCGGCAAAGCGCTGGATCTGGGCTGCGGCGGCGGGCGCAACTCGCTCTATCTCAATCTGAAAGGCTTTGACGTCACCGCCTGGGACAAACATGGCCCGTCGATCGACAACCTCAATAGCATCATCGATAGCGAAGGACTGACGCACATTCGCGCCAGCGTGCAAGACCTCAATGCTCACACCTTCAACGGCGATTACGACTTTATTCTTTCCACCGTGGTGTTTATGTTCCTCAGCCGCGAGCGAATTCCAGGGCTGGTGAAAAACATGCAGGACAGCACCCTGAACGGCGGTTACAACCTGATTGTCGCCGCGATGGATACTCCGGATTACCCTTGCAGTCTGCCCTTCCCCTTCACCTTTAAACCGGGCGAGCTGAAGGACTATTACGCCGACTGGGAAATCCTGAAGTACAACGAGGATGTCGGCCAACTGCACAAAACCGACGCCGCCGGTAACCGCATTTCGCTGCGCTTTGCCACGCTGCTGGCGCGTAAACCCTAAAATCCCTTCAATTGGCGCCGCTCGATGCAGTATTGACTGGCGCCGACCTGTAGCAAAATACGGCAAACAACATGAAGTTTAATACGTTGCCAACCCGCCGCTGCGGCGTTAGGATCGCGCCCGGCTACGGGTGTAGCCAGTGTTATTGGCTGTCAGTTCCGCGCATGGAGAGGTTATTGTGTTAGAGAGTTTTGGCGTCCTGAATCTTTGGACCTATCTGGCCGGGGTGGTATTTATCATCATTCTGCCAGGCCCGAATACGCTGTACGTACTGAAGACCGGTGTGACACGTGGCGTACGTGCCGGTTATACCGCCGCACTGGGCGTGTTTATCGGCGATGCGATCCTGATTTTCTGCGCCTATATTGGCGTGGCTTCACTGATCCGTACCACGCCGTTCCTGTTTACCCTGGTGCGTTTTCTCGGCGCAATTTACCTGCTGTTCCTCGGTGCGAAAATTCTCTACGCCACCTTTATCCAGAAAAATGCGGCGCAGCAACAACAGATTGAAGGCGGCCACAGCATCCTGCGCAAATCGCTGACGCTCAGCCTGACCAACCCGAAAGCGATCCTGTTCTACGTGTCGTTCTTCGTGCAGTTTATCGACTTCAACTATGCGCACACCGGCCTGTCGTTCACCATTCTGGCGCTGATCCTCGAATCGGTCAGTTTTATCTACATGACCACGCTGATCTTCTCCGGCGCGATGCTGGCGCATTTCTTTAACCATAAGAAAGGCCTGGCAAAACTGGGTAATGGCCTGATCGGCCTGCTATTCCTCGGCTTCGCCACTCGTTTGGCCACCCTCAGCTCCTAGTTCGCCGCATTAACGGCTGATCCCCTCAGCCGTTTTCTCTACTCTGTCACGCACGACAAACCGAATGTCAGACAGACAAAAGCCCTCCTTCTCTGCCTGCTATAGACTTTTAAGGTTAACGATAGCGACCTTTTTTGTCTGACAGGAGGGCGTATGCCTGACAATAACGTAGCAGTGATGGACAGCGTTTCGCGTTTTCTCGATCGTCATCATGGGCTGTATATCGACGGCCAATGGTGTGGTTCCACCGCCGAAGGCCGGCTGGCGGTGTATAACCCCGCCAATGGACAACAAATCTCTTCCACCGCCGACGCCAACGCGCAAGACGTCGCACGCGCCGTACAATCGGCTCATCAGGCGTTTACCTCTGGGGTCTGGGCGCAACGTTTACCTGCCGAGCGCGAGCGTATTTTATTGCGCTATGCCGATTTGGTTGAACAACACACCGAAGAACTGGCCCAGTTGGAAACGCTGGAACAGGGCAAGTCGATCAATATTGCCCGCATGTTCGAGGTAGGCTGCACGCTGAACTGGATGCGCTACACCGCCGGGCTGACTACCAAGATCACCGGCCAAACCCTGGACGTGTCGATCCCCATGCCGCCGGGGGCCAAATATCAGGTGTATACCCGTAAAGAGCCGATTGGCGTGGTGGCCGGCATTGTGCCGTGGAACTTCCCGCTGATGATCGGTATGTGGAAAGTGATGCCGGCGCTGGCCGCAGGTTGTTCCATCGTGATCAAACCCTCGGAGACCACGCCGCTCACCCTGCTGCGCATGGCTGAACTGGCGACCGAAGCCGGCATTCCACCGGGGGTATTCAACGTGGTGACGGGTAAAGGTACCGGCTGCGGCAAAGCGCTGACCGAACACCCGCTGATCGCCAAAGTGAGCTTCACCGGTTCCACGCCGGTCGGCAAAGGCATCGCCCGCGCAGCGGCGGACCGGCTGACACGCGTGACGCTGGAACTGGGCGGTAAAAACCCGGCCATCGTGCTGAAAGATGCCGACCCGCAGCAGGTTATCGAAGGCCTGATGGCGGGCAGTTTCCTGAACCAGGGGCAGGTGTGCGCCGCCAGCTCGCGGATTTATATTGAAGCGCCAATCTACGACACTTTGGTGGCCGGGTTCGAGCAGGCGGTGAAATCCCTGTCCGTCGGACCGGGCATGGATGCCAGTGCGCAGATCAACCCACTGGTCTCCAGCGACCACCGCAATAAAGTGGCGGCCTATCTGGACGATGCCAGATCCAAGCACGCTGAGTTGATCAGCGGCGCGACCGGGCCGGACTCGCAAGGGTTCTATATTCCGCCGACGCTGGTAATTAACCCGGACGACAAGCTGAACCTGACGCGCGAAGAAGTGTTTGGCCCGGTGGTCAATCTGATCCGCGTGGCGGATGCTGAAGAAGCGTTGCGCAAAGCCAACGACACCGACTACGGCCTGACCGCCAGCCTGTGGACCACCAGCCTGCAAGCGGCGATGGCCTTCACGCCACGAATTCAGGCTGGCACGGTGTGGGTCAACACCCATACGCTGATCGACGCCAACATGCCTTTCGGCGGCTTCAAACAATCGGGTAGCGGCCGTGATTTCGGCCCGGACTGGCTGGATGCTTATACCGAATCCAAATCGGTGTGCATTCGTTACTGAACCGCGCCTTAATGGCCAGTAGCGCCCTCCAGGGCGCTACTGATACTGCTTGCGGTATTCGCTGGGCGAAACGCCGAAACGGCTTTTGAAGGCGGTGGAGAAATGGCTGTGATCGGCAAAACCCCAGTCATGGCCGATAGTGACCAACTTTTGCCGCTCAGGCGCCGTGCGTAGCGCCTGAGCGCACAAATCAAGACGGCGGTGCTTGATATATTGCGCCACCACCAGTCCCTGACGGGCAAACATCCGGTACAGGCTGCGTACCGAAACACCCAGTTCAGCGGCGATCCACTCAGGCCGCAACTGCGGCGACTGGATATGCGTATCGATAAACGCCAGCGTTCGGGTGAAAGCCTGCGGGAAAACCTCCGCTCCCACTTCAGGTTCCACCAGCGCCGGGCGCAACAGAGTTGCCACGGCACTGAGTATCGCCTCGCTCTCCGGTGCGCTCATCTGCGCGTCCTGCATGCAGCCCAAGACCAGTTGCCGACTGAGGCGCGCCATGCTGCTTTGCCCATCCAGCCGTCGTGCGAATTGCAGATCGCTAAAACGTGCCGACCGTTCGAAATAGCTGCGCGGCATCAGTAATGAGATTTGGCGGGAGTCCTGTTGAAAGGTAAAACTGCTGGTACGTGAAGCGTCGATCAGCGTGACGTCACCGGCGGACAAGACTGCCTGTCGGTCACCCTGCTCCATCAATGAACTGCCGCGCAGTTGAAAGACCGTGAAAAAATGCGAGCCGTCGCTGCGGTTAATTTCTTTTTGGGTTCGATACAGGCGGGTTTGCGTCGCATCCACCACGCTCATACGTAACGCGTGGGCACGAAACTCCTGCATCGCGCCGCTAAATCCCGGCCCCAGAGTTCGGGCGCAGAACCGGCCGCAGGCGGAGTTGATTTTCGCCAACCACTCTTCGAAGCCAACCTCCCTGACCGGTACGGAAATTGCCATGGATCCCCCCTTCACACATCAGCGATGGACGCGTTCGAACCGCAAGCGGCAATGAACAGAAAATCAACATAACAATCCAGTAACATACAAGCAATGCCGACAGTGGGATCTGGCGCTGGGATCACAAATTGCGCCTTATGGCTCCAGACATGAAAAACCCGGCCGTAGCCGGGTTGATAAAAACGGGAGAATCGGGAGGATTAAGGCTGGCTATCCAGCAGATAACGCACCACGGCCGCGTATTCTTTTGCATAGCCGTCAACGCTTTGGCTCGCCATTCCGGCATTATCGATTTTGTACTTGCCGGAGACATAAAACGATGGGGTTGCCCGTACGTCCAGCGCTTTCACCGCTTCATTCTGCTTGGCAATCAAGCCCTTCACCAACAGGCTGTGGCGCGCATTTTCATAGGCCGCGGCATCTACGCCGGCGGCGGCAAACACCCGCTGAATATCCTCTTCACTGTTGATGGCGCGCTTTTTTTGCAGCTCGTCGAACAGCAGGCCTTCGATTTTATCCTCGATGCCCATCACCATCGCGATCGACCAGGCTTCAGTCAGCTCATTGCCCAATTTGCCCATCAGGCCGACATGATATTTGGTCAGCTTGGTGCCCTCAGGCAGCGCCTGGCTGACGGTGCTGCCCACATGGTAGGTTTCGGCAAACTGATAACAAGGGCCGCAATAAAAAGAGAAAAACTCCACCACCGCAGGGGCTGACGCCACCGGTTTATCCAGGCGAGAATATTGCTCGCCAGCACGGTAATCCGCCGCCACGGCGACAGCAGGAAGCAATAGCGCCAGGAGCGCACCGGCGAACAGCCGATTAACTTTAGCCAACATAACTACTCCAATTCAGATGAGAACATTGTCCCTAACGGCGGTGTTTATAATCAAATTATCGGAACAAGACCAGTTTTTATTACCTTGTGTTTATGTGGGATTGGCTCACATCAAGGGGCCATGCGGGCCGTCAGTGGCGTTCTGCGCCTCAGACGTCATGATACACAACCGCCTCAGAAGAGGCGGCAGCGAAATGAGTATGCCGTTAATTAATAACAACATTGGTGAGTATGGATTCACTGCGGACAAGAAGACTTATGCCAAGAATACGCTGCGTCAGCCTTCACTGACGCAGCGGGATCACACTCAGTTTTTTGGCAGTTGAATACGGACAACGCTTTCCGGTTTGCCGGCTTTGGTGCTGGCTCCGTCATTCTTCACCGTCACGAACAACACGTTGTTGCTGGTGTCCAGCGCCAGGCTGTTAGGGTGCGGCGGCAGTTCTACGGTTTGCAGGCGCTTGAGGCTTTTTGAATCAAACACCGTCAACGTACCTGCGCCATGATCGACGCGGATCCCTTTGCGGTTGGCGACGTACACACGCTGGTTGCGATCGTCCAACAGCAGGCCAATTGGCACTTCATCGGTCAGTTCGCTGGCCAACACTTTGCCGCTGTCCGCATCCAGCGCAAACACCCGGTGACCGCTGCTGCGCTTCACGTAGTCGCGCTCAAGATGGGTGTTGCGGTAGTTGTCGCGGTCGATCCCCTGATCCACCCCTAACAGACGGTTATTCTTCCCGTCGTACACCAGGTTCAGCAGCTGATCCGCTTGAATCTCTTTGGTGGAGGTGATCGCCAGGGTATCGGCATTCAGGGTAATCAGTTGCCCCTGCATGTTAGAGACAAATACGCGCCGTCCTTTCTCATCCAGAGTGATGCCCACCGCGTTGTAGCCGAAACCGGGGATCATTTTCTCCAGCTTTTGAGTCCGGGTGTTGACCACAAACAGCACGCTATCTACCCCAAAACCCAACCCCGGCAAGAACAGGCGACCGCTCTGCGCGTCATACTTCATTTCGCGGATGCGGTACTGGTAGTCTTCGGTGATCTTGAAGCGCTTAAGCTCCTTGAGCAGGAACTCCAGGCGCTTGCCGCTGATACCGGCCTCCTTGTAGGTCTGCTCCAGCATCGTTTTTTCGGTCACTGGAATGCTGTCCAGCGCACGGTTGGTGGTGGTATCCACCACGCCGACCGAGCCATTGAACCCTTGAGTCAGATACAGCCGGTGGCCGGCATCATCCAGGGCTACGCCGAACCCCTTCACCTGCAGAGGGATCTCCGCCTGCACCGCCAACGTGGTCGGATCCAGACGCAACACGCGGGATTTCGCCTCTTCCTTCCAGTCCGGTGCGCTGACGAACAGCGACTTCTGGCTTGGGCTGTAGGCCATTTCCACCAGCGCCGACGACAACGGCTGGCGCTTGATATCCTGCTGAGTGATCCCTGCGTCACGGGCCTGCGCCGCACCGGCCACCACCAACGACGTTGCAATCAACAGCGACAGTAAAGCGCGGGGTGTTCCTATTGTTCCAGACATCCGTTTATCTCCATGAAAGTAATAAAGTCAGTTAGGGTGAACAACGTTATTGCTGTGGCGCCGGCGGCAAGGCCGACAGTGGCATGTCCCCGCCGGCCTGTTGGGCAAAGTGAGAGAAAACGTGCTGAATAGTTGAAGCGATCAACCCCGCCTGTTGCGCGGTGTAATGATCGGTACGGTAGGTCATCATCACGCGCAGGGATTTCACGCCGTCGAGGTTTTCTTCCATCACTTCAAACTGCAAACCGAGCAGCGATTCGGTTTTCTCCGGCTCCACCTGACGATAGGCCACCGTGCTGCCGTCCTGCAGGGTAAATGCCCCGTTCAGCTTGATACGGCTGTGGATCTGAATGAACACTTCGAACATGTGGTTCTTGCGGTCGGCATGAGCGCCAAACAGCCCTTCTTCCACCAGATCGATAGGAATATCGGTGTAAGGCATAGAACCGTTGATGGTGTTTTTCACCTGGTCAATCAGCCCAGCGACCGTCAACTGGTCGGCGAAGCGCACCCGGTGCACCACCACCGTGGTGAAGTAGCCGATAGTGTCAAAGAACTCGGCGTCGTTACGGCCGGAGGTGGAAGTCCCCACCAGCAGATCCGTCGGACCGCCCAACAGGCGCAGCGCCGTAGTGATACCGGCGTAGACCACGTTGAACAGTGAGGCGTTGTTCTTCCTGGCCTGCGCGTACAACCCCTCAGCCACCGTTGGTGCGACGTCAAATTCCAGCCATCCGCCGTTGACGTCTGCATCGGCCGGGACTGCAGGATGGTGCGAAGGTTCCTGCTGGAACAGCGGCTGACCGACCGGCGCATCGCGCAGGTTATCGAGCCAATAGTCCAGGTGTTGCTGTGCGACGCCGCCGGCCTGCTGCTGCCGGGCAAAGGCATAAAACTGCGGCACTTCACCTTTCCACTGCGGCTTCTGCCCAGCCACACGGTGGCTGTAGGCGATGCCCAGCTCGTCCATCATCAGGTTCAGCGACCATTCATCCAGCACCACATGGTGGAACAGCAGCGAAAGCAGTTGCCGGCCGGTTGCCGCGTCACGCAGGAAGGTAGCGCGCAGCGGCAGCTCGCGGGTCAGATCAAAGCGGTGGTCGCCGGCCTTGGCCAACAGTTCGCTGGCGTTACCGGCCGGTGTTTCATAAGAGAAGTGGAACCACTCGTAATCGAGCAGTTCAGCCGCAGGCACGACCTGTTGGCGAACCTCCCCCTGATGTTCGATAAACAGTGAACGCAATACGCTGTGGCGCGTCATGACGTCGACAAACGCCTGACGCAGGGCCATTTCATCCACCGGATCGAGGAAATTGATGGCGAAAGGCAGATTGAAAATCTCGTCGTGACCGAAGGCCTCGTACACTTTCCACAGGGAGTGCTGGGCCAGCGACAGCGGTGCCTGGACCACCTCATCCCGCTGCTGCGTATTGGGCGCTTGTACCGCCGGTGCCGTAACAGCCTGACGTTTGGCGTAGGCCGACAGTCCTCGGGCCGTGGCGTGACTGAACAGGTCGTTAATGTTGAGTTCGATACGGTGCAGGCTTAACAAGCGACCGATGACGCGGGTCGCGACCAGCGAATGCCCGCCGCGATCGAAGAAATCTTCATCGACGGTCATGTCCGGCGCCACCAGGGCATCGCGGAATTCCGCCAGGATCAATTGAGCGATTTCATCATTTTCTTGTTGTTGTGCATCCTCTCCCGCCAGGACAGCTTCGGGCTGGGCCAACGGTTGCTCAGCGGCAGGCAGCAGGGCTGTCGTGATCGTCCGTCCGGCGAGATAAGCGACGAACTGCTCCAGCAGGAACGGCGCGACATGCGGGGTCAGGCGCGGATCCGCCACTAGCTCCAACACCACCGAGTCCGGCTCGGGCAGGCTCAAAGCCAGCATCAGTTCAAAAGGCGTATGCAGCGGCGGTAACAGCAGGCGTTCAGCGTTAACCCCATCCAACTGCAGCGCCACCGAAGGATCCGCCAGCCAGCTCACCAGAAGCTGAGCCAATTCTGGGTTGGGCGCTTCCGCCGTTTGCTGCGCCAGCAGTCGGCTTTCCGCCTCCTGATCCGCAGGCTGCAAGGTCAGGCGTTTCAATCGGCTGGCGCCCTGCCAGCCGTCCATGCCATTTGCCTGTTGTGCGTCGTCGAGCGGCACGCACAACTGCACCGGTTGCCCGCCGGACTGAGCGGCGATAAAGCGGCCAAAGCGAACGGCGATCGCCGCCAGTAAGGTGGTTGGGTTATCGGTTACGGGCAAAATCTTGCGCGCCACGCGGGTCGCTATACGTACCCCGGCCTGCGCCAGACGCTCGTCCTGTGCTGCCAATTGTCGGTAGTCCCGCAGCGCTGTCGCATGGCGTGGCCACGGCAGAACCAGCTCCGTCGCTTCCGGCAATGGCGTATTCAGTGCAACCGGCGGCAGAGTGTCCGGGACTGGCAGGGGATCATGGCGATTATACAGCGCCGACAGCATCGTCAATAATTGTCGACACGACAGACTTTCAGCCAAAATATCGTGGGCAACGACGCCCAGCACCGAACCGGCACCGGTAAACAGCAGAAAACGAACTGGTGCTTCGCTTGCCAACTCAAGAGGCGTCGCCTGCGCCTGCAACAGACGGCTTACCGCCTGCTGTTCGTCCGCGACAGGCTGTATGCTCACCGGGTTCAGCGTTGCGTTGCCGCGCAGTTTGCGTAAGCCTTGCTCATCGTCGAAATCGTAACGAACGTCCAGTTCCGGCATCATTCGGGTCAGAGCCTCCAGCGCGCTGGCCAGTCTGCCGATATCCGGCTCGCCGCCCAGCCGCCAGGCCATCGCCTGCTGGCAACCGCCGTCGCCGCGCTGCTGGTGCATGAACCACGCCAGTTCTTCCGCTTCGCTCAATGGCTGTGAGGCATCCGCCGCCCGCTCGCCCAGCGTCTGAAACGCCAGGTCCAGACGCTGGGCCTCGTCATCGCTGAGAATATTGTCAAAATAACCGCTCACTGCTCTATCTCCTTGTGCCCGGCCATACCGGAACCTCGGGGGGAACGCGGGTCATAAACAGGGGCGTATCCACCACAGATCGCTGACAAACTCGCGCAAGCGCCAACAATCCAAGGCGTGAATACGCCCCTGCTGCAGACCGATTGCTATCGCATCAGAATGTCAGTTCCAGCGCCGCACCGATCATGCGTGGACGCTGCTGAGTCGCGGTGTAGACGTCGTTGCCGCTGACCATCACGCGACGTTCCGAGTCAAACAGGTTCTGCGCATACAGGGTGGCGCGGCCATAGGCGAAGGTGTACGCCAGTTGAGTATTCGCCGACCAGTAAGATCCGATGCGCCCGCGAGAGTCGTTGTCGTACTGCGAGTAGTAGGAGTCCGAGAACGCCACGTTGCCGCTCAGTTCCAACCCGGCCATCAACTGGTACTTGGCGCCCATGTTGGCGGTATAAGCCGGCGCACGCGCCAGTTCATGCCCATCTACGCCGCTGCCCGAGAACTTCTTGATCTTGGTCTTCAACAGACCGACGTTCGTGAACAGTTCGAAGTCCCAACGCGGCTGCCAGGTCGCCCCCATTTCCGCGCCGTAGGTTTCTACCTTGTCGGCATTGCGGATCACCGAGGAGTTCGGCCCCAAGGAATACGGCAGCTGCATGTCCTTGTAGTCGTTGTAGAAGATGTTGCTGGTCAGGATGACGTTGGCATCTTTCAGGTGGTGACGGGTGTACAACTCATAGTTCCAGACATATTCCGAACCATAGGTGTAATTGACTACCGGCGTGCCTATGGTGATGCCTGCGCCACCGGCGTTATAGCCGCGCGCCACCTTGGCGCCGTAGGTCTGGGTATCCGTCGGTTTCCAGGCCAGATCCAGCTTCGGCAGGAATACGTCATAGGTTTCATCGAAATCGATACGCACGGCCTTGCTGCCGCCGGTACGCTGACGGTGCTCGCGTTCCAAACGGCTGGCGGCGGTGATATCCACCTTCGGCGTAATGGCGTAGGTCAGCTCGGCAAAGGCCGAGTTGGTGTCGGTTTTATCCTTGAAGGTCGAACCGCCGAAAATGTTAACGAACTCATCCTGCTTGGAGTGGAAATAACGCAACCCTGCCAGCCCGCGCAGGCGGCTGTCTGGCCCACCAAAGCGCGCCACCGGCTCCACGTGCACCTCTTTTCCGCCGATATCGGCGTACGGCAAGGCATAAGCCGTAGGACGGTTAATATTGAAGTCGGTATAAATAACGCGGTTTTCCAGCGTCAGGCTGTCGGATTGCTCCCAGGACAGATCCCAAACGCCGCTGTTGGTGTTGCTTTTAAACACCGCTCGGCGCGGATCGTGGCGCAGGCTGGTCGGGTGAACCAGCGGGTTGAGGCTCTCGTTTTGCGGCGAGGTACTGCCAAAGTGGTTAAAGGTCAGCTTGGTGGTCAGCTCGCGCAGGCCTGCCGGATTGAACAACAGTTTGGCACGAGCGGTAGTGGCTTCAACCTCACGCGGATCGCCCACCGGCTCATAAGCAGGAAGATCGACATCGCTGCGGCGACGCTGGCGATCGACGCTGACGCGGAACGCCAGTTGATCTTCCACCAGCGGGCCTGAAACCATAGCGGACAATTGCGAAGAGTGCTGGTTGCCCGCACCGCCCTTGAAGGCACTCTCCCAATCGAAAGTGGGATCCTTACTGGCCATCACGATCGCACCGGCAATGGCGTTACGCCCCTGAATATAGCTCTGCGGGCCGAGGAACACTTCGACGCGATCCAGATCCCACAGCGACTGCGGGCCATAGGCCTGCTCGTTATAGGTCAGGGAGCGACCATCCAGAGACAAATTGAGGCGCGGACGGGTGCCGCTGAGGAAGGCGTTGGCGCCGGTGTTCGGGCCGGAACCGTCGATACCGCGCACGGTGGGCAGATCGTTACCGATGCCGACATCCATGACGTTGGCCGTCATGCGTAATAAATCGGGGATCTGCAACGCATTGGGCATAGCGGCGATCCGCTCACTGTCGAACACCTGCACGCTGGAGCCGGTGTCGAAAATGCTGCGCTTTATCTTTTCGCCGGTCACCAGCAGGCTTTCGGAGTCCTGCCAATTATCGTTACGTTTGCTGTCGGCGGCTTCCTGCACCTTTTCGTCCACTGCGGCGGCGTTAACGCTGCCCACAGATAAAGAACAAAGACCCAGAAAGAGTGAGGAAAATGCCCCAATGGCCTGCAAGCCTGCTTTTTCCTTGTTTCCTACGATTTTATGCCTTTGAGCCGCTGAATGCTTGCTCATAGATGTATTCTCCTTTCATCCCAGATGCACAAAAATATGTTTTATTTCACATAGGTAACGACGCTGATTCTCACACTGACAATGGCATTGCGGCCTTCCTGACCTTGCTATTGCATATCCCTGCCGCAGACAGCCGCCCCACCCCAGATAAACCGGGGGCGGACGCAGATTTTTTGTCTGGAAACGTAAAGAAATGTTAATAATGATAATATTTTACATTTTTTAATGCAAATCATTATCAACTAAACAAATAAACAGGATACAGAACGGGTAAAGTGCTGAACGATAAAACGCAGTTATTGTAGGTTCTTTAAAACCAATAATTTCAATTAAAATGAATATAAAACATAATTATATCGGTATTAATATTTTCTATAAGCGAGCGAGAACCTCCCCTTTCCACATTACCCTTACGTTTTATACCAACAAATAAAAATAGTAATAATTTTCATTCCCATTAACATTGCAATATATTCTTACAGTCTCTCAATACTGATGGAAACCCGATGAAAGCGTTGACCACGATGCAGGCCGCCTACTGGGTAGGTCGGCAATCCGAAGCGCCGCTGGGGGGCGTATCCGCCCACCTGTATGCGGAATTTAACTGCTGCGACCTGGACGTCGAACGACTGAGACAGGCCGTTGCCGCCCTTTACCTGCATCACCCTATGTTGCGCCTGTGCATCACGGCCGATGGCCAGCAGACCATCAGCCCCTGCGGCCCTGAGCATGGCCTGCATCTGGACGATTTCAGCCAGTTCGATACCCCCGAAGCGAGCCACCGGCTCACAGCCAAACGGCAGCAAAAAAGCAGCCAAAAACTGCCGCTGGAACAAGGTATCCCCTGCGATATCAGCCTCAGCCTGCTGCCGGGCGGCCACAGCAGGCTGCATGTTGATCTGGATATGATCGCCGGCGATGCCATGGGTTTCCGCGTGTTGATGGAGGATTTGGCGCGGTTTTATCACCAATGTCCGGCATCCCCCGCCGACAATGGCGTACCCTACTTTGACTATTTGGATCGTCACTATGCCGATACCGCGCTGCAGGCACGTCGCACCCGCGCTCAGGCCTGGTGGCGTGAACGCCTGCCTCAGCTGCCGCCGGCACCACACCTGTTGCGCACACCGGATATTTGCCGCAGCGATCGGCTGGCGCTGCACCTGAGCGCGAGCGAAACCAAAGCGCTGGAAGATGCCGCCAGAGCGCACGGCATCACGCTGTCATCCCTGTTTCTGGCGCTGTTTGCCGTTACCGTCGGCCATGGCTGGAACATGTCGCGCTTCAGGCTCAACGTGCCGCTGTTCCACCGGGATGAAGCCAACCTCGCCACGATCATTGGCGACTTCTCTAACCTGGTGCTGCTGGGCGTGGAGCTGAACCCGGCTGAAAACTTGCCGGCTTTCAGCCGCCGCCTGATGGTCCAGCTGGCGGAGTTAATAGCTCACGCCGATTACCCCGGCGTCAGCGTGATGCGCGATTTGTCGCGCCTGCAAGGCAGCATGCAGCCTTCACCCGTCGTGTTTACCGCCGGGTTTGGCATCCGTGGCAAAGCGTTGTTTTCTGACAACGTCACTCGTACCTTTGGCCCGCTGGAGTGGGTAATTTCCCAGGGGCCGCAGGTGGCGCTGGACGCTCAGGTGGCACACGCCAACGGCGGCATTCTGATCAACTGGGACGTCCGCCTGGACGCCTTCCCTGATCGGCTGTTGCCGCAGCTGTTCGCCACTTACGGCGCCTTGCTGAAACGGGCCGCCAACCGGCCGGACAGCTTTAATCAGCCACTTTCGCAGTGGTTGGCGCAATGCTCCCCAGCGGGCCAGGCACGTCAGATGCCGGTTCGCCAACTGCTGCACCGGCTGCTGGCGCGGGTCGCGCCGGACGCCAGGCTGGGTGACGATGACGATATCCGTACCCTGCAACTGCCGCAGGACGCTCTGATGGCCCTATTGGCGGTACTTAACAAATACCTGCCGGTAGCGCTGGCGCCGAAGGATATAGAGGCGAACCCGACTCCGGCCGCTCTTGCCGCGGTGATCTGCGAGCGAGCCCCCAATGCCGCCGAGGGCGCTCAACTGTTATTGCAGGTGCTGGCACCCAAAGCCTGATACCGATCCGGGCGCGTGGTCTCATGCGCCCTGCTTTCTATTTCGTGGGTTAGTGACAATCAATAGGGAAATACCATGGAGACACCATTAAGCGCACTGCAGCAGGCTTACCTGCTCGGGCGCAGCGAACAATGGCCGCTCGGCGGCGTAGCGATGCACGACTTTCGCGAATATCGCGGTCTGGGACTGGATTTGGCTCGCCTGGAAAGTCGATTGAGCGAACTGGTGCAGCACTACGCGGCGCTGCGCACCTGCATCGATACCCAGCGTTTCACCCAACACGTGCGGGCAGAAGCCACGCTGAATCTGGATCGGCACGATCTGCGTGCGCTCGACCATCAGGCAGCGCAACGCCAATTGGCTGACTTGCGCGAGCAATATTCGCATCAGCGCCACGATCCCGCGCAGCCGTTGTGGCGTATTGCCGCCATTCAGCTCTCGGAGACGCAGGACGCCACCGGCAACCCCTACGACACCGTGATTTTCACCAGCTTCGACGCGCTGATCCTCGACGGTCAGGGTATCTCCACCGTCATCGCCCGGCTGTTCGACGACGCCCCGCTGCCGCCTGTCGTGCCGCCAAGCCCACCGGCTGCAGCCACGGCGGAACAGCGTCAGATTGATGCCGCCTACTGGCAAGCCAAGCTACAGGACGTCACCACGCCGTCGGCGTTGCCGTGGCGCACCCCGCTGGCCAATATCAAATCCTCTCGCTATCGCCGCGCCAACCTGACTTTGCCGCGCGAGGTTCTAAAACAGTTCTCGCGCCTGGGTTCCGCCCATGCCCTGCTGCGCAACAGCAGCCTTTCGGCACTGATCCTCGATACGCTGGCGCAGTGGACCACCGACGGCGAACTCTGCGTCGGCGTGCCGGTGGCGTTTCCTGCGGCAAATGGTGCGCTCAGCAACGCCTCTACCTTTGTGGCGGTACGCTATTCCCGCCTGGGGGGCACCTTTATCAGCCGCGCCCAGGCCTTGCAGGACGACGTGCTGGGGGCGCTAGACCATCTGGCATTTTCCGGTGTTGATCTGGCGCGGCAGTTGCTAAACCTCAGCCAGGGTTCCCCGGCGCTGCCGGTGATCCTCACCAACTGCCTGGGGTGGGAGACGCTGCCTGGCAACGCGCCGGTTCGCTACCATGACGGCGTGACCCAGACGCCGCAGGTGGCGATCGATATCCGCATGACACAAGATGCCGACAAGAACCTGCTGCTGTGCGTCGACTACGCCGAGCAGGCGTTGGATGGTGAGCAAGTGCAGGCAATGCTGGACGCATTGCAACGTCGGGTAATGTTGATGTGCCGGGACGGCGATGTGGAAATTCCCCCCGCGCAATTTATCGATTACCAACATTACCGCCATAACCACAGCGAGACGTCATTCAGCGCTTACCCTTATCTTGCGCAGTTGGCCGACAGGTTGTTTAACGATCCGCAGCCGCGCCCCGCGTTAATCTGCGACCAACTAAGCCTGACGTACCCGGAATTGGGCCAACGGGTTAGCGCAGTGATGGCAAATCTGCAACAGCGTGGCCTGAAGCCAGGCAGCGTGCTGGCCTTGTATCTGGCGCGCAGCCCGGAGCATGTAACCATTTCACTCGCCTGTGCGCTGTTGGGCATTATCTGGGTGCCGATCGACATCAACTCACCGCCGGAACGTACCGCCTATCTGCTGACCAACTGCCGGCCGGATCTGGTGGTACACAAGGGTGAGCTGGACACCTCGTTCGGGGTTACGCCAGAGGAACTGCTTGACCCGACGGCGGGCGCCGCCAAGCGGCCGGACAGCCAGACGCTGACCGAGCGCAGCGTCAGCACCGAAGCCAGTTATTATCTGTATACCTCCGGTACCACCGGCAAACCGAAATGCGTGGTGCTCAATAACCGCGCCACCGCCAACGTTATCGGCCAAACCCTGCAGCGCTGGGCGGTCACCGCCGACGACGTGATGATTTCGGTCACGCCGCCGCACCACGATATGTCGATGTTTGATCTGTTCGGCTCGCTCAGCGCCGGTGCCACGCTGGTGTTACCGGCACCACATCAGGAAAAAGACGCCATCAGTTGGAACCAGTTGGTTGAGCGCCATGGCGTCAGCCTGTGGTGTTCGGTCCCCGCCATTCTGGAAATGCTGCTTACCTGTAAAACCGACGACAGCCTGCGTTCGCTGCGACTGGTGGCTCAGGGGGGCGATTACATCAAACCGGCGACGGTGCAGCAATTGCGCGGTCTGCGTCCGGACATCAGCCTGTTCTCACTCGGTGGCCCGACCGAAACCACCATCTGGAGCATCTGGCACCCGCTAGCGCCGCAGGACACCGGCACCGTGCCTTATGGTCAGCCGCTGCCGGCTAACCAATACTTTATCTGCCATGACGACGGTACCCACTGCCCGACCGGCGTGGTCGGCCGCATCCACACCTCCGGGGTGAATCTGGCGCTGGGGTATCTGGAGGACGGTGATTTAAAACAACATGATTTCGTTACGCTGGAGGGGCCCGACGGGCAACCGCTGCGGGCCTTCCGTACCGGCGATCAGGGGTACTATCGTCCGGACGGCAATATCCTGTTCGCCAGCCGGGTGAACGGCTACGTGAAAATCCGTGGCGTGCGCGTTTCGCTGCCGGAAATTGAAGATGTGTTGCGCGGACACGAGGCTATTGTCGATATCGTGGTAGTGGATTACCCTGGCGGTGACAATGGCGAAGCGACGCTCGGGGCGATGTACCTCACCCACGACGGCAAACCGCTGTCGCTGGCGGCGATCCGCGCTTTTTCGACCGGCTACCTTCCTTGTACCCATATCCCGACACGCTTTATTCATACCGAGTTGCTGCCGCTGTCGGGTAACGGCAAGACCGACCGTCACCGCATCCGCGCAGCCTTCAGCGCCGATCGTGCCACTCCGGGCCTGAATGCCTGTGCGGCACCGCTGCCGAGCGCGCCACCGGCGCACAGCGGCAAGATCCTGTCGATCTATTTGCAGGCTATCGGCGCAACGCCGCGCCCGGAATGGGGAGAAGAAACGGCCTTTATCAGCATGGGGTTGAAGCTGCCACACATTCGCCAGGTGGCGGCGCAGCTTAACCAGGCCTTTGGCACCCAACTGCCGCCAACGCTGTTAATCCCCTGCAAAAATGCGCGGGAAGTGGCGGCGTTGTTGGCACGTTAAACGGTTCAAACTAAAAGGGGCTGCATGCAGCCCCCTATCACCTCATTCAAACTTATATCGGGTCGAGCATGGCCCCAACCATTACGCTGACCTTTCGGCCATCAGGCGGGCACCGCCACCAGTTCGCCGAGCGCCGTCTCCAGCGCTTCTTCCCGCAACGCACGCAGTAAAAACGCCTGCAGGTCACGCCCGTAGTCTTCGATCCCATCGCAGGCAAACTGCTGCACGTAAACATCGATATCCAGGTGCAGATCGCCAGCATCGGTGCGCCCGCGGAAGGTCAGGTTAGCGCCGTCGCCAGATCCTCCTGCCAGTACCCGTCGCGTACAGGTGCAGCCGCTGAAACCGGCGGGATCAAACGGCTGGACGTTGATAAACGGCGAGATAAACAAACGAGAGGCCGACGTCACACCGCGATCTGCGGCAATGTGCCGCAGACGGTAACCTGCGTGGCTGCGCAGCTCACGCAGCATCTTCGCCATGCCCGACAGAAAATGGCCCAAAGTCTCTTCCGCACGCAGCGATACCAAAAGCGGCAGCGTATTGACCGCCAGCGCCGGCGTATTGGTGGCCTGGCTGCTGCGGCGGTTCATCACCGGCATCCACATGGTGCGCGAATCGCCCTTATCATGCGGCAACGGCGGCAAGGTAAAGAACAGCCAGGCGGCGGACAGGGAAAGCAACAGATCGGGCCAACCGATACCACTACGTTCCGACAGCCAACGCAACCGCTGCGGGATCTCCTCCGGCAACGGCGTGCTGGTACTCAGGGATTTCACGCCATATTCCCTGCCGCCTTTGCGCACCGTTGGCAAGGTCTGCGACGGTGGCAAATACCGCTGCCAAAAATACCGGTCTTTAGCGCAGCGTTCAGAAGCCGCATAGGCCAGTTCATGGTGCTGAAAAGCACGAATCTCGCCCAATGCGTGCCCTGCCGCGCTGTCGTCGAGGAAATGCGCATACAGCGCGGCACAACGATGTTCAACCAACGCCATGCCAAAGCCATCAATCACAATATGATGGGCGCGCATGTACCAAATAAAACGCGAAGGCCCCAGCCTGATCAACCACACCGCGGCCACCGGCTGGCTGCATAGATCCAGTGGTTGATCGACATCCGCCTGCATCAGCCGCATCGCGGTCTGGTAGGGATCGGGCTGTGCCTGAAGATCTAGGCGATTAAGTTGCGGTATTGCCTGGGGATCGTAACGCTGCTGCGGCAAACTCTCGCCAGTGCCGCCGCGAAAACGCAATGCAAACGCCTGCGTTTCCGCCATCGTCTGAGTGATAGCCCGACACAGCGCCTCTTCATCTACCGCGCCGCGTAGTTCGGTGACGTGAGCGACGGTGGAAAAAGGCTGTCCGGGATGCAAGGTAAATTCGTCCCAGAAGTCTAACTGCGCCGGTGTCAGCGGCAGCCATTCAGTAGCCAAAACAGTTTCCGACATGTTACCTACCTTTGATAAGCCATAAACAAATGTTGAAACAACGGAAGCGAAAACCCCGCTGCCGCCGATAACGGCCAAAAGCGAGGTAAATGGCGGACACGGTTGGATGACCAGCCCAAGGGCTGCCCGGCGTGATCCTTATTATTGTGTTGTGGTTGGCGTGCTTGACCTCCCTGGCGCACGTAAAGCGAGACGGCGCAGCCACCTTTTCCAAGGCCAGGGCAACGCACTGAAGATGTTTCGGTTTGGTTACAAATGAAAATGATAATAACACTTATTATCATTTTCATGAATATAGAACAACCTGTTCATGCTGCAAACTTAATTGACGGGGAGAGTGCGCCTGAGGAGTGACCGAGGGTTAAGTGGCGGAGGATGAGGGCTACAAACCAACAAAACAGGAACCTTCTGGGGCGGTAAAAATAAGTACCGCCCCGGTCTAACGGCATGCACCTGCCATTATTGGTAAATTACCGCTACGCCGTGCAGTTTATTGCCTCCGCTGGCGGAAATAATGCGGTATGAACTGGCCCCGGCCTGATCGGCTTTCTTCGCCAATTGCTTTTCCAGACCTGAGAGCGTCAGTGCTCCGCTGGCGGAGACCACGCCGAGTTTAGTCAGCCCCTGCTCGGAACTGACGCTGTTGGCCGCAAAGCTGCTGGTGGACACCACCGCCAGGATAAACGCCGCCATGACATATTTAATCGCTTTCATATAACCACCTCATTAGATTGACCAGACCAGGTTCTGCCTGGTGAGGTGATTCTAAGTGGGGGTTGCTGACCCCAAAGTGACTCGTCGATAACATTTTTGTCAGACAACCGAAAAACCGGGGTTATTTACCTAAGCATACAATTTCATCGGCTATCTTGACGCCCGGCCCGTCTGCGACCGTCGAACAATCGTCATTCCTCAGTTCCCATATTCGCGATCAATCACTTATATTTAAATTGAGGGCTGCCTGAATGCCACAGCGGCGGCAGTGTCCTCAATCAACCTGAGGGAGCCATCCATTTTATGCGTTTAAAACAAAGCACTGCGGGTCTGTTGTTGGCAGGAACCGGCCTGTTGACCACGGGCAGCGCACTGGCCGCCACGGATACCCTGGTCTACTGCACCGTAGCCTCGCCCGAATCTTTCAACCCGCAGCTTTCCAGCTCCGGCACCACCTTTATCGCCACCTCGCAGGTGCTGTACAACCGCCTGCTGACGCTGCGTGAAAGCGATAAAACCCCGGCGCCCTCACTGGCGACCGAGTGGACCATCAGCCCGGATGGCAAAACCTACACCTTTACGCTGCGCAAGGGCGTGAAGTTCAACAGCAACAAATACTTCACCCCGACGCGCGACTTCAACGCCGAGGACGTGGTGTTCACCGTGATGCGTCAAAAGGACCCCAATCATCCGTATCACAAGGTGTCCGGCGGCAACTACGAGTACTTCACCGACACCGGGCTGGACAAGCTGATCACCAAAGTGGAGGCGGTGGATAATGACCACGTGCGCTTTACGCTGAGCCAGCCTAACGCCGCGTTCCTCGCCGACTGGACGATGGACTTCGCCTCGATCCTTTCCGCCGAATATGCCGATGCCATGCTGAAAAAAGGCACCCCGGAATATGTCGATAACTGGCCGATCGGCACCGGTCCGTTTGCGCTGCAGCAGTACAAACAGGACTCGCTGATCCGCTACATCGCCAACCCGCATTACTGGCAGGGCGAAGTGGCCAGCAAACACCTGATTTTCTCCATTACGCCAAACCCGGAAACCCGGCTGGCCAAGCTGAAAACCAACGAGTGTCAGATTATCCCTGCCCCGCTGGCGGAGCAGTTTGACGCCATCAAGAGCGACAAAAACCTGCAGTTGCACAACATCGACGGCCTGAACGTCGGCTATCTGGCGTTCAACACCCAGAAGAAGCCGTTCGACAACGTGTTGGTACGCCAGGCTCTGAGCTATGCGGTGGACAAAAAGGCCATCGTTGCGGCGGTATTCAAAGACAGCGGCACGCCGGCCTATTCGATACTGCCGCCGGGCATGCTGGGCTATAACGACAAACTGCCCGAATACGCTTACAACCCGGAAAAAGCGCGTGAACTGCTCAAGCAGGCCGGGCTGGAGAAAGGGTTTGAGACCGATATCTGGTCGATGCCGGTAGCCCGCCCTTACAACCCGAATTCACGCCGCATCGCTCAGATGATCCAAAATGACTGGGCGAAAGTGGGCGTAAAAGCCAAAATCGTCACCTGGGAATGGGGCCAATATCTGGCCGGGTTGCGCAAAGGGGAGCAGCAGAGCGCGCTGTATGGCTGGATGTCGGATAACGGCGACCCGGACAACTTCGCTACCCTGCTCAACTGCGCCGGCGTGCAAACCGGTGCCAACGCGGCACGCTGGTGCGACAGCAGCTACGACAAGCTGATCCAGCAGGCGATTAAGGTTAGCGTCCCGGCCGAACGTGCCAAGCTTTATCAGCAGGCACAGGTGATTTTTGCCCAGCAGGCTCCGCTGCTGCCGCTGGCTAACGGCAAGGTGTTCTACGCCACCCGCAGCAACGTCAGCGGCTATGTGGTTGACGTTAACGGCAGCGACTTTGCCAAGGCCAAGATCAACTGAGTGAAAGTGTGGCACCCGCGTTGGGTGCCACACCGGCAATCCGCCGGATGAAATTCTCATCCGGCGCTTTCCTCTCCTGTAACATTTGGTTACTCTCATCAACACTGTGATTTAACATCAAAAGGTAACCCGGTGCAGAACTCTTATATGCCGATGCAGATCCGTCTGCACTGGCTGGTGGCGATCCTGCTGGTCGTGACCTGCACGACGATTGAGCTGAGAGGGCTTGCCGTACCGGGCACCCCGGTGTGGTACGTGCTGGTGGTGACCCATTTCAGTTGCGGAGTGACGGTATTTGTTCTGATGATCGCCCGCTTGTTTCTGCGCTGGCGCCACACCAGCCCCGCTATCGAGCCGAAACCGGCAAAATGGCAAATTGGCGTAGCCCATCTGGTACACAGTCTGATTTACCTGCTGCTGCTGACGTTGCCGATTCTGGGCGTCTATTCCCGCTATTTGGGGGGGAAAGAGTGGTTTTTATTCGGCTTGCCGATGCCCTTCGCCGAGATTGCCGACCGGCCGCAGGCGCGGACGATTATCGGCTGGCATAAGACGCTGGCGGCTTTCGGCTATTGGCTGATTGGGCTGCATGCCGCCGCAGCGCTGTTCCATCACTATATCGTTAAGGACAATGCGCTGGTGCGTATGCTGCCTTGGTTGAATCGGCGTTAGATTCGCTGCCCTGTTATGCACCCACCCGCAGCTCACTTTTCTTGCGCTGGTGTGGGTATCACGTATGGAAAAAGGCATCACTCAGGCCAAACTGGCCGAAGCGCTGGGACGCCCGCAGTCGTTTATCGCCAAGGTTGAAAACGGCGAGCGATTTCATTTTTTGTAATCGAACCTACGACCTTCGCATTACGAATGCGTAAATTGATCTAATAAAATCAATACATATAGAATTTAAATTGATTTTTTGCCACAATATCGCCACAGTTCGTTAGGAATCAGGCTGAAATGGCGACTATACGCAAACGTGGTAACTACCAATGGGAAGCTCAGATCCGTAAACGTGGTTTTCCCTCCCAAACCAAAACCTTTAACACCAAAGTGGAAGCAGAGGCATGGGCCAAAATGATCGAGTCAGAAATGGCGAGAGGTGTTTGGCTCAGCCGGAGCGAAGCGGAATCTACAACACTGTATGAAACCCTAACGCGCTATGAAAAAGAGATTGTTCCCGGCAAAAAAGGAGCAGTGCAAGATCACTCCCTAGTTCGGATACTAAAAGGTACTCAGCTGGCGAAAAACTATATGGCCAGCATCAGGAGCGCTGATGTCGCCAAACTCAGAGATGAATGGTTGAAAATCTATGCTCCTGCAACCGTTTTAAGACGTTTGGCGTTACTTTCTCACGTATTCAACGTTTCGCGTAAAGAATGGGGCATGGAAAGCCTGCTTAACCCTGTAGAAGCCATTCGCAAACCCCAACCCAAGAACGCCAGAACCAGGCGCCTAGAAACGCAGCCTGTACTTTCAGAGAAAACCAGTGTTACGCCAGGGAAAGAAATAGCCACCGAGATAGAACATATCATCGCTGCAACACATTCAGCAGTATTACCAGCAATCATTCTTCTGGCGTTAGAGACAGCCATGCGCCGTAGCGAGATCGCAGAACTACGATGGCGCTTTATCGACCTTGAGAAGCGAGTTGCACATTTGCCAGATACTAAGAATGGGAATACCCGCGATGTCCCCTTATCAACGAAGGCTGTCACGCTACTATCCCATCTAAAGGAACGTTCTAAACAAACTGATGATAAGGTTTTCGATATGCGTACCGATGCAATTACGCGTGCTTTTGATCGAGCAGTAAAACGGGCCAGAGAAAGGTATGAACAAGCTAACTCACAATGTGATGACACCTTTCTCAGAGATTTGAGATTTCATGATCTCCGGCATGAAGCAACTTCACGCCTGGCTGAAATCTTCCCTATGCACGAGCTGACAAAAATCACAGGGCATAAAGACCCGAGAATGTTAATGCGTTATTATCATCCTAAAGCTGAGGATTTAGCACTGAAATTGAAATGAAGGATATTAAATGATTAATATTAAAAGATATTTCCCAAATTTAAAATTCAACATAGCATCTTCTCTTTATTTAGTAGGTGCAATCATAGTAATAATGAAATTTCCGTCGCTGATTCAAAATAGATTATTTTTAATCCTTAGTTTATTATCATCAGTAACATTTCTTATTTGCGCGTATCAGAACAAAAAAATGCACGTTGATAAAATAATTGAAAATAGTATAGTGAAGTGGGTTTCCACTGTATTAATATTTTCAGTTTGCTTATGGTATGCAAAGCATAAACTTAATTGGGAGTATGAGATTGAAGCAGATTTTTTAAACTATTCATCTTATGGATATGCGTTTGCTTTAGCAATTCCTCTGTGTTTATTCATTTATGGTCTTTGCATATTCCTGCATATATATCTGGAAAGAATAACAGCTTACCATGATTTTTATGCAGCTATTATTACCATACCTCTCTGTTATATATTGAAAGACATCATTGAAAATCAGAAGGGAACTAATTTCATCCTGGCAATGGGATTAGTTATAGCAATGCCGTATGGTTTTATGATATTTGGCAAGCGAATTATAAATGGTAATAAAATCCATAAAAATATGTTCATTCTATTTAAAGTTAAGACGATGAACTTTAATAGATTACAATCGGTTTTAAAAATATGGTTTAAAAAATCACTGATCGGTTTTAATAACTACCTGAAAGTATCAGATCTATTATCTATTGCCGCCGCACTGCTATTTGTAGGCTCGTTTTCAATATCAATCATACCAGAGCATCAAAGCGCCTTTCTTTTGCTTGATGCCTTTTCAAAAACAGATTGCAATACTAAAAAGGACGCATATTTGTATCTTAGAAAATCAAATAATGAATGTTATAGAATAACATCAAAGGGGATTGAAATCATGGAAATGAAATCATTCCCGTCGTCAATCTAAATAAATTCTATTCAAATAGCATCGAATTAAAGTAAGTGGCAGGTTAACATTCAGTTAACCTGCCATATTTTTAGTGAGGCAATTGATACTTAGAAATGGCGTTCTTTAATAATCTGGCTTGCTCATTAGCATCATCAAGATCATAAATACCTGTTGCGTTATAATAATTTTCTATACATAGAATATTAATCAATGGGTCATAAATATCTTCAAAAAAATCTCTCGTTATAAACTCATTTTCATTATCCGTGAAAAGAATTTTTATTCCTTCTAAAACAAAGTTATTATAATCTACCATCATCCACCTCCATACAGGTGCTTAGTGGAAGCGTCAGTTAACGTTACCGCGCTAACTGACGCGCTTAATTCAAGAGTTTTTACTACCAGATAAGCTATCACCTTCAAACTCGGTATGTTCACGGTTACCCGCTTGAGCAGATGATCGTTTACGTATGTGATCCGCGACCTCTTCCCCAATAGTTTGTCGCGTACGTGTTGAATTGGCTTTTTGTTTGGTCGTCTGATAATCCATAGCTCCGTTAATTAAGCTACTCCCCATATGGCTAGCCATACGACTAGCTTTGGAAAACTGAGCAAATCCTTTACTGCCACCACTGGAGCTACTACTGGAGCCGCCGCCTGCTGCTGAATCGCCGCCAGCACCTGCACCAGTACCGGATGCATCAACGCTGCCAGTATCTTCCGAAGCACCTCCAACACCGCTGCTTCCTGCCCCACCTCCGGAACCGGATTTCTCAGCCATAGCAGCTTGTGCAGATTCAAATGCAGCTTTTAATGCAGAAGCCTCCCCGCTGGCTTGAGCCGTAGCACTCAATGCAATCGAGCCAGCACTACTGATTGCAGTGGTAGCTGCCCCAGCAATCATACCTGCGCCAAATCCCCCTATCCCGTGTAAGGATGCACCACCAACAATTCCTGATAAGAGCTGTGGTAATCTATTAGTTAGCACTAATAGAACAATTGACGCCAGAAGCAGGACTATAAGGCTGTTAAGGTCCGGCACATCATCTTTAATAACGGAAAAATACTGATCTATGAATGATTGCCCAATACCAATAATTAATGTCATCACAAATAGCTGGATGCCAACAGACAATACTGTCCTCAGATAATTTACAGTTATATCGGAAGTCAACTTTGACCCACCGAACCCAAGTAATATTATACCTGCATAACACATCACCCATGCAGACACTAACATTATCAGCATATTAACTGCAATAAGTGACATTACCACTAAAACTATTATTGCAACAGTAATCATAATAGTGGAAATCATAGGGGACCAGATAGAAGCAGCCGAACTAACCTTTGTTAATATGATAAAAGCCATGTCTACTATACTTGATGGAGAGATTCCATTCCCTGTACCTAAAGCATTACCAGCAAGTTCTCTCAATGAGTAAATTATGGATTTTGATATAGCTGGACCATTTTTTAAAATAAAGAAAAAGAAACCATTGATAGCGAAGAACCTTACCACTTCTGCAAGTAAATCCTGAAATCCTCCGGCTTTCATAGCGATCATGCCGAAAGTCCATACCATACTTATTAGGACTAATCCCCAAAAGAGCCAATTAGCATAATCACCAAGCACTGTAGTCCACGTGACCTGCCCCCAGTATTAGATACAACCGTTAGTTAGTAATGTCGGTTTGTTTATCTTCACATTTTCCATTCCGCCACCGTGCTGCAAACTCTGATGGCGTCTGATAATTCAGTGCTGAATGTGGACGACACTCGTTATAATCCTGCCGCCAGTTATTAATGATTTTCCTTGCATGAACGATATCGCTGAACCAGTGCTCATTCAGACATTCATCGCGAAATCGTCCGTTAAAGCTCTCAATAAATCCGTTCTGCGTTGGCTTGCCCGGCTGGATTAAGCGCAACTCAACACCATGCTCAAAAGCCCATTGATCCAGTGCGCGGCAAGTGAACTCCGGCCCCTGGTCAGTTCTTATCGTCGCCGGATAGCCCCGGAACAGTGCAATGCTGTCCAGAATTCGCGTGACCTGAACGCCTGAAATGCCGAATGCGATGGTAATTGTCAGACACTCCTTCGTGAAGTCGTCCACACAGGTCAGGCACTTGATCCTGCGACCTGTGGCCAGTGCGTCCATGACAAAATCCATCGACCAGGTCAGGTTGGGCGTCGCTGGGCGGAGCAGAGGCAGACGTTCTGTTGCCAGCCCTTTACGACGTCGCCTGCGTTTTACGCCCAGCCCGCTCAGATGATAAAGGCGGTACACGCGCTTATGATTAACATGAAGGCCTTCACGGCGCAGTAACTGCCAGATGCGGCGGTAGCCAAAACGCCTGCGCTCCAGTGCCAGCTCAGTGATGCGCCCTGATAAATGCGCATCAGCCGCCGGACGCTGAGCCTCATAGCGGCAGGTCGACAGGGACAAACCTGTAAGCTTGCAGGCACGACGTTGCGACAGACCGATCGCATCACACATAAACTCAACGGCTTCCCGCTTCTGGTCTGTCGTCAGTACTTTCGCCCCAGTGCCACCTGAAGTGCCTCCTTATCCAGCATGGCTTCGGCAAGCAGCTTCTTGAGTCTGGCGTTCTCTTCCTCAAGCAACTTCAGGCGCTTAACCTCGGGTACTTCCATGCCGCCATACTTCTTGCGCCAGGTATAAAAGGTGGCGTCGGAAATGGCGTGCTTGCGGCAGAGCTCACGGGCAGAAACCCCGGCTTCAGCCTCGCGGAGAATACTGATGATCTGTTCGTCGGAAAAACGCTTCTTCATGGGGGTGTCCTCATGTGGCTTATGAAGACATTACTAACATCGCGGTGTATTAATCAACGGGGAGCAGGTCAATGCTATAGTTGCGCATAAAGATTAGCTAACCTTTACGGACAAAAATAATGGTGAGAGCACCATCATTAGCAACGGATATATCGAAACCCAATAAGAAAAATTGTTCAGAAAAAGTTTCTCGACTGTTTGTATAGCTAAACAATTTTAATCTATACAGTGTATGTATAGGTAAAAAGCAATATTAGATAGAAAAACAGAAGTGTTTGTACTGCTGAGGAACATTACTCACAATAGAAAGCAGACTTAAGATAGGGATACCAAACTCGACTGGTAAGGTCGGGCTTGTTTATTTGAAGTTCTGGACGTAGAGCAGATCCCACATTAGACTAAAATTCCATATTGAATCATCATACAAATGTAAATTAGAACATTGTTGTGAAGCTATTGTTGGTGATAAGATTAGTATATACCCTTTAAAAAGGTGGTTGATGTGAAGACACAAAGTGCTGTACCTACAACCGTAGGAGAAATGCTGTCATTAGAGTTTTTAAAGCCATTAGGAATGTCAGCATATGAATTATCTAATAAAATGAATATTTCTTATAAAAGAATGATTGATATTCTTGAAAATGAATCTTCAATAACAGAGAAAGAATGTTTATCTCTTTCTGCTATATTTAATACAGATGTTTGTTTTTGGTGGAACCTACATAAAAACTATAATAATTGGGTATACTCTAACTAGATTAGTTTACGAGATTAATATAATGCGCAGAATATTTTATTCATTGTTATTTAGAGTAAATAAATATAAAATCCGCGCATGTGAAATCTTCCTGTTATTAATATCGTATCGTTCCGTCCAATAATCCTTGGCAAATTTTGCTTTCACGAATAATTATATCTCGTGTCGTCTGAAAAAACTTAGGTTCACCTTGACTCCATTGCATCAGTAAATTATGCATTTTTCTTAAATCTTTTTCTCGTGCACACTTATTGAAGAGAAATAGCAATTTCATTCTGGCGTTATTTAGTCTGCTACAGTTTAAATTTAAAACCTCTATTGTTTTATTAACAATGTCGAGTGTTTCTGTAGCAGGGTTCCCATCTATACTAATGCTATTACAGTATGGTTCATTAGGTAGCAATTTACCTGTACCTTTGTCAAAAATAAATAAATTGTGCGCATCTGGAAGCGTGAGGGGAAGGAGAATTTTCCCTGTCCAGTCTTTGTCAATAACTTTATATTTGTCTTCATAATGAGATTTATATGAATCGCAACTAAGGTTCACTGGTAATTGATAATCATCACCTTCGTTTGTACCACCTAGACATACAGCTAAGAGATTAGACCATTCTAAATGCCAGTTAATACCACCTGGGAGTGAACCAGATTTAGATTTGAAATGCTCAACTTTTATTTCATGTTCATTTTCACAATCTAAATCTATCTCACAATACGCACAAAGGTACATTTGATCATTGCAAATGTGTTGCTTGAGCCTCTTATACAAAACACCTTGTTCATGATTCCTAAAATCATCCCAAGTTCCATTTGGATTTTGAGCTTTGAAGTTGGTAAGGAATTGATCCTCCGGAGTTTTATTGATCCTTTTCAAAATCATCCTCCCAAATTCTTTTTTCAATTTCAAGCTTTAACTCTACTAAGGTTTCATCATCCGGACCGAAATGTTGGGATAAAGTAGCACCTAGCTTTCTTGTGTAATCGCTAGAATATTCTTCTGAATATACTAAATCTTTATATTCTTGTAAGAGTTTGGTGTACTTATCATCTGGCGGCCTTTGAGCAACCTCAAACAAATTCTCCAATACCCAAGAAGATATTGCCCCTCTAACTCCTTTCGGTGCCTTAAACTTTTGGCCATTCTTTAATAACCATATGTTTTGGCTATCAATAGTATGACAAACCTGAGGACTATGAGTTGTAACTATAAACTGAATATTTTTAAAAGTTCTCTCAAGTCGCGGAATAATATTTTGCTGCCATGACGGATGTAAGTGAAGGTCTATTTCATCAATTAACACAATTCCAGTGCCATTCAACGGATTGACACTACTAGGGTTTAACAATGTCAATCTACGAGCAATATCAGCAATTAGTGCTAAAATGGATTTTTCACCTTGCGATAATTGCAAAACACTTAGAGAAACATTCTCTTTATCCACAATCAGATCAAGAGGAGCTCTTTGAAGCTTAAGGTTACTAAATCCCGGGAGGAAAGAATAAATTGCATCTTCAACAGTATGTAATGTTTTACTATTAATTGAATAATAGCTATTTAATCTATCCTTTAAAATCTTTAGAGTGTTGTTATGATCTTCTAGCAACTTTTTAGTAGTCTGAGAATCTTTATTTTCTGCTAGTAGAGCTTTTAATAATGGATTGTCTAAGTCCTTTTCTTTAGCTCGAATTTCTGCTCTTAATGCTGTTATATCAGCATTATCAGAATTTTCAATTTCTATAAGTTCTTTAAACCATCTAAAGAATAATTTAAAATCAGCCTTTCCTGTCAGGCTTTTATTATATGCTTTGAATTTATCCCAGATTTGAGCTTCTTTAATTTCTGCTGAATTCTCAATGTCTTTAGTTGAAACGTCATTAGCTCTTTCAACTGTATACATTGCAATTAAAGGAAATGAAGTATTTTGATTTATTGAATTAGCTGTTTTGAAAATATTACCTAACTCATTAATCCCGCTATAGTTACTTTTTGCTCTATCCTCATAACCAGGTTCGGTCATAGCTATGGTCATAGGGAAAGGTACTCCCATATAGTCGTAATTTATTACGATCGAAGCATAGTTTTGGCCTTTTTTTAACTCATGCTTTTCAATACTATCGCCATTATGTGAGCGAGTAGATAGTCTTGAGGAGAGATGCGTCATTCCCTTCTGAATTGCATCGAGAATCGTCGACTTCCCACAGCCATTATTCCCTACTAAAATTGTAGAGTTTTTTTTCAAGGAAAAATTCATTATAAGGGACTCAAACCCTTTATAATTTTCCAAACGAATATCAGCAACTCTCAGTTGACCGCCTTCTAGCTGCTTTGCTGATAACTCTTTGAAGTAATTAGACATTTTTTCATCTGGCTCAACTCCGTACTCATTTGAGCTAAATATCTTATAAAGCTGATAAGAAGTTGCAAAATCACCATTTTCCGATTTTTTAATTAATTTAGTTATTCTACTCGGTAATTTCTGTTCCATTTTATCCTCCTTCAGAATATTTCTTGATAGACTCAATTGTTGATTTTCCATATTTTTTCTCAAGTCTTTCAATGAAAGTTGGCTCAATATTATGAGCAAAACCGATTAAGCCTCTAAGGTGATTAATATCAACACTAGAAAGCTTGCCTTCTTTAAACTTGAATACTAAAGAAGCAATGTATCTTTTTCTTTCCCTTCCTATTGATAACTTATTATTATTAGTTAAAGTTACTCCAGTGACATGACGGTTATGAGCTTTTGATGAATATACAATTTTGTTATTGTTAATTATAATCCGTGAGCCAAAAAAATGGAGCAAGGTTGATTTTACCTTTTGATGTGCCAATCCTAAAACATCTCTTTCATTTGTTGAAAAAGTTAAATCATCAGCATATCTTGAATAATTTATTTTATTTGATAAGCAAAAAGAGCTCATCTTTTCATCGAAGCTGCTCATAACAATATTCGATATAAAAGGAGAGCTTGGAGCCCCCACACTTAAAACTAATGCACCATTTTTTCTTTTTGTTCTATTCCAAAAACAAAATTGTTTTAATATATTTTTATTTGCGTCTGAAATATCTAATTTTTGTCTAGCTAATGCCTTGAATAAAAGTTCCGGTGTTATTTTATTAAAAAAATTGACCAAGTCCAGCTTTAATAAATAAACTGAGTTTTGATGTATCTTGGCGTTATCTAATATATTCTTCCCATCAACATACGCTGTGGCTGCATCGTGAATATGAGTATGTTGTTTGAGTATTTCAATTATATCTCTTTGTATTGCTTTTACTCGTGACGTAGGTTGAGCTATGATACGATAGCCAATTGTACGCTTTGGAATTTTGTATACTTTGTAGTGTGTTGCTGGTCTTGATTTTAAAAGTACGTCAAAATCGGGGTAAGCTTTTTGAAGTGTCGTTTCAATGTCGATGCTCATTACCAGCTTGTTCCGTTTACCAGTCAATAACTAGTACCTAGAGATGAACAAGGAGCTCTAAGTTCCCTGTCCATCCCGAGGTCCAGGCTCTTTACTTGAAGCCGCGGAACAAACTTTTTGATCCGCAACCTACTGGATTGCGGCTCAAAAAGTTTGTTCCGCAACTGTAAATGTAATCAATAAATTAGAGTTTGGCGCAACGCCCAACTAGATTTGACCAATCAGGTGGTAAATCCATAATACGCTAAAGAGCATTGCCATTTTACGCCTTCTTCCACGAAATTTCAAATATGAGACGCAATTGAACTCATACAGGCTTTCGCTTTGTTGTGCTAAATTAAACAATTATTGTTGCCACAATTTTGCCACACCTACAACGCGCAAAATTGCATATTAGTGTGAACAAAGCAAAACACTGCAATAGTAACTTAATGATTTTATGATAAAAGATGGTGCCGATAAGAGGGGTCGAACCTCCGGCCTTCGCATTACGAATGCGCTTATCAGTACATATCCGGGCGCGATGAGCAAATTAGGCACTCCATAGCTATTGAAGAGTGTCACTGACCTGCGCCCACTTTGTTGACACACAATTGCTTTAGAAAGGTCCGCTCCTGGCACCAAGCCGACTGTCAGAGTAGGTTTCGCTGAGGCCTGCAACAATGCCAGTTCCGGTATGACCCAGCATACAAAAAGGGCGCAGCATGCTGCGCCCCTACATGAAATTTCAACGCCGTACTAAACGTTAACTGCGAACCAAATCGTCGCCGTAGCCGATCCACTTGTAGGTGGTCAGAGCGTCCAGGCCCATTGGACCGCGGGCATGCAGTTTCTGCGTGCTGACCGCCACTTCTGCACCCAGACCGAACTGGCCGCCGTCGGTGAAGCGGGTGCTGGCATTCACATACACCGCGCTGGAGTCCACCGCACGCACAAAGTGCTCGGCGCTGCTCAGTGAACGGGTGAGGATCGCGTCGGAGTGGCTGGTGCCGTGGGTACGGATATGGTCGATGGCCTGATCGATATCGTCCACCAGCGCCACGTTCAGATCCAACGACAGCCATTCGTCGTCATAATCTTCTGCCGCCACCGCCACCACCGTTGCCGGGCCGTCTTGCAGCAGCGGCATGGCATTCTCCGCCGCGTGCAGGGTAACCCCCGCCGCCGCCATTCTGGCACTCAGCGCCGGCAGGAACTCTGCGGCGATGCTGCGGTTCACCAGCAGCGTTTCCAGCGAGTTACAGGCGCTTGGGCGCTGAATTTTGGCGTTCTCTATCACCGTCAGCGCCTTGTCGAAATCAACGCTGTCATCAACGTAGGTGTGGCAAACGCCGATACCGCCAGTGATCACCGGGATGGTCGACTGTTCACGACACAGCTTGTGCAGCCCCGCGCCACCGCGTGGGATCAGCATATCGACGTAGCGATCCAGGCGCAGAAGTTCATTCACCAACGCGCGATCCGGGCTGTCGATAGCCTGTACCGCAGCCGCCGGTAGGCCGCACTGTTCCAGCGCCTGCTGGATCACTTTCACCGTCGCCTGATTGGTATGGTGGGTTTCTTTACCGCCACGCAGGATCACCGCGTTGCCGGTTTTCAGGCACAGGCTGGCAACGTCGATGGTGACGTTTGGCCGTGCTTCATAAATCACGCCAATCACGCCCAACGGCACGCGACGGCGTTCCAGTTTCAGCCCGCTGTCCAGCAGGCTACCGTCCAACACGTGGCCGACCGGGTCGTTTAAACGACACACCTGGCGCACATCGTTGGCAATCGCCGCCAGTCGCGCCGGGGTCAGTAGCAGGCGATCGAGCAGCGCTTCGCTCATCCCGCTGGCGCGTGCCTGCGCCATATCCTGCTCGTTAGCCTGCAAAATCACTTCGCTTTCGGCTTCCAGCCGGTCGGCGATGACCGACAACACCTGATTTTTCTTCGCCGTGCTCAGCACCGCCAGTTGCCAGGAAGCCTGTTTGGCGGCTTTCCCCATTTGCTCTAGCATGCTCACTCCTTAACTGACTATCATATCGTCACGGTGCACTGCCACCGGGCCGTATTCATAACCGAGAATTTCGCTGATTTCCTGCGAGTGATGACCGGCAATCATGCGCATCGCGTCGCTGTTATAGCGGCTGACGCCGTGGGCCAAATCACGCCCCGCCAGATTGCGGATGCGGATCACTTCACCGCGGGAGAAATCGCCTTTCACTTCGCGAATGCCCTTCGGCAGCAGCGAACTGCCGCGCGCCATAATCGCATCGACCGCGCCGTCGTCGACGGTGATCTCACCGGCCGGCGGTGCGCCAAAGATCCAGCGTTTGCGGTTTTCCAACGGGGTTTCCAGCGCGTGGAAACGCGTGCCCACCGGTTTACCTTCAATAACGTCCGCCACCACGCCCGGCTTGCTGCCAGCGGCAATGATCACGTCGATGCCGGCGCGACAAGCCACGTCGGCAGCTTGCAACTTGGTGCCCATGCCGCCGGTACCCAGGCCGGAAACGCTGTCGCCAGCGATGGCACGCAGCGCATCGTCGATGCCGTGCACTTCACGGATCAGTTCCGCCTGCGGGTTATTACGTGGATCGGCGGTGTACAAGCCTTGCTGATCGGTCAGCAACAGCAATTTGTCGGCCCCGGCCAGGATCGCCGCCAGCGCCGACAGGTTGTCGTTGTCGCCCACCTTGATTTCTGCGGTCGCTACCGCGTCGTTCTCATTGATTACCGGCACGATACGGTTGTCCAGCAGCGCGGTCATGGTGTCACGCGCGTTGAGGAAGCGTTCGCGGTCTTCCAGATCGGCGCGCGTCAGCAACATCTGCCCGACGTGGATGCCGTAAATGGAAAACAGTTGCTCCCACAGTTGGATCAGCCGGCTCTGCCCGACCGCCGCCAGCAGCTGCTTGGAGGCGATGGTGGCGGGGAGTTCGGGGTAACCCAAATGTTCGCGCCCGGCGGCAATCGCGCCGGAGGTGACGATAACGATGCGGTGACCCGCTGCATGCTGTTGTGCGCACTGGCGTACCAGTTCGACAATGTGAGCACGGTTAAGACGCAGCGATCCGCCGGTCAACACGCTGGTGCCCAATTTCACAACCAGTGTCTGGCTGCCGTTCATAGTATTTCTGCCGTGTATGATGAGAATAAGAGTGCAAAGGACTTTGTAGCAGGAGAGACGCGTTATGCCAACAGGCACAACGCGAAATCAGCAGAATACTTGTGGTCTAACGGGGTCAGGCGGAAAGTTTAATCAGTTTCTCTTTGAAATTCTCGGCCGGTTCAAGCGTCAGTTCCATGGTGGTCAGCAGCTCGCCCAGACGACGGTGGAAATCACGCAGGGTGGTTTCCAACTTGGTTTTCACTTCAGCATCTTTAATCTTTTCCGGCGTCCAGTGCCCATCTTTATCAAACAGGCCAAACTGATAGGCGTAGGTGAAACGCGTATCTTCGGCATGCAGTTCGATCCACCAACCCCAGAACTCGCGCTTCTCTGGAGCGGGCTTAACATTGACGCACACGGCTAAACAATCAAAGAAAAAACGGTCGTTCTCACACTGCCCTTCACGCAGGTACGGCCCCAAGCTGGCGAAACGTTTCATTAGTCGGCTTTTAGGGTGACCACTCGGTAACGTCATTCTTTAACCTCCTCAATGTAGACCACTCTTTTTAACAAACTGTTAAAATTTAGCAACTAATTAACGCATTTTATCTTTCATCCAGTGGGTCATTTGCAGCAACGCCTTGTGGAAACTGCTGTAGACAGGGGCGCGCGGTATGGCGATCAGTTTGCCGTCCAGCGAGGATGATGCGATCAGCTGCGCTTCTTCTTTCGGGCTGAGCGGATCCTGATCCCAGTAACCGGCCAGCATTGGTGTCGGGCAACGGCGGCCCAACAGCCCTTGGGTTTTCAGCGAATAGCTGTTCAGTTCCACCTTCAGCACGTTATCCGACGCGTTGGCCATCCCCATCCGGCTGGCCAGCACATCCATGTACATGTCCGGCACATGCTGTTGCGTTTTGCTGTCGCACAGCAGGCGATGCACCACCGGCCCCAGACAAGCCACGCCACGCAGCCGCTGTGGCTCCAGATAGGCCAGACGTACCGCCACGTTGGCACCAAAACGGAAGCCAAACGCGGTGACGCGCTGATGATCGACCCACGGCACCGAGGCCAGTTGGATCAGCACCTGCTGATGTAGAAAGCTGGAATCTTGCGTCAGCTTCCACTTGTATGAAGAGCCGATGGAAGGCATATCGATGGTCAGCATGGCGATGCCGTGCGGTGCCAGATAATCGCGGAACAGGCGGTGATAGTCAGTTTGCAGCGTGTCCAGACTGCCGCACATCAACACCGTCGGGAACGGGGCCTCGCCCTTTTCCGGCAGGTGCAGGAAGCCATTGATGCTGCTGCCACCCTCAATGCGGAACTCCAGCTCTTTCAACTGATAAGGCAGCAACAGCGCGGCTTCTTCGTAAGCCCGGCAGGAGAGCGCTTCGGCCTGCTCGGCCAGTTCGTCCCCTTTCAGGTGCGGGTAGCCGGCGATGCTGTAAAAATTGGCGGCGTTGAGCCAGTGCTGACCGCCGATCAAAGGATCCTGCTGTTCCAACGCGCTCTGTTGCCAGCGCATGCCCTGGTGAACCCATTCGTAAATCCAGTTGCCGTTACGGTAACCGACCACGGTATCCAGCCATTTGTCGTTGGTGTGCTCCACATCGGCGACTGCGATGCGCGCCAGCACTTCGTTGATTTCGATCGGATCAACGCCGCGCCAGGCCCACAACAGCGGGTTAAGCATGCGATACCAGTTGCTGACGGTGTTGCCTTCCAGCGTGGAATGCAGATCGGCGCTGACTTTGTTGCGCGCGCGCATCACCAGCGTCGAGGTCTCAGGATGTTTAAATGAGGGTTTGAACAGAATTTCAGAAAGGTTGGCTTGTGCCATGGTAACAACAGCCTCCGTAAATCTGGCTATAGGCCGCAAACAGCCTAATCAACTGGAGGTAGTGTACCTAACTCTGGGGCGATAAACCAAAATAACGAAAACGCCCGGCGAAACCGGGCGTTTTAATGGAACAGCCTGTCGAACTTAACGACCGCCGATCGGTGGTACGAAGGTCACCGCCATGTCCCATGGCTGTTCGATCCAGGTATCCTGTGGGATATCAACCACATAATCGTCCACCAGCGGGCGACCTGCCGGCTTGGCGAAGATGGTGACGAAATGCGCTTTCGGGTACATCTCGCGGATCGCTTTTGCAGTACCACCGGTATCCACCAGATCGTCGATGACGATAAAGCCTTCACCGTCGCCTTCAGCGCGCTTGAGCACTTTCATTTCGCGTTGGTTGTCATGGTCATAGCTGGAAATGCACACGGTATCCACATAACGAATGCTTAGCTCACGCGCCAGCAGAGAAGCCGGTACCAGACCGCCGCGGCTTACGGCGATAATGCCCTTCCATTGGTCAGCAGGCAGCAGGCGGTGAGCCAGTTTGCGCGCTTGCATTTGCAGCATGTCCCAGGTAACAACGTATTTTTCGCTCATAGAATGGTGTCCCAGCCAGCCAGGGTGTGGCTTATTCAGTAGTCAGGGGAAAAAAGGTTGCGCGAGATTATAGAGACTGGGCGCGCCGAATACCAGTTGTACCGTGGAAATCATAAGTATTTCCTCTGGTGATTGATGCTGAAAAAATGAACTACAGCGCAGCAAACTAGTGTGATCAAGCGCTTAAACAGCACAATTCGGGACGGGCACCGCCCGGTAGAAAGTGATATTCTCTGGAGATCGTGCCAAAACCGCACAGATGCCCCTAACCCTAACCGAGCGGTATTCCCGCTATGCCGAGAATGCCGTTACAGGAGACTTATTGTGTCTGAATTGTCTCAACTTTCGCCACAGCCGCTGTGGGATATTTTTGCCAAAATCTGCTCTATTCCACACCCTTCTTATCATGAAGAAGCGCTGGCGCAGCACATCCTCGAATGGGCCAAAGAGAAAAACCTGCACGCCGAGCGTGACCAGGTAGGCAATATCCTGCTGCGCAAGCCGGCCACCAAAGGCATGGAAAACCGCAAGCCGGTTGCCCTGCAGGCGCACCTGGACATGGTGCCGCAGAAAAATAACGACACCGTGCACGACTTCACCAAGGATCCGATTCAGCCGTATATCGACGGTGAGTGGATCAAAGCGCGCGGCACCACGCTGGGCGCCGACAACGGCATCGGCATGGCCTCCGCGCTGGCTGTGCTGGCAGACGACAGCGTCGAGCACGGTCCGCTGGAAGTGCTGCTGACCATGACCGAAGAAGCCGGCATGGACGGTGCATTCGGGCTGCAGGCTAACTGGCTGCAGGCCGATATCCTGATCAACACCGATTCCGAAGAAGAAGGCGAGATCTACATGGGTTGCGCCGGCGGTATTGATTTCATCACCACCCTGCCGCTGCAGCGTGAAGCCGTACCGGCCGGTTACCAGACCCTGAAGCTGACGATCAAAGGCCTGAAAGGCGGCCACTCCGGCGCGGATATTCACGTCGGTCTGGGCAACGCCAACAAACTGCTGGCGCGCTTCCTGTTCGATAATGCCGCGGCGTTGAATCTGCGCGTACTGGACCTGAACGGCGGCACCCTGCGCAACGCCATCCCGCGTGAAGCTTCTGCCGTGGTTGCCATACCGGCAGCTAAGGCCGATGAGCTCAAAGCACTGAGCCAGGCGTTCCTGGCCACCCTGCAAAATGAGCTGTCCGCTAAAGAGAAGAACATCACCGTTCTGCTGGAGCCAACCACCAGCACGTCTCAGGCCATGACCGCAGACAGCCAACAGCGTTTCCTGGCACTGCTCAACGGCACGCCAAACGGTGTGATCCGCATGAGCGACGCGGTGAAAGGCGTGGTGGAAACCTCACTGAACGTGGGCGTAGTGACCACCAGCGACAGCGAAGCAGAAATCATCTGCCTGATCCGTTCGTTGATCGACAGCGGTAAAGATTACGTGGTCGGCATGCTGACCGCGCTGGGCCAGTTGGCCAACGCCAAAGTGGCCCCGAAAGGCGGCTACCCTGGCTGGCAACCGGACGCTGACTCACCGGTCATGCATTTGGTACGCGAGATCTATCAGGATCTGTTCAACAAGACGCCAAACATCATGGTGATCCACGCGGGGCTGGAATGCGGCCTGTTTAAAAAGCCGTACCCGAATATGGATATGGTGTCGATTGGGCCGACCATCACCGGGCCACACTCACCGGATGAGCAGGTGCATATCGAAAGCGTGGGCCTGTACTGGAAACTGCTGACGGCACTGCTGAAGGCTATCCCAGAGCGCGCGTAATTTGCCGGGTTCGGTGTACTGAACCCTAAAAAATACCGTGCTGTGCAAGCAAGGGTGCAATATTGCATTGCGCCCTTGTTATTCCCACGGCAGCAACAGCTGGCGCTCTAGCTGCGGATCCAGCAACGTCACGTGCAAGCCTACCAGCCGCACCCCACGCCCTTCACGTCTTTCGCTCCATGCCTGACGCGCTACATTGATCAAATCGTCTTTATTCAATACTGGCCAAACGTGTTCCTGCGTTGTTTGCTGGAAATCCTGAAACTTCAGCTTTACGCCTTGGCGGGCGATATGCAGATCCGGTTTTACCTTGCGCAAGCGCATTTCCAGTTCCGGATACAGTTTGTCGACGATCAGCGCTTCGCACTCTTCCCAGGCATGAATGTCCTCCGCCAGCGTGCGTTCTACCCCCACCGACTTGCGCAGCCGCTCAGGCGAAACCTCACGCAGATCGATGCCCTGACAGCGTTCCCAAAGTACGCGGCCAAATTTGCCAAAGCGCTTTAACAACGCCGCCAGATCGTACTGCTGCACGTCGGCGCAGGTGATCAACCCCACTTCTTCCAACCGTTTGGCGGTCACTTTTCCCACGCCCGGGATTTTACTCAGCGGCAGTTGCTGTAAAAATGCGGGTACCTGCGCCGGAGTAATAACGTATTGGCCGTTCGGCTTATTCAGCTCCGAGGCGATTTTGGCGAGGAATTTGATGGGCGCGACACCGGCAGACGCGGTGAGGTTCAGTTCATCGGCTATCGCCTGGCGGATTTGTTCGGCGATCAGCGTCGCCGAGCCGTTGCACTGGCTGCAGTCAGTGACGTCCAGATAGGCTTCATCCAGAGACAGCGGTTCGATCAACGGGGTGTAGCGGGCAAAAATTTCACGGATATGCAGCGAGGCTTCCTTGTACGCCGCCATGCGGCCGGGCAGCAGCTTAAGGTGCGGGCAAAGCTTGAGCGCCATCGCCGTCGACATGGCACTGTGTACGCCATAGCGACGTGCAGGATAGTTGGCGGTGCTGATCACCCCACGCCGGTCGGCGCTGCCGCCAATCGCCAACGGAATATCGCGCAGGCTGGGATCGTCGCGCATTTCTACCGCCGCGAAGAAGCAGTCCATATCGACATGAATGATTTTACGCATCGCCCCTCCAATAATACTGTATAAGTATACAGCCAATAATGGAAAGCTCAAGCCTCGGCAAAACTCGGATCAGCTCGGATAAAACAGGGTTTCACCCAATTATCTTCGACTTGTTAAAAAAGCGTAATTTTTGAATAGTACGCTGTGGCAAATTAATCGCCTCAGTTATTGATAACAATAAACCTTGCACAGGAAGGTGCCCTACATGAAAGCATTATCGGTCTATTTATTCGCTTCAGCATTATCCCTGATATCCCTTGCCGCGAGCGCAGCCCCTGCCATTATTGCGCACCGCGGTGGCACTGCCGACGCACCTGAAAACACTCGCGTCGCAATTGAAACCGCACTGAAAAACGGCGCGGACGCCATTTGGATCACGCTGCAGGAATCCAAAGACGGCGTTATCGTGCTATACCGTCCCTCAGACCTGAAAGCGCTGACCAACCAACAGGGCCTGGTCTCCGCTTACACCGCCGAACAACTGGCGAAAGTTGACGCCGGCTGGTCATTCGCCAAAGGGGAAACGCACCCGTTCCGGGGGAAAGGCATTGGCATTCCTCGGCTGGATGAAATACTCAACGACTTCCCCAAGGTCAATTTCTATCTGGACATCAAGTCACCGGATGCCAATCCGGCCCAGTTCGGTAAAACCTTGCTGGCAACCCTGGAAAAAACCGACAGCCTGAACCGCACCCGCGTTTACTCCACCGATGCCAAATATTTGCAGGCGCTACCGCCGACTATCAAGCGTTTCGAAACCCGCGATGAAACCCGCGACCTGCTGGCGAATATCAGCCTGTCGCACCTGTGCGAACTGAAGCCGGATAACCAGAAGCCACGCTGGTACGGGTTGGAACTGAAACGGGAAGTGGAAGTGGTGGAGAAATTTACCTTGGGCGAGGGGCGCTCCAAGGCGTTTCTGACCTGGGATAAAGAATCGATCGACTGCTTCCGTTCGCAAGGCCCAGCGCACATCATTCTGTTTGGTATCAACACCCCGGCAGACTACCAGCAGGCGCTGGCGCTTGGGGTAGACGGGGTGATGGTCAACTCACCGGCCGATGCGAAAAACTTTCGCCAGGCCAAATAACCGATAGAAAAAGGGGCGCTGCATGCGCCCCTTGTAGTCAGATAATCCGGTGCTTTTCCAGCTGCTGCTGGCGCAACGCCTCTTTCTCCAGGCGTTTTTTACGCGCATCGCAAGGTTCCGGACAGTCGCAGACCTTATCCATCCCCAGCGCCGTAATGCCGCCGCAGCTGCCCTGCAGGCTTTTACGTTTAAACACGTAGCCCAGGGACATACCGCCGACAATCAGCAGAAACAACACGAAGGTGGCGACAAATACCGTCAACATAGCGACCTCACGAGTGCTTGTTCAAATAGGGTTTAAACGCCTCAGAGTAGCGCTCTTCAAAACCGGTGGCAGTTTTCACAATCATGAACACCGGGATCCCCATCAGGTTCGCCAATGCCATGCCGCGTTCCGGCCCCAGTACGTTTAATCCGGTCGACAAACCGTCTGCCGCCATGCAGGTTGGGCTCAACACCGTTACCGACACCAGGTGGTGATGGATCGGCCGGCCGGTGATCGGATCTATAGTATGCGAATACCGCACGCCATCCTGTTCGAAATAGTTACGGTAATCCCCCGAGGTAGCTATCGACATCTCACCGGGTTGGATCACCAATTGCGCTTTCTGCTCCATCCCGGCGGTCGGCCGCTCAATGGCGATACGCCACGGTTTATTCTCACCGTTGTGGCCGCGAGTGCGCACCTCACCGCCAATATCGACCATGTAATTTTTCACCTGCTGCGACTGCAGGTACTGGGCAATCACATCCACCCCGTAGCCCTTGGCGATCGAGGAAAGATCGACATACAGCTCCGGAATGCGTTTGACCAACGCGTTGCCCTGTACCGACAGCTTGTCGATGCCAGTCCAGGCGCGGCGCTGCTCCAGTGCGGCGGCGCTCGGCACCTTGTCCGGTCGCCCTTCAGGCCCGAAGCCCCACAGGTTAACCAGCGGCCCGACGGTTACGTCCAGCGCGCCGTCGGTAACGCGGTTGATACGCAGCGCCTCCAGCACCACTTCTGCCGTCGCGGCCGACACCGGGAAGGGTTTATCCACTGCGCGACTGGCGTTGAAGCGGCTCAGTTCCGAGCCAGGACGATAGGTGGACATTTGGTCGTTCACCAACTCCAACCGCTTGTCGATCTCCGCCTGTATCTTGGCGGCGGACGGCGTATCGTCACCGGTGACGTAGCGGATCGAATAGGAGGTCCCCATGGTTTTACCCTCGAGATTAACCTGCTCCGGCCCGCAACCGGTCAATAACAGGGTGGCGCTCAGCACCACCGTCGTCATCCAGCCCTTCATTGCCCCTACGCGCATTTAGCCACCAAAGTCATCCAGCATGATATTTTCGTCTTCGACGCCCAGATCTTTCAGCATCTTGATCACCGCGGCGTTCATCATTGGCGGACCGCACATGTAGAATTCGCAGTCTTCCGGCGCCGGGTGGTTGCGCAGATAGTTTTCCAACAGAACATTATGGATAAAGCCGGTGTAACCCGTCCAGTTATCCTCTGGCTGCGGATCGGAAAGCGCCACGTGCCAGGTAAAGTTTTCATTCTCTTCCTGCAACCGATTGAAATCGTCCTCGTAGAACATCTCACGCAGCGAACGCGCGCCGTACCAGAAGGTGATTTTGCGCTTGGACTTCAGGCGATTGAGCTGGTCAAAGATGTGTGAACGCATCGGTGCCATGCCGGCACCACCGCCGATAAAGATCATTTCGGCGTCGGTATCCTTGGCAAAGAACTCGCCGAACGGCCCGGAGATGGTCACCTTGTCACCGGCCTTCAGCGACCAGATATAGGAAGACATAATGCCCGGCGGCACGTCAGGATCGCGCGGCGGTGGCGTAGCGATACGCACGTTGAGCATGATAATGCCCTTTTCATCCGGATAGTTCGCCATGGAATAAGCGCGCACCGTGGTGTCATTCACCACTGAGCGATAGCGGAACAGGTTGAATTTGTCCCAGTCGCCGCGGTACTCCTCCGGCACATCGAAATCGGCATAGCTGATGTCGTGCGCCGGCGCCTCGATCTGAATAAAACCACCGGCACGGAACGGCACGTCTTCACCGTCAGGAATTTTCAGCTTCAGCTCTTTGATAAAGGTGGCTTTGTTATCGTTGGAGATAACTTCGCACTCCCACTTCTTCACGCCAAAGATTTCTTCCGGCAGCTCGATTTTCAGGTTTTGCTTCACGTTCACCTGACAGGCCAGGCGGCAACCCTCTTTCGCTTCACGCTTGTTGATATGCGACAGTTCAGTCGGCAGGATATCGCCGCCGCCCTCTTTGATCACCACCCGGCATTGCCCGCAAGAACCGCCGCCGCCACAGGCGGACGAAACGAAGATCCCCTGGCTGGAGAGCATATTCAGCAGCTTGTCGCCCGCCGGAGCGGTAAAGCTTTTGTCCAAATCGCCATTCACTTCCACCGCAATATCGCCGGTGTTCACCAGCTTCGATTTGGCGAACAAGATCAGCAGTACCAGCACCATAACGATGGCGGTAAACATCGCGACGCCTAAAATAATTTCCATAAATTCTTCCCGCCTTTACAACTGAACACCGGAGAAGGACATAAAGCCCAACGCCATCAGCCCGGTGGTGATAAAGGTAATGCCCAGGCCGCGCAACCCTGCGGGGACATTGGCATACTTGAGTTTTTCGCGGATCCCCGCCATCGCGACTATCGCCAACATCCAGCCCGTGCCGGAACCGAAGCCGTACACCACCGACTCGGCGAAGTTGTAGTCACGTTGCACCATGAAGGACACACCGCCGAAGATGGCGCAGTTCACGGTGATCAGCGGCAGGAAAATGCCGAGTGCGTTGTACAGCGACGGGAAGAAGCGATCGAGGATCATCTCCAGAATCTGCACCAGCGCAGCAATCACGCCAATAAAGGTGATGAAGTTGAGGAAGCTCAGATCAACGCCTTCCACCAGCGCGCCATCACGCAGAATCAGGTTGTAGACCAGGTTGTTCACCGGCACGGAGATGCCGAGCACCAGGGTAACCGCAATCCCCAAACCAAAGGCGGTCGAGACCTTCTTCGATACCGCCAGGAAGGTACACATCCCCAGGAAGAACGCCAACGCCATGTTCTCTACGAACACTGCGCGTACAAACAGGCTGATATAATGTTCCATCGGCCATTACTCCTTTTCGATCTGCGCTGGTTTCAGGGTGCGGAGCGCCCAGATCAGCAGGCCGATGATAAAGAACGCGCTCGGTGCCAGCAGGAACAAACCGTTTGGCTGATACCAACCGCCGTTCTGTACCGTTTCCAGCACCGGGATGCCGAACAGCTTGCCGGAACCGAACAGCTCACGCAGGAAGCCAACCAGCACCAGGATCACCCCGTACCCCAGCCCATTGCCGATACCGTCCATGAAACTCTCGATGGGCGGCGATTTCATGGCATAGGCTTCGGCGCGCCCCATCACGATACAGTTGGTGATAATCAGGCCAACGAACACCGACAGCTGCTTGGAAATCTCGAACGCATAGGCGCGCAGCAGCTGATCGACCACGATCACCAGCGAGGCGATAATCGCCATCTGCACGATAATGCGCACGCTGTTCGGAATATGGTGACGAATCAACGAAATAAAGAAGCTGGAAAACGCCGTAACCAGCGTCACCGCGATGGTCATCACCACCGCCGTTTCCAGCTTGGTGGTCACCGCCAGCGCGGAGCAGACGCCCAACACCTGCAGGGCGATCGGGTTGTTGTCGAACAGAGGCCCTAAAAGGACCCGTTTAATCTCTTTGGAATCAGCCATTTTTCAGCGCTCCTTCACGAACTTTTTTCAGGAACGGGCCAAAGCCGTGCTCGCCCAACCAGAAGTCAAAAGTATGCTGCACGCCGTTGGAGGTCAGCGTGGCGCCGGACAAGCCGTCCACCCCGTGTTCATCTCCCTGACGCGCCCCGCCTTTCACTACGCGGATCGCCGGTTGCCCGTTATCGTCAAACAGCTTTTTACCGACCCACTGCTGGCGCCAGCTGGCATTCTCAACCTCACCACCCAGACCCGGGGTTTCCCCTTGCTGGTAGTAAGTAATGCCTTTCACCGTGTTACCGTCATTATCCAGCGCAACAAAGGCGTACATCATTGACCACAGGCCCGTGCCGTAAACCGGCAGCACAATTTTGTTCACCGCGCCGCTGTCGTCACGCACCAGATAGATTTCCGCCTGGTTACTGCGGCGTTTGATGCCCGCCGGATCGTCAGCCGCCGGCAACGCCGCACTTTTGCTGTCATCACGCAATGCCGCAGCCAGATCGAACGCCGCTGCCTTGCCGGTAACAAACTCACCGCTGTTTAAATCCAGCAACCGGGGTTCGATGCGTTGGGTGAACAGCGTTTTGACCTGCTCGCCCTCCATTTTCGGTTGCAGCAGGCCGGCCACATCGAGGATATTGCGCTGCTTGTCGAGCAGCTTTTGTTCCTGCTGTTTGGACTTCAGACCGACGGCGGAACCCGCCACCACCACAGAACACACCAGGCACAACAGCAGTACCACCAGCAGCGTTTTACCGATGCTGTCGTTTTTAGATTCATTCGCCACGGGCTTTTCTCCGCTTGATGTTGGCCTGCACCACCAGATAATCGAACAGCGGCGCGAACAGGTTGGCGAACAGGATCGCCAGCATCATGCCTTCCGGATAGGCCGGATTGACCACCCGGATCAGCACGCACATCACGCCAATCAGGATGCCGTACCACCATTTCCCCTTATTGGTGAACGAGGCGGAAACCGGATCGGTGGCCATAAAGATCATGCCGAAGGCGAAACCACCTAACACCAGGTGCCAGTACCACGGCATGGCGAACAGCGGGTTAGTAGTAGAACCGATGGAATTAAACAGGAAGGCGGTAGCCATCATGCCCAGCATCACGCCGGCGACGATGCGCCAGGATGCCACACGGCCGAACAGGATTATCGCCCCGCCAAGCAGGATCATCAGCGTGGAAACTTCGCCGACGGAGCCGGGAATGTTGCCGAGAAACGCGTCCATCCAGCTGATTGACTGGCCGGTAGCGACGTTGCTCAGACTGTGCGCCCCACCCGCGCTCCATTGCGCCAGCGGCGTTGCGCCGGAGAAACCGTCGGCGGAGGTCCACACCAGGTCACCGGAAATCTGCGCCGGATAAGCGAAGAACAGGAAAGCGCGCCCCGCCAATGCCGGGTTAAGGAAGTTGCGCCCGGTGCCGCCGAAAATTTCTTTCGCCACCACCACGCCGAAGGTAATCCCCAGCGCGGCCTGCCACAGCGGCAGCGTGGGCGGCACAATCAGCGCAAACAGAATCGAGGTAACAAAGAAACCTTCGTTAATCTCGTGCTTGCGAATGATAGCGAACAACACTTCCCAAAATCCGCCGACCAGAAACACCACGGCGTATATCGGCAGGAAGTAGCAGGCACCCAGCACCATTTTGCTGACCCAGCCGGCGTCCGCCGCCAAAGAAGCCCCCAACCATTGCGCCAGCCGGTAGTGCCAGTCGCCCGCCAATACCTGTTGCAGCTGATCGCCGCTGTAGAGGTGATGCAGCGCCGGAATGGCCTGTTGGCCAACGTTGTACATACCCCAGAACATCGCCGGGAAAACGGCCAGCCATACCAGGATCATCATGCGTTTCAGATCGATGGCGTCGCGCACGTGCGAAGCGCCGCGTGTCACCAGACCCGGGGTGTAAAACACCGTCGTCGTGGCTTCAAACAGCGGGTACCACTTTTCCAGCTTGCCGCCCGGAGTGAAGTGATGCTCGATTTTGTCAAAAAAGTTCTTCAGGCCCATCGGTTATCCTTCCTGCTCAATCTTGGTCAGCACGTCGCGCAGCACCGGAGCGTATTCATACTTGCCGGGGCAGACGAAGGTGCAAAGCGCCAGATCTTCTTCATCCAGCTCCAGACAGCCCAGCGCCTGTGCACTGTCGCTGTCACCCGCCAGCAGGTCACGCAGCAGCAGCGTCGGCAGAATGTCCAGCGGCATCACCCGCTCATAGTTGCCGATCGGTACCATGGCGCGTTCGCCACCGTGGGTGGTGGTCGAGAAGGCGAACAGCTTGTTTTTCAGGAAATGGCCCAACGTGGTGCGGGTGATAGAGAATTTATCCGGCGACGGCGCGATCCAGCCGAACAGCTGTTTATCACGCCCTTCTTCCAGCACGGAAACCTGCGAGTGGAAACGGCCAAGATAGGCGTTAGGGCCGGCGACGTGGGTGCCGCTCAGCACCGAGCCGGAAATCACCCGGTTTTCACCGGCTTTAAGACGACCGGCGGTCAGTTCATCGAGGCTGGCCCCCAGGCGGGTACGCAGCAGCTGCGGCTGTTCCACCTGCGGGCCGGCCAGCGCCACCACCCGATCGGTATCGAGCTTGCCGGTAGTGAACAGCGTCCCCATAGCGATCACGTCCTGATAACCGATATGCCAGACGGTTTTTTTCAAACTGACCGGTTCGAGGAAGTGGATATGGGTCCCCACCAACCCGGCAGGATGCGGGCCGGCAAACTCGTTATAGGTCACCTGTGCATCCGGCTGCTTGCCCAGGTTCGCACCTGATGCGTGACAGACGTGGACTTTACCGTCGGTCAAGCGTGCCAATACCGATAACCCGGCGTTAAATGCCGCCAGTTGTTCGGTAATGATCACCAACGGATCGGCAGCCAGCGGCTGGCTGTCCATGGCGGTAACGAAAATGGCACGCGGCGTCGTTCCCGGCACAGGAGTTTTGCTGAAAGGGCGGGTGCGCAACGCCGTCCACAAGCCGCTGGCGATCAGTTCGCTTTCGACCTGCTCGCGCGGCAACATGGCCAGTTCCGCCATCGGGTAATGGGCAAACTCCAGCTGTTCGTCACCGCCATTTTCGATGGCGATCACCACCGACTGCAAAACGCGCCGTTCACCACGGTTGATGGCTACGATCCGGCCGCTGGCTGGCGCAGTGAAGAATACGCCGGGGGTCTTTTTATCTTCGAACAGCGCCTGACCTTTCTTAACGCTATCGCCTTCCTGCACCAGCATGGACGGGCGCATTCCGACGTATTCTTCCCCAAGCAGGGCGACATGCTGAATGATTGGGCCGTCATGAATTGCCTGAACCGGTGTTCCGGCAATGGGCAGATCTAACCCTTTTCTGATTTTAATCATAAGATTTATACGATGTTGGTTAGTTTCACACGTCTTACCGGCCCCAGAGGCTGGTGCTGACGATGCCTGGATGATGAGACTGCATCAGCAGCCTCTGGGTTAAGCGCAACGGCATCACGCTCAACATGAAATCTTTCGCACTGACAAAATGGGGTCGCGAACATTCCGTTGATAACTCCTGGATCCATTTTTGCGCGCTAAAAACGCTGTTAATACTTTGTTGCCGCAGGGGTGATTCAATCCCCCCGAGAAGTAAGCTCAACACCTCATTCTGCGGACGTAACAGCAGATTAATTCGAGCCGGGATATTAACATTTTTCACAACATTTTTCTGCGCTGGGCAGTGACCTGAGTCAAGCAAACGCAATTAAATTTCCGCTGTTTTACTCCACCAATCGTTAAAATCTGCCTGTCGATTCACTTTTATCGAAGTTTGTAGTTTTTTTATACACATCGCATATTGCTAAAAAAGAACACGCTGGTAATCTGACGGAGTTTTAAGACCGTAAAACAATAATCAGTGGCATGTTGGCCATGTTTACATTGAGCCAGCAGATAAATATAAGCAGGAATAATAATGAGCAAAATCGCGTTGTTGTTTGCGATGCTTTTTTCTATGCCGATGATCACGGCCTGCAGCGCCAGCGAGCAGGTTCCCGAGGCGCCGGTGGTTAAGCAGCAATTAGTGGGTTCACCGGTTTATATTCAGATATTCAAAGAAGAACGCACGCTGGAGTTGTATGCCAAAATGGGCAATGAATTCCGCCTGGTGAACTCTTTCCCTATCTGCAATTTCTCCGGCGGCCTCGGCCCGAAACGTCGTGAAGGCGACTTTAAAAGTCCGGAAGGCTTTTATAGCGTCGACTCGCGCCATCTGAAACCCGACAGTAAGTATTATCGGGCAATAAATATCGGCTTCCCTAATGATTACGATAAATCACAGGGGTATTCCGGCGCTTATCTGATGATCCACGGTGAATGCAAATCAATTGGGTGTTACGCGATGACCAACACCTATATGGATGAGATTTATCGTTATGTCGAAGCTGCGTTCGCTTATGGTCAGAGCCGGATTGATATCAGTATCTACCCGTTCCGCATGACCGATCAAAACCTGAAGCGACACAGTTCGTCTAACTACATCGCTTTTTGGCGCCAGTTGAAGCCGGGTTATGACTACTTCGTCAAAAACCATCAACCGCCAATGGTGGGGGTATCCAACGGTCAGTACGTGCTGGGCCAACCGTTGATGAGCAGCAGCCAGATGACGCAGTATGCGTCAACCACGGCTCCCGCTGTCAGCACCAATCCCTTCGCTCAGGCCAAGCCGCTCACCGAAGTGAAATAACGCGAATTCGCCTGGTGCGATCTTGTGCCAGGTTTCATTCGCCGTCAGCGGTTGGGTGGCAATCACCGTGACCACATCGTTGGGTGTGGTCTGCTGCTGGAAATCAATCTCCACGTCCTGATCGAGTAACGTAGCTTTGCCGAATGGCGCACGACGCGTGATCCAATACAAATTGGTGGAACAGTACGCCATCACAAAGCGCCCGTCCGACAGCAGCATGTTGAATACCCCTTTCTGACGCAGTTGATCCGCCAACAGCGCGATATAGCGGAATACCGGCGGCCAACGGCTCGGAGTACGAGGGTATTTCAGGGAAAGCTGGTGCAGCAACCAGCAGAAAGCATATTCGCTGTCAGTCTGGCCGACCGGGCGGAAGTTGCCGGTTTCCAACTGGCGATAGCCTTTCAATTGGCCATTGTGCGCGTAGGTCCAGTTACGGCCCCACAGCTCACGGGTAAAAGGGTGGGTATTCTCCAGCGCCACTTCACCGCGATTAGCCTGGCGGATATGCGAAACCACCGCACAGGACTTAATCGGATATTCTTGCACCAGACGGGCGATCGGCGAGTCGAAACTCGGCTGGGGATCTTTAAACGTGCGGCAACCGTTCCCTTCATAGAAGGTAATGCCCCAACCATCTTTATGTGGCCCGGTACGGCCACCGCGCTGAACCAGCCCGGTAAAGCTAAAGCAAATATCGGTCGGTACGTTTGCGCTCATCCCGAGCAGTTCACACATCGCTTGCCACTCCTTAACCACCCTGACGCCGTCTATTGGAGCGCGACAGGCGCACCCCAATACAATATTAGCGGGGGCAGTGCGCCCCCTAAAGCCGTTAAGCCTTAACCATCTCTTTTTCGATCAGCTGAATCAAGATGTGGATCGCTTTGATATGAATTTCCTGGATGCGATCGGCGTAACCGAAGTGTGGTACGCGGATTTCCACGTCTGCGGAACCGGCCATTTTGCCACCATCTTTGCCGGTCAGGGTGATCACTTTCATCCCTTTGGCACGTGCCGCTTCGATAGCTTTAATGATGTTGCCGGAGTTGCCTGAGGTGGAAATACCCAGCAGTACGTCGCCTTCGCGGCCTACCGCTTCCACATAGCGCGAAAACACATACTCGTAGCCGAAGTCGTTGCTGACGCAAGACAGGTGGCTGACGTCGGAAATGGCAATCGCCGGATAGCCTGGGCGGTTTTCACGGTAGCGGCCGGTCAGCTCTTCGGCAAAATGCATGGCGTCACAGTGGGAGCCACCGTTACCGCAGGAAATGACTTTCCCGCCGGCTTTGAAGGAGTCGGCCAGCAGCACTGCCGCACGTTGAATGGCGTCGATATTGGCATCGTCATTGATAAATTTCGCCAAGGTATCGGCCGCTTCGTTCAGTTCACTGCGAATAAGGTCGTGGTACATGAGGAACCTCTTGTTATCGTCAATCTTCCGCCCCGCAGTGTACCGGATCGGGGAAAAACCGAGAAGCACTCTGAGTCAAACAGCGCCTTCGTTGAGGTGCCGCTGAGGTTTTTGATGATTGGTGCGGTCAGATTGTGACTTAAGTTGTAATTAAACTGTAAATGCATTGATAAAAATATGGGCTTGTACTAAAACCTATTACATACACACAACAGGTCAGACCTCTTGCCACTTTGGAGCTTCTTATGATGGTTCTTAGTATTGTTGTTTTACTGGCACTCATTGGTGTGGTGTTCTATCACCGAGTGAACCTCACCCTCAGTAGCCTTATCCTGCTGGCATACACCGCCGCCATGGGAGCCATCGGTCTTTGGACCTTCTGGATGCTGCTGCCGCTGGCGATTATCCTGCTGCCGCTGAACATCACGTCACTGCGCCGTTCGATGCTGTCTGCACCGGCGCTGCGTGCGTTCCGCAAGGTAATGCCGCCTATGTCCACCACCGAAAAGGAAGCGATCGAAGCCGGTACCACCTGGTGGGAAGGCGATCTGTTCCGCGGGACGCCGGACTGGAACAAGCTGCATAATTACCCGAAACCGCAGCTGACCGCCGAAGAGCAGGCGTTTATTGACGGCCCGGTGGAAGAAGCTTGCCGCATGGCCAACGACTTCCAGATCACCCACGAACTGGCCGATTTGCCCCCGGAACTGTGGGCGTACCTGAAAGAACACCGCTTCTTCGCGATGATCATCAAGAAAGAGTACGGCGGCCTGGACTTCTCTCCTTATGCTCAGGCTCGCGTGCTGCAAAAACTGGCTGGCGTTTCTGGTATCCTGGCGATCACCGTTGGCGTGCCCAACTCCCTCGGTCCGGGCGAACTGCTGCAGCATTACGGGACTGACGAGCAGAAAAATCATTACTTGCCGGGCCTGGCGCGCGGCGACGAGATCCCTTGTTTCGCCCTGACCAGCCCGGAAGCGGGTTCCGATGCCGGCGCTATTCCGGATGTCGGTACCGTCTGCATGGGTGAGTGGCAAGGCGAGCAGGTGTTGGGCATGCGCCTGACCTGGAACAAGCGCTACATCACGCTGGCACCGGTGGCGACCGTGCTGGGCCTGGCGTTCAAACTTTATGACCCGAACCACCTGCTGGGCAATAACGAATCACCGGGCATCACCTGTGCGCTGATCCCAACCAGCACTCCGGGCGTTGAAATCGGTAACCGTCACTTCCCGCTGAACGTGCCGTTCCAAAACGGCCCTACCCGCGGTAACGACGTGTTCGTACCTATCGATTACATCATTGGCGGGCCAAAAATGGCCGGTCAGGGCTGGCGCATGCTGGTTGAATGTCTGTCGGTAGGCCGTGGCATTACCCTGCCTTCCAACTCCACCGGTAGCGTGAAATCCATGGCATTGGGCATTGGCGCTTACGCCCATATCCGCCGTCAGTTCAAAATCTCGATCGGCAAAATGGAAGGCATCGAAGAGCCACTGGCGCGTATCGCCGGTAACACCTATGTGATGGATGCCGCGGCTACGCTTATCACCAGCGGCCTGATGCTGGGCGAGAAACCGGCGGTGCTGTCGGCCATCGTGAAATACCACTGTACCCACAGAGGCCAGCAGGCAATCATCGATGCAATGGATATTGCCGGCGGTAAAGGCATCATGCTGGGCAAATCCAACTTCCTGGCCCGTGCCTATCAGGGCGCGCCTATCGCCATCACGGTGGAAGGCGCGAATATCCTGACCCGTACCATGATGATCTTCGGTCAGGGCGCTATCCGTTGCCATCCTTATGTACTGGATGAAATGGCGGCAGCGCAAAATAACGACCTGAGCGCCTTCGATAAATCGCTGTTCGGCCATCTGGGCCATGTAGGCAGCAACAAGGTGCGCAGCTTCTGGCTGGGCCTGACCAACGGCCGCACCAGTGGCACACCGACCAAAGACGCGACTCGTCGCTATTATCAGCAGTTGAACCGCCTCAGCGCTAACCTGGCGCTGCTGTCGGACGTTTCTATGGGGGTGCTGGGCGGCAGCCTGAAGCGCCGCGAGCGTATCTCCGCTCGTCTCGGGGATATTCTCAGCCAAATGTACCTGGCTTCCGCTACGCTGAAACGTTTTGAAGACGAAGGCCGTCAGAAAGAAGATTTACCGCTGGTCCACTGGGGCGTGCAGGACAGTCTGCACCAGGCGGAACAAGCGTTGGACGATCTGCTGCGCAACTTCCCGAACCGCTTTATCGCCGGTGCGATGCGCTTCGTGATCTTCCCGTTCGGCCGCGTGCATACTGCACCTTCTGACCGTCTGGATCACCAATTGGCCAAGATCCTCCAACAGCCGTCTGCCACCCGCAGCCGTCTGGGGCGCGGTCAGTATCTGACGCCGAGCGAGCATAACCCGGTAGGCCTGTTGGAAGCCGCATTGGAGGACGTGATTGCCGCAGAGCCGATTCACCTGCGTCTGTGTAAGGAGAGTGGTAAAAACCTGCCATTCACCCGACTGGATCGTTTGGCACAACGGGCGCTGGAAGAAGGCAAAATCAGCGCCGATGAAGCGAAGATCCTGGTGAAAGCCGAAGAGAGCCGTCTGCGTTCCATCAACGTGGATGATTTCGAGCCGGATGCGCTGGCGGCCAGCAAGCCGGAAAAGCCGCTAAAGCAGGATAAACGTCAGAAGCATACCGAAGCCGCGTAACGGCAATAAACACGTGCACTCAGGGGCGATAATCATCGCCCCTTTTTTATTTCCACTGAGAAATGCGCAGCCGTTCGCAACGTTACCAGAACGGCTAATTTAACCCTGAGGATTATCGGATAGACTGCCGGTGGGTGCTCTGGATCTTTCTGTCCGGAGCTTCAGTTTAGTCGAGGATAGAAAGAGAAAGGCCCCGAGTCGATACATCAACCCGAGGCCACTCTGAACGTCTCAACAACGTCAGGTTAGCCTCTTACCCGCCGGAAGGCAAGGATAAGGAGGTCAAAAATGCAGCAGGAACGGGTCGTTCTTAGGCTGATGATTATCTGCATAACGCTTGTCGCGCTGATGTGGATCACTCGCGGTTCACTGTGTGAATTGCGCATCAAACTGGGGGACACGGAGGTTGCAGCCATTTTGGCTTACGAACCCGAACGGTAAGGCAACCCAACGGCGGGGCTCGCCCCGCCTGTTGGTTGTTACGACAGATCCATGAGCACCCTTCCTCGCCGCATCCGTCAGGCTGCTAGCCGTTTTGGCGAATGCGCGCCAGCAGTGCATCGATATGTTCGATCTGCGACGCATTAACGATCAGCGCTCGGCCAAGGCTCAATGCGTGGCGCTGGCATTCTGCACGCATCTCGGCATCGCTAATACTGTCCAGATCGGCCACGTGTGCCAGACCGATAGTGCGGCGAATCAGTTCGCTGCCACAATAACCTACCGCATCCGTCCACACCTGCTGCAGGAACTGCTCGGCGTAACCTGGCACCGCCAGCGCCGGCTCACGAGTGTATTGGTGGCACAGCGCCAGGAAGCGATCGGCAAAAATCAGCCAGAGTTCACGCACATCCTGCAGGCGTTGTTCTCGCCCGGCGGCGGCGTCACGCGGCCCTAACAACCCCGGCAGACCGCAGTAGTTCAACAACAGATTGCCCAAGGCGCTGCCGACGTCAAACCCGATCGGCCCATAGAAACCAAACTCGGCGTCTATCGCCTTCAACTTACCTTCCGCAACAAAAATTGAGCCGCTGTGGATATCGCCGTGCAGCAACGCTTCCGCCTTGCTCAGAAAGCGATGTTTCAGTCCAGCCACCGCCAGTTTCAACGCGGGATCGCTACGCAGCTCTAGCACCTGGGGCAGCAGCACCGGGTCAAACTGATTACGCTCATGATCGATATAGGGATCGGTAAAGAAAAGATCTTCGGTGATCTGGCACAGTTCAGGGTTGGTGAAGCGACTAACTTCGGCCTTTTTTGCCTGTGCCGTCTGATAAAAGTCGGAGGTATGGAACAGGGTCTGCGCCAAATATTCCGCCAATTGCCCGGCCGCCAGCGGGTAATAGTGGCCCTTGAGCAATTCACTGCGCCAGATATGGTGGTCGGAAAGATCTTCCTGCACCATCACCGCCAGCTCGGGATCATGATGCAACACTTTTACCGTATGTCTTGGGCAAAAACCGCCGTGGATCAACAGAGTTTCCGCTTCGATCCGTGCCCGATCCAGGGTCAGTGGCCAGGATTCGCCCACGCAGCGTACATACGGCAGCGCCTGTTTAACGATCACCCTGCTCACGCCGTCGCGATCGCGGATCTTGAACACCAGGTTCAGATTGCCGTCACCAATCTCGTCAGCGCTCACCAGCGCCTGCGGATCGGCTAACTGTCCGTATTGGCGAGCATACTCAACGGCATCGGCAGAAGTAAACGTACGATAATGCGACATTCCCAACCCCTCTTTCCTGTCTCTCTGACACAACGATTATTATTTTTTAGACGTAAAAGCATTTGGACGTCTATACATCTGGAAGTCATGTTGGCAGAATAGCTTTCCAGATGCAATAACTACGCAACAAGGAATTAACCGCCGATGCAAGCGCTTAACACCACCAGTTTGACCCTGCGTGACAACCGACTTTGGATCCTCGATCAGCAGGCTTTGCCGCAGGAAAAACAGTGGCGAACCTGCGACAGCGTAGAGGAACTGGTTGATCATATTCATACCTTGCGGGTGCGGGGCGCACCGCTGATCGGCCTGTCCGCCAGCCTGCTGTTGGCCCTGTTGGCAGAACGTGGGCTGCCGCGTGAACAGCTTGAGCAGGCACTGATCACTCTGCGTGCTTCAAGGCCGACGGCGGTCAATCTGATGAACAATCTGGACCGCATGAAGCTGGCGCTGGCACAACCGCAATGGGTGCCGACGATGGTGGAAGAAGCCTTGCGGCTAGTGGAAGAAGACCGCAAATTGTGCGATCGCATTGCCGACCACGGGGCCGAACTGGTCAAACCCGGCAGTCGCCTGCTGACCCATTGCAATACCGGTGGCTTGGCGACCGCTGGCGTCGGTACTGCCATTGGCGTGCTACTACGCGCCCATCAGCAGGGCAAAGTGCAGCAGGTGTGGGTGGATGAAACCCGGCCGCTGCTGCAGGGTGGCCGTTTGACCGCCTGGGAGCTGGGCGAGTTGGGTATTCCTTATCGGTTGATTTGCGACTCCATGGCTGCCAGTCTGATGGCGCAGGGCCAGGTCGACGCCGTATGGGTGGGTGCCGATCGCATCGCCGCCAACGGTGACGTTGCCAATAAAATAGGCACCTACAGCCTGGCAGTCCTGGCGCATTACCACAACATCCCCTTCTACGTTGCCGCCCCGCATACAACGCACGACCCCCACTGTCCGAACGGCGCAGCCATCCCTATCGAGCAACGCGCCGCAGCTGAGGTGACCGGTGTGTCGGGCAGTTTTGGCTCATGCCAATGGGCGCCAACCGATGCGCAGGTTTACAACCCGGCGTTTGACGTCACGCCGGCGAAGCTTATCAGCGGTTGGGTGTTTGACAGCGGCGTGATTACGCCACAGCAGGTCAATGATGGGATCTTCCAGCGGGCGTTAGGCTAACGCCCGCGCAGTATCAGTTGAGACGCGGATAAGCATCGGCGATTTTATCGCCGGTGAAATGTGCCACCCAGCCTTCCGGGTTATCGAACACGCGGATCGCCGTGAAATTCGGCGCCGATCCCATGTCAAACCAATGGCGAGTGTCTGCCGGCACGGAAATCAGATCGTTCTTCTCGCACAGGATCTGGTAGATCTTGCCGTTCAGATGCAGACAGAACAACCCCGCGCCTTCGACAAAAAACCGCACTTCGTCTTCACCATGGGTGTGTTCGGAAAGAAACTTCTCGCGCAGCACTTCGCGCTGGGCGTTGTCCGGACGCATGCTGATCACATCCCAACTCTGGTAGCCTTTTTCCGCCACCAGACGATCAATTTCATGCTGGTAAGCGGCAATCACCGCCGCCGGTTCCGGGTTGTCACCCAGTTCACGATCGGCCTGCCAGCGTTCAAAACGCACGCCGATTTGTGCCAGTTGCTGCTGAATAGCTTCGGCGTCGCGGCTCTGCCACAGCGGCTGCTGCGGCTCTTTATCGCTGAAAATCGTCAATCCACTCATGAGGCAAACTCCCCTAAATCGATGTGATCAAAACGGTTAACCTGCGGGTGCTGGCTCTGCGCATCGGCGTCGTCGCGGATCAGCTGACAGGTGTGCCAACCGGCGGCTCGCGCGGCATCCAGCTCTTGATGAATATCGGAAAGGAACAGCAGCTCGTCAGCGGCGATACCGATTTCATTGGCAATATTGCGGTATGAGGCGGTTTCACGCTTGGCCCCGACGTGGGTATCGAAATACCCGCTGAACAATGGCTGCAGATCGCCGGCATCACTGTTGCCGAACAGCAGTCTTTGCGCTTCCACCGAGCCGGAAGAGTAAACGTATAGCTTCAGCCCCTGCTGCTGCCAGGCACTTAGCTGCCCGGCCACTTCAGGGTATAAATGCCCGCGGAAATCACCGTTGTGGTAGCCACTGCGCCAGATGATGCCTTGCAGTGCCTTCAGCGCGGTGGATTTGCGATCTTCGTCCATAAAACGGTAGAGCGCGGCAATAAGTTGCTCAATATCCGCCTGCGGTTGGTCAATCTCATGACGCAGGGCAGCCAGCGGCGCAGCCACCTCAGCCTCTGCCTGGTGCTGACGGATAAACGGTGCCAAACGTTCACGCGCATAGGGAAACAGCACCTGATGAACAAAGCGGATATCGCTGGTGGTACCTTCAATGTCAGTGACGATGGCGCGGATCATTTTGCCTCCAGTAAACGGCGTTGCAGTTCACACTGGAACAGGAATTCCAGCCCTTCAAGGTGACGACGAGCCTCCGCAACCTGGCGGCCCCAGCAATACAGGCCGTGACCCCGCACCAGAAAACCGTACTGCAATGGCGTCACTTCGGCATAGGCCGCGACGCGTGCGGCCAAGCGCGGAATGTCCTGATCGTTGTCGAAAATGGGGATCGCTACGGTATCCAGATGAGAGCTCTGCCCGGCGAGAGATTTTTGCATCTCATAGCCCTGCAACACCAAACGCTCACTGGATTCAACGCGTGACAACACTGTCGCATTCACCGAATGCGTATGCAACACCGCGCCAATCTGCGGGTACAGCCGGTAAATCAAGGTATGCAGGCCGGTTTCCGCCGAGGGTGTGCGGCCACTCGGCACATGGTTGGTGGCGGTTTCCACCAGCAGGAAATCCGATTCGCTCAGGCTGCCTTTATCCTTGCCGGATTCGCTCACCAGACAGTGTCGGTCATCAAGACGCAGCGACATGTTGCCGCCGGTCGCCGGGCACCAGCCCTTTTCGCCAATCCAGTGACAGGCAGACAACAGCGCTGTAAGTTGCGGATTTTCGGTCATTATCGTTTCCCGGTCAGTAAGGTCGTCCAGCAGGTGAAGCTTAGAATGATTTGATTAATGATTAGATTTTTTCTTCATTTAGCCATCTAAGCGTCTTGATTGCCAAATACTAACATCGTGTTATATTGACGGCAACATAAGCGCCAGGAGTATTAGCCTGCTATGAGCACTTCAGCATTGATTCCCGAAAGCAAACTGCCCGCTCTGGGCACCACCATTTTCACCCAGATGAGCGCGCTGGCAGCGCAGCATCAGGCAATCAACCTGTCTCAGGGTTTCCCCGATTTCGATGGCCCGGACTATCTGAAAGAGCGTCTGACCTGGCATGTCAGCCAGGGCGCAAACCAATATGCACCGATGACCGGCGTCGCGCCCCTGCGCGAAGCCATCGCCGAGAAAACGGCGGCGCTGTATGGCTGGCTGCCGGACGCGACCACCGAAGTTACCGTCACGGCTGGGGCTACCGAAGCGCTGTTCGCCGCCATCAGCGCGTTGGTGCGTCCGGGAGATGAAGTAATTTGCTTCGATCCCAGCTATGACAGCTATGCGCCGGCGGTCACCTTGTCCGGCGGTACGCTGAAACGCATTGCGCTGCAGCCGCCGGCCTTTAGCGTCGATTGGCGACAGTTCGAAGAATTATTGTCGCCCCGCACCCGCCTGGTGATCCTCAATACGCCGCACAACCCTTCCGCCACCGCCTGGCAGGCGGAAGATATGCAACAGCTGTGGCATGCCATTAGCGAGCGTGAAATCTATGTGCTCAGCGATGAAGTCTATGAGCATATTTGTTTCGCCAAAGGGGGACATGCCAGCGTGCTGGCCCACCCGCAGCTGCGTCAACGCGCCATTGCGGTGTCATCCTTCGGCAAAACCTTCCACATGACCGGCTGGAAAGTGGGTTATTGCGTCGCCCCGGCAGCGCTGAGTGCGGAAGTGCGCAAGGTACACCAGTACCTGACCTTCTCGGTTAACACCCCGGCACAGTTGGCGCTGGCCGATATGCTACGCAGCGAACCGGAACACTGGCAGCAGCTATCTGCGTTTTACCGCGCCAAGCGCGACCGTTTCGTGCAGGCGCTGTCCAGTAGCCGACTGGAAATTTTACCCTGCGAAGGGACATACTTCTTACTGGCGGATTACAGCGCGGTCTCGGATCTGGACGACGTTGCATTCTGTCATTGGTTAACCGAGCACGTAGGCGTGGCGGCGATCCCGCTGTCGGTCTTCTGTGCCGATCCTTTCCCTCATAAATTGATCCGGCTGTGCTTCGCTAAACAGGATGCCACGCTGGATGCAGCTGCGGAGCGGTTATGTCGACTTTAAAAATTACCCTGTTGCAGCAACCCCTGGTGTGGCGAGATGGCCAAGCCAATCTGCAACATTTTGACGCCTTGCTGGCCCCCTTAAGCGGCCGCGATCTGATCGTATTGCCGGAGATGTTTACTACCGGTTTTGCCATGGATGCCGGGGAAAGTGCGCTGCCGGAACAGCAGGTGATTGACTGGCTGCACGGTTGGGCGAACAAAAACAACGCGCTGGTTGGCGGCAGCGTGGCGCTGAAAACCGCCGAGGGCGCGGTTAACCGTTTCCTGCTGGTGGAGCCCAACGGCCGGGTGCATGCCTACGATAAGCGCCACCTGTTCCGCATGGCGGGTGAACACCTGCACTATCAGGCAGGCAAACGACGTGAAATCTTCGAATGGCGCGGCTGGCGCATCCTGCCGCAAATCTGTTATGACCTGCGTTTTCCGGTCTGGTCTCGCTACCAGCAGGATTACGATCTGGCGCTGTACGTCGCCAATTGGCCGGCACCGCGCAGCAAACACTGGCAAACGCTGCTGGCGGCACGGGCCATTGAGAATCAGGTCTACGTGGCCGGTTGCAACCGCGTCGGCGAAGACGGCAACGGTCTGAACTACAGCGGTGACAGCCTGATCCTTAGCCCGCAGGGCGAAACGCTGGCGCAGGCGGAACCCGGCATTGCCGCAAGGCTTGACGCGGAACTGTCGCTGGAATCCCTGCAAAGCTATCGCAGTGCCTTCCCGGCCTGGCGGGATGCTGACAGTTTCCTGCGCCACGATTAAGCATTTCGGGCGCGGTACCGGTACACCGCGCCCGTTGCTTCAGGAAAGCTCTTCTTCCGCCGCTTTTTCTTCTGTCCCCCCAATGCGGTTAAACAACAGGTTCAGCAACAGCGCCACCAGGCACGAGGCACTGATGCCTGAATGCAGCAAAGTACGCACCCAGTTCGGAAACTGATCGTAGAAGGTCGGCATCACGATAGGGATCATGCCGAAGGCAATCGCCGTCGCTACCACCACCAGATTCATGTTGTCCTTATACTCAACCTTGGCCAGAGTGCGGATGCCGCTGGCGGCCACCGAGCCGAACAGCACCACACCCGCGCCGCCCAAGACCGGCAGCGGAATGCAGGCCACCAGTCGCCCCAGGACCGGCAACAGCCCCAGCAGCACCAGAATCGTCCCGCCGGCGCTGACCACAAAGCGGCTCTTCACGCCGGTGATCGCCACCAGCCCGATATTCTGGGCAAACGAGCTTTGCGGAAACGAATTGAATACCGGCGACAGGGCGCTGGACAACATATCGGCACGCAACCCGTTGGCGATACGGCGCGCATTCACCGGCGAGCCGACAATTTCACCGACGGCCATCAGCCCGGCGGTGGTTTCCGTGAGTAATACCAGTACGATCAACAGCATGGATAGCACTGCGCTCAGTTCGAAGGTTGGCCAACCGTAGGCAAAAGGCGCGGGGAATGCCAGCCAAGGCCCGTGGCCTACGGCAGCGAAGCTCAGCTTACCCACCCACGCGGCCGCCACACAGCCGACAGCCATCGCCAGCAGCACCGATAACCGTTTTAACCCCGGGGAACCCACCTTGTTCAGCAACAAAATAACCGCAAGTGTGAAAGCCGCCAGGCCAATATTTCCGGTTGATCCCCAATCTGCGGCCTTGGCGTTGCCCCCCATCGCCCAGCGTACCGCCACCGGCATCAGCGACAGCCCAATCACCGTCACCACGGTGCCGGTCACCACCGGCGGGAAATAGCGAATAATCTGCGAGAAAAACGGCGCGATCAGTAACCCAATCAACGACGCCGCGATCACCGCACCAAACACCGCAGGCAACCCGCCGTCGCCAGTGACTATGGTCACCATGGTCGCGACTCCCGCAAAGGAAACGCCCTGCACCAACGGCAAACGAGAGCCGAAACCCGGCGCACCAAGCGTTTGCAATAACGTCGCCAAACCGCTGACAAACAGCGCTGCCGTCACCAGCAGGCCAATTTGCGCGGCGTCTAACCCTGCGGCAGAACCTATGATCAATGGCGGCGCTATGATGCCGCCATACATGGTCAGAATATGCTGCAGGCCGTAGGCGAAGGTTTTTGCCAGCGGCAATTTTTCATCTTCCGGGCAGCACGAAGCCGCGCCCTTATCCTGAGACAGAGCCATAGATACCTCGTCAATGCGGGTTAACCGCTAAGGGCGTTTAGCTGCCCCGGTAGGTTGAATAGGAATACGGGCTGATGAGCAGCGGTAAATGGTAATGCTGCGCCGCATCCTTGATGACAAAATCGATGATCGCCGTGGCGTATAACGTTTCACGATTGTCTGCGGTAAAGTAACCGCCCACGTCGGCATGCAGGCGGTAATGCCCCGCGGGCAGCTCATCCGGCGTTAGCTCACGGGCGCGGCCATCGGCATCGGTGGTGCCTTCGGCTATCGCCCGCCATTGCCCCTGCTGTTCCCGCTCCAGCCAGACTCGCACCTTTGCCGCCGGTTTACCCAGGGAGGTATCCAAAATATGGGTGCTGATATTACTCATCGCTCAGTAACTCCTTAAAACGCAGCATCACGATTTCGCGCAGCTGTTCGGCGGTTTCCTGCCGCTCCTGCTCCACGTCGTTGTTCAAGCGTCGTTCCAGCTCACTCAGAATGGCTCGCCCATCTCGGCCGGCGGCACGGATCAAAAACACCTGGCCAAATTGCTGTTCATAACGCCGGTTGCCCACCAGCAGCACTTGAGCCAATTCCGGATCCCGGTCATTGACCGCCGACTGTTCACGCTTGGAGAACTGCGCCTCTTTCCCCTGGCCTGCGGCACGTTCGCCAATACGCGGGTGCTGCGCCAATGCCTGGCTGACCTCTTCAGGTCGCCAACGCTGCGCCGCCTGCCAGGCCACCGCCAACGCGGCATCGCTGCTGCTGAACGGCCGGGCCGCAATCACTGAAGCTATCCAGCTCGCAATGTTCACGCAGGGCTGCAGCAATCGCTCGGCTTCCGCCACGGGCAATTGATTAAACTGCTGCAGGTTCATCGGTATTCTCCCAACTGGCCACCGTCTGGCAGTAGGCCTGAATAGCCAGCGCCACATCGGCCTGGCTTACGGCTTCGGCCGGATGATGGCTGATGCCGCGATCGCAACGGACAAACAGCATGCCCACCGGCCAGCAAGCCGCCACGGCAATCGCGTCATGCCCGGCACCGCTGGGCAAAGCCATGCTGCGCCCCTGCACCGCCGCCACGCTCTGCTGCCAACGTTGCTGCAAATCTGCATCACATTCCGTTGCGTTTATGCGATAAAACTCCTCGCTGGCAAAACCTAATCCGCGACGTGCGCAGATCTCCTGTGCCCGTTCCAACAGCTGCGTAAGCAATGCCGCCAGCGGGCCATCTTGCGGGCCGCGAACGTCCAGCGACAGTTTCACCTCACCAGGAATGACGTTGACCGCCCCCGGAAGACTTTCGATACAGCCGACAGTCGCCACCAAATGTTCATCGCGGGTACGGGTTATCGCTTCAACCGCCACCATCCACTCCGCCGCGGCCGCCAAGGCGTCTTTGCGTTGCCCCATCGGCACGGTGCCTGCATGGCCTGCCTCGCCGCTAAAGGTGCAATGGAGTCGACGTGCGCCGTTAATCGCCGTCACCACGCCCAGGGCCAGATCGGCGGCCTCCAGACAAGGCCCTTGTTCAATGTGCAATTCCAGATAAGCGCAGATATCACCTGGTGCTCGCCGCGCCTCAACCACCTCCGCCGGATCCAGGCCAAACTCGCGCAACGCCTGCGCCACGCTGATGCCCTCGGCATCAGTACGCGCCAGCCACTCGGCTGGCCACTGGCCGGTAATGCCCCGGCTGCCCAGCAGGGCGACGCTAAATCGCGTCCCTTCTTCATCGGCAAAGCCAATCACTTCAACCGCCACCGGCAGACGCCGCTGCTGCTGATGCAAATGCGCCACCACCTCCAAGGCGGTCAATACGCCGAGCATGCCGTCATAACGGCCGGCATTGCGCACCGTATCCAAATGCGAACCGAGTAACAGCGCGGGCGCACCTGGCGTTTGACCTTCGTAGCGGCCACAAACATTGCCAACGGCGTCCTGCCAGACCCGCATACCGATACTGCGCATCCAGTCGCCTACCAACAGGTTGGCGCGCCGATGCTCCGGCGACAGATAAACCCGCGTCAGCTGGCCTGGCGTAGCGCTGATCGCCGCCAGCGCGTCGCAACGCGCCATCACCCGTGCGGCCGCCTGTTCCGCCTCCTGGACGGTTAACCGCAACGCCATCACCGGCTCCCGTCGTCGTAGGTGTTCCAGGCCGCCTGCAGCGCTTCCCCCTGCTTGCTGGCGAAACCCAGACGGTTCAGCACCGCTTCCAGCGCAGTCAAGGTTTGCAGCACACAGTCTTTACGCGCGTTATAGCCCATGGTGCCGATACGCCAAATCTTGCCCTGCAGCGGGCCAAACGAAGTGCCAATCTCGATGGCAAAATCATTGAGCATCATCTGCCTCACCTGCTCGCCATGCACCTGCGGCGGGATCACCACCCCCAACACGTTGTTCATGCGGTTATCGAGATCGCCGAACACCTCAAGCCCCATGCCCTGAATGCCGGCCAGCATCGCCGCGCCGTGCAGCCTGTGGCGCGCGATGGTGTTATCCAGCCCCTCTTCCAGGATCACCCGGGCACATTCGCGCGCGGCGAACAACATGCTGGTGGCTTCGGTGTGGTGATTCAGACGCTCGGGGCCCCAGTAATCCATGATCATGCCGAGATCAAAATAGTTGGAGTAGATCATCTCATCGTCGCCGTCGGCATGGTCGGCAGTGCGGATCCCCTGCTCCACGCACTTGCGACGGCGGACGATCTCTTCGAACTGCGGGCTTAGGGTGACCGGCGAACTGCCGGACGGACCACCCAGACATTTCTGCAGGCCTGCGGATACCGCATCCAGCCCCCAGGCATCGGTTTCCAGCGGGTTACCGGCGAAGGATGCAGTCGCGTCGGTATAAAACAATACGCCGTGGCGGCGGCAGATATCCCCCAGTTGATCCAGCGGCTGCAGCATGGTGGTCGAAGTGTCTCCCTGCACCGTCAACAGCAGACGCGGACGCACCTTCTTGATCGCATCTTCAATCTGATCGGCACTGAACACTTCCCCCCACGGCGCCTCGAGGGTGTGCACTTCGGCACGACAGCGGCGGGCAATTTCACACAGCAAATGGCCAAAACGGCCAAACACCGGCACCAGCACTTTGTCGCCGGGGCGGATGGAGGAGACCAGCATCGCTTCGATGCCCGAACGGGAGGTGCCGTCGATCAGCATCGTCCAGCGGTTTTCGGTACGAAACAGCGCGCGATACAGCTCCATAACCTGATTCATGTAGCCGGTCATTGCCGGATCATACTGCCCAATCAACTGGCTAGACATGGCACGCAGCACGCGCGGATCGGCGTTGATCGGCCCTGGCCCCATCAGCAGACGGGCAGGTGGGTTAATCTGATCGAACTGGGTAATATCCAACATGTTAATTCCTTACCAGCTTAATAACTCAGTAAACTCAGAACGCAGCACGCGCCTCATGGCATATCACGCCTCAGACAGGCCGCGAACTGAAGCAATAAACTGTTTCAATTCCTGCGTTTGCGGATTGGCGAACAGCGTGCGGCTGTCGCCTTGCTCCCACACTTTGCCCTGGTGCATAAACACCACCCGGTCACCGACCTCACGGGCAAAGTTCATTTCATGGGTCACCAGAATCAGCGTCATACCCTCTTTGGCCAACTGCTCCAGGACTTTCAGCACCTCGCCCACCAGCTCAGGATCCAGCGCCGAGGTGATTTCGTCGCACAGCAACACCTTCGGGTTCATCGCCAGCGCCCGGGCAATCGCCACCCGCTGCTGCTGCCCTCCGGAAAGGTTAGCCGGGGAATAATGCATCCGCTCACCCAGCCCAACCTTGTTCAGCATCTCTTCCGCCAGCTCGCGGCATTCCGCCGGGCTTTTCTTCAGCACCCGACGCGGTGCCAACATCACGTTTTCCAACGCGGTCATGTGGGGAAATAGATTGAAGTTCTGGAACACCATGCCAATGGAGCGACTGATCTCACGCGCCTGCGAATCACGGTCGGTGATGGTCATGCCACCCAGTTTGATGCTGCCTTCCTGGTACCCCTCGAGCCCGTTGATGCAGCGCAACAGGGTGCTCTTGCCCGACCCGCTACGGCCGATAATCGAAATCACCTGGCCCATATCGATATCCAGATCCACGCCCTTCAGCACGTGGTTCTGGCCGTAATATTTTTGAACCTGATTAATTGTGATGAGCGGCATGGAACTTCCTCTCCAGATAATGGCTGTAGCGCGACAGCGGGTAACACATCAGGAAATAGCCCAGCGCGACCAGGCCGAACACTTTAAAGGGTTGATAAGTGACGTTGTTTAACATGGCGCCTGCCTTGGTCAGTTCGACAAAACCAATGATCGACGCCAACGCGGTGCCCTTGATCACCTGAACTGAAAAACCGACGGTCGGCGCAATGGCAATGCGAACCGCCTGTGGCACCACTACCCGCACCAGGGTCTGGCCGAAGCTCAGCCCAAGACAGCGCGACGCTTCCCATTGGCCTTTGGGCAACGCGGCGATGCTGCCGGACCAGATATCCACCAGAAAAGCGCTGGTAAACAGCGTCAGTGCCAGTGCCGCAGCGGCCCAGGGGCTAACATCAATGCCGAACAGCGCCAGCCCAAAGAAGGCCAGGAACAGCTGCATCAGCAGTGGCGTGCCTTGAAACAGCTCTGAATAACAGCGGACAAAACGCAGCGCCCACCGGCGCTTGCTCAGGCGCAGCAATAACAGCGGCAGCGTCACCAGTGTGCCGCCAAAGAACGCCGTCAGCGACAGCAACAGCGTCCAGCGCGCGGCCAGCAGCAGGTTGCGCACAATGTCCCAGTCGGTAAAAGTCAGCATCAGTTCTGGCTCCCTAAAAAGCGGCGGCCGGCGGCCAGCAACAGTTGGCGCATCAGTATCGATAGCAGCAGGTAGAACAACGCCGTCACTAAATACACCTCAAAACTGAGGAAGGTGCGCGACTGGATCAGGTTGGCGGCAAAGGTCAATTCTTCGAACGACACCTGCGACACCACCGACGAGCCCAGCATGACGATAATGCACTGGCTGACCAACGCCGGGTAAATGCGCTGCAGCGAAGGCGGTAACACGATGCGCAAAAATGTCTGGCTGCGGCTAAAGCCCAGCACCCGCCCGGCCTCCCACTGCCCTTTCGGCGTCACCTGAATGCCTGCGCGTATAATTTCGGTGCTGTAGGCGCCCAGATTAATCACCATCGCCAACAGAGCCGCCTGCCCGGCGGTCAGCTTCCACCCCAGGCTCGGCAGACCAAAGACAATGAAGAACAGCTGCACCACGAACGGCGTGTTGCGCACCACCTCGACGTAAATCCCCCAGGCACGGCTAAACAGGTTGGCTTTGCCGCTGCGGATCGCCGCCCCGAAAATCCCCAGCGCAACGCCCATCAGGGTGGCCAGTGCCGTCAACTCAATCGTGGTTAGCAAACCGGCCAACAGCTCCGGCAGATAGGGCCACAGCGCGGGAAAATTTAGCTGATAGGTCATCGGGTGCTCCCATTACGCGCCAAGATGGGCGGGCAGCGGCGCTTTCAGCCATTTTTCCGACAGCCCATTCAGGGTGTTGTCTTTCAGCGCTTGTTCAATCAATTCATCCACTTTGGCTTTCAGCGCCGGTTCGCCCAGACGCAGGCCGACGAAGCATGGCGAATCCTTCAACATAAACTTGGCCACCGGCGCTTTGGTCGGGTTCTGTCGCGCCAGAGCGCTCACCACCAGATTGCCGGTAGCAATGTATTGCACCTGACCGGACAGGTAGGCCGACAGCGTGGTGTTGTTGTCTTCGTAGCGTTTGATCTGCGCGCCCTTCGGCGCAGTGTCGCTCAACACCATGTCTTCAACCGCCCCGCGCGTCACGCCAACGGTCTTGCCTTCCAATTGAGCGGCATCGCTCAACGCGGTGTCTTTAGGGCCAAACACCCCCAGGAAGAACGGCGCATAGGCACGGCTGAAAGCGATAGCCTTTTCGCGTTCAGGATTTTTGCCCAGGCTGGAAATCACCAAATCCACTTTGTTAGTCTGTAAATAAGGAACGCGGTTGGCACTGGTGACCGGCACCAGCTGCAACTTAAGTTTCATCTTGTCGGCCAGATACTGCGCCATATCGATGTCATATCCCTGCGGCTGCAGATCGGTGCCTACCGAGCCAAACGGCGGGAAGTCTTGCGGTACCGCTACCCGCAACACGCCACGCTGCTGGATTTCTTGTAGTTGATCCCCCATCACCGACGTGGCCTGCGCCATCAACAGCACCGCCCCTAACGCCGCTACCCCGATTTTCTTGAAGTTCATAGACTATCCCCGATGGTGAAATGATGAAACAAAAGATTCTTTGATTATCACTTTGCAACTAATGTGCCAATCGAGAGCGGCAACCAGCTTAACCTTTGCTGTCTTTGAGTTAGGGGGCTAAGAGGAAAATCCCCTGCCATGACTGTGGCAGGAGAAAGGGATATCACGGAGAAAAATGCGCACCATCAAAGTGCGAAGGCACCAAAATGGCGCGGAAATTAGCGCTGTTCCAACTCATCCAGATCTCCATACAGATCGGCGATCTGATGGATCCGTTGGCGTCCTTGCGTCAGCGTCTCATGCAGCAAGGCATTGCTGAGCAGATTGGCCAGGCTCATGGCGGCGGAATAGCTGTCAAAAGCGGAAACGCTATCCAGCGGTGCCGCCAGATGCCAGTTCGCCAGTGGGATCAGCGACTGCGCCTGCGGTTCGCACACCAGCAGCGTCGGAACCTGCTGAATCTGCAACTGCGTCAGCAAGGCCCGCAACTGACGCGGCCGGCGGCGAAAAGCCACAACTACCGCCACGTCCCCGTGGTCCAAATCGACCAGCTCTTCCGCCAGCGTTTGCCCGGGCTGCGGCATCAATAACACCTGCTCACGTACCTGCATCAGTTGCTGGCGCAGGTGCATGGCAATCGGATAACTGTTGCGAAACCCCATCAGTACCACACGCCGAGCCTGCACCAGGGCGGCGATCACCGCATTGAACTGGCCAGCGTCAATATGGTTCACCCACTGAGTAAGGTTGGCCATTTCCTGCTTGTAGTGCCGCGCCAACAGGGTGTTGCCCTGCACCGCATCACGATTATCGGTCAGCGGCATACCGCTCTGGCGCAGGGTGCGCAGTTCATCACGCATAGCACGGTAGCTTGGGTAGCCCAAGCGTTTGAACAGGCGGCTGACGGTAGCTTTGGATACGCCGCTCAGGCGCGCCAGCTCGGCGCTGTTGTAGCTGATCAGGTCGTCAAAGTGATCGAAAATAAAATCGGCTACCCGCTGTTCCTGCGGCGTAAGCTGCGAATATTCCCCGCGCAGGCGTTCATCGATCTGCTTCATTGCTGCTCCTGCTTGTAACCTTTGTTTCAGCGGAACATAGCACGGCCAATCTACCCGCTGGCAAGCGTTTATTACCGCCGAAGAAAACATGGAACGCCTCTTGCTTGTCTTTGAGACAGAAGCTGACCTCAAACAAGGGCCAAGAAATGATTAACAGTAATACCGCGCCATTGGGCATGGCCGTCACGCCTCACCACCTCGCCAGCGAAAGCGCGCTGGCGGTTCTGCGTGAAGGGGGTAACGCCATCGAAGCCATGGTCGCCGCCGCCGCGACTATCGCCGTGGTTTATCCGCACATGAATGGCCTGGGCGGTGACGGTTTCTGGCTGATTGTGCCGCCACAGGGCGATCCGGTGGCGATCGACGCCAGCGGCGCTGCCGGTTCCTTAGCCACGCTGGATTTTTACGCCGGTGAAAGCCACATCCCGCATCGCGGACCCAGGGCGGCGCTGACCGTTGCCGGCACCGTTGGCGGCTGGCGTGAAGCGCTAGACTATTCCGGCGAGCTGGGCGGCGAGCAGCTGCCGCTACCGCGTCTGCTGGCCGATGCCATTCGCTATGCGGCGGACGGCATTCCGGTTACCGCCTCACAGGAGGCCGCCACACGCAGCAAATATCATGAACTGGCGGATGTGGAACATTTTGCCCGCACTTATTTACCGCAGGGGGAAATCCCCCTTGCCGGACAGCGTTTCTGCCAGCCACGGTTAGCGGATACCCTGATTGCCCTGGCCGAAGAGGGGTTGGACAGCTTCTATCGCGGCCGACTGGCGCAAAGCATGGCGGCCGATATGGCCCGGCTGGGCATGCCGCTCACCGCCCAAGATCTGGCGGATTATCGGCCGCGTCGGCGCACACCTTTGCGACTTGAGCATCAGAAAGGTGAAGTCTTCAACCTCACCCCACCGACTCAGGGCCTGGTGTCGCTGGCGATCCTCGGTTTGACCGATCGCCTACCCCTGGCCAGCAAAAGCGAAGGCGCAGTGGTGCATGGCATCGTCGAGGCCACCAAGCTGGCTTTCGGTCTGCGTGACCAATTCATCACCGATCCACGCCAAATGACGCAGGATCCGCAGGCACTCCTGACGACAGAACGCCTGGATACGCTGGCCAAGCATATCGATCCTGAGCATGCCGCGGCCTGGGGCAAAGGCAAGGGGCCGGGCGATACCGTGTGGATGGGCGTGATGGACAGCAGCGGTCTGGCGGTGTCCTTTATCCAAAGCATTTACCACGAATTCGGCAGCGGCGTGGTATTGCCGCAAAGTGGCGTGCTGTGGCAAAACCGCGGAGCGTCCTTCAGCCTGGATGCCGCCCATCTGCTGGCACTGGCGCCAGGCAAACAGCCTTTCCACACTCTGAACCCCGCGGCAGCTCGCCTGTATGACGGACGCACCTTGGTGTATGGCTCCATGGGCGGCGACGGCCAGCCGCAAACCCAGGCGGCGGTGTTTGTTCGCCATGTGGTGCAGGGCCTGCCGCTGCAGCAGGCGATCAGTGCGCCGCGCTGGCTGCTGGGCCGCACCTGGGGTGAAAGCTCTGACTCGCTGAAGCTGGAAGGTCGCTTTAGCGCGGAAACCGTCGACTACCTGCGCCAACGGGGCCACGACGTGGAGTTGTTACCGGACTTTAGCGAAGCGGTCGGCCATGCCGGCGCCATTGTTCGCCATACTAACGGCATGCTTGAAGGGGCTTTCGATCCCCGCAGCAACGGCAGTGCCGCCGGCTTCTAGCCGCCATTTTTATTGGGGAGAAGTAAAATGAAAAACCAACCTGCCGTCGACTGGGCGGCCTATATCAGCCAAATGGAAGCGATACTGGCGCTGGAAATGGATGACGCGCGCCGTCAGGAACTGCTGACCCAGTTCAATCGCATTGCTGCACTGGCGGAACCCTTGATGGCCTTTCCGCTCGATCCACGCCTGGAGATCGCAGGAGTGTATCGCGCATGAATTCGTTAAGTGCCCTATCGATCGCCGAGATCCGCGCGGCCCTGAAGCAAGGTGCGATTTCTGCACGTGAGATTGCCCAACAGACGTTAGAGAATATTGACGCACGGGATCCGGCGCTGAACGCCTATACCCACATCACGCGCGAACGCATGTTGAGCGAAGCCGATCACCTCGATCGCACACGTGCCAAAGGTCTCCCATTGCCGAGCCTGGCGGCGATCCCTTACGCGGTAAAAAACCTGTTCGACGTCACCGGCGAAACCACCCTGGCGGGGGCCAGTCTGTTCAGCGATAACCCGCCGGCCAAACAGGACGCCTGGGCGATCGGCAAACTGGCCGGCCAAGGTGCCTTGCTGTCCGGCATGCTGAATATGGACGCCTATGCGTACGGTTTTACCACCGAAAACAGCCACTACGGCGCGACGCGTAACCCGCATGACACCACGCGTATTGCCGGTGGCTCCTCAGGCGGTTCGGCAGCGGCGGTCGCCGCCGGGCTGGTGACATTTTCCCTCGGCAGCGACACCAATGGATCAATACGCGTACCCGCGTCGCTGTGCGGCATCTTTGGGCTGAAGCCAACCTTTGGCCGTCTGTCGCGCAGCGGTAGTCAGCCTTTCGTCGCCAGTCTGGATCATCTCGGCCCCTTTGCCCGCCGGGTGCGAGATCTGGCAACGGTGTATGACGTGATGCAGGGCACGGATATTGAAGACCGTTTTCAGGCGGATAAACCGGTCACGCAAACCGAATCGCTGCTGCCCCGTGGCCAACAAGGCCTACGCTGCGCGGTGCTGGGCGGATATTTTCAGCAATGGTGCAACGATGATGCTAAAACCGCTGTAAGACAGGCTGCACAGGCACTGGAGGCCGTGACTGAAGTTGAATTTCCGCAGGCCGAATTGGCACGGGCGGCAGCGTTCATCATCAGCGCCGCCGAGGGGGGCAATCAGTATCTGCCGCTGTTGCGCAACCAGCCAAACCGCTTTGAGCCGCTGTCGCGTGAACGCCTGCTGGCCGGTGCCATGCTGCCCTCCGCCTGGTATGTGCAGGCGCAGCGCTTTCGTACCCATTTTCAGCAACAGGTGCTGCCGCTGTTCGAACGCTGGGACATCCTCATCGCCCCGGCGACGCCCTGCAGCGCCACGCCGATCGGCCAGGAAACCATGCATATCAACGGCACGGATCTGCCGATCCGCGCCAGTATGGGCATGCTGACGCAGCCGGTCTCTTTCCTCGGCCTGCCGGTAGTGACGGTGCCGCTGAAAACCGACTCTGGCCTGCCGATAGGCCTGCAGCTGATTGCCCCCCCCTGGCGAGAGGATCTGGCACTGCGTGCCGCCTATGCGCTGGAACAACGTGGCGTGGCAAGATGTGTTTTACCGGGAAAACAGGACTAAATGATGAAAAGTGAGTATATCGATCGTCCGGCGGTGCTGGCAGAGGTGAACGCCGCCTTTTACCGTTACGAACAGGCGCTGATCGGCAATGATATTGAGGTGCTGGATGAGTTGTTTTGGCACGATGGTCGTACCGTCCGTTACGGCGCGACGGAGAATTTGTACGGCATCGATCAGATCCGTGACTTCCGCCAACAGCGTCCTTCCAAAGGGTTGGATCGCCTATTGGAGAACACCGTTATCACCACCTACGGTGACGATATGGCCGTCGCCAGTACCGAATTCCGCCGCCCCAGCAGCGAAAGCGTTGGCCGCCAGATGCAAACCTGGGTCAAGTTGCCCAGCGGTTGGCGCATCGTCGCCGCGCACGTGAGCTTGATGGCTTAAGGCAAACCCGGCGCACAAAAAATGGATAGTCTGGCATGTTGAGCCTTATAGTCGGCAGAGGTATTACCTTTAGCTAACTGAGGCTACTTATGACTACGGCTGCATCGATAAAAATTGATGATGAGCTCAAGCAACGGGTGCAACAAATCGCGGCCACGCGTCAGCGAAGTGCGCACTGGATTATGCGCGAGGCTATCCGTGAATACGTCGAGCGAGAAGAAAAGCGCGAAACGCTGCGCAAAAGACCGTGGCATCCATTCGTAGCAGCATCAATATCCTGGCCCATCATCCTCAGGCCGGTCGGCCCATTGAAGATATGGAAATTGAATTTAGGGAATGGCCGAACGATTTCGGCAACAGCGGCTATATTGCCCTGTATCATTTTGATGGCAGCACCGCTGTACTGCTGGCAGTGCGCTATCAAAGTGAAGCCGGTTACTGACCGGGTCCCTCAACACCAGTACGCCATAAAGTTAACGGTGGAGCGATCGAGATCGCGTTCGCCAATCAGATAACGGCGTAGCGCCTTCACCGCGGAAGACTCTGCCGCAACCCAGGCGTAGAAGCTTTTCGCCCCTTCGGCTCGTTCCCACAGCAGATCGCCGCCCAAACTGTTTTCCGCCAGCGACTGCGCTTGCGTCCGCGCCGATTCGGGAATATTTACCCGTTGGCGCACCGACTCCACCAGCAGCGTACCGTGCATCTGCTGATGCCCGACGTCACGCGGCAGCCAATAGACCTCGGCGAATGGGAAGCGATCCATGTTCAGGCAGTCGCCCGCCACAGGAACCTCGAAGAAAGCCTGTACCCGCGGCGGATTGGCCCGCTGCGCCAGCTGTTCCAGAATGCCTACCGCTGCAGGTACCGCCGTCTCGTCGGCGATTAACAGCGCCTGCTGCAGCTCGCTCGGGGGAACCCATTCGTAACCGCCGCTGTCACCGTCAAAATCGGCATTGGGGGCTACGGTTTGAATAACATCCCCCGGTTTGGCATGGGTCGCCCACGCCGAGGCCGGGCCGTTCACGCCATGCAGCACAAACTCGACGTCCATTTGATTCTGTTCGGCACGCAGCGCCCGCAGCGTATAGGTGCGCATCACCGGGCGTTGATCTTTCGGTATCGCCATATAGTCGCGATACCAGTCGTCGCTGTTTTCCAGACGCAGGATCTGCCCCGCTTCGGCCGGGAACAACAGTTTGATGCGCTGATCCGGCGCCTCCAGCTTCATGCGATGGACATCCGGCCCCTCAAAAACGCAACGCAGCAAGGAAGGTGATACGTTTTCTTTTATTTTCAGTGTGATATCAAAAATTCTGTAGCTTGATGCGCCGGACATAGTTGTTACTCTCCCGCAGAATTTGCACTGATGCGGTGCTGGCGCCACAGCCAGCCGCTGATACCCCCCAGCAGAACCGCCATCGTCAAAGCCGCCGCAATCAGCTGCGACTCACCATAAAATTTGGCCACCACCGGCACCATCAATGCGCTCAGGCCGTAACCCAGCGTATGGCTGGTAGCAATGGCCCCCGACCCTTTGCCGGTAGACAATTTCTCGTTCAACATCAGTTGATAACCCGGCGTCGCCATGGCTGCGCCAAAAGAGGCCAGTGCGCAACCAACATAGAATAGCGCCAAAGGCTGAGCGCACATCAGGCCCAGTCCCACTATCATCAGCACGGCGGCAATCAGCAGCAGCTGCGACGCGCTAAAACGCTGCGGGCGCACCACCAGAAACTGAGCCAACAGCGTACAGGCCGCCGCCACGCTCAGCAACACCGCCACGTGATGACTGACGGTGGTGGCGGAATGACTGAATAAACCGGTCAAATGCGGTGCCAATCCCAATTGCATCAAGCTGACCGACGCGGCCAGCAACAGTGCGCACAGCAGGTAGGGCATCATATTGAGGCGAAGCCGGTTTTGCTGATGGGCAACCGGCGGCAGCGGTGGATCGTTATGCTGGCGGCACACTACCAATAGGGCGATCAATGGCGCAAGCGCCATCAACCACAGCGGCGCCATCGGATGAATCGACAACGCCAGCGCGGCGCACAGCGGCCCCAACAGTCGCCCGCAGCTCAGCCCGGAACTGATGGTCGCCAGCGCCGACATACGCTGTTCATAGCCGGCACGCTGTAGCGCCCAGGTCTGGCTGGCCGGCACCATGCCGGACACCGTCAGCCCGTAGATAATGCGTGCCGCAATCAGGCCGCCCAGCCCCAGCGTCGATGAAAGCCAGCCAGCCGCCAACCCCCAAACCGCCAATGCCAGTAAAGCAAAACTGAACAAATACCCTGCTAACGCCATGGTTACTACGAACTTGCAGCCGCGAATTTCAGACTGCCTGCCCCACCAGGGTGACCCCACCAAAAACAGCATCGAGCCGAGCGTCAATAGCCCGGCCCAGACTGAAAGCGACAGCTGGGTCATGCTGACCAGCACCGGTAACGCCACCAGCAGGCCGTTTTGCCCGATACCCAGCAGCCCGGCGCACAACGCCAGCGGCCAGTTGGAAGGAGACGTATTCGCTATTGGCGGTGATTTAGGGGGAGATGAAATATGCATCAAACGTAAATTTACCGTTAATAAAATTATAAGGTTATGTTCAATTCATTGAAAAATTGTATCATACGACGATTGATAACAATAAATATTATTGATATAAGAATCATTCTCAATTGATTCAATAGTGAAATGGGATCATGACAATCCAGTTTGAAACCGCGACGACCGACGTGGCTGCGCAATGTTTTCTCAACGCGTTGATGCGTGAAACCCGGGACTGGCAAATCGTTCCGGCGGCCAACAACCAACAGTATCCGCAGCTTCATATTCCACTTTCGCCTTCTCAGGCTATCCGCATCACTTTACGTCACACCTCCCCCACCCAACATCACCAGTATCTGTTCCCTGCCCGCTTGCATCAGCAAGACGACGGCGCTGGTGTTGCGCTGAGCGTGGAGCAACTGGTGACCCTGTTGCTGGAAAAACCGTCGGTGAAGGGGGAACTGCCGGATGAGGTCGTTACCCGTTTCCGCCAGCGCGTACTGGAGAGTCATGACAATACCCAACAGGCAATCGCGGTTCGCCTGGACTGGCCGACGCTGCGCGACAAGCCGCTCAACTTCGCTCAGGCGGAACAGGGGCTGTTGGTAGGCCACGCCTTCCACCCGGCGCCTAAATCCCATGAACCTTTCGACGAACAGCAGGCGCGCCGTTACCTGCCAGATTTTGGCGCCCGTTTCCCGCTGCGCTGGTTTGCCGTCGATAAAAATCACCTGTGCGGCGACAGCCTGAACCTGACGTTACAGCAGCGCCTGCAGCGTTTTGCCGCCGAAAGCGCACCGCAACTGCTGGCGCATTTTACCGATGACGTCTGGCTGTTGCCGATGCATCCGTGGCAGGCCGACCATTTGCTGACGCAGACCTGGTGCCAGGAACTGGTGACCCAGGGATTGCTCAGCGATCTGGGCGAAGCCGGCGAGCGCTGGCTGCCAACCAGCTCTTCCCGCTCGCTGTACAGCGCCAGCAATCGCGACATGATTAAATTCTCCCTCAGCGTGCGCCTGACCAACTCGGTGCGTACCCTGTCGGTAAAAGAAGTGAAGCGCGGCATCCGTTTGGCTCGTTTGGCGCAAACGCCACGTTGGCAGCAACTGCAGGCACGTTATCCCACCTTCCGCGTGATGCAGGAAGACGGCTGGGCCGGGCTGCGTTCTGCGGACGGGACGATTCAGGAAGAAAGCCTGATGGCACTGCGCGATAACCTGCTGTTTGAGCAGCCGGAAAGCCAGACCAATGTGCTGGTGACCCTGACCCAGGCCGCACCGGACGGCGGTGACAGCCTGCTGGCAGCGGCGGTGCGGCGTTTAGCCGCCAGACTGAATCTGCCGGTTCAACAGGCCGCTCATACCTGGCTGGATGCTTACTGCCAACACGTCTTACTGCCGCTGTTCAGCACCGAAGCCGATTACGGGCTGGTGCTGCTGGCCCACCAACAAAATATTCTGGTGGAAATGCAGCAGGATCTGCCGATCGGCATGCTGTATCGCGACTGTCAGGGCAGCGGCTTTACCCGCGATGCCGGGCCGTGGTTAGAAGAAATTGGCGAGGCCGAGGCGGAAAACCGCTTCAGCGAACAGCAGTTACTGCGTTACTTCCCTTACTACCTGCTGGTGAACTCCAGCCTGGCGGTCACTGCGGCGTTAGCCGCGGCCGGCTTCGACACTGAAGAACAGCTGATGGCCCGGGTGCGCGATGCGCTGAGTGGTCTGCGTGCCAACGCCAAAAACACCCTGTGTCTGGACTACGTCCTCGACAGCAGCCACTGGAACTGCAAAGGCAACTTCTTCTGTTATCTGCATGACCACAACGAAAACACCATCGTCGATCCGGCGGTGATTTATTTCGACTTCGTCAACCCGCTGCGCCAGGGAGCTGCTCAATGATGCCGCAAGCCAAACTGACGCATGCCGGCAACGGTTTTTGCTGCGAGCAGCTGGGAAAGGCGCTGCAACTCAGTCTGGGCCTGGACGGTAGCGCGGTGTTGCACTATCCGGGGCCACTGCCGCAGGACTGGCTGGTGCAGGCGCTGGACCAGTTGCTGGTGGCGGCACCGCAGCTCAGCGGTGTCACCTTGCCCTATGCGCAATGGTGCGAAGAACCGCAGGCACAGGCGCTGTTCGCGTTAGCCAGCAGTGACTATCTGGCGCGCGAAACCTTTTATCAGTTACCGCTGTGGCTCGGTGCCGAACGACACTCCGCGTCCGGGAAAATGCAGTATGACGCCGAGCGTAGCCTGTGGTTCCCACAGCGCCCCGCTCGCCCCAGCGGCGAGGTGTATCGTCGTTACGATCCGCAGCTCAAGCGAACCCTGAGCTTCCGCCTGCCGGAAGTGGCACACGACGCCGAGCAGTTCACCCGCTGGATGAATTCACCGCGCGTGGATGCCTTCTGGGAAATGAGTGGCCCGCTCGAAACCCAGGCCGCCTACCTGCAGCGTCAGTTGGACTCCAGCTACTGCTATCCGTTGCTGGGGTGCTTTGACGATCGCCCGTTCGGCTATTTCGAAGTCTATTGGGCTCCGGAAGATCGCATCGGCCGCCACTACCGTTGGCAGCCGTTCGACCGCGGGCTGCACATGCTGGTCGGTGAAGAAGACTGCCGCGGCGCGCAATACATCCGCAGTTGGCTACGCGGCCTGACGCATTATCTGTATCTGGATGAACCGCGCACCACGCGCGTGGTCGCCGAACCGCGCGCGGATAACCAGCGACTGTTCCGTCACCTGCCGACAGCCGGCTACCACACAGTCAAAGAGTTCGATTTCCCGCATAAGCGCTCGCGTTTGATCATGAATCAGCGTGATGAATTCTTCCGGGGGGCTTCAGTATGAACACCGTAGATTACGCCGACTGGCAGCGCGTAAACCGCCAGATGATCGCCAAGATCCTCGCAGAGCTGGAATATGAACGCACGCTGCAGGCCGAACAGCACGGCGAGCAATGGCGCATTCTGCTGGGCGACGCTCAGTATAGCTTCAGCGCCGAACGCGGCATTTGGGGTTGGCTGCACATCGACCCGGCAACGCTGGCCTGCGATCAATCGCCGTTAGCCGCCGACCAAACGCTGCGCCAACTGGCTCAGGTGTTGAAAATGGACGATGCGCAGGTCGCCGAACATCTGGAGGATTTGTACGCCACGCTGCGCGGCGATATGCAGTTGCTGTCCGCCCGTCACGGCATGAGCGCACAGGATTTGATTGCCCTGGATGCTGACGCGCTGCAGTGCCTGTTGGCCGGACACCCCAAGTTTATCTTCAATAAAGGTCGTCGTGGCTGGGGCCTGACCGCGCTGCATCAGTACGCGCCCGAATACCAGGGGCAGTTCCAACTGCACTGGGTAGCGGCTAAACGCGGCAGCTTTGTCTGGTGCGCCGACGAAGAGTATTCACTGGATAACCTGCTTAACAGCGCGATGGACAGTGCCGAACGCCAACGCTTCGACCGCCGCTGGCGCGAGCTGAAACTGACCCATGACTGGATCCCGGTCCCGCTGCACCCGTGGCAGTGGCAGCAAAAGATCGCTTTGCACTTCCTGCCGCAGTTGGCCGAAGGGGATCTGGTGGAACTGGGTGAATTCGGCGACAGCTATCTGGCGCAGCAATCGTTGCGCACGCTGACCAACATCAGCCGCCGTTCCGCTTTCGACATCAAGCTACCGCTGACCATTTACAACACCTCGTGCTATCGCGGCATTCCGGGCAAGTACATCAGCGCCGGGCCGGCCGCTTCCCGTTGGCTGCAGCAGATTTTTACCGAGGACGATACGCTGAGCGCCAGCGGTGCCGAGATCCTCGGCGAGCCGGCGGCAGGCTATATGACCCACCCGACCTACGCCTCTTTAGCCAAAGCGCCTTATCGCTACCAGGAAATGCTGGGGGTGATCTGGCGTGAGAATCCCTCTTGCTACCTGCAGGAAGGCGAACAGGCCATCTTGATGGCGACGCTGATGGAAACCGACAACCACGGCCAGCCGCTGATTGCCGCCTATATCGCCCGTTCCGGCCTGAGCGCTGAAGCCTGGCTGCAGCAGATGTTCAGGGTGGTGGTGGTGCCGATGTACCACCTGATGTGCCGCTACGGCGTAGCGCTGATCGCCCATGGGCAAAACATCACGCTGGTGATGAAAGATCATGTGCCGCAGCGCGTGCTGTTGAAAGACTTCCAGGGCGATATGCGTCTGGTGGATCAGGACTTCCCCGAGGCAGCATCACTGCCGAAAGTGGTGAGAGACGTCACCGTGCGCCTGTCCGCCGACTATTTGATTCATGATTTGCAAACCGGGCATTTCGTCACCGTGCTGCGCTTTATCTCGCCGCTGATGAAGGCCTGTGGGGTCAGTGAAACCCGCTTCTATCAACTGCTGGCACAGGTGCTGAAAGGCTATATGGCACAGCATCCGGACATGGCGGAACGCTTTGCGTTGTTTGATCTTTTCAAACCACAAATTATTCGCGTGGTGCTCAACCCGGTAAAACTCACCTACTCAGAGCAGGATGGCGGCAGCCGCATGTTGCCAAACTATCTGCAGGATCTGGATAACCCTCTTTACTTGGTCACCAAGGAGTTTGCCCAATGAATCAGCCCCTGGATTTCATCGGCATTGGTATCGGCCCGTTCAACCTCAGCATTGCCGCACTCGGCAGTGAAGTTGCCGGTTTTAACAGTAAATTCCTCGAACGCAAGCCGCACTTTTCCTGGCATCCCGGCATGATGGTGCCGGATTGCCATATGCAGACCAGCTTCCTGAAAGATCTGGTCAGCGCGGTATCGCCAACCAATCCCTACAGCTTTCTTAACTACCTGGTGAAAAGAAAGAAGTTTTATCGATTCCTGACCACCGAGCTGCGTACGGTGTCGCGCGAAGAGTTCGCCGACTACCTCGACTGGGCCGCCAACGGGCTGAAGTCGCTGGAGTTCAGTCAGGATATTCAGAGCGTCGATTTTGACGACCAGCAGCGCCAATTCATCGTCACTACCCAGCGTGCGACTTACCGGGCGCGCCACGTCTGCCTGGGCATAGGCAAACGCATCAAACTGCCGGACTGCGTTACCGAGCAAAACGATCGCTGCTTCCATGCCAGCGAAATGACGATGCGCAACCCGAACCTGGCCGGAAAACGCGTCACCATCGTCGGTGGCGGCCAGAGCGGTGCAGACCTGTTCCTGAACATCTTCCGCGCCGAATGGGGACAGCCTGCACAACTGAATTGGATCTCGCGCCGCAATAACTATAACGCGCTGGATGAAGCCGCCTTCGCCAACGAGTACTTCACGCCGGACTACGTTGACAGCTTCTATGGCCTGAACGACGGTACCAAGCAGCGCATGCTGACCGAGCAGAAGATGACCTCTGACGGCATCACCAGCGATTCGCTGCTGGCTATTTACCGCGCGATGTATCACCAGTTTGAAGTGTTGCGCGAAAAGCCCTGGGCGCACCTGCTGCCAAGCCGCTCGCTGGCGGCAATCCAGGCCGCAGGCGATGGCTGGCAGTTGGTTACCCATCACCATCTTGATCAGGGTAAAGAAACCTTCGACACCGACGTGGTGATTTTCGCCACCGGCTATCAGCAGGATCGCCCAGCGTTCCTCGAACCGCTGGCCGATCGCCTGCTGACCACCGCCGATGACCAGTTCCGCGTAGCCCCCGACTTCAGCCTGGAGTGGGAAGGCCCCAAGGAAAACTGCCTGTTTGCCGTTAATGCCGGCATGCACAGCCACGGCATCGCCGAACCCCAGCTCAGCCTGATGGCCTGGCGTTCGGCACGCATTCTCAACCGGGCTTTAGGACGCGACCAGTTCGATTTAACGTCCACCCCGGCTGTGATCCAATGGCGTAGTCGGCAGCCGGGTATTCCGTCCCGCGCCGAGCACGTCATGCTCAATTACACCGAGTTTTAACTACACACCAATATGGGACACTCTGGAAAATAACGATGAAACGCAAACACCTCTGGGTATTAAACCCTTGCCTGCTGGCGATGCTCGCCCCTACGGCCTGGGCAGAAGAACAAAAAAGCGAAGAGCAAATGGTGGTTTCCGCCAGCCGTACGCACCGTACAGTGGCAGAAATGGCGCAGACCACCTGGGTGATTGAGAGCCAGGAAATTGAGCAGCAAGTCCAGGGCGGCAAAGAGATCAAGGACATGCTGGCGCAGTTGATCCCGGGTATGGACGTCAGCGGTCAGGGGCGTACCAACTACGGCATGAACCTGCGCGGCCGCTCAATGATGGTGATGATCGACGGCGTACGTTTGAACTCATCGCGCAGCGACAGTCGCCAGTTGGATTCGATCGATCCCTTTAATATCGATCACATTGAAGTGATCTCCGGTGCTACCTCGCTGTACGGCGGCGGCAGCACCGGCGGCTTGATCAACATCGTTACCAAAAAAGGCCAGAAAGAGCAGCAGGTTGAACTGCAGATCGGCGGTAAAACCGGCTTTGGCGGCCACACCGACCACGACGAGAACGTAGCGGCAGCGGTCAGCGGCGGCAACGACAACGCCTCGGGCCGTTTGTCGGTCTCCTATCAGCGCTACGGTGGCTGGTATGACGGCAAGGGCAACGAAGTCCTGATTGATAATACTCAGACCGGCCTGCAATATTCCGATCGCCTCGACGTGATGGGCACCGGCACTATCAATATCGATGACCACCAGCAGTTGCAGTTGACCACTCAGTATTACAAAAGCCAGTCCGATGGCGACCATGGCCTGTTCCTGGGGGAAAATTTCGCCGCGGTGACCGGCAGCGCCAAGGCGTACAACAGCGGTAATCTCAATTCGGATCGTATTCCAGGCACCGAACGCCACCTGATCAACCTGCAGTACTCCAACACCGATTTCCTCGGCCAGGATCTGGTGGCGCAGGTCTACTATCGCGATGAGTCGCTGACCTTCTATCCGTTCCCGACGCTGGCAGGCAAAGCCCCGGATTATTACGTCAGCAGCATCGGCGCTTCCCAGCAAAAGACCGACTTTTACGGCGGCAAGCTGACGCTGAACAGCAAGCCGATCGAGGCCCTGACGTTAACCTACGGCATCGACGCCGAGCATGAGACGTTCAACTCCAACCAGCAGTTCTTCGATCTGGCGAAAGCACAGCAGTCTGGCGGTATGGACCTGCAAAACGCCTATAACACCGGGCGCTACCCGGGCTACAGCACCACCAACCTGGCGTCCTTCCTGCAGGCCAGCTACGACATCAACCCTATCTTTACCCTGAGCGGCGGCGTGCGCTACCAGTACACCGAAAACAAGATTGATGACTTCGTCGGCTACAACCAGCAGCAGGCTATCGCTACCGGCGCCGCCACCTCGGCTGATGCTATCCCGGGCGGGAAAACGGACTACAACAACGCCCTGTTTAACGCCGGCCTGTTGGCACACCTGACCGAACGTCAGCAGACCTGGATCAACTTCTCGCAGGGTTACGAGATCCCGGATCCGGGCAAATATTACGGCAACGGTACCTATGCGCTGAACAACGGCCACTACCAGTTGAACAAAAGCGTCAACGTTGGCGACTCCAAGCTGGAAGGCATTAAGGTTAACTCCTACGAACTTGGCTGGCGTTACACCGGCGATAACCTGCGCACGCAGATTGCCGGCTACTACTCCCTGTCCGATAAGAGTATTTCGATCAACAAAACTGACATGACCATTAACGTCAACTCGGACAAACGCCGTATTTACGGGATGGAAGGCGCGGTCGATTACTTCTTCGAAGACAGCGACTGGAGTGCGGGCACCAACTTTAACTTCATCCGCTCCGAGACCAAGGTCAACGGCGAATGGAAAAAGCTGGTAGTGGATACCGCCAGCCCATCCAAAGTGACTGCCTATGTCGGCTGGGCGCCGGGCGACTGGAACCTGCGCCTACAGTCACAGCAGACTTTCGACGTCTCGGATGACGGCGATTACACCAAGGCCGGCTCTACCCAGGGACGTAAAATTGATGGCTACAACACCATCGATTTCCTCGGCAGCTACGCGTTGCCGGTGGGTAAACTCAGCTTCAGCGTAGAAAACCTGCTGGATAAGGAATACACCACCGTTTGGGGCCAGCGCGCCCCCATTCTCTATAGCCCGACCTACGGCTCACCCGAGCTCTACAGCTATAAAGGCCGCGGCCGTACCTTTGGTCTGAACTACTCCGTACTGTTCTGATCCATGCCCGAGCGCAATCCTGCGCTCAAACATAACGAAAAGGGCCACATCGGCCCTTTTTTACTTCTTAAAGGGATGCTGTGCCAGCCAGTGGTCAGCAATATCCTGGCGTCGACATACCCAAACCCGATCGTATTGCTCGATATAGTCCAGGAATCGCTGCAGCGCACGAAACTTGCCCGGGCGGCCCAACAAACGGCAGTGCATGCCGATCGACAGCATCTTCGGCGACTCCTCGCCTTCGGCATACAGCACGTCGAAGCTGTCTTTCAGATAGGTAAAGAACTGCTCGCCGGTGTTAAACCCCTGTGGCGAGGCAAAGCGCATATCGTTGGCCTCGAGGGTATAGGGTACGATCAGGTGCGGCTTTGTTTCACCATTGGCGCACTGCACCTCGGTCCAGAACGGTAAATCGTCTCCGTAATAGTCGCTGTCGTATTGCAAGCCACCGTGCTCTACCACCAAACGACGGGTATTGGGACTGTCCCGCCCGGTATACCAACCGAGCGGTGCCTGGCCGAATAGATCCCGCAATACCGTCATCGCCTGCTGCATGTGCTGCCGTTCGGTCACTTCATCCATCTGCTGATAGTGGATCCAGCGCCAGCCGTGGCTGACCACATCGTAACCGGCGTTTTTAATCGCTTCGACCACCTGCGGGTTACGCGCCAGCGCCATCGCCACGCCAAACACCGTCAAGGGCAGGCCACGACGCTGAAACTCATCGTGGATGCGCCAGAACCCGGCGCGTGAACCATATTCGTAAAGGGAATCCATCGACATATGCCGTTCTGGATAGCTGGCCGCGCCGATGATATCGGAAAGAAACTGTTCGGAGCCGGCGTCGCCATGCAGCACGTTGTTTTCAGCCCCTTCCTCATAATTGAGGACAAACTGCACCGCGATGCGCGCCTGACCAGGCCAACGAGCATGCGGCGGACGACCGGCGTAGCCGATCAAATCACGGGGATAATCTTTATTGAACGCGAAATCACTCATCGTTGTTTCCCCTTACCGATCACCCGTTAAAATGACTGAACATGCCGGACAAAGGTTTTGCCCGCGGAAAATCCAGATCGCCGTGCTTGCTGGTGCTCAGACCGAGCGCGCTTAGCGATTCGATCATTTTTACCGCAGCGCTGACGCCGTCGATCACCGGGATCCCCAATTCCAGCGTCAGTTCGCGCGCCAAATCGGCCATGCCGCCGCAACCAAGCACAATCGCCCCGCTGCCATCCTGTTGCTTAGCCCGGATGCACTGCTCACGCACTTTTTGCTGAGCCCGACCGCTGCCGTCCTCCAGCGCCAACACCGGCAGATCAATCGCATGCAGCGCCGCACAGTGCCGCTCAAAACCGTATTGATGCAGTAAATGCCTTGCAATGACCAACGTGCGCGGCAGCGTGGTAACAATGGAAAAACGCGTCGCCACCAGCGTTGCCATGTGCATTGCCGCCTCGGCGATGCCGACCACCGGCTTGTCGGCCAGCTCACGCGCGGCCAGCAAACCCGGATCGCCAAAGCAAGCAATGACATGACCGCTCACACCGGCTTCTCGGCCGGCTTTCACCTGCTGCAAAACGCCAATGGCAGCAATGGCTTCGTCAAAATGTCCCTCTATCGATGGCGCCCCTTCCTGCGGGCAGACCGCCAGGATTTCGGTGCCCGGCGCAGCCACCGCACGCGCCGCAGCGGCGATGGTTTCGGTCATTGCCTGGCTGGTGTTCGGATTGATGACCTGAATAATGCAGCGAGTTGTCATAGCGTCTCCCGCGGATCGGCTTCGGCAAAAATATGGGCGAAATCCGGCGCTTCACTCGCGTCATGGTTAAACCGTAAATTCGCCACAATATCGTCAAAATGGCGGACCATATGATCTGCCAGCGCCGCGCTGTCTTTCCCCCTCAACAACGCCAGCAAATCGCTGTGATCGTGGCAGCGACACCCCTGCTGCCAGGGTGAACCATAAACGGCAATCGCCAGCGACGATCGCAAAGTGAGCTGCGACACCATTTCGGTCAGCACCTGATTACCGGCGATAGCCTGCAGTTGAACGTGAAACGCGGCGGACAGGCGGATCGCCGCAGCGCCGTCCTGATCGCGGTGCGCCTGCTGTTCCTGCGCCACGATCTCCTCCATCGCCAGCAGATGATTTTCGTCGCAGTGGGCAAGCACCTGCGGCAGGTTGGTGCATTCCAGCATCTTGCGCGTCTGGAACACCTGGGTTGCCTCGTCCTGCCCGGGCGTAGCGACCTGTGCACCACGTTTGGGCAGTTGGGTCACCAATTGCACTGCGGCAAGGCGCTGCAGTACCCGACGGATCCCGGTTCGGCTTACGCCGAAGGTCTCGGCCAAGGCTTCTTCCGGCAATTTGCTGCCGGGCAGCAACCGATGTTCGACAATGGCTTTCACCAACGAGTTGTAAATATGATCGTCTTTATCTTCAATGAAATAAGTGGCCTGTTGCCCATGCCACGCGGCGTTGGTACCGATCGTCGTGCCGACCATTTTTCTACTCCCCGTCCCCTTGAATAATCAAATCGTATACAAGATTAAGATATTTTGTATACAAAAAAGAAAAGTCTGGCCTGGATCCTGCAAAAGCCCTTTCAGCAACCTTTGCCAAAAAACAGATAACAACATCCGGGTGACGTTCTTGAGAGGAGCACGATTTATGCCAAACCCTAATGAAAACTATAGTCCCAAGCTGTGCAACGACGATCTGGCACCAACGCGCGACCAGAACTGGAGCTGGTACAACATTTTTTCTTTCTGGATGTCCGATGTACACAGCATGGGCGGCTATGTGGTGGCCGCCAGCTTCTTCGCCCTCGGCCTGTCGAGCTGGCAGGTCCTGATTTGCCTGCTGGTGGGGATTTGCATCGTGCAGTTTTGCGCTAACCTGGTGGCCAAGCCCAGCCAGCTCGGCGGCGTGCCCTACGCCGTATTAAGCCGCCAGGCGTTTGGCGTGTTCGGCGCCAATATCCCGGCGGTGATCCGCGGCATGATCGCCTTCGCCTGGTATGGCATCCAAACCTATCTGGCCTCCAACGCGCTGATGCTCACACTGCTGAAATTCTTCCCGTCGCTGGAACCGATGACACAGCCGCATTTTCTTGGGCTGTCGCAGCTTGGCTGGGTTTGTTACATCACCATGTGGCTGCTGCAGGCGATGGTGTTTTGGCACGGTATGCAGGCAATTAAGCGTTTTATCGACATCGCCGGACCGGCGGTTTACGTGGTGATGTTCGCGCTGGCAGGCTGGATTGTATACCGCGTCGGTTTCTCTAATCTCTCCCTTACTCTGGCGAGCAAAAACCTGAGTGCCGGTGAGCAGGGCTGGCTGATGCTGACCGCCACCGCGCTGGTGGTTTCTTACTTCTCCGGCCCGCTGCTTAACTTCGGCGACTTTACCCGCTACGGAAAAAGTTTTGCTGAGGTACAGCGCGGCAATCGCTGGGGTTTACCCTTCAACTATCTGCTGTTTTCGTTGGTAACCGTGGTGATCGTTTCCGGCACCCTGCCATTGTTCGGGCAACTGATCACCGATCCGATCGAAACCGTCACCCGCCTCGACAGCGATATCGCCGTGGCCCTTGGGTTGCTGACGATGATCGTCGCCACCATCGGCATCAATATCGTGGCCAACTTTGTATCACCGGCCTTTGATTTTTCCAACTGTTCGCCACAGAAGATCAGCTTCCGTACCGGCGGGATGATTGCCGCCGTCGGCTCGTTCCTGTTGACCCCCTGGAACCTGTTCCAGTCACCCGAGCTGATTCACTACACGCTGGACGTATTAGCGGCCTTTATCGGCCCGTTGTTCGGCATTCTGTTGGTGGATTTCTACATTATCAAACGCGGTGAACTGCACGTCGACGACCTGTACAATGCCACGCCAGGCGGCCGTTACTGGTATAAAAACGGCTTCAATCCGAATGCGATTTGGGCACTGGTACCCTCAGTGATTATCGGGTTGGCGATCAGCTTCACGCCGAGTTTGCATCAGGTGGCTAACTTCAGTTGGTTTATCGGGGCAGCGTTGGGTGGGGGCTGTTATCGCATCATTGCTCGCCGGGAGTGGGCAGCCAATCAGGTGGTGACCTTCGCCAAAACGCAATTGAGCAAAGATTAAAAACAACGAAGCCCTGAGTTATTGCTAACTCAGGGCTTCTAAATGTTGGCGGAACGGACGGGGCTCGAACCCGCGACCCCCTGCGTGACAGGCAGGTATTCTAACCAACTGAACTACCGCTCCGCGCCGTTCTTCTCTTGCGAGAGGAACGAGGCGCATATTACGGTTGAGCCACTATGTCGTCAATGCCTTTTTCTTACCAAATGAACCGTTTGCACAGTTTTTCAGCTAACGGAACCCAAAGGTGATAACGCCCGGTTTATTTACGGCGAAAATACCGTTATTCCACTTCCGTACGCCACAGGCAACTGCCGCCCTTTTTCGCCACCAAATCCAGACGCGCCTCATGGGCCATCACTTCTTCATCGCTGGCGTAGACTACTTTCATTGCCGTTGCCGGACGCACAATGCGCTGAATGTCCTGCGTCGAATTGTTGTTTTGCGTATCCCCTTCCATCTGGAAGGCCATTGACGTCTGACCGCCGGTCATCGCCAGATAGACTTCCGCCAGGATCTCGGCATCGAGCAATGCGCCGTGCAGCGTACGCTTGCTGTTGTCTATCTCATAACGACTGCACAGGGCGTCGAGGTTGTTGCGCTTGCCCGGGAACAGGCGACGCGCCATTAACAGGCTGTCGGTGATGGTGCAGAAGGTATCGGTCTTCGGAATGCCCTGCTGCAGCATGCGGAATTCGTGATCCATAAAGCCGATGTCAAACGCCGCGTTATGGATAACTAACTCACCGCCGCGGATAAAGTCGATAAACTCATCGGCAATTTGGTCGAACGTCGGTTTATCCGCCAGGAACTCGTCGCTGATGCCGTGAACCCCATAGGCCTCCGGATCCACCAGCCGATCCGGCTTGATGTAGACGTGGTAGTGGCGACCGGTCGGGCGACGGTTAATGACCTCGACCGCACCAATTTCAATGATGCGATGGCCTTCGTAATGCACCCCGAGCTTGTTCATACCGGTGGTTTCGGTATCGAGGACAATCTGTCTGGTGGTTGTAGTGATCATATTGCAGTGCTCACAGCGTTCGTTTATGTCAGACTTGGCTTTTATAAAACTGATAGGAAGAGTCTACCAGAGATGCTTAAACAGGTAGAAATTTTCACCGACGGCTCCTGCCTTGGCAACCCGGGTCCCGGTGGTTACGGCGCCATACTGCGCTATAAGCAGACGGAAAAAACCTTTAGCGCGGGCTTTCGCCTGACCACTAACAATCGCATGGAGATGATGGCGGCGATTGTCGCATTGGAAGCGCTGACCACGCCTTGCGAAGTGATCCTCAGCACCGACAGCCAATATGTACGCCAGGGCATTACCAGTTGGATCCATAACTGGAAAAAGCGTGGCTGGAAGACTGCCGACAAAAAGCCGGTCAAGAATGTCGATCTTTGGCAGCGTCTGGACCTGACCATTCAGCGCCACACCGTCAAATGGGAATGGGTCAAGGGCCACGCCGGCCATCCGGAAAACGAACGCTGCGACGTACTGGCACGCGAGGCGGCCGGCAATCCAACGCAGGAAGACGTGGGTTACAAACCGGAAAACTAAGGCTGCTTGCGATAACTCTTGGTCGCGCCGACGGCGCGGCTGAGAGAAGGCTTTCGCGCCCCGAACTTCATCGGCGTTGGCGTCAACGGCAAAGTGCGCTTACGCGCCACAATCACGCTCATACACCCCAGCGCCGGTAAATGGGTGCACAAAAACTTCCCGCCCTTACGCTGCCACGGCAGCACGTGAAAACGCGACTGATGCAACACCTCATAATTCAACAGGCTCAGCCAGTCCAGCAGGCGCATTTGAGTAAACATCCGGCTGACGTAAGGCTGGCGGCGGCGTAACCCTGGCACCAGTTTCCCCAACCCCAACAGACTGAACGGGTTGAAGCTGCTGATCACCAGCCAGCCGTCGTCGATCAACACGCGATCGACTTCACGCAGCATGCGGTGCGGATCGTCAGCATAGGATAAAGTGTGTGCCAGCAAACAGGCATCTACCGACTTGGCGGCGAAGGGCAATTGGTAAGCATCTGCGACCACCTGCAGGTTATCGCCTTCCAGGCTGACGTTGACCTGGTGGGAAATGGCGCATTTATCCGTTGCCAGACTGGCGCTGAGATTACCGATTTTAAGCAGGTGGAAACCAAACAGCTTCGGCCACCAGGGTTGCAACTGCCGCTCTAGCGCCTCACGATAGTATTCCCCCCACGGCAACTCGGCCCAAGACTGTGGGCTGGCGAGCTTTTGTAGAGTATGGGCTGGTTTCATGATTTATTATCTTCTTTCAAGCCGTTGCCAACGAGAGGTCCAAGATGAATCTTATCAGTATTCCCGCCTTCCAGGACAATTACATTTGGTTGTTAGATAACCAGCAGGGGCACGGCATCATTGTCGATCCCGGTGAGGCACAGCCGGTACTTGATGCGCTGGAACGCCTGAATTTGACGCCTGACGCGATTCTGTTGACCCACCATCATCACGATCACGTCGGTGGCGTAGCGCAAATTGTGGCACGCTATCCTGGGCTGAAGGTCTATGGGCCACAGGAAACTGCCGACAAAGGCGCTAACCACATCGTTCATGACGGAGAAACCCTCGAGATCGATGGCCGAAAATTCGCCGTAATCGCGGTTCCCGGACATACCTTGGGTCATATTGCATTCTATAGCGCCCCTTATCTTTTCTGCGGAGACACTATTTTTTCTGCCGGCTGCGGCAGGTTGTTTGAAGGGACCGCAGAACAAATGTACGACTCATTTCAACAACTCGCGCAACTTCCCGATAACACCTTAATTTGTTGCGCGCATGAATATACACTTTCAAATCTTAAGTTTGCGCGGGCTATTTTGCCGGAAGATCGAGGAATTGAAACATATCAGCAACAAGTTGAAGCGTTACGGGCAAAAGGCCTGCCTAGCGTCCCCACTCAGCTACAATTAGAGCGTAAAATTAACCTATTTTTACGCTGTCATGACACTGATTTACAAAGAAAATTAGGCTTTCACTCGCCACCACAGCACCTTCATTCGGTTTTTTCCGAATTACGCCTGCGAAAAGACAACTTCTGAGCTTTTAGTTGTGTTATTTGACGAAGCAAAGTATGATTGCTCGTCTTTTAAGCAACTACATTGACACACACATGAAGGCTAAAGCGATATTTCTCGCCTCAGTCTTGCTAGTGGGGTGCCAGTCGTCCAGGCAGGACGCACCGGCCCCAGAACAGCATGCACAGAGTTTGTCTTCGGCAGGTCAAGAGAGTGAAGCAGGAGAGTACACAGCGAATGGTCGAGCGAGCTCGGCGCGGTGGCTAGATAACAATAGTGGTGCCGCGCAACAGAACCTGTGGAACTTCATTAGCGACGAGCTGAAGATGGAGGTTCCGGAAAATTCCCGGATCCGTGATCAAAAAAGAAAGTACCTAAAAAGTAAGAGCTATCTCCACGATGTAACATTACGGGCAGAGCCGTACATGTACTGGATAGTCGGGCAGATTAAGAAACGCAATATGCCGATGGAACTGGTACTGCTACCCATAGTGGAGAGCGCTTTTGACCCACACGCCACGTCAAGTGCCAACGCCGCAGGGCTATGGCAAATCGTGCCGCAAACGGGTCGCAATTATGGTTTGAAAAACAACCAGTGGTATGACGGGCGACGTGATGTCGTCGCCTCGACGACTGCTGCGCTTGATATGATGCAGTATTTGAACCGCATGTTTAACGGTGACTGGTTACTGACCGTTGCCGCTTATAACAGTGGTGAAGGCCGTGTCATGCAAGCGGTTAAGGCGAATAAACGCCAGGGTAAGCCAACCAATTTCTGGGCATTGTCGCTTCCGCGTGAAACGTCAATTTATGTTCCGAAAATGCTGGCGCTGAGCGACATCATTAAAAACAGCAAGAAGTACGGTATCAATCTTCCGAAGACTGATAATACCCGTGCACTGGCGCGTATCGATGTTGGGCAGCAAATACAGTTAACTCAGGCGGCTGAGATGGCTGGGCTTTCAATCACCAAGATGAAAGCTTATAACCCAGGCTACAAAAAAGGCGTTACGGCACCCAACGGGCCCCATTACATTATGGTTCCCAAAGGTCATGCCGATCAGCTGAAAGACTCGTTGGCCGATGGCCAGATCGCAGTGACTCAGCCAACCACTCAGTTGGCGAAGAACAGCGGTTTGACAGGCGGTAGCTCGTATAAGGTTCGCTCCGGCGACACGGTATCGGGCATTGCCAAGCGATTGAATATTAAATCCAGCGATTTGCAGAGTTGGAACAACTTACGTGCCAAGAGCACCTTAAAAGTTGGGCAAACCCTGCAAGTGGCCAGCAACACCGGCAGTAACAGCAGTATCACCTATCAGGTTCGCAAAGGTGATTCGCTGGCCAGTATTGCACGTCGTCACGGCGTCGATATTAACGACGTGATGCGTTGGAACTCAACGCTAGCCAAGGCTAACAATCTGCAACCGGGTCTGAAATTGACCCTGTTTGTCAGTGATAAGTCGTCGCCGGATACCTAAATTTTTGACACAAAAAAAGCACCCTTCGGGGTGCTTTTTTATTGTCTGAATACGGACGATAATCACCAGTGCGGTTTGTCAGCCTCGGGATGAAACTCCACCAGCAGCGGATTATGGTCTGACGCGCTGGTCACCAGCACCGAAGCCTCCGCCACGCCCATATTGCGATAAAACACAAAGTCCAGCGGGCGGCCAAACGCCTTACGACGATGATCGTCCGTGAAGTTCACCTCACGCAGTGCCATATCGCTGGCGAACTGATACAGCGCATTGATTCGTTTGCGGCTCCAGGCATTAAAATCCCCGGCCATGATCACCGGCCCGTGGTGGTTGGCAATCTGCTCACCAATCGGCCCCAGTTGCTTACTGTAGACGTCCACGCCCAGGCTGAAGTTCACCGCATGAATATTTACGACCATCAAAAGCTGTCCGTTAAACAACGGGTAGACGGTGATTAACGCCGATTTGGCCAGCCGCAGCAGTGGTTCGCGTTCGCGTAATGGGCAGCAATACACTGGATGCGCTGCCGCCAAAGTCATCACGCCCGAAGGGTGTTGCGGCAATACAAAAGCCGGCACCTGATCGGCAGCCAGATAGTTTGACGTGGCAAAGCTCACCAGTTCAGGCGTGGTTTGCGCCTCCTGCAGCAGGACCAGTTGCGCATCCTTGCCATAGCTTTTCAACACCGAGAGCCAGTCTGCCCGTTGCTGTTTAAAGATGTTCCACACCATCACTCGCAACGCGCCGGACGTAGGCAATGCAGCCCCGGGCGGCAGCGGTTGATTAATAGCGCCAGGGAAAATTCGCTCAACTGGCTGACCTGCAACATACCTCATTGCATAAGTTCGTTTCGGCACGCTATTCGCCTATTTCCCATTAGGATGAAACTGACGGTGACATTCCCGCCAACATTGAATCGATTATACGCCTGCCCTCACCTGACGGCATGGCTTTTACGGGGTATATCCTTTCCAGTTATAGGGGCGTGAGGTAGGGATTTCAATCTTCTGACAGTATATGTGTGTAAAGGTTAGCGGTGATCGATGATAAATGCGAAAAGGCCCGCATTTTGCGGGCCAAAGAAGGGGAAAGTGTGGCTATCAAGCCAATTGCTGCCGGTACTTCTTATCCAGACGCCCGCTAACCCCCACCAGCAGCAGAGCCACCAGCACGATCAGCGCACCAATCCACGGCGTTTGCGCCAGGCCCAGCGTGGATACGGTCTGACCGCCGATGACCGATCCCAGAGCAATGCCCACGTTGAAAGCTGCGATGTTCAGCCCGGAAGCGACATCTACCGCATTCGGCGTGTACTGTTCGGCTTTCTGCACCACGTAAACCTGCAGCCCCGGTACGTTACCGAAGGCGAATACGCCCATCACCACCACCGTCATCAGCGCTGCGATGCTATGGCTGGCGGTGAACTGGAACACCAGCAGCAAAACGGCCAGCGCGGCAAAGATAAAGCTGAGGGCACGGACGGCACCATGGCGGTCGGCCAATTTTCCGCCCCAAATGTTGCCAATCGCTACCGCAATGCCGTAGGCCAGCAGGATCCAACTGACCGCGGGGGCGGAGAACCCCGCCAGTTCCTGCATCATTGGCGCCAGGAAGGTGAAGGTGGTGAATACGCCACCGTAACCCAGCGCGGTGATGGCGTAAATCAGCAGCAGGCGTGGATGAGTCAGCACTTTAAACTGCTCGCCAATGCTGGCGCTGGCCTGATTTTTAATATTGTTGGGTACCAGGATGACGCTGGCCACCGTGGCAATCACACCAATAAGCGACACCGCCAGGAAGGTTTCACGCCAGCCAAAATGTTGGCCGATAAAGGTCCCCAAGGGTACCCCTGTCACCAACGCTACGGTCAGGCCGCCGAACATAATGGCGATCGCCGAGGCGGCTTTCTCTTTCGCAACCAGACTGGTGGCGATAGTAGAGCCGATGGAGAAGAATACCCCGTGGGCCAGGCCGGTCAACAAGCGGGCCACGACCAACGACTCGTAGCTCGGCGACTGCCAGGCCAGCAGGTTGCCGAGGGTAAACAGCACCATCAGGCTGATCAGCAGCAGCTTGCGCGGTACGCGGCCGGTTAAAGCCGTCAGTACCGGCGCACCAATCGCCACGCCAATAGCATAAATGGTAACCAGCAGCCCGGCGGACGGTACTGTCACCCCCAGTTGTTCCGCGATAGTCGGGATTAGCCCAACGATCACAAACTCGGTAGTACCAATAGCAAAGGCGCTGATGGTCAATGCAAGTAATGCGAGAGGCATCTTTTTTACTCCAAATAGCGTTCAGGTTGATGGCGACTATTATCGGCCTGTGCTTAAATGATAAAAATGCTCAAAATATCAAATGAATTTTGCCAATGGAGCAACAGTGAAAGCGAATTCCGATGAGTTGATTACTTTCGTGACCGTGGTGGAAAGCGGCAGTTTCAGTCGTGCGGCCGAACGGCTGGATCAGGCCAATTCGGTGGTTAGCCGCACCGTCAAAAAGCTGGAAACCAAGCTCGGAGTCACGCTGCTCAACCGCACGACGCGTCAGATCAGCCTGACGCAGGAGGGGGAAAACTATTTCCGCCAGGTGCAGAAGGTACTGAGTGATATGGCCGCGGCGGAGAATGCGCTGATGGAAAGCCGTCAGCGTCCACAGGGGCTGTTGCGCGTCGATGCTGCCACGCCAGTCGTGCTGCACGTATTAACGCCGCTAGTGGCGGAATTTAGGGCCCTGTACCCGGAAATGTCGCTGTCACTGGTGTCTTCAGAGAACTTTATTAACCTGATCGAGCGTAAGGTGGATATTGCCATCCGCGTCGGTGAGTTGACCGACTCCAGCCTGAAGGCACGCAAACTGATGACCAGCTATCGACGCGTGCTGGCCTCCCCTGCCTATTTGGCACAATACGGCATGCCACAAAAGGTGGAAGACCTGGCGCAACACTGCTGCATCGGTTTTAACGATCTGCCCAGTTTGAATCGCTGGCCACTGGCCTGCGCCGACGGTCGGCAGTTGGAAATCACCCCGGGCCTCACCACCAACAGTGGTGAAACTCAGCGTCACCTGTGCCTGCATGGCAACGGCATTGCCTGCCTGTCCGATTTTATGATTAGCGCAGACATCGAGCGCGGCGATCTGGTGCCGATCTTGGTGGAGGAGACGCTGCCGGTCGCCATGCCAATCAATGCGGTGTATTACAGCGACAGTGCCGTCAGCAACCGCCTGCGCAGCTTTATCGACTTTCTCAGCAAACATCTGGGGCAATAAAAAAGGCGCCCGTCTGGGCGCCTCTGATGTAAAGGTACGGAAAATTAATCCCAGTTCGGTGCCAGGCCTTCCGGGCTGACCAAACGGCCATTGCTTTCCAGCTTGGCAATTTCTGCCATTTCCTCACTGCTTAACGTCAACTGCTGCGCCAACAGGTTGCTCGCCAGGTTTTCACGTTTGGTCGATGATGGGATCACCGCGTAACCCAGCTGCAGCGCCCAGGCCAGAATAACCTGTGCCGGAGTGGCATTGCGGCGTGCCGCAATCGCCTTGATGGTCTCATCCTTCAGCGCCTGACCATAGGCCAGCGTCATGTAGGAAGTGATGGCAATGCCGTGCTGCTGGGCAAACTCCACCACTTTGCGGTTTTGCAGGTAGGGCGAGAGCTCAATCTGGTTTGTGGCGATCTGCTCTGCCCCAACGGCGTCAATCGCTTGCTGCATCAGATCCAGAGTGAAGTTGGAAACGCCAATTTGGCGCGTCAGGCCTAATTTTTTCGCCTCCGCCAGTTCGGCCATAAACTCGGCAACAGGAACTTCGTCGTTCGGCGAAGGCCAGTGAATCAGGGTCAGATCAACATAGCCGGTTTGCAACTTGCTCAGGCTCTCTTGCAGGCTCGGGATCAGCTTGCCTTTCGCCAAATTGGCGATCCAGATCTTGGTGGTGATAAACAGCTCTTCACGCGGTACGCCGCTGGCGGCAATCGCCTGCCCCACCGCCGCTTCGTTTTCATAGATTTGCGCCGTATCGATCGCGCGGTATCCCAGCTCGAGTGCCGTAGTGACCGAGTCGATCACCACCTGATCCTGGAGACGGAAGGTGCCTAAACCAAATGCAGGGATGCTCATAATTTTATTCTCTCATTAGGATGTTGAAGCGATATGGGAGGATTATGGCAACTGTTTTGTTGATCAAAAACGCCCTATTGTGCATAAGACTTTTGATTAGATAGCAACAATTGCCGGAGGAAAACCTCCGGCAGTGCAAGATTACGCCCAGCGGCGCAGGATCAGTGAAGTATTGATGCCGCCGAAAGCGAAGTTATTCGACTGCACAAACTCGGTATCAATCTGACGATAGCCGCCCATGATGTAGTCCAGGTCGCCACAGGCGCTGTCCGGTTCGCTGAGGTTGATGGTAGGGGCGAAGCTGCCTTCGCGCATCATCTCCAACGTCATCCAGGCTTCCAACGCACCACAGGCGCCCAACGTATGGCCAAAATAACTTTTCAGCGAGGAGATCGGCGTTTGATTGCCGAAAATCGCCGCCGTTGCCTGACTTTCCGCGATATCACCACGATCGGTCGCCGTGCCGTGGGCACTGATATAGCCGATATCACCGATTGCCAACCCGGAAGCCCTCAGCGCCTGCTGCATGCAAATCTGCATGGTTTCCTGCTGCGGCTGAGTGATATGTGCCGCATCACAGTTGGTGGCAAAGCTGATAACCTCGCCGTAAATGGTCGCACCACGCGCCTGTGCATGTTCCAGCGACTCCAGGATCAGCGTACCTGCCCCTTCGCCAATCACTAATCCATCTCGCTGACGGTCAAACGGCCGTGGCGAAAACTCGGGGCGATCGTTCTGCTGGCTGGTTGCAAACAGCGTATCGAACACCGCCGCTTCCGAAGGGCACAGCTCTTCGGCCCCGCCGGCCACCATCACCGTCTGATAACCGTGGCGGATGCTCTCATAGGCATAACCAATCGCCTGACTGCCGGAGGTGCAGGCACTGGATGTCGGGATCACCCGGCCCCGCAGGCCGAAGAACAGGCCAGTGTTTACCGCCGCGGTATGAGGCATCATCTGCACATAGGTGGTGCCGGTAATATTGCCGGTGTGCTTCTCGGTGAGCATGGTGGCGAATTCACTGACCGGCTTGGTGCTGCCGGTCGAAGAGCCGTAGGCGATACCGGTCTCACCGTTAGTCAGCACCTTCTCGCCCAGCAACCCGGCCTGTTCGAGCGCAAGTTCCGTCGCTCGAGTCGCCAACAGCGAAACACGGCCCATGGAACGAATACGCTTGCGCGTATAGTGATCAGGCAGTACGAAATTCTCGATCGGGGCACCGAGGTGGGTGTTCAACCCCTGGTATTCTTCCCATTGCGTCATGTAACGCACCGCATTCTTGCCCTGCTTCAACCGGCTGGACACCTCTGCCCAGCTATTGCCGAACGCCGTAACGCCCGCCATGCCGGTGACGACCACTCGTTGCGTCATACCATTCCTCCATTAATGGAAATGACCTGCCGCGTTACATAGCCGGCGATATCCGACATCAGGTAGCTGGCCAACCCCGCCACCTCTTCCGCCGATCCCATACGCTTAAGCGGGATTGCCCGCATCGCTTCATCCAGCGCCGCCGGCTCGATGTCGATCATGCCAGTGTCAATCAAACCCGGGGCGATGCAGTTAACGGTAATTTTGCGTTTCGCCAGTTCGATAGCCAACGCCTTACAGGCACCGATCACACCTGCCTTGGCCGCACTGTAGTTTACCTGTCCACGGTTGCCCATGACGCCCGACACCGACGACAGCGCGATGATCCGCCCGCCCTTGCGCAGGCCAATCATTGGCATGACACAGGGGTGAAGCACGTTGTAGAAGCTGTCGAGATTGGTATGGATCACCCCATCCCAATCCTCCTCGCTTAACGCCGGGAAAGCGCCGTCGCGGGTGATCCCTGCATTATTCACCACGCCGTAGTAGGCGCCGTGGGTTTCAATATCCTGCTCCAACACCTCACGGCACTGCATGCGGTTGCTGATATCAAACTGCATCAATCGCCCTTGCCCGCCGGCACTGACAATTTGCTGCAAGGTGTGTTCTGCCCCGGTCTTATCGCTGTGGTAGTGGACTACAATCAAAAAGCCATCCGCAGCCAGACGGCAGGCTATGGCCTGACCGATCCCTTTACTGGCGCCGGTGACTAAAACGGAACGCATCATGCGTCTCCCCTTAAGGTCGTCAATTGAATAATTTCTTGTTGATCAGGTTGATAGGTGTTCAACCTGCCCTGTGCGATCGGCACATTATCGATACTGATTTCACACTCAAAACTGGCTAATTTCTCGTCTTTCAACAACTGTTGCACGCTAACCACCAGCTCGCTGCCGGCAGGAAAAGCGGGCAACTCACAGTGAATGGCCCGCCCGCCGAGCAGCATACCCAGCTGCGGCGGCTTGGCACTCTGGCGACCGTGCCAGCCACTCCAAACCCCAATCGCCTGCGCCATCAGCTCAATGCCGTACCAACCAGGAAGTGCCCCCTGCTCGTCGAGAAACGGCGCCAGCACGCTATTCGCACTGACGTTGACCGCGCAGCGTGCATGCTCTTCACCCACTTCCAGCACCCGTTCCAGCAGCACCATCGGTGAGGCATGAGGTAAGTAATATTCTGCCGTCCGGTAAGCATTCATGGAGCATCTCCCAATAACAGGCAGGCATTGTTGCCGCCGAAGGCAAATGAATTGGAGAGGATAGCGCGCGCTCCCAACGTCTGGGGCTCACACACCAGACCGATCGGCGCCAGTTCGGCATCGCGGGGAACTGCACTGAAATCTTGCTGCGGCAGCGGCAATGACTGGGTCAACAACAGCCAGCTCAGCGCTGCTTCCACCGCTCCAGCTGCCCCCAGCGTATGGCCGGTAAGATGCTTGGTTGAACTGCACGGCGTTTGTTCGCCAAACAGGCGATTCACCACCAGGGCTTCAACCTGATCGTTAAGCCGCGTGGCCGTGCCGTGCAAATTAATATAACCAACTTGGTCGGTACTCAAACCGGCCTGCTGCAATGCCATGGTCATTGCACGCTCGGCGCCTTCACCGGCTGGATGCGGTGCCGACATGTGCCAGGCATCCGAAGATTCACCAACGCCCAACAACGCCACCGGCGCAGGTTCCCGCGTCAACAGCATTAACGCCGCCGCCTCGCCGATATTAATCCCGCTGCGTCCTGTTGCAAAAGGCGTGCAGCGCTCCGCGGACAGTGACTCCAGGCTGTGGAAACCGTTAATCGGCATTTGGCACAGGCTGTCTGCCCCGCCTACAATCGCCGCGTCCACTAACCCGGCGTCAATCAGACGTTTACCGCTGATGATGGCCCGCGCGCTTGAGGAACAGGCCGTCGACAGAGTATAGGCCGGACCACGCGTCGAGATAAAAGCGCTGAGAAACTGGCTCGGATCGCCCAGCTCCTGCTGGTGATAATGGTAACCCGGTGGCCACTGTCCCGCCTGATACTGTTGCAGCGCCAGTTCGCCTTCGTGAATGCCGGAAGTACTGGTACCCATAATCACCGCGACACGATCGGCGCCGTAACGGGCAATGGCCTCGCGTACTGGCGTCTCGATCTGCGCCAAAGCGGCCAACAGCAGGCGATTATTGCGAGAATTATGCCGCTTGAGCAACTCGGGGATCACCGGTAAATCACCCTGTACGTTGCCAAACCAGGATGGCGCGCCGCCCGTCAGCCACTGCGTCTGCTGCTGCATGCCGGGCGAAATACCGCGCGCCAGGTTTTGCGCGATCTGGGGCAGATCGTTGCCCAGCGCATTCACCATCCCTACGGCGGAGAAATAGATCATTATTCGTTCCCCAGCGTTTGAATGATGATGCGGTAATGGAAGGCGGATTGAGCGATCGACACCGGCTCTCGCCTTCCGTCCATCTGCTGGTAACGGATTTCATTGATCACCGCCCCATGCTCGTCATACAAGCGACGTACCAGCGCCTGGTCTTCCAGTCGCCACCCTGCTGGCAGCAAGGGTTGCCAGTCCTTCACCGGCCAGTAGCTCAACATGATATCCGCCAGTACCTGGCCGGCTGGCGGCAGTTCCCCCACCTTGATCAATTGTTCGGTGTGGATCCCCTGACGATCGTAGGTCAGGTTAAACAGACGGATACCGAGCGGCGACATGCCCACCAGTTGCAAGTGCTGACCGTCGGCATTGAGCAGCACCAGCATCGAGTGCTGTTGCCCTTTGACTTCGGCGGTCAGCAACTGTTGCTGATTAATCGGCTGAGCCAGCGCAGGAGGTGGTAAGGTCACCTGCGTACCGGGTTTTAGCCACGCCTGCGGCAGCGTCGGATCCTGCGAACCGGCGCAGCCGGCCAGCACGACAATCCACATTAACAGCACCATTCGTAAGCCGCGCATCAGGCTTTCCCTCTTTTTCTTTTCGATACTAACGTCAGCGGTGCCAATAAAAATGCCACGGCAATTCCGCTGCTCAATACGATACCAAAACTGCTGATGGCCTGAGTGTGGCTCAGTACCAGCATGCCGAACGTCAGTTGGGTGGTGAATACCGCCATAAAAATGGCGAACATCGAGGTGGTCGGCGTGCCCCGGGGATTGGTAAAGAACAACGTATAGTTAATGCCGATCCCCAAAACCAGCACCAGCGCCAACAGCGAAAACAGATTTAGCGTATGGCCACTCAGTGCCAATACCGCAATACCGCTACCCAGTGACAATAGCGTCGGCACCATGCAGCGCAAGCCATGACGCAGACCAAAACGCCACAGGTAAATCAGCGCAATCGCTGCAACCGACAATGCCAACAGATAAGAAAGATACAGGCGATATTGACCAAACAGGTCACTGAACTCGGTTTTCCTATCGATCCAACCGGTGCCGGGAACCTGCTCCGCCAGTGTCTTCATCATCGCACTGTTCTTCACGCCGTTAACGGGCACCAGCGCCGCACTGCGCCCATCGGGCAACGTCAGCCACAGCAGACGCCAACCCTCGCTAACCACGCTGCCCAACCACTGCTGCGGGCTGACCCATTCAGGCGTTAAATCTGGTGTACTCAATACCAACTCTGCCTGCTGCAGGTTGTTCATCACCTGCGGCGCCACGCGCTGCAATAAAGCGATGTTTTCTTGCTGGCGTTGGAGAGAAGGCAGAGGCAACAGACGATAATCCGCCAGCACGCCTTGCTGTTTGGCCTCAGCCAGTTTGGGTTGCAACAACTCGATACGTTGCAACAGCTGCTCGGCATTGGCGCCGTAGACCACCAGCCACTTCTGATCGTTATGTTGGCCCGTCAGTGCGGCGATACGCTGCTCCTGCTGCTGTAACGCCACAGGTAATGCCTGCAGTTGGCCAATGTCGTCATCTACCTTCAACTGGCTGAACCCCGCGACCACCAGCAACAGCACCGCGCCGGGCAACCCATAACGCAACAGCGGCCGATGGCGCCAGGCATGCAGCCAATTCAGGATCAGCGTTAACCCCGGCGCTGGGCGTACCGGCAACCGTCGCGACAATTGCGGGTACCAGCAAATAACGGTAATGCAGGCGGCGCTCAATCCGGCAGCGGCAAATACCGCCAACTGCTGCAAACCGGGGAACGGCGCAATCAACAGCGCCAGGTAGGCCACTACGGTGGTAAGCAACGCCATCGACAATGCCGGCAACAGCTTTTGCAAACTGGCTAATGGCGTCGACTGCCGACCATGCACCATTCGCTCGGTCAGGAAATAGAGCGTGTAGTCAGCCGAAATGCCTACGATGCTGATGCTCAGCACCAGCGTCATCAAATGTATTTCGCCAAAGGCCAGCAGCGTAGCGACGGTGCCGGCCAGAGCGCCAATACCCACCGACAGCGCGCACAACACCAGCGGCAAAGGTGAGCGGAACATAAACAACACCAATAAAAACACGCCCGCCACCGACGCCAGGCCAATCGTGGAAATATCCTTTTCGGCCTGTTGGCTGGCGTAGTTGCTGTAAAACAACGTGCCGCGGCTGAGCACTTCGGCTCCCGGCCAGCGCTGCTGCAGCTGTTGCTGCAACGCTGTCAGTTTATCTACCGTTAGCCGGGCACTGCTGATGTCATAAGATGATGCGCTAAGCTCGGCGTGCAACAAATACCAACTGCGCCCCTGTGCATCACGCGCCACCAGCCACCCCTTGGACAGGCTCAGCAAGCCGCCGTTCTGTTGCTGCGCCAACTGTGAGGCACGTACCAGCATCAACGGATCGTTCGCCAGCTCTTTGCCGCTGACGCCGGCGAAAGCAGAATAGAGTTGGCCGAGGATCCACTGGCTCTGCGCGTCTGCCCCCTGCTGCAAACGTTGCCGAGTGGCATCATCCAGCAGCACATTGCGATGCTGGTAGAAAAAACGCCCCCACTGCTGCTGACGTTGTGCATCCATAGGCCCGCCAACCCGCTGCAGCTCGGGCATCTGACGTAGCTGCTGCCACCACCAATCCACTGCGGCGTTATCCGCCCCTGGCGGCGGGCTGACTAGCCACATCAGTTGACGATCCAGGCGGCGGCTGAAGCCGTCGGCCAATTCATCCGGCACGCCAACCAGTTGCTGTTTCGGCAATAACGCCAGGACGCTGCTGTTGATTTGACTGCGCGGCAACAGCCAGCACAAGGCCGCAATCAGCAGCAGGCAAATCGCCAGCCAGCCAAATGCCAGCCGCCGATGCAGTTCAGGACGCAAAACGCTGTTGCTCCTCGTCAGTCAGCGCCTGCGGCACCGTACGTTGATTAAAGAAGCGAATATGGGTGGCGTCACTTTGCATATCGTCGATATCAATAGTTTCCAGGTACTGTTCGCCGTTGAGGGTGATGCGCTTGAACAGTTTGTCGAGCGGCGTGGTTTTCGGCGTCAGCACCAGCCGCCAGTGGTTATGCCCCAAATCGGTGAACTGCAGAGCAAAGTTTTGTTCCAGCGCCTGGCTGTCGGCATGAAACAGCGCAGTCAGCAGGTGATTGAACTGGAACATCTGCGGGTTGTTGTCCGCCGTTATCACCTGCGGCGGCTGGCCCGCCAGGGTTTGCACCATGCGTTTATCATCCAGCAGCAGGGTCAGCGGGAAAGGCTTCTGTTGCGCCCACCACAATCCTTTCTGCTGAGAAATCAACAGCTCACCGCTGGACTTTAACGGTTTTGCCATGCCGCTGATACTGCGCTGCTGCTCAAATTCGGCGCGCAGCACCGGCTGTTGGCTAAACCGCTGCTGCAGCTCCGGCAGCGTTACCGCCTGCACACCCAGACTGAAGAAGGTCACAACAGCCAGCATCCAAACTTTCATTGTGCCCCCTCGATGTTATCCAACAGTACTTGCGGGGAGACAAAGCACATTTCTTTGCTGTCGGCGTCCACCGCGACCTGAATAGTATGGCCGCGGGTGGTGGTTATTCCGCTCTCTGCATCCAGAATGCGGTAGCCGATGCGCAGGCGGTTTTCATACTCTTCCAGCTCTGCGCAGACGATGATGCGCTGCTCAAACAGGACAGGCGCAATGTATTTCACCCGCGTATCTACGATCGGCCAGACATAGCCCGAGGCCTGCATCTGCCGGTATCCGTAATTGAACTGTTTGAGCAAGGCTTCGCGGGCAATCTCGAAATAACGGAAGTAGTTACCGTGCCAGACCACGCCCATGGCATCGGTATCATGGAAAGGGATGGTGATTTCAACCCTGACGGAGAATCGCGGATTGTCTTTAAGCTTCATGTCTCAGGCCCCTGTTGCGTTGGCGACGGTGCCGCCAACTGCCAGAAATCGAAAAAATTAAACCAGTCGAGCGGCGCCAGCAGGCAATAATGCTCCAGCCGGGCGGCATAGCGGTCCACCGCATCCTGCAACGCCTGTTGGCGCTTCTGCCGGGGTAATGACAGCGGATCGGCAAACGGTTCGAAATAAACGTTCAGACGCCCCTGCTGTTTGAGACCGAACATCAGAAACACCGGACAACGCAGCGCAGCGGCCAGAACAAAAGGCCCCTGAGGGAAAGGTGCCGATTGACCGAGAAAGCGGCTCCACACCACCCTCGGTTGCTCACCGCGCTGATGTTTTCCGGCCGAGGTGCGATCGCCAACGATAGCCACCCACTCGCCGGCGTCGAGTTTGTCCTGCAGACGCATGGCGGTTTCAGGCCCCAATGAAGTCACCGGTATCAGGTTAAGGTTGGCACGAGGGTTGACCTCTTTCATCACCTGATTGAAGCGCTCGGCATGCTCGGTAAACACCAGAGCATTCACCTTGACGCCAGAATTCAACTCACCCAACGCGCGGCAAGACTCGATATCCCCCAAGTGCGAGGCCAGGATCAGCGTACCTCTGCCGGAAGCGATCTGCCGTTCACAGGCTGCGGGATCTACCAGCCGAACGTCACGAAGTTCACCACGCCAGCTCGCCAGCTTGTCGAGCATCGCATCGCCAAAACGCATAAAGTGCCGAAAGCTGTTGAGCGGCGTGGGTAATGGTTGCTGTCGATTGTGGGCAAACTGCCGCAGACGTTGCAGATAATCACGCGAAGCTTCACGTTGGCCACGCCCGGTCAGCCAAAAGTAGCCGATCACCGGGTACAGCAGCCATTGAAATGCCCGGCGGCCAAACATCCGGTAGACCTGCAGCATAAGTCGGATCCCCCACAGGCCATGACGCTCCTGAGTTGCTGACCAATGCTGCGCTTTCTTCGCCCGTTGGCGTTGACGCAGTAAACGCGGAATCCGCGGCAACATGCCGAAAAACAACCGGGTGTGCATCCAGGAAATACGCAAGTTATCGCGCAGCGCATCGAAATGCGAAACGCCATCGACCGGGTAAGTAACCCGCGTCGGCAAGAAACGGCTTTGCACCCCCTGCCAATACAGCCGGACCATCACTTCGGTATCGAAATCCATGCGTTTGCCAAGCGGTTGGCGCGCCGTCAACGCCAGCGTCGGCGCTACCGGGTAAACGCGGAAACCGCACATGCTGTCCTTTAATGACAGCGACAGGGTTTCGATCCACACCCAGACGTGGGTGACGTAACGCCCATACAGGCGCGCTTTGGGTACCGAGCTGTCATAGACTGGCCGGCCGGAAATCAGACAGTCCGGATGAGCGCGCGCTTCGGCAATCATGGCCGGTATATCACTCAGTTGATGCTGACCGTCGGCATCCACCTGCAAAGCATGGCTGTAGCCCTGTCGCTGAGCCAATTGCAGACCGGCGATGACCGCTGCGCCCTTCCCCTGGTTTTTTTCCAACCGCAACAGGCTAACCCAGGGCAGTTCGGCGGCCAGCCGCTGTAGCGTTTCGGCGGTGGCAGCAGCGCTGCCGTCGTCCACCACCAGGCAAGGCAGGCCATAATCCGCCAACGATGTCAGTACCGCGGCCATCATCTGCCCGTGATTAAAACAAGGGATAAGAAGACAGGGGGAAAAAGGGGCGCTTACTGACATAACGAGATCTTGCCGCTGCTGGCGATCGCCTCACCGACGCGATAGCTGAACAACAGCTTGTGCCGTTCCGGTTGCCATTCGAGTTGCAGCAACACCCTCTGCCCCGGCAGTAACGGTTGTTGGAACTTGACCACCTCGATCCCTTTGAATCCGGCCTCGATAGCCAGCAACTGACGGGCATACTGCATGACCCAGTTCAGTTGCGTGACCCCCGGCAGGATTGGATGCTGCGGAAAGTGGCCGCGAAACCAAAACAGTTCAGCGGGCAAATGCAGCTGCAGGCTGGCATGGGTAGCATCGCTCACCTGCTGTTGCAGCACCTCAGGTTGCATCATAAGAACAGCTCCTGTAGCTCAGCATAGGCGCGCTTGCCCTGCGGATTAAGCGGAATGGCATCGATAATGCGCCAACTGCGCGGCAGAGCCACCGGCTCCAGCCAGCCTCGCAGCGCCTGGTGCAGTTCACGGGTAAAAGCCCCTTCGGACAAGCTTTGTCGGCGGAGCTCGCCGTACGGAGATAGCACGACAACGGCCACCAGCAGCGTGCGCCCTCTTTGCTGCTGCGTTAGCACGGCAGCATCGGCAACCTCCGGCAAGGCCACCAGGCGACGTTCCACCTCGGTTAACGACAACCGTTTCTCTTCCAGCTTGATAATGCGGTCGGCGCGGCCATTTAACTGGAATTGTCGACCATCCGGCGCCAGTTCGATAATGTCGCTCAGCAACGTTTTACCCGTGTCAGGTATCAGGGGTGACATAACCTCAATCCGATTGTCTGAATCCACCTTTAACCTGACGCAAGCAAACGGCTGCCACAGGGCAATGTCCCGATTTTGCCTGCGCCAGGCCAGTGAACCGGTTTCCGTGGTACCGTAGATTTCCAGTGGCAATACCCCCAGCATTTGCCGGGCAAGCTGTGCTTCCACCTCGGATAACGGGCCGCCGGCGGAAAAAACCTCCACGCACTCGGCGAGCGTCAAACGATTATCCAAACGCTTGAGCCATGCCGGGCTGCTGACAAACACCAAACGCCGGCCCTGATGTCGGGCAATCAACTGCTCTTGGTATTGCGTCAACTGCGCATCAAACGGCAGCCCTAAAGCCAGCGGAAGAAACAGCCGGAAGCTCAGGCCATACATATGCTGATGGGATACCGATGCGACGACGCAGCATCCTCGCAAGACGTCACCAAAAGCGGCAGCCAACAGTTCGCTTTCACGGTCCATGCAGGCGACGGATTTGCACACAGCCTGCGGTTGGCCGGTCGAGCCGGAAGTGTAAAGAATAAAACGAGGATCCTGAGGCCAGGCGGGTAGCGCGATATCCTCACAACCGCCCTCGCGCACCGTCAAAACGGGCACGCCAGGATCGAGAGGCAAATCGGTCAGTAGCGCATCGTAATCCGCTCGTTGCTCTTTGAGGATAGCTTCTCGCTGGTGACCAAAAATCACCGGCAGCCTGCCGGCATACAACGACGCCAGCAAGGCGACGGCAAAGCGATAGCTATCATCAAAGCACAGCGCCCAGCGGTGCTCTTCCCTACTCGCCAGTATCGCGGCCAATGCGGCAACATCACGGCGAAAATGGCCGAGACAGAATAGCTGATCGCCACGCCAGGCGATCGGCACCGAATCATCGCGTTGCGTGCTGAGCCAGCGGTTCATTGGCAAACTCAGGCGTGCCGGATCCTTTTCCTGACTATCCATTCAATACCCATTAATGCCCCCATCAGCAGATAGCTGATGCCGCCGTTATACAGCGTCCAGAGTGTGATATCACCGGACAGACAGGTTGTCAGCGCTATCGCACCGTTAACAATAAAGAACCCGCACCACACCTGAGTCACCCGGCGAGTATAAGCAATGCCGGCAGCGTCCAACTGCGGTTCCGTTATACGGGCCAATCGCTCCACCACCGTAGGCGGGGCAAACAGCGAGTAGGCAAACAGCAGCAGCAGTATTGCGTTGACCAGCACCGGGTAGTACAGCAACCAGTGGCTCTGCTTTAACGCCCAACTGGCGAGCGCCAGCAAGATGCCCACTAGGGCCAAGGCTTTTCCCAGCCACATTTGTTGGCGCAGTTTCCCGCGCAACATCAGCAGGCGCAAGCTAAAGACCCCCACCAATAACGGTGCCAGGAGAGCGGTTCCCCAATGCGTCAGGCCGACCCAAACCGTCAGCGGATACAGCAACAGCACCAGCCATACTGCGCCCTGCAGCAACCGCAACATCGGGGTCAGCCAACGACTCTCCACCTTAGCCCGCAGCCTTAGCTTTCTGACTTCAGCAGTTCATCAATGGCGTCAACCACGTCCTGTACGGTTCGCACTGACTTGAACATTTCCGGTTTGATCTTTTTGCCGGTCGTTTTCTGCAGGTGCACCACCAGATCCACCGCATCGATGCTGTCTAGCTCCAGCTCTTCGTACAAACGGGACTCTGGCTTGATGTCATCGGCGTCCAGCTCGAACAGCTTGACCAGAAGCGACTGAATTTGCAGGTAAATTTCTTGCTTATCCATGAAAACCCCTTATTGGCTACGCTGTGCAGAAACAAACTTCGCCAGCGTTTCCACGGAATAAAAGTGTTGGCGCATATCCTGGCTTTCAGCCGACAGCACCACGCCGTAACGGTTTTTTAAAGCCAGCCCCAGTTCCAATGCATCAATGGAGTCCAGACCCAGTCCATCACCAAACAGCGGCGCTTCGGCGTCAATCTCCTCCGGTGTCATACCTTCAAGATTGAGCGTATCAATGATCAATTGCTTGATTTCGGTGCTCAATAAATTCATTACGCTATTTCTCATTATTTATAGGTTCTGACTGTAAAGCGTCAGTTAAATGCTGGGTTAATCTTCTTGCCGCAAGGGCGGGCGAAACATCATTTGCATGAATGAATGCGCGGGTGTCGATCTTATCCTGAACGGTGATCCGGAATTGCGGTTTTACCGCCGGGATCTTATACCATTTGCCTTGCTTCGTCAGCATGGGGGGGTGGCAGTGGATATGCACAATGCGGATGCTACATTGACCGCGCAGCGCAATATTGGCCGCTCCTCGCTGCAGTGCCAGAGCCTTGCCTGGTGTGGTGCGGGTGCCTTCCGGGAAGATTAAGATTGTCCCCCCGGCAGCCAGCCTTTGTCCGCACTGTTCCAACAATATATCCGACTGCGCATTGGCCAGATATCCGGCGGCCTTGATCACTCCGCTGACAAACACATTGCTCAGCAAAGCCTCTTTCACTATGCAGTCGCAACGTGGCATTTGCGAAGCCAATAACACGTAATCCAACAGGCTGGGATGATTGGCGATCACCAAACAGCCGGGATCTTCGCGAAAGCGCTCCGCATTGTCGAAATGGTAGTCCAGTACGCCGAAAAACCTCGTGGTAGCCAGGAAGAAACGGAAACTGTGGCGGATAGAACTTTGCGTCAGTTGGTTGCGACGAGCAGGATCACGCACTGCAAGACGCGTAAGATTAAACCAAACACCGGACAATAACAGACCGCCCAGGCCAAACAACGAGAAACAAAAACCCGTAGCTATCACCCGCCAACAACGGTTAAACCATGAGGATTGTTCCGGCGTATTTTCTGCAGGCATCGCCTTTTCCATCAGCGTCCCCACACCCAGTCATGCCGTTGGCCGGGGACCGTGAATGCATCATCAGCGCCAAGCCAACCGCGCAAGAATGCCAGACTCTGAGGTTCCTGAATGCAAGCCTGAACCTGCGCCGATTCAGCAACCTTGCAGTGTAACGAGCCACCGTTTTCCAGCAACAGGGCGATGGCATAAGGGAATGTATTTTCTGGCGCAAAGGGCAGATAGACATCCGGTACGGTACCGTCGAAATCAATTAATAACACCCGCTGCGCACTGCCCGTAGCTAACAAGGCCTGAGCCTCTATCATGCCCTGCTGAAAACTGTCCTCGCCGGCAGCCAACGAGGTGGTTGGCAAGGTATTCTTCGCTATAATCGTTAACCATCCCGCCGCCGTGTTATGCACCGACATGGCAAAATCCGTTGGCGATAGCGGTTGTTCCTGATGCAGGTGTTGAAGAATCTTGTGCGTCCGCTCCAGTTCACCATGCCGACTGGTAAAGATCGCCATATCTGCCCGGTAGTCCTTCAATAAGATCAGCCCGCTTTCTACTGCCAAACGCGTTCCGGCGCTCATTCGGCGTAGCGACATCATGGGGATATGAGAACAGGCAGGCAACGAGCCCTGATAATCGGAGGCAAGAAAGTCATCTGATGACCATTGACGCCATGCTTCACGCGTTCCACGATCGGGAGCCATTGCCCACCAACTGAGTATATTCATGTCGCCCGCCATTAATGGTATTACCGGTCAGAAAAGTTCCGTGGCTAAATCTATTATATTTAATCCTGGATTGCATTCCCAAAATTCCTATTTTTAGTTGAAATGCGCGATTAACCGATTAGAGTTATTTATCGACATAACGCCATGAGACTTGAGCGCAGAGGGAATTATCACAATGAAAAGCCGCAATATTTGTCGAAAATCTCCCGGAGGAGTATCTTATTGAGGGTAAGCATACATAACATCTCATGTATGAATATTACACATCTTAATAACGAACACTCATGGAAAAGAGTATGAAACCTTTAAAACTCATTTTAACTGGTGTATTCGCAGCGATTCTGGTCAGCGGCTGTGCAGGCACTGCGCCAGTAAAAAACGTCAGTCAAAACGTTGCAGGTAGCCACAGTAATGCGCAGGTGCGTCAGGCCATTCTCGCCGCAGGGCTTAACCGTGGTTGGATCATGAACCCAGTCAGTGACGGTGTGATCGATGGCAAGATCTTACTGCGTGGCCATAGCGCCGATATTCGTATAAATTACAATTCGAATAGTTATCAGATTAAGTATATTGCCAGCAGTAATATGGATGCCAAAGGCGGAAATATTCACCCGAATTATAACCGCTGGGTCGCCAACCTGGATAAAGATATTCAACTGGAACTGGCCCGTCAGAATATCAAATAACGATAAAGAAAAAGACTACCCGGCGAGAATAACATTGCCGGGTATATTATTCTTTATATTGGTGCACAATTCAGACAATGATTTATAAAAGCAGATTTTCACCGCATAAATCACGTAGTGATTTGGCTTTTCTTGAATTTTGCATATGAAAAAGCCCTGAGTCATAGACTCAGGGCTTATCAAATAAGTGGCGGAACGGACGGGGCTCGAACCCGCGACCCCCTGCGTGACAGGCAGGTATTCTAACCAACTGAACTACCGCTCCACCGATTCTTTTACGTCACATCTTTCGATGTGGGCAAAATCGCGCTTGGCGATCCTGCTCATTACCAGTTGTCAGGCTGATAACGTTTAATTGATGCCTGGCAGTGTCCTACTCTCGCATGGGGAGACCCCACACTACCATCGGCGCTACGGCGTTTCACTTCTGAGTTCGGCATGGGGTCAGGTGGGACCACCGCGCTATTGCCGCCAGGCA